>JAESGM010000005.1_pt1 | contig 1109467 bp, 1019 predicted proteins | sample 9269721 | NCBI WGS metagenome assembly JAESGM01 (sample SAMN15720920, study PRJNA650825) | algae metagenome | isolation source: Komarekiella atlantica HA4396-MV6 and co-occurring heterotrophs from... | place: USA: Theobald House, Kauai, HI | collected 2009-07-29 | reverse complement strand
CCCTTTCACGCCCATGATACTGCCTTCACCGGTGGGAAAGTAGGTTGCCGCCACTTTATCCTTCAGACACCTTCCCCACGGATGGTGTCTTTTTTTTTGCCCCAGCCTGACATAACCCCACAAATTACTAGCCTGCTTGATTGAATAGCTAGTAGATATGAAAATAGTCTGCTTGATACTATAATTATACACTTAATCTCAAGAAGCTGTAAGAGAACCCTTAGGTGCGAATAAGTATTTTTTTCGGTAAACGCCTCTAATTAAAAGAAGTGGCAAAAAAAGACACTGCGTAAAATGAAAAAGGCTGCACATTGTATGCAGCCTTTTTCATTTTACAAACCTACTATGTTATTTATACAGAGGAAATTGCTTCATCCATTCCTGAATTTCTTGCTTGGTAGATTGGATGTGGCTTTCGTTGGCATGATTCATCAAAACGCTGTCGATATATTCAACGATGCGACGCATATCGGATTCTTGCATGCCCCGAGTGGTAACGGCAGCCGTTCCGAAACGGATACCTGAAGTCACGAATGGAGATTTGTCGTCAAAAGGTACGGCATTCTTATTGGCAGTAATGTGAACTTTATCCAAGGTTTCCTGGGCTAATTTGCCGGTCAGCCCTTTGCTGCGTAAATCGATCAGCATCAAGTGGTTATCGGTTCCTCCCGAGATGATGTCGTACCCTTTGTCTAAAAATGCCTGAGCCATTACTTTGGCATTTTTCTGAACTTGTACAGCATAGTTGTAAAACTCGTCGGTCAAAGCTTCACCGTACGCAACAGCTTTGGCTGCTATGACATGCTCCAGCGGTCCGCCCTGTGTTCCGGGAAAAACACCCGAATCCAACAGTTCAGACATTAAACGAAGATTGCCTTTTGGGTTCTTGATTCCGAATGGGTTTTCAAAATCATGACGCAGCATAATCATGCCCCCACGAGGACCACGCAATGTTTTGTGAGTGGTAGTGGTAATTACATGGCAATGCTCCAGGGGATCGTTCAACAATCCTTTGGCAATCAAGCCAGCCGGGTGCGAAATATCTGCTAGAAGAATGGCACCTACCTGATCCGCAATGATGCGCAAGCGTTGATAATCCCAATCCCGTGAATAGGCGGAGGCACCACAGATGATCATTTTGGGTTTTTCGCGCTTGGCTGTTTCTTCCACTTTGTCCCAATTGATTACGCCGGTTTCTTTTTCAACCCCATAAAACGTAGGGCGATATAATTTGCCAGAGAAATTAACAGGAGATCCGTGGGTCAGGTGGCCACCATGGGAAAGGTCGAAACCCAGAATGGTATCACCAGCCTGGAGAGCTGCCAGGAAAACGGCGGCATTGGCTTGCGCGCCGGAGTGTGGTTGCACATTGACCCATGTAGCTTTGAAAAGCTCTTTGGCACGATCAATGGCCAGTTGTTCGACTTCATCTACGATTTCGCAACCACCATAGTAGCGTTTGGAAGGCAGACCCTCGGCATATTTGTTTGTCAGAACACTCCCCATTGCTTGCATCACCTGAGGAGAAACAAAATTTTCAGAGGCAATTAATTCTATTCCGGATTCCTGACGGTTTTTTTCCTTGGTAATTAGGTCAAATACCTGGGTATCGCGAATGGTTTGGGTGAGGGTTGACATAACAAGTATGTAAATATTAGTGGATAATAATATGGATTTGAAGTTGGATGCAAAGGTACAAGGTTTAGATTAGAATAAGGAAAAAAGCCCAATAAAATTCGGACACACGGGAGAACCTAAAACTTGGCAAAAACCATTATCTTGGGCATTATTCAATTCGTGCCAATGTGCTTTTCGTAGTTTTTATGATCAAATCCCTACTGTTTTCATTCGCTTATTGCATGACTGTCTGGCCTACTCACGCACAAGAAAACCCAACAGAACTGACGCAGTTGAAAACCGCTGTGGCGGCGCAACTCACAGTAGTGAAAGGTACATTCGCCGTTGTATTCCGTTCGGTGAATAATCCCCGGCAAGCCCTTTACCTTAACGAAAGAGAAGTTTTCCACGCTGCCAGTACCATGAAAACACCTGTGATGATCGAAGTGTTTGATCAAGCGAAAGCTGGTAAATTCAAACTTTCAGATTCTGTTGTGGTAACGAATGAATTTCGGAGCATTGTGGATGGAAGCGCCTACCAAATGGATATTTCAGACGACAGTGCCGACGAAATGTATAAGCGAATTGGTAAGAAAATGACAGTCAGGCAATTGGTATATGAGATGATAACCGTTAGCAGCAACCTGGCAACCAATATTTTAATTGACAAAGTGGGAGCCCCCAATGTAATGAATACTATGCAGGAGCTAGGCGCAAGAGACATTCGGGTACTGCGTGGGGTGGAGGATAAGAAGGCATTTGACAAAGGTTGGAATAACACCGTAACGGCATATGACCTGGCGTTGATCTTCGAAAAGCTGGCCCGCGGGCAGATGGTCAGCAGGCAGGCATGTGTGGAGATGATTCAGGTGTTGAAAGAACAGAAATTTAACAGCATCATTCCAGCCCGACTGCCCAAAGAAGTGCAGGTGGCGCACAAAACCGGAGAAATTACGGGTGTACGCCACGACTCGGGAATTGTGTATTTGCCAGATGGTGAAGCGTACGTACTGGTGCTGTTGTCGAAAAATCTGGAGAACCAGAAAGCAGGCGAAGAGGCAATGGCCAAAGTCTCGGAAATGATTTATCAATTTGTGAAGGCACAGCCAAAATAGTATGCCGGAAAAAGGCAAAACCCGCCTTCCCTTTTGATTGTGTCAATTGATACGTAACTTGCTGAAAATACAGGCATCCAAAAGTAAATCAACTTATCACTTAAACCTTTTACTCATGTATACCGGATTACTTCACTTACACAATTTGCTACGTTGGATTATTCTGATCTTATTGGTTATTGCCATTTTCCGTCATTTGTCGGGCATGAATGCCAAACGTGCGTTCAGCAATACCGATAAAAAAATAGATCTGTTCCTGATGATTGCCGCCCACATTACATTGCTGATCGGATTGTACCAATGGGCCGCCGGACCCTGGGGCTTGCAAAACATACTTGGTGTGGGATTCGGCGAAGTAATGAAAAACAAGGCATACCGTTTTTGGGCAGTCGAACACCTGGTGGGTATGATTATCGGCATTGCCCTGATCACTGTCGGCAGGGGTTCGTTCCGGAAGGCCATTTCCGATGAGCAAAAACACAAGCGGGCATTGCTCCTGTATGCCATAGCATTGGTGATCATCTTTGCTTCGGTTCCCTGGCCGTTCAGAGGCGTAGAGATTGCCCGGCCGTTGTTTCCCGGCATGTGAGACAGCTACTCATGTAACAAAAAAGCGACTTTTGGAGTCGCTTTTTTGTGTTGGGTTTTTCATTTTTAGAAGATACTATTTTGCCAGGGCCGGGCTCACTCATGCAGCACACCGCTCAGGTTCAGTTGCGCAATGTAACTCAGGTTTTCTTCCACAATACTGTCGGGCACAAAGATGAACCGTTTGTCGTAAATCTGCTCGTCAATGAAATAACTCACCCAATATTCACTGTTCAAACCGAAAACAGACGGGTGAATGGGTTCAATGATAACAGCTTCGTCGGGTTGTACATCACCCAGGAAGTGTCGCAGGGTTGAGGTACGCCGGGGCTCGTCGTTCATATAACCATAGCCGTCTGAGGTGACAAGGACATTTTTAATCGGTACGGTGTTAGTATTCAGCAAATAAACAAACCAGTCGTAACCCCCCTCGTCGTTAGATTTTCGTACTACGGCTATTTTAACATCTTTTACCGGTAGGAAAGGGATGTCTTTTTTCATATACGTTCAAAATCGGGTAATACTACTAAAGTAAAAATTTTCCAGCACTTTTCCTTCACGCTTTGGCGGCACTAAGCAGTATAAGTACGAAAAATAAAATTCGTGCCAGAACAACTCCCCGCAGACACTTCTTAACGCCAAGGAGCATAAGACAGGTTCCATAGGCATTAGAGAAGAGTGGCAGCAGGTTTTGACTTTGCAAAAATATTATTTCAAAAGCCTGTTGTAGTTGTGTTGTCATTCGATGCCCAGCAAAAGTTTCACTGTAGACAACGCGTGTTCGGCGCGTTCGTAATTGAAGTTTTCCAACACAGCCGCCGTACCCGCAGAGGGTGCACTTGTGGTTGCTATTCCCTTCTTGGCTTTCTCGCCCAGTTGTTTTCGTTCGGACGGGTCAAATTTGGAGAATGTGCGGCGTAGAATAGGCAGCAGTTCCAGAAATTTTTCCTGGTCCAGTTCAAACACCCATTTGTAGAGGAGGTTCCATAAAACAACATCGTAAAGCAAAATAGTACCGCTGCCTTTCAGAAAACCCTCGATCCAGCCAGCTGCGTCTTTCGGCTCGGTACCTGCCGACAACGCTAGCCCAAACCGTCGAGCGGTTTCGGTTTCATCAATCCTTTTTCCGTCGAACAGCAACCGACACGTACAACCGGTAATGATCGGATTGACACCGGCTTTGTCCAGGATCACTTCCAGGGTATTGTACCAAAGCTTTTCCAGATCGGCAGTATCCAACAGCCGAACGGCTTCATCGGTTTTGCGGATGTACTCAAACATCCGGGTGGATGCATCATCGTCGAGGCCATAGCAGGCGTTGGGCAAACCGATACAAATGCGGGTAAGCAACCCATTGACTAACAAATTGATAGCTGAGAGGTCTGTCTTACGGACGTTGCCATAGCGGCTCACGTCAACCAGAGGAGTTACGGCACCCATCAGCTCCAGAATATCACTGGAAATGGTCGAAAGCTCGCTGATTCGTTCAAGCAATTGCTCGATTACCGAAAACAATTCGGCAGGAATGGCTTGCTGGATATAAACCGCCAGCTGTGTAATGGACTGGGTCTGGAACGCCTGATCCAGCAGAAACTTGGTGCAAGCCTCTTGCACGGTATTGCCCCAAAATCCTTTCTCAATCAGTTCAATCTCCATTTCGGGTTGCCAGCGTAGCTGCCATCCTTCCTTGAACGTACCTTTGTTTGATACACTAATCTTTTTGCCCCACCGGATCGTCAGTACTTCCAGGCGATGCAAAAACCGGCTTCGGTTCAGATCCAGTTCTTTGCGCAAATCCAATTCGTACTCCTTTTTGGCTTCTACAATCTCCAGGCGGCACTTTTTACGTTGTTCGTCAAAGTCAGACTGGATGGGCAGGCGCGGGAGTTCTTTCGGCACTTTGCCAATCGTGGCTTTGCCTACAATGAGTTCTTCTTCGACCAGCTTGAGCAAAATGCTGTCGCCAAAACAAAGGACGGTTTGCGTCGCTTCGTTGAGTTCCACCAAGCCCGGCCGTGACAAATCACGCATAGAAGCCAAGGCTTCGGCCAGCCGGTACGCTTCGATGACGTGAGCCGTAGATATGTCCATTTTCTTTTCGCGGAACATGCGGGCCACCCGGGTAAGCCAGCGAATGCCCGTATCGTCTCCATGATGCCACAGGTGTTCATACCAGCCCGGAGACACAATGCCCGCCCCGTAGCCGCTGAACATTCCGAGCCGGGTGTTGGTCCACGGAATCCAGGTGCAGCTTACTTTTGTAGACGGCAATCCTTTCAGGCTTTTTTCATCGGCAGAAGCAATTTTTTTATCCGCATACCCTATCAAAGCTGGTCCGTGCCAGGCCCCACAGATAACGGCACAGGTAGCAAATCCTTCTTTTTCGGCATCCCGCAGTTGTTTGCGCATGTATGCTTCGCGAAGGTCGTCCCGTTCGGCTGAAGGCATGGGTATGTGTTCACGCAGGACCTCCATGGTTAGCATCACACCTTCAAAATGCTCGTGCGAAGAGTCCTTCACGTATTTATGCTCAAAAGTGTGCTCCCACCACAACTCGCCATTGTCATAACCTGCGACCTCGGCAAGGTAACTGATCGGATCTTTGGGATATTCGGAGAGGAGTGGCTCTGTTTCCATACCCATTTCAGGCATTTCTTCCGTTGCTGGGGTTTCGACTTCATTGGGGAAACTATCCGCAGTCGGCGCAGTTTCCAGTGCCTTGGCTTGTTGCTCCGCTTCCCATTTCAGGCGTTCTTTTTCCGCAGCCTCCCGTTTTTTCAATTCAATGCCAAACGTGTGGGCCAGCGGCAGATCCATCATCCGAACCGGAATAATATTTTGCAATCCATAGGTAATGGCTTGCCATTCTGGAGAAAACCGGGCAAACGGATAAAATGTGGCCTGGGCCGGCTTGTCGGTATTGTAGCCCAGAACTGCAACCGGAGGCTTCAGTTCCTTGTGCGTTACCCAATGCACAACCTGATCCAGTTCGGGCGGGCCTTCGACCAGAATAATGTCGGGTTTTAATGCGTGCAGTCGTTCGACAACATTTTTTGCCGAACCTACACCGTGATGCCGGATGCCAAGAATATGAAGTTCCATAGTTGGGAAGACGGTTGATCAGATGCCGTTACAAAGGCATCTGATGGACGGTTTTTGCGTGGGGAAAGATACTATTTTCCGGGAAAACTCACCCAAAAATTGTCTGCAAACTCATCCAGCTCATGATTGCCACCACCAGCCAGCCACCGATTTCCAGCCAGAGCGGATGCGTATAATTTTTGAGCAACGTACTCCGGCGGGCGGCAATGAGCATGATTGCCAGTGCCAGCGGAAGAATCAACCCGTTCAGATATCCTACAATCAGCAGAATCTTGGCAGGTGGTTGGCCTATCCAGATGAAAAGAGCCGCTGACAAAACGATGAAACCCGCGGTAATGACGGAAGCGTTGGTTTCCAGCAGTGGATGGAAAGAACGCAAAAACGAAACCGAGGTGTAAGCCGCTCCTACCACAGATGTGATAGCAGCGCACCAGAGCACAATGCCAAAAACTTTGTAACCGACACTTCCGGCAGCCGTTTCAAAAATAGAAGCCGCCGGATTGCTTTTGGTAATTTCAGCACCCATCGAAACAACACCAAATGCTGCCAGAAACAGCAAGATACGTATCGCTGAAGTAAGCAGAATGCCTTGCGTGGCGCTGCGGTCTACCTGGGGGAATGCCTCCACGCCCTTTATTCCGGCATCCAGTAACCGATGGCTGCCTGCAAATGTGATATAACCCCCCACAGTACCTCCTACCAGTGTGATGATGGCTTTGGCATCGATTACCTGCGGAAAAAAGCTACGATGGATTGCCTCGGCTACCGGGGGCTTTGACAGAAAGACCACATACAGAATGAGACCTATCATTACAAAGCCGAGGATTTTGGTAAATAAATCCATCGCCCGGCCCGCTTCCTTGACCATAAAAATGAAAATTCCTACACCCACGCTCAGCAGTGCCCCCAGGCGTACATCCAGGCCGGTAAGTGCCTGAACACCAAGCCCAGCCCCTGCGATATTGCCTACATTGAATGCCAGCCCACCCATGACAATCATACCTGACAAGGCATAGCCTAATCCAGGCAGCAGGCGGTTGGCCAAGGTTTGCGCCTGTATTTCGCTGACCGTGACAATGCGCCAGATATTGAGCTGGGCTGCAATGTCCAGAAAAATGGAAACCAGAATCACAAACCCAAAGCTGGCACCCAGTTGCTGTGTGAAAGCGGCCGTATTGTTCAGAAATCCAGGCCCGACTGCCGACGTAGCCATCAGAAAAGCCGCCCCTAGCAGCGCAGAGTTTTTTTTCATACAAAGAAGAATCGGATGCGGGAAATGAATGTACCTGGAAAAGTAAAAACCCATCGTTATCCGGGTTGTGAAGATAATCTAAGCAAAAGCCTTTACCAAAATACCATTTTCCTGAAATGTGTGCGCAATGGACTGCGCAAACGCGACGGCATGCGGCCCATCCCCGTGAATGCAAAGGGTGTCGGCTTGAATGGCAACGGTTTGTCCATCGACAGATTGTACGGTCCCTTGCTGAACCATCTGCAAAACCTGCCGCAAGGAGTCTCCGGTAGCTTCGATCAGGGCATCGGGTTGTGTCCGTGGCGTCAGTGAGCCGTCAGGCTGGTAGGTTCGGTCGGTAAATACTTCACTGGCGGTTTGCAAGCCCAATTTTTGCGCTTCGCTAATCAGGTGACTGCCCGATAGCCCGTACAAAACCAGCGAACCATCCAATTCTTTTACGGCCTGCGCAATGGAATGGGCCAGTGTTGCATCTTTGGCGGCCATGTTATACAACGCTCCATGCGGCTTTACATGGTGAAGCTTTGCACCGGCCGCATTAACAAACGCTGCCAGGGCGCCTATCTGGTACAAAACCAGATTATGCACCTCTCTGGGTGACAGATGCATGGGGCGCCGGCCAAACCCCTGCAAATCCGGAAAGCCGGGATGGGCTCCAATGGCAACGTTCTTTTGGATGGCTAGTGCAACGGTGCGGTGCATCGTGTCAGCATCTCCGGCATGAAAACCGCACGCAATGTTTACAGAGCTTACGTAGTTCATCAGCTTTTCGTCGTTACCCAGCGTCCAGGCTCCGAAACTTTCGCCCATATCACAATTCAAATCGATGGTTTTCATACAGAACAGCGGTTCATAAAGATCAAAATAGTATGTTTCATTCAATAAAAACCTCACCACTCCGAAAAATACTGGAGTAATTGATGCGCAGCGGCATAGCGGAGGATGTTTTGTAATCTTTGTTGTTCCAGCCAGTGGTCTTCGGCATCCTCTACCGAAACCAGTGAGAATTGCATTCCTGCTCCTGCCGACTGCTGAGCCAGCATAGGCAAATGGGTCGCTGACACTGTTGCGACTCGTGGATACCCGCCGGTTGTCTGGTGGTCGGCCATCAGCACAATCAGTTGACCGTCAGGCAGAAGCTGAATCGTGCCTTTGGTTACCGCCGACGAAACCAATTCGGTTTGGTAAAGTCGTTTCAGTGGGGGGCCATTCAGCCGGTAACCCATCCGGTCGCTATGGTTGGAAATCTGAAACGATTGTGTCGCAAGCATTTCCATTGCCAGTGGTGTGAGCATTTCCCATTCGGGCCCCGGCATGACCTGAACGGATGGTTGTTTGTAAAAGGTATCGATTGCCGCTGGCGCAATTTTCCAGGGCAATGGGTGCAGAGCTTTGGTAAATTCTTGGTTTTTGGCTTTTGGCGGGATACTGTTTCGGAAAGGCAAGACATCGCCTTTTTGCAGTGCTCTCCCGCTGAAGCCGCCGGCTTTGGCTTTGAGATGTGTGCTTACACTGCCCATCCACGAATCTGCCGCAAAACCACCACGCACCGCCATGTACAGGCGGGCACCTTTTCGCTTGCCGCGTGATACTATCCTGGTTTCAGCCGGCAGGTAATAGGGCCGCCAGTTGTCCAGGGGCCTTTCGTTGGCTGTCACTTGAAAGTTTGCACCGCCGAGGGCAATCAACGCCCCTGTCTCCAGCAACAGCTCCCCGATGGGGAAATGAAATTCCAGAACGCCTTCGGTTGCCTCATTTCCAACCAGATAATTCACCAGCCTGGCCGCCACATCATCCATCACTCCGGTCGGATTGATGCCCGCATGCCGGTAGCCCGTTCGCCCCAGGTCCTGAAGTGTCGTTAGTAAACCCGATTGAAGAATCTGTAAGCTCACAACAAGAAAAAAGGATTTGCATGGAATGGATACTCATTTGTCAACATCTGGCGGAACCGCAGCCGGCCATTCAGGAGAATCGGCAAACATTTGTTCGTCGATGGCGTAAAATTGCACCACATCACCTGCCCGTAGCAACACCGGTTTTTCGGCGGCAGGATCAAAAAACTTCACCGGCGTCTTCCCGATGATTTGCCACCCGCCCGGCGAATCCAGCGGATATACGCCCGTCTGTTTGCCGGCAATGCCTACACTACCCGCCTCCACATGCGTGCGGGGTTGCGATCTGCGAGGCACGGCAATATGCGCATCCATACCCCCCAAATATGCAAAACCTGGCAAAAAACCCAGCATGTAGACACGATACCTGGCCATTGTATGACGCCTGATGATTTCGATTTTCGACAAGCCGGTATGCTGGCAAACAAATGACCAGTCCCACCCGAAACGGTCGCTATAACAAACCGGTATGTTTACAATAGTTGACGGTGTCGCGGTTTCCGGTCTTGCCAATCTTTGAACAGCAACCCATTTGGTTTCCAGCAGTTGCCTGACGGCGGCAAAAGCTGAGGGAAAACCGGGAAAGTTTTTCCGGACAACCGGCAAATTATAAAAAACGGTCAGTGAGCCGTAGGCAGGCACCGTTTCAACCAATCCGGGAAACGGTGCGGCGGCCAGTGCCGAAGCCAGGTCCAGCACATTCCGGTTCAGGCCTTCGTCAATCCGGTTGCCAAAATCAACAATAACGGCACTTTCGCTCAGGGGAATAATCCGGGTCATATACGTTAGGTCAAGTCACCAGCCGCGTGCAAAATAGTATCGTAGCAACGAGCAAAACCTGCCGGGCACAGAACAGTTTAGTACCGATGCTTAAAGAGCACAAAACCAATCCCGCGCAACGTAATCCAGATATGATTCCAAAAGTTGGGCAGCATGCCGAAATGTTTTTGTAGCACCAGGTATCTGTCTTTCAACGAATGGTTATGGTTTTTGCGGGAAAAGCCGCCCGTCAGGTATCTCGACAAAACGGCCTGTGTGTTCACAATCTCGCGTGCGGCCTTGAGGCAACGGATTTCCCAGTCCACATCCGAACTGTAGTGATGCGACAAGTCATACAATGGGGCCAGGCTGCGCCTCACAATAAACGACTGATGGCAGACAACCATGCCATACCGGAAATTTTTCCAGGTAAGCACAGATGGCAGTGCATGCGGTGTTACCTCGCTTCGCAAACCCAGCTCATTGCCGGCTGCATCAAAAAACAAGGCATCGCCATAGTAGACATCGGCATCTTCGGGGCAGGTTTCAAAAATATATTTCAACGTGTCGCTATCGTAAATCTTGTCTCCGGCATTCATGAACCACACGTATTTGCCGCGGGCGACTTGCAACCCTTTGTTCATAGCATCGTACAGGCCTTGGTCCGGCTCCGAGATCCAGTACGACAAATGATGCGCGTACCGCCGGATGATCGGCAAGGTTTCGTCGGTGGAGCCGCCGTCAACAATAATGTATTCGTAATTAGCAAACGATTGATGCACAATGCTTTGAATGGTATAATCGAGCACGGCATCAGCATTGTAAGTAACGGTAATGATGGAAAGGAGAGGCGATTCTGGCAAGGCGGGTTTTTGCTTGATGTCGGATACTATTTTAAACGCACTAAGAGCAAAATTATACTTTTCCTGATTGTTTGTTTACTTGTGCCCCACTTTTATTATTAAAACAACAATCTCAGCTATAACCCTTTTCCGGGAGTGATTTTCACCAAAGGGGAAAGGCTTGAGAGGGAAGATACCTACAGCGAGTAACCACCACCGCAAGCGTTACAAATGCACAGAATAATGGAAACTGGCAAAGAGCTGAAATGGCGGGTCCGTCTTTGGGCTTTTTGGCAAGAAGCAATTTTTATGAAACATGTTCTAAAGGTGGTAGGTGGCATAGGCATACTGCTACTTATCTTTTATATCAGCAAGCCGAAATATTTGCAAGCGTCTGTTCCGACTTTTTCAGATTCGCTGGCCGCGCAGTCCGGCTTGCCGCTCTCTGGCGGGGCTCAAAGGCAAGCCCGCATCAAGCGTGGCGATACATTGGTGTTGGAACAAAAACAACTGGCTGGTCTGCTGCCAGTCATACTTGCCGACTACCAATCGCAAGGGATGCCTAGTAGCTCGGTGATCAATCTGATGGGCAACCGCTATACGATAGCCGAACAAACCTACCGCAAGGGCGAAGACCAGATAAAAATTTCCATTGCAGACTACAATGCAGCGTACACTTTATACAATGTCGCGACGGCTATCGTGGCCGCCGGCGTTACCATGGACACCGACGAACAAAAAGTGCAGGAAATAGACTTGGGAATGAAAGAAATAAAAGGCTGGGAAATGTATGACAAACGTGAGCAGAAGGCTGTGGTTACCTTGGGGATTGCCGACCGGTTTTTGATTACAATTGAAGCGGCCAGGCAACAAAACGCCAACGATATAACACAGATTGTAGAGAACCTCGAACTGAATGCATGGGAGTGACTACTGCAATGGTAATTAACGGATAAGCAAATGCCGGGGTCTTGCTCCGTTCGAACCTACTATTATCCAGAAAAAAATAAACCTGTCCCCTTGTTGAGGAAACCCACAATACAGGGGACAGGAAAAAAGTTAAAAAGCCAGGCTTGGATGCTTCTTGTGGAAATCAGTGGCATCCTGATAAGCCTTGGCAACGGCCAGCAGCCTGGCTTCGCCAAACAAGTTCCCCATGAACGTGATGCTCAGAGGCGTACCTTTGTCGCTGAAGCCATTGGGCAACACCACGCACGGATGTCCCGTCAGGTTGGTCAGCGAAAGGTTGCCCCCCAAATAGGTTGGCGTAATGTACGCATCCAGTCCCTTGAGTTTGGCCGCCATCTGTTCGATCAGCAATGTTCGGATCCGGTTGGCCTGCACGTATTCCACTGCCGGAATAAACCGTCCCGCCCGGAACACATTGGGCCAGGCGTTTTTGATTTGCCGCACCATCAGGTCGTCTTTGTTGGTGCGGGTGAGTTCATCAAAGGCTGCCGCTGATTCCACTGAAATAATCATAGTCAGATCCTGGTAAGGCAGATTCGGCAATTCCATCGGAACGAGTTCCACACCCAGGTCTCTCAACTTCTGTAATGTCGCTTCATCCGATTTTTTTCCTGGATACGTTTGTTCAAACGCTTTTTTCAGATATCCCATCCGGATGCCTTTCAGTGAAGGAAGCGGCGCGTAATTAAAAGGTGCCGCCTTGACAGTAGGGTCCAGACCATCGGGGCCCTGTATGGAATTGAAAACTACCGCGCAGTCTTCCACGGTACGGCACATCGGACCGATTTTATCCATTGACCACGTCAACGCCATGGCCCCGTACCGGCTTACGCGACCAAAGGTAGGGCGCAGGCCGGTCACCCCGCAAACGGTAGACGGCGATACAATGGAACCCAACGTTTCGGTACCGATGGCAAACGGCACCAGTCCTGCCGAAACCGCCGATCCAGACCCCGCCGACGAACCACTGGAGCCTTGCTTGATGTCCCAGGGATTACGGGTGGTGCCACCAAACCACACGTCACCCCACGCCAGTTCGCCCAGGGTTAGCTTGGCTACCAGCACGGCACCGGCGGCTTCGAGCCGTTTCACAACCGTGGCGTCCAAATCTAACATCTGGTCTTTGTAAGGCACAGAGCCCCAGGTTGTTTTATAGCCTTTTTTGGCAAGCAGGTCTTTGGCGCCATACGGAATGCCATGCAATAGGCCGCGGTATTTCCCGGCTTTGATTTCGGCATCGGCTTGCTGGGCTTGTTTCAGGGCCAACTCCTCAGTGAGAGTAATGACACACTCCAGCTTGGGACCGTACTTTTTCAACCGCTCGATGAAAAAGCGCGTCAGTTCGACCGAAGTAATTTTGCGGGTGCGTAACAGCTCAGCCAGTTGCGTAACCGAATAAAAAGCCAGTTCGTCGCGATTGGCCGGCATGGCAACCGCCCCGACCAGACTGGTTTTGAAGGGTTTCTGTTCTTTTTCAAACACAAAGCCTTGCGGCAGCGGATTAAAGTACAAGGCAGGAGCTACCTCATTGGTAAGGGCGACTTTACGAATGTTTTCAAAGTTTCTTCGCTGGTCGGTCAGGTCGTCCATCATGGAATCGCGTTCGGCGGGTGTAAACTCAAGCCCGACCAATTGGGATGCCTGCTCGATCATGGATGGCGTAATTGGATTCTCCTGCGTACGTTTGGTAAAAAACGCGCCTGACAGAAAACTGACGATGGCAATGGCCGGGAGTAATAGCCAACGTTGACGTAAAGGTTTGCTTTGCATGGAAGTAAGTGAGGAAATACGAATGGATTTTTAAGATACTGGATTACCCGATGGCAATCAAGTAGTAAAAGCAAACCGTCGGTTTTTTGTTTTCCAATCATACTGTTTTTCTTTCTTTACTTTTTCCGGAACGGGTTAGTAAAAACAGCCAATGTGCAGATGAACCCTAGCTTAAAAAAATAGTATGTTTTTTAACCGAAAGACCTGTCAAGAAAACAGTCTTCTAAAATTGAAGCGATACCGCTCCTAACGATAACCCGGCTGCCGAACCGGCCAGAAGCACATTGGCTCCCGGTTGGATTCGGTTGCTATGGTACAGTTCTTCCAATCCCAGCGGGATGGAGGCCGAAATACAGTTTCCGCAGGACGGCAGTGTCAGAATCAGCCGCTCTGGCTCCAAGCTATATTTCCGCGTAAACAATTCGTTGCCGATGCGGCTGGTTTGGTGAGGAATAATAAAGTCGTAATCAGGTAGTTGTATGCCCGTTTGCCGAACGTGTCCGGCCATGAAATCTTCCAGTTTTTCCAGTGTCAGTTTGATCATTTGCTTGCCCTGCATCTGGAAATAAAACAGATCCGGAGCGGTGTTCAAACCCGGTTCGACAGCCCCGCCCGCCGGAACTTTGGCCAGCTCCACACCTTCGGTATAGTTCTGGAAGTACGAACCCAGCGAACGATATCCTTCTGTTTCACCGGCTTCCAGAATGACAGCGACAGCCGCATCGCCAAACAATGAATACGTTTTCGCATCGAGCGGATTCAGGCTACGCGAGGCCAGTTCGGCATTTACAATGGCAATCCGCCTCACATTCCGGTGCTGCAAATACAAATGGGCCACATCCAGGGCGTGCAGGAAGCTGAGGCACGTGGAGTCTATGTCAAAGCAAGGTGTCGGAGCCTGGTGAGAGTCTAACTGTTTCTTGATCAGTGCGGCATTGAAAGGAATCGGGTAGTCATACGATGCTCCGGCGGCAATCAGCAAATCCAGATCCGCTAGCGTCAGGTCGGCCGTTGCCAATGCCTGGCGCAGGGCTTCGGCTCCCATCGTGCTCACCGATTCCTGCTTGCCCGCCCAATACCGCGTAGTCACACCACTGTTTTTCTCAATCCAACCCACCGGAAGTTGCAGTTTCTGTTCCAGCGAACCGGAAGTTACCGGAGCGCCGGGTAGGTATTTTTCGATGGCGCGTATCTTGATTCTGGTCATTTAAAAAGCCGGGTTATCTTGCGGAATTTGTTGCCCCTGACAAAGGTAACGCCTGGTTGAATACGCACCTCAACATTGTGCACATTCTTTGTTGTCAGTAGCTCGGTTACGCATGCGCGGAATTGCTGACCGACTTGTTCAAGTTGGGATGCCTCGCAGTCCAGCTCAATACAAATCCGGTCTTTCGTTTCCTGGACAAGCCGGTACGCGCGGAAATCATTGGTGCGGCGGGCAATCATTCGGCTAATCAGGTCCGGATAAATTTTTATAACGGGATTTTCGCCAAACAGAAGCACATCGTCGGCACGCCCTTCGATTCGTTCCAGACCCGTAAACACCGAACCACACGGACAAGGCGATTCCCGTTCCACCAGAATGTCGTCCAGTTCGTACCGGACAATGGGCTGGGTAGTACGGGTAAAATCGGTGAGGATGGGATGAAACCGGCGGGCGTCTATGTATTTTTTTTCAACATGCACAAAATCCTCGTTCAGGTGAATGGTCCCGTGGGCGCAACTGACGCCCAGGAACCCTTCGGTGCATTGGTATACCTCCGTAAGGGGTAGTTGAAACACGGACGAAATATACGCCGCATCTTCGGGAGGCAGCACCTCGGCAAAGGAAATGAGTTGCCGGGGCTTGAGTTGTAACTGGTTTTTTTCCTGCCGATCCGCGATTTCTGACAAAATGGAAGGCTGTGCCGCGATGATATCCGGTTGGTAGTCAGTTAATTGGGTCAGCAGCTCATCAATGGGTTTGAAAATGTCAAAGTACCGGAATTCAAACAGCGAAGACCCGATGGAGCTGTACAGGTTGCTGTTGGCACGCAGGAAAAAAGCGATCTTTTGTTTCCGAAAAAAGACCGGACGGATCACCCGCGTCATCACCAGTGCTACCCACTGGGCTCGTTCGTTTTCCGAAACCACAAACAAACCCCGTTTGCCGCTGGTACCCGTCGAAAGCCCTACCGTCAGGTTGCCGTATTCCGGTGAGAAGTTGCGGCTTTCTTCCGCTTGCAGGGCTAGCTGCATGGCTTTTTCTTTGGGTACACCGCAGGTATTGATTTCGTCAAATTTCTCCATGAAAACCGCCTTGTTGACTACCGGAAAGTGGGAAAGCGGCGTTTGGGCTTTCACCAGGGGCGCATACAATGGTGAGTGAATTAACACATGCTGAAAAAAATCACGCAACCGCCTCTGCTGGTAGGCCTCCAACTGCTGACGGCTTTTGAAGCGTGTTGCCAGCCGAAACCGCAACCAGTAGTATAAAATCTTACCTTTCATTGGGGTAGTGTTTCGGGGCAGTGGGTAAATAGTATCTTATCATCCGGAAAAACCTCCTGGTAGCGATGCAGCTTTTCAAATGTAGCTACGTAGTCGGTCCAGCTGTCGAAGAAGAGCGTTACGATTTTCTGCGGAAGGATTTTCTGCTGAAAGGTATGAATATTCCAGAACGCATCACTGGCAAAGAACGTGACACCCGCCTCGTGCCGCACCCGGATGCCCAGCATGCCACGGGCATGTCCCGGTAACTCCACAAGTTGCAGCGAGCCATCACCCAGCCAGTCGTACATCACCAGACCCGATTGCGGCTCGGTATAGGAAATTCCCAGGCTTTCCACTGCGGTAGTTCGTTGCAGAAGATTGGCGGGCAGCAAATCAGGCAGAATCCCCTTGCGCAGCGCTGCCCAGCCTTTTTTCCGTGTGGCTTCGTCCAGTGCTTTCTGGCTGCAAACCAGCTGCGAATGCGGAAAGTCAAGCAAACCTCCGATGTGGTCAGCATGAAAATGCGAAATGACAATTGTTGAAATATCCTCTGGCGACAAACCAATGGTCGCCAGTTGGCTACGGGCGGATTCGGATTCAATCACAAACACGGGAGTAGCCAAAGCATATAGCTTGTACGGCAGATGCGCCGTAGCCTGAAAAAACCGCCGGGTGTAGCCTGTATCAAACAGAATATTGCCGTGGGTAGAATGTTGCAGCAACAACCACGTAGCATAAAAACGCACCGTCTCCCGCCGTGCCCGCGGATTGACAATGCGTGAATTGGCGAGGCAGTAACCCGATTGGAAAATGCGAAGCTTTACTGTTGCCGGTACCATTCGATAAACTCATTGATCCCTTCGCGGGTGGTTTGTACAGGTCGGTAACCCAGTTTTTCTTTGGCCAGCGAATTGTCCAGCGTCATGGAGACGGCCAGAATCCCGATGCCGTACTTCGTTATAGGTGGCTCCTGTTGTGGGTGAAAATACCGGTAGCGTTGCTCCGTTAGCCAGGCAAATGCCTTTACCAAAGCGTAGGGCAACCGACGGGTAACAGGTTGCAAGCCCAACTGTGTGAGTATGTAATTCACTTGTTCCCAAAGCTTCACCGATTCGTCATTCGTGATATTATAAGCCAGGCCCATGGCGTCTTTACCGGCTTCTAGTGCACAAACCACCGCTTCGATCACATTGCGCACACACGTCAGATCAACGATATTGTTGCCCGAGCCCACAATGCTCAACTTTTTCTCCTGGTATGCTTTCAACACCCGAGGAAAAATAACCGTATCCTCTGCCCCGATGATCGCCCTGGGGCGCAAGGCAATGGTTTCCATGCCTTTGCCATTCGCTGCCAGTACCTCTTGTTCGGCTTTCAGCTTGGTGGCAGCGTAGGCATTGACCATCCTGGACGGCAGCGGGTCTTTTTCTGAAATGTGCAGACGGTCCGCGTAATCAAAGTAGACGCTGGGAGTCGAGATGAAGACAAACCTGCGCAACCCATTGCTGATGGCCGCTTGCAGCAAATTATGCGTGGCCACCACGTTGGCCTTCTCGAAATCCGCGACCTTGCCCCACGGCGACGACAACGCCGCGCAATGCACTACGGCATCTGCCTGCGTCAGTAACTGTTGGCAAAAAGCCGCATCCGTAAGGTCACCAGCGACAAAAGTGCAGCCTGCCTGCTCAAGTTCGCGTTGCCGGCTGTCTTTGCGGGAGGTGCACATAACCCGCGCTTCCGGATAAGCCGTCGGCAGAAACTTTGCCAGCCGCCCGCCCAGAAAGCCGGAAGTACCGGTAATCACTATTTTTCTGTAGTCTTTTAACATAAGGGATTCGTATGCAAAACAAGACAGAATTCAGCAGAGAAAATAATATCTCCACAAATTAAAAAACCCGCAACAAGTTAAGGTGCGGGTTTTGAGAGTAAACGAATTGCTGAGAACGACTAAAAAATGTATTACTGTTTTTCGGCTACCGGAATAATTAATTTTTCGCCCCGTTCGGCACGGTCGGCAGTTTTTTTGTTGGCTGTCATAATCAAATCTTTGGAGACATCGTATTTTTTCGAGACCACGTTCAGAATATCGCCCGGACCCACCATATGGACGGCTTTTACCCTGACCGTCAGTTTGGTTACATCTGACTTGAGATCTTTTTCCACATCTTTGACCTGCGGGTTCAGAGCTTTCAGTGTTTCGTATTTCAGGTTGTACCGGTTGGCAATGCCCCGGAACGTTTCGCCGGCTTTCACCGTGTGGCTAATGGTGGTGCCACCCGCTGCTACAGCCGGTTTGCTTTCGGTCGCTTCTGTTGTTTTGGGCTTTTCGGGTTCTTTCGGTTTCGGAGTTTCGGTTTTTGCCGGAGCAGGGGTTTTCTCGGTGGCAGCGGTACCAGTTGAGGTAGCCGGTTTTGTTTCTTCTGCTGCCTCGTCGGTCACGGCTTCCTCGGGAGCTTCAGTTTCGCTATCAGTAGAGGTGTTGGCCTGAACTGTGGTCAGTTCTGAATTTTCAACAGGGTCGCTGTTGATGTATTTCCAGCCGGCAATAAACAAACCAATGGTAACTGCGGCGAGTCCGCACAGAAGAATGAGAGCCAGGTCGGGCTTGGACGACGTTTTTTTCACAGAATTATCAGCAATGGATGAGGTTGTTTCAATTGGATTGGGATGTTCGTATTCTTCGGAATAAGCTGGTGCGGTTTCCGACAAATCCTTATTTAGTTCATACGCAGAGGTTTCCGTTTTTTCGGTCTCGAAAGTATTTTGAGTCATGACTTCGATCGGTTCTGCGGTTTCGGACGGGAAATCGCGGACAGCTGGCTCGGGAAGTGCCGAAGGAAGCGGAACAAATGCCTGTTCAGAAGTTTCAAACACAATCACTTGTGCTGTAATGTTATCGGCGCCACTGGCATGGTTGGCCGTTTGAACCAGACGTTCGGCCATCTCCTTGGCGGAGCCGTCTTGGGAAAGGATCTGCCGGATGCCGTCGTCGGTCAGCACGCCCGAAAGTCCGTCGGTGCAGAGCATGAATACATCGCCCGCATCCGGATAAATCAGCGTATTCCCTATTTCGATTTCCACTTCAGCGTCAACGCCCAGTGCCTGCGTCAGTTCATGGCGCCGGGGATGATCCAACGCCGCCTGGGCGGTAATCTCGCCCTTGTCGACCAGTTGCTGCACATACGTCTGGTCTTTGGTCAGGCGGTGCAGGATGCCGTTTGTCAACCGGTACAGGCGGCTGTCGCCTACGTGCGCATGGTACACCAATCCGTCGCGAATGAGCATGGCAACACCGGTGGTACCCATGCCTTCCAGCTCCGGACTTTGCTGCGATGCTGTCAGGATTTTGGTATTGGCATACAAAAGTGATTGCCGCAAGGCTTCGATCGGATTTTCGTAGCGTTGGTGTTCAAAGAAGACACGGATGCTTTCGACTGCCATCCGGGCCGCTGTTGCACCACCCAAATGCCCGCCCATGCCGTCACAAACCACAAAAAGATCGCCATTGATGGTGCTGAACTGACCAAAGTAATCTTCGTTGATCTGACGGACTTTCCCAATATCCGTGTAGCTGCATGCTTCAAATTCCGGTTGTCGTGCCATAAAGTGCGATATGCGTGTTTGCTAAAGAATACCTGTAAGTAGTTAGGTGTACAACTATATTCTAGATCAAATTTTTTTTAAGAATAACACTGATCTCGGTAGCCTGGCTGACAATCATCAGATGACCGCCATTGGGAATGCAAATCGCATTTCTGGCGTACCGATAGGGCAATATCCGGTCGTTGTCGCCGTGAATATGCACTAAATTTTCGATTTTGTGAAGCGTTTGCCAGCTCAAAATCTGCCGGATTGCCCATTTCAGAAAACGTTTGTCTGTGTGCTGTAGAATGTCTCTGAGTAATTGTCTGTCTTTCTGGCTACTAGCTCCAAATGCCTTGTACGTAAAAAATGTCGGGAAGGTCAAAAACCAAGCCGGAATCAGCGTATCAAGCCGCAGTTTTCCAAACCAACGATAGTACCAGGGAAGTTCGCGGAAGTTTTTGGCACTGGAAATCAAAATAACCTTTGCTGGCTTGATCAGGCGGGCAACTTCTACGGCCACCATGCCACCAAACGACACCCCGATCAATACAGTGTCAGCCCTGACTTCCATTTGTTCCTGTACCAGCCGTTGGGCATACCTGGCCAACGTTTCGGCAGGCAACGGTTGTCGCCATTCCACAACTTTGGTTGGCCGGTTACCCAGATCCAGTGACTCAAATACCCGACTGTCGGCTCCCAGACCACTAAACAAATAAATCATGCCAGCTACAAATGAGAACCACGGATTGGAATGGATTACAAAGGATTCTTCTGATCAAAAATACATGGACCCATACATCAGTATCGATACGAAGCAGTGCGTGGAAATAGTATCTTGTAAAAAGCCAAAACCGATGCTTCAAACCCAGCGGTACGAAGCATCGTCGTAAAACTCCTGCTTCCAGACGGGCAGGTCGGCTTTGAGCTGATCCACGATGTGTTCCAGGGCCTCAAACGACTGCTTGCGGTGGCGGCACGAAACAAAGACAAACAACGAAATCTCTCCGGCTTTTACCTCGCCGAGGCTGTGGTAAATGTGCAGGCACGTCATGTCGTCGTATTTGGCAAAAAACGATTCCCGCATCTGGGCCATGATCTGCTCGGCCATGGGCGCATACGCACTGTAGTGAATGCCCGTTACCTGTTTGCCGTCTTTGGCATCGGCTCGCACCTGCCCCAGAAAAATGGCATGTGCCCCGATGTTGGTTTTGGTGCTATGCTTGGCAATGGAATCGGCAATAAAATCAGGCGGAATGGGGCCTTGTATGAAAAGTTGCTTGGGTTTCTTTGCGGTTTGCATCTTGCAAAATAGTAGGTTGGATTGTGTGAAAACCTCTGCTCCAAATTAATATACTCAAACGTATGGAAAAAGTCGCATATTGGCATCCATGCAATAAAAGTTTATGAAGATAGCATTTACTCTACTGTGTATTCCGTTTTTTCTGGATCTTCATGCGCAAACAAAAGAATATAAAAATCTTTTGAGTGTGGCATTTGGCAAGTATGATCATGTAATGGTTTATAAAATACCGACTCCTGTTTCATTTCATACTAAAAATGTACTTACACTAGCGAAAAACTTTAAGCGATATTATCACAAAGACGTAGATACGGTGTTACTTTTGCAGATTATACAAAACGCGCAGCATAGTGATACAACCGAATGGGCAGAAGAAGAGCTACCGAGATTTTTGCTGGTCAGTTCGCGAACAGAAAGTATTTCGATTAAACAGGCTGTTCATAAACTTTCGTTGACGGATAAACAACAACTAAGGTCTTTAAAACGGCAGATTCGGCGGTTTAACTTAACAGATGCATACGATAGGGACATTTCTTATTTCTCAAGACCAGTTTTTGACAACTCAAAAAGCTTTGCAATTATTCGCTGGAGCGATGCGCACAGTGGGCTTGGGGGAGGTGGCGGACTTGTGCTTTATCAGCGCACAGAGAATGACTGGGTTATGTTAGGAGAACTGGAAAGTTGGAAGTATTGACATTTATTTTATTTACCAACTGGCAAAGAAAATACTTTCTCCTTCTTTAAAATTATCGATGAAGTTTGCTTGAAAGTTTAGCCTTAAATCTTTAGAGACTCTACCCCAGGATGTAACCAAATACCTTCTGGCTCTGATTACATCTGACTTATAAAAATAAGGGTAACAGTCCTGAAAATCCTGAAAAAACTCTCTTTTCATTCCACTTGACTGATAGCCAATTTCTTTGTAGTAGATACCCTTTGTTAGATAAGAATTTTCGTCTTCATCTATTTCTTCTATATCCGTAATTAACTCATTGTGCCTTTGAATAAAGGCGGGATTATGAGCTAGTTCATCCAACGTAAAATATTCCAGATACTTAGTATTTTCCTCGTTTCTTGGAACAGGTATACAATGATAAAGTGCTAAACTCATAGAAAGATTATCTTGATTCAATCCCATTCACCCCACCCTCCAGATTCTCCACATTTACAAACCCGTATTGCTGTGTAAGCATTTGTACCGCCAGGCTGCTCATACGGCCCGACTGGCAGAAGACCACCAGTGTTTTGTCCTGCGGCAGGTCATCTACGTAGCCTGCCAACTGACTAAGGGGGATATGTTGGGTTTTGTCTTCCGGAAAGATATTATTTGCTAGGGCTTGTTCACGTACATCTATAAACACCACGTCCGGGTTTTTTAGCCATTGAGTTAGTTGTGGAGATATTGGCTTTCGGAACTCCCCTTGGGAATCAATATACCACATAGTATCTTGTCCAAGGTCTTGTTCCTGCTGTATCATTGCCCTAACATCATCCAGAGTTGTTACCTGTATGCGACGTTTGAATTTGATGATGCGATGGGTGTTGTATAACGTATTTACCATCAGCAGCTTACCCGAAAGTAATTCGCCAATGCCTGTGATCAGCTTAATCGCCTCCAGTGCCTGATACGTGCCGATGATTCCCGGCAATACGCCAAGTACGCCGACTTCGGCACAATTGGGTGGTTCGGCAGCGCCTTCGTCAAACAGGCAGCGGTAGGTAGGGCCATCCTGGTAATTGAATACGGAAACCTGTCCTTCAAACCGGTGAATAGAGCCGTACACAAAGGGTTTGCCCGCTTGTATACACGCGTCGTTAATCAAATAGCGGGCTTTCAGATTATCGGTGCAGTCAATGACAAAGTCGTAGGAGGAAAGCAGCGAAGCGGCGTTCTCTACCGTGAATTTTTCGGGGAAGGTATGAATGGTTGTGTCTGGATTCTGAGCCAGCAGTGCTTCCTTGGCGGCGTCTACTTTCAATCGACCCACCGACTCGGTGGTATACAACACCTGCCGTTGCAGATTGGACAGCGAAACAACATCGTGATCCACAATACCGATGGTACCCACTCCGGCTGCCACCAGGTATTGCAGCACCGGGCAACCCAGTCCGCCGGCACCGACGACCAGCACACGGGCCTGGCGCAGTTTTTCCTGTCCTTCCCAGCCGATTTCGGGAAGCAAAATATGTCGCTGGTAACGTTCCATAGTCACTATTGAATGATGGAATGAGTGAAATCGAAGATTCGGCGAAGCCAATGATTGAATACAAAATAGAATAGTATGCGCTGTAAGTCTAAACCCTATTCTATCATTCATAATTGCCCATTATCCCCCCGAAAATGGAGGCAACAGGGCTATCTCGTCGCCATCCTGTAACGGATGCGTATCGTCAACCAGTTCCTGATTAACGGCGTACCGAAATTTCTGCTGGGTAATGGCCGGATACGTTGTGGCCAGATGCTGATGCAAATCCTGCACGGTAGAAATAGTATCGGTAGCGAAGTCAAAACCGGCAGGAGTGAGAATGTCGGTCAAAGCACCGAATGAGAGAATGTGGAGTTTCATAATACTAGTGCCAGCTAATCAGCTGTTAATTTTTAGTTTTGATTCCTTCCTTGATTTGCTGCAAACATGTATAGGTTGCGTTTTGTAAAACCAGTCTGTACATTTCTTCCATGCGTTTGTATTTGGCATCTAACGATTGGACAAAAAGATCCCCACTTCCGACCGTCCACATATAACCTTGTGCGGTAGAAGCATCAAACAGATCTATTCGGATTCTTGCAAAACTCCGCTCCTGTTCTTTACTCCAAGAGGCAGAGAACTCTTTGTAAGCCTCTTTGACAGTTACCAGAATTCTAACTTTTGTTTCTGACGTCTGAAAATTATCTCGTATCAATTGCTCGATCAGCGCTTTGTGTTCGGATAGAAGTTCAGGAGAGTGCTTTCTGTATTGATTAGGCATAGACATTACAGGTAGTTTTATCTCTCCTTGTGCTACGTCTTTCCGCTCATCAATGATCTCAAGTTCAACTATTTCGAAAGGAATGTTTAATTTGAAAGTTAAGTTTTGTTTCTGCTTCTCAATAAGTTGGTGAGGCGTAATGCAGCTATTTAGTGTAACTAATCCAGTCAAAAACAAAGACACATTGATGAGTATTCTATTGTACATATGTACACAAAGCTTAAAGGGTTCTGATAGAATTTATAAAAAACAAAAACCCTCCCAAATAACAACAAATGGAAGGGTTTAAACAAAATAATCTTTACTCAAACAACCCCTTCACCTGTCCGGCGGGTGGTGTGATGCCCAGGTGCCGGTAAGCAAGTTCGGTGGCTTCGCGGCCACGGGACGTCCGTTTGATGTAGCCTTCCTGGATCAGGAACGGCTCGTACACTTCTTCAATGGTCTCCGCTTCGTCGCCGCAAGCCGTTGCAATCGTTGACAATCCAACCGGACCGCCTTTGAATTTCTCAATAATCGTTGTCAGAATCCGGTTGTCCATGTCGTCAAGGCCGTGCTGATCGACATCCAGCGCATTGAGAGCCATTTCGGCAATCTCGACCGTGATTTTTCCTGTGCCTTTCACCTGCGCAAAGTCACGGGTACGGCGCAACAGGTTGTTAGCAATCCGCGGCGTACCGCGGCTGCGGCGGGCAATCTCGTAGGCGGCTTCTTCGTCGATTGGCGTGTTCAGCAAATCCGAGGAACGCAATACAATGGTGGTGAGCAGCTTGGCGTTGTAGTATTCCAGACGGGCATTGATGCTGAATCGGGCCCGTAAAGGAGACGTAAGCAATCCGGCACGGGTGGTGGCACCGACCAATGTAAACGGATTCAGACCGATCTGCACCGAACGGGCATTGGGGCCGCTGTCGAGCAGAATGTCGATCTTATAGTCTTCCATGGCCGAATACAGGTATTCTTCCACCACCGGATTGAGGCGGTGAATCTCATCGATGAACAGTACATCGTTTTCGCTCAGGTTGGTCAGCAAACCCGCCAGATCGCTAGGCTTGTCAAGTACCGGTCCTGAGGTCATCTTGATGCCCGACTGCAATTCGTTGGCAATAATCAGCGAAAGGGTCGTCTTGCCCAGGCCGGGAGGGCCATGCAGCAGCACATGGTCCAGTGCTTCGCCGCGTTGCCGGGCCGCCTGCACAAACACCCGCAGGTTTTCGAGCACTTTGTCTTGCCCGGCAAAGTCTTCAAAACTTACCGGACGGAGGGCTTTTTCTATTTCCTTTTCCGTCGGGGTGAGGTTTTCGGCATCACCTTTCAAATAGTCTTTACGCATGTATGTTGTTGATTTATAGTTACTGTGTTGAGTTTTGGAGTTTCAATGGGCACCTTTACGTCAATAAGGATATGCAGGCTGCTTTCGGAACTCAAAACATGAGAGGTGTAAGGATGCAACCGGGAGGAAAGATAAAACAGGAGGTATGTTAAAATCAAGGGAATGGCGAAAAATATACGCATCCGGACACGACACGAAAATACTAAAAAAAATTAGAACAGCCTAATTTCTTTTCCGGTGAAAACCATCAACTTTGCGGTGTTGTTTGTTTACCGTTTAGCGGTTGTCGTTGAAAAAATCAGGCAGACAGATATCTCTGAAAAACAAAAAACCAAACGGTAAACTGTAAACGCAAAATGTTATGGAATCTAAATTGAAAACGGGGTCGGGTACCAAATCGGAGTGGTTCAGCGAATGGTTCAACTCACCGTATTATCATATTCTCTACAAGAACCGCGATGAGGCAGAGGCGCACCGGTTTATTGACAACCTGCAGGACTATTTTCGGTTTACACCTCAAAACCGCATACTGGATCTGGCCTGTGGGCGGGGCCGCCATTCGATCTACCTGAATTCCAAGGGGTTTGATGTGACAGGTATCGATATTGCCGCCCAGAACATAGCCTACGCCAAGCAATTTGAGAATGACCGGCTGCATTTCTATGTACACGATATGCGCAAGCCATATGTACGCAACACCTTCTGTTACGTGCTCAACCTGTTTACCAGCTTCGGGTATTTTGAAACCGAAGGCGAAAACATCAACGCCATTTGCACCGTTACCGAAGCGATGAGCAAAGGCGGGCGGCTGGTACTTGACTTCTTCAATACTACCAAAGTGCTTCGCAACCTCAAACCGCAGATGGACAAGGAAGTGGACGGTATTCGGTTCAAAATCCGGAAAAAGCTGGAAAGCGGTTTTATTGTCAAAGACATGGCATTTGAAGACAAAGGGCGGGTCTTTCAGTTTCAGGAGCGGGTCAAAGCCATCAGTTGCGACCAGTTCCTGCACTATTTTGACGTGGCCGATCTGGAGTTGCTGCATATCTTTGGCGACTATAACCTGAATCCGTATGACGAAGCCACTTCCGACCGGATGATTTTTGTTGCCCGCAAGCCCGAACGCGAAAGTTTTGGCCTGCGTTTGTGAACAATTGGGTCGGGGATAAATTATACATCTACACTGGAAAATCAGTGTACGGAAGGTAACACCGTTATAAGCAAGCAACACCCCACCAGAAGTGGGGTGTTGCTGTTTGAAAACATACTATTTTTCAACGAATACATCTGTTGCCATCAGTCAGGAAACGAGATTTTTCCCATCGTTACCGTTGGAATGCCCGGACGATTGCCAAAACTGACGGTGCCGCCAGCTACCGTTTCATTGGCCAGCACCGCAAACAAGACCGCTTCCTTGGCATCGGGAAGTATGTGCAGGTCGGCGGTTGTTTTGAACACCAACCCAGGCAAGAGCTGTTTCAAGTGGCCCACCAGTACCGGATTGTGCATGCCTCCGCCACTCATGTACACAACAGGTGCAACCGACGCCACGCCCTGCCGTATGGCGCTGGCAATGCCTTCGGCCGAGAAGCGGGTAAGTGTAGCCACCAGATCGGCGGGAGAAAGGCGTTGCGTGGCCGAACGTTGCTGGGCAGCCTCTACATACGCCGGACCAAACAACTCGGGGCCGGTGGTTTTGGGAAATTCCTGGGTAAAAAACGGATGATCCAGCAAGGCCCTTAACAGGTCTTTATTCACTTGGCCGGAAGTTGCTACAGTCCCGTCCGGATCAAAGGCTTGGTTATAATGGATCCGCATGCAGGCATCAATCAGCGTGTTGCCCGGCCCGACATCGGTCGAAAACATTTTGGACGCGTCCAGGTCGCCAGCCAGATAGGTAAAATTGGCAATGCCCCCCATGTTAAGCATCACCCGATCTTCGCCTGCCTGGGAAAACAGCAGGTAATCGCCATATACTGCCAGCGGGGCTCCTTCGCCCCCGGCAGCAATGTGCTTTTGCCGGAAGTCACTCAGCGTAATAATGCCTGTTTGTACAGCAATGTGGTCGCCGTCACCGATTTGCAGCGTCGCATTCGGAAACGATTCTCTTTCATGCAACCGTCTGGGGGCGTGGTAAATGGTTTGTCCGTGGCTGGCAATCAGATCAATGTCGGTAGCATTATACTGCCAGCGTTGCAGGCATTCCAGAATCAGAGCGGCGTGCAATCGGCCAATCCATGGGTTCAGCAACGTTAACAGTTCCAAGTCGGCCTGTTTCTTGGCAAATACCGTCCGAATGGCTTCTTTGACCGTCGCTGCATAAGGCATTGTTTCAAAAGCCAGGATTTCGGCCTGCGTTTCCGTGCCGCTTCCTGTAAACCGGCACAAGGCCACATCCAGGCCGTCCAGCGAAGTGCCCGACATTAGGCCAATGATGAGTCGTTGGGGTTTCCGGGCAATCTGGTAAAGTTTGGCGATGTGGTTGTTCATGTCCGTAAGGTAACCGATTTTGCCATAATAGGAAAAGGTTGGCTATTCGTGTATGGTGGTTCCCTGCCGTCTGATTTCTCCCAACAGTCGAATGTAATCCTGGTAGTTGGGATAGGAAAGCGGATTGTCTTTTATAAACAATGTTTTCAGGTGGTCCAGCTGAAGCAGACCGGCAGGCAATTGCTTGATCAGATTGTTTGAAATATCGAGTTCGGTCAGGTTGCTCATTTCTAACACAACGGGCGGAATGGCTGTAAATGCATTTTCGCTGATGCACAAGACCGTAACCGCGTTCAGTTGCTTCAGGTTTTCGGGCAACGATGTCAGCCGGTTGCCACGAAGGTAGATTTCGTGCAATTCGGTAAGTTGAGCGATTTCTTCCGGAATGCGGTCGATCTGGTTGTACGAAATAGCCAGTGATCGTTGGCTGGGTATTTTGCAAAGCACCGCTGGAAATTCCCTGAACCGATTGTAATACAGATCGATATACGTCAGCGATTGCAGTTGTTTCAAACGGGCAGGCAAAGACGAAAGCTGGTTGTGATACAAGCCGATCATGCGTAACGACTGCATGCGACACAATTGCTTTGGAAATGTTTCGATCGTATTGTTGTTCAGCACTATATCCTTGAGGGCTTTGTTTCGTTGCAACTGCTTTGGAAACTGGCGGAGTGCACAGTCAGCCAGGGTAATGCTTTCCACGTGCCGGTTTCGCCTGAACTTCACCTGATCGGGCTGGATGGGATTCCGGCTGAAATCCATCCGCTTAAGCGAATCCAGTTTGGATACCCACCGGGGAACGGCCGCAATCTGCTGATCTGCGAGCAACAACTCTTTCAGATGTATGCAACGCCGGACCGATTCCGGAATTGCTGTCAATTTGGTGCCCTGGCTACGTGACAAATTGATAACCAGTATTGTATCAGGCCGCTGCGTTTTCTCAAGAACATCAACAGACGTTACCACGCCAGCCTGGGCGTATGCCTGAGCCATGCCTAGCCACAGAAGAAATGCAAGTAGGGATTTCATTTTTAACAAATCAGTATACCTGCAATATATAACTAAAAATTTAGTTTAAAAAAGGAAGCCGATTTGTACCTGTAATGTGGAATTGGAAAGTCAGTGGGTATAGTGGCAGGATTTTTGATTTGAAAAGATACTATTTTTACTATACACCTTAAAATATAATTTTCTCTACATTTATTTTTGTTTTTTGGTTATATTTAAGGAATGCGCTACATTCGGTAAAGTATATTCTACGCCGCATACAACAAGAGTGATCCAAGCAATGCAACAGAATGTGTGTATGGATAAGCCCGAGATCAATAGTCACTCATTGCCATTGGCTGGTGAAAACGACCAAGAATTATGGCAACGCTTCAAAATGGGTGACCGGCAGGCATTTTCACAGATATACACCCTCTACATCAGGGTTTTGCACACCTATGGTTTGAAGATCACACCCAACAAGGAACGGGTGCAGGATGCCATTCAGGATTTGTTTATTGAGCTCTGGAAAAACCGCGAAACCATCGGGTACACCACTTCTATCCGTTTTTACCTGTATACCTGTCTGCGTCGAAAAATCACCCGGCATCTGGTAGGTAAAGCCCGGTTCGTAAGCGCCGAGCATCTGGCCGAGACGGAAAGTAGCGCAACAGAGCCGCACGAAAGCTATCTCATCGAAAGCCAGGCTTCGGATCAGCAGCGCATGTTATTGCAAAAAGCAATGGACAAACTAACCCAGCGGCAGCGCGAAGCTTTGTTCCTGAAGTATTATGAATGCCTGAGTAATGTGGAAATCGCCCAACTGATGTCTATCCATGAGCAATCGGTTTACAATCTGGTGCACCAGGGCTTGTTACTTCTCAAGAAACATGTGTCCATCGACATACTCATCTTCTTTTTCCTTCTTTTTTCCACAATGCAATAAAATGAACGGTACCAAAAAGTCAGGTTTTGACTTCAATCGAGTATTTTAAATATTTTAAGAAAAAGTTAAAATATTTCGAGTAGAAACCGACAACTCTCAGCTTTAGGTTAATAAAGACGCTCCAATGTGTTTGCCTATGGCTGATTACTCGCATTTCCAAGCAGAAGACTTTGCCGCCGACGATCACTTTATCCGATGGGTCAAATCGTCCGATCCTGCAATTGATCATTTCTGGCACCAGTGGCTGGAACAACATCCTGATAAAAAAGCGGCAGTTGCCCAGGCCAGGCAGCTGGTCGCTGCGGTCACCTTTCCCGAGCCGACCCTTACCGACCAGGAAGTGGAAAGAATGTGGCACGTTGTTGACACACACACGCAAGAGATTGAGCCCAAAGGAATTCTCATTCCTCCCTCCGCCCGGTGGATACCTGCCCTGCGACTGGCCGCCGGCATTTTGCTGTTGATCACGGTTGCCGCGACGGTATTTGTTATAAATCACCGGTTGTCAAATAGTATCGTTTTGGCAACCAAAACCTCCCAGATCCGAACCGTTTCCCTACCCGACGGCTCCATGGTTACGCTCAACGCCAATTCCTCGGTTCGATTTCCGTCGACATTTCTGAAAGAACCGATTCGGGAAGTTTGGTTGGAAGGCGAAGCCTTTTTCGAAGTAAAAAAGCATGCAAACGCTACCCGCTTTGTTGTCCATACCAACGAAGTTACGGTCGAAGTACTGGGAACCAAGTTCAATGTGAATGCCCGGCGCCAGAAGGCAAGAGTAGTATTGAATGAAGGCAAGGTGGCCTTGCGGCTCCATCGCCAAAAACAAGACTCCACCCTGACCATGCAGCCCGGAGATATGATCGAATACGCGAAAGCAGGCAATACGACTTCTAAGAAAATTGTAAATCCCCAAACCTACACCGCCTGGACCCAGCACCGATTGGAGTTTCACGAGACTTCGTTTCAGGAGATCGCGGAAATTTTGAAAGATACCCAGGGGCTGGACCTGCACTTTCAGGATGCCGCAATGGGCAAACTGGTGTTTTCCGGTTCGGCAGACGCCCGAAACATAGACCTGTTATGGGTAAAGCTGGCCAAGGCTTTTCACCTGAAAATAACCCGCGCCGAAAACAGGGTATCGGTGGAGTACAAAACCACAACGCCGTGATTGAGTCGAGAACACCAATGGGTATCATTTATTCAACAAAATAGTCCATTCCTAATCCCTATTTCACTTATGCGAAAAGTTGTACACTATTTTGGCGTCATTGTGCTTATGGGCGTAGCATTACAGCTACCGGCGCGTGCCCAGGCAATCGCTTTGGTGCCGCAAGCCAGTCCGATTCGTTTGCAGGAAAAGCAAGTCGCATTGATTGATGCGCTAAACATGTTGGCGGCCAAGTATCAGGTAGAGATCAGTTACAATGTCGATTTGCTGAAAGGCAAGCAGATCAGCCGGAAACTGTTGATACGGCAGGATTCTGAAAGCATAGAGGAGAGACTGCGAAAGCTTCTGCATCCACTCAATCTCACCTTTGAACAGGTTGAAGCCAAGGATTTCGTGATATATGAAAAACCCAGTGAGAAATCGGATCTTCGTAAACTCTCCAACAAATCAGTGCTCCGTCCGGAAGAAATGCCGGATGCCTTGGGAAACACGCAATCATCCATCAATCGGATTCCGTTGGATCTTACGGTGGCTGCCGTTCCCGTTACCGGGGTTGTTGTCTCAGAATCTGGCGAACCGCTGCCGGGTGTGAGTGTGTCTGTCAAAGGAACGACGACAGGTACCACCACCAATGCCAACGGAAGTTATACGATAAATGCCCCCGATGAAAATGCGATACTGGTGGTTTCATTTATCGGGTATGTTACCAAAGAACTTTCCATCAAGGAGGCATCAGGCGGAATCATTGTATTGGCCAGTGATGTGCAGTCGCTGGGCGAAGTGGTGGTGGTGGGGTATGGTACCCAAAAGAAGCGGGATGTAATAGGCTCGATTGCCACCGTAAATGGCGATGACATTAAATTACGATCAACTGCCTCCTTTGATTCCGGCTTGCAGGGAATGGCAGCCGGCGTATCGGTGCAGACCAACAGTGGTGTTCCCGGAGCACCTTCCACCATCAAGATCAGAGGTACCAGTTCCATCTTCTCAGGAACCGAGCCGTTGTGGATTTTGGATGGCATGCCCATTCATAGCTACGCTGTCGGACGCAGTGACGGCACCACCGGACAGAGCCCCATGGCATTGATCAACCCCAACGATATCGAAAGTATTCAGGTACTCAAAGATGCGGCAGCTACAGCCATTTATGGTTCACGCGCCTCCAATGGGGTCATTCTGGTAACAACCAAATCGGGGAAAAAAGGACAGGGAAGCACCACATTCAATTATTCCACCGGGTTTTCAACCCTTACCCGTACACCCGAAGACATAGGCTATGCCAATACCCGTGAATGGTTTCAGGTGATGGACGAGATGTACAAAAACTCTGAAAAAGAGTTTACCATGAACGACTACTATCGGCTGGCACCGTATGCGTTTACCAAACTTACCCGTGAACAGGCCATGGGCGTCAATACCAACTGGTATGACCAGCTTTTCCAGACGGGCCGCTTTTCGGATTACAACTTGTCCAGTTCCCAAGGATTTGACAAAGGAACGTTCTATCTGTCGGGCAACTACCGTGAAGACAAGGGTGTGCAGGTAAACAATAATTTGCGACGGCTGTCCCTTCGGGCCAATATTGATTTTAGTCCTGCTAAGAACCTGACCGTAGGTGCACGGTTAAATTTTGCCTACACCGATAATGATCGGATGCAAAACACCAGCTACCGCGGCGGGTCGTCTCCGAACGGAGGACTGAATAGCCTCACCACATCCGCATTGCCTTGGATTCCGGTGCGGGAGCTGGATAATCCCAACCGGTATTTTAATACCTATTCAGGTTCCAATCCGGCTGCCTTTGCCGACCCGGCCAATCTGAAAGACGAGCTGAAGCAATACAGAGGCTTGGGCGGCTTGTTTGCCAACTACCAGTTGCCGTTTGTCAAGGGACTATCTGTTCGGTCCGGGTTTTCATTCGATCTGCTCCAGAGCGGTAATGTTTTCTGGCAAAGCCGCGACATCCGTCTGGATGGTGCACAAAAACCATCATCGTATGCCTATGAGGAGGCTGTTACTCTCCAGGCAATCAACTACAACGCATACGCAACCTATGATCGTGCCTTTGGTCAGCATGCCATTACGGTTGTGGGTGGAACTGAAAGTGTGCGGCAAAGCAGTTATGACCGGTCCCTGGCCGGGCAGGGGCTCAACGGCACTTATCAGCAAATCGGTAGCCCTACCACTTTGTTATCGATGTCTGGCGGGCTGGGAGGAGAGCGTTACCTGCTGTCGTATTTCGGACGAGCCAACTACAAATTTCAGGACCGGTACCTGGCTGGTTTCAGCATACGGCGCGACGGAAGCTCTGCCTTTGTGCAAAGCAACCGATGGGCAACTTTCCTGGCATTTTCGGCGGGCTGGATTTTGTCGGAAGAAAAATTCATGAATTTCCTGAATGGCAAGACGTTCCTCAAATTACGCGGAAGTTACGGGCAGGTTGGAAATCAGGGTATCCCCGGAAGCTTGGATGCGCTGCTGTATAATTCAAGTTACAAATACGGAAGCCAGGACATCCTGGGCGTCAATGGTACCATGCCCGCCAATATTCCGGTAAGTACATTGCGTTGGGAAAGCACCCGGAGTGCAGACATTGGTCTTGACTATGGCTTTTTTAACAACCGCATTAACGGTTCGTTTGCTTATTACCACCGGTACGTAAACGGAATGTTCTTACCTTCCCCGGTTCCGGTTTCTTCGGGCATCAGTCCTTCCGGCGGGTTTCCCGGCAATGTGTACGATGAGAATTCGAGCACAGTGATGAGTAACATTGGTGATATGGTCAATGCCGGATGGGAACTCGAAGTACATTCGGTAAATATGGACCGGGGCGCGTTCCGGTGGACTACTGATTTTAATATTTCCTTCAACCGAAACACAATCAAGAGACTGACACCAGCCGCCGACCAGAGTGGCAAAGGAATCATTTCAGGAGCTACGGTATCCAGGGTAGGTCACAAGCGGTTTGAGTTTTTTGTAGCGGATTATGCAGGCGTAGATCCCGAAACGGGCGTTCCCATGATTTATGCCTTGGACAAGCAGCAATATGAAGCAACGGGCATGACCCAGCGGCTCAAGAACCGGGAAGGTGAGGACAGCCTGACGTACGCCACAAAAACCAATATTGCCAACAATAAATTTTACCAGACTGACAAATCGGCCGACCCTACATATTACGGCGGCATCACCAATACATTCCAGTTCAAGGGGTTTGATATGAGCTTTATGTTTTCGTTTTCGGGGGGCAATTACATCCTGGATTACGACCGGCAAATGGCGGCTATTCCGGGTGAAACGAAAACATTCCTGAAAGAGATTATTGCCAATTCCTGGCGCCAACCCGGTGATCAGGCCAAGTATCCACAGATCCGGTATGGAAATACCTACATCATCGATGGAGAAGCGGTGGCTGATTTTGGCGACGAATGGCAGAACCACAACCGGGAATTGTACAAAGGCGACTACATACGGCTACGCAACATCCAGTTGGGTTACACATTGCCGGCCAACCTGACCAAAACTATTTACATGCAGGGCTTGCGGGTGTATGTTTCGGGTAGCAACCTATGGACCTCCACAAAGTATCCGGGTTTTGATCCGGAAGGGGCCGGGTATGTGTATACCGCTACCATTCCTCAGCTAAAATCATTGATTCTGGGAGTTTCTGCCCGGTTCTAGCAAACGTTTATTCCGAAACTGCAAATTCTGAATCTTATGAAAAAATCAATTTTCTATACACTGCTATCCTGCCTGTTATTAGTATCTGCCAGTTGTTCCGAGGACTATTTTGAGCTGCAAAGACCGCCGCAAATTCCCTGGAGCAATGCGGAAGAATTTGAAAGAGCTCCCATTGGCTTGTATGCCTCGCTTTTCAATGGCGATAGCTGGAATATGCCCTGGGTCGACATTACGATTGTAAAAACCAGCATGGGCGACGATGTAGATTGGGTGAGCAATGCCGAGTGGGGCTACTGGCGACAGACCAAAACGTTTAATAAATACACAGACAAGGGCTTTTTGCTGATTTACCGAACCATAGGAGGCGCCAACAATGCCATCGAATTTGTGGAAAGCAAGAATGGCAATCCGTTTCCGGGTGAAAGCAACGAGAGTATTCAAAAGAACGTGAACCGTATCATCGGTGAGTTACACTTTATAAGAGGCTATGCCTACTACCTGCTGGCTACTACCTTTGGACACGCCTATGTGCCGGGGGGCCCCAATTCGACGCCGGATTTCCCAATGCCTACCCGCTATCCCAAGTCTGTCGAAGAGGCCAAAAATCCCAAAATTGGAACTACCCAGGAAATTTATGATCTGATTGTTGCTGATTTTGCAAAGGCCAAAGAACTGCTGCCCAAAACCTACGAAGCCAGCATGCATCCTTCGTACCAGGTGCGTGCCACACACTTTGCTGCCAGTGCCATGCTGGCTCGTACGTATTTCCAACGGGGCGAATACGCGAAGGCCAGCGAAGAGTGCACACATGTCATTGACCAGAACCAAGGATTGTTCGACCTGAGTGAGGACCCCATTGCGGCGTTTTCGACAAGCACCATGGCCAGAGCCAAAGAGGTGGTTTTTTATCTGCCTTACTATGACGTAACGGGTCAGGCACCCATGCACCTGACCGTACTTAACCACTCGGCCGGACCTTGGGGAAAATGTGGCTGGGTAGAAACGCATATGGGAAACAGTACCATTCAACGCCTAGGCTGGATGACCAATCCGGAGGCAGATACCACATTAAGGCTTGCCGCCAAACGCGACAAGCGGTTTCAGCAATTGTTTATGGTGCGCTACCCGAAAGAAAACCGTAAGCCGGAGCAGGAATACGATGATCGGAGTGAGGTGAATGCCATTGCTACCATCTGGCCTTACAAATATTACCGTGGTGAAAAACAGTTCAACACCAACGTACCGCTGATTCGTCTGGCGGAACTTTACCTGACACGGGCAATCTGCCGGATGAAAGCCAATGACAAAGCTGGAGCGGCGGCAGACTTAAACGTAGTGCGCAAACGGGCCTGGGACACGGCTATTGGTGGGCCATACCAGGAAATTACCGCCGGGGAAATAACCGAAACCATGATTCACGATGAACGACTGATTGAGATGTTTGGGGAAAACGACCGTATTGACTACCTGCGGGGGCTCAAAGCAGACATTCCCAAAGGAGAACGTGCCGCCGGGACGGACCCGTACACCAGTGAAGATTTCGTCTGGGCAATTCCTACGCGCGAGCAGCTGTACAACGAAGCCTTGAAATGAAAAAGGCCATACAAACGCACTACGCCTGATGGATCCATCAGGCGTAGTGCGTTTGTATGGCCTGTTGAAATTACAAAGTGGAACAAACAAGGAGGTTTTTGGATTTTCAAAGATACTACTTTAACGAACGGATTGTTGGTCGCCTTCATCCAGATATCGAACATGAAATGAAAGCCTGTTTGTTCAGGTTGAAGCTCCTGGTATTTTTGATCCACTCAAAACCAACTGGCGGTATTCTGTGTTTCAAAGAACCTACACAACCTTAATCCATTTTTTGTTTATGCAACTTGTACCCTTAGGAAAAAGCAATGTACACATCACCCCGATTGCCTTTGGCGCATGGGCCGCTGGTGGCTGGATGTGGGGTGGCAACGATCACAACGATTCGGTGCAGGCCATACGCCGATCCATTGAACTTGGCATTACGACGATTGATACCGCTCCGATTTATGGATTCGGACTGAGTGAAAAGATTGTGGGAGAGGCCATCCGTTCGTTCAAGCGTGATCAGGTACAAGTTTTGACCAAGTTTGGCATGCGCTGGGATACCTCCGAAGGCCAGTTTGGTTTTGACAGCACCAATGTCGAAGGCAATCTGGTAAAAATTTACAAATATGCGGGCAAAGAAAGTGTGATTCGTGAATGCGAACAAAGCCTGCAGCGCCTGGGCACCGATTACATAGACCTGCTGCAAATACACTGGCCCGACGCAACTACCCCCATTGAAGAAACCATGGAAGCCGTTGCTCAGCTTCTTAAAGAAGGTAAAATCCGGGCGGCAGGCGTATCCAATTACAACGTCGAGCAAATGGAAGTGGCCAATCGCGTAGTCCCGCTGGCTTCCAATCAAGTGCCTTACAGTATGGTCAAGCGAGACATTGAAAAGGATGTTGTACCGTATTGCCTGCAACAGGGCATCGGCATTCTGGCGTACAGCCCGTTGCAACGAGGTTTGCTTACCGGTAAAATGTCGCCGGAGCAATCGTTTGCCGAAGGAGATCACCGTGCAACCCTGTCCTTTTTCAAAGGAGAAAATATCCGGCGTACCAATGCGTTCCTGGAAAAACTGAAGCCACTGGCGACTGAGAAAAATGCAACCATCAGTCAGTTGGTGATTCAATGGACGCTGCATCAACCGGGCATTACGTGTGCATTGGTAGGTGCCCGCAATGCACAGCAAGCTGAACAGAATGCGGCAGCTGCCAGCATTTCATTGTCAGCCGAAGAGGTAGCCTTCATTAGTAATGAACTAGCCCAACTAACTTTGGTTTCCTGATTGATGAGAAGTTCTTGCAATGGCTGGTTGTTCAGGCTGCCGGGTTTCTGACCGGGTTGTATCCGTTTTGCTTGCTTGTCGGGAAATGAGGTGCAAACCACCGCTTTTCAAAAGCAGGAAAGTACGTTCCAGGCAGGTTTTGGCCTGTGACAGGATACTATTTCTTCGGCTGTTTGGAGGAAGGTTGCGCAGCTGCCTGCAATTTCTTTTTGTAGTTGCGTAAAAGTGCTTTCTGCTGTTCCCATTCTTCCACATTCTCGTTGGCGTTGTACTCGATCAGCCGGTTGAGCTTTTCTATTTCATAGTCCACCATCTGAGTGCGCCGATCCACTTCCCTTGCCGACAAGGGTGCTGTATCGGTATGAGCATCCGGAATCTGCCAAAGTGTTTCCACCGATGCCTCCGCTGGGTTTCGGGTTTGCTGCAGCGGCTTTTCAGAACAAGCCACCAGCAATGCAACCAATCCCAGCCACACGTACTTCCATTGGTATGTAGCTGTTTTCATGGTGCTGTATTTAATTATCTCAGAGTTCCCGTTTTGGAACGGGTCACAACCAGATGTGTAAAAATAGCATACCTCGCACCAACCTGCGGTATCGCATAAATATGCCTGTGCCGAGGAAAAATGTCTACAAGCTTTGTGTAGACAGAGTTTGAGTAAATAAGCGAGAAAAGTCTGCCTGTGTCATCAGAGCTGGTAAATCAGTACATGGTAACAACAACAGAGTGGTGAAATGGGGCAGTGTTTGCAGAGGAATACTTTTTTTCTACAGTAATGCATTTGCATAGGTAAAAATACCTTTGATCACTTAACCTAAGTAACGAGTATGAAAATCAAATTTTTGTCATTATTGATTGTAGGCGGGCTGATGTTTGCCTGTGATCCGTCTCCTAACCGGGAAGACACCAAAGAAACGGCTGAAGATCAGAACGAAGAACGCATCGAAGCAACGTCGACTGGCAATACAGCCGACGATAAAGAAGACGATGCCGAATTTGTGGTAGAAGCAGCCAGCGGTGGAATGATGGAAGTTCAACTAGCCAACCTGGCTCTTCAGAAAGCCTCCTCACCGCAAGTGAAAGAATTTGCCCGCATGATGATCGAAGATCACGGCAAAGCTAACAACGAACTGAAGGCACTGGCGGCTTCCAAAAACATCACCTTGCCCGCAGCGCTGATTGACAAGCACCAGAAAATCGTCAACGGATTGCAGGACAAGACCGGCACCGATTTCGACGAAGAGTACATTGACAAAATGAGAGCCGATCATAAGGACGATGTGGATGAGTTTGAAGAAGCATCCAAAGAGGCGACCGATCCGGACATCAAAGCCTTTGCTGCGAAGACATTGCCAACGTTGCGTACGCACCTGCAACATGCCGAACAACTGGATGGCAAGAAAAGCACTATGTAATCGATGAAATGAAAATAGTATCCGTTTACAATCAAAAAACCCCATTTGTATAATGGGGTTTTTTGATTAAGATTATTGGTAAAATTTTAATATATGATACCAAAAATAAAAAGCTGCCGGACAGGGTAAAGTCTATCCGGCAGCAAAAAAATACCAAGCTGGTTTCGTTAATTTTTTGAGAACATACTTTCGATATCGTACATAAATCCGGTAAACATCGCATGGCGGCATCCCGAAACCGGAAGCACATGGCCCTTGGATGCACTCAACTGTGAAAACTGAGTCGACAGATCGTAGAACAGGTCGGTTATGTCTAAATTAGGGTATTGGCTCGAAAAACATAACAGATCAAAATGACGCGACAGGTAGTTAGGAACATATAGCAACCACAGGCAATTCTCTTCCATCACTATCTCATGTACCAGAAAATACACCTGAAAGCTACCCGCCTCATACGTCACCAATGCCGATACATGGGCATCCTTATGGTGATGTGCCTGGGTTTTTGCCGCAAATTCAGGATGTTGAAAAAGCCAGTCTGCAATCTGCTCTTGGTTCTCACAGGCGTAATACCCCTCCTGCACTTCATACATGTCTAAAACTTTATTGCAAACGGCCATCTTGAGTATTACAAATTGGGTAAAACAATACTTGACCGATAATTGGTAAAAAAGTGTGCCAACTTGTTGCTTAAATCACGTTGAAAATCTGATAATCAACAAAATAAGGATACAAAAATTTGCCAAAACACTGTTAAACAAATGTGTAATAAATTCGAACAAATAAAATAATTTTACTTATTTGTAAACTTAATTATTGATAAGCCACCCAGTGATTACCCATTCTACCAAGGAAAATATTCTACATTTTTACCGTCTCGACAAACTGTTGCAGCAAAAAGCGGCTTGCTCATTCCTGGTTTTCCCATACTTCATTAATCGGGGTGCCTGTTGTGCTTTTGCCCTTGTGTCGCCAACGCTTACCATTTAGGATTGCATCAAAGGTTAGGCTCATACCTACGCGTTTGGCATCCTTCGGAAAAAATTCAATGGTTTCGGTATACTTTCCATTCTGGAACGAATAAGTACCACCGCCCGTACCGAACAACTGACGTGTTTCGGGATTGATTGCGGCCCACTGAAACCGCGTTCCTGCCAGAATCTTGATGGTCTTACGAGCACCTTTGGGCATAGCACTCATCGTTCCGTCCTGTTCCCGTTCCGTGATGCGCCATACACCGGTTAGTGCGTCCGAAGGTGAGGGGCTATCGAGGCGTTCCCAGATCTCCTCACCCTGCGGTGTCTGGAGAGCCATCCGTTTTCCTTTCACAACATAATCGTAAGCAATCGCCGCCCCGACCTGCGTCGAATCCTGTGTGTTGAATTCATAGGTAAGTGTGAAACGGTTTTTGTCAAGCTGGTAGGGCCCGCCTGCTGTGTAATAAAATTTCTTGGATACCCGGTCATACCCGGTGCGGGCCGTGTAGGTTCCGGTCACAATCATCACTACATTCATGCCGACGGGTCGCTCTTCTCCGTTTTTTTCCAGGAGCAGCCACGAGCCTTTCAAGGCAGGGATTTTTGCTTTTTCAAACATACTATTTTTGGGTTGCTCAGGCTGTTGCATGATCCCCCAAAAACCAAGCAGAAGCGAAACAATGAATAGGTTTTTCATGGAATACCGTGTGCTAGGATGGATAAACAACTAAAACAAAACAATAAAAAACTGGAAAAGTCTACGAATCCGTCGTACGAATCGTAATAAAAAGCTGTTGGCTGTTGATCGCAACGTTTGTTAAGTTAGCATATTTGTATCTACTTTGTGAAAACTTTTACAACTTTGCAGGGTCAGCGGGAGTTTGGCGCGAAAATAGTTTTATTCCTCTGACAGTCTGACTTTTACCTATCCTCGTTTGCCTGTTTTATGTCGTCAACTCCCGAGAATACGCATGATGCTTACGCAGTTTTACGCAATGGCGAGTTCCGGCTTTTTCTGGCCATGCGTTTTTTTCTCACCCTGGGCATTCAGATCCAAAGTACGGTAGTAGGTTGGCAGATTTACGAAATGACCAAAGATCCGCTTTCACTGGGGCTGATCGGACTCACAGAAGCCATTCCATTTATGAGTGTGATTTTGTACGGAGGGCATCTGGCCGATTTGTACAGTCGCAAAAAGCTGATTGTGTATACCTTGCTGGGGTATCTGGGCGGGGCTGCCCTATTGTTTGTGTTCACGCTGCAACCTTCTGATTTTCTGGAGCATTATGGCACTTTTCCTATCTATGCCGTTATTTTCATGACCGGCATTGCCCGAGGGTTCAGTGGGCCGGCGGTCAGCTCGTTCATGCCGCAGTTGGTTCAGCGCAGCCAATATGCTAACGCTTCTACCTGGAATACTACCTTCTGGCAGGTTGCAGCCGTTTCCGGACCGGCACTGGGCGGGTTTATTTATGCATTTTCACAAAAATGGCTTCCGAAAATACTATCCCCGGACGAGGAAAGAACTCCCTTCAATTACGGAACCGTAGTGGCGTACGGTGTGGTGGTGCTGCTGGTAGTGATGGCTATTGCCTGTGCTCTGCTGATTGCTGCGAAGCCCATTGCCCGCAACGACAGCCAGGAAACATTGCGTCAACGCCTGGGTGCCGGGCTGAAATTTGTATTCAAAAACCAGGTTATTCTGGGGGCCTTGTCGCTCGATATGTTTGCGGTGTTTTTTGGTGGCGCTGTCGCATTGCTGCCCATCTTTGCTGAGAAAATTCTGACCGTAGGTCCCGATGACTGGAGTTTGCTGCAGGACGGAGCTACGCGCCTGGGATTGCTTCGGGCTTCGCCGGCCATTGGGGCCGCCCTGATGGGACTGGTTTTGGCACATCGGCCTCCCCTGTATAACACCGGTAAAAAATTGCTGGTTTACATTGCTGGTTTTGGACTCTGCATGATTCTTTTTGCCATATCCGAGAATTTCTATGTATCTTTCCTACTCCTGGTAGCAAGCGGTGCATTGGATGCCATGAGTGTGGTGATACGGGGCACCATTCTGCAACTGATGATTCCCGATGACATGAGGGGCCGGGTTTCGGCAGTAAACAGCATATTTGTGGGTTCGTCCAATGAAATCGGCTCATTTGAATCAGGATTGACGGCCCGGCTGATGGGAATTGTGCCTTCAGTGGTTTTTGGCGGTTCCATGACGCTGGCCGTTGTGGGTGTTATGAGCCGGCTGGCTCCTAAGCTTCGCGATTTCGAGATAGCCAAATTTAGCCTGAAAGATATGGCTTCGGTAAGTAAAGGAAATTGATCTGGGCAGGTACCCGGTTTTGATTTTTCCAGCCATTTTGTACCGGGTGGTCGTTGAGCGGCAGAAAACATCAGGAATCTACAACCTTTGAAACTAGATGTAAAGAAACAAGACAAGTGAATAACGGAGCATCCGAACGATCTTTTTCGAGCACCTATGAAGGAGGTTTTTAAGTCTGCCAGAATAGTATTTTTTGTAGGGATCAGTATATGCACAGGTTTGTCATTTCTGACAGCTGCCAGCCAGACCATTGTGCTAACCGACTCACTTGAATCTGTAGTTCTCCGGGAATCGGTGGCCTACCTGGAAGATCCTGGTCGTGAACTTACCATTGCCGATTTGCAAAGGCCGTCCGTCCAATCCCGTTTTGCCAACTTTTCCAACGAAAAATTGCCAAATCTGGGCTCGACTGCTTCAGCCGTCTGGTTGAAGTTTACGGTTGTGAATCAAACGCGTAAAGACTGGGCACTGGAAATCGCCAATTCCTTACTGGAAGAAGTTACCTTTTACAAAGTAGCCCGCGGAAAGGTGCTTGGCGAACGGCACGCAGGCTTTCTCAATCCAGACGCCAAGCGCGATATTGAAAGCAATTTCTACATCTTCTCCCTGTTCTCACCTGATCTGCCTGCACCGGATACTCTCACCTGTTACATCCGGGTAGTCAACAGCATGCCCATGCAGTTTCCGATGCAGGTTGCCACCATCCGCCACCTGTATGAGGAAAACCACCCGATTGACGTGGCCAACGGCATTTACATTGGCATTGTGATAGCGATGATGCTTTACAATCTGTTTATTTATGCCAGTGTACGCGACAAAACGTATCTGTTGTATGTAGGCTACGTTTTCTTTGCCGGTTCGGTCATTGCCGATTTTCAAGGATATATTTTCGACCTGCTGTGGAGGCATACCCTCATGGACAAACTGCCTGTGGTAGACTACATACCGGTGATGCTTGCCAATGTATTCGCCATCCTGTTTGCCCGGTCTTTTCTGGACACGCCCACCCATACCCCCCGCATGCACAAAGGCATGCGGTTACTGCTGGCAGGTAGTGTTGGCATCATTGTGCTGGGCATCATGGGAACCATTTTTCAACTGAACACCTACAAAGTATGGTGCGAAATTGCCATTCAGGTAATTGTCTTTTGTTCGTCGGTGTACATGCTCGGTGTGGGAATCCTGCTGCTATCCCGCAAAAAGCGTCCGGCGCTGTTTTATGTGTTGGCGTGGTCCATTTTCCTGCTCAGCACCGTTGTGTTTATTCTGCAAATCGACGGCCTGGTACCCAACACCTTTTTTACGGAGCATTCGATCCAGATTGGGTCGGCTGCCGAAACTATTTTGCTGTCACTGGCGCTGGCCGATCGGATCAATACCTATAAAAAAGAGCGAGAAGATGCTCAGAATCAGTACATTGCCCAGCTACAGGAAAATGAACAGGTGCGCACCCGCATTGCCCGTGACCTCCACGACGACATCGGCTCAACGCTGAGCAGCATTGCCATCCTGAGCCAGGTGGCCCGCCAGCATTCCCAGAAATCGCACAATCCGTCGGAGATTCTGGAAAAAATCAGCAACAGTGCCCAGAAGATGATGGATTCGATGCATGACATTGTCTGGACAACCCAACCGTCCAATGATTCGCTGAACAGTGTGACCGTCCGGATGCGTGAATTTGCAGCCGAAGTACTCGAAGCCAAAAATATCCTCTACCAGATTCAGGTCGACGAGCCCGTGCTTGCCTTGAAATTGCCCACCAAGCATCACTATGACTTCTACATGATTTTCAAGGAAGCTATAAACAACGCTGCCAAATATTCTGAGGCCACGAAGGTGCAGGTGCAGGTAAACCGTGAGAACGGAGAACTGCGGTTGCACATCCATGACAACGGCAAGGGGTTTGAGCAAAACAGCGTGAAATCGGGAAACGGACTGAAAAACATGCAGAAGAGGGCCGCGCAGCTGGATGGCAAGCTGCACATTTATTCGCGCCCCGGGGAAGGTACGCTGATCAAGGTAAGCATGCCTATCACCCAATGATGTGATAGGTTGGTAACGAACAGATGAGTACTTTTGTTACCAATTCCGGAAGCGGTGAACAGCCAGCCGGATACAGGGTTTTGGGTATCTCACCGATACTGTTTTGATCAGATGCGCACCTGCCAATCCTGGTATCCCGCCTGCAGCGCTGCCGTGCAGAATCCACTATCGTAGCACATCAGAATCATGTCAATCAGCATTATTATATACGAAGACAACCAGGATTTAAGAGACAGTCTGTCGGTATTGCTCAGAGGAACCGACGGAATAGAGCTGCTGGATGCTTTTCCTACGTGTGAGCATGTGTACAAGCAAATCGGAGAACTACGTCCCGATCTGGTACTGATGGACATCGACATGCCTATTGCCAATGGTTTGAGCGGGCTACGAACGATAAAACAGCACTTTCCGACTGTCAATGTCCTCATGCTCACGGTTTTTGAGGACAACGAATATATTTTCGATTCCATTTGTGCCGGTGCCGTAGGCTACCTGTTGAAAAAAACTCCGCCCGCCCGCCTGATTGAGGCTATATATGACGCCCAGAGCGGCGGCGCACCGATGACATCCAGCATTGCCCGCAAGGTGCTCCAGATGTTTCCGCAAACTCCCCAGCGAATAGAGAAAGACAATCCGCACAACCTTACCGAACGTGAACGGGAAATCCTGGCATTGCTGGTCAAAGGCAACAGCTATAAAATGATAGCTGCTGCCTGTACCATCAGTATTGACACCGTGCGCAGCCACATTAAAAATATCTACGAGAAACTCCACGTGCATTCGCAAACCGAAGCCGTAGCCAAAGCCATCCAGCAACGGCTGGTGTAAAGGTCCTGCTAATACTTTCACCAAATCGACCTGTGCAGCCGTTGGCCGGTTTTTAACTGCCAAAAGATACTATTTTCGTCAGATAATCCTTCAAAAGGACTGCTACGGCCAGTAGCATGCGATAAACTACCTGCAAAAACGGACTTTTATTACATAGGAACTTTTACTTATTTTTTAATTTGCCTCCCTCTTACCTGTGTCATCCTTTGGCAGTATCACCCAATCATGTGATTGACAACCAATGTTTTTTCCTGTTGCTTTGTATCATCCGAATTGCCGCAAAAGTAAAGTTATACAAAACATAGCCCGGGATTTCTACTCCAGCAGGAACGCCAACGTTTAAAAAAGTAAAAAAACTTACATAGACTTGGTTACATCCCCCGGGTTTCTGATTACTAAACCACACAGTTTATCTGATCAAACACTCAACTTACGCTAAGCAGAACCATGACCAGCACACAACACTCCTCTGTCGTTTCAGAATCTGAGCATTCCACAAGCCGCAATTTGCAATACTGGGATCAGTTTTATGTAACACACCGAAGCGAATTTCTGAAGTGGGCCTACAAGAATTATCACCTTATGCCCGAAGAAGCCATTGACATTTATCAGGATGCGATTGTGATTCTGTACGAAAATGCCACCAGTGGCAAACTGGACCAACTGCAATGCAGCACCAAAACGTACTTCTTTGGCATTACCAAAAACCTGATCAGCACCTACCTGAAAAAGAAAATCAAGGAGAAAGAAAAATACGAAAAGCTTCCTGAGAATGTACAGGCTCTGGAAATGCTTGCCGTCACCGAACGTACCAACGATTGGATGGAATACTCGATTGAAGTAGCCGGCGAAGCCATTAAAAAACTATCCAGCAAAGGTCAGGCTATTCTGCATTTGTTCTATTACGAGAAAATGTCGCTCAAGGAAATTACTCAAGTGCTGGGATACAAAAGCGAAGACGTGGTAAAAACCACTAAAATGCGCTACATGAAGATTTTGAGGGAAATTATCGAAGCGGATATGCAGTATACGTCTTGAGAGAAAAAATAGGACTCTTTTTGGAAATGAAAGATTTTCGTCGAAAACACCACACCCGGGTATAGTTACATTTAACGTTTTTTATTACATTTGGTAGCTTAAGCGAAAAGATATTTCTCTCGCTTAGCTACTTTTTTGTTTCTAAGCCACCAGGTCTCAACCGATTGTTCGTGAACTTATTAGAAAAAATACTCTACTCATCTCTGTTTGGTAGCACTATTTTTCTGCTTGCTTTTTTATAACAAAAGTTACATACTCCTCCGTAAAGGTATCTATTCATAAAGTTTCAATACGTAACATTAGGTATTAGCGCCATCATCCCAGTAATGAAAAAACAAAGTACGCTTGGCTTTCTACTGGCATTCGTTATGCTTTCCGGCCTGCTCAAGGCACAGGAGATTACCAATGTCAGGGCCGAAACCAAGGGAAATCTGGTAATCATACGATATGACCTGGCGGGCAAGCTGACAGGCCAACTGTTCAATGTCAAAGTATTTAGTTCGCACAATACCATGCAGGAACCGCTGGTATACGTGCGGGGCGATGTAGGGATGAATGTGGTGCCCGGCCGAAACAAAAAAATTGAGTGGGGAGCCAAAAAGGAGATAGGCACTTTTGATGGTGAGCTGAATCTGAAACTGGAAGCCACGCTCGTGTTTTCGCCCATGATTGTGAAAACACCTACCGAAGACACGTATATCCGGCGTGGCCGGGCCTATGACATCACCTGGGACGGCGGTGTGGAACAGGAAAATTTACAGGTAGAGCTTTGGAAAGACAGTACACTAAGCTTTATTATAACCCGGACACCGAATGCGGGAAAATATACATGGGAATTGCCCCTGACCCTTGCACCGGGAGATGTCTATAAAATCAGGCTGATGAGTGTAAATTCACCCACCAACTTTCATTTCAGCGAACCGTTTGAAATCAGACGGAAAATTCCGACGGCTCTGAAGCTGGCTCCGGTAGGAGTAGTAGTAGGGATAGGCACATGGTTGTTATTGAAAGGTTTGCTTTACGAAGAGCCTCCCTTGCCTAGCCCACCAAATACGCCTCCTAATGATAACGGGTAGTTACCCGGGTGGTAAAATGTCATACAAACCGAACAAGTATAAGATAACATTAGTCAATGAGCGGTTTTGACATCCGAAGAGATATTATTTTAGAACAGGTTGTCTCACTGACATTTCTCACAAATAGTATCTTCCATTGACTCAAAACCCAGCTTTTCATTTATAATCCCTAGTTTGCCCTTAGCCGCAACTATGAAAAAGTTTTTACTCTCTTTTGTTTTTGTTCTGTCAAGTTATAGCTGGCTGGCCGCACAGGGCCCTGCCATTGTAGAAGATAGCTACAATCCTGCCAATGGAGCTACCGACGTTCCTGTTGACGCAGACTTAACCTTTGTCTTTTCCGAAAAAGTACAGAAAGGCAACAATAATATTCTTATCAAAGAAGGGACACGGGTTGTCGAAACCATTGCCATAAACAGCAACGCAGTGGACATCGTGAACGACAGCATTGTAGTCATCAAGCCGTTGAACGATTTCGAACCTTCGGGAAATATATCCGTTCAGATCAACGCCAACACCTTCGAAAGCCTTGCCGGAGACCGGTTTGCCGGGAACAGCGATCAGCCGTGGGCTTTTCAGGCTGCCCGTACGGCCGCCGGCCCTCCAACGGTAGCTACCTACAGTCCCGCCAACGGTACCTCGAACATTCGTACCGACCAGAACCTGACGTTGACATTTTCAGACAATGTGCTGAAAGGTGCCAGCGGTAAGATAATTTTGTACAATGGAGCTGCCAAGCTGGACAGCCTAAACATCAGCTCAGCCAACGTAACGATCACCGGGGCACAACTGACCATTAATCCACTAACCAACTTGCCTGCTGGGCAAACCATTGCGGTACAGATCACGCCCGGAGCCTTGATCAGTACAGACAGTAGCGCCTTTGTTGGAATCAACGACAATACTACCTGGAGTTTTACCACTGATGGCACATTACCCACGGTAAGTCAGTTCACTCCAGCACCGGCAGCCGTTAATGTGCGAAGAAATGATAGTCTGCAAATTAAATTCAGTGAAAAGATAAAAAAAGGCACTGGCACTATTATTATTCGTAGCAAGGTCGGCTCAACAACAATTGTACTGGAAACTATTGTGATTGCGACTGCACCGGCATCTGTGGTGAGTGTGATAGGAGATAGTACGCTGGTGGTCGTTAAGCCGCAGACTAATTTTCCATCTTCTGCACTCATTACTGTTGAAATCAGCAATGGCGCCTTTTTGGACCTGTCCAATAATGCCTATGCAGGTACGACAACAGGGTGGAGTTTTCAAGTTGAGGATACCGTAGCTCCCGGTTGGCAAAGTTTTACTCCTGTCAATGGTGTCAGCGGGGTTAGTCGAACAGCTAACATAGTGGTCGTATTTAATGAGAAAGTGAAAAAAGGCACTATCGGAAACATCACCATCCGTAACAATGGACTGGATATTGAAACCATTGCCGTGGCGTCTGCTCCTGTTGGTGTAATCAGTATAACAGATAGTATTGTTACCATTAACCCCGTTAATACATTTCCTTCGGGAGGAAATATAAGTGTTGTGATTCAGACAGGGGCGTTTGAAGATCTTAGCGGCAATAGCTATTCGGGCAACTTGCCTGCAAATCCCTGGGCCTTTACTGTGCAGAATACAAGTCCAGTAATTGTTACCAACAGTTACAGCCCAGCCAATGGCGCTTCCAACATCCAGTCGACCGCAGACCTGACATTTACCTTCTCCAGAAAAGTTCAGAAGGGCAGCGGTAACATTGTCATTCGCAATGGATCGGCAATTGTCGAAACCATTCCTGTCAGCAGTTCGATTGTCAGCATTGTTACCGATAGTATCATTCGCATCAACCCTACGCTGGACTTTCCATCTTCAGCTAACATCAGCATCTCTCTCGAAGCCGGGATTTTTGAAGATTTAAACGGAGAAATATTCATCGGGAATGTTGCTTCACCCTGGCAGTTTACAGTAGAAGACTATGTTGTACCGACGATTATAGCCAACAGCTATAGCCCAGTCAACGGAGCTACCAATGTTAGTGCGACGGCAAATCTGACACTTCGTTTTTCTGAGAAACTACGCAAAGGCAGCGGCAACATTGTCATTCGGAACGGATCAACCATTCTGGAAACCATTCCGGTAAGCAGTTCGATTGTCAGCATTGCCACGGATAGTGTGGTTACCATCAATCCCACCAATGATTTTCCATCCTTGGCAAACATTTCGGTTACGCTTGCTGCCAATACGTTTGAAGACTTGGCTGGAAATAAATTTGTCGGCAACGCTTCATTACCGTGGTCGTTTCAGATAGCAGACATTGTTCCGCCCGCCCTGGTTGTTGGCAGCTACAGTCCGGCCAACGGTGGAACCGGCATTGCCGCCAACGCGGATTTAGTTTTCCGTTTGTCCGAGAAAGCGCGCAAGGGAACTGGCAACATCGTCATCCGCAACGGCAGCGCGGTCCTGGAAACGATATCGGTGGGCAGCGCGGCCGTCAGCATTGTAACCGACAGCGTGGTGCGGATTAATCCTGCGGTGGACTTCCCTTCCTCGGCCAACATGAGCGTCAGCCTGGAAGCGGGTACATTCGAGGACCTTGCCGGAAACAAGTTTGCTGGCAACACAGCCGCACCCTGGCGATTTACTGTTGTTGATTATGCGAATCCCACGGTTGTCAATACAGCACCTGTGGATAATGCAACCGGCGTGTTGCCTACGGATAAGCTTCAGTTATTTTTTAGTGAAAAAGTGAAGAAAGGTGCCAGCGGTACTATTACGATTGACAAAGGCTCTGTAAATCAGGGAATTCCTCTGTCCAGTTCAGCCATTGTCGTGACCGATAGTATTGTAACCATTACTCCGCCCACGTCTTTGCCAATCAATACGTACATAAGTGTTCAGATCACACCGGGTGCATTTCTGGATCTGGCTAATAACGCATATGCAGGAATAGCGGATACCGTTACCTGGAACTTCCGGACCGTAACCGATGTGAATGCGCCTACCGATACGCAGTTGTCTCCGCAAGACGACTCCACTCAGGTTCCGGTAAATAAAAAGCTGGTCATTACCTTCAGTGAGAAGATAGTCAAGCAGTCGGGTGGCTCGGTTCTCATCATTCCTTCCATCGGAAACCCTCAGACCATTCCTGTCAGCAGTCCAAACGTTGTCATCAGTGGTACGAATAGCAACATCGTTACCATTACGCCGCTGCAGAACCTGCCATCCGGGGCTGAAGTTTACGTCCTGGTTCTGCCTAATTCCTTTGCTGACGAAGCGGGCAATGCCTATGCCGGTTTCACCGACCCTGGCAAGTGGAATTTCACTGTAGTGGATAATGTGCGTCCGGTGGCTACAATATCCACTCCTAAAAATGGCGATGCGGGCGTTTCTGCCAATCCAAGTCTGATTGTTACGTTTAGCGAAGCAATCAAGAGAGGTACCGGTAATATTACCATTTCGCAGGGAACCGGTAACCCGACACTGAGCATAGATATAACCGATACCCGCTACGTCAACATCAGTGGAACGCTACTGGTGATCACGTTGCCTTCGTCACTGGCTTCCGGAGCTACAGCTTCGGTACAGATTCCAGGAACTTCCATTACTGATCTGTCAGGCAATGCCTTTGCTGGAATTGCTGCCGGCGCCTGGAGCTTTACCGTAGCGGATACACAAGCACCTGTCATTGTAACCAGTAGTTTGGACCCTGCTAACGGCGCTACCAATGTAGCCCGTACCAAAGTACTGCGTGTTACCTTTAATGAACGGGTGAAAAAAGGGACAGGTTCTATCCTTATTTCAGAAAATGGTGTACTGACACCGGTTGCCGTATCCAATGCAAACGTTTCCATTACCAACAACACTAACGGCACGTCAACCGTCGCCATAAATTACAGTGCCATCAAATCGGGTGGTTTTGCTTCGGGTGCGGGGGTGTTTGTACTTATCCCTTATGGAGCATTTGCCGATTCAACCGGTAACCTGTCGCTGGGCATACCCAATCCGACCGACTGGAGTTTCACGATAACAGATGATAGTAAACCGGAGGTCAGTCAGACTTTGCCAGCCAACGGGACTACTGTTGCATCAGCTACCAATTTATCCATTACGTTCAGTGAAGCTATCAAAGCCGGTACAGGGGCTAACAATAAAATTACCATTTACCAAAAAGGAGTAGTGCCTACACTACTGGAAACCATTGCGGCTAATAACACGAGTAAAGTACTGATCAATGACAAAACTGTAACAATCCTAACTAATGCGTTCCCTAACTCAGGGGTTGAAATTTATGTCAATATAGAGAGTGGGGCATTTATAGATAATTCCGGCAATGCCTTCGCAGGATTTAGCACCCCGACACAATGGTTCTTTAACGTAACTGATACCCAGGGACCGTTGGTTGATGTCTTGAATCCGGAAAATGGCAAATCGAATGTGCGTATCAACGATCCTTTGGTAATTACGTTCAAAGAACCAGTCCGGAAAGGAACTTCAGGCAAAGTGCTGATCTTCTCGAAACAAGTAGCCCCACAAACCATTGAGCTCAATCAGATTACCGTACCCAACAATTCGTCCACAACAGCTACCATTGCACATGCCAATTTTCAGTCGAATGACACGGTGTATGTGCTTATATTCCCCGGCACTTTTACCGATCTGGCTGGTAACAGTTTTGAAGGCATCAGCAGTGAACAGACGTGGAGCTTCAAGACAGCGGACATCCTGGCTCCGGTAGCAACTTTTGTACCTGAGAATGGCTCTACTGGTGTTGCTTTGGATAAACCCCTGACCATTACCTTTAATGAAGAAGTCCGCAAGACGGCCACGGGTGCTATCAGCATCTATCGTGACGATACCGATGCACTGCTGCAAACGATACCAGTAGCAGACACCCTTGTAAAGGTGATCTCTAAACAGGTAGTTAGCATTCGCCTGAAAAACAATTTACCTACTGCTACCAAGGTTTATATTAAAATCGACAGCACCGCCTTTACCGATGTCGTCGGAAACCGATACAAAGGCATTTATACCAAAACCGGGTGGAGCTTCACTACAATTGATCTGACTGCGCCGGAAATTGTTAGCTATTTACCAACCCGAGGTGCTATTAATCAACCTACCAGTACCAACCTGACTTTTAAATTTAATAAACAGATCAAGCAAGGAACTGGAAATATCCGGTTAAAAGTAACCGGAATCACGCCTGATGTAGTAATTCCGGTTACGAATGCTGCGGTGAGTATTCGGTTGGATCAACAGACGGTTGATGTATCTCTATCCGGCTTTTTCCCGAACGGAATTCCATCGGGAGCGGTGGTGAGTGTTACGATGGATGATGGTGTGTTTACAGATCTGGCGAATGGCAACAAGTTTCCGGGAATTCCGGCTAACAATCCCTGGACATTTACCGTAAACGATGTGGTGGCACCTACGTTGGCTCTGGCTGATCCGTTCGACCCGGCTGATAACAAAACGAACGTTTCCATAAATACAGCCTTACGAATCACGTTCTCTGAGCCAGTCAAAGCAGGCAGTGGCAAACTGTACATTTACCGGACGTCGAATCCTACCACACCGTTAATCACACTCAATGCTTCACAAGGCACCGGATTTCCGGGTGCTACCATCCGCTATACGCTTCCTCAAGCACTGCCTTCGGAAGCATCCCTTCATGTAAAGATTGATAACAACGCATTTACCGATCTGGCAAACCTGCCTTTTGAAGGTATTTCCAATCCGGATACATGGAACTTTACAACGACGGATATCACAGCACCGAAAGTAGAGACGTATTCACCGGCAACCAATACAACTGTTTCGGTAAGCCAGCCATTGGTTTTGACATTCAATGAGCTTGTAAAAAAAGGAACCGAGGGTAGCATTACCGTAAACAACGGAAGCGAAGTACAACAAATCAATATTAACGACGCCACCTTCTCCAGCAATGGCACCAGAGGAGTCGTGACATTTAACCGGAGTTTTTCCTTCCAGTCGGGGCAGCGTATATCGGTGCGTATCCCTGCCGGACTGATTACCGATGTGTCAGGCAACGCGTACGCCGGTATTGCCAGTGATACCGTATGGTCATTTACTGCCATTGATAACATAGCGCCCAGGGTTGTGCAGTTCCTGCCAGACACAAACGCAGTCGGGCAACTGCCAACGGTCAAGTTAAGGCTCACCTTTAACGAACGCGTCAAGCAAGGAAGCGGCACCATTGTGATTTCCCAGCCAGGAAAGAATATTACGGTGCCTAATGCAGGGATAACGATAACGAATAATGAAACAACCGTCAACTTGCCTAATGCAGCTTTTACAGCAGGGCTAGTGACGGTAACCATACTGCCCGGAACATTTACGGACCTGGCAGGAAACCCCTATGCGGGGATTGCCAACTGGTCGTTTACAGTGGCGGATATCGAAGCCCCCAGAGTTTTTTCCACTAAGCCTGCCGCTGGTGAAACGAATGTGCGTCCGGATGAAATACTTTTGGTAACCTTTACCGAAAAAATAGAGAAAAATACAGGAAACATAGTCATTACTCCGCAGGGCGGATCTCCACAGACCATAGCTATCAATACCAGCCGGGTAAATAAAATCAATGACAATACTATTTCCATTCAGCTACTGCAAAACCTGCCTTCAGGGGCGTTTGTGAATGTTTCGATTCCGGATGGAGCCTTTCTGGATGTGGAAAACAACCGCTCGGTGGCCTATCAATGGAATTTCACGGTTGCGGATGTTGCGGCTCCTACCATCAAGCAACTGAGTCCGCAGGATGATACGGTGCGTGTGGCACGCAACCGACCACTTACAATCACCTTCAGTGAACCGGTTTTGCGAGGGCAGGGAAATGTGAGCATCTATGTTAACTCAACTTTAAAATTCACGCCGTCTGTACAAGATCTGGTTCTTGCCGGCGCATCTGTGACTATTGTTCCTCAAGAGCAATGGCCTTCGAATGCAAAAGTATATGTACTCATGCCGGAAGGCGCATTTAAAGATGCTGCCGGAAACAAAGCCGGAGGAATCACAGATTCAACCAGATGGAACTTTACGATTGAAGATTACACTGCACCTACTATTGAGGAATATTCCCCCATTACCCCGCCCGATGCTCCGATCACCACGAATGTTACCCTGACATTCAGTGAGCCCGTAAAAGCTGGCACCGGCACCATCACACTAAGACCTAGTGTAGGAACGTCGCAATCCATCCCGGTAGCCAATGCAAGCATCAGGGTAGTCAACGGACAGGGAGTGGTTACCATCGACCCGCAGAATTTTGGCTCAAATGTATCCGTAGATGTGACCATCCCGGCAGGTTCTTTTACGGATCTGGAAGGCAATGCCCTGGCAGCACCCTTAAGCTGGACTTTTAAAGTAGTCGATACGGATATTCCATCGGTAGACATATTCTCACCAAAAGAAGATTCGACAAATGTGCCGATTAACAAAAAGCTGCAGATGTTGTTTAACAAGGAGGTCCGAAAGAATACGGGCACCATTAGTATCGTTGTAAACAACAAAACCTATCCCATTGCAGTTACCAGCTCGGCAGTCAGTTTATCCAATAACAGAAAGACGGTAACGATTGATCCATTCTCTGCCGATCTGCCTGCGTTTCCGTCCGAAGCAGTGGTGTATGTAACCATGCCGTCAGGTGTATTTGTGGATTTAAGCAGCAGTGCCAATAGATATCCTGGTATTTCGAGTCCTACGACCTGGAGCTTCACCATAGCGGATGTTAACCCTCCCACAGTTGATGAATACAATCCTAAAGTGCAAGCAACCAGTGTTCCGGTAAACAAGGAGATCGTGTTGATTATGAGCGAAGCCATCCGGGTGGGTTCCTCACAAGATTCCGTAACGATTACGCAAAGCAGCGGAACTATTGAAAAAATCGCCATAACCGATGCCAAAGTACGCATTCTCAATGGAAGGGAAGTGCACATTACCCATGCAAAGCCATTTGATTCGGAAGCTACGGTTACCGTGCAGCTCCCTCGGTCTTCGATAAAAGACTTTTCAGGCAATTTGCTGGCGGCACCGATTTCCTGGAGTTTTAAAGCAGCAGACATTGTGCCACCAACTGCCCGGCTAACACCGGCAAACGGACAAACCGGTATCGCAATAACATCGCCATTGGTCATCACTTTTAATGAAGTAGTTACCAAGCTTTCAGGTACAATTGTATTATCCCAAACGGGTAGTGTCTCGCCGATTGTAGTATCTGGCGAATCAATCAAGCTGGAAACCATAAAAGAAGGCAACAAAGATGTCACACAGGCCACCATCACCCACCCTGATTTTCAGTCCGGTGCAACGGTGAGTGTCATTATGTTTGATAACGTGTTTGCGGATCTGGCAGGTAATCGGTTTGCGGGATATGGTTATTCGGGTGTGGGTAACTGGAGTTTCACAGTAGCAGATATTACAGATCCTTACATTAATAATACGTCCCCTTTTGACGAACAAGCCAATGTTTCACCGGAAACAGATTTGATAATCACTTTTTCCGAAAAGATGAAGCGAGGTAAAGGAGCTGTCAATCTGTATTTCTCTTCGACAATTTCGATTGACGTATCAAATACCAAGGAGGTTATCATGGAAGACGGTACCTCTACTGTACGTATCAAGACGTCAGCAATTTTGCCATCAAATGACAGGGTTACGGTGGAAATTACCAAAGGGGCATTTACGGACATGGAAGGTAATCCGTTTGAGTTAACCGACCGAAGTAAGTGGAATTTCACCATAGCCGATTTTGTTAATCCGAGAATAGTAAAGCGTGATCCATTGATAGGTGCGGGCAATGTGGCCCAGGATAAAATACTAGGGTTAACATTTGATAAACCCATACTACCTGGTGCGGGATTGATCAAAATTTTCCGGATCGGTAACGATAGACCATTGGCGGAAATAGATGTGCGCAATGCCGAACAGGTGAAAATTGATACCAACGACCCCAAAACAGTGCGCATCATTCCCGGTGTTACATTGCCGTCTGGTACGACTGTGTATGTAACAATTGAGGCCGGTGCTTTTGTGGATCTGAACAGAAATGAGTTTCTGGGGCTGGGAGTGAACGACTGGAATTTCACTGTCAAGGATTTGACGGAACCAAGGGCCTCGACACGGCCACAGAATAACGAAACCAATGTGGCACCAGACACGCCATTGCAACTACTGTTCAATGAAACGGTAACTCAGGTACCTGACAAAAAGATTTATGTGGAAGTCAACGGAATTGTCAGAGACAGTGTGTTGGCAACCAATACACAATTGGCTACTCTGCCCAACGGTACCCGTGTGACCATTCCGGTGCGTGCCTTTGGCTCTGAAGATAGGGTCGTCATCCGTATACCCCGCGGGGCATTTGTTGATCTTGCCGGAAATCCATTTGCCGGGTATACTACTTCAACCGGTTGGGCTTTTACCATCGCCGATGTTACGGAACCTACAGCCAGTAATTTTACGCCTCGGGATCAAAGCGGTTTTATCAAAATAGATACGGTACTTTCACTAACCTTTAGCGAGCCTATCAGGAAAGCCTCAGGTTTCTTCATCTTTCTGAATGAAGTAAGCGCTACAGGTAACAATACTCGTCCTATTTCGGTAGATGATCCGGCTGTAACGATAGTCAACCAACGCACCGTACAGATCAGGCCTCCAGGAGGGTTGCCTTATCGTACCCAGATTACCGTTCAGATTCCGAAAGGTGCATTCGTCGATTCTTCCGGTAACGCCTTCAAAGGCGTCGGGGTAGAAGGTGCTGTGCATAGGTGGAGTTTCAATACTGTACCGCCTCCTGACTTTACGCCACCCCAAAAGGAGAGCTTCTCGCCGGAAGATGAATCGGTGGATGTGCCAGTCACCAGCGAGCTGTCCATTACATTTAGCGAGCCTGTATCTGCAGGAGCAAACGGTACCATTACCATTTCATATGCACCATTGGACAACCCTGGAAATATCCAGATCTCCGAGACATTACAGATAAGAGATGGAGAACGGGTTCGTTTTCAACGGAATAGTCCTATAGTGAAGTTCAAGCCTAGCGGTAACTTGCCGGCCAATGCCAATGTTTCCATACAGATAACGGAAGGCGCCATCGTGGATAGTGTAGGCAATAAATACGAAGGCATTGCCAATGTGACTGACTGGAACTTTCTGACTTCAGATCCTACCGATACAATTCCGCCCGTCGTAAACCTGCTTGACCCGCTGGATGGTTCTTCCAATGTGCCGGTGAGCAAAAATTTCAGAATTGTATTTTCCAAACCCATGCGTCTTGGCAGAGGAAACATCATACTTGACGATAACGGCGAAAAACGCATCATTCCAATTAACAGTTCGCAGGTAAGTTTGTCGGGCTCCGTGCTGACCATCAATCCGGACAAAGACCTGGCTCCAGGTGCCAACGTAAATATTCAGATACCTGGTGAGGCGCTGACGGATCGTTCGGGAAACCGATTCAGGTACGATGGAAAGCAAGGAATGCCTGACCCGCAGGATTGGAACTTCAGCACCTTTAACAATACCATAACCGATGGGCCTCTGTTGGATAGGCTGTTTCCAGGCCCGGGTGAAGTCGCCAAAGCATCCACCAACCGCTTGACCTTGGTATTTAACCGGAAGATGAAAATCTACGAAGGCACTATCCTGATCCGGCAAAACGGTACGCTAACCAGCCTCAGTGTCTTGAATCCGGCAGTGTCAGTTGATGCGAAAGACTCGACCCGGATTAATCTTGACTTCCCGGCAGGCTTCCCGGCAGGTGCTGCCATCAGTATTGTTATTCCTTCCAGTGCGTTTGTGGATATCCATGATAACAGTTTTGAGGGATTCCCGGAAAGCAATCCTTGGCAGTTTACGATAGAAGATAAGGATCCGCCCAAGGTGGTCCGACTTTATCCGAAGCCAAATACAGTGGTGCCTAAGAATACAAATCTGATTGTAGAGTTCGATGAGCCTATTAAAATTCTTAACAAAGATATATTAATCACGATTCTGGGAGTAAGCCCAGGATTGCAAATCCCCCTGTCAGATCCAAGGGTGCGGGTATACAACAACATACTGGAAGTTAATCTGACCGGAGACTTGGTTGCGAATGATGATTCGGTGCGAGTCAGCCTGGGACCCGGTGGCTTGGCTGATTTATCCAACAACCCATTCAAAGGGATTGTCGATGGGGAGTGGCGGTTTAAGTTGGGTAACTTTATTGACAATGTGGCGCCTCAACTGTCAGAGGAAACCTATGATCCTGCTCCCAACAGGAAAAATGTTGACAATGCAAAGGCACTGAGTGTAACATTCAATGAACCGATCCAAAAAGGAAAAGGAACGATAAAATTAGTAGTTGATGGCGTTACCAGATCAATAGATGTTACAGATCCGCAGGTTTCTGTTAGAGATTCCCTACTGGTCATCAAGCCGGCTACGCCTTTCCCTTACCTGGCACGGGTTTCTGTTCTGATCGACAGTAGTGCCATAACGGACCTGGCCGACAATAAATTCAAAGGCATTTACAATTCGGCTACCTGGAGCTTTACCATTGAAAAGGAACCGCCAGTAAGTTTGATACTACAGTCTCCGGCCAGTCTGGATGTGCATGATACAACAGCGCAGGTAGATCTGACTGCTACCATCAGTGAACGCCGCCCGGGTATAACCGCCAAGTTTTACTACCGGGGTATCACTACACCAAGTGATACAATCTGGCAGGTGAAGACATTACCTTTGGTAGGATTGTCTTACACAGCTACCTTGAGCAAACCACAGATCGAAGCCGATCCGATTGGGGTAGAGTATTATTATGAACTCGAATTTGACAGTACGTTCAATACCAACCCCCTGCGATCAGATACACAATACGTGTACCGATATTATATCGGACACGGGCAACGTATTCCAAGGCTAACGGCAGGCAGTTCCATCCGTAATTATTACATTCTCTCGATTCCGCTCGACCTGAAAGCAAAAGAGGTGAGTCAGGTTTTTGGAGACGATCTGCAAATTTATGACACTAAAAAGTGGCGTATCTTCCATTTCAATGAAGAAGAGCAGGCAAATGAGGAGTACCAGGCTGGTTTGACTACCATTGAGAGCGGAAAAGGCTATTGGTTTATTTCGCGCAACCAGAAGGCGCTGGATACGCTGGATACGGGAGAGGGTTCAGTAGTGCATAACAACCGCAAGATTCCTTTCCCATTGTTACTGACCAAAGGCTGGAATCAGATCGGTAATCCGTATAACTTCGACATTTCGTGGGAGGATGTACTGAAAGCCAATCCGGAATTGGACAGCACGGATTTGAACACGTATGAAGGGGCTTACCGTACAAGCACGACGTTGCCGAAATTCAGGGGAGGTTTCGTCTTTGTGGAAGATGACATTCGGATAAAAATACCGACCACCCAACGAAGAGCATTGAACGGCGGGCGTGTGAGTGAAGAGAAATCGGCGTTTGTGGAAGGCTCGCTGTGGGAGATTAACTTTGATCTGCAAGCCAAAGAGACGTCTTACAATCTGTCGGGTTTGGGCATGCACACGTTTGCGCAACCTGGCAAAGACCGCCTGGACCGGATTGCCCTGCCGCGCCTGCCACAACACCTGGATATACGCTTTGACCATCCGGAGCACTTTGCCAAATATTTTGCGAAGGATATGGTACCCGTACAGGATAATTATACCTGGGAATTTACGGCAGGTTCGGGATTTTCGGCACAGGATGTGACACTTACCTGGAACACGAAGCTACCGGAGGTTTCGGACAAGCAATGGATACTATTTGATGTGCAACAAAACCGGGCAATAGACCTGACAAAGCAAACCGAATACAAATTCTGGCTTGACAAATCATCGTTGTTCCGGGTATATTACGGTTCGCCGGAATACATTCGTGAGCACATGAAGCCTGAGTTTGGTTCGCTGGGTCAAATCTATCCGAATCCTTTCAGCCAGCGTACTACCATCCCGTTCGCATTGGCCAAGTCCGACCAGCCGTATCAGGTGAAGGTAGACGTGTTCACGCTGACGGGTGTCAAGATAGCCACGCTGACAGAAGGCTCTTTTGAACCCGGACTGCACGAAGTTGCGTGGGATGGCCGCGGATTTGATGGCAGACGGGTAGCCGCTGGCATGTACGTATGCCAGATGCAGGTGACCAGTGCCGCCGGCCAGGCAGTTTACCGGAAAAAGGTTATTTTGCAATAACCTGTGGTGCGGATTGTGGTATACATATTGCCTGACCACTTTCGGATTTTCAAGCAATACTATTTTTTTCTTTCATTACAGGATAATGAAAGGCGTTTCTGATCAGACCATATTACAAAAAACTATGCAAAACAAGGTAGTTACACTAACCTTCATGAGAGTTCCTATTGTTTGTTTTTTATTGTTAGTGATTTCGTACGGCTATGTACATGCACAAACGGTTAGTCGTCAACTGGACGGAGTGCTGGTGCAGGTAGGGAAAGATCGACCGGCCGGAAAGCCCGCGCTGACCTACAGCAACATTGCGTACCGCGATGAGAATAACAACCAATTGCTGGAAGCGTGGGAAAAAGCGACCATTAGCTTCACCGTCAAAAATATAGGCAAAGGGCCCTCCCAGAACCTGTATATCACGGCTGAAACTGCCAATGCAAATGAAATCAAAGGCTTGGTGTATCCGATGGTTGTACGGGTTGATTCGCTGTTGCCGGGTAAAGAAAATACCATTACCGTACCAGTGGAGGGTAGTCTTGATTTGTCGGCGGGAATTGCAACGGTAACGGTCATGATACGGGAAGAATTCGAATACGATCCCGATGAAATTACCCTGGATATCACTACCGATGAGTTCAAGGCACCCAAATTACAGGTTACAGCCTACCGCTTGGATGCCGAACAGCAGCTCAATTCGCCGACAGTGCCGGCAAAGCTACGCCTGGTATTGCAAAACAAAGGCCAGGGGCCGGCGGCCGATGTCCGGCTGGATTTTTACCTGCCCGACTTTGCCAAGCCCATAGACCGCCCCGCCTATGTGCTCAACAACCTTAACCCCAACGAAACCCGGAGCATCGAATTTCATTTTTCGATTCGTCCCGACAAGCTTGTCGAGGAAATTCCCGTCAGGGCCGTTATCATTGAGCGGCACCAGAAATATGGTGCGGATATGGTACTCAAGTTACGGGTCAACTATATGTCTGGCAACAAGAAATAATTCCCTGTCCGAACACCCGTGCCTGCCTTACGGGCCTTTAGCAAAAGCATAATGGTTATTTCTCTGTACAATATGCTACAATTGTACTACTGAAAAAAAAGTAAGGCATACATAAGGTAAGGGATCACCAAGTGCATTTTTCCGAAAAAGTATTTTGTTATACATTAATTTTGTATTTTTAGTAGTTTTGCTAAACAAACACTCCACTACTAACACGCTGCACCCTGTTTTACTTCTATGAAAAAGGTATATCTGCTTGCTATTTTGTTAACGGGAACCTTCGCCTGTACTACTATCAAGGATTCGGACGATTATCGCAAATTGGCTACCGAAAAAAACAATCTGGAAGAGCAAATCCGGCTGCGTGACAAAGAAATTGAGGAAGTTACCGGCTCCATCAGCAAGATTGACAGCAACCTGATGAAGATTTCGGAACATGTGGAAGTAATGGATGGCGTAAAGTTGCGGGAACTCATCAAGAAACCGGGTGAGATTGACTTGATGATCAGCGAAATAGGGGATTATGTGGAGCAGAACAACCAGATGATTACAAATCTGGAGAAAAAAGTGCAGGAATCCACCACTATCAATTCCAATCTGAAAAGCCTGATTGCAATGAAAAACCAGCAAGTGGAAGAGAAAGAAAAGCAGATTCAGGACTTGCTGGCTTCGATTGAACGCATGCAGAAGGATTTTGACGTAGAACTTGGAAAACGTGATACATTGATTGCCAAGGTACGTAACCAGATAACCGAAACCGAAACGGTATTAGCAAATACCAAGGAGAAAGTAAAGGAAAAAGAAGAAGAGTTGAATACGGCTTTTGTTACCTTCGGCACCAAGCAGGAGTTGTCGCAAAAGGGTGTGTTGCAGTCGGGTAGCAAAGTGGTGCTTAACAACCAACTCGAAGAGAATGATTTCAGTCCGGTCAATATTCAAAACACCGAAGAGGTAAATCTGGGCGTAACCAAACGGCAGAAAGTCGTGACATCTCATCCTACAGACTCGTATTACTTTGTCAAGACCGATGGCCGGTCGTATCTGAAGATTGTGGACCGTCAGAAATTCTGGAGTGTTTCCAAATACCTGGTAGTGATGATCGATAATTAGCGGCTAATTGTGCCAGACTAGAAAAATAGTATCTTCACCAGATGCAAAATCCCTCTCAGAAACAAGAATCAAACACCATACGCCGTGAGCACCAGCGACCTGCCTGAAGCAGCATCGCGGTGCTCGCCTAAGTAAATTCCCTGCCAGATTCCCAGATTCAGCTTGCCATTCGTGATCGGTACCGACACCGAACTTCCCAGCAACGACGCTTTGATGTGCGCCGGCATGTCATCATCTCCCTCATAATCATGCTGGTAATAAGGCGCCCTTTCAGGTACCACTCGATTAAAATGTGACTCAAAGTCAGCGCGGACGGTAGGGTCTGCGTTTTCATTAATAGTCAGGCTAGCCGATGTATGCTGAATAAACACGTGCAAAAGTCCCACCTGTAACTGACTGATTTCGGGCAACTCGCGCAAAATAGTATGGGTAATCAAATGATAACCCCGCCGTTGAGGTGTCAGGGTTATCTTTTTCTGAAAAAACAGCATATACGTTTGTGCCTTAGGTCGTAAGAGCAAAAGTACATCAGAGTAGTTACAAAGTTATTTACGTATTGCTATTCTTTTGTAACTACCTTCCTACCAGTCAAAATCCTGGATTTCCACTTTGCCTTCTTGCCGTTTGATCAGGCGAATCTTCTGGTTAAACACATCCAGAAACCAGTCTGTATGTTCTTCCATTTCTGCCACAAGGCGCTTTCCGTCTCCATCTTTTTGGAACGTCCACAGCAAACGCTTCTTCGATACAGGTAAATGCTGACACACAAAGAGCCGGTTGGCAGGTTCCCGTTCCGGAATAGCCTCATTGTTTTGAATATGGCTGCTGGAACGGTTGAAAGCCATCCAACCGGATTTGGAATCAAAGGATTCTTCAAACAGCAAATGAGAAATGACCGACTCCGCTACTACTTCTTCAAACAGGTACCGGGTTCTGCGGGAGAGAATATCATAAATGGCAATGTTTTGTACCGCCGATGATTCCTGTACAACGCTTTTAAACAGGTTGCCGCTTTTTTTAGAGACAGGTATGGATACGTATAGACGGTTAAATTGCCGGTCGTATTCTTCCGTAGCAAAACGTGGTTGATAGCCCAATGAGGTAATGTGTTAAATGACAAAAAGAAATAGCTTATTTCACCGCATTATCCAGCTTAAATACCCATGCGTACGGTGCCGGAATGGTGGCTGGGGTTAAGGCTGGCGGTGTCAGCGTAACTTTGGTTCCGGCAAAAGCAGCATTTACGGCTCCACCAAACCCCAACATGCTAATCTTGGACGGTAGGTTAATGCCTTCGATCTCAACGGGAGCTTCCGGCCATTTGGTACAGATAACATACAAATCTTTGCCCTTGGTGGTGTAAAAAACATTCGGAGTCTTCTTGGCAGGGGACGTCTTCCACATTCGGGTGCCGTAGATGGCGTCTCCATTTACCTTCAGCCAGCTTCCGATGTCTTTCAGCCGTTGCTGCATGATTACCGGAATGCGGCCATCGGCTGTAGGCCCGATGTTGAGCAACAGGTTTCCTCCCCGCGACACCTTGTCGATCAGCATGTGTACCAGTTGCTCGGAGGTCGCGTAATCTTCCAGATTTTCGTTGCGGCTGTAGCCAAACGACGAGCCAATGCCCCGGCATTCTTCCCAGCAACGTGCCAGTGACCCTTCTTTCAGTTCGGTGTCGTGTACCAGATCGTATTCGGTCGTAAAAATGCCCCCGTGCTTGCTGCGGGTTTCTTTGCCCCAGCGGTCATTGACTACTACCTGATCTTTCACAGGCGATTCGTTGTAGAGCCACGCCAGAAACTCCGTACTGCGCCAGGTTTCACTGGGGTGATCCCATTCGCCGTCCGTCCAGACGATATCAGGGCTATACCGAGTCACCAAATCTTTCATTTGCGGAAGCATGTGCTGATCGACGTAGCGGTTTACATCGGCTTTGTATAAGGGATTAAACCATTCGTACAGCGAGTAATAATATCCCATCCGCAAGCCCTTGGCTTTGACGGATTTAATCAGATCACCCGCCAGGTCGCGGTGCGGTCCTACATCCACGGCGTTCCAGTTCCAGGATTGAGCACTGGGCCACAGCGTGAAGCCTTCGTGGTGTTTGGACGTGAGTACGACATATTTGGCCCCGGCATCCTCAAACACTTTCGCCCAGTCGTCGGGCTGAAACATATCGGCGGTAAAATTGTTGACAAAATCCTGATACTTGAAATCCTTGCCGTAGTGGGTTTCGTGAAACTTGGCAAACAACGGCTGCACTTTCGACTTTGGATCCATGAGCCGGTTCCAATACCACTCGGCGTAACAGTCGTAAATGCTGGCACCATCTTTCGGTAACGGCCCCCAGGCGGGTACTGAAAATACGCCCCAGTGAATAAAAATACCAAACTTGGCGTCTTCAAACCATGTGGGTATCGGTCGACTGTCAATTGAAGCCCAGTTGGCCTGGTATTTCCCGGCAGCAGTGGCAGCCGTAGTCCTGGCTTTCTTCTGGGCGTAGGTCATTTCCGTACAAGTAAGCAGGAAAAGAGCAATCCATAGATATTTTTTCATAATTTTCGGCAGAGGGTTATCAGTAATTGGTGCTCCTAAAATACTCTTTTTTTGATAAGAAATAGAAACAAAGAAAGAAGGAGGTTTTTAATTTTCAAATCGTACTATTTTCCAAGTAACCCACCGTCTCCATGTATCTTCTCTTTCCGGGTCGCCACCAACTGCTGACCAACTTTCAGTTCAACTATCTCTACCGGATTGCGCAAGCTGGCCTCGCCCACGAATGCGATGTGACAGGCACGCCATTTGGCGAGGGTTTGGGTCCGGTAGAAGCGATTGTTTTTGCGGTGACATCGGCTAACCACAGCCATACGCGACGCAATCCGCTGCCGTTTCACCTGCGTGTGATCCAGATCGAAGACTTCTCAGACGAACTGCCAGTTCCTTCCTATATTTTTGGGATAGACGAAGTGGGCGTACTCGACAACTTTGCAGCCTACACCCTCAAACGCATCCGCCACGAAAGCGAGGGCATGTTTGAACTTACGCCCCGGAATACGGTAGTCGTTTGCTCAACGCCCGTCATGCAAATGTACGAAAAGCTGGGCTTCCGCATTTTGCCGGCTGAGTTGCTGGATCGCAAGGCACAAACCTTTGCCACCGGTTTGCCCTGGGATCTGGTCGAACGAATTGCGGATACGGGCGAAAGCTGGCTCACGGATCGGTACCTGCTTGAACACATGCATCCGGCGTCGTATTCGGTCTGGAAAAAATACCGGCTGGGCGAAAAAGTACAGCTGTTGTTTCGCGACAAAATCATCAGTGACGACGGCGACATCACTACCACCCGCGATTACAACAGCTATGTGCGCCAGATGGACGAAATTGCCGAGTTGAAATACCAGGAAACCGCTGCGTATGTGCGTGCAGGGCGGATAGGCGACATTGGGTGTGCGGTGGGTTCGTGGATAAAGCTGGCTTGTCAGGAACCGCTGCTCCGCGAATCGGATTTTTATGGGATTGAAGTGGCCCGACATCTGTTTGATGTGTGCCAGCAACGCAAGCACAACGGCGAATTTGGCAATCCGTTTGTCTTCTTTGCGCAGAAGAATGCTGTTACCGGATTGGTATTTGAAAAGCAATCGATGCATACAATCAATACTTCGTCACTAACCCACGAAATCGAGTCGTACGGAAGCCGGGCCGATTTGCTGGCATTCATCAAAAACCGCTACGAAGAACTCGCCTTGGGCGGCATCTGGATTAACCGCGATGTGGTAGGCCCCGACCAACCCGACATGCAGATGTACATGGAATTGTGTACCACCGACGGCCGAAATGACGACTGGGAGCAGAATCTGAGGGACCGGCACGAGTTGTCGGCGTATTTGCAGGGACTCTCGACGCAGGCCCGTTTTCTGCGGTTCGCGCGGGATTTCCGGCACAAAGAACAAGAGTCTTTCGACTATGCCTGGGTAGAGCACGAGGGCCGCACCTTTGCCCGACTTTCGTTGCGCAATGCGTGTGAATTTGCTCTGAAAAAAGACTACACCGACAACTGGCACAGCGAAATGCACGAGAAGTTCTGTTTCTGGACATACACCGACTGGACGCAGGCCATGGAACAAGCAGGCTTTGTGATTTTGCCACAATCCCAAGCCTACACCAACGACTGGATCGTGCAAAACCGCCTGAAAGACAAGGTGGGTTTCTATGTATTGAAAGATACTATTTTGGAGCCACTGCCTTTCCCGGTTACGCACATGCTCCTGCTTGCGGAGAAAAGGATATTATAAAAAGCAAACCAGAGCTTATATGGGATTAGACACAGTAGAATTAGCAATGGAAATTGAGAAAGCATTTGAAATCTCGGTTCCAGATATAGAATGGGAAACGGTTGCTACAATTAATCAGACAGTTGAAAAGATAAAGCAGTACAAAGCTTTACAAAAGCCGGAGAGGGATTTGTTTAATGAAGTCTTTACAAGGATTCATGAGGCTTTGGATAAAATGGGCCTGATACGAACGGCATTAACACCAGAAACGAGACTGAACACTATCTTCCCAAAAGAAGGCTTTCAACAAAGCTGGACTGATTTCGAAAAAGAGCTTGATCTTTGCATTCCACCCTTGACTAAGGCTGATTTTGGTGTACATACGCCGGAACGACGCATCTTTGGAATACCACTGAACAAGCCTGTTCTCCCTTTTTTAGAAAGTGACATCGGCCGCCTTGTGTATTGCATTTGCGTTCTCAATTGTGAGCGACTCATTGATAGTAAGACCATCCGCAGCGAATATGAAATTCTGATCTTGGTCAGTTGGATTACCCTTGAAAAATCAGGAGCCGACTTGAGTGATCTTTACCCAGATAGCTCTTTTACCAATGATTTGGGCATGGACTAAAAGCTCCGATGACTCATCGGAGCTTTTAGAGTTTCTGCTAAATTAGATAATCGTAATTTCCTGAGCGGGCCTCTGAGCATCCACTTTTTTGGGCAGCGTTACAATCAACACGCCTTCTTCCTGCCGGGCACTGATGTGTTCGGTATCCACCTGATCGTTGAGAGCAATGACCCGCTCAAAGTTTTTGATCGGATATTCCTGACTGCGAAACTGCGGCGCATTTGCCTCGTCAATGGTGCGTGTACCGGTGATATACAGCAGGTCGTCCGCTACCGAGACTTTGATGTTTTCTTTCGCAAAGCCCAGCGCATACACATACACCTCATAGGCGGTCTCAATTTCGGCGATGTTGACAGGAACATTGTACTTGGGACGGCGAAACGGCCTGCCCCAGTGACCGGCTCCGTAAAAAGGATAGCCGAAGCTACCCGAGGCGTGGCCGCAACCCATTGCGGCACCTGCCCGATTTTGTTTTCTGTACATATGAATTATCGGTTGGATTGGTTATTGATTTTCGTGTGAAGTATCGGATTCCGCCTTTGGGTTGTGTCCCGGATGCGGGCGGTTTTCGTGCCAGTGGCCATGATTCCAATGATCGGGATGGCTGTGGGAGGCTTCGGCGTAACAGTGGCCGTGCCGGTAATGCTGCCAGTGCCGTGGGCCAATGAATGCGGTCAGGCTGCCAAAGGTAACGGCAGCGGCGGCAAATGCGATGAGAAATCGGGAACTGCGTTTCATAAGAATGAATAGATTATATAGATTATTCGGATGAAAGATGTCATTGAAAAGGCTAGGCTCCGTTGGCTAATAAGCCGACCGAAGGTTTAGCCTTTGAACAGGATACTATTTGGAAGTACGATTTGGAAAATCCTCTCATTCGTACTTTGTACCTCTGCAATCGTACTTCTAATTGTTTATTTTGTTTCAGTCTGCGTAGCCGTTGATTGGATGTTCGGATAGCAGCCATGGCTGTATTGCTGCTTGAATGCGGCGTACTCCTCCTCAGTCATGTTGCGAATACGGTCGGCAAAGGACGCATGAAAACCGGGGCGCCAGCCACGGCGAAATTTCCTCCCGACAAAGAATCGGATCAGGGCACCGATGATTAGGAAGAACAGCAGAAACCGGAGTAAAAAGAAAGGCGCAAAAAAGAGAGCAGCACCCGCCAGCACACCAAACGCGATGGACTTAAAAATCGAAGCAGTCATTTTCTTAGTTGTTTTGATTGTGAAAAAACCATGTACACTCAGGAAGACGCTGCTCGGTAAAAATTACTTTAAGTGGTTGGAGAATTTTTTAAATCGCATGAATGATGTGGAGATTGATTAAGCTATTCACCCGTTGTCTTCCCGCAGGGAACTTGGCACAAACTCGCGGCTTTTCCAGTTGGATACATCGCTGTACTTGCGCAAAGATCCCTGCGGGAAGACAGAGAAATAGTATCATTTCAATGGGCAAAGCCTTACTCATGGATAATCCGAAACAGTCTCGCAATAATCTAAAGAATGCATTGACCTCTTTTCCGCGCGAAGTAAAACCTCATTCCTAAATTCCTGCCTGTCCGGCCGGCCTTCTCTGTAGGAAAAGGAACTTTTTGAGTCGCGAAATAAAAAGCCCCTCTCAGAAGGAGAGGGGTTGGGGTGAGGTCATTCTTATGCGAGCCAGTAATCAAGTACGTTTATTCCCAACGTTTGCGCCAGCGGGCTTTGAACTGGGCCCGTTCTTCTTCGGTCATGTTCATCCATTTTTCACGAAGATTGGATTTGTCAAAAGGTGGGCGGCCTCCACGGCCCCGGAAATGAAACCCGCCGAACAGAATACGGCACAGAAGAAGCAATCCCAAGGCCTGCCAGAAACTCAGCGTACCGGCATGAGCTACCTCCGGCAAAATAGCATTCCACAGTACCATGACCAGATAACCCACCAGTGCAACCACCAGCGGGATGAATAGCGGTACAAAAAACCGCAGTTTGCGTTTGCCTCTGTTCATTCGGTTATAGCCACACATACATGTCGGAATTAAAAATTTAGCAAATCATTGTAAAGGGTTTCCAGTCGCTTGCGCAAGTGCTTCATGGCGTAGCCTTTGCGCGAAATGATGGTTTTCAGGTTTTCGCCCGTTTTGTCGGCAATTTCCTGGAGCGTCAGGTCTTCCAGCTCGTTCCAGACAAATACCTGACGCTGGTTTTCGGGCAGTTCTTCCAGTGCCGCAAACAGTTCCCGCCAGAATACCTCCCGAATATACTCAGTTTCCGGATTCCCGTTGTCGGCCAGCAAAATATCCATGACGTTAAATTCGCCTTCGTCGTCTTCATAACTCAGGTCTTCCAGCGAATCGGGTGTCTTTTTACGGTAACGGTCAATGATTTTGTTACGGGCCACCTGAAACAGCCACCCGCTCATCTGCTCGATCTCGTCTACATTGACCACATTGCTTAGCTGATACCAGACATCCTGCAAAATATCCTCCGCATCCTCATCCGACTTCACCCGGCCTCGGATGAAGCCAAACAGGCGTTTGCCGTATTCCTTTACGGTCTGGACTACCTTTTGGCGGGGCTTATCAGTCATGGATAGAGAAGCGGATTCGAACATTTAACATTGTAGACGCATCTGCTTCGATTTTACTTTAGGAACCAGCGAAAATAGTATGTTTTGGAAAGGCAAAACCCCTACCTTTGCGGCATATTTCAAAATAGTATCTCCTAAAGAGCTAAAAACCCACAGGCATTCGATTATTCACTCATTCAATATTGATACATGCAACTCATTGATGGAAAGAAAATAGGCGAAGAGATTCGCCGGGAAATTGCCGCAGAAGTAACCAAAATCAAAGAACAGAATCAGAAAATACCCTACCTGGTGGCGGTACTGGTAGGAAACGACGGGGGCAGCGAAACCTACGTGAGCCATAAGGTAAAAGCCTGCGAAGAAGTAGGTTTCCAGTCGGCGGTGTATCGCTATCCCGAGACCATTTCAGAAGATGAATTGCTGAAGGTAGTCGAGTCGATCAACAATGACCCCGAAGTAGACGGACTCATTGTGCAGCTGCCACTGCCCAAGCATATCTCAGCCGATAAAGTGACCGAAAAGATTTTGCCCGAAAAAGACGTGGATGGATTTCATCCGGCCAACATCGGGAAAATGGTGAAGGGCTGGGATTGCTACCTGCCTGCCACTCCGAATGGCATTGTGGAACTGCTGCGCCGGAGCGGCATTTCAACGGCTGGCAAACATTGCGTGGTGATCGGTCGCAGCCAGATTGTGGGCTTGCCCATGAGCATTCTCATGCAACGCAATCAGGAGCCGGGTAACTGTACGGTAACTATTTGCCACAGCCGCACCCAAAACATGAAAGAGATTACCTTGCAAGCCGACATTCTGGTAGCCGCAATCGGCAAGCCCGAGTTTGTCACGGCCGACATGGTAAAAGAAGGAGCGGTTGTCATTGACGTGGGCACCACCCGTGTGCCCGACGCCAGCAAGAAATCAGGCTTTGCCCTGAAAGGCGACGTGAAATTTGACGAAGTTGCCCCCAAATGCAGCTACATTACCCCAGTTCCCGGTGGTGTGGGCCCAATGACGATTGTAAGTTTATTGCAGAATACGCTGAAAGCATCCCGGGGAAAATAAACAGCATACCCCGGATAGGCCGTTCAGGCATGCGCCAAATGAACATAATGCAACCCATCGGTGTTTGATGAAAAAGAAAATAGTATGTTTCCAGTGACCAAAACCCACACCCATTCCGAAATCCGCCTTCCGCAACTGCCGCTGATGGAAGCCTTCTATACCATTCAGGGAGAAGGGTTTCACCAGGGGCGGGCGGCGTATTTCATCCGACTGGGGGGCTGTGATGTGGGGTGTGTGTGGTGCGATGTCAAGGAAAGCTGGGATGCCTCAGTACATCCGCAGGTAAGTGTGGAAGAAATGGTTGCCGAAGCAGAGAAGTTTCCGGGACGGCTGGCGGTAATCACCGGTGGCGAGCCGCTGATGTATGACCTGACTGACCTGACGGCCTGTTTACAAAAAGCCGGTTTTCAGACCAATATTGAGACATCGGGTGTCTATCCGGTGACGGGCCACTGGGACTGGATTTGTTTTTCGCCGAAAAAATTCAAAAAGGCGCATCCGGACATTTTCACCAAAGCCCACGAACTCAAGGTCATTGTGTACAATAAGTCCGATTTTCAGTTTGCCGAAGAATACGCGGCTAAGGTAAATCCGGCGTGTAAGTTGTTTTTGCAGCCCGAGTGGGGTAAGTCGGCGCAGATGCTTCCGCTGATCATTGACTACGTCAAAGCCAATCCGCAATGGCGGGTATCGTTGCAAACGCATAAATACATGGACATTCCCTGACCAATGTTGAATGATGGAATGAGTCAATGATAGAATGGTTTTGGCTTTGCCGGAGATACTATTTTTTATTCACTCATTTATTCATTCACGCATTCAACATTGCCCATTCCCCTGTGTAAGAAAAGTTTGTAAATAAATTTGTGTAACTGGCATCTCTGTTGTAGTATTTCCGTAAAATAAAACCTAACGCGTTATTGATCTGATATTTACGTTCTTAGCACAGTGTCCATTCCCATAACGCATCATTTGTTTATACGTTTTATTACCCATGAGAAGTACACACACCAGAATCATATGGTCGGTTTTTGTTTTTTTACAGATACTATTTTGTAGTGTTGCCATTGCGCAACCGACCAGCCCACCGATCAATCCCAAGGCCCGGTTGCTGTACGAGCAGTCGCAGCAATACATCCTCGAACGCAAGTTTGACCAGGCGTTGTCAGCCCTGCAAAAGGCCGTCGAACGGGAGCCCAACTACGCCGAAGCCCATTTTCGTCTGGGTAATGTATACGAACTGAAGTCGCAGGTAGAACGTACCCAGGACTATTCGGATCTGAGCCGACAGGAATACGAAAAAGCCATTGAGCTGAAGCCTAAAAATCCTTCGTTTATCGGGGCTTATAGCATTCTCGGAGAGTCGTATCTGCGCAAGGGCGATTATGCCAAAGCCAAAGATTATTACCAGAAATTCCTGGAATTGAAACCACCCAAACAAGCGCAGGTAACGCTGGCGCAGCACCAGATTGCCAACTGCGATTTTGCAGTAGAGGCCATGCAGCGTCCATTGGCGTACAAAGCCAATCCTATGGCTGGGGCTCTTAACAAGTTTGCCTTGCAATATTTTCCGGTGCTTACCGCTGATCAGCAGACGATCTTTTTTACAGCTCGGGCTGGCTTGGATGCCCGTAGTGATGAAAACATTTACGTGGCTTACCGCAAAGGCAACGAATGGACGGAACCCGCGCCGTTGTCAGACAAAATCAATACCGTGGAGAACGAAGGTACCTGCACCATCTCCGCCGATGGCCGCACCCTGGTATTTACCAATTGCGACGGCCGTCAGAGTTTCGGTAGCTGCGATTTGTATGTCTCTTACAAGATTGGCAACGAATGGACCGAACCGCTGAACCTGGGGAACAAAGTGAATTCGCCGTTCTGGGAGTCGCAACCTTCGCTTTCGGCCGATGGCCGCACACTGTATTTTACCAGTGACCGCCGAGGGGGTTATGGCAAACGCGACATCTGGGTGAGCAAGCTCGGCGATGATGGCCTGTGGGGTGTAGCCTCCAACCTGGGTACCAATATCAATACGCCTGACGATGATCTCTCGCCGTTCATTCACGTGAATGCCAAAACGCTGTTTTTCTCGTCCAAAGGCCATATAGGCATGGGAGGGTTCGACTTGTTCTCCTCCGAGCTGGAGCAGGGCAAATGGTCGTTTGCAAAAAATCTGGGCTATCCTATCAACAACCAGGACGATCAGGTATCGTTGTTTGTATCAGCTGACGGCAAGAAGGGTTATTTTGCCCACGAAGAACGCAAAGGCAACAAGTACATCAGCAGCTTGCTGTACGAGTTTGACTTTCCCGAAGAAATTGCCGTCAAGCACAAAAGCAATTACCTGAAAGGCGTAGTGTACGATGCCAAAACCAAACAGCCACTCGAAGCCCGCATTGAACTGTTTAACCTCAACGGCGGTGCCCTGGAAACCGTCATGAAATCAGACCGCAAGGATGGTTCGTATCTGACGGTACTCACCGAAGGCGACTCCTATGGCCTCTACATCAACCGCGACGGATATCTGTTCAAAAGCTTGTATTTCGATTATTCCGGAAGCGAGAAAAACGAGCCGCTGGTGATGGATGTCTACCTGCAACCGATCGAAAAAGGTGCCAAGGATATTCTGAAAAACCTGTTTTTTGAAACCGGAAAGTGGGAGTTGGAAGGCAAGTCCAAAACCGAACTGGATAAGCTGATTGCCCTGATCAAAGGAACCAAAGGACTGCGCATCGAAATATCCGGTCACACTGATGACGTAGGCAAAGACAGTGACAACATGGAGCTTTCGCTCAAACGTGCCAAAAGCGTGTATGATTACCTGATCAAAGCGGGCATTGAAGCCAATCGCCTTACCTTCGTAGGCTATGGCGAAACGCAATTTGCCGTTCCGAATACGTCCGAAAAGAACCGCCAGCTCAACCGCCGCATTGAGTTTAAGGTGCTCTGAGAACTAGTAGTTTACTAAGGATACTACATCCGCAAGAAAGTCCACTAAGAATGGACCTTCTTGCGGATGTATGTTTTCATCCATAGTGTAAATGACAGGTGTATGTTCTATTCCTATATTTGCTGAAAATGCGCCTGTTTTGAATAGCTGGTCGCAAAACTATTTTTCATCTAAACTATACCCCAATGGGCATACGCTTAAGCTTGATTTTGATCGAAGGACAATCTACTGCCAGTCCTGAACAGATTGCAAAAACACTGGGATTCTCAGAGGTTTACACCGAAGGAAAAACAACCCTGGATACCATTATCTATCCTGATGAAAATGTAATGGGCATCGGCTACTTTGGCAGATGTACTCTCGTAGTTGCCGATCATGATTTACCGTTTAGTGTAATAGAGTCCGATATGGCAAATAACTATTATCACTGGCAAGATCTGTTAAGTGAACACTTCGCTGGTAAGGAAATGATTGCTGCGTTTTTGCAGAGTACTGTCAATGGCTATGGTTTTGCGTATGTAGATAAAGAAGGGCGTAAGGTTCGTACCAAACTCGGTGATTACGAACAGAGTCCCATGATAGAAACAGGAGAGCCGATAGCAGCCGAAGAAGAGTATCTTAAAAACTCATTTATCAACGATGGCAATGAACGCATTTATAAGCTGGATAGCGAAGAATATACGGAGGATCAGATAGGAGAGAGCATTGTATTAACACTGATAGAGCAGTTTTCCGGTGAAGATTCGGGATTGTTATGGCAAACCGAAGTGGAAAGGTTCTCAGTATATAAATAGATCCGAACAAGGATAAGTATCCGCTACTAACGATCAAAATGGCACAATCCTTGATAGCGAATATTTACCAACATTTACTTGAATACATGAAGCACCTGCACTTTTGTGCCTTTATCGTATTGCTTTCGTTTGCTGCCTGTAAGAAAGAAACCGTGGCACCTCCTTCTTCCGAAAAGAAAATCCTGGACGTGACTTTTGGTTATTCATCCGGGCAAGATGCCTCGCTGTCGGGTAGCACCTACATTGATGAGAAAAACAAACGGATATTCATCCATCCGGTTTCATACAGCAATACCGATCCGGATGTGTATCGGCTGGCATTTACGCTGTCAGAGAAGGCGACCATCCAGCCGACTTCGGGAACTCGCGTGGATTTGTCAAGCCCGGTTACCCTGACGGTAACCGCCGAAGACGGTAGCACTCAGGAGTATAAGATTATCCGCAGCCTGTGCCAGTTGCGGGTTACGGCTCAGGATGGCTCAACGGGAATAGTGGGTGAAGGACTACAGCTGCCGTTTGAACGGATGGTGATGCGCGATGCAACCAAAGGCACCTTGAAAGTATTATTGGGTAAAAAAGTGTTGGGAGTAAACTCTTCCAGCTATCTTGCGTTTACATTGACTAGCCCCGCATCCGGAACCAATTTTCAGGGTATCTATACGGGTTCGGCAATTACGAGTGTCGCTATTGACTGGACTTATCCGCAGTTTACCTATCCTACCATTGACAGTGGGAGTAAAATCAGCATTACCGGGTACGATCCGGCGATGAAAAGCTTTAGTGGCAAAATAGAAACCTTGCAATCCACTACCCAAACCGCAGTTGTGAAAACTACTGGTACATTTGTAAACATTCCGTTGGTGGAATAACCCAGTATCTTATTTTTAAGGTGAGTAATGGGGCTTATTCAATTTAATTGGCTTATAATCCGCATTTTCCGCATTTAAGGCAAAGTGCGAAGCACGAGCCAGATTGCCACAAAGAGAACCAAGCCCACTTCAATCGTGGGTGGCAGTGTAGGTGGGCTGGGCAAAAAATCCCGCGGGCCTAGCGATGGGTATGCGGGGCGAAGCTTTGGGATTTTTTGCCCTTTTTGCCATCACACAAGGCTGGCTCTCAAACTCACGTTTGAGCCCCTTTTTGGGCAAGCAAAAAGTGACACACGCTACAAAGGGAGAAATCTTCGGTTGAGCAAACCCCATTATTCACGTTATTTTTAGTATGAGCTATTCTGTAACCATTTATCGTACCGAAGTCAGAACACGGCAACGCGTTTACGAAAAAGACGATTTCTTCGAAAATCCCGAAAACCTGCTTCCCTTCACATCGGAGCAGAAGCAATACCTGGAAAAACGGCTGCTCAACTATGGCTACATTGCCCAACCGGACAATGCGACTAATATCAAGTTTGAACACAAGAAGCTGAAAGGAGTGACGGCCCTGCTGACCAACCATGCGTTGTATTTTCAGTCGGGCTTTACCGAGCAGGGTGTCTTTGAAATTTCCATGACCGCCTCTGAGTTTACAGAGACAGATGAGTTTGTAAAGTATGATCCACAAAACGATGGCTGGGAGGAGCTTTAGGCATACACCCAACCTTTATCTGTCGGAGGTTATCACTGGTGAGGGTAACCCGGAATCGATGGGTAAAAAATTGATAGTGAACGAATTGATTGGGTTTTTGGATTTGAGGAGATACTATTTTTAGGGTTGCTGCATACCTAAATCCGCAAAAACTTACGTTGTAAAAAAGCGTCCGACTCTTGTCTGCAACTTTTCAGCAGAGCCTGTATTTTTGAATCGATTGATTAGATCGTTTAGATCGCTTTATGTAGTCATAAGACTTTCGAAAACCCTGCGTTCCTTGGATGCAGGGTTTTTGCTTTTTTATCCCTGTCCGTCGGAGGGCAGGCAGGAACTATTGGTGATGGAGCAATGGAGCAAAGACTCATCAGACGTGCCTGCCATTGCGTTTATACAGGGCTTTGGTTTCTTTGTTTTTGGGAGGGCGGCAGTGAGGAGTATATTCGGTAATGCACGACGAAAAACCGAAGCAGGCCATACATAGGAACAGAATGTATTTCATAAATTTTTTAGATTGAGTGTAAGTGGTAGTAGAGAATCGTAATATACAAACGTTTTTCCACTAAAGTTGTTGCATGGAGCCTATTTTTTGCAGTAAAATTCTAACAGCGTATCCCTACGCGGTTAATTATAACGGATTTACCGCTTCATTTTGTGCAAAACATTGAAGCCGTGTACAGACAGGAGGGGAAAACCTGGCTCAAAAATCTGGAGCAACATCCTATCACACTTTGTCGCGCCGGTTGTTCGCCAGGTCAACAGTTCAGCGGTAGTACTGAAACTGGCAATATAAAATTCAGGCTGGAATAGGGCTGCTTTGCGTGTGTTCGAAGACACGACCGGCATCGAAACGGACAATATATAAATCGCCGGAATCGTGGAGTTATTACTGGATAACTAAAGAGAAAACCCCAATATTCATTGGGGTTTTCGGCTTTTGAAAGATACTATTTTGACCAAGGCAAACAGCAGAGGATACATTAATAATTCCGTGTAGAATTGATTATTAGTTAATCAACGATCTGCTTAATTGTTGTATTTTTTTACAAATCCATCCGAAAAGCCTTGTTCACGCAAGGAAGTCACAAATGCTTCGGCTTCTTTCCGTTTCTTGAATGTGCCAGCTACCACACAAAAGGTTTTGCTGTCTTTTATTTTCTCAACCAATATGTACACCTGGTGTATTTCCTTGCCCACCAGATTTTTACAAACACCCACCGCATTGTCCAACTGTTGAAACGAACCCACCTGCACTCCAAATCCACTGGTAGTAGTGGCAAGTCCTTTTACTGTGTATACTTTCCCGGGTTCGTAGCTGTGAGGGCTGGTCAGAGTGGCTTCGGGTATGGAGCGGATCTGAGGCTTGCTGGCGGTAGTGGCGGTAGAGATTTTGCGGGATGGAATGGGCTCGGCTACTTGTGCCAGCGTTTCTGTGTCAAGTTCCGGAGAGGCGGCGTCGGTACCTATAACTTCCATCTCCACAGGCGCCGTTCCGGCGGCAACAATACCAAGTTCATTGGCAGCCAGTTGCGATACATCGATCATCCGGCCTCTCACAAATGGCCCGCGGTCATTGATGCGGACAATCACCCATTTGCCGTTGCGTAGGTTGGTAACTTTGACCAATGTGCCAAACGGAAGTGTGCGGTGGGCGGCGGTTAGTTTCTTATTGTGATAGCGTTCTCCATTGGAAGTACGCCTGCCCTGAAATTTTTTAGCGTAAAAAGATGCCTTTCCTTGTTTCTTATATCCAATTTCTACTTGAGCTTTTGCCTCGGAAAGTAACAGCGAAAAGAATGTGAAAAATAATAAAAAGTAAGAGAAAGAAAATTTAAGAATGCCTTCTGTTTGTGCAGTTATTTTTTTCATACCTGTCATAAAATTTGATAAAACATCGGACTTTATCTCTGCAAAAAGAAGCTGGTTTGTACACGTAGTAAGTGCCGCAGGCACATCACTTCACTGTTTAAATGGTTGATTATAAGTGTTATAGTCTTGATTATGAAAATAGATCTAACCCAAAATAGAAAAACCAATTCAAAAAAGCCAGCTTTTCTGCCATCCGCATTTGTAAAAACCTGTAAGGTTTATAATGAAATACATCATTTTTTCTACAGGCTATTTTGTCTCTTACGGATAAAAATCGGAGAATGTTTTACGGAAAATTTGCAATTCTGAGCATAAAATATTTTTTTAGTAGCCGTAAATCCATTTTTTATAGTTAAACATTTAAACCCAAGGATTGTGGAAGAGCAAAGAGAAAAAGCTGAATTGTACTCTAAGCGTGTGAGAGCCGGCAAAAGAACGTACTTCTTTGATGTGAAAAGTACGCGCGGCAACGACTACTATCTCACCATAACCGAGAGCAAGCGCCGGTTTCGTGACGATGGATTTGTGTACGAGAAGCACAAAATCTTTCTTTACAAAGAAGACTTTGATAAATTTATCGAAGCGCTGAAAGAAGTAGTGGACCACGTAAAAACCGATCTGATGCCAGACTTCGACTTTTCGCAATTCGAAAAAGACGGGTTTGCAAGCGCAGAGGAAGAATCAACCGACGACACTGAGTTGAAATGGGAATGATTTACTCATTTTGACTAACAATAAAAAAAGCATCCCGACTCCACAGGATGCTTTTTTTGTTTCATGGTCAGAGCGAATCCAGAAAATAGTATCCGTTTCATGACCATAAACTGCGACTCCGGAATCTGCCATCCAGAATCGGTTTATAAGTAGCGGTTCATCTGTTGTTTGAACTGATAGGAGCCGAATAAAAACGCAATTCCGATCAGCATTATGGGTGACATGGACAATCCGGTGAACAAATCGACGTACATGATTGCAACCGGCGGACCAAACAAAAACGTAAGGGCCAGTGCCATACCGGTAATCCACAGAAAATACGCAAATATCTTGGCAGGCATGTACATGCGTGAGTGCTTGAAAATATCATTGTTGCGGCGAAACTCCTCCTGCCATAGTTTGGCATACCGCAATGCCCGTTCCTGATGCGTCTCGGGACGTAGCAGTTCGTACAAAAACCAGTATTCGGGTTGTATGTGAGCCTCCAGTTGCTTCTCCTCATTTACCAGCCGCTCGTAAGCCTCGTTAACTTCCACAAAGGCCGCATCTGATCCGGCATTCGGGTTCACATCCGGATGTGTGGATTTGGCCTTCTTCCGGTAAGCCCGTTTGATTTCTTCGGGTGCCGCTCCTGGAGGCACTCCTAGTATCTGGTAGTCTTGTTCGAAGGCCATAATGGTAAAAGTTAAGTGGTAACTGTTGCGTTTACTCAGAAATCAGCGGAGAGATGTAGGGTTCTCCTGAAAAATGTAAAAAAGTATTCCACATCTTTCTCTTTAATCCGTTTGCTCAATGTATGGTAAACGATGAAAATGCAAAAAAATGGATATTTTTTTCAAATAATTTGCACCTAAAGCCTCTTTCTGCAAAAACAGACTGCTAATCAATGGATTGTCTGACGTTGTAAGATTTTTGTAAGAAAGTCAAAAAAGACTTTGGTATCGGTCTTTGAAGAAGCAACCGGATCGAAAACAACTCGTTGCAACCATTGGGCCGGATCGGGTGTCATAGCTTGAAACAAAACAACAATACGCATGAAACGCTGTGTTTTTCTAGTGCTGCTGGCTGCCGTCTTTCACTCCTGCCAGCAAGAGGCTCCTAAACTCAAGTGTGTCAAAGCGCAATACGTGGGCGAGCCGGGAACCCCGTGTGCGGGGCCGCATCTGATCGAAGTGCTGGAAGGGGCGGAAAAAGTTTATGAGCTAATGCCCGAACTGTACCGGGATCGGGACCTGGTCATCAGCACTGCCTTGCCTGCGGCTTTTGCCAAACCGGGAAAGGTATTTTATTTCCAACCTGAGCCGGTAAAAGATCCGCAGATATGCCTTGCCATTTATCTGATGATACCAGAGATCAAGGCGGTCAATGTTTCCGAAACGGGTTGCCCGTGACCAGCATGTGTTGCCGAATGCAAGATTGCTGGCATCGGATATGTAGGTTTTGCCTTTTGCAAGGATACTATTTTCCCGCATCCCGTAGCAATCGGCCTCTTGCCTGATGAATCACAAGAGGTTGCAATCGCGCAAAGCCTGGTAGATCTGCCGCGGAGATTCGAGATGGATGGTGTGAATTCCCAGCTCGCGGGCGGCTTTCACATTGCGGAGGTTGTCATCGATAAACAGCGCTTTCTGCGGCTCTACCTGGTAGCGCTGCAAAAGAATGTGGTAAAACTCAGGAAACGGCTTGCGGGTTTTCTCCTCACCCGACATCACAATGCCATCAAACCAGTGCAAAAACGCGTACCGTTCCAGTGCTACCGGAAATGTTTCCGCCGACCAGTTGGTGAGGGCATATAATTTGTAAAGCCCCACATCTTTGAGCTGTTTCAGTGCTGCAACGGTATCTTCAAACGACCCGCCCAGCATTTCTTCCCAACGGCCATAAAATGCCCGTATCTGCATTTCGTATTCCGGATGACGCACCACCAACGCATCAGTCGCTTCATGCAGCGGTCGCCCGGCATCCTGTTCTTCGTTCCAGTCAGGTGTGCAGATGTGCGTCAGGAAATGTTCCATTTCATCGGCAGAGGTGAAAATGGACCGGAACAGGTAACGGGGGTTCCAGTCGATCAGTACCCCGCCCAAATCAAAAATAACGGTATCAATTGCAGGCATAAGGTTGGATATGCATGGTTTACGAAAGCGCAGCGGCCTAGTGGCTGAAATAGTATGTTTTTAAAACCCGAAACCTCTTGCTGTTACCAATCTGGTTTCGTGGGTATTTCCTTATCAAAAAAAGCCCCGCCGACAGCGGAGCTTTTCTAAATAACTGGGTAAGCAATCAAAACAAAAGCATTGGTAGTTTAACTCGCAAGCTACAGATGATCAGGGATAGCCTAGGGTTCCGGGGGAGTCAGAACAGAGATCGGTAACTGGAAACTAGTTATATCTTTTTTACATTGACTGCGTTTTTGCCTTTCCTTCCATCCATTGTTTCAAACGAAACCCGATCATTTTCTTTGATGCTTTGGTCAAGCAGACCGGTGATATGGACGAAAATTTCCTGGTTGGAATCATCGTCTTTAATAAAACCATACCCTTTGGTTGTATTAAAGAACTTTACTGTACCTGTTTGCATGAAAATAAATGGAAAATAGAATGGAACAATTTCCAAATATAAAAATTTAATTTAATTCCAGGCAAAATTTTGAGTCAAAAAGCAAGTGTTTTCCGATTATTTTCGTACCAACATGCACAGTGAAATTTTCGCCAGACAGAGAAAAAACAACCCATGAAAACCGTCTATTTCTTTCGACACGCCAAATCGAGCTGGGAAGATTCGCAACTACGCGATTTTGACCGGCCACTGAATGAGCGGGGCAAACGCGACGCACCCCGCATGGGGCAAATACTATCCCAGAAACAACCCAAACCGGCACATTGGATCAGCAGCCCGGCTCGGCGGGCGTGGGATACGGCTGCCCTGGTGGCCCAGCAGTTGGGTGTTGCTGTTGACGACATCAACAGAATTGCGGAACTATATGAAGCTTCGCCGGATGCGATCCTGCACGTGATTCAATCACAACCGGACAGTGCTCAGTCGATGATTGTTTTTGGGCACAATCCCGGCCTGACAGAAATAGCTTCGACCTTGTGCAACTACGATTTTGAAAACATTCCCACCAGTGGCATTGCCTGCATTCGGTTTGCAGCGGAACGTTGGCAAGAGGTTGGCCAGACCACGGGAGAACTGGTGTTTTTTGAATACCCCAAAAAAGCGCAGAGTTCATAAGTGAGTGCTCGGGTTTGCGAAATAGTATCGCCAAAACTCCCAAAACCTCAACTATGAACTCTGAACAGGAACGAAGGCTATCCTTAGGCGTAGTTATTCAGCATGACCGGCATTACCAGCATCAGCACATCTTCATTATCGTCTTTTTCTTTGGGCAGAATCAATCCGGCACGGTTGGGTGCCGACAACTCGATGGTCACGTCTTTGGCGGTCAGGTTGCTCAGCATTTCAATCAGGAAGCGGGCATTGAAGCCAATTTCCATTTCTTCGCCGTTGTACTCGCACACCAGTTTTTCAACGGCTTCGTTGGAAAAGTCCAAGTCTTCTGCTGAAATGCGTACTTCTTTCGGCGTGATGCGCAAACGCACCTGATTGGTGGCCCGGTTGGCGTAAATGGCAATCCGGCGCAGTGAAGCCAGTAACTCCAGACGACTGATGGAAAGATGATTCGGGTTGTTTTTGGGAATGGCGTTTACATAATCCGGGAAACGTTCGTCAATCAGCCTGCAAATCATCCGGATGTTGTCAAATGTAAAGAAGGCGTTTGACTGGCTGAATTCGGCTTTGACAACTGTCTTTTCGGTAGGTAGGGAGGACTTGAGCAGGTTCAACGCTTTGCGCGGTACGATGAGCGTATTCTCGTCGCCAGAGCCGATATCGGTGCGGCGGTAGCGAATCAGCCGGTGACCGTCTGTTGCCACAAACGTAACGCTGTCTCCGTGCAATTCAAAGTATACACCTGTCATGGCAGGGCGGAGTTCGTCCGTACTGGTGGCAAATATGGTATTTCCAATGGCACGCTCCAACACATCCGACGGGAAATCAATGGCATACGCGCGCTGTACATTCGGAATTCGCGGAAAATCGGAAGCATTTTCGCCCGACAACTTGTACCGTCCGTTGTCTGACAAAATCTCAATGCCGTAGGTATTGGTATCTATCTCAAATACAATGGGTTGTTCGGGAAGGCCGCGCAGTGTGTCTAGCAAAATTTTAGCGGGTACAGCAATGCTGCCGGTGTCACCAGAGTCTACTTCCATGTCTGCAATCATCGTCGTTTGCAGATCGGATGCTGTAATGGTCAACTGTGTTTTGGTCAATTGAAAAAGGAAATTCTCAAGAATGGGAACAATCGGGTTGCTGGCAATAACCCCGCTGATAGCCGACAACTGTTTGAGCAAAGCCGATGAGGAAACGATGAACTTCATAGTAGGATGGAATTTAGAAACTGTCGGACAAATGTAAGAAAATCGGCAAAATCTCTTGAAATCCTGTGTGAATATTTTTCAACAGGGACACAAGTTATCCATAATTACCTAAACTTCGGTGTACCGAGCTTAAAAATCATCCGAATTGCGAAAAATAATCCGTCAGGCGGCAAATTTGCGTTTGCGCCAGTAGGCGTGTGCCATGCCAAGCAGCACAATGACCACCACCGGCAACAGCAAGTTGATCAGTTGCCATTGAAGCCGCTCTTCCTGCACTTTCAGCTTGTCCAGAGGGCGCAGGGCTATTTCCTTGTTTCGCGACGAAATGACACCATTTTCGTCGATCAGGAAATCCACGGCATGTAGGATGAAATCCTTGTTGGCAAAGGTTGCGTTCATAAACCGGTCGTACCCCAAGGCTGCCGGTTTACCGGTTTCAGGATCGACTTCGTTGGCTGGTAAGTCGCCATCCGAACAAACGATAATTTTGGAGGGTTGCCCGTATTCCTTGAATGTCTTGTACCGTGGGTCGGCCTGGGTAATCCGGTTGGCATACAATGACCGGAAATTGCCTTCCAGCAGGTACGCTACTGCTTGCGGGCCTGCCTGGTATTGCTTGGGATCCGGATTCTGGCGGGCTTCGTTGAAGTCGATCTTTGCCGGAGCGGCGGTCACTTTCGAATACGGCGAAGTGAACAGCAGCGGCTGCTTACGGATGCCGGCAGCCTTTACGGTATCAATGGTTCCGGCGTAATGCAGGTAAACCGCATCCAGATTGCGGACAATGGAGTGTTTGGAGAAGGTGTTGACCAACGGGTAAAACCGCCACGGCATGAGCTGTATCTGCGGCTGCTCGCCAAACTTGCCCACATTCATCGGGATGGCGCCGCTGTTCAGGTCCTGAATCATGTTTCGGTTGAGCCGCACACCATACCGGAACAGCAGATCATCAAGATTGAGGTCGTTTTCGATGGCCAGGGTGCTTTCGCCCCTAAGAATGGTATCTGATTTCAGTGCGTCCACAAAAAACAACACTTTGCCGCCGTTTACAATAAACTGGTCCAGTTTGTACTTGTCGTCTTCGGCAATAGCCGAGTCGGGCTTTACCATAATGACCGCATCGAGTCCTTGCAGCGAAGGCTGCTTTTGCATGGGTACCAGAAACACATCGTAATTTGCCTGCAATGACGTGATCATGTCAGCCATCTGAATGGGGCGAAGGTTGCCATAACCCTGAAGGATGCCAATGCGTTTGCGTTCGGTATGCGTTAGCTGCCGGATGGCCGAGGCTAGTTCGTATTCCACGTTCTCAACTGACTGATTCAGAATCTGTTCGGAACTCAAGCCTTTGGTGCGCTGGTTGCCCCGGAGCAGCATCACCGATACTTCTTTGCCTCCGTAACTCACCATGGCGGCGGGCACTACCAGCCGTTCCACCGTTTTGCCGCCTTCCTTGTCAACCAGGTTGGTCGGCTGTATGCCTTTCTTGATCAGATTGTAAACCCGTTCGTTAAGTTTTTTCTTGTCGGGCTCCTGCGTGATGTCTTCAAACCGGTAGCGGACATTGGTGCCCGCGTATGCTTTGAACTCTTCCAATTTTTCGCGTACCGACGTCTGGAGGCGCTTGAAAGCAGGAGGCATGCTGCCTTCCAAGTACACGGTGATCAGTACCGGCTCGGTCAGCTTTTCCAGCATGCGTTCGGTAGCCGGAGCAATGGTATACCGCTCATCCTCGGTGAGATCAACCCGGAAAAAGAATTGATTAGCCAGAAAATTGATGGCAACGATGGCAGCAATGCCAATAAAAAACTGCAGAAGGTGTTTTTTCTTCATCTGAATCAATGTTGAATGATCGAATGCCTGAATGAGTTTTGGAATGGGAGGATTGCGGAAAATAGTATGCTTGAAATAGTCAAAACCATCCTGGTCAAGCCTTCTCTCATTCACCCCGCCTGTCCGCAGAGAGGTGTACGCCGAGGCGTAGGCAGGCATTCAAAATTGCCATTAGCGCATGCGATCCGCAGAGCGAACCAGCTTTTCATCGCGGCGGATAAACCGGTTGGCGATGATGTTGCAAATCATTGCTGCCATGGGTAGGTACGTGCCGGCTTGAAAAGCGCCTTCGTGGTTGGGAATGATGGTTTCGGCTTCACGGGTAAAGTAAATAATCAAACCCAGCACACCGGCCATAACCAGCGCATTTATGGCGCCCAGTCCCATTTGCAGAACGCGGTTTTTATAGCTGACCAGTGAAAACAGCGCCATGCCCGCCGCTACTGCGGCCAAAGCTGCAATGTACCATACCTGACGGCTGCTTGCCTGCGTGCCGGCTTTCGAATGCACCATGGAAAGGGCATCCATGGTCACGGTGTCTGTTGTCGATGTTTCTCTCCAGTTGGGCAGGAAAATCATGACAATCATGCACATTGCTATCAAAAGCAAAAAAATGGATTGAATGCGTTGAATCATTTATCTGAAAAGTTTAGATTTTAAAATACAATGAGAACCAGATTTTGAGCCATCACAGGCATTTGCTGCAAAGGTAAAATTAAAATGAATTGGTTGGTCATCCCTAACGAAACAGAGAAGGGCTGGAAATAGTATGTTGCAAAAATCCAAAACTCACCCTTGTCACCGGATAGCCGCGCATCGGCCCATGCCCAAGTCGTTAATCCTTCTCCGGCATTTCAATCCCAATCTGCTGCATGAGTTTGCTGGCGTTGAAGCTACGGCAAACACCCGTCTGGAGTTTGTAGTCAAAATACAATTTGTCATGGACAATTTCGCTGTTAAAGCTGTAATTTTCAACCGCTTCCGGCAGCTCATCAATCATTTCGCTCAGGGCCAGATCATGGGTCGAAATCAGCCCGGAAGCATTGTAACGATGCAGTTGCCGGATCAGGGCCTTAGCCCCTTCGTGGCGATCCTGCGAATTGGTTCCTTTCAGTATTTCGTCAAGCAGGTAAAACACAGGCTTGCCGTCAGGCAACAGTTCGATGAGCTGTTTCAGCCGTTGCAGTTCTGCGTAAAACGAAGATACGCTTTCTTCCAGCGAATCCTGTGTACGCATGGAGGTAAATACCTGAAATAAAGAACAGTGCATCTCTGTGGCGCACACTGGTGCGCCCATCATGGCCAGCACGGCGTTGATACCCACCGTCCGCAGAAACGTACTTTTTCCTGACATGTTCGAGCCGGTGATAATCATCGTTCGGCCACTGCCCGAAAGTGCAAAATCGTTGATGACGCGTTTGTCGCGCAGCAGCAAGGGATGCCCCAGACCGGTGGCCCGCAGTGAAATTTCGGCCTCATCCCCAGCTCTTCTCCCGTGGAGAGGGGAGTTAAAAGCCCCCTCCAGAGGCGTTTGGGGGAGGCCGGGAAACACGTAATCGGAGTTGGCGTGTTTGAAACCAGCCAGACTGTTCAGGGCCTCCATGCCGGCCAGTGCATCCAACCAGCGGGGCAGATCGGTTTGGGTAGTGGCTTTCCAGCGTTCAAGACGAATGGCCCAGAAGATGTTCCACAAGACCAGCGCGTTGGCAAGCAAGCCGAAGAACGGGTTGTGTGCTGAAAGCAGGTTGCCCGAAATTCCGGCCAGTTGTTCGATTTTCCCTGATGCCTTCTGTCCTTGTGTCAGAAGCCGCTCTTTCAGATGGGCTAGCTGTGATGCCTGGAAGGGATGATCTTCCACATCTTTCAGCAGGTCGGCGTATAATTTCAGCGGTTTGCTGGTTTCGTAGGCCTGAGATGTCAGGTGTTGGATTTGCTTGTTCACCAGACCTACCACACCAATGTTGATCAGTGCCAGCACCAGCGGCAGGTGATACGTAACTTCATCCAGCACAAGGGTCAGTGTGATGGCTACCAGCATCAGAAGGGGCAGGACATACGATACGGCTACCAGCCAGGGTTTGGTATGCAAGGTGGCCGGTGTTTGCAGCCACTCACGGATGGTCTGAGCATGCGAAAGATCATCGGCATGGTGACGCCCTTTGGCCTGAAAGTTCTGCTGCCAGTCGAGGTGCAGGCTCAGTTCTTCCACGGCCTGTTGCCGGCCAGCAATCTCGGCCGGAGTGGCAGCGGCTTGCAGCCATTGGGCCAGCCGTTCGTTGCCAACGGCGGTTTGGGTGCGGTTGAGCAGGACAAACAATGAATGCGGCCCAAAAATGTCCAGATCTCCGCTGTACGAGTGGCGGGCATTCTGGTATTGCTCACCGGTATCTGCGGGCAGGTATTTTCCCTGTAGCCTCAGCACTTCCTCGTGATTGATCTGGCTCAGGAAACGCAGGTGATTGCGGCGGTATCCGATGCGGTTGTGCCACTGAAGAGTCGCAAAAAATAGTATCAGAAAAAGAAGGAAAACTCCTGTGGCCAACACCCCGGTTTCGCTGGATTGATACGTGAGCCAAGTGGCTAGTACACCGGTTAAGAACACGGCCAGCCGTAGCCATGCTACCCGGCCAAATTTCTGCTGCCACAAGCGGGCTTCTGCTGCATAGTTTTCTTTTCGTAGCTGATAAATTTCCATTCAAAAAAATGTTTGTAAGTAGTAACTAAGAAATCGGCCAGGTTTTTTCATCGGAATGCCTTTCCTGTGGGAACTTGGCGCACACTTGCGGCTTTTCCATTTGTATACATCGCTGTAATTGTGAATGGTCTGCGGAAGCACGCCTTACCCATTTGAAACATTAATCAATCACTGGCACGCTGTTTTCCAAAAAACAAAGAATCACAAAGACAAAAACCTCATGGGAGAGATGCCCGTGAGGTTTTTGTCTTTTCAGCGATAGTATTTGATCAATCATTGCATTCGGGAAATCAATTCTTTTCGCCGCATACCCGGCAGATTCCCTGCACCAGCAGATACACATCGGTACCCTGATAGCCGCTGGGCAAGTGTACCGACGGAATCGTAACATGGTCCAGACAACTGGTGGTGCCGCAGTTTGTACATTTGAAATGCACGTGGTTGTCCTGGTGCTGGTGATCGGTACAATGGCTTTTGCAAAGGGCATATTTGGCTCCGCCTTCGTCGTCCAGCACTTTGTGGATCAGGCCGGCGTCGAGAAAGGTTTTCAGAGTGCGGTACAACGTCACCCGGTCAAACGACGGGGTCAGGCGCGACTCCAGATCGGAGTGCGACAGGGCGGCGTCTTTTTCCAGAAAGAAATCCAGCACCTCTTCCCGACACGACGTTGTGCGCAGGTTGTGTTCCTTCAAAAGTTTGGTTGTGGCTTCCACGGCATCAAATGTTTTCACGAAAATAACCTTTCTTATACGAACAACAAAATCTGCCTACTAATTCATTGCCGGCTTGTGGGCCGACTGAGGGGAGCCGCAAAAATAGTATCCCGCAAAAACAAAAAACCTGCCCCGTGGCCGGAGCAGGTTTTTGCAAACATTTCATGCACGTTTACTTGCGGGCCGAAAACCGGTAAACGGTTGTTGTCTGGTAAGTCTGGCCGGGGCGCAGCACTGTGGTCGGGAACGAAGGCTTGTTGGGAGAATCCGGGTAGTGTTCGGTTTCCAGGCATAGTCCGGTCCGGTATTTGGCAATCACGCCATTTTTTCCGGTCACAGTTCCATCCAGGAAGTTACCGGTGTAAAATTGCACCGCGGGTTCGGTAGTCAGCACTTCCATCACACGGCCGGAGGTTGGCTCATACACGGTAGCAAAGGCATTGAGCGAATCGGCAGAGGCGTTCAGCACCCAGCAGTGGTCGTAACCCAACCCGTATTTGATCTGCACATCTGACGAATCATTGATCCGCGAGCCAATTTTGGCGGATTTGGTGAAATCAAAAGGCGTACCGGCTACTGGTTTCAGTTCTCCGGTTGGAATCAAGGTTTTATCGACCGGTACAAATTTGTCAGCTTTCAACTCCAGTTCGTGATCCGAAATCGTTTTGCTCGGATCTCCCGTCAGATTGAAATAGCTGTGGTTGGTCAGGTTTACCACCGTAGGCTTGTCCGTTGTCGCTTTATAGTCGATGGAAAGTGAGTTATCATTCTTCAATTGATAGGTCACTTCCACATTCAACGTACCGGGATAGCCTTCTTCACCGTCTTTGCTCACATAGGTTAGTTTCAATGACGGTTCGGCACCTTCCATAGGTGTGGCTTCCCAAAGCACTTTGTCAAAACCCACTTTACCGCCATGCAGGTGATTGGGGCCATTATTGGTAGCCAGTGTATAGGTTTTGCCATCCAGCGTAAATTTGCCTTTACCGATGCGGTTGCCATACCGCCCCACCAGTGCACCAAAGAAAGGCACTCCTTTGACATAGCCACTCAGCGAATCGCATCCCAGCACCACATCGGCAAATGTGCCGTTTTTGTCGGGTGCCGTCAGTGAAACCACGATTCCACCGTAATTTGTGATCTTCGCTTCCATGCCGGCCGCGTTTTTCAGTGTGTAGATATCGGCTGTCTTTCCATCGGGTAGTGTTCCGAAGGTTGTTTTGCTGATGCCGCTGGCAGAGGTTTGTTCCATTACGTTAACTGAATCTTGTGTTTCTGACTGTTGCGTTTTCTGGTCGCAAGATACCAATGTTAGACTGCCCAGAAGCAGGGCAGTGCAAAAAAAAGAAAAAGACTTCATAGGTGTATACAGGTGTAAGTGATTAAGGATGAATGAACGAATAACAAACAAAGTATATAAAATAGTATGTCAGAAAAAGGCAAAACTTCCGGTATTCTATAGCCTGGCCAGTTCTTCATCTAAATTGATAGACAGGTAGTTGTCGACACACCGGATCACGCTGCTGATGTCGGCAAACTCGTCGGCCCGGTGTGTGGTGGTCAGGATAATGGCTTTCATGCCGGCGTTCCGGGCTGTTTTGGCACCTGTTGGCGAGTCTTCAAATACCAGACACTTGGGCCGCGGTACCTGCATCAGGTCGGCTACTTTAAAGAACACTTCCGGGTCGGGCTTGCCGTGTGTCACATCGCGGTCGCACACGATGGCATCAAAATAATGCCGGATGCGCAGGTTGTCCAGCACGTAATTTACGTTTTCCAGGCGGGCCGCCGTACCTATGCCCATCGGAATTCCTTTCTGATACGCCGCTTCGAGCAGTTCAGGCAAACCGTCTACGAGTTTGAGCTGTTCGAGAAAAATTTCCCGGTAGCGGGCTTCTTTTTCGTACGAAATCCGGTCCCGTTCTTCAAACGTATACTTGTCGCCAAACAACCTCACCAGAATGTCGTCGTTTTTACCATGGCATTGGGCGATTACTTGTTCGAGGGTGAGTTCGAGCCCCACTTCCGCCAGTTTGTGTTTCCAGGCATGGTGGTGAACCATCATGTTGTCCACCATCGTGCCATCCATATCAAAAATAAGTCCGTAGGATTTTTCAGTCATTACCAGAAAAGAGTGTATATCAGAATAATTAACGCAAAGATGCCGGCTGCTCCAGGCGAAACGAACGCACTGTTCACCGCAAACCAATTGCCAGTGCAATAATAAATGAAACCAGAATGGTAACTCTGGTTAACGGTGCTGTTTTTTATCGATCTGGTTAGTTTATGGATCGCTGCTGACAAAATCAGTGGTTAACAGCCCTGTCCGTAGTAGGCGTCTTTACCGTGTTTGCGGAAATAATGTTTGTCAATCAGGGTTTGTTTGATACTCGGGGTAGACGGGTTAATGATAAGCGTGAGGTACGCCATTTTGGCAAGTTCTTCCAGTACCGTCGCGTTGTAAACGGCCTTGGCCGGATCCTTGCCCCAGGTAAACGGTCCGTGGCAGGCTACCAGTACCATTTCCACTTCTTCCGGAGACAAGTTCTGATCCCGGAACACATTCAGAATCTGATTACCGGTTTCCAGTTCATAATCGCCCGTAATCATGGCGTCTGACATCACTTCCGTTACTGGTACCGCTGCCACCAGGTGGTCGGCATGGGTGGTGCCCAGGTTGGGAATGGCACGCATGGCTTGGGCCCAGGCCACGGCATGCGTGGAATGTGTATGGCAAACCCCACCAATGTGTGTAAAATGCTTGTAGAGTAACGTATGGGTTTTGGTATCAGATGAAGGCCGCATCGTGCCTTCGACCAGTTTGTTGTCTAAGTCAACAATGACAATGTCACTGACTTTCAGGCTGTCGTAAGGAACGCCACTGGGTTTGATGCCCACAACTCCTGCCGCGCGGTCAATGCCACTCACATTGCCAAAGGTATAGATCGCCAGCTTTTGCTTCGGAATCTCCATATTGGCTTCATACACCCGCTCTTTCAAGGATTGGTAAACAGACATGTCAATTAAATTCTAGAATAGAAAATAGTATGTTTAAAAAATCAAAAACCCACCCTAAAACTTTCTAAATGATGAATAATGAATGTTAAATTTTGAATGATGAATAGTAAAATTCGACACTCAGTATTCATCATTCAAAAAAAACCTCCACGGGAGGGGGTTGGGGAGGCCCTTATTTCAGTTCCAGCACCACCACCGATACCGGAGGCAGGGTCACTTTCAGGGTTTCGCCTTTCAGCGAAGCGCCTTTAAAAGCTGCTGGTTTTACTTTCTCAGGATTCTCAAACGTATTGTGATCCTGCACTTTGGCCGAGGTCAGGATGCGGCCGGTTACGCCGGATGCTTTGATGCCATGCATGCTGATGGAGATTTCCTGCGACTTGCTCAGGTCAATGTTTACCAGCGAAATATGGGTTACACCATTCTTGTCCTTGGAGGCAGACACCGATACTGCCGGAAGCTTCTCACCATTGAAGGTATACTCGTTGGTTTTCACGTCTACGGGCAGCATAATCGCATCCTGGTGTACATTGTACATCTCCAGTACGTGGTAGGTTGGTGTCAGGATCATTTTTTCTTCGTTGGTCAGGATTACCGCCTGCAAGACGTTGATGGTCTGGGCCAGGTTTGCCATGCGTACACGTTCGGCATATTTGTGGAAAATGTTCAGGGTAGCTCCGGCAATCATGGCATCACGCATGGTATTCTGCTGATACAGGAAACCTGGATTAGTACCGGGTTCTACATCGTACCAGCCGCCCCATTCATCCACCACCATCGCCACCTTTTTCTTAGGATCGTATTTGTCCATGATGGTCGCATGCTTGTGAATCAATTCGTCCATCATCAGCGCCTGTTTCATGGTTTTGAAATATAAATCCTCATCGTACGCAACCGCCGGACCTTTTTTGTTCCAGTCAATCACCGAATAGTGGTGCAGCGCGAGCCCGTCGAGCATATTCAGCGGAATGTCACGCATCAGTACTTCGGTCCAGTTGAGATCGGAAGACGTAGCACCAGAGGCGATGCGAAACAGTTTGCTGTCATTCGACCAGTCACTCATGAAGGTGGCATACTGCCGGTAGATATTGGCGTAATAATCCGGTTTCATATTGCCTCCGCAGCCCCAGGCTTCGTTGCCTACGCCCCAGAAATTTACATTCCAAGGTTTGTCACGACCATTTTCTTTCCGCAGATTAGCCATGGGGCTCACGCCTTCGTGGTTGACATACTGCACCCACTCAGACAATTCTTTCACAGTGCCACTGCCTACGTTACCGGCCAGGTAAGGTTCGGTTCCCAGCATTTCGCACATGTTCAGAAAGTCGTGCGTACCAAAGCTGTTGTCTTCCGTAACGCCGCCCCACCAGGAATTGACCATCGAAGGCCGTTGTTTTTTGGGGCCAATACCGTCTTTCCAGTGGTAGGTATCGGCAAAGCAGCCACCCGGCCAGCGCAGGTTCGGGATTTTCATTTTTTTCAACGCCTCGATCACGTCTGTCCGCACACCGTCTTTGTTTGGGATCTTGGTGTTGTTTTCACCGACATAAAAACCGCCATATACACAACGGCCCAAATGCTCAGCAAAATGCCCGTAGATGTGTTTGTTAATGGTGACTCTACCCTGGTCACCATTGATGATTACCTGATTCTGAGCCATAGTCCAGTAACTGGCCACGCCGAGTATGAGTGTTAAAAAGTGTTTTTTCATAGGATACAGTGAATGGATAAGAAGTCTTGAAAAATAGTATAGTTTTCGAGTGAAAAACCTACCCTGAAACCTTCTAAATTCTGAATGGCGAAAAACGAATGCTGAATTTCTAAATTCAGCATTCAACAGGAACATTCATCATTCAAAAGCCCCCTCCACGGGAGGGGGTTGGGGGAGGCCTTACTTTCCGTAATACATTTCGTTCCAGCGAAGCTCATTTTTCAACTGGCGCAGTTCTGTGTTTTTATCAATTACCACCAGTTCTACACCCACCATCTCCGCAAAGTCGGTGATGTATTCGGTGGTCAGGTTCTGGCTGTATACCGTATGATGGGCTCCACCGGCGTAAATCCAGGCAGCGCAACCGTTTTGCATATCAGGCAGAGGCTTCCACAACACCCGGGCTACGGGAAGCTTCGGTAATTCCTGAGTCACTTCCACGGCTTCTACTTCGTTGACCAACAGACGAAAACGATTGCCCATATCGATCAGCGATACATTGAGGGCAGGGCCACCCGCGCCGTTGAACACCAGACGAACCGGATCTTCCTTGCCACCAATGCCCAGCGGATGCACTTCGCAGTTGACAGTGCCTTGGGCAATCGACGGACAGATTTCGAGCATGTGAGCTCCCAGCACCAGCTTATTGGCAGGGTCGAAGTGATACGTGTAGTCTTCCATGAAGGAGTTTCCTCCAGGCAGGCCACTAGCCATCACTTTTAGGATACGCACCATGGCTGAGGTCTTCCAGTCGCCTTCGCCACCATAGCCATAGCCCGCCGCCATTAACCGTTGAGAGGCGATTCCGGGCAGCTGACGCATGCCGTGCAGGTCTTCAAACGTGTTGGTATAGGCTGAAAATCCGCCGTCTTCCAGAAACGCTTTCAAGCCAACCTCAATGCGCGCCGCCTCAACAAGTGATGCCCGCATGGCTCCTCCGTTTTTTAGCGAATCCATCAATTTGTAGGTATCTTCGTATTCGTTGATCAGTGTTGCTATTTCGGCATCCGTTACCTGATTGATTACCTTTACCAAATCGCCTACGCCGTGTGTATTCACCGAAAAACCAAAGGTCATTTCGGCAGCCACTTTGTCGCCTTCGGTTACGGCTACCTGGCGCATGTTGTCGCCAAAGCGAACCACTTTCATGGTTTGCATTTCGTAGCGGGCTGCCGCTACACGCGTCCAGGCGTTGAGTTGCTGCAACACATCGTCCTGCTGCCAGTGGCCAACCACCACCTTGCGGTTCAGCCGCATCCGGCTCATGATAAAGCCAAATTCACGGTCGCCGTGGGCCGACTGGTTCAGGTTCATGAAATCCATGTCGATGCTGCTCCACGGAATGTCGCGGTTAAACTGCGTATGCAGGTGTAGCAGTGGTTTTTGCAGGGCTTTCAGGCCGCCAATCCACATCTTGGCAGGTGAGAACGTGTGCATCCAGGCAACAATACCCACACAATTGGCAGCTACGTTGGCTTCCTGGCAAATGCGGTAGATTTCGTCCGGGGTCTTGACCACGGGTTTGAATACTACCCGCACCGGAATCTGAGAAGCGTTATTCAGGGATTCGGCAATGATTTTGGAATGCTCATCTACTTGCTTCAGCGTTTCTTCGCCGTATAAATGCTGGCTCCCGGTGACGAACCAAACTTCGTATTTTTTTAAATCAATCATTTGACAAATAGGTGTTTATAAAGAAAAAGATATGTTGGAAACCTACGTTAAGGGCAGGTTTTACGTGTTTTGTGGATACTATTTTGTGATGCAGAAGCATCCGAAGCTCTCTAAGACAAGACCGATTCCAGGGTAGTGTTCTTCAGGTATGTGTGTTCGATAAAATGGCCGAACTGTAAGTATTTTTCGTACAAAGTCTGGTAAACAGGCACGACGTCGGGGCGAGGCTCGTACACGGCATCAAAGCCCGATGACATAGCCTGCTGGGCTGCTTCCATGCTCGGATGAATACCCGCGGCTACAGCGGCACACATCGCCGCACCCAGGGCACACGTTTGCTCAGACCGCACCACCTTGATGGGCATGTTGAGCACATCGGCCAAGGTTTGCATCACAAAGGGAGATTTTTTGGCAACGCCGCCAATGGCAATCACCTGTCGGATGGCTACGCCTTCCTGCTGAAACCGTTCGACAATGGCTTTGGAGCCAAAGGCCGTCGCTTCTACCAATGATTTAAAAATGCGGACGGCGTCTGTACCGAGGTTAAGCCCGGCAATGGCGCCTTTCAGGGTATGATTAGCGTCTGGTGTACGGCGGCCGTTCATCCAGTCGAGCGAAACTACGTCGGTTGCCTTTACTGGTAGTTTGGCAGCCTGTTCCGAAAGGTAGGGAATGAGTTGCTGGCTCAGTTTCTGGGCGGCTTCTTCACCCAGAAGTTCCTGCACCGGCTTGACAATCACTTTCTGAAACCACGCGTACAAATCGCCAAAGGCCGACTGCCCCGCTTCCATACCGAGCATGCCGGGCACCACCGAGCCATCAACCTGGCCGCAGATGCCCCGGATCAGCAGGTGGCCTACTTCTTCAGACGGAGCGGTAAGAATATCACACGTAGAAGTCCCGATTACTTTGCATAACGAATATGGCTCGATACACGCCCCCACGGCTCCCATGTGCGCATCAAAGGCACCCACCCCAATGGTTACATCTGCTGGTAAGCCTAGTTTAGCCGCCCACTCGGCAGAAATGGTTCCCATGGCGATATCGGAAGTAAACGACTGATCAAACAGGCGTTGCCGGATACCCGCCAGCAGGGGATCGAGTTTGGTCAGAAATTCTTCGGAAGGTAAGCCGTTAAATTCTTCGTTCCACATGGCTTTGTGGCCCGCGGCACAGCGAGATCGTTTCAGTGTTTTGGGGTCCGTATTGCCGGTCAGTACCGCTGAGATCCAGTCGCAGTGTTCTACCCACGAGTACGCTTTGGCGCGTACCTGTGTATCGGCGCGCAGTGTCCGCAAAATCTTGGCCCAGTACCATTCGGACGAATAAATGCCACCTACATATTTGGTAAAGTCGGTATCCCAGCGGTGGGCAAGCTGGTTAATTTCTTCGGCTTCGGCATTGGCCGTGTGGTCTTTCCAGAGAATAAACATGCCGTTGGGATTTTCAGCAAATTCGGGCAGCAGGGCCAGTGGTGTCCCTTTTTCGTCAACAGCTACCGGAGTAGAGCCGGTCGTATCTACTGAGATGCCTTTTACTTGCCGGCGTACTTCCTCCGTGGTTTGGGCCAGCGCACCTTTGATGGCCTGCTCCAGTCCTTCGAGGTAGTCAAGCGGATGCTGGCGAAACTGCGAGGTAGTGGGGTCGCAGTAGGCACCCTTTTTCCAGCGCGGATACTCGTATACCGAACTTCCGGCAATGGCGCCGTTTTGGGCATTGACCACCAGGGCCCGAACCGAATCGGTGCCGTAGTCCAGGCCAATTACGTACGTGTTTTTCATGAATTGAGTTTTAGTATATCAACAGATTGCTATGTGTTAGTCTGACACGTTTTTGCCTGAAAACTAGTATTTCTGCGTTGCGCAAAACCTGCTTGGGATGGTAGTCCTTAGCGTTGGTCAGACGACGAAAGTATCCGGCATGAAATTCCAGAATTCGTGAAATTTATCCTCGTACTTGGTTTTGTCTACTTTGTAAAGCGTGGCTTTCTTGGTAGTCGAATTTTCATTCTTCTCACCCGTATCGATCAACAAGCCGGTTGAGAGCAGTTTGCGGCTGAAATTGCGTCGGTCCAATGTCTTCCCGTAGATAGCTTCGTAGAGTTTCTGCAACTGCGGGATTGTAAATTTTTCGGGCATGAGTTCAAAACCCAGCGGGTGCAGGGCGGCCTTGTAACGGAGACGTTCGCGGGCCAGTTCTACCATTTTTTCGTGATCAAAAATCAGCCTGGGCAAATCGTTCAGGTTAATCCAATAGGCGTTGTGCGCTTTGACCAGCTCCGGATCGTGGTCGTCAATGTTGATCAGCGCAAAGAAAACCACCGAAACGGTTCGTTCCACCGGGTCGCGGCTTACATTGCCAAAGGTGAGCAACTGTTCGACGTAAATATCCCGCAGGCCTGTAAGCTCGTACAAAATACGGGCTGCCGCTACTTCCAGGTCTTCTTGTTCGTTCAGAAAGCCGCCCATAAGCGACCATTTTCCTTTCTCGGGCTCAAAATTTCGTTTGATGAGCAGCAATTTTATGTCTTCTCCGTCAAAACCAAAGATAATACAGTCCAAAGCTACCAGTATGCGTGTGGGGTGATCGTATCGGGTCATCATAGTTAGGTGATTGATAAGCGTCTGGAATATTAGTAAGGAAGTAGGAAAGAATCAATGATGCTGCCTACTTCCTTATAATATAACCCCTAACATACGTTAGACTTTTGGATAAAACTAAATTGTGTAATGTTGACACAATATTCCGTATTTTTTATTATTATTCCAATTTTAATTACTACTATTTTTCTTTTGTGACATCCGGCGAACCGCTATCCTGACACACGTGTGGCAACTGACCGAAAAATAGTATATCTGCGAAAGTCAAAACCCCTGTGTCTTTGCTGGTGCTTAGACGCTGGCAGGTTCTTTCTGTTCTTTAGGATTGGAAAAAATCGCACGTGTATCACTCCACATGGGAAATGCTGAAAAAAGGGTGTTATGGAATGATACTTTTGTTACGGATGGGACACCGATACCGAGGCGTAGAGCTGGGCAAGCCGTTCGGCGCACCGTTCACCATCCATCGCCGCTGACACAATGCCACCGGCGTAACCCGCGCCTTCACCGCAGGGAAAAAGCCGCTTGACTTGCGGATGTTCCAGCGTTTCTTTGTCGCGCGGAATGCGCACCGGCGAGGAGGTGCGACTTTCGACACCCACCATCTGGGCTTCATTGGTGAGGTAGCCTTTCATTTGCTTACCAAACATTTTCAATCCTTCCCTGAGCCGAACGGCAATCGGCGCGGGCAGAATGCGTTTCATGTCAACTGAAACCAGTCCGGGTTGGTACGATGTGGGGAGCAGTGACGGAGAAACCGTGTTCTGCACATAATCGAGCAGTCGCTGGGCCGGAGCTGCCTGCGTGCCGCCTGCTACCCGAAAAGCCGTCTGCTCCAGTGCTTGTTGCAGGTACAATCCCGCCAGCGGACCTGTGGCCGCGTACTGCTGCCAGTCGGATTCATCCACAGCCACCACCATGCCGGAGTTGGCAAACTTGCCGTCGCGCCGGGAGGGCGACATGCCATTGACGACGATTTCGCCGGGAGCCGTCGCTGCCGGCACAATGTATCCACCCGGGCACATACAAAACGAAAACACACCTTTTTCCACCCCTTTGTAAGTGGCCTGGGTAACCAGCGAATACGATGCCGCGGGCAGGTAACTGCCCCGCATGGCGCAATGGTATTGGACACTGTCGATAAAACTCTGCGGATGTTCGACGCGTACACCCATGGCAAACGGCTTGGCTTCAATGAAAATACTTCGGGCATGCAGTAACTCAAAAATGTCGCGGGCCGAGTGGCCGGTAGCCAGTATCACGCCCAGGCCTTCGATGGTTTCTCCCGCAGCGGTAACCACACCTCGCATTTGATTGTCTTTAACCACAAAGTCGATGACACGGGTGTCAAAACGGATTTCGCCGCCAGCCTGCAGGATGCTTTCACGGATTGCCGTAACGACATTCGGCAGTTTGTTGGTGCCAATGTGCGGGTGAGCGTCCACCAGTATTTCGTCAGTGGCACCATGGGCTACCAGTATTTCCAAAATCCGCCGCACATCGCCGCGTTTTTTGGAGCGCGTATACAGCTTGCCATCCGAGTAGGTTCCGGCACCGCCTTCACCGAAGCAGTAATTGGATTCCGGATTGACGAGGTGTTCTTTGGTGAGAGAGGCCAAATCCCGGCGGCGACTACGCACATCTTTGCCCCGTTCGAGAACAATAGGTTTGATGCCCAGTTCAATCAGGCGAAGGGCCGCAAACATGCCCGCCGGACCAAAGCCAATGACAATGGCCTGCCGGTTTTTGCTTACGTCCGGATAGTATTTTTGAAAGGTGAGCAGGGGAGGCACGGGCTCGTTGATGTATACCTCGGCTGCCAGGTTTACTTTTACCTGTCGGCTGCGGGCATCAATCGAACGTCGGATTTTGCGAATCTGCGCCGGAGTATCGGGTGTGAGGCGCAACTGCTGGCGGATTTCCCGTTCCAGGCGGGTATCGTCATAGGCTACTTCCGGCGGAAGCATCCATTCTACGGTCTTTTTCATACGTGTGCAAGGGAGTTAGCCTTGAAGCTGTCTTGAGTTTGGTACAAAAGTACAAAAAAACCGATTGCCGGTTTTTACTTTTCTGAAGATACTATTTCGGGCTTGACTGTTCTGGTAGGTTTATCTTTCGTGTGAAATCATTACCAAGTTCTGAGCAGCTCTCACAATACAGGCTACGCAGTTCTTCATCGTCAAACATCTGGAAGCTGATACGGCAGGGACCCACAAACAGATCACACCACTTTTCTCTGGGCAGCGTTTGTTTGGCATTGATCAGGAGCCGGGTATAGTGCCGGTTCTTCTGATAATCGGGATGCTCAAATGCTAGCTTCAGAAACTGAATGTAAATGGCTTCGTCATAGCCGGTTTTATTCAGATAATCATCAAAGATTTTGACTGCCAGATCCTCGGCCTGTATCTCCAGAAAGAAATTCCCCAGACTAAGTGCCCGTTCGGCATCCTTCATAATCTCAGGTTTGTTGTGGTAGTAGTTATAGACTGTCCGGACACCTACGTTCCATTCTTTCATATCCATATCCTGGGCATGCAAACTATGCGGAAGTGCTTTCAGGTAGTAAACAACCTTTAGTCTGGTTTCCCGGGCCGTGTACCGTTTGTCTTTCGCCACTTCTTCGATCATTTTAAATACCTGCTTGGTGTCATAGCCCTGAGACTTTACAAAATCCCAGTTTCGGATGATAAAAAACACTGCATAATAACGTATTTCAGGCAGCCGACCCTTGATCTGTAGGGCTTTTCGGAGGGATTGCCAATGCTGGTATAGGTCGTATTTATTCCAGTCGGAATGGTGTTGCTGATAGTCAAACGTGAGTTGATTGGCGATTAGCTGGCTATATTCTTTCTTTGCCGGGTATTTTGCCTGACAAATGGAATCACTTAGCTGCGGATGGGTATTCAGGTGTTGATAGTAATAGTTTTGCCGCAGGGTTGCTTGTTGTGGTGTTTGGAGTTGAGTGGTTTTATAGACATATTTCAAAGTATCTTCGACAGATACATGTGCTTCTATGTGTACCTGAGCCTTGCGTTGTTCAGCGAGTCGGTTCTCCCATTCGTTCAGCACATCGAGTTTTTGTAACTCTTGCTTTATTTGTTCTTTCGATAGCTTTTTCCAGTGGGTTGCCTCACTTTCCTTCACCTGTTTGTAAAAGAGTTGCCAGTTTTCACCGGTTTTTATCTCAATGTTGGTGCGATTGGTGACATATCTTTTAATATATTCAATAATAGCATTGCCCCGCGAAAGATACAGCTGTTCATTCAATGCATTGAGCCCTTCGATGGAAGCGAAAGCACGGATCGAGATGCTATCGATCTGATAGTTCAATAATGTGTCCGCGATGGCGCGCATCGTCGTCGAATCGGGAAGGGTACTGTTACGGACAAATGGAATAGCAAAGTCGAAAGAATGTTTTTCTTCCTGAATCTGGAAACGGGGTGGCACAAAATAAGTTCGGGTCTGAAGGGTATCAATAAACGAAAGATCACCACAAACATCTGTAAAGTATAGCGGCGCCACAATACGGTTGCGACGGATGATCAGAAAATTGGGTGCCAGGTAAGAACCGGAATCGGCCTGAGACCATTTTCCTACAGGTACTACGGTTTGAAACGGATTCCATTTTCTTCGGCGAACGGTTTGCTTCTCAGACCGGAGGCTGTGTTTCTCTTTTCGTGTCTCTGCTGAAAAAGAAAACCACAAAGACCGTTGTCGGCTGCGAAGGTCTTTTAACTCTTTCTTTTTCAGGGCCTTAAATGCTATTTTCTGTCCTTTCAAGTCGCTAAGCAATTCTTTTTTATACACTGGTGCCAATACCTGTCCGTTCACAGAAGAATTACCGTTGCGGCGGCTTAATGCGGTGTAGTAGGCCGGATTACCGCAATGATACGGTTCATAGTCTATCATTTCCACGGCTAATCCGTCCCGTCGGCGTTTCATGGCTTTCAGCAGAACTTTGGGTGTTCGGCTATACATAAAAAGGGCATCTTTCGCATAACTGGGCTGCATGCGTAACCGATGCTTTATGACTGATTTCCACACAAAGGTTTTTTGGCTCTTCTGATAATTTAAAGGCTTCAGTTTCCAGGGAAGCTTCTCTTTTTTTCCGGGAATGGCATACCTGACCTGAACGGGAGTCTCCTGGGTTCCTGTCAGGGTATCGTACGGAAACAGGGAGCGGTTGGTTTGAAAGGTATACCGCCACAATACTTTGGCAAACACCTGTACGGCGATAAAATTGCCGTTTTTCTGATGTGGGACAAGGGCCACACCTGTCACCTGATAGGCGTTATGAACAATGTTGCGGTAATGTCCCGGTGAGTTTACCCATCCTTTTACCATGCGCCGTGCCGTGGCAATGTAGGTTTTTTCCAGTGGATAGGAGAGTACATTTTCACCCGTCAGGTAGTTAACCGCTCCATAAAGCTCAGCCCGGTTTTGGGGAGTCTTTTTCTTGTTACTCTTCTGATAATGGCTGATGCCGGCCTTGTCTTGCAGGTACTGAGCCTGATCTTTGGCTGCCAAGTAAAGAATACTGTCGCTTACCAAAGGGGACAAGCCTTTGCTACGACGTACACTGTCTACCTGTGCCTTTACCAAATATTCCAAATAGGGCAGATTGACCGAAGAGACATGAATGGGACTATTGGGCGTTTGGCCCTGAACGGCAGAGACCGTTAGCATAAAAGCCAATGACAGTAAAAATAAGGTGTACTTTTTCCAGAAAGCAGATAGTGGTTTGACAGACATAGTACGTCTTCAGGTTATGGTACTACTAGTTATGGTACTACTAACAGAAGGCAGTAACTTCCTCTGATACAAGCCAGATGCTCCAAGTTACTTCTGTAAAAAGCATCGGCACAGGTAGAAGGTATGTTGGTAAAGATTCATTTGTAGAGGAAATTTCATAAAGGGCATACAATTTTAAATTTACCTTTATGGAAGAAAGAAAGAATTTGTAAACAAAATTAGAGGGTTTTGACGTTATTTAAGTACGAGTGCATTTTTAACACATTAATCTTACACAGAAAGTTTAGGACTATGAAATCAATTAAAATGTCCATAGTACGATCCGTTCTCCTGTTGGGAAGCGTAGTAGTCGGGTTGGCTGGATGTACGCCCAATCCGTTGGAAGATCTTACGGTGGCTGATTCGCAGGTGTTCATTACCAATCACGACAAAACCGTTGACTTTACCCAATATGAAACGTTTAGTGTGCCTGATTCCGTTCAGATTCTCTACAACGATCAGCGGGGTCAGTCGGCCGATAATTTTGACCTGGCATTTCTGAGCCGTATTGCGCAGAACATGGGTAATCACGGATACACACAGGTAGAACGAGAAGACAAGCCCGACTTGGGCGTAAGTGCCACCTATGTGCAACAAACGCAGACAGGTGTAACTGTGAATCCGTATTTCTATGATCCTTACTGGGGCTACGGATCCGGTAGCTTTTTCTACCCATCGTATTATACATACTACCAGGTCAGTGAGAGCTACTGGTACATCCAGATCGTAGACTTGAAGAACGTAGATCGAAACGGCGGCAAAGTAAACATCATCTGGAGTGCCCAGATCAGGGGCGGCGGCTTGGGAGAAAATCCCAACCGGATGATTGATGCCATCTTTGCGCAGTCGGATTACCTGAAAAAGCAGTAACCGTCGGAACTGCCGATTGAACCGGATTCTTTTGATCGGACGGATTGCAACTACAGTTTGACCTTCATTGCTAAGTCAGTTCAAGCCTATCAACTTTGGCTCAATCAGCGGTCCGGAATAGTATCTTTTCAAACTCAAAAACCTGACAACTAAGCATATGAATTATAAAAAGTTTTGGATGGGCCTGTTTACAGGATTCATCGTTGTTTCGGCTTGGGCACAAGAGCCGGTTGTCCCACGTCAGGAGCCGCTGACGTCGCCTTACCAGCGGTACACAACGTATCAGGTCACGTTCCGGTACGGGGCGGTGCAGCCGCTGAGCGGCCTCAGTGACTACGTAGGCGATCTGGGAACACGCAATTATTCACTGGCTGGCGAATGGGTGCGGCCCAATGACTGGTCATTTGGCGTGCAGTATTCGGACAATTACTTCAGAAAACGGATGCCACGCCAGGTTTATCAAACTACCTCAGGAGCAGACATTTCGGCCGTGCAAACTCGCACCTTCAGTGTGCAGTCGCTGCTGGCAACGGGCAAATACCACTTTGCCGATGTAACCTCCGTGGTTCGTCCATACGTCGGCGCAGGAGCAGGGATTGCCTTTGCGGATTATACGTACTATCTGGGCAGTCTGGAAGGCGACAGCCAACGCAAATTTAAGTTCGCCGGGCAACTGGCCATTGGTTCGCGATTTTCGTTCGGGCGCGAAAGCCACTGGGGTGCCGACGTGCAACTGAACTACCAATACCTGCCATTCAGCTATAACGAAGTTTCCAATGCCTCAACCGCCGGTGGCTGGATCGGAATCTTCTACCGCTGGTGGTAAAAAGATTTCGGAATTGGGAAGAAGAGTTAAGACCGGGCTGCGTGTATATACATGCTCAGCCCGGTTTTCTCTTTTGAAAAGATACTATTTTTAAATCCGCATTCCGGAATCCGCATTCCGAATTCTCCTAAAATTGCTTTTCTTTGTGTTCGGTTTTACTTAAACGATTGAACACTTTGAAACTACGAATCGGACAAGGCTACGACGTGCACATACTGGTGGAAGGCGTTCCACTGGTGTTGGGCGGCGTGCAAATTCCTCATACACACGGCCTCAAAAGCCATTCAGATGGCGATGCCCTCACGCATGCCATCTGTGATGCCTTGCTGGGAGCCCTCAGCCTGCGCGACATTGGCTTCCATTTCTCTGACAAGGATCCGGCTAACAGAGGACGCAACAGCCTCGAATTTCTGAAAATAGTCATGGAAATGATTCGTAACGAAGGCTACGAAATCAGCAATATTGACGTAACGGTGGTTCTGGAGGCTCCGAAGGTGAATCCCCACGTGCCCGCCATGAAAAAAGCCCTGTGCGACACCATGTCGGTCCGTGAAGAAGACCTTTCCATCAAAGCCACCACTTCCGAGGCCATGGGTTTTGTCGGCCGCAAGGAGGGAATCGCTGTGTTTGCCGTGGCGTTGCTGTATAAAGTCACGGAAAGTCACGCGGGCATCTGAACCACTGAATGAACCTGATTCCTGTGATGGACCTGAATGAACGGGAAATCTTTACAAACACTGCCTGATCTGTAGTGATAGGAGATCTATGCTTTCATCAGTACACTCAGAAACATCTGATTCAATTCATCGGTCCGGAATAGTATCTGTGAAAATGCCAAAACCCCTATCTTTGCGAGGTAACTTTTCAATCGGAAGTACAAAAGCATTCAATGGGAATCCATTTGTTAGTCCTGAATAAGTTTGCAGATCGTACTTCGTCAATCAAATTTCGTCATTCGTTTTATGTCTCAACCCTCCCTTCCGAAAGGTACGCGTGATTTTGGCCCGCAGCAGATGGCAAAGCGTACATTCATCTTTGATGCCATTCGATCTGTCTTTCAACGCTTTGGCTTCCAGCCGCTCGAAACGCCTGCCATGGAAAACCTGTCGGTACTGATGGGGAAATACGGTGAAGAAGGCGACCAGTTGTTGTTTAAAATATTGAATTCTGGACTGCACGAAAAAAAAGAACAGGAGAAAGTTGAGATAAAAACAGCATTTGAGAAGATACTGCAACAACCCTATACATCAAATTCAGTGACAGAACGCGGCTTGCGGTATGACCTTACCGTACCCTTTGCGCGGTACGTTGTTATGAACCGTCACGAAATCGCATTGCCCTTCAAGCGGTATCAGATACAGCCTGTTTGGCGGGGCGACCGACCTCAAAAAGGCCGTTACCGTGAATTTTACCAGTGCGACGCCGATGTGGTGGGTACCGACTCGTTACTTTGCGAGGCTGAAATCGTATTAATGCTGAATCAGGTATTTACCCGGCTCGGACTCAGCGATTTTACCATTAAAATCAACAACCGGAAAATCCTGACCGGCATTGCCGAGACCGTTGGCGCAGCCGGGAAAGAAGGCGACCTGGCGGTGGCGATTGACAAGCTGGACAAAATCGGCAAGGAAAAAGTAGAGCTGGAATTGCAACAACGCGGTTTTTCAACAGAAGCGATTGAGAGGTTGCAGCCGTTTTTTGGCATGCAGGGCGACTTTCTGAAACAGATGACTTTTTTGACTGAGCTGTTCCGGAACAGCGAAATCGGCCGGAAAGGCTTGCAGGAATTGTCGGAAGTATTTCAGCTGGTCAGTGACTTTGGCTTGGCCGACACCCATGTGGAATTTGACGTGACGCTGGCTCGCGGTCTTTCGTACTACACCGGCGCCATCTTTGAAGTAAAAGCAGGAGGCGTTTCCATCGGCAGCATCAGCGGTGGGGGCCGTTACGACAACCTGACGGGATCTTTCGGCATGCCGGGGCTTTCGGGGGTGGGCATTTCGTTTGGCGTGGATCGTATTTACGATGTGATGGAAGAGCTGGCTTTGTTTCCGGAAAACAATGCCATTTCGACTCGCCTGCTGATTACGTATTTTGATGCGGCGGCTCAACGGTATGCCTTGCCGGTATTACAGAAAATCCGAGAAGCTGGCATCAACGCCGAAGTTTATCCGGATGTGGTTAGGATAAAGAAGCAGTTTGAATATGCAGATAAAAAGAAGATTCCGTTTGTAGTAGTCATTGGCTCGAATGAGATGGAAACCGGCCAGTTGATGTTGAAAAATATGCTGACCGGTGAGCAGCAACCGCTACCGGTTGATAAAATTATTGAAACGGTTGTATACACGGCGAACTAGCTGTTTCGTTGTAGTATTGAAAAAAACGCTGCCTTGACACAAAGGGAAGGTTTTGCTGTTTTTGAAGATATTATTTTTAACCAGTGATTGAAGCAGGTTGGATTGATTAGCCTGACCAGATTTATAAATACGTTTAACTTTGTAAAATTCGTACTATCTGCGTTTTGTTTTTAATCCATTGAATCAATCCAATCTGTTTCAATCAGTGGTTCAGACTGGAATTTTTATTTCTTACAACCTGTCTGCCGACACATATACGTCGAGGCGTAGGCAGGGATACTATTTCAAACAACTATACATTCAATGGTGAGTGCCCATCACGTGCGGAGTAACAAGACAGGCTGGATGTTCGCCTGTTTTTTTATAACATGGCTTCTGCCGGCAATGGCCTATGCACAGTCTCCTTGCTTTCGGGTAAACGGCTCAAATGCCACGGTGATACGTGGCTGTGTGCCGTTTACGATCACCGTCGATGATGCCTGTGCCAATTACGCGCCGCCACCCAACCCACCCATCAAGTACAACTATGGCGATGGGCCGGGTGGTCCCAATGCGGCAGTGTTTGACAAAACACATACCTATACTCAGCCGGGCCGTTATGCCATTACGCAATACGGCACCTTCAACGCCACCGGCGATTCGCTTCGCAAAGACAATTACATCGAAGTACTGCCCGTTCCCGAGCCCCCCTTTACCCTGAGCACCTGCTCAGGCCGGGAAGTATCATTGACAATTACTGACAATGTCTACAATAGCTATGTGATCGATTGGGGTGACGGTACCCCAGCAGAAACCAAGCCTGCCGCCGGTACTTACCGGCACATATATGTCAATGTCAATCCGCGAACGGTAACCGTATCCGGTCAATATGCAGGTATCAATTGTGGTGGCAGCGCGTCTCTGGCTGTCAATCCGATTGCCAGCCTGCCCAAGCCAGAACTCATCAGCCTGACCACCCTGAGTGCTACTGCTGCGCAAATTCGCTTTCGTGCCGAAGCCGGAGTAGTATATCACATCGAGAGACGCAACGAAACCACGGGTATCTATACCGAAGTACTGTCACTGACCAATAACTCGGCCGGACCTGTCGGGCAGCAATTGAACGATCCGCAACCCGCTACCTACCGTGTATCGACAGTGGATGCCTGCGGAAACACCGTTCCTTCTGATGAAATCAGTAGTGTGCTGGTAAACGCGGTAGCCGCCGATGGTCAGAACCAGGTTTCGTGGCAAACCAATCCAGTCGCCACGTTTGTGAAAAGTACACTCAACCGCAATGATCAGCTTTTGCAGGAATATGCTACAATTGCCACCAATGCCTATGTTGATGCCGATGTGGCTTGCGGGAACACCTATTGTTACCAGCTTCAGATCAGTCTCAGTGGCAGTGCGGCCAAATCCATTTCCAACTCGGCTTGTGTCAAGGCCGTGTCAACGGCCAAGCCGCCGCCCATCCAGAACGTAACGGCGACGGTTGTCGACAATAAGGTAGTGCTTACTTGGGATGCTCCGGCTGGAAATTCAGCCGTGCGTGAATATGTCATTTCTCGTGCCAGCGACAGCAGTGCGTATGCCAGCATTGCCCGCATCACCGGCAACCGGTATGAAGATGAAAACAGCCGTTTGGGTAAAAGCCGGCAATGTTACAAAGTCAGCTATTACGACAATTGTGGCAACTTGTCCGAAATGTCGGTTGAGGCCTGTCCGGTATCGCTACAGGTAGAGCAGGTGACCAGCCCGGGCACCGAAGGATACCAGCTTTCCTGGACCCCGTATGTGCAATGGCCCGATGGTGTGCAAACCTATGAGGTGGAAAAGTTGCGCGGTGACAACAGTGTCATCGAGAACCAAGGCTCCAACGGTACCGAACTTTTCTTTCCGTATGATACGGTGAACCAGCTGATTCGCTTCCGGGTGCGGGCCATTGGGGCAGGCAAAGTCAGTGAATCAAACATCGTGGAAATCCGGCAGGATGTGCGCATATTTGCTCCCGAAGCCTTCACCCCCAACGGAGACGGCATCAACGACCGATTTGACGTTAAGGGTTTGTTTGTCAGCAAATACGAGATCACCATCTATAACCGCTGGGGCGAAGCCGTGTTCGGTTCGAACCGGATGGATATTGGCTGGGATGGCCGCAACAACCGATATACTGCCCTGACGGGTGCGTATAGCTACTCCATTCGCGTGGAAGATCAGATCGGGCGCATTGTCGTGAAGCGCGGCTCCTTGCTGATCATCAAGCAGTAGGAGGGGGTTTGATTTCCCTGCCCTTTGTTTTATTCGATCACTTCCAGCAAGGTGCGGAAAGCAACGTATTTTCCACCGTAGTGGGCATCGTGTTCGGCGCGCAACGAGCTGGCATAAGTGTGTTCATAAAGCTCGTAATCTTCCATGCTCGTCAGAAAATACTGGAAGGAATAGGTAGTTCCTCCGTTTTCAATTTCGGTAAGCAGTTTCAGTATTTTGGTATCCACAAAAAGTCCCGTCAGCAAAATGTTCGGAATGTGATGCTCACGCATCCATTGCAGCCATTCCTCATGTACATCGTTTTCAATATTAATGGTAACATTGTATAAAATCATACGTTTTGTGTGTTTAATCCAAAAAATCGCGCTTGCCGTAAAGCCATACCCCTACGAGCCGATGGGTTATTTGGCCGAAAAATAGAAACATTTCATTGAAAAAAGCGTTCGTATCTGAAAATAATATATTTTTTATCTGCAAAACCCCGTGCCCATCGGCGTACAACTGAATGACTGGTAGTAAATCTTTTTTTTCGCGTACAGCTTTGACACAACTCGGCGAATCGCCGGTCGCCTACCGGATAGGCATAGGCCTGTTGGTTTCCATGCACATCGCCGGTCTGATCGGCTTGAACTGGGCATTCTCCAGACCGTTGTTCCTCGCTTTGGTACCTTTCAATCTGATCACTACTGCTGCAATTGTACTTTTCTTTCACACAACATTTAACCGCCCGTTTGTCCTGTTTTGTGTCATCGTCTTTTTGGCTGGTTTTGGCGTAGAAGTACTGGGTGTGCATACAGGGGTGATTTTTGGGCACTATGTGTACGGGCCGGTATTGGGCTGGAAGCTATGGGATGTACCGTTGGTCATTGGCTGCAACTGGCTTACCCTTATCTACTGCACAGGTGTTATTGCCGAGAAAATACTGGAAACCAACTGGTTAAAGCCGGTTTTGGCAGCACTGCTGATGGTTTCCATTGATGTGTTGATTGAGCCGGTAGCTATTTTTCTGAACTTCTGGAGGTGGCATACAGATGTTGTCCCTTCTCGGAATTATGTGGGATGGTTTGTAGTTTCGCTGTTGCTGCAGATCGGTTTCCGGTTATTGGTTACCCATAAAAACAATTCAGTTGCATTCGTTGTTTATACGGTTCAACTTGTATTTTTCCTGGGATGCAATCTTTTGATATGGTTTCCCCGGCACTGATTGGTACCTTTGTCGTCAATACAGGAAGATCGTTTTGTTTCGAAGTCGGAAGGTAGCTTTTGGTTACAGCTAGCAAATACTTTGAGACGCGAACCTGCGGATTTATCAGGTATCTTTGCTTTTTTGGTTGCCTCTGCCTTAGTCTCGTATAAAATCACAAAAATTTTCAGCGTTTTTTAAACAAATTGAAATGAGCAGGGTTAGTAAAAGTAACAGATCGTTTTGAGCGGAAGGCCTTCCAGCAATTCATGACAACGACGCAACACTGTCCTTCTTAGACAGGAGCTATGCTCCGGTTTATCAAGGAAAAACGGTGACTCAGGCGGATATGCACGGCAGTATCTGTCACCCTCCCGAGTACTTTTTCCCGCTATTTCAGGTGCAACTGTTTGGATGAAAGCAGCCGAAGATCAGCTGTGTTGGGTTTGACTATGACTAAATTTGTACCACCATGAGTATATATTCGATTAAAGATCTAGAAAATTTATCGGGCATCAAGGCGCACACACTTCGTATTTGGGAACAGCGATACAATATTATCAGTCCCAAGCGTACGGATACCAACATCCGTTATTATGATGACCAGGATCTGAAGCTGGTGCTCAACATCTCAATGTTGCAGGAGCACGGCTACAAGATTTCCAAGATTGCGGAGATGTCGCCGGAATCGATGCACCGGCAGGTCCTCGACCTCAGTGATCATGGCATGCGCCATGCTGACCAGGTCCAGGCAATGACTGTCTCGATGATTGATCTGGATGAAGACCGCTTTGAAAAGATCCTGAACAAATGCTCGTTGCAATTGGGGTTTGAGCAAACCATGGTTCAGATTATTTTTCCTTTCCTGACCAAAATCGGCATTTTGTGGCAAACGGGGTCGATTAATCCGGCCCACGAGCATTTCATTTCGCACCTGATTCGCCAGAAAGTGATTGTGGCTACTGACGGCCAGGTTACCAGCTACGAGCCTACCACCAAAAAGTATATGCTTTTTTTGCCGGATGGCGAATTGCACGAGCTGAGCCTGCTGTTTGCAAACTACCTGTTGCGTGCCCGCAAGCAACGGGTGGTTTACCTGGGACAAAGCTTGCCGTTTCAGGATGTGGAAAGTGTGTATCAGGTGCATCAGCCTCAGTACCTGTTCACAGTGATCACTTCCATACCCGGCCCGGATGATGTACAGGCGTACATAAACAGACTTTCGTCGACTTTTTCGAAGTCTACCATTCTGATTTCCGGTTACCAGGCGGTTTCCCAGGATATCTATGCTCCCGATAATATCGTCATTGTCCGGAAGATTCAGGATCTGATCGATTTTGCAGAAGATAATGCGTAAGGGAGGTTTTTGATCGGTCGTAGATACTATTTTAAACCCGTCGATGAGTCTGTAATTACAAGCTCATCGACGGGTTTTGCCGTTATTCAGCAACCAGCAGCTCGACCAATGCATTCAGCTGGGCGTCTACTTCTTCGGCAACGTATTGGCCCAGTTCCTTGAGTGCCTGAATATTGCCTACCGAAGCGTTATCCATTTCCGGATTGATGTCAATACCTAGTTTCGGATTGATGCGCAGGTACTGACCCGTAACATCTACCGCACTGAAGATTTCACTCAATTGATAATCCACCACATCTGCGGAGGCTGTCGCCGCAATGTCAATCAACGGGCGTGACCAAGACGCCAGTCCCCAGTTTTTGGCATCGTCAAACTCATAATGCAACTTGGATTTGCCGGTGCCCAGCGAAAGCACCACCATTCCGTTAGCAGTGACACCTTTGCCCGGATTGCCCGGGTGACTGTAAACTTTGCGGGCTTCGGCGTACGCACACAACGCAGGGTTGGCCGCAAAAATACCGCCGTCGATCAGAGGATAACTCACACCTGACAGGGATTGTACACGTTTGCACTCAAAAAACGTAGGACTGGCCGCCGAAGCCCGGGCAATGTCACGCACCAGGAAATCTTCGGAGGGTTTCAATGCCGTATGCTGCGTAAAAAAGTGAGGTTCCCGCCGGGTAATATCGTATGTTGGAATGAGGCAAGGCTTTAGCAAATGGCTCAGCTGCAACTCGTCAAAGTATTCTTTCAACAGTTTTTCCAGGCCATACGATGAATATTTTTCATCAATCAGCCCCCCGACCGAAAGCAATTTGTGGTCAAACGTTTCTTCAAATATTTTTTTGCCATAGCGCAGGAAAATATCCGCCACCTGAGGGGCTGAAAACCGCGTGGTTTGGTTCTGAGGCTTGATCGGACTCAGGTAGGCGCACGCCATGATGCCCCCGCTGCCACTACCTGCTACCAGATCAAAATAGTCGATGAGGCGGCTTTCGGACCGGCCTGTTTTGATTTTCAATTTTTCTTCCAGGATGGATAAAATCTGACCTGGAATGATACTGCGGATACCACCACCATCGATGGAAAGAATACGAACAAACTTGCCGGCAGGCTTTTTCATAAGATATAAATCAGAAACTATTGTTTCGTAGGTGAGATTTTGACAGATTCAAAGATACTATTTTGTTGCATTAATCAACATAATTCTACGATTATGAACACGTTAAGGTTTGTAAGGTTTTGTTTCCGAATGTAAGATTCCTGCCGCCAATGGCCAGACAGAGTGTGCCCGGATGGCGGTTGCCAACCCGGTGGTTGAGGCCGCCAGTAACACTAGCTATCGGACACCTGCTGTGTCTGGTTAAGCATACGATTCTTTGCTGGTGGCACAACAGCAGGACCGGAAAAGAAAAAACCCAGACTTAGTAGTCTGGGCTTTCCGTTACAAAAAATCACTTTTTAACACCTGTAATTTTGAATGTTATAGTTCAACGCGGTTTACTACCTGACCGGCTGCTTTGACTTCGAAAGTCAGATGGTTTGCTTTGATCTTGTTCAGGTCGTAGATGCGAGTGAAGCTGCCTTTCTGGGTAAGGGTTTCCGTGTGAACAGCACTGCCAAACTGATCGTAGATGGTTACTTCCACGGCATCGGCAGTGTTACCTACCAGACGCAACTGGTATTTTTTAGCGTCCAATGGCTTGATTTCGGCTTTGCGAACTGCATTCACTACAGTTGTATTGTAAGCAACGGCCAGTTCGGTTTTTCCAGCAGCATCGGTTACGGTCACTTTGTAGCTTCCGGTAGGCATTCCGGAGAAGTTGTAAGGACGAATGAAGCCTTTCTCGGCAAACAGATCTTCCTGTAATACTACCACATTGCTTTGGTTTTGAATGGTTACGGTTACACGGCCTGCCTTGGTTGGGCTATATACCAGGTTGTACACATTCGGGCGGGTAGTTGTAGTTACTACTGCATTGGTTGCACCTTTCGCATTGTCCAGATTATCGGCAGCGAACACTGACGCGTTAACAGCTACTGCTAACACGGCTAAAATGATTGACTTTTTCATAGTTTTGTCGATTTGATAATGAATGGTTTTTAATTACTGTTTTGATTGTCTTTTATAATTGGTTTGATTTTCCGTTTTTGAACGATACAAAGGTAATAAGGCTTTTTCCTAAAAAAAGTATAATTCCGGTACAAATGGCCTTTCGTAATGAAAATGAAAAAAGTTAAAGTGAGAAGAAGAAAAAGTAATACATTGAAATTGGAAAAATACAATTACTGGCTTTTTGAAAATTTTCCGAATAGCAAAATTTGTGCCTTTTTCAGTGCTTAAAAGATAATTTGTTAATTTTTGGTGCTTGGTAGAGTACAAGGTTTTTCAAGAGAAAGTCAAATTCTTTCGGTTGGTTGTTGTCTTATTTTCAGATAAAAATAGGATATTTTTAATATGAATCGATTTTGTTCAAACAGACTTAACATTTGAATAATACCAATAAGGATCAAAAAGAAAGAATAGTGAAATTTTTTTGCAGACTTTGGGAAGAGTGTCTTTTTGATGTAAGAAATCTGCCAAAAATGTCATTTTTTAGTCTGTTTCTAACAGAAGTTTAGATAACTGTCTGAAAGACATTTTTAGCTTGTTGCCTTATAATATGTTGATTTTCAGATAATTATAATGATAAATACCGAAGATTTGCCAGTTTTGGAATTGGTAAATACATGTAAGAATTAATTGCGAGGAATATGTTTTTTTGTCGCGCAAACGTTGGGCTGTTTGATCCTGCTGGCAGAATGAGTCCGGAAAATTACTGCTGGGTCTGCAAGGCCTTCAGGTTTTTGATCAGACTGGCAAAAACCTGATCGATCTGCTCGGGTGTAAAATCGGGAGAAAGTTGAATTTGTAGGGTAACCTGGATGGCCGGGTTGACAGGAGGGTAAGCGGCTGGTATCGAAATGGATTCGGACTTTTGTGTGGTTGCATTTTTGGAAACAGAAAAACCAGCCGATTGTGGTTGCTGTTTTTCATCGGTAAACAAGGATGGTTGTTCTGAGCGGTTCAGGGTTCGGTTTTTAAGGTCTTTTGAGCGAGAGGCTGTTTCCGACACCTTACCATTGCGTTGGTCGCCCGGGATGGCAGCTTCGCAAAGCATCAGGTAAAAGGCCGCCATCTTGCGGGCCGACGCCTCGCCCACACGGGCTTTGTTTTTAAACCAGCTTTCCACCTTGACCCGGTCGGCGGGGTCAATCACGGCATCATTGAGATCCTGCGGATAAACCGACTGCCGGATGGTTTCGCAAACCTCGCCATAGCGTTCGTCGTCACGCCAATCGTAGGCCAGATCGGTGGGCTTGCCATCATCGTCAATAAATCCGATGGCCCGTAGGGGAGGGATGACGTTGGTACGCGCCGAATCTTCACCCATTTCGAAATGCATTGCCAGAAAACCGGGTGTAATTTTAATGTTCGGATTACTCTGAAATTTTTTGCGCAATGCCCACCAGTTGGTTACCGATAATTTTGGATACGAAATCTCATTTGCCATAATGGTAATACACAGAGCTAACCGCCCGTCAGATTATAGGAGAAGAGGGTTTTAAAGGCTTGAAAGATACTATTTTTATTTCTTTATACCATAGTGTGCCAGGCAAACCTGTGCAGATTGCGTGCTGGGCTCTGATTTTTGCTTTGGTAAAGATCCTATTGAAAAGTAAGCTGTGGGGTAGTGACCGTGAAACGCTGTCCGTCTGATTGGCTGTAGTTTAGGGTGAACACATGCTTTTTGCTGGCTGTGGGACCTTTGGTAAACAAGAGGGTATAAAACATGGCGGGATTGGGTTTGCCGGCAATGTAATCATCCAACTTTGGTGCAGAATCAGGCGGAAGGGAAGCGACATAACTTTTGATTCGTACGGTCAGAATGTCTTTCAGGTCACTTCCGGCTGGATGAGTTGCATCAAAGTCGCTGGCACTTACAATCTGAAACGAAGTAATGGTTTCTTTCGCACCCTTCTCTCCATTGGGAACAGGGCTACAGGCCAGCAGGGAACTTCCGGCAGAAAAAACACGGGCATAGAAATTGACTTGTGCCGATAGCTGAATTCCTGCTTTATAAAAAGGAATGCTGTCCGTTACCTGGGTTTCGGTAATGTTGCTGTATCCGCCATTCGTTACCGTATCCACTTGCACAATGGCCGATTGCCAACCCGTAATTTTATAATACGGCAATGGATTCAGATCTTCTCCGCAACAGGACGCGGAATCACAACAGCCTGCTACCAGAACAGGCATCACGGAAATAAAGATGGCTAAAAACAGAATTTGTACCGCTTTCATAGGGAATAGGAATGTGTACTTACCAGACACAAAATTAATACGAATGGTTGCCTGGGTTTTCAACTTTGAAAAGATAGTATTTTCAGGTGGGCCACTGCATACATCAGTAGCCGCCAGTCGGTTTTAACCGACTTTCAACGTTTTGCCGTCTGCTTTAGCTAACAGACATTATTTCCGCTTCGAGCTTCCGAATACCGAAAACAATCCGCCGCCACCCACCAGGTTAGGCACATAATCGGTAATCTGGCTGGCATGGCGTACCGTTTCGACGGTGTAAAACGCATTGGGATTATACGTACAAATCATGTCGAGCAGTTCGGGCAAATCGTGGCGGTTGATAACCGAGAAGATCAGCTTTACATTTTCGCGTTTGCCTTCGCCTTCCACAAATGTAAACCCAAACTTCGACTGGCGCAGTTTTTCAATCAGTTCGGGTACTTCGCGGCGCGTAATTACCTGAACCACTACTTTGCCCAGCGCCAGTTTCTCTTCGATGGTCATGCCTACAAAGATGCCCGTGGCAAAACCCGCCGCATAGCCTACATAACAGGCAAAGTTGTCGAGGTTTTTCATAATGGTGCTAATGGCTAGCAGCCACAACAGCGACTCAAAAATACCCAGCATCGGAGCCAGTTTGCGTTTGCCACTAACTACAAATATCTGACGGATGGTGGAAAGCGACACATCGCAGATCCGTGAAAAAAAGATCAGAAGGGGGAGGATAACCCAGTGAAACGTATCGGAAGATACTCCGAATCGCTGTACAAAAAATTCTTCCATAGCATTGTAAAAAAATCACCCGAAGCATACCGTTTGACTACCAAACGGGCGGCCAATGACTTGATTCCTAAAAATAGTATCTTTTCAACACAAAAAACTACTTGGGCAAACCAATTTTCCGTTTGCAGGCCGTGCACAAGTCCAGCCTGGCGTTGTCGATGGTCTGAATGGACTCAACGGCGTCAGTCATGAAGCATTTTTTATCTGGGCAATGAGGTAATCCAAATTCGTGCCCCAGTTCGTGCAAGGCTACTTTGACGGTCCGTTCTTTCAGGAGAGCTGGCTTGCTTTTGAGCCGGAAGGTAGAAACCACACCCGTCGGGCCACCCAAGTACGCCAGACCCATCACACCCCAATCGGTGTATTTTTCGACAGGTTTCATCACCTTTCCCCACGAATCCGTTTTGGTCGTTGAAATGTCCAGATCGGTAAAGCCAACCACATAATCAATATTGGTAGGTTTGGTTTCTTTCAGGTAATGAATAATAGAATCTGCCCGGTAGCGCGCCGATTTGATGGTGACAAAATGGCTTTTGGGAATAGGCTTTTGCTTCTGAATTTGCACTTTTACCCCATAATAGCGGTTAATGGCTTGCTGGATTTCCTTTGCCAGCGACGCATTGTAGTTGCCCAATGGCTGAATGGCTACCACTGTTTGCTGGTCTGGTGTATGCGAAGTGCAGGAGAGGAACAGCCCAAGGAGCAACAGAAACCTACGGAGTAGCATACTGTATGTTTGGTTGAGTGAGTTCTTGAAGATAGAAATAATAGCAATCTGAAATAGTCAAAATTTTTCACTCAAACTTGGTCCCCACCCATTGCTGACGAGGAATTAAACCTGTATACCGCGAATCCAACGCGTTGTCGCGATTATCACCCAGTACAAAATAATGATCTTTAGGTATTACCAGTGGTCCAAAGTTGTCTTTGTTCCAATTCTTTCCATAGATATTTTGTATTGCTCCGTCAAGCTCAGTTTTAGATGTGATATTTCTTTGAGCAGAGAGATTTCGCGTTGTGACGAGTTGATCTTCCATGAAAACAATGGTGGTCTCTCCTGACCGATAAGATAAATCAGATGCTCCGATAATACCTTTTTCTTTTAAAGCCAATGCTGTGCCTGTTGCAATACGATAGGAGTGTTTTAGATTTAGATGCTGGTCAAAACTTTTGCCATTCACATATACAATTCCTTTTTTGATGACGAGGCGGTCGCCACCGACAGCACAAAGCCGATGAACATATATTTCATTCGTAGAACTATTATTGGGGCGATAAAAAATAAAAGCACCTTGCGCAGGTGCTTTTAAGTTTGATCCAAGTACAATAGAGCCAGTTGAAATGGTAGGTTCATTAGAGCTGGTGGAGGCATGGTAAGATTGAATGATACCGGTCCAGCGAGCTATTACCCAAAGTACCATTACTAAGACAATTGCTACAGCAGAGCCAATGATGATAAAGGTACTTTTTCTGCTCATATATTCAGAAGCTAGAATGAAGATATTAAAACTGAAAAGATACTATTCACTCTCATGCCAGGGTTAGGTAAATACCGTCCATGCATAATTATAAAAAATAGTATCTTTTCAGAGAGTAAAACCGATAAGTAGGGTTCATTGAAACAACCGGACAAACAATTTGTCCAAGCGCGAAACGGCATGGACATGAATGTCAAAATTTTCGATGTTCACGCCCTTCAGGTTGTATTTGGAAATATAGATCTCCTTAAAGCCTAACTTCGCCGCCTCGGCAATGCGGTTTTCAATGCGGTTTACTGCCCGCACTTCGCCGCCCAGACCGACCTCGGCCGCAAAACAAATCTTGGGAGAAATGGTAATGTCTTCGTACGAAGAAACAATCGAGGCACACACCGCCAGGTCAATGGCTGGATCCTCGACTTTGAGACCACCGGCAATGTTCAGGAATACATCCTGCGTACCGAGTTTGAACCCGCCTCGTTTTTCCAGCACGGCCAGCAACATTTGCAGGCGTTTGTTGTCAAAACCAGTACTGCTGCGTTGCGGCGTACCATAGGTGGCCGGGCTCACCAGCGACTGAATTTCAATCAGCAACGGGCGGTTGCCTTCCAGCATAGCTCCGATGGTAATGCCGCTGAGTTCTTCTTCGCGTTGCGAAATAAGTATTTCCGAAGGATTCGAAACCTCCCGCAATCCGTTGCCGATCATTTCGTAAATGCCTAATTCCGAGGTGCTTCCAAAGCGGTTTTTGGTCGTGCGCAATATCCGGTAGGCGAGATGTCTGTCGCCTTCAAACTGAAGCACGGTGTCTACCATGTGTTCCAGCACTTTGGGGCCCGCCAGTGTCCCTTCTTTGGTAATGTGGCCGATCATAAACACCGGAGTACCGCTCTCTTTGGCATATTTGAGCAATTCGGCGGCACATTCGCGCACCTGGCTCACACTGCCCGCACCGGACTCAATATAAGTCGACTGCAACGTCTGAATCGAGTCAATGATCAGTACTTCCGGTTCCAGCTCCGAAACTTGCTTGAATATGTTCTGGGTGTTGGTTTCCGTAAGGATAAAGCAGTTTTTGTCCACTTTTCCGAGTCGTTCGGCCCGCATCTTGATCTGCTGTTCGCTTTCCTCTCCCGATACGTACAATACCCGCATCGGTAGGCTTACGGCAATCTGCAACATGAGTGTCGACTTGCCAATACCCGGTTCGCCACCAATCAGCACCAGCGAGCCGGGTACAATGCCTCCACCCAGCACCCGATTGAGTTCTTTGTCTTTGGTGAGGGTGCGTTGCTCTTCGGTGTAGTCGATCTCGGTTAGTGCCCGTGGCCGGGCCATGAGTTTGGTGTTGCCGCTGGGGCGCCACGAGCCTTTGTCCGACTTTTCTTCTTTCTGGACAATCTCTTCTACGAAGGTATTCCATTCGCCACAGGAAGGACACTTGCCGAGCCACTTGGGCGACTGGTGTCCGCAATTCTGGCAATAATAAACGGTACGTGCTTTAGCCAATGTAAATCAGGTGAAAGTTAATTAGGTATTTTATTTGTCCTGTTAACGACATAACATAAGTAGATAATAAAATGGATTCTTATGCGTGCCGCTCTATTCTATCGGTTTAAAAATATGTTTCTGGTCATAATCAATGGCAAAAGATTTTAGAAAAGCTTCATCTTCCTGCATAAATGTTTTATTCTGGTGGCTAACCTCCTGGTTTTCAATATATTGGATTACCTTTTCAAGCTGCGAAGCGCCATATGAAAAAGCACCATAACTTTCCTGCCAAGCAAATTGACCCCTTACCAGCTTGTTTTCATTAATCCACTTCGAACAACTGCCTTTGATATCTTGTACAAGTTCAGATATAGATTGAACCGGTCGCAATCCAATCAAAATATGCAAATGATCTGGCATGCCATTAATAATCAGCAACTTATGCCCATTGTTGTGTATGATTCCTGTGATGTACTTATAAAGATCATCTTTTCATTCAGATGCAATCAAACTCATGCGATTTTTAACCGCAAAAACAACATGAATATGAATTTGTGTATAGGTATTTGCCATGCAGAGGATGGTTTTGTATAATCACATAGACTCTGAAAGTCCCGTTAGGGACGCAATGTTGGTAGAACAGAATGGTAAAAATGAATAAGCGTGCCGTAGGTACGCAAACAACTGTCTGATATTCAGTTTCGTACCTACGGCACGCCAAATTAATAAATTCCTCATTTTCTACAGATATTGTGTCCCTAACGGGACTTTGCTAAGAAGATTCGTACAATCAATCTGTAGGCAGAATAGTATATTTTTGAACACAAAAACCGGCGGGTTAGTTTAGATCGGAGGCCTTTGGAATGGACGAATCGCCCCACTTGCCAGCAACCGTTCCGTTCTTCAGATACAGCACACCCGGATCGGTGCGGACCATGGTTTTGAGAACCGTGTTGTCGGTAAAAAAGTACGGAGCAGCCAATTGGTATTCGTGCCGGTATTCTTCAAACACGTTGCCATCGGTAGCAGTGAGCACCATCGGTTCGATGGATTTGCCTTTGAGACCGTGGATCAACTCGCTGATTTTCGTCAGTTCGCCATCGCTGGCCGCTTTTACATCGCGGATGACAATGATCAGTTTGTTACCTGTGAAAGCTTGCGGCGTTACGTCCTCGCCTTCGGGGGTAGTGACCGAAAAGTCGGTGATTTTGGGTCGCACACCTTTGATGACCAGTTTGGGTTCAGAAGTAGCGGCAATCTGCCAGGTAGTGTCTTTCCAGATTTCGGTTGAGATGTATTCTTTGTCGGTAAGCTGCCGGGTCTGGCCCGATTTTGTATTTTTCAGGGTATACGTAATTTCAAAAACATCGCTTTGGGCACCGGGAGGCAGCTTCATGTTTTCGGCAATGTTATCGCCGATTTTGTACGGCAGGAAATCAATAGGCGGCAGGTAAAAAATGGCATAAATGCCGATGAACGTGCACACAACGGTTGCCGTAAGCACATACATCCCCGCCTGGCGCGACTGATTGCTGGCCAGCTTTTGCCGTTGGAAAATCAGGATCAGGATCAACACCAGCAGAAGCACATCCTTGCTGAACGATTGCCACGGCGAAAGTTTGATAGCATCGCCAAAACAGCCGCAGTCAGTTACTTTGTTGTAATACGCGGAGTAGAAGGTGAGGAAAGTGAAAAACACGATGATGCCCAGCAGCACCCACAACGTGGTTTTGAGCCGGTAACGCAGCAGCAACGCCACCCCCAACACCACTTCCAGCACGCACAAAACGACGGCCAGCACCAATGCTGCCGGGATCAGCAAGTGGAAAAAGCCCGCTGCCCACGAAAAATCTTCGGCGAAGACTTCAAAATATTCTTCCAGTTTGATTTTGGTTCCGACCGGATCGTTCAGTTTGATCAAACCGGAAAAGATAAACAGAACTCCGACAAAGATTCGGATGGTATTGTGCAGTAGTTTCATGGGACAGATAGCCGTTACAGATTCTTGCAAAGGAAGCCAGACCGGCCGGTTTTTGCTTTTGGCAAGATACTATTTTTCCGGATTTCTTTGTGGTCCGAATTCCTCTGCGGATGTCTTACTTTTTAATTTTAATTTTTTCACCAATGGACACACTAGGTGCGGTTTTGCCGTTCCATTCCAGCAACTGCTCCACTGTGACACCATGGCCTTTGGCAATTTTGTAAAGCGTATCGCCGGGTTGTACTTCGTATTCGATGAATGTCGCGACTGGTTTTGCCGGAGTTGTTTTGGTTGTATCTGCGGCAGAGGATGAAGCCGGCTTTACCAGTAACTTCTGACCCGCTTTCACGGCATCGCTCTCGGCCAGATTGTTCCACAAACGCAGGTCGCCTACCGTTACGCCGTATTTCCGGGCAATGGAATACAGCGTCTCGCCAAGCTGGACGGTATGTTCGGTTGGGGATGGCACTGCCGTTGTCACCGAAGGAGTGGAGGTTTTGGGCGTTTCCGGGATACTAGGTACCGTTGTGTTTTCTTCTCCTACGATCAGTTTCTGGCCAATGCTGAGACCGGCCGTTTCACTCAGGTTATTCCACCGGCGTAGTTGAGCCACTGTCACATTATACTGACGGGCAATGGAATACAATGTCTCACCTGCCTGCACCTGATGCGAACGTAACAAGGTCAGATCGTCCGTTTTGGTTGGGGGAGTAGTCCCTACTACCGGTTTTTCCTCAACGGGTTTGATAACCGGCGCCGTATCTACAACCGGAGGAGTGGTTACCGGAGGATTCGTGGATGGAACCGGGACAATCTTAGGCTCGGTCACCGGTTTGTCAGAGTCTAACACCGGGGTCGGTTGTTTCACTACATCATCTACCGGTTTGGCCGGAGCTTTCACTACCGGTGTTTGCGTTGGTTTTGCACCCGGTTTTGGAGTGTTCCGGATCTCGACCGGTTTGTCGGAAGGGCGCTGGAAGCGCAGCCATAGCACGCGGCCATGTTCCATTTTTTCACCGTCTGCAATGTGGTTCTTGGCTTTCAGCTTTTGCAGTTTCAGGCCGTATTTCTGCGAAATCTGCCAGAGCGTTTCGCCTTCGACAAACGTGTGGTAATGGAGTTTCCCTTTGTTTCGTTTCTTTTTCAGGTAATATACCTGATTGGGAATGATGGCATCGCTAGCCGCCAGATCGTTGTATCGCAGGAATTTATCCACTGAGATGTTTGCTTTTTCGGCCAGTGTCGTCGCATTGTCATTGGCTTTGGCCTGTATGCCGGGCCGGCCGTTGATTTCGTAAAATACCGTTTCTTTTTTCTTCAGCAGCGGATACTTCGCGCTTTGGCGCGCATCGGCTTCGACATCGTAATTGTATTCGTAATTAAACTGAACCGGAGCTTTGGCCGGAACGGGTACTTTGGCCGCAATGACATCCGCCTGACTGGCCGGGACCGGAGCCAGAATGGTGTAGGGCTTGTCTTCCGGAATGCGCCGGCTGCTCAGCCATTTGTTATAGGCCACCAGATTGTCTTCCGGAATATTCAGGGTACTGGCAATGTCGGATAGTTTTTGTCCGGCGGTACACGGATATTCCAGCAGCGTGAGCGAGGGCGTACCCGAAGCGGTGGCTTTTTCAAAGGCAATGCGGTGCGCCAGGAATTTTACTACATACCAATGCGTATCATTGTTGATCTCCATCCGGTTGGCACCTTTGTCGCCCTCCCCGATCAGGTTTTTGGCACCGGTCAGGCCGGTGTTGTAGGCCATCAGCGAAAAAATCCAGTTATCAAAGAAGAAGTTGTTGCGTTTCAGATAACGGGCGGCGGCGCGGGTAGCGGCAACGATGTGCTTGCGTTCGTCTACGTTGTTATTTACCATCAGGCCCATTTCCAGTGCAGTTTCGCGTTTAAATTGCCAGAAACCCACCGCATTGGAAGTGGAAACAGCATCGGCTACCAGGTCGCTTTCCTGAATGGCCAGGTACTTGAATTCATTGGGCACACCTTCTTCGGCCAGCACACGTTCGATCAATGGAAAGTACATCCGGATGCGGTCCAGCTTGGCATCGGCATATTTGCTAGGCTTGGACAGGCGGTCTACGTCATCGCTGATTTTTTTGCGGACATCATCTTTTATGCGCAAACGCATGCCGGCAAAATCCAGATGTTCCGGAACATCGGCGCCAAAACTCTGGCCAATGCAGACAAACAACAGGCATACAGCCAGCAGAAGCGACTTACGCAGCATGTACAAGAAATAGAAAATCACAGATCGTAAATCGTATGGAGTAACTGAGAGGCTGAGGAGGTTTTTCATTCGCAAAAGATACTATTTTGGCTGGCTTTGGTCTATTAACGACAAAGATACGGCCAATCTGATAAAAAGGAACCACATTTATACACTTATGTGCAAGCTTAAGGCAGTGATTCAGAAATAGTATCGCGCAAAAACCCAAAACCCGTCCCGATAAACAGACTACAATTTTCGGGCAACCATCAGGCCGTCACGGATGGGAAACAGTACATTTTCCACGCGTGAATCGTTTTGAATGCCTGCATTAAAATCGAGCATGGCCTGGAGGTCTTTGTCGCGTTTGGCGGCTTCGTCGGCTACTTTTCCGCTCCACAACACATTGTCGGCAATGATAAAACCGCTAGGCCGGACCTGCGGCATCACCAGCTCGTAATAGCGTGCGTAGTTGATTTTGTCCGCATCAATAAACACCAGATCCCATGTTTCGGTTAGGGTTGGAATAATTTCTAACGCGTTGCCAATCCGGTAGTCAATTTTATTTTCCATTTCGGCTTCGGCAAAATAGCTCCGTACCCGACTTTCGAGTTCTTCGTTGATATCCAGTGTATAGAGCAAACCATCTTCTGCCAAGCCTTCAGCCAGGCACAGCGCCGAATAACCTGTGTACGTCCCAATTTCCAGAATTCGCCGAGGCCGGATCATGTGCGAAAACATCGATAATACCCGTCCCTGCAAGTGGCCGGACAACATGCGAGGCATCAGCACCTGGGTGTGCGTTTCACGGTTGATGCGTTGCAGCAAAGCCGATTCAGGCGATGTGTGCAGGTCGGTGTAGTCGGCAATGGGTTTGGGTAAGAAATCCATAGGTATTGTAAAAGAAAAGCCTGATTCACAGGCTTTCGGTTAAAAAAAATAGTATCTGCAAACAAAGCAAAACCTGTCTTACTCTTCGGCTTCGGGCAAATACAACAGTTCACTCCACTGGGTTTCGTCGAGCATTTCGTTCGCAAGATCACGGAGTTGCTCAGCCGATGTGCTGCGAATCTGCGAAAAAATTTCAGGCAAGGTATCAATCCGTCCAATGTCGAGAAGGCTTTTGCCCATCATCAGCATAAAATTCAGATTGCTTTCTTCCGACATCGCCAGCTGACCCATCAGTTGTTCTTTGGCCGTATGCAGTTGCAGCGTCCCCATTTTCTTGTCGCGCAACAGTTTCAGCTCTTTGCTGATCAGCGACAGGCTTTTTTGCAGTTGTTTGGGCTCGGTGCCAAAGTAAATGGCCATCAGTCCGGTTTCCAGGAAAGGCGAGTAGCTTGCTTCAACTGAATACACAAAACCATATTTTTCACGCAACGCCAGGTTCAGGCGTGAGTTCATGCCCGGCCCGCCCAGAATATTGACCAGCATGTAAAATGGCAGCCGGTTCGGGTGATCCAACGCGTACGACGTGCGACCAATGGCACATTGCGCCTGTGTCACGGCACGGGTACGGGTAATCCGCTGAGGCGTGAAATGCACAAAGGGCTCCCGCTTGCGTTCGGATGTGTACGTCGGAATGTGAGCCAGGTACTTGTCGGCCAGCTTTTTGACTTTGTTGAACGGAAGGTTGCCAACGGATGAGAAAATCACCCGCGAAGTGTTCAGGTTTTCGGCGATAAACTTCTTGAAATCGTCGCGGTGAAACGAACGTACACTTTCGTTGGTACCTAAGATATTGAAACCCAGCGGATGGTTGGCAAACACCACTGCATCAAACTCATCCTGGATCGAATCTTCCGGCGAGTCGTAATACATCGCCATTTCTTCCAGAATCACATTGCGTTCGCGTTCAATCTGTTTCTCCGGAAATACCGAGTCAAATGTGATGTCGGTCAGCAGTTCAAAAGCTTTTTCGTAGTGATTGTCAAGCACCGACGCGTGGAACGAGATTTTCTCTTTCGTGGTGAAAGCGTTCAGTTCGCCACCAACGGCTTCGAGCCGGTTCAGGATATGGAAAGACTTTCGTTTTCGGGTGCCTTTAAAGGCCATGTGTTCCCAAAAGTGCGCAATGCCTTGCTGGTGAGGTTTTTCGTCGCGGCTGCCAATGTCCAGTGTAAAACCGCAATGGGCTATTTTGGTGTGTGTCACTTGTTTGTGCACCACACAAATGCCATTGGACAAAATATAACTATCGTATTCTTCCATGTAGGGATACTCTTCTTGCAAAGATAAGAGTTTTCAAATGAGGATTGGTGTGTTTTCAGAACGTAATCGTTGCCCGAAAAGTTTTCTTCGAAAAAATAGTACCTTTGAAACGATCAAAAACCCTCGTAGCGAGGTTTTGGCAGTTTAGATTCTACTGTTTTACTGTGGTGCTGTCCGCTTTCGAATGCTGACCTCCGGATTCTGAAGTAATACCATGTCTTCTTTTCTGATTATTCAAACGGCTTTTATCGGGGATGTCATTTTGGCAACCGGTATTCTGGAAAAACTCCGTACGTTCTATCCGGACGCAACGCTTGACTTTTTGGTCCGGAAAGGAAACGAAGGCATCTTGAAAGATCACCCTGGCATTCGGACGTTGTATGTCTGGGACAAAAAAGGCGGCAAATACAGAAATCTCTGGCGCATTGCCCGACAGATTCGCCGCCAGAAGTATGACTATGTGATTAACCTGCAACGCTACGCCACCACCGGTTGGCTCACTGTTTTTTCAGGTGCCAGAACTACCATTGGTTTCGACAAAAATCCGTTGGCGCGGTTTTTCAGCAAAGCCGTTCCACACACCTTTGAGGGCCAGCACGAAATTGAACGCAACCATGCGTTGATTCAGGATTTGACGGATTCCCCGCCCGCCCGTCCCCGCCTGTATCCTTCGAAAGAGGATTGCGAAATAGTATCTTCGTACAAGTCAAAACCCTATGTGTGCATTGCGCCGACTTCGGTGTGGTTTACCAAGCAGTTTCCGGCTGACAAATGGATAGAATTGATTCGGCACCTGCCTGATTCATACGTGGTTTATTTGCTCGGAGCCCCAACTGACCGTGAGGCGTGTGACCGCATTGCCCACGAAAGCAACCGAACGGAAGTTTACAACCGGGCGGGTGAATTGTCGCTATTGGCGTCGGCGGCGTTGATGCGGGATGCTGCGATGAACTATGTCAACGATTCGGCTCCCATGCACCTGGCATCAGCCATGAATGCGCCGGTGTGCGCCGTGTATTGCTCAACAGTGCCTTCCTTCGGCTACGGACCGTTGTCTGACCGATCGTTTGTTGTAGAGAAAGAAGAACCACTGGTGTGTCGTCCGTGCGGATTGCACGGGCACAAAGCCTGTCCCGAAGGTCATTTCAGATGTGCCAAAGACATTCGGATCGAGCAGTTGTTAAGTTGTCTAAATCAGGATTGACTTCGTCGAACTGACGTTTTGTAGGATCAGTAGATTACCAGGATTGATCTTCACAAAATAAAACGAGCCTCGGGTTTCCGGTCAGACACACAGTGTCATACCTATGTGGTTTTAATCAAGCGAAACGTCAGTTCGACGAAGTCAATCCGGGTTCAGACAGTTCAACTTGGTATCTACTTCAGCTCCAGCCGTTCACAGGATTTCTCAGCGGCCGCTTGTTCGGCTTTTTTCTTGCTGTAGCCGCTTCCGGTGGCAAACGGCTCACCATCGATCAGAACCTGGGCAATGAACTCTTTGTTGTGGATGGCACCGCGTTCTTCCAGAATTTCGAAGTGCACTTTTTTGTTGGCCCGCTGGGCCCATTCAATCATGATGCTTTTGTAGTTCTGGTTGTTCTGGACAATATTTTCCAGGTCAAAATGGGGCTTGATGAGCCGTTTGATGATAAACCGGCGCGAAAACTCAAAGCCTTTGTCCAGGTAAATCGCTCCTACCACGGCTTCCAGCGCATCCCCGTACATGGACTTGTGCGTAAGTGCGGTGCGGCGGTGCCCATCAAAAACCACCAACCGGTTCAGCCCGATTTTTTTGGCAACGGTATTCAGCGATTCGCGGTTTACAATGCGCGAACGGATTTCGGTGAGGAAGCCTTCTTCTTTGAAAGGAAATTTTTTGAACAGGAAATCCGCAATGACAGCCCCCAGAATGGCATCGCCCAGGTATTCGAGCCGCTCATTGGACTCCCGGAATCCGTCCGATTTGATTTCTTTGGCAGCAGAGGTATGTTGAAGGGCCAGTTTGTAAAGGTACAGGTTGTTTGGGCGGCTACCAGTAATCTGTTTGATAGCTTTTAATAGTTGTTTGTCTTCAGGTGAGGAGAATTTGAAAAGATCAGCAACAAAACCCAGAACAGAAGGCACAATCTATACTGTATTAAGATAAATAAGAGATGAAACTCGGATTTGTAGAGGTCTTAGCCACAAACACTTACACAAAGATAAATAAGTTTATGGGAAAAGTGATACAGATTCAGCAATAAAAGTTATTGCAAAAGTCATAAAAACCGAAACTCTGTTTTGGGAAAGATGCCAAGCTCAGATTTTTTTGAAAATAATAGAGCAATTATGCCCTCCGAAACCAAATGTATTGCTCAACACGATGTCAATTTTGCGGGCTTGCGCCTTGTTAAATGTAAAATTGAGCTTGGCGTCAATCGCCTCATCGTCGGCAAAGTGATTGATTGTCGGTGGAACGGTCTGATGCTGAATAGACAGCACCGACGCAACGGCTTCGATGGCACCGGCAGCCCCCAGCAAATGACCAGTCATTGACTTGGTCGAGCTGATGTTGATTTTGTAGGCATGTTCGCCGAACAGTTTCTGGATTGCCAGAATTTCCTGCGGGTCTCCAATGGGTGTGGAAGTGCCGTGCGTGTTGATATAGTCGATGTCTTCGGGTTTCAGACCTGCATCGGAAAGTGCATTGCGCATGACGTTGTGAGCTCCCAGTCCTTCCGGATGCGGGGCCGTAATGTGATACGCGTCGGAAGACATGCCGCCACCGACCAGTTCGGCGTAGATTTTGGCACCGCGGGCCTTGGCATGCTCGTATTCTTCCAGAATCAGGCAACCGGCACCTTCACCCAGTACAAAACCATCCCGTTCCTTGTCATACGGACGGGATGCGGTTTCGGGCGAATCATTGCGTTCAGAAAGGGCTTTCATGGCATTGAAACCACCGATGCCCGCTTCGGTTACAGCCGCTTCGGAGCCTCCCGTGATGGCAATATCCATCTTGCCCATCCGGATGTAGTTGAACGAATCGACAATGGCGTTTGTCGCTGATGCACAGGCCGAGACGGTTACGTAGCTGGGTCCGCGGAATCCATACCTAATAGAAATATAGCCGGCGCTGAGGTCGGCAATCATCTTGGTGATGAAGAAAGGGCTGAAGCGTGGCGTGCCATCACCAGTGGCAAAGCCCGACACCTCTTCCTGGAACGAACGTAGTCCGCCAATACCCGAACCCCAGATGACACCAGCCTTGTCCACATCAACAGCCGCAAGATCAAGACCTGAGTCTTTGATGGCCTCCTCAGCGACCACCATCGCATATTGCGTGAAAGGATCCATGCGACGAGCCTCCTTGCGATCTAAAAACTGTTCGGGATCAAAGTTCTTTACCTCGCAGGCAAATTTAGTACGAAATTTTTCCGCATTAAATTTGGTGATAGGTGCAGCCCCACTTACCCCGTTAGCCAATCCGTTCCAGTAGTCAGAAACAGTATTACCTATCGGAGTAAGTGCGCCCAGACCCGTAACGACTACTCGTCTTAATTGCATAGACTTGATGAAAAATCCGCGGGTGCGAATCAGGAATCTAAAGAGGGGTATGATTTATTTTACGTTGGCTTCCAGGTAGGTTACGGCCTGGCCAACGGTAGCAATGTTTTCGGCTTGGTCGTCAGGAATGGAGATGCCGAATTCTTTTTCGAATTCCATGATCAGTTCGACAGTGTCCAGAGAGTCAGCGCCCAGATCGTTTGTAAAACTGGCGTCAGTTGTCACCTCAGACTCTTCAACACCCAACTTCTCAATGATGATTTTTTTTACTTTTTCTGCTATTTCTGACATTTTTTTGGATTTTAATAGTGAAAACTTGCTGCAAAGAAATACATTTCAATCTATATTGTCAAACAATTTTTTTCTCCGCAAAAGAATCTTACAACACACCAAACCACTCGCAAGGGCAGAATACAAACCGCTTTTGCCAAACTTTCTGTCCGGGGCAGCCCGTTCGTCGGCCCGGGAGTGTATGGATGTGAAGTATTTTTCGCCTTTTTTCTGCTTTTTTCAAAAAAACTGAGCAGCTTTGCAAGCCAGCTTCCGAGGCATATACTCTTTGGCGATTCTGTGCAATTTGCCAAATAATCATACACACCTTAGGTTTTTGATGGCAAAAAGATATTATTTTGCTTTCCCGGATGGTGCTACCAGACGCCCGGTTTGCGTTGAAAATAGTATGATTTCAATTGCCAAAACCCGGAGTTCGCTGTCGCGCCATAGAATATAGGAAACGTAATCTGAACCAGAAACGGTAACTCTTAAAACGATTAATGCATTAGTCATGAACATTCCTTTTAACAAAACAAAAGTTATTGCCACCGTTGGTCCGGCATCCAATACCAAAGAGAAATTGTTGCAGTTGATTCAAGCGGGTGTAGATGTATTCCGGCTTAACTTTTCGCACGGAAGCCACGAAGATCACCTGAAAGTGATTCATTTTGTGAGAGAATTGAACCAGGAACACAAGCTGAATATCGGGTTGTTACAGGATTTGCAAGGACCGAAAATCCGTACCCGCGAAGTGGAAAACAACGGAGTGGAGCTGCGTGCGGGTAGCCAGCTGGTAATCACCACCGAAAAAATCATCGGTACCAGCGAAAGGATCAGCACGACCTATGTGGAAATGGCTGATGATGTGAAAATAGGCGAGCGGATTTTACTGGACGATGGCAAGCTGGAGCTGCGCGTGATAGATCTCCACAAGGATGGGGAATTCAAGGAAGTGGTGACCGAAGTGGTATATGGTGGCGTGCTGAAATCGAAAAAAGGAATCAACCTGCCCAATACCAACGTGTCGATTCCGGCACTGACCGAAAAAGACCGGGAAGACCTGTTGTTTGGGCTTGAGCACAACATGGATTGGATTGCGTTGTCATTTGTGCGTACAGCGGAAGAGGTGTACGAAATGAAGGAAATTATCAAATCCAAAGGCAGAACCAGCCGCGTTGTTTCCAAGATTGAAAAACCGGAAGCCATTGTCAATATTGACGCCATCATTGATGCCAGTGATGCCATCATGATTGCCCGCGGCGATTTGGGCGTGGAAGTGCCTGCCGAAGAAGTGCCCATGATCCAGAAGATGATTGCGGACAAGTGTAACAAAGCTGCCAAGCCGGTAATTGTGGCTACACAAATGCTCGAAAGCATGATCACCAGCCCGCGGCCAACCCGTGCCGAAACCAGTGACATTGCCAACGCGGTGATTGATGGGGCAGACACGGTCATGCTCAGTGCCGAAACGGCTTCGGGTATGTACCCGGTGGAGGCGGTTCGTTCCATGACCGAAACCATTCGCCAGGTGGAAGAGAAAGCAAACATCTATTTCAAAAACCACGCCTATGCGCAACAGGTACACGATCAGAATTTCTACAGCAACAATGTTGTCGTAAGTGCCTGCCGTCTGGCGCGGGATACCAATGCGAATGCGCTGGTTGGCCTTACCATGTCGGGTTATACGGCTCTACGGATTTCGAGCCACCGCCCCAAGGCTCAGATCTTCGTTTTTACTTTTGACGAAACGCTCCTGAACACGCTGAGCCTGGTTTGGGGTGTACGGGCTTTTTATTACGACAATTCCAAAAGCACCGATGAAATATTTGAGGACATCAAAGAAATACTGGTAAGAGAAGGCCACGTAAAACCAGGCGATGTGATCATTAACACTGGTAGCATTCCGGTGAGCCGCCATCGCCACACCAACATGCTGAAACTAAGCATCGTGTAAGTGAATTATCCGAACGTTGATGCATAAAGATTATCCGGATTGAAAGACAAAAGATCTGGATAATCTTTACCACTGTCAGAATACTAGTCCGACAAAAAGCCTCCCGGCCCGGACACATTGCTATCTCGTAAAAAACAAAAATCCCATCATTTCATAAAAGATACATTCGGTTTTGAGAATGGCAGCTTTTTTGCTGTTAGAAAATAGTACTTTAGTGAGATTTTTTTGATTAACACCTTCAAACATTCGTAAAGCAATGACATTTACCCGTAGAGATTTTCTGAAAGTATCCGGAGCGGCGGCTTTGTCGGCTTGGGCCATGCCGTACGCACAGGCTGCAACCATCAAAAACATTGGTATCCAGTTGTATTCACTCCGCGATATAATTGCAAAAGACACCAAGAATGTGCTCACTCAATTGTCCAAAGCCGGTTACAAGGAACTGGAAGCCTATGGCATTGACAGCGGCGATTTCTTTGGAACCAAAGCCTCCGAATTCAAAAAGATGGTAACCGACCTGGGGATGAAAACCATCGGATCACATGCCATGCCCGATGTGCAGTTTGACAAGGACGTGAAAGGCGGACTGGACATGGTTGCCCCCAACTGGAAAAAATCAGTTGCGACGGCCAAGGAAGGCGGCTTGACCTACATCACATGCCCGTGGTGGAAAGAAGAGCATCGCAAGTCGGCTGAAGATTACAAAAAAGCAGCGGCAATCATCAATCTGATGGCCGAATATGCGGTTCAGCAAGGGTTGAAGTTTACCTATCACAACCACGATTTCGAATTCAAGAAATTCGGAGCCACTGATTTTTATGATGTGTTGCTCAAAGAAACCAATCCGAAGGCTGTAAACTTTGAGATGGATTTGTACTGGGTAGTGGCTGCGGGCAAAAATGCGGCGGATTACTTTACCAAATATCCGGGCCGGTTCCATCAGGTACACGTCAAGGACATGAGCAAAGCCGACAAGACCAAAAATACGGAAGTGGGCAAAGGTTCGATCAATTTTGCCAATATCCTGAAAATGGCACCCAAAGCCGGTATCAAGCATTTCTTTGTGGAACAGGAAAACAACTATTCGCCTGATTCGGTAGCCAGTGCCAAGCTTTCGGCAGACTATCTGAAAAAATTCAACTTCTGACAACTGCCAGCATACATACAAAAAGCCCTGACGGATGATTGATCTGTCAGGGCTTTTTGTATATGTCGGTAATGCCTATGCTTCGTTTTTCTGTTTCTTCTTCGCCGCAGGTTTTTTGGGCTCCTCGGCGGTAGTCTCCGCGGTTTCCTCTTTCTTGCTTTTCTTAGGCTTGGCCTCTTCCGCCTGGGTTTCGGTAGCTTCCGCTGTTTCTACGGGCTTCTCCAGAATTTCCGGAGCATACTCCTGTAGTATTCCGTACCAGTTGACTAACTTTTTGATATCTGATGCATACACGCGGTCACGGTCGTAGTCAGGCACTGCTTTCTCCATGAAGGTTAGCAGTTCCGCAGGCTCCGACTTGCCGCTTACCGGCAGGCCATTGCTGCCATAGCTCTCTTGCAGTGTATACAAAACCTCCTGCAGGGCAGTGCTGCCTTCGGAAGTGTTTGTGTATACCGATATTTCGGACAGTAGTGACAAGCGATGCTGCGGTCCGGCAATGAGCCGTGTCTTTTGCTTATCCAACGATTCCAGAATCATACCTGTGCGGGTTGGCTTTACTACTTTGAACAAACCTCCTTTGCCCGAAACCGTAACAATCTCTTTTAATTCCATGATAATCAGATAAATAATTTAATAATCTGTAAATAAGTACGTAATCAGCGAACAGGTAACTCCCGAACACAGTAGCTGCGGGAAGCGCAAAAGCCGATGGGTTTGCCTGCTGCCAGATCCGGTTTCCGGAAACTGAACCGCAAAGATGTAAAAAAGAAAAATAGTAGCAAAAAGAAAGCCAAAAGCAGCAGAGACTTTTGGCTTTCGGAAACCTGCCTACCGGACATCTTTGCCAGAACGCAGGTTATTTCTCGCCCGGTTTGGGCAGCGAAAATTTCACAGGCAGGCCCACATCCATGCGGTAGCCGGGAGCTTTGAACTTGAGCTGGCTGACGATGCGCATGGCTTCGGCACCGCAACCACCGCCGATTTCTTTCACCAGTTTCTGATTCGCGATCTTGCCGTCGGCTTCCAGTACAAAATTGACCAGGCATTCGCCCTGGATGCGGTTGCGCTTGGCAGTCGGCGGGTATTCAATCATCTGCTGGATGTCGGCGAGAAGCTTCTCCTGGCCGCCTTCGTAGTACTCGGCTGCCGGGATCACGCGTTTGTTTGCCTGGGCCTGAGCCACCATTCCGGCAGTACAAAATGTCAGTAATACTACCAACAAAACCTTCATTTTCATGGATGTAAAAAGGATAAATAAACAATGGACTAATGAACTGACAAGAAAACAGGATTGTAAGTAATTGGCGATGCGGATGTAAATACGTTTCTACGGATTTATGTGAATGTGTTCGGGCGGCAAAAATTTGCCAAATTATTACAAGCCTTAGAACTGGCCGCATTACACTTTATTTTTCTGTGTTACCTGCCGAAGTGCCTGTAAAATTGTTGCGTCGTGCATTCTTGTCATTCGGGAAACGCGCACCGCCACAGGTTTTTGCTTTGGCAGGGGTAGTAGTTTTATGCAAATGCTATACGTTATTCGGTAGGCTGTGGTTGCCAGTTTTCGTTCAATTCATCAATAAAATTCAGGATCTCTTCCTTGCCGGCTTTCGAAACCACCGATGTGGCGAAGGAAAGAGGCATTTCCTCCCAATAATCCAGCATTTTGGCCGTATATTCCTGAAGCAGGATCTGCGTACGCGTTTTGGATTGCTTGTCGGTTTTGGTAAAAATGATGACAAACGGCAATTGCGCCTCGCCCAGCCACTGCATAAACTCCAGGTCGTTTTTCTGTGCGTTGTGCCGCGAGTCTACCAATACAAAAATACAGTGCAGGTTGGGCCGGTTTCTCAGGTAGTCCTTGATCATTTTTTCCCACTTCTCCCGTTCCTTCTGTCCGATCTTGGCATACCCGTAGCCCGGCAAGTCTACCAGATACCAATGGTCATTGATCAGGAAGTGATTGATTAGCTGTGTTTTACCGGGTGTCTGGGACGTTTTGGCAAGCGTCGGCTTCCCCGTCAGCATATTGATCAGCGACGACTTGCCCACATTGGAACGCCCGATGAACGCATATTCAGGCTTGTCGGGAGCTGGACACTTGGTGTAATCGGTGTTGCTTTGTATAAAAACGGCTGTCTGGATTTTCATGTGTATTCAGGTTAAAAGCAATCAACAGATCAGGGCTTGCACAGGTTCTTTCTGCAATCGGGAGGTTTTGGCGTTTGGGAAGATACTATTTCCGATAACGGCAAGGTAAATGTTACTTTTTCCCCGTAAAATCCTGCAACCCTGTATTTTTCCTCAAAAGTAGAAAATCCTTACTGAATTGCGTGACTTGGCCCGGTAAACTTACATAGCTTTTCTGCCCGTGGTTTTGCCCTGCGGATGCTCTTGTCTGGTAATTATTTACATTTGTTTGGTGCTGAATGAGTTGTGTAACACATCAGAGCCTTTTTTAAAAGTTTATGAAAAAAGTATTACTGATCGGATTGCTGGCTTTCGTAGCGCTGGCTGTGCAGGCACAGTCGGCCAAAAAGCTATTCAAAGAAGGAGACGGATATTTTGCTGAGCGGATGTACAGTCAGGCGCTGGAGCTTTATCTGCTGGGCTTGAAACTGGATTCGGAAAATCCGAAAGCCAACTTCAATACCGGGATCTGCTATCTGGAGACGGCTTACAAAGAGAAGGCATTGACCTATCTGAAGAAAGCACAGCAGCTGAAACCGGACATCCATGAACAGCTGCTGGTATTTCTGGGCGAAGCGTATCAGTACAACCATCAGTTTCCGGAAGCTTTGAAACAATACGAGGCTTTTCTGAAAACCGTAGAGAAAAACGACCCGGTGACGGCTTATGTGAACCGGCGGATGTACGAATGCAACAATGGCATTCGGTACCTGAAAGAACCGGTGAAGGCAACCATTGAAAACATCGGTCCGATCATCAATTCAAAATACGCTGATTTTGCGCCGGTTATTTCGGCCAACGAAGCAGTGGTCGTATTTACCTCACGCCGTGAGGGTTCGACGGGCGAAGAACTGGCGCCGGAAGACAATCAGTTTTACGAGGACATGTATATTTCCTATAAGGCCAATGGCAACTGGACACCTCCGCGCAACCTGAAAGAGATCAATACCAGCCAGCACGATGCCTGTGTGGCCCTGTCGTCAGACGGAAAGCAGCTGTTCATATACAAAGACAAAAATGGCGGTGACCTGTATTATTCCGATTTTGATGCGGTGAACAACATCTGGTCAAAGCCGCAAAGCCTGGGTGACAACATCAATACGAAGGATTACGAAACGTCTATTTCCATGACGGCTGACGGAAACACCATTTACTTTTCCAGCAACCGTCCGGGCGGTTCAGGCGGACTCGACATTTACATGAGCCGCAAAACACCGGAAGGCAAATGGGGACCGGCCGTGAACCTAGGCCCGACCATCAACACAACCTACGACGAAGACGCACCTTTCATTCATGCCGACGGCCAGACACTGTACTTCAGCTCACGTGGGCATGCTGGCATGGGAGGATATGATATCTACCGTAGCGAACGGAACGAAGACGGAACGTGGAGCAACCCTGAAAACCTGGGTTATCCGATCAACACCGCCGACCAGGACATTTACTTTGTACTCTCGGCAGACAACAAGCACGGTTATTACGCTTCTGCCAAAGAAGGCGGCTCCGGCGAAAAAGACATTTACATTATTTCGATGCCCCCGCGAAAAACGATAGAAACGGCATCACAGATAAAGACAGTACAAATCAAAACCACAGCTCCGGTAGTGAAAACCGTGGAAATGAAACAGCGGGAAACGGCTGAGATCCAAAGCAACGCAACCATTGTACGTGGCAAAGTGATTGATGCTGAAACCAAGCTGCCGCTGGTTGCTGAGGTTGTCCTGGCCGACAACACCACCGCCGAGCAGTTGGAAGAACACAAAACTGACACCACGGGGGCATTCAGCACATTTATGCCGTCGGGGAAAAACTACAACTTTTCGGTGCAGAAAGAAGGCTATCTGTTTCACTCCGAAAACTTTGATATACCGCAAGCCAACGGTTTTCAGCAGTTTGATCTGGTCGTTGAGTTAAAGAAGATAAACATCGGCTCCAAGGTAGTGTTGCGCAACATTTTCTTTGACTTTGACAAAGCGACCCTGCGTAAAGAATCAACCGCCGAGCTGGAAAACCTCCTGGAGATCATGCAGGAGATGCCTAAGTTGAAAATTGAAATCTCGGGTCACACCGATAGCAAAGGCAGTGCGGAGTACAACAAAACGCTGTCGGCCAAACGGGCCAAAGCCGTTGTCGATTACCTGATTGCCAAAGGCATTGCCGCTGACCGGATGCGTTCGGCCGGATACGGCAAGGAACGCCCGATGGCAACCAATGATACCGATGCGGGTCGGCAGCTAAACCGCCGGACCGAATTTGAGATTATCGGCAAGTAATAGGCGGAAGTACGATTGGGGAAGTACGAGTTACGAATGAAACTTCTCCCATCAATCGTACTCCGTAATTCTAAAATCGTACTTCAAAAATAGTATCTGACAATTTTACAAAACCCCTGACTTTCCAACAAACGAAAGCGGGAGGGTTCCGGCTAAGGAAAAGATAAAGTTAATGCTTATGAAAAAGTTTTATACGTATTTCCTATGGATTGCAATAGGCTTGTCAAGCAGCAGTGCACTGCATGCCCAGACAACGGCTGATGCCGATCTGGTGGCGGAAGGGGACGCAGCCTATAACATTGGTGGTAAAATGTTGGCATTGGAAACCTACGAACTGGCTCTTAAAGCCAATCCGAACAACATCCGGGCCAATTTCATGGCTGGCAAATGTATTCTGGAAACCGTGGACAAAGGACGTGCCAGCAAATACCTGATCAAAGCATTTGAGCTCGATCCGAAAGTGAGTAAAGACATCCTGTTTTTGATCGGCGAATCGTATCACCTGGGTTTCAAATTTGACGAAGCAGTTGACTATTACCAGAAGTATACCCAAGAACTGAAAGCTGCTGGCTTGAAAACGACAGAAGCCAAAAATGCGCTGGCAAAAACGGAAAAGCGAATCCAGGAATGCGAAAATGCAAAAAAATTCACTGCCGATCCGAATGCTTACCAGAGTACCAACGCCGGTGACAACATCAACTCGGTGTATCCGGATTACGGCGTGGCAGTGAACAAGGATGAAACCATGATGGTGTTCACCTCCCGTCGCGAAGGGTCAACCGGTATCGGTAACGTGGATAAAGACCTTCAGTTTTTCGAGGATATTTACATTGCTTATTTCAAAGACGGTGCCTGGCAGCCGGCTCAGAACATGGGCCCGACGATCAACACCGAATACCACGACGCCAGCATTGGCTTGTCGCCTGACGGAAAGACGCTGTTTTTGTACAAGGATGAAAACGGAGGGGACATTTATGTGTCGGATATGAAGGACGACAGCACCTGGACCGAGCCTCACCCGATTGATGATCAGGTCAACTCCCCGCACAATGAAAACTCCATCTCGATTTCGGCCGATGGCAATACCATGTATTTTACCAGCGACCGTCCCGGCGGTTTGGGAGGTATTGACATCTGGATTTGTAAAAAAGACAAAAAGGGCCGCTGGGGAAAACCCGAAAACATTGGAGCACCCATCAATACGCCTAACAACGAAGACGGGCCGTTCATTGATTACGATAACAAAACCCTGTATTTCAGTTCGAATGCGCACGAAGGCATGGGTGGATACGACGTATTTGTTTCTGAATTTGATAGTGTAGCTAAAACATGGAAAGAGCCTGTCAACATTGGCTATCCGATCAGCACGCCCGACAACGATATTTACTTTGTAAAGTCCGGTGACAGCAAGTATGGCTATTATGCGTCAGTAAAAGACGACGGCCTGGGCGAAAAAGATATTTACAAAGTATTGCTGCCGGAAGATCGCCGCACCTATGAACAGCTGAAAACCAAGCCGGTTAAAAAAGAAGAACCGATTGTCAAGGATATAAAAATACCGGTGCCTGCCGATACCACTCAGCCGCAGGTGGTGCAGGCCAAACCAACCAAGTCGGTCAAATTGCAGATTCGGGTGCTGGCTGATGGCAAAAAGTCGCTGAACGTGGGTTCGATTGTTGTGAAAGGCAAAGAAGATGGGGTGATTGTCGGAATCAAAAAAGTAGCAACGGGCATCTACCAGTGCACATTTAACAACAGTGCACCACAGGATTACATTGTATCCGTAGAACAGGACGGTTACATGTTTGCCAATCTGGAAGTGACTGTGCCGGCAATGGAGGAAAAAGAACAACTTGTCCGGAAGGATGTTGCGCTGGAAAAACTGAAGGTGGGTTATGTATCGGTTTTGCGCAACATTTATTTTGACTTCAACCGAACCAGCTTCAAAATGAATTCTTACAAAGAACTGAACAAGCTGGCCCGTCTGATGAAAGAAAATCCGGCGTACCGTGTCGAAATTGCCGGCCATACCGATAACGTAGGCTCGGATGAATACAACAAGGAACTGTCGCACAAAAGAGCCGTTGCAGTGGTGAACTACCTGATCAAGCGCGGTGTAGATGCCAGCCGGTTGATGGCTCAGGGCTATGGCGAAGCCCAGCCGATGGCCACCAACGATGACGAAAAAGAAGGTCGCGAATTGAACCGCCGCACCGAGTTCCGTATCATTGGTGACGGTGGCTCCAAACCTGCCGCACCCAATACCATCAGTACGACAAACAGTTTTTGACAGGCAGATCAAGTCCGCCAAAGCAAAAACCCCTCGCGACGAGGGGTTTTTGCTTTGGTGCAGATACTATTTTTTTCCGGTCAGAGCAATGAAGCCACCATTTGCTGCATGGTTGTCTCCTGCGTTTTCATTTCCTGGATTAACCGCATTTGGGTGCGGCAGCGGTCCAGGTTCTGTTGCGGGCGGTGGATTTTGTAATACACATCGCCTTGCAGGAAATCGGTCAGAAACCGAATGCCCATGATATACGTCATCAAGTAGCCGCCAAACACCAGGTTTGCCCGCTCGCCAGGCGTGATCCAGTCGCCCACTTGCTCCCAATATCCTTGGGTCAACGCTTCAAAAATGTCCATGCGAACCTGTACTTTGTCAAGATCCGTTTCATCTTCGGCTGCCGGACTTAGAAAGGTTCGCATCATGTCGCCGAAATCGTAAAGCAGCGTACCCGGCATGACTGTGTCCAGGTCAATGGCGCACACACCCTTGCCGGTGGTAGCATTCATGAGCACATTGCTGATTTTGGTATCATTGTGCACAATGCGCAGAGGTACCGTTTTTTGATCCAGTAGCAATACTATTTTGTCCGCGATGTAGCCCTGCGACTGAAAGAATGCGATTTCGGCAGCCGCTTGGGTAATCCGTTCGGGCAAGCCGGTTTCGATGGCGTTCTCGAAATTCTGCCGGCGCGAAGGCGCGTGGTGAAATTTCGGAATGGTTTCCTGCAATTCGCTGGCCGGCAAATCCTGCAGCGTACGTACAAACAGGCCGAACATGCGGGCTGCTTCGTAGGCCTGTGCCGGTGTGGCTACTTCTTCAATCGAAATCGTATCGGCAATGTAGGTAAAAACCCGCCAGTAGTTGCCCGCTTCGTCTTTGGAAAAAGACTGGCCTGTTTGGGTAAGCACCAGTTCCGGAATATGAGCCGTCAGGTGACGCGACTGAAAATACTGCACCTGGTGCTGCGTCACTTTCCGGATGTTTTCCATGACCACTTCCGGTTGCCGGAACACCAGGTGGTTGATACGTTGCAAAATGTATTTCGCGGATTGGCAATCAATCAGATACGTATCGTGAATGTGGCCCGAATGCAATGTGCGGACGTCCTTCACGGGAGCATCCAGTCTGAATTGGGAAACAACGAAGTCGGGAGAAATGTGCGTGTGCAAGGAATTGACGGTTTAATTACATGGGCTGAAACTACAAAAGTCCGGCAGTCTGACAACTGAAAAGAATCATGCAAAAGCCTGCCGTAGGTCATTCATTTTTTATTCAAAGAAATATTTTTTTGTCATAAAACTTATACTTTTATTTACAGAATTCGTACAAGCAGTGCATTGGTCCTGGCGGTGAGCCAGGTAGTTGTTTTTAACGATATTTTTTAACCCTCTATTTTTGTAACTATGAACGACAACACCAAAAAAGTAATCCAGGGCTTCCTGATCGGAGCCGCCGCCGGTATCGTAGCCGGAATTTTACTGGCCCCTTCCAGCGGAAAAGATACCCGCAAAAAGCTGGCTGATTCGGCAAAAGACCTGTCTGATAAATTTGGCAGTGAATTTGAAGATGCGCTGGGCAAAATTTCGAATTTCACTGAGTCTACCTTGTCCAGTATCAAAAACATAAAAAGCGAAAAAGTTTCCAACAATTAATGGTGGAGTCTTGATCGGCTAACGATACGCTTGGTAACAAAAAACCTCTTTCTGATAGCAGAAAGAGGTTTTTTGTTATTCAAAGATAGTATTTTGGAAAAGTTGTTGCTATCCACGCAGAATCAGAACGACTTGATGATGTCGACAAAGTCACGCGATTTCAGCGAAGCCCCACCGATCAGGCCGCCATCAACATCGGGCTGGGAAAACAGTTCGCGGGCATTGGCCGGGTTGGCACTGCCTCCGTACAAAATCGTGGTGGCATCGGCTACCGCAGCGCCGTAATGACCGGCGAGATGTCCGCGCAGCTTGGCGTGCATTTCCTGTGCCTGATCCGAAGTGGCGGTTTTGCCGGTACCAATGGCCCAGATGGGTTCGTAGGCGATCACTACCTGGGCAAACTGCTCAGCCGTCAGGTGAAACAGGCTTTCGGTTAACTGGCTGCAAACCAGATCAAAGTGAATTCCCGCTTCGCGTTGTTCCAGCGTTTCGCCGCAACAGAAGATCGGACGCATGCCGTTTTCGAGCACCGCGTTTACCTTGTCACGCAGCAGTTCGTTTGATTCGCCGAAGTATTGTCTGCGTTCGCTGTGACCCAGAATTACGTATTGTGCTCCAATGGATTGCAGCATAGGCGCGGAAATTTCGCCGGTAAACGCCCCGGAAGCCTTCTGGTGGCAGTTTTGTGCCCCCAAGGAAATATTGCCCTGGTTTTCAAGCAATTTTCTCACTGCCCCCAGGTATACAAACGGCACGCACAACACAGCCTGCACATTGCTTTGCACCTCATCGCGCACAATGTTTACAATTTCGGAGGTAAGGGCCAGCGCTTCGTCACGGGTTTTGTTCATTTTCCAGTTTCCGGCTACAATCTTTTGTCGCATATACGTAAGTATTTTAAAATGAGTGAAAGGTCAACCAGCTTGGCTAAAGCTGATACAATTACAACAGATCAGAGGCGCAAATATAAACGGCTTTTCCTGAATTTCGGGACATGCGGCATTTTTTGCATTTAAAAAGATACTATTTTCTGCCGATACCTTTCTGCCTTTTCGAGGGTTTGAATACATTTACAAAAACAAACTAACCGACACGCCCTTCATGAAGAAACAAATGTACCTGTCTGTCCTTTTTGCTTTGCTAGGGATGCTATTCTGTACCGATGGTTTTGCCCAGGCGAGCCCTACGTATGTTCGGGACAATTACCAGAAATACGAATACCAGATCCCGATGCGAGACGGCACCAAGTTGTTTACGGTTGTATACGTGCCCCGAGATGCGTCGGCTACCCGCACCTATCCCATGCTCATACAGCGAACCTGCTATTCGGTGGCACCCTATGGACCCGATGCCTACGCCCAGCAGATCAGCCCATCCAGAACAATGATGCAGGAAAAGTACATTGTGGTGTACCAAGATGTGCGGGGCCGTTACATGAGTGAAGGCCAGTGGACCAACATGACACCGCATATTCCGAAGAAAAACCCGAAAAAAGACAAAGCCATTGACGAAGCTTCGGACACCTATGACACCATTGAATGGCTGTTGAAAAATGTGAAGTTTAACAACGGTCGGGTAGGGCAGTGGGGCATTTCGTATCCGGGCTTTTACACCATTGCCGGGGCGCTGTCACAGCATCCGGCCCTGAAAGCTTCGGCTCCGCAAGCTCCCGTGTCTGATTTCTTCTTCGACGATTTCCACCACAACGGTGCCTTTACCGAGGAATATTTCATGGCCTATCCGGTGTTTGGCATTCAGCACCCCAAACCTACGACCGAACACTGGTGGGAAAGCGCGATGGTGGCCGATCCGGGTAGCCGCGACGGGTATGATTACTACATGCAACTGGGACCACTGAAAAACGGCAACAAGATTTATGCGAATAACTTCTTCTGGCAGGAAACAGTAGAGCATCCCAACTACGATGACTTCTGGCAGAAACGCAGCATTGTACCGCATTTGCAGGGCGTGAAGCATGCCATACTGACCGTGGGCGGCTGGTTTGATGCCGAAGACTTGTACGGACCGCTCACGATTTACAAAACGCTGGAAAAGAACAATCCGGGCACGTTTAATATTCTTACCATGGGGCCGTTTGGTCATGGGCGGTGGTCACGCGAAACCGGCCACACGCTGCATGGCGACATTTATTTTGGCGATAGCCTGGCTACGTTTTACCAGCGCGAAATCGAAGCCAAATTTTTCCGTCACTTCCTCAAAGAAAAAGGCGATGGCAAAGTAGATCTGCCCGAAGCGTGGTTGTTTGACACCGGCAAAAAAGAATACCGGAAGTTTGACAAATATCCTTCACCGGCCGCCCGCAACGTAAGCTTTTATTTCCAGGAAGGCGGCAAACTGGCCACTGCCGAGCCGGGTGCGGCCAACTCTTTTTCGGAGTACATTTCCGATCCGATGAAAGCCGTACCGTCCAGCAAAGACGAAAGTGAAATGTCTGGCTTTACGCCGTTTCTGTATATGTCCGGCGACCAGCGGTTTGCCGCCAGCCGTCCCGATGTGCTTGTTTTCCAGACCGAGGTATTGGACAAAGACATTACCCTGGGCGGCGAGATTACAGCAAAACTGAAGATCAGCACCACAGGCTCGGATGCCGACTTTATGGTAAAGCTGATCGATGTATATCCGGACAATGAACCGAACCACGCGCACATGCCCAACAAAAATGTGTTGCTGGCCAGCTACCAGCAAATGGTTCGCAGCGAAATCATGCGGTCTCGCTTCCGGAATAGCTTCTCGAAACCAGAACCGCTGGTGCCCAGTCAGATCACCGAAGTCAGTTTCCGGTTGCAGGATGTGCTGCATACTTTCAAAAAGGGCCATCGCATCATGATTCAGGTACAAAGCACATGTTTCCCGCTGTTTGACCGCAACCCGCAAAAATACGTGGACAACATTTACAAAGCCGACCAGGCCGACTTTATCAAAGCCACACACCGGGTGTATCACCAGAAAGGAAATGCCAGCCAGTTAGAAGTACAAGTGCTGGATTAACCGGGCGGGTTTTTGCCAGTTGGAGAGGTATTATTTTGAAACCAGGATTTGACCGATACTGTATGGTCAAATCCTGGTTTTTGTTTTGTGCGCATTCTAGGCCTGGTTGGGCAGTTCGATGGTGAATTCAGTGAAGTGCGCTTCTTCGGATACGACTCGGATTTCTCCGCCTATTTTGGTCGCCGATTCCTGGGCAATGTACAGGCCCAGACCTGAGCCTTGCACCGACTGATTTGCCCGGTAAAACATGTCGAATATCTGGCTGAGGTGCTCGCTGGCAATGCCAACACCATTGTCGCGTATTTTCAGCACCGCTTTTTCGGGAAAGGTTTTGCAGGAAATATGAATCCAGGGCTGGGTTTCGTGTGGTTTCTGATATCGGAACGCATTGGAAATGAGATTATTCAGAATAACCCGTAGTCGGTAACGGTCCGTCATGAAAGGTTCGGCTTGCTGGACGGTTACTACAACCTCAACCCGGGCGGCCCCATCCATGAAATAGTATTGCTGTACGGCTTCCTGAATCTCCTGCTCAAAATCAATGGTATCTTTTTTGATTTCATACCGGTTGTTGTGCGAATAATCCAGAATGTCACTGATAAAGCGATCCAGACGGGTGAGATTCCGCTCCATGATCTGATTGTACTCGTGCATTTCTTCCAGATCGGTTTCGTCGCGCATCAGGTCAACCAGTCCCAGTGCCGAAGCCACCGGAGCCCGCAAGTCATGGCTGATGCTGTACACAAACTGGTCTAGCTCCTGATTGACGTTTTGCAGGCCTTCATTTTGCAAACGCAGTTGCTGCTCCGAGAGGCGCAGTTGTCTTTCACTGGTCAGGTTGGTCACTACAATTTCGTACACAAAAAACTGGCAGATAAAAACAATCAGTGTGGCGTTGCTGGTTTTGATCAGATGCTGAATGTCAGGCGTAAGCTCAGGCAATTGTGCTGTGGTATGTGTAAACGTAAGAATAATCAGGAATACCGTCGGATGCAGCAACTGAACTATCAGCTGAAATGTGTGACGATAGTCAATAAAGAAAGGTACCGCAATAAGAATAGGGAAATAATACAGATAGGCACCAGAAGCCGGGCCTTCCAAAAGAGCACTGATAAACACAAGCACACTGATAGCCAGGGTCGAAAGATTAGCTGCCACATTCACATGCCCTTTGCGGTTAATAACCATACCCGCAACAATAAACAATCCCATAACTGTCAGGATCACCAATATCTTCCACGTTACCTTATAGAGTGGTAGCAGTGGGATAATGGTAATAAACAAGACTACCAGACATACCCAGAAAATGATTTCAAGGAATCTTTTCCGGCGTGCCTGCATAGCTGTCTGACGACTTAGGGCGAAAAAATTCATTACCTGTAGGCAGAAGAGACGGTCGGCAACAAAAATACGCGAATGGATGACATTAGTGCATTGGCAAGTTCACTTTGTATTTCATACGTAGGTTTTTATGAGAAAAACCACCGGAATCCGATTAAGGAAATCGTTCGGAGTGGAGGTAGTTACAAAACTACTTTAAGCTGGTAGTTTTCTTCGGTTACGGTCAATCCGCTGAGACGCAGCACTTCACGGATGGGTTCGGTCCGGTTTGAGAAGTATTCGTACAGCAAAGGGATAATCTTTTGGTTGAAAATCTCCGGCAGATCCCTGGGGTCTTTGTTGAGGAAATAGGAATGTCCAATCACAAAGTCGACCCCTTTGCGTTCCCGGATCTGGTCGTTAAGGGATTTCAGCGTTTTTGCAAAAGCCGGAATGAGTTGATAGTCAGGATACATGGCCGTGAAAACAAACCTGCGCCGCAAGGCTATATCCAGCAGGGCAATCGACTTGTCGGCCGTGTTCATGGTACCCATGATGTACAGATTCGGTGGTACCGCAAAACTTTCGCCGGAAGGCAGCGTGACGGTCAGCGGATGCTCGTTGCCCAGCCGCTTGTCGTCTTCCAGTAGTGTGATCAGTTCGCCGAACACGCGCGAGATATTGGCCCGGTTGATCTCATCAATGATCAGGACAAAGTTTTTCAGGCGGTCTTCCGACTTGGCGTGTTTCAGGCTTTTCTCATACTTGCGCAAGGCCTGTACCACCGCCTCGTAATAGGGGCGATTGATGGCTTCCCGAATTTCTTTTCCGTAAAAGCTTTCACGCAATTTGTGCAGATACAGCTGACGCTCCTCATCCCGGACAGTATCCCGGACGGTGCGGCGCTTGTACTGAAGCAAGGTGTCGCCTACTTCGTAAACAATCATGCTTTTGAACTGCCCGCCCGGATTTTGCAGCGGAATTTCCACTTCTTCCGTTTCGCGGTTCATGCTTTCCATCAGCATCTGGTCCAGCAGTGTTTCAAAAGGCAGCGTGGGCCGGTTGATGGTGCGCCGGTACGCTTCGTAATTCGCCTTCGCCCGGTCGGCGATGCGTTTGAAAACGCCGTCGGTCAGGCGAAAATGCAGGTTGTCCACGTGGCGGTGGGTGTCGGGCCGCAAGCCTTGCACGAATTCCTCATACGAATAACTTTGATGAAAGGTAATGAACTCTACCTGCTCCTGTTCACGGTACGATTCGTAGCGTTTCTGTACATCGGCGCGGTTTTCTGACTGAATGGCTTCGATGCTTTTTCCCTCGATGATGGCAATCGCATAATTGACCGTCTGGTAGGTTTTGCCGGTACCCGGCGGACCGTACAGTATCTGGTTCAGGGGGAATTGCTGGACAGTTGTGGTGTAAATAGTATCTCTTTCCTCGACAAAACCGGCAGCTTCGGCAACCGGCTGGTGTTCGTACAGGGTGGCCAGCTTTTCAATCCGGATGTGTGTTCCGTACGGAAACCGTTCGGGAACATCCGGGAAAAGAGCCATTAGTTCCTGGGTTTCCATGAACAGTTCATGCATCGGATCGTAAACGTGCGTTTCGCGTCCCGGTCGGTAAAGCGGTCCGAAATAATGCTTGCAAGCGGCCGCCACCGAAAAAAGCTTATCCTGCTGGTAGCGTTTCATGAATTCGGTTTTGAACGGCTCTGGCAATGTCAATGCCTCGTTGACACCGGCTTCGATCTGTACGCGCGGTTCCTCGCCCCGAAACATCAGCGGCAGCCCTTTGTACTCTCCTTCCGAAGTCTTGAAGAACAAATGAAGTTTGGTTTGGGGATGAGTCGAAAGGTGCTGGCGTAACTCGTGCCAAAGTTTTTTGTGCCGGATGCTCATCGAAAAATTAGGTTTGTCAGGGACTTGGGGATTCAAAAATGCACTTTTTTTACGAAAAAAAGCTTTGTTTTTTGTGGAAAGTTCATGCAGGGAATAGTATCGCAACCGATAAATAGTATCGGTTGAAAACCCAAAACCATCCGGAAACAGGAAATGGCTTTTGGCGAAGAACATCTGAAAAACATACCGTGCCGATCCGGTCGCGGCTATTCCGGACCGGTAGGTTTTTGATTATTTTCTCATACTATTCGGGTGACGCATGGCTTTCCAGCTATTTACTTGCACTTTTGCATATCATCGATTGTATACATCCCATGCCTGCTCGCCTGACTTCTGACGCCTATACCGAGGGTATCCTTCGCGGAGACCGAATGGTTCTCAGCCGTGCCATTACACTGGTCGAGAGCACATTGGTCAGTGATCGGCTGCTGGCAGCTGAAGTGCTGCAAAACGTGTTGCCACATACGGGAAAATCGCTGCGCATCGGGATTACCGGCGTGCCGGGCGTAGGCAAAAGTACGTTTATCGAAACATTTGGCAACCACCTGATTGCCAGCGGAAAAAAACTGGCCGTACTGGCCGTCGATCCCAGCAGTGAACGGAGCCGCGGCAGCATTCTGGGTGACAAAACCCGGATGGAAACCCTGGTCAACCAGCCCGGTGCGTACGTACGACCTTCGCCAACAGGAGCATCCTTGGGTGGCGTCACCCGCAGCACCCGGCAAGCGGTTTTGTTATGTGAAGCCGCGGGGTATGAGATAATTTTTGTGGAAACCGTAGGCGTAGGACAATCCGAGACAGCGGTGCATGGCATGGTTGATTTCTTCCTGTTGCTCATGCTGGCCGGTGCCGGAGACGAGTTGCAGGGAATCAAGCGTGGGATCATGGAAATGGCCGATGCCCTGGTAATTACGAAAGCCGATGGCCTCAATGCCACTTCTGCACGTGCGGCGCGTGCCACCTACCAGAATGCCCTTCATCTGATGCCCCCCACCGAGTCGGGCTGGATACCGCCAGTCCAGATGTGTTCGGCCGTTGAGAATACAGGAATGGCCGGGATTGCCCAAATGATCGAAGATTACCAACGGTTGACAGAAGCAAACGGCTATTTCCAGCACAAACGACAGGAGCAAAACCTGCATTGGCTGCACGAAACCATTCGTCAGGAACTGGAAGATCGGTTTTACCAGAATCCCTCCATTCAAACACAACTTTCCATGTTGGAGGATCAGGTTACATATGGAGTCTTGTCGCCTTTGAATGCTGCCGAAACACTTCTGAAGATCTATGAACGCAGAAAGTAAAAAAGAACTCTTTTGGGTAGCCCTCTTAGCAACTATAGCTGTTTTCATCAGTATAGGTGAGTTGTTATACCAACACTATTTGGTGGAATTGGGCGTTAGTGAAAGGCACTCGTTCACGGGTTTTATCACAGAAGTAAAACCGTATGAACCTTTTTTGAGAGGTGTACTAACGTATTTCCTTGTCATAGCTATTACTCGTTATTTATTATTGGGAATTGGTCAATTGGTAAAAAATAATCCTGTTACGGGCTATTTTCTGCTGGTTGTCAACAGTATAGGCTTACTCTCATTGAGCCCCATCGTATGGTTGATGGTTGACAGTTGGTTATTTCCCGAGAAGCTACTTGTCGGTGGGCAAATGGTAGACATTTCAGGAGGTCATCGGGTTTGGCCCCCCTATGGATTTCTGGGAATTATTTGCCTGAGCCATCTGTTTTTATTTCTGTTGCTTATCGAAGTAATCTCCATCCGGGCAGTATCAAAGGCAGTAAAGGGCCTCAATAAATAGTCAGGCAACAAAAGTTTCTATTTTCCGTATACAGACCTGGGGTTTTTCTCTTTTCAGACATATTATTTTCCACACATTCACTCCCGTAATCTGCTGATGAACAACACTCTACGATTCACTACTTCTTACAAATTCTATGCAATTGATAGCGAATCAGTTTTGGGTGGTTGTTCAGGAAATTGCCAAGCTCTTCTGGATCATCATCCGTGAAATAGCCTTGCTGCTGGCACGGCTGGGTCGATGGGTGTATGCCCACCGCCGCGAAATCGCCCGTCATCGGGTGACGCCCTGGGCAGTGGTGGCTATTGCCGCGCTGGTGTCGGGCTGGCAAATGTACCGGTACATCAACCGTCCGCAACCGTCCGAATTCCAGTCGGCAAGCATTCCGGTGGTTTTGATTTCGGACGACGAGTTTCGGCAGGAATACCAGTTGCTTACCGATACCGTTCCGTCGCCGGAATCCAGCAAAGCCTTGACTCAGAGCATCATCAATTGGATCGGTGTGCCATACCGGGATGGCCGTGATAGCCGCACGGGAACAGATTGCTCGGGATTTGTCCGCAACGTATATCACGAAGCCTATGGGCTTACACTCAACCGGAATGCGGCCAAAATGTACGCAGAGAATACAGACCCCATTAATCAGGAAGAGTTACGGGAAGGAGATCTGGTGTTTTTTGATACGTTTGGCGGTGGCATTTCGCACGTGGGCATTTACCTGCAAAACGGCCGGTTTGCCCATGCCTCTACCTCGCGGGGTGTCACGATTGATTCGCTGACCCATCCATATTATGCCGATGCTTATTACGGTAGCGGACGGGTACGGAAGTGATGGATTCCGAAAGGTTAGATGAAATAGTATTTAGGGGCGAACCTGAGTGTCTTATCCTGCCCTGCAACTTTTCTGAAAACAAAGGGAATGGTATGTTTTTTCAACCGTACTGTCTGATCTACCTGTTCTTTGTTCTTCCCTTTGGCTCTTGTCCCTTTTTTGCTTGCCCAAAAAAGGGACATCAAACGAGAGTTTGATGAGCCAGCCTGTGTGCTAGCAAAAAAGGGCACTTTGCCCAATGCTTCCCCCCGCAGGGCCTACGCCAACCTCGCTGGGCAAAGGGGCCAACGCACCTACACTGCCTTACGTGATCGAAGTGGGCTTCACTCTCCTATCACAAGATTTTTTTCCGTTTCCAGAAAAGTTGCAGGGCAGGATAAGACACTCAGGTTCGCCCCTACGAGAGGTTTTGCCTTTTTGAAAGATACTATTCTTAAATCCGCATTCCCAATTCTCGATTCCGAAATCAACTCATCTCCATCTGCTCTTCGGTGACGTCGATGTTGTGGTAGACCTTCTGGATGTCGTCGTCGTCTTCCAGCAGATCGATCAGTTTCATGGCGCGTTGATAGGTTTCGTTGTCCAGCGGCACCAGTACTCCCGGAATCCGCTCCAGCGAGGCTTCACTGATTTCGATGTTCAGGTCTTCCAGCTTCTTTTGCATCGTCCTGTAGTCTTCAAATGACGTAAACACTGTTACGTCCGAGCCCTCAATGGTCACTTCTTCGGCGCCTGCATCGATAAGTTCCAGCTCCAGGTCATCCAGCGTCATTCCAGTGGGCAAAGTGAAGTTGAATACCCCTTTCCGACTGAAAATAAACGCCAGCGAACCGTTGGTGCCCAGGCTGCCGCCTATTTTGTTGTAGTACGAACGAATGTTGGCAACCGTACGGGTAGGATTGTCGGTAGTGGCCTCGATGAAAATGCCCACAGGCCCGAAATTGCCCTCATACGTAAGCTCCTGGTAGTTTTCCACTTCGGCCCCGATCCCTTTCTTGATGGCCCGCTCAATGTTGTCTTTGGGAATATTGATGGCCTTGGCATTCTGAATGGCAATGCGCAGCCGCGGATTCGCCGACGGATCACCGCCGCCCAGCTTGGCAGATACGATGATTTCCCGACTCAGTTTGGTAAATTGTTTTCCACGCCGGGCATCTGCCGTCCCTTTTCGATGTTTGATGTTTGCCCATTTGCTATGACCAGCCATATCGTCACTATTGAATTTTGAATGATTGAATGAATGAATGGGTTGTTGTAAGTAAACAGACAAAAGAAGAAAGACAGGAGACATAAGACAAGTTGCTGAAAATCTAGTCTTTTACATACAGTGAAATATGCTTTCATTCTGTCTGAGTGTGTAAATATTCCTTTTCGTTGCGTTCCATCTGCGCAATGTGCCGCTCGGCATGCTTTGCCAGAAAATAAATGTATTCATAGACATTTATTTTGCCCAGGTTGTTGACAGTCATGGTAGTTTTGTACAAAACACCTTCGCCGCCAGGCATGTTGTCCAGGTGTGTCAGGCAGCGTTGCAACTGTTCCTGAATCGTTATACGAACGTCTGCAAGCGATTTCTGACCGGTAGGTTCCATGTGCTCGGGCCGTATCCAGTCAAACGACTGATACACACCTATTTCATCGAGCTTGGCCGGGTCGAATACATACTGTTCCAGCGCTGCATCCAGGGTTGACTTTTGTGCATTTTCCAGGGCTTTCCGGGTTCCTTTGTCAATGAGAATCAGCAAAAAGTGACTGGTTAGCGAAACATGTTCCAGAATCTGATTGATAGACCACCCGCCATTTTGGGGCTTGTAGGCTCGAATGTCTTCCGGTTTTTCAAACCAATCGTCCACCCTAGCAAAAACGTCTACCAGCGTTTGCCTGACTTTCGTGAGTAAGTTTTCAATTTGCATACGTTTTCAGCTAAACTCCGCAAAATTACGAAGCTTTGGGCACAAGCTCAAACGGGCAGGTTTTGGCTGTTGAAATGATACTATTTTCGGGCACTTTTTTGAAAGTTCGTGGGTGAGAGGTGTTTGGTGTATTCTTGGGATACGGCAAACCTGCCTTGTGGTCCTGAATGGCTTCGATCCAGCGGATGCGCGGATACTTGATCAACGGAATGATGCCACCATAAAAAGCATAATCATACAACGCTGCCGTGAGAAAGGTCGCTACAATAGATTCAGGACCGACACCAAATACTGCAACTACCAAGAAAAGCATTGCAGCACCACTCAAAACAGGGCTAACCGCCAGCTTGACAATACCGGCGGTCTTTTTTCGGGCAAACAGATATACCATGGCCCGCACTGTATCATCGATGCCGTATTTTTCCAGAAACTGTTCGCTGGGTAAGCCGAAGGTCTTTGCGGAGTTGCTGCCGGTACAACCGGACTTGTGCTTTGGATGTACGTCTGAGGCTGTCCGTGGCGTGGCGGGTAGAGTCGGTTTGGCTCCAGACAAGGTGCAGGCAAAAGGCTGAAAACCAACAGCCAAAACCATTTTGTACGTAGAGAAATGGGCGCACCAACGAAAGTTTGGAGAAATAGCATGCAGGTAAGTGGAAACCCATCCGAACGAATGACTTGCAATGCTCACACCTGCATGAGTACCGTTGGCGCGGGTCTTATCACCAATGTGTGATAAAGACAGTAGTTTATCACACATTGGTGATAACAGGAGTGTGGTACCAGCAGGAGTGATTCCAAACCGGTTCTGTTGAATAGGGAGTTTTGGCAATGGAAAAGATACTATTTTGCTGAGAGCTAATGGAAATTGCCACCACCCAGGTTCAATGCCATCAGGCAGGAAAAAAAGCCACCACCCCCGCCAATCAGCAGGACCAGCAGCAAGCTGAGCAAAAAGGCTTTGCCACGTTCGGTTTCCTGGCGGGCAAACGCCACAATCATCACAACCAGATTGACGAGGCATTGGATGGGCACGCCGATAAGCATGGCGATGAACATGCCGCCGTACGCCGAATCCTGGCCGGGTTGGGTACTGCCAATAGCGGCGCCAAGCAATGCATATCCAATGAGAATCAGAAAGTTAATTCCTGCAATTCGACTGAGTAAATTCATCAACGAAGTAATAGATAATTAGAAGTGTTGAAGTTGTGCACTTAAAAGACAGGTTGCAAAACCTATGACCAGGACCATCACCGAAGCCAACAGGCACGTTTTTGCAAGTTCTTTCTTTTTCAGAATCACCAGTACCAGTGCAAGAATGAGGTTTATCACAAAATGCAATGCAATCCAGAAGGCTACTAAAAAAACATAGTATTCGTCATGACGATCGTAGGAAAGCAGTGTATACAAAAAAATGATAACTACATTGATAGCTAAAATCCAATGGTTTGTTTTTGGCATATACGATTGAGTAATTACACCACTGCTTTGGTTTCCCGTTCCTGACGTAGCGTTTCCAGATGCTTGGCTTTGTCGTCGCGGTAAAATAGGTTCATCGTCTCGAAAGGCACAATCTTGCCGTCTTTGTTGACAATGTGGACACAGGATTTCTTGATGGCCCGCACGTCAAAATTATACGCGTCGATAAACTGCATGATGATGATGCGGAACAGGTTCTGGTAGGTGAGGCCGGGAGCCTGCACCGATGGCAGGCAGCATAGAATGGCGTTGAGTTCATCCGTGGCGCATTCAACGGAATTGCCGGTGCTGAACAAGTTTACCATGTGGTCTTTCAGATGCTCATCCTGCTCGTAGACAATCGTATTCTTGGAGTTGTTCAGCAAGTCGTCCGGATTGATAAAGCGGGTCAGCGGAAACACCTGATTTTCCAGCTTGAGTGCATAGCCCATCACCAGCGCATCGGGATTGCAAGGCACGGGCAGCAGGTCTTCCTCCTTGAAAATGGGACTCTGGTTCAGAATGTCGCGACGCACTTCGGTCAGCGTATAACGGTCTTTGGCCGGATCAAAATTTTCGAGTCGGCCGGCTACCTGCGTCGGTTGAAACGTGACGCCCCGTACGCACGGCTGTTGCAAGGCATAGTCAATGATGCTGCCGATTTCGTCGGTATTGAGACCTTTCTGCAATGTTACAACCAGCGTTGTCGACACATTGTATTTGTTCAGGTTTTCCAGTGCTTTCTTCCGGACGTCCCGCAGGTCTTTTCCGCGCATCTGTTCCAGCACTTCCTTCCGGAACGAATCAAATTGCAGGTAGATTTCAAAATCAGGCATGTATGTAGCCAGCTTTGCCACAAAGGCCTCATCCTGGGCGATGCGGATGCCGTTGGTATTGACCATCAGGTGACGGATGGGTTTTTGCTTGGCCAGCGATAATATTTCAAAAAACTGCGGATGCACCGTAGGCTCGCCGCCGCTGAGCTGCACCACATCGGGCTCGCCTTCGTTGGCCACAATGATGTCCATCATGCGTTCGATTTCCTCTAGGGTGCGGTGCCTGCCGTGCGTAGGCGACGACTCGGCGTAGCAGGTGGGGCAGGTCAGGTTGCAGCGGTCGGTTACCTCGATAAGTGTCAGGCAGGAGTGTTGTTCATGGTCGGTGCACAAGCCACAGTCGTAAGGGCATCCGTAATGTGTCGCCATGTTAAACTTTTGCGGCATTTCGCTGGCCTTGTTGTAATTGCGGATGTTCTTGTAATAGTTGATGTCGGTGGCAATGAGCACCTTTTCGCGTCCGTGTTCGGGGCAGTTTTTGAGCATATACACGTTGCTGTCTTCAAAAACAATCTTGGCTTCGATGCGGCGCAGGCAGGTGGAACACAAGCTTAGTGTAAAATCGTAATACGTGTAAGGGCGTTGTTTGGACATATACTGGGGCGGAGGTTTCTGAAAAAAAGTAGCCAAGCAATATAGAAAAAACGATTCTATGGTAAAACCAAATGACCCATTTAAGTTTTGGCAAGGTGCTACAACACAGCCGAATAATTGGAATCCCAAGACCAGAAACGCACAATATATTACATGATTTCTGTTACAGATTTTTATGGTGTGTACTTACTTTCTCTCACAGCCAGGTATCTAGATCCGTAAACAGTTGTAAACAATTAATCTTTGCTCGAAACACTATGCAAAAAAACAACACCATTCTTCGCATTTTTACCCTTTTGCTACTGATCAGCTTTATCGCTGGCTGTAAGAAAAACGATGAAGCAAAGCCCGCTACCGAAGAAGACTTCGCTTCTGCCCAGGCCACGCTGGATGTGGTTGCTGAAGTGGACAACCTGAACGATATCGCCTTGGATGCCTATAGCGATTATTACGGTTCGGCTCGGATATCATCCGGAGCACGGATAAGCAGCAGCAAAGAATCTGTCTGTGGAGATTTGTCCTTTTCTTTTTTGAAGGGTGGCGGAGCGGTTTTAACAGTTGATTTTGGTTCAGGTTCCTCCTGTGACGATGGAGTAACCCGCAAAGGAAAAATCATCTATACCTTTGCTTCTTCCGGCACGTCTATTTCCGCCAAATTTGACGGCTACGAAGCCAATGGCAAAAAGCTGGATGGAGATTATTCGGTAGGCATCACGTATGCGGAAGAAGTATACGAATATAACTTTAAGTTCAACAATGCCGTTCTTACCTATGCAGATGGCTCTACTGTAAAATGGAACAGTGCCTATAAAACGATCTGGAAATGGGTTAAACCACAAACAGAAGGCCAGGTTTGGGCACTTCAAATGGAAACCAGTGGAGGTATCTCGGGTACTAATAAAGAAGGAAAAACCTTCTCTGCTACAATCACCACTCCATTATTATTTACCACCTCCTGTGCCTATGGTTTGACAAAGGGAACCTATGTGATCAAAGCACAGGGACATCCGGATGCTACCTACGAATTTGGCGATGGCTCTTGCGATAACACCGTTACGCTGACGATCAAAGGCCAAACCAAATCATTTGCAGTGACCAACGAAGTGGCAGCAGAATAAACAACGATTGCGTTTTGACATACATCCAAACCACCAAAGGCGAACTTTGGTGGTTTTTTGTTTCAGGGGAATACTAGTTGTCCTGCTTCCTGCGGGCAATCAGGGTTTTAGGGAATAAAAATACGCGGTAGTAATAAACCAATCCGGCAAGACACGCCAGTTGGATCGTGGACAAACCAAAATCGAATCGGTAGCCCGGTTTGATAGACTCGATACACAAGCGAAATGCCAGATACGAAGCCAGCATGAGTTTAAAGCGGCTGCCGTTGGTCAATTCGTAACGGCGTTCCATCAGGCAGATCGTGAGCCCCAGCACCAGCCAGAAAACAATTTCGTATAAGGCCGCCGGATGCCTCGGAATGCCGTCGCCCAGATTCATGCACCACGGATAGCCGCATGGCGAGCCATGCGTACCGTCGGTAACACCCGCCAGAAAACATCCGGTGCGGCCCAGCACCATCCCCAGCACAACCGGATACACCATCAGGTCACCGGAAGAGGTACGCACACCAATCCATTTCTTGGTAAGTTCCACACCGATCAGTCCGCCCAGCAGACCGCCCACGATGGTTTTGCTCTGCAAATAAACCATCCAGCTCAGGGATTTGGGTAAGTTATGATTGGGGAAATAATTGGGATCAAATAGTATCCTCGGATCTTCCAAAACCCCCAGGATTCGCGAACCAAGCAGCCCGCCGGCAGCGGCACCTATAAAAATCCAGAGCCGGTCGGCATCGCTGATCAGGTCCTGGCTATGCCGGCGCAACCACAGGTAATACCGGAAACCCAGCGAATACGCCAGAATCTCAAAGACCAGGTGCGAGTTGACGGTTATGCCGAAAAGATGAAAGTCGATGGGAAAATTCACAAGGGAACGGAAGTATGATATCGCCGAAAAGATACGAAATCCCGGTCAATATTGGCTGGCATACTTATTTATCTGGTTACGGTACTAATCTTGACAAAAAGGCCAGTTTCTCGTTGCGACATTCCATCACAGTAAACAACATACTTTTATGACCTCAGAAAACTCACCCAAACTGGAGCATACGCTTAATTCGTTATCGCAATGCACCACAGAAATGAAAGAAAAAGGCTTTGTTACGGACTTCAAGATAGAAGAAGATGTGTTGAAAATCATCGGTTCGGATGTGGATAAAAGTTATACATCCGAACAGGTCAAAATTGTCAACTTCTTTCGTTTCGAAGGCACCTCCGACCCCAGTGACATGACGATCTTGTATGTGATCGAGGCAGAAGACGGCACCAAAGGCACACTGGTGGATGCGTTCGGAACCTACGCCAATCCGGATATTGATGCCTTTTTACGGAATGTACACGGCATCAACAAAAAGAACACCAATACCAACGTGACACCCGAAGACCTGGCCAATGATCATTCGCAGGACAATGCCGAACCCAAGGTGTTTGAAAACTCGTAAGTAAAGAATCAGAATAAAGAAAAAAGAGGAAAGAAAAAAGACCAGGATTTCGATTCACTGATCTTTCTTCTTTCCTCTTTTTTCTTTTATCCAAGATTATATATCACACAGCAATACTGCTTTCTTCAGTGAAGCCAGTTTACCGGCATTGTCAGCTGGAGTAGGTACAAACTCCTGGGCTACGTAGCCTTTGAAACCCGTTTCCAGAATGGCTTTCATCACCGCCGGATAATAGATTTCCTGCGTTTCGTCGATTTCATGCCGTCCGGGATTGCCTCCGGTGTGGTAATGCGCAATGTACTGGTGATTGTCTTTGATGGTGCGGATGATGTCGCCTTCCATGATTTGCATGTGGTAGATGTCATACAGCAACTTGAAACGTTCGGAACCGACACGCTTGCAAAGCTCCACGCCCCAGGCGGTATGGTCACACTGGTAATCCTTGTGATTCACTTTGCTGTTGAGCAATTCCATGATCAGCGTCACCTTGTGTTTCTCCGCTGTTGGCATCAGTTTTTTCAGACCGACGGCGCAGTTTTGCAAACCCTCCTCATCGGTTTTGCCATTGCGGTTGCCTGAGAAGCAGATAATGGTACTGTACCCTGCAGCGGCCACTTTCGGAATCATCTCTTCGTAGCTTTTGATCAGGGTTTCGTGGTACTGCGGATCATTGAAGCCTTTTTCAATGCCCAGACCGGCGCCCCACGGTAACGCTGATGTGAGTCCGTGTTTCTTCAGGATCGGCCATTCTTCCGGCCCGACCAGCTCGATGGATTTGATACCAATTTCTTTGGCGGCTTTGCAAAGATCCTCAAACGGGATTTTGTCGTAACACCAGCGGCATACCGAATGGTTGATGTTGCCTTTCAATGGCTTGGCTGCCAATGATTCGGGTTGGGAATTTTCCATAGAAAAAGCAGGGATTGTGCTGATCAAAGCGGCTCCGCCAAGCATTTTCTTGGCAACAGAGCGGCGAGTGAGTTTGGCTGACATGGGTTCAGATAGTGTTAAATGGTTGGAATGGCTAAATGGCTAGTTGAAAATAGTATGTTTTCGGGAGGCAAAACCGCCGCTATTCATCCTGTAGCCATTCAACCATTGAATTGATGTATTTTACAATTCCCGGATACGGATGTTGCGGAACGAAACCACATCGCCGTGATCCTGCAAGCCGATGTGTCCCTTGGAATATTTGTTAAACCCTTCCCAGGTAGCAAATTTGCTGTCTTTCACCATGTTCGCCCAGCCATCGCCGCTCAGGTTGTATTCCACCACTTTGGTTCCGTTCATCCAGTGTTCGGCGTGGTTGTTATTCACAACGATGCGCACTTTGTTCCACTGCCCGGCCGGATTGGCTTTTTTGCCCGGAGGCAGCATGTCATAGAGCGATCCGGCGGTGCGGTTGCCATTTTTGCCAGCCTTGGCATCCGGGTGGCGTTCATCATCCAGGATCTGGACTTCCGGCCCGGTCAGGTAAGGTACTTTGAATTGCGGGTCTTCGTGCACACGGTAAAAAATACCGCTGTTGCCGCCTTCGGCAATTTTCCACTCCAGCTCCAGCTCAAAGTTTTCGTATTCCTTGTCGGTGACGATGTCGCCGCCGCCTTTGCCGTTCAGTGTCAGTACGCCATTTTCCACTTTCCACTGGGGCGAAACGTCCTGTTTCAGGTAATTGTGCCAGCCTTTGGTGGTTTTGCCATCAAACAGGCTTTCCCACTTGCCTTTTTGGGGCGCATTCGGGTGGGTAAATGCCAGCAGCAAGCCAGCCGCCAGGAATGAAAAAAGTATTTTCATGATTCGTTTGTTTAAGATGTGAATGGTGTGTGAAAATAGTATCCGTACTGGCTGAAAAAGCAAAGGCGCTTCTTCAGCCAGTTATTTGTTAAAGACCCAGTACTTTCTTATTAAAAGCCTCATCCGCACCGGTTCCGGCAAAATCGTCAAAGGGCCGCTCAGTGACACGGATCATGTGATTCTCGATGAACGGAGCACCTTCGGCAGCACCTTGTTCCGGATGTTTGATGGCACATTCCCATTCCAGCACCGCCCAGCCTTCGTAGTCATACTGCGCCAGCTTGCTGAAAATCGTACCAAAATCCACCTGCCCGTCGCCCAATGAACGGAAACGCCCGGCCCGCTCGACCCAGCCCTGGAAGCCGCCGTACACGCCTTGCTTGCCGGTTGGGTTAAATTCGGCGTCCTTTACGTGAAACGCCTTGATGCGTTCGTGGTAAAAGTCGATGAACTGGATATAGTCGAGTTGTTGCAGAATAAAGTGGCTGGGATCGTAATTGATATTGGCCCGTTTGTGGTTGTTGGTGTGCTCCAGAAACATCTCAAACGTGATGCCATCGTGCAGGTCTTCGCCTGGGTGCAACTCGTAACACACGTCCACACCGGCTTCGTCATACGCGTTCAGGATGGGAATCCAGCGGGTGGCCAGTTCTTTGAAACCGGTCTCGACCAGGCCGGCGGGGCGTTGCGGCCACGGATACATGAATGGCCACAGCAACGCTCCCGAAAACGTTACGTGTGAAGTAAGCCCCAGGTTCTGACTGGCTTTGGCAGCCCACTTGAGTTGCTGCGTGGCCCACGCCTGTTGTTCGGCAGGCTTGCCCGCCAGTTCTGCCGGACCGAAGCCGTCGAACATGGCCGCATACGCCGGATGAACGGCCACCAGCTGCCCTTGCAGGTGAGTAGACAATTCGGTGATTTCCAGTCCTATGTTTTTTAGTTTGCCTTTGAGTTCGTCGCAATAGGTTTTTGACTCGGCAGCTTGTTTCAGATCAATGCAGCGTCCGTCCCAGGTGGGTATCTGAATACCTTTGTAGCCCAGCGATGCCATGTATTGTGCAATGGAATCGAGGGAATTGAAGGGAGGTTGGTCGCCCATGAACTGCGCCAGAAAAATAGCAGGTCCTTTGATGTTCTTCATTTGTGAATAGTTTTTTGAATGAAATGGTTTGCAGAAATAGTATCGGTAAAAATGCAAAAACCTCACGCGGCCTCTACGGAGGCGGCTATGCAAATTGCGAAAAAATTGCCTGTTTTCATTATTTTCTTGCAAAAAACGAGGAAGAAATCATAAGGTTGGTTAATGGCCTGGCAGAAGTGTGCGTGGTTTCCCGCCACCTTTTGTGTTGTGGCTTCGAGAAACCGGACCGGCAGTGACGGATGGATTGGCCGATGAGGAGCCTGGAAATAAAAAGAGCCGGGACTAAATCCGGCTCTTTTGCAGTTGTAGTAGTGTCAAACAGCCCATAGCCAGGCAGTTCGTTTGTATAGCGGTTGAAATACTTGGGGTGTTTTACTTTAACAATAACATCCACAAGCCGATGAGTAAAATCATACCTAGCTTGGCCAGTTGACAGTACACCAGCGGTACATGCGAAATTTGTTTGATAGTTTTCATAGTTTAGGAAAAAATTGAAGTTCTAAAAGTCGTCTCAAAACCGGATCACATATATTGGTAAAACAGATCCGCTTGTTTGTAACCTACCTTCGTCCATCATCTAAGTTTCTAACAAATAGTCTTCAAAATTTGTGCCAGCTTATCAGAATAATATGCCTGAGGAAACAAAAACCGGCCGGTTTTCTGTAAAAACTTTCTGTCGATACAATACGTACAACGTTTCGTTTCCGTAGTTTTTTTTATCTTTCTGCCCGGAATCTGGTTTTACACCTCCCAAACCACGCCTGTATGTTTTCAGTTGTTCAGTCATACCTACGCAATTTTGCACTTGTCGGATTTTTGTTTCTTTTTTGCCACACTCTGAAGTCTCAAAGTGTATATGTGCCCCTGAACCAGGATTACTACCATCTCATTGAGCGGTACGAAATAAAGTCGGGGCGGTTTGCGCAGGGAATGCATACCCATGTGAAGCCGGTTTCGCGGCAGGCCATTGTACAGTTGGCCGATAGTGTGGCTGCCAATCATAATTTTTTGTCCGGCAAAGACCGGTTCAATCTGACGTACCTGCGCAACGACAGCTGGGAGTGGGCTGGCGACAGCGCGGACAATGACAGCAAAAAGGCTATCCTGAAACACTTTTATCGGAAAAAGTCCGACTTGTTTTCGGTGCAGACCGAGGATTTTGACCTGCACGTCAATCCGGTGCTGTATTTTTCGGCAGGAAGGGAAGGTGGTACCTATAGTGGCACACGGTACCTGAATACCCGCGGCGCCGAAGTGCGCGGCATGATCAGCAAGAAAATCGGCTTTTATTCCATGTTCGCTGATAATCAGGCCGTTTTTCCCCAATACGTGCAGGATTATACCAATCTGTACAACGCGGTTCCGTACGAAGGGTATTGGAAGCGCCTCGGCACTGATGGCGCCGATTTCATTACCGCCCGCGGCTACCTGACGTTCCACGTCGTCAAACCAATCATGATCCAGTTTGGGCACGACAAAAACTTTATCGGTAACGGCTACCGGTCGTTGATTCTGGGCGATGGTCCGGCGGCCTATCCGTTTCTGAAAATCAATACCAAAGTGTGGAAGCTCAATTACATGAATATTTTTGCGCAGATGACCGGCGATGTGCTCACTTTCCGGGACTCGCAGTTTCCCAAGAAATATTTCGCTTTCCACCACCTGAGCATCAACCTGACCAAAAACATCAACGTAGGTTTGTTCGAGTCAGTCATGTTTGGGCGTCCTGACCCACGGCGGCGCTTTCGCTACGATTTTCACTATTACAATCCTATTATTTTTTACCGCTTTGTGGAGCAGCAACTGGGTAGCGATGACAACTCCATCCTGGGGATGGATTTCAAATGGAATTTCCGCCGACATTTTCAGGTTTACGGACAACTGGTGCTGGATGAATTTCTGTTGTCACAAGTACGTTCGGGTCGCGGCTGGTGGGCCAACAAGCAAGCCTTTCAGCTGGGAGTCAAATACATAGATGTCTTAAACATCCGCAACCTGGACTTGCAGACCGAAATCAACATCGTTCGCCCGTATACCTATGCCCACAAGCTGGATTCGGCGGGCGTGTCCTATACCAATTACGCACATTACAACCTGCCGCTGGCCCATCCGTTGGGAGCCAATTTTATCGAATGGATTGGCATCGCCCGCTACCAGCCTGTCAACCGCCTCAACCTGACGGGCAAGCTGATGGTGACCCAATACGGAGCCGATGGCCCGGAAGGTGCCGGAACGACCAACTGGGGCGGTAATGTTCGCAAGGATTACCGGACCTACGAGCGGGAATATGGCAATGACATCGGGCAGGGCATTGCCACCCGCCTGATTTTCGCCGATTTCACGGCGTCGTATCAGCTCAAGCACAACCTGTTTTTTGATGGCAAGCTGACCGTTCGCCGCCAGAGCAGTTCGCTTCAGACACAAAACTCGGCCATTGTTTCGCTGAACATGCGCTGGAATATGTGGCAACGGCTGAATGAGTTTTGACGGTTTGCGCTTGCGTCGGTTTGAACCGTCTTCTCCCGTTTTGCCATTGGTTTCAATCCATGAAAGAGCGGATCAGCAGGGGAACAATATTTTTAACAAACACTTGACGGTCAGCTGGATTATTGTCAGTTGACTTTGCTTGCATACGATCATTTTTTAACTAGCGATAGCCTTATGAAATCATTCAAACCATTTTTATATGTGATCTACACACTGATGTTTCTGATCACAGTGTTGCTGATGTTTAACAACGACGGTCTGGTTGAGCTGGTGGGCTCAGACCGGGCGTACCGGTTCTGGATGTATTGGGCCTTGGTAGGCTTTATCCTGCTAATGCTGGAAAGTGTGTTCGAAAACATTCATATTTCCAGTGTGCGACGCAAGCACGAACGGCTCAATCGCGAAAACCTGGAACTGAAAGCCAAGCTCTATGACAAACATGTCAGTGGCGAGAATCCCACGATGCTTCCTTCCCGCCCCTATACCGACGACAAAGATCGTTTGTAACACAGGGAGGTTTTGGATTTTGGGAAGATACTATTTTTAATTGCGAAACGAACAGTAAACCATCCGTAATGGAGTATGAACAATTGATTGCCAATGAGTTGCATGAAGCTGCGTTGGTATTGGAAAAATTTTTGAACGACCCCGTTTCTTCCGAACAGATACAAAAAGCGGCCCGCCTGATGGCCCATGCGCTGCTGGCTGGCAAAAAAATCATCTCCTGTGGCAATGGCGGCTCGCATTGCGACGCCATGCATTTTGCCGAGGAGCTTTCCGGCCGTTACCGCGACAACCGTCGGTCATTGGCGGCTATCGCCATCTCAGACGTAAGCCATATTACGTGTACGGCCAATGACTATGGGTTTGAATACATCTTCAGCCGGTTTGTGGAAGGCTTGGGCCAGCCGGGCGACGTGTTGCTAGGCATCAGCACCAGTGGCAATTCGGCCAATGTGCTCCGGGCTGCCGAGGCGGCCAAAGTCCGGGGCATGTCGGTAGTAGCCCTCACGGGCAAAGACGGCGGTGAACTGGCGGCTTTTGCTGATGTGGAGATTCGTGTATCGCATTACGGCTATGCCGACCGCATCCAGGAGATACACATCAAGGTAATCCATATCCTGATCATGCTCATCGAAAAAATGGTGGCTTCGGCCGATGCCTCCGAAAGCAGCCGGTAGGTTTTTGCTTTTGCAAGGATATTATTTTACAGGCGGAAAATTCGAAACGGCAACCTTTGTGGTTGCCGTTTCAGTAAATAGAATGTTGTTTTTTGATGGGATCCGTTCCGGACAATCATTTTTCTGCCAGCAGCTTGTCCACAAATAAATTGAATTCCTCCACGAATTCATCGTAGTACTTGCCTGTTCCCGGACCGCTGAAACCCGTGTGAATCCGGCGGACCTTACCCTTTTTGTCGATGAAAATGGTAGTCGGGTAGCCTTTGATCCCTTCTAGCATCGGCAGCGATTGCGAGGCAGTGGTGTCGTTGACGCCTGCCAGCAAAATATCGTATTCGATGTCGAAGCGTTTTTTCATGCGTTCCAGTTTGGGGCCTGACACGGTCAGGTCCTTGCTTTTCTCAAATGCCAGGCCGATAATTTCTACTCCTCTGTCTTTATTCTTTTTGTACCAGGGGGCCATGTAATTGGTTTCGTCCATGCAATTGGGGCACCACGAACCCATGATCTGGGCAATGACCACTTTGCCTTTGTATTTGTCATCGCTCAAGGAGACATTTTTGCCGTTCAGATCCGGGAAGGTGAATGAAATGGCATCGTATCCTTTTTTCAGCAAGGTATACGTATTGGCATCGGGCAATGCCGCTTTGTCGTTTTTGGTGGCCGACCACTTGCGGTAACCCCGGTCGCCCGACCAGAACTCGCCCGTCAGCTTTGTGCCGGAAGCATCGGCAGTTGCCTTGAACAGGTACACATGCGAGCCGTCAAATGTGGAAAGCTTGAACTCATTCCCTGCTATATTCCCAGCCAGGTAGCGGTAATCGCCTGTCGGCGTCAGGAAAGTACCCGTCAGTTCGTTGCCTTTCTGGGTAAACACACCTACAGCTTTGGAAGAATCGGAGTCGCTGTAAAAAAGAACATCCCATTTTCCCGAAACATCTACACTGGTAGGAGCCGACGCATCAGTGGTTGCAAACCGGTAATTGCTGCCTTGCCTGGCCGAAAAATCCATGCGGATAACCCGGTTAGTTGCCTGCCTTGCATAATAACCCGTCAGTAGCGAATCTCCGGCATGGGCGACAATTTCGGCCTCAAACAAACGCATCGGAATGTGCAGTGAGTCATTTTTGAGAAGGGCATCATCCATTTTTAGCCGCTCGCTTCCGTTGAGCACATACACGGAATACGTAGTGTCGTTTTGCCGGCTTATGTCCAGTCCGAAAGGAAGTTCGCCGCCCGGCGACTGAATGACAGCCCGCCAAAGACCTTCCTTGATACTTCCTGTTTTCTTTTGGTCTTCGCCCTGGCATGCGGATAGAAAGAATACAATTTCAATAAATAGCCCCCAGACAATATAGGATTTCTTCATGTAAGTTAATTGATAAGTTTAGTAGACAAAAATAAATACAGGAATAATCCTGGATATCAGGAGAATACCTTTCAAAAATACAATTTGTGCAAATAAAATATAGGTAAATTGAGCCAAAATCCGAAAGACAAAAGAATGGTATTTTTTTTATTTTCTTACATACAGTTGGTTTTACACCTTCTCGTCTCAATAAAACTACGATTTATCTCATTAGGTTGTTCATCTATCTTTGTTTTGGACAAAAAAAACTTGTTTTTGATAAATACGGCTCTGTTTTTAATAACTTCGTAAAAATATTTTAATTAAAATTTTGTTTTTCATTTCTAAAGTGAGTAGTATTAAATTTCGGAAAAAAGATGAATAAGCAGAATAATATTCAAAGTATTGCTTTTTCTTGAAACAATTTTAACTTGGTGTTTTTTCAGTATCCCAGCGTTTTTGTAAAAATAGGGTAAACGGATGTCTTTGTTTTTCACTATTTCTCTTCCTGCGAAAGTTTACGTGTTTAAGCTTTATAATGAGTGCCTAATACCAGTCTATTTTCAATTACCTAACACAGTTCAAGTACCTAACACAATCTATTAACCAATCAAACAAAAGTACCTATGAGGAAAACTTACAAACTTTTGCTTGCGTTGTTTCTGACCTGCTGGGTTGGAACAGCGTGGGCGCAAAACCGCTCCATAAGTGGTAAAGTGACCGACTCAGGCGATGGGTCTCCGTTGCCAGGCGTAAGCGTGGCAATCAAAGGCACCACTACCGGTGCGACTACTGGCGCAGACGGAAAATACACCCTGGCTTCGGTTCCTGATAATGCCACTTTGGTATTTAGTTTTATCGGTTTTACAACTGCAGAGGTAGCCGTTGGAAACCGTACTACCATTGATGTGAAAATGGTATCCGATATCAAATCTCTTCAGGAAGTAGTTGTAACGGCAATTGGTATTGAACGTGACAAGAAGGCGCTGGGTTATGCTGTATCAAGTGTAAAAGGGGATGCCCTCCAGCAACGTTCCGAACCGGATCCATTGAGAGCATTGAATGGAAAAGTGCCAGGTGTAAACATTACGGCTGGTGGAGGTGCTCCAGGTCAGGCTACCAAAATAAACATTCGTGGTAACTCGTCATTAACGGGTAACACACAGCCTTTGTTCATCGTCGATGGCATCCCGTTTGATAACTCGACTAACGGCGGTGGCGCTGGTGACTTTGCCTCAAACACATCTATTTCAAACCGTGCTTACGATATCGATCCAAACAACATAGAGTCGATGACGGTTCTGAAAGGTGCTGCTGCGGCGGCTTTGTACGGTTCTCGTGCGACGAATGGCGTTGTGGTGATCACTACCAAGTCAGGCAGCAAGGGAAAAAAGAAAGGTTTGGAAGTAACCTATAACACTTCGTATTCTCAAGAGACGGTTTCATCTATTCCCGATTACCAGAATAAATACACACAGGGTTCCAACCAGAACTACAACGGTGGCTTCATTGGTAACTGGGGTGCTGCTTTTCCGGAATATGTGGATGAATTAAACGCACAGCTGGGTGTAAATTATTACAGCAAAACATACGGTTTGTATCGGAATACTGCACTGAACAGAGCTGCGGGTATTGCAGGAACCCCTTATCCGGATGGTACTGCAGAGAACCCGCTGCGAATCAACAACTCTAATTTCTGTGCACTCTACCCCGAGCTTTGTGACCAGAACGACAACGGTCTTCCTTATACCATTACTTCCCATGATATTGTAGGCGGTTTCTTCCGCAAAGGACACGTAATTGAAAATGCGATTAACCTGAGCTCTACCGGAGACAAAACAAGTATAAATGCAGGCGTATCAAGAATGACCAACCAAGGGATTGTTGATAACATGAAGTCTGCCCGTACCACGCTGAACTTCGGGGGTAATGCAATACTGGCCAATGGTCTGACACTGAGTGGTAGTGTGCAATACATCAATACAGCTCAAGAGACACCACCTACAGGCGCCGGGTTTTACACAGATTATGGCGGGTTTGGTAACGAAGGTTCCATTTATGGCCGTATCTATTACTTGCCACGCAACTTTGACCTGAACGGACTGCCATTTGAGAATCCAATTACAGGTGCAAACTTGTTTTATCGTTCGGGCTTGGATAATCCACGTTGGGCTGTCAAGTACAATACGTATACCAGTGATGTGAATCGTGCCATTGGTAACATGGCATTGTCGTATAACATTACTCCCTGGTTGAATGTGTTGCTCAAAGGCGGTATCAATACCTATGCCGAAAGACGCCAGCGGACTATCCGTAAGGGAGGCACCGCTATTCCTCTGGGAACAATTATCAATACAGACATTAACTATACCGAGCAAGACTATAACTTTATCGTTACGTTCGACAAAACGTTTGGAGAGAGTGTCGCAGTGAAAGCTTTGGTAGGTGCTAATGCAAACGAAAGAGCACGGAAAAGACAGGATATCCAAGGAACAGATATTATCCAGCCTGGCTTGGGATACACAGCCACTCAGATTGCATCTCCTCAGTTCCAGTCCTTGCGCAGATTGTTAGGCTTGTATACAGATCTTTCCCTTTCCTATAAGAATACTTATTTCTTAGGGTTTGTTGCACGCAACGATTATGCATCCACTTTGCCCAAGAACAATCGCAGTTACTTCTATCCAGGTGTAAACACTTCGGTTGTCTTTACGGACGCACTGAATCTTAATTCAAAGGTGTTGAGTTATGGCAAGTTGCGCGCTGCCTACACAAAAGTAGGTAGAGAGGCAGATCCCTATCAATTGTATACTACCTATGGCTTAGGTCAGGCCTATCGGAACTACCAGGGCTTGACATTCTTCAACGCCTCACTTTCTGACGTCCTGAATAACCCGAACCTGAAACCTGAATCCACTGTAGAATTCGAAGTCGGTACTGAATTACAATTCTTCCAGAACCGTGTCAATCTGGATGTAACCTATTTCAACAGAAATTCCTTTGACCAGATTGTAACACGCCGGATCCCGTCGTCTACGGGTTTCTCAAACCAGGTGGTTAACTCGGGCGAAATCCGGAACCGGGGTTGGGAAGTAGGCCTGAACGTAACACCTGTTAAATTAGCCAATGGATTTGAGTGGAATTCGTATTTTGCCTATACCAGACTACGTTCACTGATTGTGGATGACGGTGTGGGTGGATTGGTAAATGAAGATGGTTCTGTAACAGGAGGTATTTTCCTGGGAGGTACCGGTCTTTCCTCATTGGGTACGCTTCACGTAACCGGCCAGCCTTATGGTGTAATTTATGGAACCAAGAATGCAAGGGATGCCGCAGGTAACTTGTTGATCAATGAAGGCACAGGTTTACCTATTTCTCTTCCAACTTCCCGGATCTTGGGCAATCCATTGCCTGATTTTACCCTGGGATGGACAAATACGTTCACTTGGAAAGGTATTACCCTGAGTGCATTGATTGATTGGAGACAAGGTGGCAAGATGTTCTCTTCTACGGCTGCATCTTTGTTGCTGAGAGGCCAGCTGAAAGTTTCTGAAAACAACCGCGAAGGTACGCGTGTGGTGCCAGGCGTATACGGTGACCCGGGAACCTATGAGCCTATTCTGGATGACAACGGGCAGACCATTCGTAACACAACACCTGTAACGGCCTTTGATTATCACTTTACTGACGGATTTGGAGCTTATGGTGCGGATGAGGTTAACGTGTATGATGTGACTACCATCCGTTTGCGTGAGGTTACGTTGGGTTACAGTCTGCCAAAATCCCTTTTGGAAAAAACACCATTCGGAAGTGCTCGTATCTCATTGTCCGGACGCAACCTGTGGTTCAGAGCTCCCAATATGTTGAAAGGATTGAACTTTGATCCGGAGATTCTGGGTACATTCCCGGATTTGAACGTTCAAGGATTTGACTTAGGAGCTACGCCATCGACTCGTCGCTACGGTGTAAACGTAAGCTTAACCTTCTAACATGTGTTTTTAGACTCATTAATCTCGAATAAACGATATGAAATTTATATATAAAGCTGTTCGCACCTTGAGTGTTGCGGCTTGCTTGAGTACGTTGGCAAGCTGTGACTTAACCAATCTGGATATTAGTACAGATCCGAATAACCCTACCAATGCTGCGCCTAACCTGGTTCTGGCATCGGTAGAGCTTAACGTTGCAGGTTTTTTTGAAACCATCAATCAGAATGCGCATGGTTTCGTTGGGATCCTGGCAAGTGCCGACTCCTATAACCTGAATAACAACTCGTACAACGGTACTTGGAACTACTTTTATCAAACACCTGCAAAGGATATTGATGGTCTGATCCGGACGGCTGAGGCTGCGGGAAATACCCCTAAATACCTGGGCATTGCTCAGACATTGAAAGCCTACATGTTTAGTCTGATGGTGGATTCGTTCGGTGACGTTCCCTATACAGAATCATTGAGTGGTGACATTGATGGAAACATCAATCCCAAGTTTGATGATTCGAAAACAGTATATGAGGACCTGATCAAATTATGCGATGATGCCGTAGCAAACCTGAACACAACTTCTGCCGAAGTCATCCAGGGTGATATCATCTATGGTGGTACTGTGGCCAAATGGCGAAAACTGGCCAAAACGGTTAAACTGCGGTTGCTGATCAATTCAAGCCGGGCAATGGATAATAAAGCGGCTATTCAGGCAATTTTGACTGAAGGGGACTACATTACCTCATCTGCCGATGATTTCTTGTTCCGTTACAATCGTTTGAATACGCCTGAAGGCCGTCACCCATGGTATCAGGCGGCTTATGCAGCGGCAAATAACGGATTTACCTACTTCCTGCATCAGTACATGTATGAAATGATGAGAGATGAGGATCCGCGTCTGCCATTCTATTTCAAGCGTCAGTATTCAGGCATACTTAATCCGGAAGATCCCAGTGAAAGATCTACCATTCCTTGTTCGCAAGCTACGGGTTGTAGATATTCTTACTGGGTATTGAATCCTTTCATCTGGAAAACTCTTTACACGGACAAAGGCAAAACCCCAACTGCTGCGGATACCCTGTATATTGCCGGTTTCTTCGGCCGTGACCGAGGTGACATCTCAGGTGTGCCTCAGGATGTTGATTTCAGAACTGCTCCTGGAGCATATCCGGCGGCAGGTCAGTACGACAAGACAACGCCTAGTAAAACCGGTGGCGTAAATACCAATGGATCGGGAGACGGTATTTCGCCAATGATTACTTCATGGATGACCAAGTTCTATCAGATTGAGGCAATCTTAGCTTTGGGTGTTTCGGGTGATGCCCGTTCCATTTTTGAGACTGCCATCAAAGAACAAATGGCTAAAGTAGAAAGTGTTGGCTTGGCGGCTGATCCTACGAATGCAGTAGCGATGAGTGCAACTGCCAAACAAAAATACATTGATCTGTATCTGGCGCGTTACGATGCAGCACCAAGCAATGCCGCAAAGCTGAACGTTGTACTCAAACAAGCCTGGTTTAGTAACTACGGTAACGGCTACGAAGTATGGAACGCGTTCCGTCGCACAGGATATCCGAACGATATCCAGGTGCCAATCGCACGTTACAGAAACTTTGCGCTTCGGTTACCTTATCCCGCGCAGGAGTTGTCTTTGAATGCCAATGCACCAAAGACTCCACCACAATTTGATAAAGACAAATTGTTCTGGGATACCATCGGTTTCCAGTTCCAGTAATCTGTTTTTTGACTTTAATCATCAAATACCCATGAAGATATTTAAGAAATCATATATATATGTGCTTGTGTTGGCAGCGCTAGGAATGTCGTGCCGGGATGAGAGTCTGAACCCATACGTAGAACCGCTGCCAGGTGTACATGGCTTTGCTGCTTCAACAGAAGCCGCTAGCGATAGAGGAACGGGTACAGCTAATACCATTGGTTTGAAATACAGTACATGGTCTGCCAGCGGTTCTCCTTTTGTGTTTCGTTGGTTTTCTTTCGACAAGGCACTTACGGTAAATAAGATAGAATTTTATGCTTATTTCAGTGAGCCGTATGTTGATAAAGACGGTAACCCGGCAATTGCTGCACACGGAGGTTCTGCACCGGCAGGAGGAAAATTGATTCCAGGGGCAACCATCGAAAACCTGGCAAATGGTGAAAAGAAGACGATTACCATCACTGTTGATCAGATATACCAGCTGTATAAAGATGCTGAGTTTGATTATAACGGAGATGGTACCAAAGAGAAAGTCTTCACCGATGCTATTCGCCCGGCAGCAAAACGATTCCTGGCGGATGACAACATCCTGATTCGCTGGAAACTTTACACCCCCGATGGTGCCGTTTATCGTAGCTGGAGCCCAAGTTTGGAAAGTGGTGAACCCAAGTTTTCAAATGCTTCGTTTGACTGGACCGTTGAGTAACAAGACAACTCTGGTATAGTAAAAGACAAAGCCGCATCAATTTGATGCGGCTTTGTCTTTTGGGTATGCTACGCCAGGTATAAAGAAATAGTATGTCTTTCTATCTGAAAATCGCCTTTTGGCAGAGGAGTGATTGCCAGTTTTTGTATCTTTAAACATACTATTTTCGGTATGGCAATAAGCAAAACCTCTGTGTGTTATTTTCTGTATGCAATGGTTGCCTTTAGCATAGGCCACCATTGGGTAGCCGCGCAAACGGGTGTACCCGATATATCGCTGCGGGATATTGACAACCAGTCGTTTTCAACGAAAATGATCGGTCAACAACAGGCGACCGTTTTTGTATTTGTCAATCCCGAATGTCCGATTACACAGCACTACATGCCCCTGCTTGATACATTGCAGGCGCGTTACCGGTCGGCAGGTGTGGCAGTCTACGGTATTTTTCCGCCGTCCGCATATAAAGAAGACGAGTTGAAGCAATTCCGTACTACATATCAGGCAACGTTTCCGTTGCTGGTCGATACCAGAAAAGGCAAATGCGTTCGCTGGCTGCAAGCCACCACCACTCCCGAAGTGTTTTTGCTTGATTCCACGGGAAGAATACGCTACCAGGGTGCCATAGACAATCGGTTTTATGCACTGGGCAAACGCCGAACCCAAGTGACCGAACATTACCTGGCCGACGCTCTGGAGGCGGTTTTGCACAAGACAGACATTAAAATCAGGCAAACCAAAGCACTGGGGTGTCTGATTGAATTAACCAAGCAGTGACAGTTTATGAGATTCTGTAGAAACAGGTGGGTTTTGACTTTGCTGGGGATACTATTTTCCATGAAGTTAAATGCCCAGCAACTTCCCGCGAAAGTTACCTACTACCCACACATCGAGCCCATCATCCGCACCAACTGTGCGCCCTGTCACCAGCCCAAAAAAGCAGGGCCTTTCAGCTTGCTCACGTACGAGGATGTAACCAAGCGGGGCAAATTTGTGGCTCAGGTGACCCAAAGCCGTTACATGCCACCCTGGCACGCCGACCCGCAATTCAGGCATTTTGCCAATGAACGGGTACTGACGGATCAGCAGATTGCACTGATCAAGCATTGGGTTGAAGCCGGAATGCCCGAAGGCCGCAAGCGTAAGGAGACACCGATACCACAAGGCCCGTATCCGGTCCGGCAACCGGATCTGACGGTGACAATGAATCAGCCGTTTCAGGTGCCCAACACCAATACCGAAGAATTCCGGTTTTTCCACTTGCCTACCCACCTGCCTCAGGATACGTACATTGAAGCCGTTGAGTTTGTACCCGGCAACCACGTTGCGGTGCATCACAGCCGTGTGATGGCCGATACCACCAATGCCATTCAGGAGATTGATGGCATGTCGGAAAGCGATCCGAAAGTAAAAGAGTTTCAGACCAAGCCCCTGGCCGATGCCTTTATGTATGGGTGGGTGCCGGGCAATTTTCCTGTCTTTTTTCCGCCCAATACCGGAAAAAAGCTGTATGCCAATACCGACATCATTTTGAACGTGCACTATGCCCCTTCGCCCATCCCATTGACCGACCAGTCGAAGGTCAATTTTTACTTTGCCAAAGGCCCGGTAAACCGCGAGGTGTATACGCTTACCATGAACGAGCGGTACATTACCAACCAGCCCTTTGTGCTCAAGGCCGAAACCAAACCCATTTTTTATATGCATACCGGGCGGCTGCCCGAAGCCATCTCGTTGATTTCCATCATGCCGCACATGCATCTGCTGGGCAAGACTTTTCTGGCATATGCCATCACCCCGACCGATGAAGTGATTCCGCTCATCAAGATTTCCAATTGGGACTTTAAATGGCAGACCACCTATCAGTTTCAGTCGTTGGTGACATTGCCCAAAGGGACCGTGATCTTTGCCGAGGCTACGTATGACAATACCAGCCAGAATCCGGAAAATCCCTATTCGCCCGTGCGTGACATTACCTATGGCTGGGGCAGCAAAGATGAAATGATGAACCTGATACTGTATTACGTCAACTACCAGCCAGGCGACGAGAACATTCCCATGCGATAGGCAATAGGTAATCTGACCGGCTTTGCTCTTATTTCCAACGTGTGTTCATGCTCCCTCCAGTTCGGGGAATGATTTTTTACCGTATCTGCTGCATGTACGGGCCTCATCTGTAACAGCTTGCACCCGGTACGAAGGACTATTTTTAGCCATATTTCGCATGAACTTCAGTGCAATTTTTTTCTCCGGCATCATTGGTACTGCCGTCATGACGCTTTTCGTATATGCCGTCAATACTATCACGGGTAAGAGTGTAAAAGTGGTGAAGATACTGGGCACGATGCTCACCTTCCAGACCCGGCCCGACGGCCAGTTGTCGGAGCGGCCTTCGGCCATTTGGGTAGGTATTGTGGCCCATTACCTGATCGGTGTGGTTTTTGCGTGGGCTTTTTATGCCTGCTGGCAGGCTGGTATCGGGCAACCTACCCTTGGATCAGGGGCGATGTTTGGCTTTTTGGCGGGCCTTGTCGGAATACTCATCTGGCGGCTTTTCTTTGCGGTGCATCCCCGGCCGCCCCAACGGATCCCGTTATCTTTCTATCTGTCGACACTGGTGATGGCGCATGTATTTTTTGGGGTAACGGTTGCTTTCCTATACCCGTGGTTCAACAAGTAATTCAGGTACGGATCAAGCAAAACTCAGCCATTTTCTTTATTTTTATCGTTTCGCACCCTATATCTACATCTGTATGTGTAAACGATTGATTTTCAGTGGCTTGTTTCTTTTGATTGTGCAGTATCTGTGGGCGGCCAAAGTTGACACGGTGGAGACGGTAAGTGTGGCCATGAACAAAAAGATCAAAGCAGTCATCATTACGCCTGACAAATATGCGACAGGCAAAGAGTTTCCGGTGGTTTACCTGCTGCACGGCTACAGCGGCAATTACGCGGACTGGGTCAAAAAAGCACCTGTGGTACAAAAATACGCTGACCAGTACGAAGTTGTGATTGTGTGTCCCGACGGAGGCTATGGCAGCTGGTATTACGACAGCCCGGTGGACAGCAAATGGAAATACGAAACTTATGTGGCGGAAGAACTGGTGCAGTGGGTAGATAAGAATTACAAAACCATCAAAAGCAATGCGGCTCGGGCCATTACTGGGCTAAGCATGGGCGGACATGGTGCCTTGTATCTGGCAATCAAGCATCCCGATGTATTCGGTGCAGCCGGAAGCATGAGTGGCGGCGTGGACATTCGTCCGTTTCCCAACAATTGGGACATTGCCGCGCGGCTGGGCAAATACGCCGAACATCCGGACCGCTGGAATCAGAACACAGTTACCAATATGCTGCACCTGATTGCTCCGGGTTCACTGGCGCTGCTAATCGATTGCGGTACGTCCGACTTCTTTTTTGGCGTGAACGAGAAGCTGCACGAAAAAATGCTGGAAAACAACATTGCCCACGAATATACCACCCGACCCGGCGGCCATACATGGGAATACTGGGCCAATGCCGTGGAATACCAGCTGGTGTTTATGAAAAAGTTTTTTCAGAAAGGAAGAAAGTAGCTGACAGGTTTGAGCCACGGACATGCAAAAATAGTATCTCTCGAAGGTCCAAAACCGGACCTGGCGGGTTTTACGCAGTTTCCTGTTTGCGGCGGCCTTCCAGCCACTGAAGTGTAGCTGCCGTGACGAGCCCGCCAAACGTATAATAGGCTACGGTCATAATCTGTGTTTGCAAGGTACGGTTGCTCGGGGACGAAGGCAGTCCCAGGGGTTTGGGCAAGAAAACGGCACCCAAGCCTGCGGTAAACCCCAGCGCCGCCCCGCGAATCCATGCATGTTTGGTTTTTCCGATACCGGCCAGACTGTAATACAACGTGTTGCTAAGCAGGTCTCCCGCCATGGTCCAGCCATAACGGTTGTCTTTCCGGGGAGGTTGGATGTCCCAGTTTCTCAGAATCTTGACCAGGGCGCTTTTGCCGAGCAGTTCCATGCGCGGCGCGTTGGGTTCGACACGGCGAATAGCTTCGTGAACAAGGTTGAGCGAAGCGGCTCCCACCAAGCCAGCACCCAAAGCGGATAATGATTTCGTTGACATAGTTGCAGTAATGACTTGTAAAAAATGGAAGAGGTACTCTCTGCTTTTGCCTCACATACATCACAATGCCCGACCTCTTCCTGAACGTATGGATTAAAATACCATGCCAGATTAGTTACCGGCCATGGCTTTCTGGTTGATGTACCCTTTTGCCAGGTCGTTCAACAGCGTATCCGCCTTTTGCTCTTCCTTCAGGGTTTGTTCCAGCAATTGGGCGGCCTCGGTTTTGCCCAGCCGCTGAGCAAAATGATGCGCGGTTCCGTAGCCTGAAATCTCATAGTGTTCGATGCGTTGGGCTGAAGCAATCAGACCAGCATCTTTTACCTCAGGCGTTGCTTTTTCATCGATCATGCTTTCGCCTTCTTCGATCAGGCCCTCCATGGCTTCGCATTTTTTGCGGCCCGCCGAGAGGCCACACAATTCAAACACTTTTTCCAGGCGTTCCTTCTGGGCCTTCGTTTCGGCCAGGTGGTTTTCAAAGACCCGTTTCAGGCGTGAATCAGAGGCTGTCTCGGCCATTTTGGGCAGCGCTTCCAACAGTTGTTTTTCGGCACTGTACAAATCCTTTACTTCGTGTTCGAATAAATCTTCAAGCGTTTTTAACTTAGACATAACTGGTAATAATTTTGGTTTGAAAAAGCGATTGTTCTTCTGGTGTCAGAGCAGATATTCTCGCTAATGCTAAAAAATCATACCCGTAGCCTATTTCGTCGGGTACTTAGTTATGTGCGGCAGGTTTTGTACTTTTGTCATATACTATTTCGTTACCGTTTTGTACCACATTCCTGTTTTATTGAATGAATGCGTGGAAGGCCTGGCCATCAAGCCGGGCGGCGTGTATGTAGACGTCACCTTTGGGGGTGGGGGCCATTCGCGGGCCATTCTGGAAAAGCTGACCACCGGCAAGCTATACGCGTTTGACCAGGATGAAGATGCCACTGCCAATGCGGCCACGATTCAACATCCGGGCTTTCGGTTGATCAAAGCGAACTTCCGGCATTTGCGGAAATACCTGAAGCTGTACGGTGCGGCCAAGATTGACGGCTTGCTGGGTGATCTGGGCATTTCGTCGCATCAGATTGACGCTGCGGAACGGGGATTTTCGACCCGGTTTCCCGCCCAGCTCGACATGCGGATGGACCAGTCGGCAGCGACAACGGCACGCGAAATTGTGCAAACCTACAGCGAAGAACAACTGCACAAGATTCTGGGAATGTATGGCGAGGTAAAAAATGCCCGTACTTTGGCTGCGGCCATTGCCCGGAACCGGTTTTCAAAAAGCATCCAGACCACCCACGACCTGATTGACGTGCTGAAACCGTATGCACCCAAGGGCAAGGAATTCAAATACTACGCCCAGGTGTTCCAGGCGTTGCGCATTGAAGTGAACCAGGAACTGGCGGCTCTGGAAGAAATGTTGCTGCAAACAGCCGATGTACTGAGGCCCGGCGGAAGGCTGGTAGTGATGTCGTATCATTCGCTGGAAGACCGGCTGGTAAAAAATTATATTCGTACGGGCAAATTCAGCGGCGAGGCGGAAAAGGATTTGTATGGCAACACCGATGTGCCGTTTCGGTCGATTACCAAAAAGCCAATGGAGCCGGATGCCGAGGAAATCGGACGGAACCCGCGGGCCCGCAGCGCGAAACTGCGCATTGCGGAGAAGGTCTGAACCGCGGATTACAACTGTTTTTAATGGATTAATTTGATCAGATAAACATATAGGGCCTTCGTTTTTGTCATCGGCAAAAAGACCCGATGCAATCAGTCGCCCGAAATAGTATCTTCAGACAAGTAAAAACCCGGCATGGTATGGCGACCAATACATTCCAACAACCCAAGAAGAAAACAGAAACCAAGCGGAAACAGGTGAGTTTTTTCCGTTTCATGGAAAGCTACCTGAGCCTGGGGGGCATCTTTGAGCAGGGCCTGCCCATCCGGTACATTCCGCATATTCTTTTCCTGACCTTCCTCGGAATCGTCTATATCGGAAACATCCATTATGCTGAAAAGAATATCCGCAAGGTAAACCGATTGAAACGCGAAGTGGATGACCTGCGTGCCGATTACACCACCACTCAAGCCGAGTACATGCAGGCCAGCAAGCAGTCGGATGTGGCAACCAAAGTAGCTCCGCGCGGACTGGTGGAAAGTTCGGTGCCACCCTATAAGATTGTGGTAAAGAAGGAGAAGGATTAGGGCAGGTTTTGCCTTTTTGAGAGGTATGATTTTCCGTTCGCTTCGGGATAGATGTCTGAACCCTGATTGACTTCGTTGAACTGACCTTTCCTTTGACTAAGTGATTTTTATAACTTTTTTCCAGCCCTTTGTACGCTTGGCTACGGTGATTGTCCGACACTTTGATTTGGATGCATTGCCTACCCACAATATCATATTCTGGGTCAAAAAGCTGATAAATTCTGAATCAGACCGATTAAGCAAAGACCTGCCTGGCAGCATTTGAGCAAATAGTATCCTTCGAAATCACAAAACCCCAAACCGCAAATAGCATCAGACAACCAATAGTGTTACCGGACGCATAATTACCACTTATCGGCATTATTGATGCAGTGGTAACAGCGTCATTTTTAAAGATGCGAGATAGTTTTTACACAATCTTATCTCTTAACGCGAGTGATACTGCTTCGGTGCCGGAGTGTACATGCAGCTTGGCGTAAATGTTTCTGATATGGCTTTTAATGGTATCATGTGCTACAAATAACTCACCGGCAATCATTTTATAACTTTTGCCTTCTACTAACAGTTGCAATACCTTTTTTTCCTGTAGGGTAAGATCATACTCTTTTGCTGGTGCAGCGGGTTTCAAATTATGTTTAAATAATTCAATAACCCGACGTGCTATACTGGGTGTCATAGACGAGCCGCCTGCCTCAACATCTGTAATAGCTTGTAAATAATCCTCTGGTGTGGTGCTTTTTAAAATATAACCCGATGCACCGGCGCAGATGGCGTTGAAAATATATTCGTCCTCAAAAAAAACAGTTTGTATCAATACCAATGTTTGCGGAAAATGTTGCTTTATTAATTTGGTAGCTTCAATACCATTCATGCCGGGCATTTCAATATCCATCAGCACAATATCGCAGGGAGTTAATTCCAGATCAGCAACCAGGGTATTGCCATCGGGGTAGGCACCAGTGCAAGCAAAACCATCTGCACTGTTGAGCAGTAACTCAAAGGTTTCACGCAGGTGTTTGTTGTCTTCAAAAATGGCTACTCGTATCACAAGAATTTTTTTTACAAAGGTTGAAGAAATAATTCACATATCTATTAACGATTTCGGGTGATTTTTCGGACGCCTACAGATTCACCCTATTTCGCTATTTCAACTCCTTTGTTGCAGACGTAGTTTTGTGGTAAATGAAGTAATCACCTGAAAAATAATGCTATGAACAAAAGAATTAATCTGCTGGGGGTAATGGTTGCCTGTTCATTATTTGTTTCCTGCAAAAAGGACGGAGATGATACAATTGGTTCCGGCCCGGCAATCACTCCTGTAATTGATGGTTACTTGTGTACAATTGGCAGCTATGTCAGTAGCACAGACACATTAGTGTTTAACATTATTCATGCCAACCTCGGCAGAGCAATGGTAACCTATGTTCCCAGTAATATTAAGCCTGAAAGCCAGGTTACTCTTATAGCTCAGGGTAGCAGTGATCTTTCTCTAATTAAACTGAAGAAACCTTACGGTAGCAGACAGCAGACTCATTTTTTTATAAGCCCTGATCCTTCGTCCTTTCCTGTATATCCTTATTACTTTGGTGTTTCATTTGAAGGTCACGATGTTTCAGAATTACAGTTTGTAATTAAAAGAAGCAGCACTGACAATAAAAAATTCACCCCGGCAACTATTTGAACATTGCAAAACCTGGAGTCACAATCTCCACCGGTGCAAGTCAACTTGTTTATACAGCTGCTAAAAGGGAGTTTTTCTTTATGCCAAATTAAAAAAGATGCTTTTGAAGTAAAGGCGTAGTTCTTTGGGCGGCGCTACACTCAATAGAACTTTTATAAACTCAAAAAAAAGTGATATGAAAAAACTACTTTTTAATATTAGCCTGTCAGTAATAATATTTTCAACAATTATTTCCTGTAAAAAAGAAGCAGGGGAAAATGGAACAGATCCTGGGCCGGATATAACCTATCTTACCAGCGGGTTCTTATGTACGATAGGCATTGGTAGAAATTATGTTATTGATACGCTGGTAGTTCACCCCACTCGTGGAATCGAAATGGTGCTAGAGTATCGCAATGGCTATACGCCTCAAACGGAAGAATTGAATATTTCAAACAACAGCAATGGTACTGTTTCTTTAAAACTGAAGATTCCCCTTTCATTGTCAAATGGGGCTCAAATTTATACACATATCGGGCTGTATGGCAGTAATCTTCCCGTTGGACAGGAAAATTTCTATCCAATTCAGATGGCGAAAGCAGCCTCTTTTGAAACCGATTTAATTCTAAAAAGAAGTACTGTTGATGGTAAAAAGTTTTCTCTCGAAAGTAAAGCGGTACCTGGCTACTATTTGAGTGCTGTACACCCAGGTGTACAGTACCAACCCAATTCAACAACAGAAACTAAGCTTGTATTCAGCACAAAAAAGCAAGAATTCTTTTTTCTGTCAAAATAGTCAACGCAGCTCACACAGGCACGGTCAAATGTATGACTGTGCCTGTGTTTTTATTTGATTCTATCAGTAAACTACCTTTTAACTCTGCAGCGCGTTTATGGATATTATCCAACCCGTTGCCTTTTTTTATGATCGCACTGTCGAAACCTTTTCCAAAATCCTTTATATGTAAAGAGAGTTGGCTGTTTTGAATAGCAGCACTTACTTCAATTTTATCAGTTTTCGAATACTTAACCGCATTATTGATGGCTTCTTTAAAGATGAGGTAGATGTTTTTTCGCTGCTCTATGCTAAGATTTAATTTTTCCAATTCATCTAATTGGCAGTTAACAGCAATGTTTTTGCTTCCACATATTTCATAAGCAAATCGTTCCATCCGTTGTTTTAAACTGCCAGCTTCTGTCTCACCGGGTTTTATCATCCACACAATATCACTCATCTTATCCATCGTTTCCTGTGCATTGCTGCTCATGCGTTCTAATATTGCTTTATGGGTTGTTTCATTGCCCTGCTTTGTTGCCATCTGGCTCAGCATGTGTATGCTGCTGAGCGAGCTTCCCACTTCATCATGCAGGTCGGCGGCTATTTGATTACGGAGTTCCAGTTCTTTCATGCGTTGTTTTAATTTGTTGCGGTTCATAAGCAACCAGATGGCGGCTAAGGAAAGCAGTGCAAGTAGAGCAGTGCCGAATATAAGCAACCGCTGTTGTTGTAATTTTTGCTGCTGTAATTCTTTGTTTTTATTAAGCACTGCAATTTCCCGTTCCCTTTCTTTTACATCAAAAGATGCCTGTTGCTTTGCTGTTTCAACAGAGAATTGTTGTTTTACAAGGCTGTCTTTTAAAGTAGTGCTTATCTCTAAGAATTCTAACCCCTTTGTGTTATTGCCATTTTTTAAATAAGCGGTGGCGAGTGTGTAAGTAATCAATTGCTCTCGCAACAAATCCGTTTCGGGTTTTATGAGTTCATAAGCCTTCAGACCATATTCAATACTTTTTTGAAAATGATTTTGCTCCAGTTCCAGGTTGCTGAGGTTTGTATAGCATACAGCCTGCTGCCCGGTATTTTCGGTTTGTTTCGCATAGGTCAAGGCTGCAAGAATTGTTTTCTCTGCCTCTTTATACTTTTTCAACTTTACAAGTGCTTCTCCCATGGCACCATAATAAGCGGATAGATTATTGATATCCTCCAAACTATCTGCAATTACAATTGCTTTTTTATACCAGCTAATTGCATTTTCGGGTTGATTTAGAATCAGGAGTATATCCGCCTGCTCGGAATAGTTCATGGCAATCATTTGCCTGTTTTTACTTAAACTAAAAAAATCATTTGATTTATTTAAAGCTGCGAATGCCTGTTCATACTGCTTTAAGTTTCGGTAGACACCATTCATTATACTATAGATGCGGCCCAAACCATCGTTGTTTTTTATTTGCTCTGCATAAACAATAGCAGTATCACAATTTTTTAAAGCAGCAGGATAATCTTGAAGGTTCACCAATATATCAGCCCGATTCAAATATGCGAGTGAAAGCCGCCTGAGGTTGCCGGCTTTTATGGCGTAAACAACAGCTTTGTTTATATATACCAATGCTGAGTCATATTTTGCATTGAACGAAAAAGCAAGTGATGTTGCATTGTTACATTTTTCAAGTCCGCTTATAAAACCAAGTTTTTCTGAAAGGGCAATGCCGTTTTTAAAATAAGGGAGTGCTTTTAATGGCTCCTGGTAAATAATAGAAACTCCGGTTTTCCAATACAGGAGAACTTTATTAGTATCTTCCGGAGCTGTGTTTAACCGGCTGATGAGTGAGTCCGTTTCAGTGTCCTGTGCATACAATGATATTGGCAAACTGATCACCAGCAAAAAACATAAGCAGGCAATTTTTATTCGTTTCATAAGCAGGCAAATGATCCGTATTTACACCTAAATACGTACTCATCAAAAGATCAAACTAAAACTATCGTAGTCTTTGGCTCACAGAATATTAATAATCAGGTTGTTGGTAGTTCTTTGTTTCGCCGACTACGGTAGTAAACCAGGTACAACTAAATATGCCGGAGCACTTATTTATACAGGAATTGATACTTTATTATCAAAACGGTGACTATGAACATCCATGCTTGGTTAAAAATCCTAACCATTGAAAACGCTTCTCTGAAGTAAAATAAGATTATTTTGAATGCAAACTCAAATAAGTACAAATTAATATTGATGCATTCTTGGTCAAAAATTCATCAATTGATTATCTGTTGTAGTAAGAGCAATTGGCAAATAGCATCTGTTTTTTCCTTACAAGTGTTCTACTGTTTCAAAAGATACTATTCTGGAAAGGATTAACCTGAACAAACCCTTTTTCATCAAGGTATTTGGTCAAACCAATCCCGGTTCAGACAAAAGAAAAACCCCGCAACCAGAAGTTGCGGGGTTTTTAGTCTTATTTCAAATTGGGAAAAATTATTCGGCGGGTACTTCCGTCGCCGGGATACGTTTTTCACTGCCCAGTGAGCCTTTTTTGCCAAAACGCCCCTTGAGCCGTTCAACATTATAGTACATGCAGGGCACGATGATCAGCGTCAGGAAGGTCGTAACCAGCAAGCCGAAGATAATGGTCCAGGCCAACGGTCCCCAGAACACCGAGCTTTCGCCACCGATGAAGAAGTTAGGATCAAAGCGGGTAAAGAAACCCGCAAAGTCGATGTTCATCCCGATGGCCAGCGGAATCAGACCCAGAATAGCCGCTGCGGCAGTCAGCAATACGGGAGTCAGACGGGTGGTGCCCCCATCAATGATGGCATGCTTCAGGTCTTCGCCTTTTTCGCGCATTTCGTGGATAAACTCCATCAGGATGATACCGTTCTTGACCACAATACCGGCCAGTGCAATGAACCCAACTCCGGTCATCACTATGGAGATGGTCATGCCGGTAAACGAGAAGCCAAGCAATATACCAATCAAGCTAAACACGATGGTGGTAAAGATGATCAACGGCTTGGTGACGGAGTTGAACTGCGCTACCATGATGAAGAACATCAGGGCAAGAGCTGCCGAGAAGGCACCGATCAGGAAGTTCATCGTTTCCTCCTGGTCTTCCTGCTCACCGGCAGTCCGTACGGTATATCCTTCAGGGATGTCCATATTGTTGATCACCTGCGAATTGATCTGGGCTACAATTTCGTTGGCGTTGTAGTCGGTCAATACGTTGGAACCCAGCGTGATAATCCGCTCCTGGTTCTTGCGGTTGATGCTGCTGAAAGTAGTTCCGTAACGGATGTTGGCAATCGAACTCAGCGGTATCTGACGGAAACCGCCGGTTGCCATGTCCAGGTAACCGATGTTACCGGCCAACAACTCTTCAATCTTCTTGCGCTGGTCTTCCGCTACCCGCACATTGATTTCGTATTCATCCTTGTTGTCACGGAATTTGCTGGCTTCTGCACCAAACAAGGCGGTCCGTACGAAGGTCGCTGCGGCGGCCGTTGAAATACCTTCGCGGGCTGCTTTTTCCTTGTCAATATCAATGATGATCTCAGGCTTGTTCATCACCAGATCCGACCGCAGGTCTTCAATGCCTTCGATGCCCGCTTTTTTGATGCCATTGCGTACGTTTTTCTCCAGATCCATCAGGACCGCGAAGTCGTCACCGGCAATCTCTATACTTACCGGCTTGCCCGTAGGCGGACCGGTTTGTTCGCGTTCCACCGAGATTTCGGTACCCGGAATTCCTTTCAGCGTTTCACGGATTTCTTCCAGAACCTTGCTGGTTTCAAACCCGATACGATCGTTGGCTTCAATAAAGGCAACCGTGATCTTACTCTTGTACGATGCCGGCTGACGTTCCGCTGGAGTTCCTTGCGAATTGCCTGCCTCTTTGCCTACGTTCACAATCACCGATTTTACTTTTTCTTTGTTCGGCGCGATTACTTTCGCTACCCGTTGTTCAATAATCCGTGTAACGGAGTCGGTAACCACGGCATCAGTACCTACCGGCATTTTGGCATACACATACACAAAGTTAGGCTCGCCGCTTGGGAAGAAAATAACTTTCGGTTTGGCAATACCTGTGACAATGAACGATAGGATTAACAGGACGAAGGCAGCGGCAATGAAGAAAACCGAATGCCAGCCTGTCAGGGCATAGGTAATCAGGCGGCGGTAACCGTTCTTAAGTCTGGGCAGGCCCTTGGTCTGGAACGAACGGATAACCGGAGCAAGCACGTACTTGTTAATGATCACAAGCAGGATCAGGAATATAAAGAAATTGCCTACGCCTACATTGACCAGATAACCCAGCACCGCCAGCACACCCAAGATGATGATTGGAGTAATCAGTGAACGGAAACCTTTGTCTTCCTCGTCCGACTCGCTGCGCTTCATGAAATCGGCAGCAAAAACCGGGTTCATTACAAAGGCTACTACCAGTGAAGCAAACAAAGTTGCAATCAGGGTAAGGGGCAGGTAACGCATGAACTCACCGATGATACCCGGCCAGAACATCAGTGGCACGAACGGAGCCACGTTTACCAGCGTACCACTCAGGACGGGTAAAAACACTTCGCCGGCGGCTTTTTTGACAGCCTGCTTGATCGGAATGTGCTCGTCATGGAAAATCCGGTGCGTGTTTTCAATCACCACAATGGCGTCATCGACCACAATACCCAATGCCAGCAGGAATGCAAACATTACCACCGTGTTCAGTGTGAACTTAAGCTCGGGCATGAAATAAGCCAGGGCGGAAATAAACACAAAGGCCATGAATGCCGACAACGGAACCGATAACCCGACAAACAGCGCATCGGTAGTACCCATGAAAAACATCAATACAAATACCACAAAGATGAAACCCAGGATCACGGTAGCCACCAGGTCATTCAAAGTGTTTTGTGTCTCGTCAGACTGATCACCTGTAATGACCACATTCAATCCTTCCGGAAACTTGGTGCGTTTGCTTTCCTTGATCAGTTCTTCTATCTTTTCAGAAGCCGTAATCAGGTTTTCACCGCCCCGCTTGATTACACTCAGTGACAATACCGCCTTGCCATCCAGACGGGCAAAGTCTTGTTTTTCTTTGAAACTGTCTTCGACATCGGCAATCTCTTTCAGGAACTTGCTGCTACCGCGTGCCGACCGAACCACTACGTTCTGAATCTGCTCGACATTCTTGAACTCGCCCGTAACCCGTAGGGTACGGCGCACACCGTTTACATTCAGTTCGCCCGCTGAAATATTGATGTTTTCAGACGCAATGGCCTGCGAAATGTCGCTAAAGGTAAGACCAGCCGCCTGCATTTTATAGATATCGACGTTGATCTGGAATTCGCGTTCCAGGGCACCCACAATATCTACCCGGCGGATTTCGGGAAGTTCTTCGATGGCATCTTCCAGGGTTTCTGCATATTCCTTCAGTTTGTTGAGTGAATAGTTGCCCGACACGTTTACCTGCATGATCGGAAACTCCGAAAATTCAATTTCCTGTACCTGAGGCTCCTGATCCAGACCCGTCGGCAAATTCGGCTTGGCACGATCTACCGCATCTTTCACCCGTTGCTTGGCAACGGCTACCTCAATACCCGAGTTGAACTCAACCACAACCGCGGAGAAGTTTTCGATGGAAGAGGATGTCACTTTCTTGACACCGTTCACCGATTTCAGTTCTTTCTCGATCTGCTTGGTAATCAGGTTTTCGACATCGCCGGGGCTGGTACCGAAATCGATGGTCTGTACGTAAAACTGTGGGATGACAATGTCCGGAAAGTTCTCTTTCGGAAGGTTGTTGTAGGTAAAAAATCCGGCCAGTGTGATCATCAGTGTGAGCACATACACCGTCGTTTTATTCTCAACACACCATTCCGTTATCTTGAAGCGCCGTTGTTTCACTTCCGAATGTTCGTTGGGAGAAGTATGATTCAAATTTTTCATAAGATCATTTGCTAAAAATAAGGTTAAGATCAGATGGCAGCAGGAAGGGTCTGCTTATTGGATGTTCCGTGGCGAAACCCTCCCTTCTGCGCTGTATGTTATTTGTTGACAGCAACTGCCTGGTTAAGTCTGATCGGCTGGCCATCCACCAGATCCTGATTGCCTACCGTGATCAGTTGGTCACCTGATTGCAAGCCTCCGGTTACTTCTACCTTGCCATTGTACGCCATGCCCAGTGTCACTTTTTTGGACTTGGCAACGGTCTTGTTGTTTTCATTGGCAACTACGTACACAATATCACCCGACTCGGTGCTCTGAACCAGGTTCTGATCGATGACAATGGCATTGGATTTGGTTTTGTCATTGATGCTGACGATAGCCAGCAGGTTAGGTTTCAGTTTGCTGTCCTTGTTTGGCAAAGCTACTTCGATGTCAAATGTACGGGACATCGGGTTCACCACCTGGCCGGCAAATGTGATGCGTGCGGTTATTTCATCGCCCACGTCCGGAAGCTTGATGGTTACCGGGTCACCTTTTTTGATAGAGTTGATGTAGGTATCGGCAACTTTTGCGCTGATTTTCATTTGCGACAGGTTCACCACCTGTACTAAAGGCATGCCGGGTGCGGCCGTTTCGCCGATCTTAACATTCACGGCGTTAACCGTGCCACTGATCGGAGAGGTTACGCGTGCCATGTTGATCTGGGTTTGCAGCGTTGACATCTGACGTTCGAGGCTTTCTTTCTGATTTTTGGCTTGCAGGTATTGCACTTCAGAACCGATTTTTTGTTCCCACAGGTTGGCCTGACGTTCATAAACCGTTTTGGCTAGTTCGTATCCGGTTTGCAGTTGGGCCATGTTCTGGCGCAGGGTGGCATCATCGGTGACGAGCAGCGTCTGGCCGACCCGTACGGCGTCCCCTTCTTTTACCAGTACCTGTGTAACCACACCACCCAGCTTGGGAGTGACGTTAATGTTCTTGTCGGCCTCCACAGTTCCCTGCACCTCTACAAAGTGCTTGAACGTCTGAGCTTCTACGGGACTAGCCATGACAGCCGTGATACGGCTGCTATCCGGGTTTTTGCCTACGCCCAGTTCTTTTTCCAATTTGGCAATTTTAGTGTCCAATTCCGCTTTTTCGGCTTTCAGTTTGGCAAGCTCTTCTTTCTTGTCCCCTGAACCACAGGCAACCGCCAGGAATGTGGTAGCAATCAATAGGGAGGTTTTGGTAGTTGAAAAGATAGTATTTTTCATAACAATAGAAGTCATTAGATAAATAAGGTTTGATTAAGGTTACTGCCCCTTGAACAAGTCGCCCGTTGCTTTGTCCAGATCGACTTTGGCGATCAGCGCATCGTACAAGGCTGCGTAATAGTTGGTCTGCGATTCTTTCAGGGAAGCTTCGGCATTGATCACTTCAATGTTGGAGCCTACACCCTGCTGGTATTTGATACGGGTCACCCGGACTACTTCAGTCGCCAGATCCAGGTTGCGTTTTTGCATTTTCAGGCTTTCCAGCGAGTTTTGTAGCACTACATTCGATTGCTGTACCTGCAGATCGACAGCCTGTTTGAATTGGGTTATGTCATTTTCTGTTTTACGAATCGCAATTTTCTTCTGCTGTGCCTGGTAGTTTGTACCCAAACCGCTGAAAATAGGAATGTTCAGTTGAAAAGCGACATAAGAATAATTGACCCAGCGTTCTGACTGGAAAATATCGCCCAGGCGGGTAGAAGCCGGATTGTAACCGGTTGTGAAAGAAGCTCCTAGGTTAGGATAACGACCAGCATTCACATTTTTCAGATCAAGGGTGTTCAACTGTTTTTGCTGCTGCAGCAACGTATATTCAACGCGTTGATCATAATTAACGGTTTCTGTTGCTACAGGAGTAAATGTGGTATTGGTCAGGTCCGCCAGTTTTTCAGTTAGTGTGATGTTCTCATTCAAAGGCATGTTCATTTGGAATTTCAACGCATTCAGGCTAAGGGCCAGCAAACGCTCAACATTTTGCAACTCCACTTTTAGGTTGTTTGATTGCACTTCGATGCGATCTACATCTATCTTTTCAACCAAGCCGTTTTTGTTAAACTCGCGGGTTTCATTAAGCAATTTTTCCAGTCTGTCGACATTTACCTTCAACAGGTCATATCTTTCCTGATTTACCAGTACTCCATAATAGGCTTTGGTGACATTTTCCACAACAGCGACTTTGGTGCTGGTCAGACTCTTTTCACTGAATTGCCGGTAGGCTCTGGCTGCTTGTAGACCAACAAAGTAAGAGCCGTTAAATAACAACTGACTTGCCGTTAGTGTCACTCCTCCGTTATTCTTCAATTGGAAAGGAAATTTGATTACGGAACCTATTGGTATGCTTGAATCACCAAACGGTCCTGCTCCGTTTTCCAGAATTACTTGCTGAATCTTGATGTTGTGGAGTAATTGGACTTGCCCATTGATCTGTGGCAGGCCGATGGCGCGTGTTTCGCCGATCCGGGCATTGGCATTCAGAATGTCGAGTTGGGCATTCTTGATGCTCGTGTTGTTTTGCATGGCGTACTCAATGGCCTGCGGCAGCGAATAGGGCGTCTGGGCCAGGAGTGAACCGCCGGCCACCCACAGCATGGCGAGTAGTCCGAGCGGCCGTCTGCGCCCGAACAGATTAAAAAATTGTTGAAGAATTGCTCTCATTTTTCGTTTATTGTTTGTAGGTATAAGGTTAAGAATTCGCGTCCCTTGTCCGACAGGATGCCGTGCAGGAAGTGTTCAATCAATTGCAGGTGTATCGTTTTCAGATCAAATAGCTGACTTGGAAAAATCTCCGGATCGAAGCCCATCGAAATTTGCTCAACCCGCAGGCGAGCCAGGATCTCCGGATTGATATCCGACCGGTACAAACCCATTTCGATGCCTTTTTTCAGATTGTCGATGATAGATTGCAAAATCCACTTCTCCTTGTGTTCCTGAAAAATGGCCCAGGCTTTGGGATGGTATTTCCGCAATTCGAACAAAATGGTCGGGTGGACACTGTTCAACGTAAACTTCAGGTGTTGTGCTTCCACAATGAATTCCTCAACCGGATTGGAGACCTTTGACCATATTTCGGTAGCCGTACACTTTTCAAAGTTCAGATGGCTTTCGATACAACTGCATACAATCTCCTCCTTGTCCGCAAAATGCTGGTAAATCGTTTTTTTCGAGACCCCCAGGTGCTTCGCAATTTCATCCATGGTAATGGTACGAAACCCGTAGCGCATAAACAGGTCTTCGGCGGCTGATAAAATTCTATCGCGGGTTTCACGTTCCTTGTCGTCGGTCTTCTTTTCCGTAAAATCACTCTGTCCGCTGGACTGTCTGATCATGGTTTTAGTTTCCTTCTGAATGGTTTGATAATGCATTCGTTTCCCAGGCCCTTGTGAAAAAAGGCTGCAAAACGAATGGTAAGTTTTAGGAGATGTGTGAATGTAAATAATTACGGATGCCAGCTATGCTGTTCCATTCGTGCTGTGGGTACACGGGGGCTTTCACGGCAAAACCTTTCTCTATCTTCTTGGCAAGCTTGTAAATTTTTTGGGAAGGGATGCCCAGATCGTCAGAAAACAGAGCTTCGTCGGGGATCAGGCGGTCATCAATCTCAAAGTCGATGAGAATGTACCGCAGTTTTTCATCAATGGTATTCATAGTCTTGTATGGTAAATTGTTTGTATGGTATGGTTGTAAAAGAGCATCCCCGACAGAACCGCTGCAATACCTGTCCAGGATGGCAACAAAACTACGGAAACTTTTTTGTTACAAAAAGTTTCCGACGGGCTTATTTGACGAAACCCACTTTTTTCCAGACGAAGTGTAGTTTTTACCGGGTGAATGGTAAACGACGGAAACTTTTTTTGATTTTCCAGTTTCCATTGCGTCAGAGTAACACCAGTGCTGATTTTAAAATTCTCATAAAAAGTGTAAAAGTTTGCTCAGCGTGCAATCATCCGCATTGGATAGTCAATACAGATGACGGCAAAGGCGGGTTTTTATTTTTCAAAACATACTATTTTTCACAACTTTTCATGCCGATGCTTTTTGGTATAGTTAACCAACGGTTCAAGGGGTGGTTTTGTGCAGCGATAAGTTGCTAGGATTTGTTTTTTTGCCTATCTTTCATTTCATTTTCCGGCAAAATCGGGTATGTTTCATTAAGCTATGGACGTTTTTCATTCATTACTTGCCAACCAGATCCTGCATCACCTGGGAACCGACCCTGTGATAGACGACAAGCTTCGCAAATTATTGCAGGCCATCAGTCAGTCATATGCCGGCTTGCTGGCTCATGAGAAAAACGGTCCCGGCTCGGAGCAGTTGTTGCAGCAACTGCAAGCCAATGAGGCCCGCTACCGGCAACTGGTAGAAAGTACCACCGACCTGATTTATGAATGCGATGCGAATGGGTACTTCACTTATGCCAATCCGGTGGCCTGCCGTACCTTCGGGTATAGCGAAGCCGAAGTGCGCACCCTTCATTTTACGGAAGTAATAGCACCCGAACACCGGCAGATGGTAAAAGAATTTTATCGACGCCAGTTCGACGAACGGGTGCTTGATACTTACCTGGAATGCAAATGCCTCACCCGCGAAGGCGGCATTGCCTGGATAGGGCATAATGTGCATATGCAGTTGGGCGAATCGGGCAATCATGTGGCTGGGTTCCAAGGCGTGGCACGGGACATGACAGCCGCCAAGAACGCCGAGGAAACCCTGATCCAGGCCCGCCGCATAGCTGAGGAGTCGGTGAAAGCAAAGGAGCACTTCCTGTCGGTGATGAGCCATGAGATCCGCACACCGCTCAATGCGGTCATCGGTTTGTCACACCTGCTTCTGGAAGAAAATCCGTTGCCCAGTCAGGTAGAGCATTTGCAGGCTATCAAGCATTCGGCCGACAGCCTGATGATGATCATCAGTGATATCCTGGATTTTTCAAAAATCGAATCAGGCAAGGTCTCATTTGAGAACATCGAATTTCGGTTGGACGATATTTTCCAGGGCATAGAGAAAAGTCTGGCCTACCGCGCCAAAGATTCCAACTTGCGGCTGCTGATCGACTTGGATTCCCGCTTGCCGGCCTCGGTCATGGGTGATCCGTTGCGGCTCAACCAGATTCTGCTCAACCTGATCAGCAATGCCATCAAGTTTACCGAAAAAGGCTTTGTTGAGGTCAAGGCTCAGGAAGTGAGCCGCACACCCGACACGGTAACCATTGAATTCAAGGTTACAGATACGGGGATAGGCATTCCGTCTGACAAACTTGTGACCATTTTTGACAGTTTTACGCAGGCCACCCGTGAAACTACCCGCAAATACGGCGGCACGGGCCTAGGCCTGACCATCACCAAAAAACTGGTGGAGCTCCAGGGAGGCATCATCCATGTGAAAAGCAAGGTTGGCCTCGGATCTACATTTACCGTACTGCTTACGTTTGAAGTTCCGGTGGCTCCGGTTCCCGCGGCTGTTCCGAACAAGCTGACCGATACGGTTGAACCGGTTTCCGGCACGTTGCAAAATACCTGTGTGTTGCTGGTGGAAGACAACCGGATGAATCAGCTGGTGGTCAAGAAGTTCCTGGAGAAGTGGGGGGTGGCAATCGAAATCGCCGAAAACGGTATTGAGGCCATTGAAAAGCTGCGTGAAAGTTCGTTTGACATTGTGCTGATGGACTTGCAGATGCCGCAGATGGATGGTTACAAGGCCGCCCGCTACATTCGGTACAACATGGACATACCCATCAAGAACATTCCGATAGTAGCACTCACCGCCTCAGCAATGATTGATGTCAAGCGTAAAGTAATGGATGCCGGAATGAACGATTTCATCACCAAGCCGTTTGATCCCCGGGAACTATACCTTAAGATACTGAAATTCACCAACCGCGGTACTCAGCCCGAGGACAACGAGCTGTTTGCGGTTTCGGTGCTGCCCGTTGCCAGCGGTTACGTAAACCTGCAATACCTCGAAGAGATTTCAGCTAGTAACCAGGAATTCATTACCGACATGATACGCCTGTTCCTGCGTCAGATGCCTCAGTTTGTGCAGAATCTGAAGAAGGCATGTGAGAATGCGCACTGGACCGACATGCGCTACATCACCCACAAAATGAAGTCGTCGTTGTCGACCATCGGCATCTTCGAGCTGGAGTCGGTGATGCGGCAGCTGGAAACCTATGCGGCCCAGGAAAGCAACCTTGCCGAAGCCGTACAACTGTGCAACCACATCGAACGGGTTTGCGAAGAGGTGTATCAGGAGCTCCATGAGAAACTGAACGAGCTCACCGTCCGATCCGTCAAAACGAAATAAGTTATGCCCGGACGGCACCTGCGCCAGGAGATTGCGGCAAAGATGACAGAGGGGTTTGCGATTTTCCAGCGATACTATTTTTTCTTTGCTGTCTTTTCGAGAGTGGTTCCAACGCGCAAAATTCCATCGGATCTTCTTCGTTTCGCACGCGTATGTCATTTTGCCAACTGTAGTTTTTTCCATGCCTGAGTTTTGTTTTCGAGAATCCTGTCTGCATTATACCCGCACCGGCACCGGAAGCCGGGTTATGCTAACGTTTCATGGATTTGGACAAACGCAGGAACATTTCCAACCGCTGGCCCGGCAGCTGGCCGGACAGTTCACCATTTATTCGTTCGACTTGTTTTATCATGGCAAGAGCACCTGGCGGCACCGCGGGCAAACCCTGACCAAAACCTACTGGAAAGAATTGATGCAACAATTCCTGGCACAGGAAAATATCCGGACATTCGCGCTGGTCGGCTTCAGCATGGGCGGCAAATTTGCCCTGGCAACGCTGGAAAGCTTTGCCGACCGCATCACCGAACTGCTGCTGATTGCGCCGGATGGCATCAAAACAAACTTCTGGTATAGTCTGGCTACCTATCCTTCCTGGACGCGAAAGATCTTTCGGAGTGTGGTGATCCATCCACGGCGGTTTCAGAATTGGGCCAACTGGATGCGTCAGCTGCGGTTGGTCGACAAAGGCATTGTCCGGTTTGCACAAAGCCAGATGAACACCCGCGAAAAACGCCACCGGGTGTATTATTCCTGGATGGTTTTCAAGGAGTTTGCATTCGACATGCGACACATCGCCGGCCTGATCAACACCCATCACATACCCGTACGGATGTTCCTTGGCAGGTACGACAAAATCATCACCGCCCAGAACATGCAACGGCTCTTAAAGCATATTCCTCAGCATCAGCTGGTTATTTTAGAAGAAGGGCACAACCGCCTCATCGAGGCCGTCGCAGATTATTACAAGAAACAAACCTTGAGCCCATCTGGTTGAAATACCAGCAGTCCAGGTAAAATAGTAGGATTTCAAACCACCAAACCCCTTGGTAAGCTGCCCGACTGACACTATTTTGCAAATGGATTTTGTCTATCAATTTATTAGCACATTTTCATGAAATATTTAATTGCCGGACTCGGCAACATCGGGCCCGAATACGAACTAACCCGACACAACATCGGCTTTTTGGTAGTGGATCAGCTGGCCGACAAACTGCAGACGGATTTTACCATCGACCGGCTGGCGTACCGGGCCGAAGGGCGATACAAAGGCAAGACTCTCGTAATCATCAAGCCGACCACATACATGAACCTGAGCGGAAAAGCCGTAAACTACTGGCTCAAAACCGAAAAAATTCCCCTGGAAAATCTGCTGGTTATCACCGATGACATGGCCCTGGACTACGGTAAGATTCGGGTGCGCGGCAAAGGTTCGCACGGCGGGCACAACGGATTTCGCGACATCGAAGCCGTGTTGCAAACGCAGGAATACCCGCGGCTCCGGTTTGGGATCGGGAGCAATTTTTCCAAAGGCAAACAGGTGGATTACGTGCTTGGCAATTTCAGCAAAGATGAATTTGCCGAATTGCCCCTGCACATTGACCGGGCGTGCGAAGCCATTTTTTCGTTCTGCACCGCGGGGATTGCGCAAACGATGACACAGTTTAACGTATAAAAGTGACCAATGGTGAGAGGGGTAAATGGCTGAATGGTTTGTTTCCAACTAGTATCTTTCAAAACCGCAAAACCTCTCTATGCTCTCTACAAACCATTCATCATCCGGCCATTCGGCTATTTTACCATTCCATTCGCGACTGGCGCCGACGCCCAGCGGGTTTTTGCACATAGGAAACGCCTATTCGTTTATCCTGACGTGGCTGCTGGTGCGCAAGTCCGACGGTTCGCTGCTACTGCGCATCGACGACCTGGATAGTGACCGTGTACGACCCGAGTACATTACCGACATCTTTGAAACCCTGGATTGGCTTGGGCTTGACTGGGACCGTGGGCCGCAAAGTCCGGACGAGTTTGCACAACGGTTCTCCCAGAAACATCGCCTCAATCTGTACCATGAGTTATTGGATCAGTTGCGTACCGAAACCGACCGGGTGTATGCCTGTGACTGCTCCCGCACCAGGATTCAGGATACGTCCACCAATGGCCTTTATCCGGGCACTTGCCGACATAGATACCTGTCTTTGGATATGCCGGAGGTAGCTTGGCGTATCCATGTGCCTGAGGATACCCGCATAACACCCAACGAGCTTCGTTCAAGTCCGATGGGCAATCGGACGTACGTATTGGATGCGGTAATGGGCGATTTTGTGATTCGTCGCAAGGATGGTGTGCCTGCCTACCAGATTGCTTCCCTGGCCGACGACCTGCATTTTGGCATCAATGCCATTGTCCGTGGTGTGGATTTGCTGCCATCGACGGCGACCCAGGTGTGGCTGGCGGCGCTGCTTCAAAAAGATGCCTTTACACAAGCTACCTTTTACCACCATCCCCTGGTAACCGATGCGCACGGACAAAAACTTTCCAAGTCGGCCGGGGCTACCTCTGTTCGGGCTATGCGGGAGGTTTTGCCTTCGCCGCGGATACTATTTCAAACAATGGCCCGCAATTTACATTTGCCACACGAAGAGATTGCGAATGCGCAGGACTTGCTGCAATTGTTTGATTTTCAATTGCCCAAGCGACTTATGTATGGCTAAATAGTTCTTATAAATTTTCCGATTTCCATGTGTCTAATCTTTTGTCAAGAATTAAGCGCATTTTTTCATAGTTTTTTGCATTGTCCGTTACGTAAGCCATTCTATATTGAGAAAATACATTTCTATAATCTTGTGAATAGATAATTGGAAAATAGTATAATGAAAATTGATTGCCTAATTCTGATAGGTGCCATAAATCTAAGCTATCCGCCATATATCCAATAAGCTCCGACCCCTTTAGTTTATCTGCTTTACACTTTTTACTTTCTTCCAAATGGTATTTATAAAAATCGGCACTTAACAACTCATTCTCAACAAGCCACTTCAAGAAGAAACCAACAAATTTTCGAGCCTGAGGATAAGTCTTTGGATATCCTGTTGCTATATGCCAATCTGTGCGATAATATACACTTAAACTGTTTTGAGGAGATTCCACAAATATCTTCTCTAAGTAACCCTCCTGAATTTTCTCATTTATTAATAATTCAGCCTCCTGTACAGCATTTTGTATTGTTCCACACCCCTTTGAATAAGAGTAGATATTATGATACATATGCCCTTCTGTTATACTTACATGGGTTGTATTATCGATTTCCACCCTGAAATGAAATATTCCCTGTGAAGTATGTTTCTCGAAATATCTTATCATTTTACATTAACGTGTTTGATTACATCCAAAGGCCATTCTCACTACTTTGGTTCTGGTGAAGAAACAGTCAAATAAACATTATTCTGAAATAAAAATATTGCAGGTTTTGGAACAATATGTGTAAAGTCTTTTATTTCTCTGTTTTGGTGTCAAGAGTAAAAATAAACTCTTCAAAGGATAGTTGACGAAAAAGCAAAGCCTTGATTTTCAATTGCTTCAGATGATTGTTCATGGAAGCCATTGACACAATCCACTTATGAGTTATCTAATGTGTCTACAAACAAAAACTCCAAAGTCAGCGACTTTGGAGTGAAGACGTAGCGTTTGAAGGGTTATCGGATCACTATTTTCTTAGAAAAAGAGCCCTCCGGTGTGGTGAACTTTAGCCAATAAACTCCTGGTGACCCTTTGATGCGAAGAGCTAACGATTTGACATTGTTTTTGTCTACCGGGTAGGACAAAACAACCTTGCCCAAGGCATTGACGACTTCTATTTTTTGGATCAGCAAAGAAACATTGGAGTAGTCTACCACAAAAGCCCCTTCCGAAGGATTCGGAAATACTTTTATCTGGGCTGCTATGCGCGGTTCAATAGCGGTTGGTTCTTGCGTAATGGCAAATTCCTTCACACTTGTAGCCATGCCCGCTTCATTACTGACAGTGATCTTACTGGTGCTCACATTTGCAGGTGCCTCCACCACCAACTGCGTGGGGGTAGCGCTGATTATTTTCGCGGTCTTGTCACCAAACCTCACCGCGATCTTTGTCTGCGTAGAATCCAGATAATTGCCTGTGAGAATTACCTGGGTGCCTGCTTTGCCGCTTTCAGGTGAGAAGCTGGCAAGAATGGGTTTGTTGAGCAGTACCTTACCCGCCTCCAACGCAGTAGCCTGATTAACTACCGGAGGAATGTCGTACATGACATTGTATGTTGTGTTGGTACGTACCGGATCGTTGTAATCAAAGAAGATGTCGGCGAAGTTCGCAATACCGGTTTTGGGCCCGATGCTGGTTTTGGCTTTGATCGTAAACGTAACAAATCCGTTACTTCCGGCCTGGTTCGTACTGCTATCCGGTAAGTTGATTTTATTGAAAGTCCATTTCAGTACCGGGCGGCCTTTGCCACTTACACTAAAGCTGTACGCATGCGAGGCGGCCCCAAGCTTTAACGTAGCCGGATCTAGATTTTCGGATAACGTATCTACCAACACAACCGTGTACGCCACGTCGGTACCCGTGTTCTGGAATCGAATGGTATATGCCAGTTCGGCTTTGGTGGGTGTATAGTGTTCGCTGGTAAGCCCGGTCGGAAATACCAGTTTGTCATTGGGATCGTACGAATCCCGTATCATCTGGCAATCACTGGCTATTTCCGGCTCCCGGTCATCTTGCGGAAATTGGTTGACAAATCCGGTACTGATCACTTCGTTTACTGTAGCCCGGCACCCCTCCAGGGTAATATTGCTTTGTGTTTTACGCGGATGATCCGGACGCTGATCCGCTTCCAGACGCACAGTTTTGCCATTGGCGGGTATGCGCAGGATGAGGCTGTCGCCGGCTACAAGCTTGAAATTCTTTTGTAACGAAAGCTGTGCGTTGAGATAAATCCGAAAGCTAGAGCTGTCGGTCATATCCTTGCCTGTGTTGGCAAGAACAAAACGCACCCGTCCGTTTTCAATGCATTTTCCTTTCAAGGCAATATCCGACTCATCCCAGGTATTTTTAGGTACCGTGCAATTGTTGACAGGTGTCATCCACACCTGCGTACAGGCTGTCAGGCCTCTGACGGCATTGACACAGATAACCGAATCAATGATTTGAATGCTGCCGCCTTTTCCAGGTGCCAAGGTGCCAATATCGAAGACATAGACAGAATCTTTTCCCAAGGTGTAGGGCTTGTCAGCAGTTAACAGGCGGACCGAGGATGGCAATTTGAGATGCACTTTTGTGCCAGCTGCCGCCGCAAATCCATCGTTCCGGTAGTTGACGACCGTGTTGTTCTGAAAACACCTTCTTCGGCGGTCTGACTGTACAGAAACAGATAGTAGTGAACACAGGGTGGCCCGGTTACCGAAATTTATGTTCTTTGCCGTATCGCCACGGGTAACCAGCCGGACTTGTTGTGCACTTTGATTGGCAGGGCAGGTTTGCTCTACTATGCGGCCTTTGTCCTGGCCGATGAGCTGGCGCACGCTGTAAGTGCCCGTGTCTGGCAGGTTAATGGTGTATCTTCCTATAGAGTCCGTAAACGCGTAGTAATTGCCCGGTTCGGCAACAACGGTTATGCCCGATAGCCCAATTTCGCCAGTATTTATGATGCAATTTCCATTATCATCGCGAAAAATATTCCCTGTGATTGTATTTCTGGGTGGCATAGCGGAGATGATCCAATAGTCCAGGCCACCTTTGTTAGGTTGAGACTTATCATTGGATTGTCCAGACAAGGAGTAGCCACCCAATATGTAATCATCATTCATTGGCGAGGCTGCTATTATGTAGTCATCATTCGGTCCTCCGAAAGCCTGATTCCATAATTTGAGTCCACTGCTGTTTACTTTTAAAACCCAATAATCATATCCTCCCTTACCATCTACAGTTTTATCTTCGGAGAGGGAACCATTTGAATATCCGACTAACAGAAAGCCTCCATCTGATGTTTTCAGTGATGTACGCAGGTTATCATCAGCATCGGTTCCAAAACCTTTCTCCCAGAGTTTGTTGCCATTTTTATCTGTTTTGATGATCCAGTAATCTCTTCCACCTTTACTGGTTGTAGTTTTGTCTCCACTTTGTGAACTGTAGGAATCACCCGTAATCAAAAACTCTTCGTCTGAAGTGACAAGAACTGAGTAGGCTCCATCATTATTGTTACCTCCGTAAGTCTTGTCCCAGATCTTGTTGCCATTTTGATCGACTCGGACTATCCAATAATCGGTACCTCCTTTGTTGGATTCTGTTTTGTCACCGGAGGAAGTGCTCAGCGAGCTGCCTACAAGCATGTAGCCATTGGATGGGACAGCCGAAATTCCTCTAAGGTTGTCATCATCACTACCGCCCAAGGTTTTATCCCAGATCTTATTGCCATTTTCGTCAATGTTAACCAGCCAGAAATCATTTCCCCCTTTACTATTTTGTGTTTTATCCGAAGATTGGTTAGAATTAGAGTCTCCACCTAACAAAAATGTGCCATTATTTAGAAGAATGGCAGAATGAAGAATATCCTGAGCACTACCGCCCAAGGTTTTATCCCAGATCTTGTTGCCATTTTGGTCTATCAATACTAACCAATAGTCATAACCACCCTTGGTATTGGCTGATTTATCTCCCGATGTGGTAGAATTAGAAGAACCTGCCAATAAAAAATTCCCATTAGGCATAATTACTATTGTCCTTAACTTGTCATCACCTGTTCCCCCAAAACCTTTCTCCCAGAGTTTGTTGCCATTTTTATCTGTTTTGATGATCCAGTAGTCAGAACCACCTTTGCTGTTTGTAGTTTTGTCTCCAGATATAGCGGAAGAGGAAAGACCGCCTAATAAGATACCTCCATCAGGAGTCTGGCATACCGAATTGAGAATGTCATCGTTATTTCCTCCAAAAGTTTTGTCCCATTGTTTAAAAACTTGTGCACATAAAGGGATGTAGTTTAAGAAACATAAAAAGATAGTACAGACAAAAATAGATACTTGTTTTTGCATAGAATGGATATGTAGGATTTCTATGCAAAATAAACAGCAATACTGAGTTTTTCGCTTCGAAATGGAACAAATTCTTACCTGCAAAATACAAACGCCTCCTTGTTTCTGAGGAGGCGTTTGTAAAAAATAGCTTGTCAAGTGTATTACCGGACCGTACCGCCATTGGTAATCAGTGTTTCCGGGCTCACAAAGGCCAGCTTGCCGTCGGCATTCTCGGCCATCAGGATCATGCCTTGCGAGGTAATGCCTTTGATGTCGCGTGGGGCAAGGTTGGCAAGCAGACACACCTGCTTGCCGATGATCTCTTCCGGTTTGTAGTGTTCGGCAATGCCGCTCACCACGGTACGTTTGTCCAGACCGGTATCCAGCTTCAGTTTGAGCAGCTTCTGCGTTTTCGGCACGGCTTCGGCGGCCAGAATGGTGGCTACCCGGATGTCCATTTTCTGGAAGTCGTCAAAGGTAACAGCTTCTTTGGCCGGAGTCACCGTTTTGGTAGCCAGTTCGTTGGCTTTTTTCGAATCCTCCAGTTTCTGCACCTGTGCCTGAATGGCCGTATCTTCAATCTTTGGAAATAGTATCTCTTCCGAAGCAAAAACCTGTCCGGCGGTAATCAAATCTATACTACCGGCTCGGTTCCAGTTGAAGGCAGAGACATTCAGCATCCGGTAAATCCTGGGCGAGGTAAACGGCAAAAACGGTTCCGACAAAATGGCCAGACTCGCCACTACCTGTGCCCCCAGGTTCAGGATAGTTTTGACCCGATCCGGATTTTCTTTGATCTTCTTCCAGGGCTCGGTGTCGGCCAGGTATTTGTTACCCGCATGCGAAATGCCCATCAACAGTGACAACGCTTCCCGGAATCGGTAGTTTTCCAGGGCTTCCGCAATTTTGCCCGGAGCCTCGGCCAGCGTTTCGATCAGCTCTTTGTCAATGTCGTACAACTCCCCGCGTGCGGGCACTTTGCCTTCGTAATACTTGTGGGTAAGGGTAATGATCCGGTTAATAAAATTACCCAGATTGCCCGCCAGTTCACTGTTATTTTTGGTCTGAAAATCTTTCCAGGTAAAGTCATTGTCTTTGGTTTCCGGCGAAATGCTGGTGAGCATGTACCGCAATACATCCTGCTTGTCGGGAAATTCCTGCAAATACTCGTGCAGCCACACCGCCCAGTTACGCGAGGTCGAAATTTTTTCGCCTTCCAGGTTCAGGAATTCGTTGGCAGGCACGTTATCGGCCAGAATGTAACTGCCTTCCACCTGCAACATGGCCGGGAAGATAATACAGTGAAACACAATGTTGTCTTTACCGATAAAGTGCACCAGTTTGGTTTCCGGGTCTTTCCAGTAGGTTTTCCAATCAGTAGAGGTGCCGGGATGCGTTGTTTCGGGAAGCGAAGTGGCATACGTCTCTGGTGTGGCTCCCATTTTCTTGGCGGTGAAATAATCTTTCGTAGCCGAAATGTAGCCAATCGGGGCCTCAAACCAGACATACAGCACTTTGCCATCGGTATCGGGCAGGGGCACTTTAATACCCCAGTCCAGGTCGCGGGTCATGGCGCGGGGTTGCAGGCCTTGCTTGAGCCATGACTGGCACTGGCCAGCCACGTTGGTTTTCCATTCCGGATGGGAGTTAATGTACTCCTCAATCTGTGGCTGTAATTTATCCAGCGGCAGATACCAGTTTTTGGTAGGCTTCAGCACCGGCTTGGCTCCCGACAGTGCTGAACGGATGGGTTCTTTCAGCTCGGTTGGGCTAAGGGTAGAACCGCAACGTTCGCACTGGTCGCCGTAGGCATTCGGATTGCTGCAAATGGGGCAAGTACCCACAATGTAGCGGTCTGCCAGGAATTTTTTGGCTGTTTCGTCGTAATACTGGTCCGTTTCCCTTTCCAGGAATTGTCCCTTGTCGTACAAGGTTTTGAAAAACTCCTGCGACGTTTCGTGATGCACCTTCTTGCTCGTGCGCGAATAGATGTCAAACGAAATGCCGAAATCCGCAAACGAGTCGCGAATCTGTTTGTAGTATTTATCAACGACTTCCTGCGGCGTAATGCCTTCTTTCTCAGCACGAATGGTAATAGGTACACCATGCTCATCGGTGCCGCTGACAAACAGCACATCGGCGCCTTTGGCCCGCAGGTAGCGTACATAGGTATCGGCCGGAATGTAACAGCCCGCCAAGTGACCAATGTGGATCGGTCCGTTGGCATAAATCAAGGCTGCTGTTATGGTATATCGTTTTGGATTCTGGATCATAGGGTGTAAAAATAAATTGGGTTGCAAAGTACGAAATCAACAAAACAAGTCGAAAAAAAATCCCGAATTGACAGGCTTCCGGGTTTTAGGCCCTGAACCGATACTATTCTTGTATGGTACATGCAAAAACGGAATTATTTTGCTTTGTAAGTCGGAAATGTATTTTTTTATAAGCGATTGTAGGATTGTGTTAGTAAAAAATGTTAAAAAGTTTTGATGTGATCTGATGCCGTTTATCTTGCAATAGAATGAATACATTTTTTTCATCGGCAGCAACCTGGTTAAAAAGCTTTACTGATGCAATGGTCCTTAGTTGTTTACTCAACAAACTACGTTTATGAAAAATCTTTTGGCGTTTCTATTGATTTGCCTGCCTTTGTGGGCCATAGCTCAAGACAAACCCGCCAAAGTACGTTATGACCCCGGCAAGTGGTATGTCGGCGTGCGACTAGAGACATACTGGTTTTCTACTAATGGCGATTTGTTTATCCAAAGCACACAGGTGCCTCCTTCGGCTGTCGGAGCAGGCTTCAATGTCTGGTTTGGTCAGCACGTAACTCGACATATTGATGTGCAGGCAGGTATGTTCTTTGATCTGAACAGTGCCAACAGCGCCACTCAGTCTATATACACCCGCATGATAAACGATACGACCACATACCAACAGACACGCTTTATAGGGCGACGTCCGTTCTATCTACCAGTAGTACTTAAAGTTACGCCTTTTGGCAGTCATCGTCGCATTCAGCCCTATCTGTTGGCCGGCGTAAGCATGGCCGTGGGTCGTGCGAATAAAACGACCCGGGAATACGATACAGGTCGCCCTGTTGTGTACAATGTTTCTTCTGAAAAAGAAGGAATTAAAGCTCTGTTTGGTGCTTACATGGGCATTGGCCTGAAAGTACGGGTAGTGGATCGTATCTCTTTGTCACTGGATGGTGCATTTGGTAAAAACCTGACCCGTAACGGAAGCATTACTGCTAACGGTGGTTTTGGTTTCCTGTACGATATTGCGCCAGCGCAATAAAATACAAAACCCTGCCTCGGAAAGAGGCAGGGTTTTGATAGTTGGAAACCTACTATTTTAAACCTTGAACTTTCCTTTCAGGTAATTGATCGCCATCATATACGCATCTTCTGCTTTTTCTTTGTCGTACTGCGGATTACTCGGATTGGCAAATGCGTGTTCGGCATCGTAGCTTTTGACAGTCACTTTTTTGCCCGCGGCTTTCATGTCTTTCTCAAACTGAGCCACTACGGCAGGCGAAATCCACTGTTCTTTGCCCGCAAACAATCCCAATACGTCGGTATTCAGCGTTTTCAGGCGGTTGACGTCTTTTTCAGGCATGCCGTAAAACATCACACAACCCACGGCCTGTTTGCCAGCGGCCAGTACTGCCTGTAACGAACGGGCACCGCCAAAGCACCAGCCCACGGTAGCAATCTTGGCCGATTTGCCGGCATAGTCGATGGCTCCTTTGGTAATGGCATCCAAACGCTCGGGTTTGGCTTCGCCCATGTATTTGCCGGCGGTCTGCGGGTCAGTGGCTACTTTGCCATCGTACATATCCAGGGCCAACACGTTTACTTCGCCTTTCAGGTCGTTGTAATATTTTTCCGCTTCCCGCTTGATGTGGTCGTTGAGGCCCCACCACTCCTGAAAAACAAACAAATATTTATCGGTTTTTTTCTTGGCTTTGATTTCAAAGGCACTGGCGGTTTGTCCATCCGCGGTTTTGTAGGTAATCATGGAGCCTTCACCTTCGTACACATAGGCCAAAGGGGCCAGGTGGCTGGCTACAAACGCAGGATCATCGGTCAGGCGTGCCATGGCATCGGTAGCGGAAATCTGGCAGCAGCTTTCCACACGTTTTTGAGCAAATGAAAAAATACCTGCGGCAAGCAAAGTGATACAGGTGAATAGTAGTTTTTTCATAATAGGTATAAGGGGTTTGAACAAAGTATATGTCTATACCTATAATTCAAATTACGGCAAAAATGTTTCGGATTTGGTAAAAAAGAAATAGTATTCCGGAAAAACCAAAAAAAGGGCCCTGTAGGGGCGAACCCGTGTGTTCGCCTAGGTCGTTCGTGTCGGTCTGGGCGGGATTATCCGAATCGTTGGGCCGGGTATCAGAATCCGGACATGACCTGCTCGAAACAGGGCGGACACACGGGTTCGTCCTAAAAAAAAACCAATGCTACGCCTGCTTCAGTTCAAAAATTGTAATTTCCGGAGGCATGCCTACGCGGCCCGGAAAGCCCAGGTAGCCATACCCGCGATTGACGTACAGGTACTGCTCCTTTCCGGCGGCATTGGGTTCCCGATACAAACCAGCCCATTGCTTGTACGCATATTTGACCGGACTCCATTTGATGTCTCCTATTTCTACCCCAAACTGTGCTCCGTGGGTGTGCCCGGCAAAGGCCACGTCAATATCCGGATATTGTGGACGCACCTGCGCATCCCAATGGCTGGGGTCGTGCGACAACAGCAGTTTTACAGTTGCATCCTCCGTTCCTCGATAGGCTTTTGCCAGGTTCCCATGCTGGACAAACCGGCGGCCCCAGTTCTGGATGCCGATGATGCTGATTTCGTCGCCGTTTTGCACCAGCTTGCGGTTTTCGTCCATGAGCAGATCCCAACCCAGGAGTTTGTGCGCGTGCATCAGATTCTTGAGGTTTTGCATCTTGGCGTCTTCACTTTCCCAAGCTACGTAGTCGCCGTAGTCGTGATTGCCCAGGGTTGAGTATACACCCAGTGGTGCTTTCACCTTCTGAAAGATAGGGATATAGTCCTGTACTTCATCGGCTGTGTTATTGACCAGGTCGCCCGTGAAAAAGACAACATCCGGCTTTTCGCGAAGCAACAGGTCCACCCCGCCCGTGACGGCGCGTTTGTTGAAAAAGCTGCCCGAGTGGATGTCCGACAACTGGGCAATGCGGATGCCGTCAAACGAAGCGGGCAGGTTAGGTAGCCGCAACGTGACCCGCCGGATGCGGTAATCGTGTGCTCCCAGCAAAATGCCGTATCCGACACCGATCAGCGGCACGGCTCCGGCAATGGCAGCCGTTTTGAGCAAAAACTCCGACCGGGGAATTAAGGGTGCATTTTCGGCAATGGGGGTTTTGGCTTCTGTCGGGATACCTGCCTGTCCGGCAGGCAGGCCAGATTGGGAGCCGGAAAACTTGTAGACAATCCATCTGCCCAGCCGTACGATGTCATCAAATAGCACAAAGATACCTGCAAACAGTTTGATGAGCAGATTGGTAAATACCAGGGTCATCAGGAAATTGCGCATGGTAGAGCCTTGCATTCCGGGAATGAGAAAAAAGACCAGCAAGGACACTACCGAACCTATGGAGAATGCCAGCGAAACCCATTGCGCCGGACGGCGCCAGGGTTCGGGCAAAAACCGGAGGGCATGGTATACATAGTAATCGACTCCAAAAAATACGCAGACGATAAGTAACAGAACCAACAAACGGGAAGCCATAAAGGTAGAATAGTAAAGTATGATTTGATTTTTTGTAAAGCAATGTGAATTCTGAATTAGCCTTTGTCTATTCTTGAGAGGAATATTATTAGTCTATCAAGTGTTTCTTTTTGTCGCTTAGTTGATTTACAACCCCAACCATTGTTCTTTCCTAGCGCCCTTGTTACTTTTTGCTTGCCCAAAAAGGGGCTCAAACGTGAGTTTGAGAGCCTGCCTGTGTGAGTGCAAAAAAGGCACTTGCGCCAAATCGAAGATTGACTTCGTCGAACTTACGTTTGGTTTCACCGAACTTGCGTTTCAGCGAAGCTAATGCTTCTGCCCGCAAGGCTCACGCCAACCTCGCTGGCGAAAGAGACCTGCACACCTGCACTGCCTACCGTGATTGAAATGAGCAAGAGCAGTCTCTCTCCATCCCCTCACGCAGATAAGTAAGTTCGTTTCGCGACTGTTAAAGTCAGAGGGATTTAGGGCAAGGTATTCTTTGTCTCCTGTGTCTATGCTAAAAGCGGGCCCGCGACTTACTTGTTTGCATAAAGACGCAATGCCTGGAAAATTATTTTTATACAGGCATAAAATCATGAGAGAGTGGCAATAATTCCTAACTTCGGGCTTTCGTTGCAACTCATTTTCCCCATGTATATTTACCAAATCGATTCGTTTACCAGCCGGGTATTTGGCGGCAATCCGGCGGCGGTGTGTTTATTGGATAATCCGGCTGATGAGACCTGGATGCAAAAGCTGGCGTTGGAAATGAACCTGTCGGAAACAGCTTTTGCCTGGCCTGAAGCTGACGGGTACCGCCTGCGCTGGTTTACGCCCAAAGTGGAAGTGGATCTTTGCGGCCATGCCACGCTGGCAACGGCACACGTACTCTGGCAGCTAGAGATGCTAGGCAATGGGGAATCGGCTCGTTTCCACACGCGAAGCGGCTTGCTGACCTGCACCCAAAACGGCGATTGGATTGAAATGGATTTTCCGGTGAAGCTGGCAGTGGAGGTACCGGCTCCGGCAGGCCTGGCGGATGCACTGGGTCTGACGCCGCTGTTTGTCGGCAATAACAAAATGGACTACCTGGTAGAGATTGAGTCGGAAGAGCAACTGCGCAGCCTGAAGCCTAACTTTTCAGAACTCAGCAAACTGCCCATCCGGGGCACCATTGTCACGGCCCGCAGTCAGTCGCCGGACTATGATTTTGTCTCCCGTTTTTTTGCACCGGCCGTTGGTGTCAACGAAGATCCGGTTACCGGATCGGCACACACGGCGCTGGCACCGTATTGGGCCGCCAAACTCGGCAACACCGAACTGGTCGGCTACCAGGCGTCGGAGCGGGGCGGTGTGGTCAAAGTAACTTTGAACGGAGATCGCGTACTTCTCGGCGGACAAGCCGTGATGGTGATGAAAGGAGAGTTGTATATGTAGTAGATTCGGCTTCAGCCGAATCTACTGTGTCATTCCTGAGCATTGATCAGATCCAGCAGAACCTCCTGCGTGTTTTTCAAAGAAGATACGCTCTGTTTGTAAACCACATTGTCAATCTTCCAACCGTCTTCGTTGATCAGAACCACTTCGTCCTGCCACGATACATTGTCTTGTGAATTCTTGAAATTGACCTTTGCTGTAGCTTGATCTCCGTTGATGGTAACCTCGCCGATGGTAAACGAGTCTTGTCCTTCGTAAACACTCGTAAAAATGTCCCCTTCAATCATCATCGGTTTATCAGTTGTGTTGTCGCTGTTTTTGATCTTTTCCGCCTCTGCTTTTTCCCGTTCCGTGGCTTTGTCAATCAGTTCGGATAGTTTCTTGGAGAGCAGGCTTTTGTCGGCCGTCCGGTAATCGGTACGATGTGTTTTGTAAAAGGTCTTCAGGGTGTTTTCTATTTCAGTTTTGGCATTGTTGCTACAGGAGAGTAGGACTACGCTGAGCAGTGAAATAAGAGAGCCGGTAAGAGCTTTTTTCATACAGGTGTCTTGTTAATGTGTGTAGTTAGTAATCTTCAACTCTATTAGTGAGGTTTTCCGGAGAAAAGTAAAAAAAATATTTTTTTATATCTGCGTATAATAGAATGATTCCTGCTATTTTTAGAACTTTCTACTGAGCATTTTTCATTCAATCGTTTGTTTGACTACCCCATGAAGCAGGTTTTTTGTTTTTTCTGGATACTATTTTTTGCCAGCGCTTTTGTACCATTCCGATACACACCTGCCGAATTTGTACCCTATACGCAAACCATTCCGGCGTCGGAGGTATCGTTCAAGATGGTGGCCATTCCGGCGGGCGAATTCCTGATGGGGAGCTCCGAAGCCGAAGCCAAACGCAAACCCGACGAAGGGCCGCAGCACAAGGTGAAACTGGATGCGTTCTGGATGAGCGAAATGGAAGTGACCTGGGATATGTTTGAACTGTATGCCTACAAAGAACTCGAAAAGAAAACGGCCGAAAACCTGTCGGCAACCAATGTGCTGACTAACAAAGCCGTAGATGCCGTGTCGCGGCCCACCACGCCGTATGTGGACATGTCGTTCGGGATGGGCAAAACCGGCTATCCAGCCATCTGCATGACCCATTACGCGGCGGTGCATTTTTGCAAGTGGCTGTATGCCAAGACGGGCGTGTTTTACCGTTTGCCCACCGAAGCCGAATGGGAATACGCCTGCCGGGCCGGTACCACCACACCGTATTCGTTTGGCGACAGTCCGGACCAATTGGGCGAATACGCCTGGTATTACGAAAATAGCAACGGCAAAACGCAGCGGGTTGGCAAAAAGAAGCCCAACCCGTGGGGCTTGTACGACATGCATGGCAACGTGGCCGAATGGACCTACGACCAGTATGTGCCGGAGTATTACAAGCAACTGGCTGGCAAAACCGCGGTGAATCCGGTGGTGACGCCTACCAAATTGTACCCGCATGCGGTGAAGGGCGGCTCGTGGGATGACGATGCCGACAAGCTGCGGAGTGCGGCCCGGCGTGGTTCCAACGCACAGTGGAAAAAACGTGACCCGCAGCTACCGCGCAGTGCCTGGTGGCTCACCGATGCGCAGTTTGTCGGCTTCCGGGTGATACGGCCGTTGAAACAACCGACTCCGGAAGAAATTGAAAAATACTTTTACAAAGCGATTACAGATCAGTAATTCGGAGGTTTTGGCTTTTGCAAGGATACTATTTTGAATGAGAATCAACTGTCTGGTGCGTTCATCCATAGATTTTGTAACACGCCCGTAAGCGTAAATGTACCGTAGTGAAAGATATACAGACCATGAAAAAGGAAAATTCACAAATCAGAAATATAGTGTGATACATATAATTACAGATGTTTTAGATGCATTGCAGACCATTAGACGAAACAGATCTGTATGTTCTTTTTCAAGAGCAGGAAGACGTTTTTCTTGTTGAAAAGGGTACTAATGCCGAGCTATGGAGAACCTGGATGTATGGTAATCCGACGTGTGGAGTGATAGGGCGTTCAAACGAATGGGTGATCGTTGGTGGAGAAAAATTAATCGTCTGGAGGAACGCCGAATTGAAAGTCATCAACGATACAGATCTCAATTGGATTCATAGAATAAGACAAACCGGAGAAACACAAATTCAGATGTTGACGGATCCTTGGGAAGAAAATGCATCCATATGGTCATATGACATTTATATGGAAGAAAAGATAAAGATCCGAGATTTTCCGGATTACAGATTGAAAGAATATACAGAGGACATCGAATGGTAGACAGTCTGTGCCACTCTTGATGTTAGTCAAGGCAAAGCACAGGAAATACCAACGATGGCAGCTGGTTTATGTGTTGCAGACCGGGAAATCTGGTTTTTGGCTTTGCAAAGCCTAATTTTTCTATCCCTTTTTTGGACAAGCAGAAAAGAAACAGGTACTGCAAGCGGAGCAATTAGAATATTAACGGATTCAAGTTGCGTGCTATTTAATCTGACATTTATAGGGCGCAATGCGAAGCACCAGCCCGTTAAAAAGTGCGTGAGCCTTTTTGCCCAGCGGGGGCGGGCTGCTACCTTGGTCTGTGGCACAGAGACCAGCCAAGTTTCCGGTCTGTATGCCACAGACCAAGGTGAATGAATTCCTTTCGTTGGGAAAGCAAAGACAAGGAAGAATGCTACAAACAGAGAAAGGTAAGGATTTGAAAGCAAACATAAACTAACATGCTACTTGAATTATAGTAGCCATTTCATTCATAGAATTGATTGTCGAACGTTTTTAACACCTAAATTTTTAACATCATGGAAAATACCAATACTTCCCGCCGCGATTTTGTCAAAAGTTCGGCGTTGCTGGTCGGAGGCCTGAGTGTCGGCTTGTCTGCGGAAGCCAGTGCCTACGTGGCTGGAAAAGATACCATCAAGGTAGCCATCATCGGCTGCGGGGGCCGGGGGCGTGGTGCCTTGAGGCAAGCCCTGAGTGCATCGCCCAAGGTGAAAGTAGTGGCTATGGCTGATGCCTTCCGCGACCAACTCGACCAGTGTTACCAGATCATCACCACACCCAGTGCATCGACCGACAAGCCGATCGATGTGAAAAAGCAGGTTGATGTGCCGGAAAAGAACAAGTTTGTCGGATTCGATGCCTACAAGCAAGCCATTCCGCTGGCCGATGTGGTCATTCTGACCACGCCTCCCGGTTTCCGGCCCATTCATTTTGAAGAAGCGGTGCGGCTGGGCAAGCATGTGTTCATGGAAAAACCCGTGGCTACCGATGCCAATGGTGTGCGTCAGGTGATTACGGCCGCTGAAGAAGCCAAGAAGAAAAATCTGAAAGTAGTGGTGGGCTTGCAGCGGCACTACCAGACGTCGTACCTGGAAACCCTGAAACGCGTGCAGGACGGCATGATTGGCGACATCATCGGGGCCAACTGCTGGTGGAACAGCGGCGGAGTGTGGGTGAAGGAACGCCAGCCCAACATGACCGAAATGGAATACCAGATGCGCAACTGGTATTACTTCAACTGGCTCTGCGGCGACCATATCAACGAACAGCACATTCACAACATTGACGTGATCAACTGGTTCAAAGGCGGCTTCCCGGTGAAAGCCGTGGGTATGGGCGGCCGCCAGCAACGCACCGACAAGAAATTTGGCGAAATTTTTGACCACCACCACGTCGAGTTTGAATACGCCGACGGCATGATCCTGAACAGCCAGTGCCAGCACTTCGAAGGTTGCGCCAACAATGTGTCGGAGCTATTGATCGGTACCAAAGGCAAGGCGACCGAAGGCAAGATTATGGATTACAAAGGCAACACTGTCTGGCGGCACCGGGGCGACGAAGACCGAGATCCGTACCAGGTCGAGCACGATGTGTTGTTTGATGCCATTATCAACAATAAGCCCATCAACGATGCCGAGCATGCCGCCAAAAGCACCATGACGGCCATTCTGGGTCGCATGGCCACCTATTCGGGCCAGCCGATTGCCTGGGACGAGGCGTATAACTCCACGATGAGCATTATGCCCAAGACCTTCGCCTGGGATGCCGAAACCCCTACCAAGCCCGATGCCAATGGATTTTATCCGGTTCCGGTGCCTGGCAAGACGAAGGTGATGTGACGCATGCCACTGACAGATGAAACAATGTGTAACCAATAAACAAAAGAGGAAACCATCGGTTTCCTCTTTTGTTTTCTAAGGGAATAAGTCTGGAATTTTGGGGTTTTGCACGCTACAGACGTGCTGGTTGAGTCTTCCCGCAGCGACCCGCGCGCAACTACAGCAGTTCGACTCTCCTGTTGTCCGGCAAAACACCTGTCAGAACCTTTGTATTACATTCAGTACAACGCCATTCTGCCGGGCAACCGTCGGAAAGCTGTCTACACTCCAGGTAAATTTCTTGGGTTTGTCTTCCCGATGGATTAGCAATTTGTAAGCACTGGTAAGCATCGTCAGGGTGCCTACACCAATGTTGAGCAGGGAAACTCTGTTGTGATCTTTGTAGCTTTTGTACACCAAACCATTCTGGTCGCTGTCAAAGTAAGGGGTTTCCCTCTCTTTCTTTTTGTAAGCAGTCGCTCCCCACACGGCAGAGGCAGTGCCGGTAATTAACCCGACAACGGGCACCAGCCTGGGTGTGCCCGGCTGGTTGAGCTGACTGATATTGATTGCATTGACTGACAGATTGATGCCTCCGAGAATGGATGATCCAATGCCATAGCCAGCCGAAATCTGATTTGATTCCATGGGAGGATTCAGATACCCGTATTGGGGTTGGATCATGGCACATTCGTCCAGCGTTAGTCCCGAGTTGTTCACCCATGCCGTCAGCTCGGGCAGGTGCATGTCCCTGATCTTTTCGTATTGAAAAAGCGAGTTTATTTTCTCCGCCAATGCCCGCCCGGCCGATTGCTCAATCAGGTAGCCTACGGCACAGATGTTGCCCTTCCGGTCAATGAAGCAGGGCTTCCGTTCGTAGGGATAGTCATAGTTGGATGGAAACCTGGCTTCCTCAATGTAGTGGTGCAGTTTATCAAGTAACTGTAACCGTTGGTTTCGCTGAGCTTCACTCAAATGCCCGGTTTCTTTCCGGCGAAGCAACTGTTCAATGTAACACAGATGCGTCTGAATACGAAGCTGTTCATTGGTGGACGCATGCGGTTGCCGGCCAAACGCTTCTGTAAAACTGAGATCACCTACCAGGTCATTAACCGTTTGGGATGAGTTCGGCTGATCAAACCAGCTATGAAAAACGCTGAATGGCAGCATCAGCACAGAAAAAAGAGTAACTGTTTCATAGGTGTAATGAATTATGGGTTAAGATATTACCATGACCCTCAAAGTGTTCGGATGGTTGCATCGAATAATTACTCAACCTGTGATTTTTGGCAGGGCCGCTGAGAAGTAAAAGCAACTTGCTGGCAGCACGGAAATAAGCAGAGGTCTTTGTTCGTTTGGCTTGACCTCTTTTTTCTAAAAATAACGTGAACTATGGGGTATTGCGCACGTAAAATATTGATTTTCACAATTTAAGGCGATGTGCGAAGCACGAGCCTGTAAAAAAGTGCGTGAGCCCAAAAATCCCGCGGGCCAAGCGTTGGCTTAGCGGGGCGAAGCTTTGGGATTTTTTGCCCTTTTTGCATTCACACAAATCTGGCTCAAAAACTCACGTTTGAGCCCCTCCGCACAAATCTGGCCCAAAAACTCTCGTTTTTGTCCTGGGTAAGCAAAAAGTAACAGGTGCTACAAACAGAGAAACCATTGGAATAGCAAACCCCATAGTTCACGTTAAAAATAGTATCTCCGGCAGGCCCAAAACCTGCCGGTTCTCATTGAGAGGTCATTGGCCAGCAGCCGCCAGAGCCAATGCCCGGAAGCGGAACAGATAATACGGTGCTGATGCACGCATGTGGTCCTTGTTTTTCATCATTACATCCGGAATGTCACTGTCGGCTACGTATATATAGCCATCCGGACTAAAACTGAGTCCATCGGGCCAGCGCATCTTCGGATGGGCTACCAGGGTGCGCAGCCGGCGTGTCGAATCGATTACGGCAATGGCCCCGTCTTCGATAGAAGTTACATAGAGGGTATTTGCGTTGTCGATGGTAAGCCCGTCGCATTGCGGTTTGCGGGCGTAGCGTTCCAACTTTTGGCTGAGCTGGGCCGGAGTCAGGCTTTCATTGTTCAGATCGCTTGCCCGGATGCGGTACATCCACTCGCCTGCCATGGGGCCGTAGTACAGCCATTTGTTTTTCCGGTCCAGGGCAATCGGGTCCACGGCCGGGTGAAAATGGTACAGCGGACCCACCGGTGCCATTTCCCGCCCCTGGTTGACTACCCGGTAATCGCCCGCCACCACTGAAGAATCGTTTTCCAGCAGGCGACGGCATTTTTTGGTAGCGATATCCACCACCACCAGTGCCGGGTTCTGGCCGAAGGCCGCCAGGTCGGCAATATAGATTTTCTGGCAAGAGGTGTCAATCTGCATATCCTGGATGTACGAGCCCTTGCCGCAGACCTCAGCCGGAATGTCAATCCGATCCACCAGTTGCCGCGTCCGGATGTCAAAGCAAAGTAGCCGGGGCGTTTTGAAACCGTGCTGGCCGTGGTCCAGCGTCCAGAGCCGGTTGCGGGCATCGATCCGGATATTGAAGATGGCATCCAGGTACACGTCACCATTGGCGCCGCTTTGCCATTGTTCGTTAGGAAAGGGCACGGGTTTGCCATTCACCAGTTCCCAAACCTTCACATCCGGCCGACCTTCGGCGTGGTAGGTGCAAAAGACGCGTCCGTCTTTACTGACGGCAATGTTGCCGGGTGGCTCGGGTAAAGTAGCGACAATTTGCAGGCTATCGGCGGGCCACTCCGGTTTACTAGGCTGGTAGCCAAAAGGTTGTCCGCTACCGCCGTAGCGTAGCCAGAACCAGGCAGCAAAAAGAACGGTAATGCTCACCAGGGACAGGCCTGTCCATTTCAAGAACCGAAGGGTGCGTTTCATGTCGCAGGTTTTTGCGTTGGGGAAGATACTATTTTTGGAATCCTTTTTCGACCTGGCTTCTGACAATGGCCGTGAACCAGCTTAGTGGCAGGATGCGCCGGATGAACAGCAGCACTGGCGACTGGCTGCCCACCGGATAGCGCAACCGGAACGACGGATCGTTGGCGGCCTTGAAAATGGTATCGGCCACGACCTGTGGTCCGGGGGCATCGGCTCCGGCTTTCTGGGTATTGGTCAGTGTGGCTTTCACGTAGGCATCGTAGTCGGTCAGGCCTTCCTTGGCAAACAGGTCCTGCGAACGTTCGTAGAAATCCGTTTTGATGGCCCCCGGTTCGATGCATTTCACCTTGATGTTAAACGGCCGCAGTTCGTACTGCAATGCCTCCGAAAATCCCTCCACTGCCCACTTGGTGCCATGGTACACGCTGTAAATCGGAAAAGTGATCAGTCCGCCCATGGAGGTGACGTTGATGATAGTGCCGTCTTTCTTGGCCCGGAAGTGGGGGAGGATCTCACGGATTACGTTCATCACACCAAACACGTTGGTATCAAACTGCCGCTGGATCTGCTCCGGGGTTGCTGCTTCAAAAATGCCTACCGCCCCATAGCCGGCATTGTTGACAATCACATCGATGTCGCCAAAATCCTGGACGGCCTGCGCGATAGCCGTCTGAATGCTGGTTGTATCCATCACATCCAGGCGGTATAACCTGACATTGGGCAGGTTGCGGAACTCCGTTTCTTTTTCGGGTTTACGCATGGTGGCGGCCACGTTCCATCCTTTGGCCGCAAAATACAAGGCCGCGGCCTTGCCAATTCCGGAAGAGGTTCCGGTAATCAATACAGTTTTGTTCATACGGGATACATTTTTGACGTTTGCAAATATTTAGATTGAATGTTCATTCAATATATTGGTTAAAAAACAAGAGAATCGGTAAGCCCATTCTCTTGATACGCTGCAATCAGTTGATACGTATGCCATCCCAGGAGGCCTGCATGGCCTGCTGCAAATGCGCGGGTTGCACCGAAAAGCCACCGTACAGATGCAGTTTGGCCGTGGACACCACATTGCCATAGACCAGGGCTGTCATCAGCTCGACAGGCATCTCGCGCAGGACACCTTTCTGAATACCCTCGTCCAGAAAGGCAATGACCGGATTGTAATGAATTTCATTTTCTTTCCGTACATCGTCGCTCACTACCGGCGATTGTGCGTAATTTTCCAGGAAATCAAACTCTTTGGGATTTTCCACAAAAAACTGGTACAGGTTGGTCCAGAAGCGAAAGTAGCGTTCTTTAATCGAAGCCGCTGGGTTGTCGTCCCGTAGCAGGGCTTCGCCCATTTTCTGTTTCAGGCTGGCATATAGCTCATTGATTAGTACGTTTTTGCTTTCGAAGTAATGGTAAATGGTGCCGGCGGCTACGTTGGCTTGCCGGGCTACTTCCGACATGGGTGTGGCATGAATGCCATTGGTGGTGATCAGTTCCAGGGTTGCGTTCAGTATGGCGGATTTCTTGTCTTTCATCTATTGATTGAATGTTCATTCGGTTGCAAAGGTAAGGTCAATTCTTGCAACAAAGCAACGATTGGATCGTATTTTTTTAGGCGCATCCGCCGGTTTTTCGCTAATTTGCACTTTGATTGGATGTAAATCAGGGTCTTTGTCCGGCAAGGAATGGCTTTCGTACGTGGATGAGGCATGCGAAAAGCAGGAATTGCAAATGGGTACGAGAAGAGGAAAGGAGGGAGCCGGAGAAAGTTTTGTTGGGAATTCATATGAGGATAATCACAGCTATATCAGTTATTTAATCGGTTTGTCATGCAGCGCCTTTATTCGTTCTGGTGTTATTTCTGGTTTTTGAGTCTCTTTTTGGTGCTCTTTCCGTTTTTCTGGCTCTTTTTGCAACGGAAACAATGGCATCCCAAGGCTCATTACCTGAACCGGCTCTGGGGACAGCTGTTTTTCCCGCTGTGCGGCCTGCCCATTGAGGTAGAAAACCGCGCATCGTTGGATAAAAACCAGACGTACGTTTTCTGCGCCAACCATTTTTCGTACCTTGACATTGCCGTCATGGGGGTGGCGTTGCCGCATTACTACGCGTTTATCGGCAAGAGCCAGATTACCCGGGTGCCTTTGTTCGGGTACATGTTCCGGAACCTGCACATTCCCGTGAACCGCGAAAGCAAGATGGAACGATACCGCATTGTGCAGCAGGCCGTGCAGTTTCTGCGCGAAGGGCGCAGCATTGTTATTTTTCCGGAGGGTGGCATCAAATCCAAACAACCGCCGCAACTGGCTGATTTCAAGGAGGGAGCGTTTCGGATGGCTATTGAAACGCAGGCACCGGTTGTGCCCATCACGTTTCCGTACAACTGGCAGGTATTGCCCGATGACGGCAAGCTGCTCTTCCGCCGCCAGAAAATAAAAGTGATCATTCATGAGCCCATCCCCACGGCTGGCTTGACCATGGACGCCATAGAGCCTCTGAAAAAGCAAACCTACCAGATAATTGAAGATGAATTGGAAACGTATTTCGCCACCCTAAAAGCCGAAAAATAGTGCAAGAACTATTGCTGGCAGTTTTGTTAGCTGAAAGGATACTATTTTAACGTAAATTCTGGGGTTTCGAAGTCCAGAACTTTGGTGTACCTACACTTTTTTGCTTGCCCAAAAGGTGCAACAAACGAGAGTTTGATGAGCCATCCTGTGTGAGGGCAAAAAGGGCACTTGCGCCAAAGCTTCCGCCCGCAGGGCCAACGCCAACCTCGCTGGCGCAAGAGGCCAACGCACCTTCCCTGCCGACCACGATTGGAGTAAACAATACTGGCTTTGTAGCAAGCTCGCGGTGCTTCGCACATTGCTTTAAGTGCCGAAAATCAGAATCCTATGTTTAGTATATCCAATTATTTATGTTATTTTACGCATAGACCAGTTGCAGGTAGCGTTTCTGTAATGTGTTGAAAAACGCCACTCCGAGCAGCGTAAGGCCTCCCAGAGTCCAGAGCACCGTATAGTCAGTGGTATACACGCAGGCTGCCACAATCAGGATCAGCAGCCGGATCACTTCCAGGTAAAACACCCAGGTGCGTTGTTCCAGGATGGCCCCGCAGTTGACGAGTGTGACCAGGATAAACAACGCCGCCCCGGTCCGGAGGGCCAGTGGCAGATGGGTCTCAAAGAACAGGAACAGAAACAGTACGGCCAGTGTCACCACCATTTGCCAGACCACATACGTCCGGAAGCGTCGGGTGGTAGATGTGGCGTTCTTTTGGGTAAACAAGTACTGTTTTTCCAGTAGTTGCCGGGTTTCCGGGGCAATCTGTTCGGGCTTTCCGAATATATCTTCAGCTTGTTCCGCCAGCCCGGCGTGTGGCGGGCCGTGTGCCATACCTCCAGTAAAAAATGGAAATGCTGCCACAGGAAACTGTGGCTTTCTAGAGGATGGGTCAACCCGTATCGGGGTTCCTCCGTTTCTTCGGCAAACGTACCGAACAGCTTGTCCCAGATGATGAGCACATCCCCGTAGTTCTTGTCCAAGTACGGGTCGTTGCAGGCGTGGTGCACCCGGTGGTGCGACGGCGTGACAAAGATATACTCCAGGATGCCTAGTTTCCCGACCAGCCGCGTATGAATGAAGAAAGGGTAGGCTCCGTGAATGAGCAAAACGGTGGTGATCATACCGGGCGGAAAGCCGATGATCGGCAAAACCGACCAGAAAGCCGTCCGGAGCATGGCCTGGAAAACCGTGATCCGGGCCGAAACCGTGTAGTTGAAGTCCTCGCTCTGGTGGTGCACAATGTGTACACTCCAGAACAGGCTCACCTCGTGCCCCAGCCGGTGATACCAGTACCACACAAAGTCGGTGGCTACAAACAGGGCGATCCACAGGAGTATGCCGGGCCGTATCTCAACCAGGGCAAAGTGCCGGTGCAGGTAAGCGTACACAAAATAAAACAAACCAACCGTAAACGTATCCAGAAGCCGCTCGGCGACCCCAACACTAAGATTGACAATGGTACTGTTGAACTGATAAAAACGGCCCTGCTTGCGGTAACGGGCAACCAGGTATTCTACTCCAATGAAAAACAAAAAGAACGGAACGGCAAACGCCAGGTAATGAGCAGGCATGAACGTAGGAATCAAAAAAACGACGATGAATTAACTGGCAACGGCCAACACGGCTTTCCCCGAATCCTGGCTGTAGATATCCTGCAGCTCACGAACCAGGTAGTCGATTTCCGTAAGCGTGTTGTATTTGCTGAACGAAAGCCGTACGTTTTCCGAAGCGGTGGGCTGTGCCAGTGCCTTGAGCACATGCGACCCCTTGTAGTGCAGGTTTGAGCAGGCACTGCCTCCGGATACGGCGATGTTGCGCTGGTCGAGCAGGTCGACCAGCGAAGTGCCGTCGGAAAGGGCCGGAAGGCACATATTGAGCACGTGGGCCACGCTCCGGCTCGGATCGCCGCTGGCACCGTTGAAGCTCACATGGCCAAAAGCCGCCTTCAGTTGTTCCACGCAGTAGGTTTTCAGGTGTTGCAGGTGGGCCTGAACCGATTCGCGGTGCTGGTACACAAGCGACAACGCCTCGGCCAGTCCCACGATGCCGGCTACGTTTTCGGTGCCGGCCCGCAAGTCCCGTTCCTGGGAGCCGCCGTGCACCTGCGGCTTCAACCGCAGCCGTTTGTCGGCATACAGGAAACCTGCGCCTTTGGGACCGTGGAACTTATGAGCTGAGCCTACCGCAAAATGAATGGGAACCTGACGCGGCCGGAGGCGTTCCTTGCCGATGGTCTGCACGGTATCCGAGTGGAAAAGGGCCTTGTGAACCCGGCAGATATCGGCTATCTCTTCCACCGGGTTCCGGTTTCCGATCTCGTTATTGGCGTGCATCAGGCTCACAAACGATGCCGGGTTTTTTTTGAGCAGGTACTCGAGGTGATGCAGGTTGAGCTGCCCCTCGGCGTCGGTTTCCACCAGGTTCACCCGTATCAGGTCGTTTTTGCGGTAGTGCTCCAGGCACCGCAGCACCGAGTGGTGTTCCAGCGGACTGGTAATGAAATGGCGGATGTGAAAGGTGTGAATGCTGCCCGACAAAACCAGGTTGTTGGCTTCGGTGGCGCCCGAAGTGAAAAATATTTCTTCGGGATAGGCCTCCAGGTGGTCGGCCACCGTCTGGCGAGCTTTTTCAATGGCCAGGCGTGCCAGGCGGCCCTGTCGGTGCGTCGACGACGGGTTGCCGTGAATGTCGGTCAGGTAAGGCAACAGGGTTTCCAATACCTTCAGGTCAATGGCTGTTGTTGCGGCGTTATCAAAATAGATTTCCATACGATCGTTGGCTCTACTGGTTAAAAAATAATACAAGGATGTGCACCCGAAGCCGCGGCGGGTTCAGGCATGGTGCGCCCTTGACAAGAAGCAGAACACCGGACCCCCGAGCCACTTCTTGCCAAGACGACTTTTGTTTGTATCGGATTGGAGAAATTCAGACTGGCAACGGATGCGACAGCATGCGCATTCGCAGCGGCCGGCACATTCGGTGTGCGACCCGGACTGCCCGGAAAACGAAATCATGGTATGTCATTGGTTACTAATTTATAGTTCCTAATGTATTAGGTCAGGATGTAGCACTGTTTCCGTCAGAAGGAAAGTTGCTGGAAGTTCAAAGAGCCTGTTCTCTCCCTTCCTCTTTATAAATCAACCAATCAAGGGTGGTGCTTAATCAGTAGTGATGCAACAAAGGTAAAGTGGAATTTGTAAACTCCAAACTTTTACTCTACTTTTTTTATAGAGATACTGTGGATTTGATTATATTTGCCTTGGACATCAATTTGGTAAGCGCAAACCAGGCACACAGCGCAGGAGGAAAGAGCCGTTTTTCTTTGCCGGTTGGTACGATTTGAATAAATTAAGTTGCTGATTTTGAAATAATTGCATAGTATAGACAAACTATTAAACCTAACCTTGACTATGATGAATCTGAAACGGTACTTGCTGGCGGGCGTTGCATTGGCAGCTTTCGCCGGTTTTCGGTGGGATACGCCCTACGAGACGGAAATCCACCAGTGGCACCAGCAACGCGAGGCCGCCCTCAGGAAAGAAGACGGCTGGCTTAACCTGGCAGGGTTGTTCTGGCTGAAGGAAGGAAAGAATTCCTTTGGTGCCGACGACAAAAATGCCATTGTGTTTCCCAGGGGCAAAAGCGATGCCCGGCTCGGTTACCTGGTGCTGAGCCGCGACAGTGTAACGCTGGAAGCGGCCCCGAAGGCACAGATTACCCACCAGGGCAAACCCGTGAAGAAAATGACGGTCTTTGGCCCGGGTGCCCCTCAGCCCATCGTGCTCGAACACCAGTCGCTGCGATGGGTGATCATCAAGCGTGGCAATCGCTACGGCGTACGCCTGCGGGATTTGAAGAGCCCCTTGCTGGCGTCGTTCAAAGGCATCGAGACATTCCCGGTTGACCCCGCGTGGCGGGTGGAAGCCCGGCTGGTTCCGTCGGATACGGTGAGGCACATTCCGATCACCGATGTGCTGGGAATGACCCATCCGGAAGAGTCGCCCGGAACGCTGGTCTTTGAGGTGGCCGGACAAACCCACCGGCTGGATGCGGTCAAAAGTGGCGACAAGCTGTTTATATTGTTCAGCGACCCGACCAATGAAGCCGAATCGTATGCCACCGGCCGCTTTCTGTACGCCGACAAGCCCGGTGCCGATGGCAAAACCATTCTGGATTTCAACAAAGCCATCAATCCGCCGTGTGCCTTCACCGATTTTGCCACGTGTCCGCTGCCACCCAGGCAAAACCGGCTGGCCGTAGCCGTACGTGCCGGAGAAAAACGCTACGGACATCACGAATGAAGGCCAACCGGCAGGCTTGGCCCTGGCGGTCTCCGAAGGCAATCCAGCGATGGTCAGGCGTCAGAGCCGTACACGTGATTGCCCACTAGCCAGGTTTTGCCTGTTGAAACGATACTATTTTGCTGTCTTTTCGCAGAAATCTTCGCGCAAACGCACGGCTTTTCCCATCGGATATACCGCTGCAAATGCGCAAAGATCCCGGCGGGAGGACAAGCCAATCGGCAATCTTTAGGTGGTCTCCTCATGTATTTCCGGAAGCGAGAGGCATCCTTGTGCCCATGCAAGATCGGAGAAACACCAACGGTAACGCACCGGGAACGGGTATATGTGGCTCACGATTGATCCAGGTGGTGCGAAACCGTCAGTTCCTCCAAAAAGATATTGATTTTGGTCAGCTCCTGATCCATCTGACGGGCTGATTCGATGAGCTTTTCGATGTACAACCGCTGCTCCTGTTCGGTCAGGTCGCCCAACTCCAGCAGTTGTCCCAGGCCTAACATACGAGCAACCACACTCCGGACCCCGTGGGAGTTGAAAAATGCAAACTCCCGGAGCTGATCGTTGTAGCTTTGTAACTTCTGCGTCCGGAGAAGAACCTCTTTTTCCAGGTTCATCGTCTGTAAGTTCAACAACCGGTTGATTTTGTTTTTCTGGTAGAGGAGCAATCCCAAAACAGAACAAAACAGGAGCAGCCCCAGGGCAATCAGGATAAACCGTGCGATTTGTTCTTTCCGCTCATATTCCATGCGGACAAGCTGCAACTGGTTCTCTTTTTTCTGCAAATCGAATGCCGACTGCGTACGGATGATTGTCACTTCCTGGTTTTCCTTGTCCAGCGAGTCGTTGGCTTGCATGTACTTGTGCAGGTAGGCCAGCGCCTGCTCGGGTTGCTGCTGCTTCTCGTAGATGTCCGCCCATTCCTTGTAGATCAGCTTGAGCATCAGGAAACTATGGGTTTTCAGTGCCAGTTCTTCGGCTTGCCTCAGGGACAAAAACGCGTTTGCCCTGTCGCCACGCTGGCGGTAGATCCTGCTGATCGAGAAGCAAGCCGCCAGGGCCGATAAAAAATCCTGGTGCTGCAGGCTTGCTTTCAAATCCTTTTGCAAATACGAAAGGGCTTTTTCGGTTTGTCCCATCTGCACCAATATCTGCCCCATGTTGCCGTGAATGGTACCGATCCAGCCATCGTTGCCGGCCTGGACGGCAATTTCCAGCGCCTTCTGGTAGTACGCGAGGGCCTCGGGAAAATGAAAGTCTCTGTCTTCAATCATGCCCAGGGTATTGTACGAGCTGATCTTTTCGACCACCGGCAGCGAATCGGCTCCCAGTTGCAAGGCTCTTTGAAAGCAAGCCTTCCCTTCTTTGTAATTGGTTTTGTAGTAGACCAACCCGATCTGGTATTGGGCGAGGGCAGCTTGGGTGTGATGGCCTTGCCGCAGAAACAACTCATAGGCCTGCTGCAAATATCGGATGGCTTCCGGGTATTTGTACAGTGTGCTGTACAGGTTGCCGAGCTTTGACAGTACCTGTGCCTGCTCCAGGTACAGGTGGTTTTGCTGGGCATGCAACAGCTCTTTCTGCAAAAGGCTGTCCATCTGCAAATATTGCTGGGGATCGTCCGGCGTGCCGACTATGGCTGTAGTATTTGCTTCGGAAGTGTTTGCACCGGACATGGCCTGTATGGGTAACGAAAGCACAACACCCAGGCAGAGCATGAGACGGATGTAGCGGAGAGGAGCGGTTTTCCTTGCTGCGTAAGGGTTGGTAGAATTTCCAAGCATAGGCTCGTTTATGCTTTTGACAATCATCGGTAGTTGGTATGTGCCCGATGCCCGGGTCAAACCACCAGTGCACCGGGCATTCCCGTATAATTTATACTTCGGTTATGGTAGGTCCATGCAGGTTGTTGTGGCAACAGGCCAATGTTGCCGATTCTATCGAATACGGCTGATCACAGTTGTGTTTTGACAAGAAAGAAGGATGGCAGCACAAGTGAGCATGGCGTTGAAACGCGCAAGCCAGATCAGTATCTTATACCAACTCTATCAGATAAAGTTGCCGCAATTTACTATTTTCCATGTGATTTTTTTCAAAAACGGTTGCGAACCTATGGAATAGTAAAGTGCGAACGATGGAAAACATTGGTTTGATGAGGAAAGTCAGTTGATAAAATATCAAAAATCACCATAGATAATGCGTATGATATAGGTAAAATTGTACAGAAGACAGTTATCTTTGCATTTGACTGGTTACCGCAAGGTAGCTTAGGTTGCTCGTATTTAACTAGTGAATAATCCCACGACCATTGGTTGTGGGATTTTCTTGTTTACAGCCTCAGGAGGCTTCGTTGACACCGCGCATTTGCCACATCGATGCCCGGCGACGTTCTTCCGGACAGGGGTTGGGTTTACGGATATGCACAGGTTGTCACGAAACTCCGTCAGGGCTGAGTCCGGTAAAACTGACAGGGCGGCTGTCTGCTTTGTTACCGGAACAACTTGCGACAGCCAGACGGATCACGCCACTCGATGTTGTGTTCGGGAATGCCCAGTTTCTTTAGCCAGGCAGGTACAAAGAAACTTGGGCAACTCTTGTTGTCAAATTGGTTGTGGCCCGGCTGCCCGGCGTTGTCAAGGGCTTCCCGGAGCTGTTGCTCACAGATACGGGCAATGGATAGCTTCATTCCGGTTTCCCGTTCGATACTCCGTTGCCGGTCCTGTATCTTCCAGTAAAATTCAAGTTCCAGTTCCATGGTAACACGTTTGGATTTCGCTTGGGGAGCTTTGGGCGTGGGATTGGCTGGTTTCTTCATAGAATACAAAAGCTGGTAAGTTTGGGAATGGATTGATGATACAAAAATATTCTATATAAGAATGACTATCAACTTTTTATTTTGGTTTTTGTATACCTAAAATGTATTTACTATATTTGCAGTAATTGATACAAATTAGGTAATTGGTATCAATTAGGTAATTGATATAAAACATAAACTCATGGAAACCGTAGGTAAACGTCTGAAAATCATTCGTAGGAAACTCAATCTTAGCCAGGAAAAGTTTGCCACCAGTGCCGGTGTGCTGCAAAAAGATGTCAGTCTGCTCGAATCGGGCCGCAAGAAGTTCATTCCGAACGAGTATATCTTGTATTTGTCTAATCAGGGAGTCGATCTGAACTGGCTTTTTACCGGAGTAGGGGAGATGTTCCGGCAGGATACGCTGCGCAAGTACGCCGCGGAAACCGCCGTGCCGACGGAGCCGGGACGGGTGATTCCGTTAAATGCCCGGCAGTCGGAGGGGATCGTCACCATGGATGTCAACAACCGGAGCGCCATTGCCATGGTGCCCATCAAAGCTTCGGCACGGTATACAGCCTACTGCAACGACCGGGAATACATCGGGGGGCTGGAGGCGTTCAGCCTGCCCGAATTCAAGGTAGGTAACTTCCGGGCATTCGAGATCATGGGCGACAGCATGGAGCTGACCATCTCCTCGCAGGACTGGGTGGTGGGTGAACGCATCACCTCCCCGAGCCAGCTCAAGGACGGGGCCATTTACGTGATCGTGACCGCGGGCAACATCGTCTGCAAACGCATTCGCAACCAGATCGAGCGGCGCGGGGTCATTGTGCTGCAATCGGACAACCCTGAATACGAAGACCAGCCCCTGGAACCGATCGATATCATTGAGCTATGGCTGGTACGGGCCCGCATCACACGCGATTTCCGCAGTACCTACGCCAGCGTGAAGTACTACACCGAGGAGATCAGCCGCCTGGAGAAGGTAAATACCGGCCTGCTGGAGATGCATAAGAAGGGGTGAGAGGGTATCAAGGTGCTGGCTGGAAGAAATCAATACACAACAAAAAGCAATCATTTATTAAATTGCCTGGGAAGGATTTCTTATATTTTCTCATGATACACTCTCGCTTGTCTGCCCATCTGTGTGGTACCCTGTTTTTCCTGTTGAGCTTCTTTTTTACTGCGTGCGCCAGCTTTTGGTATGGTGGCAGGGATATCTATTACCGAAAGTCTCTGGAGTTCTACAAATTCGAAGATAAGCTGGCAAGTGGCGATTCGATTACCGTTATGTTTGGCGACACCCTGCCATTCTGGTACAGCCGCCGCAAACTGGGAGCCGAGACAGGTGCATTGGTTGTAACCAAGAACCGATACAATAAGATGGAATACTATGAAATAGGGGAATGGAAAGATTACTGGGCACCCCAGTTTGTTGGTGTTCATGGTTACGCTGATTTGAAAAGGGGAATGTATCAAAGTAAAATCTTCAGCGCCGATTCACAGGGAAAACCCTTGCTGGTATCTGAAACCAATAGAGAATTTAAAGGTGACTCCCTTATTGAACATACTCAGGATTACTATGTAAATGGAAAACTCAAGGAAAATACTTACTATCTGATCAATAAGGGATTTCATCGAAAGCACAGGCAATGGGAAAAGAGAACAAAAATAGGAACATGGACATACTATACTGAGCAGGGACAAATAAAAAAGACCAAAGTGTATTCAAAGTAGAAAAATCAAATACCTTGGTCTACGCCTCAGCGTACAGGTGTGGCATACGATACTATCACGGTACATTTTAATTTGGTGCGTCATTGCGAGCCGTAACGAAGTGAAGGCGAAGCAATCCCTAAGGTGCAGGCTCGGCAAATAACGGTTACCCAAAAGCTCGCGATCTTAGTTTGCAGATTGCCTGCCTGTCGGCAGACAGGCCTCACTTCGTTCGCAATGACGGCGCGATTACCGCTTTGGGGTTTATGTACTGTGATAGAATGGCACACTGACCAGAAACGGCTTGCTGGAGATGTATAAGAAGGGGTGAGGGTAGCCACTTAGACATGATTCGTCTAAAAAGCACCCGTCTGGCGTAAGCATCTGCTTGTGCCCAAAGCTGTTAACCTGAGGGATATGCGCATTTGTGTTATTAGTTGCTATCGCGGCTTATCAGATTTACAGCGTCTTTCAACTGCATCGCTTCAAAGAGAAATCAAAATGAAAATAATCCTGTCCCATTCAAGCAATGTAATTGACTTGTATACACAACTGGATGTAACCGGGATAAACAACCTGTTTAAGCCGATTCTGCAGACACTTTCTTTAAAAATAGAGAATCAGAAATGGCAGGATTGGAAGTTGGATTTTCAATGTTACTGTACTCCGGGTGAGGAGATAAGGGTATTTAAAAGTACCAAACCTTATGTTAGGGATAAACAGAAACTCGTAGTTATTCATGTTCCTATTCCAAGCAATGACGTTGTAAGTTGGGGGATCCGCAAGGAGCAATTCATTCCTGCTTTTTATCCCTCTGGAATGGAGAAGTTTTACACGGGACTAAGTGTTGATTTCCATGTATCAACAACTTTGGTTAATCACGTAGTCTGGTGTTTGAAGACTGGGATTTCCTTTGCCTTTTCGGATGGAATAACAATACTGGGAGAAAAGGTGAAAATAGAAAATGTGGATATACTCAACAGGTAGCAGGCCACTCAAGAGTGTTTCCCTTTTCTGACGCAAGCATCCGCTTGTGCCGTTGGTTATGCGGTGGTTAGCCTTACGGCTGGTAGTCGGGAGACTACCCAACACACAGACGTAGTCAGACTACACTTAACTAGGAACTACTTTGAGGCTTTATAATTCAGAATATTTCTTTCTAAGAAAACGATTGGCTTTGGTGTATTGAGCTCTAATATGGGAATCCAGATCAAGTTTTAAATTTTCAGATTCGGAATCGATTCTTTCTCTATTTAAGGTAATTATGTATTGAAAGTTGTAGCCAGTATCCTCTAGGTTTTCAAGATAATTTAAGCTCCTTGCTAAGGTATTGTCATCATCATGAAACAAATTGTCGTGCACTAAAAATCTGGGATGGCGTTCTCTTGTATATTCATTGACCATCAAAGCAACATCATAAATAAAGACTTTCTCTCTGTTGACGCTATAACTGCCGTCACTATCAGCTCTTAGATATATTTGGAATAAATTTACAGCCTGTTGCGCCTTACTTTTTTCAGTATTGAATCTTATTCCGAATGAAGCTTCTCTGCTTCCCATTAAAGATTCATGAATATCTAAGACAGTTGTTTCAAAATTATCTACTACTTCATTATTTATTTCGTCATTTAATTCAACTAAAAGGCGAGCTTTGTCAACCTTAAGCGTACTGTCTTTTTTGGTAGCTTTATCAAAATCGTCAAAAGCGGCTCGAAGCCCTGTAATTGTGCGTACTTTCTCATCATATATTGAAATACTATTTTTTATATTTGACAAGACTTTCCCGCTTGAATCTATCAACTTAAGTAGTGAGTTATAGGTATGCTCTTTGTTCTTTAAGGTGGAATTTATACTATTAAGCTCTTCTTTTAATGCTTTTAATTCTTCATTGGCCAAGCTCTGTTGGAAAGAAAAGATCTTTTTGTGAAAATCTTGAACTTGTTTGAGTGATGTGTGTACTACATTTCCTAAGCCGGATTGAAACTTTTCGTATAGCTCTGCAATTTCGGTCGCATCAATCTCCTCACCTTTAGGAATTGATTCAATAGATTTTATTTTTTTTCTGACACTTCTTTGGTTTATCCTAAGAACATTTAATTCTTGTTCAAGAGTTGCAAGCTTTTCATGATGTCTTTCAAAAACCTCATTAGTTTGAAGATCATCGATTGCTCGTTTGATTTTGTTTACTTCATCTTCTAATGCATTATATTCAGCTTTTACGTCGCTGATTTTTTTTTGCCATCTTGAGTAATTTTCGTATTCAATGCTGATTTTACTTGGGCATTTTTTGCAAGTTCACTTAAGGTTTTATCTAAATCCTTATAGAGAGAAATGTTTACATTAAACAAGTATAAATGAGGAATGATGTCAGCGATTTTTTGGTTTTTGTAGCACCTTATCAAATCAACAAAGTTCGATTCCTCTTCTCTCATCAATGGACCAAGCATTTGTCTAAAAGAAGGGGTATTAACTTTTGGATACTGATGCTTAAACAATAGAGAAGTCAAATATTTTTGTGCATCATCAATATTAACAAATAATTGCCCATTGATTTTAATAATGCTTTCGCTGTCTAAAGTCCTTTCAATACAAAATTCTTCTCCATTGATGTCTATATCAAGAAGAACTGTGCTATCTTTTGGAAGTATATCGTCTGGAATATTTTTTATTCTGCTTTTATCAAAATCTTTTAATAATGCATAATTCAGGAACTCAATGCATAAACTTTTTCCAACACCATTGGTTTTTTTTCCAATAGCACTTTCATCTCCTGGTGTGCGTTCCCCAAGAATTAAATTTAAGCCTGATTTGAATTCCACAGGATCAAATAAGTTATTATTGCTATATAACTTTATGATTCTCATCATTTTTTTATAATGTAAGGGGCTTGGAAATCTATAGTGCCGCAGTAAAATAAAAATATTAAAGTGTAATTGAATTGCTTCCACGTAACCTGATGATCCTTTGCCATTAACTCAGCAACATCAAATATTAGTAAGCGTCCATCTTTGGCCTTATCTAGTTTCTTTAGTAAATGATAGCCTAATACCACTGATGTGTTTTTAATATCTTCATTCTTGGATATCAATGCCATATTGAGAATTTATAGAAGGTGGAAATACGTTGCACAAAATCAACTCATCTATAACGTAAAACTTTATTGCCTGTCTACTCTTTGGGCCTTTAACCAAAGTCAACAAATAATCCGTTAGTTTTTCAATAGCTATATTAGCGTCACCATCCGCCTCTTGCAAGTATTTTATACTTAGATCTTCTAACTGGAGTCCGATTGAAACAGCGGTGAGCTCATTCCCCTGAGCAAATTGTTTTCTAGCTTCTTCTAAAAGGTTATAAAGAAGAGGCCACAGTTTTGCATACTGACTCAACGCTACGGCATGCATATCTTTAAGCCACGCAGTTACTTTTCCTTTTGGATCTACTAATTGATTTCCTGTTGGCTGTCCTGTCGATTTGTTGCTGCTCAAATATTCGAGTACATCAATTATTGCGTTGATTTCCTCAGTTTGATCCTCTATTTTTTTATAACTATTAATTAATAGTTCGGATTCCACAAATTCAGAAATTATTGCTAAGTCATTTCCATCAATTGCTTCAATATACTTGAGCAAATCTTTTAAATCCCATTCCTCTAAAGCTAGCTCCTTTGGTTTCTCAGAAAATTCTTCTTCTCTTTTAGGCTTGTCGAGAACTCCATATAGCATTATCAGTTTCTTAAAACTGTATTCTTGCTCTTTATATTTTTTTAAGGTATCTGCAACTTTACTTCTTTTAGTGTCAGATGTTACTTGTATAACTATATCATCCTGATCATCAGCTAGATCAATTGCAGTGAAGTTACCCTTAACTTCATTTAAGTTTCTAAACTTTCTGTCAGTGTATATTCGGTTTAGTAGATCTCGAAAGAAGTTCTCAAGATATATATTATTATCTTGAAGATTAAGGCATTTTGCTAATTCTATCTGGGTCGCCATGACTGTAAAGCAGCCAAGTATTTTTTCAGCAGATCGTTTTCTTCTAATCATACTAAATGGGATATATTCATATAGCCTGCATTAGTGCATTTTTAGTGCTGATTGTAAACAACTTATTAATTATTTGATTTTTCTGAGTTTAGATAGATACTTGGCAGTGAATCCCGTCTGGCGCCAGCCTCCGCTTGTGCTGCTGTACTAGATTGTGTGGTAGCTAGCGGGTAGTCAGAGACTACCCAATACACAGCCGTAGTCAGAAGACTACGCCTAGCGGGGCGAGTGTGCCAATGACTACCGGGAGTTGTTTGCGAGGGTAAAGCCCCGGTTGCTGAACGTATGACTGCTGCCAGAGTTGATTTCCAGTCGTGGTTTTGTCTATAAGGATACAGCCGAGGATCGGGCAGGGGGTTGGTGTTTCAGTTGGAACAGTATCGGTGAAAATCTTCCGTAACCCAGGAGGTTTGTTTCACCGATACTGTTTTCTTGCAGGTACGATGTGGCTCTTTATTCGTTCCGCAAGGCCTTGATCGGATTGCTCAAAGCGGCGCGAATAGACTCGTAGCTGACAACCAGCAGTGTAATCCCGGTTACGGCCAGGAAAGCCAGCAGAAACAGGCTCCAGTGGGCATCGACCCGGTACGCGAAGCCTTCGAGCCAGTTGGTGACGGCCAGCCACGACAACGGCGTGGCAATGAGCATAGCCAGCACCAGCAGACGCGTGAAATTGCGCGACAGTAAAAACAAAATATGCACCGTTGAGGCACCCAGGACACGTCGTACACCGATTTCCTTGGTGCGCTGCTCGGCAATGAAGGCCGACAACCCGTACAAGCCCAGGCACGAGATGAAAATGGCCAGCACCGCAAAGAGGTTGAACAGATCGCCCATCCGGCTTTCGCTCTTGTACAGATTGGCCAGGTCCTGATCTACGAAATGGTACGCGAACGGATAGCTGGGATTGAGTTTGCGGTGAATGCCTTCCAGTGCCCGGATCGATGCTTCGGTGGCTCCGGGAGGGGTACGCACCACTACTTTGTCTCCCCAGGTGTTGTAGTATAGGATAAGCGGTTCAATGGTTTGCTGAACCGGCTTGAAGTTAAAATCCTGCACCACGCCTACTATGGTGCCCTTGGTATCGCCCAGCGTCAAGGCTTTGCCAATGGCGTTGTCAGCGGTCATGCCCATGATTTGAAGTGCCCGTTGGTTGACAATAAAACTGGCGGTGTCGGCCTTGGAATCGGCGTGGAATTTTCGTCCGCTAATGATCTTCATCCTGAAAACATCAATGAAACGGGCATCCGCCGCAATGGTCGGGAAAATAGGCTGGCTTTGTGGATCTTTTCCTTCCCAATGCACATCGGCCGCACCTGTTCCCAGGTTGATCGGTAGTTCGAAGGTAGTGGAAAAGGCGCTGGTCAGCGGGTTTCGCTGCAACTCATTCCGAAAGGCTTCCCGTTTGCTCCACAACTCCCCGGTAATTTGCAGGTAGAGCAGGTTCTCCTTGTCAAAACCCAGGTTGCGTTTCTGGATGTATTGCAACTGGCTGTAAATGACTCCGGTACCTACCAGCATCAGGATGGAAACCACAAACTGACATACCACCAGACCATTGCGAAACCAGGTATCGCCGCCTTTCGTGATAGTTCCTTTGAGCACTTTCACCGGCTGGAACCCAGACAGGAAAAACGCGGGGTAACTGCCTGACAACAAACCGGTAAACAGAGCAATCAACAATACAATGGAAAGTAACCGGGTATCCAGTAGCGAAAAGGCAATGGTTTTTCCGGTGAGAGTATTGAAATAAGGGATCAGCAACCAGACAACCAGCAACGCCACTACCAGGGATAGGAAAGCGATGAGCGACGACTCGGCCATGAACTGCCCGATCAACTGAAACCGATGGGCTCCGACTACTTTCCGCAGCCCTACTTCCTTGGCCCGTTTGGCCGAGCGGGCCGTTGCCAGGTTCATGAAATTGATGCAGGCAACCACCAGGATAAAAACGGCCACTACCAAAAAAATACGCACGTACTGCCTGTTGCCATTTCCTTCCACGTCCCGGAGCAAACTGGAGTGCAAGTGAATGCTGAGCACCGGCTGCAAGTGGAAGTCAACTTTAATACTAAGGTGTTTTCTGGTCAGTTCGCTGATGCGCTGGTCCAGTCTGGCTACCGCTGCTGCATCCGTATTTTTGTCAAGCCGTACATAACTGTAAAAATCAAAGTTTCCCCAATTGTTGTTTTTCAGGTCGCCATTCGTCTGCGCCAGATGCGACATGGGAAGGATAAAGTCGAACTGGAGGTGCGAATTGGAGGGAATGTTGGCCAGTACGCCGGTCACAACAAAGTTATCCTTGTTGTTTTTTTGAATGATTTTGTCGAGGGCATCTTCAGTGCCAAAGTATTTCTCAGCCATCGCCTGCGTAATCAAGATGCCATCCGGGCGGTTGAGGGCCGTTTGGGCATCGCCTTTGAGAAGCGGAAACGAAAACACCTGGAAAAACGTGGAATCGGCGTAGTAAACGCGCTTCTCTTCAAACTTCCGGTTACCCACACCCATGACGTGGGTATCCTGGTGCAGTCGTACCGTAGCAACAATTTCGGGCAGTTCATTGGCCACCATTGCCGCCGTGGGAGCTGGCGTTACTGCTGCATGGATGTCGGGCGTGTTACTGGTGAGCCGGTAGAGCTGAGGTGCATTGACATGGAAACGGTCGTAACTGAGTTCGTCCTGCACCCAGAGTACAATAAAAATGCTGCAAAGGATGCCAACCGAAAGCCCCAGGATATTGATAACCGCAAAGGATTTTTGTCGCGTCAGGTTGCGGAATGCGATGGTGAAGTAGTTGCGTAGCATAGAAGTAGTAAAAGTGGATGGCGAATGAGTACGTTTGAGATTGGAATAGCGCAGATAGCTAACCGCATCTTTGATGTATAGCCAATGCGAACCGTTTCGGCGTTTGGTACGCAAAAAGTGCCGTTCGTGCAGATCTCCTTGTATTTCTTCCCACAGATGCGGGGCAATGAGTCCTTCCAGCCAGCGGTCAAGCCAGCGTGGCGGATGGGTTGCAGGTTTCGTTTTTTGAGAAGTGTCGTCCATGGATGTAGCTTGAGGAGAGGTTGTTTTCAAACGGACGGAATGCCAGGCAATGCTCCCGGAAGAATGCGTTCCCAAAGTCGGGTACGCACCGCCTGTACGTCATGCAAAATCCGGCTGCCGGCTACGGTAACGGTGAAGAGCCGTTTGCGACGCCCGCCCCGTTCAGCTGTGGCCGGGCCCATCTGAGAGTTTACCAGGCCTTTGTCTTCCAGTCGTTGCAGCGCGGCGTGCACCGCTCCGGTGCTGGTCGTATGGCCGGTCTGAGTTTCTAGTTCTTCGGCGATGGCTACGCTGTAGGCATTGGGGGTAAGCACCGCCACGGTAAGCAGAACAATTTCTTCAAATTCACCAAGATCGCTTCGTCGCATAGGAGTAAGGGTTGGGTTGAACGGGTTGCCTGAGACATCGGCTGGCAAGCCCGCATATTTCTTCTATTTCCGTATATCAAATGGTTTGCCAGAAATGACGAAAGCATTCACACGCGCCGATGAGGGCTTTTGTGGCAGCGAAACCCTTGCCGGACTGTCCGGATGCGGACACCCGGTGACCGGTTTTGATGTGCCCATGAACGGTAGGGAATGAACGGTCTTCGGGATCGGCCGTTACAGAAAGATCCTGTGTGTCGGAGAAGTTTTCGGTGACAGGAAACCGGAAGTGCCACGCGTGTATGCAGTGAGGGAAAGCCGTCAGAGAAGTATACAGGCATACCCACAGTGGAGACGTATCAGCAGGCACTCTTCACCCGATGACGGATTGTTTCGATTGATTACATATATATGCGGTCACTTCCCTCTGGTGCAAGTGTCCGCTGGTGCCTGGGTGTCACGGCCATTGTGTCAATCCCAAATTGCCAAGGCGTCCTGCCCAGGGAAACCTTACCTGCCGGAAATGCATAGGAAGGGGTGGGCCGGTGGCTTGGGCATCGCTGGCATTTCATTCGTATCTCATTCCGGACGGATCACGTGATAAGTCCGGCGGCTTTGGGTAACGCATGCGTATCGTATTTCCCTGACGAGACTCTGCAAAAGTAGGAGTCAGACAGTGGTTTGTCTGACAAACCATGGCAGTTCAAGGCACCCGTTACCTGTGGGCTTTTGCCAGACACGCCTCCCGACAGGAACAATGGGTAGTCTTGCCAGGAAAAATCGGTTTTTCTGTAACAAAAATCCATGGTGCAAATTTTTAGATCAACCTTGAAATGTTCTTCTTTCCAAGGCAAAATATATTTTTTCCTGTCTGTTTTTTTTTGACATTTGTCAACAAACCCAGGCATAGACCTTATTTGTTTGACCCCAGCACAGCGCAAATGTGCAACCTGTGCCAGCATTCAGTGTAAGTCCTATTCGTACGTCATAGAAACCAACTTAAAACCACCCGTCATATGAAAGCCGATATTTCCCAGTTGTTACAAACGAACAAAGGCCAGATTCTGGAGCAATGGATTGCCAACCAACTCGCGGAATACAGCCTGAAAGAATACATCACTGGCAATGAATCGTTCCGCATCCAGTCCGAGCAGCTCTTGGATGTGCTGGTTTCCACTGTGAATGACCGGAACATCGGCCAGCCGGAATCCTCCGATTTTGATTCGGTCAATGACGTGCTGGCGGGTATTTCAAACTTTCAGGCGCGCCAGGGGTTCACGCCCCGCGAAACAGGCTTGTACATTCTCAGTCTCAAGGAATCCATCCTGCACCTGCTCCAGCAGCAGATCACGGATGATCCTTCTGTTTTGTATCAGCTTAGCATGCAGTTTACCAAACTCGTGGACTTCTTCAGCATCACCACCTTCGAGACATTCTTGCAGGGACGCGAAGACGTCATTCTGCGTCAGAACGACGAGATCGCCGAGATATCGACTCCCGTCATCCGGGTATGGGACGGCATTCTGGCCTTGCCGATCATCGGCACCCTGGACAGTTCGCGTACACAGGTGGTGATGGAAAACCTCCTCCAGCAGATTGTGGAGTCGGGCAGCAGCATTGCCATCCTGGATATTTCCGGTGTGCCTGCCGTGGATTCGCTGGTAGCCCAGCACCTGATCAAAACCGTGAGTGCCACCCGCCTGATGGGAGCCGAGTGCATCATCAGCGGCATTCGTCCGGAAATTGCCCAGACAGTGGTGCAACTGGGCATCGACCTGTCGTCCATCACAACCAAGGCCACCCTGGCCAGTGCCTTGCGCCATGCCTTTGCCATGCTGCGCCTGGAAGTAAAGAAGGTAACCAAAGACTGATCCCCTGCATTATTAACCTACTTTTTTTATGGAAAGAATACCAATCCTGCAGATGGGTAAGTTCTTGCTGGTGACCATCCAGGTTGACCTGTACGACCGCCTTGCCCTGACACTCGAAACCGATCTGGCACAAATGGTAAACAAAACCGAAGCTGCCGGCGTTCTGATAGATATCTCATCCTTGTCAATCGTCGACTCCTTCCTGGGGCGCATCCTGAACAACATTGGCACCATGAACAAGATCATGGCTGCCGAAACAGTGGTGGTTGGCATGCAGCCCGCGGTAGCCATCACGCTGGTGGAACTGGGGCTGGATCTGAAGGGAGTCAGCACGGCATTGAATGTGGAACAGGGCATTGCCTTTCTGAGAAGTAAAACGGGTTCGCTATCTGATACCGACGAACAGGAATGAAATGATACTTGTATTGAGCAAAGATGAAATGTCTATCGAGAAGGAACAGGATGTGGTGCCTTTTCTGGGCCGGGTAAAGGAGCATTCCATCAAGGCAGGGCTCAGCGTTATCAATCAGACCAAGTTACTGACGGCCGCTTCCGAACTGGTGCGAAACATGCTCAAGTATGCCGGAGGAGGTACCACACTGACCGAGATCGTATGCAAAGGGCGTGAAAACGGCGTGCGTATCACCTTTGCCGATACCGGACCGGGCATCAGTGACATCAACAAGGCCATGGAAGATGGCTTTTCGACGGGCAAAAGCCTGGGGTTGGGATTGCCCGGTGCCCGGCGGCTCTCCAGTGAATTCAGCATCCAAAGCACGGTAGGACAAGGCACTACGGTAAAAATTATCAAATGGAAGAATGGTTAATGGGAAATACCTGCGCCTGATTGCTGCAGACAGAAGTTATTTTGCGCTGATCAAGAAACAAGTGGCCGAACTGCTGGCTACGAGTACACTCAGTGCCAAACGGAAGGCGGAAACCGATATCGTGCTTTCGGAAATGCTTTCCAACCTGAGCAAGCACACCTCCGAATCGGGTGGGGTGCTGCTGGTAAGGCTGGTGGAAGAAAACAAACGGCAAGGCATTGAAATCCTGTGCATGGACGGCGGGCCGGGCATACCCGACCTGCGCACCATGATGCGTGACGGCGAATCGTCGACACTCACCCTGGGGCAGGGCCTTGGGGCCATGCGCAGGCTTTCGGATGTGTTTCAGGTATATACCCAGAAAGGATGGGGGACCGTTCTGCTGTCCCGCATCCTGGACGAGCCGCCGGCCCACCGGGTGCAGCCCAGCCGTCCCGCAAAGCCTGAAATCCGGTCGCTGGATATTCAATCGCTTATCGTTGCCAAGCCTGGCGAAACCGAGTGTGGGGATAATTTCTGCTGGACGCGTGAGGCTAATTACATCCGGTTGTTTCTCGGGGACGGGCTGGGTCATGGCAAGGAAGCTGCCCATGCGGTTGATATGGCTGTTGCAGCCTTTCGCGAATGTACCGTGGCCAGCCCGCGGGAAGTACTTCGGTTCATCCATGAGTCCGTAAAGAAATCCCGGGGACTGGTCGGAACGGTGGCCACGTTTGACATTCGGCAAAAGCGATGGAACGTGTGCGGTATCGGCAACATCAGTACCCGTTTCTGGGGAGTGACCATCCACAAGACCCCTGTGAGTTACAATGGGATCCTCGGATTGAACATCCCCGGTACTCTCCACGACCAGAGCGTTGAGTATGAAGTAGGGCAGATGATGATCATGTGCAGCGATGGCATAAGCTCCAAATGGGACATATCCCGGTTTCCGGGTATTGTCCGGCACGACCTGGCTCTTGTCAATGCCGTAATATTTAAAGAATTTGCCCGCAACACAGACGATACATCCGTAATCAGTTGCAAACTGACACTGGAAAATGCAGCGATTCATTGATCCATCAGCAGCAACAGGAATACGATCACATGCCATGCAAGAATTAACCCGAATCACCCTGCACAACGAAATGGACCTGATACTGGCTCACCGGCGCAGCATGCGTTTGGCTGAGCTGGCGGGTTTGTCCGTTTCGGCCCAAACCAATTTTGCCACGGCCGTATCCGAGATTGCCCGAGAGATCCTGGAATACGGTCAGAACGGGTGTCTGATTTTACAGGTAAACACCCGAATCGAAGACAGGTCGCTTGTGGCCACCATTATTGACGTACCAACGCACCAACGGTTTTCGCAGGGACTTACGTATGCCAAGCGTCTGGTGAGTAAAATGCATCTGTTATCGCATCAGAACCAGTCGGTTGTGGAGCTGCACATGGAGCTTCCCGCTTCGTTACGCATCAACAGCCTCAAGCTGGCCGAATGGCGAAAAACGTTTACGTCGGAAGCCGAGCTTTCGCCGTATGAAGAAATCAAGCGGAAGAACGAACAGTTGCAGGAGATGGCACAAAAGCTTCAGAAAAGCGAAGCCCAGTACCGTGTGCTCACCAACTCGCTGGCCATTAGTGTTTTTACCCTCAATGCCCAGGGCGACCTGGTGTATGCCAACAACTGGCTCAAACGCTTCACCGGCCGAAGCTATGAACAGCTCAACGCTTCGCGCTGGAAAGAAGTAGTGCACCCGGACGACTATACTTCGTTCAGCCAGCTCATTCACCACCATCGGGCTGCGGCGGTTGAGGATCTTAAAATTCAATGCCGCCTCCGCCATGCCGGGGCGGAAGAGTACTACTGGCATCTGGCCTCGTTGTCTCCGCTGGCCGAGTCTCCCAACGAACAGGAATACTGGATTGGATACATAGTGGATATTCACGCGCAGAAGGTGGTTGAAGAAACGCTGAAAAATAACCAGGAACTGATCCGGATTCAGGCCGAACTGAAAACCAATCAGCAGGCGTTGGAAACCAACATTGCCGAACTCAACCGTAGCAATCAGGAACTGGAGCGGTTTGCCTATGTGGCCTCGCATGACTTGCAGGAGCCTTTGCGTAAGATAATGACTTTCAGTAAGCTGCTCGTTCAGAAAAATGCTCTTCAACTCGAAGACGAAAGCCTGCTGTATCTATCCCGGATGACGGCCGCCGCCCAGCGCATGCAACTGCTCATTCAGAACCTGCTTGAGTTTTCCCGACTGGGGCGGAAAGAAGATCCTTACCAGGCCGTGGACCTGAACGACGTGCTGGGCCGGATTCTTTCAGATCTGGACGAAACGATCCTCCAGACCCATGCCCGTATCGAATCTGACCCTCTCCCCACGCTCTGGGCCGAACGCACCCAAATGCACCAGCTATTTTTCAATCTGCTGGAAAATTCCCTTAAATTTCAGAAAAAGGAGGTCTCCCCATCCATACGGATCAACTGCCAGATGGCCACCAAGACACAAATCAAACGATGCCAGCTTTCCGAAGACAAGTCTTACCATTGCATACAGGTTACCGACAATGGCATCGGGTTTGAGCCAATGTATGCGGAGCAGATTTTCACCATCTTCCAACGCCTGCATGGGCAGAACGACTACCGCGGCTCCGGCATCGGGCTCGCCATCTGCCGCAAAATTGTTGAGCAGCACAAGGGAGACATCTACGCAACCAGTACCTTGGGGGAAGGAGCCATATTCACGCTGTTGCTGCCGGTCCGTTCCTGAGCACCCTTTGCTTCCGGAACGGAGAGCTACCGCAAATCTTGTTTTGTGGCTGTTTTGACGACTTTTTTCTCAATGAGGAGCATGATCATTATCTACTCTCTTCCGGATATGCGATAGGTTGGCCCGGTGGCTACAGCCTGGGAAGCCACATGCCTGCCGTGGCGCCAAAAATACCAATGCCCATCAGGATGGTACACAGAAAGATGACAGCCGCCGTAAAAAAGCCCAGGGTCTTCGTTTGCTTGCGTTGAGCGTACAAATACAACTCCAGCACCACCAGTGAAACCGGAAAGGCATAGGTGAAAAGTGCCAGAGCGGTCAGAAAAGGACCGGTGAATGTTTCGGGATCAAAACCGGCGGGCCTGCCGTTGACCAGCAGCCAGAACATCAGCCATACCCTGAAAAACCAGACACCATTAACCACCATAAACAGCCGCAATGCCCAGGCGCGGTGTTTGCCGAATTGACGGGAGCGGGCGTAGTGGATGGAAAGCAACGCAAACAAGATAATGTAAATAGCCTGGACACTGATGCTGATCTGCTGGGAAGAGTCGCCTACTATCTTGCGGGTCCAGGCCATGATCAGGCCGGCTGCACTGACCAGGATAGCCGTACCCACATAGAGCCTTCCAAGCCAGTGATGAAAAACGGGGAAGGATGCACGTACGCGGGGGATGAGTTGCAGCGGGCCGCCGATCACCAGTATGGATGCCAGCAATATGTGTATGGCTACCACCAGGTTTCCTTTCCAGTCGCCTTCGGTGTAGCCATGGGGCAACACATCATTCCATCGCTGGAAATCGCCGGTAACAGCCGACTTCCCATAAAACAGCAGGATATAGATTCCAAACAGCCATTGGCCCACTGTTGCGACAGTCAGCCAGAACGCGGCGGCGAAATTCAGGGTTCGGGAGGCATACGAAACAGTGCCTTTTTCAGGCAGGAGAACAGGCGTGGGGTTGGTCATGGGAAAAGCAGGTTTAAGGTTCACTTAAACATACCACTCCTTGTGGGCTAACGGATTAGACAAATGTCCAATAGGGATGAGTGGTTTTATTCTGGTTTGGGCTTACTCCCGTCCATCTCCCGGCGGAGCCGGCTCAGGTGCCGCTGGGTAATGCCCAGGTACGATGCAATATATCCCAGGGGAACCTGGTGAATGATGGTTGGCTTTTCGCGCAGAAACTTCCGGTACCGGTCTTCGGCTGTTCGGGTGGTCATGTCATTGATCCGTGTTTTTTCCTCTTCCAGGTGTTTTTGCAAAATATGAATTGTATAATCTTTTTGGGTTATGCTGCGTCTGGCTCCAATTTCGACATCGTCCCGGCTGATGCGAAGCAGTTCACAATCGGTAATGCAATGCAGGTTCTCGTTGGAAACGGTACGGTTCATGAAGTGGAAATACGACGTGAAGAACCGGCTGCCGTCGTTCAGGTCCGTTGTGATTTCATTGTCATCCTTGTCAAGGTGGAAGTTTCTCATATACCCCGAAACAATGAAGTTATGGTAGAGCGGTACCTGGCCGGCAGGTTCGAGGATGGTATTTTTGGGTACAAAAAGGGGCTTGAACAATTGCCGGATTGCGGTCTTGTCTTCTTCGGGCAAGACTAGAACCTCAGCAATGTAATCGAACAGGCGGGTGTAATAATGCTCCATGGAAAAAGAATAGGAATGTTCGCAGGGATTGACACATTTGTCAACAGAGTATTCTGTAAAGGACCCGGCGTGTGGGTAATCACCCTTCAAGCCTAACCCTTCCTGCCAAGTCGCTGACAACCCGTTTAAATATAAATAAAGTTGGTGAAAAAGAAGCCGGAGGTTGAAAAAAACAGCGATTTGTATAGCATACATGTACAGGCCCAAGAAAAAAGACAGTAGAAAAAAGACAACCTGCGGATACCGAAAGCAGGGCTCATACCTGGGGCTAGCTGGCCAGCTGCCTGCACCAAAAAGAAACGACGACTGGACGCGACCTGACATATAGCCGGGTCGCTTCCCTCTGGCGCAAACGTCCGCTGGTGCCTATACACGTCTGGCTCTGTGGTGATTAGCCTTCGGCGGGTAGTCGGAGACTACCCAACACACAAACGTAGTCGAAGACTACGCTTAACGAGGGTTATACCGCCGGAATCAGAGTAAACACATACTGGCTGTGGGGAGCAAAGTGTATTTCCACCGTCTGGCCTACCGCTAGTGTTTGGTACTGCTCAAAGCTGATTTCAAACTCCTCTCCGGAAATGGTGCAAAAGTAATCACTACTGTCGTTAGCGGTTTGTCGCTTCGTTTCCAGCATTCCCCGCAGGACGACTGTTTGGCCCTCTGCCAAGTCCTGTCGGGTCCTGGCATGTGTATGAAAAAAGCGGTACAAAGCCAAACCAGCCATACACACTCCCACAGCAGCCCATCCTAGTTTAAACAGAGTGAAACCGGGCGGCTCGATGAAGAAAAGTCCGAACCCAAAAAAAGGAACAATTAGGCAAAGTTCTATGAGTACTGTATACGGCTTAGCCTGCATTTGCAGCAGTTGAGCTTCTGAATCACTCATGAATCGTGTACTTTTCATTGGATTACTACAATCAAATAGCATTCACTGCAAAACAAGCCAAAAAGCAGAGAAAAACACACAGGCAGAACCGCTTGCGTATCCTGGCATCTAGCTGGCTTGTCTATTGAGTCACAAAAATTGAATAAGCAGCTGCACTTATCTTTTCGTCAGACAAACGAACTTCTTTGTTGTTTTTCCAATACTTGGCAGCCACATGTTCTCCCTCCATTTCATAACCCGAGATGTAAACATCTTTGTTAAAAATACGAATGGATTTGGCACAAGCATCTTGCTTTTCGTCTGATAACTTCACTAACTGGCCATTCTTCCAGTACACCGCCTCAGAACGAAAATTATCATCCCTGATTTCTCCTGCTACATACACATCATTTCCTGAGACATACATTGAATAAACCTGTGCATCCTTTGTGCCATCGGACAACAATACAGCTCTGCCATTCTTCCAATATTTAGCCCTGTGATTGGGTTGAGTAAGTTCTTCTCCAGCAACATAGACATCTTTACCAGAGACAAAAATCGTATGTGCCAGATCTTGGCTTTTTTCGGCGGATAATTTCATAGGCACTCCATTTTTCCAATACAAGGCTTTCAGCTCCGAAGCGTACGATTGTTCGAAACCGGCTACATAAACATCAGTGCCTGCAACAAATATAGATTCAGCTACAGCATCTATTTTTTTATCCGGTGAAACAGGATGCAACTTTTCATTCTTCCAGTAACAAGGCATTGTCCACGATGCATAGCCATGTACTGAATCATAATTTCCTAAAATATAGACATCTTTGCTGGTTACAACTAGATTCTTAACCAACATCTGATTGTTGACCAGAGTACTAGAGGATGTGGAAGTCAGAACAGTTGCTTCTCCATTCTTCCAATACTTTATTCGGGTTGAAAGGGTATCTTGAGTGGTTTCCAGTCCCAATACATAGATGTCCCCTCTCTCCACAAAAATGGAGGTAGCCCTAGCCCGATTTTCACCTGTTGTTAAAGGATGCATCACGCCATTTTTCCAGTAAACGGCTTGTCGGCCATATTGTCCGGCTACGTATACATCCGGATCGGTATTGGGCTTGAAGGAAGTTGATATTACCAGACCAATCAGATAAAAGAACAGGATTTTATAAGTCATCTTATTCATCATCATTATACTCATTTGTAAAGCCGTAAGACAGATTTTTTTAGGTATTCATTAAGAAACTGCTGAAACTTCAGCCATACCTAATGTATGGTGACTCCACCTCTGGCGCAAGTATCCACTTGTGCTTACAGTGCAGGTTCTGAGGCGCTATCCTTTGGCTGGTTGTTGGAAACTACCCAACACGTAGACTAGTTCCAAGACTGCGTCTAACGGGCGGATTTTTCAGTACAAGGCCCCGGCTTGCAGCAGTTCACGTTTCCTTCAATGGAAGGATTGCCTGAAATCCACGGGAGAGAGTTTGGTCTTTGCCTTGAAAAGTTTGCTGAACGATTGCGAATGTTCAAACCCCAGTTCGTAGGCGATTTCACTGATTGACAAACGCGTTGTGGATAGCTTTTCCTTGGCCTTTTCGATCAGCTTGTCGTGGATGTGTTGCTGGGTACTCTGTGCGGTCAGCACCTTCAGCAGGCTGCCCAGATACTTCGGTGAAACGTTTAACGCATCGGCAATCAGCTGAACGGTAGGCAACCCTTTCGAAACCAGGTCATCACTGTTAAAGTAGTCGGTCAATATTCTTTCCAGACGTTCCAGCACCTGATGACTGGCTTTTTCCCGGGTGATGAACTGGCGATTGTAAAAACGTTCCGAATAATTGAGCAAGCTTTCCACCTGTGAAACAATGATGTTTTTGCTGAACCTGTCAATGTTTGCGTTGTGCTCTTGCCGGATGTTTTCGATAATGGCATTGATCGTCTTTTCTTCCTTTTCCGAAAGGAACAGCGCCTCGTTTACCGAATAGTCAAAAAACTCGTATTGCCTGATTTTTTTTGCCAGGGATGTATTCCACAAGAAATCAGGATGGATGAGCAACATCCAGCCCAGACGTTTCAGGGTTGGATCAGGATACGTCTCAATCCTGAAAACCTGGTTGGGAGAAATGAAAAACATGACACCTTCGTCAAAATCGTATTCCTGTTGCCCGTATTTAAATTTGCCATTGAGTCCTCTTTTGATAGAGATCTGGTAGAAATCGAATACCCAGTTGGTTGCTCCTATATCGGCGGGCGGTTGCATTTGACTGTAATCTGCCACACTGATGAGCGGATGCTCGGGTAATGGCAAGCCTCTCAACCGGTGAAATTCACTGATCGTTTTTATTCTTTGTGTCTGCCGTTGTTCCATCGTACATATGTATTCTTTTCCTGACGGGTAATGCCAGAAATCGGTTCTTGGTTCAAAAAGATGCTGGGGTCACCTGTCTGCCTGACAGCTTGTTTTAATTTCACAAGTACCTTTGCCAACAGATACCGCCTGGTGCATCAGATGGCAAGATGTCACTTCTCCCGGAAATGACATCTTGCCGGGAAACTGCCTGGGGCCACCGGCTTACATACGTAAATAAACGCATGGCGGTTTATGGCCAGTGGCCACTCGCTTTTCACTGGGCAGCTACCCGCTGACCTCATACTTGAGCTGTCGCAATTAAAAATAATTCTGCCGCATATCCTCCAGCAAACCCGGATGGGTAGGTTGCCAGCCTAACTGCTCCCGGGTTTTGAAATTGGTAGCAGGGCAGTCCATTGCAATAAAATGGCTCATCCACTCAAAATGGTTCTTCAGTTCTTCGCCCGATACGGATTGTACAGGTACGTTCAGTTGTTCGCCAATCAATGCTGCGATCTTCCTGAATTCAATGCCGTTTTCACCCACGCCGTTGTACAACGCACCTCGGATAGCTTTTTCCACCGCCAAACGAAACAGTTTTGCTGCATCCAACCGATGCACACCAATCCAGCGGTTGCTACCATCTTCCGGATAAGCCGAAACACCGTTTTTGCGTGCCTGTCCGATGATAAACGGAACAAAACCGTAGTCGCCCTTGTCGTGAACAGACGGTGCCAACCGAATAACGGAAGCAGTGACGCCCTTTTCTGCCCATGCCAGGGCAGTGGCCTCCGAAGTTCGCGGGGAATTCTGAGCCACACTCTCTTCGGTCACCACTCCGTCAATGAGAGGCAGGCCCAACATTCCGCTTGTGACAACCATGGGTTTGTTGGTGCCCATCAACGCTTCACCCATGGCGTCGATAGCTGCCTTATCCATTGCTGCTGCTTTTGCGTATTGGGAAAAGTCGTTGGCATGCATGAAGTCATGGAAAAAACCTGCGTGAATAACACCATCCGTTCGCAAAGCCGCTTCCTTCAAGATTTCCACCTCTTCCAGACTGCCTGACACCACCTGAGCACCTGCCTCGCTGATGATTTTTGCAGATGCTTCTGAACGCGCCAAACCCGTTACCTGATGTCCCGCAGCGATTAATTCTTTGACTATGGCAGAACCAATGAAGCCGGAGGCTCCTGTTACAAATATGTTCATGATGACTTGTTTTTTGTTTAGGCAAAATTCAGCACAATTCAAAAAACGGATGTAGCCAAATGTCACAATGTTGTAGCCAAAAAAGAAACGGCAGCCTGGCGGATTGTGCTGGAAGCCTGTTTGTGGGTCTATCCCCGGAATCGTCAATCCAGCGAAAAAGTATTCTGTTCGATCAGATGTAGCCGGTTTGCGTGCCCTACTTGGGGGCAATCGGTACTTTCGCCCATCTTCCCCAGGCAATGAACGCCGCCAGTCCGGCAAACACCAGGTTCACCCCGATTACCGAAGCCTCTCCCCTGGCTATATGAAAAATACTGGCAACGACCATCAGTACGATAGTGCCCAGGGCCGCCAGTGGCGTAAGCCTGGGCTGGATGCGCAGCAGGGCGGGCAGTACCAAACCCAGGGCACCCAGCAAATCCACCACTCCGGTCAGTTTGACCAGGCCGACCGGAACCTGCCCAGCCCAGGGCCACAGGACTGCCACTGTTTCCACCGGCTGAATCAGTTTCACGGCAGCTGCCCAGCCAAACGTGGCGGCTACCAGTAGTTGTGCTGCCCAGAGGGCAATGGGAAGGAATGTCGACGGTTTTTGTGGGGTGGTCATTTGGTCATCGGTTAAGGTTAACGAAGCAAAAGTATGTACATTTGCTTTCCGTGGGATAGTACTTTCCGGTTGGATAGTGCTTTCCCACAGGGTAGTATCGCAAACATCACACCGATAAACAGACGACCAATGCTGACAAGAGAAGGATGCCCGAAGACCATGCTTTCCATCAAGGACGCGTTGGAAGCCCTGGAAGGAAGATGGAAACTGCTGATTTTGTTTTCCTTATCGGCGGGACCCAAACGGTTTGGGCAACTGTCCAAAGAAGTCGGCGGGATTACCGACAAAACCCTTTCCAAGGAGCTGAAAAGCCTGGAAGCCAATAAATTGATCAGACGGGATGTCCATGACACGTTTCCGCCCATGGTGGAATACTCCATCACACCCCATGGCCTGTCGCTTGAGAAAGTGCTGGACGAACTGCACTATTGGGGGCTCGCCCACCGCAAAGAGATCATCGGTAAATGAAAGCCTCCGTATGCTTGCGGCATTGCCACGGAGCCTGTAGTCTATGGGCAGGCTGTCAGGCGTTTGGGGTTGAATAAAATACGAACCGCCGCAAGAAATAATTTCAGCCGATGCAATGGCATTGCACCGGCTGAAATTATTTTTGGCTGACAAAGTTTCTCCACCAATGGAAGGCGTTTGTTCCCAACCTCAGGCAGAATCCACGAAAGTTCCCTTACCTGTATTGGTCCGGTATCCCGCAAGGCTTGCCGGTCGCCTGCCTGCGTGGCAATGTGCATTGCGGCCGGGTCTTCCGAGGCTTCCCGGGGATGTATGTATCCCTGAGTTGACAGTACCGGGCTGCCCGGGCACTTTGGCCAACGTTTACGGCACTCCACTCACAATCCGGATTTGCCCTGTATTTGGCTTCGGTTTCCTGACCAGCGCTTCATCCGGAAAACATTCCGCCTTGCGGTTTCCGTGTGGTAGCGATGTCCGCTCGCTTGCCTTGCTGGAAGGATGTAAAAATGCGGCACATTCAAAATTGGCGTTATTTGGTTAATTGTTGTTAAAAAAGCGGTATTTATGCCAATTATGAGTATTTTTTATCAAACAATGAGCTGTTGGGTTTTGTTTTTCTGTGCAAATATGTATTCTCAAGCTATTTTAGTACACATTTCAGCGAGCAACCCTTCACTTGAATCTACTTTTCATTCGACTTATGCCTTTAATACCATGAAAACCACACTCGTCAGTATACTCATCGCTTGCCTGCCGGTTGCGCTATGGGCACAAAGCAAACCCACCTATCAACCAGGCAAGTGGTATGTAGGCGCACGGGCAGAAGGTTACAACCTGGAGCGGAAAGGCCGTAGCCGGGGCATTGCCAGCGAAAGCCAGGGCATTTGCTTACTGGTCGGCAGACGGTTGTCTTCCCATGTTGATCTGCAACTGGGCTTGATGCTCGCCAGCCAGCCTTCCGGTTACAATGGCGCATTAGTGGAAGATGTCTCCACTACCCCCCGCATTACCAACCGGAGTTACATTGGTCGTGCATTGTATGCACCACTGACTGTCAAGTATACACCCCTTGGCACCCAGCGTCGCTGGCAGCCTTACCTGAATGCCGGGTTGACCACGCTGGCGGGAACGATGCGCCTGAGAGAACGAGATGCGGATTTCACCGTCGAGTCCGTCTCGGAGAGTACCCAGCTATCGGTCAACTGGTTAGTTGGAGTGGGGTTACAGGTGCGTACGGTAAAGCGTGTACATCTGTTTCTGGAATTTGATTTATTGAAACCGGTCTACCAGGGCGGACAGGGCGCCAGTCTCAGCGCAGGACTGGTGTACGACTTTGCTTCCCGCTAACTGAACTCATAGGAAAAGCCCTGTGACTGTATGTGCGAGCATGTTCACAGGGTTTTTGTCTTTGGTCAGAAACTATTTCCAGCCGATGCATTCACCGATGTATAAACCACTATCTTGCTACTACTTACTGATTGTATTACTCTTCCTATGGCTACCTATAAGGGTGTATGCCCAGAAAGAAGGCAACAACTGGTTTTTCGGCACCAAAACCGACGGATTGACTTTCAACACCAACCCGCCCACCCTGCTCACGGGCGGCAAGCTTGAATCGGGTCGTGAACCGACTATCATGTCCGATGAATGCGGCCGGTTGCTCTTCTATTCCGAAGGCATCAGCGTCTACACCGCTGACCACCAGGTAATGAAAAATGGCCAAGATATCGAGCTCAACCGGGATAATCTGCAACGGGCAGTAGCCGTCCCGTATCCGGACCGGGATTCGGTCTACGTTCTGTTTACGGCCGGTTCGATTGATTATTCGGGAACGGCCTTGCCCAAGCTGAGTTATTCGGTGATTGACATGCGGCTGGAAAACGGAAAAGGAGCCGTTACGACCCGCAAGCGGTTTTTGTATGACATCAATTCCACCCAAATGACGGCTGTGCGCCACGCCAATGGAAGGGACTTCTGGCTTCTGGCTGCACAGACCGATGAGGACTTTCTGAATGTGGAAAAAAACAACTGCTTGCTGGTCTTTCTGGTCAGTCCAGCGGGAGTCAATCCTCAACCGATTGTTAATCGAGTTGATGGATTGGTATTTTCTATCTCCCTGTTCCGGATGCGTGCCTCCCCAGATAATCGCAAGCTGATTGTGGGTGGGTTTCCTGCCGTTCCCGATCCGGGCAATGATGTGGGCGAAGGCTTTCTGCTTGATTTTGACAATGCCACTGGCAAAGTGACCCGCACCACTCGCGTGCCCGGCGGTGGCTTCGGGCTCGACTATGACTTTTCCCCTGACAGCAAGAAAATCTACGCCGGTTTCAGTGACGGGGTATTCCAGTTTCAGATTGATCGTCCAAGTGGCGCTGAGATCGCCAAAACCCGTACCAAGGTTACCAATTCGCGTCAGTTATTCTCCATGCGGCTGGCACCTGATAAGCGCATCTACGTGGCTACCAGCGGCAGCATTCTCGATGTGATCACCAACCCCGATGCCATCGGCACGGCCGTGCAGTATCAGCGGGACGCCTTCCGGGTGGGCGATACGGGCAACCTGCCCAACAACGTGGCCAGCTTTACCCTTGGCAAGCAGAAGGATTTTCAGGCGAAGGCCCTTTGCGTGGGCCAGCCGGTCAGCTTTACCCCGCAGGTCAACTACCGGGTGGTCCAATGGCAGTGGAACTTTGGCGACCCGGCCTCGGGAGCGGCCAATGAGTCCAATGAACAATCACCTACGCACACGTTTTCTGCCGCCGGCACCTACCGGGTGCGCATGGTCACGCTCAACCGCTGCCAGGAATATGACACGGTCACCAAAGCCATCACCGTCTATCCCGATCCGCTGCAAAGCCTGCCCGACAGCGTGGAAGTGTGTTTCAGCGAAGCACCGGTCTCGTTTACGGCCCAAGACTACCCGTTGACCCGCTACCGCTGGAACACGGGTGATTCAACCCTTACGGTGAAAGCCACCCGGACCGGCTGGTACCGCATCACGGCCGGCAACCCGTGCGCCACACGCTCAGACAGCGTGTTCCTGCGCGTGATTCCCAAGGCCAGAGCCCTGATTGCCGATGACACGGTGTTTTGCGCCGGAGTACCCGCGGTGATTGATGCGGGCTTTGACGGGGCCACCTACCTGTGGAGCATCGGTGAGACTACCCGTACGGTCAGCATTGCCGACTCGGGCCGCTACTGGGTGCGGATCACCAACCGGTGCAGTGTGGCCGTGGACAGCTTCCGAGTCGTGTTCGTGCCACAGGACATCAGCGCCATCATCCCCAATGTGTTCACCCCCAACGGCGACGGGACCAACGACCGGTTCGAGAACTACACGCTCAACCGCAACTACCGGCTAGTTGTCTGCAACCGCTGGGGAAGGATCGTCTACCAGACCAGGCAGCCACTGGCGTACTGGGATGGGCAGGTCAATGGCCTGCCGGCCGAGGCGGGCATTTACTTTTACGCCATCACCGCCACCGACTGCCGGGGCAATCCGGTTACGTACAAAGGGCACCTGAGCCTGCTGCGCTAATCACAAAAGGCTCTTAATTTATCCCGCATTATTTTTTAAGTAGATATGAGAAACCTGTCTGTTATTTGTCTGTTTGCTTGCCTGGGTATTGTTTCGCTCTCCTGCCAGAAAGAAAAACTGCCCAAACCCAGCCAGAGTGGCGCCAACACCTTCGGCTGCAAGATCAATGGCAAAAACTGGGTACCCCACAGCACGGGTGGCTTTGGCGGAACCGAACCGACAATCGGTGGCTTTTTTTACAGCGCCAACAATCGGCCTGATGTTTGGATTACTGCCTATGATGACCGGACGTCCATTGATCTTTTCCTTAACAACGTGACAAGTACCGGCGAGTATCTACTGAATCAGACCACTCAGCCAATACCGCCTTCAACTCGGCCAGCCAACTACGGCGCTTATTTCATTGATGGCAATACGATTGCTGACCCGGATTACGCCTATATCACTTCCCGCCAGTATACCGGCAAAGTAACCATTACCCGCGCCGGTACGGTCAACCGGATTGTTTCGGGCACCTTTGAGTTTACCGCGTATGATTCGGACAGCAAACAAACCGTCCGCATTACCGATGGACGCTTCGATATACAAAATCATTGATTCGATTGACCATTGCAGCCGCAAATTACCCACGCGAGCCCACCTTGGTCTGTGTCTTCACAGACCGGAAATGGCGCTGGTAGCGTACAGGTGTGACACAGAACAGGTACACGGCCTCTATGCCCAGCGGAGGCGCGTTGGTTTTATGTGTGGAAGTCTGCCTGTCGGCCGACAGGCATTGGATATGCAAAGAAAGTAAGAGCGTTACCAAGAGGGCCGTCCTAAGGTGAGCAAACGCCTGGAAATTAGTTACCACGTCCCGCTCCGTTTCTCATCCAATCGGCGGCAATCCACCCCGGCAGGCTGCTTCTTGCCATCGCCGGAACCGCACACAAAAACCTGCAAAAAACCGAATTAACTTTCAATATACCTAATGAAGAAAAGTTAATAATACGCTAACGCTAGCCTCATATCTCCCTTGCGGATAACCCCTTTCTTTGCATGTTGATACAGTGTTAGGCCCAGTCTGTTTATTCTCTGTTCGGGTGCAAAGCTGTGACTTTATTATCAAACCATCTTAATCTTTATCTTTCTTAACCGTAGTCGTATGCCTACTTTTACAAACATTTTCAAATGCCGGGTGCAACGCATGGGCTGGCTGTGGCTGGCCATTGTGATTGCCTGTGGCAGTATGCCTGCGGCCTTTGCCCAGAGCCAAAAGACCGTTACAGGCACCGTAGTGGATGCCTCCAGCCAACCCTTGCCAGGGGTTGCCGTTACCATCAAAGGAAAAACAACAGGTACACTCACCGACGCTACCGGCAAGTACAGCCTGGTGGTAGGCGGGCCTGATGACGAATTGTTGTTCTCCCTGATCGGGATGCTTCCTGAGTCGGTAGTCGTGGGTACGCAGTCCCAGATCAACGTGACCATGGTAGCCGATGTGCGTACCCTGAACGAAATCGTGGTGATCGGATACGGTACCCAGAAACGATCGGACGTAACCGGAGCCATCAGCTCGGTCAAGAGTGCCGACTTCAACCGTGGGGTGGTGACCAACCCCGGGCAGTTGTTGCAAGGCAAGATTTCGGGTGTCAACGTCACCAATGCCAGTGGCGAGCCGGGTGCGGCCCAGAATGTCATTATCCGGGGCATCGGCAGCTTGCGTTCGGGAACTCAGCCCCTGTACGTGGTCGATGGCTTTCTGATTGACAACGCCTCGCAGGGTTTTGACACCAATCCGCTTAACTTCTTGAACCCCAGCGACATCGAAAGCATCGACGTGCTCAAGGATGCCAGTGCTACTGCTGTGTATGGAGCCCGGGCGGCCAACGGTGTAGTCGTAATTACCACCCGGAAAGGCAAAGCCGGAAAAACGGAAATAGGTGTTTCTGCTTCTACGGCCTGGTCGACCATGTCCAACAAACTCAACGTATTCAGTGCCGACGAGTTTCGCCGGCAGGTAACCGCCATTGGGGGTACACTGACTGATGGGGGAGGCAACACGAACTGGCAGGATGAATTGACACAGACCGGCCTGTCCAAACAAGTTGATCTGTCGATCAGTGGCGGAGCAAGTGACAAATTTTCCTACTATGCATCAGTGGGCTATCAGGATCAGGAAGGTATCCTGAAAAACAGCAATCTGAAGCGGTATTCCGGCAAACTGAACATGAATCAGAAGGCCCTCAACGGCCGGCTGACGATAGATTACAACCTGACGGCCTCGCACACCGAAAACCTGCGCCCGGCCATCAGCTCTACCATCAGTGACATGATCAACCTGAACCCGACAATTCCGGCCTATACTGATGGCCAGCCTACGTTGCTGCCTACCAACGCCTTGAACCCGCTGAAACGGTACGAACTTTACAGCGACAACGCCGTCAACAACCGTATCCTGGCTACCATTTCACCATCCATCGAGATTGTGAAGGGTCTGGTGTACAAGCTGAACCTGGGTGTGGATTATTCCGCGACCAACCGCGACCAGCAGTACAAACCGTTTGGGGGGGTAGTCAATGAGTCCAATGTTTCCAACGGATCGCTGTCTTCGCTGATTGGTGCCAATACCAACAAGCTGGTCGAAAACACCCTTACCTACAACTGGCGGAAGGCGGATCATAGCCTGATCCTGCTGGCGGGGCATTCCTACCAGAGTTTCCTGGAAGAAGGTCGGAATTTTGTCTACAACGGCTTTGCCAATAACAACATTGAGCCCAGGTACCAGGACCAGACCAGCAGCACGACATTCCCTACGTCGGTTAATGCGGCTGCCCTGAAGAACGAGTTGCAGTCCTACTTCGGCAGGGTCAACTATACGTTCAAAGACAAGTACCTGTTTACGGCTACCCTGCGTGCCGACGGGTCTTCCAAGTTTGGTGCCAATAACAAGTATGGGTATTTTCCTTCGGTGGCTGCCGGATGGAACATCGGCAACGAAGCCTTCATGGCCAGCTCGTTTTTCAGCAACCTGAAGTTGCGGACCAGCTGGGGGCAGACGGGTAACCAGGAAATTCCTTCCAAGATCACCAAAGCCAGCTACGCCGAAGACCGGTTGATTACTGGTGGTCAAAGCTATAATACGTATCCCCTGGCTCCCAATGCCAATGCCATTGCCAATTATCCATATGGTATAGTGTTTACACGTTTGGCCAACCCGAACCTGCAATGGGAGGTGTCTACCCAGTTCAACGTGGGTGTTGATTTCGGATTTCTGGAGAATCGCCTGACCGGTACATTGGATTACTTCAACAAGCAGTCGTCGAACATCCTCCTGGAAGTAACACCTGCCGATCCGGTACAGCCTACTGCCACCTACTGGACCAATATTAAAAACATGAAGATCCAGAACAATGGCATCGAGCTGGCGTTAGATTACAACGGTAACACTAACGGCGGATTCTCTTACAACATTGGTGGTAATGTTACCTACATTCAAAACCAGGTGAAAGACTCGCCCTATAAGGTGCTGACCACCGGAGCGGCCCAGGGTTCGGGACAAACCGGCGCTACCATCAACGGCTACATCAACAACGAGCCTATCGGAGCCTTCTATATGTTTCAGTTTGAAGGCATTGGCGAAAACGGCCTTAACAAGTACAAAGATATCAATGGCGACGGGTCCACGCTGGACAACGACCGGAGCGTGGTGGGCAGTGCCATTCCTAAATTCATCTATGCCTATCACCTGAACTTCCGGTACAAAGGAGTTGACCTGGGCCTCAACTTCAATGGCGTGGCCGGAAACAAAATCTACAATCATACGGCCATGACCCTGTTTACCCGGGCGTTGTTAGCCAAGTCGAACAACACAACGGATTTTGCGGTACAGTACCCCAACGAGGTTAATTCAAATGCCAATACCGTATCCACGCGTTACCTGGAGAACGGATCATTCCTGAGGCTGAACAACGCCACGCTGGGCTACACCCTGGCTCCGGAAAAGATCGGACTGGGCAATGTGGTCCGCAACATCCGCTTGTCGGTAACCGGCCAGAACCTGTTTGTGGTAACCAAGTATTCCGGATTCGATCCGGAGATCAATACCGGATCGACCATTGCCGGAATCCAGACGTTCGGTATCGACTACTTCACGTATCCGAAGGCACGCACGTTCCTGATCAACCTGAGTGCCACATTCTAGGAAACCAACAAACCGTTCATTACTTAACTTAAGAAATCCGATGAAAAACATACGATTAAACAAACTACTACCGATAGCGGTGTTTTTACTCACCTTTTTCGGCTGTACCACTCTGGATGAAGACATTCTGGACGAGTCGCTGACCGGGACCGGTCAGGCCGAAGTAATCAGTGGTTCCATAACTCCCGTGTACGGCCTGCTCCGTCAGGTATGGCTGCACACCGTTAATTTTGGACTACAGGAAATTGCCTCTGATGAGGCTATCCTTCCTTATCGTGGCGGTACTGACTGGTACGATGGCGGCAAGTTCATTGCGGTTCACCAGCATTTGATGACTCCCAGCAATGCGCTGGTAGGGGATACCTGGACCTCGATCACGCTATGTCTGTCGAGGGCCGTAGTTGCTGAGGAAAGACTGAAGGCCGAAGTGGAAAAAGGCAATCAGGAAGCGCAACAGCCTATGTACGAAATGATCGCTATGAATTCTTACCTGAACATGCTGGCACTGGACAACTGGGGTCTCATCTTCAAGAAAGAACGTTCGGATCAGGTATCCGAAATTCTGCGGGGGCAAGAGGCGGTCAGCTATCTCGAAAGTCGGCTTTTGTCGGTGGTGGATGTGATAGCTAACACAAATGGTCCGGGCAGATTTACAAAAGATGCCGTGAGTGCCCTGCTGGCCCGGCTTTACTTAAATGCCGCCGTTTACCGCGATCCGTATGGCACGCCCAACTTCAGGAAGGAAGATATGGATAAGGTGATCCAGTATACCAGCAGCATCATTGCGGGTAATCACGCGCTGTCACCGGAATACTTCGCCCTGTTCAACGATAATAACAACACCAACTCTGAACTGATCTTTGCCCTTGACCAGAGAGGTGTATTGCAGACTGAGCACCAGCGGTGGTCCTATTGGTCTATCTCTGGCGACCAGGTGCCAAGACCCGAGTTTCCGAACACCCGGGGTACCGATGCTGCCGCCGCTACCCCTGATTTCATCCAGACCTGGGCCGATGCCTACGGCAGCGTGGAAGCAGCTACGGCCGACGCCCGTTTTTACCAGCAGAATACGATCATTCCGGACGGACTGAAAGATCTGACCGGGGTAACACCCGCCAATGATGCCAGCCATTACTACTGCGTGGATGCCAAAACGTTTGAAATGGACAGAGGCATTCTTCGTGGCGTGATCTGGGGGCCGAGAAAAGATGCGACGGGCAAGATCATCACCTGCGACGATGGCAAGGTACGGATCTATCCGGTGATCAACCGGAGAACCAGTGGTGCCAACCTCCGTTATGTCGACCATACACTCCAGGTGGATTTTACCGCACCGGGTAGTCTGCATAACACCGGCCACCGGTTCTCAAAATACCAGTTCAGCCGTACGGCTAATGATTGTTGCTCTTATAGCAGCGTGGATATCGTGTTGATCCGGTTGGGCGAGATTTACCTGATGCGGGCCGAGGCCAAGCTGAGAAACGGCGACAATGCCGGTGCCCTGGCCGATATCAATACCTTGCGGACTTCCCGCAACGCCCGCCCGGCCCAGACGCCACCAGCATTGACAGCGATTAACCTGGATGTATTGTTCCGGGAAAGCGGATTCGAACTGTACTGGGAGGGCCTGAGACGCAACTACCAGATCCGGTTTGGCAAATACGAAGGCAATTGGACAGACAAAACCAACAAGGATGTGAACAAACGGTTGTTCCCGATCCCTCAGAAAGCCATCGACGGGGCTTCCAGTGAAAAAGGATTCCTCGTGCAGAACCAGGGATATTAATCCCCGATAAAACCACAGAGCCCCAGCAGGAAGATTTTGTTTCTTGCCGGGGCTTTTTTCAATAGCAGTCGTATTCTCATTCGTTTGCCCAATTTGTGTTTGTCTGCCATTTTAAAAAGAATGGATTTTGTCATTCCAATGATTTATGTCATTCCGACGCAGGAGGAATCTGGTGTATAGTTACACGAAGCCTGGTAGCTTTCGCGAACGTACAGGCCAGATTCCTCCTGCGTCGGAATGACAACTAGCCGTTTTTTGAGGATGCTTTTTAATCTCAGACAGTCACTTTATTCTACATTGATTCCTTATGTTATCCATCTGCTTAAAAACAATCCTTACACTCCTTTTGCTGGGGTTATGGTATACCGGAAATCCGCCATTGCTGGAAGACTCCCTGCCCATCAACCGGATGCAGGTCATCGGCTCCCACAACAGCTACAAACAGGCCATTGACCCCCGGCTGTTCAAGCTCTTCTATCAGCGGGACTCTGCCGAGGCGCGTGGCCTGGAATACGCGCACATCGGGCTGGCCGAGCAACTGGACATGGGGTTGCGCAACCTGGAGATTGATGTGTACAGTGATACGCTGGGCGGGCGTTTTGCGCATCCCAAAGGCCTGGAGTGGGCTCCCGGTCAGCCACCCTACGATCCCGCCCATCAGATGGACAAGCCCGGTTTTAAAGTGCTCCATGTGCCCGATCTGGATTTTCGCAGTTCCGCTGCTACGCTTACAGAGGCCCTGACGCAATTGCGCCAATGGTCCGAAGCGCATCCGACACATTCCATTGTATTCATTACGCTGGAAGTCAAAGACAGCGGCATTGGCGTTCCGGGTTCTACGCAGGTTGAAAAGATTACGCCGCATACCCTGGATGAACTGGACCGCGTGCTCCAGACCACGCTGGGCGTGAATCACCTGCTCACCCCGGATCAGGTGAGGGGCAAAAGCAAAACGCTGGAGGAAGCCGTGCTCAGCGGCCGGTGGCCTACCGTAAAGGCCACCCAGGGCAAGTTTGCGTTTATTCTGGACGATCGGGGTAACAAACGGGCCCTGTATATCCAGGATCATGCGTCGCTGCGCGGCCGGGTACTGTTTGTGAACGCTGAGCCGGGAACGCCCGAAGCCGCCATGCTGATCCGGAACAACCCCAAGGATCCGCAGATTCCGCAACTGGTGAACAAAGGCTACATCATCCGAACCCGTGCCGATTCGGGTACGCAGCAAGCCCGTACCAATGACCAGTCAGACTTCAAAGCTGCCTGTGCCTCCGGAGCCCAGATCATCACGACCGATTATTACAAAAAAAGCGATTTCTTTCCATCAGAATACCAGATCCGGTTTCCGGAAGGAGGCTATGCCAGAACCAATCCGTTGCTGGCAAAATAACCTGATGACCGTGACGATAAAGTACCTGTAACTAAACAGGCAAAAGGTATGGCGCAGAATACCGAACTGGCCGCTACTGGGGTTGGGGCTCGTTACTCGCAAGGTATTTGCTTCGGTAGCCCGAAGGCGATTGTCCGGTTTTGCTCAGGAACTGGCGGCTGAAATAGGCCGGATCTTCATAGCCCAGCTCGTGGGCTATCTCTTTGGCCGTCAGCGAGGTATACACAAGCAATCGTTTGGCCTCCAGGATAAGCCGGTTTTTGATCACTTCATTGGGTTGGGGCAGGTTGAGCCGCTTGAACCGGTGGGTGAGGGTTTTGGCGGCCATCGACAGCATGTCTGCATAGTCGGCCACAGTATGCTTTTGCTTGTAGTGCGCATCAACGAGGCGGGTAAACTTTCTGAAAAACTCGACCTCGTTGTTTTGTACTGCCATCGGTTTTTCCAGGTGTTGATGTTTCCACAACCGAGTGGCTTTGATGAGCAGCTGCTTCAGGCAGGTGCGCATCATTTCCTCCAGCGAGGGGTCCTCCAGCTCGAATTCTTCTTCCATCTGCCGGAAAAGATCATCAATCCGGTGGCGGTGGTCGTTGCCAACACGGACCAGTGGCATGTTGTGGATATTGTTGTAAAGGAGCCCGTCACAGGCCACTTCCTGGTCATGGATCTGGATGCAGTAAAAGTCACGGTTGTAAAAAAGAAGGTATCCCGTTTCTGCACCCGTCTGTTCAATGGCAAGGTACTGGTTGGGAGCCACAAAGAAAAGCGACGGCTGATCGGTATGGTACACGGTGAAATCCACGGTCAGACGGTACCCCTGCGGAAGGTACAACACCTTGATATAAGGCTTGTAGGCATCCCCGTTGATGCGTTCGGCACTTGCGGCATGCACATACACCAATCCAAACCGTTTGAGAATGTTTTCGAACAGATTCTGCTTGTCTATAGGTTTCATACCGGATTTATAAGTATTATGCATTTGGGCTGTGGGCAATACCCAGGGAATCAAATGCGAATGTGGGACAAATACGAATGAGAATCAACAGCCAGCCTGGCTAACCCACCAAACCATTGCGGGTAATCCACAATGGTTTGACGGCAGGATTCGGAGGTGCGGTTTGATTTATTTTCTGGCAAACTTCTCCAGCTCGGTATTGAACTTGTCCATTTCCTCAAAAAACAGGGCGTGCCCGCTGTTTTCGAACCGGACGATGTAGGAATTTTTGATCCCCTGCTGAAGCTGCCCCGCAAAGGCGAAGTCACACAGCTTGTCCTGCACGCCGTGGAAGATCGCTACCGGAATCCGGATCTTTGAAAGCACAGGCCGAAGGTCCAGGTCGCGCAGGGCGGTTATCGATTGGGTAACCGCGTACGGGGATGCCTCCAGGTTGATGTCCTCCAGCCATTTTTCCACATTTTTTGAAATGGCCCCTTCCTTGGCAGGAAACCCGGCACCGAAACCGGCAATCAGGTCCTGCCGGTTGGTGCGTGTACTTTTTATCAGGTTTTCCGCAACCGCATCCGATACTCCATAGGGAAAATCCTTGCGCTGTTTCCACGACGGGGCGGCGGCGCCAAACAGGGCCAGCTTGCTCACATGAGCTGCATTGTATTTGGTCACGTAATGGATGACGACTGCTCCGCCCATCGAAAATCCACCCAGCACAGCGTTTTCTATCCTGAGCTTTTCCAACACAACCTTGATGTCATCGGAGAAAACATCAAAGTCATAGCGGCCGTAAGGTTTGTCCGATTTGCCAAAACCCCGCAGGGTAATGCCGATCACGCGGAAGCCTTTCTGCTCCAGGTACTGGTATTGGTACTCGTACATGGCGTCACTGAGCGGCCATCCGTGAATGAGCACAATGGGTTGCCCCTGACCAATATCCGTTACGTGGAGCTTTACATTTTTTTCCACTTCAATGAATTCTTCGCGTCCTGCGGAAGCTGGTACTCTTTTCCCTTGGGCGTTTGCCAATTGAGAGAAGATGCCTGTCAGAAAGATTGCGGTCAATAGTTTGATTTTCATGGTCTTGTATTTTTAAAGTTTAGAACTGATTGGGATTGTGTGTTTTGATGTTTCCGTGTGATTGATTTGATGTTACAAAGGTGCAGCCCTTTGCCGGTAAGGAAAATGGACATTGGTAGACCAATCTTGTACATTTTTCCCTGTTGCGTCTCAAAGGTGGTATTTCCGCCGGATTGAGGTATCCAAGCCAAGGCTGCAACCGGGTTTGTGGCAGGTCTTCGGCGGCCGGTTCAACATTGGCAAGTACGGGCAGTCAACGCCTTGATGGTATTGAAGGGGTAAGCTGATGAAACGGAAGTGATGGTACGCGGTCTGGAAAGCGATGGGCGGGCCATTGACTGAAATCCAGGCATGGGGTGGGGCACGGTTTGCCACCGCTTGTCAACCTGGTGCAAAAGCGTGTACAAGGGTGGATGCTATGCCTGTGTCGGGCTATCGGATGGTCAGGCGGGCAACAGTGCCGGATTCAGGACAGTTCACAGAATGGGATCTTCCGGGTTGTGTGCATGCGAAGGGAGGGTTTGGGCTATCACCCTTCGCAACCGTTCGCCATTCTGGTCGCCCCAGTTTCCCAGCGTACTGATTACCGGAATCAGACTCTTTCCGAATTCGGTAAGGTAGTATTCTACCTTCGGGGGAACCACCGGATAAATTTTCCTGGTCACCAGTTCGTGTTCTTCCAATTCTTTCAATTGGATATTCAACACCCTGCGGGAAGCATCGGGAATCTTGCGCTGTAGTTCACTTGGCCTTCGGTGCCCCTCATGGATAAACCAGAGCAGACGCATTTTCCATTTGCCATAGAGGACTTCACCCACCAGGTCGAGCCCACAACTTAGATTCGGAGCTATCTTTCGTTCATACATACCACAAATTTTAATAGGTACCACAAAACTATAACCATGTTTCCAGTCGTGCAATAAGGGAAAAATTTATCCCTGTCTGAATTTGCATTCCCTATGCGAATCGGTATTCCGTACTTGTGCGAACTGTTTTTACCCGCCAATTTTGTCCTTATAACCAATTCTGAAAAATGGAACAATTCAATTTCAACGATGAATTATCAGGCAAGATCGCCTTGGTAACCGGAGGTACGAAAGGAACCGGAAGAGCAATTGCGGAAAGGCTTTTGCAAGCGGGTGCGACGGTTGTCATTACCGCAAGAAACGCACCGGAAAAGGAAAACAGCCAGTTGCATTTCATTCCTTCCGATCTGAGCAAGGAGGAAGAAGCGCAAAAGTTGATTGGCGAGGTGCTGTCAACTTACGGGAGGCTGGACATTCTTGTCAACAACCTGGGTTCTTCGGTAACACCCGCCGGTGGTTTTTCCACATTGACCGATCAGGATTGGGAATCCACCCTGCAAGCGAATCTGCTTGCCCCTGTTCGGTTGGATAGAGGGTTTTTACCACAAATGATAGACCGAAAAAGCGGTGTGATTATTCACATTGCTTCCATTCAAGGCAAACTACCCCTGTTTGAATCCACATTGCCTTATGCAGCTGCAAAAGCAGGGTTGATCAATTACAGCAAAAGCCTGTCGAATGAAGTTACGCCAAAAGGTGTTCGGGTGCTGACCGTTTCGCCGGGATGGATCAGGACGGAAAATGTCAAACAGTTTTTGGACACAATCGCCAGGAATTCAAATATTTCTATCGAACAGGCCCAACAAAGTGTCGTGGATGCCTTGGGTGGAATACCTTATGGCAGACCCGCTGAACCCGAAGAAGTAGCGGAACTGGTGGGTTTCTTGGTTTCGCCGAGAGCAAATTATCTTACAGGGACAGAATTTGTGATTGACGGCGGAACCATACCTACTGTTTAAACCTCAAACTATTTAACAACCTCAAGATATAAAAAAATGAACTTACCGAAAGTCATTACCGAATTACTGATGGCGCAAAACAACTTTGATAGCGTTGCCTATGCCAATTGTTTCTCCGATACCGCTGTGGTTTTTGACGAGGGGAACACCCACAAAGGGAAAGCGGAAATACAGGCCTGGATTGCCGATGCCAACGCCAGATACCAGGCGGTAACGAAACCGGTCGGTTACGAGGAAGATGGCAACAGGGCTGTTCTGACCGCGGAGACTTCAGGTAATTTTCCGGGTAGCCCCATTGTATTGAAATACAACCTCGAAACGGAGAATGACCTGATCCAATCACTGAAAATTACCTTGTAATTCTTCCTTTCACCAGTTGATTGTGTAGTTTTACCGGATCGGCAGGTGGTGTTGTCCGAAGCATTGCATTGGCATTGAAAACGCATCGGACCTTGTCTGGAGTGATTCTGCTTGCTTTGCCTGCCCAGTTGAACAAATAAATGCATTCACCATGCTTTGTACACAATACCCATACCAATGATCGCCATGCTTTTTCGCCTTATCAAATCCTTTCGACAAAACAGGCCCAGCCCGACGATAGGTATCCTGCCTGTTATTATTCTGGCTGTCCTTGCGGTGAGTGAAACCAGCCTGGCCCAGTCAGTTACGCCGCCATCTGTTACACAGCCGGGTACTGCATGGGTAGACAAGGTACAGCCTACGTCACCTGCCGTGTTGCAGATGTTTCGTGAGGCGGGCATGTCGCCAACCGAACATACCCTCTCGGCAGACGAGCAACGAATCGTTGCCGCCGCTTTTGCCAATCTTCCGCCGCTGCACCAGCGCGTTCTCAAAAGCCATTTGCGCAGCATCAACTTTCTGGATAACATGCCCAATACCGCCCTGACCTCCACAGTTGATCCCGACGAGCAGCCAGGTAACGGTCAGGCCAGCAAAGATCCTGGGCACAAGTGGTTTGATATCACCTTCCGGGCGCAGATTCTGCACCAGGATGTGTCCGAGTGGCTGACGCTCAAAGAACGCACCTGCTTTGATACCACCCAATCCCCCATCCGGGTAGCGATCCGAGCCGGGCACCTGAGCGCCTTTGAATATGTCTTGCTCCATGAGGCCACCCACGTGGTCGACGGGGCGCTGGGCATTTCACCCGTGATGCCGGCGGGTAATCTTGCCAAAGGCCAGTCCTTGCCCGATTCGCTGCTCACCGGTTTTACCGCTGGTGTCTGGGCGGGGCATACCGTCGTGGGTTCCAAGTACCAGAGCCCGCTGCTGGACAGCCTGGTCTTTCGCCGGGGTGGCAAGCCCGTACCCGCCGCAAAGGCCCTGAAAGTTTACCGGGCCTTGCAACAAACGCCTTTTGTCTCCTTGTATGCCCGAAACAGCTGGAATGAGGATCTGGCCGAATGCCTGACCATCTTCCACTTTACCCAAAAGCTGCGCCAGCCGTTTGAGATCACGGTTCGGCAAGGAAACAAGATCATCTTCTCGTATCAGCCCGTCCAATCGGCCCGGGTACGGAATCGGTTCAAGTACCTGAGCCGATTCTATACCTGAACTGCTTGATGCCTGGGGCCGGCACCCTAGTTTGTCTTCCCGTAGGAAACTTCGCACACGTACAGTAATGTGTCCGGTTGAAAAAGCGGCGCGTTTGCGGGAAATTCCCTACGGGAAGACAAGCAAAAAAGTGCTTAGCGAGCTTTGCCCGGTGATAGGTGGGGTACCTTCCAGATAAACCTCCGTGCTGCCTTTGTTATCGGTCATACATTGCAGGTTACGGCCCGTTTTTTCATTTGACAAACGACTGTATATACGCCAGGCTTGTGGTCCAGGCAATGCTTTTGTACCGTTCGTTTGCCAACGGATGCTGCTGGGTTGAAAACATGGAATATATGTACTGGCTCTGCTGCCATTTGGCATACAGTTCGTTTTCACCCGCCGGGTTTTCGGCCCTTTGTTTTTGGATGAACCGGGCAAAATCCTCCATGCTGGACAGCTGGTACATCCGGTACTCCTGGCCCGTTGCCGCTTTTACATCGGCCCGGAGCTGGTTGGGACTCACCTGAAAGCTGGCAATGGGCAAATCCCGGGGGGCGGTTTCGTCCAGCGCCACTTCGGCGGTAAAGGCGGCGGTATCATCCATGGTCGTGAAATCCAGTTTCCAGTCCTGTTTTTCGCCCCAGTACCCGATGCTCTTGTCTTTCACGTTCAAAACCGGTGTATTGTATCGGAGTATGTCGGCAAAGGCACCGTTGAAGATGGAGGATGCCTGTATCGGCGTGCCATCCAGGTAGTCCCTGAATTGCCTTCGCAAGTCAAAATTCCTGTTTTCGCCCCGTACCAGATGTCGGTAATCGGTGCAAAAGTCGGAAGGGATGAAACGGGGAACCCCGGCTTGCAGCGCACCCTCCAGCAGCCGTTTCTGCAAGTCCACAATAACATCACGTAGGCCAGCCACCGCCGAAACCACACAGGCCGCACCGGTACAGGCGTTTGCAAGAGCATCGGTGTTGTGCATCTCCACTTCCAGCACCCGGACACCCAGGCTTTCAAGGGTCTCCCGTTTGCCGGCGTCGGTAGAAGGCCGGACAATGGTACTGACAGCAGCACCTCTTTTCACTAATTCGCGGCAGATCCGGCCGCCCAGATTGCCGGTGGCACCGGCTACTACAATGGTTGGGGTCATGTTGGTGTTTGTTAATTGTATGAGATTTGTGATTGTTTTCGATTGTGATGCATTTGTCATTCCAGACCGGTTGTCATTCCGACGCAGGAGGAATCCGGCCTGTACATTCGCGAAAGCTACCAGGATTCGTGTAACTATACGCCAGATTCCTCCTTACGTCGGAATGACACTAATGACTTGATCCGATTTTGGAAAAGGAGAGATAAACACATGGAGCTTGGTTAAGCTATTCACTCGTTGGCCTCCCGTAGGGATCTTCGCGCAAACTCGCCGCTTTTTCAGTTGGAGAGATCGCTGTAAATGTGCGAAGTTCCCTACGGGAAGACAGAGAAGAGACGGATAAATAGTATCTTCTTAACAGGCAACACCTCCCTGGTTGACCATCCTAAACAGTCTCATGGTCTACTTGCCGAGGAAACGTAAGACGGCATCCACCACCTGCTGGGGTTGCTCTTCGTACAGGTAATGCCCGCTATCCAGGATGCCGATTACGTTCACATCGTTGGCCACGTAGGGCAGTCCCATCTGCATGTAGCCATAACTGATGTAACTTCCAATCCCCAGGACTGGCATGGGCAGTTGCGGGTAGGTCTTTGCATCTTCAATGTCCTGCGTAAAGGTTTGGTACCACGCATTGGACGCCCGGATACTCTCGGCTTCGTTGTACGCGGCCGCGTACACTTCCCGCTCAAACGGAGTCATTTTGCTGTCGTCCAGCATCACGTAGTGAAAAAGCCAATCCTGAAGGTAGTGAAAACGTCCTTCCAGCAATTGCTCCGGCAGGCCTTTTACCTGGTTAAATCCCATCCACCAGGCATAGGGCCTGTGCGCATCCATTTTCTCGGCAAACGTTCCCGGCGACGGGATCAATGGCATCTGTAAGATGCCTTCGCCGGGGTGCGAACCATCCAGCACAATGAGTTTTTCGGTAAGTTCGGGGTAGTTGAACGCAAAGCTCATGGCCACCATCCCCCCGATGTCGTGCCCCATCAGATGCACCTTGGTCAGCCCCAGGTGCCGGATCAGTTCCCGGATGTCCGTTGCCATGGTCTTCTTGTCGTAGCCGGATGCGGGCTTTTCCGAACTGCCCATGCCCCGGATGTCAACGATGATGACCCGGTACGCCTTTGCCAGTTGCCTGGCAACCGGATGGTACGAATACCAGGTTTGCGGCCAGCCAGGCAGGCAGATCAACGGCATGCCGCTGCCTCCGGTTACATAGTGGAGTTGCATACCGTTAACGGTGGCATAGTGGTTGGTAAAGCCGGGGAAGTGTTTGATTAATTCGTCATCAGAATACGTATCCTGAGAAGTACGGGTGTCCTTGTCCATTGGAGTCATTTCGTTAATTTTCATGACCCAAAGGTAGGCGAACATCGGACGGCCAAAACTACCAAATGGTAGATAATGCTTGGATTGGTTTGTTAGGTTAACGTGAATTACGGGGTTCATTCAACCTTCCACCGTGATCTGTGTGCCACTATACTAATTCAAGTTGCGTGCCATCAGCGTTTGTTTTTAGAAGGCCAACGCACCTTCCAACCTGCCACGATTGGAGTGGACCCCACCCCCAACCCCTCCCCCTTAGGGAGGGGAGTTTTGATACGCGAATCTGAAAGTCCCTCCCTAATGGGGGGGATTTAGGGTGGGGGTTTATCGCCTTGACAACGGGAGAATCGCATAACACACAACAGACCAGGGCGAATTTAGGTTAAACTATTGGTGTGTAAGTGCTCAGTTGAATGGATCTGTTAGGTTATGGACAAAAATGTACCGCAGGCTTTCGCCTGTTTGCCGTCGTGGGTTACGCTGTTTACAGGCGAAAGCCTGTGGTACATGCGTCGGTTTCTGTGCACATAACCTGACAAACCCATTCAACCAGCGGCTACGGAATCTCTTTCCGGATTCGGCTCAGGGCATTGGGGGTAATCCCGAGGACGGCGGCCAGTTGCTTGACCGGGGTCTTCTGAATCAGTTCGGGATTGTTCAGAAATTCGAGGTAGCGTTCTTTGGCCGACAAGGTCTGGAAGTTCAGGATCTGGTCGATCATTCGCACCGACATGGCCTCCCATATTTTTCGGCCAAACTCTTCCCATACCGCGATGTGGCTGTACAAAAAGTCCATGTCTTTTTTTTCGATCACCACCAGTTCGGTATCTTCGATGGCTTCGATGTTGAACCGTGACGGCTTTTGCGGGTGGAGGCTGGAAATCTCGGTAAAGAACTCGTTTTTGAACGTCACCCAGGTGGTGTTTTCCTGCTCACCGGCGTCGTAAAAGAACCGCACACCCCCGGAGACGATGAAGAAATAATGATTCGCTACCTGCCCCTTTCGGAGAATCCGTTTCCCTTTGGGCACTTTCTTCGCGGTACATTTGGAAAGGACCAGTTGCAGGTCGGAATCGTCAATCCAGATAATGCTCTTTATGAATGCGATAAATTCTTCCATGGTAGGAGTTGCTTGTCCGTTGGCGTGGCATAAAGCAACAAGTAACTTCTTTTCATAGAAAGATCTAATTTTTATTTCTGAACAATAACATAGATAGGTTTGGTTTCTGGAGAAACCCCTATTGAGTAATGACAATTGAATAGGCGGTCCCGCTCAATATGCCTTTACCCGTTAGGTCTGTCTGCTTTCCATCTATCCATAGTCTGGGAAACAAACGGCCATCAATCCATTCATTTCCCACTACGTACACATGGTTATTAAATACCTCAATCCCATACGCGGTTGCACTTTGGCTATCCGTCAACTTAGTTAATACACCGTTTTTCCAATAAACAGCCATGAACTTATTGTCCTTATTTAGCATACCTGCCACATATACATTATTATCTACCACCTTGATATCAAAACTGATGGCTCTTTCTGTTTTGATATCGTTCAGTCTAACCGGCTGACCATTTTTCCAATATGTGGCATAAGATCCTTGGTATTCTACGTTGTAGACGTATTCATCACCAGCTATGTACACGTCGTTGTTGACCACAGTGATGGCTTTGGCCTCCGAATTGAGGCCTTCTTCACTTAAAGAAAGTGGGAACGGCTGGCCGTTTTTCCAGTAAGTAGCTACATCTTTGCCATCTGCCTGGAGATATTTCTGTCTACCCACTGCATATACATCGTTATTGGCAACAGTAATAGCATTGAGCTGAGAGAAGTCCTTACCATTGTCAGGCCCTAACTTAACCAGTTGGTCGTTTTTCCAGTAAACAGCCGTAGGTATTGTACCATAATAGGCAAAGCCGCCAGCATATACATCATTTCCTGAGACAAAAACGGAGTTAAGGTAGACTTTTTCTGTTTCATTGGAAAGCTGCTTGAGCAGACCATCTTTCCATAAGAGGGCTTTGTAGTCAAAGCCAAAGTAAATTGTGCCGGCAAGATAGACGTTTTTGCCCGAGACAGCAATGTCTCGCCCAAATGCCCATTGGGGTCCGCTCAGGATGGTGGGAGTGCCATTTTTCCAATATACCGCAGCACTTGGATTGGAATTTTCTCCAAAACCACCGATATACAGGTTAAAAACATTGAAGTTGCTGGCAGAGATACCGGTGCTTCCTTCTGATTTTACACTGATTTTGCCTGACTCAGAGCCGTCGGGAACTATCACTTTTAATTCTGTGGTGCTGGCCGCCACTACACTAGCCTTCTGGCTACCAAAGGACACTATATTTTTAGCTGTGTCTGCAGTGAATTGAGTTCCTGTCAGGGTAATGGTATCCCCTACCAAAGCACTGGAAGGAGTAAAGGCAATCGTCTCTACTGGAATTGTCTCTTCACCGGGTTGACATCCGGTCAGGAGCGAAATAGCAAATGCAATGGTAATCCAAGTAGAGATGACTCTATTTGAAGTAAATGCAGATTTCATTCAAATGGAATATTTAAGTAAAAGATAGTATGGTTTAATAATCAAAAATATATGTAAAAGTGGGTTATTCAAAATGGCGGTCTTTTTGATGTGTAACTTTTTGTAAAAATGTAAAACAATAAAAGCTGATTACTAACTCTTTATCTAGCTATTTTCGAGATTTATTTAATATTAGATGGTCAAAATCATTTAAAGCAGATATGAATCGGATTATTAGATAATATAAAGAGATTGGTTTAAGAAGTATAATGGTCGTGGTAGTAAACTGCTAGCTTCTCTGTACTGGTTACTACCTAGTCATTTCCGTTGAAAATAGGTAACATGTTAGTGTATGACATTGTACCGGATCTAAAATTAATTTTCCAATTTACTGTCTCTAAAGTGATTAATGGAAAGTTGAGCTTGTACTTTGTTCTGGACTCATTATAAACAATATTTTTTTCGCCGTTTGGTAAAATATCATTGATAATCTTGTCTTTACATAGCGCTTCCAATGTTACCACCTTATTTGAAACTGTGTGAAAGTAAAGATTAGGAAGAGAATGTACGAGAACTACACAATCATTTATTGTTGTATAAAATTGAGGTTTGTAGGTAATGAAGCTTTCTCTATATAAGATTTTGATGCCTATGTGAAAAAATTGAGAATTATCCTTCTGTATGTATTCTAAAAGGATAATCGTATGAGAATTAGGGTGCAGTTCATCTTTATTTTCTCCAATATAAGAAGTCAGCACTTGAACCAACGACTTATGCACGATCTGTATTTCTTTAAGTTCGGAGTCAAGTAAGCTTATCGAATCGATTCTTTGTTGTAATACAGGATTGGCTATTCCGACTGTAAACCGAAACAGACAAAATGCAAACAAAAACCAAATGCTCTTACAGTTCATCTTTATTCTATTTTACCTTTTAGTCCGCACACATTATCTAATTTTTTCACGTTTCTCAGTTAATAGCCTCAGTTGGAAGGGTGTTGTATCTAGCGAATAAGTGCCTTCTTTTCTTTCTTATCTTAAAAGTTGCTTTTCATACAACTGATCGGTGATCCGGATGGCCTGTTGCTGGGTTAATTCCTGCGGGGCTAATGCTTGTGAAAACGCATCAGCGTAGCCATACAAGACACCAATCAGGCAAAGGATAATCCGGAAGGATAGCCTTGCCCAAACCGGCAATGGAAGGAAATGCAATGAGATACTCATAAAAACGACTGGAACGCAAATGCAATACGGGTGACCAAATGAGCTGTTAGTGAAGTAACGGTGCTTGTAGTAAACAATCCAATCTCTCCGCTTTTGTCCATGTGTCCGCAACCCTCTCATATTCAGTTATGCACGACAAGCGGCAACAGCATTACCCTTCCATCAGCATTTCATACAGTTTTTTGACGGCTTTCTTTTCATACGCTTCTCTGAGTGAGATAATCATAATCGTTCGCCGCATGTTTTTGCCATCAATCGGGATGGCTACCACCTCGGGGTCGTTTACGCTGGTATCGCTCAGGATGGTATGCCAGTGCCCGGTTTTCACGATCTCAAACAGCGTGGGGATGTCGTTGATCTCCATGCAAATGTTCGGGGTCAGGTTTTGCTGGCGGAACGATTCCTCAAAAAACTGAATGGTACTGTACCCGCTGAACGGCAACGCCAGGGGCAGCTTGGCCACTTCGGCAAGGGAGATGTGTTTCCGCTGGGCCAACGGCGATGTTTTGGCGGTGACCAGCGCCATCGTTGAGCGTAACAGGGGCTGGAACTTCAGGTGCGGCTCCTGGACTCCTTCGTGGAACGATACGATAAAGTCAAACTGATGCAGGTTCAGCTTTTCGAGCAGATCCCGGGTGGTGCCAAAGACCACCTGGATTTTGATGTGGGGATACTGCCGGGCGAACCGTACCAAGGTTCGGGCAAACAGAATGCGCATCGAGTAAATCACGCCAACGGTGAGTTGCCCCGTGTTCAGGTTCTTCAGGTCCTGTAACAGCAATACCCCTTCATTCGCGCGGTTGATGCTCTGCAAGGCATAGTCACTGAACAGCTCGCCCGCTTCGGTCAGTGTGATTCGTTTGCCGATGCGGTCAAACAAGGGTACCCCCAGCTCGTCTTCCAGCTGCTTGATCTGCTGGGACAACGTACTCTGGCTGATATGCAGAGCCTTGGCGGCTTCCGTAAAATTCAATAGCTCCTTGGCTTTCAGAAAGTACCGGAGTTGTCGTAATTCCATGGTTTCAAATCGGTTTTATCGATCGTTTTCATCGAAAAATAACGTTTTGCAAATAAAGGCATTGTTTCAATCTTTGCAGTATATCAAATGAAAGCGACAGAGGAAAAAGACACCGGACAAGAGTCCGTTGGCTGACAGTCATGGCGTCACAGATACCCAATGCTTATCCTGAAACACGAACGTATATCCAAATTCACTATTTTCTCACCTAACCAAATAAACTATGAAAGTTACCTTACTTGTCTCGTGTCTCCTTCTGGCAGCCTGTTTTGCAGCCTTTGGGCAGAAAAAGCAGAACAATGCCGTTGTTGAGAAGGGTTTGATCAAAGTATCCGTCATGTATCCGTATGCCGAAGGCAAAACTTTTGACATGGAGTACTATGAAACCAAGCACATGCCGATGGTGGCCGGGTTCCTGGGGTCCAATCTGGTGAAGTATACCATTGAAAAAGGGGTGGCTAGTGGTATCCCCAACCAACCGCTGCCTTTCATGGCCATTGGAACGTTTTACATCAAAAGCCTGAGCGACTACCAGGCGGCCATCGGACCCAACCGGGACGCCATTCGTGCCGATTTTACCAATTACACCAACGTCACGCCGGTCATTCTGGTAAGCGAGGTAGTAAGGTAAACAGCATGTCCCGGCAAGAGAGTGGCTCGGCTGACCCACAATTCCTGTACACCTTTACACATTGCACAGGAGTGTACAGGAATTGTAGCATTGTCTGTCATTTCGACCCGCATGTCCTGCCGCAGGAGGATAGGGAGAATAAACCATCAGACAACCGTTCGTGTAACGGTTGCGTCCTGCATGGAAAATGAAATCCAAACCCGCATAAGCCATTCCGGTCGGCGATCTGTCGGTTGAGAGGAGGTGAAGAAATTGCCATTGAAACCTTGTCGGTCCACAACTTTACTACTAAGCAAAGCGAAAGTGCCACCGGTCCCATGGCGCACTGGTCCCGGTAGCCGAACAAGCTCGGTCGGCCACCGGCATGACCGTTCAAATCCCGCTAAGTTTTCGTACCTTTCGTTACGCAGGTCCTACGGATTCCAAACCATCAGCCAGGAGTCTCCCAGGATCTGCCATTCCATTTGAAAGATTCGAATCAAAAACTTAGCCCCTTTGAGTATATGCAACAAACTCCTGCCAGCCGTTCGCCTTTGCGACTTACCTTGTTGATCATCAGTTTGTTGGGCCTGATCCTGACCAGCATTTTCCTGAGCCGCCGCAGTGTGGACCAGATTCACGACACGTCGGCCTCCATCTACGAAGACCGGCTGGTTCCGGCGGCCCTCATTACCAGCCTGACCTCGAAGACTTACCAGAAACGGCTGCTGCTTGAGTCGCACGTGCTGGGCGAAGCCGGGCCGGACACAAACCGGACAGGTTTCGTGCCTGCGCTGGATCGCCTCAACCGTCAGATCGACTCGTTGCTGGCCGAGTACGACAAGACAATCCTGACCCCCAGGGAAGCCGAGCTGCTGGCTTTGCTCAAACAGCGGCTGATGGTTTACAACCAGTTGGAGGAGGAGATGACCACCCGATCCGGCAACCGGCCCCAGGCCCAGCAGGATATGTTTGCAGGAGCCAGCCTGACTACCTTCCGTCAGGTGAGCCAGACACTGACCGAGCTTTCCACCTTGCAGCTGACCGTAGGCGAACGGCTGCTCCACCAGTCGAGAGGCCAGACCAACTATATCTATGTGCTCACCGCCCTCCAGATCGGTCTGGTGCTGGTGGTGGGCTTCAGTCTGTTCTGGCAACGGAACTAGGCCGGCCGTTGTACCCGATTGGCGGCCTGCCAGCCGCAGGAACTGGGCTTGAAAATGGGCGAGCCCTACTTTCAGGCCAAACCCATCCTGGACCGCCACCAGGTCAAGGTCTTCTCGTCCAACTATGCCCTCTACGGGGAGATGTCCCAGCGGATGATGGACATTCTCTCCACCTTTACCGACGAGTGTTTCCTGGGACTGAAAGGCTTTGAAAACTACGATCTGCACGCCTACGGCCAGACCATCCGCCGGACAGTGCTGGATCACATCGGCATTCCCACCTGCGTGGGCATGGCTCCGACCAAGACCCTTTCCAAGCTGGCCAATCACCTGGCCAAAAAGCAAGCCCGTAAAGACAAGACCGCTTGTGGTGTCTTATTCGGACGCGCGGGTACTGGCCCATTATGCCATCGAAGGGGTCAAGAAGATTTATAAGGAAGGGATTGACTACAAGAAGGCGGGCGTGATCCTGAACGGCATCCTGCCCGAGCACAGTACAACGAACTGGCCCAGACCATCGGACTTGACCGGCCTCTGGCACCGAATGGTTTGGGACAGAAGCCACGTACCCTCCCGGCAGGTAGCCAATCCCATGACCGTGACTGATTTACGACCTGACTCTTGCCAATGTCCGGATAAACCTGTGGAATGTCATTGTTTATCCTTCTGCTGGTCTCTGTGCTGGAGCTTTTTTTTGATCCTACTCAAAAACTCCGGTGTAATGCCCAGATAGGAAGCAATGTATTTCTGGGCAAGCCGTAGTTCAAGTTTGGGGTACTTATCCCTGAAGGCTAAATAACGGTCTTCGGCACTCATGCTCAGGTTTTGTAAGACACGCTGCTGAAAAGCCACATAGGCATACTGGGTAAGAATGCGGTGAAACTTGTCAAAGAGTGGTATTGCCTGGTAAAGTTTCTGTATCTGTTCGTAAGAGGCTTCCAGTATTTCCGTGTCTTCAATGGCCTGCACATTGCACATGGCCTGTTGCTGAAAAACGTAACTCTGGAAGTCTCCGATCCACCAGCCTTCAATGCCCAGCTGAATGATATGCTCGTTCCCCTGCAAATCGATGAAGTAGGTAATCGCGCTACCTTTGGTGATAAACATCTGGTTGCGGCATACACCCCCCTGGTGCAGAAGAAACTGCCCCTTCCTGAATTTGCGGCTTGTAAAAGTGTTCCGGATAAGTTCTTTCTCCGTCTCGCCCAACGAGACATGGGTTTCTATGCTGGCAAGTAGTAACTCATGCATAAACTTGATCTGGTTCAAGTCAATTCCTTGATCTGGTTTATTTCCCGCCTGTTGCCTTGCGGCTAATTTTGTCCTATAAATTAACGCAATTGTCACGGTTAAAAACAAACGTATGAAAATTATTATTGTCTACCACAGCCGTTCGGGCCACACCAAAGCAGTGGCCGAACATATTGCCAAAGGTGCCTTGCAGCAAACCAATGATGTGGTGTTGATTCCAGTACAGGAGGCACATACCCGTCTGAGTGAATTTGAGGAGGCGGATGCCGTTGTGTTCGGCTCTCCTACCTATTTCGGGAACGTTTCGGCGGACTTCAAAAAGTTCATGGAAGCAACCGGAGGCATCTGGTTTAACCAACAATGGAAAGACAAGCTGGCCGCAGGCTTCACCAATTCCTCTTCCAGAAACGGGGACAAGCTGCATACACTCGTAAGCCTCTCCCTTTTTGCCGCCCAGCATGGGATGATGTGGATACCAGTAGGCATCATGCCTGAGTATGACCAGCAGGGATGGCAATTGGAAGAGCCCAATGGCATGGCCAGCTATCTGGGTCTGATGACCCAATCGGATAACGCCAACAGTGATTTCTCTTCTCCGAAAGATCTTAAAACCGCAGAGCTTTTCGGCAGCAGGATTGGCAGGGTCACCGCCCAGACAAAGTCTCAACAATCCGTTCCGGCTACCTGAGCTATGAAAATGAAACATGCACTTACGGGCCTGCTGGTACTGCAATCGATACTTGCCTTTTCCCAGCCGGTACCCGTCGAAGCGATGGCAGGCGGCAACAACTATTGGTATCAGCATTCGGTCTACAGGCAATTCCCTGCCGGGTCAAGGTTCGGATTCTTTCATGTCTCGTCTTTGCAAGTGTTTTATAATGGCGACAGGGCAAACCAGGTCATGAGTCAGTCCTATCTGACCTATCGGCTCACTGCTGGGGCAAAACTTGCCTTGGGTAGCTTTTACGCGACAGGTCCGGGGTTTTCCCCTTCCCTTGCGGTTCAATTCACAAAGAAGACAGATGATTGGCTTCTGCTGATCGTACCCAGGGTCGATCTGACCAGAAATGCAACCTGTGAAGCAATGGTAATGGCAGAATACACGCCGATGCTTTCCAAAAAAGTTGGGATTTATTCCAGGGTGCAACTGATGAGTAATTATGGCACCTGTCACAACCGCAGCTACCAGCACTTGAGGATCGGATTGTCCGTGAACAGGATCCGGTTTGGTGGTGCATTGAATCTGGATGAATATGCCAGGGAAAAGCAAATCCGTGCAAATGTGGGAGTATTCATCAAAACTGATGTATGAGCAGGGGTCATTCGAATCACTGCTGCCTGATTCATATACCTGACAGATCCTATTGACATTTAACTTCTTATACACATGATTATACACATGAAAACAACCAATGGCCCTGTCCGAATCATGGTATCGGTACTGATGGTATCGGTACTGGCCCTAGTAACCCAGACCGGTTTTGGTCAAACGACAAAAGAACAAGTCGGCATCAGCCCCTGGGGCCCTGACGATGAAATAGGAACGTTGAACCTGATGTCGGACCAAAGCCGCTTGTCGGCGCTGACCAAAGTCACCAGCGGAAAAGTATATGACCTGAGCACCGAGTATTTTGTTGGCATGCCCAGCTTTCACTCGCTTGGGGACCCGCCCTACCAGTACTGGCTTACCCACACCCCGCATGGCACTGTGGTGGATAACACCAATGGTCTTGGAAAGGAAATGAACGAGAAGGTATCCTATACCGGCGATGCCATTTCCCTTTACACGCACATGGGTACACACATCGATGCGTTGAATCATTTCGGACTGAATGGAAAGATATGGAACGGTTTCAGTCCTGAACAATACCTGGGGGACAAAGGGTGGAAGAAAACCGGGGCCGAAACCATTCCTCCTGTGATTGCCAGGGGCGTACTGATCGACATTGCCGCCTACAAGGGCCTGAAAACCCTGACCAGCAATTACCGGGTTACTGCCCGTGACTTGAAAGGGGCTTTGCAAAAGCAAAAGGTCACATTGCAGAAAGGGGACGTGGTGCTGTTACGTACCGGACAGATGGCCCGTTATGCCAAGGCAAGCGAATACCTGCATGAGTATCCCGGCATTAGCCTGGATGCCGTAAAGTGGCTGGTGGAGGAAGAGGGTATCATGTTGCTCGGTGCCGATAACTTGAGTTTTGAAGCCTTTCCTCCCGAGCGTTCTGATAATTGGGTGCCTGTGCATACCTATCTGTTAGCGGAAAAAGGAGTGATGTTCATCGAGCAGATCTACCTGGAAACCCTCGCGGCGGACAAGGTTTATACCTTTGCTTTTATCGGGGCTTCCATGCGACTGCGTGGTGCCAGCGGCGCCCCCATGCGACCCATCGCCCTACCCATAAACTGACGTGTATTTCCGTCATCCACTCCGTTTGAGTACCATGCACTAGGCAGGCAGGATATGGTCGTAAGATCAGCCATATACACCTTGATCACCTTATCCTGCTGGCAACGCAACTGATGATGACATCCATTCCATTCTTAATCTGACTTAGATATGTCCAGAGAAATGTATTATCTGCTGGCCTTGCTGGCCGGCTGTGCGGTGGCAGTTCAGACAGGCGCCAACGCCCAGCTAAAACTGATTGTCAATAGCCCGATTGTCACTGCCTGCATTTCTTTCCTGATCGGCAGCACGGTGCTGGTCATCTATGTACTGATGGCCAACCGGCAACATATCCCTGAATGGAGTACGGTTTCACAAGTCAGCTGGTGGAAGTGGCTCGGTGGCATCATGGGAGCGGCGTATGTGACCAGCGTGGTCATACTGGCTCCTAAGATTGGCGCTGCCAATACCCTCGGGTTTATTATGGCCGGACAGCTGATCGCAGCCGTGTTGTTTGATCATTTCGGATGGATTGGTTTCGCGGTACGGCCTGTCAACCTGTGGCGAATTTCCGGAGTGCTTTTTTTGCTTTTGGGTGTATACCTGTTGAAAAAGCCATAGGTATACACCCAGGAAAGCATTATGTCTTTCGTATTGTAATAGAATTCATCGTTACTCAGTTTCCATCATTACTCACGTTCATTTTTACTGACATGAAAACGTATATTCTCAATGAGGCATTCACCCAGGAGGCTATTGACCCGCAATTGCAATGGTTTAACCCGCCGGGAAACCATTGGGTGGATACACGACAAAAGTGCCTGGTGATCCAGCCCGATGCTCATACAGACTTCTGGCAGAAAACACACTACAATTTTGTGCCCGATAACGGCCACTTCCTGTACACGGAGGTACAAGGTGATTTTGTCATCTGTTCCAAGGTCCGTTTCTTTCCCAGGCACCAGTATGATCAGGCGGGCCTGATGGTGCGCATTTCTCCCACCTGCTGGCTGAAAACGTCAGTGGAACACGAACCCGAAGGTGCATCGCGGTTGGGGGTAGTGGTCACCAACAACGGCTATTCCGATTGGTCTACCCAGGAATATCCTGACGACCAGAACGAGATTACCTTACGCGTCAGGCGGCAGAGTGGAGACTATCTGATTGAGTACCTCAAAGACGACTCCGACTGGGTGCAGATGCGGATGCTACATCTGCTGGAGGACAACGGGATTATCCCTGTAAAAGCGGGCTTGTATGCCTGCTCACCTGTGGGTCCGGGCTACCAGGCTTGCTTTTCCTTTCTGCAGGTAGAACAAGGCTAACGCAACCGCCCGGCTGACGTTGGCCACCCTGGTGTCTGAATCGAGTGCGGCCTGCCACTGGAATTGAAAACCCGCAGGTAAGGTCATTGGCACGATCGTTTCCAAGGGTGCGCTTCCGGGTGGGACAATTGAATTTTACAAGTAAACAAACGGTAACTAAACAAACTGCAAAAATGAAAACAAGATGGATTTTTCAACTTACGGGTATGCTGCTGGTTTCCATACTGATTGTATCCTGTACCGGTGACATAGTGACCGGAGACACACCGGGCCCGATCATCATCAATCCTCCCGGCAATCCGGATCCCGAAGTGCCCGTAAGCATGGACAACCAGGTAAAACGCATCACCTGGTCGGCACTGGATTTTAAGACTTTTCACTACAACAGCAAAGGACAGCTGGTAAAACTCTACAACCAGTACAATTATGTCCAGGGTACCAGTCAGGTGCGGCAGTTTGCCTATGATTTCACCTATGATGCTGCCGGACGGGTAAGTGAAACAAAAGACATTGGTGGCACGCGCTATGTATATGCGTATGAAAATGGCATTTGGAAAAACGCTTCGGCCTACAATGCACTCAATCAGTTAATCCGCAACTATGAATTCGATTACAACCAGGCCAGGCAACTGATTGCTTCCCGGAGTTATTTGCCCGGTGAAAGCTCCCGACCCGTATCCAGGGCAAGTTTCCGCTACGATGCGGCAGGAAACCTTACCCATTTCAAAAGGGAATCGTATGATCAGACCACCCAGTCCTACACGAAGGACACAGAAATACTGTTTTCGGCATTTGACACCCAAAAGTACGCGCCTCATGCCGAAACATTCGGAGAGGAATTGTTGCCCATCAGTTTCTGGGCGAATAACCCGGGCAGGAAGGAATTTGTCAATGGCGGCAGTCCGATCGAACAGTACAGTTACACCTATAGTGAGCAGGGGTATCCGGTAAGCAAGACCACCCGCTACATCTATTCCAAACCCATACCCGAGCTAAGGGCAGTGTACACGTATTGATCAACCATTTTTGGCTGTGGTCCAAAATGCATGATGGAAAGAATGAAGGTCCAGGTTTTACAACGGGCGTCCGTAGGACCTTTATGTGCTCTGTCGCCGAATAGACAAACCGGGGTTGCCGTGGGGGCTATCCGTGGCAAAAAAGGTAAAGCAGAGTCATTCAAGTCTACAATCGTTCCTAAGCTTTAGATACACTTTTCTCACAAACATAACCTATGAAAACTCTTGAACCCATCCTGGCGGCCTGCGCAGTAGCAATGACGCTGACAATGGCTCCCTTTGCATTATCCGCTTCCGCCCAGGGGCCTGACGCCTACTGGAATGTGGAAACCAATAGTAAAACAAAGAAGTATACCGTCATTCGTTTTTATACCCATTCAAACACGCTGTTTTATGAAGAAAGACTGGAAGGCGTGCATTTGAAAATCCGGCGCAAAAAAGTGCAGCGGCAACTGAATCAGGCGCTGGCCAAGGCCTGGCGGCTGGAATACGGGACTGTGGAACACAATCAGTCTCGGCCTCATAGTTCATGGAAAAAGCGCACACCTTGCACAATGGAAGAGCAATCTTAAATGTCTAATACCGCCGATTTTCCAATCTTCCAGGTCTTGGATTTGGGCGAACGTCCTTGGTATATGTTCAATACTTTTTTGGATGAGGTTAGTCAATACAAAAGGCCAACGTAATAATAGTTGGCCTTTTGTGTTATTGCTTCCATGTTCGTTTGTAGTATTTCTCACAGCCAAACGGATCACGCCACTCGATGGTGTGCTCGGATAAAGAATATATTTGCAAAATAGTTACAAATAAGTTGCCTGGCTGTGTCTCCGATTTTAACTTTAAGACTTATCGTCTTATCTGCATTCGAGCAATATATTTGATCCTTGTTAGCCAAAAGCCAGTTATCATTGCCCGTTTATTATTGAAAGCATTGCCTGCGGGAGTGTATTTCTACCGGCTCTCCAGCCAGGGCTTTTCCCAAACCAAACGGTTGATCCTTGTTGAGTGATGTCACTTACCCGATCGACAGGAATGTAGAATCTTTAACTTAAGTTGACTATGTTACAACAAAGAAGCATTCGGTTTCTGATACAACTGGGGGTGTTGAGCATCGGCCTTCTGGCTTGCCGCAGGGAAACATTCGAACCTGACGGCCCTCCGGGTCAGTATTCGGATTATTATTGGGGAGAGGTGAGCGGTTCGCGAAATGGGATTTCTTTTTTTGTGCCGCGGGTAAGTGGCGTGTACCATTACTCGCCCGATGAACAATGGTGTTATGCAAACACCTGCAATGTGCAGATCACCGAATTTGACAACGGTGGCACGCAACGGACACAAGTGTTCTTTTCCAAGGTTCCGAAAAATCCGGGCACCTACCGCGAGCTGACAGGCGCTGCTCAGACGTGTGCAAAGGATTCGATTCCCAGTGTGCGTTTTTATCTGTTGGAAGGAGATGCCTTGCTCAATACGTACCTGCCCATTGCGGCCGGGAGCAATTCAATAACCATTCTGTCTTTTGATGAAAAGACGACGGAAATAAGGGGAAGCTTTGATTTCACGGCTGTTGCCGAGAGGATTACCGGGCCGAATGACCCGGATAAGGTCCGTTGCATAGGCCAGTTTCATACCAAACTGCGGAAGGCTGACCAAACGTTTCAATAGAAACCAGGCAATGCCTGGAAAAGGACGGGATCAGTCATGCGATGGTTAACTTCCCTGTGTGCATTGCAAAAGGCACACAGGGAATAGTTATACACCAAATCTCCGCTTTGGTGCGGACCGTGGTTAGGTTGAACAGAACTGCTTGCGGTACCCGAACGGATCACGCCACTCGATGTTGTGCTCGGGTATGCCTAACCTTTTTAACCAGCTGGGCACGAAAAAGCTCGGACAGCTTTTGTTGTCAAACTGGTTATGCCCGGCAATCTTCACATTGGGCGCATAGCTGAGTACCTCGCCAATAATGTCCAGCATGGTCGAGATCTGCTGCGGGGTGCGGCTATCCAGCGGCATCTTGTGGCTGCTGTCCAGACCTCCTACGTAGCACAGATGCCTTGAGATCAGATTAATTCCCGCTACGCCGTTAGTCACCTCGAAGCTGTCAATAAACGTGTCATTGTTATGCTTGACAAACGTATGCCGTGTGCCATCCAGAAGTATTAAATCCGAATAGCCTACTTGTTTCCAGCCGTTGCCGTAGGGCTTGGGCTTGGTATGCCAGCGTTTGACATCGTCTGCGGAGATCCAGCGGCCCGCTGGAGTGGCGGTGCAGTGGATGATTAAATATTGGAAGGGCTTCCCGCTTTCACTCAAGGCTCGCCCCCAAACTCTCGTTTGGGTCGCCTCCCGTGGAGGGGGAGTGTTTTTTGTAGTTGACATAGTAGGTTGAAGATTGAAGGGTTGCAAACAAAGAATCCTTCACTAAGGAAGGATTCGGTTGAGTCATCAGGTATTAGATATCAATGGGCAATTGCAGGCTCAGTTCGCTTAGTTGCAGGATCTCTTGCTGGATATCGGCCAGTTGGAAGCGCAGGTCGTCGTTTTCACTGTCGAGCTCATCGTTTTCCTCCTGGAGCATCTCTACTTCCAGTTGGTAATCATCCAGCCAGAGTTGCTGGATCTCTTCTTCGCATTCGGTCCGATCCTGTTCAAAGGCTTGTTGTTCTTTCAGGAGTTGCAGACAGAGTTGATCTATGGTAGTCGGTTGAGTCGTCATGGTTGATGGAATGGTATAAGAAGTGAAACGATGAATGTTTACTTAGGATCACGCATGGAAAAGAAACCCAGCGTAGCCATACAGGCCAACAGGGCGATGAAGGCATGCGTATCAATGCGACTCATAAGCCAGAGAATGTAGCCCGAAAGGGTAAACAAGCCCAGCATGGAGGTTTTCCAGTTGTCGAGAACAAACTGGATGTAATCGTAAATGGATTTGGCCATAGTGAATATGTTTTTGCTTTGTTCTTTCAGCGATGGTTTTTAGTCCGAACCTTCTCTCTCTTTTATCGCCTTTTTCTTTTTTCACAGCGTTGGTTTATAGTCCAGACCTTTGTTCTTCCCTTTAGCCGTGTCACTTTTTTGCTTGCCCAAAAAAGTAACCAAAAAAGGGCACTTTGCCCAAAGCTTCCCCGCTCGGGGCCTACGCTAGGCCCGCTGGGCAAAGAAGGCCCGCGCACCTTCCCAACCTACCACGATTGGAGTAAACCAGCTTCTCCTTGTAGGAATCAGGCTCGTGCTTCGCACTTTGCCTAATCTCTGATTCTCATGACTCCGATTACCAATCGGAGCTACAGAACTGACTAAGGGCACATGTTACAAAGTCGCTGTTGGCAACTTTGATCACGCAAGGCCGTGTAGGTGCGCTGGCCTCTTGCGCCAGCGAGGTTGGCGTGAGCCTTGTGGGGGGAAGCATTGGCGCAAGTGCCCTTTTTTGGTTACTTTTTTGGGCAAGCAAAAAAGTGACACGGCTAAAGGGAAGAACAAAGGTCTGGACTATAAACCAACGCTGTAACCTAAACCAACAATGTGATTAAAACCCCGCCAACGAATCACAGTTGCACACCACCGGCGCATAGGTAAAGCTTTTGACATGCTTGATCTTGCTCACATCAAACGGCTGTACACTGTACTGCTTCACTTGCCGAGCCACAATAGCTTCCACCTTCTGGTAATCAATCACCTCACAGTCAATCGAAACGGGCTTATCCAGCCGATCTTCGACAAAAAAGCCCAGTGCCACTCCCAGCACCAGACTCAATACGGAAATCAAAACAGAGAATTTCACGAGTGGAACAAAGAGAAAAGAACAAAGAAAAATGAAGTAAAAAAGCCCCTCCCTTGTGGAGGACGAAAACGAGAGTTTTCGGGCCAGACTCGTGGGGAGGGGTTGGGGTAGGGTTTTACACCGGTAACGTGTTTTTATGAGCCAATACTTCGCCAATCGAGGTGTCAATCACCGTCAATCGTCCGCCGATTTCACCTAGCTCGGATTCGTAGAGAATCACGGCCGTGGTGCCAAATTGCGCCTTGCGTTGCTGCAAGGTGAACAGGCGGTAATCGGCGCGTACCTTGCGGTTTTCCATCTCGGTCTTGGTCGAACCGGCAGGCAGAGCCGCGATGATGGAGACTAAGGAATCTACCTCGGCCTGAGCCGCAGCCAGGTCGGCATCAATGGTGGATGCCCGTTCGGCGGCGTTGTCTTTCGAGCGGGTGAGCGAGATTTGCCGGAACTGGAGGTTGTCCTTGATGTCGGTCAGTTCGTCAAGTACCTTGTCGCAGTCGGCACGCGAGGAGAGAAGGGCTACACTTAAAGCCATAGCTGATTGAAGGGTTAGGGTGAATAAAAACTTACCCTGCAAAGGTCGCCCTTCATCAGCGGCGGGTCAATTCCGATAACTGATTATCATAACAAATCATAACAGGGCCGTAGGGGCCATGCCGAACTTTTTCTTGAAGGAATGAGAGAAATGCGACAGGCTTTCAAAGCCCAGGTCGAGGTAAATGGCCGAAGGTTTCTGACGCTTGGTTTCGATCAGGTGCCTGGCTTCGGCCAGCCGTTTGTTCTGCAACCAGTGACGGGGCGGGGCACCGAATGTTTTCAGGAAATCGCGTTTGAAACCTGCCAGGCTGCGACCGGTAAGCTGCGCGAATTTTTCGACGGGAACGTTGAAGTGAAAGTTGCTAAGCATGAACTTTTCCAGGTCAATCTTGTATGGTGCCGAAAAGTCGAACAGCAGGTTGCGCAGTTCCGGCAGGGCAAGCAGCAGCAATTTGACAGCTTCTTTCACTTTCAGGATACCCATTTCGTCGGTCATGGCCGCACCCGAGTTTCGGGCGTAGGGAACAATGGATTGAAAATATCCCTGCAGAAAGTCATCCATCGGAATCAAAACATTGGGCAGACCGGTGTATTTCCGGTCTGCCTCAAGCTTTTCTTCCAATGCAATCTTGCGCAGCAGGTCTTCCTGGAGGGATATCACGATGGTTTCGTAGTGTCTGCCGGGCAGCGGGGTTTTGGTGAGTGTACCCAGCTGGTTTTTGCCAATCAGCAGCAATTTCCCTTCGGCTGTCGAAATTTGTTGCCCGGAGGTTTCCAGGACAAGCTGCCCTGCAACCTGTAGTATCAAGGTATGATGGTTCCAGATGCATACTTTCTCTTTCCGCTCGGAAGAGAGGTACGAATAAAAAATGACTCCCGGAAGAATTTCAGCTGGACTTTCCATTTAGCGTTGTAAGTAAGTGCCGCCACGTATAGCGCCTGCTGCAAAAGTAGTGTTTAACATGTTCATTTCTTCCGGCGTAAATACAATATCCATCGCGGCTATGTTCTCGGGCAGGCGCGATCGGCGGCTCATGCTTACCAAGGGCAGGATGGAATCGCCTTGCGTATTGACCCAGGCAATGGCAGCCTGCGTAGCTGTACAACCTTTGCGGCTGGCTAGTTGCTTCAAGACCTCCACTTTTTCCAGGTTATGACTCAGGTTTTCGCCTTGAAAACGCGAGAAATGATTCCGGTAGTCGTTTTCGGGAAGCGGCGCTTTCATTTCACCGGTCAATAAGCCCTCGGCTGTGTTGGCGAAGGCCACAACGGCAATGCCCAATTCCCTGGCGGTAGGCAGCAGATCCTTTTCTATTTGCCGGTCGGCCAGCGAATAGCCGATCTCCAGGGCGCTAATGGGGTGAACGCCGTTGGCTATCCGGAGCTGCTCGGCCGTGATTTCTGATACGCCAATGTGACGCACTTTTCCTTCTGTAATCAGGTCGGCAACGGTTCCGATAATGTCTTCCACCGGCACGCTGTTATCCATTCGGCTGGGCTGGTAGAGGTCAATGGTTTCGATACCCAGGCGGGTTAGCGAATAGTTGATGAAATTCCTGATGGCAACGGGCCGCAGGTCCATGCCGAGCCACTGCCCGTTGTGAAAGATCGCACCGAATTTTACGCTGATGAACGCATCGTCGCGCCTGCCTTTGATGGCTTTGCCCACCAGAAGTTCGTTATGGCCGGCCCCGTAAAAGTCGCCGGTGTTTACAAACGTAATGCCACTGTCCAGGGCTTCGTGGATCGTGGCAATGCTTTCCGTTTCGTCTGGTGTCGGTCCGCCCCAGATGGAAGACATACGCATACAGCCCAGGCCAAGCTTAGACACGAACGGGCCATTGAGGCCCAACTGAATTTTTGTGATGTTTTTCATGATGCAAAGATTGCACCTGAAAAACACCTGCACGTTTCCTGTACGGCTCAAATCTTTTGCTTGTACGGCTCACCCGAATCTGAGACCCTCGTATGTTTGGATCGGGTATTGTCGGAAACAAAGATAAGCCATGACTCTGAGCAAGATGGATTGGGTTTTAAATACCGAAAAAAGGTTTGCACCTGCAAACCTTTCACAGTGGGCAACGAACAGAGGCCCGCTGCTGATTACGTCTGTATCTCCCCTTCTCCGGTAAACAACCAGTTCAGGTTGATCTGGTACGTACGGAGCAGCAGGTAGAGCAGCAATGCCGAGGGCAGGTAGCGGCCCGTTTCAATCATGGACAAATTGCTCTGGGTCATGCCCAGCGAGGCGGCGAAGTCTTCCTGAGACTGGCGGGCCAGATCGGTGCGCACCTGGCGCATCCGCTGACCGATGTGTTGCAGTTGCATAGTTGTGTTGTGGGTTAAAAAAAATATCAGGTTTGTGAATAGAAACAATTCAGCATCAGAAATCGCGATAAGTATAGTTTTCCATCAGCAATCATGATAAGCCGCTGCCGCCATCGCTTTTCAGTATAGAATACCTGCGTTGCACCGACAAGGCAAAGGCTGGTGCACCTTTGGACGTTATCGTGATTGCTGATGGCAGGGCTTAGCGTTTCCGCTTGTCGAGCAAGGCAAAGGCATGGCAGAAAGCCGCCGCTTCCGCTTCGGATCTGGTGACATAGCCGTCGCCCAGCACCCCGTTCAGCGTATTGTTTTCCTGCAAGTCGTAGCCGTAGGTAAGCTCGCCGTAGACAATGCCCCCTATGACGTTGACCACAATGCCCTGTTTTTCAAAGAAGTCGTACAGCCACGGCTGGTAACTGCGTTGCCGCACTTGGGCGGATGTTTGTAAGTTTGACTCCAGTTGCTCAAGTATCCAGTGCTGAAACTGCCGGTAACCGCCCGGTGCCAGGGTTTTGATGTAATTCCAGTTCATAGTTGTCATGTTAATGGGTTGATAAGCGGATGGGTTGATGGTTAATGATTGGTTTTTGTTGGGTTTCCGTTCTTTGTTGCTTCCACTGTATTTCCAGCCAATGGGCCAGCTCCGGTTCGTGGTGGCTGCGGTAGTAATCCACCGCCTGGGCCAGTTCCCCTGCATCCATCAGGGGCAGGTACCCAGCCAGCCGCTGCTGAATCTTCTGGCGGTACTCGGCCTGGGTGGGCAGGGCGGGCCGTTGAAATTTGGGCTTGGGCTTGTCGGCAAACAGGGCCGAATTGTCCACGCCAATGTCGGCCTCACCCCCGGCCCCTCTCCCGTGGAGAGGGGAGTCAAAAGCCCCCTCCACGACAGGGGGTTGGGGGAGGCGTAGGTTGCGTATGCCTTCCTGTACCTCCGCCGGTGCCTGATCCAGCTTTGCCATAATCTCGCCCAATAGGTTGCTCTGGGTCAGTTTGGCCTGGTGGTGCTTGTGCTCACGCAGTTCTTCTTTCTCACTGCGGTAGCGGCGCAGAAACTCGCCCAGCTTCACCGTGTCAAACGATTCGTACAAAGGGCCATACTGCCCGGCCTTGACTTGCCTGAGGCACAGGACCAGGTCGGTCAGTGACAGGTCACTGAATTCGAGCGGTACCAAGCCGCTCATCTCGTGAATCTGGACCAGCGAGACACGGTTTTTGATGTTGACCGATTCGGTAAACTGGCGCAAGACCACGCCCACCAGCCTTCGGACGGTTTCCTCGCCCTGGCTGGCGGTGAGTACTGCCAGATTCGGTGCCCGCAAGGCTGTTTCGTGGGTGGCATACTGCTGCACCTGCGAGACCAATGCCGCCGTACCGACGGGCAAGGGCTGCGGGTCATTGAGCAGCATACCGCCACTGTCCTGCCGGACGGTTTGCAGCAACGCGTTGGCGTATACCTGGTACTTTTTGGCCGGTGACATCTCGCCAGCCAGTACCAAGCCGGTGCCGGTTTGCCGTTGCAACTCGGTCAGCTGCTTGATCTGCTGCTGGGCTTCTGCCAGCGGATCGGTCAGTGGAATCAGGCGGGTGTTCATCGAATCAGGTTGGTTTGCGTGGTTGGTTGGCACGTGTGTTGATCGGATTAACGGCAGCCTGTTCCTAGCGCAGTTGCTGCATCAGTGCCAGGTACTCCCGATCCCGATCCGTGGTTGGGGCCAGGTAAGGCGAGGCCCCTCCGCCTTGCCCGGCCTTGATGGCCGCGTAATGCTTCTCAAAATGGCGGTTCAGGTCCGAAGGCGTCGTGTGGCCGTTGCGCCGGTACCAGTCGGGCACCTTGGCCAGAAAGCTTTCAAACGAATGGATCACGTACTCGTCCGAGGCTTCGGTGCCGCTGCCGTGCCTGTGGGCAATTTTGGTGCGGATCTGCGTGAGCACCCCCTTGAGAAACCCATCGTCGCGGCCATACTGCCAGCTGTAGTCGGGGAAGGCCCGCTGATACAGCTGTCGGCACGCCACCAGACATGGCTCAGTGTCGGCGGGGGCCTTTTTCTGACCACCTTTGGCAAGGGAGGGGGCCGGCGCAACCGGGGGAGGGTTTTCAACGGGTGTCTCCCAAAAAACAGTTGCCGCTTCTTCCGGCAGGGGCGCCGTTTTTTCTTCCATCCACACCGACACGGGTAAATTCTGCATTGGCAAATCCGGTAAACAAAACTCCGGCGCGCATGCGCCATTTTTTTTATTGTTCAGTAGTTGTTCAGTGGTATGTACAGTATGTATAGTATTGTCTGCATCCGGTGCAGGGTTAAACTGCATTTCGTGCAGGCTTTCCCCTGCATGCGGTGCAGTCGAATCATGCACGCCGTGCAGTGTATCCATGGTACCCCTGCATGTGGTGCAGATGACTCTGCATGGAGTGCAGATGACCCTGCATCAAATGCAGCTACCTCTGCATCGGGTGCAGTCCCGACTGCATGCGGTGCAGGTATTTCCGTATCTGGTGCCGTGATTGGGCCGGCGTTTTTTTTCCGGGATTTGCGTGGCTCGGTCGCCACCGGTGGGAGTTGTCCGGCCTGGAGGGACTTCAGGGTCTTGTGCCACAAGGCTCCGGGACGGATGCAGCGGGAGGTCGGGTCAATTTCCACCAGCCCCCGCTCGGCAAATACGGCCAGTTGCTTGTACACCCAGCGGGTTTTCATCCGTACGCGACCCGCCAGCTCGTCGCGGGAGGCATAGCACCAGCCGGTTTTCAGCGAAAACCCGTGGATGGTGTCCAGCAGCAGGTAGTCGGGTATGGTCAGCTCCAGGGCGTCCAGGGCCTGCCAGTAAATCAGGGTGAAAGGCGTTTTGGGACGGGTTTGTTCGGTCATAGCGGTATAGTTTTCAGGAAGTTGATCGGAAAGTAACTATCAGTCTCAGGCTATCAGGCTCAGGCGGGTGGACTCAGGCGGCCTTGCCTGCAAAGGGCTTGATGTGCAGCGCCTCCATTTGCAACAACACGTCCGACTCGCGGTAGCGGATGAAACGGCCCTGCTGGTGAAAGGCGATCCGGCCCGACTTGCGCCAGTTGCACAAGGTGGATTCGCTCACGCCCAGTCGCCGGGCAGTCTCGCGGGAAGTCAGAAAGCGGCCTTCCGGATCACCGCCGAGCAGCTTGTCCAGCTTGTGGTCAATGCGCCGGAGCAATTCGGCATGTTCGGCACACCGTTCGGTTTGGATGACAACGGGTTGCATACGCGAAAAAGGAAAAGAGTGAACAATAAGCGGTGAACAATAACTGAAGAGTGATGTGGCCTTGCCCATGGATCAGGCGGCCTTCGCATCGGGCTTGTCGTTGTCAAGCACTTCCATGAGCAGTTGTTCGCAGATGCGGGCAATGGATAGCTTCACACCGGTTTCCCGTTCCAGCATCCGCTGCCGGTCTTGTATTTTCCAGTAAAATTCCAGTTCCAGTTCCATGGTAACACGTTTGGATTTCGCTTGGGAAGCTTGGGGCGTTGGATTGACTGTCTTCTTCATAGAATGCAAGAGTTTGTAAGTTGTGGAATTGATGTATAATACAAAAGTATTCCATAGAAGAATGTGAGCCAAATATTAAATTTGATTTTTGTATACCTAAAATGTATTTAGTATATTTGTAGTAATTGATGCAAATCAGGTAATTGATACAAATTAGGTAATTACTATAAAACAGCAGATCATGGAAACCATAGGCAGTCGTTTGAAAATCATTCGTAAAAAGCTGAATTTTAGCCAGGGACAGCTTGCCGAGCAGTCCGGCGTGTTGCAAAAGGACGTCAGTCTGCTCGAATCGGGCCGCAAGAAATTCATCCCGACCGAGTTTATCCTGTATTTATCCAACCAGGGAATAGACCTGAACTGGCTGTATACCGGCAGGGGAGAAATATTTCGGCAGGATACCTTGAAAAAATACAAATACGAAACCAATACGGAAGCGGACCCGACCCGCGTGATTCCGTTTTACGGACGCAACTCACCGGAACTGGTGACCGTCGACACCGAAGGCAACAGTGTGATTGCCATGGTGCCCATCAAAGCCTCGGCCGGATACATGGCCTACTGCAACGACCGGGAATACATCGGGGAACTCGGCGCCTTCAGTTTGCCCGAATTCAAGGTGGGTAACTTCCGGGCATTCGAGATCATGGGCGACAGCATGGAGCTGACCATCTCCTCGCAGGACTGGGTGGTGGGTGAACGCATCACCTCCCCGAGCCAGCTCAAGGACGGGGCCATTTATGTGATCGTGACCGCGGGCAACATCGTCTGCAAACGCATCCGCAACCAGATTGAGCGGCGCGGGGTGATCGTGCTGCAATCGGACAATCCTGAATACGAAGACCAGGCCCTGGAGCCGGAAGGAATCATCGAGCTATGGCTGGTGCGGGCGAGGCTCACCAAGGATTTCCGCAGCGCCTACACCAGTGTCAAATCCTACACCGAGGAAATCCGCCGCCTGGAGAAGGTGACCGACGGCCTTTTGGAGATGCATAAGAAAGGATGAGGGGTTATTGTAGCAGATGAACCCTAACGAACAAAAACCAACGATTCAATGACACTTTACCAACGCTACCTGAACGGAGAAACCACTACTGTCTATGACGATATCGCCAAGCTGGGCGAGCAGGCGTTTGATCCAGCTCATTATTCGGACATCCAACAGGTGCTGGCCGAAACCTTTGACCGTGTGGCCTATAACCTGGAGGTGATTTATGAGGAGCTGGTGAACATGAATTACCTGTTCAGAAAGGAGTACAGAAGCAGCTTCGAACGACCCTTGACCCCACCTTTTGACGATACGGAACAACTACTGGAGAAGCTGGAAACGACTGTGAAGCCTTTCGGTTATGTACCCGAATCGCTGAAGATGTTTTACCGAAAGGTGGGCGGGTGCAACTTTGGCTGGGACTATGATACGAACAAACAGTATTTCTGGGAGTTTGCCGACCCGATTCAGGTTGCGGCCCTGGATGAGCTGGTCGATGAGGTAACCGATCCAAAACAGTATTGGGAAGAAGATATGAACCGATATTTTGTAGAGGATCAGATTGCATTTCTGGAATTGGCGGCCGATTATTACCATAAGGACAATACATCGGGCGGGCCGCCCTACTCCATGCAAATCACCCCGCAGCCCAGCATTGACGGCCTGTTCCTCAATGAGGAGCACGAAACGACCTTTATTGATTACCTGAGGATCACCTTTGACAACTGCGGTTTTTCGCGCATCACCTATCCGGATTCTGCCAATGACTACCAGGAGTTGTTTGCCAAGGTAAAGCCCCGGCTACTGAAAATATGACGGTTGACTACACTTTCACCGGCCTAGTGGGGCTGCATAGAAAGGGTGATTGTTTGTCCATCCGATCACTTGTTGCTATTTTAAACCCATGAATTTCCGGGACAAGCCTTTTCTGGACCTGATCTATCCCTTGGTCGAAAACCATGCGTTGGAAAAAGCCATTGCCGTCTGCGAAGCAAAGCTGGCGGGTATTCCCACCACTCCCTTTCATAAAATCATCGGAAGGGACCTGCTCCCATCCAGCCGCAAACTCGCTACCTGGCTGATGGATTTTTACCTGGAAGCTTTTTTGAAGTTGAGGAAAGTAGAAGCGATCTATTGTGAAATGAATGGCTTTTCCATCAATCCGGATCATTGGTACATAAATCCTTTTGGCTTTAAAAGTTTGCGGGAATATCAGAAAGGTGTATGGACAAAGGGCAAAGTATATGATGCTGATGTGTTCTTTACTGTCACAGGATTTGAAGATTTGCAGGATGTATTTGTCTTTGCCTGCAAGCATGGGGACTTTCGGCGTCAAAACGAACAGGCCTATTATTATTGCGAATACGCCATCGTGCTGCGGCTGCAACAACTCTTCCAGGCTGCCTATACGTTATTGGACGATTATGAAGTAGGCCGTATTCCTGTTTTTGTTACGGCCCATGATTATGATTTGATCTATAAGACTCAACAGTGAATCTCAAAAGGTAGACAACGGCCTTTTGGAGATGCATAAGAAAGGGTGATAGCCACTTGTGTTAGATATTACATTAACGATAACGAATAACAACCAACGATTCGATGACACTTTACCAACGCTACCTGAACGGAGAAACAACCACTGTCTATGACGATATAGCCAAGCTGGGGATTCGGCGCCGCTTCACGATACGATGAACTGGAAGAAAACCTCCTTCCGTAAAGTGACGAGTGATGTCAAGGCCATCTCAGTTGGGTATACATTTATCAAGATCAACTTATAAAACAGTCTGATAAGCTACCTTAGTGGCAACAGTTAACAGGACGTTCCCTTTGGTCCAAGCGAGGCCTGACCTTCAAGGGCAAACGGTCAGCGCAGGCACGATGCCTCATTTCATTCCCTTATCGTCACTATCGCTATCTTCTAGGGGAGTAAGTTCAGATTTCGCCAACCGGGTCGAGCCTTTCCACCCTGAAAATCGAGGTGACGGGCGTGCGGAAAGGGTCGGGCAACGACTTGCTGGCCGTGATTGAAACGGCGACTTACAAACGGAGCAAAATAGGCGGATAACAGGTGAATAACAGGTGCGGCAGACAAGCAAACAGCCCGGCTATGTGTCGGGCTGTTTGCTTTTGTAAAGGCTCAGGGCAAGAGTGCAGTTCTGTTACTTTGTAATTTTCGTGATGATGAAATTTTCGGAGCAACAGGGTCCATCACCTTGTTTCGTTTCTTTCACCTGGCCACTTACGATCACCTGCAAGTCATGCTCGATGAACTCCTTGGGCAGATTGCACGGAATCAGTTTGGTGTCAATGGACCCCTGTTCAACCAGATAAACAGGATTCACGGTTGCGGTCACTTTGATAACCGCCGGCCTATTGGTTATTTCCCTGACGGTTGCCGCGCCGGGAAAACACCCGTCTGCTTTGTCCTCTTTTTTGCAAGAGACAAACAAGGCTGCTGTAGCTGCAAGGATCGAAACAGAAAAGATGAGTCGCATAGGTTCTTTTTGTCATGGACACATCAAACGTAAGAAAGGTTGCATCGATATAGCCACCCGCTTGCAAATATGACTCCTCGGCAGATACGCTGTTTAGCAGTAGCCTGTCACACTGAGCCTACCGATAACACGGTTACCTGATGCAACGCGATGAGACGTTCGCATTGAAAACGACGGATTCCGGTTTCTTTCCTGGCCAACCAAAAATAAAGCTCCCCTGCATGACAAGGGAGCTTTACTGATTTAGCCTCGTGACTGATTGTCTGGAGACAATCAGTCTGTGTACCATTAATTGCTTATTTTGCCAAAAGGTAAACCCGACCGACAAAAAGGATTAGTCTTTGTCTGCCGATCCGGAAAGAAGGGTCTTATAAAAATCCAGTGCCGAAGCCAGCACCACGTGGCTTTCCTGAACAGCCAGACGCTTCTCAAACAAAGTGCCCGGCGCATACTCGCCAATCAACTGGTTGATCTGAAGGTCCAGGCTTTCTTTCCTGGCCGGATTGTGCAAACAGGCCGGGTAATGTGCCAGCAACCGGTCTGCCTGTTGCTTGAATTGCTCAAATTGCGCATGGGTCATAAAATCTCTGTTTCGCAATCAACACGGAAGGCATACCCTTTTGTTTTCCTACAACCCATCATGGTACGGGCCCGATCATCCCATGCGAGTGCCTAGGCAACCGAACGGATCATATAACCAGCATGATCAGTGAATAAATGACCAGCCCGATGGTGAAGGCCACCAGGAAAAACCAATCCGCTTTTCTTCTTCTCATACCAAAGGGGTTTAGAGATTACCAATACCTGATTGTCCTGAACGATGTGAATTGGCGGCTGCCAAATGCTTGTGAGTAGCAATTAAATCAAAAGTTGGTGAAACTTCCTGGTGAAAGTCTAAAAGCCCTTTCTTAGGTAACTTATTTCTACTTTTCACACCAACATGCGTTTATTGATTGGGGTTTGTACAAAGGCTGATAGTCGGGCTTTTTAAAACAATTTTTTCCCGGATAGGTTATGTAAAGTATAGTTGTTTAATGCGTGATAAAGGCAATTGAAAGTTTTGTTACTATATAAAACGGACCGGCAGTTTGTCGGTCTTTTTTATTGGTGGACACCTGGCTGTGCGGGCATGCACACCCGTGCCCCAAGGTGTGGAAGGACCTGTTGCCGATTCGGGCCTGTAGTTGATTCACGCTTCTGCCGGCAAGGTGTGCATGTCGGCCTGGTAGAGCGTTCGGACCAGCTGGAAACGCAAACGGTGTCCATCGCTGCGATTGCACAGGTAAGTTCTTCGCTCGGAGAGTGTCCTGTAAAAATGCACGAAGGTTCCCGGCGGCCTGGCACTTTGCTGGAACTGTTCCAGATAGGAATATGCAGTGGGGAAATCGGTGAAACAATACGCTACGGTTTGTTCGGAAAAGCGGCTGTCAACGACAAGGATCACGCTATCTATGGCTTTCGGCTTTTTGCTTGGCATAGGAAACAGGCAGGGAATCGGTTCGGTAATGCTTACCGGTGGGTTGCTACAAAACCTGTTCCAGCCCCTTGGGGCGGCATTTGCCATACCGTGGCGCGAATCAGCGTTGCGATGAAAGCAGCGAACCGGGGGGACTTTTAATAGTCTATGTCTCCCCTTCCAATGCCTGGCTAAGGGTAATCATGCCGAACCGCATACCGGTCGCCATTGTGGGCAAAAGAAAACGATCCGGAGCGGTGGCAACCGGTGGCGATCATTTCCCTGGTAATGTCAAAGGTGATCCGCAAGCCACGGGCATGAATCCATAGCTCATCGATGGTCGCGAATTCACCCAGGATTTTACCGTTCTGTGTCAATCTGTATATCTTGTTTCTTAACATGGTGCACTACATTATGGATACGCGTCTCACTACTGGCATACGTGACTGCTATTGGTGTGCCACCCGCACAAGTTTAACAACAACTCTTTATCTGGGAAACCTGAGGCAATGCATGCGTACGGTTAATTACTGAAGGCAGGAAGCTTTTGCAGGAAGCTTATCATTGCTTCGATGCCTGCAGGCTTCTGGAAGAAAGCACTGGCGCCTCCCAGCAGCAAACTGTCAATGGTCGCGCGGCTACTGGCATTGGAAAAACCGACAATAGGCAAGCCTTTGTAGGCCGGTATCTGACGAATTTCTCTTACAATGGCCACCCCGTCCTTCTGGGGTAGATTCATATCCAACAGGATCAGTGATACAGTCGCACCCGGTTTCCAGAAATACCATCAGTTCGCGACTATTGTTAACAAAACAGTAGGTCCAGGAAGGGAAATTTTGTTTCAGGATTTCTTCAAGCAGAGCGATCTCATCGGGATTGTCTTCCACAATCAATAGAGAAAATGGTGTGTCCATGGGTACAGTCAATAAATAAAACAGCTTCATTACAACGATAAAAGCTGTGCCAATATAGGGCTTTGCCCTGGTGATCCACAACCTTTGCTACTCGGAGACAAACGAAGGCAGACGGGCAAGACACTCGACCAAAAGGTCTAATTCGACGGGTTTGGCAAAAAAGTCCGTGGCTCCCTGGTTGAGAAAGGTATTGATGTCATATCGGCTGCTGTAATTGGAAAAGCCTACCACGGGCAGTGCGCTTAACCCCTCCAGGGCATGAACTTGCGTTAGCACACTGATACCGTCACTATCGGGGAGTTGCATGTCCACCAGCACCAGACAGGCTTGCAAAGGGGTATGCGTGGTCTGAATCAGATGTTGCAGCAACTGCTCACTGGTGGAGAAAATATGCAGGTTCCAATCGGGAAAGTTTCTTTGGATCAAAACCGTTAGTAGTTGTCTTTCACTAGGCTCATCTTCCAGAATACAAAGGTTAAACAGGGTGCTCATTGATAAGGTGTAACGCTCAGTATAAAGCACCACAACTTAATTTTCAAGCATGTTGTTTGGGTAATTAGCTATCTAATTACGCGCGCACGGGCAAGTTTTTCGTACACTATAAAAAAGAAGGCAGTCCGTGCTTAATTGGACATCATAACGCGCACGATGGATCTTTTGGAACAATGCAAAAAGATGTTTTTGAAACGGTAAAAAAGGCCGTTTCATGATTAAATTGCTATCACTACGCACGCGCGAAAAGATGTTTTTCTAACTATAAAAAAGAGATACATCGTTATCCCACACACCAAAACCAAAGAGTAATTCCCCCTATTGTTACCCCAAAAAAGCAAAAACCCTCAAATCCGCATGATTTAAGGGTTTGGGGCAGAGAGGAAGGGATTCGAACCCTCGATACCGTTACCGGTATACACGCTTTCCAGGCGTGCCCCTTCAACCACTCGGGCACCTCTCTGTGCGGAAAATGCAAAACAGGGACGCAAAATAATGAAATATTATTCACATAGTAAAGCCCGGACCCAGAATTAATCTGTTCGGGAAGTCTGCCACCGATCAGCGCCGTTGGTTCTTTCGCGCTTGTTTTGGCAAACGGGCCAAAGAAAATAGTATCATTTTAAAATCAAAAGCCGCTTGATTCGTTTTCTTTGGTAAGCGCGGCTTGTAAATTATCAGTACATTTGGGGCTGTGCCGTTGACAACTATGAACAGAAAACGAATCATAATCGGGATTGTGTGCGTCATTGCCGGAATAGCCGCCTGGTTGGGATACCAGAAATACCGCGACTTCGAACCTGTGTATGCGCTGTTGCAAATCAAGGAGTCGTATGAAAAACACGATGTGGAGCTGTTCAAAAAGCACGTGGCCATCGGCTCGATCATAAACAGTGCCATCGATCAGGTGATGAAGCAGAATGTCCAGCCCACTGCCGACAACGCATGGGTGGCCGGAGGGATGGCCGTGGCTTCCGATCTGCTGAATTTGATCAAGCCGCGCGTGTCCGAAACCATCGAGGCGGAAGTGTATCAGGCCATCGAAACAGGCAAGCTGGAACTGGAAAACTCCGGCGACCTGGCCATTACTTCGCTCAAAAAAGCGTCGGAGCCTTTCCTGGAAGGGACCTACCGGTTTGATAGCATTGAGGATGTTGAGCGAAGCGGGGACGAGGCCAAAGTGACCCTGAAGTTTTCGCCTGACTACTCTTCGGAACCCTTTCTGCTCCAGTGCCGCATGCAGAAGATCAATGGCGAATGGAAACTGACGGAGATCCTGAATGCCGCCGAACTGATGAAATTGCACGAGAAGAGGCATTGAGCCGGCGTGCCCTGAAATGCATGGCCGGATCAGAAGCCAGAAAACCTCACCGGAATGGGTGAGGTTTTCTGGCTTTAGGGGATGCCGGCCTATCCGGTTGGCCGGATCAACGGAAAATCGGGCTTACCTGCGGCAGGGCTTTCACCTCGTTCAGGATCGACTCGGTCAGAGGCTTGGTCACAAATTTGATGACGTATTCATTGTCAACGATCTTCTCAATATCACGACGGTTGTCCGAACTGGACAGGATGACGATCTTGCACTTGTTTTTCAGCGTTTCCGGAAACATTTCAAACTCAAACAAAAACACAAATCCGTCGACAATGGGCATATTGATGTCCAGGAAAATGATCTCCGGCAGGTTTTCCGGGTTGTTCTGCTCGCGTTCCAGGAATTCCAATGCGCTCTTGCCCGAATTCTTTACCTCCACTTTTTTTGCAAATTTGGTAATCTCGATGATTCGCTTGCTGATAAAATTATCGGTATCGTTATCATCTACCAATAGTACTAAGTCAATCATATTTTTTTTGAGAAGATTGAGAGATCTTTTTTCTTGATTTCAGAACCAAAAATAGCGGATTACTTCTTCCCGGGACAACGCTAAGTGGTTGATTACTAATGCACGTAATAAAACCGGTAAGTTTTTGCCGATCGGCTTTTCTTTTCGTGCCATATCCTATCCATACACTGTCGTTAATGCACTCATTGCCGGACCTGCCCCAAACACAGCCAGCGAAATGGTAACCGTGCCGGTGGGGAAACAGTGTAAGAATTACCCGGGAATGCGACAGCTTTTTGCCAAATTTCCCAATTATCCGGCAAATACCTATGAGTTATGTCGCTGATGGTAAGGGCTTTCGGGTTGTTTACGTGACGGCGTGTTCTGCAAGCAAAGGTATAGGCCAGACACAAAGCAAAGTGCGTAGGCGAATACCATCAAGCGGGCGGCCGTTTCACCGGGTGCGGAAGGCCTTGTCCGGGAGAGTAAGCAGAAAAGTAAATAAATGTATTCTATGCCTTACATCCGAATGTAGTCAAAAAATGGCCAGACGTATCATATGCAATGGGTAATTGCGTGATTTTTAGTAGTGCCATGTAAGGATTATTTACGTCATATCATTTATACAGTTGAAAAAAACAGCCAGTTGCCAGCTTAACAAATGAGGGTATATTTACTTTTATGTAATAAAAAATATGGAATAATTTACGAAATGGTTAATTTTGGACTTGTCATGCTAGCCCTGGCCAAACATTATTGGTGAAAATCAGTAGTAATTGTTAACAGTGCTATTTTTTATATCCAGTTTTTACTATTAACCAAAAGTACATGAAGAAAATTTATCTACTCAGTGCATGGTTCATCTGTGTGTCCGGATGGCTGTTTGCACAAGAAAAAACAGTGACTGGTAGGGTTACCTCCAGCACAGACAATCAGCCGCTGCCTGGCGTAACGGTAGTCGTCAAAGGCACCACCCGCGGAGGGGCAACGGATGCCAATGGTAGGTATTCGATTTCGGCACCTGACAATGCTACCCTTGTTTTCAGCTTTGTCGGGTACACTACCACGGAAGTCTCCGCAAACAACCGCTCGGTGATTGATATCACTCTGGCAACAGACATCAACGAACTTTCGGAGATCGTGGTTACGGGGTATGGAGCGCAAATCAAACGAGAGGTAACCGGAAACATTGCGAAGGTATCATCCAAAGAACTCGAAAACGTGCCTACACCCAGCATTGACGCAGCCTTGCAAGGAAAGGCAGCTGGTGTATTGGTCAATCAAGGTACAGGCAAACTAGGACAGGCTGTCCAGGTACGGATTCGGGGTGCCTCCTCTATTTCGGCGGGTACCCAGCCGTTGTATGTCATTGATGGAATTCCATTGACAACAGACGGGCAAGCCTCGACTACGGCGCAGACCAATCCTTTGGCCGATATCAACTTCAACGATGTTGAATCGGTTGAAATTCTCAAGGATGCCTCTGCTGCGGCAATCTACGGTTCCCGTGCTGCCAATGGGGTAGTGCTGATTACCACCAAACGAGGAAAATCAGGCAAAACAAATGTCAACCTCAACTACCAGACCGGCATCAGTCGCCCGACCCGTACCATCCGCATGCTCAATGGCAAAGAATATGTGGATTTCTATCGCAAGGCCGCGGCCAACTCAGACCGAATCGACGGCATTGACCCAGCCGACCCCGATTCCTATACTTCGTACATGAATGGGTTTTTTGATTATTATAGTGCCGGAACGTTTGATGGTACCAATAATCCTCCCAGTACTGACTGGCAGAAAGAAGTGTTTGTCAATGACGCACCTTCTCATCAGATTGATCTTAACGTGAACGGGGGAACCGAAAAAACCAGGTTTTATGTATCCGGCCAGTATCTCGACCAAAAAGGAATTCTCATTGGCAATGCCTTCAATAGGGTTTCCGGACGCATCAACCTGGACCATGAAGTATCTAAATCATTGCGGTTTGGCTTCAACCTGAGTCTGGCGCGTAGCTTCAATGATCGTTTGTCGGGTGACAGACAATTTGACAATCCGGTGCAATCCGTTGCGTTAACACCTATTTCACCGGTGAGAGACCCGGCTACGGGATTGTACATCGGGACCGCACCGGGTGACATAAACTTGCCTAACTATTACAATCCGCTGATTAATATCGGCAATGGTTATTACCAACAAACCAGCTACCGCAACATAAGCAATGTTTACGGTGAGTTGAACATTCTCGAAGGATTGCGTTTTCGGTCTGAATTTGGGTTGGATTTGCTGAACCAGCAAGAAGAAGCCTATTATAATGCGAAAACCAATCGTAACAATTCCAATGCCAATGGCTTGGGCCAGAATTTATACACAGGTGTACTCAACTATACTACCAACAATTACTTCACCTATTCCAAAACGTTTGGTCAGCATGGCCTGGATGCAACATTGGGCATGTCGTATCAGCAGGCGCAAACCAAGACCAACTTCATTGAGGGGCGTCAGTTTCCGAATGAACTGTATCGGATGATTGCCAGTGCCGCTCAAAAATCAGACGGTTTCTCGGAAGAAACAAATTACCGGTTTGTCTCCTATTTCCTGCGTGCGAATTATAAGTTTAACGACCGTTATTTACTCTCGGTGAGCGGACGTATTGACGGCTCGTCACGGTTTGGCCGCGACAGTCGTTACGGATTTTTCCCGGCGGCCTCCGCAGGATGGATTATCAGCGAAGAAGAGTTTATCAAAGGTAGCCGAGCGGTTAGTTTCTTAAAGCTGAGAGCCAGTTATGGCTTGACCGGAAACGCCGAAATTGGCAACTTCCCGCAACTGGGTTTGTTCAGTGGCGATGCGAACTATGGGCCTACCCCTGGACAAAGACCTTCCCAGTTAGGGAATCCTAATCTGAAATGGGAAAATACCGCACAAACGGACATAGGGATAGATTTTGGATTCTTGAACAACCGCATCACGGGTGAAGTAGACTACTACATTAAACAAACCCGCGATCTGTTACTGAATGTGAACGTTCCGGCAACTACAGGTTTTTCTACGATTGTTCGTAACGTAGGGCGTCTGGAAAACAAGGGCTGGGAGTTGGTCATCAACACGCAGAATCTGGTGGGTGCTTTCAAATGGTCTACCAGCCTGAACTTGTCGAGCAACCGAAACAAAGTATTGGACATTCAGGGACAGGTCATTGAAGGAGGACTGGATAACATGAGCCGGGCAGTAGAAGGCCAGCCTTTGGGTGTTTATTTTACAGCTGAATATGCTGGCGTAGACCCTGACAATGGCAATGCCTTGTGGTATAGAAACACAAGAGATGCCAATGGCAATTTGAATCGCGATACGACTAGTAATTACAACAATGCGCAACGCGTAGTGGTAGGCAATCCATGGCCGTCCTTGGTTGGAGGGATTACCAACACGTTTAGCTTTAAAGGCTTTGATCTTACCGTATTCTTTAACGGTCAGTATGGGAATAAACTGAATTTTTACGGAATGGGTCGTTATTCTTCTGCCAACGGGCGTTTCGAAGATAACCAAACAGCAGACCAGCTAGCGGCCTGGACACCTGAAAACCGGAACACAAATATTCCCGAAGCGCGGCTCTTCTTCAACAATGGCGCACAGCCTTCCAGTCGGTTTATTTATGATGGTTCTTTCCTTCGGTTACGGACCCTGACTCTTGGCTATACACTTCCTTCCAACTTGCTGCAAAAGATTAAAATTACGAAAGCTCGTGTATACCTATCGGGTCAGAATCTGCTGACATTTACCAATTACAAAGGATGGGATCCGGAAGTAAATGCCGACGACACGGTAAGCAATATTGCACAAGGGTATGATTTCTATTCAGCGCCCCAGGCAAAAACCTTCCTGGTAGGACTCAGTCTTAATTTCTAACTCCACTGACTAATGTATATGAAACGTATTTCTATAATTCTATTTTCTGCACTCGTCTCTTATGGGTTGAGCTCCTGTGACAGTCGTCTGGATGTGCAGCCTACGCAAACCATTGATGAATCACAGGCATTGTCTACCTCTTCCGGGGTAGTCACTACCTTGTTAGGTGCTTACGATGGCCTACAGGATGGAGATGTCTATGGAGGAGCGATCCAGTATAGTGCCGACTTGCTGGGAGACAACGGTGAGGTTCGCTTTACGGGGACTTTCTCAACATTGGATGAAATCTGGCGGAAGTCGGTTACAACTACAAATACACAGATAACCAATACCTGGTCGGAAACGTACGACGTGATTAACCGGGTTAACAATGTGCTGTCAGCTATACAGATCGTAGAAGAAGATAGCCGTGACCAGGTAGAAGGCGAAGCTCTGTTTATCAGAGGGGCTCTGTATTTTGAATTGGTACGCTTGTTTGGTAAAGCGTACAATGATGGCGATCCTAATGCCAATCCGGGTGTTCCACTGGTGTTAACGCCTACCCGTTCGGTAACGGATGCCGATTTTGTAAGCAGGGCTACTGTGGCTGCGGTATATACTCAAATAATTTCAGATCTGACGAACGCTGAAACTAAATTGGAAGATGCAGAAGGAGGCAGTACACGTGCCACCAAACAAGCTGCGTCGGCAATGCTTTCGCGGGTGTATTTGATGCAAGGGAATTATGCCGCCGCCCGTGATGCCGCTAACCGTGTCATCGAATCGGAGTTTTTCGAATTAACATCAGACTTTGATGAGGTATTCAACAATAATGAAGTAAACGGTGGCGCGCCTACTAGTGAGAACATCTTCTCCATTATTGTAACCACTCAGGACGGAGTGAATGACCTGAACACGTTTTATGCTTCTTCTGGTTTTGGTGGCCGGGGAGATATACGCGTTTTACAGAAACATCGGGACCTTTATGCACCTTCTGATGTGAGAGGTGGCTTCTTTTACCAGGCGGGGACAGGTACCTATACCGGAAAGTTTACCGATCAGTTTGGAAATGTGCCTATCATCCGTTTGGCAGAAATGTATTTGACAAGAGCAGAAGCTAATTTTCGGTTGAACACCAGCATAGGCGCTACTCCGGTTGCAGATGTGAATGCAATACGTACGCGGGCAGGTCTCACTCCATTGACAACGGTTACCTTAAACCAGATCTTGAATGAACGCAAACTGGAACTGGCTTTTGAAGGTCATCTTCTGCATGATACCAAACGTACCGGGCAGGCGGTTGGGAGCGATCCCTTCAGTGCCAACAGACTTGTGTTACCCATTCCGCAACGGGAACGGGACACAAACAAGAACCTGACGCAAAACCCAGGATATGCGCAATAACACTATAAACTCCATAAACAAGAAAAGGCAACCCGATGGTTGCCTTTTCTTGTTTATGGAGGTTTTTGCTTTTGAAGAGATACTATTTTCCTACCGGTATGTGTACCACATATTTGGTATCGAAAAACTCTTCTTCGAAGTACTTGCCCAAGGGGAACAACTGGTATTTCACCTTGGCAGCGGCGAGTTCTTCGGTCAGGTCGCCGCCCTTGAGGTAGAGAATGCCGTTGCGAAGGTCGTGCTGGTAGGGTTTGTTGATCTTGTCCTTTACCCAGCCGTAAAACTCCTTCATCTGCGTGACGGCGCGGCTGACCACAAAATCATACGTATCGGGCAGTTGCTCGGCGCGGGCCTGCTGGGCCGTTACATTGGTGAGCCCCACGCCCCGGGCCACTTCCTGCACCACCTTTATTTTCTTGCCAATCGAATCGACCAGGTGGAACTGGCACTCGGGAAAAAGAATGGCCAGCGGAATGCCCGGAAAGCCGCCGCCGGTGCCTACATCCAGGATATCGGTACCGGATTTGAATTGAATTACTCTGGCAATGCCCAGTGAATGAAGGATGTGTTTTTCGTACAAGGCCTCGATGTCCTTGCGCGAAATGACATTGATCTTGTCGTTCCACTCATGGTACAAAGGTCCCAGCTGGGCAAATTGCTCTTTCTGCCGGGGCGTGAGGTCAGGAAAGTACTTCAGAAGGATATCCACTGGTGCGTTCTACCGTTTTTTAGTTACCGTTTGGCGCCAAAGATAGGGGTTTTTCGTTTTCAACGATACTATTTTTACAACGGTAAACGCGCCTGAGTGTGCCGCATCTGTTATAGTTGAATCGGGTGTTACAGATGCCCGGTAGGCACTACAAATGCGGCACAGTGACAGGTTTTGTCTTTTCGGGGGATGCTATTTTTGCACCGCCAAACGGTAAACGCCAAACGCTTAGATGTGCTCCTGCTTGTCCTTGACCAGGTCGTAGAGCAATTCCCTGGCGCGGTGCAGCTGCGCCTTTACCGTGCCGAGCGGGGCTTTCAGTTCTTCGGCAATCTCTTCGTACGACAATTCCTGGAAATACCGCAGGTTCACCAGCGTCTGGTATTTGGGCGGCAGCTTGTGAATGATGAGCCGGATGATCTCGTTTTTCTGGTCGCGGATCGCCTCTTCCTGCGGATTCAGCTTGCCGTCCTTGATCTCAATGGACACCTCGTCGCCGTTGCTGTCGCGCAGCGAGCCCGCGATGCGCATGGTGTCCAGCCGTTTTTTGCGCAAAAAGTCGATGCAATTGTTGGTTGCGATTCGAAACAACCACGTACTGAAGCTAAAATCTTTTTTGAACTTATCCAGATTGCGAAACGCTTTGGCAAACGATTCGATGGTCAGGTCTTCGGCGTCGTCCACGTTGCGCACCATCTTGAGCACTGTGTGATACAGCGGCTTCTTGTACCGCTTCATCAGCTCAGCGTATGCTTTCTGATCGCCGTTGATCGCCTGATCGACAAGCTTAAAATCTTCCAAGGCCTTGGCCGAAAACTCTTTGTCTAACTCCATGAGGCACGTTTTGTGAATAAAGCCCAGGTTCCTACGAGCAGATAGTAAAAAGTATAAAGAAAATCAAATACCGGCAATGTGTACCAGCGGATCGATTCATCCAGCAGGCGTGATATCCGGTAAAGCAACCAGGTCTGAATACCCATCCGCACAATAAAACCCGCAACTACAAAGGGTATAAACGATGGAAAAGCTACTAAAAGTATGCCAGATACCCAGAAAATAATTTGCGAAAACGACAAAAATGCCAGCAGTAGCTTGTTTCGCGGTTTATATTTTTTGCCGGCACCCAGGTGTCGTCTTTTCTGCCGAAACCACGCCCGAAAGGTTTGTTTCGGTTCGGAAATCATAAATGCCTGAGGCACAACACAGATGGTCGTATTGTCCTTGCTGGCTACCTCTCCGACAAACAAATCGTCGTCGCCGCCTACCACGCGCAAATGCGAGTGGAACCCCTTGTTCTGTATGAAAAGCGATTTGCAATAGCTGAGGTTGCGCCCCACACCCATATAGGGTATTCCTGCTACTGCAAATGACATATACTGTGCCGCGGTGTAAAAAGTTTCGTGCCGGATGAGAAAATTTAAAAAACCTTCCTGGTACTGGTACGGCGAAAATCCGAGCACCACTTTCGTTTCGTTGCGTATCGCCGCGGTCATGTGCGTGATCCAGTCGTCGCTTTCGGGCATGCAATCGGCATCGGTGAGCAGGAGTATCTCGTATTGGGCCGCTTTGATGCCCAGGGTCAGCGCGTATTTTTTGGAAGCGATATGGTCGGGTGTCTCGTTGACGCGAACCAGACGCAGCTGCGGATGCTTGAGTGACTCGTACAGCAGGAAATCGTAACATTCGTCGTCCGAACGGTCGTCCACAATAATGATCTCAAAATGCGGATAGTTCTGTTGCAGCAATGCCGGAATCAGTTTCTTGAGGTTTTCCAGCTCGTTCCACGCGCTAATAACCACCGACACGCCCGGCCAGCTGGCATCGGGGGTTTCGGTGATGGTAGCGATACTCTTTTTATAGAAAGCCAGGCGACTGAAAAAGAACAGCTGGTAAAACAGGGAAATCACAACACTGACTGCAAACACATAAAACAACAGCATGCTGGGCGACCACGGCTGCGCAAAAGAGGGTAATTCGGGAATCATTCGCTGGAAAACAAGAAGGGGTTTTGTCTTTTCACAAGATAGTATTTCGTTTGAAGGATGTTGCGGGTCTGTTTGTGAAACAACTCCCAAAAATACTAAAAAGACTCGTGCAAATGGGAAATTATGCGTGTGGAAAGAAAATATTTTTTTGTGCCAAACAATTCGCAAGCCAGGTTGTTATACACTGTAAAGCAGCTTTATATTAGTAAAGGTGTGAGTGTGTTTTCATGAAGGTAGGGCTATCCTGATTTTCGGGATAGTCCTATTAGTTTATACCAGACACCTACTTTTTAGGTATTTATCCTCGGTGTATTTTGTGACTGATTGTCAGGCTGCCTTGAAAAGACAAAAGCCTTTGCAATGTTTGCAAAGGCTTTTTGGCAAAATCGGGCAAAAGGGTTGTCAGCGGCTCAACCAGTGCTGAATGCTTTCGGATACCACTTCCACACTGGTGCCCACCTTGGTTGAAATCTTGACCGGAGTGTTTTGTTGGGTTGTATTGTCTTCTTTGTCCACATTGTTCACGCATTTGGGCTCCTGGATTTTCTGCGTGCTTTCCGCCTGGGTTACCTGGCGTGTGCAAGCAAAAAATCCCACCTTTACGTACCGTACAGATTTGGAATTCGAACCTGTGTCGTCATCCGCAATTACACTCGGAAAGCCCATGCTCATCATCAGCAGACAGAGTAACGCGAGTTGAGAGTACACTTTTACTGGTTTCATAGTAATATATAGAAAGAATAATAGCCGAATCTGATTGATGGTAACAAATGTATGTAATAATATAATACCTTGCAATACATAGTACTATATATTTTCAAAAATAATTTGAATTCAGTTCCCTTTTGTTTCCGGGGTGTGTTGCAAACGCGCAGTAAAAGAAGCTGGCAATCAGGTTGCAACCAATTGTTTTCCGACCAGGCTGGCATTTTCATGCGTGAAGCGGCTTTTTTGACCGACCAACCTTTAGGGCCGTAACTGCTGCCTACTTCCAGTAGCAAGCCATGTGCCAAACGAAAAAAGTGCCTTTTATCTGCAATTAAAGCCTCTGGTCAATTTATTACTGTCCGGAATCGGATAATTCCATTCCAGAATCGGACAGTAATCCGCATCTGTCTCTATAAGATGCACGGACCGGTCAAAAGGTTGCACTGCCTGGCAAAATATTTTACACATTTTAATGTGTCAAACCGGCAAAGGGGAGGTTTGTACAGGAAAAGCGCCGCCTGTACCAATTGCCAAAGCAGTTTTGACAAGCCGAAGCTGTGTTAAATAGTGTTAAAAATAAGAGCGGACACCTAATCACTTGTATTTTTGTTAGTGGAGCAAATCATCCTGACACGTACAGGGCATGAATGGAGAATGGAATGCCAATGGATGACGGGTAAGGCCTGTACGGCGTCAATTGTGTTTTCAGAACGCAGTCTAGTATGAAAAAACAGCAGATTCGATGGATTATTGCCCTGATGGCCGTGGCTACCCTCGGGCTGACGGGTTTTCAGGGCTATTGGGTTTACCAGGCACGGGCCGTGGCCGAAGAGCGGTTTGACCAGGATGTACAGGAAGCCCTGCAACATGTGGCCAACAAGCTGCAACGCGAGGAAGTGGCCTGGCTGGCGGCGCAGCAGATGAAAGATACCGCTTTGCTGGCCAGCACCCCCCCTTTGCAACAACCGGCCGCCGACAAGGACGGTATCCCGGGCAACCCCAAAAACCTGGCGGCGCAGAGCCGTACGCCACGGAAACGCACCACCCGTGGTGCAAACCCCGTGGTGCCAGCCGACAGCCGGCCGGCCGGCGACGACTCCCTGTACGCGGGGGGCATTATCCAGTTCCAGATCCAGCAGACCTATACCGAGTACACACCTGTGTATGGCAACGATTCTTCCACGGTGTATTCGGCCAACCTTCAGAACAAACCCTTGCTACGGCGGCATGACCCGTTCCGGGACATGTCGGAGTATAGCCGGTACACCCGCGAGTGGCAGGAGATGCAGCGCCAGAACGAAGCCTTGGAGCGGTGGCTCAACGAGGCCATGCTGGAGCAGATGCGCCTGATGGGCATCACGATTGACTCGGTTTCGCAGGAGGCTCCCAGTACCGCGCACACGGCGAAGAAGAAAAACACGAAGCCGAAAAAGAATCGCCCGGCCCGGTCCGAGACACAAACTAATATGTCCGGAACCACCCAAACCTCCCCGCCCGAACTGGTGGCACAGGTAGACAAGGTGAAACAGCAGTCGGAGATTGTGAAAGACGTGTTTCAGCAGCTCTTCAGCAAGGAGCGTCCCGTGGAAAAACGGATTGATCCCCTCAAGCTCGATTCGTTGCTGAAGGCCGAGGTCCGCAACCAGAACATCGACATTCCTTTCGACTACGGCGTGCATTCGGGGGAGGCCAGGCAGGTGTTTTTTGCCTCCAGTCCCCTGGGCCGCATGTCCATTCCGGACGAGGCGTTTACGGTCAACCTGTTCACCAACGATTTGCACGCCAAGAATGACATCCTGTACGTCATGTTTCCGGACAAGGAAAAGTTCATCAATGGCTCGACCTTGTGGGTGATGATGGCCTCGGTGCTGTTGTGCAGCGTGATCATGGGCATTTTTTACGTTTCGGTCAACACCATTCTGAAACAGAAGAAGTTGTCGGAAATCAAGAACGATTTTATCAACAATATGACCCACGAGTTCAAGACGCCGATCTCGACCATCTCGCTGGCGTGCGAGATGCTGCAGGACCCTGACGTACAGACGCATTCGAAGCAGCTGAACCGGTACCTGCGGGTTATCTCCGACGAAAACCGCCGGTTGGGCTCGCAGGTCGAGAAAGTGCTGCAAGCGGCCGTGCTCGACAAGGGGCAGCTGAAACTGAAGCTGGCCGAAATCGATTTGCACGAAGTGATTGACAATGTGCTGCAAAACATCGGGGTGCAGATCGAGAAACGCGAAGGCACCATCGACCTGCAATTGGAAGCGGAACATACGCAGATTGAAGCCGACGAAGTGCATATCACCAACCTAGTCTACAACCTGCTGGACAACGCCAACAAGTATTCGCCCGAAAAACCGCAGATCACCATCCGCACGCAGAATGTGGAAGGCGGTGTCAAGGTAAGCATCGCGGACAAGGGCATCGGCATGAACAAAGACGCCCTGACCAAGATATTTGACAAGTTTTACCGCGTATCGACCGGTAACCTGCACGATGTCAAGGGGTTCGGGCTGGGCTTGAGTTATGTCAAAACGGTGGTGGATACCCACCATGGGCAAATAGAGGTCGAAAGCCATCCTAACGTTGGCAGCACGTTTGAGGTGTTTTTGCCATTCCGGCAGGAAGCGTAGTAACTCTGGAGCAATGTTGAATGATTGGATCACGAATGATTGAATTTCGAAATTGGCCATTCAATCATTCAACATTGCTCGGCGGGAGCATTTTTTAGTTTGATTTCTAATGATTTGAGCCAATGAGCAAACTCAAAATTTTGCTGGTGGAAGACGACAACAACCTCGGCGAGCTGTTGAAAGAATACCTTGACCTGAAGGGATACGACGCCACGCTGGCCCGTGACGGGGAGGAGGCCTTTGGCTTGTTTCGCAAAACGAAATACGACCTGTGCATCTTTGACGTGATGATGCCCAAGAAGGACGGCTTTTCGCTGGCCAAGGAAGTGCGGGGTTTTGACAAGCAGATTCCTATTATTTTCCTCACGGCCAAATCGATGAAAGAAGATACCCTGGAAGGCCTGCGCATCGGTGCCGACGACTACATGACCAAGCCGTTCAGCATGGAAGAATTGCTGCTGCGGATGAAGGCCATTTTGCGCCGGTCGCAACCGCAGACACCGGTGGCGGAAGAGAAAAAGATAGTTGAGATCGGGGATTATACATTTGATTACGAGCAACAACTACTCAAGAATGCCGACAAAACGGCCAAGCTGACCACCAAGGAAGCCGAACTGCTGAAACTGCTCTGCACCAACCTGAACCAGACGCTGGAACGCAGCCTGGCCCTGCGGCTCATCTGGCGCGACGATACCTATTTCAATGCCCGCAGCATGGATGTCTACATCACCAAGCTGCGCAAATACCTCAGGGACGATCCCCGCGTCGAAATCATCAACGTGCATGGCACCGGCTACCGGCTCCAGGTGTTGTAACCGTTTAGCGTTTAGTGTTTTGCGTTTACCGTTGCGTCCATAGGAACACTCGTTTGGCTTTTCGGGCCTGTCCCGCAATTATGTACCGTTCGGACAAATATTATTCTCAACGCAAGACGCAAAACGGTAAACGCTAAGCGGTGAACGCGGACATAAATAATCGTATCTTTGCAACCCGAAACAACGAATGTTGAACCTAGAACACCAAACCATGCTACGTAGACCGCGCCGCAACCGGCAATCCGATACGATCCGTCGTCTGGCACAGGAAACGACCCTTTCCACCGACGACCTGATTTTTCCATTGTTTGTCACCGAAGGCAGCCAGAAGTCAATCGAAGTGGCTTCCATGCCGGGCATTTTCCGGTACAGCCCGGATCTGTTGCTGAAAGAGATCGAACAATGCCTGGCGCTGGGCATCCGCACGTTTGCCTTGTTTCCGCAACTGGACGAAAGCAAAAAAGACAGCCACGCGACCGAAAGCCTGAATCCGGAAGGATTGTATCTGCGCACCATCCGTGATATCAAACAGAAACTGCCCGAAGCCACCCTGATGACCGACGTAGCCATGGACCCCTACAGCAGTGACGGGCACGACGGACTGGTGCAAGACAGCCGGATCTTGAACGACGAAACCCTGCCGATCCTGGCCAACATGGCCCTGGCCCAGGCCCGTGCCGGTGCCGACATCGTGGGGCCGTCAGACATGATGGATGGCCGCATCGGCTACATCCGCGAGACATTGGATGACGAAGGGTTTGCCGATGTATCCATCATGGCTTATACGGCCAAATATGCCAGTGCTTTCTACGGTCCGTTCCGTGACGCGCTGGACTCGGCACCCAAGTTCGGCGACAAAAAAACGTATCAGATGAACCCTGCCAACCGCCGGGAGGCTCTGATCGAAGCCGAACTGGATTATGCCGAAGGCGCCGACTTTCTGATGGTGAAGCCTGCCTTTGCGTATCTGGATATCATCCAGACGCTGAACGAGAATTTTGCCCTGCCCATTGCCGCCTACAATGTAAGCGGCGAATATGCCATGATCAAAGCCGCAGCCCGCAACGGCTGGCTGGACGGGGAGAAGGCCATGCTCGAAATGCTGCTCAGCATCAAACGGGCCGGAGCCAAAATCATTCTCACCTATTTTGCCAAGGAATACGCCCAATTGCTCGCGCGTACGAAGTAAAAAAAGGGGTTGTTTTTCAAAGTCCGGTTTTTGGTTGCATGCGCAATTAAAAACCGGACTTTTGATAAGGTAACCGCCCCTGTAATGTTTTTATAATTATTCCACCCCACGAAAGTTGCCGGAAAAAAGCTTGCCGACGCCAAAAATTTTCAAAGGCCTTGAAAACGACAGCAGAGAGGCCCGCTTGCGGGGGATTTGGCAAGGCTGAACGAGACGAATGAGGTCGTATTGTATGGATAGTTGCCTGATAATCAATTATTTGTGCGAAAATGAAAAACCCTTCTCGCATAGCGGGAAGGGTTTCCTAGACAAAATAAGTGTTAAACAGGTGTATGAATAATCTTTGTTATTCTAATCGTTAATACTACTCATGTAAGAAAAGGTAACCGCGATTTAGAAAAAAAATGAAAAAAATTAATTTTTCTGCAAAGGCGTCATTTTCTTCGCATTGGTAAGACTCACTTTTCCGGCAAAAGGTTGCCTGTGTCAGGTAAGATTTAACGTTTATTAACATCTCGCGTACAGTCCTTAGCAATAGTATCTCCCACCAAGCAAAAACCTAGGCCGTTCTCCAACCATTGAAAGGGAGTTGTCCTTCGTTTCATGTGTTTACTTTTTTGTCAGTTCACGTAGGTACTGGCTCTTGTTTGGTACCCTTCTGGCTTGCCCTTACAAATGCCCGACCTTGCCAATGGGCTGAACTAGGGATGCTGCCTGTTTTCCGGTAGCCTTTCTTCCGTTACGCTATTGCCCCTCTTGACGTTTACTCCAACGTTCGTTTGGGCACTAATACATACTATGCATCAACCTACTTTGACTGTTTCCTCATTTCTGCACGTTCATGTCTGCTTCGTTTGTTCGTATTGTTTTTCTTCTCTTTTTTCTGTTTCCTATGTATGAAAACACCATGGCACAGACTACCGATTCCTCCAGCCTACGCCAAATTGAACGCCTGGTAAATCGGATAGACAGACAACTCAACCAGATCGAGCCGTATGAATTCTGGCAAAAACGCAAGCGAAAACCGATCGGCGATTGTTACTATCAGAAAAAAGCCAGGAAGATTCATGGTCTGACACAAAAACTTGAAAAATATGTCACGAAAGTAGAGCCGGGGTCACATTTGCAGGAGCTTATCCAACAGGTGATCGACCATGGAAAAGACATTGATGCGCTGGCAATTCAACTGAAAGCGCACGATACCCAACTGGGAACCAAACTGAATGGCATCAAATTCCAGATACCCTCGGGCACAAGCGGAGGCAGATGGGAATCGTACAGCACCGGCGACAAACTGGCCATGATCGGGCTTATCCTGCTGCTTCTCGCCATTCCGGCGGGGCTACTCTGGTGGGGAATAACCCAACAGGTGGCATTCCCTTTCGTGCTGTTGGGCATCTATGCGCTGTTAGTGGGGTTGGCAAGTGCCTTTTTGAAAGGTCTTCGCAATGTTTTCAGGCGATAGCGTCGAACGTACGTTGGCTACTCCCGATCCCTATTCGACGCATGAATGTGCATCCTTGCGAACAGAGTGAAGCAATCTCCCGACTTGTCACGTAAGCTTTTGGCAATCACTTTTGACTGAGTCTGCATCCACCAGATTGCTTCACTTCGTTCGCAAAGACAGTTTAGATTATGGTTTTCTGGCTTCTATACTGTAGGTTTATGCACCACAGCCAGGAGAGTGGCTTTGGGCGTGTAAAACATAACAGGGGTTGCAATACTCTGGAATAAACCACGCCCACAGTCCCGCTACTCAAAAGGCCATTGCACCTGAAAACGCTGGGCCAATTCTTTCAGGCTATCGATCACCACAGGAAGGATGGGAATACCGTTCTGGCGGCGTTCCTGTTCAAGCAATCGTTCGGGATCGCCGGGAATCAGGACGCTGGTCTGGTCGTCTACGGGAGTGGCGCTGCGAAAAGCGCGTATCCAGTTGTCCATGTGCTGCTTGAACTCGCTGGCCGGGCGGAAGGCATCTACCCGCATGGCTCCTACAAAATGGCCCGTGCCCGCGCCTACCAGTTGCTGGGCCGAGTTCATGAAGCCAGCCGTAGCAAACGGCGGCACCCACGGCCCATAATTCGCTCCCGACAGCACGCCCGAAAAAATGTCTACCCAGGCACCGAGACCATAGCCTTTGTGGCTGCCGTGTTCGCGGTCACCGCCCAGGGGCAGCAACGCACCGCCTTTCTTGACCGCATGGGCATCGGTGGCAGGCTCGCCATTGCCATCCTGTACCCAGCCGGTGGGGGTGGGCAGGCTTTTGCGTTGCAGGATTTCCAGCTTGCCGTAGGCTGCCGTAGTAGTAGCCATATCCAGTACAAAGGGCGGCTCGTCCTGCGCCGGAATGGCAACCGAGATCGGATTGGTGCCCAGCAGCTTGTCTTTGGAAAACGTGGGTGCCACCAGCGGACCCGCATTGGTCATGGCAAAGCCGATCATGTCGTGGGGCAGGGCCAGCATGGTGTGGTAGCCGGCAATGCCAAAGTGATTGGAGTTGCGGATGGCCACCCAGCCCGTGCCCACCTGGGTAGCCTTCTGGATGGCGATTTCCATGGCTTTGGGTGCCACAACCAGCCCAAGGCCCGCATCGCCGTCGACCACGGCGGTGCTTGGCGTTTCGTGAACCATGCGAATGGCCGGAGCCGGATTGAGGCGTTTCAGGTCCATGAGCCGCACGTATCCGTTGAGACGAGCCACGCCGTGGGAATCGATGCCGCGTAAGTCGGCCGAGATAAGCACATGGGCAGCCTGGACGGCATCGGCCGGGGCGCAGCCCATCTGTAAGAAGATATTCTGCACCAGTTCCTGAAGCAGGGTATGTGAATAGGTGTGTGGTTCCATGGATTGTTGGTTAGAAACCACAAAAATGAAAGATACCCCGCAGAGAAAAAAGGAAAGGATGCAAAATTTAGGAGAGAAGGGTACTGGCTAACGTCCAAGGCTTCATGCGGGTTGGGAAATGGAATTCCGTCTGCCCAGGCCGCTGCTGATTGAAAATATGTTGATGAGGTTAAATTCAATGCTCAACCATGTTTGTAAAGCCCAACTTGCATAAAACCCATGTTGTGCGTACTCATTTCTTTTTGAACAAAGTCGCTATCCATGCGCCAAGTGTCAATAGCAAAGATAAAATCAATAAAGTGTTGAACAACATCTTTGTCTGTGTCGCCAAACTTGCTAATGAAACAGCTAAATGATTGGGAGACGGATAACCTGAAAAGGATATGGCGATGAATATATTCTCAATATAGTCTGCAAGCCCTGTAAGAAGCGGTATGAGGAACAGCCACTTCAACCAATTTCTTCGGTTACGGAACACTAAAAAAATGAGCGATGAAAATGTCAAGGCGTAAATAGCAGGAAAGAAAATATCGCAAAGCATGAAATTTTTATAAATGTTCCTGCCTTCTCTGCCCAATCCGTTTAAGTCATTGGTAAAACTTTCAACAGTATAACCTTTCGCCTGTAAGTCAAAGGGAGTAAATGTTGGTGAAATTTTTTGCATTGATGGTGTACTGGTAGGTAAGCCTGGGGTATTCATTAAAATATTGAATACAACTAACAACCCTATCAAACTAAAAATGAAAGATCTTTTAGCTGTTCTTTCAATTAGAGAATATAGTCTATTCATCATTATTATTTTGATTGCAGTTGTTTGATTAATCCTAAAGCGTCCCATGAGCCTTTGCCCATACCATCTGTAACTATTCCGTTTTTGAAGGTCCAAAACCACGAACCTTTCCATGATACTTTTTTGTTTGTCGGACTTATGCCAAGAAATACACCCTTTTGTGTACCGCTGGCTATCCATCTTGCTGCAACCATTTCATTCTCTGCAACCATAATATCCACGGTGATTACTAAGTCAGGGAATGCTGTACGGATTTGTTGTGTAAATGCTTTCTCTTCTTTGGAAAATTCCGGTACAAAATATTTGTCGGCAAATGTAGTATCACCTTTGTTGAACAGATTGTCCACAATAGTGAGCATGAGTTTTTTATTAGCGGACTGAGTTTTCCGTATTTCTTTGGTTTGTGCAAAAGTTGCCATACTAATGAGTAGAGCAGCCACCAAAGAAAAAATTCTGTTTTTCATTGTTGTCATCATAATTCAAAGGTGTAAATTTAAGTCTTGGTATCATAACGAAACCATGATAAACTACTTACCACATGGTAACCACTCAAAAAAAGAAGAACTCGGGAAACCCGTATAATTGTCCGCTAACAGCAGCAGTGGATAAAATTGGTGGTCGCTGGAAGCCAATTATTTTATTCTATTTGTCTAACGGAAACAAGAGGTTTGGGAAGTTGGCGGCTATTGTACCTATGATTTCTAAAAAAGTATTGTCGCAACAATTAAAAGAGTTGGCTGATGATGGTCTTATTGTCCGCCAACAATTTGATGAAGTTCCTTTACGAGTTGAATATTCATTGACTGATTTTGGTAAGTCCGTCCTGCCAATACTGGATAAAATTTGCGAATGGGGAAAGCAGTTTGTTGATAGTCGCCTGTCGGAGCAAGTTGCCAGTTCCTGAAGCAGGGTATGTGAATAGGTGTGTGGTTCCACGTGTTTGCAAGCAAGAGAATGCAAGGGACTAACCTGCGGTTTAGCACGCTAGCCCCCTTGCGCGTAGCCGGTGTCACAGACCGTGTCTTTTGTCGATCTGCTGTTTGTGCGTTGTTACCAAGGGATTTCGCCTGTCGCCGGATTGGTTTCTTCGCTGAAGAATTTGCCCGTTACTCCATCTTTGTCAAGCAAGGCATATTTCACAATGCGTCTTCCCGCTTCTTCTACTTTACCACCGTTGTAGTTGGTAAAATCGGTTTTGGTATAGCCCGGACAAACCGCATTTACCTTGAATGCCGTGTCCCGAAGTTCGTATGCCAGGTGAATGGTAAACATGTTCAGCGCCGCTTTTGACGAGCCATAAACCGCATATTTGGCAAAGTCATAACCCAACCAATTGGGGTCGCTTTGAAGTGTGAGAGAGCCGACACTGGTGCTTACCATGACAATCCGCGGTTCTGGCGATTTTTTAAGCAAGTCCATAAACGCCTGGGTAACCCTTGCCGCGCCGAATACATTGGTAGCAAAGGCGGCCATAAAGTGTTCGGGTTTTGCGTCAAGTGCGGTATATGGCGGCTCGCCACCGTTGATGCCGGCGTTGTTAATCAAAACATCCAGAACTTCCGTCTTTTTGCCGATTGCCATCCGGGCATTTTTTACCGAAGTATCATCGGTCACGTCAATCTCAATGACTTCTGCGTTTGTCAAGCCTTCGGCTTCCAGTTCTTTGACCGCTTGTAACCCTTTTTCTGGATTTCGGCTTCCGATGTAAACGTAGAACCCTTTTTGCAAGAGTTGCTTTGCGGTTTCCAAACCAATGCCTTTGTTGGCTCCGGTAATCAATGCTTTTTTACCCGCATGTTCAGGGTTGCTTCTTTGATGTTCGTGATTCTCCGTATTCATTTTTGTTCTGTTTTTTTAAATGGATGAAGCAAAGATTGCCTGATCTAAAATGAAACGGTTTACCAAATGGTAAAAAGCGGTCAGCGGATGTTTTTTCTTATCCTGCTCAGGGATTGCTGGGTAACACCCAGATACGAAGCGATGTAGGCCAAAGGAATACGGTTGATAAGCGAGGGGTAATTGTTCAGGAATTCCAGATAGCGTGTGGTGGCATCCTGCGAAATGACAGGGCCTTTTCTGGATTTCTGGTACATGCAGAGTTGGACCATCTTGTTTTTGATCTTGTCCCAATCCACAATGATGTGAGACAGTTCTTCCCAGTCGTGTTTGGAAAAAACAACGAGTTTGCAGTCAGTACACGCCTGCAGATATTCCGAAGAAGCAAGGTTTGCTTCAAAATTGACATAATCAACCACCAGGTTGTTTTCGGCGATAAAGCACCGCGTGATTTCTTCGCCCTGGTTGTTGTAGTAACAACCGCGAACAACACCCTCCACGACAAAACCAACCTGGCGCGGGATTCTGCCCGCTTCCGAAAAATACTCGTCCTTGCGAAGCTCCCATACGGTTGCTTTGCTGGCAACAAGGTCGATCTGCTGTTGGTTCAAATTGCCAAACTGCAAAATATAGGATATCAGTTTTTCCATTCTCGCAAAGTTAGCGGATGGCGTAGTCTGCGATTTACCATTTGGTAAAAAGTATCGCCTGTTTTGCCAATGTATCAGGGGACATGTCGGATGGTAGGACCGTCTACCGTTGTCCGTCGGGTATTGCCGCGATGAGACAGTCGAAAGAATACTTCATACAGCACAAATGCAAAACCAAGACTTGCATCGAATCTACTACGTCCATGCGGCAACAGTTTCTCCTGTTGTCATTTCGTTTGGTTCGTTCCGCATTTGATTAGGCAAAATGGATAGTTTTCGGTTACTTCCGGAAGTCCTGCGTTTCCAAATTCCTATTCTATCGTTTCCCTGTCGTAAAAGAAAATCCTGGCACCACCAGGCATGTCAAACCGGTCTTTGCTTGTGAGGATTCCTTGTCCGTACGGCTGGGCCTGTTTTGTAATAGCCCTGCAAACCGAACCGTGATGAATAGTCGGGTCAGTTCCCAAATGCTTTTTGCCAGAATTCTATCCTGGTCGTTTTTGTTACACGCAAACTTTGTCTTCCAAAATCTCGCACGTATGTCCCAAACTCCTAACTACAGTCAAAATACTTTCAGGATTGACTCTGACGCCTTCCGCTCTTAAAACGGTGTGTCCACAAGGGTATGATTTCTCAGTCTCGTCAAGATCACAACTGATTTTCAGTTCAGGGTTTTTAGTTTTGAGCAGGTTCAGCATGTCTTTTGCCTGAACTTTGGTTGTAATGTCCGTTATGAATATTTCTGTCATGATTTTATTGTTGAGTCGTGTCGTTTTAAAATGCACTGTAACGTTTTGCCACTTTGCGAAGTTTCCGGCTTCGCAGAATCCGAAACGTAAAAACCACTATAACAAACTTCTTAAAGTACTAGTTCGTATGTCCTTTCACTAGGATTCCTGCAATGTGGTAACCTCTCTCCGGGTAATAAAAATGAATTTCTCCGTCATATTTCAGGGCAAGCTGCGCGTCATTCCTGCCAATTTTCTCTTTCGTTTTCACCTTCCGCAGAATTCCTTCGTATGGCATGAGTTTAACGGAATCTTTGTTTCGCACGTCTGAGAATTTGAAATACACAGCGTATCCACCGCTCCACACATTTGGCCAGTTGGCAACTTCTAATCGGGAAAAGTTTTTGGTGATTTGTCCTGAGGTGTCTTTTTTTGCAATGTCTGACAGTGTGAAACTCGTGCTGCCTGTTTTTCGCATATAGTCTCGTATCAGATACGAAAGGAGGACAACGTCTTTGTTTTCCTCAGCCATGACACTGCTTTGGGCAGTCCTTGAAGCCGTTCTGCAACCTAGACATAAAATCAAAACGGAAGCAATCACTCGGAAAATCATAGATGTCTGATGTTTTGGTCGTATTTCACAGCGTCGCTCTGGAATAGTGCCGCCTAACGGTTCGGGTATTGCCGAAGGCGGGGATTTTTAGCACAAAAGTTCAATCGAAAAGAGAAAGCCGAACCTTGTGCAAATGTCCAATCGAAGCCGTTCGGCCCCGCTTTTGGCAATACCTTGTTACCTGCCGTTTCATTTGTCAAAGAGGTGATGAAGAAGTAATCCTTTTGTCGGCATGTTGCCAGGCATGGTCAAACGCTTCTTTTATGTATGTTGCATCTTTTGCATTTTTCTGCGCATTCAAGGCATTGTACAGTCCCATCAATGCCCAGCCGTTTTTTCGCCATGTTCGCAAGTCGTCCCGATACACTTTCTCTGCTTCTGAAAACATGCCAGCCTTTATGTACACAGCCCCCAGGTGATGCCTGACAGAAAAGAACCAGTCCGGGGGCTCGTTATAATTCAGTTGGTCTTCAATCGCTATTGCTTTGTTCATCATGGAAATTGCCCGTTGGTGCTGCTTCTGGTGCGCGGCAATCTCGGCAGACAACAAGTTGCTTGCTATCTGAAGCAAATCATATGAGGTGTTGATGTCCCAAACCGTGAGCGATTGCAGAGAAGTGTCTTTGGCGATGCCGTTGAGTTTGTCCAATTCTTCTTCTGCTTGGGGTAATTGATTTTTGCCGAGAAATGCCATTCCACGCGCATAATGAAGCACCGCTTGTGGATAAATCAGATCCAAGTCGGGCACAGGCTGCGCAAGGATAGTGTCCCACATTCCGAATTTTACAGCTACGTAATATGGGATTGTATAGTAATGTTGGAGCGTTCCCCACCCAGGCTGGCGCATGATTTCTTTGGCCGTATTCACTTGTACTTTTCTCGCCGCCATCCACGCCAGTCGGGAATTGCCTTCCAATGTTGCCGTAGCTGCCAGAAAATGGTAATTATGTGGGTAATAGGACAACGGATATACCCCTTGCGCATGGCATGCTGTGATATAAGTGCTGTCGGCTTTTACCGCCGCAACATTGGCAAGAGAGCCTAAATGATAGTCGCCCGTGTTGATGTAGATATGAGACGGCATATGAACCAGATGACCCGCACCGGGAACAAGTGTTTCCAAAATCCGAGCACTTTTCAACCCTTTTTCCGGATGGGCGGATGCTTCGACGGCATGTATGTAAAAATGGTGGGCTCCGGGATGTTTGGGGTTTACCTTAATCAAATGTTCCAAGGTGGCAACGATTTCAGGAGTCCACGATTTTGGTTCTTTGTTTTTTCCGTACAAATCCCATGGGTGCAAATTCATCAATGATTCGGCATACAACGCTCCAACATCAGGGTTGGCAGCATACTTTTCGTATACTTTTTTCATCGCTTGTGAATAAGCAATGTCCAAATCGCTTCTGTCTTCAGGGGGTTCTTTTTTATAACGGTAACTTAACGCCTGAATCAGTTCTTTTTCAAGTTTTGTGATGTTGTCGGCAAGCGTCATTGCTTTTTGTACCGCATTGTATGCTCTTTCGAAATTGTCTTTCTCCATCCCACCGTTGTAGTTCGGACCCAGCACATAAGCGTAGCCCCAGTGGCACATGGCACAAGTGGAATCCATTCGTATGGCTTCATAAAATGAACGGGCCGCTTCTGCGTGATTAAACCCATACGACAGCATCAAACCTTGACTGAAATACTCTTGTGCTTCCGTGCTTTTAGTAGTGATAGGAAAGTTGACGCCTTCTAGTCCTTGAAGTCGTGGTGCTTTTGTTGCGGCAGAATACCAGTCTTTGTCGGTTGTTTGAGGCTTGCAATGAACCATCCCTTTCCCGTCGCTACCCACTGGTTCTGTTTGTTGTTTTGCGTTCTGCTTGCAGGAAATTAGCGTAAAAAGCAGAAGAGTAAAAAAAAATATCTGTTTCACTTTCTAACGGTTTTAATCGTTTATAGACCAGCTCCCAGAATGGCAGGTAACTCGTAAATGAACGCCTGTTTTGCATCCTTTTACAGTCAATATATAAAAAAACGAATTTCCACCGAAAAGAGCAGGATCGTTTTGTTGCCGGGCACTCATAATCAGGTGTTTATACGCTTTTGCACTGCGTAAAATATACGTTGAAGATACAAAATGCGCAAGTATGTTTTACAAATGATCCAGCGGGCTTTTTATGTTTTTCAATTTTTTCTGAGTCACATGCCTATAACGCAGCGTGCTTCGGATATCGTTATGTCCCAAAGCTCCTGATGAATTTGACATCAGTGCCGTTGTCCATCAGATGAGTGGCAAAGCTGTGCTGCAAACCATGAATGCCTATGTCCTTTAAATCCACAGGCACGTTTGTGCACACAAAGCAGTTGTGCAAACTTGTTACGGTAGGTTTTGAAGGTGCTTCCACTACAGGCTTCCCAGGTTTCTTTGTTGCGCGCTATAAGTAAAACATTTGGTCGGACACGCCTCTAACCAAAAGTTTTACTTTCACACCAAAGCCATCAAAACAATTACTTGTTTACCGGATCCATTCAATCTCCTGATCGAATGTTACCCTGATAGGTTGGCACATCCGATAGCTGCCTATCCAGCCCGTTAGACATGGAAAGATGCTTCCCGGATGCAGGATATTTAGGGATAACCCTACTTATGCTGACTCGAACAGCATTGTACGCGCCTCTTGTGAGCGATAAGATGTAATACGGCAGGTTATTTACACGGCGCAAGTTTTAGAATAAGCATTTTTCCTGGGTCATTGTCTTCCATGAGTTGTGAGTAATCTTTGTAGACCCAATGGTCATCTTGCTTTTCCAGAAAGCCTTTGATCGTGTTAAAAACGGGTGATTGGTCCGACGTAAAATCGAACGCCCCTTCGTAAACTCCAAACTGCTTCAGCAGTGTCCATTTGCCTTTACACAGCGAATAAATCAAACAACTGTTTACCCGGCTAAAGTCCAGTTGATCCACAACCAGGGCGATTTCATCTTTGCCATCTGCATTGGTATCACCGATAGTGAATAAACAATACAGGCCCTGGGCTGTCCCCAGGTGCAACGTATCTGGGTTGTTCTGATGCAGGGTCAGATACACGTCGGCCTTCTGGTCGTAAAACCATTGGGCAACCGTATCCCATTCGTTTTGGAGAGGATCAGGAGAATAATCAATCTCGGATTGGGCCTGTCGGGAGTACGTATGCTGAAAAACCGAATCCTGTTTTCCATCTCCGTCAAAATCGCCAACCACAGACAGTTTCTTCAGTTTATGAAATTTAGTAACATTGTCCGCTACCTTGACTGCGATAGTATCGGCAACCGCTTTCGCAGTTTTTTCCTGGCAACCCGGGAGTGTCAAGGTAAGCAGCAGCAGACAGAGCAGGTGTTCGGCTGTCATCTTTTATTTTACCAGGTAAATGCTGTCCAGTTTGCAGGTTTATAGATGTATTTTGCTCTGCACCGACGAAGGTATGTTGCGGTAAATATACGAATTATTCACCGCATACACAAAAGCGTTTCTACCGTTCGGCAAAATTCCACGGCTCGTTACCGTACCTTGATACCAAACTTGTCTCGCAAATACATCATCAGCTCCGGATCATTTTGAATGGGACTGACAAGCTTCTGGTTCCCGTTTCTTTCCACGAACGTGTCATTAAAAATGGTAAGCCGTCCGGTTTCCGTTGGTTTGGTGCAAACCAGGTTCCTGACAAAATAAGAGGATGGATTTGTCTGCTTGTCCAGGCAGATGGCAGCAAAGTCTGCGGCATGGACAGCCGCGAGGCGGAAGGCATAGCGTTTTACATACGTTATCCCGTCCGATGATATGGACAGCAGGAACTCCCGGTCGTTCTCTGCCTCGATGCGGAAGTAGTTTCGCCCGTCCCATTGCACGCCACTCTTTATCTCCAATGGAGTTACAAATAAATCGCCATAACCCACATCCACCAGAAATTTCTTCCCGGTTTCTACATACACAGCCATGTGGTCGTATTCGGGTCCTAAGATGCCATCTTCGTCAATGATCCGGCAAGCGATGATCCGGCTGGAAAACCCCACCGACTGCAACAACCCGTTGAACAACAGGTTTAGCTCATAACAAAACCCGCCCCGTTTGTCAATCACAACCTTCCGGTGGATGTTATCGGGGTCCAGGCCAAACCGGCGTTTGTAGTAGACATCCACATTTTCAAAAGGAATCTGAAAGACATGCTTCCGGTGCAGGTCTGCCAGAACCTCATCCGTAGGGGCAAGGGCGCCCGTATAACCGATTCGTTTCAGATAACTTTGTGTATCCATAGGGGAAACTGAGGGCTGATGACTGATGACATTCATGGTTTCCGGCTTAGTGAGAGGTGGGATACGAAGCACAAAACATTCAACCTGCATCGATACAGAACATAAGCATCCGGAACGCAGGGGATAAATCAAACCTCTGTTATGCGCAAGTCTTTTTCAGTCAGTGCATACAGCCTACATAAATATCAGCTTTTACTTTAAATGCTTTATTCTCTGTTTTATGTATAACAGTCAATGCGCTATCTGCTCTTGCTTCGGTTTCGTAAATGCCAGTCACCAACGCAATTGTCTTTATCCCTGCTTGCTTTTGGTAATAGTCCAGATATTCTAAACTCAAATTGTCCGATGGGAGGCGTCGTGGAAAATAATCACCAGCATATATTTCATCTTTGTCATTATCAGGCAATGCTATGAGATTTTTTCTTTGGTTGTAGAACCGCCCCATTGTGTCTATCGGAATATTTAAGATACTGTTTAGGTCAAACATCTTTTGGTGGAGTATAAAATAGTCCAGGCTTGTATCGGCAACCACCACATAGTAGGTAGCATTCGTATCGTTGGTTGTGCCTTCTGATTGACTATGTTCTTTCGGGACAGGAGGTGATAAACTAGTCGTTGTGTCAATGCTACTTAACTGGATTTTCGTATTGTTTTTGTCAGTTGGAGTTGTACCACAAGCCAATAAAAAAATTGCTAATAGTATATAAATGTGTCTTGGTATAAATTTATGCATAACAGGGAAACATTTGTGTTTGTAGCGGGAGTTAAAAAAACGAAGAGTGTAGCATAAATGCTGAAGTAAGATACAAAAGTTCATGGTTACCTCTATGACTCACTTTCAAACGTCTTACCCGCACGCACATAAGCCGATAGTGTCGCATTCGTTACCGATTTCCGTTCTTTGTCAATTTTTTGTTGTCTGTTTCTTTTCTTCCGATTTCCACCACTCCACAAGTCCAAAGTCGGTTAGTAGCTGACATGCATTGCCTTCACTATCAAATCCGATAAACGTTGCATAGCATCCATCTCCATAACCAGTCGAGAAGGTGGCCAGGTTGTGCCCTTCAAAGTCGTGCATAAAACCTGTATACCCGTTCTTCTCGGCTTTGGCTACGAAAACATCTTCCCATTCCGAATGGTCGTAGGTGTTGAATCTGACATTGGCAACGGAATCAATGAAGATTCCAGCTCCGGCGTCAACTCCATAACAATAAAAGTTCGTATCCCTTAGCGAAATCGGCTTCTGCCCTATCTTTAATGCTAACGTCCACCTGGCAATAGCTTTGTCAGAAAATACGATTCTGCTGAAAGCAACCCTTTCGTCAGTCGGAGTTTTTGCCATTGCCAGATGAACGGGAAAGTTACCCAGGGGAAAACTTTGAGTAAACGGTTGCGCGTCGTGCATGACCACAGGGTCGCAGGCAATCAGTTTTCCGCTCTCGATTGTTAGGTTACCGATGTCAAGCCTGTCAAAAGTATATGTTATGTCGCCTTGTGTGACTTTGGTGTCACTCTGAAAGGCGGCTTCAAAAATATCCGGATAGCTGTTGATCGTGGAAGAAGTTGTAACCAAAGGCTTGGCCGTATCCGGTTGGCTGTGGTCGGTAGTCAATGCACTGTCGCTTGGTTGCCGGTAGTTGTTACAAGACCAAAGAATGATCCATACTGAAAGCAGTGGTAGGGCTGAGTTCATACGATTGCCCGCAAGGGCTTGAGGCTTGGCATTATGAATGGAAAACTGAGGGTTTGGCGTCAGAAACAAAAGCTGACAGGTATTTGTCCGACCGAGCGGAGGCCGGAATTTGCACAAGGCCTGGTGCTGTACGCTCATTTATTTTTCAAACCTGATCAGTTCGCTGTTGTAATCGATGGTGACTTTGAAATATTTCAAGAATGAGCCTCCAATGGCACCTTTTACAACCTTGTCCATGCTTCCGATCATGCCCTTTGTCCAGGCTTCGTCCGGTCTTTTGGCAAACCAGACCGGTCCTGCGACAAGGGTGCCCACGCGTACCTGCGGAACTTCGATCAGGTCGGCACCGGTAAGTTCCCCTTTTTCGATGATCCGCCACTCGGGGTGACGCCTGTGCCAGACGTCGAACAGGCTTTTGGAGATGAATGAACCGGCAGTGGCTTTTGTGTTTACACCTAGTGTTGCCCTGGCATTGTCATTAAGGAAGAATGTGGCACCGGTGTCAAAAAGGAACGGAATTTCGTCACCCTCAATTGTCAGCTTCAAACTTGGGTGTCCGAATCGTTTTTTGCCGCTTTTGTCTTTTTTAAATCCAATGACTTGCACATTCTTGTCCATCGGATTCTTTGAAACAGGCGTATGGATCGACATTCGGCCGGTCAGGTAGTCAAACGTCCAGGCATGATTGATAAAAAAGAACTGCCCCAGAAAAGCGTCGTGCTTGACAAGGCTCGTAAAAAAGCGGCTGTCTTCCGTATCGTCGGGTACTTCAAAGAAAGGGGTGTCGATGTACTTGCTGAAATAACCCGGAATTTGCGGATAAGGTATTGCCTCGTTTTTGTATAGTTCGTTTGCCGGAATGTATGTCGTGGTCTCGCCGTCGATGACAGCTGATTTAACCGCAGATCCTGTCTGGAGTCTGCTTAGGGTTGATTTATAAATGGCGGTGTAGCCGCCGCCGGTGTCGCAAAATCCAAGAATGGTATCAGCGTTGATAGTGGGTATTTTTAAAAAGAAACGCCCATCAATTAACGCGGCCGGCAGATAGGTTCCGTTGTCCGAAACAGGGGATATGTTTTGTGCCAAAGCACAGGTAGAAGCAATCCACAATAGGATCCATAGTTTTTTCATAGAGTTGATTTTGAGCTGTAGTCTATCCCTGTAAGAGCATGGGCAACGGTCAGGGGCGGTATTCTGTGTTGCGTCCGCCGACAACCGAAGCCGAGAGACAGACCAATATACAAATTTTATTCTACTGCTCAACAGCATGCATTCATGCTGGAGCTGTGTGGATGGTTAGCTGCTACCTGGGTTATCCCTGCAAAACCATGTTGCCAGCATATGCTTTCGGTTAAACGACTGTTCGTCTACCTGCAATGGCACCTGACTTACCGAACCAATTGTTGCAACTGTGAGTGTTGCCATACTCGAACCTGCTGTTTTCTACAAACAGCTCAAGGTTTCTGTTTGCCTATTCATTCAACGTGTCCAGATGCAGGTTTCCGTATTGGCAAATGCTACCAACAATCGTTTGTCTTTCGTCAATAAAATAGAAGCAAGGCAATGCGGCATTGCAGCGTGTCAGCCATGCCAGGTGCTTGATGAATGTTGGTAGCTCCGCTGTGTTTACCTGGAGCGCACCATTGAAACGTTTGCCAACTTTGCTAGCGATCAGATACGCTTGCGCTTCTTTCACAGGTTTGTAGTCATTGTCCTGGTACAGCCAGGGAGTTTCCGTATCGCCCAGGAAAAGCAAGGTGTCCGTATGAAGAGCCTCCGCTAACTTGGTCACCTCTGTTCCCAAGGCCTTGGCGTGTCCTTTGAAGGATTTGGAGGGGAGCGTCAGAATACAGCTCTTGTAAACTTTCGGATAAAAGAACACCTCTTCGTCTTTTTGGGAATTGTAACTCCGCCAGGGAAATGTCTGGTATCGGTCCAGGCAGTCCTGTCGTTTGATTTTAATAAGCATAAGGTTTTGATAGCATTACCGTTAACGTTCCAGGCCTTTGTGTCCAGACGGGAGGCTCACCTTACAGAGCTGTCAAGCTGATAAACATTAAGCTTCAAGTCAGCTCGCCTGACAAATAAACTGTGTTAGCGGTTGGGCCATCTTTCATATGTCTATTGTCATTATAGCCCAAAATTTGTTTTCATTATTGTTGGCTGAAATAATATTTTCTCCATCACGCAATTTATAAAAGCTTAGTCTATCGCTGATAAAATGTTCATCACCATATTCGTCAAGGCGGTTTTGTTTAGCCCAAAGTCGTCCGAGTTCAGGTGTCTGAAAGGAATACCAAAACCGAATGCCTTTAATTTCTTCTTTTTGAAATTTGTCTGCAAGTAAAGTCAAAGTTTTTACGCCAAGCATAAACGCTTTTTTATTATCAGCAGGTTCTATATACCAGTCAACATGAAAATGGTTTTCGCTGTCTTCAATTATGGATTGGTTTTCCCAGTCCTGTCTTGCTTTGTAAAGTCCATTAAATGATTTTAATGTAACACCAAGCTCGGATATTAAGATTTGGTCGTCAAGAATGTTTTGAATTTCTGTCGGCAAGTCAACGGAAAATGAAAGGTCGTCTGGCAGATTGTATTCTGTCAAAAATTGCTTAAACATTTCGTTGTATGTTATCTTCATAGGCTTACCGCTAACGTTTTAGGGCTTTGCATTCAGGCGGAATTTCGTAGCACAAAACTGTCAGCCAGCACTACGCTTGATACGAAGCATAATGTCTGTCGGCTTGGTGAGGTAGGGTATAAAAAGCGTAAATACTCACTTTACTACTTGTGCCTCATTTGGGCAAACGCTTGTCAGGTGTAAGTGCCTTTTTCATCGCAAGTGTTTCGGTTTCAGTTTTTGTTCGGCTCGTTCAACGATTTCAGTAATTCGTTTTCGTCTTGTTTCACTTGTTCTAGCAAACACAAGCCAGGCCAAAATTATCTTTCTTACCGATTTGCTTAAGCTCAAAAAAAAGTCTTTTGCATGAGGTTTGTCTACAAATGCTGCCTGCAGGTCTGCTGGTATAATTAGTTCTTCAACTTCGTCCAAAATTGTCCACGAACCGTTTTGTTTGGCTACTTCAATACTATTCAAGCCTGTTTGTGTCATCAATCCGTTTTCAACAAGTTTTTGAACTTTCTCTTTGTTGATTTTTGACCAAGTGCTTTGCGGTTTTCGTTTGCTGAAAAATTGATGGGATTTTTCTTCGTCAATTTTGATTTTCTTGCTGTCTATCCAACCAAAGCAAAGAGCCACATCAACTGCATCACTCCAGGTGATGGAAGGTTTTTCGGATGATTTAGCATAAAAAACAAGCCAAACAGATTGCTTTGACACATGATTTTCTTCTAACCATTGTCGCCAATCTGCTTGACTTGTCGGATATAAAATTTCTGTTTCGTTCATTGTTACTTGACAACCGTAGCTTCCAATTCTACGGTCAAAGTTGCAAAAAGTCCTTTGACTTCGAGCAAAGTGGTCGCTTGCTGTATTCCGTGTTTCATAAGGAATGGTACATAAACATCCATACAAGTGGTAAAGAACTCATTTGTGTTTGTTGTGTAAACATTTAGTCTTACGATATTTTTGCACTCATAGCCTGACTCACTGATGAGTTGTTCCAAATTTGCAATGGTTTGAATGAATTGGCTTCTCATATCAGCAGCACTTGGAACTCCGTTTGCGTCAATGGCTACTTGTCCTGAACAGTAAAGTGTTCCTTCGGGTTGCTTTACTTCCACGGCTTGTGCCGAATTCGTGTTTTTTCCCCAAGCCCAAGGGTCGAATGATGTCTTTTGCATTTTACTTGTTTTTAAATTGTTTGTCGGTATTGACATTGCAAAAGTAAAATGCACTTATGACAGCCTTATGTCAGGGGTTAGAATCGGGTTAGTGAAATTTTTCAAAATATTCCTGTAAAGTCATTTTGTGCTGCTCAAACGTTTCATTCAAAACTTGCATTTTGGTGATTCTGTCCAGACGGAAATACCGAAATTCTTTTCGCAAGCGACACCAGGCAATGAGCAACCAGTTTTCCGCTGTACTAAGCAACGCAAACGGCTCAACTATTCGATTGCTTGTTTTGCCTTGTTCGTTTGTGTAGTCAATCCTTACAAGGTACAGATTTGTAAGTGCCTGTTGCAATTGCGAAATGTTGTTGCTGTTTCGCTCTCTGTTTAAATTTTGCTCAAACCTGGTTCTGTCAGCCAACAGATTGGCTTTATCCTTGTCAGATTGTTTTAATACCGCTTTTATTTTGTCAATTGCTTCGGTGTAATCTTTAATGAAAGAGGTGTCTTTGTTTTTCAAAACCAATTGTTCGGCAAGAATTAACGCATTTGCTTGGCTTTCGGTAAACATTACAGGTGGAATTTTATAACCATCCATTAATGTATAGCCTTTTCCGTCTTCTGTGATGATTGGCACACCTGCTTGTTCCAAAGCTCTTATGTCCCGATAAATGGTTCGTATACTTACATTGAATTTTTCTGCAAGACCGGTCGCTGTCAAAAGCCGTTTCGTTTGCAATTGGGTCAGAATTGCAGTCAGTCGAGAAAGCCGTTTTGTATCATTATCGTTCATTCGTCAAATTGTCAGCGTTTTGTTTCGATGTGGTCTGTTTTAAAATGGCTACTAACGTAAATGGCTTGGCGTTCGGACGGAATTAGACGTACAAAGTTTCAACTTTGTACTAAAGTTAATGAAAAGCACTAACGTTCAATTTGACACGTCACCCCTCCTGAGCTAAACCCGTATTAGCGATTTGCTAAGCTAAATGGTCATTCAGAGTAGTGATATCCCCTGCTCTGAATGACCATTCCATGTGTTTGGCAAGATCTTGTCGCAGCAGCATATTGAGTTGAGCCGTGTGATGTTGGGTATGCCGCATGTTATACAGCAGGATTTCCAACACCGGATAATCCATGTCACCGGGCTCGTTTCCTTCGGTAAACCGTTGGCTCACATTTTCATCCGTCAGGGCGAAAATCAGTTGTTTGCACTTCTCACGGCTTTGTTTCAGATAGGCTACCAACTCTTGTCTGCTATAGATTTTGTCAGGTATCAGGTCGTCAATAGCTTCCGGGGGCCTGTCTTCCGGCGGTTTTTGTGTAAAGGAGAGCAGGGGTGAAAAGTCGCCCGGTGGAAGTGTCGAATAGTAGTCCAGAAAAATGGCACTGTGAAAAGCAATGTAAAAGAATCGTCTGTGGGTTACAAAATAGTCGTCAGGGCAGTTGGAGACAACATTGATCAGCATGTCAATGCTGGCGCCGAATTGATTCCATACTATTTCTTTGATTGAATTGTCCATAGGTTGTACATTTTGAATGGTTGCCAGAGGCGCTTTGCAATGACCGCTAACAATTTCGGGCTTTGTGTTAGGGTGGGTTTCGAAGCGCAAAAGCCGATAGTATTACTAAAGTTGAATAGGAAAACTGTTGTTGCATTTTGCACTTCGTCCACCTGACGCAAAACTGACAAGTACAAATGTTGAGTTTCCAACTGTCAGCCCAACATTGGACAATACGATGTTGGTGGCATATATTTTTGTCAATCAGTTTGTTTCACGGATTTTATTGTTTCTACGAAATGAGAGAAACATAAAAAGTCCAAAAGAAATCTCAATAAATGAGCCTGTTAATAATGAAGCGAAAGATTGAACTTTAAAATTATATAACAAGTACGCTGAAGCACCTAAAATAGCACCCAAAAGCCAATAAGTCTTATTACCGTATATTGTCGCAAATGTCAAATATCGTCCCCCGATAATTAATAGCATAGCTTGAAAAAACCATTCTGTTTGTTGCAGTGAAAGACCAAAAGCAAGTGGTAAACACATAATCATCCATACTGTCCCCTCCATAGCTAAGTTTCCCAATTGATTACCCTTTGTATGTGTTCCACTATGTCCAATAAGCTTGCTAATTAACATACTAATAGGATAGATAAACATACCTCCAAAAAAGAGCATCCAGATTGCTTTATTGGGTGATTGTTGATTTGCTATAAAAGCAGAGATCAGCCAAGTAACTCCCGAAACTATTACCCCAATAGATCCATTAGCGTAACCTTTGCACATGTCATTTTGTGCTTGTCTGAATGTCTCCATCTCATTTATTGATTCGTTTGATGATTTCTCTGTCATTCTTTAAAATAATTGTCCATAGGTTGACATGTTGACTGTTTGCTGGGATCGCTTAGGAATGACTACTAATGTTGACTACTTGTTGTGCTGGCATTATATACTTGCCAGCTTGATCAGTTCCCTGGCTTGCTTCCGGCTTTGCTTAGTTTCATCAGTTCGCCATCTTCCAGATCAAAGATCAAACCTACCAGGCCTTGTGTGACAAGAGTTAAACTGAATTTATTTGCTGTGTCAACAACTGACCATTTTACGCAGCTCCAGTTTAAAAACTTGATCGCCTCGTGTATCGTAGTTTTTGGACCAATAGTAAATGTCTCGCAAAGATCCGCTACATAGAACGCAAAGTTTGCATCTTCCCGTTTATTGAGTACTGCTAACTCATCAATCTCATCTCCAGAGTAACCAAGCCTGACTCCTTTGGGTAGTTCTAGGTATCCGATTTCCTGCTCTCCATACTGGTTTAGCTTTTCGCCAAATTTAGCGATCACATCTGATTTCCTATGCCCGATTGCGATGCCACACAATGAGTGCCCAGTCTTTAGGAAGGTTATAAGGTCTTGTGTTTCGATCATGTGTGCTAGGGCTCAATGGAAACATAATTATTGCACATTCTGTCAAGTTTTTATGAGTTTAGGATTTTGCTCAACGTCTTGATTAAACTTATGTTTCCATGCATCCATATCCATTGCGGTCTCTTCTGTTTCATTGTCAAATATAATCCAGCTGTTAGTTGCATTTGAAAGGTCTTTTAAAATCTCAATATCGTTTTGAGAAATGTTGGCCTGACCGTATTTCTTTTCCCCGTGCAGTAAGGCATTCCATAAAATATATTCCAAGCCTTGTATCCAGCCTGCATAATAGCAACGTTCAGAGATATGACTCATGTAGTTTGCTAAAAGCAGTTGCTGACCTTTCAAGTCTTTTTTCATAGAAACCGAATTAAAAGTGGTGTGATCAAAACTATGTTTTTGACAAACGAAGTTCCTGTAATCTTTGAGCATTCATGACGAGTTGTCCATAACATTGAATCGCTTGGCGATGTGACGGTAGTCTGAGTTCTGTCTGTTGACAACTGAAGCCAAAAGATGGACTAATGTACAAACTTTATTCTACAGCTAGCTCAACAGAGTTCAGTCATACTGGAGTTGATGGATAGTTCTAATACTCCTACTGATGCTATGTTGGGTTTCCTGCCACTGACGGAAACCCATATTACAGGCAAATATGTGGTCACATGTATTCAAGTCTCACCTTGGTTACACCATTCTTTTGGTAACAGTCAAAGGTTGTACGAAGAGACTGCAAATCCTTTAATATTCGTCCCTCGCTCAAATAACCATAATCAGGCGGATAGTAATAAAAAGGTTGTTTTTCCAGTTCCGCAATCATCTTGGCGGCTTTCGCTGTATCTTTCATGTAAATGAGTCTAGACATCTCATCGTCCTGTTTTTGCTTATTCGGATTATGGATAACCTTGTTATAATAGTCGGGTTGCGCTTTTATTTTTGCAATGAAGCTATCAACGATTGAAGTAAAGCCATCGATGTTATGCCAATGTTTGTCAGCCTCTGCCTGGTCCTCCATGTCATAGGCCACGTCTTGAAATATCGACAAGTCTATGTTTAATATTTTGCTCACTTGTTCAACCTCCGCTGTTTCGCCATAGCCCCCAACCTGCTCAAAAAAGAAAGAAAGTTGGCTGCTGAAATCATCTTTGCAAGCTGTTTGCTTGTTTGGTACGATGTAATAATACATTCCCATACGTGCGTGGTTAGTATCAAGGTTTGGTTTTGTCGTAAAGAATAGAAACGCTGTTGGTAAAAAGAATTGTCACTGATTATTACCCCAAATTAAAAGTTCGCCAATGTTGTCAATATTCAGCTTTTTATCCCGATTGATTTTTTCAAGTCGGAGTTCAAATGCGTCAAGTTCGGTTTTTACGACTTGAATTGCTGACTTCAAAGAGGCAATGTCAAAATGAACACTATTCTCCATTGGTGTCGGTGCAAAGGGTTCGTCATATTCACCAACGGTAAAGTCAAACGTAATTGTATCTCCCTGTATTTTCACTTGCGGTTCCGGGTGCCCTGCATAAAAACCACTTTTTTTTCCATTGGCAAGATTTTCCCAATAGTGAATATCCGCAAGGTCGCCACAACATTGTGGAAAGTATTTGTCTTGTCCATCCATACGAAGAATATAGCCACCAAAAAACGCACTTGCTTGTTCTCTCCCGTATTTTTCGTCTCTCATTTCCTGAGTATGGTCAAGTGTGAGCTTTGTCAGATTGCTGTGGGTGATTTCAGAAATTTGGTAGAACGAAGAACCGGGTAAATAAGGTCTAAACTCATCAACGAAACCTGCTTTTTTATAACTGTCAGCATTGTATTTATCCCATGATTCAGGATATTCCCAATAGGGATATTTGTCAGGTATCGGAATGTTCTGATTGTTGTATCCAATTTCTATTACGGCTATTAGTTCTAATGTCATTGTGAATATGTGTGGTGTCGTGCACTGAAACTGACCGCTAACGTTTTTCGGATTGGCACAAAAGCTTAATCGGAGCTGTTCTGTCCCGTTTTTGGCAATACCTTGTTCCCTACTGTTTTCCTCATTTTTTTTCCAATGCCTGGAATAGCTTGCTGAGGATAAAATATGCCCTTGCGTGGGGATACCAATTGCCGTATGCACCAGAGGTCAGGGCAATGACCATATTTTCTTCGGGAACAACCACCAGATGATTGCCACCATTTCCGGATGCCCAGAGATAGGTTACTTCTCTTCCGCCAAACTTTCGTTTGCTCCGGTACCAAAGCATCCCATATCCGTCAGCCAACGGATTATAGTCGCCGATGGCCGTCGAGTGTTCGTTCCATAACCGATTCATGTACTCGTAATCGGCTACTTGCTTGGTTCCCCATTTTCCTTTATTGGCTACCAATACACCCAGCTTTGCAAAGTCCAGCGTGGAAATGTAAAGATTGCCAGCCGCACCCGTCTGGTTTGCGGCATTTGTGTACCAGTAAAACTCTTTGATCTCGAGGGGGGCAAAAACCTTTTGCCTGGCATACTCCCGTAGGCTCATACCGGATTTTTCTTCGATGATGGCTCCAATCAGAACAGCATTGATATCTGCATAGACCCATTTTTTTCCGGGCTCGTTTGCTACCGGAATGGTTAACAAATAGCTTAGCCATTCGTCCTTTGCTATCCATTTGCCTTCGCTGCCCGGTGTTTTAGGATTGTCCGAATCGGCATCCAAACCCGAAACCATATTCAGCAGATGGATCAGCTTGACCTTTTTATAATCTTCGTGCATGGAAGGATACTTCTTCTTGGAAAAGAACGAGTACACATCCTGTTCTAAATTTTTCACCAATCCGTCTTTGATAGCTACGCCCAAAAGCAACGCCGTAATACTCTTGCCGGCAGACCGGATGTCATGGATGTGATTGCGCCAGAAGGTATTGTAGTAACTCTCCACCACAAGTTTGTTGTCTTTAATCACAACCAGTCCCCGGTAGTCTCTTTGTTTGAATTTGGCAATTGTATCCGTAAGGGCATTGATGGAATCCTTGTTGAAACCAGCCTTCTCCGGGCTTAGGACAGGAAGATAGGGAATGGGTTTCATTTGTGCATAGGTGGAGCACGATACGAGCAACAGAAAAAGAGTCCAGAGTCTTTGTTTCATCACTCGAATGGAGTTTGGTATTGTCGTCGGTTTATCCATAATGACAGGTGACTCCTGAAGATAAGAACCTTTTGGTTCATTGGTAACCAAACGAAAAAATATTGTTTGCTTTTTGAAAAAAGGCAGGGCTAGGATAAGTGTCCGGAAGAAAAAGGGTTGTGAGTTTGGTCAACTTTGTTTGTTGGCTCTGACAATACAAAATGCATACTCTGCAAATCGCCCTGTTGGTACGGAGGATAATACGTTTTGCGAATCAGCTGGCCATGACCCGACTTACTTGTTAATAATCGAAGCACAGAAACCTTTCCAGATGCAGAGATCTTCGGGAGATGGAGTTACGTGCCTCCGGTCATGGAAAGTTGGCACGTTTGCAGCTTGCGTTTTGTCCACCGTCGGGTGTTTGTTGCAAAACATCTTTTCGATCCTTTAAGGGTTTGGTAGTGAAGTGAATACGCTGATTTAAACAAAACGGTAAGGCCTCTCCGGTTGCGGTCCGGCTTACTACGGGATTCATCTTTAAAAAAGTTTTTCCTGTCGGTCCCTTTAACCAGCAGCACGCAATCTTCCAGGCAAGGCTCTTTTACTTTTTCAGGTAACTGTCAATCGCGGCTAACGCCTGATTGATTTCGTCTTTGTCAAACTGTTCGGCATCATACTCCTCTCCGAGCCATTCCAGCATTTCTTGTCGTTCGGGATGTTTGGGGTTGCCGATGACGTCAAGTACGCTGTAAAAACCCGGAATGCCGCCACAGTCTTCAGGCGGACAATTTAATTGACCCCCAATACAGACAGGATACTTCAGCTGCGCCTCACGGGGCAGCATTTTCTCGACAACAATCCGATGTTCCCAGCTATCTCCGAAATAGTAGGTGTAGCTGATTTTTTGTTTGGGATCCGAAAGGATACTGTCCAGCGTTACGGTGGCTTCGTCCAGCCGTTCGTCTCCGGAGTCAGCGTCAAAATCTTCAAACAGCTCGCCAATCCGGTATGCACTAGTTTGAAACTCGTGGAGGTGAGAGTTTGTCCAGCCCATGGCAATCTGGATGGTGTGATGCAGTTGTTCAAATGTGCTTGTCTTGTCGACGAGAATCCGTCTCCAAATCGGAGGTTTTGTACCCCACAACGTGATTTTCAATTGAATGATGTCGCTCATGGGTTTGTTTTTTGCTGGCTACAACTCCATCCTTATTACGCAGTTTTACTAGTAGGACCATTAAGTTAACGTTTTTCGGGCTTTGCGTTCAAGCGGGTTTCGAAGCACTAAATTGTCTGCCACTAGTGAACTTGATACGAAGCATAAAGCTTCATTTAACCACTGAACCTGCCATTGAGCCAAACGCCTGTTAGCGGCAGTTATTTTCTTTCAATTACAGTTTCGACTTTCTCACCTTTCTGATTTCTTGTGGTTAGTTTAACACTGTTTTTGTCTTTGAAAATAGATTCCTTTATGATTATATCACAGATGCTTACATTCTCATAACTAATGTCATCTATGGTAATAATTTGGTCGTCCTTAGAGATTTTGTCGGTGATGTCTTTGTCCCATACAAAACTAACATATAACTGATTATTACGAGGGACAAAATCTATTGGGAATTTCCTTTCAGAAGCATCTATGTCATTTTTGTTGAACGGTGTAAAATAGAACTTCTTGTTTTTATAATCAATAGTTACTATCCCATATTCTAAAATCTTACTCCCAATGCGTGAATTATCGTTAATGGTTGTTTCCGTATAGATATTTGATACTTTGAAATTGTTAATTTCCATTTGAGGCAATAGAATACGATGTTGTAGTGTGTCTTCTGCAATACCAAAAAGCCCTATAGAGTTGCTTCCTTTAGCATTTGCCAATACTTTAAAGATTTCATACTTAGAAAATAAGTGAAAATGATTCAAGGATAAGTCATAAAAACCATTCATACCTAAATCAAGCAGTAACTGCTCTTTTGCTTTCTTTTTATTTTTTAGGTAAATCGTTATGACCGGACCACTCTGCTTGTCCAACATTAAATCAGACGAATGCTTCGGATTTAGCGTTAGCTTTTTCTCATCGTTTGTAATGACTATATTTTTGCTTGTATTGTCAACCTGAACGATTGAGTTTCTAAGTAGATTACTACCAATAAACCCATCAACTTGGAAACATTCAAAAATGGGATTATTTTTTATAACCAATGTTGGAATATCTGTAAAGCTAATATCTCCAATTGCTATGTTATTCAAACGGACAACTGATAAACTATCTGTTTTATTATTGGCATCTGATATTCGGATTTTTGTAATCAACGTAGGATTTAGTTCATCGGAAAGTTTTGAACTTATTGATGTTGGTGCCCCTGTATCAAGAATAAATCTGTAAAACTTATCTTTAATTTTTACGTTAAGCAAAATTTTTCCATTGATATTTTCATAAGGGATTGATGAGAAATATTCACTTTGATTACTTCCTCCTTCATTGATGGAAAAAGTCGCTTGTCCCAAACAAAATTGGGACAGAATTAGTAAAGAGAACATTGCAATTACACTTTTCATAGTAGAGTTGTTATACATTGATAGTCAATGAATTGAGTTTAAAATTAGCCAACAGGTTTTTGTATTCGGGCCAACTGCATTAAACACACACGAATAATACGTGATGCGCCATTACATTTCATACACTACCCACCGGGCATTTCAGGTTTCTTGTGCGCGTTCACTAAGTAAAACCTTTGGTCAGCTATTGGCCTAACCAAAAGTTTTACTTTTACTCGCAGGCCATCAAAACAATTACTTGGTCACAATAACCATTCAATCTCTTGATCGAATGTTGCCGCACATCCAACAACGTGTTGTCTATGGATGGTGACATGCCTGGGTATTAGTGGTGCACATTTTCTAATGTTTTAAAACGTTATCCACCTCGATCACTTCAAAATAAGGATTTTCGGCAAATAAGTGTTTGAGGAAAGACAGGTGTGAGGCTCCTATGATCAACAGATACCTCTGATCATGTTCATAGTCTACCTCTCTTAAAATATTACCATATATTTTCACATTGCGGCCATACCAAAAATTGGCTAACCAATCCATACCAGTATAATCACTTTGTCCTCCCTTACTGTAAAACCAGTTCCAATTGCTGTACGTGTCCCTTACGTACGAGTCAGGCTGGTTCATAGACAACAGAAACTCTTTTAGCGTCGATTTCCGCAGGAGAGAATCCAGATCAGGTCGCTTGGTAGGGTAACGCTTATCCAGAAACCGGGCATTACTTCGCGCATTATCTTCATTGGCATCAAACTGCCGCCAGATAGCCACTAACTGCTGTTCGATTGGATACATTGTCGTATAGTTCTGGTTAGAGTAGCCTTCGGGTCGATAGTCTACACAGACGGGTGCCGGTAGGTTGAGTTTTCTGGCAGTTCTAAAACCCATCTGCACAATCTCATTGGCCAGCACTTTTACATCTTTTGGCTCATTTCCTTTTTTAAATTCTGCGTATACACTGTCAGTATACGCCTGGCCACTGGTCTCGCGTTCGATAAAAATTTTGTCCGGGGCAAAGGAGACCAGATCATTTACAATATCGGCAACTTGTTTTTGACGCTGTTTGGTGAACAGGTGCGAGTGAAGGCGACTGTTTGAATCCAGACTCTGGTGAAAGTGGAACGTGCCTAACAGAACTATTTTAATCCGTTTGTGCCCTGCCTGACCAAAGCCTGTGTTGGATGCAAGTAAGAAAACGCTAATGGCGATGAATTGCTTCATTGTATGGGTTTGTTTTAAGTGGTATGTGCCGGAACAGCCAGTCACTTTCTGAATGAACAGGGAAAGCTTCAGGCGCAAGACACCAAAATATACCTATAAACAACCTCTGATCAAAGACCTGCACTTCTATTCCAATCGGTACCGGTTGGCTGGTTATAAAAACAGCTCGTTTGTAAAACGAATGGTTGGCACAGGCCACCACCTGTTTTACGAACGAGCTGCTGACTTCCGATGAAGCACCGGCTACAGAAGAATAGCCATTTGTCAACTACCCGAACCATCGTCAGGCATACTTACTTGCGTTTGCTAAATTCCGCTGCGAGTTTGTCAATCTCATCGGCGGGCAGTGTTTGGCTGGCAACCACAATCCGGTAACGGAACGTCACGCTCTGACCTGCCGGAAGTTTGTAATTAAGCTCTTCCTTGCCTTCGGTAAATACCTTCACGCCCAACGGATTGGCGGCATACAGGCCATAGCCCCGCGAATGCCAGTAGGTAGGATAGCCCACATTCTGCGGATGGTCGATCATCACCAGCGAAACGTTTTCGTCACCGATCTTTCCGGTCAGGTTCATCCAGTTGGCACGCTTGCCCCAGACCTCTTCGCCCTCCACACCCTGGCTGCTGCGGTAACGGCCCGTCACGCCGCTGTTATCCATTTGCGGCACAGCGGTGGCCTTGCCGCTGGCGTCAGTGAAGATCTCGGGCTTGTTGGAAGGGTGCTCCAGTTGCCGGGCCAGCCGGATGGCAATCATGCCTTCCTTGTTGTCCTTGAACAGCACCTCCTGGTCCAGTGCGGTCAGCGTGGTGGTCCGGTCAATCAGGCGGGTGGTACCCGTGCCCGAAAACACAAGCGTGGTCGTTTCGCGTAACATCGGCTGGTTGTCTTTGTCCAGCCAGTTGGCGGTAACCGTCAGCGTACCTTTGTCCTTGCCGCTTTTCACTTCCTTGACCCCCGTGTGCACAATCGTACCGAACGGCCCCTTATGCTCCGGACCCACAGCCGTGGAATTGTTCCAGAAGTCGTGGCCGTTCACGTCGCCATAGTTGAACCAGATGCCCACGTGGTGCGGGTGGTCCACCCGTTCGCCAGCGCGGGGTTGCAGCGGATAGCCCCGTGTGACGGGTGTACCATTTGCCGTCAAAACCGGAAACAAAACAGGCTTTTTGCACCCTTGGAGCTCGTTGTCACCAAAGAGGTATTGCGTGAAAACCCGGTTGTCGATCCTGACCACTACCTTCCCTTTTTCCTGTGTCAATGCGACTCCCTTGCCCGGAACCGCGTTTTTTGCTTGTGCCAGGGTACTATTTTGCCCGGCCAGGAGGCCGCAGGCTACACCCAAACAGAGCGTTTTTAGTATCATTTGTAAGTTTTTCATAATTAGCGTTTACCTTATGTAAGAAATTCGGAATTAATGAAAGAAGCGGAACACCAGAACTATTAGTAAAATCTAAAAAAATCTTTGTTCATAAATAGAATTATCAGGAATTTAGTATATTGTTTCTTGTAATCCGCTGGCTTTCAGAGAAATAAGTACGTAGAAGCAGGTTATTGTTGTTTTACCCGATACTTACCTAATGCCATGCAAGTTTTCACCAAAATCCTAATCATACTTGCCTTCTTTGCCGGTATCGTTTCAGCCGAAGCACAGCTGAAGATCGACACTTCCTATGCGGTAGAAGACATGGTCAATAAAATCCTCACCGGCAAAGGTGTCAAAGTGGGCAATATCCGCATGAAAGGCAGCAAGCTGGGCATCGGGTATTTCCACGTGAATTCCGATGTGATCGGCATGCGCAACGGCCTGCTGCTATCCACGGGCAATGTGCACGAGGCCATCGGCCCCAACAACATGCCGGGCCGTTCGGGAATCATTACCACCGCCCAGACGCTCAAAAACAAGGACATCGGCGACCGTGACCTCAACCGGCTGTGTGGCAGCAAAACCATGGACGTGATGGTGCTGGAGTTCGACTTTGTTCCCATGCACAACAAGGTGTCGTTCCGGTATTGCTTCGGCTCGGAGGAATACCGCGAATACGTCGGCTCCCGGTTCAACGATGTGTTTGGCTTTTTTATCGAAGGTCCCGGATTGCCCAAGCGAAACCTGGCGGTGATACCCGGCACCGACGAATCGGTGGCTGTCAATAACATCAATCACAAGAAATACCGTAAGATCTACCTGAACAACGACTACTTTGCCGATGTCAAGAACACCAAGATCGACAGCAAGCCGCAGTCGGGATTGCAGAAGCTGAGCAGTGCGATCTTTCAAACCGGCAAAACCTCACTCAACCAGGATGCCTTCCTGATTGATGAAAAAGAAAAGAAACACCTGAACGAAGAGCTGGTTACGTATTTCCAGTACGATGGTTTTACACGGGTGCTCGTGGCCGAATACCACGTCATTCCATACCAGAAATACCATTTGAAACTAGCCATCGGAGACGTGGGTGATTACGCGCTGGACTCAGGGGTGTTTCTGGAAGCAGGGTCGTTTTCCAGCGAAGACGATGCCAAGCTGCCTCATTACCAGGCCTCTGCCAAGGAGGATCTGGGCCGCATTCCGGATGCTGTCTTTGAAAAGAGCGAACCGGAAACCATGTCAGGCAACAAGATCGAAGTCGAGACAGCCGTTGCATCCAAGAATATCAATCTTTTCCAGACAACCAACATCCACTTTGCGACCGGCTCGTACATCATTCCGGACTCCGCCAAACAGGAACTCGACCAGCTGGCCGCCTACCTGCTCAAAAACAAAGCCCTGACCTGCCAATTGTACGGACATACGGATAATGTAGGCGGCAAAGATTACAACCAGCAACTGTCCGAAAACCGGGCCGTTGCCGTAATCAAATACCTGATTTCAAAGGGAATTACCCGGAGCCGCCTTTCGTATGCCGGACACAACTTCGAAGACCCCGTGGCCGACAACACCTGTGTGACAGGCCGCCAGTACAATCGCCGTGTCGAGATTACGGTCGTACAGAGCACCACCTCCATGCTACAGCAGTAAGTCAATTTTGAATGAGTGAATGATAGAATGAGTGAATGCCTCCCTATTCTGTCATTCACTCATTCAAAATCGCTTTCCTAGCTCATGACAATCTCCTGCTTCTGCGAATCGAACGTCACCCGCTTGCCGGTGTGCAGCGCCATGGTGGCCATGATATTGGCAACCGAGTGGTTGTAGCCGGCCTTGGCAGGGGCATTGGGTTGCTTGCGGCTGCGTACGCATTCCATCCAGTTGCGCATGTGCATTGAGGTCATGGGGTCGCCGCCGGTATTGGCACCGGTTTCCATCTTCACATCCGACCGGAGCGACGTTTCGGGCAACAGGTTGGCCTGCATGCCCATGTCTTTGGCGTAATTGGCCTGTAAACCGCCTTCGGGCGAAATTTTGTTGGTGTCCAGGTTGATCATGCCGCCGTTGGAGAAGTAATATTCCTTGACGCCGCCCGCTTCGTTGTGCATCCGTGACGAATACATCACCTGGAATCCTTTGGTAGCGTCATTGTCGGGGCCATAATCAAACACAGCCGTAAACGTGTCGGCATTCACGCGGCCGTCTTTCCACATGTAGATGCCTCCGTTGGCAACCACACTGCGCGGATGATCGTAGCCCGAAAACCAGTGAACGGTATCGATCTGGTGGCTCATCCACTGGCCGGGAATGCCGGACGAATACGGATAGAACAGCCGGTATTCCAGGTAAAAACGAGGGTTCCACTCCACCTTGGGGCGGTTGAGCAGGAAACGGTCCCAGTCCACGTCTTCCTTGCGGATCTCGGAGACCAGCTTGGCGCGGCGCCAGCGGCCGGGCTGGTTCACATTCCAGGTCATTTCAACCATGGTGATATCGCCAAACTTGCCCGACTTGATGTAATCATACGCTGCCCAGTAGTTGGGACCGCTGCGGCGTTGGGAGCCTACCTGGACTATCTTGCCGGTTTCCTCCACAGCTTTGAGGGCGATCTTGGCATCTTCGAGCGATTCGGCGAAGGGCTTTTCAACATATGCATCGCGGCCGGCACGCACCGCGTCGGCACAATGCAGGGCGTGCTGGAAGTCGGCCGTACTGATGATGACGGCATCCACGTCTTTGCGGGCGAGCAGCTCGTCGTTGTTGCGCACTTTGAAAAACTTCTTGTTGACATTGGGCTTGTCCTTCAGGTGTGCCTCGCATTCGTCGCGCCGGCGGTTCCACAAATCAGAGACCCCTACAAACTCAAAGTTGAGCTCTTTGGCGTGATTCATGAACGAAGGCAGCAGCGACTGCCGGAACCGGTCCGAAAAGCCGATGATGCCCACCCGCACCCGGTCGTTGGAACCGATGATGCGGGCATAACTGGAGGCACTCATGCCCATGGCCAGCGAGCTCAACGCCGCTTTTTTCAAAAAATCGCGGCGGGAATTGTCCGCCTTTGGGGGAATAGAATTGCTATTGTTTTCCATGATAGATAAGTATTGCAGGTGCTATGATTTTTCTAAAAGGTTTTTTCTGACCGTCATCAATAATTTTCCCAGTCGGTTCTGGCCGCTTCCGTCGCCGCCATCACCCCAGTAACTGTCGTTCTCGGTGTGCTCGATGAGCCGGGCATCGCCTGTATGAAACAACAATTCTTGCAAATCGGCATGTTGGGTAAACTTCGCGAGCAAAGCCGTATACATGACGTTGTCTTTCTGCTTGTCCCAGTTTCTGACAATCTTCATCCGCCGGCTCCGGCCCAGTTCGGCGGCTTTCATCGGGCTGGCTGCGTTCCGGATCTTGTCCTGATACGCTTTGTCATCGAATTTCTGCGCCTGAAAATAATGCTCGACGGTTGCCCAGGTAACGCCATCCAGTTTTATCGGATACAAAGCAAAGTTTGAAAACTCACCGTACGGATCAGACACCGCATAAAACCGGATGTCTTCTACCACTGTTGTCATTTTAGTATTTAATTCAAGTTGCGGGTTATCGTATGTTTGCTTTCGAGCCTTTACATTTCTCCCTTTGGACCATCCTTACTTTCTTTGCCCAACGAAAGGGGCATCAAACGAGAGTTTGATGAGCCAGCTTTGTGTGATAGAAAGAAAAGGCACTTTGCCCAAATCGAAGATTAGCTTCGCTGAACGTACGTTTGGTTTCACCGAACTTACGTTTCGACGAAGTCAATGCTTCCGCCCACAAGGCCAACCCGCCCCTCGCTGGGCAAAGAAGCCAACGCACTTTTACAGGCTCGTGCTTCGCACTACGCCCTATAAATATCAACGCTTTACCACCGTGGTCTGTGGCACACAGACCACAACGACCTGACATCAATCACAGTATACGTAGGTTCAGCTAATTAGGCGCAACTGCTTACAATGCCTTGATCTTTATGTTCCGGAACGAAACCTTGTCGCCGTGGTCCTGCAACAGGATGTGCCCCTTGGGGGCCTCGCCGAACCGGCCGTTGGCATTGTACTCCGGAGCGGCATATTTGCTCATGCCGACCAGCTTGCGAAACGCTTCGCTGCCGCGTTCGTATTCCACCACTTTCTTGCCGTTGAGCCAGTGCTCCACGTGCTTGCCCTGCGACACCACCCGGCCTTCGTTCCATTCGCCGATGGGCTTTGCTGTTTTGTCCTTTGCCGTGATCAGATCGTACAGCGAACCTACCGTGCGGTTGCCGTCGCGGCCCATCTTGGCATCGGGATGCTTGTCGTCGTCGAGCACCTGGAATTCCAGTCCGAACGCCGAGCCTTTGGGCTTGGGCTGCTGCTCAACCACAAAATACTTCAGGCCGCTGTTGGCTCCTTCGGTCAGCTTGAATTCGAACCGCAGGTCGAAGTTGCTGTACTCGCCGTCGGTGACAATGTCGCCGCCGTGCTGCGATTCGGCACCGCCCGATTTCTGGACCGTCAGCGTGCCGTCTTCCACGGCCCAGCCGAACTCGGGAAACTTGTCTTTGTACGCACCCCGCCAGCCGGCAGTCGTTTTGCCATCGAACAGCAATTGCCAGCCGTCGGCTTTTTCCTGGTCGGTGAGCCTGTTCGTCACCGGTACGGCCGGCGTTGCCGCCGCCAGGGTATCGGGGGTTTCGGTTGTTTCGGCGATACTATTTTTTTCTGTGCCCCCACAAGCGAGTATGCCTGTGACAACGGATGCCAAGAGAAAGGTTTGTGTGTAGTTCATACATTCGTTAAATGGAAAGACCGATTTTGTTTTGCAGGTATTCTTTGCTCATCTGATTGCATTGCAGCGCCGTGCGCGACTGGTCGGGAATGGAGTCCAGCTCCAGGATGCCCCAGCCCTTGAATTTGATTTCGGCCAGCGTGGTGAAGAACGCCGGCAGGTCCAGCCCGCCCTGGCCCAGCTCGACAAACTGGTACGATTTGGGGTCGTCGGTGTGGTTGGGATTGGGCCGTTTGACATCCTTCAGGTGCAGCGCGTACAAGATATCCTTGTACTGGCGGGCCGCCTTGGCAGGGTCGCCGCCGCCTTGCCAGTAATGGGCAATGTCAAGCAAAAATTTCACGTATTTGGGATTGATCGTTTGCAGCAGCACGTCCACTTCCTCGGGGGTTTCGCCCAGCTGGTGCATGTGGTTGTGGTACACGGCCTGAACACCCACATCCGCCGCCTGCTTGCCTACTTCGTTCATCAGCAGGGCACAGCGTTTCAGTTCGTCGGTAGTTGGGAGCCGGTCTTTGGGACGCGAGCTGTTGGTGAGCTGAATGGCACTGCCACCCAGCGCCTTTACGAATTTGGCATGGTTGAGGTGGGTTTCACGCTGGCTTTTCTCCAGGGACGGATCAATGTCCACGTTTCCGCTCGAAAACATGGCCAGCTTGAGCTTGTGCTGCGCGAGCATGCTTTTTAACTCACCCACCTTGTCTTTGTATTCCTTGTACGTATTGGCCCGGATCTGAATCCCTTTGAGTCCCAGCGATGCAATGTCCTGGATGGCCTGTTTGTCGTTGCCGCTCCAGGTGATGGATGAGCAGCCGATCGAGAACAGCGGCTTGGCCGCTGCCCATGCCGAAGGCGCCAGCAGGCTGGCCGCTGCCGTGCAGAGCCCGGCTTGTTTTAAAAAATCCCTGCGTGAAACAGATGTTGGCATAAGTGATAAGCGTTGTTTGTACTATGGGAGGTTCTGACTTTTAAAAATATAGTATTTGGTGAAACGCCTGTGCAGGCATGTACAGCCGCCTACAGGAGTAATAGCTCGGAAGAGCGTAAATTTACCGGTAATCAACAAAGAAATTGTTGAAATAGCCAGTTTTTATTGGATAAAGAGAAGGATTGGATTTTCGGCAGCGTCCAAACGGATTACACGGATTTGTTGACAGGCGCGCAGGGTGTCTTACAGGGTCATTCGCCTGAGCCGGGGGTCTTCTTTTCCAGGATGCCTTTTGCCACACTTTCGTTCAGTAGAGATTCGGCAAAGCGCCAGAGAGTGGCAGATCCCTTTCCGATTGCCTTTTTCTTCTCGTACACTTTTGCGTAGTCCACCTTGAACTCGGCCCAGGTGCCCCCATTGTTGGAAGCATTCTGGAGCAACGGTGCCAGCCGGTCCATGGATTTGGCAAACCTGGCTTCCGCGGTTGTGCCTTCTTCAAACTCCTGCCAGAGGGTGATCAGTTCATTGGCCTGGTCGGCGGGTAACAGACCGAAGATCCGTTTGGCCGCAACCATTTCCTCGTCGGTATTCGTATGGTTTTTGGTGGCATCATACAGAAAGACGTCGCCCGAATCGATTTCCACGATGTCGTGTATCAGCACCATCTTCACCACCTTGAGCACATCGATGGGCGCATCCGAATGGCCGGCCAGGACAATGGCCATCATGGCCAGATGCCAGCTGTGTTCGGCATCATTCTCGTGCCGGTCGCTGTGGAACAACCGCGTTCTCCGCTGGATATACTTGAGCTTGTCGATTTCCTTGATAAACTCTATCTGTTGTACTAGAGCGTCAGTTGTCATAATTGGTTGGTTATCTAAAATGGTATACTTTGCGAAGTGAAAAACGCTTGATCAGGGTTGTTTACCAATGCAAATCATATCCGGTTGCTGTATTTTGAAATTCTGCCATAAGCTTCACTTCACGGAATACATGATGATCAGCGGACTGTTTTTTGAGGAGCAATTTCGATTGATCGTGTCAGTCAAGTAAACCATTTTGTTTCAGATGGTCAAAAATCAGTTTGTCAACTCCCACAACTTTGTCTTTATCGGAATATTTAAACCATTTGATTTCTTCAATTTCAGAACTTGCATTCAGTTCTCCAGAATAACCTCCTGCATAGCAAGTCATTTTTACAAAGACTCCTTCGGGTTGTCCATGGGCTTGAGCTTCGAAAACTCCTATAAATTTCAATGTGCTCTTGTCAATGGTTACGCTAAGTTCTTCATGAATTTCCCGGGTTAACGCTTGTTCGTCAGTTTCGCCGATTTCTCTTTTGCCGCCTGGTATATAGTATTTGTCCTTACCGTAGCTTTTGGTCAGAAGAATAGAGTTATCAGCTATTTCTATCCATGCAAGTTTGTCAATTGGTTTCATCCATTAGTTGGGTTAAATAGTTTATTATCAGGTAAAAGTGAGTAAGTCAATGAAGGCCTGTGGTTCGCTTTCTCTTGTCAAACTGTTCCCTCTGTAATCCATTTTCCCACTGTTGGTGCAACATAGCTTCTCATTTTGTCAATAAGCTCATCAATGTTATCGCTGACCAAAATTCTTTGCTGATCTACTTCTTCCACGAAACCTTTGTCAGCCATTAGTTGCACCAGAGTTTTTAACGAATCATAAAAGCCATCAACATTCAAGATTGCTATTGGTTTTTTATGCAGTCCCAATTGTGCCCAGGTCAGCATTTCAAAAAATTCTTCCAAGGTTCCAAAACCACCGGGCAAAGCAATTACTCCATCACATAGTTCATGCATTTTAGTTTTCCGTTCGTGCATGGTTTCAACCAGGATTAGTTGTGTTAAATGTTCGTGTGCAATTTCTTTTGATTTTAAAAAGTGGGGTAACACCCCGATGACCTTTCCTCCATTGGTTAAAGCTCCATCTGCAACTGCTCCCATCAAACCAACGTTGGCTCCACCATAAACCAATTCGATGTTCTGTTTGGCCAACGTTTGCCCAAGCAGAATCGCTTGTGATTTATATATGTCATCTGTCCCAAGACTTGAACCACAAAATACGGTCACTCTTTTCATAATTTTTTATCTTGATTTTTTTGTTTTCCATGTATCGCTACAGTTCCCGCCAATTCACTGACTACCGCAACTTTCTTATTCAGGATCTCTGGCAGCAGCCCCAACACAGCCATTTCGCGGAAGATGCGTCAATCCTAAAGACAATCAAAATTAGTTTTTTATGTGATGATTTGGAAAAGCCGTTTTCGGTAATTTTTGTTGAAAACTTCATTCATCATCATAGATCACCCGAGGTTGTTATAATGAGACTGTCTAATATTATAGGATAGCCAGGTTTTACCTGTTGAAACGATACTTTTGTCTGTCCTCCCGCAGGGATCTTCGCGCAAACTTGCGGCTTTTCCTATTGGATACACCGCTGTAGCTGCGTGAGGTTCCCTGCGGGAAGACATTCGAAATGAAATCTCATACAAACTCAATATCCCCAGAAATGCAAATACCTGCCTATGGATAAAGCAGGTATTTCTTGCGCATCGTTTTGTATTCGGATAGCTTCGGCTCCCAGGTTGCCTGGATTTCCTTGACCGACTTGCCTGCCATGATCTGGTTTTTGAACTCGGCGTCGCCGGCCAGGAAGTCGATGTTGCCGATCTGCTTGCTCTGCGACCGGTCAAAAAACTTCGCCTTGTCGGGGTAGGCTTTGTACAATTCCATCATCCATTCCAGGTTGATGCGACCGGTTTTGCGGAGCCTGGCGACGTCGTATTTCCGCAAGTCCAGTCCGTAGCAGGATTCGTTCATGTGCAACGGCGTTTCGCTCATGCCCGGAATGCTGACGGGCGTGAATGAAAAATCGTATTTGCCTTTCAGGAGCGGACTGCCCAGGATGGTAAACGGAAACTGCGTGCCCCGGCCCAGATTAACGATGGTTCCCTCGAACAGGCAGACCGACGGATAGAGCATGATGCTCTGCTGCGTGTTCAGGTTGGGGGAGGGCTTGACGGGCAGCGTGTATTCCATATCGTGGCGGTAGTTTTTGACTGGAATGATCTGGAGCTTGCATTTCATCTGGTTGGGAAGCCAGCCTTCGCCGTTGATCATCTGGGCGAATTCGGCGATGGTCATGCCGTGCGCAATCGGAACCGGGAACTGCCCCACGCCCGACTTGAGTTTCATATCCAATACAGGCCCATCGACCAGGTAGCCGTTCGGATTGGGCCGGTCCAGGATCACCAGTTCCTTGTTGTTTTCGGCGCAGGCTTCCATCACATCGCGCAGCACATTGATGTAGGTATAAAAGCGGCACCCCACATCCTGGATGTCAAACACCATGATGTCCACATCGGCCAGGTCTTCGGGCGAAGGCTTGCGCTTTTTCCCGTACAGCGAAATGATGTCAATGCCGGTAGCCGGATCTTTTTCGTCCGAGACCTTGGCGCCGTTGCTGGCATTGCCCCGGAAGCCGTGTTCGGGACCGAAGGCTTTCACGATCCGGATGCCCCTGGCCAGCAGGCTGTCGACCAGGTGCCGGGAGCCGACCACGGTTGTGGGATTGGCCAGGATGCCCACGCGTTTGTTTTGCAGGTAACCCAGGTACGCCTCCGTCTGGTCGGCACCGGTGCGAATACCTTCTGCCGGCTGCCGGTTTGCCACCGGCGACTCTTGTTCCGGTTTCTGCGAGGCGTTTTGCCTGAACAGACAGCCCGCCAGAATCAGCGAGAACAGTACCAGTGGCATTTTCCAATAGATCATGGTCGTGTGTTTTGTGTTTCGGAATGGTTTTGATCGAATACCCTATTTCAAGGATTCGTAGTATTCCTTGAGTTTCGGACTGGCTTCTTTGGTGCGGATGTCGGTGCGCAGTTCTTTCACACCTTCCACCTCTTCAAACAATCCCAGGGTTTGGTAGGCATTGAACCGGACAATTTCATTGGAAGCGGTGCGCGCGACCTTTTCCAGGTAAGGAATGCCTTTTTTCTGGGTTTCGCGAGGCTGCTTCTGCAGGTAGTCGCCGAACAGCTGCGTGAACGGATAAACAAAGTTCATATCCGACCGGCTGAACTTGTCCGTAAACCACTCAAATTGCTTGGCGTCGCCGGTTTGCGAGTAATACGACGCCAGCGCCAGCACCACATCGTTGTTGCTGTATTTCTGGAACTTGGCCAGCTGCTGCTCGGCATCGGCGGGTTGCGTGCGCAGGTAGCCGATCAGTGCCGTGGCCACCACATAATACGACGAATCGTTCAAGGCCTTGCGAAAAACATCCTGGTAGCTTTCGGACTGCCAGCCGATGAGCTTGCCAATGGCTTCTGCCCGTACGTACGAACGGCTGTCCTGGGCGGCTATTTTTTTGACGACCGGCTCAAAATCAGTCCTGTTGTCGTCCGGTATGTTCCGGACGGCCATTTGCCGGATCACCCACGACTTGTCGTTCAGGGCTGCTTTGGCTACCTGTTGCACGGCAGCACTCCGTTGGGCTAGGGCAGGGGTTTTGGCTTTTTCCGGCGTACTGTTTCCGGTGCTGTCGGCCTCGCTTTCGTCGGCGGCCACCACTTTGAACAGTTCGTTGAACGCTTCGTAACGGGCAAAGAACTTGTCGGAATGCATGTACTGATAGACCAGCTCGCTTTCCGATTTGGGATGGGTGATCCTGGCGGCCTGGAGTTGGGTCTCGGCATCGAAAAGGACCAGGTCCGGCATGGAGCTCAGCGGAAATTCAAACGTTTGTTCGGGCTGATTGATCACAATGTCGTGCAGCGATTTTTTGCCCCGGGTCCAGATTTCCACCTGAAGCGGCAGCCGGTATACGTGCGAAACCGACTCATCGCTGGGCGATTGCTTGACGGTAACCTGCACGTTGCCGTTGATGTACTTGTGCGACACTTCCAGCACCGGATGCCCGGCCGTGAGGAACCATTGGTCAAAAAACCAGTTCAGGTCTTCGCCGGTCACTTCTTCGAAGGCCTTGCGCAGGTCGTGGATTTCGGCTTTGTTGTAGGCATTGCGCTTCAGGTACAGGTTCAACGACTTGAAAAACGCTTCATCGCCTACGTATTTGCGCAGCATGTGCAGCACCAGGCCGCCTTTCTGGTACGAATGCGCATCAAACATGTCTTCCTTGTCGGCATAGTAGTAGCGGATCAGCGGTTCCTGCTTGGTTTCCGATTCGGACAGGTATTGTTCCTGGTCGGTTTGCAGGTGGTAGTCGGCCTCGTCGCGACCTTCTTTGTGCTCGATCCACAGGTACTCGGAATACGTGGCAAACGATTCGTTGAGCGGCAGGTTGGACCACGATTCGCAGGTCACCAGGTCGCCAAACCAGTGGTGGAACAGCTCGTGGGCAATCACGTCGTCATCGGTTTCGTCCACCAGTTCGCGGTTGTCTTTCTGGGCAAAGTCGCCAAACACAACGGCCGAGGTGTTTTCCATGGCTCCCGACACATAATCCCGCACCACCACCTGGGCAAACTTGTCCCACGGATACGGGTAGTCAAGCACTTTGGAGAAAAACGTGAGCATTTCGGGCGTCCGGCCGAAGATATCCTTAGCGTATTTCCCGTACGGCTTTTCGACCAGGTAGCTCAGTTCCAGGTTGTTCCATTTGTCTTTCACTACGGCAAACTCGCCAACGGCCATCATGAACAGGTACGGCGCGTGCGGCTTGTCCTGTTTCCAGTAGTCGGTGCGGGTGCCGTCGGCGTTGGTTTTTGATGAGATGAGCAGGCCGTTGGACAGTGTCACGTATTGCTTGTCAACAGTCATGTAGATTTCTTCGGTGCAACGTTCGTTGGGCGAATCAATCGTCGGGAACCAGCACGAAGAGGCTTGGGTTTCGCCCTGCGTCCAGATCTGTTTTGGCTTGTTGGGGTCCTTGCCATCGGCATTGATAAAATACAAGCCCTTGTCTTCGGTAATGGCCGCGCTGCCACCTTTGGGCAGGTCGTTGGGTTTGGCCACGTATTTGATCTGAAGCGTAAACTTGTCGTTGCGCGTCAGGGGTTTGGGCAGTTTGATGCCTAGTATTTTCTGGTCGTAATTGTAGGTCAGGGCTGTCTTTTTACCCGCTTCCAGCAAGGCAATTTCTTTGATGTCAAACCCTTTGGCATCCAGATGCACCGAGTCCTGCGTATAAAAATACGGCTTCAGCGTCAGCGTGGCCGTGCCGAGCAAATGCTGGTTGGCCCAGTCAAATGCCACTTCCAGTTTGGTGTGCAGCAGGTCGTGCTTGCGGGTACGTTCGGGCTGGTAAGGGAGTTGCTCTTCGGGCTCTTCCACTTCCGCTGTGTCGACAGCATCCGCAACAGCTTGAACAACAGAGTCAATCGCGGCTTCGGAAACTGTATTTTGGGTGTTGGCTGGTTGCGATGATTTACAGGCATTTACATTCAGAATCAGCGTAATGACGCCGATTGTAGCAAACAGTTTTTTGTGCATTGGATTTCTTTTGGTTACTTGGTGTAAAGAAATCGAAAAAGGCTGAGTAATTCAAACAAGGTGGTCAGCAAGTTATGTTTTCCATTGGGCAAAAGGTTGTGTATCACTTCGATTCCGAACGAGTGTATCGAGTTTTGGCCAACCGTGAGTTTCGGGAGGTGACACTTTGGTTGAACCGTACCTTTGTGTTGCCCGATGGGTATGATTATCTGCTGCACGAAGTACACGACCGGGAAGGGGGCAAGGGAAACATGCTATTGGCTTTTGAGGCGCAGGTAACGCCCTATGTAGGGTAAGCAATACAAAACGCGGGATTGTATTTATTCATTCTAGTATCTTATTCAAACAGACATGCTTAAACTAACGGTAAACCAGCAACAAACCTTTGATCTGGACGAGAATGCCGCCGCCGGTCTGGATTTGATCCAGGTCGGGCCAGGGGGTTTTCACATTTTAAAAGATAGTATTTCATACAATGCCGAGGTTGTGAAAGCGGATTACGAGGAAAAGGCGTTTACACTGAAGATCAACGGGCATCTGTACGAGGTGAAGGTGCAGGACAAATTTGACCTGCTGCTTCAGCAACTGGGCATGAGCAACGGTGCCGGCAAGCAGGTCAAAGACCTCAAGGCTCCCATGCCGGGTTTGATCCTGGACATCAAGGTTGCGGAAGGGCAAACCGTTCAGAAAGGCGACCCACTGATTATCCTGGAAGCGATGAAGATGGAAAACATCATCAAGGCTCCCGCCGATGGCACGGTAAAGCAGATCAAAGCCCGCAAAGGCGACAGCGTGGAGAAAAATCAGGTGCTGCTTTCGTTCTGATGAGGTTTCGTTCTTCGTGCTTTGTAAAAATGCCTGCCTGTCAAAACAGAAAATACGGGCATTTTCGCATACTACAAAAAAGTTAAAACGAAGCACGAAGCATCGAAGAACGGAAATACGTCTTTCAAGTTTTTTGTTATCTTTGCGCGGCTTTTAGCCAAAAGATCACACTGCAACCCTACGTTTACTTACTTCATCTTAAAAATTCAGACCCACAGGTCAGGTCAAAAAAAACAATTGCTCGAATGAAATACAAACGGATTCTGCTTAAACTCAGCGGCGAGGCTCTGGCTGGCGAACAGGGCTATGGAATTGATTCTAAACGCCTTACCCAATATGCACAAGAAGTAAAGAAGGTGGTGGATGCCGGGGTGGAAGTGGCAATTGTGATTGGCGGCGGAAATATTTTCCGTGGCGTAGATGGGGAAAACTCAGGCATTGACCGGGTGCAGGGCGACTACATGGGCATGCTGGCAACGGTGATCAATGCCATGGCCGTGCAAAGTTCGCTGGAAAGCCACGGCATTTATACCCGCCTGATGTCGGGTATCCGCATCGACCAGGTGTGCGAGCCGTTCATCCGGCGCCGGGCCGTGCGCCACCTCGAAAAAGGCCGCACGGTGATCTTTGGTGCCGGCATTGGCAACCCGTATTTCACGACGGATACCACCGCCAGCCTGCGTGCCATCGAAATCGAGGCCGATGTGGTATTAAAAGGAACCCGCGTGGATGGCATCTACACCGCCGATCCGGAAAAAGACCCGACCGCTACGCGTTACACCAAGATCTCGTTTGAGGAAGTATATGCCAAAGGCCTGAATATCATGGATATGACGGCCTTTACCTTGTGCAAGGAAAACAACCTGCCCATCATTGTATTTGACATGAACAAGCCCGGCAACCTGTTTGACCTGCTCGACGGAGGCGACGTGGGCACGCTGGTAACCATGAACTAAGTGGTGTGAGATTGGAAGAAAGAAGAAAGACAGTGTCTTATCCATCTTAACCACCGTGGTCTGTGGCACACAGACTACAGGAATAGGGTAGTAAACTAATACGAATTCAATAGCAGTACATATTTATAATTGAATACAATGGAAGAGATACAGTTTTATCTGGACGAAGCCAAAAGTGACATGGAGAAATCTCTCCAGCATACCAATACCGAACTGACCCGCATCCGGGCGGGCCGGGCCACGACCAATATGCTGGACGGAATTGTGGTGGAATACTACGGACTGCCTACTCCGTTGAACCAGATGGCTTCGGTCACCACGCCCGATGCGCGTACGCTGGCCATCAAGCCGTTTGAAAAAAAGATGATCGGCGAAGTGGAAAAAGCCATCCGCAACAGCGACCTGGGCGTAAATCCACAGAACGATGGCGAAATGATCCGGATCAACATTCCGCCGCTGAGCGAAGAACGCCGCAAGGAACTGGTCAAGCGTGCCCGCAACGAAGTGGAAAACGGCAAGATCAGCATCCGCAACGTACGGAAATCGACCAACGAAGCTCTGCGTAAGTTACTGAAAGAAGGCGCCTCGGAAGACGATGTGAAACGCGCCGAGGAAAAAGTGCAGGCCCTGACCGATCAGTACATTGCCAAAGCCGACGAGCTTTCGACCAAGAAAGAAGCGGAAATCATGACCATCTGATGGATTGTTCCGCATGTGTCATGCGGAATGCCTGAACGGAGCATTTCAAATGCCCTTGTATTCAGTTCCGTACCACAAATGTGAGACAAGCTGAAAACAGAAAACCCCTGGCTATATAGTCAGGGGTTTTCTGTTTTTGGGCTTTTGCAACAGGAAACTGTCTGCCCGCACCAATGTTTATTAATTGCTCAAATGTTTCCATTAACACATCCGCCCACTAACCCAAAACCCGTGTTAGCGGTCCGTGCTATTTATCTGTTTTTAATTCATGGTCAAAATACATACAGGTCGATTTAACACCAACAACTTTTCCGTCATAATGTGAGTTTTTGTTACTACATATTCCATAGTCCCAGAAATAATAGCGTCCACTTGTCGATAAGAAGTAAGCGCAATTATTGCAATGATTGTCAAAGGATTTTGGTGGAACCACTTTTTTCCATCTTTTGTCTGTCTGTTCCGAATGAAAATTCTGTAATTCTTCTTTCTCTGTTGAACCGATTTCGTCCTTTGCTGCACTCCATTGTCCTTGAGGGCTTAAAATTAAACACGATCCCTCAACAGTATTGTACAATTCCAATGGAGGAAAATCAAGTCCTTGATTGAAAGTGTCTATTTTGAGTTCGTTTTGAAATACCAAACTAAAATCTGTCGTATTATTATTTTTAATCTTTACTATTTTTTTCCCAATTAACGACTTCAAAAAATTGTCGTTGTGTTCCTCGTTCTCATAAGAACCTGTCAATATCATTTCTTTTTCACTAAGTCTCCAAGCCGCTGAAACCGTTTCAAACTGCCATTCTGGTTCTTTAAGGTCGTTAGTTAAGAGTGTCAACGTGTCGGTATATTTACTGCAGTTGATTTTCAAACGTCCTGCATAACCGCAATATGCTTCTATGCAATAAAGTCCTATTAAATTGTCTAAAGGTTTTTCCATTTTTTCTGTTTTACAGCATTATCACTAACTCGTAAATACACGAACCTTTTGGCTCGCCTGAAATGGACTCACAAAATTGCGTCCATCAATTTTGCTATATTGGCAATACAAAATGTATAGTTCGCAAAACGCATTGTCGCCAGTATTGACAATACGTTTTGCGAACTACGTTTAGTTAAGGGTTTCCCTGCATTGAGGTGGTATGCTAGTTTAGTAGTTCCTGAAGCTTCTTTCGCAACGCTTCTCCACGCAGATCCTGGGCAACAATAACTCCGTTTTTGTCGATCAGAAAGTTGGCCGGATAATACGAAATGCCGTAGATAAGTGCGGCTTTGCTCCGGTCTCCCTTGAGTTCGCTTACATTGGGCCACTGTAACCCATCTTTTTGTATAGCGGCTGCCCAGGCATCCTTGTTCGTTTCGGCGGCCACTCCCAGAATTTCAAAGCCGGCAGCTTTGAACTCCTCGTAGATTTTGACTAACTCCTTGTGATTTTCCCGGCAGGGACCACACCAAGAGCCCCAGAATTCGAGAAGCGTTACTTTTCCGGCAAAATCCGATACCCGAATCGGCGTACCTGCTAGGCTGGGTGCTTCAAAATCGGCATACCGGCTGCCTATCTTTATATTCTTGTTGAGTGAAATAAACTCCCCGACTTTTTTGCCATACTCGGTGGCTTTGTTAGCCTTAGAAAGTGCCTCGTACAAAGGCATCGTCGTCTCTTTGCCCCAGGTAGAAGCGTATACGCTCAAGATATAGGCGCTGATGATGGAGGCAGGATGCGTACGAATGAAAGAGATGTATTGCTGCTTTTCATCGGGAGAATTTTTAAGTGCCGACTCCAGTTCATTGTTCAGATCCTGTGTTTTTGATCCGCTGATGGTGGCATTCCTAAACGTGCCTTTTGCGGCTTTGAAGGCAATGGGCGCATTCTCCAGCCAAAAGAACTTGTAGTTGTCAAACGCTTTTGTGTAGAGCATAACCTGTACGGATTCCTGCTCGATGTGCCCTGTAAAACGAACGGAGTTCCTGATCAGTAAAGCCGAGTCGGTACGGGTAGGCGACACATCCAGATAGAGCCATGTGCTGTCGGCAAACCCGGTTATGGTGCCGGTAATCTCATAGGTTGCCGGTTTCTTTTGGGCATGGGATTTCTGTAACGACAGCACTGCCAGGGCTGTCACAAACAATACTTTGTACATGAGTTATATGGGATGTGGATAGGAGATTTCTCTTTCGGCAAAATATACAAGGCACAAAATGCAACACAAGCTATACACACAAGAGGCTTCTGTTGAAGTTATGGCCTATGCTTGCCTGTACCCATACGAAAGGAATTCCAATCCATTCGTTGGCAGATTAATCTCTTCCGGAAAAAGTCTTTGAAAGTCAGGTTTTCGCTTGTGAATGGCTATTTTGTGTATAATGCCCGTATCCTGAATCGTTTGTATCGCAATCGACGCCTGTTCGGTCTCGGCTTGTATGGCCCGCTCGGTAGCCAGCTCCCATTGCTGGATTTGCTCGAAGTACATCCAGGTTTCATACGTAGATTGAATACGAACAGTCACGTCATCGCGTTTGGCTTCTTTCAGTAAAAGCTTGACCACATTGTCTTTGTCTTTCTTAACTTCCAGTTGATCAAGCTGGTAGTGGTTGCGGGAGTGTTTGGCTTTGACCTGCTTGTATTCTTTCTCCACTCGTTTGAGCTGTGTGGTTCGTTGCTTGCAGGCAGGTTGGCTTTCTAATTCTGTCTTTTGCTGGTGGATTTTTTGCAAGTGTTCACCCAACAAGGATTTTTCGGTCAGGCGCAGTTGCTCTTCCTCAACCAGGAGTTTGATACGCTTTTTCATCTTGAAAAGCTGATGATTTAAGCGGGCTTCATACGCGAGTAAACGCAGGTATTGTTGTTTGTAATGACGGATGTTCTGGGGTAGTGTACGACGGCGTGCCATAGTGGTTGTTGGTTTGTTTCAGACTGGTTTGACAGGATAAAGATACAAAAAAACAAGATTGCTTTTACACTGATCAAAACTCCGTTCAGTCCTCACAGTCAATGGGTTACGTAGCATGCAAAAATTATTTTTCGTGGGTGGTCATCTTTGATCCGAACGCAGGTGGGTATTTAGGTAGAGGTGTGCGTATGTGTCTTATTGAGTTCTCTATCTTTTCTGGAAAAGAGATTCGTAGGAAAGAAAAAACCCTTTGTCATCCTGAAAGGAACTTGTGACAGATAGAGTTGCGTCTGATTTCTGAGCGAATCTGATTGGGGATCGAAAAAGAACTTTCCCAAGAACCTTTACAATTGAAAAAGACATGGGATACGATAAGACACACAGTTTCATCCAAAATAGTCAGCCTGTGATACCTCGTACCAGCAAAAGGCTTGTCTGGTGGGAATGCTTTGTTAAAGAGTTGTTAGCATTTTTTCCTCCGTCATGATTCTCAATGCTTTTTCGGTTTCATTTTTTCCGTCTGTCAACGACCCCGGGAGCAGAATCAATCGCTTTTTTATTCTGTTAGGTTCTTCTTCAAAAAGCACCTCAAATCGCGAGCGGGTCAAACCTGTGATTCCTTGTATGAACTTGACAGATCTGATTTTGTCACGGTCAATCACGGGAGTGGCGGAGTTACGGATATTGCGCGTTATAGCATAAACCAAATAAAGCCCCACCAGTCCGGATAACAGTGACTGGATATTCTGCCCGTGCCGGTAACGGTCAAAGGCGATATACAAAAGCCAGATCGCAAGCCCGCCGTAAATGACAAGGATTCTGGAGATCGTGTTCCCGACGATCACCTTTGCTGTAGTTCCTGCTACGCCATCACGTGTCAGAACAATCTTGTCTGGTAGAACATGGCAGAAACCCGTCTTGGTTTTAAATGTCTTTTCGTTAGTCATTCGTGTCTACTATATGGGTATTAATTTGACATTATGTGTTTTTACATAATCTGCGTTGTCTTAAGGGAAACCCTATCTCAATAATCCACCAACGGTATAAAACAACACCATCGCTTGCGGGCGATGGTGTTGTGGATGCAAGGCAGGTTTTGGCTGTTCAGAACATACTATTTTGCCTGCTTGTTCAGGTATTCGCTCATGATGTACTTGATGCCGCGCAGCGGGATGATCACCCAGTCGGGACGCATGTTCAGCTCGTAGTTGAGCTCGTAGATGGCCTTTTCCAGAATGAAAATCTGTAGCAGCAGGTCCAGGTCGGCCTGGCTGTCGGGCAGGAAGTTCTTGCCGCCGGCCTTTTCCATGTAAGCCTGCATAAAGAAGCTGGACACGTAATGATACCACTGCTCGGCCCAGGTTTCGAGGTACGACACATCCTCGGCCCGGAAGGTATTGTTCTGGATCAGCTGGTAGAAGGCCGCATAGTGGAACGACCGGATCATGCCCGCCACATCGCGCAGGGGCGAACGTTTCAGGCGTCGTTCGCTGAAGGTCCGTACCGGTTCGCCTTCAAAATCAATGATAATGAAGTCCTTGCCCGTAAACAAGACCTGACCCAGGTGGTAGTCGCCGTGCGTGCGTATCTTGTCGGTATTGATCTTGTGGTCATAGATCCGTTGCATGAACTTCAGGATTTCCGCCCGCATGCCCATCACCTCTTCGGCTTCGGCACGCACCGAATCCGGCAAGGCGTTTAGTTTCTTTTTGAGCAGGTCGAAGGAATTGCGCACCTGCGAAACCAGTGACGAATACAGTGACCGCTGGTAGTGCAGCGAATACGCTTCCGGCTCGAAACCTTTTTCGTCCGGATGCGCTGCCAGGGCCAGGTGCATTTCGGCCGTGCGCTGCCCCAGCAACCGGACCCGTTCCACGTAGGCGCCCCCCAGCAGGTTCTGCATTACTTCCGGTATCTTCTCAAACTCCACCGGATTGGTCAGGCTGCCCACCGGCAAAGGCACTTTCAGGCCGCGGTCTTCGGTCAGCTTGCGGTCAAAGAAACGCTTGAGCACATCGCCGATGTAGGCCCACGCATCGCCCTGGTTGGGCACCATCTCCTGCATCATGCCCAGCACCATCGGCAGGTGTTTGCCTTGCTGGAATTCCAGGGCACCCAGGAAGTTGGGCACATTGGCAAAGCCCACCTGCTCGGTCAGGAAGCGGGTGATCTCCAGGTCGGGGTTATGCGCCCGGTCCAGTTTGCGGTAAATCTTGAAGAAATACTGATCGTTGAAGATGATGGACGTATTGCTTTGCTCGGCGTTCAGGATTCGCGACTTCACATCGCTGTCTTTGCCTTTCTTGAACAGTTTTTCGGCCTCTTTGCGAATGTATCCGCTCAGGTCGCCGTCACCGATGCGCAGTTTCTTTTTCTGGACCATCAGGCGGAACAAGGTGTTGCGGAACTCCTCGTTGTAGACCGCATCGTAAAGCACGCCTTTCTTGATGCCCATCTGTACCGGAGCAATGATGCCCTTGGCGTAATTGTCGCGGATGTCTTTTTCCTGCTCTCCCAGGGCGATGCTTACCGGCAAGGCGTACATCTCAGGAAGCCCTTCGTTGTAGCTCACTTCCAACACAAAGAAAGCCGCTTCGCCGCTCACCACCGGAATGGTGATGTTCTCGATGATCTGGATGCCCTGGATGGTACGGGCCTTGCCGCCAAACCAGCGGCAACTTTGCAGGTAGGCAGGCAGAATCTTGTTTTCGAGGAACTTGGTCTTCCGGGCTTCGGACAGCTCGTCCCAGTCGCTTAGTTCCAACAGCGGAGCATTGATGCCTATGTGGCCATCGGCTTCGGCTTCTTCTTTTTTCAACACCAGCCAGTAATACCCGTGAGATGACAAGGTGAACAGGTACGGGGCATCCTTGATCACCGGAAACATGTTCTGGCTGAAGGCTTCCACGGGAGTGAATCCTTTGTAGCTTGACAAGTCCAGCTCGGCCGCTTGCGGAAAACGGGATAGGTTAGCCACGACCAGAATCTGCTCGTCTTCGTAGGTGCGTATGAACGAAAGCACTTTGGAATTGGCCGGATGCAAAAACTTGATGTCGCCTCTGCCAAACGCCTTGTACCGCTTGCGGGTTTCGATGATGCGGCGCGTCCACCAGAGCAGCGAGTTCTGGTTGGCTTGCTGGTTTTCGACGTTTACGGCTTCGTAGCTGTATTCCGGATCGGAGATGAGCGGCAGCAACAACCGCTGCGGATTGGCTTTGGAGAAGCCGGCGTTTCGGTCGCCGCTCCATTGCATGGGGGTGCGTACGCCGTCGCGGTCTTTCAGGTAAAAGTTGTCGCCCATACCGATTTCGTCGCCGTAATAGAACACAGGCGTACCCGGCAGGGAGAACAGCAGCACGTTCATCAGCTCTATTTTGCGTCGGTTGTTCTCCATCAGCGGAGCCAGGCGCCGCCGGATACCCAGGTTACTCTTGGCCGTAGGGTCGGTGGCGTACACGCGGTACATGTAGTCGCGTTCCTCGTCGGTCACCATTTCCAGCGTCAGTTCGTCATGGTTGCGCAGGAAAATCGCCCACTGGCAGTTGTCCGGAATGGTGGGCGTCTGGTCAATGATGTCCATGATGGGGTAGCGGTCTTCCATCTTCACCGACATGTACATGCGCGGCATGATCGGGAAGTGGTAGTTCATGTGGCACTCGTCGCCGTTGCCGAAGTAGCTGGCCGAATCCTCGGGCCACATGTTGGCCTCGGCCAGAAACATCATGTCGGGGTGGTTCTTGTCCATGTGTGCCCGCATCTTTTTCAGGAAGGCATGCGTTTCGGGCAGGTTTTCGCCATTGGTGCCTTCGCGTTCAAACAGATACGGGACGGCATCGATCCGGAACCCGTCCACACCCATGTCGGCCCAGTAATCGAAAACCTTGAACACTTCTTCCTGCACTTTGGGGTTGTCGTAGTTCAGATCGGGCTGGTGGTGGAAAAACCGGTGCCAGTAATAAGAGCCGGCGACAGGGTCCCAGGTCCAGTTGGACGGTTCGTAGTCGATGAAGATGATGCGGACGTCCTTGTATTTCTGGTTGTCGTCGCTCCAGACGTAGTAGTCGCGGTACACCGAGCCGGGTTTGGCGCGGCGGGCCCGCTGAAACCACGGGTGCTGGTCGGAGGTGTGGTTGAGCACCAGCTCGGTGATTACCTTCAGCCCGCGGTTGTGGGCTTCTTTCAGAAACACCTTGAAATCCTGGATGGTGCCATAGCTCGGGTTGATGCTGTAGTAATCGGAAATGTCGTACCCGTCATCCCGCAGCGGCGACGGATAGAACGGCATTACCCAGATGGCCGAAACCCCGAGCGATTCCAGGTAATCGAGTTTGGAGATCAGGCCCCGAAAGTCGCCAATGCCGTCGCCATTGCTATCGGCAAACGTTTTGACGTGAAGTTGGTAAATGATTGCGTCTTTGTACCAGCGCAGGTTTTTATCGGCTGTGATTGGTTGTTTGGCCATACTTTTAAATAAATAAACTGATGTTGTACTGACAAAGGAAGCCCGCCTGTCGGCAGACCGGGTTTTGGATTTGGAAACTGATTGAAATTAAGCTGAATTCGGATGTTTGCACAAAAGCCAGTAATCGATGATCAACTGTATGGTTTGGGTAAGCTTTTCGTAGGTGTCCGGTTTCTGGAAAAATCCCTCGACGGTCATTTTTGTATAGGCTTCGGTCACGCTTTTGGGTTCGGCGGAGGTGGACAGGAAGACAAAAGGAATGCTCCGCATGCGTAGCTCGGGATCCTGATCGATCTGCCGTTTGAATTCGATGCCACTCTGGCGGGGCAGGTTGACATCGCTGATGATGATGCACGGCTGAACCATGGTGGTTTGCAAATACGTGAAGGCGTCGTCGCAGGATGTGAAATAGACACGCTGGTTGGGAACGCCCATCCCCTGGAAAATTTTCTCCATGATGAACTGATCATCCCGGTCGTCCTCCACAATAACAATAGGTCCTGATCTTGACATGTGAAAATTCCTCGGTTTACTCGGTGTAGATGATGGTTCTTTTCCGGCTTGTTTCGGGAAAGTGAACTTTTGGCTGGAATAAGTTGTACTTTTCTGCGCGAAAAATAAGGCTTTTTCGTTTTGTGCAAAACAAAAAGAATACAAAGTTTTGCGGGTGCCGCCAATGGGGAGGTTTTGCGGTGTAGGCGGATACTATTTTGGAAATCCTGATTTGACTGTTCCGCAGGTCAGGCGCGTGCATCCGCGTTTTTCTTCCCGTCGTTCTTCTGCCTGCGGAACAACGTTTTTTGCGATTCTCCGTAAAGTCAGCTATTTTTCGGGCATCTTTTCATGCGTCATCGCCTGCCGGCCGTATAGTAACATCCAGGCAATGAATTGTCTTTGAAGAGCTTGGCCGGTATTCCGGAATGGTTTGTTTGGAAAAGTCAGCACCCGATCAACACGCCACTTCCGGAAACACTGGCAATGCCCGTCTATCATTAACAATCATCTTTCATACATTTACACCTTACAAACAAAACATCGCTATGATACGTTTTTTATGGGCCGTGGGTCTGCTGTTGCTTGGACTAAGCGCGTGTACCTCCTTCCGGTCAACCAATGGATCGCAACCGGTGGCCAGCGACCCGGTTTCACTGGCATCAGCCACGGAACAACCCGCCCAGGCCCAGACCTCGGCACCCGAAACAGCGCTGCCGGCCGCGGGCGAAACCACCGATTTTCGCGCGGCCGAAGCATTGAAAACCCTGGAAGCCCAAAAAACACCCAAGCCCGACGGGCTGGCAAGTGCCAACCGGAAAATAGTACCGCCCGAATGGCGAAAACCGCTGGGCTTGTCAAAGGTTGTGCTGAAGATGGCCGAGAAACAGGTGGTCAAAGCGGTGAAGAAACGTCGTCCGGCGCAGCAGGATGGTACCATCCTGGGCATGAGCCCGGTGCTGTTCTTTGCCCTGGTGGCCGTGCTGATAGGCGTGATCCTGTTGTTTGTCGCCGGCAAATCGCAGTTTTTCTCCATCCTGACGGTGGTGCTGCTCATCGGCGGGTTGCTGGTGGCCCTGGCTTCCTTCCTGGATCTTATCTAGGTATCGTATCGCCATCGGATGCCGGACTGGTGACATCGGGCACGTGCCATTGGAAAATAGTATCTTTGGCAAGGCCGAAAGCTGGCTGTAGTTGCATCCGGTACCGGGTATTCATTTAACTTATCTCTTGTATGTCGCAGATTTCCGAATTTGGCACCATCCTGATCTTCATCATCGGGGCTATCCTTTTCTTCGGCGTGGCGATGCTGACCGCCCGGCTGCTGCGGCCGCACCGCCCGAATCCCGAGAAAACGAGCACTTACGAATCCGGGGAAGATCCTGTCGGCAACGCCTGGGGGCGGTTCAACGTGCAGTTTTACATTGTCGCACTGGTATTCATCCTGTTTGATGTCGAGCTTGTGTTCCTCTTTCCGTGGGCAGCCGTGTACGGCGACCGTCAGCTGAATGCCGAGACCCACGGCTTGTGGAGCTGGTTCACGCTGGTGGAAATGGTTGTGTTTGTGGCCGTGCTGGCGTTGGGGCTGGCGTATGCCTGGGTGAAAGGCCATCTGGACTGGGTGAAACCGCAGCCCAAACCCATTGTGTTTGAGTCGAAGGTGCCCGCTGCCTTGTATGAAAAAGTAAACGAGAAATACGCCAGGTAAGGACTCGGCAGTCGCCACCGGAAGCGACACATTCCGGCCCAAGCGGACGGGGCGTAGCTGTGGCGGCGCAAACAGGCGGCCGATTGAGTAAATCTTGCCTCAGTCATTAGAAATATAGTATCTTTTGCCACACCGGAACCCCGGTCCTGACAACAGGCCGGGGTTCTTTTGTATACCCGGGGCCCAATTCTTAAATAATGTTAAAATGGCATAAAAATAGTGCGGCCTACTCCAAGAATGGTTACTTTCGTATCCGGTCGGATGCATTGCCATCGGCCCGGACTTATAACAGAACAGCCTATGAAACGATACCTGAGTCTACTATTCCTGATTTGCCTGTGGCTGGTTGCCAGTACCGAAAAAGCACACGCACAGGCCGCGCGCTTTTCGGGCGGTGCCATCCTGGTGCAGGGTTTCACCTTGCAACGCGACAGCATGACCAAGGCTCCTTACGTGACCATTGTCAACAAGCGCAGCCGCTTCGGAACCATCAGTGCCGACAACGGTTATTTCGCGATTTATGCCCAGCGCGGCGATACGCTGGAGTTTTCGGCCATCAACCTGCAAACGGCCATCTACGTGCTTCCCGCGTATTACGCTGCCGACCGCATTGCCGTACGGGCAGTGATGAACTCGAAGACCTATCAGCTGGATGAAGTGGTGGTGCGGCCGTATACCGAAAAGCAATTCAAGAAAGATTTCCTGGCCTTGCAACTTCCCGACGATGACCCGGACCTGCAATTGCCCGCCATTCCCCGCCTGGCGACCACATCGGGGGTGGCGCAGAGCGGTGCCGGTGTGGGGGTGACCATCGGCGGGCCGCTGACCGCCTTGTACAACGCGTTCAGCCGGGAAGCCAAGTCGCGCCGCAAGCTGACCGCCATGATGGCGGTGGACCAGCGTAAAAAAATGTACGCGGCCAAAGTGAATCCGGACTTTGTGGGGCGGATCACCGGCTTGTCGGGCACCGACCTCACTGCCTTCATGGACTATTGCAAACTGTCGGAAGAATTTGTGCTGGAAGCCAATGAGTATGACGTGGCCATGGCCCTGCAGGAATGCCTCAAGAGTTTCAAAGCCGGAAAAAACTGACCCGGCATTACGCAAAACAGTATAAGCCAGGCAATACAAACCTGCTTTCGCCGGTTCGCACATGGGTTCGATAGCTACATCCAAAAACGGGTAAGTTTGACCAACTTACCCGTTTTTGTTTTCATCTCCTGCGTGAGGAACGGCTTTTTTGCCGAATTTGCCGGAGTTGCGTTTTTTGATTCATTTTATCTGTTATTTTTAGGGCTACGAATATACCTTGCATTTTTTAACAAGCTAACTTAGTAAACACACATAACCTCTGATACCTATGATAGAAAAAGACGGGAGAAGTCGTGTCGTTATTGAACATGTATTGCCGCAGCTTAACGGAGGACGTTTTCCGATCAAGCGAACCGTAGGAGAGAAACTCACTGTACTCGCTGACGTTTTTGCGGATGGACACGACGAAGTGCGTGTCGCCCTGCTGGTCAGGCATGCCGATGAAACCGATTGGCAGGAAATCCCGATGGAGTTCCAGGCAAATGACCGTTGGGAAGCTTCGTTTGTTCCCGAAAAACGCGGCATGTATGAATATACCGTCCAGGGATGGGTCGACCATTTGTACACCTGGCAAAAAGGACTGAAGAAAAAATTCGAAGCCGGCCAGGATGTGGGCGTGGAATTGCTCATCGGTGCCAACTGGATTGAAGAGGCCGCCCAGCGGGCCCCGGAGGCAGAGGCCGGAAAACTGACCGCGTGGGCCAGCCAGCTGCGTGCCCAAACCAACCAGTCCGACGGTGTGTCGTTTGCACTCAGCACGGAAGTAAGCCGGCTGGTGGAGGCGTACCCGGACAAGAAATACGCCAGCATATACCACCGCACCTTGCAAATGGAGGCCGAACGGCAAAAAGCATTGTTCAGCACCTGGTATGAGTTTTTCCCAAGGTCAGCTTCGTCCGAACCCGGCAAGCACGGCACTTTCAAAGATTGCGAGGCGCTGCTGCCGCGCATTGCCGAAATGGGTTTTGACACCGTTTACCTGCCGCCGATTCATCCCATTGGCACATCGAACCGGAAAGGCGCTAACAACGCCGTGTCGGCACAGCCCGGCGAACCCGGCTCGCCCTGGGCCATCGGAGGCAAAGAGGGTGGGCACAAAGCCATTCATCCGGAGTTGGGAACGGTGGAGGATTTTGTGAGCCTGGTGAAAAAAGCCAAGGAATATACCATCGAGATTGCCCTGGACGTGGCCCTGCAATGCTCGCCGGATCATCCGTATGTGAAAGAGCATCCGCAGTGGTTTCGCTGGCGGCCCGACGGAACGGTGCAATACGCCGAAAACCCGCCCAAGAAATACCAGGATGTGCTACCCATCAACTTCGAGACTGACGATTGGGAAAACCTCTGGAAAGAACTGAAAAGCATTTTCGATTACTGGATCGACAAAGGCGTGTACATATTCCGGGTGGACAACCCGCACACCAAGTCGTTTGTGTTCTGGGAATGGTGCATCCGCGAAGTGCGCAAGCAACACCCCGACACCATCTTCCTGGCCGAAGCGTTCACGCGTCCGCGGGTGATGGAGCAGCTGGCCAAGCTGGGCTTCAACCAGTCGTATACCTACTACACCTGGCGCAACACGCAGTTTGAGATCAAGCAATACATGACCGAACTGACCAAGACCGACATGCGGGAATATTACCGCCCGAATTTCTGGCCCAATACGCCGGACATTCTGCCCGAAATGCTGCAAACCGGTGGCGAAGCGGCGCATGTGAGCCGGTTGGTGATGGCCGCGACGCTGTCTTCCAATTACGGCTTGTACGGGCCGGTCTACGAATTTGGCATCAATGCACCCATGCACGTAGGCAAGGAAGAATACCTGGATTCGGAAAAGTATGAAATCATGCACTGGGACTGGAACCGCCGCACCAAAATCCGGGATGTGATGACGCGCATCAACCGCATCCGCAAGGAAAATGCCGCGTTGCAAACGACCTGGAACATTGAGTTTGGCGAAACCGACAACCAGCAGCTGATCTGCTACGCCAAAATGGACGACCTGCGGAGCAACAAAATGCTGATGGTCGTAAACCTGGACCCGCACCACGTGCAGTCGGGATGGATCAAAGTTCCGATTCAGTACCTGAACCTGTCGGCAGGCTCGGCGTATACCGTGCACGACCTGATGACCGACACCCGTTACCAATGGCACCACGAGTGGAATTATGTGGAGTTGCATCCGGATGCCATGCCGGTGCACGTGTTCCGGATCGAGTGAGAAGTGGAGTTTTTGTAGCTCCGAATGATATTCGGAGTTCTCTCGCGGGGTGAATTGCTGTGGTAAAGTTCTGCGCGCAATTCTCAAAATAGTATCTTTCCAAAATGAAAAACCCCCGCCTGCAGTGGCGGGGGTTTTTCATTTGCGCTTGTAAAAGTAAACCGATTGCGCCAGTGTGGTTGGTTTTTCGCTCAGGGTGTAAAAACCCGAGTTGTCAGCGGCAAAGCCGATGGCTTCGCCCTGGGGCTCCAGTGTATACGGTACGGTGGCGGGGGTTTTCCGGAATAATTCCGTGAGGCTTTCGCTGCCTGTTTTCTTGAAATGGAAAATCTGCAGATAGGTCTTTACGAGCATTTCCCTGCCATCGGGCGAAACGGCGGCGGCGGTTACCTGCGAAAAAGGCAGCACCGCCAGCTTTTGCATCACAATCGTCTGGGTAGTTGACTGCGGATAACGCGCCGCGTACACACCAGCCGTCGTGTTGTCTTTCGATATAAGATAAATGTCCTTCGTCTGCGGATCTACCAGCAGGGCCTCGGCGTTGCGGATGCTGTCGGGCAGTGAAACCGTGATCGTTTCAATGTTCGCGACATCCGCTTGGGCAGGCAGTGTCTGTCCGGCCAGATCCGGTTCCGGAAACCGGTAAACGCGTTTGGTGGCATATTGCCGCAGATTGTCACCGATGTCGGCCAGGTAAATGTAATTGGTGCCCGATTGTGGACCCGGCCCAACGGCAATATCCTCCCAGTCGCGGTTGGCAATGCCGGGCAGTGTAAACACGCCTTTCACCTCACCCGCCGGATTTATCAGTTGGATCTGGTTGGGATTATCCGAATCTTCGTGCACCCACAGGTAACCTTTGTTGGTCTGGCTGGCCGCCACACCGGAAGCCTCGGCCAGCGACGCATCGGTGACCGTACCCACCGACTGCCCGGTTGCGAAGGCCGCACTGTTCGGAAGCGTCTGGGTATTGTACGTTGCCGTGAACAACGAGTCCGGCGGCAGTGTGTCCTGCGGGTCGGGGCTACCGCCTGCGCAGCTCAAGAGCAATACAATTCCCAGCAGCCAGCAGATTTTCATGCGACCAATCGTGTGTAGGGTGTGTGATACCATTGTGTTTTTATAGAGCGAAACGGGCAGGTTTCGCGTTTTGGAAAGATACTACTTTTCTACGCGCAGCTGGCGTTTGTAGCGGTTGCGGTATTCGATAGGCGAAAGTCCGGTCAGGCGTTTGAATGTGTTCCGGAAAGCCTTGGTATCGGTATAGCCTACTTTGTACATCACTTCGCTCACGTTTTCGCGCGACGATTCCAGGCTCATTTTGGCCGCTTCGATTTTGACGCGCTGGATGTACTCCACCACCGTGTTGGCCGTCGCCTTTTTGAACCGGCGTTCCAGGTTGCGCCGGCCCAGGGCCAGCATCGATGCCAGTTGATCAACCGTTATCCTTTCATGCACATGCGTTTCGATAAATTCCTGCGCCTTCCGGATCGGCTCGTCCTCGTGCAGCTTCTGGCCTTTGAAAATGGCAAATAACGACTGGTTCTGGCGTCCCATATCGATCTGGAAAGCCTTGCAACAAAAGACGGCAACCTCCCGGCCCGCGTACTTTTCAACCAGGTAGAGAATCAGGTTCAGGTACGAAAACGCGCCTCCGCTCGAATAAATGCCCTGCTCGTCGGTAATGATCTTGTCTTCGACCAGGATAACCTTCGGAAACATCTGGCGAAAATCGTTGGCAACCAGCCAGTGCGTGGCGCATTGCCGCCCGTTGACCAGGCCGGTGGCGGCCAGCATGAAAGCCCCCACACACAAACTCGCCACCTCGGCACCCGACCGGTGCTGCTGCACAATCCAGGGGATGAACGCCCGGTTTTGCTCCAGCAACCTGGGGATGTCGCCATCCAGTGCCGGAACGATGATCAGGTCGGTCTGCTTCACGCCGTCGGGCAGCTTGTCGGCATAAACGGTGTACTTGCCACCGCACAAAGGCGTCGCCTCCGCAAGGCCTACCAGCTCCACCTGGCAAAACGAGGGTTTGCCCCTGCTCCTGAGGTATTTGTTCACTTCCGTAAATACTTGGCGCGGGCCTTCGACGCTGCTGAGAATGGCGCCTTTCGGGACTAGAATCGAGATGTGTTTCATCGGATGGTGCGGATTTTTGATAAGGGAATCGAACACTGTATGAATTAAAAAATCGTTGGTACACATCGCCCCAGTTGCTGGGTAAAGATACAGGAAATTTTGTCGCAAGTCACCCCTGCTTTTGCCGGAATTGCCCCCCTTTCAAGTCAATAGATGATCGTATGTTTGCAATACAAACAATATGTTTGCTAGGCAGACAAAAGTAATCAAAACCGATCATTGTGCAAGCCGTCGCTGCAAACAAAAAGGAAAATATGACGAACAAACGCCTGTTTTCGCCAAAGTGACTAGTGGAAGGATGTGGTGTCGGTACTGGTGAAGTTTTCGATAATTACCGGAATAACAATCACTTACATACAATCAAATGGGAAAACAAATGATTGAAGTCTTCAAAACCAACGTGAAAAAACACTACCAGGCGGCATTTTTAATCGCACAGATTCACCAGAGGTTTGCCGACCATACCGCCCATTTCGACCTGGACGACTGCGACCGGATTCTGCGGGTGCAGTGCCAGGGCGGCCCGGTGCAGTCGGCACGCCTGATCGCTTTTCTGAGCGACTTCGGTTTTCACGCCGAGGTTCTGCCCGACGACCATCCGCCGGTCAGCCTGACTTGGTTGCTCAACCGCCCGGCGCGGATCTGGCTGCACCAGCCCCTTTGCCGGCGCACCCAGGTATAGGCTTGTAAACAACTAGTATCTCCGGCGACGGCAAAAACCCCATATGCATTACCAGTTCATTTTTTTATAACCAATAACGCACACTTTTATGGCAACCCTCAATCCCTACCTGAATTTCAACGGCAATACCGAAGAAGCCTTCCGTTTCTACCAATCGGTGTTTGGTGGCGAGTTCCTTATGTTGCAACGCTTCAAGGAAACCCCTGAAGCAGACCGCGTTCCCGCAGCGGAACAGGACAAGATCATGCACGTTGCACTGGCCATCGACAAAGGTACCATCCTGATGGGAACCGATACACTGGAATCGATGGGACAACACTCGGTGCCAGGCACTAATTTTTCGCTGTCCATAGACACCGAAAGCGAAGCCGAGGCCACGCGGCTGTTCAATGCGCTTGCCGAGGGCGGGCAGGTGACCATGCCGCTGGACAAAACCTTCTGGGATGCCTATTTCGGTATGCTCACCGACCGGTTCGGAATCCAGTGGATGGTAAACTACGACTACAAGCGGGCCGAGGAAACAGCTTCGGAAGCAACCCTGGCAGAGGCCGGAAACTAACCTGTCTGCCGACGGCCGCCAGTGGCTGTCGGCAGACAAAAGTCAACCATCACCCAATCTTTTGGAAAAAAAACAGAAAAGCGATGAAAAAGGATAAAATCATTTACTGGGTGGCAACCACCCTTATTTTTCTCTTTGAAGGTGTGATGCCCGCGTTGACTTCCCAGACGGAGGTCGCCAAAGAAGGCATCCGGCATCTGGGATATCCCGACTATTTCGGTGTCGCGCTGGCTGTAGCCAAAGTGCTCGGTGCCCTTGCCCTGATCGTGCCCAAAGTACCGCCACGCGTCAAGGAATGGGCTTATGCAGGCTTTGCATTCGATTTTATTTTTGCCAGCATCAGCCTTTGGGCAGTGGACGGATTTGGTTTTTCAACGCTTTTTCCGCTGATTGTTCTGGCTATCCTAATGGTTTCGTACGTTTATTATCATAAATTGGCTTCTTTGCGCGACTACAACTTTGAAAAAACAAACCAATCAAGACTTCAGTAGATTATGAGAAAAGTAAAACTGCAAATGCAACTGTCGCTGGATGGCTTTGTGGCAGGGCCCAACGGTGAAATGGACTGGATGGTGATGAAGTGGGACCGCAAGCTGGAAGAATTTGTCCAGAACCTGACCGATCCGATTGGCACCATTCTGCTTGGACGAAAGATGGCCGGTGGGTTTGTGGCGCATTGGACCAGTGTGGCCCAGGATCCGGCCAGTCCGGACGTTGAAGCCGCCCGGAAATTTGTGGATACGCCCAAAGTTGTCTTTTCAAAAACGATCAGTGACTCGCCCTGGAGCAATACGACCATTGCCAACGGCGACCTGGCCGCCGAGATAGCCGCTTTGAAACACATGCCTGGTGGTGACATCATGGTGTACGGCGGGGCGCAGTTCGTATCGAGCCTGATCCAGCAGCGGCTTATTGATGAGTACAATTTTTTCATCAATCCCGTAATTCTAGGTCGGGGCTTGCCCATATTTGGCGGTGTCGAAAGCCAGCAACCGCTGAAACTGGTGCATAGCCAACCCTTTGAATGCGGCATTACGGTACTTTGCTACCAGCCGGAAAACCGGTAGTCGCACAGCAGGTGGGTTTTGCCTGCGGATCGCATGGTATTTTGTTGGAAGTGTTTCCTCTTTGTATACGCGTTGTTGCGCTGCATTACGCATGCGGTGCAACAACGCGTTTTTTAAGATGGGGAGGTACGTGCCTGGTTGCCAGACGGCTATTTTCTGGATTTCCTTGAAGTGGTATTGTTCTATTGTTGAAAATCAGTAAATTGCCAGCATGAATCTGTTCTTCTACTTCCCGCCCCTGGTGTAACCCCCATCTACAGCCTCAGCGCTGGGTAATGTGTCGGGTTGATGCCTGTACACCCGTTTGCTTCTGCCTTCGTTGCCTTGTCAAATTCTGCTTTTACGTAGCTGTCGCACAGCCATGTATGGGTTAGCTCTATGCAGCATTTTTTACCTTTTGTACCCTTTCACCAATGACAACTCAGACAAAAATTAATAAAACAACCCAGCTTTTTCATTTGATCAAGCAGTCGCTTACCGGCGAGGAATACGACTATACCCAAGGCAGCATCCGGAAAGCCATTCTTTTGCTCGCGGTTCCGATGATCCTGGAACTGAGCCTTGAATCGGTTTTTGCCGTTGTTGATATGTTCTTTGTGGGCAAGCTTGGCGAAAACGCCATTGCTACGGTAGGGCTCACCGAATCAGTAGTGACTATCATTTATTCCGTAGCCATCGGCCTGAGTACGGCCGCTACGGCCGTGATAGCCCGCCGCACCGGCGAAAAAGACAGCGGTGCGGCCTCGCATGCGGCGATGCAGGCCATCGTGCTGGCGTTTGTTGTCACATTGATCATCAGTACACTGGGCAGTTATTTTGCACCCGATATCTTGCGCCTGATGGGAGCCAGCACCCAGGTGATTGCGGAAGGTGCTACGTTTGCCCGCATCATGTTGGGAGGGAGCGTGGTCATTATCCTGCTCTTCCTGATCAATGGGATTTTTCGTGGGGCAGGAAATGCTGCCATTGCCATGCGCAGTTTGTGGCTGGCCAGCCTGGCCAACATTGTGCTATGCCCACTGTTCATTTATGGCGTGGGTCCGTGGAATGGCTGGGGGCTCTCCGGCGCTGCCATTGCCACCACACTGGGCAGAGGCATAGGGGTGAGCTATCAGTTGTATTACTTGTGGAAAGGCTCCAACCAGCTTCACATCCGGGCAAGCCACCTCAAGCCCGACCTGGCAATCATCAAAAATCTGATCGGAGTAGCCTGGCCTGCCACGTTTCAGTTTCTGATTGCATCGGGCAGCTGGATTGTGCTGGCCTGGCTGGTTTCCACTACCGGAGGCACGAGTGCTTCGGCCGGTTACCAGATTGCCATCCGGAACGTGGTTTTCTTTATTCTGCCAGCCTGGGGGCTCAGCAATGCGGCGGCCACACTGGTAGGCCAGAATCTAGGAGCCAATCAACCCGAAAGGGCCGAACGGAGCGTCTGGCTGACGGCGCGGTACAATGCCGTATTCATGCTGGGTGTAACCACCACCTTCCTGCTTTTTGCCTGGCCGATCATCCGCATCTTCACACAGGACGCGGACGTTGCCCGGACGGGGACGCTGGCCCTTCGTATCATCAGCACCGGGTATGTCTTTTACGGCATCGGGATGGTGATGATGCAGGCCCTGAATGGTGCCGGCGATACCCGGACACCCACGCTTATCAATTTTGCCGGTTTCTGGCTTTTTCAGATCCCCCTGGCTGTCGTACTGGCCAAAGTGGTTGATCTGGGTGCCATGGGAGCCTTTATTTCCATTCCGGCCGCTGAAACCTCCATTGCCATCGGTGCGATCCTGCTTTTCAAAAAAGGCAAATGGAAGACCGTCCAGGTGTAGGGTTTGCTTGCCGCCGGACAAATCCCCTGGATGCCAGCTGCGTCCAGGGGATTTTTGTTTGGCTGAGGGTGGTAAAATAATCAGCTACTCTGTGGAATATTTTACGCATTCAAGAGGCTGTAAATTAACTCGCACAAAAGAGGTAATGTATTGATAGTTAGCTATTTGTATTTTAATAATTACCTGTCTTTCGCGGAGGCACATTCCTTTCTTATTTCCTGAACATAGAAACAATATATACTGCCCTGGGACAATAGCCTGTGCAGTTCATTGATCATCTTACTATCTATAACAAACTATGAGAAATAACCTCACAATGCGGCTACAGATGGCATTGGATCGGTTATTGTTGCAAAAGCCAGTCCAGTGGAAAACGTTACGAAGGGCTCTGACCGACAGAGGCTACGCCATCTATGAACCATACATTGTATACAAGGGATGTCGGGTAGGGAAGTTCGAAGTGAATCCGGAAGATGACAGTGTCATCATTTATACACACTCCAGGCGACGGGGCTACTGCCGTGCGTACCTGGTGCGTGACCTGGAAATAGCGATGCAGACAATCCGAAAAAGCTATAAGAATTTTCTTTACGCCGCCGAAAGACCGGGAGTGGTGGTGCGTGAAGTGAAAGTCCAATTGCGGAATGACGAACGCCTTTGGCAAATGCACTGACGTGCCTGAAACGGTTACGTGTGAAAAAGTGGCTTTGATACCTAGCAGAAGCCACTTTTTTGTTTCCGGAAATTCACAGCCGGCAAAGGACCCACAGGTTTGAAGCCTCCGGTACACTCCCTTTTGTCTATACATTTTCTCAGTACATGTTTCACTTTTAATATCCTTTACTAGTATGGCAGCAAAGAGCAATGGTGCATATCCGGCTTCTGCACAGGCGGAGGTTTCCGAACACCTGAATACAAAAAAAGCGGTGGAAAATCCGGGCTCCGGGACAATTGCCCAGAATTATCCGGACTCATCGATAGCGCGGTTGCTGGACAGCGACCTGGCCCACAAGACATTGAAATACGGCGTCGAAACGTTGTCGTTTGCCGTGATCAACCTGTTTTTCCCCAAACGCACTTCCTGGGTAGCACGGGTGGCCTTGCCGCTGGCGGTCAATTATGTGCTTGGCAAATGGATTGAAGAAAACTATGACGAGTGGGTGGCAACCCTGGCCGAACGCGAAAGCCAGCGTAATGCCGGCCAACTTGACAATGTCTCAGGACAGCCAGCCTAGCTCCTGTCCTGACGATTCCTGATGGCAGCACCGGGTGTTCCGAGGCTGCATAAAACCCTGCTTTTGCACTACGCAAGCGGGGTTTTGTCGTTTGTACAGGATACTATTTTTGGACTGCCGATTTCTACACCTGACCTTGTTTTTCTACCGTTTGACCGATGCTCCGGTTGATCGTGGCTCATAGAAACTCTTTCTTTGAATCACTCAAACAAAAAGAGAAAAGCAAAAATAATGAATGCCTATTGTTTTATAAACACTGTTCAGTATATTTGTGACGTTAATTATTCGGTTAATCGAAAATGGGAATCAGTGAGAGAAAAGAACGTGAAAAGCAGGAGATGAAAAACCTGATCCTGGAAACCGCTACCCGCATGTTTCTGGAACAGGGATTTGAAAAGACATCGCTGCGCAACATCGCCGAACAGATAGAGTACAGTCCGGCAACCATCTATTTGTATTACAAGGATAAGAACGAGTTGTTCTTCGATGTGCATGAGAAAGGGTTCGACCTGTTGTTCGAAAAGATGAATCCGTTGATGCAGATACCCGACCCGTTGCAACGGTTGCGGCAAATGGGGGCAGTGTACGTGCAGTTCGCTTTTGAAAATCCGGGTTATTACGACCTGATGTTTATCATGACGGCTCCCATTGACAACCTGCATGCGCAGAACGAAGACTGGGATTGCGGCATGCATAATTTTGAATTGCTGCGCCAAACCATAGCCGAGTGCATGGAACAGGAGCTGATCAAGCCCTTGGATGTGGATGTGGCGACAATGTCTGTCTTTTCGTTTGTGCACGGCATGGTTTCGCTGCATATCCGGAACCGGTTTGTCATGTATCCGTCCGACAGGCTGCCCGTGCTTTTCAGCCAATCGATTGAAAATATGATAAACCTGATCAAAGCCTGATTTTTTTCGGCGGTGTACCAACTGCTTTGCGAATGGCGGAAATAGTGTCCGCAGGAATCGCAAAACCGGTTTGTCCACCTCCTGTTTATTCCACTTGCAATCCGAATCGTAGCCAATCGCTACCTGACGCATAACCTGAGCTGTCGGTCGACAGATTGTCGCTAGTCAAATGCGATCATTTTTTTGCAAACCATCGTCTGTACAGTATTCTTTCTCTCTAAGTAAACAGTGTTAATTAACTTAACATATGATTCCTGTCAAATTAAAATCGAAGTTATGGCCGTTGTGCATGCTTCTGTTACCGATGCTAGCCCAGGGACAGTCGGCCGTTTTGGACAGCTATGTCAAAGAAGGGCTTGGCAGCAACCTGGCTTTGAAACAAGAGAAACTCGAACTCGAAAAAAGCATGCAGTCGCTGCAACAGGCGCGTGCGTTGTACCTGCCGCGCGTGTTCGTAAATGCGACCTATACGCTGGCCGGTGGTGGCCGGCGGTTGCAGTTTCCGGTGGGCGATTTGCTCAACCCCGTGTACGCCACACTGAATCAGATGACGGGTACCGACAAGTTTCCGACCATCCAGAATGTTGATATCCAGCTGGCTCCCAACAATTTCCACGAAACAACCATTGCCTTTCAGCAGTCCATTTTCAATTCGGACATTTATTTTAATTACAAAATCCAGAAAGACCTGGTTTCGGCACAGGTGGCCCGGCGGAATGTCTACGAAAACGAGTTGAAGTACAGCATTGCGACTGCTTACTACCAATACCTGCAAACGCTGGAAGCCCGCAAGATCTTTAACCAGTCGAAAACAGTGCTCCAGGAGTTGCGCAAACTGAACCAGAAACTGGTGGCAAACGCCATGGCTACCAAAGACGTGGTGTTCTCGTCAGAATACGAATTGTCCAAAATTGACCAGCAACTGGCAATGGCCGAAAAAAATGAGCAAACGGCCCGCGCCTATTTCAATTTCCTGCTTAACCGCGATCTGAATACCGAAATCATTGCCGACACCACACTGGCCGTGCCCGCTGCCGCGCAAACGTCGGTAAATGCATTGCAGCAAACGGCGCTGACCAACCGGCAGGAGATCAACCAGCTTACCTATAGCATGAAAGCCAACGAAAACGCCCTTCGCCTGAACCGGAACAGTCGGCTGCTGCCATCGGTATTTGTCGGCGGAAGCGTTGGTTACCAGGGATTTGGCTATACGTTCGATTCGTCGCAACGCTATGCGCTGGCGCAGTTTGGCTTGCAATGGAATATTTTCAAAGGCGGCGAGTACAAATCCAAAGAGCAGGCCTCGCGCATTCAGTCGGATATACTGAACAGCAAGTTTGCGGAGGTGCAGCAACAGATCCGCTTGCAGGTGACACAGGCCTATTACGACTGGCAGGCTGCCGAAAAGAGCCTCGTTGCCGCCGAGGAAGGACTGGCCAGTGCCACTCAATCATTCCGGATCATCGACAGCCGTTACCGGAACAACCAGGCGTTGCTGGTTGAGTTTCTGCGGGCCGAAAACGACGTGACTACCGCAAGGTTGTCGGCGTCTATCGCCCGTTACGATGTGCTCATGAAACAGGCGCAGGTGAACAAGGTGATCGCATTGCAATGAGACTCCTGTGAGCCACACATTTTCCGTTCCGGATTGACCAAGCTGAGTTTTTTGATTTCAAAATAGTATCTGTAAACACATGAAAACCTATCCTTTTGTAACCGTTTTGTCTGGACTTGTGCTGCTCGGTTTTACGGCTTGCCAGAAAGCCAGATCTGCCGAGGGTGCCCCAAAAGACGATACTTCCATTGCTGTAAAAACCGCCGCTGTGGGGACATCGGTGGTAACGGAGTCTGTATTTGCCTCCGGTCTGATCTCATCGGATGTCGAGGCGCGCCTGTCGTTCAAAACCGGTGGCATCATTGACAAGATTTACGTCCAGGAAGGTCAGAAAGTAACCAAAGGCCAGGTACTGGCCACGCTGAACCTGACCGAAATCAACGCCCAGGTATCGCAGGCACGGCAGTCGTTCGACAAGACGGAGCGTGACCTGCAACGCATCAAAAACCTGTATGCCGACACGGCAGCCACCCTGGAGCAATTGCAGAATGTCACAACCGCCCACGAAGTGGCCCGGCAAAGCCTGAACATTGCGCAGTTCAACCAGAATTATTCGCAACTGCGGTCACCAGCCACCGGAACCGTGCTGAAAAAGCTGATGAACGAAGGCGAACTGGCCGGACCGGGAACGCCAGTCGTGTATGTAGCCGCAACAGGCCAGCAAAACTGGGTGGTGCGTGTGGGCGTCTCGGATAAAGACTGGGCCAAGCTCAACATTGGCGACAAGGCGAAAATAAACCTGGATGCGTATCCGGATGACACCTTTGAAGGCACTGTGACCGAGCTGGCCCAGGCCGCCGATCCGGTTAACAAACTCTACGAGATCGAAATTCAGGTAAAGCCGGGTACACGGCGTTTTGCACCGGGTTTGTTTGCCAAAGCCGAGGTTATCCCGGGCCAGAGCCGTACGTATTTCACGATTCCGGTCGAGGCCATTGTCGAAGGGAATGGCAAACAGGCGTTTGTGTACACGCTGGCCTCAGGCGGAAAGGCAGCCCGAAAAGTACCCGTTCAGATTGCGTTTTTTGACAACGAAAAAGTGATGATCAGCAAGGGGTTGGAAAATGTGAAGGAAGTCATCACGTCAGGATCTTCCTTCCTGACCGAAGATTCGGAGGTGGCCGTCATGAACGATTCGGGTTCCAAATAGGCGGGTTTTGCCTTTTCAAACGATACTATTTTCATGCTTAATTCATAATTGAAGATGCACATCTCCGAATTTTCCGTCAAAAACTGGCAGTTTATGCTGGTGATGTTTATTGCCGTGGTCGGGCTCGGCTTAAATTCCCTGCTGAACATGCCCCGTGGCGAAGACCCTGAGTTCCAGGCACCTTCGTTCAGCCTGGTTATTGTCTATCCGGGCACCGACCCTGCCGATATGGAAGAATTGGTGGTTGATCCCACCGAAAAGCGCCTGAATGAGCTGGAAAATGTCAAAAACATCTTCTCCAGTATCGATGACGGCCTGGCCGTGGTTACCATCGAATACAAGTACGAGTCCGATCCGGACGAAAAATACCAGGAGATTGTCCGGGAGGTGAATGCCCTGAAAACCATACTGCCCCAGGATATTTTTGACATCAACATCCTCAAATTTTCGCCGACCGACGTAAGCATCCTGCAAACGGCGTTGGTTTCCGAATCGGCCTCGTACAAAACCCTGGGCGACTATGCGGACAAACTCAAGGAACGCCTTGAAAAAGTAAAAAGCCTGAAAAACGTGGACGATTGGGGCTATCCGGAACAAACGGTGCGAATCTCGCTCAACATTGAAAAGATGGCCCAGGACGGCATTCCCGTCAACCGGGTGGTGCAAGCCCTGCAAAGCGAAAACCTGAACATTCCGGCGGGCAGTGTCACCATGAACACGCGCAAATTCAACGTGAAAACCAGCGGCGACTACGCCAGCCTGGACGAAATGCGCAATACCATTGTATACACCTCCGGTTCAAAGATCAGTTACCTGAAAGACGTGGCTGACATCGATTTCAACTACGACGAGGAGAAACACCTGACCCGCATCAATGGGAAGCGGTGTGTGTTGGTAACGGCCAGCCAGAAAAGCAACGAGAACATATTCAAGGTAGGCGACGAGATCAATCCGGTGCTCGAATCATTCAAAAAAGAACTGCCGGTAGACATCAAGCTGGTCAAAAACTTTGACCAGTCGGTCAGTGTCAGGCACCGGCTCACCCGCTTTGCCAAAGACTTCCTGATTGCCATTGTGCTGGTGCTCATTACACTGCTGCCGCTGGGCTGGCGGGCCTCCACCGTTGTGATGATTTCCATTCCGCTTTCCATCGCCATGGGACTGGCCGCTCTGGATTATACCGGCTTCACGATCAACCAGCTAAGTATTGTCGGATTGATTGTCGCACTGGGGATTCTCGTGGACGACTCCATTGTGGTGGTTGAAAACATCGAACGCTACCTGCGCGAAGGATACGGCAAGAAAGAAGCGGCCATCAAAGCGACCAAGCAAATTACCTTTGCGGTGATTGGATGTACCGTCACACTCGTGCTGGCTTTTATGCCGCTCAATTTCCTGCCCGAGGCTTCCGGCGATTTTATCCGCAGCTTGCCTATGGCCGTTACGTTTACCATCATTGCCTCGCTGATCGTTTCGCTTACCATTGTCCCGTTTTTGTCAAGCCGCATCCTGGCGCATCACCACAATCCGGAAGGCAACTTTTTTCTGCGCATGCTGAAAAAAGGCATTAGCGGCACGTATAGCAAACTGTTGCACCGGGCCCTGGCGCATCCGGTCATTACGCTGGTGGCGGCCGGTATAATCTTTGCCGGCGCGATCCTGATGCTGCCTTCGGTTGGTTTCAGTCTGTTTCCCAAATCAGAAAAGCCGATGTTCATGATCAACATCGAAACGCCGGAGGGGTCCAATATTTACGAGACCAACCGCGTGACTCAATACGTGGAGGCAGGGCTGCGGCAAACGCCTGAAATCGAATATTTTACGGCCAATGTCGGCAAAGGGAATCCGCGCATTTACTACAACGTGATCCAGAAAGGCGAGTCGCCCAACTTTGCCCAGATTTTTGTACAGACGCAGGAAATGCCGGTCTCGGACAAAGTGGCCCTGATTGACCAGTTGCGGTTGCGGTTCCAGAAATACCCGAATGCCAAAATCGAAGTGAAGGATTTTGAACAAGGCCCCAACCAGGAGGCCCCCATTGCCATCCGCATTTTTGGTGAAAACCTGGATACCATGCGAACCGTAGCCGCCAAGGTGGAGTCTATCCTGAAGCAGACCGAAGGCACCATCTATGTGAACAATCCGCTGGCCAACCGCAAAACCAGTCTGAAGATCAACATAAACAAAGAAAAAGCCGGCCTGCTGGGCATTCCGATTGTCGAGGTCAACCGGACCATCCGGCTGGCCGTGGCGGGTTTGAACATCGGGCAGTTCAAAGATACCGAAGGCGATGATTACAACATTGTGGTCACAGTTCCCAAAGGCAACTATGCCGACCTGGAAGTATTCAAGAACCTTTACATAAACACCGCCACTGGAGCTGCTGTCCCGCTGAAACAAATTGCCGACCTGCAATTCGAAACCTCGACCAATCTGATCCGGCATTACGACAAGGACCGGTACGTTTCAGTAACGGCCTTTCTGAAAAGCGGCTACCTGACCGACAACGTGTACCAGCAGGTATTGCAAAAACTGGATGGAATGAAATTTCCGGAAGGTTTCAGCTACAAGGCAGCCGGCGAATTGGAAAGCCGTGAGAAGTCGTTCGGCGGCCTGGGGACCATTGTCCTGATTACCGCGTTCGGATTCCTGGGCGTGCTGATTCTGGAATTTGGTACGTTCAAAAGTTCCATCATCGTGCTGTCGGTCATTCCGTTGGGCGTCGTAGGGGCCATTACCATTCTGTGGCTTACGGGCTATCCGATGTCATTCGTCGCCGTCATCGGACTGATTGCCCTGGTGGGTATTGAGGTGAAAAACTCCATCCTGCTCGTCGACTTTACCAACCAGCTCCGCGAGGAAGGCATGCCGTTGCTTGAGGCCATTGAACACGCCGGCGAGATTCGTTTCGTGCCTATCGTGCTTACGTCGCTGACGGCCATCGGCGGGTTGATTCCGCTGGCCATCGAAAGCAATCCGCTGTATTCGCCACTGGCCCTGGTGCTGATCGGTGGACTCATCAGCTCTACCTTGCTGTCACGGATTGTGACACCGGTGATGTACAAGCTGCTGCCACCACAGGTAGAGGCGAAAGAGACGGCGATGGTACTGGGTGAGTAAAAATAGTATCTTCGCCAGACCCCAAACCAGACTTATTTTTTATAAAATTTTCTTTGGAAAACTGCGTCAATACGCCCAGATTGGGTTGTGTTGGCGCAGTTTGGTTTTGGAGAAGCACCACATCAAAGCACCAGCGGCAAGCATAACAAGCAATACCACTAAAGACGATGACAAAGGATAGCAGACATATCATTTTGTATGGACTGATTTTGGCAGTTTTGGTCTTTGCCCTCAAATGGTTGCAATGGAAATTCCTGATCGTTGACAATGCCATTGACATTTACATCGGACTGATTGCTGTATTTTTTACAGCATTGGGTGTTTGGGTAGCCACTCAGCTTGTCAAGCCAAAGGTGCAGACTGTCATTGTGGAAAAAGATGTTGCTGTAGCCAAATCTGTAGAATTTGCAATCAATGAAGCCGAACGGAAGAAGCTGAACCTAAGTGCCCGGGAGTACGAAGTGCTGCAGCTCTTGGCAAAGGGATACAGCAATGCGGAAATTGCCGAAAATTTGTTCCTGTCACTAAGCACCATCAAAACCCATGTTTCCAATCTCTTTCTGAAAATGGACGTGAAAAACAGAATACAGGCAATTGAAAAAGCCAAACGACTGCACATCATTGAATGACGGCCCTCATACTTTGGTATGAAAAACGCCAACAACAGAAGATTGGTACTAAAGTATGACTCTGGAATTGTTTGTCGTGACTAGGTTTGCGAGACAATTGCAAAGGGTACCAATATGCTCATTCAAATCATTCACACAACAGGGAAGGTCCTGAAAAACGCATCGTCTTCGGGATATATGCTGCTGGTCACGCTAGTCTTGGTCCCGGTCATGGTAGTTGCCCAGGAAGCCAACCCGACCGTAGATGCCCGGCTTACGTCGGGCAGGCTTGCATCAATATGTATTTTGCTTGTGGGGATTGTCAGTGTGGTGATAGGATACAGGTCACGGAAACAGGCTATTAGCCATTCACCCACAGATAAAAATAGCAAAAGAGCCATGGTTTCCCTCGTCTTGGGACTGGTATGCCTGTTTTCCTCGGTGTTTCACTTGGCCAACACTACAGACGTTGGCACTGGCGGCGGGAAAGCGGGCTCAATCGTAGCTGTGCTGGTGGGTAGTATAGGCGTACTTTTGGCATCCGTAACACTTTACCGTACCCGCACTAACAAATGGAACTAAACCAAGCTGTCAAATGAAAACAAACGTACTTACTTACGGCTCAATCATTGGTGTCATCCTGTGCATCAACATGGTTTTACTGGTAAATGTTGTCTACCAAAACCCTGATGTCAAAGGAAATGAGCTCATCGGCTATGCAGCCATGGTTGTCATGTTCTCGCTTATCTTCTTTGGCGTGCGAAATTACAGGAACAAACAAGCAGACGGATTCATAACTTTCGGAAAGGCATTTAAGATCGGAGCTTTGATTGCATTGGTTGCAGCTACAATGTATGTAACAGTCTGGCTTTTTTATTATTATCTGTTTGTGCCCGACTTTATAGACGCCTATACCAAACGGGTCTTGCAAACATGTTCCCCCTCTGAGCTGGAAGCTAAAGCCAAAGAAATGGCGAACTTTAAGGAAATGTACAAAAACCCGTTGTTTGTACTTCTGATTACCTATTCAGAAGTACTGCCTGTGGGTTTGGTAGTTGCATTGGTAAGCGCGTTGATACTCGCCAGAAAAAATAGAGTTGCGCTGAGTCAATAACCTATCCATAACGGGTGAAGATTTTAACAAAGCGGATGCAAGGCACATTTTCATTCAGCAATGTTCCGCGGAATCGCTGCTGAAAATGCGGATCCTCAGAATAAGACAGTGCATCACAAGCCCGAATGATGCGTGAAGTGAGGTATTTGGATAAGTTGGTTGACGAATTGGCCAAAGGCAAGAAAATGGAAAAGATCCTGAGAGATTCTTGATTTCAGGCAAGCATGGTCGCCCAAAGTCCGCACATCCGCAGTAAGGTCTACAGATGCGTGTTTTGCAGTGGCAAACTGAAATCCCGGCGTGAAGCCATCCCCAGTTAGTATTTTTTGGCTATCACAGAAGTGCCCGTTGGAACACTCGCTGTTGACGTATGTGGCAAAAAATCAGATGCTGCGTGAAAACGAACAGATAATAGGTTAGAGAAAAATAAAACCCACCCGATACACTCAGGTGGGTTTTTACGTTCGCACTGATACTATTTTGTTACACCTTCTCCCGGAAGTCGATACGGTCGATCAGGTACTTGCCGCCGAATTGCTTGACCACAATGTAGACCAGGTACGATTTGGAGCCGGATTGAAACGTTCCGGTGCTGTATTTGGAACCTTCCGGTGAAGCTCCCTGGTGGACGTAGGCAAAATCTTTGGCTGGGTTCTTCTGAAAAAAGGTACGCAAAATCAGCTCAGCCTGGGTTTGGCTCACTTTGTCCATCTCCACATTTTCCGATTCGATGATCAATTCGATGTTCGTGTTGAAATACTTGGCCAGTTCCCTGGCGTTGCCCGTTTTCAGGGCCGCTTTGGCACCGTTGAATACATCATTCTGGGCCTGTGGCTTGGCATACGTCAGACATACCATGCTCATGACCACCGTCCAGAAAAATAGTTTTTTTACTTTACTCATGTTTAGGATACAAAAGGATACAGTAGGATAACTCGCTAAAACTATGCCAAAACATACCTGTTTTACCGCTGGTACATCGGATTCATGTAGAAAGGCTATTTGCTCTGCCTTTTGTACAAAAAAGACTTGCCTGGCAAATTTAATCATTTGCGGGATTGATTGTATGCAAAGAGCCTGAGAGTTTCCCTATATTTGCGTCCAAAAGTATCCGGCTTCTGTTGGATTGAACTTTACCAATCCCAGTTGGCTTCTAAGGATAGCGGGTTTGGACAATCTCGAACCTACTATTTTTTGGCCCGGTTCACGGATTCACACAGCATCTTACGTTTTATACACCCAAATTAATTTTTGTAATCGATGAACAAAAAAGTTATTCTCATGATTCTGGACGGCTGGGGCATTGCTTCCGATCCGGCGGTTTCGGCGGTTGATCAGGCCAATACACCTTTTATCGACAGCCTGTATCCGAAATACCCGCATAGCAAACTCAACACCTCCGGATTGGAAGTGGGCTTGCCTGCCGGACAAATGGGAAACAGCGAAGTGGGACACATGAATCTGGGAGCTGGACGGGTAGTGTATCAGGATTTGGTGAAGGTAAACAAAGCGGTAGAAGAACATACACTTGACAATGAGCCTGCATTGGTTGAAGCGTTCAATTATGCTAAAGCGAATGGCAAAAAAGTGCACTTCATCGGACTGGTTTCGGACGGGGGCGTGCATTCGCACATCAACCACCTGAAAGGGTTGTGTACCATCGCCCAAAACGCCGGCCTTACGGACGTATTCATTCATGCCTTCATGGATGGCCGCGATACCGATCCCAAAAGCGGCCTGGGCTATCTGGAAGACCTGCAAAACCATCTGAACACCTCTGCCGGAAAAATCGCCTCCGTAACCGGACGCTACTGGGCCATGGATCGTGACCGCCGCTGGGGACGTGTGAAACAGGCGTACTACGCCCTGGTGCACGGGGTGGGTGTCAATGTGCAGGATCCGCTGGACGGCGTGCGCAAATCGTACGAAATGGGTGTCACCGATGAGTTTATCCGCCCGATCATCGTGACGGACAAAGAAGAAAAGCCGGTTGCCCTGATCGAAGAAGGCGATGTGGTGCTGTGCTTCAACTTCCGTACCGACCGGGGACGCGAAATTACCGAAGTGCTTACCCAGCAGGATTTCCCGGAATTCCAGATGAAAAAGCTGAACCTGTACTACGTGACCATGACCAACTATGACGATACATTCAAGGATGTGAAAGTCATTTTTGACAAGGACAATCTGAACAATACATTGGGCGAAGTGCTGTCCAAGGCGGGCAAAAAACAGATTCGCATTGCCGAAACCGAAAAATATCCGCACGTGACGTTTTTCTTCTCGGGCGGCCGCGAGGAACCGTTTGAAGGCGAATCCCGCCTGCTCTGTGCATCGCCGAAGGTGGCTACCTATGACCTGAAGCCGGAAATGAGTGCCTTCGACATCCGTGATGCCATCATCCCCGAGCTTAAGAAAAAAGAAGTAGATTTTGTGTGCCTGAATTTTGCCAACGCCGACATGGTGGGCCATACCGGGGTGTTTGAAGCAGCGGTAAAAGCCTGCGAAGCCGTGGACCAATGCACACAGGCTGTGGTGACAGCCGCCCTGGAAAACGGTTACACCTCAATCATCATTGCCGACCACGGTAACTCGGATTACATGATCAACCCGGACGGAACACCGAATACGGCGCATACCACCAATCCGGTGCCGTGCATTCTGGTGGACAAAGATTACCAGGGAACCATCAGCAACGGCAAGCTGGGCGACCTTGCTCCGACGATCCTGACCCTGATGGGCGTGCCGGTGCCACCGGAAATGACCGGCGAGGTATTGGTTGCTCCCCGGTAGTAGACTCTCCATACCCGGATGCTGGATCGAAGGTAAGAATCCGGCATCCTTTTTTCGTACGTCATGAAGGTTTTTGATTTGAAAAAGATACTATTTTTCGGCCTACTTTGGGGAACGGTTGCGTGTGACGACCCTTCGGTACAGCGCAGTCCGTCGGCGGGACTGTTTGTCGATGTGGAAGCGTTGATCAATGCCCAGACCCAGGCGCTGGATTCGCTCGGCCCTGGAGTGGCAAAGACCATTCTTGTCAATGGGCGGGCTGAAAACCATACCAATGCCGACATCAGCTGGGAAAAGGAACTGGCTGCGTTCAAGGAACTGAATATCAGCAAGCCCGGCTTGCAAAGCAGCTATGATGTGTCGTCTACGGCACCGAACGTACGGCTGTACACACTCAAACCTGGCGAACATGCCAATGTGCAATGGCTGAAGGTTACTTTTGCCAACGGCACTTCCCGGATCCAGGGCATGGATGGCCTGATCAAGCAGTCCAACTACCTGTACCGGTCAGAAAAATTGCTGCAGATGAGTTTTTCACCGGATAACCAGGGCCGCGAGCAACTGGACGCTTACCAGATTGAAAGCCGTAAAAAAATCCTCTTCAGTGACGAAGAAATGTTAAAAATCACGGGTATCCTGCAAAAATAAACCACCTGGTCCGCGCAAAGGACCGGGTGGTTCCCGTTTCAAAATACAATCTTTCTTCAAGCCAAAACCCCAGGGCCGGTTACAATTTTATCAGGCGCTTTGTCTCGGTCCGGCCATTGGTCTGGATAACCACCACATACACTCCTCTTTCCAGGTTCTGGACCGACAATTGGTTCTCGGTCTGGGGCTGGTCGTATTTCTGGCTGTAGCGGGTTGTTCCTTTGACATCCACAACGGTTACGGTCAGCGTCTCCGGAACCTTTGCGAAATTCACCGACACGTTTGGCGTGGCTGCCGGGTTAGGCGCCAGCACCGTCTGACTGCTTGCCGACAGAAGCTTGACCACAATTACCTTGCTATAGTATGACTCTGTATTGTCAAAGTCAATTTGCTTGATTCGGTAGTAGTTGAAACCAGCCACAGGAGTTGCATCTGTAAACTTATACGTGGAAACCTGCTGGGTAGTGCCGTTTCCACTTACCTCAGCCAGCGGCTGAAAGTTCTTTCCGTCTGCTGACCGTTCGATCACAAAGGCGCGGTTGTTTTCCTCTTTGGCAGTCTGCCATTTCAATATGACTGTCTCATTCAATGCCGCACCGCTGAAGCTGATAAATGTTACCGGTAGTGGATTAATGGCGCACGAACAGGTAGTTGCATTGCGTAATGTACCCGTGTTGGTCGTAAATCCGCCGCTACCCCCTGTACAAATATCCGTAGCAGAACCGCCCAGGGTGCCAAATACACCACTTCCGTTTTGAGTACTGGTGCCCGAAACCCGTATTCCTACACAGCTATTGCCTGTATTATTAACAATTCCATTGTTGGTAAAATCACCTGTAACCGTTACCAGCGAATTGTTCAGATTGATTATGTCACTACCATTGTTAACTAAACCACCCCTGAGGGTCAATGCGCCATTGGTGACATTCAGAGTACCATTGTTAGTCGTCAATCCATTCGCTGTAAGCCCGACACCCTGAATGCTTGAGGTAGCTCCTCCGTTGGTAGTAAATGTTCCACCAATGGTCACATTGCTTTGTGTTGAAAAACTGGTATTGTTAGCCAAGTTTCCTCCAATCTGGAAATTTACATTATTGGCAACTGTCAGGGAACCGCTACTATTGATGTCGACATTGCCCGTGAAATTCAGCGTGCTGCCCGACGTGCTTGTCATGGTACCGTTGACAGCGAATGTGCCATTGGTGATAGTAGCACTGCCGTCATTGGTAAATGTGCCGCTGTTAAACGTCACAGCAGTGTTAATGGAACCCGTGCTGCGGTTATGAAAGGTTCCGCCATTGATGGTAAAGGGTTTGTTGAGTGTGATGTAGTTATTGAATACGCTGCTTCCGCCAATGGCTATTGTAATGCTGCTGTTGGTAAAGCTTGCTCCGCTATTGTTATTGAAAACAGCCGTACCGCTGAGAGCCAAGTTGGTATTGTAGCTGCCTCCATTGTTATTGTTGAATGTTCCGCTGTTGAAATTGCTGATGTTGCCACCCCAGGCGCCGGTGTTGGTGATGGTTCCTGTGGTAAAGGTACTGATGCTGCCACTCCAGGTACCGCTGTTGGTGATGCTGCCACCCGCATACGTGGTGTTTATGTTGCCACTCCAGGTGCCTGCATTGGTAACCACCGTACCACTGGGTAGACCTCCGTTCAGGTTACTATTGAAAGTTCCGAAGTTATTGATGGTCAGGTTGGTGGGGCTGCCACTGAAACTGATGTTTGAACCCAGCGTTACGCCGGATGCGATACACAACGTCACGTTGTTGCCCGAGATAGTAATGGCCCGTGAGGTCGTTGCCCGAATACATAAGACTGTATTGTTTGTCGCATTGATCGCGGCTCCTGTAGCATTCAGCGCAGTAATAGAAGTGGTACAACCAGAATTACACGCTTGACTATAACTCAACTGCATAGTCACAAGAATAACAAAACACAGAGAAAGTAATCGAAGAGTAGTTACTGAGAATTGCATAAAATATAGCTGGGAAGTGCAATACATTGAATTTTTTGGCGATTTGCAACGGATCATATGGTACATTTTCCAGATATATATACCTTAATGCAGCGAGGAGTAACAGGATACGTATACTAAAAGGTGGATTTTTTCGATGAGTATGGCTTTAGGCGAGATGAACAGGAAAAATGCCTAAGCTGGAGAATACTACCCATGTATGATTTTATGCATTTCCCAATATTGGCAATGGGTAGTTAAAAAACAAAACCCCACACGCCAAACAGACCGAAGTGCTGTTGCAAACAAAAAAGCCCGTCCTGTGTAGGGCGGGCTTTTTTGTTTGAGATACGATCTGTAACCAGCTACTAACCGTAACCTCCGCGGTACTTGTAAGTATCAGCCACTTTTTTGATGGCGACGATGTAAGCCGCAATACGCATTGAAACCTTGAAATCGAGCGAAGTCTGGTATACTTTATCAAACGCATCACGCATGATCCGGTCACTGCGGCGATTGACACGCTCCAGGGTCCATTTGTAACCCAGCCGGTTTTGCACCCATTCAAAGTACGAAACGGTTACGCCGCCCGCATTGGCCAGGATGTCCGGTGCCACCAGTATGCCTTTTTCGTTGATGATGGCATCGGCTGAGGCAGAAGTAGGCCCGTTGGCTCCTTCAATGATCATCTTTGCCTGGATGCGGGACGCATTTTCCAGCGTAATGACATCTTCCTTGGCAGCCGGAACCAGCACATCCACCGGCAATGTCAACAGTTCATCGTTCGATATTTTTTCGGCACCGCCAAATCCTTCCAGCGAACCGCCATGGGTGTCGCGGTAACGCATGGCCTCTGTAATGTTTATGCCTTTATCATTAAAATACGCACCACTGATGTCGCTGATGGCTTGCACGGAAACACCCCGTTCGTGCAGCAAGGCCGCCGTATGCGAACCCACGTTGCCAAAGCCCTGCACGGCACCCGTAGAGCGATACGGATTGATGCGGAGCTTTTCCATCGCTGCCAGGGCTGTCACCATCACGCCGCGGCCGGTTGCTTCGGTGCGGCCCAGCGAGCCGCCCAGCACCAATGGCTTGCCGGTGACCACCGCGGTTACCGTCATGCCTTTGGCTTTGGAATATTCATCCATCAGCCAAGCCATTTCGCGCGGGCTGGTGCCCATGTCCGGTGCCGGAATGTCTTTGTCCGGACCGAAAATATCCAGCATGGAAATGGTATAGGCACGCATGAGACGCTCGATCTCGCCGGCCGACATCGCCCGCGGATTGCAGGCAATGCCCCCTTTGGCGCCACCGTACGGGATATCCACCACGGCACATTTCCAGGTCATCCAGGCAGCCAGGGCCCGGACTTCGTCGAGGGTTACGTCCGGGTCAAAGCGGATGCCGCCTTTGGCCGGACCCAGAATATTGGAGTGTATAACGCGGATGCCTTCAAATACTTTGACCGTGCCATCATCCATCGTGACGGGCAGTCCGACAATCACCTGCCGGGCGGGCACTTTCAGTATCTGATACATTTGCTCATCTATACCCAGCAGTTGCGCCGCTGTGTCAAACCGTGACATCATGGATTCCAGAGGATTTTCCTTGTCTTTAATCGGCGCGGGTTCGATATAAGCCATACAAGAAGTTTGTAAAATTTAAAAAGTTAGTTAATTGATGAAGAACGAACAAGCCACTTTAACGATAACTGGCAACGCCGGGTTTTTATTTCTCAAAAGATACTATTTTCCGGCGGTTTTGTTTGCAATCGTCGGTTAGTCATGACTTGCGCAAAGGTAAAACAATTTAAAATCTATTACTATTCTAAGATATTTTTATATAATGTCTGGAAAAGTATGGGCTATTCCCAAAATGCCCCACTTAAATTTGGCATCTTAAGGCAACCTCAGAATAAAAACCAAAAGGAGGCTGGTTTCGCCAAATAAGTTCGGTTTTTGTACATCTAACCAAACATCTGTAGTGTAAGATTTGTTATAAAATTAATTGGCAGTTAAGTAGTTAGGTGGGGAAGCCGTCGGTTTTGCCAACCGGAAGGATACTGTTTTCCCGGGTGTTTGAACAGGTTGGTCACGCAGTTGCGGGTGCCACGCAAACGGCACTAACCAGGAACACTTTTTTTTGGGGTTATTGCATCAGCGAAAACAACTGCTTGGGTTTCAGATTCTGATATTCCGGCTTGAGGGCTGTCAGCGTTTCTTTCTGCTGTGTCACCAGGGCATTGAATTCCTTGGCGTGGTTATCGTAACGGATGCGGTACATGACCACCTCGCTGTGCTGCGTTTCGATGTTTTCCAGCAACGACTCGCAGAGAGGGCAGCAGGTTGCCGCGTTAGTTTTTTCGTAAAATGTACGCAAATTGCTCAGCAGCGAGTCGGTAGCGATGTCATAGCGGTCAATTTGCTCATTGGTCATGGAGTCGGGACTGGCGTATCTTTTGGACGCGAGCCGTGCTTGTTGCTGGGCAACCTGGGCATACGCTGCCTTATCATATTTGCACGATTGGGTAATGTCTTTCAGCAGCTGGTCGATCTGGCGGATTTTGGCATCGTCCGAGTCAATCATGGCATTCCAGCTTGTTTGCAGACTGTCGTTAAGGGTATTCAGCTGGATCTGGAGGGAGTCGGCATTGACTTCGGACGTCTGTTCCCGCGTGTTATCCGACTGGCAACGGACGAAAAGAGAAATGACCAAACCCATGAAAAGACAATAGCGGCTCATAACGAAAGACTAATGAATGGCTGAGAATTGAGAAGACCGATCAGGCGGCTAAAGTTAATGGAATCGAAAAAAGAATTCAATAAAAAAATAAAGTATTGATTCTCAACTTTTTTAGCTTTCAAACGTTTACTTTTTTAGAAGAAAGTAACTAACAGATAGGATACTTGTTTGTAACAATTATCGACATTTTTATGAGTTATGAATGGAGAAGATAAGAAAAAACTTTTTTCGCGTGAAGAATTAAAACAAAGGTTGCAACAACTAGAAGCGGAAATCCAGGCCCGTGAAGAATACACAGACATTCCTCTGACGAAAATCCGGAAGAACAACTGGAAGGTGTGTCTGCTGGCGGTACTGGTGATCGGGTTGTTGGGCGGTTACCTGCTGCGCGACCGGCACGATGAACGCTTGTTTTCGCGCTATTACGAACCCTACCCCAATGTGATCAGCTATACCCAACGAGGTGAAACCCCTCCGGATGAGCTCAAGGCAGACGCTTTGGCGCTGTACGAGAACGGTCATTATGCGGAGGCACTGGAACGGTTCGAAAGCCTTCCTTCGGCTTTGCAAAACCAACCGGATATCCTGTTTTATGCGGGTATCTCCTGCATTGAAACAGATCAGCTCGACAAGGCAGAAAGCTATCTGGATGAAGCTGCCCGCCGGCCCGACCGTGGCTTTACGGCTCAGGCACAATGGTATCTGGCCCTGATACACCTGAAGAAAAGCGAACGCAAACAGGCCCGGAAACAACTGAAAATACTCACCCAGGTGGCAGAAGTATACAAAGACAAGGCCAGTCAGCTGCTGAGCGAACTGTAACCGACCGTAGGGTTGGTTTGCCAGACGGGGCTGTCCTGGTAACTTTTTGAACTGGTATCCTTCCGAATGCCCCGGCCCCGGCTTTCTTTTGCCCCATTTTTTGTAAAGGCATCCTTTGGGCATGGTAATTGCTTGGAAAAGAACTAGCCTTTTTCGGGCAAATCCTTACCAAATAAAAAATCTGCTGTACATTTGTGCGTGACTTCCTTACAAGCGACATTCCGGTTCTTGCGTATCCTGCTTATTTTCCTGTGTACGGGCTACATGGCTCATGCGCAGATACCCGGTAACCGACCAAACCCTACCACTGACGAATCCACCGACCGTACTCCTCGGTCGGGAAAGATCCTGGACGACTCGACCAAGCAGGTGTACGGACCCGAAACCAGTCGCTACCTCACCGAAACAGACTTGCTGAACAACCGGGACACCACCTATGCGGTGGATTCGGTGCTGGACAACATTCACAACTATAATTTTGTAAACCGCTCGGGAAACCGTTACGTGGATCTGGGAAACCTGGGAACGGCTATGCGGCAGGTTTTCTATACGCCCCCGCCACAGATCGGTACGTATTTTGGAATCAATGCCTATACTCCCTATCTCACGGCCCCCGAAAATGTGAGGTATTTCGATACCAAATCGCCGTACACGTCTTTGCGGTATGTGCAGGGCGGGCTGTTCCAGCAATTGCTCAATGTCACGCACACCCGCAACATCAATCCCCGCTGGAATATCGGGCTGGACTACCAGCGACTGACCTCTTCCCGTCAATACGGCTACAATTCGCGTAACGAACGCCATGCCGACGATTATGCAGTAGTGGTTCATACACGCTGGATCTCAGCCGATAGCAATTACCACATCCTGGCTCATTTTTCTCACTTGAACCATCATGTCAATGAGCAGGGCGGTTTGCTGGATTCCCTGTCGGCTGATCCGGATAATTTGATCACCAATTACCAGGAAGAAGGCCAATCCCAGTTGCCTCCGCTACAGGGAAGTGATCCGACGGTTCGCTCCAATGATTACCGTAACAACTGGCATGTGTACCATCAGTACAAGTTTGGGAACGGATTCCAGGTCTATCATATCTTCGACCGGCAAACCCATCGGTATTCGTACAATGATTATGAAAACCGGTACGACAATTTCTTTAATTTTCGGAGGGATTACTTTTATCCGGACGTAAACGAAGACCGTTCGTACCGCTATTACTTTTCTGACGACAGCACGCGCGACAACATGCGGTATGTGCTGTACGAAAACCGGATCGGCCTGAAAGGAACCTTCCGCGGGTGGGACTACCGCCTGTATGCCCGCCGCCGGGATTTCAGTGTCACCTATGGTGGCGACTACCAGGTATTCCGCGGCATCCCGTACATCAATCCTACCAACACACCCTATGAAGCGGTAAGGGAGCGGAGAAGCGAGAATTTTTTAGGAGCCTGGGGGCAATACAACTTCCGCAAGAACATCAGGCTGTATGCCGAAGGGGAGTACCTGCTGTTCCGGGATTACAAGCTGAGTGCCACGTTCGAATCTCCCTGGTTCAGAGCCGGCTACCTGAGCATGCTGTATTCGCCGACGCTGGTGCAACAACGCATGTCAGGCAATCATTTCCGCTGGAATGACGATTTGAAAACCACCAGCGTCAACCAGTTGTTCGGGCAGCTGAACCTCAAATACAAAGCACTGTATTTTGAGCCATCGGTGACGGTGATGAACCTGGCCAACTACGTCTATTTTGACCAGACAATCACACCGAAGCAAAGCACCCCGTTCCAGGTGGTGCAACTGGGAGCCACACTGGCTTTTCATGGAAAAGTGTTTCATGCCATTAACCAGGCCGTGTTTACGCAAACCACTACCGACGCCAACGTGATTCGCATGCCGACGTGGTTTCTGAATGCCCGCTGGTATGCCGAAGGCTATCTGTTCAAGAAGGCATTGTACATGCAACTGGGATTCGATGCGCACTACAAGTCAGACTACTACGCCGATGCGTACATGCCTGCCATTGCGCAATTTTACCTGCAGGACAATTTCCTGGTCAGGGGCTACCCGGTCATTGATGTGTTTGCCAATGCCCGGGTGGGCCGGGTGCGGTTGTTTGCCAAGATGTCGCACGTCAATCAGGGAGTGGTGTTTGGCAACGGCTATTTTACATCGGCGTACTATCCCGGCCAGCGAAGGGCCTTTGGTTTCGGTGTCATCTGGCCCCTGTTTGATTAGTCCGAACGCTGATTGTTTCCGCCGAGCCGTTGTTTGCTTTGATTCAAGGATTACCGGGATTAAGTTGTCATCAAGGGCTCATTGAATCCGATAGATCAGGCAAAATAGTATCTCTACACAAGCAAAAACCTCTACTTGCACGCATTCGCATGGAAACCATTACCAGTCCGCAAAATCCGAAAATTAAGAATGTGGTTCGGCTGCTCGAAAAAGCATCCGAGCGGCGCGAACAAAACCTGACGGTGGTGGAAGGCGAGCGGGAAATCAAGCTGGCACTCCATGCCGGGTGTCGTCTCCAGACACTTTTTGTCTGTCCGGAATTGTACCACAAACCGGTGGATTTTGCAGGAGAAGGTACTGTTTTGGAAGTAAGCAAACCGGTTTTTGACAAAATCGCCTACCGCGAAAACCGGGACGGACTGGTCGCCTTGATTGTACCCCGCAAACTAACCTTGCCAAAGCTGCAATTGCGCGCAAACCCGTTCCTGATTGTGCTGGAAGCCGTAGAGAAACCCGGCAACCTCGGGGCTATCCTACGCACGGCTGACGCAGCCCGCGTGGATGCCGTCATCATCTGTGATCCGCAAACAGACTTGTACAATCCCAACGTCATCCGGTCAAGCATCGGGTGCCTGTTCAGCAACCAGGTCGTGGTGTGTACATCCGACGAAACGATTCAATGGCTGCGCAACAAACAGATACGTATGTATGCAGCCGCCTTGACGGCGACCCGTTATTACCACGAAACCGACTTGTCGCAACCGTGTGCGGTGGTCATGGGTACCGAAGCCACCGGGCTTAGCGACAAATGGTTGCATGAAGCCGACAGCCAGATCAAAATTCCCATGCGCGGTGAGATCGATTCTCTGAACGTCTCTACCAGTACGGCCATTCTGGTGTTTGAAGCCATGCGCCAGCGCGGATTCCAATAGTGGGTTTTTGGCGTTTGGCGGGATACTAGTTTACCGCCGGTGTGGATTCATCCGGCTCCATTGGGTGTTGGAGTTCTGATTAGGATCAACCGTTGGATCATCGGTTCCTGCAATACGGCCGTTGAGATCAATCCAATAGTACTTGTATGTATTTGGTAACTCAATCACCCGGTTCGCGTTGTACGGATCAACGTAGGGCTGCACATTGCCGATCGTTTCCCGGAACTCCTGATTTTGCTTGTCTGCCGATGCATTCCGCTGGTCGGTAACTTTCTGCCAGTTCTCCTGCGACCACTCGCGGTAACGTTGCAATGCCTCTCCAAACGCTTTCGAATTTTGAAGGTTCTGCTGCATGATTCCCCGCATGCCAAAGGCCGCCCCGTTGGTGGCTGAGATTTGCTCGGCTACCAACGGTAGCCATGACGAATAATTCGTCCATTGGGTGGCATCCGACAATGCGGCCGTCATTGCCAGCACGCACATGTCATACGCCGGTGCTACATGGCACTTGACACTGCCCCGGCACGGAGCGCCTTGAATTGAATAGCTGACATCAAATTGATAGGCGTACGAAAAGCCGGCGATGGTGGAGGCCTGCCGAGGCTGGCTTAGCTGTAGGTTTTCGGGGTGTATGCCCATCAGTTTCTCGTAGACAAACTGTGCCGGTGGATAGTTGGCGGGATAACCACTGTTGCCCACCATAAATGTAAGTGCTTTGTTGTCGGGAGCCATGAGCGTGAGTGCAAACTGCCCGTCTTCGCCGACCCGCCAGCCCTCGGGCATGGCATACGAAAAAAACTGTCCCTGCCCGATGCGCAAGTCGCCGCCGGATTGGGCATTCTGATTGGTTTCCATACGAATGCTATCTTTTTGAATGGGTTGTACTAGGTGCATTTGGGCAGGAATATCAGCCGTGCTGTCCTGCGGCGTATTTGTAGCTTCGGCAGTTTGTGAGGATTGGGGGCTGCATTGCACCAGCAGGATGCAAAGCGCAGCCATGAAAAAAGTGTGAAGCCGACGCGTTTCTTCCATACTACCAGCGTTAGATCAAAGAAGGTGACAACCCAAAAACCAGGAAGGATGATTTAACTTGAAGAGTTATACCAAAGAGAGGCTGAAGTACACGGCTGGTGTAGTAATCTTTCTAAAGATGTGCGTTTTCTACGCAAAAAGCAAGTTTGCCGGTCAAAAAAACGAAACCGGCAAGCCGAGTTTTTACCTTTCAGCGCATACTATTTTCCGAAATTTCTGCCTATGGCTAGATTTTCGACTTCTCCAAGGCGTGATTGAGGTAATACGCCGCGCTGATCAGCCCCAGGTGCGTAAAGGCTTGCGGATAATTGCCCAGCTGTTCGCCCCGCAGTCCGATCTGTTCGGCATACAACCCCAGATGATTGGCATAGCCCATCATTTTTTCAAAATACAGTCGGGCCTTTTCCAGCTGTCCGCCCCGGGCCAGGCATTCGACATACCAGAACGAACACATCGAGAACGTGCTTTCGCCGCCCGAAAGGCCATCTTCGGCGTGGTCGGTGTTGTAGCGGTATACCAACGTGTCAGATACCAGTTCTTTTTCAATGGCTGCCAGTGTTGAAACCCAGCGCGGATCATACGGACTAATGAAACGCACCAATGGCATGATCAATGCCGCGGCATCCAGTACGTCGCCACCCTTGAACTGGACAAACGCTTGTTTTTCCTCATTCCAGAAGTTGTGGTATATATCCTCAAAAATGGCCGTGCGGGTGTTACGCCATTCTTCCCACGGATAGGGAAATGCACGGGTCTCCGCCAGCCGGATGGCCCGGTCGACAGCCACCCAGCACATGACACGGGAATAGAGAAATTCCTTCATTTCTGAGCGGATTTCCCAGATGCTGTGGTCTTTCACATGCCAGTTTTTGGTAATGAAGTCCACCTGGGTGCAAAGCTGCTGCCAGAAGTCGTACGTGATCGGTTCGCCGTACTTGTCGTAGAGATAGATGCTGTCGATCAGTTCGCCATAAATGTCAAGTTGCAATTGCCGGTAGGCATTGTTGCCAATGCGGACCGGCTGGGAGCCCTGGTAGCCTTCCAGATGCGGCAACTCCTCTTCGTGCAAATCGGCTGTGCCATCCACGGCATACATCAGTTGCAGGCCGCCATCGGCATCCACATTTTTTTCGAATTGCTGGCGGATCCAGTGCATGAACTCACCCGCCTCGGTGGTAAAGCCCAGCCGGATGAAAGCATACATGGTGAAGGCCGCGTCGCGCACCCAGGTGTAGCGGTAGTCCCAGTTGCGTATGCCGCCCACGGCCTCGGGCAACCCGAAGGTGGCCGCGGCGATGGGAGAGCCGTAGCGACGGGAGGTGAGCAGTTTCAGGACCAACGCCGACCGATTGACCATATCGGCCCACCGCCCCTGGTAGGACGATCTCTGTGTCCAGTCCTTCCAGTAATGGACTGTTTCCAGAAACGCTTTTTCGACATTCTCGGTGATGGATTCGTCAGTAGCGAACGGGTCTTGCTCTTCCGGGAAGTCTTCGGTAGAAATCATCTGGAAGATAAAATAGGCGGTTTCTTTTTCCTGTAACGTAAACTCAGCGTAGACGTCGCCTTCCTTGATGTGCATCTTCACATCACTCACCAGCCGGAACAACGCGCCGTCTTTCTCACTTTTGAAGATAATCTGGTTGCCTTTGCGGCGGGTCTCGTGTGCGGCCCTGGCGTAATCGAAACGCGGGCAGCAGTCCATGCGGATGTTGACCTGCCCCCGGATGGCAATGACCTTCCGGATCAGCGTGCATTCGTATTCGCCACCGGCAATGGGCATGAAGTCGGTGATTTCGACCAGGCCTTCGTATGACAAGAACCGGGTCAGCAAAATGTTGGTGTCAGGCAGGTATAACTGCTTGTGTCCGCTGTCGTTGAGTTGTGGTGTGATCTTGAAATTTCCGCCTTTTTGTGAATCAAGCAGTCCGACAAACACGGTTGGCGAGTCAAACCGCGGAAAGGACATGAAGTCGATCGAGCCGTTGTTGCCCACCAGGGCAACTGTGGCTTGGTTACCTATAATGCCGTAATTTTCAAGGGGTTGATAATTCTTAAATTTCTGACTGGTCATACTGTTGGTTGTCTTATGAGTAATCGTAAGCCTGTATAAGACAAACACAGTGCCTTGTCAATTGTTTCGTTTTTTAGTGAAACTGCTGATCGATGGGGTATGTAAACACAAAACCCCACCTTTTGCTAAGGTGGGGTTTTGTGTTTTTCAGGGATACTATTTGTAACCGCAGGCAAGTCTTACATGGCCATTTCCACTTTGTTCGACATGCGTTTGCGTTCGTTTTCGTCAAGGTAAATTTTCCGCATCCGGATGGCTTTCGGTGTCACCTCTACGTATTCGTCTTTCTGGATGTATTCAAGACATTCTTCCAGCGAAAACTGTACTTTCGGTGCAATCCGTACTGCTTCATCCGTACCGGAAGCCCGCATGTTGGTCAGCTGCTTCTTTTTCTGAATGTTGATGACAATGTCATTGTCGCGGGTATGCTCGCCAATCACCTGACCCATGTATACTTCCTCACCCGGATCGACGAAGAAACGACCCCGATCCTGCAGTTTGTCAATGGAGTACGCAGTACCCGGACCGGTTTCCATGGAAATCAGCGAACCGTTGATACGTTCCGGAATGGTTCCTTTGTAGGGTTCGTAAGCTTTGAAGCGGTGCGTCATGATGGCTTCACCCTGCGTTGCGGTAAGGATATTGCTCCGCAGGCCGATGATGCCACGCGACGGGATATTGAATTCCAGGTGTTGCAGATCGCCCTTGGGTTCCATGATCACCAGTTCGCCTTTGCGCTGGGAAGCCAGCTCGATCACTTTGCCGGCACTTTCTTCAGGTACGTCAACAACCATCAATTCGATCGGTTCGTGGCGGATGCCGTCGATTTCCTTGAAAAGAACCTGTGGCTGACCCACCTGCAATTCATAGCCTTCGCGGCGCATGGTTTCGATCAGTACCGACAAGTGCAGAATGCCCCGTCCGAATACCAGGAAGCGGTCTTCGCTGTCCGTTGATTCCACCCGCAAAGCCAGGTTTTTTTCTATTTCCTTGTAAAGGCGGTCACGCAGGTGACGGGAAGTTACAAACTTGCCATCGCGGCCGTAGAAAGGCGAGTTGTTGATGGTGAACAACATGCTCATCGTGGGCTCGTCCACCGAAATCCGTGGCAAAGCTTCTGGTTTTTCCACATCGGCAACCGTGTCGCCGATTTCGAAGTCTTCCAGTCCGATCAGGGCGCAGATATCGCCGGCACTTACCTGAGATACCTTCACACGACCCAACCCTTCGAATACCTGAAGTTCCTTCAGTCTCAGTTTCTTGATGGAGCCGTCTGATTTGATCAGGGCTACCTGTGTATTTTCTTTCAGCGTTCCGCGGTGTACGCGACCAATCGCGATCCGGCCTACGAACGAAGAAAAGTCAAGTGAGGTTACCTGCAATTGGGCGGGACCTTCCAGGGCCGGAGGTGCGGGGATGTATTTGACAATGGAATCCAGCAGGGCAGTGATGTCCGTAGTAGGCGTTTTCCAGTCGTAGCCCATCCAGTTTTGTTTCGCCGAACCGTACACGGTCGGGAAATCCAGCTGCTCTTCGGTGGCTCCCAGGTTGAACATCAGATCGAACACCGCTTCGTGCACTTCGTCGGGACGGCAGTTCTCCTTGTCAACTTTATTGACAACCACAATCGGTTTCAGGCCCAGTTCGAGGGCTTTGTTCAATACGAAACGGGTTTGCGGCATCGGTCCTTCAAACGCGTCAACCAGCAGCAACACGCCGTCGGCCATTTTCAGAACACGCTCTACCTCGCCACCGAAGTCGGAGTGACCAGGGGTATCTATGATGTTGATTTTTATGTCTTTGTAACGGATGGATACGTTTTTGGATACAATGGTAATACCACGTTCCCGCTCTAGTTCGTTGTTGTCCAGAATCAGATCGTTAAACTCCTGATTGTCGCGGAAAAGTTTAGCAGCGTGGATCATCTTGTCCACCAACGTTGTTTTTCCGTGGTCAACGTGGGCAATAATCGCAATGTTTCTGATGTTTTGCATGGGATTTGGGCTATTGGCACTCAGCTTTTAGCAATAGATTTTTATTTAGCCCGCAAAATTACCAAAAAAATACCAGAATTCCTTGCTTCGTGTATTATTTAATTGTAAAACATGGCGAAAAAATAGTATAGCCGGAAAAGCCCCAACCCGACCGCCTGAACTTTGCCGTCAGGTTACGGTTTGCGGGCATCGGCCAGGCTGAGGATTTTGCCGTCGGAATAGGCGCAAAGGTAGATTTCCTGCTGTTCGTCTTCGCCAAATGCCGATATGGTTCCGGGCAGTTTGAACAGCAATGTGTTTTGCGCGGGTTTGCCATTTTCGTATGCCAAAGCCCATACCCGGCCGCTGGCATAGTCGGCATAAATGTATTTGCCTTGCAGTTCAGGTAGTTTTTTGCCGCGGTACACGTAGCCGCCGGTCACCGAAATGTCGCCGTTGGTGTGACTGTACTGGAATACCGGATCGGTCATGCCTTTTTCGATGCAATTGTTCTTGGGGTCATAACACTCGCCGGCCTCCTTGACCCGCCAGCCGTAATTGCCGCCTTTTTCGACAATGTCGATCTCTTCCAGTGCGTTCTGCCCCACATCGCCAACCCAGATACGGCCGGTTTGCTTGTCGAAACTGAAACGCCACGGATTGCGCAAGCCGTACGCAAAGATTTCGGGACGGGTCGTGCTTTCCTTGACAAACGGATTGTCTTCCGGAATACTGTAAGGCAAGCCGTTGGCTGCTTTGTTTACGTCGATGCGCAGGAGCTTGCCCAGCAGGGAGCCCTTGTTTTGCCCGTTGTTTTGCGGATCGCCGGCGCTGCCGCCGTCACCTGTCGAAATGTACAGATACCCATCCGGGCCAAAGGCCACTTTGCCGCCGTTATGATTAGCATACGGCTGACGGAAGGAAAGCAAAACTTCTTCGCTGTCGGGATCCGCCTGGTCGGGATTGGTTTTGCTCACACGGAAACGCGACACAATGGTGCGCAACGGTGCGGCCACCGTATAATTCACATAAAAAAAACCGTTTTTGGCAAAATCCGGATGAAAGGCCAGGCCGAGCAGCCCCAACTCACCGCCGGAACGTACTTTGGAGGCAATGTCGAGGAAGGAAGTGCTACGGGACTCCTCTTTCCGGAACATCCGGATCACACCACGTTGCTCCAGCACGAAATACCGGCCGGAGTTGTCGCCGGCATGGGTAAATTCAACCGGACTGTCGAAAGACAAGTTTGGAAAAGCATCGACTGTTGTGAAGCGTGTTTGAGGTTTGGGTTCGTAACGGGCGGGAGCCGGCACAGCGGTACGGCTCGCCAGCCATGCGCCCAGGGTCAGGCCCAGTGCAATCGCCAGCAAGGCAAAAGCCGTGATTCTCAATGTCGCACCCATCAGAGGTTGTGTGGCAGAGGCCATAAAGGTAGTGTGTAAGAAAATCGTTCAGTAATGCATGAATGATAAGAAATAACAGCTGGTTCCGGCAGTTTGAAAGCCGATGGTTTGATTTGTCGGTTGCGGCCGGCAGGTAGCGCCAACCCCAACCGACGGAAACAACGGCTAGCTGTGCAGGCTCCGGCGGGTGCGGGTCCGATGCACCCACATGTAGGTAGCCAGGCCCGCCAGCAGGGCACCGCCGATCATGGCAAGCGTGCGTGGCAACGGATCGGCTACGGCCGGTGGTACATAATCGACACCGGTTTCGCTGAAGCGTGCCGCCTCGGTTACATACCGACCTTTGGCTGGCAGCGCTTCTGCCGAAAAGTTATCGGCCAGATGCTGCAAGGCTTGCAGCATGAAAGAGCCTTGCATGGGCAGTCCGTGTCCAGTCGCCACGATGCTGGGCTCCAGCCTGGCCAGTTCTTCCACCGACCGGCGTGCGGCCTCCCAGTCTTGCGTGAAATACGCCGGTGGTCGGTGTACTTCCTGTTTTTTCGTAAAGGCAGCGGCCCAGAACGACTCCTGGTTGGTTGTCACAAAGGCATCGCCGACAATCAGCACACGGTCCTGGTCCCGGAAAAAAGACACATGCCCTGGCGCATGACCCGGCGTATGAATGACCCGCCAGCCAGGCAGGATATCCAGTTGTCCGTCAGCAGGGTATGGCTTTACGCGGTCACCCAGGTTAATAGGCTTCGTTGGGAAAAGACGGGCCATCTCGGTCATGAAGCCGCCGCCAACGGTCGGGTCGGGCGGGGGGTAGCTGGCCTTGCCAGTCAGGTAAGGCATTTCCAGCGGATGGGCGTATACGGGCACGTCCCATTCTTTCAGCAAAGCTTCCAATGAGCCGACATGGTCAAAATGTCCGTGCGTGAGCAGAATGGCCTGCGGCCTGGCTCCATCGCCAAAACAAACCTCCGCTGCTTTTTTGATGCGTTTGGCATTTCCCGGCAGTCCGGTATCTACCAGCACCCAGTTATCTTTGGTGCCCACCAGGTAAGCGTTGACAATGAGGATGGGTATGCCCACTACTCCGGGGGCTACGGGTTTCAATGAACCCCATTGGGGTGGTTTGGTCATCGTTTTTGTTTCCATAGGACAAAAGTTGAAGTGTGTTGTTAACAAACGTTACCGGCCGGCAAAAGTTACAAGCGGCTGACAATCAGTTGTTCCACTAAATTTTTTATACCGGTGACCCGGGTTCAAAAAACAGGGGTAAACCTAGTGTGGGTAAAAAAGTATGCCTCTTGCCACGGTGCGTACGAAGTTGAGCTGAAAATAGTATCTTTGGCGAGGCAAAAACCGGTTGGTTTGGGTTAGCGGGAGTAGCAGAGGGGTTTTGCTGGTTGAACAGGTATTATTTTCTAAATCCTGAGCCGTGGCTGTACAGACCCACCTTCACACTGTACTTTTATTTTTTATGTCCATAAACGTTTCTCATTTTACGAAAATCTACGGCGAACAACGCGCTGTCAATGATATTTCGTTCCAGACCCAACCGGGGCAAATTGTCGGGTTTCTGGGGCCCAACGGGGCCGGAAAGTCCACGACCATGAAAACCATTACCTGCTACCTGCCACCCACGGAGGGGAGCATTACGGTGTGCGGGTACGATGTGTTGCAGCACCCGATGGAGGTACGGCGCAACATCGGTTACTTGCCCGAACACAATCCGCTCTACCTGGACATGTATGTAAAGGAGTACCTGCAATTCATTGGTTCGCTGCACGGGCTGAGCGGAAAGACACTTTCACAGCGGATCGGCCAGATGGTCGAGTTGTGCGGACTGACGCGGGAGCAGAAAAAGAAGATCGGTTCCTTGTCCAAAGGCTACCGGCAGCGGGTAGGGTTGGCCCAGGCCCTGATTCATGACCCGCAGGTACTGATTCTCGACGAGCCAACCACTGGCCTGGATCCCAACCAGATTGTGGAGATACGGCAAGTGATCAAAGATGCCGGTCAGCAGAAAACGGTGATTTTCTCGACGCACATCATGCAGGAAGTAGAAGCCATCTGCGACCGGGTGATTATCATCAATCTGGGCAAGATTGTGGCCGACAGCACGGTAAAAGATTTGCAGTCGCAGCGGCAGGGGGCCGTGCGAATCACAGTAGAGTTTGGTTCGGCTGTGGACACGCAACACATCTCCGGTCTTCCCGGCGTGCAGTCGGTACAGCAGCGTACGGAGAATGCCTACGAGATCCTGACCGATGGAACCAGCGATGTAAGGGCAGCTGTGTTTCAACTGGCGGCCCAGCAAAACTGGCCGCTGCTTGGCCTGAAGCAGGAAGAGAATACACTGGAAGATGTATTCCGTCAGCTGACAAAGTAAGCCTGTCTGTTTCAGTATTGTAAAAGAGAGCATCCGGGTGTTGCAAAATAGTATCTCCCGCAAAACCAAAAAGGGAAGGAGCAATCATTCTCGTTTCATTTCTTACCTGGTAACATCGCCCCGAATTTCTCCACTGCTTTGTTGACAACGGATGCGTAATTTGTAGCTTTTATCTACTGGTTATGCATCCGTTTTTCTTGTCTTTTTACAAACAACTTGTTTTGTCATTTGTATTCCTGCTTGCCTTGCAACAAGTGGCAGCCCAGCAGACTGTTCCCGAATCCGTACGAGGCAACTGGCTCAAAACCGATGGTAGCAACGAATGGGTGCTGGGACTGTACGCCGGTCACGCGGTGTACAAAAACCAGTTTTGGGAAGCAACAGACATTCGTGAAAAATCAGCGAATCAGTTTTCCGTCCAGCTTCGCAATGCATCGCAACAGGTAACAGTGCATGTGAAAACAGAGGACAATACGGTATGGATCAAAGAAGGGGCAGGCAAAACGATTGCGTTGCGCAAAACCCGGACGGTGAATACCCGGTACAAACACCGCGACAAATCCTTTCGCATGCCCCTGCTTCGCCGGGGTACGGTTCACCTGAAAGGTGTGTTTTTGGGCTTTCGTTCATACACCAATTTCCGTGGTGAGAAAAAGGAGTCGCATCACGAACCGTTCGTGATGATTGCCGTGCCGGATGAATACAACGGTACACGTCGGTACTATTCGGCGGGAATGGACACCCATGGGCGTTTTGACGTCGCTTTTCCGGTTACGCATGCGGTGTGGGTTACCATTCAGTCGGGCGATAATCGAAGGCAGGTTTTTGTGGAACCCGACGATGACCTGCTGGTTGCCATTGACAACAGCCTGGACATCAGCGCCAAAAACAAAAACCTGGAACAGGTGCCCCAGCAGTTTAGCACCATGGGTAGCAACGCTGCCTTTAATAACGATTATCATTTGTATCGTGCCATGGTAGACAAACAGCCCTGGGAAGACTATTTGTCAACCTATGAGTTAAGCAAATGGCAACTCTTCGGGACCTACTACGAAATGCGAACCACCGCGCTGAAAAAGCTCAACGAATTTTGCCAGACGCACCATAGTTGCCCCAAATTCAAGGTGTTTGAAGAGGCCAGCCTGAACTACGGAATTGCCAGCAAAGTGACCCGCGACCTGAACGGCACATTCCGGAAGGAACGTTTGCAACGCGACGATCTGAAGGAAGTCATGCAGGAATTTTCGCTTATCCACCCGCTGGCAAGAATCCTGCCTGCGTATGCCGACTATGCGAATGCGTTGCTGAGTGTAATCCGGTACAACTGGTACAATGGGTCGGGCCTGGAGGAGATACAGCCAACGGCTCGTGCCGTGGCAGATGTCGAGAAGGGACGATTGGTGCTGGCGGAAAAGGAAAAAAGCCTGTTTCTGTCCATTTACAAAGATCGGAACTGGCGTGTAATCGATAGTTTGCACCGGGCGGATGCCGTCTACACCCAGCAGGTGAGTGAGCGTTTTAATCAAATCATCAACTCATACCACGCCTTGTGCGACGACCAACGCCAGTACGAAATTGCCAAACGTGAAATTCCGGCTTCGGAGGCACGTTTCCAGGCTTCCTTGCGGCATCTGATCGCCAATAGTATAGAAGAACAAAGTCCCCGCAGCAGGATTGACTCGGCCCGTCTGGCAATGTTTCAGCAATATCATGCGGAGGCAGACAAGCTTGACCTGGAGCTGTTGGTGGAGGCCAACAACCGATTCGGCCAACGGCTGGCTCAGCTTGAACCGGCAGCGGGTACACGTAGGGCTTTTGGAGAAAAATCCCGGGAACGCATACCTCCGTACTTCACCTATACTGATAAGGACGAAACCTTTGAAGAACTCATCAAAAGTTTTGGAAAAACGGTTTTTATCCAATCTTACTCGCATTATTACCAGTCTGAACATGTCCATGCTCGTCTGATTCTGAATCAACGGCTCCTGGAACATTTCAAGGGGCAAAACTTTGTGCTCCTGAATATGGTCAGAAACACCAGCAAATCGGAACGGGACCAATGGTTTACGGCGTATGCGCTGGCGTTTGATTCGTATGGGCAGTTACAGAATTCGTACGCCTTTGATGCGGAGCAGGTCAAATTGTATTTCGATCAATACTACAGCCAGAATGACGTACCCAATATTATCGTCTTTGATAAGAATGGGCAGTTGCACCGTTCGCAGGCAGAGAGCAACGAAACAAACATCATCCGTGAGATTGAGAAAGTGATGCGTGGCGAAGGCAACTTTGTCCATCGTCCGGTAGAGGGTTTTCTGTATGGCGAATGGTACCTGGCGCCGCACCCTGCCACGAAGACAAGTCTGATCTTATCACGCCAGCCGGTGGCCGGTACTGCAACCAACAAGATCCGATTCCTGGAAAATGGCAAGATTGAAACCACCATCCAGTCGGACGAGGTTCTCCAAAAACTAAATGCATTTACCCGCTGGCGCTACATACAGAGCAAGAGGCGCGTACTTGTATACAATCCGGAAACGGCGTTGAATGGCAAAAGATCTGATGCCAGCAAAGCGTACAAAATCTCGCCGCTGGACCGGGAATCCATCCTGCTGCAAGAAGAAAAATAGACTGTTCCTGTAGTCGGCCACGAGGTTTTTAATTTACAAGGATAGTATTTCGGTAACAAGGTTTGTTCGGCGACATAACCGAAGTGACCGGGCTTATCACCAATGTGTGATAAGAGCCTATGCTTATCACACATTGGTGATAAGTAGCCGCAGTCTCACTTGTGGTCTAAAAATGCAGTGAACAGACATATGTCAGAAACGAAACAGCCAGGACAACTTGGCGCGTAAGTTATCCTGGCTGTTGAAAATTGCTGGTCAAATTAGTTTACCGGGGTAAGGTTGGTTTTTGCTGTGAAAACGATACTGTTTTCTCAGTTGGCCGGTGCAAAATTTACCGGAAGCATGTAGTAGGACCGAACAATCTTTCCCCGCTGATGGGCTGGTTTCCAGGTTGGCATGGATTTGATCACCCGGACAGCTTCCTCGTCGCAGCCGTGACCCAGGCTTTTGACAACCTGCACTTCCGAAATGCTGCCGTCTTTTTCAACCAGAAACTTGGCATACACCTTGCCGGTCACGTTTGCTTTTTTGGCTGTTTTGGGATATTTCAGGCTATTGCCCAAGAACAGGTTCATGGCCGAAACCCCACCGGGAAATTCCGCCGGCATCTCAACCACGGTATACACGCGGTCTTCGTCTACGGCCGGTACCGATGCTTCTGCTGGGGGGGCAACTTCCAGTATGGAAACGTCTTCTGCAATACCAACTTCGGTTGCTACTTCGGGTTCTTTTTCTTTGGGGGCTTCCGGTTTGGGCTTGCCCTCAGTGCCTTTGGTTTTTGACGGGGCAGAAGAGGGTTTGGCTGATTTGCCCTTTTGCTGAGCCGACACGGAAACGCATAAAAACAGCGCCAGGAGTAACGCACTAAGATGAGTTATATTTTTTCGCATAGCTGTAAAAGTTTAAGTTGAGACTACAAAAATACGATAGTCGGGAAACGTAAGTTTTACCATTCCTGCAGAAATCTTACCCTACGAATGAATTGCGGTTTTTAGGAATTTTTTCCCAACTTTGCTACTGATTTGTACCCACTTTCTGCTATACGCATGTTTACGATACTACGCAAGGAGATCAACAGTTTTCTCAATTCCCTGATTGCCTACCTGATTATGATTATTTTCCTGACAGGCATCGGCATGTTCATCTGGGTGTTCCCCGATACCAACGTGCTCGACTATGGTTTCGCGGATTTATCCACCTTGTTTTCACTGGCTCCATACGTATTCATGTTTCTGATTCCGGCCGTAACCATGCGGTCGTTTGCAGAGGAGAAAAAAGGGGGTACCATGGAATTGCTGCTGACCCGTCCGCTGACCGACTGGGACATTATTCTGGGAAAATATTTTGCCTGCTTCCTGTTGATTGTCGTGACGCTGCTGCCTACGCTGATTTATTATTTCAGCGTATACTATTTGGGCAATCCGCAAGGCAACATCGACTCGGCGGGTGTGACGGGTTCGTATATTGGATTGCTGTTACTGGCGGCGGTGTTTACGGCCATTGGCATTTTTGCCTCCAGCGTCAGCGAAAACCAGATTGTCTCCTTCATCATTGCCGCATTTTTGTGTTTTGTGCTTTTTGCCGGTTTCAGTTCGATTTCCTCGCTTACGTCCGGCGGCGACCTGGCGTATTACCTGAACCAACTGGGCTTGGATTACCACTACCAGGCCCTGAGCAAAGGACTGATCGATTCACGCAACGTCATCTATTTCCTCAGTGCCATCATGGTGATGCTGATGGCTACCCGTCTGGTGCTGGCCAGCCGCAAGTGGTAGTTCCACCTTCTCTGTCAGTTGACAACTGCTGTCAACTGATCTTGCCGGTCTTGGTGTTTTTTCGGATACTATTTTCCTGCTTGTGCTCTTTTGCCAATGCCTGGCAGATAAGATTGTGTCATGTGTGATCAGAATAGTGCAATTGGTTAAAGGTTATGTCATAAATTGATAATATCGTACTAACGGAATACAACTTAATCTTAAAATATTGCAGATGTTATTTCACTTAAACTTCATCTGTAATATGAAATGTACCTTTTTAAAACGAGCACACGTAAGCCTGATGGCTTTCCTCTTCATTGTTTTTCTGTCTTCCTGTAAGAAAGAAGAGATTACGCAAACTCCTGAAAGCTCCAAAAACCCTTCGTCCAGTGCACGTGCCAGCGGCTTGCTTGGCAATGGTGTCAACATTCAGCCTTCGTATTACAATAATGGAACCGGAAACATAGGTGATATAGGCTGGGATAATATGAAAACGTATACTAAAATTAAAGTGGTGCGTATTGAGATTGAGCCTGACAAGGTGACACAAGGGGCAAGGTGGATAAGAGAGGCGGTAGATAATGGTTTTCAGGTAATTGCTACCTATCACGAATCAGACAGGTTAGGTCAGACCAATGATGAATTAGAAAAAGCTGCTGACTGGTGGGTAACTAATTACAACACACTTACCACCAATCGGACCAAGAGAATCATCATCAATATTATCAACGAATGGGGAGGCAAAGAAATTTCGGCGTCTGAGTATGCCAGACGTTACAATGCCGCTATTAATCGAGTACGAACCGGCGTTAGTTATTCTGGCCTGATGGTGGTTGATCTTCCCGGATATGGGCAGGGAGCCAGAGTAGCCGCTGAAGCCATTCGCTCTCATGGATTAACAACATCTAATATCATTTTTTCCGCTCACATTTATCAGAATGCGTACGATGAAGGTCGGGGCTGGTTTAGTACTGCCTCTATTGATGACCTGGACAACACAGGTGCGCGCTGCATGGTAGGAGAATTTGGCGTAAGATACATGGCCAATGCAACAGGTACCGATCTCAGAAGGGAGCAAAACAATACAGTATACGTATACAGAGTAGATCCAACTCCCATCCCGAATGTGGGTAGTGCTCAAAATTACATTAACACTATGATCAATCATGCCAAGAGCAAAGGTTGGTCAGTGTTGGGTTGGGCCTGGAATGGTGATGGTATTGGTATGAATATGGTCTATCCGGACTGGTCTAAGCCCAGTGGCATCAACAATATGGCGGATACCCGGATTACCGACTGGAATGCCATTAACTATGTTAAAGCAGAAAATACCGGAACAAGTATTACACGATCAAATTACTTCAAGACTATTTATGACTTGCTCTGATCACCAGTTCTGATGTCTATGGGCTACAAGAGAATGCGAAAACCGCCTTCTCTTGTGGTTTTAGTTGGCTGCGAAAAAATAGTATCTTCCCAAAAGGCAAAACCTGGCCTTTACCGCTGTACAAAATACCCCACCAAACCTGCCATCGCACTTACGCCAATCCAGGCAATCATGTTTGCTTTGAAACGATGCAAGGCAACCACTGAGATGATCACCCAGGCCAGGGCCCAGTAATTTGCCTGTGCCAATGTGCCGGTGGGAATGATTACCGCCTTTGCCAGATAGATCGTCAGGTTAAGCACCACGCCCACCACGGCAGCAGTGACAAACCCCAGCAACTGCCGGATTCGCGGGTTTTGCTGGGTTTGCTCAATGATGGGAGCTCCGGCAAAGATGAAAAAGAAGCAAGGCAGGAAGGTGTAATACGTGGTTGTTACCAGCCCCAGCGAGGCCATTGCCAGCGAGTTTCCGAACTGATGGTAGCCCGCCATAAAACCCACAAACGCCAGTACCATGATCAGCGGACCGGGCGTGGTTTCGCCCAGTGCCAGTCCGTCAATCATCTCCAGTTGGGATAGCCAATGCAGTTTCTCCACACTTACCTGAGCCACATACGGCAGTACCGCATACGCACCTCCGAAGGTAACAAACGCCGCTTGTGAGAAAAATACGGTCAACTGTCGCCAGAAACCAAAATCAGGGCTGAAGGCATAGAACAATCCGAACGGTAAAACCCAGAGCAGCACAAAGACTGCCACTTGCCGGGCCAGTCTCGAAAAGCGAAAACCGGAATCGGCCAGTTGGAAATCGCGGTTGATGTAATACTGGCTTTCGTCGTCTGCTTTCTGGGTTTTCTGCTTTTCAACGGACGATTGAAAAATCTGCGGAAAAAAACGTTGTGCCAGCAATGCCAGTACCAGCGTAACCAGAATGATGTACGGGAACGGAATGTTGAAAAAGAAAATGCTGACAAAAGCAGCTGCCGCAATCACGTAATGAAAAACTGTATGCAGCGATTTCTTGCCGATTTTGATCAATGCCAGAATCACAATGGCAATGACCGCAGGTTTTAGGCCCGCAAACAAGGCATAGACCCAGGGCAGGTTGCCAAAGATGACATATACGGCACTGAGTGCAAGTAGAATGAACATAGACGGTAATACAAACAACAGACCTGCCACCAGCCCGCCCCGTGTGCCGTGCAACAGCCAGCCGATGTACACCGCCAGCTGCTGCGCTTCCGGGCCGGGAAGCAGCATGCAATAATTCAACGCGTGCAAAAACCGGCTTTCACTGATCCATTTTTTCTGATCCACCAGGTACTGATGCATGATGGCAATCTGCCCGGCCGGACCGCCAAAGCTGATCCAACCCAATTTGAACCAGAATTGCAATGCTTCGGAAAAAGTTGGTTTTTGTGCAGTCATAACTAACGGGTTAAAATGAACATTCGAGACCAAATGCACTGATCGGGACAGCAGGCTGGTACTATTTTTGTGCCCATTACAAATGTAAGAATTTAATCTATATTAATATTATAGAGATAATAGGAAATTAAAAATTTCTTCTTACCTTTGTTGCGTAAAGCTGACAAAATCAGTTGACGGTTTTTTTAACAAACATGAGAAATAGTATGCTGACCAACATCAAAACCCTGCCCTTTGGTTATCTGTGTATGGAAACCCTTTCACCTTCCTTCCGTCGATGTTGTTGACAGTCACTGTGTGGGCCTGCCAATGGTGGCCGTTTGTGTTTCTTAAGTTAACTCATTTACTTTTCATTCGAAGCTATATTTTATGAACTCATATATCAATGCCCAATCCGTTCCTTTCATTGCTGAATTCGATCCTGAATTTGAATACGAAATCTCAATTGCCGACTATGTGCCGCGCCGCGGTGGTGACAACCGTTTCATACGCAAGCCATTGGCCATTGGTGACAAAGTGCCGGCGGTTGAGCTAAGCCGTGAGGCAGGTGTGTGGCAGCGTCTGCCCAGCCATCTGTTTGGTGCGCAAGTCATTACATTGCACGATCTGGCCGATTACAAGCCGTTGGTCATCAGCTTTTATTCGCCCGAATGGGGACAGTACAGCAAGCAGCACCTGGAACTGCTGGACAAATCACACCAGAAGATTGCCGGGTTAGGCGGACAACTACTGGTATTGACTTCGCTGCCAGCCGATCAGATTCCGGATTTGGTTCGCACGCAGGGTTTGCAATTCAATCTGGTGCACGATACGGATAACCAGATAGCTGAGCAGTTGGGTGTGTACTCAAAAATACATCCGTTGTGGCAGCTGGTGGCCGGTGTAGATGCCGATGTGTCTTTTCCGGCAACCTTTGCGGTTGCGCAAAACGGAGCGGTGGTGTATGACTTTGTCAGCGAGGACCTGGAAAGTTTCTTTCAGGTGCGCGATGTTCTGACTGCGGTTTACAGTGTAAAGGATATTCGCCAGATTGCGTAAATAACCTGTTTCAAAGGACAAAAAAAGGAAGCTGTGCAGGCTTCCTTTTTTTGTTGGTCCTCACCCTTCTTTGTGGCGCAAGTCCAGGTTATGAAAATAAAAGATCCGCAGCGTGTGCAAGCTGCGGTAACGGTTGCCGGCAGCCAGTTGCTGAAACAGGTTCATGTACCCAAACTGCAGGTTGTCGTGGGCGTTGATCTGGTAGGCAAAGCCAGCAAAGAAACGGTTCTGGTCAAAATAATTGTAGGTAATTTCTTTGCCGAAGTTGATGTGTATTTCATCATTGCATACCAGTGCCAGGGTACCTGGCTCAAATCCTTTTTTGCTCAATGGATACGAAAACATCAGGTTGTAGCGCAGCCGGTAATTGAAGCTATACCCTTCGGCCAGTTCATCGTCGTTTTTGATTTTCCGGCGAAACCGCTCTTCCAGCCGTATCCACTGCATGGTGCGGGCTCGGGTATATTTGGTGTGCCATTGGAGTTGCTGCCAGGGCCGGTGCTCGGGCTGGGAGATGTTTTTGTGATTGTCCGCCGGAAAATGATTGACAAAGGCATAGCCAACCGTAAACTTTGTGTTATCTGCCAGGTAATAAGTGCCACCAACGCGAAAAATGGCTTGCGAAAAGCCGCTGACCAAATCCTCTTTGGTGCGTAAGTGAAGGTCGGTCCAGGTACCCAGTTTGTTGGTCCAGCGGGTCTGGTTCATATAGCCCAGCCAGATTTGGCCAATGTGTGTGGTTTGCTTGGCAGCCGGTGTCTGGGCTTGAGCGAAAGCCGAAAGCACAAAAAGAAAATAGTATAGTTTTGTACGCATACATTCAACGTATCAGAGGAATAAAATCCGTTAAATAGTTACAATATTACGAACTACCGACAGCAAATGATAGAACAAAAATAACTTTTGGAACGAATCCTTCTTTTTGCTGCCAGATGAGAGTTCTTTCCGGCAGAAGCACTTGCAGAAATGTAACGGTAATCTTTTAAACCCTGGCTATAGCCGGGCCGTCTGCTGAGCAGGTAGTAAAATCAGGCAGTCACATAGCTACTATTCGGTATCGTACAAAAGCCTCGGTCACAATGGGCTTTCCGCACTTTTGGAACGGAGGTTTTGCGTTTTCCAATCATACTATTTTTCTCTCCCAAATGCGGTCAGTAGTCGAAATGTCGGAAAGGCCCAGCACTCCAGAGTCACGCACACAAACCTTGCCTATAACACAAAAGCGCAAAACCGGTTCGATCTTGCGCTTCGCGTTACAAAACAGTATGCAATTAAAAAGAATAGCGTAGCGTTACTCCGTACATGCGCGGGTCTCCCAGCACACCAGCATAATGACCCGCATTGCCTGCGGCGGGCAACAATTGTTCAAAGTAATCTTTGTCAAGCAGATTGCGTGCCCACAGAATGATAGATATTCCTTCGGATGCACGGTAGCCGATCCTGCCATTCAGCAAAACGTATCCGTCAATATTCAGGTATTTTGAAGGGGATGGACTCGACGAAAATGAAGAGCGGAAATAGCCATCGAATGCAAGAAAGAACTTGCCCTGCTGAGCAAAAAATTTCTTTGAGTCTGACGTGAGTTCACCACCAAGCGAACCAGCCCATTTGGAGATACCGGGTAACTGGCTTCCTGAGATATCCTTGAAGGCCGACTCACCACCGGTTTCTTCCAATGGAACGGGTGCATTTTTGAAAGAAACATATTTTCCGTCTGTATAGGCAAGAGCACCATAAAATGAAAGATTCTTGTTGAGGCGGACATTTCCATCCAGTTCAACACCCACCACCCGAACCCGCTCCGCATTGGCAAGGTATCCGCGGTTTACACCCACTTCGGCAGTTTGCACCTGTGTCTGAAAATCTTTGATGTCAGTGGTATGCAGCACCAGATTCAGTGTGGAGTTTTGGGTAGGTGTCGTTTTGATGCCTATTTCCGCATGACTTACATATTCAGGCTTGATGCGGGCAAGGTCAATCAGCACTTGTCCGTTAGCGGTAGGCAAGCCGCCCAGATTGACACCAACAGGCTTGTAGCTTGTTGAGTAGGTAGCAAAGGTATGTATACTTTTGGAAGGCTTGTACGTCAGCGTCAGCTGGCCTGAAAAATTGGATTCATCCACATCGGCAGCAAACGCTTGATCGGTATACACCAGGCGTTTCAGGGCAATCAGGCTTGGATCGTCGGTTTGCAACCCACCGTACGTCTGGCGGTTGAAGTTCACTTCCTTCTGATCGTAGTTGAACCGGATTCCTGGCAGTACATGCAAATGTTTGGTAATGGCCCAGTCGATCTGCCCGAAGACTGCCGCACCAAAAGTCTTGAGACTTGAGGTAGTACGGATGCCATACCCATCAAGCAAACCGGGTGTTTGCCATTTTTCACTCGTAGTGCTTTGCGAAAAACGCCACTGTGCCGCGCCTGACTCCTCAATATGAACCGGATCGGTTTTCAAATCCTGGTCAATCAAAAATGCACCCACGACACCGCTAAGCCGCGAAGACAATTCGCCTGCATAGCGCACTTCCTGGGTCCATTGCTGATGCTTCGATGTGGCTTGGGACAAAGACAATACAGGCAATCCGGTAAAGTCCCGATCATTGGATGGATCCCAGTTCCAGTACCGCCAGGCCGTGGTGGAGGTGAGTGTCCCGGGACCTACCTTGGCTTCTACATTCAGAGACACACCACCCAGTTCGTTACCTGATCGCCACGGAGTGTCATGATCAACGATGCGGTCAAAGGGGTTACGGCTGGGCAACTGATAATTTAAGTCGGCAATGATTTGTTCAAACTGACGATACGCCGCCCGCTTGGTAGGGGCTACTCCGGCAAATACCTGCGCATACCCATTCGGATTCTGGTCGGTGGCATCCGCTGCCAGCGTGACTCTGAGGTTCTCATTGGGGGTAAACAGTAACTGGCCCCGAATGCCCAGGTTGTTCAAATCGTTGATGTGTTGCTGGGTCCGGACGTTATACAACACCCCGTCGCGTTGCGTTCCGGAAAACGACAACCGACCGGCAAATTTTTTGCTAAGGGCACCCGTAACAGAGGCTTTTGCCTGAACAAAGCCATAATTGCCATAGCTTACTTCCAATGTCGCGCCCGGCTTGAAACTAGGTGCACGCGTGGTAATATTAAAGGCGCCGGCCGTTGTGTTTTTACCAAAAAGCGTTCCTTGCGGCCCGCGTAATACTTCAATCTGCTCAATGTCAATAAAGTCGAGTGTGGTTGCTGCCGGACGGGCGTAGTACACATCGTCTACATAAAAGCCCACCCCCGGATCAATACCGTCGTTGGTGAGCCCGAATGTGGAACCAAGCCCCCGGATATTGAGCGTAGTATTCCGCGGATTGGATGAATACAGTTGTACGGTAGGAACAATTTCTTTTACACGGTTTACATTAAAAGCACCCGCATCCTCAACAAAAGAGCCACTGACTACCGAAATAGGTATCGGGATTTCCTGGGCAACTTCTTTCCGCCTTCTGGAAGTAACTACAACTTCATCCAGTACATTCTCATCCACCAGAATTATATCCAAAGGGTTGTTCGGTAACCCGGAAATCTGGAGTTCTCTCATTTTATAACCTACATAACTAACCTGTATCGTAATCGGAAATCCGTTGCGTGCCAAAACACTGAATTGGCCGCTGGTATCTGTGACGGCGTAGACAGCGGTACCTTTTATGGCTACATTGGCTCCTGCTACTGGTATGCCATTGCCATCTCTCACTATGCCTGTTACATTACTCTGGGCAAAAACTATTTCGGCCCAAAGAAAGAATACTAAAACGAATGGTACTACTTTTTTCATTGCATGCTGTGGTTAGGTTTGAATTGTTGTTAAGCTTTCCAAGGTTGCTAGTTCACATTGATCAGAAACGAGCAGGAGTATGTATCCTGAAACCGGAGGGCAAATATATTAAGTAATTCTAATATTCCTATAGGTTTAGTAGAGATTAATGGAAAATTATACTTTTGTGTATGGTTTGTTCTAGAAAATCAGCCAAGGCTGAGTGGAAACAAACAGGAAGAATAAGTGGATCAGGGCTTGTCTGGCGGATCTCACAAACGACTTGCATAATTTCAGATTCGGCAGTTGTGTAAGATTTCGTTTTGTTTCAACGTTGGTAACTGTGTAAAAATTTGTAATTTACTATCGTGAAAACGGATACCCGAATGGCTATGAACGCAAGGGAGTCATAAGCAGATGGGTTTTTATTTTTGCTGAGATACTATTTTTTACCACCGTCACCTTACATTATGAAAATCAGATAGAATAATTCAGTTTATAAAGAAGTTTGATTTATGATGCGTAACGTAACGGGAAATGTGCTAATCGGGCTCGTATTACTGGCAGCGACGGGCTGCTTCAGAGGAAGCGTGATGACGGATAAGAAATTTGCCAAGCATTACAGGAATCTGCCCACCAAACCTACCTTTCATACCATACAAAACGATTCGCTGACACTGCATTATGCCAGCATAGGACCCGATACCTTACCTACACTTCTATTGATACACGGTGCACCCGGCGGCTGGCATGGATACATGAACATGCTCGATGATTCGTTGTTGCAGCGCAACTTTCACATCATTGCCGTTGACCGGTTGGGCTATGGAAAATCGCGCCGGAAAAATCAGGTGCAACGCGCCGTTACCTCCATCCAAAAACAGGCGCAAGGACTGGTGCCTTTGCTTGAGGCCATTGCCAAGCGAGGCCCAGTGATTATTGTAGGCCGTTCATACGGTGCGGCTATTGCGGCGCAACTCACCTTGTATTCGCCCGACAAAGTAAAATACCTGTGCATGGTGGCTCCCCCCATTGATCCTGCCAAAGAAAAAATATTCTGGTTTTCACGGGCAGCGCGGTATCGGGTTGTGCAGTGGTTTCTGCCCCGTTCCTTTGTGGTGGCTACTGCCGAGAAATTTGCACATGCGGCCGAATTGCGTGAGCTGGAGCCCAAGTGGGAGGCATTGAATACACCGCTTACGGTATTCCAGGGTGGCAAAGACTGGATTGCGGATCCGCTTAACCTGGATTTTGCCAAGAAGCACATCAAATGCAAAAAGGCACGGTTTGTGTTCCTGCCCGCAGCTGGTCACTTCATCACCCAGACACACGTAAACCTGGTAAAGAAGGTAGTCCTCGAAGCGGCCGGTCTTTCGGCTGGAGAGCTGGCTTCGCAGCCAGCGGAGGAATACATTGTTGAAGAAGTCAACTGATGGGCTTGGGTTTATTGTAGTAGATACCTGCCTACACTACGGCGCATATGCGTATCTGCAGGCTATTGCGCTAGAATATATCGGTAATTTTCGATATATTTGTGTATGGAACCCATTGAAGTATTCAAAGCCCTGTCCAACAAAACCCGTCTTCAGATTTTAGCCTGGCTTAAAGAGCCTGACCAACATTTTTCAGAAGAAGACTGTAACAAGATGGCTTCGCTGGGCGTGTGTGTCGGACAGATCCAGGCCAAAGCTGGCCTTACGCAATCCACTGTTTCAGAGTATCTTGCCATGCTCCAAAGGGCTGGTCTGGTTACTTCTACACGCGTAGGCCAGTGGACCTATTACAAACGCAACGAAGAGGGCATCCGGCAGCTGGAGCAATTAATTCAGAGCCAGATCTGAACCAGAATAAGCATCTGTGTGTTGAGTATTTATATCGACTTTTTCCGATATTCCTATTTGGCAATCGGAAAGACATTTCAAATACCCATACACATGAACAAAAATCCATTATTCCAGCCATTCCAGCTCAAGTCACTGAATCTGAAAAACCGGATTGTCATGGCACCCATGACCCGTTCGTTTTCACCGAATGGCATTCCCGGCGACAACGTGGCCGCCTATTACCAAAAGCGAGCCGAAGGGCAAGTGGGCCTGATTCTCTCCGAAGGGACCGTCATTGAGCGGCCCAGTTCCTCAAACGATCCCAGCATTCCGCATTTTTACGGTGAACAATCGCTGGCGGGTTGGCAAAAAGTAATCGACGATGTGCATGCGGCAGGCGGGCAAATGGGACCGCAGCTCTGGCACATGGGCGTGATGATGCCGCACCATTCGGGCTGGTTGCCACCCGTTCCCTTCGAAGGTCCGTCGGGATTGTTCAAGCCCGCAACTCCCCAAGGCAAGGCCATGACCGATGCCGACATTGCCGATACCATCGCTGCCTTCGGGCAAGCCGCGGCCAATGCCAAGAGACTTGGATTTGACTGTATCGAATTGCATGGTGCCCACGGCTACCTGATTGACCAGTTTTTCTGGCAGGGAACGAATCAGCGTACGGATTTTTACGGCGGAAAAACCATCGCCGAACGTGCCCGGTTTGGAACAGAAGTGGTAAAAGAGGTACGCCGGCAGGTGGGTGATGACTTTGCGGTGATACTGCGGCTTTCGCAGTGGAAACAACAGGAGTACACGTTCAAACTTACCCAGACGCCGCAGGAAATGGAAAGCTGGCTCACGCCGCTGGCCGATGCCGGTATAGACATTTTTCACTGCTCCCAACGCCGTTTCTGGGATTCCGAATTTGAAGGGTCGGATCTGAACTTTGCCGGCTGGGCCAAAAAACTGACTGGAAAAGCAACCATTACAGTCGGCTCAATCGGATTGAGTGGCGAATTTCTGAACGCTTTTCGTGGCGAAAGTTCCCAACCTACGGCCATTGACGACTTGCTATTCCGCCTGGACCGTGGTGACTTTGACCTGGCTGCGGTGGGTCGCGCCCTGCTGGCTGATCCGCACTGGGTTGCCAAGATTCGGGAAAACCGTACCGAAGAACTTCAGGGATTTACCAAAAACGCACTGGCGGTTTTGGTTTAAGCGAAAAAGCGGGGGTTTTGCCTTTCCAGAGGATACTATTTTCCAGATACCAGAAGGCTGAAAAGCAGAAAACTTCTTTCCGGTATCAAAGCGAGATTTCCAAAAAATAGTATCGTTCGGAAAACAAAAACCGAAATCAACCTCCAGGTTTGTTTCTATTGGATAGATGATTTGTCAATGGGTGTCTGTAACTTACAGACACCCGTTGCTGTTTATAAAAACCCTGTTCAGAAACCTTCACGAACATGACAGGTTACCAAAAACGGCACCGGTGGCCCTACCCTTGCCATGACAGTTTTTCTCTCCGTACAACCCATCCTTTCCAGCAATTACGCTCGGCTTTCTCGCAAAAAAATGGTAATTTTACATCTTCTCTCAGCAGATTGAAGCGTTACTAATTGTACCCATTGTTGTGTAGCACAACACTGTCTTGTGCTCGTTGCATGCCTGAACTATGACCAAAGAAGCTGTTCTTAAACAATATTTCGGATACGATGCTTTCCGACCGTTACAAGCCGAGATTATTGAAACCGTACTTGCCAAAAAAGATTGCCTGGTATTGATGCCTACCGGTGGCGGTAAGTCCATTTGTTACCAGGTGCCGGCCTTGGTGCAACCCGGGATTGCGGTGGTGATTTCGCCGCTGATTGCCTTGATGACCGACCAGGTGCAGGCACTGAAAGCCAACGGTGTACAAGCGGCTTTTGTGAACAGTTCGCTCACCACTGCCGAGCAGAACCAGATACTAAAAGAATGCGAATCGGGCATTCTCAAAATTCTCTACATCTCCCCGGAAAAGGTTTTTTCGAGTGGTTTTTTGCCATTCCTTCAATCGTTGCCTATCAGCCTGTTTGCTGTGGACGAGTCGCACTGCGTTTCGTTCTGGGGGCATGATTTCCGGCCCGAGTATACGCAGTTGCGAATCCTGAAAGATATTTTTCCGCAGATTCCGGTCATTGCCCTGACGGCAACTGCCGACAAAGTTACGCGCAAGGACATTCTGCAACAGCTCAATATTCCGGAGGCCAAGGTGTTTATCGCGTCATTTGACCGGCCCAACCTGAGCCTGACCGTTTTGCAGGGGCGCAACCGGATCAAGGTCATGCAGGAGTTTCTGCTCAAACACCAGAACCAATCGGGGATTGTCTATTGTCTGAGCCGGAAAACTACTGAATCCGTTGCGACCAAGCTGACCGAGCTTGGCTACCGGGCCCGGTTTTACCATGCCGGCATGAGCAGCCAGGACCGCAACGAAGTGCAGGACCAGTTCCTGAAGGATGACGTACAGATTATTGTAGCCACCATTGCCTTTGGGATGGGCATTGACAAATCGAATGTGCGTTGGGTGATCCACTACAACATGCCCAAAAACGTGGAAAACTTCTATCAGGAAATTGGTCGGGCTGGTCGTGACGGAATGCCTAGCGATACGGTGCTGTTTTACAGCTACGCTGATGTGATGATGCAGATGGAGTTTAACGAAAAGGCATCACCCGAACGGCGCGAACTGCTCAATGCCAAGCTCAAACGGATGGAGCAATATGCTACCACGGATATCTGCCGTCGGCGTATTCTGCTCAGTTATTTCAACGAAGGCATCGACCAGGATTGTGGCAATTGCGATGTTTGCAAAAACCCACGGAGTAAGTTTGACGGAACGGTACTGGCACAGAAAGCACTTTCGGGCATTGCCCGCACCGGCGAAAAAGTGCCTTTGAACTTGCTGGTTGACATTCTGCGGGGTTCGTACCGCGCCGAAGTGACGGCCAAAGGATACCAGAATCTGAAAACCTTTGGAACGGGTAAAGAACTGCGTTTTGAAGAATGGGTCGAGTACATTTACCAGATGCTCAACATGGGCATCATGGACATAGCTTACGACGAAGGCCACGTATTTAAACTCAACGAAGCCAGCTGGCAGGTGTTGAAAGAAAACCGTCAAGTGCAGTTGTCGCAATTTGTGCCGTATTCGGAACGCAAGGCACTGGAAGTGGAGACCTCAGAACCCGTCAAAACCAAACGCGAAATTATCCGTGACGAGTTGTTCGAACACCTGCGTGGTTTACGCAAGGAAATCGCCGATGCGGAAGGCGTACCGGCCTATATTGTGTTCAGCGATGCTTCCATTTCGGACATGGCGCAGAAAAAGCCGGTGACCAAAGTCGAAATGCTCAACATCACGGGTGTAGGCCAGGAGAAATTCAATCGCTACGGTGAGAGGTTCATGAATGCCATTACCAATTTTCTGGCGGGTAACAAAAGCGCCGCCCGTTTGTCAGATGTCGATACCTACCAGCTTACGTATCAACTGTATGAGCAAGGCTTGGGTATCGAAGAGATTGCCGCCAAGCGCAGCATGTCTCCCGGAACGATATTCACCCATTGCCTCAAACTCCAGCAACAAGGCCTGTCCATTGACTGGAATCAGTTTATTACCGAAGCCGAGAAAAATAGTATCCTGACCGGAGTCAAAACCCTGGGCATGCAAAAAGGCGACCGACTGGCCCCGCTGTTTGAGCACCTGGGTGGTCAATATAGTTACGAGAAAATCCGCATGGCATTGATGTTAATGAACGAAGAAGAGGTAGGTAAAAGTTGATTTTGATCCTCTAAGATGAAATTGCAATCGAAAATCGAAATTGATTTCCTGACATTCTTCAAAAGTGGAAAGTTTGATTATATCAAACTTGGACAAACCAAAGAGTGGATATTGAATAATTTTCCAGATCCTGACGATTTTGGCATAGGTAATTCAATAACCAATGCCAAAATCTGGCGTTATGGAACAATCGAATTTCATTTCGACGAATCACACAAGTTATACACGATTTATTCTGATTATATAAAAGAGCTAGTAGGGGGAGATAATATAGAACTGGATAAATGGATACTTGGTAATTACTCCAAGCTTTGCTTGTCCTATGTATTGAAGGAATTAAACAAAGCTAAAATTGATTATTGCAAAACAAGCGATTCTCTTGGTATAAAATTAAAGCTTAAAAGTGGCGTGGAATTAGGCTTTTCGGAAACCTATGATGAAGAGATAAAAGACCCCAACCAGTTACATTTATCATACTTCAGCTTCAGGACCTAAGCCATCTCAATAAACTCTTACAAGTCCCCTTTTGTAGGTGCGAACTTGGATGTCTTATCTTGTCCCATAACTTTTCTGGAAATAGAAGAAAAGCTTGCTACAAAGAGAGCCTTGTCCACTCTAATCGTGGTAAGTTGGGTAGGTGCGCTGGCCTCTTTGCCCAGCGAGGTTGGCGTGGGCCTTGCGTGGGAAGCATTGGGCAAAGTGCCCTTTTTTGGGCAAGCAAAAAAGGAACTAGCGTATGTGGAAGAACAAAGAACAGGTAGATCAGACAGTACGGTTGAAAAAACATACCATTCCCTTTGTTTCCAGAAAAGTTGTGTGACAGGATAAGACCTGGGTGTTGGCCCTTACAGGGTTTGTACTTTTTCGGGGATACTATTTTCTCAACGGGAAACTGTAAACGAGAAACGCTTACATCCATAGGTGTTTGAAGTCCTGGGCAAAGGTTGCAAACGAAATCGGGCTTCGACCCAGCAGTTGCCTGAGCCCGGGTGAATAGCCCGCCGCCTTTCCCAGTTTGGACACCGTATACAGGGCCACCATCACCAGCACAAACGACAAGGGCATTCCCTCCTTGAGCCATTTGCGCCACACAAACGCAATCACCGACGGATTCTTGTAAACCACCGTTTTGCCCGTTGCGCGGCTGATGATCTGTGCAATCTCATCGTAATCATACGCATGGTCGCCGGTGAGTTCGTAAGCCTGGTTGTAATGGTTTTCACCTTCGGCCAGTACCCGTGCACCCACTTCGCCCAGATCACGGGCATCGACAAAGTTGGTCTTGCCCTTGCCTGCCGGAATAAATATTTCGCTTCGTTCGGCAATCTCCTTGAGGTGCGTGGTAGTCAGGTTCTGCATAAAGAAGCTGGGACGCAGAAAGGTATAAGGTATCCCGCTGGCCACGATCAGCTTTTCGATCTTGTAATGCGGTGTGACGGAATTGTTTTCCACACCTTGCAATGACAGAAAAACCAGATGCTTCACCTGTGTTTGCGCGGCTATTGCAATGACGGGTTTGAAGTACTTATCTACATCCGAGAGTTGTGGCGGCCGTAACAGAAACACACTGTCAACCTGCGAAAAGGCCGCGCGTACCGTAGCCGGATCTTCAAAACTAAACGGTACAAAGGTAAGTCCGGAATAAGGCAATGCGGCTTGGGCTCTCTCCACGTTTGTAACGGCTGTGTACAACACGGTTTGGTCACTGTATTTCTCCACCAGAAACCGCAACACTTCCTGACCTACATTTCCGGTTGCCCCGGTTACCAATATCTTTCGTTTCATAAAAGTTGCGCCAGGGTTTTGATGTTTGGGCGGATACTATCTTTATGGGCAGGTTTTGCCGTACACCTGACGAAATTCACCATATTCGGGACATCTAACAAATTCCAAGGCACTTACCTTTATGTAAGTACAAAACCTATGAAACAAGACGCTTGCATTCAGCTGCGATGCCCCGTTCGCACGACCATTGAGTTGCTCAATGGCAAATGGAAGATGCTGATCATTCATCAGTTGGGTCCGGAAACACTCCGGTTCAGCGAACTGAAGCACCGCCTGAGCGACATCAGTGAAAAAATGCTGGTGCAGGAACTTAAGATACTTGCCGACAGCCAGTTGATCGAGCGGATTAATTACAATGAAGTGCCGCCACGGGTGGAATACCGGCTCACCGACACAGGCCGTGACGTGCTGCCGCTCATTGAAGCTTTCAAAGACTTTGGGCTCAAATACATGGAAGCTTCCCGCAACCATGAGCAAAAATAGTAGGCGGACCGAGGCCAAAACCTTCCTATTTTTTACGGACAAAAATCAGGTATCTGTCGTCTTTAGTGGCGTAATTAACGGAAAGGTATTCCGCTTTTTTGTCACGCTTCGCGACATGATACGAAGTTGCTTGCTGGAAGGCATCGAGCAGTTCATCTTGGGTCAATGCCAGGCTTGTCGGCATATCCGTTCGCAGACGCGTCGGGATGGATACTTTCAATGAGCCACCTGCGGAAATTTTTTGTGGGTGTATGTTTGCCACAGATGCATCATACGTTCCTTGGAACGCATTTAACCCGGTTTGTCCCGTCAGCGAACCATCTTTGAGAAATACAATCCGGGGAGCTTTGGCAAACTGAAACGTGTCCAGGTTCCAGGTCATATACGCATTATGCCAGCCAACGGCGAGGTAACGCCATTCGCCCAGAATCTCTGGCTCTTTTCTGATGATAGCATCAACAGAGAGCTGGCAACTGGTAAGCAACAAGACCAACAGTAGCAAGGAAAGGCTTTTCATGGCGCGCGTTTTAGCAGATGACCCGTGAAACACCCAAAAGGTTGCATGAAAGCTACCGGAGACTGAAGGTTTTGTTCTTTGGGAAGATACTATTTTCCAGTCCCCGGTAATGAAGCAACTATTTCTGCTTCAGTGTATTCAAATCCTCTTCATCCAGACGGATGTTGACCGCGGCAATGTTTTCTTCCAGGTGACTGACAGATGAGGTGCCCGGAATCAGCAATGTTGCGGGTGACGCTTGCAGTAACCACGCCAGGGCAATTTGTATTTCGGTTGCCCCGTGTTTTTCCGCCACTTTTTTGAGGGCTTTTTCGGCAGCCAGGTTACCGGCATCCAGCGGGTACCATGGAATGAACGCCACGTTGCGTTCTTCACACCAGGTAAGCACATCGCCCCAGCGCTGGTTGCTGAAATTGTACATGTTCTGCACCGAAACCACTTCAACCATTTTCTGGGCCTGCTGGATCTGCTCTACCGAAACTTCCGAAAGGCCGATGTGCCGGATCAGGCCTTTGTCCTGGGCGTCTTTCAGTACACCCAGCGATTCTTCCACCGGCACCTGCGGATCAAACCGGTGCAGTTGGTACAGGTCAATACGGTCAAGCTTGAGGCGTTTCAGGCTGCCTTCCAGGGCTTCTTTCAGGTGTTTGGGTTGTCCGTTGACGGGCCATTGGTTGGGACCGGTGCGGGTAAGGCCGCCCTTGGTTGCAATTATGAGGTCTTTGGCGTACGGATGCAAGGCTTCTGCAATGATTTCTTCGGAAATGTACGGACCATAACTATCGGCAGTATCGATAAAGTTGACACCCATGTCGATGGCTCTTTTCAGTACACGTACGGCTTCGGCGCGGTCTTTGGGAGGTCCCCAGATTCCGTTTCCGGTAATACGCATGGCACCGTAGCCCATTCGGTTCACGGTCAGGTCTTTGCCTAAGGTAAATGTGCCGGCTGTAGCGGCATTGATGGAAGTTGTTTCTTTCATGGCTGATGTAAGTGATTGAACAGTAATGGTAATAGATAGTAACCGAATCCGTCCGAGTTAAGTTTAATGTACCCTCGAAAAAATCAGCAAGGGTAGGTTCTGCCTTTTGCCGCTGCAGGGTTTGGTTTTACAGAAAGAGAGAAGACCTCCCTATCAAAAATTACATTTTTGCGAATGAGGGCCACCCAAGAAAAGGCATCCGACGGGTGATGGATGACGCAAACCACAGCGAATATAGCTGCGCAGAGAACATGCATAATCCCGTAATTTGATTTATACATACAGTGAATATCTTTTTAGGGTAAAATTGCTTTTGGTTTTTATTCCCCGGTTTTTTCCCGTAATTTTTTCAAAATTTTCATTCCTGCCTCTTTTCAGAGAAGCTGGGGGTTTTTAATTTTGACAACATACCTGCCGGCCAGGCTGGGATTCTGTTTCAAGTCTATACCTTAGTTTGCCTTAACCACGCCTACATTCAACATTCTGTGAGAGAACAAGTACTAAAAGCCATTTTGCAGTTGCTCGCCATCAGTGCCAAGATTGATGGCATTTCGGAAGAGGAGCGGGAAACCATCCGAAAATTTCTCTACGAAAATGTAGACGACGAGTCGGTACCGACGTACATCCGCACGTTTGAAAACTACCTGAAAACCTCCGTTTCGACCGATGACGAAATCCGGCGGATCTGTGCGCAGATCAATAGCGAGCTGGAAGTGAAACAGAAGATCATCATTGTGTTGCGACTGATAGAAATCGGTCTGGCCGATAACATGTTCTCGTCGGCGGAAGATCATTTCATGAAGCTGGTATGCGAAGCCTTACATGTTGAAAAAACGATTTACACCGCCATTCGTGAGTTTGTCGAAACGCGTGATATTTACAGCCTGCAATCGGAGAACATACTGCTTATTGACTCCAAAGAGGCCCAGCCGGGATACACGGGGGCATTCATTCACAAACCCGGCATCAAGAGTACACTCGGCGTATTACGCCTGCCCGAAGGCGATATGTATTTGCTGGGAGCGGCCCATCCGGCCACCGAAGTATTCCTCAACGGCCAACAGCTCAAGTCTCATTACGTTACGCCGCTCACCAGTGGCAGCGTGATCCGGGCGTCGTCCGAAACAATTTATTACAGCGACATTATCGGGCATTTCCTGCGGTCGGAGCAGAAACAACGCATCGTTTTCGAAGTAAAAGATGTCGAGTTTTTCTTCCCGAACGGAAAGCAGGGGCTGCATCCGGTGAATCTTATGGAAGAGTCGGGCACGTTGGTGGCCATTATGGGTGCCAGTGGCTCGGGAAAATCGACATTGCTCAATGTTTTGAACGGTAACCTGAAACCGCAACGGGGACGGGTGCTGATCAATGGGCTTGACATTCACCGGCAAGCTGACCGGGTGCGCGGTGTGATTGGCTACGTGCCGCAGCAAAACTTTCTGATCGAAGAACTGACCGTTTACCAAAACCTGTACTTTACTACCAAGCTCTGTTTTGCGCACCTCTCCGAATTTGACGTGAACCGGCTGGTCGTGCAAACCTTGCGAAGCCTGGGGCTGTATGAAGTGAAGGACCTGATGGTGGGTTCGGCGCTGGACAAAACCATCAGCGGCGGGCAACGCAAGCGACTGAACATCGGGCTGGAACTGGTGCGGCAGCCCTCGGTCATGTTTGTCGACGAGCCCACGTCGGGGTTGTCGTCACGTGATTCGGAAAACATCATGGACCTGCTCCGGGAGCTTACCATGCTGGGCAAGCTGATATTTGTGGTGATTCACCAGCCTTCGCCCGAAATCTTCAAAATGTTCGACAAACTGATAGTCATGGATACGGGCGGATATCAGGTGTACTACGGCAATCCGACCGAAGGCGTGCTGTATTTCAAGCAGTTGGTGCACCAGGTAGACCGGCAGGAAATCAATTCTGACCAGATCTTCAATATCCTGGAGGCCAAGGTGGTTGACGAATACGGCAACCAGACCACCGACCGGAAGGTTTCGCCCCAACGCTGGTATCATTACTTCAAGGAAAAAATCCGGCTACCCTACCTGGAGGCAACCCGCGAAGAACCGCCGCATGCATTGAACATACCCAACCGCTGGCGGCAATGGCGCATCTACACTACCCGTGACATTCTCGCAAAGCTGAGCAACAAGCAATATATTACGATTAACCTGTTGCAAGCGCCGTTGCTGGCGTTGATCCTGTCGTATATCGTGCGATACTATCCGGTTGATGAGCTTACCAACAAAGGGACGTATGTATTTGCGGACAACGTGAACATACCGGCATTTATCTTCATGAGTATCATTATCTCGCTGTTCATGGGGCTCACCATGAGTGCCGAAGAGATCATCAAAGATGCCAAGACCCGAAAACGCGAAGCCTTCCTGCACCTGAGCCGCAACAGCTACCTGATGTCCAAGGTTTTTGTGCTGTTCGGTTTTTCGGTGATTCAGACAGTGAGCTATGTGTTGGTGGCAAACCGGATTGTAAGCATCGAAGGCATGGATCTGACGTATTTCCTGGTATTGTTCAGCGGAGCCTGTTTTGCCAATATGCTCGGCCTCAACATATCAGCTACGTTCAATTCGGTCATCACCATTTACATCCTGATTCCGATTCTGTTGATTCCGCAACTGGTGCTGGGAGGGATCGTCATCAAGTTTGACGAGATCAACCCTGCTATTTACAAACAGGGCGAAGTGCCCATACTGGGCGATTACATGGCTTCTCGTTGGGGGTTTGAAGCATTGGTAGTGGAACAGTTCACCCATAACAAATATGAAAAACGGTTCTACAAGTATGACAAGGATATTGCCATTGCCGACTATAAAAAGACATACTACTTGCCCACGCTGTCGTCAAAGCTGGAGTATTGCATGAGCCTGGAAGATGAAGACAACCGCTTGTACAATGACCAATACCTGGATTACCTGAGTGTGCTACATGAGGAAGTAAAACAGGAACTTACCGAAAATCCGTCGATCGGGTTCAATGTCATCGACAGCCTTACTCCCCGCAACTTTACACATTCCATTGCACAGCGTTTGAAACGGTATCTGGAACGGTCGCGTCAGTATTACATCGCAAAGTACAACCGTGCCTATGACTCCCGCGACAGCCTGTTGCGTCGGATAACACAAGGGGATGAAGCCCGCCTGCAACTGATCGAGCAACGGGCCCGGTATTACAACGAAACCATTGCCCAACTGGCTACCAACACCACCGCCGAAAACCGGATCATTGAATACAAGGGTCGTCTGATTCAAAAGATTTATCCGATTTATCATACCCCGGCCGTAACGGGTGGTTTCTGGGACTTTCGCACGCACTTTTACGCGCCGAGCAAGCCGTTTCTGGGCATTCAGATTCCTACGCTGTGGTTTAATATCCTGATCATGTGGCTGATGACGGGCATATTGTATGTCACGCTGTACTACAAGGTGTTCCGGCAGATCGTGGAAGGAACGGTGTTTGGGGAGCTGTTCGGTTTCTGGCGCCGAAAAAGCGATGAGGATTGATAGAGTACAAACAAAAATGCAGAATCAAGAAGTTTGTTCGGGAGAGCTGATGAGTGGAAAAATAGTATCTTTCCGCTCACCAAAACCCCGCCTTCTTAATTCTGCATTTTTTCTTTGTTGCTTACTTTTTCTTTTCTTTCTCGTCTTTCTTCTGCGCAATCATATCGTTCGTATTCAGCTTTTTAGCCACGATATTGTAAGGTCCGGCCACTACCTGTTCGCCTTCTTTCAAGCCTTTGACAATCTCAATGTTATCGTAATCGCTGATGCCGGTAGTTACCTGGCGCATTTCGGCTTTGCCATTGTTATTGACAAATACCACTTCTTTCAATTCTTGTGTGGTAGGTGTTTTCGTTTCCGCATCGTTTTCATTGCCATTGTTTTGCTGGTCGGTTGATTGCGCTGTCGACACGGCTTTCCCTTCCTGGTTGCGGGTGGTAACAGCCGCCAGCGGTACCGACAATACATTGGCTTTGCGTGCGGTCAGAATTTCTACCGAGGCCGTCATACCCGGACGGAAAGGCGAAAGCTTGCTGTTCCGGTCCACCAGGTCACGGTACGAAACAGGCAGGATGCGGACCTTTACCTGAAACTCCGTTACAGCATCGGTCGAAGCCGTGACGGTTCCGGTTGCCGCGCCATTGGCTGTATTGGCTATTTCTGTTACAATGCCTTTGAACTTTTTCTTCATGCTTGTGTAAGAATCCACTTCGATAAGCGCGGTATCACCCAGATGCACCCGTACAATGTCGTTCTCGTTAACATCAGCCTGCACCTCCATATTGTTAAGGTTGGCCAGACGCATCATTTCGGTACCTGCCATTTGGGAAGTTCCCACCACCCGTTCGCCCAACTCGACACTTAGTTTGGAAACCGTACCGCTTACCGGAGCATAGATGGTCGTTTTGCGCAGGTTTTCCAGGGCATCACGCAGGCCGGCTTCGGCACTCTGAACCAGGTACTTGGCGGCTTCCAGTTGTTCCTGGGCAGCCTTCACATCTTCCACCGCCGCTTTGTAAGTCGTTTCGGCAGTTATCCAATCGGCTTCCGCAATTACTTTCTGCTCGAACAGGCTTTTGTTGCGTTTGTATTCGATTTCGGCCCGCGACAGTTGCACCCGTGCCCGTGACAACTGCACGTTGGCTTGCGCCTGGCTTGCCTTGCTGTTGTTCACCGTAGCCCGTGCCCGGTCGACGGCCGAGATGTAGTTGTCCGGACGGATCTTTGCCAGCAACTGGCCGCGCACTACCGAGTCGCCTTCACGGACGTGCAATTCGATGATTTCGCCTGGCACATCCGGACTGATTTTCACTTCCACTTCGGGTTGCACTTTGCCAGAGGCACTTACTTTCTCAATAATCTCGGCGCGCTTTACTTTGGACAGCTCTACTTCAGTTGGTTTTTCCTTGCCAATCCATCCGGCTCGTTTGCCGACAAAGGCAAACAATAATAGCAAAACAACAACTGAAACAAGAATAATTAATAAACGATTGGTTTTCTTCTTTGCCATTGAGGTATGTGTAAGTGTGCTGAAAAAAATAGTATCTCTCGAAAGTTCTAAACCCTAGGGTTCGATCAGTGGTTTGTTCTGGTAAAAATCCAGGATTTTGACGCGGAAGTAATAGGTATATTTTGAGTTGATCAAATTGGCTTGTGCCCGTGCCAGGTTATTCTTGGCGGTGTTGTAATCAACCGAATTGGCCAGGCCTACATTGAAGCGGGTTTCATTGGCTTTGAACGAAAGATCCTGCGCCGCTACCTGTTGCTGATTGGCTGTGTATTGCGAAGCAGCCGCTTGCAGGTTCAGGTATGCCTGCTCAATATTCTGACGCAATTGCACGCGTACGTTGGTTGCGTCCAACTGGCTGACTTTGTTTTGTACAATGCTACGGCTGATGCCATTGCGTGCCTGCCATCCATTGATAATCGGAATAGACACGTTGAACCCGAAAAATTGTCCAAGGTTATCACTTATTTGTGAGCCAAACGGATACCTGGCCGCATCATAGACTGGGATTTGCGTGATTACTGGACTGGTTGCATCACCATTCACATAACCTACGGTCCTTGTTTCGGTACTTAGCAAGTCTCCGCGGAGGCGATTGGCATTCGAGTAATAGGTGTTCAGCCCGGCTCCGAATGAAATGCGAGGTAACAAATAGCCTCTGGATGCCCGAATGCCGTAGTTGGTGCTTTCGACACGCATGTCAGCAGCTCTGACAGTTGGTTGGGTGCCGATTGCAATGTCGTAGATCTGAGCGGCAGTTTTGTCATATGTATTGATGGTCGGGTCGTCCAACTGAATCTTTTCAATCTCAAAATTTTCCTGAGCCGGCAAATTCATGGCCTGCATCAGATTCAGTTTGGCAATGCGCACATTGTTATCTGCCGTAGTGACATTGAGCTGGTCATTGGCCGCCTGGGCTTGCAGGTCCAGCAGGTTAGTCTGAGGCAACGAGCCAGCCTTGACCAGTTTGTCGGTACGTTCGACTTGGGCCTGACTTATCGCCGCCTGGTTGCGCGCTACTTCCAGCAATTCCTGGTTTTGCAATACAAGCAAGTAGTTGATCGCCACATTCAAACTTGCATCATATTGGGACTGCTTGACATCTTCTATGCTTGCCCGAAAAGATTTCTCGTTTTGCCGGTAGGTGTTGAGTTGCTGCCCGCCCTGGAACAGGAGCACGCCTGCACTCACACCGAAATTTCCGGTCTGCGTGTTCTGGTTAATGAACTGGTTGGTAGTCGGGTCAATGAAGCGACCAAAGTTCCATTGCAAGCTTCCGTTACCGCTGATGGTCGGCAAGAAAGCCATTTTTGACTGGAAATAAGCGACTTCACTGCTACGCGAAGTCAATTCGCTCCGCTTGATGGTAAGGCTGTTTTTCATGGCGTAGTCTACGCATTCCCGCAATGACCACTGTCCGTCACTCGGGGTCTGGTCTTGGGCCTGGCTTTGCGCATTTACACCGTCGACGCCCAACCAAAGCAGTCCGGCACATACGAGTAGTTTTAACGTTTTCATAGGTAAGGTTTTCGAAGATTTCATGATGGTGATAAGTTTTAGTGTCCGAAGATGTACTTCCCCCAAGTTTGTGCCAGAATTGATTGTGTTGGTAGTCAGTGCTTTACGGTCATTCATTTGTTCACTTATGAACAAAGGTGTTCGTTTTCGGACATTGGCTATCAGCGAAAAAAGTGCTACTTTCGGCTATTGCTAGTAAAGCAATATTACATATAACTACGGTTGCTCCGAAAAAAATAGTGATAAATGGTGAAATGATTCCATGAAGGCGGTATTTAATTTTGCAGTGGTAGAGGCGGAGAAAATCCCGGCAGATTTGCAAAACCGTGCGTTTCTGTATGGGGATGGTTTATTTGAAACACTGATTCTCCAACAGGGCACGCTCAGGTTTCTGGCCGATCATTACCAGCGGCTTACGGCAGGCATGGCCGCCCTGCACATGCGGGTTCCGGATAAGTTTACACCCGGGACTCTCCAAAATAGTATCCTGCAGTTAGCCAAAACCTGCCAGTTGGGCGACACCGCCCGGGTGCGTATGAACGTGTGGCGCCAACCGGGAGGCTTGTATACACCCGAGAGTCAGGATGTCGATTTTTTGATCACCGTCCATCCGCTGGTTACGCCTGTAATTTCAACCAAGCAAAAAGTGATTCTTTACGAGGACATTCGTTTGAATCATTCCGTGATTTCATCGTTCAAAACAACATCAGCCTTGCCGTACGTCATGGCTGGGCTTGCCCGCAAAGCTGCCGGTGCCGAAGACGCGATACTGCTGGATACCAACGGCTGTGTTGCCGAGTGTGTGGCGTCCAATATCTTCTGGCTGCGAGACGGAACCTGGTATACACCTGGCCTCGAAAGTGGTTGTGTAGCCGGGGTGATGCGCAAAAATGTACTGGGGTGGATGGGGCAAAATTCCATTCGCGTGGAACAGGGACTATTCGCAAAGGAGCACTTGCTTGCGGCACAGTCGGTTTTTTGCTGCAATGTGGCCGGTATTCAGTGGATTCAATCCATTGGTGATGCTGTGTTTGGGACTGATGCTTTCGGTAACGACCTGTTGCAACGGATGCTCACTTCCGGCTGTGGAGCGGAAAAATAGCGGCTTTGTACGCCTCAGACTGTGGGCAGGGATAGGAAGAAAGAGCTGCCTTCATTCGGTTGGCTTTCCACCCAAATCCTGCCGTCGTTTTTTTCGGTAAATTCCTTGCAAAGCAACAAGCCCAAGCCGGTACCTACTTCATTGTCAGTGCCGGATGTGGAGAAATGCGTTTTTCGATCAAACAGCCGGTTTCTTTGCTCTTCGTTCATGCCTTTGCCCGTATCTTTTACCGAAATGACTACCTGGTTTTCCCTGAGTTGGGCCTGGATGGTTACCTTGCCGCCGGCAGGCGTGAATTTGATGGCATTGGAAATCAGGTTGCGCAGTATCAGCGAAATCATGTTGGGATCGGCATGCACTTGTGTCGCAACCGGAACCTGGCACTCCAGCACGATCTGCTTGTCCTGTGCTGGCAGCTGAAACGAAGTGGCCAACTCCTGCGTAATTGTAGAGAGATCAAACGTTTCACGGTTGGTGACGATGCCTTCCATCTGGCTGCGGGCCCAATGCAGTATGTTCGTCAACAAGCCGGAGGTGGTGTGCACCTTGCGGCGGAGTTCAGGCGCAATGATCTGCATTTCTTCGATGGACAAATAGCCGTCTTCCATCAGTTCGAGTGTCGCCTCCAGTGAATTGAGCGGACTGCGGATATCATGTGAAATAATGGAAAAAAGTTTGTCTTTGGTCGCGTTTAACTGGATGAGTTGCTCCTTTTGCCGTTCGATTTCCCGGCTCTTGGCTTGCAACAGCTGATTGTTCTGGCGCTGGTAGCGGATGTACTGGTAAAGCAGGAATGCCAGTGCCGCCAGTAACAACACACCCACAATCGAAGCATTCCGTTCGTACGTTTTTCTCCTGATTTCCTGTGCCTGTATCCACTTGCTTTTGTTGAGCAGATCAATCTCCCGTTGTTGGTTGTGAATATCAAACTTGGTTTGCAGGTTCGTGAGAATGGTTGTTTTCTCGGTGTTGTAAATGGAATCTTTCATCCGTGCACTCACGTGCTGGTATTCCAGGGCTTTTTTGATATTGCCTTGTTTTTCATAGGCATTGGACAACAATAGAGCTGTTTCCTGGATCAGGTAATTGTCTTTGGTGACCTGGGCGAGTTCCATGCCTTTCTGGGCATGAGCCAGACTGGCTTTGTAATTTCGGGCTTGTCCGTGTGCCAATGCCAGGGCCTTGTGAAGCTTGGCCATTCCGGCAATGCCATTGGTTTTTTCATAATTGCCCAATGCCCGGCGAAACAACTCAATGGCAGCCCTGTAATTGCGATTGTCAACCTCCAGATAGCCCATGTTTTCCAGAATGGAATTAGGAATGTCAGGATCGCGGAGATGTTCGCTTCTTTGTAAGGCCAGTTGGAGCAATCTGGCCGCCGTGTCACGTTTGTGGTAGTGGTGGTTGTAGATCGTAGCAATGCGGGCCAACTGGCGGGCTTCTTCATCCGGAAAGTTGGCGGAGACTGCCTCCCAATAAGATTTCTGGTAATAGTTCAGGGCCTGCTCTGTCTGCGCCTGCTTTTCATAGATGACGCCGATGTCGCGGTAGGTTACACTGAGGCCCCGCCCGTCTTTGACCTGTTCAAAATAAGGAATCGCTTTCAGGTATGCATCCAGAGCCCTGGCATCGTTGTTTTTTCGGAGGTTGATAAAACCGACCGCATGGTAGGCGCTACCCGTCAGGCGTTTGGCTTCAAACTTCTGTGCTGTCCTGAGGGCTTGTGTGGCGAGAATAAGTGCAGTGTCAGGATTGAGAAAGTTCAGGCGGTAGGCCAGCGTGATCTGACAAGCCGCCTGAAAGGTGTCTGCTTTGGGATGATTCTGCAAAAGGTTTCTCACGCTGTCCGTATAGGGGTCTTGTCCATAGCTGAAGGAGCTATGCAGACACAATCCAACCAGCGCTACCATTACCTTTCTGAGACGCATGCGAAAACAAACCGTTTTTTGGCATTTGCGATGCAAATGCAATATACACATACTTGAACAAGCCAAAAAAGAACCCGAATGATTCTTAATTATTTTAAATACAAATTTGTAGTAACGGTTTGTAAAACAAAAGCTTATTGGTTAAAATGATGCTTTTTTTTATTTTTTAATGTGTTGAAAAATAAAAAAAGTAATTCTGCTCCGTGAGCAAAAACACATACAAACGCACCAGCCGGTCTTTGAGGAGCATCCGCATACAAAAGGAATTTCAAAACAGTATCGGATCAAACTCAAAAACCGGCTGGTTGTGAATTGCATATAGCTACAGCGCAATTTCCTTGCAGGCGCGGTACAAGTCTTTGTAGTCTTCGCGGGTTTTCAATACCGTTTCCAGATACTCGTTCCAGACTACTTTGTCCTGGACCGGATCTTTGACCACTGCACCTACCAGCCCCGCAGCCAGGTCCTCGGCGTTGAGTGTGCCGTCGCCAAAGTGGGCGGCCAAGGCCAGTCCGCTGTTCATCACCGAGATGGCCTCCGCCGTACTCATGGTTCCGGTTGGGGTTTTTATCTTGGTCTTGCCGTCCTGGGTTACTCCTGCCCGCAACTCGCGGAAAACAGTAACAATGCGTTTGATTTCTTTCAGGGAAGGCGCCTCGGCCGGTAGTTCCAGCGTTTTTGACAAGCTGGCAACCCGCCGCTGCACAATGTCAATCTCTTCGTCCATATTGCCGGGAACAGGCAGGATGACGGTGTTGAAACGCCGCTTCAGGGCTCCCGAAAGTTCGTTGACCCCTTTGTCGCGGTTGTTGGCGGTGGCAATCACATTAAAGCCTTTGATGGCCTGTATTTCGGTATTCAATTCCGGAATGGGCATTGTCTTTTCGGAGAGAACCGTGATCAGCGTGTCCTGTACGTCAGCCGTAATCCGCGTCAATTCTTCGATCCGGGCGATTTTGCCGGCAGTCATGGCATTCATCATCGGCGTTACCACTAAGGCTTTTTCGGAAGGTCCTTCGGCCAGCAGCCGCGCGTAATTCCAGCCGTAACGGATGGCTTCTTCACCGGTGCCGGCAGTTCCCTGAATCAGCAGCGTGGAATCGCCGGAGACTGCCGCCGCCAGGTGCTCCGACACCCACGATTTGGCGGTTCCCGGTAGTCCGTACAGCAACAGCGCACGGTCAGTTGTGAGCGTTGCCACGGCGATTTCCATCAACCGACGCGAGCCGATGTATTTGGGCGAAATTTCAAACCCGTTTTTCAATTTTCCGCCCACCAGGTAAGTCACTACGGAGGCAGGCGACAAATGCCAGTTGGGTGGTAACGTGCCTTTGTCTTGTTTTTTTAGTTCGGCGAGTTCTTCAGCAAATTGATGCTCGGCATGCTGGCGAAGTACAGACATAGTGGGTAGTGATGGGTTAATGGTTAATGGGTTAATGGTTAATGGGTTAATCTCTGGATATGAAGGTTTTTCGAATTTGAAAGATATTATTTTTCAGAACCAGCCTGCTTATCGGTGGATAGGGATTCGCTTGATGAATGGATTGACAGGATTGAGTCTTGAACTATCATCCAAGTCCTGGATCACCGGTCAGACACCTAGTGTAAGACCTGCGGGCGTTTTCAATCCAATAATCCAATGAATCACAGTTCGGACAATCTTATTGCGCATTCAGCAGCGAATCTGGAATGGTTTGATTGACAGGATATTGCGATGAATCTACTTTGTGCAGCGCTTCGGTATACTTGCGGCAATCCAATTCGGTATTTAATACGCGTGGTTTGGTAAATGGTTTTTTGGCCAGACCTGTTGTGGGGTCCGCAAAGGCTTTTTCCATGAACTCAGCAAAGATAGGCAAGGCAGTCTTGGAGCCCGCGCCACTGCCATCCCGGAAGTGGATGTTCATGTCGTCGCCCCCAAACCAGACGGCCGCTGCCAGATCCTGTGTGATGCCTACCGTCCAGCCATCGGCGTAGTTCTGTGTGGTTCCGGTTTTGGCACCCACTTCGTTGCCATGCGAAAACTTGTACTGACGGATGGCTTGTGCCGATCCCCCTTGTTCTTCCACACCTCCGCGCAGCATGTACGTCATCAAGTACGCCGATTCCTCACTGAGCACTTCCTGACTCGGTGCCTGAAATTCTTCCAGCAGGTTTCCGTTGCGGTCTTCGATGCGCAGCAGGTACTGCGGCTTGTGCCACACACCACCGGCGGCAAAGGTTGCATAGGCACTGAGCAATTCGTACATGCTCACCGACTCGGTTCCCAAACACAGCGCCGGATAGGGCTTCAGCGGACTTTCGATGCCCAGTCGTTTGGCGTAGTCAACGATCATGGAGGCACCTACTTTTTGCGTGAGCCGGGCCGGAATGGTGTTCAGCGATTTGGCAAGGGCCAGCCGCAACGTCACCAGCGAGTCGCTGAAGGTGCGGCTGTAATTGTCGGCTGTCCAGCCGTCGATGGTAATGGTGCGGTCCCATTCCCGGTCGCAGGGTTTGTAACCGGCGTTGTCGATAGCCGCCGCGTACAGGATAGGTTTAAACGTAGAACCCGGCTGCCGCTTGCCCTGCCGCACGTGGTCGTATTGGAAATGCCGGAAGTCAATGCCACCTACCCAGGCGCGTATTTGCCCGGTGGTAGGCTCCATGGCCAACAGTCCGGTTTGCAGAAATTTCTTGTGATAGGCAATCGAATCCAGCGGACTCATGGTGGTGTCTTTTTCGCCATCCCACGAAAATACCGTCATGCGCACTGGCGTGCGTAATTCGGCCCAGACCGAATCTTCGTCGCCATTGTAAAAATCCAGCAATTGCTGGAAACGGGGCATGCGGGCCGCTACATTCTCCACATAATTCTTGATTTCGGCACCGGCAGGGGTTGTCCACGGGCGGCGTTTTCCCCAGAATGCCATGAATTTTTTCTGCTGCTGCTTCATCTGTTCGGCAACGGCCTCTTCGGCGTAGCGTTGCATCCGGGCATCGATGGTGGTGTAAATGCGCAGGCCGTCGGTGTATAGGTCTTTGTCGTGGCGGCGGGCAATCTGGCGCAGTTCCTTTTCCAGTTCGGCCCGGAAATACGTAGCCAGGCCACGCGTGGAATTCTCAGGACGGAATTTCAGATTCAGCGGTTCGGCGGCGAATTTGGTGCGCTGGGCCTCGGTAATGTATCCGTGCTCAGCAATTTTGGACAAGACAAAGTTGCGTTTGCGCAATGCACGTTCCGGGTTGCGTACCGGGCTGTAGAAATAAGGGTTATTGACCATTCCTACCAGCAATGCAGCTTGTGGAATAGTTAATTTGGATGCATTTGTTTGAAAAAATGTGCGCGCAGCAGATTCAACGCCGTAGGCCCGGCTTCCGAAATCCACCGTGTTCAGATACATGGTGAGGATTTCCTCTTTGGTATAGTTGCGTTCCAACTGAATGGCAGTGAGCCATTCCTTGGTTTTGTCAATGACAATGTTGTTGATCATACCCTGCATCTCTTCTCTCCTGAGTGGAAACAGATTGCGGGCTACTTGTTGTGTTAACGTACTGGAACCCCGGCGTTTACCAATCATCAGGTAAGGGACAATCGCCGACACACCGATAAAATCAATCCCCGAGTGTTGCTCAAATCGCACATCTTCTGTGGCAACAAGAGCATGAATAATATTGGGAGATAGCTGATTATAGTCAATCGTGTTGCGGTTCTGCTCGCGGTAATAAGAACCCAATACACTGCCATCAACGGCCAGTACTACCGAAGCCAGGTTGCTTCTTGGATTTTCAATGGCCTTGAAGCTGGGTAATTCTCCAAACAGCCCAAACAAGTTAATGGCAACGGCCCAGATGTAAAGAAGAAATAGTAAGAATAAACTCAGGACAATCACCCATATCCGCACAATCCATCGGTAATATTTTCCTTTTTCAAGTTGAATTTGCATAGACAAACGTAGCTGAAACGTGATGTGGCAAAAGTACGGATTTTTGAGAAAGCGATGCTTGCTTTGGCAAAATCACTTCTCCAAAATAGTATCTTTTTTTGATTTAAAACCCACCTGTCCGGCACTTTATGTGTCGGTACAGCCCCTTTGAATTGAATACTGTTTGCTTTGATTATTGATAGTCAGATAGTTACTGAACTGATTTCTATGTTAAGCCGCATTAACAATGAGCTCACAAACCCCCCAAAAATTAAATATTTCGTAAGCATTCCGTAACGTTCAAGTGATAGTAAAACCCGTCTTTTGCATCAAAAAACCAGGCATTTGAAGACTCATTTCAAAACCATCGTTATTTCGGATGTGCACTTGGGTACATCAGGCTCCAAAGCCAAGCAGGTGACAAACTTCCTGAAGCAGCACACCTGCGACAAACTCATCCTCAACGGGGACATCATTGACGGCTGGCAGCTGAAAAAGTATGGTGCCTGGAAACGCAAACACACCCGCTTTTTCAAAACCGTCCTGAAGATGATGGAAGAGCATGACACGCAGGTGATTTACCTGCGGGGCAACCACGACGATTTTCTGGATCAGGTGTTGCCGGTGCGGGTAGGCGGGTTTTCGATCCAGCGGGATTATATTCTCAAATCGCACGGCCGGCGGTATTACGTCACCCATGGCGACATATTCGATTCGGTAACGACCCAGCTCAAATGGATTGCGCAACTGGGCGACGTTGGTTATACGTTTTTGCTGTGGGTCAACAAGTTATACAATAACTACCGCACCAGCCGCGGCTTGCCGTATTATTCGCTTTCGCAGAAAGTGAAGGCCAAGGTAAAATCGGCGGTGAGTTATATTTCCGATTTCGAAACACAGCTTGTCGAGCTGGCCAAGGTGAAGCAGTGCGATGGTATTATTTGCGGGCACATTCACCAACCAGCCATCAAGCATTATGGCAATGTGCTGTACCTGAACTCAGGCGACTGGGTGGAATCTCTGAGTGCGTTGACTGAAGACGAGGCCGGCGAATGGAACCTGGTTTATTACAACGAAACCTACAAGTCCGGCCTGGCCCACGAACGGGATGAAACCGAACTGGCTGAGCTGGAAGACGACGAGATTGCCGACTTGAAAGCCCTGGAAGAACAGCTCAAACTGGTACGGGTGCTCAAGCAGGTAGGATAAGGCACGAGTCGGGTTTTGCCTTTTCAAAAAATACTATTTTTGGTTTTTGTCTTTGTAAAAACAATCAGGGTTAGCCTGAGCCTTTCCGATCAAACAAACAAAGCCGACTGATAGGGTCGGCTTTGGCTTCTTATAGCTACAACGAACTGCTTGTTGTTTGTTAAAACTTCAGTGTAGAAGGAAGATACTTGGCCATCAGATCTTCGTAATAGGGTTTCAGTTCTTTCACGTTTGGAGGAACAGGAACCTTGGAGTACAAATCATACGGATTAAATTTGTTTACCCATTTGAACATTTCCCGGTCATGGTCATCGAGCAGGTGATCGTAGGCGTTTTCGCGGTGCTGGGCATAAAACGAATGGTAGCGGATCATGTACAGGGCCGGTTCGGGCAGGTAATCCTTCATCATCTGATACAGGTATTCGTCGTGTCCCCACGACATGTGCACATTGCGCAATCCGCAATTAGGCTCGTATACGCCATACTTGGTGTTCAGTTCCGGATTGGTGTAATCAGGATTAGCCGAAAAGAATTCCGGATAGACAATTTTGTCCGAATACTGGCAACCGACCGGAAACGTGTCCCCAACCACAGCCCACTGCGGCTCGCCAAACAGACACAACACCTTGCCCAGGTCATGCAAGAAACCGGTGAGCACAAACCAGTCCGGATGGCCGTCGGCACGAATGGCTTCCGAGGTTTGCATCAGGTGTTGCAACTGATCCAGGTCAGTGTCCGGATCGGAGTCGTCCACGAGTGTATTCAAGTATTCCACGGCACCCCATACAGGCATTTCTTTCTTGTCAAACTTAAGGAAATCGTTTTCTTTCTCTTTCACAAACGCGTACGTTTGGTACGTATGGTTGAGCCGGTAAAACTCACGAACCGTATTTACCCGCTCCGAATCTACGTAATTACGGTAGTCTTCCTGGTTTTTCTGTGGTTTTCCTTCTTCCGGATACCGAACCAGCAGGTCGTCTTCCCATTCTTCCAGGCTCTTGAGGGGAGACTTTTCTTCATTTGTGAAAGTTGATTTCATACGATCAGGGTTTTCTATAGTTCAAAATTAACGTTTTATTGTGATTTTCCAAGAGTTGATTGAATATATCTGCAATGGGTGTTTGCTAAATCCAATTTCTCCATTTGTATATATACAACTTAACAGACCTTTACCCTCTGTTGTTACCTATGGATTTTGTGCGTTTCCCGTAATATTTTTGGTGGTTGTGTCAGATTTTTGCATTTGTTTTAGTGCCTGTCCCCCCAAAATTCAAAGCGGGAAAGGCCTAAATAGTCTTTATCCTTGTCAGTAAAAAAGTTATATAGTGCCTTTTGCAATTTATTCTCACTGAGATGGAATGTAAGAAATAAACAAAATCTCAATTTAATGTGAGCCAAAAGACATGTAAACTTGAAATCCAATCGCTATGGAAGCCGGCAAAGAAAATAATTTGTAAAAGTTAGATCTTCTAAATTGCTCGGAATTAACGGCTTATTACCTGTTGCAAAAACTTATTTATGCTTTTAAATCCTGGTTTTGTTACTACGGGCATACCACAGCAACCTTTTTCACATGCCTTTCTGAATCACATTCCTCATCCTTGCCTGGTAGTTACTGCCGACTGGCGGCAGCTGCTATACTGCAACCAGGCATTTGACAGACTCTGGCAATCCGAGACAGGTAGTGAGTTGTGTTTCGAACAGTCGTTCCGGCAGCAGGCCTACCTGCACTTCCGGGATAGTTTCCTGGCATGCCTTCCCGATATGCAACAGACACAGGCGGAAATCACCTTGGCTGACAGCCGGGTTTTTGCACAGACCATCTCCAGCATCCACATCGCTGAAATCAATCAGGCTGCTTATCTGTGTGTATTTGAAGACATTACCCGATACAAAAAACGCGAGGCGGAACTGACCCAGGCCAAAGCCCAGTTGGAAGAGGCGCTGGCGGCCAAGCAGACGTATCTTTCGACCATGACACATGAGCTGCGCACGCCACTCAACGCCGTGATTGCCATGGCTCATTTGCTGACTGAGGACAATCCGCAACCGCACCAGACCGATAACCTGAAAACGCTGAAACATTCGGCGGACAATCTGCTGACGCTGATCAATGATGTACTCGATTTCAGCAAGATAGAAGCCAACAAGCTGGTTTTTGAGAAGACGGCTTTTTCGCTGGAAGAGTTATTGAAAAATGCCAGGCGTTCTTCACAATACAGGGCCGATGAAAAAGGCATTCGTCTGGAAACACGCAAATCATCCCACATACCAGTGCACCTGGTGGGTGATCCGGCGCGGCTGCTTCAGATCCTGAACAACCTGATCAGCAATGCGGTAAAGTTTACCGAAAAAGGAGTGATCCTGATTGAAGCCGAACTGGATTCGAAGACCGAAAGTCAGGTGGGGGTGCGGTTCATCGTTTCAGATACCGGCATCGGCATTCCGCAAGAAAAGATGCAGACGATATTTGAAGATTACACCCAGGCTGGCAACGATATTACGCGTAAGTTCGGAGGTACCGGCCTGGGGCTGGCCATTACCAAACGTTTGCTGGAACTGCAAAACAGCCGCATTGAGGTCAAGAGCCAGGTAGGATTGGGTTCGTCGTTCTCGTTTGTTCTCCTGTTTGGCATCGGCGAGAAACCCGAAAGCAAACCTGCCGGTCACATCACCAGGCACGCGCATTGGAAGCACGCACAGCTGCTGTTGGTAGAAGATAATGAGGTGAACATCATCGTGGCCTCCAAGTTTTTGAAAAGCTGGGGTCTGCAACCCGACTATGCCCGCAACGGCAGCGAAGCGTTGGAAAAAGTGAAGGAAAAAAACTACGACCTGGTGCTGATGGACATACAGATGCCAGTCATGGATGGCTTCGAAGCCACGCGCGTGATTCGGGCCATGAACCGGTTGCACCTTCAGGTGATGCCTATCATCGCGCTGACAGCCAACGCCCTGGCGGATGTGAAGGAAAAATGCCTGTCAAATGGCATGACTGATTTTGTAACCAAGCCCTTTACGCCGGATGCATTGCACACCTGCCTGAGCAAATATTTGCCTCCACCGGTGGAACAGGCCGTCGATGCAGCTGCGGCAGAGCCTGCCGAGCCGGTTTTTGTTCCGGACTACGCGGGTTACATCTGGCAAAAGGTGACCACTGTGACTTCCGAAGATGCCGAGACACAGCAACACTTGTTCAAGCTGTCTGTGGAAAGCATACGTCAGTTCAAGGCCGACTACCAATCTTCATTGCTGCACAAAGACAGCCAGCGGCTCAGCCAGATGTTGCACAAAGCCCGTACGCTGTTTCACATGCTGGCCTTGGAAGAAATCGAACTGGAAGCCCGCCAGGGATTTCAACTGCTGAGCGAAACGCCACTGCGCGAAGACAAGCTGAGAGACAGTATTCATAAAATACACGCCTTCTGTGACCGCATATTGGCCTAAACAAAACTCTTCTGCGCACATTTGAAGGTGGGGCTTCTCCCTACTCCCGCCGGTTACTACAGCACGCAAAATAGTATCTTCTGGAAGTGAAAACCCCGACCCTCCGGTGTTTTTTACAGCATTGTTATTGACTGAAAATTCTTTTGAAAATAGTAGTATAATACAAAAAATAGTGTTATTTTTAATTCGCTTTTACCCCTGCTGGGAAGTTCGTTCGGGTGAACTATGAAAACCAATTTATTGTTAATGTACTATGAAAAACGAGGAATTTTTAGGCAAACAGTTGTCTTTTCTACCAGAGGTGGAACAAACCAGACAACCCAACGAAGAGGCTTGGAAAAAGTCAATTCCGGCCCAAGTGTTTCTGAACCATTATTTTGGGATGCATTACCACATCCAGCAGTCGGGCGAAGCATATGCCTTGCATCATGTACCGCACTTCCTGGAGCACAATCCTGTTGTGACTGAATCTGTCAAAGAAGAAATAAAAAAGCTGTTGCTCAATAGCTGGAGTACGGAATACGCGCTGCGTACCACGGCCGAATTGGGTGACGAACAATACCTGCGCGCTGCGTTGCATTGGACATTCCCACAGGCCTATTACAGCATCCTGTTTGGTTTGCGGGCATTCCTGGCCACGCTGGGTGTCACGGGCAACAACAGCGAATTGATTCGCCGCGAGGTGAGCCGGCTGGTCGTGCGGGGATTCTATCCGCAACCGTTGTCATACTACGCGTCGGGTCATTACGACACCTTTACGGTGCATCGCTTGCCGCTGGCATCTTACAAGCCCAGTTTGCAGCTGGCGGCCGAGACTATCGAGGCACAGGCGCAGATCGGGCAGTTTTTGCGTACTACACGCCGCCTGCGAGCCAAAGGGATTCGTCAGCAGGTACAGAGCAACCCCAAAACAGCGTTGCGTACCAAAAACGGCGACATACTCGAAAAGTTCAGCAGCAGCCACTGGCAGCAACTGACGTGGCGTATCGGGTATACGACTTACTACGACTTGCTGGGCCGCCTGCGGATTTCGGCCAACCACCGGGAGATCGAACGGTTTGTAGAAGCGGAAATCGATTTTCGGTTGTTTCACCAGTGTCTGCTAGAGCTGGTGAGTTACATCAACTTTGTTCACGAAAGCTACATTGCCAAAGCAATCGGACTGGAAGCTTACCAGGAAATGATGGACGAAATGCCGGCTTATGTGGGCAAAGGTTTTGTGAAAGAACGCCTGGATAGCAAAATTGAACCTTTGTTACGGCAATTGTATATGCCTGCACCTAGGCTGGCGGCCTGACGTGTTCCTCCAGCTGTTCCGAATGGCACTGCGGGAGTTGACAGAAATGAAGAATTGCCCAAGTGCCTTGAAGCAAAAAAACGTGTTGCCGTCTCGTAGCACGTTTTTTTATAGGCAGGTTTTTGCCTTTCAAATGAGACTATCTTTCAGCTGTCATACGCCACCCGCGTCATGATGCTTCGGCCCAGTGTAATTTCGTCTGCATATTCCAATTCGCCACCAATCGGGATGCCTCGGGCAATCGTGCTGATTTTCAGATTGAAAGGCCTGAGTTTTTTGGTCAGGTAAAAAGCGGTGGTGTCGCCTTCCATGGTTGGGCTCAGGGCCAGAATCACTTCTTTGATGTCTGATTCGGGGATGCGGCGCACCAACGAATCAATGTGCAGATCGTTGGGGCCCACCCCTTCGATGGGCGAAATAATGCCTCCCAGCACGTGGTACAAGCCTTTGTATTGCGCCGTATTTTCAATCGCCAGCACGTCACGTGTGTCTTCAACCACACACACCAGCGAACGGTCGCGCATCGGGTTGGCACAGATGGCGCATACATCCGCATCGGAAATGTTATGGCAGTGGCGGCAGTACTGGATCTGGGTGCGTAGCTGCGTAATGGATTCAGCCAGGGCCAGCGAAGTTTCTTCTTCTCGTTTCAACAAGTGCAAAACCAGCCGCAACGCTGTCTTTTTACCGATGCCCGGCAATTTTGCAATTTCATTTACGGCGTTTTCTATTAGCTTGGAGGGATAGTTCATGAGAATTTTTGATTTCAGGATTCGGAATGCGGAATTTTTCAGTTGTCAATTCCCCAATCCAAACCCCGCATTCCGAAATTTTTTACAGGACTTCGGCTGAGATGCCGCGGTTGCAGATGGCATTGCGCATGGAGGCCAGCTCATCGAAGGAACCGTTTTTGACTTTACATTTGCCTTTGAAGTGAATGATCCAGGTACATTGCTCGGCTTGCTCGGGCGTATGGCCGCACACATCAATCAATGTCTGGATTACGTGCTCGAAGGTGTTCACATCATCATTGAAAACCACCAGCGACCATTCTTCCTGCTCGTCCACCGCTTCTTCCTCCAGCACTTCCACGTCCGGATCACGGAAAGGCATGCTGGCAGTTGGTGCAAAGCAATCAGAGAAAGCAGATGTACACTGAATGTTTTTTGACAAGTACAACATGAGTTTGAATACGATTCCCGCCTTTATCGGGATTGCAACTTTTAAAATGATAAACCTACAGATTTAAGGTTAGCAAATTTACGAAAAAATATCCAATTTAACCGCGCATTCTTCAAGGAAAAGACAAGATTTTTGGTCGTAAAACACAATATTTAAAGGGTTGACGATCAAATGTTTAGTTGCGTTATTTTATCCAATTTTAACTCTATGACACCGAGCCTAGTTCTCACCATTCTCCTGATTTACTTCGGTATCCTGATCGTGCTATCGTACATTACCAGCCGGGGCGCCACCACACACACCTTTTTTACGGCGGGTAAAAACTCGCCCTGGTACTTGGTTGCCTACAGCATGATCGGCACTGCCATATCGGGTGTTACGTTTATATCCGTTCCGGGCGAGGTGGGTAACTCCCAGTTCTCATATTTTCAGTTTATTCTGGGCAACGTGGCCGGCTATGTGGTGGTGGCCTTGGTGCTCATGCCGGTGTATTACAGGCTCAATCTGGTTTCGATATATACCTACCTGCACCAGCGGCTGGGGTTCTGGTCATACAAGTCGGGGGCGGCGGCGTTTCTGGTATCGCGTACCATTGGCGCGGCTTTCCGGTTGTTTCTCACGGCAACGGTACTGCAACTGGCACTGTTCGAAGCCTGGGGTATCCCGTTTGAGGTGAATGTGCTGATTACCATTGCATTGATCTGGCTGATCACTTCCAAAGGCGGTATCAAAACCATCTTGTGGACCGACGCGTTTCAGACCACTTTTCTGATTGCGGCTCTGTTGCTCAGTGTGTACCTGATCAGCCAGGCGCTGGGCTTGTCACTTGGCGGATTGATAGACACCGTACGGTCCAGCGACTATTCCAAGGTGTTCTTTTTCGATGATGTTAACGACAAGAAATATTTCTTCAAGCAGTTTCTGGCGGGCCTCTTTACCACCATTGCCATGTTTGGCCTGGACCAGGACCTGATGCAGAAAAACCTGACGTGCCGAAACTTGCAGGATGCCCAAAAAAACATGTACACGTTCAGCACGGTTTTTCTGTTTGTAAACATACTATTTCTGACACTGGGTGCGCTGTTGTACATTTATTCCAACCAGCAGGGCATTCCCATTCCCGCCAAAACCGATGAGTTGTATCCCTCGCTGCTGGTGACGCTCAACCGGTTCGGGTTGGTCGCCGGAGTCTTCTTCATTTTGGGGATTACGGCTTCGTCGTATGCCAGTGCGGATTCGGCTCTGGCCTCACTTACCACTTCGGTGTGCATTGACTTTCTGGATTTTGAAAAACGGCCCGAAGCGCAGCGGAAGCGGCTGAAAACCATTGTGCATTTGGTTATGTCGGTCGCATTGTTGCTGGTAATCCTGATTTTCAATGCCCTGAACGACCAAAGCGTGGTACGGGCGGTATTCACGGTGGCGGGATATACGTATGGTCCGTTGCTGGGGCTGTTTGCGTTTGGGCTGCTCACGCAACGGTCGGTAAAAGACCGCTGGGTGCCGGTGGTATGTGTGCTTTCGCCCATTTTGTGTTACCTCATCAATGCCAATGCCGAAAACTGGCTCAATGGCTACAAGTTTGGCTTTGAATTGCTGATTCTCAACGGAGGTTTAACTTTTCTGGGATTATTGTTGTTGTCCGGAAGGAAGTCAGCTGACCGTCAGTTGACAAAATAGTATCCTTTCAAAAGCCAAAAGCCATGCCTCAACGGAGTTTGTTTGTGTACGGTACACTGAGAAAAGAGTTTGCTCACCCGTTGCATTCGTTTATTGATAAAAACGCTGTTTTTGCAGGGCAGGCTACCGTGTCGGGTAACCTGTACGATTTGGGCGAATATCCCGGCGCCGTTCCTTCGCAGACGGGCGTGGTGCATGGCGAGGTATATGTGCTAAACAAAACCGTTTGCCAGCGTATATTGGAAAAACTGGACGAATACGAAGGCTATCTCGGTAACGCCGGGGCCGACTCTCTGTTTGTCCGTTCCTGGGTGGCTGTTCGATTGGCTGACGGAAAAACAACGGAAGCGTGGATGTACTGGTATCAGCACGCAGTTGAGGAATCAATGCGCATCCCTTCCGGCGACTATGTGGCGCACCGGCTTGGAAAATAACCTGCCTGTTCGGGAGGGTTGTCAGACAGGCAAACAAGCTGGTGTGTTGGCTTTGGGTTTTACAATAACTCCTTTGCCGGGTCCCAGAAAAGCCTGTCAAAATCCTGCACCTGGTCGTCTGCCACGACTATTCCTTCGGCTTCCAATAACTTCTGCATCGCATCCGGGGCTCCGAAAAAATGTTTGCCTGTGAGCAATCCGTTGCGGTTGATAACCCGGTGGGCCGGAATGCCGTGCTGCGCGTGCGAACTGATCATGGCCCATCCCACCATCCGTGCCGACCGTTTGGCACCCAGATAAGCGGCAATGGCGCCATACGACGTCACCCGACCTTCGGGTATCAGTCGCACGACTTCGTATACATTCTCGAAAAAGTTTTTCTTTTCGTCAGTTTTCATAGCTAACGTAATTGGCTAATGGACACCTGATTGGTTTCCCGGTCAGATGATTTGTTTATATGTGCAATTTAACCAATAATTAACACAGGGTTATTTGATTCCCCGAAATTCATGTGCACATTCACAGATTCGCACGTTCACCGTTTCTTTTCTGTATGAAACAATCGTTCCGTTTCTGGCAAACTACCACGGCTGTCGGGCTGTTCATCGGGTACAGCGGCTATTACCTGTGCCGGTCCAATCTGGCGGTGGCCACCCCGCTGATTATTCAAGCCTATGGCAGTCAGGGAATTGACAAGGAAGTGATGGGCCAGATTGCCTCGGCCGGGGTCATTGCCTATGCCATTGGAAAGGTAATCAACGGGATGATTGGCGATGCGATGGGCGGCCGGCGGGTGTTTATCTGGGGAATGCTGGCGTCGGTACTGGCTACGGTGTTGTTTGGCCTGGGTGCCGGAGTGACACTTTTTTTCATTGCCTGGATTTTTAACCGAGCCGTCCAGTCGATGGGTTGGGGTGGGTTGGTAAAAATTACGGCGCACTGGTTTTCGTACCGCAACTACGGCAAAGTCATGGGTCTGATCAGCCTGAGCTATTTGTTTGGCGACATTGTGGCGAAGCTCTGGCTGGGGCAGTTGATTTACTGGGGATTGGACTGGCAAACATTGTTTTTTGTATCTGGAGCAACTTTGCTGGTGATTGCGCTGGGCTGTTTGTGGGCGGTAAAAAACGATCCGGAAAGCATGGGTTTTCCTACGCCGGAGGTAAATCCGAATAGCCTGCTCACCGAGGAAGAAGGGCAAGAAAAGGCCTCGCTTGCGGTGATTCTGCGGACGTATTTCAGTAGTCTTTCTTTTTTTCTGTTGCTGATGATGTCATTTGGGCTTACGGCCATTCGTGAGGCGTTTAATTTCTGGTTGCCTACCTATTTGTTTGAAGTAGCCAGCTTGTCGAAAGGGGCTGCGTCGCAATTCAGTTCGTTGTACCCGGTTTTTGGGATGGTTTCCATTCTGCTGGCAGGTTACTTGTCGGATGCGGCTCTGCGCGGCAAGCGGGGACTGATGATTCTGATCGGATGCGTGCCCATGACAGTGGTGTTGTTGCTAATGGCCGCCGACCTGAAAGGCCAGGTAGTGCCGCTGGTATTGTCTTCCTTGGTGGGACTGCTGCTGCTGGGGCCGTATTCGTTCCTGGCTGGGGCTATGTCCATGGACCTGGGTGGTCGGAAAGGGGCGGCTACGGCGGTCGGGCTGGTCGATGGTGTGGGTTATCTGGGAGGCACCTTGTCGCTCTGGCTTACCGGCCGGCTGGCCCAGTACAGCGGCTGGAACAGCGCTTTTGTCGCATTGGCCATCATTACCGGACTCACGGCGGTAGCGGCAGGCCTGTTTTACTGGACGCAGGAACGCCTGCGCAAACACACGCCCATTGCCGCAGCCGAGGCCTGAGACACTGCCATGAAATTTTATTTTTTTCTTCTTGCAACCTTTTTGCAGAAAGGCGTGTCCTGCTGTTACCACAAATAGTATCTTTCAAAAAGCTAAAACCTGCCTTGCCTATGAAAATCAAAGGTTTACCCCTGCATGTCTTTCTGGTTTTTACTTCTACTATGTTTTTGGGGTGTGGGGTCGACTCCGAATCGGACGTAAACCAGGAAGGTTACCGACCCATTTACCTGCCAAAGGAAGACGCGGCCCGCATTGCCGTGCTGCCTGCCCAGCCATTGAAGCAGCCCGGTAAAATTTACAGCAAGGATACCCTGATTTTTGTGAATGAACTAGGCATGGGCATTCATGTGATTAACAACAAAAATCCGCGTAGCCCGCAGAACATTGCGTTTGTCAGTATTCCGGGCAATGTGGATATGGCCGTCAAAGGTTCAACCCTGTATGCCGACAACTTTACGGATCTGGTCGTACTCAACCTGACCAACCCCAAGAACATCACACTGGTCAAACGAGTGTCAAAAGCATTGCCGGGAAATATTCAGGATTACCCTCCCTATACCGGGGTGTATTTCGAATGTGTTGATACCTCCAAAGGGGTGGTCGCCGGTTGGGAAAAAGTAATGCTTCAAAACCCCAAATGCCGCCGCTGATAAGTCGTAAGAGACGAGACAAGCTTCTGAAAATGAATTGCGCTTCTGGCTCAGAACTTACGTGATTTCCTGTATCTGTTCTTTCATCTGATCAAAATACTGTCTTTTCAAAATGAAAAAGCTCCTTTCTTTTTGGTTTCTGGTAGCAATGGTTGTTGTTGCCAGTTGTAGCGATGATGATATGAGTGTTGCGCCCAGTTTAAACAACGGCAGCACTTCCGGCACGGGTGGCTCCCTGGCCCGTTTTACAATTTCAGGTAACAAACTGTATGTGGTGGACCAGACCAGCCTGCGTACGTTTGACGTAAGCACAGCTACCGACCCCAAACCAGCCACTACCATACCGATTGGCTTAGGCATTGAAACCGTGTTTCCGTATGGTAACAATCTGTTTATCGGCGCTGCCGATGCCATGTATATTTTTGACATTAGCAATCCGGCACAACCCCGGCAGATTTCACGGTACGATCATTTTGTCGGGTGCGATCCGGTGGTGGTTCAGGGCAACTATGCGTACGTAACCCTGCGTACAACCGGCTGTCGGCCGGGTTTTAACGGAAACGTGCTGGATGTAATCGACCTGACTGATCTCAATCAGCCGCGGCTGGTGAATACACTCCAAATGTTCGGGCCTTACGGACTGGGTGTGCGTGGCAATGCCTTGTTTGTGTGTGAAGGAGACAAAGGGTTGCGGGTATTTGATGTCACCGAGCCGCAATCGCCGGTAGAAAAGAGCTTTGTTTCGGATATAAAGACGTACGATGTCATTCCGTTGCCGCAATCGTTACTGGTAACGGGAGAAGACGGTTTTCGTCAGTACGATTATTCAGACCTGACCGAACTGAAGTTGCTCAGCAAAATTGATGTGGCAAAAAACTGACGACGTATCATCTCTGAAGAAATAGTAGTCATGCGCACTAGTTTGAAAGCTCTGTTTTTTTTCTGTTGGATAGCGGGTCTCCACCATCGCCTGGCGGCTCAGCAAACACCGGTGGTGCATGTGCCTGCCGGAGACACGTTATCGACCCGATGGGTCGTGAAATTGGCGCCTTACAGTATTCTAGACCCCGATGCAACCATACAGGGAGGCTTCGAATACAAGATCAATTCCAGGCTTGGGTTCCAGCAGGAAATTGGGTTTGGAAAGTTTTCATATTGGCAAACCGAATCGGATGATGAAACCCGTTACTTGCCGAAGACTGTAATCCGGCTGCGGACTGAACTGCGAAGGTATTTCAGCAAACAGGAACGCAACCCGGAGGGAGGCTATTGGGCTGTGGAAGCTTTCTATAAATATACCAGCCAGCCTCACGAGGGAGAAGCGAACAGGGGAATGTATTTTCAACAGGTGGAATACAGGCGCATTAAAAATGTGTTTGGATTACACGCTAAGGTTGGGATACAGGTGCGGGCAGGAAGTCGTTTCCTGTTTGATTTCTACGGCGGGTTGGGCTTTCGTGTGATTGATATCCAGACACCCGGCTGGGATGAAGGCAGGGGATGGTTTGTATTTTCCCGTGGCAGTGGAACCTACAACGCTCCGAGCATGTCGATGGGGGGCAAAATAGGGTATGCCATCCGGTAGAAGACCCGCCCGGGTTAGGAACAATGTCCACGAGATCAGCAGAATGCATACATGAGGTTTTTATCGCTGGAAGAATACTATTTTATGAGGGTGCTTGGTGTTTTTTTGCTGTGGACGAGTGTTTGCGTGGCCCAACAGGTAACACCACTTGTGCCACGCAAAGAGCCTCAGCCCAGGATTATTGTCAAATTCGCTTTGCCCTCGTTGATTGAGCAGGACCCTACCATTCAGGGAGCCATCGAGTATCGACTCAAGTCCCGGTTAAGTATGCAGCAGGAACTGGGATTCATGCACATTTCCCAGTGGATGAATGTGAGCGAAAAATACCCGCGTAGTATTTTTCGCTCACGTTCGGAAGTTCGGTATTACCTGAGCCGACATAAAAAGGAAATGGAGAGAGGTTACCTGGCTCTGGAAGGATTTTACGAGTATATGAGTCAGCCAAGCGATGGGTGGATCAACCGAGGCAGTTATTTTGAGCTACAGCAGTACACATACATCAAGCATGTAGCAGGCGGGCATATGAAGCTTGGCATACAAACGTTTCCAGGTGAGAGAGACCGTTTTGTTTTTGACGGATATCTTGGTTTGGGCATTCGTTCGATCTGGAGGGATGTCAAAGGAACAAATGTATCTCTGGAGCAAACTCCGGATGATCCGTTTGATGCCCTTTCTCTCGGCGGCGGCCGTTCCCACTATTGGATGCCGAGCCTGTCTTTTGGCTTCAAGCTGGGTTATTTGTTTTATGTTTCTGACAGAGCCGATGAATAGTGGGTTTTCTCGTCTGGAATTATACTATTTTCGTTGCAGCAGCACTTTCCAGGCTTCCTCCACTTTTCCTGCTTCCAGCAACTCTTTGGCGAAGCTGTGCAGGTGGTCTTCCAGTGACTCGGGATGGTGCGAAAACCGCTCAAAAATTTCCTGAATGCGCGGATCGTGAAAGAACTCCCGCACCGATTCTGCTTCGGGCAGTTGCTCCACATTGCCTAATCGGCCCAGGTTGTTGCCTGTCAGAATGCGGCTGTTGCGAATCGGTTCCGGAATCTGATCGACGCCAATTCCTTTTTTCTGGTTGGGCTTGGGTACCACAAAAATAGCATCGCCACCGGCCCGGGCATAATAGTCGCCGCCCATACGGGCTACAGCGTCCAGCAGATACGGATCGGCCCGTTTGCCGGTCGCATCCAGTACCTCCGTAGTCACGTGCACCCGTAACACTTCACAAATCACCAGATTGCCCGCACCACCGCCAGTGCCCAGGGGCATCACCTGCATCACCTTGCACTCCAGGCTGGCCGGACTTTCGGCCACGCGTGGCGGCCGCACCAGCTCGGAAGCTACCGGTGTCAATCCTGCCTTGATGAATTCATTCACACGCTTTTCATATTCCACACTTGCCAGCGACATCTGCTCCACGATGGTGTAATTCACCAGATTGATCACCACTTCCGGTACTTCCAGTACATTTTCCAGGGTATGTTTAGTGCTGCCGTCCCGTCCGCGCCGGGAGGGTGAAAACACGACCACCGGCGGGTTCATGCTGAACATGTTGAAAAAACTGAACGGACTCAGGTTGACATTGCCGTCGGTGTCTACGGTACTGGCAAAGGCAATGGGTCGTGGCACAATCAGGCTTTGCAGCAAGGCCTGAATTTCCATGACGGAAAGATCGTGAAGATTGAATGTCTGAACCATAGGTGAGGCCTCCCCCTGACCCCCTCCCGTGGAGGGGAACTGAAAAATAGTATCTTGTTTATCTTAAAAACTGCTTGTTTTATTCCCCCTCCACGAGAGGGGGTTAGGGGGAGGCCAGTAGTTTGCCTCTCACCTCGCCGAAACCGATGTGCAAACCGTCTTTCTCACAAAAGCCGCGCATGATTACCGTGTCGTTGTCTTCCAGAAACTTTCGTTCGGTGCCATCCGGGAAGGCAAGTGATTTTTTGCCTCCTTCGGTTAGCTCCAGCAGTGAGCCGAAACTATCGGGGGCGCTGCCTGAAATCGTGCCCGACGCCAGTAGGTCGCCGATGCAAAGGTTGCAGCCGTTAACGGTATGATGCGCCAGTTGCTGGCAAATATTCCAGTACAGGTACTTGAAATTAGACCGACAGATGATATGTTCCATTGCTTTTTCGGGCTGAACGGCAACTTCCAGTTGGATGTCAAACGAATGGTTGCCTGTATACGTCAGATACTCCAGTACTGCCGGTTCCTGGGGCGGACTCGCCGTGCGGAAAGGCTCCAGGGCATCCAGCGTAACTACCCATGGCGATATGGAAGACGCAAAGTTTTTGGCCAGAAACGGACCCAGCGGTTGATATTCCCAGGCCTGAATGTCACGCGCCGACCAGTCGTTAAACAAGACAAACCCAAAGATATGATCCTCGGCGTCGGCAGTGGAAACAGTCTGGCCTAAATTAGTATCTTTTCCAATGACAAAAGCCATCTCCAATTCAAAATCCATGCGTTTGGACGGCCCGAAGGTGGGCAGGTCGGCGTCGGGGGCTTTGCGTTGTCCTTTGGGCCGGTGAAAATCAGTCCCCGATACAACAATGGATGATGCCCGCCCATGGTAAGCAACCGGCAGGTGTTTCCAGTTGGGCATCAGCGGATTGTCGGGACGGAACAATTTGCCCACATTGGTGGCGTGTTCGAGACTGGAGTAAAAATCGGTGTAGTTGCCCACCCGCACAGGCATCAGCAGTGTGGCTTCCGATTGTCGAACCAATACGCTGTTGGCATGTGGTTGCAACTCAAGATTGTCTTCGCTGAGCAGTTCGGTTAGTTGCTGACGCGCATAAGTCCACACAGGCTTGCCCAGCGCCATGAAATCATTGATGTACGCATTGCCAAAAATGGCCTGGCCTTGAGGAATTTCGTTCAGAAAGCCTAATTCGAATACGGCACACAGATCCAGAATATGCTCACCGATGGCAACTCCTACACGAGGGGGCTGATTGTTGGCCCGAAAAATACCGTAGGGCAGGTTTTCCAATGGGAAATCGCTGCCTTCGGGTACGGGCACCCAGGATTTTTTCATACCTTCCGCTTTCGTTTGTTGTTGTTTAAGTGCTAAAATAGAGTATTTTACTGAACAAAAAATCAGGAGTATGGATTTTGTCTGGCTTGCGCTGGCGTGGGTGTTCTATTACTTCCTGCATAGCTGGCTAGCACTGGAAGCCGTAAAAACTGCTTTACAGCCTATTTTTGGAGGTTTTTATCGTTTTTTCTATACTATTTTTGCAACGGTTACACTACTTGCGGTGCTGTATTTGCATAGCCGTGTGGCCAGCCAAATTTTGTTTGACGTATTGGTTTTGCAGATCGTCGGCCTGGGAGTAGCCCTGCTGGGTAGTTGCATCGGACTGAGGGCGCTTCTCAGGTATGATTTGTGGGAGTTTGTTGGGATACGGCCTTCCCAAAATAGTATCCCTGGGAAAGACGAAACCCCCGTACTGATTACCACCGGCTTGCAGGGTAGGGTACGGCATCCGTTGTATCTGGGCATATTGCTGGCCGTATGGGGTTATTGGCTGGTGCGCCCTTCCATCGCCAATCTGATTTTTGCCGGTGTCACTACGCTTTACATTCCGATAGGAGTGTATCTGGAAGAAAAGAAGCTGCTCAGGCAGTTTGGCGAAGCCTACGCACGGTACCGCGCGCAAGTTCCCATGCTGTTTCCGAGATTGAAATAAACCAAACGGCCAGCTGCCGTGTGCAGTCTGGCCGTTGGAGGTTTTGTGTTCTGAAGGGATACTATTTTTCGGTGGTTACCGCTTGATTACCTTGAATTGCTCCTTCAGCTGGTTGCCTTCGCTGATACGCACTAGGTACAAACCTGAATGAAGTTCGCTGGCCTTGAACGAGACTGATTCACCCCCTTGGCTCTCCTTCGTAAACAATACCTGTCCTTGTTGGGAAATAACCGTTACCGTTACTTTCTGATAGCCGTTGTGCAATTGAATGGAAGTCTCATCGGCGAAAGGATTGGGCGATACTACCGACCGGCTTTCCAGTTCACGGCCGGCTGCGGCGGCTACACGTGCGGATGAGGCGCCTGTGGTAAAGGTGATTTCACTCTGGGTAGGAATCGGCAACGCTGTGTTGATGAAACTTGCCCGTACCTGGTATTTTGTGTTGGGCCGCAATCCTTCCAGTGACCATTGGTAAAGAGAATCAGGGCCGTAGCTTCGATTGACAGTTCGGCTGGTGTAATCAGGCCCTTGCCAATCGGCAGGATAGGTATCCAGTTCGTATTGCACGGCTCCCAGACCAACACAACCCATATCGCCTGGCCATTCGCCTATGCGTATGTTTGTCTCCGTAGAGGCCAGGCTTGCATTGTTGGTCGGATAAATGAACTGAGGAGCTTGCGGAAGAGCTTTTTTTACAACAAAAGGAACTGTTCGGCTTGAAATGGTTGCCCCCGCCGAATCAAACACCTGAACGTCTATAAAATACTCGCGTTCGGTATAGCCCTGGAGGTAAGGGTTCAGCTGACTGACGTCCACATAGGAGGACATGTTTTGAAGAGCCTCTTCGGCAGTTTTGCATACCAGAGGGGCTATGTTACCTACGACACTGCTTCCGGTATCTTTGTTTTTAAAACTGACAGAAACGCTTCTGGCTCTGGTATCGTTTGCATTGACAACAATCCCTACAAACCGGTCGTAGGGACAGATGTATTCCAGACGGGTGGCTGTGGGTTCGATCAGGATGGGTTGTGTCGGTGCAGAACCAGTGGTGGTAAACGAAAATTCACTTATCAAATCAATTAAGCTGCTGACGGCTCCCGGCGCACGAAACACAACTCTGACTTGGTATTTAGTGTTGGGTTGGAGCATAGTAGCTACCTTCCAGGAATAGACCCCACCGGTAAAGGTAGTTTTCTGAAAATCAGCTCCTTGCCAATCGGCCGGATAGCGGTCTATGGCAAAATATACGCTTTCAATGCCTGAACCGCACGCGGTAGACGGGAATGGTTTGACCTGCAAGGTTGGTTGAAGCGATACAGTCGTTGCGCCATCGGTTGGACTGACCAGCTGCGGAAAAGGACTTTCACTGTTTTTGTCGCTGGTAAAAAAGGTAAAGTATTTCTGCTGCAACAAATGACCGGCAGCGTCTGCTGTTGTCAGTTCAATCAAATATTGCTGCTTGGGTTTGATAAGGGCACTTATGGGAATACTTACGTTTTGAGCGGCCCCTATGCTGTTGGCAAAGGTGGTGGTGTATTCCTGAAGTAATCGGCGGGGATCATTCAAAAACAATTTGTAGGTGAGCTTGCGTGCGAGTGTGTCGTTGGCATTAAACACCGTTTGGTAATTGCCAAAGAACCGGGGGCATAAATCCAGCGATGAATTGGCCGCCGGTTGAATCAGTGCAGGACCCACGGAAACAGGTGCCGCAGTGGTAAACGTAGCCGCTACGATTCGTTCTGTAAATCCATTGGGATACACCAGTGTTCGGTAGGTAACCCTGACTTCATACGCAGTGCCTGGTTGCAACTCCACGGGTGGCGTCCAGCTATTGGTATTGCTGCTAACCATTTCCTTGATATAATCGGTGCCTTGCCAGTCGGCGGGGGCACGGTCCAGTTCATACGAGACATATTCCACCGTGCGCTGGCAACCCGACTCGGCGGGCTCGGTGGGGGTAGTCAAGGTAATGGTTGGATGCGTGGACACATTGAAAGCGCCGATCGTGAATGTAGGAGTCAGGATACGGTTGAGACGAAAGATCTTTGTCGGAATAGTAAACTCGCGTTTGGTCAGTGTTGTTCCCGCGGCATCCTGGGTTTCTACTTTGATTAAAGCGTCGAACTCATCCGTTGTTTTTTCGTCAATAAGGATGGACAGCCGCTGATCACTTACCGCAGCCTGTGCATCCGCCAGCAGAATACCTGGAAATCCTGGGATAGAGGAGATGTGATTGCCGGTATTCTTATTGAAGACATCAATCAGAATGCGTCGGGCTTGAGGATTGTTTGCATTGACTTTAATAGTATAAGACGAAACCAGCCGCTCATTTTCACACAAATACCATTTGGACCCCTCTGCCGGATCCAACAATTTCGGCAATGCTGCCGTTGCCTGTCCGGTCGTGAAAAAAGTAAAATACCGTTGCCCAACCAGTTGATTGGATGCATTGGTTGTCTTTAATTCGATCAGGTACTGTTTCCCGGAAAGTAACAAAGTATTCGGGACCGGAAAATCAAACGGGGTATTGGTTTGCGTGGAATTTAGGAGCTGAGAGGCTTCAAACACTTGTTGCCGGGGCTCATTGAGCAGTATTTTTACTGAAAGCGTACGGGCCGCAGCGTCATTGGCGCGAGCCGTTACAACAAATGGTGTACTCAAGTTAACGGTTGACCGATCAGCAGGTGACACCAATGCCGGAGGATTTGCGGCATTGGCACACATGGTAATACATACAAAGCTGATCAAACATAGCAGTTGATATTTTTTCATAAAAAGTTGGTAATGAATGTATTGAAATAGATTGTTGCGTGTACGGATCACTACCCTGGAACAAGGGCAGCAGAGTGAAGGTGATGAGGCGGTAGCGAAACTGTCAATTGCATAATTTCGTGACATTTTATGATATTAATAAAAACAAACAGATAAAGTCAACATGCAAAATCAAATATTTTGTAGAATTTTTTAAATAAAAAAAGCCCTGACTTCTGGGTCAGGGCTTACGAAGAAAGCAGGTGTTTATGGAAAAAATCTACAGCGTTCCGCGTACGGCCTGTTCGCGTTCAATAGCCTCGAAGAGGGCTTTGAAATTGCCTTTGCCAAATGACTTGGCGCCCTTCCGCTGAATGATCTCAAAAAACAACGTGGGTCGGGGTTCGATGGGTTTGGTAAAGATTTGCAGCAGATAGCCTTCGTCGTCCCGATCTACCAGAATGCCCAGTTCTTTGAGCGGCGCCAGGTCTTCGTCTATTTCCCCAACCCGATCCAGCAGCGTATCGTAGTAGCTTCCCGGCACAGTCAGGAACTCGACACCACGGTCTTTCAATGCACTCACCGTTTCCAGAATGTTGTTGGTTGCCACTGCAATGTGCTGAATGCCGGGGCCGTGGTAAAAATCCAGGTATTCCTCTACCTGCGATTTCTTCTTGCCTTCGGCCGGTTCGTTAATCGGGAATTTGATGCGTCCATTGCCGTTGCTCATTACCTTGCTCATCAGGGCGGTGTAATCGGTTGAGATGTCTTTGTCGTCAAACGAAACCAGTTGGGTAAATCCCATCACATTCGCATAGAAATCAACCCATTTGTTCATTTCATGCCAACCCACGTTGCATACCATGTGATCGACGTACTGCAAACCGACCGATGCAGGCTGATAGGCGGGCTTCCAGGCGACAAAGCCCGGCAGGAATACACCTGAATAATTTTTGCGTTCCACAAACAGATACACCGTATCGCCAAACACCCGGATGCCGCTTCGTTTGGTATGTCCCGTATCGTCCTGCTCGGTTAGCGGTTCGAGGAAAGGAGTAGCGCCGCGGCCAACGGTTTCCTGAAACGATTTCCCGGCATCGTCCACCCAGAGGGCTACCACCTTTACGCCATCGCCGTGATCGTCAATGTGTTTGCCGATGTCGGTGCCGGGTTTGAGGGGAGAAGTAAGTACCAGGCGTATTTTGCCTTGCTCCACTACGTAGCTTTCGCGGTCACGCAATCCTGTGGACAAACCGGCATACGCCAATGGCTGAAAGCCAAACGCTGACTGGTAAAAATAGGCCGCCTGCCGGGAATTGCTGACGTAAAGTTCGATGTAATCGGTGCCATTGAGCGGCAAAAAATCGGCTGCATTGGGAAACGCTTTTTCCAGAGCCGGTGATGTCACTTGGGTTTCCATATTATCTGTTTTAGTTTGTTGAGGTTTTGACTTTTCAAAAGATACTATTTTGTGGCAAATCGTCATTGCAAACGAAGTGAAGCCTATAACAAGTTTTGCTTTTTTGAAAGACACGATTTTTTAATTCCGCAATCCGCCCTCCGAATTCCGAAATCCTAGTTAATCGCTTCATTATCACTAAGCCAGGACTGATAATACCTACCATCGTCAAGTTTCAAAGCTTCTTCGGTAAGCATCAACGGGCGAAAGGTATCCACCATCACCGCTAATTCATCGGTGCGGGTTTTGCCGAGGCTGCGTTCCATGGCTCCCGGATGAGGCCCATGCGGGATGCCTCCCGGATGCAGCGTAATGTGCCCCTGGGCAATGTCGTTACGGCTCATAAAATCGCCATCCACATAATACAACACTTCATCTGAATCAATATTGCTGTGGTTATACGGAGCCGGAACGGCTTTGGGGTGATAATCGTATAACCTCGGACAAAACGAACATACTACAAACGCATCGGTCTGGAAGGTGACGTGTACGGGTGGCGGCTGGTGTACCCGGCCGGTAATGGGCTCAAAATCATGGATCGATAACCCCCATGGATAGTTATACCCATCGTATCCTACCACATCAAACGGATGGTAGGCGTAGACCAGTTCGTGTAAAAATCCCTGCTTCTTGATCTTCAGCACAAAATCGCCCTTTTCGTCGTAGGTTTCCAGGGCCTGCGGCAATTTGTAGTCCCGTTCGCAGTACGGAGAGTGTTCGAGCAGCTGACCGAACCAGTTGCGGTATTTTTTGGGCGTGTAAAGCGGGTGGTGCGACTCCATATACAGCAAACGGTTGTCGGCCGTATCGAAGTCAATCTGATAAATCATGCCCCGCGGAATTACCAGGTAATCGCCGTACTGAAACGGTACATTACCCAGCATGGTACGCAACGTGCCACTGCCTTTATGGATAAAAAGCAGTTCGTCGGCATCGGCATTTTTATAGAAATAGTCCCGCAGCGATTTTTGAGGGGATGCCAGCCCAAAAACCAGATCGGAATTGACCAGCAAAGGCGTACGGGCTTCTAGGTAATCATCCGTGGGTGGCACATCAAAGCCGACCAGCTTGCGGGCTTTCATATTCCGGTCCACGGCGATTTTTGGGGTGATGTCCTGTGGTTCTCCTATTTGTTTGACCTGCGTAGGTCGGTGCAAGTGGTAAAGCAGGGAAGACATGCCGTCAAACCCAACGGTGCCGAAGAGCTCTTCGTAATAAAAACCACCGCCCGGCTTTTCAAATTGGGTGTGCCGCTTGTGTGGCAACGAACCAAGTTTATGATAAATAGGCATATAGATTAGCTGTTGATGAAGTTTGAATCGTCCGGATCAGCTGGCAACTGATTTGGTATTTTTATAATTGGCAAAATCTTGCTGTGTACAGTTGCTTTATCTCCAAATAATGTATCAGAATAGAGACAAAACCATAGTGTTTTGCTTGTTTTTGTTTAAATAAAAATTAAAATAGTACAGTTTTGTATTGCCAAAGTAACACAATTTTCCGGAACTTTGTTGCGGGTATTTGTTGAAAATAGCATCTTCCGAAAACGAAAAACCTCATGCATGTGACAAGAGCATGAGGCTTGAAACGGGAGGTGAAAAAATCTTAGTGATACCCGCGGCCTCCGGTATCTTCTATTATCATCTTTCCTTCCAGTTCGCCCAGAAACTCACTGGCCTTCATCGGTTGTGAAAACATCGGGAAGTCTTTTTCGCAAGCCATCTGCTGTTCTTCGGCACTTAGCGTAGCGGTGCAATCGGTGAGTGTAATCACATCGTAGCCCAGTTCGTAGCCGGTACGCATGGTCGATTCCACGCAGCAGTTGGTCAGGAATCCGGCGAGGGCAATGGTTTGGATGCCGCGGCTGCGCAACACAAAATCCAGATTGGTACTGACAAAGCCATCCAGGCCGCGTTTGCCTTCGATGATAATGTCTTCTGCGTGTGGCGTTAAGCTCTCCACAATCTCCACGCCCCAAGTGCCTTTCCGGAACGACCGGCTATCAACGACTCCTTTCAGAATTCCGTACGGATGACGGCGTAATTCGTGGTAATCGTCGGTAAACGAGATAGGTACGTGTACAATCTGGACACCTGCTTCGCGGGCTTTGCTAACCAAGCCTACCGTATTGTTAAGCATCTGGTTTGCGTTCATCACTCCTTTGACGGCATCGTGCAGGGTGCCACCGGGACTGGTAAAGTCGTTCTGAAATTCAATCAGAACCAGGGCGGTTTTTTCGGGGATCAGGTTCATAGCAGTTACTGGTTAAGTGGACAAAAAGTAAAAGACAACAGGTAAATCTGGTTAAAGCCGAATTTACCGGATGAGTCGTTGCAGACGAACGGAACGACAGGAAAAGTCTTATGAATGAAAGACTTAAGTTATTGATTTTTAAACAATACCCCTAAAAAATAGTATAAAATAATTGTTAAAAACCTGCCCGTTCGTTACAAAGGTTTCACGGCCGACTGCTTACATTTGTACAAATGAGTTTTTGTCATGGAGAAATTATTGAAAATCCTGAAGGATAAACTGACTGGCGAACTTTACTACGATATAGCCATGCGCACCGTGTACGCAACGGATGCGTCGGCGTATCGGGAAATGCCGCTGGCCGTAGCCCATCCCAAAACCGAAACCGACATTCGGGAGCTGATCCGGTTTGCCAATGAAAATAGTATTTCGCTGATTCCGCGTGCTGCCGGGACGTCATTGGCCGGACAGGTGGTAGGCAATGGATTAGTAGTGGATGTATCGCGGCACATGACGGCCATACTGGAAGTAAACGCCAACGAACGGTGGGTACGGGTGCAGCCGGGAGTGATACGCGACGATCTCAACAAAGCGCTGCTTCCCTATGGACTATTTTTCGGGCCCGAGACATCAACGGCCAACCGGGCGATGATCGGAGGCATGGTGGGCAATAATTCCTGTGGACTGCATTCGATTGTTTGGGGAACTACCCGCGACCATGTGTTGTCGGTCAAAGGCTTTCTGAGTGACGGGTCGGAAGTAGAGTTCAGGGACTTATCCCCCGAAGAGTTACAGGAAAAAACCTATAATCCGCTGACGTTTGGGGCTGCCAATTTTATTGAACAGCTCCCCGAACACAAACGACTCGAACACCGCATTTATGACCGGCTAACCAAGTTACTTGCCAATCCGGTCAACCAGGAGTTAATCCGCACGCACTTTCCCAAACCCTCGGTTCACCGCCGCAACTCAGGCTATGCCCTGGACGCGTTGCTGGGCCAATCTTTGGAATTCGGAATTGAGAATGCGGAAGTAGAAAATAGTATTTCCGAGAATACAAAATCTCCCCTCCCTGATGGAGAAGGGCAGGGGGTGGGGTTCTCACTCCACAAGCTCATTACCGGCTCCGAAGGCACACTTATGTTCCTGACCGAAATCAAGCTGAATCTGCTGCCGTTGCCCCCTTCGGAAACAGCGGTGGTGTGTGTGCATGCCCGGTCCATTGACGAAGCCCTGCGTGCCAATCGGATTGCCATGCAGCACCATCGTCCGATGGCTTCGGAGTTGGTCGACCAGTACATTCTTGATTTTACCAAAGGCCATCCCGAATACGATAAAAACCGTTTTTTCATTGAAGGCGACCCCAAGGCCATTTTGATGGTAGAGTTTATGGCCGATGCGATGGATACAGTGAAGCAACAGGCGGCGGCACTGGTCGCCGATTTGCAGCGAGCTGGTTTGGGCTATGCCTTTCCTACTATTTTTGGCGAGCAGACCAAACAGGTGTGGGATGTACGCAAAGCCGGACTGGGCCTGATTCGGAATTTACCCGGAGACGTCCAGCCTGTGAACCTGATTGAAGATTGTGCGGTAGACGTGGCCGACCTGCCCGATTACATTCGCGAGCTGGAAGAGTTACTGCAAAAGCACAACCTGACGTACTCCATGTATGCCCATGCCGGGGCGGGAGAGTTGCATGTGGAGCCGATGATCAATCTGAAAACCGACGAAGGCAATGCCCTTTTCCGGCAGGTGCTGGCCGAAACGGCGGCGTTGGTAAAGAAATACGGAGGTGCCCTGAGTGGGGAGCACGGCGATGGCCGTTTGCGGGGTGAGTTTATTCCGTTTATGATGGGCCCCGATGTGTATCGGTTGTTTAAAGAAGTGAAGCAGCTGTTTGATCCGAATGGGGTGTTTAATGCGGGCAAGATTGTGGACACTCCACCAATGAACGCCTTTTTACGTTACACACCAGGCCAGAAAAATCCGGAAATCCGAACAGTTTTTGATTTTTCGCGGGAAGAGAGTATCCTGCGGTTGACCGAAAAATGCAGCGGCTCGGGCGACTGCCGCAAAACGTACCTAAGCGGCGGCACCATGTGCCCCAGTTACATGGCTACCCGCAACGAAAAAGATACCACCCGGGCACGGGCCAACATCCTGCGCGAATTCCTGACCCACTCGCCCAAGGAAAACCGTTTTTCGCACAAAGAGATTGGGCAGGTGATGGATCTGTGCTTGTCGTGCAAAGGATGCAAAGCCGAATGCCCTTCCAATGTAGATGTAGCCAAGCTCAAGGCCGAATATTTGCAGCAACGCTACGATGCCATCGGAGTGCCGTTGCGAAGCTGGATGGTGGGCAATTTTGCCAAACAGATGCGTGTGGTTTCGTTAACGCCCAAGGTGTATAATTTCTTTTTCGGCACGCCGGTTTTCCGAAAGTTAATCAATCGCGTAGTGGGTTTCCATCCCGACCGAACCATGCCTCTCCTCTCAGACACCACCCTGCGCGAATGGCACAGCAATCGAATTTCGGAATTCGGAATTCGGAATTCGGATTTGAAAAATAGTATCTCAGAAGACACAAAAACTCCCCTCCCTAAAGGGGAAGGGCTGGGGGTGGGGTCTTTTCCGCCCTCCGAAATCCGCCCTCCGAAATCTGTTTATCTCTTCTGCGACGAGTTTACCAACTTCAACGATGTCGCTATTGGCCAGAAAGCCATCCAATTACTCGAAAAGCTGGGCTATCAGGTGATTGTTCCGGAGCATCTGGAAAGCGGCCGTTCGTATCTTTCCAAAGGATTCCTGCGCGAAGCCCAAACCCTGGCAGTGAAGAATGTGGAGGCGCTGGCGCCGCTTATTTCGGAAGAGACACCGCTGATTGGCATTGAGCCGTCGGCCATCCTGACGTTTCGCGACGAGTACATTGATCTAGTGCCCAGCGACTTGAAGCCAACGGCGCAAAAGCTGGCCCGGCATGCGTTGCTGTTTGAAGAGTTCTTTGTGCGGGAAATCGAAAAGGGAAACATCCGGAAAGATCAGTTTACCGAAGCCAAACGACTGGTAAAGCTTCACGGGCATTGCCACCAGAAGGCGTTGGCGTCCGTAGTGCCTACCAAAAAGATGCTGTCGTTTGTGCCCAATTACGAAGTACACCTGATTCCGTCGGGTTGTTGCGGCATGGCCGGTTCGTTTGGTTACGAAAAGGAGCATTACGACGTCTCCATGCAGATCGGCGAACTGGTGCTATTCCCGACTGTACGCCAGCAACCCGAAGATGTGATCATTGCGGCTCCGGGCACCAGCTGCCGCCACCAGATCCACGATGGCACCGGCCGCAAAGCCCTGCACCCGGTGGAAGTGTTGTGGGAGGCGTTGGTGTAGGTGTGAATTACGCATTGAAAGTCATTTTCGCGTACCTCTTTCAATACTGATGAACTCAAAATAGCGGTCTTTGAGTTGATAAAGTATATTCTTTTTTGTCACTTGTCCTCTTTCATTAACGACTGGAATATAGATTATTTTTCGTTTTTCATCATACATGATCAATTCTAACGGACGTTCGGGCCTGTCAACCACGCTGAAAAAGTCAAACTCAACGCTTATAGTATTAAGTTTCTTTGTTTTCATTTTGAATACTTCAATAGTATCATTCAATCTGTTGCCTTCAATCGTGTAGGAGGAAATGGATTGCATGACATCTTTTGAGGAAAAGATTCCATTTGTAACGGCTAGGTAATAAGGCTTTTCGCGGATATTGACAGTGAAAATTTTTGAGCAAAAAAAGCCTGAATCGTCTTCTTCCGCGTTTGAAGCTTTGGTAAAAACCCTGCCGTTGGCTTTCCACTGATAAATGTATTGAAACATGTGCATACTTCCACCTGTCCACGTATCCCAGCTGTATATCTTAAAGTTGCCATCACTGGAAGTTCGTATATAGCAAGTGTTGTTTTCAGTAAGTTTGTTGAAAGGATAACTCAGCGTACCCGGATTATTTTTAATGAAACTGGTAAACTCTCTTCCAAATTTGTCAGAGTAAAATTTCAGACTATCATAGTTTGCCTGTCTGAATGAAGAAAGCTGTGAGTAAATTTTCACAAACTTGTTTTCTTGTATGGCGGTATTCTTTGACTGGGCAAAAGTTTTGTTAAAGATTAAGGCTGCGATAATGAGGAAGAAAGCTTGTCTGTGGTATTTTATCATCAGAGTTTTGAGTTGAAACTTACCGGAGTTTACGACTGTCAATTTGTATAGCTAAACGTGTACCTTATACCTTGAATAATACTAGCTAAAATTTATAGATTATCAAATCGTGCAATAGAACGCCACTTTCAGAAGAGGTATCAAACGAAAGTTTGATGAACCAGTTTGGTATGATAAAGGTCGGGTGATGTAAAACCTTAAGGCATATCATTATTCGGAGATAAAGTATTTTCTAATTGGTTTTGTGTTGAGTTGCCTTCAAAAATACTATCTTTTCTTTGGCAGAAACCCCGCCTTTCCTATCTTTACTGCTTCTCGTTTGCGGGCTCTTTTTCTCTCATAAGCGAAACGTTCTGTGTAACAACAGTCGCTTAGCCTCTTTCAATCCGTTTTCGTTCAAATGCCTTTGTTCCATTTGCCTGTGCCGATGGAAACAGGGGTTTTGCTGTTTTGGAAGATACTAGTTGGAAACGAAGCCTGCAAGCAGTCGGTACAAACAAACCAAACTAAAATCCATGAAGAAAACTTTACTGTTGCTGGCCATGACCGCCGGTCTTTGGGGCTATCGGTCTATGGCACAGACACCCACGTTTCCGCGTAATGGCGTATACGACGAACGTCCGCAGGTATATGCCTTCACCAATGCCACCCTTCACACTGATTACCAGACCGTTGTTTCCAATGCCACCCTTGTGGTGCGGGCGGGCGTTATCGAGGCGGCCGGAACCGGCGTCTCAATCCCGACCGGTGCTGTTGTGACCGACCTGAAAGGCAAGCACATCTATCCGGGCCTGGTGGACATCTACTCGGATCTGGGCATGCCCGAAGTGAAAAAAGAACCGTTCAGCTGGGGTGCGCTACGGGTGCCGCAATATGAATCGGGTAAGAAAGGGGCTTATAACTGGAACGAAGCTATCCGTCCGGAAAATTCCACCGCTACTATCTTTGTGAACGACGCCAAAAAGGCCGAAGAACTGCGCAAGATGGGCTTTGGCACGGTGCTTACCCACAATCCGGACGGCATTGCCCGTGGTACCGGAGCCGTGGTGCACCTGGGAGCAGGCAAGGAAAACGAAGTGTTGCTGAAAGCAAATGCCACCGCGCACTTTTCGTTCGACAAGGGCTCGTCCAAGCAAATTTATCCGGTTGCCCTAATGGGTTGCATTGCCTTGCTTCGCCAGACCTACCTGGATGCCGATTGGTACAAGAAGGGCGGCAACAAGCTCGAACGCAACCTTTCGCTGGAAGCGTTTAACCAGCAACTGGGCTTGCCTACGATTTTTGAAGCAAACAACCGATTGAATATTCTGCGGGCCGATAAAATTGGCGATGAGTTTGGGGTTCAGTACATCATCAAAACCAAGGGTGATGAGTATGCCCGTTTGGATGAAGTAAAGGCAACCAATGCGCCCTTGATTGTCTCCATCGACTTTCCCAAGCCTTATGATGTGGAAGATCCGCTGGATGCGGCCCTGGTGTCGCTGGAAGAAATGAAGCACTGGGAACTGGCACCTACCAATCCGGCGGCGCTGGCAAAAGCGGGCATTCCGTTTGCCCTGACCAGTGCCGATCTGAAAAACAAAGCCGACTTCTGGGCCAATCTTCGCAAAGCCATCGAATATGGTTTGGATGAAAAAACAGCCTTGAAAGCGTTGACTGCCACACCTGCCAGCATGCTGAAAATGGAAAACCAGCTGGGTGTGCTGAAAAAAGGGGCCTATGCCAACTTTCTGGTTACCTCGCATCCGTTGTTTGCCAAAGAAAACGTCATTTACGACAACTGGGTTGCCGGCCGCCGCTACACAATTACACCGATGCCTGATGTGGATATTCGCGGCGAGTATAGCCTGACCGTCGGTAGCCAGTCATATAGAATGAGTATCATTGGCAATCCTGAAAAGCCAGAAGTAAAACTCCTTTCTGCTACCGATACCAACAAGATTGCCGTGAAAACTGCGGTAAGCAATTCCCTGATCAGCCTGTCGTTCAAGGCCGACAAAAAAGACAAAGCCGATACCCGCCTGACGGGCTGGCTGAGTGGCAATACTCTTAAAGGCGAAGGCATGCTGGCCGATGGCAAGTCTGTGAAGTGGACCGCCGTGCCACAAGCAGCCAAGCCTGCGGAAAATAATACCGTTGCAACTGCCAAAACCCCGCCTTCTCCAACCACTGACCTTGGAAAAGTGATTTATCCGTTCCTGGCTTTTGGTGTTGAGAACAAGCTGAAAGCGGAGGACATGCTGATCAAGAATGCCACCGTATGGACCAACGAAGCCGAAGGGAAAATTGAAAATGCCGATGTATTGGTAAAAGGCGGCAAAATTGCGCAGGTGGGTAAAAACCTGTCGGCGTCGGGCGTCAAAGTAATCGATGGCACCGGCAAGCACCTTACCTCCGGTATCATTGACGAACATTCGCACATTTGTGCTGAGTCGATCAACGAACTGCAAGCTTCCACTGCCGAAGTCCGCATTGGCGACAACCTGGATTCGGAAGACATCAACATGTATCGCCAGCTGGCCGGTGGCACTACCGCTGCCCAGATTCTGCACGGCTCGGCTAACCCGATCGGCGGGCAATCCGGTCTGATCAAATTCAAATGGGGCGAAGCGCCGGAAGCCTTGAAAATCAAAGATGCTCCCGGCTTTATCAAATTTGCCTTGGGTGAAAACGTAAAGCAATCCTCCTCCATCACTTCCACTCGTTTCCCGCAAACCCGCATGGGCGTAGAGCAGGTGATGATGGATGCTTTTATCCGGGCGAAGGAGTACGACCAGGCGATGAAGAAATACAACCCGAAAGATGCCGGCGCCATTCCGGTGCGCCGTGACCTGGACCTGGAAACGTTGGCCGAAATCCTGAACCAGAAACGCTTCATCACCTGCCACAGCTATGTGCAGTCCGAAATCAACATGCTGATGCACGTGGCTGATTCGCTGGGCTTTAAAGTGAATACTTTCACCCACATCCTGGAAGGCTACAAGGTTGCCGACAAGATGAAAGCCCGCAATATCAACGCGTCGTCCTTTGCCGACTGGTGGGCGTATAAAATGGAAGTGCAGGATGCCATTGCCTATAGCCCGGCCATCATGAGCAAAGTAGGTTTGAACGTAGCCATCAACTCGGACGATGCCGAGATGGCCCGTCGCCTGAATCAGGAAGCGGCCAAACCGGTCAAATACGGCAATATCAGTGAAGAGGAAGCCTTGAAAATGGTTACGCTGAATCCTGCCAAGATGTTGCACCTGGACAATCGGATGGGGAGCATCAAAGCCGGAAAAGATGCCGACCTGGTACTTTGGAACGGACATCCGCTTTCGATCTATTCCCGTCCGGAAAAAACCATTGTCGAAGGCACCGTTTATTACGACCTGGAGCGTGACATCAAAATGCGCGAAGAGATGCAGAAAGAGCGGGCCCGGCTGATTGCCAAAATGCTGGCCGCCAAGGGTAGCAACGCGCAGGGAGCCCAGATGCCTACGCCTAAAGTAGGCCGTCACTTCCACTGCGACAGTCTGTTTGGCAACGAAGGTACCTGTGGCAAGTCACACACATTGGCTGAGCACGTGCAGGGACAAGAATAATTCTAAAAATCAACTAGAATAGCCGGGTTTGTCTGCCCAAAATAGTATCGTTTGTAAAGGCAAAACCCGGCTATCCAATACTTTCATACGTGTAAGGTCTCGGTTTTTTTCATAAGTGACTTGAATGGTTTTTTAGCCTATTTTTGGGCTTTGAATCCTATCCGTCTTTAATTTAAGAATCAAACCTAGTCATGGAAGTAAAACTGCTGTCGTATTCAGTGCCCATTTTTGCGTTCTTTATCTTATTGGAAATGCTCATCAGTGCCTGGTTGGGCTATCGGGCGTATCGGACCAAAGATACCATCGTAAACCTGGCCTGCACCAGTCTTAACTTTGGCTTTGATGTGCTCATGCGTGGAATTCAACTGGGTGTTTTGACGTTGGTGGCCACATACACCCCGTTTCATTGGGAGAAAACATGGTATTACTGGGTGCTACTTTTCTTACTCGAAGACCTGGCCTATTATACGCTGCACGTAGTGGATCATTACTGCCGGTTCTTCTGGGCTGTGCATGTGACGCACCACTCGTCAGTGCAGTTCAACCTGACCGTTGCCATCCGCTCTTCGGTATTTCAGCCGTTGTACCGGTTTGTGTACTATGTACCGCTGGCCGTCATGGGCTTTGCACCACTGGATATTTTGTTTATGTACGCCATTGGTCAAACGTACGGGTTCTTTGTCCATACCGAAATGGTGGGCAAGCTGGGTTGGCTCGAATACATCTTCGTCACGCCATCGCATCACCGGGTACACCATGCGTCCAATGCCCAATACATTGACAAAAACATGGGTATGGTACTGATTGTCTGGGACCGGCTGTTCGGCACGTTTGTGGAAGAAGACGAAAAGCCTGTGTATGGTATCACCACCAAAATGGAATCGGATAATCTCTACGAAGTGGTGACCTACGAATGGCGGAACATGTGGCGTGATTTGCAGCAGGATATTTCCTGGAAAACCCGTATGAAATACATCTTTGGCCGACCTGGCTGGCGCCATGAAGAATAGGCAGGTTTTGACTTTCCGGAAGATACTATTTTAACAATATTTCAACTGACTAAAACCAACACAACCCATGAAGAAAATTTACTTGGCCTTATTGACTGCCTTGCTTTGGCAGGTAGCGATACAGGCACAACCACCGGCAGTGGCGAAATCCCAAACGAAAGCCATCGCTCTGAAAGGAGCAACCCTGCATCTAGGAAACGGACAGGTGATCGAAAACGGAGTCGTCATATTTGACAAAGGCAAAATTACTGCCGTAGGCAATGCCCAGATGGCTACCGGAGCAGCCGAAGTCGTGGATGCAACAGGCAAGCACGTGTATCCCGGCATCATTGCACCCAATACCAAGCTGGGCCTCGACGAAATTGCGTCGGTAAAAGCTACCCAGGACAATACCGAAACGGGCATGCTGAACCCGAACGTACGGTCGCTGATTTCGTATAATACGGATTCGGAGCACATTCCGGTTACGCGCGACAATGGCGTATTGTTGGCTCAGACGGTGCCCTTGGGAGGAGTTGTTTCCGGAACGTCTTCCGTTGTGCAACTGGACGCCTGGAACTGGGAAGACGCCGCCTACCGCAAAGACGATGGCGTATGGATTAACTGGCCCAATATGTTTACCATGGGCGGATTCATGCCCGGGCCGGTAAAGAAAAACGAACGGCGTGGCGAAATACTGGACGAGCTGGACCGGACTTTCAAAGATGCATCAGGATATACACAGATCAAAAATCCCAGTCCGGTCAATTTGAAACTGGAATCAATGAAAGGCTTGTTTGATGGCTCCAAAACCCTGTTCATTCGTGCCAACAACGCCAAGGAAATCGTGGAAGCCGTCAATTTTGCCAAATCGCATCAGGTAAAAAAATACGTGCTTGTCGGTGCTGCCGATGGCTACATGATTCTGGACTTCCTGAAAGAAAACAACGTTCCGGTTATTTTGAACTCGCTGCACCGACTGCCCGACCGTGCCGAAGAGGATGTGGACATGCCGTATAAGTTGCCTGCCTTGCTTCACAAAGCCGGTATTCTGGTTGCTATTTCTTACGAAGAGCCGGCGTACAACTACCGCAACGTGCCTTTCCTGGCCGGACAAGCTGCCGGGCATGGCCTCACCAAAGAAGAAGCCCTGCAACTGGTTACCAGCAATACGGCCAAGATTCTAGGCATTGATAACCGCACGGGTACTTTAGAAGTTGGAAAAGACGCCAACCTGGTGGTTTCTTCAGGCGATTTGCTGGATATGCGTACCAATAACGTCACGCAGGCATTTATTCAGGGCCGCCAGTTGATCTTGGATAACAAGCAGAAGCGGTTGTACAAGCGTTTCAGCGATAAGTACGAAAGCAAATAGTATTCCTGGAAAGATAAAGACCGAATGTGTCGGAACTGAGAGTAAGAAATACTATCTTTTAGTGTGACAAAGCCCTGCTTTTCTCTACAAGCAGGGCTTTTCTTTGTAGTAATCTACAATGGCGATGAGTCAGGTATGTTTTCAGGTAGTGCCGGGTTGCTTGGGCAGTGGATTTATCTTATCGGTAATACTGCAGGTAGCGCTGCAATTCACGTGCATTGGACGAAAAGTCAAAAGCAGACGTAAGCAGGTAGTAGTTCTGCCGGTCACAGGTGTGGTCATAAACACGTTTGGCCAGTTTCAGACGGTTGTTGTCAAAGCTCAGCAGACGCATCAGGTCCTGTACATCATTGGTCATCACGTTGGCTCGCATCAGAGCCGTATGTATGAGTGCCATCCGATCGTCGTCAAATGATGTCTGTTGCACGGCCGCTTTCAGGCGCGTTGCCTCCAAAGGCGTGAGTACGGGATATGGATTGGAACAATTGCATCTTACCATTGCCGGCGTGGCCCGCCGCTCCGAAGATTTGTAGTCGTATTCGTTTCCGTTGGGATAAGAAGACCGGCGGTCATACCTGGGTGCAGGCTGTGTGTTCCACTCATTTCCTTCCCGGCCATAGTCAATCGATGCCCGCTCGCGGGAGGCAACCGGTTCCGGAGTTGCCAGAGCAGCTTCGTTTGTCCAGTGGATCTGCGCGGTTTTGTTTACGACGATGACAAAATAACTGGTCTCGCGGTTGGCCGGCAGTGAGACATTGCTTTGCATGCTATACACTTCGCCATTGGTAGTAATGGTGATTTTCGCGATGTGGTCACCGACCGCCATAGTTTCAAACCGCACATATTGTTCATCTTCCTGGGTTTGCGAACCGATCACTACTTTCAGTTTGTACTTGGCGGGTGCCGCAAACGTGACTTTTGCCTGTCCGTACGTTTGGAAGGTAACAATGCAGACCATAAACAAGGCACTTACGAAAGCTTTCATAGTTGTAGATTTTTAGCATGAGCTATGTGTTTCTTACTTCAAATCAAAGCCTGTGCCAATCTTGGTTGGACGAACGGTTTTTGCTGTTTTTTAGATACTATTTCTTGGGGTTTTGCAAAAGCACGTAAAAACCGGTTGGATAGAAACGAAAAAAGCCTGTCGTCCAGCAACCATTTGTTTGGTTCTTGGGCGACAGGCTTTACCTCAAAGGTCCGCCAATCGGTGATCAGGCCATCTGAATGGAACGGTCGTTGCTTTTGGCTCGTTGCTCCATTCCGCTATTGATGTGCATCTGAACCAGCTGGGCGGTAAGCTTTGTGGTATGATCATGAAGGAACAGATCAAAATGATCAGCCGGAATGTCGTGTACACTTACGCCACCCCTGGCTAGTTTTCGCCAGCCGAAATCACAGTTTTCCAATTTGCGCGTTTCATTGTTCATGGAGCGAACCAGCACCAGGCTTCCCGGATAGGGACGCATCTGGTAGCTGTAATGGGCTGTGTAACAAGCCGTGCGAATCCGGTCTTCGGTTTCTACCAGCTTTTGGTTCAGCTCGGTAGACACCGTATGGGCGGCCTGCATGACAGCTACCGGCTTGTGATGGAGTTTGGCTGCCAACTTTTCACGCAACGCACCAACCATAGAATTGAGCTCCTGCCGGATTACCTCACCCTTGGTCGTGTCTTTATAATAAGTGCTGTCCAAAGGATTCAGTACGAACTTCCAGGCATTCCTGAGCAGATACTGGAACTGCACGCGCGAATTGACCGGAAACGTCGCAGGCGGATAAGTATCAAACATAAACAATTGGTCTACTTTGTAACCGCGCTTGGTCAGGATCTGCGCCATTGCGTAGGCAACGGATCCGCCCGACGAATAACCGGCTATGTTGTACGGCCCTTCGGGCTGATGCGCCAGGATCTGCTCGACAAAATGCTCGGCCATTGCTTCGTTTGAAGTCAGGGGTTCGGTTACACCATCCAGGCCCACCGCCTGCAAGCCATAAATAGGTTGGTCGGGGTCCATGAATTCAGCCAGACGATACACATATTCAATTCCTCCTGAGTTGGGATGAGTGCAGTACAAGGGCGTTTTGCTACCGTTCGGACGTATCGGCACCAGGCACTTCCAGGCACTCTGACCTTGCTCAAAAATAACCTTCTTGAGTTCGGCAATCGTAGGGTGTGAAAACAGAATGGCCGCTGGCAGTCGATTGCCGGTTTGCCGTTCGAGTTCACCCACCACGCGGGCGGCCAGCAAGGAGTTTCCGCCAATCATGAAGAAATTGTCATGGATGCTGATGTGCTCCAACTTCAGGACATTTTTCCAGATTTCGCGAATGACATACCCGATAAACGTCTTCGGTTCTATATGGTCGCCTTCGTGTGTGGTAAGCTCTTCGGGTGCGGGCGGCACTATGTTACCGTTGGCATCAACCAAACCTAACAAGGTTGGTAGTAAACGGCGTTGTACTTTGCCCGTAGGGCCTTTGGGTATTTCCGTAACAAACACCACACGTCCGGGTACTTTGTAATGTGCAAAATGCTGGGCCACAAAGGCTTTCACATCAATGGCTGTCAGAGGTTTGCCTTCTTTGCGTACGATCACCACCGCCACATCTTCGCCAAGCAGCTCATGTGGCATCGCAAATGCAGCCGCTTCGGCTATGCATTCGTGTGTAATCAATAGCTCGTCGAGTTCCTTGGGGGAAACTTTCTCGCCGGCCCGGTTGATGATTTCCTTGATCCGACCGGTAATGAAGAAATAACCATCTGCATCGGTATAGGCCTGATCCCCTGTACGGAACCAGTCGTTTTTGAAAGCAGACGCATTGGCTTCCGGGTTATCCGCATAACCCTTGGTAACGTTAGGACCGCGGGCCACGATCTCGCCTGTTTGGCCGGCAGGAAGAATGTTGCCGTTTTCATCCATGATGGCTACTTCTGTCCCGGCCGGAATCCCCACCGAGCCGATTTTACGGGCCCGCGGCGGCATGGGATTCGACAATATGTGCGAAGCCTCGGACAAGCCGTACGATTCAATCAACGGAACACGGAAAGTACTTTCAATGGCATTGAGCACCGTCGGGCTCAGGCTTGCAGATGCCGAACGGATGAATTTCAGTGTGTGATTTTTGATTACATCCGGATACAGATGTGATCGTTCAAGGATGGCTTGATGCACCGTGGGGCCTGCCGTAAACCAGGTAGGGTAGGTGTCGCGCAGGTATTCAAAGAACGCGTCTGCCTCAAATCCATTGGTACAGATGATGGTACCCCCATGGACCAGTGTGGTAAACAATACTCCGATCAGTCCATGCACGTGAAACAGGGGCAAAACGTTCAGGGTACGGTCCTGTGCAGTCAGCTCCAGGGTCTGGGTTGTATTCCAGCCGGCCAGATAGATATTGCGGTGGGTCAAAGGAACAATTTTGGGGCGCGAGGTGGTGCCTGACGTATGGAGCACCATTGCCACATCTTCCAGTTGTGCATATTCCCCTCTTTGCTCTGTCCAGTCAATGCCAACAAAATTGAACATTCCCGTCGGCCGGGTGGTGTCCGGCGTTATCTCGATGATGGGTATCTGTTTCTCCATCGCTACCTGTCGGGCCACAGTATCAAATCCGGCAAACGTGAACAATGCCTTGACATTGAGATCCGTAAAGAAAAAGTCGAATTCCGAATGCCGGTACGACGGATTCATGGGGGCGCAGGTTGCCACCATGGTCAATGCCAGAAAAGCCAGCTTGGTTTCCGGCGTAGTAGGCATGATCATGGCTACCCGGTCGTTGGCCCGGATTCCCAACGAGTACAGTACGTCCGCTGCTTTCTGGCAGTGTTCATACGCCTGTGCATACGTCAATGATTCACAATTGCGCGAAAATAGAAATGATTTATCGGGTTGGCTTTCTGCCTGTGCCTTTAAAAGATTTTCTACCGATAATGCGTGAGGGCCTTTTTCTTGTTCCATGGTGACGGTTTTGTGCGGTTTTAGTGGCGGTATTCTTATTCTGTAAAATGTATAAAGAATTGAATAAATGGATATGCAAAAATGTATAAACCGTCAATGTGGTTCATAAACGTTTGCGTAATGGATGGTTAACAAGAGGCTAAGGCACTGTGAGCTAGATGTCTTTCCTGAATACGTTAAACCGCATAAAAGTCAACGGAAAACGCGTTTTTTGACAAATTTTGCAGCAAAGACGAGATGTCTTTTTACGTTTGCCAAGATACTAACCTGTTTTGTACCCAGAAAAATCCCGTAAGCTAAGGGCTTCGGTATGTGGTGGATACTCTTTCCTGTTAGTTTGAAATCAAGGCTGCAAGTAAACAGAACAAAGATGAACAAACTGTTAAATCTGCGAAAAATATAGAATTGTTACTGAGTCGGCGCGGCTTCTGGTTTTTCAAAGACAAACGGATGGGGGTTTGCTGGAAAATAGTATCTTTTTCTAGGCAAAAAGTAGCAGCCTCATGGCAATGGGCAAGGCTGGGTTGTATGAAAAGCTGCTCTGACAGCCAGTGCGTGCTTACAGCAATTTGGCCATTTTGGTGACAAACAGCATATAGAAAAGCAAAAACAACGCTCCTTCCCACCGGGAAATCCGCTTGTCTTGTGTGATCAGGTAAAATAAAACGGCGCCGATCGAATACACAGGCAGCGGAAACTGGGTCAGTTCGACGGGAACCATAATGGGAGAGATAAGGCTGGCAATGCCGGGAATGGCCATGGCATTGAAGATACACGATCCCAGCACGTTTCCCACGGCGATATCAGCCTTTCCCTGCCGTGAAGCCGTAATGCTTACGACAGCCTCGGGCAAGGTTGTGCCTAACGACAGCACCGTAACCGATATGACCGCTTTGCTGATTGCCAGGGCTTCGGCAATGGCTTGCAGTGACTGGATGGTGTAATTGGCTCCCAGAAAAATAAAAACGGAGCTGATCAAAATCAGGATAACATCTTTTGGCTGCACTTTTTCTTTCTGTGTCTCTGCCGGGGTTTCTTTGTCGAGCAACAGATTTTTCTCCGTTTTTCCTTCCTGCAGCAGGTAAACGGTATACACAATATAGCCTGCAAACAGCAACAGTCCTTCGCCGAGACTGATGACGCCGTCCCACATGATGAGCGTCAATAGAATGGCCGAACCGATCAGGAAATGCAGGTCAATGAAAATATACTGGTCGCCCAGTCTGATCGACCGCGGGGCAAACACACTGGTCAGCCCCATGACAAACAACAGATTGGAAATGCTGGAGCCGATGACATTGCCCGACACGATTTCGGAGGTGCCCTGGTAGGTAGCAATAATGGAGGAGATCAACTCAGGCAGGGAGGTGCCGATGGAAACAATAATGACGCCGATGACGAAGGGCGACATGCCCAGTGCCAAACCTACCCGTTCGGCGGAACGGGTGAAGAAACGGGCAGCCATGATGAGTACAACCAAACTGATACCGAACAGTGCAGACCAAAGCAGCATTGCCAAAAATGGGTTAACGATGAAAAAACGAATGATATCCGGATAAGGCGGCAAAGACAGTACTTATGATACCATCAATGCTTCCGGAGGGGTTTTCAGGTTTCAAAGGTACTGGTTACTGGCCGCTATCCGAGCCCGGAGTAGGATAATTTTTGGCAATGTCATCGATGACCAGTACCCAGTCGTTGCCCCGGAACTCTTCGCCTGGTGCATCAAACTCTTTCTGCCCATTGGTGCGGATTTTTCCGATGCGGGCCGCCACGCCTGCTTTCGGATTGAACCACCAGCCGTAAAACTGTTTTCCGGTGAGTTTGCCCAGGTTCACTTTTACGGTTTCGCCGTTGGGAACATACACAAACAGAAAGCTTCCGTCGGCAGCGCGGGCGGCTCGTACGCGGTTGCGGCTGGAATCGGGTACGGTGACCAGCGACTGGTCGGGAACCAATTGCTGCCAGGGGCGCGATTCAAACAGGCGTCGCATGAAACCCATTTGCATGGAACCCGGGTGGCTCAGGGCGTCATCCCAGGGCGTATGTGCGGCCGAAATCGGCTTGCGGCTTTTTTGCCAGAATTGCCAGATATTATGGTCGCCGTAGGTATGGCCGGACGCTCCCGAAAGCATGGACCAGTAACCCGCCTGGCGGACATCAAAATCGTCAAAATAGCCGTTTTCAGCTTTCCAGTTGATGGGGTGGTCTTCGTAACGTGGCTCGCCATCCAGCACAGGCTTGGCGGGAGTCCTGGCAATGTCTTTTACCACAAATTCATAATTCGGAATGTCGAGGCGGTCATGCCCCGACTGGAACATGTTGAAATCGAGCCAGTTGTCGGTATGGAAAAATTCGGATGAGTCGTGGCCGCCCATGGGATGGAACGTGAGTAACTGGGTAGTGCCCACACTTTTGCGGATTCCCTCGGCCATTGCCCGGATAATGGCCCTGTGCGCATCCGTTTCGGGTATACGGTCGCCGCCCAGAATCCAGATAACAGGCTTGTTCTTATAGCGGTTTCCGAGCCATTCGCCATACACGCGGGCATTCTCAGGCGTGAAGATCTCCGGGCCAACGCCCCATTTTTTGTTCCACTTGTCGCCCCAGGTGGGCAACAGCCCGACAAACATCCCCAGCGACTCGGCTTTGGTAATGACATAGTCCACATGTTCGAAATAGTCGTCGTTGGGCTGGGCCGGATCGTTGTTTCTCAATGGCAGCTTGCCGTAAGGATTCGGCTCGGTGAGGCCGTCCAATTCAGCCAGCGCAACGGCCTGTATGACCGTAAACCCTTTGGCGGCGCGGTCTTCCAGGTATTGGTCGGCTTCCTCGCGATTCAGGCGATGAAACAGTTCCCAGGCGGTATCACCCAGGTAAAAAAACGGTTTCCCATCTGTATAAATCAAAAAACGCTTGTCTGCACTGACTTTCAGTTGCTGCGCGGTTGCGAGTAGAGTCATGAGTCCAAAAAAGAAAGTAAACGTGGTTCGGATCATAGCAGTAGAAATTAGATTGTCACGAATGGTATAGAATCGCACCCAAGGGTTCCGTTCAAATAGTATATGAAAAAATGACAAAACCTGCTCATGGACAGGGCATTTAAATATACCATTTTTTGAATGATTTGTTTTCCCTCGCAGGATTTTAGTTCTTTGCAACGATTGTGGCTGGCAGGGGTGGCCGTTGCATGGGCAGAATAATATGCATTGAAAATCAAAAACCTGCCCTGCCGGGATCAATCGGACGTTGTAACCTAAAATCGTATTTTTTCGCATGCTGTCTTTTCCGAACGCCAAAATCAACCTTGGGCTGCACATTACCGAAAAGCGAGCCGACGGCTATCATAACCTGGAATCGTGTTTTTATCCGGTAGGCTGGACAGACGTGCTCGAAATCATTGAAGCACCGGAGCTGACCTTTACCAGCTCGGGCATTGCGATTCCGGGCGATGCGGCTACCAACCTGTGTGTCAAAGCTTACCAGGCTGTGAAACGTGATTTTGACCTGCCGCCGGTGCACATTCACCTGCACAAGGTAATTCCGATCGGGGCGGGTTTAGGAGGCGGCTCGGCCGATGCCGCGTTTGCGGTGAAACTACTGAATGAGAAGTTTGGCCTTAACCTTTCGGCGGCGCAAATGGAGGATTACGTGCGGCCCATCGGCAGCGACTGTGCCTTTTTCGTACAAAACCAGCCGCGGTACTGCTACGACAAAGGCGACCGTTTTGAAGAAATCCCAGTTTCGCTCAAAGGCTGTTTTGCGGTGCTGGTGTATCCGGCAATCCACGTATCGACAGGTGAAGCCTACGCGGGCATCCGCCCTCAAATGCCGGCGGTACCCCTGAAACAGGTGCTTGCCCAACCCATGGCTGCCTGGAAAGATTTGCTGAAGAACGATTTTGAAGCAGGTGTTTTTGCCCGTTATCCGGTACTGATTGATGTGAAGGAAAAACTTTACGGGCTTGGCGCTGTGTACGCGGCGATGTCGGGCTCGGGTTCTACGGTTTATGGCATCTTCGAGCGGGAAATCCCGCTGGAAGGCGTTTTTGCTGCCGATTGTCTGGTTTGGAAAGGCTGGTTTCAATAGACAATGAAAACATTCCTCACAGGGCTCCGCTGGTTGCTGTTTCCTGTTGCATGCCTGTATGCATGCATAACAACCGTACGCAACTGGCTGTACGACCGGAAGTTGCTGAAATCGTACGCGTTTTCGTTTCCGGTCATTTGCATTGGCAACCTGACCGTCGGCGGAACGGGAAAAACACCGCACACCGAATACCTGATCCGGCTGTTGAAACGCACACACCGGATTACCACGCTGAGTCGTGGGTATGGTCGCACCACCAAAGGCTTTCGCTGGGTCAGCGCCGAATCGACAGCTCAGGAAACCGGCGACGAACCGCTGCAATTTTACCGGAAATTCGGATCGGAAATCCACGTGGCCGTTGGCGAAGACCGGGCCGCTGCCATCCGGAAAATCATTTTGGAAGGCGGAACTCGGAAGACGGATTTCAGAAATCCTATCGCTGGCAATGAAGGAACCTCCAGCTCCGCACTCCGCAATCCGGATTCCGGAATCATTCTGCTCGACGATGCGTTTCAGCACCGGGCGGTAACGCCTTCCTTTTCTATTCTACTCACCGATTACAACCGACTGTTTTACAAGGACTTCCTGCTGCCCACGGGCAATCTGCGCGAAACACGAAACGGGGTCCGCCGAGCCGATGTGGTGATCGTCAGCAAGTGTCCGGACGCGTTGTCGCCCGCTGAACGTAATGAGATCAACGAAAACATTTGCCGGTATGCACGCCCAGGCACATGCGTTTTTTTTACGGGTATCCGGTATGGCACACCGGTGGGTTTTCATGCTTCGGAAGATAGTATTTTCTCGCCCCGCCACGTGTTGGTTTCGGGCATTGCCCAGCCGGGAAGTCTGGAAAGCTATGTACGGCAAACCTTTGACTGCCAGTGGCATCTGAACTTTCGTGATCACCACGCGTATACACAGGCAGACGTGGAAAAGATACAAACTGCCTGTGTGAAAGCACAGGCAACGACTGTGCTCACTACCGAGAAAGACTATGTGAAGCTCACGCAACTGAAGCTGCCTCCGGAAACGTCTTTTTATTACCTGCCGATCGAAATCTATTTTCTGTTCGACGGGCAGGCGAAATTCAATCAATTGTTTGGTTCGTAATCAGTCCTATAAGTTATCTATGCCCATTCCTTTTTACATCGTGGATGTATTTGCTGAAAAAAAATACAAAGGCAACCAGTTGGCCGTGTTCGAACACGGAGGACAATTGACAGGTGGACAGATGCAGGCCATTGCCAGAGAAATCAACTTTGCCGAAACCACGTTTATCAATCGCGCCGCCGATGAATCGGATGGATTTGAGGTGCGCATCTTCACGCCCGACCAGGAATTGCCTTTTGCCGGCCACCCTACATTGGGAACAGCGCATGTGATTCGCGAAGAGATCCTGAAACAGCCTGTGCCACAGGTTGTATTGAAACTGAAGGTAGGCACTATTCCGGTCGATTTCACCAAGGATGTGCTCTGGATGCAGCAAATGAACCCCACCTTCGGGAGCTGTTACCCGCGTGCGGAAGTAGCGGATTTCCTGGGCTTGGGCACCGACGACCTGTCGGAAAAATGGCCGGTCGAAGAAGTATCTACGGGTATCTGGTTTCAGATCGTGCCGCTGACCAGCCTGGCCGCGTTGAAGGCGATCCGGGTGGATGTTATGCGGTTCCTGGCTTTCCTGCAACGCCATGACCGGCATGCCGGAAACAGCCGCATGGGATGCCTGGTGTTTTCCCAGGAAACATACCAACCCGCCAACCAATTGAGTTGCCGCATGTTCTACCCGATGCATGATTCGATGGTGGAGGATTCGGCAACAGGCAGCGCCAACGGTTGCCTGCTCGGCTACCTGCTGAAACACCAGGTGATGGGCAGAGACGAGATAGCGATCCGTGTGGAGCAGGGCTATGCCATTCCCAGGCCTTCGCTGCTCTACCATCACGGAAAACGGTTTTCGCAAGACCAGTATAGCATTCGGATTGGCGGCAAAGTACAGAAAGTGGCTAGGGGTTGGTGGGAAAGTTAACAACCGACCTGTGAGGAGCCTGGCCGGGTTTTGGCTTTTTCAGGGATACTATTTTCAAAGTTATCATTTTCTACCCAAGTTATATGTCGCAAAAACTGCAACCGGATACCCAGTTGGTTGGCAAGGCACCGGGAACGCTGATTTACATCGGCGAGAAACTGGTGACAGATGTCAGGATTCAAATCTATGATTATAACCAGGCCCAATTTCAGAAAAAGGAAGTAACCCGGCTGGAAGAATGCTTCCCCCATGGCCAGAAGTCAATGGTCAGATGGGTGGACTTGGACGGGATCCAGAACATAGACGTGCTCACCGGGGTAGGCAACGCGTACGGGCTGCATAGCCTGGTGCTGGAAGACATCCTGAACACGCAGATTCGCCCGAAGATCGAATTTTTCGACGGATACGTATTCATGGTCTGCAAAATGTTGTCGTACAACACCCGGCGCCGCGAAGTGGACATCGAGCAGGTCAGCTTCGTGCTGGGCGACCACTATGTGCTTTCGTTACAGGAAACCCCCGGCGATGTATTTGACCCGATCCGGGAACGGATACAAACCGACGGCAGCCGCATCCGACGCGGCGGGGCCGACTTCCTGTTGTATTCGCTGCTCGACATTATCATTGACAACTACTTTGTGGTGCTGGAAAAAATCGGGGAGCAGCTGGAAGACCTTGAGGAAGAGATTAGCCGTTCGCCGTCGCGCCGCAACCTGGCTACGCTTTATCAGCTCAAGCGCGAATTGATTTTTGTGCGAAAGGCCGTATGGCCCATGCGTGAGATCGTCAATATCCTTTACCAGGACGAAGGCCACCTGATTGCCAAAGATACCCACAAGTACCTGCGCGACGTATACGACCATACCATCCAGGTGATTGACACGGTAGAGTCGTACCGCGATATCTCTTCGGGATTGCTGGACATCTACCTGTCGGGCCTGAGTAACAAAACCAACGATACCATGAAGGTGCTCACGATCATTTCGACCATTTTCATGCCGTTGACGTTTATTGCCGGCGTGTATGGGATGAATTTCGACAACATGCCTGAACTCCACCTGCGGTACGGCTATTTCTGGACACTCGGTGGCATGTTCGTCAGTTGCCTGCTGATGATTGCCTGGTTCCGGCGCAAAGGTTGGCTCTGAAAGACTATGTTCTGAAACACAAAAACCTCCCCTTTCTCAAAGCGGAGGTTTTTGTGTTTCTGGAGGATACTATTTTTCGCTGCGGGCAATCGGGGCGTGCGTAGAATTGCGGTTGACGATGGTCAGCAATTGCTTCAATACCGAATCGCCGCCGCGGGCATCGTCCTGAATGTTGCGTGTCAGTGAAATCTGCGGCTGGATGCTGCGTTTTTCCAGATCGTCGTCACGGGTAACGATAGACGTGGACACGTAAACCTTGGTTGAGGTGTTGGGCAGGTCAAAGCCGACCAGGTCACCGAATGAAACTGCCTGGCACGCGGCATTTTCTTCACCGGTAATGATGCCGACGTTCTGGTCTTTGCACAGCTTCACCAGCATGCTGGCTGCCGAAAACGTAGCTCCGTTTGCCAGAATGTAAACTTTGCCCGTAAACTTCTTGCTGTCTTTTTTGATGAAATGCTGTTTGCTCGTCACCTCTACCAACGTGCCCGGCGCGGCTCGGTCGATGCGGGCCGCGTACGATTGGCGGCTCAGCTTTTTCATCAGGTGCTCAATGAACGACAATTTCTTCTGTTCTTTCAGGAACTGGCTCGACTTTACCATCACTTTGCTTTCCACATTGACCGGGCTGATGTAGCTAAACAAACGGTATGCATTGTGTACCAGTCCGCCCGGATTGTCGCGCAGGTCGATTACCAGGTTTTTGATCTGCTTTTTATTGATTTGCTTGAACGCGTCAGCCAGGAATTTTTCGTAGTGCAGGTTGTCACGTTTGTTGTCCGCATTGTAAAAAGTGTTAATGTCCAGGTAGGCTGTCTGGTTGGCTTCGTCTATGATCAGGTGGCGGGTTTCTTCGTCTTCCGAATTGGCAACGTTGATCGTGCTACCCGTTACGGCATCAATGGTCGCCTCGTGGGTTTTCCCGTCGGCAGTTCGGTAGGTAATGGCAAACACATCGGTAGGCTCGTACAGCGACCAGTACAGGATGTCAAACGTAAACACGTTTTCCAGCTGGCGCCATTTGGCTTTTTCCAGGTTGGCATCGGCACTCAGGAGCGGCAGCATGCGGGCAATGATTTCCTCCGTTTTCACACCGTTTACCGAAACCAATTGGCTGCCCAACGCGGCAGAATCCAGCGCGGTTGAGTAATCTTCCCGGATGTAGGCTTTGTTTGCTTCGATGGCCAGGCTCAATGGAAAGAACTTGCCTTTTTCGGATACATAATTAACCAGCGATTCGTTGGACTCGGCAAACAGGTGGCCGTCCTGCACCAAAGCCACCAGTTGGCGGACCGTGGTCAGGAAATCGTTTTCAGTCACGGTTTCGTCTTCCTGATTTTTCAATTCAGTGATGGCTTGTGCAAAGGACTGGTGAAACGTAAGGCTGTCGGTAAAGCAGTACAAACACGGATGGGCCTCTTTCAGCACAGCTTCCAGGCGTTTCAAATCCTGAATGCAATCTTCTTTCGGATAGCGAACCAGACTCCGCTGGTAAGCGGACGCACTGTAATTTTCCACTCGCGTAGCTTCAGACTGAGCGTAGCTGACTTGTGTGAACCAAAAGATCGCGAGAAACAGGAAGTACTGACGTGGCATATGTGCAAGTTCGGATAGCTAATGTAACCTTTCGTAATCCTATATACGCTTTTCGGTAAAAAAGTCACCTGTCTAATGAAATTTTTGCAAATTTGCGGTTACCTTTAATAACTTACTGAAAACAAGTCAAATAAGCTTATAAATTTAAGTTGTACCTGTTGCATTGGGAAATAATTTTAAAAAAAATATCAGAAAATTATGAAAAACGTATGGCTGCTTGTGTTTTTCCTTTCATGTAAGGTTTTGAGTGGATTTGCACAAAATGCAACCTTCGGTTCGGAAAACGAATCGGAGAAAGAAGTTAGACAGCTGGAAATGAGGCGGTTTGAAATGATGGTGCAAAAAGACATCAAAAGCCTGAGCGAGATCCTGGCCGAAGATCTGGTGTATGTGCATTCCAACGGTGTGCAGGAAAACAAAGCTCAGCTGCTCGAAACCCTGGACAAAGGCAAGACGCTGTACCAGTCGATGCAGGCGCAGGACATCAAAGCGCGGGTGATGGGCGAGGTGGTGATCATCAACGGCACCGCGGCCATCCGGGCGTGGACCGGCGGCAAGATCAATGACCTGCAAGTGCGGTACATAGATGTGTACGCCAAACGCGACGGCCGCTGGAAACTGATCTCGTGGCAGTCCACACGCATCATGCCTCCCCAGTGAAGCAACACCGCAACTTCCACTGAAGAATACCAGCGGGTGATCCGAAATAGTATCTCCAAAAAATCAAAAACCTGCTGCCATGCTTTCGCAAATTTTTTCAATCTTTGCGACCTGAAAATTCTTTTGTTATGCTAAGCAAACGACATATTATTAAGGATATACTCCAATCTACGGCATTTGATACCGAAGTTCATGTGAAAGGATGGGTGCAAACCACCCGTACCAATCCCTACATTGCATTTGTTGCCTTGAATGACGGGTCCAGTGTGCAGCACCTGCAGATTGTAGCTGACATTGAGAAGTTTGGCCAGGAATTCATCGACAAGATCAAGCACACCGGCACGTGCATTGGCGTGACGGGCAAGCTGGTGGAATCGCAGGGAGCGGGGCAAAAAGTAGAAGTACAGGCTACGGCCATCGAGTTGTACGGTGAGTCAGACCCTACCAGGTACAAGTTGCAGGCCAAGCGACATTCGCTGGAGTTCCTGCGTGAGATTGCGCACCTGCGTCCGCGTACCCGTACGTTCGGAGCGGTGCTGCGTATCCGGCATGCCCTGGCTTTTGCCGTACACAAGTATTTCAACGACAACGGCTTCTTCTACCTGCACACGCCGATCATCACCGGATCGGATGCCGAAGGCGCGGGTGAAATGTTCCGTGTCACTACCCTTGACCCCATCAAACCGCCGCTGACCGAGACCGGCGAGGTCGACTACAAGCAGGACTTTTTCGGCAAAGCGACCAACCTGACCGTTTCAGGGCAGTTGGAAGGTGAACTGGGAGCCATGGCTTTGTCGAAGATTTACACCTTCGGGCCGACGTTCCGGGCTGAAAACTCCAATACCACGCGTCACCTGGCCGAGTTCTGGATGATTGAGCCGGAAATGGCTTTCTACGATCTGGAAGACAACATGAATCTGGCCGAAGACTTTGTAAAGTCGGTGATCGGCTATGCTGTCGAGCACTGTGCCGATGACCTGGCATTTCTGGAAAACCGCCTGATCGAGGAAGAAAAGAACAAGAAGCAGGAAGAACGCAGCCCGATGCCGTTGCTTGAAAAACTGCGGTTTGTGCTGGAAAATCCGTTTGAGCGGCTTACCTACACCGAGGCGGTGGATATTCTGGTCAAATCGAAACCAGCGCAGAAGGGACAGTTCCAGTATCCGGTGAGCTGGGGCATTGACCTGCAGTCGGAGCACGAACGGTTCCTGGTGGAAAAGCACTTCAAAAAACCCGTTATCCTGACCAACTACCCCAAAGAAATCAAGGCATTTTACATGCGCCAGGACGATGATGGCAAAACTGTCCGTGCCATGGACGTGTTGTTTCCGGGCATCGGCGAAATCATCGGCGGCTCGCAACGGGAAGAGCGTTACGAAAAGCTGCACCAGCGCATCCAGGAATTGCACATTCCGGAAGACAGCCTGTGGTGGTACCTGGAAACGCGCCAATATGGCACCGCCCCACACGCGGGCTTTGGCCTGGGGTTCGAACGACTGGTGCTTTTTGTCACCGGCATGACCAATATCCGTGATGTGATTCCATTCCCGCGTACCCCGCAAAACGCTGAGTTTTAACCCGAAAAATAAAAACAGTATCGTTGAAAACACAAAAACCCCGGCTGCTGCAACTGCCGGGGTTTTCTTTTTCCAATATACTGATTTCACAGGCACATCTTTTTACCTACTTCCGAAAATCATTGTACACAGACTTACCAACGTATGAAACAAATAGGAATTTTACTCGCAACGCTTACACTCATGTACCTGCTGGCCCATTGCACGGCCAAACAAAACGCGCAGGAAGCCTCCGGCAACAAAGCCCCGGTGGCAGTGGAACAAACCGCGGTGCAGCAGGTAGCATTGCCGCAGCCCTACGAAAGCAAATCGGCCAAAAATTTCAGCAAGGTATTGGGCTGGTCGGATGCGCAGAAACCTACAGCCCCGGAAGGTTTTGTTGTGACCAGGTACGCCACGGATCTGGTAAACCCCCGCTGGATTTACCAGGCACCCAACGGTGACATCTTTGTGGCAGAGGCAAACACCGAAGCGAGTGCTGCCAAGAAAGTGGCCGACCAGATCAGCGGCAAAGCCCAATCGCAGCGGCTGGGCGAAAGCGCCAATCGCATAACCCTGTTCCGGGATAGCAACAAAGACGGCAAACCCGAAGTGAGACAGGTCTTTCTGTCGGATCTGAACCGACCGTTTGGCATGCTGGTTTTGGGGAACTTCTTCTACGTTGCCAATACCGACGGTCTCTGGCGGTATCCGTACCGGGAAGGCGAGACAGTGTTGAAAAGCAAGGGTGAAAAGATAGCCGATTTGCTGGAAGGCGGCTACAACAACCACTGGACACGCAATGTGATAGCCAATGCCAACGGCAGCAAGATTTATGTGTCGGTAGGATCGGCGAGCAATGTTGGTGAGCACGGTATGGAAAACGAAGTGCGCCGGGCCAACATCCTGGAAATGAACCCGGACGGCAGCAGTGAACGCGTGTATGCTAGCGGCTTGCGCAATCCGGTCGGGATGGACTGGGCCCCGGGCACTCAAACGTTATGGACAGCTGTCAACGAACGCGACGAACTGGGCGACGAACTGGTGCCCGACTACCTGACCAGCGTACAAGAAGGCGGTTTTTACGGATGGCCCTACGCGTATTTTGGTCCCAACGAAGATCCTCGCCTCAAAGGCCAGCAACCGGATCTGGTCAAAAAGACCATTGTCCCTGATGTCGCCTTGGGAGCCCATACGGCATCCCTGGGACTGGCGTTTTACGACCAAAAAGCATTTCCGGCAAAATACCAGAATGGGGCTTTCATCGGGCAGCACGGTTCCTGGAACCGCTCCCAGCTTTCAGGATACAAGGTTGTATTTGTTCCTTTCAAAAATGGCAAACCTGCCGGAAAGCCCGAAGATTTTCTGACCGGATTCATTGCCAACACGGAGAAAAGTGAAGTATATGGCCGGCCGGTAGGGGTGACTGTTCTGGCAGACGGCTCGCTGCTGGTCGCCGACGATGTGGCCAATACCATCTGGCAGGTGAGTAAACAGTAGGAGGCTTGCGGCTGCAGAGGCAGGAAGCACGGCTTGAAATATTTACGGGTACTTCCTACTTCTGCAACCGTACTTCTTCTATCTTTGTGTACCATGAAGATAACAAACTATCAACCCGACAAAGGCCGCCGTGCCTCTGATACTACACTGAAAGAAGCCATCAACGAATTGCTGCGGGTATACCGGCTCCGTGCCAAGTTTGACGAGACACACGTGGTGCATGCCTGGGGGCAAGTGATGGGTCCGGCCATTGCGCGCCGTACCGAACGTGTCTATGTACAGGACCGCAAGCTCTTCCTGCAAATCAATTCCCCTTCACTGGCAAACGAACTGTTGCTGGCAAAATCGCGCATTGTGGAACTGCTCAATGAAGAGGTGAAATCCAACGTCATTGACGATGTGGTATTTCTGTAGCCGACGGAAAGCAGCCGGTTTTGCGTTTGAAAAAGATACTATTTTGTAGGAATCTACGGGGGCGAATGGTATATTCGCTTCCAGATAACCCAACCTTCTCACCAACCCGACCACTTTGAGCTTTGAGATAAAACTTCCTCTGTTTGAGGGGCCTTTCGATCTGCTGCTGTTTTTTATCGAACGGGATGAGCTTGACATCCACGATATTCCCATCTCCCGCATTACCGACGAATTCTTGGCATACCTGCACCAGCTCGAAGCCATCAACATCGATCTGGCCAGCGAGTTCATTCTGGTAGCGGCCACACTCATGCGCATCAAGGCCAAGATGCTGCTGCCCCGGCCCGAACTGGATGCCCAGGGCAACGAGATCGACCCGCGCGACGAACTGGTTCGTCACCTGCTGGAATATAAAAAGTACAAGTCGGTCATTGGGGAATTTGTCGAATGGGAGGCGCACCGCCAGCAGCAGGAAGTACGCGGTAACATTGTGAAAGAATTGCAGGGCATTGCCGAAAAGAGCAACGTAGATGTTGAAATGCAGGACCTGGACCTGTACAAGTTGCTGAAAGTGTACCAGAAAGTGCTCACGCGGTACCAGATCAACCAGAACCGTCCGGTGCATACGGTGGTGCAATACCCGTATACCATTGAAGGACAAAAACAATGGATATCCCAACACTTGGCCACCGATTTCCGGCTTGCCTTTACTGAAATCATTGCCTTGAACACGAGCAAGATAGCGGTGATTTACAATTTCCTCGCCATCCTCGAAATGATTCAGTACGGACTGGTGGTGCTGCAGATCGGCGAAGGGTTCAATAACTTCTGGATCGAAAGAAAAGAAGAAAAAGAAGCCGTGGTGGAATAATCATCCGTTTCCCATTGCCGTTCGCCAAGGCGGACAGCCACTTTGTGCCTGTCTCGCCGACAGACAAACTGCCAAGGGCTGGTTCCCACCAACTGGAAAGCAGGCCTTGGCAGGAGAATTGACCTGTTTTTGCCGTCTGCGTCAGTTGATCAGTGCGAGTACAGCATGCTTGCCTTTCCGAAATAATATCTTCCAGAAAGTCAAAACCCCGGCACGCATCCATTGGTGCGCCAGGCCAAGAATCCGGACAAAGGAGGTTAGGGATTCGCAAAATCGTGTTATTTTGCAGCCGCAACAAACGAACATCCCAAACCATTGAAACCGAAATACCATCACCTGAGCCCGATTGTCACCGTTGTGGGTGGCGGAAGTTGGGCTACAGCCATTGTCAAAATTCTTTGTGAAAGCGATGTACAGGTGCGCTGGTGGTTGCGCAACAGTGAAGACGTAGAGTACATCCGCAAATTTGGACACAATCCCAACTACCTCAGTGATGTACAGATCAACCGCCGCAAAGTACGCACCTTCCATCAGATTCTGAAAGCACTGGAAGATAGTACCCACGTGATTCTGGCGGTACCTGCCGCGTTCATCCAGGAGGCGATGCAGGAAGTGACGCCGGCGCATCTCGAAGGCAAAATCATCGTGTCTGCCATCAAAGGCCTGATTCCCAACGAAAACCTGCTGGTAACTGATTGGGCAGAACAGCATTTCAACGTGCCTTCCGAGCATATGTGTGTGATTGCCGGCCCGTGCCACGCCGAGGAAGTGGCCTTGGAAAAACAATCGTATCTGACCATTGCGTCGACAGATCTGGTGCAGGCCGCGCATTTTGCCAAAACCTTGAGCTGCCGTTTCTTGCAGGCACATGCCATCGAAGATGTGTACGGGGTCGAATACTGCGCGGTTATGAAAAACATCATTGCGCTTACCTGTGGCATTGCCCACGGCCTCAACTATGGCGATAACTTTCAGGCGGTGCTGGTATCCAATGCCATGCAGGAAATCAAGCGGTTCCTGGACGCCATCCGGCCTATGTCGCGCGACTTGCTGGCATCGGCTTACCTGGGCGATCTGCTCGTGACGGCCTATTCGCAGTTCAGCCGCAACCGCACGTTTGGCAACATGATCGGACGTGGGTACAGCGTCAAATCGGCTCAGGTGGAGATGAACATGATTGCCGAGGGCTACTATGCAGTCAAGAGCATTTATGCCATCAACAAGAAGTTTCAGGTAAACATGCCGATTACCAAAACCGCGTACCGCATACTGTACGAACGGGCTTCGCCTGCGGCCGAAATCCAGGCACTGAAGAATCAGCTTCGCTAGAACGGACCGGCGGTTTTTGTCTTTTGGACGATACGATACTAATTTTTTGATTGATGGCAAAGCCTGACTGCCGTTGGGCCAGACCACGGTTGTGAGCAACCATTCCCTTTAGATTTTTACCATACGTACTAACCTGTAACGCACAAGTTACGCAGCCCGAACGCATGCCTGGATTGACGGTAGATATGTTGTTGTATGCTTATACGCACGGAATATTTCCGATGGCCGATGGTCGCAATGGCGAAGTCCACTGGTATTCGGCAGATCCCCGGGCCATCATTCCTTTGGAAACGTACCGTCCACAGCGTTCCCTGCGCCCCATCCTGAACAAGAAAATCTTTGAGGTGCGTTACAACACCTGTTTCGAGACGGTCATGCGAAACTGCGCGGCTCCCCGTTCCACCGACCCCAATACGTGGATCTCAGAAGAGATGATCCAGGTATACGTACAGCTACACCAGCTGGGCTATGCCCATAGTGTTGAAACCTGGTATGAAGGCGAACTGGCCGGCGGCTTGTACGGAGTAACGCTGGGCGGCGCATTCTTTGGCGAATCCATGTTTACCTTACGTCCCAATGCCTCAAAGGTAGCTTTTCATTACCTGATACACCGCCTTGCCGAAAAAGGGTTTACTTTACTCGACACGCAATTCATCAACGACAACGTGTTGCGGTACGGTGCCATAGAAATCCCCGCCACTGACTATATGCGGCAGCTTGAAATGGCTATCTCCCAGTCGGTTACATTCCCGTAAGTTCCTGCCATCCGTACCCGGAACCAGCTGCTTTTTTCAGGATTGTTTGCCAGTCAACTTGATTTTCCAACAGGAGGGGGTAAACCTTGCTTGTATGCCCGCAGGTTTATTCGATTTTAACGGGTTGTCCCTGTTACCAAACGTGCTTGTAAGGTATATATACACGGTAATTGCAGCGCATGTCCGGCAACTTGTTTTCTGCACTTTCTGAACAAAACTGACATTGTTTTTCTGCCCGTTGGAAATGTGCCAATGAACAATATGGGAAACAATACGAAAAAATTGCGAAATTCAACTAAGAAGCCGGAACAGCAGCAAAACCACGAAATGCAAAACTATCACGTTGGATCAATTGGTTCTTACTGAGTTAAACCAGCAGCAGAAAGAAACCCATACGTGCAGCCTGGCCTACAAATGGATTGAAGTTTCCGGTCTTCGAAATTGAAGCACATTTGATGCTGAGCAAAAGAAAGTTTCAAAGAAAATCAATAAAAACAGCTTAATTACTTACAGCGTCAAGTGATACGCAAATTCATACAACTGACAATCACATTATGGCTGGGCGCCACCCTGGGTTTTTCCGGTTGGGCTCAGGAATATGCCCTGCGTGGAGTTGTATGGAACGAATCCCATCTTCCGGTAGGAGGCGTGCAGGTTTCCATTAATGGTTCGTCGCCTGTGATAAGCACGCCCAAAGAGGGCCGGTTTCAGGTATTGCTGAAAAATGCACCTTCAGGATCCGAACTGGATGTGGTAGTCAACGTAACCGGATACCGCCTCAAATCCAAAGAATTAAACCTGGCACACAGAGAAGTAGAAATTGTCATTGAACCCATTTTCAAAACCCTGGGAGGTTGGGTGCGTACGCCCGACAAAGTATCGGTCAGCGGAGCATTGATCAAGTTCAAGAACGGATCGCTTGAAAAAACGGCCCTTACGGACCGCGACGGTTTTTTTCGTATACAATTGCCTAGCGAAACCCCTGTTACGATAGCCGATTTTGTCGTAGAATCGTACAAGGTAAGCAATGGCAACATAGAGTTACGCAAAGTAAAAGACGACAACCTGAAGTTTGTACAGGAAAATACGTTTGTTTTCCTGACCGTTTCCGCAGAAGACCAGGTGGTTGAAGTTGCTGCCTCGACAGAAGTGCTCCCGCAGCAAAACAGCAACACCGCCAAGCAGCAGGCGACTGCAAACCAACAGGCTTTGCCTACCAATCAGGCACAACCCAGTGCCTTTGCCCTGCCAAAGGACAGCAAAAGCCTGAAAGAACTGGTACAGCTGATTGGCTCGAAGCGGGGTGACAATGCAATCAAAGGGAATTACTCGCAGGTAATCAGCAAAGAAATTGATGCCATCAGCACAGAGCTGGGCCGCTTGCAGTCGCAGGTAAGCAACGCCAAGTCTGACCAGGAGAAAGCAAAGGCCGAGGAAGCGTTTACGGCCTACATAAATGATGAGTACATTGAAAGCTTCATTGAGTCACTTCGTGCAGTAGATCCCAACAATCCGCTGGTCATCCTGCTGGAAAAATACAAGCGGGACAACCAGGAAATACTGGATGCCAAGAATGAATCCGACAGGCAGTTGAGCATTATTGCCAGCCAGTTCAAGGCCAGCAGGCTGGTATCCATCTTGTTGCTGGGTCTGGTGTTTGTCGCCTTGTTTTTTGCCCTCAGCAACAACCGGAAGAAGAAAAAGCTTCAGGAAATAATGCAGAAGCTGGAGGAAGAACGCCGTCAGCTGGAGGTGGTCAACGAAGAGCTCAAGACACTGATGGGTATTGTGGCCCATGACCTGAAAGCGCCGCTGAACAAAGTTGTGGGTCTGACCCAACTGTTGCCACTGGTGGGCACACTCAACGACGAACAGGGCATGTACGTCAGCATGGTCAATCAGGTAGCCCATGACGGTCGCCAGTTCATCGAGAACCTGCTGGATCTGAAAGCGATTGAAGAGCAAAAACGCCGGTTGAAAATAGAGCCCCTCGAAATCATCCAATGGCTCAACCGCTCACTTATCGGTTACGAACAGACGGCGAACAAGAAAAACATTGCACTGAAACTTGAGGCTAATGCCTCAGAAGGCTGGATATCAGTCGATAAATCAGCGTTTGGACAAGTAGTAGACAACCTGGTGTCTAATGCAATCAAGTTCTCACCGCTGGACAAGAATATTTACATTCGCATTGATGTGGGCTATTCCCTGGTCTCGATTGCCATTCAGGATGAAGGGCCGGGTATTTCAGAAGAAGACCAACAAAAAATGTTCAAGCGTTTTCAGCGGCTGTCGGCTCGTCCCACGGCCGGTGAGCACTCCAGCGGTCTGGGTCTGTCGATCGTAAAAATGTTGGTCGAGCAAATGAACGGGGAAATCCATCTGGACAGTCAGGTAAACAGTGGCAGTACCTTTACAGTATATTTTCACAAACATGTGATGGAAGAAGCAACCACGGAGGCAGTTCTTGGCTGATGCAGTTCAGAACCGCCTCTGTTTTTGCAACACATTTCGATTACCAATAAATCACTCCTTCCGGTTCGTCACCGGCACATTCCGATACCTTCTGAACAAACCGGTACGCGCCAATCATCGCCAGTAGTGCGTCCACCTGATGCCAATTGGTAACAGTCTGGCTCAGTTTCCATTCCGGAAACAGTACCTGAATCCTTTCCAGAACCCCGGCAATGTTTTCCCTGGCTTGCTTGTATCCCAATTCGGGCAGTTGCAGGCGTCGGGCTTGTGCGGCGGGATAAGTTTCACGGACCTCGATGCCTTCCGCTTCCACAATCTTACTAAAACGCATGGCACGTGCCGTGAGACCTCCCAAAAACATAGGCGACATGGCTTGCAGCTTCCGGTCAGCCGTCCGGTAGAAATAATCATCATAGCCGGACAACTGCCGGTAAACACCCGGTAACGAAAGCGGAGCATCCACACAAACGATACCAACAGGCAGGGGTAGTGTTTGTAGGCATTGAAGCAAAAAAATATCGGCATCCTGCCGGGTTTTCGATTGACAAAAAGATACTATTCCGGTTGCCGTGTCTCCAGAAGCCAGCACGGTGGTTCCCGCAAGCTTGCTTCCGTAATCAATCCCGCAAATCATGAATGGCTCGCCTGGGAACATAGTTTACTGGTTAAGTCGGGTTGTTGGACAAAAGTTTTCCCGTACCAATAACGCATCTCCTGCCCCGGAAGTTTGTAAATCCGTCGGCAAGCTGATACATTTGACAACCATGTGTCCGCATCCGTCAAACAGACATACTTCCATACTGCCGGGTATACGATTCTACCGGAAGCTTTTTGCTTTTAGCTGGATATTATTTTGCACAGGTTTTCCGGCAAAAGCGCAGCTGACCGACACTGCTGGCACTCTCCAGAACAGCCTGAACCGCACACGGTTGCGGACCCTGCTGGTCGGAGAGAGCGTGGCCTATGCTGGCACTTTGGCAGGACTGCACTTTCTGTGGTATGCGGATGCGCCGCGCACCGGATTTCATTTTTTCAATGACAATGCCGAATGGAAACAGGTAGACAAGGTTGGACACTTTTATACAGCTTATCACATCAGCCGGCTCGGTGTCGAGGCATTCGAATGGACCGGCTTGCCACGCCGCAAGGCCATTTGGTGGGGAGGATTGATGGGAATGCTTTTCCAGACGCCTATTGAGGTGCTGGACGGCTTTTCAGCATCCTACGGTGCTTCCTGGGGCGACCTGGCGGCCAATACGGCAGGTTCGGGCTTGCTGATCGGCCAGCTGCTGCTCTGGGACGAGGAACGGATTCATCCCAAATTTTCCTTTTATCCAAGCTCTCTGGCTCATTTGCGGCCCAACGTGCTTGGGAAAAACCTGCTGCAGCAGACATTAAAGGATTACAACGGGCAGACCTACTGGCTGGCATTCGATATAAAGCCCTGGTTGCCGAAAGAAAGCCGTTTTCCTGCCTGGCTATGTGTGAGTGTGGGTTACGGTGCAACCCAAATGATTTCCGCCGAAGACAGCCAGAACAAGATGCTGGGGTTTTATCCTTACCGCCAGTACTATTTGTCGCTGGATGTCAACTTTACGAAGATCCCCACCCGGAGCCGCTTCCTCAAGAGCGTATTTTATCTGTTAAACACGTTGCATGTGCCGGCTCCGGCATTGGAATGGAACCGGATGGATGGATTCCGGATGCGGGCATTGTATTTCTAGTTCTGTGGTAACGCATTCCGCTACAGTAGATGCATTGCCAGCGGTGGCTTTTCAGTTGACCGTGATGGCAACCGTTTTCAGTTGTTGGGTGTATTTCAGCCGGCTTTTTTCAAATGCTGTCAGGTTCATTTCAAAGCGCGGCTTTCCCTGCTCCGACACAAAATTAATCAGACTTCCGAATTTCGCGGCCCCGTCTTTATTGGTGATTACCAGGATTGGCGAGCCCTTCACTTTTTGCAGCACATTGCTCAACGCATCGGAATATTCATTGCCCAGGTACAGGATGTGGCACGACTTTTCTATTTCATTCACCCCCTTGTATGCTTTGATCGTGATTTTCCGGCTGGCAGTGGTGCGGGCGGTTGCCATTTTGCGTAATTCGGTTTCCATGTCACCATTGGCCAGTACGCCGATGATAAAGTTTTCTGTCCGGGAGTCGTCGGGCCACTGGATCTCCTTGATAAAATTATAGATGTAGATGCTATGTACCCGATACGTAACTTCACCCGGACCGTCTTGCTTGGAGATGACAACCGGAGGTACAAGCGAATGAAGTAGAGTATATATAGTCAGTATAAAGGCTTTCATCGGTATTTACGCAATTGGCAATACTTACAAAGAAATTATTGAGTTACTTTTTTTCCAGCAGCTTGATCTTGTTCTGTATCTGCTGGTATTTTTCCCGGTCATTCAGGTAATGGTAAATGCCGCTCAGGGCTTTCAGGGAATTCACGTTTTGCGGGGATAACTGAGATGCTTTCTCTACGTAAGGCCTGGCCTCGACAATCAGGGCCGAAATAATTTCAATGCGTTGGTTGAACTGGGTGATGGTCTCATCGTAAATATCGGGCTTGTTGATCAGATCCACCGCGTGGTTGTAGTACGTGATGCCCAGGTTGTAATTGGCCAGGTAATTGTTAGGGTCTTTGGCCAGTATTTTCTTATAAGCCGCCTTTCGTTTCTCAAAGTATAGTTTCTGGTTGGCCGTATCCTTCTTGGAAAGTGATTCGTAGACGGTGCCGGCTACCATCATGGCATCGGTATCGTTGGGATTGGCTTTCAGGTGGGCTTCAATCAGCTTTTCAGCTTTCGCGTATTCTTTCAGCTGAAGGTAAATGTTGATCTCAGTGGTGCGCAGGTTGGCATCGTTGGGGAAGGCTGCCCGACCCGCTTCGATTGTCTGGATTGCCTTGGCCTTGTCGTTCAGGCCTACATAAAGCTGCGCCAGGTCGTCGTAAAGCAGCGGGCTTTTGTGGCCTTTCTGCAAGGCTTGCTCATAATACTGTTGTGCTTCGGCTTTTTTGCCCAGCGAATAGGAAGCGAAACCTGCGTGGTACAAGGCTTCGGAATAAAATTCATCCGGCTTGATCTTGCTCCGGTAGTTGATAAACGCGTCGAGGCCCTTCAGTGCTTTGTCAAATTGCTTGGCGTTGATCAAATCGATGGATTCATTGTAATAAGTGCCATACAGGTATTCCAGAGCCGAATTGACAGAGTTTGCATAGGTCTTCTTGGTATCCAGCGTGGTGCTTTTGTTCAATGCTTCCAGGGCTATCTCCCGGTTCTCGGAGGCAGCCGGATTCTGTTTGTACAGTTCCTTGTACACAAATCCTTTCAGATACCAGGTACGGGCTTCGTTTTTGGTAGCGTCGTTTTTAGCCGCCAGTTCAATCGTTTCCCGGGCTGCCGCCAGGTCATTCTGTTTCAAATAACCGGCAGCCTTGTCCAGCAAGACGGTTTGGCTGAAGGCTTTACTGAAAACGATAACAAACAACAGACTGAAAATTAATCTTTTACCGAAATGCATTGCTTCTATTGAGTTGGTAAGATGTGCGGAGTCCTGACACAAAAGTGCCATCTTCTGCACTTTTATGCTGTGCGGAAAAGATTATTTGTTTACAACGTAAGTTTTCGACTGGGAATGTTTGCCGTGGGATGCCGGCAATTGCGGCGGCATAAAAAAAAGAAAACCTGCCCGGGATATTCAGGCAGGTTTCGCGCATCCGGAAGATACTATTCCTTACGGACGGTTGTTAGGTAAATTTTTGGTGTTGATGCTTTCGTTCGGAATGGTGTATGCCGTGATAATGGAGGCAACTACCAGCACTGCAATAATGATAAGCCAGATCATAGGTATGTACTGTTTTGAGTGAGATTCTTAAATGATTGCCGCGGATAATGACTCAGAGTTACTACCCGCGGTAAAATTAATAAAATACTGGTTTGTTCGCTGCCATGGGTTGGCAATTATTTTGCGGTCAGCAGCAAGTCAGCCACCAGACGGGTTGTTTCTTTCAGATAATCGTCTTTGCTCAGGTTATACAGCTTCTGTGGCTTCTGCGGAACAGCGGTTGTAGGTTCTGTAGAGCCTCCGGTAGGCGGAGTATCCTGTACATCTTCTTCGGCAGCGGCCAGCAACTTGTTCTTTTTCTCTTCTTCTTCCCGTTCTTTGCGGCGTTTGGCCTCCTGAAGGGATATACGAGTGTTGGAACGCGCCTTTTTCGCTTCGCTGATCTGGTTTTGCAACTCTTTCAGGTCGGCATCGGTTTGCAGGCGTTTTTCATAGTTTTTCTCCAGTACAGAAACCAGCTTGTCCGAAATTGTATTGACAGGCTTGAAATTGGAAGCCGGAATCTGGTCCCAAGGCAGTGCGTGCGCCTGGGAGCTTTCGCCAAACTCGGCTGCGCTGAATACAGAAGGCAGTTGCACGTCTGGTGTCACGCCTTTCAGCTGGGTGCTGTTACCCGTGATGCGGTAGAACTTCGCAATGGTCAGATTGACCTGACCTAGTTTGTCGGACCCCTGCATCAAACGGTTCAGGTCCACCTGGCTCTGCACCGTTCCTTTACCATACGACTGCTCGCCAACAATCACGCCGCGTTTGTAATCCTGTATGGCTCCGGCGAAGATTTCGGACGCAGAAGCACTGAAACGGTTGATCAGGACCGCCAGCGGACCGGCATAGGTCTGTGACTTGTCGTTGTCCTTCAGAACATCAATGGAGCCATTGCTGTTGCGAACCTGTACTACCGGGCCATCCTGAATAAACAGGCCTGTCAGGTCAACAGCTTCGGAAAGTAACCCGCCACCGTTGTTGCGCAAGTCCAGTACCAGCGCATCCATCTTCTGGGCTTGCAGCTCACCAATGATGCGCTTTACATCGTTGGTAGTACTTTTGTAATTGGTCTCGCCTTTCTGACGGTCTTCATAATTGGCATAAAATGCCGGAATCTGGATCACACCCAGGCGGAAAGGTTTGCCATTGTGTGTAATAGGAACGATTTCACCTTTGGCCGACTGCTCTTCCAGCTTGATCTTGTCACGTACCAGACGCAATTCACGTGTGGGGGAGGCGACATCAGCACCCGAAGGCAGAATTTGCAAACGTACAATGGTACCTTTGGCACCACGAATCAGTTTCACCACCTCGTCTACACGCCAGCCGATCACATCCACCGGTTTGCCATCATCACCCTGGGCCACTGCCACAATGCGGTCTCCTTTCTGTATCTGCTTGCTTTTGAACGCAGGTCCGCCCGGAATTACTTCCGATACGGTCGTATAATCGTTCAGCTCGCGCAGTGTAGCGCCAATGCCTTCCAGTGAACGGGTCATGTCAATTTTGAAATTGGCGGAACGGGCCGGAGACAGATAGCTGGTATGCGGATCAATGTTTTCGGCAAAGGCGTTCATGTAAGCCTCAAACACATCTTCACTGGTCGTTTGCGAAATGATCTTGTCGATGTTTTTGTACCGCTCACCCACAACCTTGCTGATCTCATCCCATTTTTTGTTGGTCAGTTTCAGTCGCAAGGCTTGTTCCTTGATGTTTTTGCGCCAAAGTTCGTTCAGTTCGTCATTGGTTTTGGCCCAGGCTGCTTTCTCGCGGTCGGTATCGTAATACTCGTCCACGGTAAAGTCCATTTCTTTTTCCAGCAGTTTGGCTACATACGCATCGCGTTCGGTGGCACGGTTCTTATAAATCTGGTAAATTTCGTAAGCGGCTTTCAGGTTGCCTTCCTTCAGGTCGTTGTCCAGCTGGTAACGGTATTTCTCAAAGCCTTGTACATCCGATGCCAGAAAATACATGCGGTTGTAATCCAGGTTCTTCAGGTAATTGTCCAGCAGTTGTGACGAAACCGAATCGTCAATGTTTGTTTTCTGGTAGTGGTACTGAGAAAGAATTTGCGCAATCATCACACTTACCTTGCTCTGGTCACCGGTGGGAGTAAGGTCTGTTTTGGGCTGATTGTCAAAAGTTTGCGTATAAATAAAGTTGGCCCCCACCAGCAACGGCAGCAATACCAACAGCGACTTTTTCACGATCATACTCTGAAATGGATTAAGAAATGAATAAAATAGTATCTGCAAAAAACTAAAAACCGGCAGTTCTTATATTTTCAAGTGGACGTATTGCTGTAACACGTTTTTTATGAAAAGAGTTGTTCTGTGTTTTATTTAATTCGTACTCAGCAAAATATAATTTTATCGTAAATTAATAAAGAAAATCCCACCTTAAGTTACTGCAATTTCTGTGCGAGGCCTGGCAGCCATGTAAGAAATAATTTTCTTCTTTAACGAAAATAAAAAATTCTATTGCGGAAAAGCCGTAAATTATGATGAGCGGCTGCCCGCTTGCGGCCAAAAAACACCCAATACGGACTACTTTTGCAAAAAACCGAATAGGTAGGTTTTTCCCGAAGAAAAGATACTACTGGGTAACAAGGTTCTGGTGGCCGGTTCCAAACAGCTCTTTTCGGTCGGTATTGGTACATGTATCAAACGGCAAGCCAGACAGCAGTTTTTACTCGCATCAAAAAGTTTGTTATTTTACGCGGCATTCTTACGTTTTAAACCAACATTGTATGTCGTTATACATAGTAGTGGCCCATGACGGCACCGATGACGCCGCGCTGGAGCGGCGCATGGCTGTGCGGGAAGCGCATCTGGCCGTAGCGCGCCAGATGAAAGCGGAAGGGAAAATTGTGCATGCCGGAGCGATGCTCGACGACAGCCGGCGCATGATCGGTTCGATGCTGATCGTTTCGTTTGAAGAACGCGCCGCGCTGGACGAGTGGTTGCGCACCGACCCTTATGTGACAGGAGACGTCTGGCGGCAAATTGAAGTCAAGCTGTTTCAGCCGGCACCCCTGTAGCAGACAAGCCAACGCCTGCCGTTGAAAAACGCCATACACTTTTACAATTATACGCACACTCTACACATGTAAATCCCAATTAGTATGTTTTCAAAACTAAAAATCCCTCTTGTTTTTGCTGTTTTGTGTCTGGTCTTTCTGGCTCAGTCGGTGGAGGCCCAGGACGCGTTGGTGCTTACCAAACGCAAGAACAAACGCCTGGAAAAAGTATTCTTCATCGGAGACAAGATTACCTTTCGCCTCAGGAATTCGCCGTCTTTCGAAACCGGAATCATCGCGGCCATTGACAAAGACGGATTCTTCACCAACGGACATCCGGTACGGATGGATAGCCTGGCGGTAGTAAGCGAAAATGGCCGCGGACTGAAATTCGGATTGGGCGTACTTTCGGCGGCCGTAGGAGGGGTAATCCTTTTCGGCGGCATTTTTCAGGGGATCTGGGTATACCCGTTGGGAGCAGCGTTTTTTGGTACAGGCCTGATACAGGCAGGTTTGTACGGTACCCGTTTGCTGCTGCACAACCGTTACAATGTACAGGAGAAATGGCGGTTTGACGTCCGCGAACTCGAAAAAGAACCTGATAATAACTGATGAACACACCACCGATCATTACAACCTTAACCACCGACGAAGAAATCAGGCAGTTGCTGGCCTTGCAACAAAAAAACCTGGCCCGTAACAACTCCCCTGAAACCGTGGAAAGCCAGGGGTTTGTCACCGTCGAACACACCTTTGATCTGTTGAAACAAATGAGCCAGGCAGCCCCGCAAACCATTGCCAAGGATGGCGATGCAGTGGTGGGCTACGCATTGGTAATGCTGCCGGAATTCCGGCCGTTCATCCCCGTGCTGGAACCGATGTTTGCTCTCTTTACCGAGATTCCCTACAAAGGCAGGCTTCTCTCAGAATACAATTACTACGTAATGGGGCAGATCTGCGTGGGGGAAGGCTACCGTGGGCAAGGCATTTTCGACAAGATGTACCAGTACCAGCGGGCCACGCTTTCGGGCCAGTTTGATCTGTGCATTACCGACGTGGCCACCCGAAACCAACGATCCATGAAAGCCCACGCACGGGTTGGCTTTGAAAATGTCCGCGAATTTACCAACACTCCCGACGACACCTGGGCCATTGTGGTCTGGGATTTCCGCGAGTAACTCGGTGTATCTGCCAAATTGCCCTTCCACTAAACTTATTTTCAACTTTTTTACCTACAGTTATGGCCAATCCAATGCTTCAATTTTTTCAGTCACAAGTTGGGAAGAGCATTGAGCAGTCCCCTTCCCCGCTGGGCAACTGGCTGAACGGGACGTTTGTTGAGGTGCAGGAAGGGGAAATGACCCTTTCGTTTCAGGTGCGCAAAGACATGACCAACCCGGTAGGCACGCTGCACGGCGGAGCGGCCTCAGCCATCATCGACGAGGTGATGGGCATGTCGGTGTATACGCTGGGCAAAGAGTTTGTGTATGTCACCGTAAGCCTCACCGTTGATTTTCTGGACAATGCCAGGGAAGGCGAAACCATCTATGCCAAAGCCCGAGTGATCCGCAACGGCAAAACGCTAATCAACGTGGAGTGCCACCTCGTAAACGAAGCTGGAAAGATACTAGCCAAAGGCACTTCGAATCTGGTGGCGACGTCAATCAAGACAGGCTTTTGATAAATGCAGTCTATCAGCTTTTCCATGCTTTGGTTGTGAAATCTGTTCTTTTTGGCTTGAGTAATACTTCTTGTCATAAACACATGTTTTTTCTATGAAAAGGACAGTTATAATTCTGTCAGCACTTATTGGAGTGGTTTTGTTTTCGGTATTTCTACTTAATTATTCCATGAAACTACCATGTGACCCTCCCCAAAAAAATGAAAAAATACCTGAAAATGCAGTCTGGAGCGGTGGATGTGACGGCGGTTATTGGTTTGAACAGGTTGATTATAATTCAGTTCATAATTATTACAGGATACGTATTTATAATGACTTTGATGGTAATTTAGAGTTAGACGCCGAGTTTGGTGCATCAAATACTTGTAAAAGAGAGTACAAGGATGAAAAAGTCATTGTTAGAAAAATACTGTTTTACAACGGCGAACAAATCATTTTAAAAGAAAATTATTGCAGTCTAGATAAGATTAAAGTAATCAGTAGTACACACAATCACTGACAAATATATATTCTTAACTTGCTTTATGATAGGCTGTGCCTATGTCTGAGTGCTTTGTAATTTCTCGGTTACTAGCCGAAAGTATAACTGACATGTACACTTAGACAAAATTTCTGCTGTAACAGGTAAGGGTTTTTTGCTTTGATAGTATAGTATTTAGCAAGCGACAGTTTACTGTTTTCTGATACAATGAGATCCCGTAGGGGGCGACCCTTGTGTCTTATCTTGTCCCATAACTTTTCTGAAAATAAGGGTCTTTCAACCTTACTTACTTGATATCCCTGATCTTTGTTCTTCCACTGACCTCCTACTTTTTTGCATGCCCAAAAAAGTAGGCAAAAAAAGGCACTTTGCCCAAAGCTTCCCCCCGCAGGGCCCGCGCCAACCTCGCTGGGCAAAGAGGCCAACACACCTACTCAACCGCTCGCGATTGAAGTGGGCTTCACTCTCTTTGTAAAATGCTTTTGATAACAAGTTTTTCTCTATTTCCACAAAAGATATGCGACAAGATAAGACACAAGGGTTCGCCCCTACAGAAATGTGCTGCCTTTGGGTTCAAAATAGCTCACTCATAAAATAATTTTAGATTTTCTGTTTAAGTTGCTGACAATGAGGTATGAACGGAGTTTTGATCAGTGTAAAAGCTATCTTGTTTTTTTGTATCTTTATCCTGTCAAACCGGTTTAAAACAAACGAACAACCACTATGGCACGCCGTCGTACATTACCCGAAAACATTCGCAAATACAAACAGGAATACCTGCGTTTACTCGCTTACGAAGCCCGCCTGAACCACCAGCTTTTCAAGATGAAAAAGCGCATCAAACTGCTGGCTCAGGAAGAACAAATGCGTTTAGCGGAAAAAGCTTTGCTGACTGAACAGTTGCAAAAAGTTCAGCAACAAAAAGAAGAACTGGAAAGCCAACCTGCCTGCAAGCAACTAACCACACAGCTCAAACGAGTGGAGAAAGAATACAAGCAGGTCAAAGCCAGGCATTCCCGTAACCAGTACCAACTTGATCAACTGGAGGTTAAGAAAGACAAGGACAATGTGGTCAAGCTGCTTGTGAAAGAAGCCAAACGGGATGACGTGACTGTGCGCATCCAGCGCGCTTATGAAACCTGGATGTACTTCGAACAAATCCAGCAATGGGAACTGGCTGTCGAGCAAGCCATACAAGCAGAGGCTGAACAGAGAGTAATGGCACAATCTGTTAAAGATCACAATAGTATCGCTTGGCCAACTGTCTGCCTGTGTAGCCAACCAGGGATTACATACATTCCTGGGTTACTACCCGTGCATCAATTGGAGCAAGCAACTTTATGTCAAAGCAGGTTAATCGTGTGTCTATAGGACAAAGCGGTAAGTAGGACAAAGACCTGGTATTTTTCCAATAAATCCTTGTGTGTTTGTTGGGAAAACAGCGGATAGCCTGTATCTTTTGCGCAATTCTTCCAAACCGCGCTTTCCCTATTGCCTATGTCACGCAAGTCTCTTCTACTCATATTTTTTCTTTGTTCTTTGGTAGTGAATCAGCTTTCTGCTCAATCAGCTCCGGCCAATCTTCCCGAACCCCTATTGCTGTGGCCCGAAGGCGCGCCGGGTGCTTTGGGTACAACCGACGAAGACAAGCCTGCCATTTATCCATTTTTTGCGCCCAAAGATAAAGCGACAGGTGCCGCCGTATTGATTTGTCCGGGAGGCGGTTACATTACCCGCGCCATGGAGCACGAAGGCTATGATTTTGCCCGTTGGTTTAACGACTTAGGCATTACGGCGTTTGTGCTTCGGTATCGTGTCAATACCTGGGATCATAAGAAATATGGTTATCCGCATGCCTTTACTGACGTCACGCGGGCCATGCGCACCATCCGCAGCCGTGCCAAGGAATGGGGATTGGATGCCGATAAACTGGGCGTCATGGGCTTTTCGGCGGGTGGACACCTGGCCTCGATGATCGGTACGCACTTTGACAATGGCAATCCGAAAGCCAAAAATGCGCTGGATAAAGTATCGTCACGGCCCAGTTTTCTGATGCTGATCTATCCGGTAATTTCGATGACTACGCCCTATACCCACCGCGGCTCCCGTGACATGCAGATCGGTCCGGAACTGGATTCGACGCTGGCCAAATACATGTCGACCGAAAAGCACGTCACTACTTTCACGCCGCCCACGTTCCTGATGTATACGGATGACGACGGGGTTTTGCCCGAAAACGCGGTACTCTTTTACATGGCGCTACGCAAGGCAAAGGTGCCCGCCGAAATGCACATCTACGAAAAAGGCGGGCACGGCTACGGCATGGCTAATGGCGTGGGTAAGGCGTCCAATAATCCTATCCTCGCTACCTGGACCGACCGGCTCAAGGACTGGCTCAAAAATCGTGGGGTGCTGAATAAATAAATACAAAGCCTACCTTTCGATGCATGAGAGGTAATATTTTGACTGGGTATTTGGGATTGAATTCTCTTTGTACCATGTGTCACTTCTTTGTCTTTCTGTGTCTAGGATATTTTTAGGCCTAACCATTACTCTTTCTTCTCGCGCTGTTACTTTTTCACAGTATGGGTTTATAGTCCAGGCCATCTCTCGTTTTTATCGTCGTGTCGCTTTTTTGCTTGCCCAAAAAGGGGCATCAAACGAGAGTTTGATGAGCCAGCTTTGTGTGATGGCAAAAAAGGGCACTTTGCCCAAATCGAAGATTAGCTTCGCTGAACGTACGTTTCGACGAAGTCAAAGCTTTCGCTCGCAATTCTGACCGCCCCGTTGGGCAAAGATCCTATTCCGCTTTTAGAAGGGCTCGTACTGTGCACATTGCCTGCCTCCGATTACCAATCGAAGCTACAAATCCGGTGTCATTAAATCCGGTGTCATTCACTCCAATCGTGGTAGGTCGTGCAGGTGCGTAGGCCTCTTGCGCCAGCGAGGTTGGCGCGGGCCTGCGGGCGGAAGCATTGGCGCAAGTGCCCTTTTTGCCATCACACAAAGCTGGCTCATCAAACTCTCGTTTGATGCCCCTTTTTGGGCAAGCAAAAAAGTGACAGGTGTTACAAATAGAAAAAAGATAGTAATTGGAAGGAGGCCAACTCAAAGCGAATTTTTATTTCTTTAAAACAACAGGTGGCATTGTATTTTACCCCTTGCAGAAAAACACACAACGCCATGGCACTCAGTGAACACCTGCAACAAAAGCTCAGCAAAAAATACGAACCGTTAGCCATGATCAACATGATCTACAAAGGAAACGACCTGTCATTCAAAACGGACGATGAAGGCAATCCCATTCTGCTTTTTATCGGCAAACGAAAGGAAAACGGCACCATCCGGGGCGAACGGTATGCCTGTCGCCTGAAACGCGATACCCAGGGCATATGTATCAAAGACCATTGGGAACTGAAAGGCAAAGCGACCTGATCCTCTCGCGTTTGTCCGGCAACCGGTTTTCTATTGGGCGGTTTGGCATTCCGGGCCGATACTATTTTCTCAGAGACGCTGATACAATGAGTGAGAGAACCTGGCATCTTTTGTTCGGTGCCCGCTTCTTTTATCCGATTTTATCCGAAAAAATAGTATCTTTTCCCGAGCAAAAACTTCCGATATGCAAACCCTTACTTCCTCTGACAAAACTTTACAGGACAAAACCGCCAGCCCTCGATTTCTATCGCTGGATGTATTTCGCGGCCTGACCGTCGCCGGAATGATTCTGGTGAACAATCCGGGTAGTTGGGAGCATGTCTACGCGCCGTTGCGGCATGCGCCCTGGAATGGCTGCACGCCTACCGATCTGGTTTTCCCGTTCTTTCTGTTTGCCGTAGGCAATGCCCTGAGCTTTTCCATCGGTAAATATGCCGCTGCGGGTACCAGTACCGTGCTGCGTAAGATCCTTACCCGAACTGTCTTGATTTTTGGCATTGGTTTATTGCTCAACTGGTTTCCCTTTTTTCGGTTGCAAGAGGGCGAATGGGTATTCAAGACATTTGACAAACTCCGGATTTTCGGCGTATTGCAACGCATTGCGCTGGCATATATGGGTGCCGCGCTGATTGTCTCCTTCACCAAGCCCCGGCAGGCATTCTGGATTGCGGGTGGATTGTTGCTGGCCTATTGGGGCATTCTTCTCGGCTTTGGTGACCTGACACTGGAAGGGAATGCCGTACGGAAACTGGATCTCTGGCTGCTGGACGAAAGTCACCTGTACCACGGCTATTTCAGCGAAATCCTCAACCAAAATATCGCCTTTGATCCGGAAGGATTGCTGAGCTTTGTGCCCGCAGTAAGCTCAGTCATTTTCGGATTTCTGGTCGGGAAGTTTATCCGTGACAAAGGCAACACGTTCGAAATGCTCACCACGCTTTTTGTGCTGGGAAGCCTGTCTCTGTTTGTGGGCTTGTGCTGGCATATGGTATTTCCGATCAACAAGCCAATCTGGAGCAGTTCGTATGTGCTGCACACCACCGGTCTGGCCATGACGCTGCTGGCAGTCATCATTTATTTGGTCGATACGAAAGGTTACAAAGGGTGGACTTCCTTTTTTGTCATTTTTGGCAAAAATCCGCTGTTTATTTTTGTGCTGGCGGGCGTGGTTGCCAAGCTACTGCCCCTGATTCCGGTGGGCGATACCAATTTTTACGGTTGGCTTTACCGGGATGTATTGCAGCCACTCGCCGGAGATTACCTGGGTTCGCTGGTTTTTGCCTTGCTGCACGTACTATTTTTCTGGTTCATCAGCCTTATACTTGACCGGAAGAAGATTTATATACGGGTATAGTGTATAGTGGGATGCAAGAGATATTACCTTATCCTTACAGAGCAAGGGAGCTGACCTCGTTGCCCGGCGAGGAAACCCCACCCTAAATCCCTCCCCGTTAGGGAGGGACTTTTTGATTGGTGAATTACATTCCCTTCTCAGGAAAAAAGCAGTTGGAGTATGGACACAAAAGAAGAATGGTAGAACTTCAATAGCTGACCTAATAAGAAACACAAAACCCTGCTTTCCTGCAGGGTTTTGTGTTTAATGACTATATGCTTTAACCGTCTCAATAAAGCAGCGTACCTTGTCAGGGTCAGTATCCGGATACACGCCGTGACCGAGATTGGCAATATGCCGGTGCGGGCCAAACGCTTTCAGCATCTCCTTTACTTCCCGTTCAATGGTCGGGTAATCGGCGTATAGCACGCACGGGTCCAGGTTACCTTGCAGGGTTTTATTCGGTCCTACCAGCTTCCGGGATTCGGCAGGGTCCATGGTCCAGTCCAGTCCGACAGTGTCGCAGTCCAGTTGCGCGATCTCGGCGCGGGCAAACCAGGCATCTTTTGCAAAAATCGTCTTGGGTACTTCCTGAATCGCGTCGCAGATCTGCCGCAGGTAAGGCAGTGAAAACGTACGGTATTGTTCCGTACTCAAAATGCCCGCCCACGAATCAAATACCTGTACCAGATCGGCTCCGGCGCGGATTTGTCCGTGCAGGTAATGAATGGTGCTATCAGTAATTTTACGCAACAAAGTATGTGACAATTCCGGGTCAGTATACAGCATCCGTTTGGCTTTGGAAAACGTCTTGGAGCCGCTCCCTTCAATCATATACGCAAAAATCGTCCACGGAGCTCCGGCAAAACCGATCAGCGGCACCCGGTCGTTCAGTTCTCGCTTGGTAATGCGAATGGCCTCCAGCACATAACCCAGGTCGGTTTCGGCATCGGCAATTCTCAGTTTACGTACATCGGCTTCAGTCTGCACTGGATTGGGAAACCAAGGCCCACGTTTTTCCACCATCTCATACGGCAAGCCCATGGCTTCGGGAATCACCAGGATATCTGAAAAAATAATGGCGGCATCAACGCCGAGAATATCCACCGGTTGCAGGGTTACTTCGGCCGCCATTTCAGGTGTGGTAGCCAAAGCAATAAAACTACCCGCCTTTTCGCGTACAGCACGGTATTCGGCCAGAATTCGGCCAGCCTGGCGCATCAGCCATACGGGAGTACGTTCGGTTTTTTCACCACGCGCGGCTCGCAGCAATAAATCGTTTTTCAAAGTCATGCGGCAAAGGTAATATCCAATTCAGAAATCAGCAGTCAGAAGTTGAAAATAATCGCAAAAGCCTTCCAAAGCCAACGATTTTTGGGAGAAATGCAGGGCTGGAAGTTTTTAAGTTTGGTAGCGATACTATTTTGAGTTTCGTCTACCGTTTTAATGTAGGGGCAGAGCCATTTGTTTTATCGTGTCCCATACCTTTTTCATTTGTAAAGATTTTAAGGTAGAAGCTCTGTTTGTATCTCTGTTTTTTTGTCATCCTGAAAGGAACTCGTGACAAGGACAGCGGTTTTTGACTTTGGATCACGTCTTTCTTGATCAACGATCGAATACTATCACCAACCAAAATCAGTTGTATTTGTCACGAGTTCCTTTCAGGATGACAGAGAGCGGATTTTTCGTTCCTTGTACACCTCTTCTGAAAACTGATGAGATACGATACACCAGTTCGCCCCTACTAGAAGTATCCTGGGATTCCAGGATACTATTTTCTATTTCATTGCTTGAATTGTCATAAAAACAATAATTTTCCTGTTTGGCCTCGAAGAAATACCAAAAATGCTTTATTTTATACTAAAACGACCGTAGATTTACAATCTGTCATATCATTTCCTAGTTCTGTTAACCACATGAAACGCATAAAAATTTACGGCTTTTCTGCCATGCTGTTTGGATTACTGTTGCTGGGCAGTGCCTACCAGGATGTAAAACCTACTCGTCCTTCCGAAGCGGTCCTGGACAGTTTGTACCGCCAGCTGACCGACCAGCAGAAACGCCTGCCCGAAAACGCCTTGCTCGGCCTGAAAATCGCCGATGGCCTGGACGCCACCCTGTTTGCCTCCGAGCCGGTGATCACCAACCCGACCAACATCGACATTGATGCCCGCGGCCGGGTCTGGGTCTGCGAAGCCTACAATTACCGCCCGGCCATCAACGGCAATCCGACGCATGCACAGGGAGACCGCATCCTGATTCTGGAGGATACCAATGGCGATGGCAAATCGGACGTGAGCAAGGTGTTTTACCAGGGACCGGAGATCAACGCGCCGCTGGGCATCTGGGTGATGAGTAGCCCAACGGATGGTAACAGAGTGATTGTCTCGCAAAGCCCGTACGTGTGGCTGTTCACCGATGAAAACGGGGATGACAAAGCCGACCGGAAGGAAATCATATTCGAAGGCATTGCCGGCGAGCAGCACGACCACGGCATGCACGCTTTTACCTTTGGCCCCGACGGCAAGCTATATTTTAACTTTGGCAACGCTGGTGAGCAGTTAAAGGATAAAAACGGACAGCTGGTCAAAGATCCCGAAGGCCGGGAAATTTCGCTGAAGAATTACAAGCAGGGCATGGTCTTCCGCTGTGATCCTGACTTTGGCAATGTCGAAGTGCTGGCCCACAATTTCCGCAACAACTACGAAGTGGCCGTTGACAGCTACGGCACCCTATGGCAAAGCGACAACGATGACGACGGCAACAAAGGCGTACGCATCAATTACGTGATGGATTACGGCAATTACGGCTATACCGACGAGATCACCGGCGCCGGCTGGCAGGCGGGCCGCACCAACATCGAGCCTGAGATTCCGCGCCGCCACTGGCATCTGAATGATCCTGGCGTCGTTCCAAACCTGCTCCAGACCGGAGCGGGCTCACCCACGGGAATGGTCATTTACGAAGGCAATCTTTTGCCCGAGGTGTTTCGTAACCAGATGATCCACACCGACGCGGGCCCGAATGTGGTGCGCAGCTATCCAGTCCAAAAGGACGGGGCCGGGTATACCGCTTCGATTGTCAATTTAGTGGAAGGCGTACGCGACCAGTGGTTCCGTCCATCGGATGTCTGCGTGGCCCCGGACGGCTCGCTGCTGGTGGCCGACTGGTACGATCCGGGCGTGGGCGGTCACCAGGCGGGTGATCAGAACCGCGGCCGTATTTTCCGCATCGCTCCGCCGAGTACCGCGTATAAAATGCCAGCCTATGATTTTTCAACCGCCGAAGGAGCATTGAAGGCGCTGGAAAATCCGAATGCTTCGGTTCGTTATACCGCCTGGACGGCCCTGCACCGGATGGGTACCAAAGCCGAGAAAGCACTGGTGAAATACTACAAGTCGCAAGGCCAAAACCCCTCCCCTTCCAGTTCGCGTTTGCAAGCACGGGCCTTCTGGTTGCTGGCAAAGATGGAAGGCGCCAATAAGGAGGGGAAAGGCAAAAAATACGTGGAAATGGCCTTGAAAGATGCCAATGCCGATATGCGCATCGCAGGTTTGCGGGCGGCCCGTCAGTTGAAGCTGGATCTGCCTGCGTATGTGAAGCAACTCATAAATGACCCGGACCCTCAGGTGCGCCGCGAATGTGCCCTGGCCCTGCACCACAGTACCAGTGCGCAGGCAGCGGAATTGTGGGCCAGCCTAGCCCAGAAACACGACGGCAAGGACCGCTGGTACCTGGAGGCCCTGGGCATTGGTGCCGCGGGGAACTGGGACAGTTATTTTGCCGCCTGGCAGAAAGCTGTAGGCGGGAAGGCAATTGCCACAGCAGCCAATCGGGACATTGTCTGGCGGGCACGTAGTGCGCAAGCCGTTCCTTTGCTGGCACAGCTGGCCAGCGAACCGTCCACGCCCCTGGACCAGCGGCTGCGGTATTTCCGTGCCTTTGATTTTATCCCGGATGCCGCTGCTAAATCAGTTGCCTTGCTCAAAATACTGGAGGGCAACAGTCCCGAGCAAACCCAGCTGAACAAGCTGGCCCTGAACCACCTGGATCCGGCTTCGGTTCGCCGTTCCGATCTGGCCATGCGCGCCTTGAAAGGCGTATTGAATTCAGTGGAGGGAACTTCCGAATTTATCGAGCTGGTTACCCGTTACGAACTCGAAGAGGAAAACGACCGGCTGCTCAAACTAGCCTTGGACAAAAACACCGATGGCCTGGGCAAAAACGCGGCGGCCTTGCTGCTCAAACAAAACGGCGGCCCCAAAGTTCGCAGCGTTATCAATGGCAAAGATGAAAAGCAGACGCTTGCCATGCTCAATGCCTTGCGCGGGGTAGGCACCAAAGAGTCCCTGCAAATACTGGAAGAAACGGCGTTTAACGCCAACAACCCGCTTTCGCTGCGCCGCGAGGCAGCCCAGCGCATCGGCAATAGCTGGGACGGGGAAGAACGGGTGCTTGCCCTCTTGAAGAATGGCGCCGTACCCGAAGAACTGAAGGCTTCGCTGGTCAACAGTGTCTCTGGTGCCTGGCGCAAAAGCGTACGCAGTGAAGCCGCTTCGTATCTGGGCAAAACCGCGGCAGGTCAGATGGCAACCGTGCAAAAGCACCCACCCTTGGACCAGATGCTGAAAATGAGCGGCAATGCCACCAGTGGCCTGACTGTATTCAAGAACAATTGTTCGGTGTGCCATCAGGTGAAAGGCGAAGGCATGGATTTTGGCCCCAAACTCTCCGAAATTGGCTCCAAGCTTCCCCGTGAGGCGCAGTACATTTCGATCCTGCATCCGGATGCAGGGATCAGCTTCGGCTACGAAGGCTACGAGGTAAAGCTCAAAGACGGCAGCACCGTGGCCGGTATCATTGCCAGCAAAACCGAAACCGACCTGCAGTTGAAAATGCCCGGCGGTGTGACCAGCAGCTACAAAATGGCCAAAGTGGCGTCGATCAAAAAGATGGATGGCTCGATGATGCCTTCGGGCCTGGCCGATAACATGACCACCCAGGAGCTGGCCGATCTGGTTGAGTACCTGGTCTCACTTAAGAAAGCGAACTAAGCTTTCATTCATTGGTAAACAAAAAGGCTCAATCGTACAAAGATTGAGCCTTTTTGTTTGGAAGAAAACCTCCCCCAACCCCTACCGCAAACGCTGGCTAATCTCCCTAAAGCATTCGGGATCGTTTGATGCCGTCTCACCAGGGGTAAGGTGCTTAGAGTCCTTTCCTCTGAGAGGATTTACGGTGGAGCTTTACCTTCCTATTTCAACTCACGCACGGTTACGTGGGTTTCTTCGCCCATCTTCCAGACTTCTCCCTTGATTTCAATACTGTCGCCTGCTTTTACTTCACGGTATTGACCGGCGTTTTCGCGCAGGTTGGCATGACTGATCGTGGCAAAGTAGACTTCCTTACTGGCAGTTGTCAGTTTGGCAGTATAGCCATCCTTGCCGAAAGTCACCTGTTCCACTTTTCCGGTGATGGTTTGCAAGGCATTCTGCGTTGTATCCTGAGTTGCTTCTATCGGAGTTGTATCCAATACGGCTACGGTATCAGTCATTTGGCTGGTTTCTTGCGTCTGGGTGGTGCAACTGCTTAGCAATGCCAGGACGGCTCCCGAAAGTATTACGTTCAAAAAGTGTTTCATGAGTAATGGTATGTTTAGTCAACGAATACCTGTCTCTCAAAATCCATTCCTGAATTTTATGAAACTGTTTAAAAATTTTAAGAGTTAATACAAAAGCACATTTGTCATTCCGACGAAAGGGGGAATCCGGCGCATGGGTACACGAATCCTGGTAGTTTTCGCAAATGTACAGGCCAGATTCCTCCTTACGTCGGAATGACAAGATCTATTTCTGTAACAGGGGTCGGAACATAAGGAAATAGTGCCTTTCCAAAAGTAAAGGTCTTATCTTCTGCAAAGGCTTCTTTCTGCACTAGGGATGCATGTAACTCTCTATTATCTTCATAAGCTTTTCCTGGGAGATTCCATTTTGGAATGCCACTGACAAAGGCAGATTCGTAGGCTCCAGGATAATGTCAGGCCGATAGTTATTGTCCTGCAAAACAAGTTTTGCTTTCACTTTCAGGCAGTCTTCAAATGGCTCAATGCGGGACGAAAACCATCCGACCATTGAGCCATACTTGGAAGCGTCCTTCACTTTTTGGGACTCCTGAAACCTTTTGAAATTGGTTTCGCTCAAGGAAACCCACGGAGTGAAACTCAGCGTCTCTTCCAGGCCCTGAACAGGAATTTCCAGAAAGCCTTTGGCAAAGAACTGATTGCCATCGATGACACAGGTATCTGAAGTTAACTTGGTTCTGGCCTCCCTTTCCTCAGCTGGAATTGAATAGTAATACACAGGCGCATCGAAGCTAAAACTGGGAATACCTTGGTGGATTTTATCACAGTTGCTGCAAGTAAAAGAAAACGATTCCATAGATATTCGAACTCCCATTTGAGGTTTTGGCCTTTTGAAAGATACTATTTTTTATACCAGTTGCCCTATGGCTTTCTTTAATGTTGCGCTTTTTTGCCAGGTTTGGGCGCGTTGCTTTACTGAATCCGGCGCTGCCAGGCTGTATTTGGAGCAAAGATCAGCGTATAGTTCGAGCAGCTTTTTGAAGTTTTTGGGAGGCTCATCGGTGATTTGCGGAAGCAGGTTTTCCAGAATCTGAACCAGTGCCGACTCGTGCAGTGCCGAGATGCCTTTGATCTGCGTCAGCGAATCGACCAGCCGTTGGGCAGGCGCATAGTTGCCAGCCAGAAACTTACCCAGACACTCGCCCAGTTGGACAGCAGGAAGCCGGCAATCCGAAATCGTCTGAATCAATACTTCGACGGCAATACCCCGGTTGACGGCGGCACCGTTTACCAGTCCGCTCGCTAAAAACAACAGGGCTGCCGTTCCAAAACTGCGATAGGCTGGCAACAACGTGCGGAGGCCTTCGCTAAAGGTCTGGTCTTTGATATCGGAGGACAGACAATAATGCGTGAGCAATTTGGTATAGAACGGCTCTGCGTATTGGGGCACCAGCGACTCGTACAATTCCATATCGGTCGGTACGAAATATTCATAACTGCGATTGCTTTTGGCAAACACCGCATGCGAATAAAACATCCCCAGCGGGACCGGTATGTCCGGCGCCAGTTGCAGGTTCAGTTCATCAAAGTGATAGACCTGTTCGTTTGGTTGCCAGGCATATTTGTACCGTTCGGTGCGACGCTTTACTTCCCATTGCAGCTCAAAAGGCTCGGCTACATTCGCCACTTGTCCAAAAATAGTATCTTTTAGATCGTCAAAACTAGCTTGTGGGGCTTTTGTACGGGCAGCCACTGCCCACAAAGCCAGTTGCTTCTCCGATTCTTTCGGAGTTTGTGTGTATTTCTTCTCAAAAAGCCACTTGAGATTTTCGGTTAACTTCTGAAACAGGGCCGTCGACTTAGGTGCATCCGCTATCTGGGCGTTGAGGCTTTGCCGATCGGTCAGGAAAAACAACAGCAAGTCTTTGTAAAAGCCTTCCAGTTGTTCGGCCTTTTCCAGTGCCGCCTGCCGGTTTCCGGGCAAGGTACGCGCCAGGGCCAGTGACAAATCCATGTAGTTGATATCGGTTTGGCTTTGCTGATACACACTGATCCGGTCTACCAGGGTTTCGGCCTCAATCCAGTAGGGCGCGTGGGTGGGTGTGCTGAGCAGGGGCAGGGTCTGGCCGTGTTGCAGTTTATGCAACACATACATAAACCGGTATTTAAAAAAGGACAGAAACTTGTATTGCGCTTCAATCTTTATTTTTTCCGTATGTTTTTCGGCATTTCCCCCGGCCCAGTCCGCAACAAGACCGGTCAGCAGGCCACTGATTCCCCAGAGCCATTGAATGTTTTTAGGTACATACGGCTTGAGTTGCGCTGCATAATCGGCAGGAAACTGGTCTTGCAACCGAATCATGCCATCCAGCAACAATTCCAGGTCGGTTACCGCCAGGCTGCTCCGGGTTTTGCCAATGTGAAACAACAGATCATTCCAGGTAGCCAGGGGCGTAAGCCGATTAGTCTCATCGAGAATCACCGGGGCTGGAGTAGGCTCGTACACATACGTTTCGGTTTCCTGAACCATCTCATCTGCCGAAACATAGATAAAGGTTGAAAGCTTTTCGCGAACCGTTGCCGGCAGTGACGCGGCAAACATCGCAATATGGGAAGTCAATGCTTCATCGGCCGTATCACCAAAGGTTTGAATCAGCTTGGCTGCCTTTTCGTGAATCGCCGTGTCGTTGATCAGAAACGTATTGGTTGCCAGCTGACTGATTTGTGCCGCGTATTCGGGCTGCATTCTGGCAATCTTTTCACCAATGCCCAGTAGCGTCTTGACCGACGTTTTCACATCGCTGCGGGAAAGTACTCCCTCGGTGGTGGTTAAAAATGCCGCTACATCAAAATCGTCGTGCGGATACACGTTTTTGATCTGATCAATGGCAAAATTGACCGGCAACGGGTTGGTACAGTTGCATAGTTCGAACAGGTCATGCTGAAAGTTAATTTTGTCTTTAACGGTGGGTTTCAGTTGAATAAACAAATCCCGGAACCAGGCCAGCAGATTTTTGTTAAAGTCGTGCTTCAGGGCAGCCAGGCATTTGCCCAGCACTTTTTCGCGACTGATCACCTGCTCTTCTACCAGCCGCACGAAAATATCCTGCCAGCTGACCGGCTTCACTCCGTCACGCACATAATGATTGACCCAGTGAATATTGGTATCGTATTCGAACACGGAAAACAGATCTTTTTCCCGGATAAAATCATCGACCTTGATATGGGCGTAGTAATTCGGGATGTCTTTCTGGTTGTAGTGGACCGTCAGCCAGTTGACCATCGGCCGGACAAACAGCTTTTTGTTGTGTTCGATCAATCCCAGATCCAGCAGTTGGCGCAGGTGCTCATAACTCACCTGAAACCATTCGTTCTTGTCCTGATGATGCATCAGGCATTCGGTGAGCCAATCGGCTTTGCGCCATTGCAAAATCTCCAGAATCACATCCCATAGGCTGCGTTTGTGACTCCACTGATGCTCACTGGCAAAAGTGGCCGTCCGTAACAACTGAATGGAATCGTTGCGGGAACTGAGCAAGTCCTGCTTGCTTAACAGTGCCAGGCCCGCCAGCTGGGCTAACTCAATCTGTTTGTTGGTTCCGCGCCGGCCCCAGTTCAAGGGATTTAGCTGGGTGTACGTGGCAATCTGCTTGGTCAGGCTTTTGATTTTCTTACGCAGTTCGTCGGTGTGTCCGGCTGGTAGGTCTCTTAAAAAAGGCACAAGCTTGTCGGCCTGCTCTTTCATGATAATTTCTTCCAGTTGCTGGGTAATGGAGTTCATAGTCGATGTCAAGAAGTTGAGGTAGGTTTGGAATGTTTAAAAGATAATAGTTGAAAGTTTGGTGTGGTTACCGGTGAGCAGACAATTGAATCAGTTATCGGCGGCCAGCAGCATTTTTACCGACAGAATGTGCTTGCAAGGCCCCCGCTGACCCTGGTGGTCGGTAAACCAGTTGCAGGTGCAACGCTGGTTGTGTCCTTCGAGCAGAACAGTGTGCCACACGCCGCTGCCTTGCACCCGGGCCTCCACAGATCCCGACTCATTACGGATGATTTCGGTATCGTGGTTGGTGAGCAGTTTCCGGGCGTTTTTCAGGCGGGGATTCAAGCTCAGAATTCGTTCGAGTTTGTAAGGCAACCGGCGGTAAAAGTGGCGACGGGTCATCAGGTCATAGCCCAGCAGTCCCATGGATGACAAGCTGGTGCACAGGTTTTCCACTGTATTGATTTCCAGGTTATGCTGCATGGCAAACAACGTCGGGTTAAACTCTTCGTTGGCTTTGAACAGCTGATTGGCGCCTCGCAGCCATTCCATCGGCAGTTCTTCGATCAGATGGTCCAGTGCTTTGCCCTCGCCCGAAAAGCCCCGGTACGCATCTGCCGAAAGGGAAAGAACAAACCGCAACTCGCCCAACGTCAGCACAAAGGCACAGGCCTGTGCATCCGCGGTGGCGTACACACTCAGGCTATCCATGAACGGCAGCAGGCCTTCCAGCAACCGCAACCGGTGCACACCGCCCACCGTAACCGCCCCATCGATTTTTGCCGGTGAAAATACCGGCTTGCCACCCCGCATAACCAGGTAGTAATCCGGCTTGACAGTGCCTTTGGGCAGGCTTTGAAACAGCTGAGCCGCCTGAAGCTTCGTGAGTTTGACCACTTCTTCCATTTCCGAAAGGTAAAGCTGCACAGTGGTGAGCCCCTTGATCCAGCGGGTTGGCAGCGTAACTTTGCGTTCAACCACCTGCTCGCCTTTGTGCTCCAGCACCACTTCCTTTTGCCCGACCGACAAGAACACATTGTCTTGCCTGTGGACGCTGTTCAGGGCATGGATCATAGGTTCGTTGAAGTCGACATTGGTAGTACCACTGCTGAGGAATTCGCCGTCCAGGCCATCAGGAAGAATATCGAGACGGGCGTATACGCCATTGCACGACGAAAAAGCCTCGAAGCGCATTTTGTCGGCTCCGGCAGTCACGATGGGGTCGCGCATGGCGGCCAGATCCTGCATAGAAAGGGCAAACCGCGAACGAACCACTTTGGAGAGCGTGCTCAGGCACTTGGCCGTCAGGTACGGATCTTTGAGCTTGCCCCAAAAAAAGCACGGCGCCTCCTCAATATCCGTGTCTTCATTGAAATGCGACAACAGGATATTGGTGCGGTCTGGCGCCTTTTGTATTGCTGACGGCTGGGCATACCAGTAGGCGGAAGCAGTTTCAGTAGTCATAGTTGTAGTAATTGTTAAGTATAGGCTTGAAATAGTAGAAGGAATAGTGTAGAAATAAATCAATGCCCAAAAGTAATAAATATTTTTAAAAACAATAATATTAGCGTAAAAAATATTAAAATATAAATTAATGGTATAAATAGATTATATTTTTTATAGGTGCAGACATGTATACCTGTGCGAGGAAACAGGCAACAACAGGGAACAGTAAAAGAATCAAAATAGTATCCTTTCGGAACCGGAAACCTCTGCCAAGTCGACAGGTTACCTTGGACTTTTTTATACATCAATACCTGTAAAACGGAAAGCGTAATAAGCTTTTGTTTTTATACCAAAGAATATTTACTTTGATGTCAGGTATTTAGGAAAATTGCAGCACTTATTTCCTTAGGCTTTTCTTTATATTTACCACGCTGATCGAACACATTTTTACAAGTAGAGAAATCATGAGCAATGTTTTGAAAAATATCAAGTCGCTGTTTATTGTGGACGAGACTCCGACGGAAAACCAGCCTCAGACCAATACGACCGAACAAAAGCAAAATACACCCGTTAACCAAACGCCGCCTCCGCTGCCCAAGACCAACACTGTTCCCAGTTCTGCCATGAGCGGCGCGGCCGTACTGGACCAGCGTATTTTTGATTCGCTGCAAAAAGCATTGGAAGACAGTAATCAGCCCGGGTTTGATTTTCTGGAATTCAAGAATTCGTTGCAAACGCTGGCCACCATTATTCCGGACGAAGCCACCCGCTACAAGTCTGCCTACGCGACAGCCGCCACCATGGGACTGACCGTGGAGAAGTTGCTCGAAAGTGCGAAGTTTTACCAGGGCATCCTGTCACGCGAAAAAGAGAATTTCGACAAAGCCGTGGTGCAGCAGGTCGACCTGAACGTAACGGCCAAGGAAAAAGAAGTGGAACGGCTGCAAACGCTGATCCAGCAGAAGGCCGAACAAATCAAGCGGCTCACGGAAGAAATCACCGCCCACCAGGAAGAAATGAACAAGGCCCAGGGCATCATTACCGAAGCGGCAAGTAAGATCGAAGCGACAAAAAGCAACTTTTATTTTACATTGGATGCCGTGATGGGACAGATCCAGCACGACATTGCCAACATCGAGCGACACCTGCGATCCTAGGCCTGACTGGGAACAAGCAGAACGGGCAACTGTTGACCTCCCGCAGCATACTATTTTTCCGGGACCATGCCCGCCTGTTTACAAATGTGCGGAAGGTTACCTAATCGACAATTATCCATTAATATAAAAATATCTACCAGATACGATGAACTCTCTAGACTCAATGAAACCCAAATCGTTTTGGGAAAGACCGGAAGGGACAACCGGAAAAATATTCGCTGCAGCCCTGATCGGTGCAGGCGGATATGTACTCTACAAGGCGCTGCCTTATCTGATCACCCTGCTTGAAAATACACTGTATGCTGTATTTTTGCTGGTGGGCCTGGCCGTTGTCCTGTACATCCTGCTGGATCCCAAATTCCGCACGCTGGTGTGGTATATCTACAAGAGCATCATGCGGTTCATAACCGGTTTGTTTGTGCAGATTGATCCGATCGGGATTCTGGAATCGTACATCGACAGCCTGCGCGACAACCTGGGCAAAATGGACAAACAAATCCAGGGCCTGCGCGGCCAGATGCGCAAGCTGAAAGACATCATGACCCAGAACGAACGGACCATGAATGACAGCCTGGCCCTGGCCAACAAAGCCAAGGAAAAAGGCAGCCAGGCGCAGATGATCCTGAAAACCCGCAAGGCCGGTCGTTTACAGGAATCAAATATGAAGCTGGGTGATTTGTATAAGAAAATGGAAATTCTGTACCGAGTACTGACCAAGATGTTCGAAAACTCCGGCATTCTGCTCGAAGACATCGAAGACCAGGTGCAGGTAAAGAAAATCGAACGCGAAGCCATTCGGAACAGCCACTCAGCCATGAAATCTGCCCTGAACATTATCTCAGGTGACAAGGACAAGCGTCTGATGTTTGATCAAGCCATGGAAGCCATTGCCGACGACGTAAGCCGGAAAGTAGGCGAGATGGAACGTTTCATGGAGCTGTCGGCCAACTTTATGGAGTCGATTGACCTTCAGAATGGTGTATACGAAGAGAAAGGCTTGGAAATGCTGGATCAGTGGGAGAAAGAAGGTATTTCGTTCCTGTTGGGCGACCAGAAGCAAGTGCTTATTGCCGAAGGCAACAACCCGAACAAGTACATCGACCTGGATGCACCCGTCAACCGCCCTCCGCATACCGGCAACCAATACAACAAGTTGTTCGATTAGGCTGACTTGCCTTTGAAGTGATTCTCAGATACCCCGGTCCGTTACAAGACCGGGGTTTTCCTTCGCAAAACCTACTATTTTAACTTTCACAAACACAACCAAAAACAAACCTAATTTTTTATATTATGGCTCAACTGACTTCATTTGGAAGATTTACCATTGTAGCTGTCATTATCGCAGCTATTGTTGGTGGATATATTGTATTAAAAAACAAGGGCGTCCTGGGTGATACAACCAAAACAGCGCAGGTCGAGACAAGTGCTTCAAATGAGACTGGTACGGCTTCTGAAGCACCTGCTGACGAGGCCCCTGCTACGGAAAGCAGCCCGACTGCCAGCGGTTCTTCCTTCGATTATGAGCCGCCGGCTGTTGCCAGTGGCAAACTGAAGGGTGTTGTCGAAATGGGTGCCAGCGGTTTCAACTCATTTATCATCAAGCAGGATGCCGACAAAAACTGGCACCTGGAGAAATCGGAGTTTGGCAACAGTCTGGTTACCGAAAACATGACCACTCCCGAAGACATTCGTTCCGGCTTGAAAAAATACATCGGTACCATGCTTGATTTTGGTGTAGGTCCCAAAGACATTCACTTTGTGGTGAGCTCGGGTGCGGCCAAAGCCGACGTGACCCAGAAAATTACCAAAGAACTGAAAGCGCTGAATTATTTTGTCAACACAGTGACTGCCGAGCAGGAAGGTACCTACGCTTTGCAATCGGTGTTGCCTCCGGTATACGAAGACCGCGCCTTTGTGGTGGATATCGGCTCGGGCAATACCAAAATTTCCTGGAAAGAAAATGGACAGATCAAGTCACTGGAAAGTTATGGATCCAAATACTTCCAGAACGGCCTGAGCGACCAGAAAGTATACGACGAAGTACTGGTAAAGGCCAAGCAGATTCCGGAAAGTCATCGCAAGACTTGTTTCATCATCGGCGGGGTGCCGTTCAAACTGGCCAAGGAAATCCGCAATGGCAAAGAGCGGTATACCGTACTGAAAGCACCGGGTGATTACAAACTGGACGATGCCAAAGACAAGGCTGGTGCCAATATTTACAAAGCTATTGCCGAGGCTACTAATTGTCAGCAGTTTGTGTTTGACTGGGATGCCAACTTTACCATCGGGTTTTTGCTGGCCCAGACGAAGTAACGCCTGAAGCATGATTTGTAGGATTATAAGATTACCTGGATCGTTCATTTTTCAGACAGGATTTTTCAATCCTGACAATCCATCAGTCCTGCAAATCATGCCTCAGACAAAATAGTATCTTTCCAAACATAAAAGCCTACATATTTATCTAAACCTATACTCTACTCGAACCAATGAAACGTTTAACGCCTTTTGGTAGGATTACCATTGTTGTATTGATTCTTGGGGTCCTTTGGGGCCTGAAATGGCTGATTCTGGATAGTGGATACGTACTTAAGAAGGAATTGGTCACCTCGCAGGAAGTCGGAAAAGTTGACTTGCCCACCGCTCCCAAAAACGCATCCAGTACGGTGCAGGCCATGTCGTTACCTTCCGACCAGCCTGCCAGCCTGAGTTCGCCGCAGGTACGCTGGCTCATGTGGGCCTGGAATGCCCAGATGGGTGCCATTTTTGCCAACGGTGGCTCGGAAACCACCCAAGGTTCGATCATGGCCAATAAAGGAGTGAACCTGAAAATCACCCGCCAGGACGACGTGCCACAAATGCAGGCGGCCCTGATCAAGTTTGCCAACGAATACAAAAACAATCCCAGCACCACCGAAGGTACTCACTTTGTGACCATCATGGGCGATGGTGCCGCTGCGTTTTTGTCGGGCGTCAATCCTGAGTTGGAGAAGATCGGCCCTGACTACCGGGCTCAGATCATCTATACCTGCGGCAAGTCGTTGGGTGAAGACAAGTTCATGGGCTTGCCTGCCTGGAAAGACAATCCGCAGACGGCCAAAGGCGGACTGACCGCCGCCGTATTGCGCGACGGCGACTGGAACATTGTGGTAAAATGGTGCGGAGATAACGGCATCCGGGTGAATCCTGACGAAACCACCTACGATCCGGACGCGATGAACTTTGTCGCGGCTGACAACTACCTGGATGCGGCCGAAAAATACATCGCCGGCTATTCGGAAGAACGCGATGTGATTCAAAACGGCAAGAAGACGGGGGAAAAGAAAACGATAAGTGTGAATGGTGTTGCTACCTGGACGCCGGGCGATGTGAACATTGCCGAGAAAAAAGGCGGCCTGGTTTCGATTGTATCGACCAAAGAATACCGCAGCCAGATGCCTTGCGTGCTGATAGGCATCAAAAAATACATGGAAGACAACCGCCCGATGGTGGAGAAGATGATCGAAGGCATTGCCGAAGGTGGAGACCAGGTGAAATCCTACTCTCAGGCGCTGGACAAAGCCGGTGAACTATCAGCCAAAGTATACAACGAGTCGGACAAAGCCTATTGGGTAAAGTATTACAAAGGTACCCAAGCCGCTGACAAGCAAGGGTTGGTGGTAGACCTGGGTGGCTCGGCTGTGCATAACCTGGGCGACAATGCTGAGATTTTCGGATTAAATGCTGGTAGTACGAATGTGGTAAAGATTGTTTACGATTTGTTTGGAAATGTTGCTTCAAAACTGTATCCCAAATTAATGCCTACGTTTCCGAAATCAGACGATGTCATTGAGACCAGTTATTTGAAGAATGTGCTTTCAAAAGCCGGTAGCAACGTTTCGGCAGCTGAAACGGTAGCTTTTACCAATGATGCAAACATCACTGAGAAGGTTTCTGAAAAGTCTTGGAGCATTGAGTTTGAAAGTGGCAAAGCAACCTTCACTCCAAAAACCGAACAAGCGTTGAATGAGCTGTTTAATGACCTGGTGGTTGCCAACAACCTTCGGGTGGAGATTCACGGTCACACCGACAATGTTGGTGATCCGAGCAAAAACATGACTCTTTCGGAAGAACGCGCCTTTGCGGTAAAACAGTGGATGGAGAAAAAGTCACCCAACAACTTCCCGCAAGGACGTGTGCAGGTATTTGCCCATGGACAGACCCAACCGCTGGTGCCTAACAGTACACCAGAAAACAAGGCCAAGAACCGTAGGGTAACCATTGTGATGGGTAAATAAGCAATCTCACCCAACCCTCTTCAAGAAGGGAACTTAAAAATAGTATCTTTTTAAATGCCGAAACCTAACCCCCTCCCATGGAGGGGGTTGGCAAAGGCCCCACACCCATGCTTGACAAACTAAAGCCGCTGTTTGTTCCCAACGGTCGCAATGGCCGCTCGGCACTTACGCTGATGGTGACCATTCAGGTCGTCATTCTGTTGATCTTGTGGTTTCTGAGCAAGTCAACCATCATTCCCACACCTGTTGAGATTCTTCAAGCCTTGGGGCGATTGTTTGCCGAGCAGAACTTTGCCTACGAAATCTGGACCAGCACATGGCTTTGCCTGAAATCGATGCTGATTGCCATTGTGGTTTCACTGCTGGTTTCCTACGCTACGGTGATTCCGTTTTTCAAACCGCTCGGGTTTCTGGTTTCCAAAGGTCGTTTTCTCACATTGGTAGGCTTGTCGTTTGTGTTCACCCAACTGACCAGCGGCGGAAACAGCCTGAAAACATCGCTGCTCGTTTTTGGCATTACCGTTTTCTTCGTCACTTCAATGGTTTCGGTGATCCGCTCAGTTCCCAGGCATGAATTTTACCATGCGCGCACCTTGCGCATGAGTGAGTGGCAAGTGGTGTGGGAGGTAATCATTCTGGGCCGTTTTGATCAGGTATTCGAAGTGATCCGCCAGACTTTTGCCATCAGCTGGACCATGCTTACGCTGGTCGAAGGCATCGTGCGGGCGGAGGGAGGCGTAGGTGTGATGCTGATCAACCAGCAAAAATATTTGCACCTGGATGCTGTGTTCGCCATTCAGCTGACCATTCTGCTCATCGGCATTTTCCTGGACTGGGCCATTGGGCAGATGAAGGAATTCTTCTTCCCTTACAGTTCTTTGACCGTAGAAAAATAAAAGCTCTGTGGTAGTTTTCTTGACGGCAGCCTGGTCAAATTAGTATCTTTCAACAGATCAAAACCCACCCTGAACATTCGCTTTCACCGATGGAGTATTCTAAAAACGAATGCATTCTGAGAATTGACAATGTAAGTCTGACGCTGGGTGAAAACCTGATTCTGCAAAATGTCAATGCCGAGATCAAAAATATTGTGCGTCCCGGCATGATCCAAGGACAGATTGTGGGCTTTCTCGGGCCCTCAGGTGTGGGCAAAACCAAACTGTTTGAAATCATGGCTGGCCTGCTCAAGCCTACTACCGGAAATGTGTACATCGGCCAAGATCAGAAACCCGCTTCTGCCGGTCGCATGGGGGTGGTACAACAAAACTATCCGCTTTTCAATCATCGTACCGTGATGGGAAACCTGGAAATTGCCGCCAAAAAAACCATCGCGGATGCAACCAAGCGCAAAGACCGTATTCTGGAATTGCTCGACCGGTTTCACTTGCGCCAGCATGCCAACATGTATCCGGCCCAACTGTCGGGCGGACAAAAACAACGCATTGCCATTGCCCAGCAGCTCGTATGCTCTGAAAACTTTTTGCTGATGGACGAGCCGTTTTCGGGGCTGGATATCAACATGGTCGATGAGGTGAGTGAGATGATTGGTGAGATTGCCAATACCCATGAGCACAACACGATCATCATTGTCTCTCACGACATTGTTTCCACCGCTGCCATCGCCGATACACTCTGGATCATGGGGCGCGACCGTGATGCGCAGAACAACCTCATTCCCGGAGCGAAAATCAAGCATACCTTTGATTTGATTGAACGCGGCCTGGCCTGGCAACCGGATATCAAAAAGATGCCTGTCTTCAACGAGCTGATCAACGAAGTGCGCGATTTGTTCCTGCATTTATAATTTTGAATTTGCACAATACCAAAAACCATCATTTGCCAAAGTGAGGGTTTTTGTTTTTTGAAAGATACTATGTTGACCGTTGCCGACTGATTCTGTGATAGTCGAGGGTTCCGATGTACTGTTTATGTGTAAATTATAGAGACCAGGCTCTGCCATGAATCTACGTTTTTGGTTTTTGATGCGGAATGCGAACCTGTTGCAAAGAAACAACTGAAGTTTTTTCACAAGGACATGTATGATAAACGGCTCTATTGCCTGATAAAGGCATATTTTGCGGGTTACCTGGAGCTATGTAAAATAACTGCATCAGAGAAAATCAACAGGCATTTGAAAAAGCCAAACAGAATGATATTTTTGTCGCAAGGTATACGGTTTAACTCTTCCTGATAAAAGAAATTATCAGAAATCCACTTCCCAAGCAGTAGCTGACAAACCTGGCAACGGGTGCAGTCAACTGTTCCGGATGGGGGATTTTATAGAAGGATACATGCTACCTGAAACCCCTTATTTCTCAATTTTAACCCATTTCACAATGAAAAAAGTAATCTTATTTTTTACGTTAGCTTTTGCTTGCGTTACCAGCTCTTTTGCTGCCAATCCATCTGCCGAATACTTTCTGGACGAACAGGCCGTTGATGCACTCGTGATGTCATCGGAAGAAGTGCAAATGGCTGACCTGGTGGCTTTGAACACACTGGATGCCAACGGCGTAACCGGTACTGCCCAACTGAAGGCGGGAAAGGACAAGACCGTATTCTTGCTTCTTAACTTCTTCCTGGGTGGTATCGCTATCCACCGGTATTACATGGGTGTTGATGGTGTTTGGTACATGTTTGCCGCTTATGCCTGTGTGCCTGTTGCCGGTATCGTAGCCGGCTGCGGCGACTTTTTATATGTGTTGTTTGGTACTGACAGCACGCATGAAGAGTATACAGACAACAAAAAATGGTTTGTTTGGGCAGGAAAATAATCGCCTTGTCCATGGCAAATTAAAAAAGAGAGCCCTCAAGCTCTCTTTTTTAATTTGCAAGCAGCACCTTTTTGAGGGCAACATTGTAGTGGTACTTTTTTCTGTCATTCACTTCTTTTGTGAGCTTTGTCACTCGGCCTGCACTGCCCTGGCGAAACTTTGCATACAAGCCTAATCCGATAAAACCGGCAGTTGCATATAATTTTTGCCATACAAACAACGCGGCAAGCCCCACGGAAAACAATTGCAGACCGGCACTCACCAGTGCATCTTTGTTGCGGCCAATGTAGGCATAGCCCGCCCCGGGAAACACCAGATTCAGAATCTCGGCCTTCTGTGCTTTTTTGAATACGGGTTTGTGGCTATACAACGAATCGCAGAGCCTTATCTTTTCGGGTGCTGTTACCTGCCATCCTGGATATAGATTTTTACGGCAAATGCCATAAGCGTCTTCCCATTTATTCAACTCATTGAGAGACAATACCAGTAATACCTCAATGCGCAAATCCTGTGCGCTGCTGTCGTTGTTTGATCGTTGCAGTTGTGCTTCCAGTTCGCTGGTAGCAAAATCGCCGGCCAGGTACGAATAAAATACTTTCTTGTAGCCGATATCAAAAAGCTTGATCAGGCTGTCGGTACGTACCTGGGAAAGATGGCTATAGGCCAATGCGTAGTTCTGGCTATGTCGGGCGATGTCTGCCAATTGTACATAGCAACGATCAATGGCTCCAGCATTGTCGGCGATGTTCGTACTTCTGAGATCGAATATCTTTTTTTCATACGAAACCGTGGCCAGCGAAAGAGCACCCGCCTGGTAAAGACTGTCCGGATTGTCAAAAATACCCTGAGCCTGGCTACCTGAGGTATATACCGTCAGCCCAAAGGTTAATAACCTTAGTAATTTCCGCATCAATGAATCGTTTGTTTTGAAAATCCAGTCTTTTCGCTGCATAATAGCTCCCGACGATATTGCTGACATAAAATGTCAGAAAAACGGCGCCACTACCCCAGGTGTAGATGCTGTTGAGTCCCTTCCGCCAGATGGATTCGGCCAGCACCACACCCAGCACACCGTTAGTGATCAAGCTGCTTACAGCCTCGCCTTTGTATCCCGCGTATTTTTTTCCATACCCTGGGAGGGCAGCGGAAAGCAGTGCACTTTTGAGAGGCGACTTCCTTTTTTGGTTGGCTTTGCTGGTAAGTACAGCCAGTAGCTCCGCTTTCACTATCCTCTGGCTGATCGGCAGCAAGCTGTCCGAATGGGCCTTGAGCCGGGCTTCGCACGCGGCGAAATCGTTTTTCTTTAAGTCGAGAAACGCAGCGATGAAAAACAAATCTGTCGCGTGGCTCACGGAATCGATCCGGTTTGTGTACCGTAATACACTGTCTGTCTGATCAGTCCGGAGCAGGTGATATATTTTCAGCAGATTGCAATCCGCACAATTTCCAAGTGTATCGACCTCCAATACAGTAGAATCGAGGGGGTTTTGTTTGAGCTTTGCCTTGATCAGGTACCGGCTCCATTGGTTCTGCGGATCGGCGGCACTTGCTGGCTTTGACTGTTGCAAGAGGGTAGAAGTATATAATTCCAGTTCGTGGTACTTTTTCTCTTCAAACAGGTATTGGCAGAAAGCCTCCGGCGTACTTTGGGCTTTGAGCAAAGTAATAGTCAGGAAAAACAGAATATACAAACCGGATTTAGGCATTTTGATTACAGGATGGCCCACACAAAATTATCGCTTCCGCCTGGGCAAATGGTTTGGGAATGATCGGAAGGTATTTGGAAGGTGACATTACTGATAAAAGCCCGGTTCATCAATAATTTTGCCGTTTTCGATGTCACTGTTATTCTTTATATCCTTCAGGCCGAACGTACTGCAACGGGTAAGACGGTCGCCTGTAAGAAAAAAGCCCTTTACCAATCCATGCTCAGCGATGCATAATTTGCTGAATGCCGAACAATTGTGGTGGAAAGGACAATTGGAATTGAGTTGCACGGAAACCACATTCTGGTAAAAGTACATGGATGACGAAAAAAACAGCTTCACAGGATTGTACCGGGCCACAAACGTATTTCCTGAAATCAGAAAGTTTCTTCGGGGCAGCTCGGAGCTTGCAGGCTTAAAATTACCCTGCTGCAACAATGCCAGATCGGCGTCAGCAAACTGTTGAGCCAGGCAGCCGAAACCTGCCATGAGACAGATCAGGCTACTCAGAAAGAATCGTTGCATTGGCGGGAATTTTATAATTCAGAAAGTTGCGATCCACCTGTTCGTTCGTTCGGATTGAATTGTAAAGGGTCCGGGTGACGATCGAGTCTTTTTTGTTTTTAGGCAGGTAGATGTACTGAAAATCGGTAATCTGGAAGGGTATGTCCACGCCCTGTACCGTCGCATATTTGGTAAAATACGTTTTGTTGGCGATCCTTCCTTTCGGATCATAGCTCGCAAAATAAATAGGCTGGTTTTTCTGCAACACCAGCTCCACCTTCTGCAAACTGTTAACCAATGCTGCCGGTGGGGTAAATACCTTGACAATCAGGTTGTCCTTTACATTTGAAGAAGCCAATGCGAAGCCTCTGTTTTTTAAACCCAGATCCGCGTTGCCCGCTTTAAAAAAAAACTTGAAAAGGTTATCGGAAGTAGAAGAAAATGTCTTCTGTTTGTAACTGACCGAGTTGCTGCGAGGAATGTAGGAAACTGTGTTCCCTGATTTTTCTTCAATCGAAATCACTTCTTCGGGTGAGGTAAGGCGTAATACCGATCGTTCACTCTGCACATCATAGTAGAATACGCCTTTGGTCACCAAGGCCTTGCCGTTGTACATGGTCCGCATTTCCACCTCCGACGACAGCACTGTAATGTAAGGCGCGACTGTGAACGCCAAAACTATGAAAGACAGACACAACCAGCTACCTGATCTGTAGATATTTGCAGACATAGATTGCGACTAGAGATAGGATTGTAGGTTAAGCATAAGAACAGAAGCTAAATTACCGAAAGCCCGCCGCTACCGGAATACCTCTCCAGGCAGCGGCGGGCCGGGCAGGTTAGGCCATTGTGATTTCGAACTGTACCAGTTCCACAAACTCCTGCACGCGGCTGTCGAGTTCGGCCCGGTTCAGGTTTACAAGGCGTTCGGTCCCGAATTTTTCGACACAGCAGGAGGCCAGTGCCGAACCGTAAATGATACCCCGCTTCATGTTTTCGAACGATATGTCGCCGGTGCTGGCCAGATACCCGATGAAGCCACCTGCAAACGTATCGCCTGCGCCGGTAGGGTCAAACACTTCTTCCAATGGCAGTGCCGGGGCAAAAAAGACCTGATCTTTCTTGAACAGATACGCACCGTGCTCACCTTTCTTGATGATCAGATATTTGGGTCCGAGAGTTAGAATCTTGGCGGCTGCTTTGCGCAGGGAATACTCACCCGAAAGCTGGCGGGCTTCTTCGTCGTTGATCGACAACACATCCACCATATTGATCACGTCCATCAGCTCATCCCAGGCCACGTTCATCCAGAAGTTCATCGTATCCATCATGATTAGTTTCGGGCGGCGGTGCAGGCGTTGAATGACTGATTTCTGCACCGCGGGCGTCAGGTTGCCCAGCATCAGGAACTCACAGTCCTGGTACGATTCCGGAATGATGGGATCAAATTCGGCCAGCACATTCAGTTCGGTCACCAGTGTGTCACGGCTGTTCATGTCATTGTGGTAACGGCCCGACCAGAAAAACGACTTTTCGCCTTCTTTGATTTGCAGCCCTTCTGTGCTGATGCCGTGTTGCTGCAACATTTCAATGTCCGAACCGGCAAAGTCATCACCTACCACAGCCACCAGCTTCACTTGATTGGTAAAATACGAAGCGGCCAGTGTGATGTATGTAGCCGAACCTCCAATGATCTTGTCCGTTTTTCCGAAAGGTGTTTCAATGGCATCAAAAGCCACGGTTCCGACTGCGAGTAAACTCATTTGTGTGGATGGTTAATGGGTTAAGAATGATAAATACGATCTTGATTTTATAAAGTTTTGCCTGCAAAAGTAACCAAGAAGTACCGAATAAAAATAGTATCCCGGAAAAAGGCAAAACCCGGCTATTTCAGAATGGGATGACGTTCGTAGGGCTTCGACTCATCAAACAACTTGCGATAGGTGATGTGCGTTTTGATGATCTTGCCGCCCATGATTTCCACAACTTTCATCATCGGCGGGTTGAAGTCGCCAATCCAGTTCATTTCCAGGTCATCGTAACGGTCATAGTGATCTTGGATCAGGTCGCGGGCCGCCATGACAATGGCCGCATCCACGGCTTTGCCCTGATGCTCGGGCACAACGCCAAAGATTACCCCGAACATTTTGCGGCAGGTACCCCGCCACTGGTGCCACAAAAACTTGAGCTTGGCAACAAAGTTGAACTTGCCGTTCAAATGCCGGAAAATCTGGTTCATTTCGGGCAGCATGACAAAAAATGCAATCGGCTCTCCCTTGAAATATGCAAACCAGATGAGCTTTTCGTCAATGATAGGCCTGAGCTGTTTCATCAACGCCTGGCTTTGCTCATACGTCATCTCGGCGGTACCGGCTTTGATTTTTACCCAAGCCTTGTTGTAGATCACCCGGAAATCTTCGGTATACTTGGCCAGGTTGCTTTTGTGAATATGACTGAAGGTGTAATCGGGATTGGTACGGATGCGTTCGGCACGGGCAAAAATGGCCGGATGCAAGGGGGCTTTTACCGTGCGGTAATAAGTATATTGCTTAAAATATTCCTGGAATCCGTAAGCTTCAAACAGGGCCTTGTAATAGGGCATGTGGTAAAACATCCCGTAGTTGGGCGGCAGGAATCCGTCCACCAGCAGTCCCCAGAACTGGTCCCGTTCACCAAAGTTGATCGGGCCGTCCATGGCTTCCATGCCCCGGGCTTGCAACCACTGCTTGCAGGTGTTGAACAGCTTGAACGCTGCCCGCTGGTCGTCTATGCATTCGAAGAATCCCATTCCGCCCGTTGGCTGGTCTTGCTTCACGGTGCCATTCGGCTGCGGCCATTCCTTAACCACCGAGTGCTGATCGATAAACGCCGCCACCCGGCCGATGGTCTTGCCTTTTTCATCCAGCAGCAACCAGCGGATGCATTCGCCGTGCTGAAAGAAAGTGTTTTTTTGCCGATCAAACACCTTTTCAATGTCCTGATCCAGCGGACGAATCCAGTTGGGTTCTTTTTTGTACAGGCGGGCGGGAAACTCCAGAAACTCTTTGCGGTGTTGAGGCGTCGTAACTTCGATCAGTTGCATAAGTCTGAAATGGTGAAGCTGCAAAAATAGTATCTTTTTTGAGACAAAAACCCCAATGACGTACGATTTCGGAAGTACGAAGTACGATTTATGGACAGGTGCATTTGCAACCTTAACATTTTCATTCGTACTTCGTACTTCCAAAATCGTACTTTTGTTTATGAACATACTCATCTTGAATCACGTGGCGGTGCATGTGGCCGATGTGAAGGCGAGCATTGCGTTTTACCGTAACATCCTGGGACTGGCCCAATTGCCGCGTCCGGCGTTTGATTTTCCGGGGGCGTGGTTTCGTATTGGCCAAACGCAGGAACTGCATATCATTGGCAACCGAACAGAGCCGGTGCATTCACACTCGCGCGGAACGCATTTTGCCTTGCAGGTGGATGATATCAAGGCGGTTGAGGCAGAATTGAAATCAAAAAAGGCGACATTTACCGGACCCAAACAACGCCCCGACGGCAACTGGCAGATCTTTATCCAGGATCCGGACGGCCACTACATTGAGTTATGCCAGCTTAAGGCTTAAGGGCGGGTGTTGGCGTTTGGCAGGATACTATTTGTTGAGACAAAAGACAATGTGCTGAATGCCAGACACTACTACTCAAGTAAAATATACGTTCCTTTTGTCGTTGTACTTATTTTATTGGCCGGTGTTGCTGAAATTGATTTCGGTATTGTCGCCGATGTTCAGGCTTTGGGTCATTCCTTTCAGCGAACTATCGTTGCCGATGATCGAATGATGCAACAATGTGTTTTCCAGCTCGCTGAACGAACCGATGATGCTGTTTTGCACAACTGATGAACGGATGGTCGTGTTTTCACCAATGGCAACATTCGGCCCAATGATGGAAGACAAGAGAGTGCAGTTTTTGCCAATGCTCACCGGCTGAATAATGATGCTATCCGGAAACTCAGTGTATTCGTGGCGGTTAAATTCGCGTCGGTTCATCAAAATGGCATTGGCTTCCAGCAGGGTTTCTTTGCGGCCGCAGTCGTACCAATTGTTCACCTGAACGGTCGTCATCTTCGAGCCGTCCTCAATCATTTTCATCAGTGCGTCGGTCAGGTGGTATTCGCTCTGCGTTTTCAACTGGTTCTCAATGATGTATTGCAAGGCTGTGAGTAGGGCCGGTACCTCGGTAATCTTGTAGATCCCTACCAATGCCAGGTTTGACTTCGGAATCTTAGGTTTTTCGACCAGCCGCCGGATCATGCCCTGGTTGTCAACTTCCGCAATGCCGAAAGATCCCGGTACGTCCACTTTCTTTACTCCCAGAATCGAAAATGAAGACGCCAGCAAAGCCGGCAAATCCAGCGTAACAATGGTATCGCCCAGTACGATCAGCACCTCTTCTTCATCTTTGATATAGTTGCGAGTCAGCCAGATGGCCTGTCCAAGTCCTTCCCGTGGCTCCTGAATCACATACGTAACCTGAATATCCGGATACGTTTCCGTAATGTATTTCTCAATTTTGTCGCCCAGGTATCCGATTACCAGCACAAAATCCCGGATGCCTGCTGCAATCAGGTCGTCCATGATGTACGATAAAATGGCTTTGCCGGCTACGGGAACCAGCGCTTTAGGCTGAGTATGAGTGTGTGGCCGCAAAGTGGAGCCGACGCCGGCTACAGGAATAATTGCTTTCATGAAAATGATCAAGGACTGATTTGGCTATGTAATATTGCAATCATTCCGCGTATTTTTTACAATTTTTCCGTAAAAAAATGTAATGTTTTACAAAGGCAATTTTCGAAAACAGCCAGGTGGTTATTGTATAAAAATCGTAAAACTGTAATTGCCCGTGTGGAGTTATCCACAAAAACGAACCAATTGGGCGTTGATTCAAGTATTTGTTCCTCAGATAGTTGCGATGTGTTATTTAAAGCCTGTGGATAAGTGTTGTGTAGTTGTGGATAAAGTTTGATTTTTCCAAGTCGGCTTCTTTGTATCTGTTTGATTGCCAGCAGCGTCTCAAAAAAGAATGTTTAACGATTTTCTAATTCTGTATGTTTTTTGTCGAAAACCGACGGAGGATTCTATAAAATAGAAATATTTTTGTCTGATTCTCCGCCTTAGCCCTGGCAGGATTTGCATTTTTTATCAAAAAAAATGTACCTTGCGTTAAATTAATGCGTAAATGCTTGACTGATAAGTAACTAATAATCCTTCCTTCGTACATTTTGAATACTATTTTATACCTCCATTAATACATTATTTATGAAAAAGAACTGGCTTGTACTTTTGATTTTATTATCGGTGGGCTTCTCTACAGGCGTGTATGCGCAGAAAAAAACGAAGGAAGACAAAACATTGGAGAAGGAGTGGAAAAAGAAGCTGAAAGATATGGATCCTTTGAAGCTGAAAGCATTGTATGAAGAAAAAGACGCACTGACAAAAGACAAGGCAGACTTGAACAGCCGGGTAGTTGATCTGGAAACGCAATTAAGTGACAAGGATGCTGAAGTTGGAAAAGTAAAAGCGCAGTTGCAGGAAAGCGAACGTCAGCTGTCTGATGCCAAAGCCGCTGCTACCAAAGCTTCTACCACCATGTACGGAGCACCGGTTACGGCCAACGGGGTAACTTTCAAAGTGCAGGTTGGCGCGTTTAAAAACAAGGACTTGACTAAGTACTTCAAGAATAACAAGAACTTCAGTGGCGATGTAGACCCTGACGGAACCAAGAAATACACATTGGGTTATTTCGGAGATTATTGGGAAGCGGATAACTTTAAGAAATACCTGCGCGAAATGGGTGTAAAAGACGCCTGGATCGTAGCTTACAAAGATGGCAATCGGGTTGATCTGAAAGAAGTGCTGGAAGGCGCTACCACCAGCAACAATCCCAAATAAGAATAGTATCCCTGCATTAACCAAAACCCCGTCTTTGAGGCGGGGTTTTTTGTTGGCGCCTTTGAACACAATAAGTACAGTGTATAATCATTACCTTTGCAGGCAGCCTTACCCATGCAACAACAATTATGCAACAGGTTTTAATCGTAACAGGCATCAGCGGCAGCGGAAAATCGACTTTTGCCAAACAATTTGTACAGGACCATCCCAATTGGCTACGCGTCAATCGGGACGATTTGCGCAAGAGCCTTATTCCGGTCAGCCTGAATGACTATTGGAAATGGGAGGAGAAGCAAATCTCGCGCATTGAGATGCTGGTGAGCGAACTGCAAAAAACGGCGGTTCAGGAAGCGTTGCGCCGGGGCTGGAATGTTCTGATTGACAATACACACCTGAAGCAACGGTACATCAACGAACTGCTCAAGCTCACCGAGGAGTTTGACGTTGAAGTTCGTTTCAAGCTGGTGGAGGTGCCATTGGAAGAAGCCATTGAGCGGGACCGGCAACGGGAAGATGTGGTAGGGGAAGAGAGAATACGGGAACAATACACCAAGCTACAGATTCTGAAGAAGAACTTCAATTTTGAAAATACTATCCGCCCACAAGCCAAAACCCTGGAGACACTGGCTCAAAATGATACGCTTCCCAAATGTGTGCTGGTGGATATCGACGGTACGGTAGCACAGATGAATGGCCGCATGGCCTACGATTGGAAACGTGTAGGCGAAGACCAGCCCAAGTGGAATGTGATCAACGTGGTGAAATCGCTGAAAAACCATGGCTATCAGATCATTTTCTTTTCGGGGCGGGACGGCGTGTGCCAGCCCGAAACATCAGCTTGGTTAACGAAATATTTTGGCTGGAAAGAAGGCGGTGACTTTCAGCTGTTTATGCGTCAGCCCAAAGACCAGCGCAAAGACAGCATTGTCAAAAAAGAAATGTTTGAGACGTATATCCGCAACAAATACTTCGTCGAGATGGTGATCGATGACCGCGACCAAGTGGTGGCCATGTGGCGCAAAGAGCTGGGGCTTACCTGCCTGCAGGTGGATTACGGAGATTTTTAATTAAAAAAGACCATCAATTACTCTATGAAAACAATATTTTGGTTTGTTGTTTTCGTATTCTCTCTGACAACACAAGCGCAAACGCGGTATGAGCAATTCTTTAATCAATTCTTTGCTACCGTAGAGAATGATAAAGTTAAGGCTCATTATTCACAAACAGAAGAAGCAAGAAGCGCCATCTATTTTTTTTCAAATGATAAAAGTAGCCTTAGAAAATACAATCAGATTACCAGAAAAATAAAGCGAGTGATGAACAACACCATATCTATTGCTCCATCTCTTACAAGCGAGATTAACGATAATACCTCTATTTCTACATTCCAACTACCTGGTAATGGCGATACGATAAATATGAAAATATTCTTCCGTTCTAATTCTAACTCTCATGTAGTTAAAGAAATCCTATATCTCAAGAATGGAGAACCCAGCACATATGTAGAGCTATCAAAAGATCCTTCCTTTGAGCATTATACTGTAGAAGTTACTCACTATTATAAATAAGTTAGCGTAAGACCGCCGAATTAGATTTAGACGGCCAATGGCAAAGTTTTACCGCCAACTCTACTACAAACCAATTATGGTTATTCTGACCACCTGTGTAACTTAAGAAAAACAATATCAAATCACGCGCTTTTCGGCTCGGTCAGTTTTTTCTCAATGTACTCAACCGCCTGCCCGACAGTCTTGAGTTGTTCGCCTTCCGTATCCGGGATGCGGATGTCAAATTCGCGTTCAAATTCCATGATCAGCTCAATGTAATCCAGCGAATCAATCCCCAGATCCTTAATAAAATTGGCGGAAGGTGTAATTTGCGAAGCTTCTATGCTCAGCTTGCTTACCAACATAGCCTTCACTTTTTCTTGTACATTTATCATATCTGAATCCCAACAATTAAATGATGAAAGGTTACTTTTGAGTTGCTACCAGATTTTTTGCTTGCTCGAAATGATTTGTTAAAAACCTGCATTCCAGCAATTTGTTATTCATAAAACCGATTTTTGCTACCTGTTCTACACTTGTTCTTATCAAATAACTTCCAATAGGCGCAAAAAATTATATGAACCGAGCAAAAAAAGCGGATCGGCCTGAATCGCTTTACGCAAAAATCTGTGCAAAAATACAAATAGATTTGAAGCAGTTATAGAATTTTACAAGTGAAGAGTAGGATAAAAATACTAGGACTGCCGGTATAAAAACCCTCCTTTGTCGGTATAGACAACCAAGTAACGGCCGACTACCACGGCAAATTGTGATCCTGCGGGCAGTGTCAGTTTTCGTTCGGACTGCGAATACAGGTTGTAAAAATGCAATGTGCCGCTTTCCAGAAAATACAATTCTTCACCCGCAAACTGAAAATAGCTGAGTCCCTTAAACGGCAATGTGCGACGGTAATTGCCCAGGTTGTCAAACACAAGTACACCCGAATTCCGGTCGGCCACAAACAACTGGTTCTGGTATTCCCGCATAAACGTAATCTGGTAGTCCTGCGTGTGTAGCACCAGTGTCAACGGGGTAGTCATCACAACCGTCTGGCGCTGTGCGTTGAACTTTTTCAGACTGAATTCCGAATCATCAAAAATCCAGAACTGGTCGTCGTAGGCCAAGGTCATGGTTCGGGCAAAACCAATTTCGGCCGGTAACCTGGCCGGGTTCGGATAGCCCGACAATGGCGTCAGAAACCGGTCGAGCAACGTATATTGCTGCAAGTCACGGTAAAAGACCAACGTTTGCATGGATCGCCACGCTTCCAGCAGGGTTACATCTCCCACCACTACCGGCGAGTAACTGTACAACGCTTTGCCTAGGGTATCGTAGGCTGTAATATTGCCTTGCTTGTCGGCAGTTATGATCCGCTCATAGTTATCAATGGAAATGGCCACAATTGGCTTCTGGGAAAATTGCCGTACAAGCAACGGCGGCTGAGCAGACAAGGCCAAACACACACAAATCCATACAAGGAGACCAGTACTTGTATTTCGCCACATGTTTTGTTTGTGAAAGAAACCGTTTTGCCTGAAGTGTATTACTTCATGAAAAGCACGCCAGGAAAGAGCAAAAGGGTTTTTCAATTTGGAAGATACTATTTGTTGACATGTCTGCTAGCCTGTAAATTTTTCCAGCCGCATGGTTTCGCCATCAAACGATGCGTAGGTGCAGTGGTGCAGCCATTCGCCCAGGTTGATATACCGCGCCGACTGCCCCACCGCCAGCTCCAGCGGCAGGTGACGGTGACCGAAAACGTAAAAATCATGATGCTGCCGGGCTTCCACTTCCTTGCAATACGACCAGATCCACTCGTCGTCACCCATAAAGCGTTCTTCGCCTTTCTTGGTACTGGCTGCCCTGCTGCCTTGTGACCATGCATTCGCAATTCCCATGCCGAGATTGGGATGCACCCGTGCAAACAGCCACTGGCACAGCGGATTCGCAAATATCTTTTTTAGAAACTTGTACTTGTAGTCACCTGGGCCAAGACCATCACCGTGGCCTACCATCAGTAGCTTGCCGTTGACTGCGAATGTCGTTGGTTCACGTAGCACCGGGATGCTCAGCTCGTCGGTAAAATACCGGAACATCCACATGTCATGGTTGCCTGTGAAGAATACCACCGGTATGCCGTTGTCTACCAACTCGGCCAGTTTGCCTTGCAAACGTACAAACCCCTTGGGAACCACATATTTGTATTCAAACCAAAAATCGAAAATATCGCCTACAAGAAAAATCATGTGAGCCGAGTCTTCGACGCTTTCGAGCCAGCGGACAATCTTTGCCTCGCGTTCACGGCTGCGTGCCGCGTCGGGAATGCCCAAATGGAAGTCGGAAGCAAAATATAGCTTTTTGTCCGAAGGAAGCGAAACGGTTTGGGAAAAAGAAGTATGGGTAGCTGACAAAAGCGTAGGAGATTTTAGAATACAAAAGTGAAAAGAATAAAAAGATTTTGCAAAATAGACCGATTGGTCTATTTTTGTGCATGTTAAATGGTTATAAGACTCTCCAGTTTATCGGTAATAATTTGGTTATCAGTGAGATATATTATTGGAGATGAAAGGCATCAACCAGTCAGAGACAACAAATTACGCTTTTTGTATGTCAAAAGCAGATCAGACCCGGCAGAAGATTATTGAAAAAGCTGCACCGCTGTTTAATAAACAGGGTTACGCAGGTACATCCGTGCAGGATGTCATGGAAGCTACGGGCTTATCGAAGGGATGTATTTATGGCAACTTTGCAGACAAGGATGCACTGGCTTTGGCCGCGTTTGAACATAATTGGTACAACATTTCCAGTCGGGTGAGGGAGGAATGGCACCGGCAAAGCACCGGCATGGGCAAACTGATGGTCTTTGCCAACTTTTACCGCAACAATTATCCGGCTGTTTTTGCGCAAGGGGGGTGTCCCGTGCTGAACCTGTCTACCGAGGCCGACGATGGCAATGTTGTGTTGCGCGAAAAAGTAGTTCACGTGATGCATGATGTACTGGAACTGCTGGAAATGAGCATTGTATGGGGAAAAAAGTCGGGGGAGTTCAAGCCTGGGATTGAGGCCCGGAAGTATGCCGGAATTTTGTTTGCACTAACCGAAGGCGGGATTTTACTAGCCAAAACACTGGGAGAGCCTGCATATCTGTTTCATGCCGTTGATCAGTTTGAATACATTATCCGGCATGAGTTGGTAGTAAAAAAGCCTATAGGCAAAAACAATACGAAACAAAACCCCGAAAGGGACTGACTTTACAATTACGAGGTTTTGCATTTTTCGAAGATACTATTTTTTTATTCATTGTCTAACCACTCAATTCTGTCTCAAAAGCTTGGCAAGCTGCCAACACCGTACTATTTTCGCCGCTTGTTTTGAGTAAAATTTATCTTAACCTGTTTTTATAATCCAATTATTCCATCATGGTACAATTAAAAAGAGTAGTCGTTACGGGCCTGGGAGCATTGACGCCCATCGGCAATAATCTGGCCGAATACTGGCAAAGCTTAGTGGCAGGCAAAAGCGGAGCGGCTCCGATTACCAAATTTGACACTACCCATTTTAAAACAAAATTTGCCTGTGAATTAAAGGGATACGATCCGTTGGAACATTTCGAAAAACCGGAAATTCGTAAGATGGATGCATACACGCAGTATGCATTTGTGGCAGCCGACGAGGCCCTGAAAGACGCCGGTTTTGACCTGGAAAAACTCAACAAAGACAAAGTAGGCGTAATCTGGGGCTCGGGCAATGGCGGATTCTTCACTTTCCAGGAGCAAGTGACTGAATACGTCGAAGGTGGTAAGATTCCCCGTTTCAATCCGTTCTTTATTCCCAAAACCATAGCTGATATTGCCTCGGGCATGATTTCGATCAAACACGGATTTCGTGGGGTCAATTTCACAACGATTTCAGCATGTGCCAGTTCCAATTCGGCCCTGGTCGATGCATTTAATTACATCCGGTTGGGGAAAGCCGTTGCCATTGTAACCGGTGGCTCCGAAGCGCCGATTTGCGAAGCGGGTGTGGGCGGGTTCAATGCCTGCAAGGCGTTGTCGACCAATAACGAAAGTCCGGCTACGGCTTCGCGTCCGTTTGATGTGAGCCGCGATGGTTTTGTCATGGGCGAAGGTGCCGGTTGTTTGATTCTGGAAGAATACGAGCACGCCAAGGCTCGCGGTGCCAAAATCTACGCCGAACTGGTCGGTGGCGGCATGTCGGCAGATGCCTATCACCTCACGGGCACACATCCCGAAGGCGAAGGTGCCGTGTTGGGTATGCGGGCGGCCTTGGAAGACGCGGGCATCGAAGCGACGGAAATTGACTACCTGAATACACATGCCACTTCAACACCGCTGGGTGACCTGAGCGAAATGAAGGCTACGGCTACGGTATTCGGCAATAATCCTAACCTGAAAATTTCGGCTACCAAATCCATGACTGGTCATTTGCTGGGTGGTGCCGGAGCTATCGAAGCCATTGCCGCCGTTATGGCAATCAAGGAAAGCATGGTGCCGGCCACCATTAACACACAAGAACTTGACCCCAACATACCTCAGGGACTGACTATTGTGACAGGCAAAAGTGTTGGTCATTCGATTCGGTACGCCATGAGCAATACGTTCGGTTTTGGCGGACACAATGCAACGGCGATTTTCAAGAAATACGAAGGGTAACCAACCATAAACCCATAAAACAGAAAACCCCCGGCACGCATAGTGCTGGGGGTTTCTGTTTTCAAAACATAGTATTTTCTCAGAAAAGCTTTGCGTTATCTACTTCTTCCTGAGTTACTTTGTAAAATTCCTTATGAATGTTAAACGCCTCGCCGTCGGTCATGCAGCGGTAGTATTCCCCGTTTTCCTGCATGATGTACGCATTTACGTTGTCGCGGAGATTGTACAGCAGACTGTTGATGGCCTGTTGCTTGATGCGTCTCGAAGCAAACAAGAACAACGACTCTACCCGGCGGTCAAAGCTGCGTACCATCATGTCGGCACTGCCGCCGTACACTTTCGGTTCGCCGTTGTTATGGAAGTAATACAAACGGGAATGCTCCAGGAAATCACCTACAATCGAGCGGACGGTAATGTTTTCGCTTAATCCGGGTCGGCCTGGGCGTAAACAACAGATCCCTCTGACAATCAAATTGATAGGCACACCAGCTTGGGAAGCTAAGTACAATTCATCAATGGTCGCCTTGTCTTCCAGTGAATTGATTTTGATGACAATGCCGCTGGGCAATCCTTTTTTGGCGTTTTCCGCTTCCTTTTGAATCAATTCGATCAATTGCCGGCGCATATCCCGCGGAGCCGTAATCAGGTATTGGTACGTACTCGGTAGCGAATGTCCGGTAATTACATTGAAAAATTCAGAAACATCCTGGGCATAAACGTCATTGGTAGTCAGCAGGCCAATATCGGTGTACAGCTTGGAGGTATCTTCGTTATAATTTCCACTGGATAAGTGCACATACCGTGTCACCCCGTCCCCATCCTTGCGGACGATCAGCAGCAGTTTGGTGTGCGTTTTGTACCGGCTAATGCCGTATACTACAAAGCACCCGGCCTTTTGTAGCCGCTGTGCCTCACGGATGTTGTTTTCTTCGTCAAACCGGGCTTTTACCTCAAACAATACCGACACGTGTTTGCCATTTTCGGCAGCCTTCAGCAAGGCGGTGGTAATCCGCGACTGCTTGGCCAGCCGGTAAATGGTAATCTTAATCGCCAGTACGTCAGGATCTTCGGCGGCTTTTTCGAGCAAATCCACAACCGGTTCCATGCTGTTGTACGGATGATGCAGCAGCACATCCTGTTGCTTGAGCACATCAAAGATATTTTTTTCCTTGATGCTGGCCGGTAAGTCGAGAGGAGCCACCTGCGGCGGAATCGGCGGAATGCGGTCACGGAAATCTTTGTGATTGACGATTTGCCAAAAACTGGTAAAATCCAGCATTTTATCGGCTACAAAAACGTTATCGTCGTCCAGTTCCCAGCGGCCTTTCAAGGTTTTCATCATCCAGTACGACGCGCCGGGTTCCACTTCAATTCGAACCACCCGACCTGTACGACGGGTTTTGAGTTTTTGCTTGATCTCATCAATAAAGTCCGCTTCCACATCGTCGCTTTCTTCCAGCGTGAAATCACCATTACGAGTGATACGAAACAGGTTGACGGACGTGATTTCGACGTTGCGGTACAACTTGCCGATTTCGGACCGGATAATTTCTTCGATGGGCACAAACACGATCTGATCGTCGCGGTAGATTTCGAAGAAACGCGGCAGGTTTTGCGGAATCTGTACAAACGAAAGGCGCTGTCCTTCACGGCTGTCATCTTTGGTGACTACCCCGAAAATCAGCACTTTGTTCATTAGGATCGGAAAGGCATGGTAGCCGTCAAACACCATCGGAGTTAGCATCGGAAAGATGGTGCGCATGAAATATGCCAGCACATCCGATTTTTCGTCGTCCGTCAGTTCGGCAGGTTTGGCTATGCAGAAGTTGTTAAGCTTGAACAACGGCTGGAGGTGAATCTTAAACTCATCCTGCTGGTCCTTGAAAAATGCCTGTGCCGTATTGAGCAACGTTTTCCGGAATGGCGTTTCGCGCAAGCCCGAATAATCTACCCGCTCCTTTCCGTAATCAATGTAATTATACAAGCTGCCTACCCGGATCATGAAAAACTCATCCAGGTTTGACGACGTAATGGCCAGGAACTTCAGACGTTCCAGCAAGCCGCGTTTGGAATCTTTGGCCTGGTCCAGCACCCGCCAGTTGAATTGCAGCCAGCTCAGGTCGCGGCTGATGTAATTACTCTGACCAATGACATTGGAGACTTTCTCACGCGAAAGCATGGTGTCTCGTAATCGAAAAATGGGCTGCAATAAAAATGAAAAAGGGGGCGATGCGGTCTGCCCCTTTTTTTCTTCTTCTGTATTTCCTGTTTGACTGAACACTTTTCGTACAGGTTAATAAATGAAAAATCCTTGGAATTACTTTAGCAAACGTAAAGGCAACAGAGGTTTTTGATTTTCACAAGATACTATTTTGAAGTATCAATTGGGAAGTAAGAGGTGCGACTAAAAATATCATTTGTTCAAAACAATCGTACTCGCACCTCGTAAATCGTGCTTTGGTTTATACGTCCACTTTGGCGTAACGGGCGTTTTTCTCGATGAATTCCCGGCGGGGAGCTACCTCGTCGCCCATCAGCATGGAGAACAAGTGGTCGGCTTCGGCGGCAGAATCAATGGTCACCAGTTTCAGGCTGCGGCGTTCAGGATCCATGGTGGTTTCCCAAAGCTGCTCGGCGTTCATCTCTCCCAAACCTTTGTAACGCTGCACGCCAACCGAATCTTCGCGGCCATCTTTGGCCAATTCTCTAATCGCGACATCGCGTTGGTCTTCGTTCCAGCAATACCGTTGTTCCTTGCCTCTTTTTACCAAATAGAGTGGCGGCAAGGCAATGTACAGGTAGCCGTTTTCGATGAGGGCTTTCATGTACCGGAAGAAGAACGTCAGGATCAGCGTACGAATGTGGCTGCCATCCACGTCGGCATCGGTCATGATGATGATCTTGTGATACCGCAGTTTGTCCATGTTCAGCGCTTTATCATCGCCATCCTTGCCAAACTGCACACCCAACGCTGTAATCATGTTCTTGATCTCTTCGTTTTCGTAGATCTTGTATTCCTGGGCTTTTTCAACGTTCAGGATTTTACCACGCAATGGCAGAATGGCTTGGAATGCCCGGTTGCGGCCTTGCTTGGCTGTTCCGCCCGCGGAGTCACCTTCCACCAGGTATACTTCACACATTGTGGGATCTGTTTCCGAGCAGTCGGCCAGCTTTCCGGGTAATCCGGTGCCCGAAAGCACGTTTTTGCGTTGCACCATTTCGCGCGCCTTGCGGGCCGCATGCCGGGCTTGTGCGGCCAGAATTACTTTGCCTACAATCTGGCGGGCTTCGCGTGGGTGCTCTTCCAGCCAGGTTTGCAGAATATCAGCAACCGTGGTGCTTACCGCACCGGCTACGTCTGAGTTACCCAGTTTGGTTTTGGTCTGTCCTTCGAATTGCGGTTCGGCTACCTTTACCGAAATAACGGCGGTCAGGCCTTCCCGGAAATCATCTCCGGCAATGTCAATCTTGAGCTTGTCCAGCATGCCTTCCTTGTCGGCATAGTTTTTCAGGGTGCGTGTCAAGGCTGCCCGGAAACCGGCTACGTGCGTACCACCTTCGATGGTATTGATGTTGTTGACGTACGAAAATACATTTTCGGAATACGAGGTATTGTAATGCATGGCTACCTGCACCGGAATGGCTTTGTCGCCTTCCATATAGATCACTTCCGGAATCAGTTTCTCGCGGGTCGAATCCAGGTATTCTACAAACTCGATCAGGCCGCCTTCGGAGTAGAATTCCTCGATTGCAGAATTTCCATCTTCGTCTTTTTCGCGCAGATCGGTCAGGGTGATCATGATGCCCCGATTCAGGTACGCCAGCTCACGCAAACGGGTGGCAATGGTTTCGTACTTGTATTCAGTAGTGGTAAAGATGGTCGCGTCCGGATGAAACTCCACGGTAGTTCCGTGCTTGTCCGACTTTCCGATTTCTTTTACCGGATACAACGGCTTGCCGATGGAATATTCCTGCTCGTATTTTTTTCCCTGCCGCTCTACGGTTACTTTCAGGTGTGACGAAAGTGCATTCACGCAGGAAACGCCCACGCCGTGCAAACCACCGGAAACTTTGTAGCTGTCTTTGTCAAATTTGCCACCCGCGTGCAACACGGTCATGACGACTTCCAGTGCCGAACGTTTTTCTTTGGGGTGAATATCAGTCGGAATGCCACGGCCGTTGTCGCTGACGCGGATTCCGTTATCGGTTAGTATCGTTACTTCAATTCGATCACAATGCCCAGCCAGTGCTTCGTCAATTGAGTTATCAACCACTTCCCAAACCAGGTGATGCAGCCCACGGACATTGGTGTCGCCAATGTACATTCCCGGACGTTTGCGCACCGCTTCGAGACCTTCTAGAACCTGAATACTGTCGGCACCATAGCTAAGTGTTGTGGGTTGCTCTTCTACAATTTCGTTCATATACGTTGCGTTCGATGGAATAAATTAAAAATTATTGATAATGAGGTTTTTACAATTCAAAAGATACTATTTGAAACGGCATGTCCGCTTCTTTCCTTAAACGGAAAAATACTACGGTAAAGTTACCATTTTTTTTGCTCTTAATGAAATTTTTTGCCAAGAGCCTATCCTTTGAATAACGAAAAAATACAAGAAAAAATTTCATACAGTCATTATTGGAAAGGTCTGGTGTTCTTATCCTATCGGACGGATAATTTGGGGTTGGGAAAAAATCAAAGACTCTTTTTCCATACGGAAAAAGAGTCTTCAACCAAAGCAAAACTATCATTTTCTATTTACCGGCTTGCTAACAGTTTTGCTTGTGTCTGGCTGCAAAAAATCCAGTGACGAAGCAACCGGTCCCAAGGCTTCCAAAGATTATTATTTTCAAGCCAAAGTTGATAACCAGAGTGTACTGATTGAGGCGGATGGAACAGGCTTGGGAGGTTCAGTAGCGGCGGCATCATACGTAAGTCAGAGTTCAGGCGTTGATGGATATGAATTGTCCTTTCAAACGGGTTCTGTTCAGCAGTACAACAGTTCTACTGCGGCTAATTCTGTCTTGGTGTCGCTGGTTAAAAAGGTGGTCACAGAATCGGATTTGAAAAGGGAACAATGGAAGCAAATGATGTACAGTTTGTTCAAGCCGGGCGACTATACCTTTGGCAAATACAACACAGACAGTGAGACAATAGACCTGAAAACTATAACGAAAGGCATCGTTATCTTCTATTACGATGCCAAAGGTGAATTATGGAGTACAATGCTGGGCAGTGGTGACCAATCCGGCAGTCGTCTTACGATTTACCTCCGTAGTGAAAAATACCGATCCTATATCGGCAGCAGACATCAAGCAAGTTGTGACAGCAGAATTTTCCGGCAAATTATATAACCAGACAGGCGCCAGCAAAACGATTACAGGAAGTAAACTGAAGTTAATGATTTTGACTCATCCCAATCTCTTAGCAAACGATTAAAGGGATAGCCAAAATAAAAGTGCCGCTTTTGTTCAAAAGCGGCACTTTTTGCTTTTCAAAAGATACTATTTTCAGCTTACTACTTCAAGCTTCACATTCAACGTAAACTCGTCCAGATCCAACGGAACGGTTTCGGCCACTTGTGGCAACAGGTGAAGTTCCAGCGCCTGGGTTTCAGTGCAGATGTATTCGCGATTGCTTTCCAGTGCCGAGTCAACAAACGAGTCCAGATTCTGGAAAGTCAGCTTGATCTTGTCCTGCACTTCCAGTCCCGAATCTTTTCGCAGGTTCTGGATGCGGTTCACCACGTCGCGGGCAATGCCTTCGCGGCGCAGCTCGTCGGTAAGGGTGATGTCCAGGGCAACGGTCAGCCCACCTTCGCTGGCCACAATCCAGCCCGGAATATCCTCTGCCGAAATTTCGACGTCTTCGGGCGTGATCGTGATCAACTCGTCATTGAGACTGGTCACAAACTGGCCGGTTTTTTCCAATTCACGGATACTATTCTGGTCCATGGCCTGAATCAACGCCGCTACGTCTTTCAGTTTGGGACCGTATTCTTTGCCCAGCTTTTTAAAGTTCGGCTTGATCTTTTTCACTAATAGCCCCGATGCGTCGTCAATGTATTCCACCGCCTTAATGTTGGTTTCCGAAAGAATCAGATCAGCTACCGAACGTACCCGTTCGCGTTGCTCTTCACTCAGGATCGGCAACAATACACGCGACAGCGGCTGCCGTACGCGCAGTTTGTGCATTTTGCGCAACGAATGAACCAGTGACGAATACCGCTGGGCCAGATCCATGGATTCTTCCAGTTGCTTGTCGATGCGGTTGGTTTCAGCTTTCACAAAATCAGTCAAATGAACCGAAGTCGGAGCCAGAGGTGTATTGTTCGCAACCGCTTCCGCGCGAACATTGTCTGTCATGTTCTGATACAGCCAATCGCCGAAGAACGGAGCTATCGGGCTCATCAGTTGGGCAATCACGACCAGGCATTCCTGCAAGGTCTCGTACGCCGCTTTTTTATCCTGAGTCAACTCACCTTTCCAGAAACGGCGGCGCGACAACCGTACGTACCAGTTGGAAAGCTGCTCTGTTACAAAATACTGTATTGCCCGAGCCGCTTTGGTTGGTTCATAAGCTTCATATGCCTCTTCTACTTCCAGGATCAGCGATTGCAGTCGGGAAATAATCCAGCGATCCAGTTCCGTTAGGTTTTCGTAAGGAACACGGTCAGATTCAGACAGTTTGTAGCTGTCCAGATTGGCATATAAGGCGTAAAACTGATACGTGTTAAACAGCGTTCCAAAGAACTTTCGTTGTACTTCGGTGATGCCATCCAGGTTGAACCGCAGGTCGTCCCAGGGATTGGCATTACTGATCATGTACCAGCGGGTGGCATCCGGACCGTATTTGTCCAGCGTCTCAAACGGATTGATCACGTTGCCTTTCCGCTTGGACATCTTTTCACCGTTTTTGTCCAATACCAGACCCGTCGAAACTACGTTTTTGAAGGCCACGCTGTCAAACAGCATGCCAGCAATGGCATGCAGGGTAAAAAACCACCCGCGGGTTTGGTCAACGCCTTCCGAGATGAAATCAGCCGGATAACTTTCGTTGAATATATCCTGATTCTCAAATGGATAGTGCCACTGGGCATACGGCATGGCTCCGGAATCAAACCAAACGTCGATCAGATCCGGCTCGCGGAACATCACTTTGCCTTTCTCAGATACCAGGTAGATTTCATCCACATACGGCCGGTGCAAATCTTCTTTTCCTTCTTTCAGCAAATCCAGGTACCGTTGGTTTTTCTGTACCTGCTCTGCTGTCAAAGGCTGAGGTTTTGCGTTTTGCGCCGATACTATTCTTTCCTCCAGTTCTATGAGTGAACCGATACAAACTTCTTCCGTGCCATCTTCGGTCCGCCAAACCGGTAGTGGCGTTCCCCAGAACCGGCTCCGGCTCAAGTTCCAGTCTACCAGATTTTCGAGCCAGTTGCCAAATCGTCCCGTTCCAGTGCTTTCAGGCTTCCAGTTAATGGTTTTGTTCAGTTCTACCAGCCGGTCTTTCATGGCTGTGGTACGGATAAACCAGCTATCCAACGGATAATACAATACAGGCTTGTCCGTACGCCAACAATGGGGATACGTGTGTTCATACCGCTCTACTTTGAACGCTTTGCCTTCCAGTTTCAGGATGATGGCAATGATTTCGTCAGTGGTTTTGTAATCGGCCGCTTTCTCATCTTCGTTGGTGTAGTTCTTCACATAAAAATCCTCTTCACCCAACGGACGATGCGTTTTGATGCTGTATTCCTGCACCTTTCTGGCGAGTCGGCTGCCAATTTCTTTCACAAACTGTCCTCTCCGATTCACAACCGGAGCTTCCTTGCCGTTTTCATCCAGTACCATAATGGCCGGAATGCCGTTCTGCTGGGCAACCCGGAAGTCGTCCGCACCAAAAGTAGGAGAGGTGTGTACCACGCCGGTACCGTCTTCGGTCGTAACGAAGTCACCAAGGATCACCCGAAACGCCGGAGCGGATGGCGTTACAAACGGCAGCAGTTGTTCATATTCCACGTCTTCAATGTCCTTGCCTTTGAACTCTTTCAGAATTGTCCAGGGCAATACTTTGTGCTCGCCATTCTGATACGCTGCAAAATCACCATCCTGGCCTTTTTCCGAAAAATATTTACCCACCAACGCTTTGGCCAACACTACTTGTACCGGTGTATAGGTGTAGGGATTAAACGTTTTCACCAGCACGTAGTCAATGTTCGCACCAACGGTCAGGGCCGAGTTGGCTGGCAACGTCCAGGGGGTGGTCGTCCAGGCAAGGATGTATGTATTGTCAGTAGCTCCGAAAAACTTTTCACCCTTTACTTTGAACATACCCACAATCGTCGTGTCTTTTACATCGCGATAGGTGCCGGGCATATTCAGTTCATGTGAACTCAAGCCGGTACCGGCGGCGGGCGAAAAGGGTTGGATTGTATAGCCTTTGTACAATAAGTCTTTGTCATAGAGTTGTTTCAGCAACCACCACAACGACTCGATGTATTCGTTGTGATACGTGACATACGGATTTTCCAGATCCACCCAATAGCCCATCTTTTCGGTCAGGTTGTTCCACTGATCCGTGAAGCGCATCACCGTTTCGCGGCATTTCTGGTTATATTCTTCAATGCTGATCTTTACACCAATGTCTTCTTTTTTGATCCCCAGTTCTTTTTCCACCTGTAACTCAATGGGCAGGCCGTGCGTATCCCATCCGCCTTTGCGTTTTACCTGAAATCCTTTGAGAGTTTTGTAACGGCAGAAAATATCTTTGATCGTACGGGCCATCACGTGGTGAATGCCGGGCGTACCGTTGGCGGACGGCGGACCTTCGTAAAACGTAAAGCTGGGCTTGCCTTCGCGGCTGCTCACCGACTGTTCAAACAGATGATTCTGTTTCCAGAACGCGAGTACGTCCTGTGCGATTTGCGGGTAATCCGCACTTTTATATTCTTTGTACTTCACCGTTTTGAATGACTGAGTGATCGAATAACTAAAAAGAGTACAAAATTAGTGAAAAATGCGCCATCTGCCAAACAATGGCAAGACTTGCGCCAAGGTACGGTGTTTGGGAAAATAGTATCCTTGCAACTGGCAAAACCTGTCTGCGGAAAAGACACTTTCTGAATCTCCGTAATCTTTTGTTTATTTGTAAAACAGTTTGCGTACCAGGGAAGGTTCACACGTTTACAGTACCGTTTTTGTCATGTCTCAGAAAGCCAAGGAAAACATTCTCCGCCGGATTCAGCAGTCGCTGGAAACGCCTACCACACGGCCCATGCCCAAACCCGATTTCTCGGCGCCCATTTATGCCCCGACAGGACAGGAAACGGCCATTGAGTTTGTGGAACGTTTCAAGAAGAACAACGGGCAGTTTTATTATTGTGAGACCCAGGCGGAGCTGTTGCAGCAGTTGCCCGCGCTGATTCAGCAGAAGCAATTGGAGCACGTGTATGCTTGGGAAGAAAATCTGGTCGCGATGCTTTCGACGACAGGCATTCCGTTTCGTTGGAATGATGAGCAGTTTTTGAAAGCCGATACCGGAATTACGTTTTGTGAATGCTTGATTGCCCGCACAGGCAGCATCATGGTGTCTTCCAAGCAGGCTTCAGGGCGGCGACTGACCATTTACCCGCACGTGCATATCGTCGTGGCGTATACTTCGCAGATTCTACCGGACATCAAAGACGGACTGGCCCTGGTGCAGGAGCGTTACGGGCAACGCATGCCTTCGATGCTCTCGATGATTACCGGTCCGAGCAGAACGGCAGATATCGAAAAGACGCTGGTACTCGGAGCCCACGGGCCCAAGGAACTGGTGCTGTTCTTGGTAGAAGGGTAGTCTGAACCCCGGATTGAAGCGGATTTATCTAATTATGTGCCTGATCTCATATAACGGGGATTCGCGAAGATAAATATGCTACTTTATCAAGCCTGTCTGAAAAGTCCGTCTTGATCAGCGGTCCGGAATAGTATTTTTTCAAAATCCAAAACCCCTCCTTACCAGTCGCCTCCCGCGCCACCACCACCAAACGACCCGCCGCCGAAGCCACCGAATCCGCCGCCACTACTGCCTCCGCCTCCCCAGCCGCTGGAACTGCCGCCGCTGCCAAAGATGATGAATGGCGGAACAGTGCTTCCAAATCCGCCACCGCCACGACGGCCTCCACCGCCGCCTTTGCGTCGGATTTCGTTGATGATCGGCAGAACTACTCCAAAAAACAAAAAGAACAGAACTAGGATAACCACCCAGCTTCCGCCGCCATCTTTGTCTGAACGGTTTTTAGCGGCTTTGAATTCGCCAGCAGGCAGGCTTGCAAGGTAGGTCGTTGCTTCGTCTAATCCTTTGTAATAGTTGTTTTCGCGGAAATTAGGCTTCAGGTAATTTTCGCCTATACGCCGGGCAATGGCGTCTGGAATAGAGCCTTCCAGTCCGTATCCGGTAGCGATGAAGTATTTGCGGTCGTCGATGGCAACCGTGATCAACAAGCCATTGTTCTTTTCTTTTTGACCGATCTTCCATTTATTGGCCAGCTGGAATGTATAGTCGGCGCGGTCATAGCCATTGTAGGAGCGAACGATGACAATGGCAAACTGAGTGGAAGTTGAATCGTTGTAAGCCCGTAGCTTCTGTTCCAGCTTCTCGCGGTCACCGGCACTTAATACCCCCGCAAAATCATTCACAAGCCTTGGCGGATTCGGTGCATCGGGAATGCCGTCCTGGGCTTGCAGAAATGCCGGAAAAAGTAAAAAAACAAGAAGCCAGATGTAAGTTTTCACGAAAGAAGGGTTGTTAAAATGCTGGTCAACAGTTATGCATGGCACCTCAGGCACCGGGTATCAGCGAAGCGGATGTTTTGGCTTTTGGAAAGATACTATTTTCCAGATCTTGGTAGCTGATATCTCGTACCCGTTACTCCCCAAACGAAATATCATCCGACAGTTCGTTGACATCGTTGGAGTTGTACGGGAAATGGGCCTTGAGTTGCTGCCCGGCCTTTTCGATTCCCGCACAAATGCCTTCGATGATCTGTTGCTGACGGAAGTAACTGCGCATCAACTCTTTGGTGCTTTCCCAGAAATTGCCAGGCACAACCGCATCAATACCTGCATCACCCAGGATGGCAAATTTGTGATCGTCCAGAGCAATGTAAAACAAGACGCCATTTTGCAGCTGAGTACGGTTCATTTCCAGGTGAACAAACACTTCCTGTGCCCGCTGCATCAGTTCCGAAGGACATTTTCGCTCCACATGTACTTTCACCTCGCCTGATGTATTGCGTTCTGCGGCCTGAATGGCCGCTATGATGCGATTTTTTTCTTCCTCAGTAAACATATAGTCAGGGATAAGGAATGGAAACTGAACGAATGTACGGCAACACTTCAATTACCTTCATTCGTTCAGTGCGGTGTTCTTTCAATTAAAATTGAACCGTTGGGGCTTTGTCGGCACCTGCCTGTGCCTGGAAGTAGCCTTTTTCACCGAAGCCAAACAGACCGGCAAAAATATTGCTCGGGAAGGTACGGCGACTGGTATTGTAATCCTGTACCGCGACGTTAAAGTTCTGTCGCTCAACGGTAATGCGGTTTTCCGTTCCTTCCAGTTGTGCTTGCAGTTCCAGAAAGTTCTGATTGGCTTTGAGCTGCGGATAGTTTTCAGCAACAGCCAGCAACCGCGACAGCGAGCCACTTAACTGATCCTGGGCAGCCTGAAACCTTTGGATATTTTCGGGTGTCAGCTGATCTGCAGAAAGATTGATGGATGTGGCCTTGGATCGGGCTTCCTGCACAGCTACCAACGTGGTTTTTTCAAAATTGGCAGCGCCTTTGACTGTATTTACCAGATTGGGAATCAAATCGGCGCGGCGCTGGTACACATTCTGTACCTGAGCCCATTTGCCATTGACGTTTTCTTGTTTTCCTACTAAGTTATTGTATGTGCTGCATCCGCCCATCAGGACAAAAAGCGCAATGACAACGACAACAATCAGACCTATGCGTTTCATGGGTTTAAAATGATTAGGTGTATTAATTAATGAAAAAATTGAGAATAGGTAACCTGCGGGGCATTGGACGCATATTAGTAGCCTTGCCATCAGGGCATAGCGTTATATGACTTCGCCGGATAGTTGATTTCTGAAAGACAAAAACTGTATTGACAGCTTTGCATGGTTCTTCACTGTAACCGAATCAAATGTCCAGACTGCGCTGTTCAGCTTCTATCTTCTCAAATTCGGATTTGGAAACAGCCTTGAAGCCATCGGTATACATTTCGTCCAGGTCTTCCTGTGTAAGCTCAAATTCATCGCGTCCGAGTATTTCGTCTTCCATAGCAATCTCTATGGCCTCGTAAATATATTCGTCTTCGGGATCGGTAATGGGATTTATCTTGTAATACACAGTTCCGTCCGAAAAGGCTTTTTTCAAATAAATGGTAGACATACGTTGAGGCTGTTTTTGAGCGAAAGGTTACAAATTAAATTGATTTAAACAAATATTATTCCCCGGTCGCGCTTGTCACTCATTCAGGACACGTAAACCGAAAACAGCATTCCGAATGGGCATGTAAGTTTCCCACTGCAATTACACACCTGTCATAGGTCACTTTTGATCCGCCCCACCGGATAAACCAACGAATCTACAGCTATGCAGCCATGGGGGTTTGGGCCTGCTGTGGCATACTATTTCTAAAAACACAATACTTATGAGGTACATTTCGCTCTTTACTCTAGCTACCTGTTTGTTACTAACAACGGCGGCTACTTCCCCAACAGCCAAAGAATACTATAGCACAGGCGTAGAAAACCTGAAAAAACAGAATTTTCTGGACGCTATCAGCAGCTTTACCGAAGCGGTAAGTCTTGATCCATCCTACGCCGACGCGTTTTACCAACGCGCGAAAGCCAAAGAGCTGTTAGCCAGACAAAAAGGCTATACAGATAACGAGCGGTACACCGATTTGCTGGAAGCCATGCGTTTGGGCAAAAAAGAGGCATTGTGGGAAATGCAGGAAGGTTACGCTGGTGAATGTGTGTCCGGTCTGAATCACGATCTGGCCGCATCAGAAGTGTATTGCCTGGATGCCAGCAGTGCTAATCTGCAGGCCGTTCCTGCAAAACTGAACCAGATGAAAAACCTGATTCAACTGACGGTAGGAGATAACCAGCTTACGGATATCAATGTCATTTTGGTTAATAACGCAAGTTTGCTGTTTCTGGATGCACGTTACAACCAAATTGAAAGCCTGTCGGCTGACATCCAGAATCTGAAATACCTGCAGGAATTGAATCTGCGCGGCAACGCAATCAGAACATTGCCTTCGGAAATGAGTCAGCTGAAGAATTTGCAGGTTCTGAACCTGGCTGACAATCCGATTTCGGAGACAGAAAAAAATAAGATCAGGAAGATGTTACCCAAGTGCCGTGTTTACTTTGGTGAAAACGAATCGATTGCAAAATCAAAAGGAAACGCGAAGTTTCATCCCGCCCGCAAGGCAACCGAATCACAAGCCAGCAAAAAATCGCCTTCCAAATTCTGATTATACACATACAGTTACGCAAATGCCCGAAGTTTGGCTTCGGGCATTTGTGCTTTCCATGAACCAAATAAAAGCCCCTATCAAGGGGATTTCTGTTTTTTGGAATAACCGTATGTTCGCACTATCAAGGGCAATGCCATGTTCAGACTTAGCATCAGTGTAGAAATAGTATCTTGCAGAACCAAGAATCCCTCTGTTCAACATCATATATGCGGTCTTGGCTAACTTGCGGTTTTTGGCGAAATTCGGGCATGCTTCACAAATCGGTACTTTCGGGCTATTGGCTAAGGTGAAAGTGACAATTTTACAAAAAAGTACCTGTTTTCGTGTAGGATTTGTAACTTGTTGGATAATTTTTTCCACTCCCATGAAATTTGTTTCCTTCAATCGGTTTTGGACATTGGCTTGTCTGGCTGTCTTCTGTGCGTGTACTTCTTCGGAGAAAGCCACTTTCGAACAGGTGCCTTCGTCTCACACAAACATCACATTCAACAACCTGATCACTGAAAATGATAGCTTCAATGTACTGCGTTTCGAATATATATACAATGGAGGAGGTGTCGGGGTAGGAGATTTCAATAATGATGGCTTGACCGATATTTTCTTTGCGGGTAATCAGGTTTCGAGTAAGTTATACCTGAACAAAGGCGATTTCAAGTTTGAAGATGGTACGGTGCCTGCCGGGGTAACTACGGGCCTCTGGTGTACAGGTGTTTCGCTGATTGATATCAACCAGGACGGTTGGCTGGATATTTATGTTTCCACGGCACATCCAGACAAGAAAAAATCGTCCCCCAACTTGCTTTTCCTCAACAAAGCGGTTAACAACCAGGGCGTTCCAAAGTTTGAAGAAGTCGCGCAGCAACTGGGACTTGCCGATACCGCGTATGCTACACAGGCCGCGTTTCTGGATTTTGACCGCGATGGCGATCTGGATATGTACCTGCTTACCAATGCCTTGGAAGAATACAACCGAAACCAGCCTGTAGGTCAGCGGACGAATGGCAGTGGCAAGAGCGTGGATAAACTTTACCGGAACGAGGGCAATAACGCCAATGGCATGCCCGTATTCAAAGACGTTTCCAAAGAAGCTGGCATCCAAACCGAAGGTTGGGGGCTTGGCGTGGTCGTGAACGACATTAATCAGGACGGCTGGCCGGATGTGTACGTGGCCAATGACTTCCTGTCAAATGACCATCTGTGGATAAACAACCAAAACGGCACTTTTACTAACAAAATTCATACTATTTTAAAACATACCGAGCACAATGGTATGGGTGTTGACATTGCCGATATCAACAACGATGCCCTGAATGACATTGTCGCCATGGACATGTTGCCCGAGGATAACCTGCGCCAGAAAACCATGTTCCCAACAATTGGCTATGATCGTTTCTTTACCAATCTGAAGCTGAATTACCAGCAGCAGTATGTACGCAACATGCTACAGCTCAACAATGGGCGATCCCCCCTCTCGGCAGAGGTTACTTTTAGCGATATCGGTTACTTGTCGGGTATTTACGCCACCGATTGGAGCTGGAGCAGCTTGCTGGCTGATTTTGACAACGATGGCTACCGTGATCTGCTGATTACAAATGGCTACCGCAAAGATGTGACAGATCTGGATTTTGTGAGTTATAGCAATGAGGCAGCCATGTTTGGTACTGATGAAGCCCGGCTGCAAAATGCCATCAATGCCATCGGCAAGCTGGAAGGCGTAAAGAAACCCAACTGGCTTTTTCGTAACAAAGGCGATCTCACCTTTGAGAATAAAGCCCCGGATTGGGGACTCGCGCAACCATCCTACAGCAACGGAGCCGCTTACGCAGACTTTGATAACGACGGAGATTTGGATCTGGTCATGAACAACATTAATGATGAAGCGTTTGTATATCGGAATAATTTGAATGCAACCGATAAAAAAAATTACCTAAGAATAAAGCTGGCAGGTGAGAAGGGAAACCTGGGTGGATACGGGGCTAGGTTATGGGTGTATTACAACGGTAAACTCCAGTATGCCGAACATGAATTGCAGCGAGGTTACAAGTCCACTGTCGAGGTAACGGAACATTTTGGCTTGGGAAATACCGCAAAAGTGGATTCAGTGAGGATTCTCTGGCAAAGCGGCAAAAGCCAACTTTTGAAGAATGTCACGGTCAATCAGGTGTTAACCATAAAGGAAGCAGATGCAACTGCGGCTAATGCCGGCAGTATTTCTGCCTTGCCGGCCGGCTCCCAACCCCCCGGTGATTTTTTTACGGAAGTTTCCAAACAATACAATCTGGTTTACAAACACGCGGAAGACGATTTTCCGGATTTCAAGAATGGTCAAGCTTTGTTACCTCACAAACACTCACAGGCCGGTCCGGCAGTGGCCGTGGGTGACGTAAACGGTGATGGCCTGGATGATTTTATGATCGGAGGTTCGGCACATCAAAAAGCTACTATTTTTTATCAGAAGACAGATGGTACTTTTCGAAAGGATTCATTGCCTGCAAAAGATGCCGAAGATGCCGGATTGTTGCTTTTCGATGCGGATAATGATGGGGACAACGATTTGTATTGTGTCAGCGGCAGCAGTGAGTTTGGAAAAGATGCCCGCTTTTATCAGGACCGTTTTTATCGCAATGCTGGCAAAGGAAAGTTGCAACTGGATTCCACCGCCGTGCCTGTCATCGGAAGCAGTGGAAGCTGTGTAGTGGGTAATGACTACGACAAAGATGGTGATATCGATTTGTTTGTAGGAGGACGGGTTTCACCCATGGAATATCCAATGCCGCCACACAGTTATTTGTTGCAAAACGACGGCAAGGGTCATTTTACAGACATAACCCCATTGGTCTCGCCTCAGCTGCAAAAATCTGGCATGGTGACCAGCGCACTATGGACAGACTATGACAATGATGGCTGGACCGATCTGATGCTGGCCGGTGAGTTTATGCCGCTCACATTTTTCAAAAACGAAGGCGGAAGGAAATTCACCCGATCCGAAATCGGTGGGTCGATCGGTTGGTGGAATAGTCTGGCTGCTGGTGATTTTGACAATGATGGTGATATGGACTATGTGGCTGGTAATCTGGGCCGTAATTCGCTTTATCAGGCTTCGGAAAAGGAACCCGTTTGTGTATATGCCAAAGACTATGATCAAAACGGAACCCTTGATCCGGTTTTGTGCCGTTACATTCAGGGAAAAGAATACGTGACACATCCGCGTGAAACCCTTACCGACCAGATTGTGAGCATGCGACGGGTATTGACAAAATACGCTGTTTATGGAAACTCCACTTTCAAAGACATATTTACTGCCGAACAGTTGAAGGATGCGCTGATTCTTCGGGCAACGTATTTTTCATCAGCCTACATTGAAAACAATGGTAACGGTCGTTTTGTAATGCATGCGTTGCCCATTGCCGCGCAGATTTCACCGATATTCGGGATTATGGTGGCGGATGTCAACCAGGATGGAAACCTGGATATAACGGCTGTTACAAATGATTACTCAACCGAAACATTGGCGGGCTGGTATGATGCGGGTATAGGTCTGTACATGCAGGGTGATGGCAAGGGACATTTTCAGAGTATTCCTGCCAGCCGGAGTGGTTTTTTTGTGGATGGAGATGCCAAAGCTATGGCACGCTTGCAATTGGCAAATGGAAAACCAATGCATTTAGTTACGCAGAACCAAGGGCCGCTCAAGGCATTTGTGCAAAATAGTATCCGTGAACCAACCAAAACCCTGCCTCTTCGGCCTGATGATGCATATGCGGAAATCGTCTTCGCTAACAAACAAAAACGCAAAGAAGAATTTACGTATGGTTGTTCGTATCTGTCGCAGTCGGCGAGGATCTTTGCCATACCCGACAATGCTACTCAGATAACAATTGTTAATTCAAAAGGCGCATCCCGTATTGCATATTCAGACCAACGTGTTTCCAGTGCCAATCGTAGGTAAAGAGAGTTTCTGCAACACGGTAGTTGGATACTTTTGGTGCCATTCATAATCCGTATTGGTAGAAAGTTTTGTTGCATTTATCGACTTTTTTCAAACATTTGTAGATAATTATGTAAAGGCAATATTTACTTCTATACGAAATATTCACTAAGTATGTCAATCGTAACATTTCTACAGTTGAAGTACTCTTCCTTGTATTCGCTAAAACCCAACTCCAAGTGCAGCCAGTAACCATTACAAAACTATCCATTGTTATTCCAGCTTATAACGAGGGGAGAACCATCCATTTAATTCTTGACAAAGTAAAGTCGGTAGAATTGATCCATGGTATTGCGAAAGAAGTAATCATTATTAATGATTGTTCCAAGGATGACACTGAACAAGCCATCCTTCGTTACCAACAGGAAAATCCGGACTTTGCTATTACTTACTTTAAACACGAAGTGAACAAAGGAAAAGGGGCCGCACTTCATACGGGCATAAGTAAAGCAACAGGTGAATACGTAATTATCCAGGATGCAGACTTGGAATATGATCCTCGGGAATATAACATTTTGCTACAACCTGTAATTGAAGGATTTGCAGATGTTGTATATGGCTCACGATTTATGGGAGGCAATCCGCATCGGATCCTGTTTTTCTGGCATACAATAGGAAATAAATTTCTTACATTTTTGTCGAACATGTTCACAAATCTGAACCTGACAGACATGGAGACTTGCTACAAACTGTTCCGTACCGATATGATCCAAGCGATCCAGTTGAAAGAAAACCGTTTCGGATTTGAGCCTGAAGTCACTGCCCGCATAGCCCGTGTGCCTGATGTGCGTATTTACGAGGTGGGAATTTCCTACTACGGACGTACCTATGCGGAAGGAAAAAAAATAAACTGGAAAGATGGCTTTCGGGCTATCTATTGTATTCTGAAATACAATTTGTTTGTGTAGAGGTACCAGCTAACTGATGTCGCGACTATTTTTCATCAAACGTAGAAGTCAGGCAACCTTATGCCTGACTTCTACGTTTTTATTTTTAGCTTTGATTAGATTTTTTTCTTTACTTTTTTTACATCCGATTCATTGCAATGACCTTAAACGCATAAAACATGCAACAAATTGAATATCAGCCGCCTCAAATAATTGCAGAAATTGGTTGTAACCACATGGGTAAGTTTGACATCGCTATAGAGCTAATCAAATTAGCGAAAGAATGTGGAGCCGATGTCGCCAAGTTTCAAAAACGCAATCCAAAAGAATTATTGACAGACGAGCAATACAATTCGCCACATCCCAACCCGTATCATTCGTATGGTGCAACCTATGGCGAACACCGCGAATTTCTGGAACTTACCCAGGAGCAGCACGCTGAATTGAAGAAATATGCCGAAAGTATCGGTATTGTCTACAGTACTTCGGTTTGGGATACGACTTCTGCAAGAGAAATCATTGAGTTAAATCCCCAACTGATCAAAGTACCCTCGGCTTGCAACAATCACTTTGAAATGCTGCAATTGCTGCGTGACGAGTACAAGGGCGAAGTGCACGTTTCCTTTGGCATGACTACGCATGAGGAAGAAGAAATGTTGGTGGAGTTTTTCGAAGAAACCGACCAGGCCAAGAGCAGACTGGTGGTTTATTCCTGTACATCCGGGTATCCGGTGCCGTTCAAGGACGTCTGTTTGCTGGAGATCGGTCGGTTACACGAGCAATATGGTGCACGCGTAAAGCAACTGGGCTTTTCGGGGCATCACTTGGGCATTGGGATTGACATTGCTGCTTATGCCTTGGGTGCGATGTGGATAGAACGGCATTTCACCAAAGATCGGACTTGGCGCGGCACCGACCATGCTGCTTCGCTGGAAGTGCCCGGCCTGCAAAAACTTATTCGTAATTTACACCAGACCTACGAGTGCATGCAATACAAATCGGTCGAAATTCTGGAAATTGAGGATGTGCAACGCAAAAAGCTCAAGTACCGGAAAGCCTGATCATGATTGACAACCAGATTGTTGTAAGCATCATTACAGCAAGGGGCGGCAGCAAAGGGCTGCCTGGCAAAAACACCCGCCCCTTGCTCAATCATCCATTGATTGCGTATAGCATAAAAGCCTCACTGGATTGCCCACTGATTGACCGCACCCTTGTTTCAACGGATTCGGAAGAAATTGCGGCCATTGCCCGTCAATATGGTGCGGAAGTGCCCTTTATCCGTCCGGAGGAACTAGCAGGTGATCTCAGTCGGGATATCGAAGTGTTTGAACACGCCTTGCAGTGGATGGAGGTCCATGAGCAGTATCGACCGGATATGCTGGTGCATCTGCGTCCTACTTCTCCTATTCGTTTTCTGGCTGATATAGAAACCTGCATTCGTAGGCTGGCGGCTCATCCCGAAGCGGAAGCGTTGCGGATCGTAACCCCGTCTCCCATTACACCTTTCAAAATGTGGTGGGTAACTGATGCGGAGGTTACCATGAAGCCATTGCTTGTAGCAGAAGGCATTGCCGAACCCTACAACGAGCCACGACAAAATCTGCCTCAAACCTATTGGCAGACCGGGACGCTGGACATTACCCGCCGACAGACCATACTGGAGAAGAAATCCATGACAGGCCGGAATATTTTGCCGTTTGTAGTTGACAATAAATTTGTCGCCGATATCGACGATCTGGCCAGTTTCGAACGTGCCGCAGCCATCATTCAGGAATACGACTGCATTAAATTTGATGATTAAATCCGATTCACCGTTTGTTGTCATTGGAGCGGGCTCGATCGGAGAACGCCACATTCGCAACCTGCTTGCCTTGGGCTACACCAACATCCATGTCTTCAGGCAGCGAAACCTACCGTTGCGGACTGTGGAATCGAAACAGGTGCGCATTTTTCAGGATTTTGCCGATATTGCGGCAATCAAACCCGTTGCCGCCTTTGTTACGTCGCCCACTTCGCTACACCTGGAACAAACTCTTGCCTGTATTGAAAAAGGCATACATACACTGGTTGAAAAACCACTTTCACACACAGCCGAGGGGTTGACGCAACTGAAGGAGTCAGTTACAAAGAAGGGTGTATACGTGCATGTGGGTTACATGATGCGGTTTCATCCATTGGTACAAAAACTCAAGCAAGTGATTTCCGAAAAGACCTATGGCAAATTGCTTTCGTTTACTACGCATTGGGGCGAGTACCTGCCCGACTGGCATCCGTGGGAAGATTACCGGACTTCGTACGCCGCACGCAAAGAACTGGGCGGCGGGGCGGCACTGACGCTGAGCCACGATCTGGACCTGGCCAATTGGCTGAGTGATGCACCCGTCAGAAACTATTACGGGTTGAAAAATTATGCCTCGGCTTTGGAAGTGAATACCGAAGCCGGCGCCGATTTTCTGATCGAATACCAGAATGGAATAACAGGCCATGTGCATCTGAACTATTTCGAACAGCCAGCCCAGCGGTATTTGAAGTACGTGTTTGAAAACGGGAGTGCCGACTTTGATTACTATGCCAACCGGCTGACCTTTCGTACCAAAGATACGGTAACTGTCGAAGCTGCCGTGGATTTTGACCGCAATCAGCTTTTTATCGGTCAGACCCAGTTTTTCCTGGAAAAAATTACCTCATTCACCCGAAACGACAGTTTACAACAAATCGAAGAATCAGAACAGATCATCCGGATGTGCCTATAAAAATACTATTTCCGGAAAAGTGAAAACCTCTGATTATCAAAAATTTATAACCCTGCACTTTTATGTCTCAACCTGTGATCAGCATTGCCGGAAAAGTGATTTTAGTTACCGGCTCTTTCGGACTAATTGGCAAAGAAATCAGCTATAGTTTTTTGCAAAGCGGTGCCAGGGTGGTATTGGCCGATGTAAGCGAAAGCAAAATCGACGCGATGAACCAGGAACTTTCCCAACAATTTTTACCTGACCAGTTTCTGGTCACGCCTCTCGATATTACCAATGCCCAAAGCATCGACGATTGTATGTACAGGACTCTCGCCAGGTTTGAACGCATTGATGTGCTGATCAACAATGCGGCAATTGATGCGAAATTTGACAAGTCGGGTGCCGGAAACGTGAATCCGAGCCGGTTTGAAAATTACCCGATTGAGTTGCTGAAAAAGTCGATTGACGTGAACCTGACTGGTACAGTGCAAATGACACAAGCCGTATGCCGGCAAATGCTGAAGCAACAGTCGGGAAATATCATCAATGTGGCTTCGACCTATTCGCTGGTGGCTCCCAATCAGGGCTTATACGACTTCGGCGACAACGAAATCAATTTCAAGCCGATTGACTACATTGCCACAAAGTCATTCATTCCAAATTTTACCCGGTATATCGCTACGTTTTATGCCAAGGACAATATTCGCTGCAATGCGATTGTACCACACGGGATTTATAACGAACACGAAGAGAAATTTCTGGTCAACTTTCGCAAGTATTCGCCCCTGGGTCGCATGTGTGACCGGTCTGAACTGAACGGGCCGTTCACGTTTCTGGCATCCGATGCGTCGAGTTACATGACCGGCTCACTGCTGGTAGTAGATGGCGGCTGGACGGCATGGTAGGATAAATATAAAGAAAAAAAGCAAAAACCTGCCTTTTGAGAAGAGCAGGTTTTTGCTTTTTGAAACATACTATTTTCGGTCAATCAAAGCGAATGGCTTTGACGGGGTTGATACGGGTGATAACCAGGGTAGGAATGATAAGGATGATCAACACCAGTACCAGAACCACCAGATTGAGAAGCAAGATTAGCAAGATGTCCCATTCAATGGGCACGGTGTCCATGTAGTAGGTTTCGGCATCGAGTGGGATAATGTGGAAGAAATATTGCAAAGCACAAAAGCCGATGCCGATAAGGTTGCCCCAAAACATGCCTTGGGCAATGAGGCGCAACCCTCCCCATAAGAATATCTCCTGGATTTGCATGTTTCGGGCTCCCAACGCCTTGAGTAGGCCAATCATCTGCGTGCGTTCCATAATCAGAATGAGCAGAATGGCAACCATGTTAAAGCAGGCCACAAACAAAATCAATGTCAGGAAGATGGTTACGTTTCGGTTGAGCAACAACAACCACTCAAAGATCTGATTGTATTTATCGGTGATTTTTTCCAGGTTCATGGAATACTCCATCTTGTCAAACACCTTTTTGGCGCCCTCGTCCATATCGTCGAAATTTTTGAGGAAAATTTCATACGTGCTCACCTGGTCGGGTTGCCAGTCGTTCATGCGTCGCAACAGATTGATGTCGCACAACACCATGTTGTCGTCAAACTCCTCCATACCCGTTTCGTAAATGCCGCCTACGCGCATCTTGCGTACCCGAGGCGGATTCTGCATAAAATACACCAGAATCTCGTCATTGATTTTTAGCTTGAGCTGCCGGGTCAGTTTGTGGCTGAGGAGGATATCCCGTGAAAACGAACTGTCGGGCAGGGATATGAAATTGCCTTCGCGCAGGTTGGGCTGGAACATCGTCACGTCAAAATCTGGCCCGATGCCTTTCATAATGACGCCCTGCACCTCGGTATCGGTTTTTATCAGCGCGGCTTTTTGGGTAACACCCTGAATGTGAGCAATCTCTGGAATATTACGGTAGTTTTTGTAAAGAGAGGTGTTCAGTGAAATCGGCGAGGTCTCAAAAGACCGGTTCATGGAAAATTCAGATACCTGCAAATGCCCGCCAAAGCTGAAAATCTTCTGGTAGATTTCACGTTTGAAGCCGCCCAGTATCGCGAAAGAAATGATCATTACTGCCAAACCCAAGGCGACACTGGCTACTCCGATGCGTGCCACTGTTGCCGAAAACGATTGCCCTTCGGTGTGCCGGATTCTACCGGAGATAAATGCTGCGACGTTCATAGCTTTACAGTTCGGGGCTGAGTTTTGCAAGTCAGCGTCAGAGATGGGAGGTTTTACTGTTTTAAAACATACTATTTTTTATGCGGAACCAAGAACACCAAACCCGGGACTTGATTTATTTTTCTTCAATGTTACACTGCTTTTATCAAATAAACAATGGGTGTGTTTCGGCTGAATTCCGTACTTTTGCGAAACCAGAGTGAGTTTTCGTTTCCCCATACTTTTCTTTTCAAGCTATTGGTGTTGTCGTACGCGCGAATCGGTTTGCACTTTTTGATGCTGCTTTGGGCAGCGTATCCCTTCTATGCCGCCGCTTCACAAGCCCCCAAACCTGAGAAAAATATGTCGCCTCAGCCGTCTTTGCTGACAGGCGCCGAGCAGCTGAATCTGTATCTGCCTGATTTGCAAGGCAAACGTGTGGCTCTGGTAGTCAATCATACCTCACTGGTAGGTAAAACGCATCTGGCCGATACATTGTTGAGCCGGAAGGTAAAGCTGGTAAAAATCTTTGCGCCGGAGCACGGCTTCCGTGGCGACGCCGACGCCGGTGAGTTTGTGAGCAATGCCAAAGATACAAAAACGGGTTTGCCGCTTGTATCGCTTTATGGCAAAAACAAAAAGCCTTCCGCCGAGCAATTGAGCAATGTAGATGTCGTGATATTTGATATCCAGGATGTGGGTGCGCGGTTTTATACCTATATCAGCACCATACATTACGTGATGGAGGCCTGTGCCGAAAACAAGAAAACATGCATCGTCCTGGATCGGCCCAATCCGAACGGCCATTATTTTGACGGTCCGATACGAAAGCCGGCGTTCAAATCGTTCATTGGCATGCATCCCATTCCAGTCGTGCACGGGTTGACCATCGGCGAACTGGCAAAAATGATCAATGGCGAGGGCTGGCTTGCCAACAAAGCCAACTGTAACCTGAAAGTGATCCCGGTAAAGAATTACACACACCAAACCCGTTATGTGCTGCCAGTGCGTCCGTCGCCGGGGTTGATGACCGAGGCTTCGGTGCGGTTGTATCCGTCGGTGTGTTTTTTTGAAGGCACCCGCGTCAGTTTGGGCCGGGGTACCGAATTTTCGTTTCAGGTAGCTGGGGCTCCCAATCCCGTGTACGGTACTTTTACATTTAAGCCCAAGTCCAACGAAATCATTAAAAAGCCGCCTTACGAAAACCAGTTGTGTTACGGTCAGGATTTCCGGCGGGATACCACTCGCCACCTGACGCTGAAGTACCTGCTTGATTTCTATCAGCTTACACCAGACAAAAGTAAATTTTTCCTGCCTACAAGCCATTTTGATTTGCTAGCCGGTACAGAGCAGCTGAAAAAACAGATTCTGGCCGGCATGACCGAAACCCAGATTCGCGAAACCTGGAAGGAGGATCTGAAAAAGTACGCGACCTTACGAAAAAAATACTTGTTGTATCCAGAAAAATAGTAGCTTTCTGACCCGTAAAGGTCAATTGTCACCAGTCATCAGAATAGTATCTTTTCAAAACCCAAAACCTTACCCTTGCCGATTTGCCCATGAAACGACACATACCGAATATATTTACGTGTGGAAACCTGTTTTGTGGGTGTGTGGGCATAGTGTCGGTGTTTCAAAACGACCTGAACTTTGCGGCTTATATGATTGGACTGGCGGCCGTGCTTGACTTTGGCGATGGATTTGCCGCACGCATTCTGAAATCATTTTCAGCCATAGGCAAGGAACTCGATTCGCTGGCCGACTGTGTGACATTTGGCGTGTTGCCCGGAATGATCATGTACAAGCTGCTGCAACGCAGCCTGATGCATGACAAATACAGCATTGAACTGTTTGTGTTGCTGCCGTATTTAGCATTCCTGATTAGCATCTTCTCGGCGCTTCGCCTGGCAAAATTTAACGTCGATACCCGCCAGACCGACTCTTTCATTGGTGTGCCTACGCCGGCCAATGCGCTGTTCATAGGCTCGCTGCCGTTGATTTTATGGCAGTATCCTCACTGGAATGCATATATATTGAGTCCGTACGCACTGATTGCCTATGTATTGGTGATGAGCTTTCTGATGGTATCCGAAATCCCGCTTTTCGCGCTGAAGTTCAAAGATTTCACCTGGACCAATAACCGTGTGCGGTACATTTTTCTGATTGCCTCGCTGGCCCTGATCGTGTTCTTTCAATTTGCCGCTTTGCCGCTGATCATCGCCCTGTATATTGTGCTTTCATTGTTCCGTTTTTGAGGCAGAATCCGGGTTTTTCACACACCCGGCCCGAAACAAGGCCGTTTTTTTACTTCAAACCTTGCTTTTTTATTACCTGAAATAGTTTCCTTGCGTTTCCTCCCTGTTTTCTTCTGCCCGTTCAGAAGACGTTCTTCATTGTCAGTTACTTAATTTTTTCGTGTTACCCTGCCGGTTTCGCGAACCAAAGAAGGTTTTGCACGTCGGGTCTATATTATTTTCATTTCCTCCGTGGCGGAATATAAAGTTACAAGCCTGTTGTCTGCTCTGATTTTACATTTTACTGTTCTGTGGTACTTATCACTGAGAAAAGCCTGATTGCTTTTCTGCCATCTTATTAAGTGTTAAACAGAGGTAAACCTATATTTTATGCAAGAACGACTATTGATAATTCAGACAGAGAATGCATCGTTGAAGGCATTTGAAAATGTGCTGGGCAGTGACTACAAGCTTATTTTGAAGAATGACGGTCTGGAGGCGCTGGATTGGCTCGAAAAAGGCAATCACGTGGACCTGGTAATTGCCGATGCCGGAATGCCTTACCTCACCAGCGTTGATTTTATCAAGGAACTTCGTTCGCGTCCTGCATATAGGGATTTGCCGCTGCTCATTTTATCCGAACTGGACAAAGTAATGGAACGCAACAGCTACATACAGGTAGGAGCAACCGATTTTGTTGTCAAACCACTTTCAAAGTCGCAACTGAAACAACGGGTTCGTCAGTTGCTCGAGAACTCTACCTTCGATTCGCAGGAAACCCGCATGGCAAGCTGAGGCCGATATTAAAATTCGGAAGCGGATATTACAACTGTAGGGAATCACTGGCGAATGCATTTGATCGGGCAGCCGCATCCGGTATCTTTCGATAAAATTAATTACTACAGCTATGAAAACGTTTTTTACAGTATTGATTGCTTCTGTATTATTGGCGTCCGCCTGCACGACAGTCGATCCGGCACATCAGACCCGCAGCGGTAAAAAAGCCTATGCTTCCAAAGCCCCCAGAAACCGGGCCGCCTGGAAATAAACAATCCAGGTTGCTACTATAAAAGTATTTACCTCCTTTGGCTTGTCCATTCACGGCAAGCCAAAGGAGATTTTCATTTTTAAAAAGATACTATTTTGAGGTGGCAACATTTGTGTGCCATCCTGAACTGCTACTGATCCAATAGGATCAATCGGCCCTGCAGGCCGCCGGTATGAACGGAAATGATCGTTTCTCCACGACGAAAGGCGCCTTGGCGGAGCAAATCCTCTACCCCGAAAAGCATTTTGGCTGTGTAAACCTGCTCGATCAGAAACGGATTTTCGCTTTCGAACCGTCTGATGAAATCCAATAGTCCGGGTGTGTATTTGGCATAGCCACCAAAATGATAGTCCGTTTCAATTCGCCAGTTTTCGGGTACAGGATGGTTTTCATTTTTTAAAACATAGTAGTTGGCCAGCAGTTCTTCTACCTCCTGTTGCAAAAAACCGCCGCCTTTTAGTGCTGCAAACCCGATGACCGTTCCTCGATTATTACTGCCGGTAATCAGGCCGGCTACCGTGGCACCGGTGCCGCAGGGGCATGTCAGGTAATCAAAAGGCGCGGTGATCTCTTTGACAATTTCGGCACAGCCCTGCACCGCCAGCCCATTACTGCCGCCTTCAGGAATGAGATAAAACGGATTGTATTTTTGTTGAATGTGTTGAAAATCAGAAGCCTCTTCTTTATAAGCGTACGCCTGCCGTGACCAGAATTCAAGTTGCATGCCGCAAGATTCGGCAAATTGGAGCGTTGATGACAGCGTTGGTGATCGTTCTCCCCGTATGATACCCACAGTTTGAAAACCCATCAGCTTGCCCGTAGCTGCCACGGCATACAGATGATTTGAATACGCCCCGCCAAATGTAACCAGGGTGCACAAACCTTGATTTTGAGCCAACTGCAAATTGTATTTCAATTTTCTCCATTTATTCCCCGATATTTGCGGATGAATCAGATCGTCCCGTTTGATGAGCCACTGTACGCCCGCTGTGTTGGCGGCCTCACTTTGAATGAGTTGAAGCGGAGTAGGAGTACGGATAACCATGAACAAATTTGGAGTGATGAAAGACGGAATGAAGACAGAATAAAAAATAGTATCCTGCAAGATGCAAAAACCTACGCACTCACGCTTTCATTTAGTATTGCCTTATGAACGAAGATATAGAAAATAACGATTTTAGTGACGACGATCTGTACGAGCATTACCGCATCGTGGCTGACAAGGGCCAGTCGCTGTTGCGCCTGGACAAGTTTCTGATGGACCGGATTCCCAACGCTACACGCAACAAGGTACAGCAAGGCATTGAAGCAGAGTCGATTAAGGTAAACGAGAAAGTTGTCAAATCCAGCTACAAGGTTAAACCGTTGGATGTAATCACCGTTTCTTTGCCCGAACCACCGCGCGACACCGAAGTAGTACCCGAAAATATTCCACTGAACATTGTTTTTGAGGACGAAGAGGTGCTGGTCATCAACAAGCCAGCCGGAATGGTGGTGCATCCGGCGTATCAGAACTGGACAGGAACGCTGGTAAATGCACTGGCGTATCATTTCCAGAATCTGCCTACCACTCAAAACGGCGAAGGCCGGCCCGGGCTGGTACACCGTATTGACAAAGACACGTCGGGCCTGATGGTTGTTGCCAAAACCGAACGGGCCATGGCACATCTGGCGCGGCAGTTTTACGAACATAGCATCGAGCGGACTTATTATGCACTGGTGTGGGGGGAAATCAATCCTCCGGCGGGCACAGTGAACGTGCACCTGGGCCGTAGCCTGAAAGACCGTCGTGTTACGGCGTCTTTTCCCGAGGGAAATTTTGGGCGGCACGCTATTACTCACTACAAAACGCTGAAAGCCATGCGATATGTATCGTTGGTACAGTGCAATCTGGAAACCGGACGCACCCATCAGATTCGGGCACACATGCAATACCTGGGGCATCCGTTGTTCAATGACGCCACCTACGGAGGCGATAAAATTCTGAAAGGCACTACTTTTACCAAATACCGGCAGTTTGTCGACAATTGCTTCAAACTGTTGCCACGTCAGGCATTGCACGCCAAATCATTGGGGTTCGAGCATCCGCGTACCCGGCAATGGCTTCAGTTTGAGAGCGAACTGCCCGAAGATTTAGGTTCGGTACTAGAGAAATGGGAAAAGTACATCATTACCAGTGAATGAGCATTTCATAATGTCACCAGCAAAATAGCATCTTCTGAAAATAAAAAAGCCCCGGTCCGGAGCCTCCGGCAAACTTTAAAATTACTAGCAATAACCAATCATTCTCACTTTTACTACCAATGATGAGAACGTTGATGGCTTGCCTTTTGGCAAGTGGCGGAATACTATTTTCAGTCAGAGCGCAGACAAACACCTATCATTCCAACGAAATCTGGACGAGGTTGGCATTGATCAAAGAAATTGCCTCAAAATGGGAGGTCCGTACCGATATTAATTACCGCTGGCAAAGTAATTTTTTGCAGCGCGAATCCAATCCTTTCGTTTTTCCGCAATCACATCTATTCCGGATAACGGGAACTTACCGTACCAAAAATAATTTTGCCTTCAATGTATCGCCTTTTTTATACGCGGATAATTTCCGGCTACGGTATGCCGATTCACTGAAAACCGAAGTACAGGCTGTGAAGCAACGCGAAATCCGCTTTACGGCAGGAGTGCAAAAGATACTGAAGATCCGTGATTTGCAGATCCGCCCGCGGCTAATGTACGAATACCGGCACTTCCTTGAATCGGACCCGCAATGGCGGGCCCGGTTTCAGGTGCATTTGCAGTACCCTCTGTATAAGCCAAGTACTACACACACGCTATCTGCTCTGGCATTCAACGAGATATTTTACAATACTACCCACTGGGACAAAATCGCATTGGACCAAAACCGAAGCTTTCTTGGAATTTTCTACCAGACGGGTAAACTTTTTGAATACCAATTGGGTTATCAGTTTACCCACCAAAAGCAGACTACCCTCACCTTGCAACGTTCACAATTACTTACCTACATACATATACGCTTCTGAATCAGGCACAAAATAGGATTCTTAAGAGTAAAAATTATCTGTTTTGCATTGCGCAGGATTCATTCTTTACCTATTTTGCATATACATTTTTAGTTCTGCCATCAACCCATTGGTTCATTCTTTCTCAGTTTACAACCTTAAATTTCTCTTTTCAGTGATTATTCTTGCTTTCTTCTTTGCGCACTGGTACATCTCTTTGTTTTGCCAGACGTTCTTCCTGCATCGGTATGCTGCCCATAAAATGTTCACAATGAATGTGTTCTGGGAAAAATTCTTTTATGTGCTCACCTATGTGTCTCAAGGCTCTTCTTTTCTGAGCCCTCGCGGATATGCCATTTTGCACCGTATGCATCATGCCTACAGTGATACTGAAAAAGACCCGCATTCACCGCATCACAGCGAAAATATCTTTACCATGATGTGGGATACCAAAAACATTTACAACGAATTTGTGCACTTCAAAAGTGCTCCCGATCCGCAATTCGACCGGAATTATCCATATTGGGAAACGCTGGAAAAGATCGGCGATTCGTGGATTTCACGCATTGTCTGGGGGACGTTTTATGTATTTGTGTATGTGGCTGCTTACCTGTGGGCGGATATGCACTGGGCGTTTTTCTTCCTGCTGCCGATTCACTTCCTGATGGGACCTGTACACGGAGCCATTGTAAACTGGAGCGGTCATAAATATGGCTATTCTAACTTTGACAACCACGATCAGTCCAAGAATTCGCTGATTCTGGATGTGTTGATGATGGGAGAGTTGTTCCAAAACAATCACCATAAGCTACCGAACCGCCTGAATTTTGCGGCACGTTGGTTTGAGTTTGACCCAACGTATCCGATTATCAAAATGCTCAGCTGGATGAAAATCATTCAACTCAAACCAGTGAAGGTACAGGCGTAAAGACTTTCCTAAAACCTAGCAATACCAAAGACCCCGACTCAATTCATTTTGGCCGGGGTCTTTGTCATTTCAGGCGAAGGCTATGGATTGGTTTGTGCCCCAGTCAAAACCAGACAGGAGAGGTTTATGACTTTTCGAATCATACTATTTGGAAACCCTTTCCGTGGGAGAAGATTTGGGAGAGGCCTCTATCGTCACTTTTACTCGTTTGATTTTCTTGCTATCCGCCGAAAGGATGGAGAATGTCCAGTTTTTGTAATGCGTTTTTTCGCCCGTTTGTGGTAACCGAGTAAACAGCTCCAGCAGCAATCCTCCCAGTGATTCGCTGTCACCACGTACGTCTTCAAATACATCCGCGTCAATCTCCAGAATCCGGCAAAGGTCGTTCAGCAATATTTTTCCTTCAAAAACGTAGGTATGTTCATCTATTTGCGTGAAAGATTTTTCCTCCTCATCAAATTCATCCCGAATATCACCAATGATCTCTTCAATGATGTCTTCCAGGGTTACCAGACCCGAAGTGCCGCCATATTCGTCCACGACAATGGCCATATGCACCCGCCGTACCTGGAAATCGTAGAGCAGCGCATCAATTTTCTTGTTTTCGGTAATGAAATATGGGGTTCGCAAAAACGTATGCCAGTCAAAATCCTCATCCTTGTCCAGGTGTGGCAACAAGTCTTTGATGTACAGGATGCCTGCAATCTCATCAATGGTTTCTTCGTATATCGGTACACGCGAATAGCCCGACTTGTTGATTTTGTCCATCAATTCATGAAAATCCAGCTCTAACGGAAACGCAACCACATCCAGTCGCGGCCGCATAATCTGACGGGCAATGATGGTTCCAAAGTTGACAACTCCTTGCAGGAATTGTTTTTCGCTTTCAGACGTATTGGCCGACACGCTGCTTTCCAGCACTTGCGTAAGTTCATCAACGGATATCTTGTAGCCGCGTTTGTGCAGATACTGCTCAATATACTGCGTGATCCGCAGCAAAATCCACGAAAAAGGTGTCAGCACATAAGACGCGACCAGAATGGGAAAAGTCGCTTGCCTTAGGAAAAACCGCGGATTGCGACGCGCATATAGCTTGGGCAGCACTTCGCCAAAAAACACAATGATGAAGCCAAGAAATAGTATGCCTGACAAAGCAAAAACCCCGCGGATGGCATACGACTGCCAGGCGTACCAAATGACATAAATCGAAAGCGCCGCCAGTGCAATATTGACCAGCGAGTCGGCCAGAAGCAGGGATGCCAGGGAATGCTTGGGCTTGGCTGAAAACTGACGGATCAGCTGTGCAATGGACCGGGAAGATTTTTGGTATGTTTCCTTTTCTTCGTTGGTCAGCAGCGGAAGAAGCGTTTCGGCACCGGAAAATAAGGCTGAAAGGAAGAGCAGGTAAAGAAACAGGAAGAAGGAGACTGTGTAGAAAACCGACCAGGTGCCTGTTGCACTAAGTGCCAGCACACTGTACGATAACGGGTCGTCGGTATCTGTACTGATTTCCAGGGACATAAGGGTTTGTGCATAAAAAACATACGCATGGATGCAAAACAAAATCCATGCGTATGCTGCTTATTTTATTAAAAAGGAAGATCATCATCTCCTTCGCCGGCGGGTGGTAGCGGAGGGTCTGAATCTTTGGCTACCGATTGTGGTTGAGCCGAATAGTTGTTTCCTGACGAGTAGTTGCCGGTTGACGCCGACGCCATTTGCTCTTCGCGTGGCGTTCCTCCCAGCAGGGTAAAATCATTTCCCAGCACATCCAGCGAGTAACGTTCCTTGCCATCTTTGTCGGTATAGGTGCGTACACTCAGTTTGCCCTCGACAAAAATCTGGGTGCCTTTGCGTACGTATTTTTCAATAATATCGGCTTTCTGATTCCAGAACTCGATCCGGAACCATTCGGTTTTCTCGTGTCTTACACCATTTCTATCGGTATAGGCATCATTTACAGCAATAGAGAAGTTCACCACTTTACGGTCCGGGCTCAATTGGCGTGTTTCGGGATCTCGGCCCACATTGCCGATCAAAGTAATTCTGTTGTAGCTCGCCATGTCAATACAATAATAAAATGTTGGAGTTAGATGAAAAATGTAACGGGCAAAAAAATAAAGAAAACCAGAAAAGAAAAAATATTGAGATCGATTAAGATTGATTTTTGTTGATCCGGTACGTTTTATCCGATAAAGCTAACTAAAAAAAATGTTCGTTCAAATACTTATTCACCAAAATGGGCTTTGGCAGCCGGTGTATTTCCTCAAGTGTATAAAACTCCAAACCTTCGGGCAATGCAGGCTTGGTGTCAAACGACAGATGCCAGAAATGCGCCTCAATTCGCTGGTGGCTCAATACATGGGTATAGGTTTTGGCTTGCGTCAGGATACTGGTTGCCGGACCCAGGTTCTGCACAGCGGATTGTTCCAGCAATGCGGTTGTATCCAGAATGGCGTCGTGTTCAAGCAACATAAAATCGTACAATCCGCGCCAGATGTCTTTTGAAGCCCTCAGATGCATAGCCAGCTGATCCTCAAATAGTAGGACTATGTAATGAAAAAAGCGTTTTTTTATAACCGTTTTTTTGTTTTTCACAGGCAATGTGTGCTGGCGTCCGGTCTGAAATGCTTCGCACTCTTGCTGGAACGGACACAACAGACAATCTGGGGCTACCGGCGTGCATTGGATGGCTCCAAACTCCATGATAGCCTGGTTGAACAAGTCTGGTTCTGTTACGGAAATCAGCTGATTGGCCAGCTCAGAGAATATACCTTTGGCAGCATGTGATGCGATATCTGTCTCCAGTCCGAACAAGCGGGCCAACACCCGGAACACGTTGCCGTCCAAAACGGCTACAGACTCTTTGAACGCAAACGAAGCCAGGGCCGCTGCTGTATACGGACCTATTCCCTTCAGCTGCAACAGGGATTGGTAGGTATTGGGGAAGACGCCAGCGAACTGATTTACAACATACTGGGCCGTTTGTTGCATGTTCCGGGCGCGTGAGTAATAACCCAGACCCTGCCACAGCCGTAATACTTCCTGTTCAGGTGCCGCCGCCAGATCAAAAATAGTAGGAAATTGTTTGCTAAAAGCCAGGTAATACGGAAGACCCTGCTTCACGCGGGTCTGTTGCAAGATGATTTCCGAAAGCCAGATGAGGTAAGGATCTTGGGTATGCCGCCAGGGTAAGTCGCGTTTGTGGTAGCGGTACCATTCGATGAGACGAAAAGCAAAAGTATCTTGATTAATCAAAAGAGAAGCGGTTAAAAGCGGTTTTAGTTTATAATCACAACCAGCATAAAATTGTTCAAATTATCAATATTTTGTACATAAACCACGGGTTTTCATATATGAAAAGGTAACCGTAGGATATGTACTGTTTTATTGCTAATTGATGTAGTATTTGCCTCAAGATTAAACGATTATAAGCAGAGTTAAATTTTTAAAATAGCACATAATGTATTAATTTTGCATCGTTCAGTACAACCTAATTCTCGATTGAATCCATAAATAGTGCAAACTCTTAACCAGTTTATCACAGTGACAAAAGCAGAAGTAATCACAGAAATCGCCGAAAAAACCGGTATCGACAAGGCAGACATAGCTCAGGCCGTAGAATCTTTTATCTCCGTTGTAAAAAACTCAATGGCTGAAGGTGAAAACATCTACATTCGTGGATTCGGTAGCTTTGTAAACAAGAAAAGAGCCAAAAAAGTAGCTCGCAACATCTCCAAAAACACGGCTATGGTCATTGACGAGCACTTTGTTCCGTCTTTCAAGCCTGCCAAAGATTTTGTTGAACAAATCAAAACAAGCAAAAAAATTAAGGTATCTGCTAACTAGTCAGTTAGCAGTACCTTACAGCTTACGATTACACATTCGCGTTTACCATAGCATTCCGGATTCCATCCGGTCGCCATATATACATTGAAACACAATCGATTCGTTGGGTATTCAATGTATATATGGCTTTTTTATGCATTCTAGGGTCATTCCATTGGTAATGTCAGCAACGATTGCCAACTTTGCGGACTGATTCGATAAAAAGGAAAGCAAATGAAACCAAAGGCCAGGTTTTTGACTTCAGAAATATACTATTATCAGGTCCCCGGACAAAAGTTAAGCCAACTAAAGTATATGCGCAGAACACAACTAATTGCACTTATTGTTGCCGTTGTCGCGGTAGGGATCTTGTACAGCCTGCCCAAAGTAATGGTAGGCGACAAGGACAAAAAGATTGAAAAACAAGCCGCTGGCACGGGTGCCGCTGCTCCAAATGAGGATACTCATACGCAGGCACTGAGTCCGGCCCAGTCGGAAACCATAAAAAATCTGACAAATCAATACAAACTTGTCACAGATAAAGAAAAAAAGATTACTTTTGCAGATTCTTTGGCAGGCTTGTATCGACAGGCGATGATTTTTGACAGTGTAGCCGTTTTTCGGGAAGTGATAGCAACCTTGGAACCAACCGAAAAAAATCTGTTAGGTGCCGCGGATGCATGTTACGATGCTTTCTTTTTTGTGACCGATCAGCAGAAATCGGGTGAGTACGGAGAGAAAGCGCGTACCTATTACCAACAGGTGCTGAAAAAAAATCCCAAGCAGCTGAATGCCAAGGCAAAGATGGCCATGACTTATGCTACCAGTGCTTCGCCCATGCAGGCAATCGCCATGTTGCGCGAGGTTATCGCCGTAGATCCAAAGAATGAACAGGCGTTGTTTAATTTAGGATTGCTTTCGATTCGTTCGGGGCAGTACGACAAGGCTGTAACACGGTTTACAGAATTGATGAAGCTTAATCCGGCCAACCTGCAAGCCAAGCTTTACCTGGGTATCAGCTATGCCGAAACCGGAGACAAAGCCAAGGCTCGGCAACTGCTGGAGGAAGCCAAAGCCGGCACTCAAGATGCCATGATTCTGAATGCAGCCGATGAGTATTTGAAACAACTGGATGCCAAGTAAAGCCTGCGGTTTTGGCTTTGCAAGGATACTATTTCAAGGAGCAATTAATTAACAATCTTAACTATATTTTTCACTTTAAAACATTTTACAATTATGCCCTGCGGAAAAAAAAGAAAAAGACACAAGATTGCAACTCATAAAAGAAAAAAACGCCTCAGAAAGAACAGACATAAGAAGAAGTAATTCTTCGCGATGCTTCCCGTTGGCTGCATAGTCATCGGGAAGTGTTGTTTCTTACTTTCTCCAATACCAGTTCGTGTATCTGTGTGCATAAGGAAAATAATTCTGTCTAACCTCTTTGAGTTAGCAACCACCAAAAATCTAAAGTGAGCAATGCGGGTCTTACGTATCACACGTGTGGTATTCCTGCTTCGCTGACTTCGTTCGCAACAGAGTCAACAGCTGCCTTTACCCGATAGCGGATCAAATGCCGACACAATTTTTATTTTAATCGGACAGCAAATTGGCGCGTATACAAACTGCCGCGTCTGTCGTTGAGCCGATTGAAACAAGTAGTAAGAAGCAAGCTTTGGATCACCGGACAAAATTGTAAAGGCGTGCCAACAACCCATGCGGATATTTTTATAAAAAGAATTTAAAAAACGCTTAGTGCCGGAATAGCTTTTCCAGACAGACAGCATCGCATCTGTTGGAAAGTACGGGTCGCTCAAAAACCTTTACCTATTTTGTGCATGCGGGTTTTTCATAAATGAAAGATATTATTTTCTGATTCACTCTTGCCAGGTAATCTATGCCCCCTTATTACCTAAGAGTGGCGTTGTTTTCCTCGTACATGCCTCATGTTGCTGGTGTTGTTTTACACGGGTTCGCTTCCTTGTAGGTAGCGGATCTTATTCATCACCCAAAAAATTTTACAACGTTGAGTAACGAATTAGTTATCAATTCCACTGAAAAAGGTGGAAGGATAGCTCTTTTAAGAGACAAACGCATTGTAGAGTATCATATTGAAGAGAGCGAAAATCAGTTTACAGTAGGTGACATTTATTTAGGAACAGTGCGCAAGATTTCGCCCGGTTCAAATGCTGCCTTTGTAGACATTGGTCACGAAAAAGATGCTTTTCTGCATTACCAGGATCTGGGACCTAATTTTTCCTCGTTACACAAACTTACACAGGATGTAATTGCCAAGCGGCATGCCGGTGTTCGTCTGAACGGACTCCAGCTGGAGCCGGAAATTGACAAGTTTGGTAAAATTTCACAGATACTTACCAAGAACTCACTTATCTTGGTGCAGGTCGTAAAAGAGCCCATTTCAACCAAAGGTCCGCGACTCTCATGCGAGTTGTCACTGGCGGGCCGTTATATTGTATTGGTGCCGTTTTCCAATGCAGTCAATATTTCCAAAAAAATTACCAGCAAGCAGGAGCGACAACGCCTGGCTCGTCTGTTGAATTCGATCAAGCCTCAGAATTTTGGTATCATCGTACGTACGGTGGCCGAAAACAAGGAAGTGGCCGAGTTGGACCGGGATCTGCGTAATTTGCTGGAAAAATGGGAAAACGGGATGAAACTGCTGCGTGATGCCAAGCCACGCGAGAAAATAATTGGCGAGATGAACCGAGCTTCGTCGATGTTGCGCGACATGCTGAACGAAAGTTTTGACAGCATTACCGTGGATGACAAAGATTCCTACGAAGACATTCGGACCTACATCCACACCATTGCTCCCGACAAAGAAAAGATTGTAAAGCTTTACAGTGGCAAAAACAAGATTTTCGAGCAGTTTGGAATAGAGAAGCAACTCAAATCGATTTTTGGCAGATCGGTAAGTCTGCCCGGTGGGGGATACCTCATTATTGAGCATACCGAAGCCATGCACGTCATTGACGTAAACAGCGGTAGCCGCTCCAATACCGAAGCCGATCAGGAGGCTACGGCCGTCAATACCAACATCGAGGCGGTCAAGGAGATTGCCCGGCAGCTGCGCGTGCGCGATATGGGAGGCATTATTTCCATCGACTTCATTGACATGAAAAAGGCGGAGAACAAACGTCTGATTTTTGACAAGATGCGTGAGGAAATGCAGCCCGACCGGTCGAAGTTTACCATTTTGCCATTGACCAAATTTGGAGTGATGCAGATCACCCGTCAGCGGGTACGGCCGGAATTGCACATTTCCACCGGAGAAACCTGCCCCATGTGCGGTGGTACCGGTAAAGTAGGCCCTACCATTCTGCTGACCGACCAGATCGAGTCGAATCTGGAATATATATTGACGCGTCAGAATGAAAAGGACGTTACCTTGATTGTGCACCCCTATTTGCACGCCTATTACACCGCGGGTTTTCCCTCGCGTCGCATGAAGTGGTTCTTGCACTACAAGGCCTGGATTAAAGTCGTCAAAGATTCGTCATTTGGAGTTACCGAATACAAGTTTGTAAATAAATACGGTGACGAAATTGAAATCGTAGGATAGACAAGAAACAAAAAAGCACGACTCTGAAAGTCGTGCTTTTTTGTTTGCGAGTCACAACTGTATGGCTGTGATCAGAATTTTACACCCAGATCCAGGGAAATCAGGCTGTTGCGCAGCTTGACAAAATCGTTGATCTGATCACTGCCATTTTTGACATTGCTGGTCAGGGCGTTAGACAAACCCCGGTTATAGCTCAAGCCGAAAAACAGAGCCGTATTGGTACCCATAACTAATTCGGTACCAGCCCCCAATAGCAGTCCAGCGTCTGCCGGACGGAATGCGTTCTTGGTGCCACGATTGCTGTCATTATAAAAATAATTGGTTGACTTATCCAGCGGCTTTTCGGCAAGTTTTACATCCAATGTGCCTCCGATCAGGAAATAAATTTTCATATCGGTCGCTATTTCATTGGTATAAAACTTCAGGGCTAACGGCACTTGCAAGTACTGCAGGTTGTAAACGCTTGAAAGGTTGTTGCTATTCACCGTTCCATCCAAACCAGAGCGTTTGACAGTATACCATAAGCCCGTATGAAACGCATAGTTATCGGCGAAGAAGAAATCGGCAATAGGTCCGGCACTGAATCGAAGCCCTGCACCGTTAGGAGTTACCCCATCATACCTGCCTTCGGTAACAGTCGAATTAAAGGCGATGGATGGTGAAAATTTAAAGCCTAATTTTATCTGGGAATAGACCTGCACAGATAAAAAGGAAGCAAAAAAAAGTAATGCAATTTTTTTCATAATTTTGTACGTTTTTTGGCTCCGTAACAAGCGAGGTTTTTTGTTTGAAAAAGATACTATTTTGAAAAACGGTTGACAACAAGCAAATGGATTGTATATCATAAAAGCTTGTGAATCGGATAATACTGTCGTTGCTGGCTTATAGTCAGTTCGTTAGCTGCAAGTTTACGTAAACCATCCACAAAATCATAAAATTTTATTATCCCCTAATCGTCTTCTTACTCAAATGAACGACAGAAAACTGTTAAAAATTATACTTGCGCTGGGCTGGTTTGTAGTAGCCTGTTCATCTGAAAAAGATACCAAAATTGATACCAGCCAAGTAAAACTGGATGTATCCGAAGTGACCGTGCAGCGGCTCGACGCCGAAATGATTCAGTTGAAAACCAAACCGGCGATACAGGCATTTCTGGACAAAAACCGGAATCTGAAAGAGGCCTACCTGCAGCCGGAGCCGGGCATGCCCGACTCAGCAGTTGTAAACCGCATCTATCAGACGGTGACAAATCCGGATTTTCAGAAGTTTTACGGACAAGTGCAGCAAACATTCGGCAATATGAAAGAGGTACAGGCACAACTGGAGCAAGCGTTTAAGCATATCAAGTATTATTATCCCGATTTCAAGGCTCCCAAGGTGCAGGCAGTTGTTTCAGGCTTGGGTTCGTTTTCGCGTGATGCCGCCGCGCTCTCGGTTTCGGACAGCCTGATTGTGATTGGGTTGGATTTTTATGCCGGTGAAAAAGCCATGTATGTGCCAAGTGTGCCTAATTTTTTGTTAAAAAAATATACCAAAGCCGCATTGGTGCCATCCATTGTGGGGGTGTTGGCTGAGAAATTTATTGCCCAGAATCAGGAAGACAAGTCGCTGTTGAACGATATGGTTGTAGCGGGAAAAAAACTGGAGTTTACCCACCAGATGATGCCCGAGACTCCCGACAGTCTAATTATTTTTTATAGTCCGAAACAATTGCAGGATACCGAAACACACAAAGATGTAGTGTGGGCGCACTTTGTCAAAGAAAAATTGTTGTACGAAACAAACCACTTCAAGAAGATAAAATACACAGGGGATCGGCCTTACACTGCCGAAATCGGACAGGACTGTCCTGGCGCCATTGGTCGCTGGCTAGGTTGGCAGATCGTCAGGAAATACATGATTGAAAACCCGGATGTGACGTTGCCTCAACTCATGCGCAACGCTGATGCCCAAGATATTTTTATGAAATCGAAATACAAAGGCGAATAAGCATTGAAAAGCCGGGGTTTTGGCTTTTGCAGAGATACTATTTTACCAGGACAGTGATTTGTCTGCTTTTAGATTCGCATACGGATGAACAGATTTAAAAGCAGGCAAATCGTTGATTCAAACATTCAATCATTCAAAACTCATTCATTGATCAGATGGCACGTGGCAATCGAGCAGAATTGACAGAAGAAGACAAAAAACGCAAAGTAAACAAGGCCGGTTTTAGTCAGCTTGTCCAGATATTTGCATTTGTCAAACCTTACCGCTTTTATTTTATCATAAGTCTGATCTGTTTAGGCTTATCTTCATTGTTTACATTGGCCTTTCCGGGCTTGTCCGGCGATCTGATTGATGCAGCTCAGGGGAACCATCCCAAAGGATATACAATCAATCAGATCGTTATAGTGTTGTTGGGCATTCTGCTTGTCAATGCTGTTTTGTCGTTTCTGCGGGTGCTTACATCGGCCCGAGTCAGTGAAAATGCACTTCGTGACATACGAGTTGCGTTATACGATAAATTGCTGCATTTGCCTGTTCCTTTTTTTGAGAATCGTCGTGTAGGCGAATTGACCAGCCGTTTGACCGCCGATCTGGGGCAGCTCCAGGATGTGTTTTCATTTACACTCGCCGAATTTTTGCGTCAATCGTTGGTGTTGGTTGTCGGTACGGCAATTATGTTTATCCGCTACCCAAGGCTAACAGTTTTTATGTTGGCTATTTTTCCATTGGTTATAATTGGTGCGATCATTTTTGGAAAGTTTATCCGTAACCTTTCCAAGCAGACACAGGATGCCTTGGGTGATGCCAACACAATTGTGGTTGAAACGTTGCAATCGGTGAATGCTGTAAAAGCGTTTACCAACGAATGGTACGAAGTGAGCCGTTACACCGGCGCATTGAAAAATGTGGTAAGCAAAGCCCTAACAGCAGCCCGTTACCGTGGTTTGTTCTTTTCCTTCATCATCTTTGTTGTTTTCGGTGGTGTAGTCATTATTTTGTGGTATGCTTCCACTTTACTGGCGGCCAAGGAAATCACTTCCGGCGATCTTATTGGATTTGCATTTTATACTGCTTTCATTGGAGGTTCAATTGGAGGGATGAGCGACCTGTACTCACAATTGCAAAAGACAATTGGAGCCTCGGAACGTATCCGTGAAATACTATCCGAAGAAATTGAAAAAACCTCCCTCCCTCAAAAACAGATACTGAACGAAGTAGGCGACATCACATTTGAGCATGTGCATTTCAATTACCCGACCCGACCTGACATCCAAGTGCTGAAAGACATTTCACTTCAAATCCGGAGCGGACAAAAAATTGCATTGGTAGGGCACAGCGGCGCAGGCAAGTCGACGATTACAGCGCTGCTGCTGCGGTATTATCAACCCCAGTCAGGAAAAATCACCATCAGTGGTACCGATATCAAAGCGGTCGATTTGCAAGAATTGCGCAAAAACATTGGTATTGTTCCACAGGAAGTGATGCTTTTCGGTGGAAGTATTGCTGAAAACATCTCGTACGGCAAACCCAATGCCGCACTTGCCGAAATTAAAGAGGCTGCACGAAAAGCCAATGCGTTGGAATTTATTGAACGCTTTCCCGAAGGCTTCGATACCTTGGTGGGAGAACGAGGTGTAAAACTGTCGGGTGGTCAGCGGCAACGCATTGCCATTGCCCGGGCCATTCTGAAAGATCCCAAAATCCTGATTCTCGACGAAGCTACCAGTTCACTTGATGCAGAAAGCGAAAAATTGGTGCAGGATGCACTGGATGAATTGATGAAAAACCGTACTACCATCATCATTGCGCATCGCCTGGCTACCATTCGCAAAGTGGATTACATTTATGTCATTGGTGATGGACAGATTCAGGAGGTAGGCACCCACGAAGAACTTGCCGAATCTGAAAACGGCATCTATAACAACCTATTGCGCCTTCAGTTTGAACTCCACTAAACGGATACAACTAGTATTTCTGTCGGCCAACTGACAGGTTTTCAATTATCCAGAACTGTTGTCATCCGGGTAAGGGGTGAGTGATTTCCGGCTTTTGGAAAGAAGTCTAGATTTTTTTTTGGAAAAATTTGACAGTAATAAAAAAGTCAGTACTTTTGCAATCCCTTTCGTAAGGGCTTTGAATTGGGGGTGTACCAGAGTGGCCAAATGGGGCAGACTGTAAATCTGCTGACTTATGTCTTCGGTGGTTCGAATCCATCCGCCCCCACTCTTAAATGAGTGAACAAGTTTAGTTCATTTGCTCATTTAGTATAAGCGGGAGTAGCTCATTTGGTAGAGCGATAGCCTTCCAAGCTATAGGTGGCGGGTTCGAGCCCCGTCTCCCGCTCCAAAAGTAGAAAGCACTTCACTTTCTGCTTTTTGTTTTATAGTCAAGTGTCAGAAAGCAATTTCTGACATCGTAAAAATTGACTTATGCCGTCGTAGCTCAGGGGTAGAGCACTTCCTTGGTAAGGAAGAGGTCGTGGGTTCAAATCCCATCGTCGGCTCTGTTAAGTACAATTTTTTATTTAATTATACTTTTATCACATAACTTAAACGAGGATTTTCAAACATGGCAAAAGAAACGTTTGACCGTTCCAAACCCCACGTAAACGTTGGTACCATCGGTCACGTAGACCACGGTAAAACTACTTTGACTGCTGCTATAACAATGGTGTTGGCCAACAAGGGTCTGGCAGAAAAGAGAGATTTCTCTTCTATCGATAACGCTCCTGAAGAAAAAGAACGTGGTATCACAATCAATACTGCACACGTAGAATACCAGACTGAAAAACGTCACTATGCACACGTTGACTGCCCAGGTCACGCTGACTACGTAAAGAACATGGTTACGGGTGCTGCTCAAATGGATGGTGCTATTCTGGTAGTTGCTGCTACGGATGGTCCTATGCCACAAACAAAAGAACACATCCTTCTGGCTCGCCAAGTAGGTGTACCTCAGCTGGTAGTTTTCATGAACAAAGTTGACTTGGTTGACGATCCTGAATTGTTGGAACTGGTTGAGATGGAAGTTCGTGAACTGTTGAGCTTCTATAAATTTGATGGCGACAATACTCCAGTTATCCAAGGTTCAGCTTTGGGTGGCTTGAATGGTGACGCAAAATGGGTTAAAACCATCGAAGAACTGATGGATGCAGTTGATACCTGGATTCCTCTTCCCGTTCGTCTGGTTGATCAGCCATTGCTGATGTCTGTAGAAGACGTATTCACAATCACTGGTCGTGGTACGGTTGCTACCGGTCGTATCGAGCGTGGTGTGGTTAACGTAGGTGAAGCAGTAGATATTTTGGGTATGGGTGCTGAAAACCTGAAATCAGTAGTGACTGGTGTGGAAATGTTCCGCAAACTGTTGGATCGTGGTGAAGCTGGTGATAACGTAGGTTTGCTGTTGCGTGGTGTTGACAAAGACCAGATCCGTCGCGGTATGGTTATCTGCAAGCCGGGTAGCGTAAAACCGCACGCCAAATTCAAAGCTGAGGTGTATATCCTAAGCAAAGAAGAAGGGGGGCGTCACACACCATTCTTTAACAAATACCGTCCGCAATTCTACTTCCGTACCACTGATGTAACTGGCGAGATTAAACTGCCAGAAAACGTAGAGATGGTTATGCCTGGTGACAACATCACCATTGAAGTGCAATTGATCAATACCATTGCTATGGAAAAAGGTCTGCGTTTCGCTATCCGCGAAGGTGGCCGTACGGTAGGTGCCGGTCAGGTAACAGAGATTTTAGACTAATCGCATCGTGTCTATACAAATCCCTTCTCAACAGCTTGAGAAGGGATTTTTGTTTGTGTCAGAAAAGTCGGTTCAGCAGTATAAAAAGATACTATTTCTGTAAATAATTCTGTCAAAGCCTTTGCTTTTCTGATTCGATTGCTTACCTTTGCAGTCCGTTTTTTGGGAACGTGTACACACGGGTGTAGTTCAAGGGTAGAATAGCGGTCTCCAAAACCGTTGATGGGAGTTCGAATCTCTCCACCCGTGCCCCTTATTAATCAAGCAATCAACTGAAAATGAACAAGTTTTTCGCTTTCATCAGAGACTCCTTCGTAGAAGTAAAAGATCATGTGTCTTGGCCTAAATACTCCGAAGTGCAAGGCAATGCCACACTGGTGTTGGTTGCTTCCTTACTGTTTGCATTAGTGATTGGTCTGGTAGATTTTGGCTTTAAAAACGCGATGCAAGCGATTTATCAGTCTATTTTCAGTAATTAATCACGATCCAACTATTTTTTTCCGATGAGTGAGTTAAAGTGGTACGTACTTCGCGCGGTGGCCGGGCAAGAAAAGAAAATAAAGTCTTATCTGGAAACAGAGATTGCGCGCCATAACTTGTTGGATCACATATCACAAGTGATTATCCCGTCGGAAAAAGTATACGAAATCAGAAACGGAAAGAAAAAGGTCAGGGAGAAAAATACATTGCCAGGATATGTGATTATTTCGGCCAATGTTGAACACCCTGAAGTAATGCACACCATCACCGGTATCCCCGGTGTGTTAGGGTTCCTGGGTAACGAAAACAAGCCAGGCACATCCAGCAAAATTCCTGTCCCCTTGCGCCAATCCGAAATCAACCGTATTCTGGGTAAAATGGATGAAGAGGCTGAACAGGGGGAAAAACTGGAAACACCATTTATCGTAGGTGAAACCGTGATGGTAATGGACGGACCGTTTAAGTCGTTCAAAGGAACCGTAGAAGAAGTGTTTGAAGAGCGGAAAAAGCTGAAGGTAATGGTGAAGATTTTCGGACGAAACACCCCGGTGGAATTAAGCTACGTAGAAGTAGAAAAACAAGAGTGAAGTAGTGCGGGAAATAGTATCTCTTGAAAAGACAAAACCCCGCATCGTGATTTTTGACTGTTACGCCTCCATATATATGAAAGTATCGCGAAAGTGATTTTACGAACTTTCTAAAGCTGTGCGACGGGAGTGAGCTTCCAACACAACCACGCACAAAACCGGAAAGTATACTGTTGAGTGTGGCCTCCATAGTAACCAACTTTCTTTCAATGTATTAGTGAAGCGAATCAGTTATTCGCATTTAACTTATTCAATCAAATGGCAAAGGATATTGCTGGATACTTAAAACTGCAGGTAAAAGGCGGACAGGCAAACCCTGCGCCTCCGATCGGTCCTGCATTGGGTAGTAAAGGTATTAATATCATGGAGTTCTGTAAGCAGTTCAATGCCAGAACTCAGGACAAAATGGGTCAGGTTGTACCTGTTTTGATTACCTACTATACCGATAAATCTTTCGAATTTGTGCTTAAAACTCCTCCGGCAGCAGTTTTGTTGCTGGACGCAGTAAAAGCAAAATCAGGTTCTGCCGAACCTAACCGTAAGAAAATAGGCTCAATCACTTGGGATCAGGTCAAAACGATTGCTGAGACTAAGATGCCTGACCTTAATGCGTTCACTATTGAGTCGGCTATGAAAATGGTGGCTGGTACGGCACGCAGTATGGGAATTACGGTTTCAGGAAAAGCTCCCTGGGAAAGTTAATTATTCGTTCTTAGCCGAAGATTCACCGCGTTTTTCGGCATAATCCAAAAATAATGGCAAAATTAACTAAAAAGCAAAAAGAAGCACGGTCTAAACACGACTTAGCTAAGGCGTACTCACTAGCGGAAGCTGCGCAAGTTGTAAAAGACATTACTTACACCAAGTTTGATGCTTCTGTTGACGTGGACATCCGTCTGGGTGTTGATCCACGGAAAGCCGACCAGATGGTTCGTGGTACAGTAGCTCTGCCGCACGGTACAGGTAAAGAAGTACGCGTATTGGTACTTTGTCCGCCTGATAAAGAAGCCGAAGCGAAAGAAGCAGGTGCTGACTACGTAGGTTTGGACGAGTTCATCTCTAAAATCGAAGGCGGCTGGACCGACATTGATGTTATCATCACTATGCCAACAGTAATGGCAAAGGTAGGTAAGTTAGGTCGGGTACTGGGTCCTCGGGGTCTGATGCCAAATCCTAAGTCAGGAACTGTGACAATGGAAGTTGGCAAAGCCGTGAAAGAGGTGAAAGCTGGTAAAATCGACTTCAAAGTAGACAAAACCGGGATTGTACATACGAGTATCGGAAAAGTTTCTTTCTCACCAGAGAAACTGGCTGACAATGTTCAGGAACTGATGAATACCATCATGCGTCTGAAGCCTTCATCAGCAAAAGGAACGTATGTGCAAACGGTCTATATCTCCAGTACGATGAGCCCGGGCGTTCAAATTGACAAAACCAGTATTCAGGGTTTGTAATCGCAAATCTTGTAATGTTAAACTATTAGATGACGTTTTAATCCGTCGAGCTATAACATGACACGCGAAGAAAAAGCGGTTATCATTCAAGAATTAACCGAAAAATTTCAACAAAAGCCCTTCTTCTATATCATGGATGCCTCTGGCATGACCGTGGCGGAAGTAAACGCTTTTCGTCGTTTGTGTTTTTCTAAAGGTATTGAATATCGTGTTGTAAAAAATACGCTGATCAAGAAGGCTTTGGAAAATATCGAAGGAGATTACACTCCTTTCAACGACGCCGTACTGACTGGTTTTTCGGGCGTTCTTTTCTCTGACGAGTCGGGCAAAGCTCCAGCCGTCATGATTAAAGAATACCGCAAAAAGTCCGGTAAGGAAAAGCCCCTTTTCAAAGGCGCTTCCGTCGACTCAAGTCTGTTTATTGGAGAAAGCAATCTGGAAACTCTATTCACGCTTAAATCCAAAAACGAACTTATTGGCGAAATCATCGGATTGTTGCAATCACCAGCCAAAAATGTGGTTTCTGCTCTTCAGAGTGGCGGCAACAAGCTGGCAGGTATTGTAAAAACTCTTCAGGAAAGAGGCGAATAAGGTACACAGGAGACGCATACAAATAGTATCTCTCCAAAGGCAAAACCTGCCTGTTGTGAATTGCACAGTAGTTCACAGTTTAATTTTCTAATCATTAAATTATTCACTATTAATCTTATAAAACAATGGCAGATTTAAAAGCATTTGCTGAACAGTTGGTTAACTTGACTGTTAAAGAAGTAAACGAATTAGCTCAGATTCTGAAAGATGAGTATGGTATCGAGCCTGCTGCTGCTGCTGTAGCGGTTGCTGCTCCTGCTGCTGGTGACGCTGCTCCTGCTGCTGCTGAGAAAACATCTTTCGATGTGATTCTGAAGGCTGGTGGCGCTAACAAACTGCAAGTAGTGAAACTGGTAAAAGATCTGACAGGCCTTGGCTTGAAAGAAGCAAAAGAACTGGTTGATACTGCTCCAAAACCAGTGAAAGAAGGTATTGCTAAAGACGAGGCAGATGCTTTAGTGAAACAATTACAAGAAGCCGGTGCTGAAGTAGAATTAAAATAATCTCTTTACATATCGGTCTGTAGGACAAAGACCTGCCTTTACAAGTCAGGTCTTTTCCTGTTTCTATTATATTATATACGCCTGATTTTAATTTTCATAAGTTACACAGGCAGGTTTTGGGTATAGGTCAGATACTATTTTCTCTCAGGAATATTTACTTTTTTGCAAACATTTCGGATTTGGGAACAATTTTTGCTAAGTAGCCGTTCTATTAGTCGTACCCTCCTGTATTATCTCCTAACTTAAACATACAAGGCCTTGACTACCAATCGTTTGAACAATCGTATCAGTTTTGCCTCTACGCGGCAGTTGGTAGATTATCCGGATTTTCTGGAAATCCAATTGCAGTCGTTTGTAGACTTTTTTCAGATCGAGACCGCACCTGATAAAAGAGCTCAAGAGGGACTTTACAAGGTATTTATGGAGAATTTCCCGATTTCAGATTCACGGGAAAATTTCAAACTTGAATTTATTGATTATACCATTGATCCGCCGAAATACTCGGTAGATGAATGTATTGACCGTGGGCTTACCTATTCGGTACCCTTGAAAGCAAAGCTGCGCCTTTCATGCAGCGACCCTGACAACGAAGATTTCGAGACCATTGAGCAGGAAGTGTTCCTGGGCAATGTTCCCTATATGACTGAGCGGGGGTCGTTTGTAATCAATGGTGCGGAGCGGGTTATTGTATCGCAATTGCACCGTTCACCGGGTGTGTTTTTCTCAATGAGCAAGCATACCAACGGTACCAAATTATATTCTGCACGGATTATTCCGTTCAAAGGTTCATGGATTGAGTTTTCAACTGACGTGAACAACGTCATGTATGCCTACATTGACCGGAAGAAGAAGTTTCCGGTAACGACACTGCTGCGTGCCATTGGCTTTGGATCGGATAAGGAAATACTGGATTTGTTTGGCTTGTCTGAAGAACTGCCAGTGAACAAAGCTAACTTAAAGAAGATGGTTGGCCGGAAGTTGGCGGCAAGGGTATTGCGCACCTGGACAGAAGATTTCGTAGACGAAGATACAGGTGAGGTCGTATCCATTGACCGGAACGAGGTATTACTGGAACGCGACCACGTAATTAAAGAAGAGGACACAAATATAATACTGGATTCGGAATCGAAAGTAGTAATCGTGCATCGGGAAGATGTAAACGTTGCGGATTACAGTATTATTTACAATACATTACAGAAAGATAACTCAAACTCTGAGAAAGAGGCTGTTGAGCAGATTTATCGCCAGCTCCGGAATACCGAAGCCCCTGACGAACAAACGGCTCGCGAAGTTATCCATAGTTTGTTCTTCAGTGACAAGCGTTACGATTTGGGTGAAGTGGGTCGTTACAGAATAAACAAAAAATTAGGTCTGGAAATCAGCTCGGAAGTACGGGTGTTGACAACCGAAGACATTGTTTCGATTGTAAAATACCTGATTGGTCTGATCAACTCCAAAGCACTGGTTGATGACATTGATCACTTGAGCAATCGTCGGGTGCGTACCGTGGGTGAGCAGCTATACGCACAGTTTGGCGTAGGTTTGGCTCGTATGGCCCGTACCATCAAAGAACGTATGAACGTACGTGACAACGAAGACTTCAAGCCTGTGGATCTGATTAATGCCCGGACTTTGTCTTCAGTAATCAACTCGTTCTTCGGTACAAACCAGTTGTCGCAGTTCATGGACCAGACAAACCCATTGTCTGAGATTACGCACAAGCGTCGTATGTCGGCACTGGGACCTGGTGGTCTTTCCCGCGAACGGGCTGGCTTCGAGGTTCGTGACGTTCACTATACGCACTATGGCCGTCTGTGTACCATTGAAACACCGGAAGGGCCGAATATCGGTCTGATCTCATCCCTTTGCGTTCATGCCAAAATCAACAGCATGGGCTTTATTGAAACTCCATATCTGGAAGTTGACAATGGCAAAGTGAAAGTAGAAAAAGATCCAATTTACCTGACCGCAGAGGAAGAAGATACGCACTACATTGCGCAAGCTCGTGTAGATGTGGATGAAAAAGGTAATTTTCAGACAGACAAAGTAAAAACACGTTACGAAGGCGATTTCCCGGTTGTTGAACCTGAGAAAATTACCTATATGGACGTGGCGACAAACCAGATCGTTTCGGTAGCAGCTTCCCTGATTCCATTCCTGGAACATGACGATGCCAACCGTGCGTTGATGGGATCAAACATGCAACGTCAGGCTGTGCCATTGCTGCGTCCGGAGGCTCCGATCGTTGGTACTGGTCTGGAAGGCCGGGTAGCTCGCGATTCTCGGGCATTAGTAGTAGCTGAAGCAAACGGTATCATCGAATTTGTTGATTCGACCAAGATTGTCGTTCGCTACGACTTGACGGATAACCAGCGTTTGGTAAGTTTTGACGAAGAACTGAAAACGTACGATCTGATCAAATTCCGTCGTACCAACCAGGATACCTGCATCAACCTGAAGCCAATTGTTTTCAAAAGCCAGAAGGTTATCAAAGGCGATATTCTGTGCGAAGGATATGCTACCCAGAAAGGCGAACTGGCTCTGGGCCGTAACCTGATGGTGGCATTCATGCCTTGGCAAGGATACAACTTTGAGGATGCCATTGTAATTTCTGAGAAGGTTGTACGCGAAGATATCTTTACTTCCCTGCACATCGAAGAATTCGAACTGGAAGTTCGGGATACCAAGCGTGGCGAAGAAGAGTTGACTTCCGAGATTCCAAATGTAAGTGAGGAATCAGTGAAGAATCTGGACGAAAACGGTATCATCCGCGTGGGTTCTGAAGTACGCGAAGGCGATATCCTGATCGGTAAGATTACTCCGAAAGGCGAATCCGATCCGACTCCGGAAGAAAAACTGCTGCGTGCTATCTTCGGCGACAAAGCCGGCGATGTGAAAGATGCTTCAATGAAGGCACCACCTTCGTTGAAAGGAGTTGTTATTGACACCAAGCTTTTCTCTCGTCCGAAGAAAGACAAGGATGGCCGTGAGAAGATGAAGAGCGAGGTGAAAACCCTGATGAAAAAATACAGCCGCGACCTAAATGTTGTAAAAGACACAATGGTTGAGAAAATTGTCCAGTTGCTGGATGGCAAAACCAGCCAGGGTGTAAAGCACAAGTTTGGTGACGAGGTAATGTCAAAAGGAGTAAAATTCTCGCGTAAGAATATCGTGGAAAACCTTTTCCCTGACAAAAACATCTACCGTGACGAAAGCTCATACAATGTTCCGGAAGAGGTAAACCTGTTGTCTGATCTGAACCTGGAAAACTGGACCAACGACGGGGAAACGAATTCGTTGCTGGAAGTGTTGGTAAAAAACTACAATAAGAAACGGAATGAAATCTCGGCTCGTTTCAAACGTGAGCGATTTACGTTAGAAGTGGGGGATGAACTTCCGGCAGGTATTGTACAGTTGGCTAAAGTATACGTTGCCAAGAAACGCAAACTGAAAGTAGGGGATAAGATGGCCGGTCGTCACGGTAACAAAGGGGTTGTTGCCCGGATTGTACGTGAAGAGGACATGCCGTTCCTGGCCGATGGTACTGCGGTAGATATTGTGCTGAACCCGTTGGGTGTACCTTCGCGGATGAACCTGGGTCAGATTTACGAAACCGTATTGGGTTGGGCTGGACGGAAATTAGGAAAAACCTATGCTACGCCAATTTTTGATGGTGCTACTGAAGAAGAAGTGCTGAACGAATTGAAAGAAGCCGGTCTTCCGGATTTCGGCCGCACGTATCTGCACGATGGTCTGACAGGGCAGCAATTTGACCAACCGGTAACCGTAGGTATCATCTACATGCTGAAACTGGGTCACTTGGTTGACGATAAGATGCACGCCCGTTCCATCGGACCTTACTCATTGATTACGCAGCAGCCATTGGGTGGCAAAGCCCAGTTTGGTGGCCAGCGTTTCGGTGAGATGGAGGTTTGGGCACTGGAAGCCTTTGGTGCATCCAATATCCTGCAAGAAATCCTGACTGTGAAGTCGGATGACGTGGTGGGCCGTGCCAAAGCTTACGAAGCTATAGTCAAAGGTGAAAACATGCCGAAGCCAAATATTCCGGAATCATTCAACGTATTGGTTCACGAGTTGCGCGGTCTGGCATTGGAAATCACATTGGAATAATTTTCTTACGCTGAGGCCTGCGTTGCAAGTTGCAACGTCAGGTTTCAGCGTCACAATTGATCCAAAATAGTATTACAGAAAAGGAAAAAACTGGCACTAATCAAAATAGTATCCCTGCAAACGTAAAAAACCCCCTGGGTAAAACATTTGGATACAAACACAGAGGTTTTTGATTTTTCAACCCTACTATTTTTGGAATATACTTACGCATTGTTGCCCATACTTATATTCCTAACATATGGCTTTTAGAAAAAATAAAAAAATCAACGCAGACTTCTCGAAGGTCACGATTAGTCTTGCTTCTCCGCAGTCTATCCTGGATAGTTCGTATGGAGAAGTGACGCAGCCTGAAACCATCAATTACCGGACTTACAAGCCGGAGATGGGCGGGCTCTTCTGCGAACGGATTTTCGGACCGGTAAAAGATTGGGAATGCCACTGCGGGAAATATAAAAGAATTCGTTACAAGGGTATTATCTGTGACCGTTGCGGTGTTGAAGTGACAGAAAAGAAAGTACGTCGCGAACGCATGGGACACATCGAACTGGTAGTGCCGGTAGCTCACATCTGGTACTTCCGTTCATTGCCTAACAAAATCGGTTATTTGCTTGGCTTGCCAACCAAAAAACTGGATCAGATCATTTATTATGAGAGATATGTCGTTATTCAGCCGGGTGTCAAAGACGAAGAAGGTGTAAAACCACTGGATTTCCTGACTGAAGATGAATATCTGGACATTCTGGACAAGCTTCCACGCGAAAACCAACTGCTGCCGGATGAAGATCCGCAAAAGTTTATCGCCAAGATGGGAGCTGACGCGCTGGAAATGCTGCTGTCACGCACCAGACTAGACGAATTGTCGTACGAATTGCGTCACGTAGCCTCAACAGACACTTCTCAGCAACGGAAAGCGGAAGCATTGAAGCGTCTGAAAGTAGTAGAAGCCTTCCGTGATGCCAATACACGCATTGAAAACCGTCCCGAGTGGATGGTGATCCGGATGGTTCCGGTAATTCCTCCGGAACTTCGCCCACTAGTTCCCTTGGACGGTGGCCGTTTTGCAACTTCCGACTTGAATGATTTGTATCGCCGGGTAATCATCCGGAACAACCGTCTGAAGCGTCTGATCGAAATCAAGGCGCCGGAAGTTATTCTCCGGAACGAGAAGCGAATGTTACAGGAAGCAGTTGATTCCTTGTTTGATAACTCGCGGAAAGTAAACGCAGTACGTTCGGAAGGCAACCGTGCCCTGAAATCACTTTCGGACATGCTGAAAGGTAAGCAAGGTCGTTTCCGTCAGAACTTGCTGGGTAAACGGGTCGACTACTCTGGTCGTTCGGTTATCGTGGTAGGTCCTGAACTGAAGCTACACGAATGCGGTCTGCCAAAAGACATGGCCGCTGAGTTGTTCAAGCCGTTCATCATCCGGAAGTTGATTGAACGAGGCATTGTGAAAACCGTAAAATCGGCCAAGAAAATTGTAGATAGAAAAGACCCGGTAGTTTGGGATATTCTGGAAAACGTATTGAAAGGTCACCCTGTGTTACTGAACCGGGCTCCAACCTTGCACCGTTTGGGTATCCAGGCATTCCAGCCCAAACTGATTGAAGGAAAAGCGATTCAGCTGCATCCATTGGTTACCACAGCCTTCAACGCCGACTTTGACGGTGACCAGATGGCGGTGCACGTTCCGCTGGGGCAAGAGGCTATTCTGGAAGCATCTCTGTTGATGCTTGCGTCGCATAACATCCTGAACCCTGCCAACGGAGCACCGATTACGGTACCTTCCCAGGACATGGTATTGGGCTTGTATTATGTGACCAAAGGACGCAAGAGTACTCCTGAATATCCGATCATTGGTGAAGGCGGTATTTTCTACGCGGCTGAAGAAGTGATTATTGCCATCAACGAAGGTCGTTTATCCAAGCACGCCAATATCAAAATCCGGACGAAAGTGCGGAATGAAAATGGCGAGTTGGAAACAAAAATTATAGATACTGTTGCCGGTCGGGTGTTGTTTAACCAGGCAGTTCCAGAGGAAGTAGGATACATCAACGAGTTGTTGAGTAAGAAAAAGCTTCAGCAAATCATTGGTCATGTGTTCAAGACTGTAGGTGTATCCCGCACTGCAAAATTCCTGGATGACATCAAAGAATTAGGTTTCCAGATGGCATTCCGGGGCGGATTATCCATCGGTTTGAATGACGTACAGGTTCCGGAAGCCAAAGCCAAACTGATAGATGCGGCGGTTGTCGATGTGGACAACGTCTGGAACAACTACCTGATGGGTCTGATTACGGACAACGAACGGTATAACCAGGTAATCGATATCTGGACGCGTGTAAACACGCAAATTACGGAGACGCTGATGAAGCAACTCGAAGGCGACCAGCAAGGCTTCAACTCTATCTTCATGATGATGCACTCCGGAGCCCGTGGTTCCCGTGAGCAAATTCGTCAGTTGGGTGGTATGCGGGGTCTGATGGCCAAACCTCAGAAAAACCTGCAAGGCTCGGTAGGTGAGATTATTGAAAACCCGATCATTTCCAACTTCAAAGAAGGTCTGGACGTATTGGAATACTTTATCTCTACCCACGGTGCACGGAAAGGTCTGGCGGATACAGCGTTGAAAACGGCCGATGCCGGTTACCTGACCCGTCGTCTGGTAGACGTAGCACAGGACGTTATCATCAACGAAAGCGATTGCGGTACACTGCGCGGAATTGTTGTAACAGCGCTGAAAGACAACGAAGACATTGTCGAACCGTTATCTGAGCGTATCCTGGGTCGTGTGACAGTGCACGATGTATTCGATCCGATCACAAACGAACTTATCGTTGCATCAGGTGAGCAGGTAACAGAAGAAATCGCCGCCCGCATTGACCAAACCAGCGTTGAAGCGGTGGAAATCCGTTCGGTATTGACGTGCGAAACCCGTCAAGGGGTGTGTGCGAAATGCTACGGACGTAACCTGGCTTCCGGCCGAATGGTCGAAAGAGGTGAGTCTGTGGGTGTTATCGCTGCACAGTCCATTGGTGAGCCGGGTACACAGCTTACACTTCGTACCTTCCACGTGGGTGGTGTGGCTTCCAACATTTCTTCTGATGCCAATATCAAAGCCAAATTTGATGGGGTCATCCAGTTTGAAGAATTGCGTACGATTACCACATTAAACAACGAAGGTGAGAAAGTAAACGTAGTGATGGGTCGTTCGGGTGAGATCAAAATCATGCAGGAAGGAACCGACAAAGTATTGATCAGCAACCACGTGCCTTACGGTGCATTCCTGAAAGTGAATGACGGTGAGAAGGTAAAACGCGGCGACGAACTCTGCTTCTGGGATCCATACAACGCAGTTATCTTGTCTGAACTGGACGGTACGGTTCAATTCGAGTCGATTGAAGACGGAATTACCTTCCGCGAAGAGTCTGACGAACAGACTGGTTTCCGTGAGAAAGTAATCATCGATACCAAAGACAAAACCAAGAACCCGGCCGTTGGCGTTTATACGAAAGACAAAGAAGGAAAAGCATATAACATGCCGGTAGGAGCTCACTTGGCCGTGGAAAACGGAGCAACGGTGCGTGCCGGCCAAGTGTTGGCCAAGATTCCTCGTGCCATTGGCAAAACCCGCGACATCACGGGTGGTCTGCCTCGGGTAACTGAACTTTTCGAAGCTCGTAACCCGTCAAACCCTGCGGTGGTAAGTGAAATCGACGGTGTGGTAACGTATGGTGGTATCAAGCGTGGTAACCGCGAGATTTTCATCGAATCACGCGATGGTGTGCGCAAGCGTTACATGGTGCCATTGTCCAAGCACATCCTGGTACAGGACAATGACTTTATCCGTGCAGGTGCGCCACTTTCGGACGGTGCCATTACACCTTCGGATATCCTGGCCATCAAAGGACCGACTGCCGTACAGGAATATTTGGTAAATGAGATTCAGGAAGTATACCGCTTGCAAGGTGTGAAGATCAACGATAAACACATCGAGTGTATCGTACGCCAGATGATGCAGAAAGTTGAAATCATTGAAGCTGGAGATACCAACTTCCTGCCAGGCCAGTATGTGGACCGTTTCGAATTCCGTGAGGCTAATGATAATATCATGGATATGAAAGTGGTTACCGATGCTGGTGATTCGGAAACCCTGAAACCAGGTCAGATTATCTCGGCTCGTCGTCTGCGTGACGAAAACTCGAGCCTGAAACGTCGCGATCTGCGTATTGCGGAGGTTCGGGACGCGGAAGCTGCGGTTTCTCAGCCGACACTGCAAGGGATTACGCAGGCATCGTTGGGTACCGAAAGCTTTATCTCGGCTGCTTCCTTCCAGGAAACGACCAAGGTACTCAGCGAAGCTGCGGTACGAGGAAAGGCCGATCAACTGATAGGTTTGAAAGAAAACGTAATCGTAGGTCACCTGATTCCGGCCGGTACTGGTATGCGCCGCTACCAGAGCCTGATCGTCGGCTCGCAGGAAGAACTGGATACGATGACATCTGCCAAAGATCGTCAGACTACCACCCGTCGCCGCGAATTGCAGGACTAATGCGTTAACAAGCCGCTTGGCGGTTTTGGGATAAATTTGTAAGAGTTACGTGGCTATGTCCGTAACTCTTACTTTTTTAACAGGGCGAGGTTTTGCCAGTTAAAAAGACACTATTTTCTAAACCTTCCTCAGGGAAGGGAGTTTTACTTGTAATCTGTATCAACCATGGCTGAAAACAATAATCCGGAAGAGGAAAACCAACTGAATATTGAACTGTCGGAAGAAATGGCCGAGGGGGTGTATTCAAACCTGGTCATGATTGCACATTCCAACAGTGAGTTTGTGCTTGATTTCATTCGAATCATGCCTGGTGTGCCCAAAGCCAAAGTCAAGTCACGTATCATCATCACTCCCGAGCATGCCAAACGCCTGCTCATTGCACTAAAAGATAACATTCGCAAATACGAAGACGCGTTTGGCACCATCCGCCAGACAGAAGAAGGATTTACACTTCCCATGACTTTTGGAGGAAAGATGGGAGAGGCATAAGAATTTCATAGGTGTAGCCAGCCTTTGCCGCTGAAAATAAGACGCAGGGTTTGGGTAATGAAAGCCTATTATTTTGATCGACCTCCAACAAAAATGCCCTCATGTTGAGGGCATTTTTGTTGGAGGTCTCCATTTGTATGTATCGAGAGGAATGTCGCTTCCATGAACCGCTGGGTTAGGTCGCGATAAACATGCTGGCAATGCCCAACACCTGATCTTTGGTAAGAGGCTCGTCAAATGCCTGGCTTACAATGGCTGCCGAATAGTTCAATGTAGTAACATCCACACCTCCCTGGGTTGTGTTCTCTTCGCCGGCATAAATGGCGGCGGGCAATCCGCTCGCATTGTTTCCGTTCACCCAGCCTTGCTGTGCTCGTAACCGACGAACCACCGCGGCATGACGCGCTTCCACCGAATGGATCTGCAGGGCGGCTGTCAGTACATCGTTGTTGTCAATCAGGTTACCGGCTTGGCCCTTGTAGGCCCGAACCCCAGTGTCTTCAAATGCCTGTGACAAGGCCAGAAACGTCGTGTAGTTGGTAAATACGTCCCCAAATGCTCCCTTTGCTGTGAAATCAAACGTTGGTTTGGATACAGGTGTAGCATTCAGGCTGCCCAGTGCTGTTTTCAGGAAAGCAACATGAGCCGCTTCGTGTTTACTGATCTGTTGGAAAATTGCTTTGCGATCAGCCGGAATCAGGTTTGCTGCGGCTAATCCTTTGGCATAAAATTCGTCTTCCAGATACTCCAGTGTCAGTGCATAATTGAGCACATCGGCAATGCCGCTGGTTGTTTGGCCGTAGGCCTTTTTGAACATGCCGCCCAGTAAAAAAGGAACCGAAGCTGCGGCAATTTTCGTACCCAGTTTGCCCGCGTTTTTGAACATGGAGCGGCGTGAGTCCAGTCGGTCGTATACTTCCGGATCGACGTTCTCAATGGTATGAATAAGCTTGAATAAGTTCATAGTAACAGGCTGGTTAAGAGGTTGGTAAATTAGAGAAATTGATTGTCGTCTTGACATACGGCTTGGCTGCTGTCAGCACCTCATTTGGCATTTTGGCAGCATCCAGCCCATTGGACGCCATCACAATATCATCACCAGCGAAGTCAGCCGAGAACGGCATCAGCAAATCACGGATTACGGCGGCATGGCGCGCCTCCACCGACACGATTTTACCCGCCAGCAACAAATAATCGGGACTGGTAATCAGCTTGCCCGCACCGTTGTAGGCAGAAACGCCCAGGTCTTCGAATACTTTGGCTGCACCCAACACACTGGCGCGGTCGCCAAAATTGATGGAGCTGAAATCGACTTCAAGTCCGCCAATGGCTTTGTCCGCCAGTGCAGCTTTGAAAAAATCGCGGTGCGCCAATTCGTGGTCGCGAATTTCTGTCAGGATTTGTTTTTCCGCATCTGTGATGCCACTGTACGGTGTGGAGATTACCTGTGAATAAAACGCGGCCTCCAGTTGCTCCAATGCATACGCATAGTTAAGGATACCGATGTCTCCACTTCCCAAGTCTACCCCTTGCATGGTTACAGGCGCATTGTCATCGTCTTTGCAACCGCTGATGGTAAAGGCAGTTACCAAGGCAGAAGCCCCCAAATACTTTAAAAAAGCTCCTCTGCGCATGGGCGTCAGCAGTTGACCTGCCGCATCGCGAGACTTAGCTTCCGTACCGATTTCCTTCAGGTCAGGAATGATGATTTTGGACATAGCTCTATCTGAATTTAAGTGAAAAATAGTTTTATCGTTTTGGCAGCCTGCCCAAACGCTATGGCACACCTACGATTTCCTTCGTGGAGTGGATTTTAAATTGGTTTTGGTTTTCCTCAATTTGCTTCTAATTTTATTGTTAACTAATTGATTTTTAGTGTTTTGTATTGAAAATATTTTTTATGAACAGAAGTAGTGTTCCGCAAATAAGTGTTTTGTCTGAAACTGGCAGCTAGCAAAACGCGTATTTGCGGAACCGTTACTTCCGGGATTGGCGTATTGCGAAGTATGGTTACTTGTCGTATCTTTTGCCATTAAAATTTCCCATCGGTACTTTCCGCTTATGTCGTTTCCTTTGCTCAACTGCCCTTCGTGTGGGGCAATGCTGGAACTGAAATACCGCCATTCCAAAATGGTGGTATGTGCCTATTGCGGACAAACGAGCTACCTCAATGCCAACACCCTGAGTGCGGTAGGTACGCCTATCCTGCTAGCCGATTACGGCTCTGTTTTAGCGGTGGGCAAGCGAGGCAAAATCAAAGGCAAAGCGTTTGAGGTGGTGGGGCGGTTGCGTTTTGACTATGAGGATGGTTTCTGGGACGAATGGCTTGTATTGATAGAAGGAGAGTGGGACACCGAAAGCTGGCTTCAGGAAGATGAAGGGGAATTTACGCTTTTTCGTAAGCAGAGTCTGGCGCAGTCGGCTACTTACCGGGATTTCCAGGTGGGAACAACCACGACGCTGGCAGATCAGACCGTTTTCATCACGGAAAAGAACAACGCTGTCATCAATGGCGGTGAAGGCGAATTGCCGTTTCAGGTGATACAAGGTGAAAAAGCTGATTTCGTGGATGGAATCATCATAGGTAAGAAGTTGATATTCAGCTTGGAATACATGCCTGACGAAATCATGTTTAACATAGGAGAGCCGGTAGCCATCAGTGATTTTCAGTTCAGTGGATAATGTTTCCATTCGCCAGGGCGATTCATTTATCAGAATCTGCTTGCATCAGGTATTCCAACAAAATAGTATCTTTCAAAATCATAAAACCCTTCATTCAGAAGTAATTATCCACTGATGGCAGCGATTCAACCCCAGACGTATTTTCAATCCATCCGGCAGTTTCGGTGTGCAAACTGCGGCGGTGAAATTACGCTGATCAATGCCCGAACGCGTTATGTGGGTTGCCAGTATTGTGGCGCGGTTGCCGATGCCCGTTCCGAAGCGCATCAGGTTATCACTAAACTCAACGAGCCATCCAAATTTCCGCCACGGTCGTTTATCCGGTTAGGCATGACGGCAGTTTTCAACGGCATCAGGCATCAGGTGCTGGGGCGAACCTGTTGGAAATCAGTTTACAAAGAATACTGGAAAGACGAAGACGGCAGCGGTTACTCCGACGAGACGTGGACTTACGACGAATGGATACTGATGAGTGAGCATCGCACTTATTTCTATCTGATTGAAGATGGCGAGGGGTATGCCATTTCTACTTCCATCATCCCGTCCAATCCCAACTTGCCTGACAATACCAAATTGCGCAATTTTTCTTCGGGCGCATCGATGCAAGTGCAGGAATACGGTCATTCGGAAGTTGCCTATTTTGAGGGCGAATCTACCTACCAGCTTCATGCCGGAGATAAAATCCAGTTTGCCGAGTATCGTTCGGGTGGCCAATCGTATATCGTGGAAACACGCCTGGATACCCGGGGGCTGCGCAAAGAGATAGAATTTTTTGAAGAGTACAAGATCAGCCGCAATCAGTTGCTGGATGCATTTGCCGGTAATCCTGAAATTGGCAAAGTCGTGCAGGAACGGGAACAGCGGCGCGCAGGTAATAAGTTCTGGTTGAAGGTTTTTGGATTTTCAGGGATACTATTCTTGTTGTTGGTGCTGTATTCGCTGAGTTCAGGGAAGCAGGTGTTTTCGCAGCAGTTTACAGTGCCACGCGCTTTGGATTCTACCAAGATCAACGATACGCCTGAACTGCTCACGATGATTCGTCCGTTTGAGATACAACCCGGTGTAGTACGGTTGGTATTGTCGGCAACGCTGCCCGACAACAGCGATGCCTGGGTGGGCCTGGAACTTCGTGATGCACAGGGACAAGTGATAAATGTGTTTGAAGACGAGTTTTTTCACGAGTCTGGGACCGAATACTGGCAGGAAGACGGCGAAAGCGGCTGGGAAAACTGGGAAGAATCGGAAAAGGAGAAAGAAGCGTATTACCGGGTCGACGAACCGGCGGCTTATTCGGGCAAAGCCTATATGATCCCTAACGCCAAGGGTGATGTACAGGTACGGTTTTCGGTGTACCAGGAGAGCGTGCTGAGTCGTTATTTCTTGCTGGCTGCCATCTTTTGCGGACTGGCTTTTGTGATCACCGTTATTGTGGGTATAAAAGACTGGCGTTCCGTATAATTGGTTTTGCGGTTTTAAAACATATTATTTTAACCATTGTAGTACCATGCAAACATTTACCCGAATGCTGATCCTGAGTGGTTTAGGCCTACTGCTGGTGGTTACCTACCTGGCTTCGGCCAATGGGTACGGGCTGTCAAGGCTCGCCGACCCACGCATTCAGGAAGAAGCCCGCAACGACAATGGCAGCCTGCGGTATTTTCATGGCCGCAGCATCCGGGGTGGGGGACCCCGGTATGGGAAGTAATCATTACCCAGACCAGACGATGATCAACCAGGCTACCGTTTATCGGAAATATCCATCCAGAGAACATGCACAAGGCTTGCTTGAGTTGCTGGAGGAAAATCAGATCGAGTATGCTGTCGAAACGACTGCCCCCACTTTTGATGCTACCTTTGCCCAGAATCAACGTAGTGAGGAGGTTGTGATTAAACTAAGAGCCTCTGACTTCCGGAAAGCCGACGCGTTGCAGGAGCAACTGGCGGCCAGTGCCTTTGAGAATCTTGAAAAAGAGTACTATTTGCTTAGCTTTACCGATCAGGAGTTGATGGATGTCGTGGTTAAGCCTTACGAATGGAGTGCGTTTGATCATCAATTGGCACAGAAACTGTTGAAAGAAAGAGGCAAAGAGGTGAATGTGGAGATTGTACAGGCGATCAAAGAGAACAATCTGGAAGAATTAACCCGGGCAGAAGCGGCCCCGACAGCCTGGATCTGGGCAGGCTACATACTTTCATTGATGGGTGGGCTGCTTGGCTTTTTTATTGGCTGGCATTTGCTGAGCCATAGCCGCATACTGCCCAATGGACAAAAGGTAAAAGCGTATGATGTTTCTACGCAGAGACACGGCGAACGGATCATGGTTATTGGTGTCATTTTCATCATTGCTTGGCTTTTTATCAAACTTGGTTTGCAACTATTTACCTAAACAAACTTTCGGATATGCTCAACTGGATACATGCCCTGATGTTTCAGATTCCGGCCCTGGAAAAGGGAATTATCGGAACGATTGTCTATACTGTGCTGGGACTGATCATGTGTGTGATCGGTTTTAAAGTGGTAGACTGGCTGATTCCCGGCCATCTGGCACGGCAGATCGCCGAAGAGAAAAACCTGGCGGCGGGCATTGTGGCCGCTGCGCTTATTCTGGGAATCTGCATCATCATTGCTGCTGCCATTGTCGGGTAGATCAAATGAAACATTAGTTCGTCGAAGCTAATCATGGTTCCGGCAAATCATATCCCTGCCTGCTCTCCTTCCGGCGGATGGATCGGCAGACAGGTTTTCAAACGCTAAAACACCCTGTTGCACTTTTCATGACCGAAACGGAAAGCGAAGAAATTGAGAATACAAAAGGATTGCCGGTGTTGCTGGTTTCGGTCTTTATCATTGCTACCTGCGGTATTTTGTACGAACTGCTGGTAAGCAGTATTTCCACGTATTTTCTGGGTAGCAGCATCCTCCAGTTTTCGCTGACCATTGGCTTTTTTATGTCGTTCATGGGCGTGGGGTCGTATTTCTCCAAATACATCCATACCCGACTCCTCGATCACTTCGTTACCATCGAGATCCTGCTGGGCCTGTTGGGCGGTTTTTCGGCCTTCGTTTTATACTTTTCCTATTCGCTTACCGAAAACTACCATCTGGTTGCCTTTTCTGTGATCAGTGTGTTGGGTACGCTGATCGGCCTTGAAATTCCGTTGGTCACTCGCATTGTGCGGAGCTACGCCAGCCTGAAAGACACAGTGGCTCAGGTATTATCATTCGACTACATCGGGGCGTTGCTGGCGTCGGTGATTTTTCCGTTGCTGTTGCTGCCCTATCTGGGCACCATGCGTACGTCTTTTCTGGTTGGAATTCTTAACCTGAGCGTGGCGGCGTTCAATAGCCAGGTCTTTCTCAAGCAACTGACCCGGGGGCTGTGGCAACGCAACGTATCGGTGGCACTGGTACTGGTGTTGGCAGGTGGGTTTCTGTACTCGTTCCGGATCGTCAGTTTTTTTGAGCAGTTTGTCTATCAGGACGAAATCCTGCTCACCCGGCAGTCGGCCTATCAGCGGATCGTGCTGACCAAATGGCACCAGGATTACCGGCTCTACCTCAACGGGCATTTGCAGTTTTCGAGTGCCGACGAATACCGCTACCATGAACCGCTGGTACACGTGCCCATGGCGCTGGCGCGCAATCACGAAAAAGTGCTGGTGCTGGGCGGCGGCGACGGACTGGCTGTGCGGGAATTGCTCACGTATTCCGATGTGAACCGGATTGACCTGGTGGATCTGGACCCGGTAATGACCAACCTAGGCAAGCAGCATCCGCTTTTCCGGCAGCTGAACAAGAATTCGATGATGCATCCGAAGGTGCGAATTTTTAACCAGGATGCGTTTAAATTCATTGAAAAGGCGACAGAAATCTATTCGGTGGTTATCATTGACCTGCCCGACCCCAGCGATACCGGCCTGGGAAAATTGTATTCGCGGGAGTTTTACCAGATTCTGAAAAAGCGCCTTGCCGTGGATGGAATTATCGTTACCCAGGCTACATCTCCTTACTTTGCGCCGCAGGCCTTCTGGTGCATTGCGCATACCTTGCACGATGTGTTTCCGCAAACCAAACCATATACGGCCTATGTGCCGTCCTTCGGGCAGTGGGGTTTTGTGATGGCCAGCCATGAACAAAATGCATACATGGGTGAAAATAGTATCCCTCGGATTCAGAAAACCCTGGCATTGCGACCGATGCGGTTTTTGAAGCCATCCGTTGTGTCCGGCCTCTTCCTGTTTGACCCCGACATGGCAGAGCAGCCCACGCCTGTCAACACCCTGGATACGCAGGTACTTATGCAGTTTTATGAGAAGAGTTTGCAGAATTGGGAGTAGGCTTATATGGTTTAATAAATCAGAATGATAGCCGCCATACAGGGCTTGTTGATACTACTAGTCAGTTGCACTCTGTTCTGTTTGTAGCTGCTTGATTTGTGCCAACTCTTCTTCCGCTACCACCCAAGTCTTTGACCATCTGTCGTGCCAACCATTGCTGTAGCTTGCATCCGTACAAGATAAAGGCTCAAATGGCACAAGCCTGATCAACGACCGTAAAATAATAGCCCTCAATTCTGGTTTGTTACCATATTCATCTATCACTACTGTTTTTGTTAAAAACTTTCCGGGTGTCTTTTGCCACTTGTTTTCACAGAAAGCATAACAGGCAGGATATAAAAGCAAGAGAACAATATTACTTATCAGGCCGATTGTCAGGTTTAGGCTAATGTTAAAATTTGTCAATTGCATCAGCATTTCAAATACATACTCTACAATGAAAATTACAATTTGAAAAGCAATAAGGTCAATGATGAAATGTCCGAAACGGGGCCCCGGAGCGACGCTTCTGACCAGTCTATATGCAATATACTCTTCTGTATCTTTTTCCCTGTTTCCGTAAGCATCCCGTGTATAGACAGTTCTCCACCGTGTTTCTGTCAGTTCTGTTATCTTTAGCATCATTTGCTTTTATTCAAAAGATTCGATTGCTTTAGTCCAAGTCCTTGCCAGAATTCGGCCGGGTATTTTAAGCCTGTGGGGGCTTTATTGGTAAGTCCATTTACGACATCAAGCCGGTAGCCGGTATCCAGTTTTTCATAACTGACACTTTGAAATATCGCTTTATCCCACTCTCCAAGAAAATCCAATTTGTCAAGACTGGATGGATAATGGCCGTAACGGATCTTGTAAAGTTCAATGTTTGCAATAGCTGTTTTGAAATGCTGGTCTGCAAATTTCGAACTGGCGGCTTCTTGCAATTTATCGAAATTGCAAGAAGAAAGGATTAGAGCAAAGACTCCTGCAACTAGTAGCTGTTTCATTTCATTGTGTTTTGTGCTTACAGAACGGTTGAAAAATGTCAAGCAGTCCTAAGGATAATTTTTGTACAATCAGTCTGAATGTTACCGGATGTATCGAAACAAGGGTTCTGCTGCAATAACCAAAAGGGAATCTCAGACCATCTTAAAGTTATGTGAAGTACGGCGTAAATATCATGGACAGACACAATATTAACAATTCATTATCAATCGCTTCCTTACTCGATATTCTACTTTTCTTGTTTCATATTTGCAATCCATTCGACACACTCTGGTATGACACGGCAGGTTTTATCCTTTTTTATCCTACTATTTTCGCTGGCAGTTGTAGCGCAGGTAAAACCCCTGCCCAACGCCCACGCCCATAATGACTACGAACATGCGCGTCCGCTATGGGATGCGCTGGCGCAAGGCTTTATGAGTGTGGAAGCCGACGTGCATCTGATCAACGGTGAGCTGTACGTGTCACACAATTCACCGAAAGAATTAAAAAGTGCCCTTACATTGAAAGAATTGTACCTGAGGCCGTTACGAGAAATAGTATCCCGAAACGAGGGAAAAGTATACCCCAAAGCTGAAGGTGTTTTTTATCTGATGATTGATTTCAAAACATCGGCTGACGCTACGTACGAAGTGCTGGCGGCGCAGCTGGCGCAGTTTCCCGAGTTGCAGACCAATCCGTATGTCGTAATCTTCATCTCGGGCAACCGACCCGTGGAGACGATCCGCAACGCTTCTTCGCCGGCAGCTCTTCTGGACGGGCGGCCCGAGGATCTTGCCAAAAACATTCCAACGAATCGGATGCCGGTAATCAGTGAGAATTTTAACAAAGTGTGTCGCTGGAACGGGAAGATGCCTGTTCCCGATGCTGAATTTCAAAAGCTGAAAACGTTGGCTACGCAAGTGCACGCCCAGGGCAAAAAGCTACGCCTGTGGGCCACACCCGACCATCCCGACGCCTGGAAAACCCTGCTGGAAGCCGGCGTGGATCTGATCAACACCGACAAGCTGGAAGAGTTACGAAAGTTTCTGGAAAGCAATCCCAACTGAGGAGCCGGGTTTTGCTAGCGGCAGCGGTACTATTTTTTCCGGTTCCGTTTGCGGTTGATTTGCAGATGCAAGTCACTGATTTGCTCGCTGAGGCCGGTTTGGTTCGGCCGGATCTCATACAGCCGGTTGAGGGCCTTGAGAGCTCCCCAGTGGTCGCCAATCACCAGGTAAATGGACGCCATGCCCGACAGCGCACCAAAATGTCGCGGCTCTATCCGTAGAGTTTGCTCAATATCACCAATGGCTCTTTTGAAGTCGCCGCGCAGGTAATACGCCGTGGCCCGTTTGTTCCAGGCTTCGGAATAGGTGCCATTGCGGCGAATCATCCGGGAAAACACACGGATAGCCGAATCGTAGTTTTCGTTTTGCAAAAACCGGCAACCCCGTTTCATCATTGTGTTTGTCTCGTCTGAGCCGCCATCCATCCAGATTTCCCAGATCATGTCTTCTACTGCTTCGGCTTCGGTTTCGTTGTGTGTCTCTTTCAGAATTCCAAAGAGGTTATTCAGTATTTCACCGGAATGAGGTTTATCAAAATACATCATGGCCACCGCTAAAGTTAAAATCGTAACGAAAGGTAAAATTGAGTGTGAACGAGATAAAAAAGTGAGCCTGATGGGAAGCAATAGCAGAATAAATCAGGAGTAACGCAGTTTGGAAAGGTAACAGTTTATAAAGTTAGGAGATAGTGTCAGAAAACAAAGTCTTTTGGTGAAAAAATAGTTGAAAAATTGATTTCTTGTTTCCGTTGCAGAAAACCGGAAGTGTTTGTTCAACGAAAGTTTCATTACTGTTCAACAGCCGGCAGGAGAGAGTTGAAAGACATAAAAGTGATGGTAAAAATTAACCTACCAGCATTTCGCGCAACACAGGAATCGAACGCAACTCACCGAAATTATCGACATGGAGCCGGTAAAATATCAAAACGTATTCCAGCATGCGTCGCCGCTGGCTGTTGGTCAGTGGCACATACTCGTGGATAGGGGCGTGAATCAATTGGTCGAGGGGTTTTTCATCCTCCTTGGCCGAGTCGAGCAGCTGGAATTCTTCGATTTGTGCAAACACTTCCTTCGCTTCCGACGGCGCAAAACCCAGAAACTGAGCAAAGTTTAGCAAAAACTGAATCGGGAAATTCTCGAAATGTTCGGTTTGGCGGTCCAGGTACAAGATGGACTGGTAGAGAAACTCAAACAACGGCGGATTGGTACTTTCCTCTTTCAGGGCTTTGTTGAACACTTCGCTCATAAACAACGCAATCCCGGACTTAACAAAGTTGTAGGGCATATCGGTGAGCGGCTCGCTGCATTTGACTTCCGAAAGGCGCATGATGCTGCCGCTTTCCCGGTGATAAACTACCAGGTCGAGCAGGGTAAGTGGCTGGAAGAGGGCAATCTTGTTCTTTCCTTTGGAAGTGCGTACTCCGTTTTCGATGTACGTTTGAAGGCCAAATTCCTCGGTGTAAATTTTGGTGATGATGGAAGTTTCCCGGAAACGAATATAATTGATGACAATGCCGCGGGTTTTAAAAAGCATACACAGGTAGCAAATCGTAAAAATATACCCCAGCGAAGGGGTTTTTCATTGGATAAAGATACTATTTTTTGGTCAGGTATGGAAGTGGATTTTACAGTTCAATCTGGTACATATAGGTCTGACACTGTGTGTCTGACCGGATGCACGAGGCTCGGATGGATGTTGGATAGATATTGGACAGTGGTTGTGACTACTCAATCACGGCAATTTTGGCGACGTATTTTTCCGAACCGTCATCGCTGGAAGCGAAAATCAGGTACACCCCTGAGCCCACCCGGCGTCCCTGGTAGTCCTGCACCTGCCAGGTAGCCGTGCCGCCATTGGCACGGGTCTGGTACACGAGCCGCCCCGACGCATCGGTCACTTTCACAACGCAGTTGTTTGCCAGGCCCGAGATGCCAACCGTACCGTCAAACTCGGGGCGAACAGGATTGGGAAACACCTTCACCTGGCTATGTTGGGTAGTTGCTTCCGTTGCTGTTCCCCGGTATGAAATCAGTCCGGCATCGGTTGCAAAAAAAACTTCACCCGTTTGGGGCTGTATTTCCAGATCCTGAATGACATCCGAAAGCAACGGCGTATTTTGCGTGGTGAAATGTTCCAGCTGGCGCGTGATATCGGCATCAAACAGCCAGGCCCCGTTGCGGGTGCCAAACCACTTCCGGTTGCCACCATCAATGTGGAGAGTGGTCACTACCTCGTCGCGCAAAACGGGACGGCCGTCGAAGATCGGTGCAATGGCATCAAACGGCTGATTGTCAAACACGGCATACGGATTGAAAAAATAGGCCGCTCCGCGTCCCGTTCCGACCCAGATTTGTCCCAATGCATCCTTTGCCAATGTATAAACCGTATTGTTGGGCAAGCCTCCTTGGCCGGTAACGGTTGTCAGCAAGCGGCCGCGGTTGTTGGCCGGGTCAAACACCCACAGCCCGCCCGATGCCAGCGGCATCCAGAAATAGCCGTAATCGTCCCGCAACAACGAAGTGGGTTGTTTAGCAGTGAAAAGATTAAACGCAAAACTTTGCCATTGGCCTTCTGTAGATCGGGCAAACAGCGAATTTTCACCCGCATCCGTTGTGTAAACCGATGCCCACAGCGTTCCCTCCTCATCCACAACCAAACCTGTGATTTTGGCTGTTTGTGGTGGTGCGTTTGCTTCCGTAAGCCGTTGCCAGTTGCCTTCTGACCTTTTGATTAAAAGGCCATTCCCAAAGGAGGCTACGTACGTTTCCTGGGTAATGGGATTATACGTTGTCGCTAGTACATCGGTGATTGTCGGTATGCGCAGGGAGGTTTCGGTTGTTTGGGAGGTGCTATTTTGCCAGCCGCTATCGGTGAACACACTGAATCCCGAAGCATTTGATTTAGGCGCAAACGTTTGGGTATAGCCGCCGGGAAGGGCCACAATCTCGCTTTCCCAGCGTGCCAGTCGCTGGAACTGGTTGCTTACCGTTCCATTGGGTGCGTAAAGCCTGAAATCGCCAGACGAATTGCTTAGCAAACCGCTCGAAGCATCGGCAATCCAAAGCTTCCCACTAGCATCGTATTCGGCTTCCTGCGGCTGTTGGATCAGCGGATGCGTAATGGTGAGGAAAGGTTTTTGATTTTCCAGCGATACTATTTTTCCGGCATAGCCAATCAGCAACTTGCCTCGCGATTCTTTCAGGAACAACACTTCAGCCGCCGGAAAATCGGTTGCTTTGCTCCACTGCCCGTTGGTTAGTTGGTATAGTTCGTTGGTGGCAAATGCAACATAAAGCGAGCCTGTATGCGTTGCAAGGTAAGTGGCTGCGCCGTTGGGTACATTGGTCGCAATCCGTTGCCAGCTGGCGTAGTCTTGCAGATTAACACCGGCAAGCGGAGCTGTCAACAATCCCGCTTCCGTAGCCAGATAAATTTGATCATTGAGAATGGCAGCTCCGGAAACGGCTAGCAACGTGCCATTGCTACCCAGGTTTTGGTATGTTTCGCGGATTTGCCGCTTTTCCAGGTCAATCACCACCACGCCAAAAGAGTAGGACAAGTAGGCAAGCTTGCTGGCAATCAGAATATGAAAAGGCTTCTTGCTTGTCGAAATTGTACTGGACGAGGCAATAGCCCGGATGGTGAAGAGATTCGTTCCCTGCAACAAATCAATTGTGCCGTTGTCGTACGCAACGACGAGTGTCTGCGTCTGGGCATCATACGCTAGGCGGCTAATGTCCGTTCCGCTGAATCCGTCCAGTCGTGAAAGCGGTATTGCTTGCTCGTATTCGGTATCATATGAAAAGAAGCTTCCCAAAGCACCCGCGTATACTATCTGCTGAGCCAATGCGACCGTCTGTACAGACTGATATGAGGCATGGGTTCGCCAAGCACCAATCGGAATGGGTTGCGCTACCGAAAGCCCGACAAAGACAAGCCAGAAGAAAGGAAACCAGATGCGCATGAAGTGAAATTAGCCAGCCGGGGTTTTTGTGTGCAAAGATACTACTCCTTCGGCGGCTGTACTTTGGATAACGGATTGATTGCCAGAAATATGCTTACCAGTGTTAAAAAAGCACCCATCAGAAACGGAGCTCCCGGAAAATACACCGGAGCTTTATCGCCTGTAAAATAGCCAAACAAATACGTCATCAGCAGCGGGCCGATAATGGAAGTAATGCTGATCAGGCTGTTGAGGCCGCCCTGCAATTCGCCTTGTTCATTGCCTGGCACCTGGCTCGAAATGATGCCCTGTAGCGATGGCCCCGCCAGTCCGCCCAGCGAGTAGGGCACCATAAACGCAAACATCATCCAACCCTTCGTAGCAAAGGCAAAGCAAACAAAGCCGAACACATAAAAGCTCAATCCTATGAAAACCGCGTTGCGGGCACCCAGTTTCGGGATCATCACCCGGTTTAAGCCGCCTTGCACCAGCGCCACCATCAATCCGACAAAACTCAGCGAATAACCCACCCAGTCTTCGGACCATTTGAATTTCTCCATGGTATAATACGTCCAGGTGCTCTGCGCCGCATGACCAGCTATGTAAATGCACACAAACGACGCTACCAGACTGATAATGACCGGATATTTTTGCAACTGCACCAGCGAACCCCACGGATTGGCCCGTTTCCAGTCGAACGGTCGGCGGTTTTCGGGTTTGAGCGATTCGGGAAGAATAAAAAAGCCATAGAGCCAGTTAAGCATCGTAAGTCCGGCAGCGGCAAAAAACGGAACGCGCGGACCGTATTGTCCCAACACGCCACCAATGGCCGGCCCAATGATAAACCCTAGTCCGAAGGCCGCCCCGATGATGCCAAAATTCTGGGCCCGCTTTTCTGGTTCGCTGACATCGGCAATGTAGGCGCCTGCCGTTGTGAAGCTCGCTCCAGTAATGCCGGCGATGATACGCCCGATAAACAGCCAGAAGATAGTCGGAGCGAAGCCAAGAAACAGGTAGTCAATGGCAAAGCCAAACAGCGAAGCCAGCAAAACCGGCCGGCGGCCGTACTGGTCGCTGAGCCCGCCAAGGATGGGCGAGAAAAAAAACTGCATGATGGAGTACGAAAACAGCAGCCAGCCGCCGTACTCCGACGCATCGCTGAGGCTACCGCCTGTCATTTCCTGAATCAGTTTGGGAAGCACCGGAATGATGATTCCAATGCCGATGACGTCGATGAGTAACGTAATGAAGATGAAAACCAGGGCAGCGTTGCGTTTCTCAGCCATACGAAGAAAAGTAAGTGGGCTGCAAGTTACAGGTTTTTGCTTTTGGAAAGATACTATTTTAGATCCGGATTTGCAGGATTGTAGGGGCAAAACCTATGTGTCTTACCGTGTCACTTTTTTGCATGCCCAAAAAAGTAGGCAAAAAAGGGCACTTTGCCCAAAGCTTCCGCCCGCAAGGCCCACGCCAACCTCGCTGGGCAAAGAGGCCAGCGCACCTACACAACCTGCCACGATTGAAGGAAACATAGCTCTATTTGCAACAAGCTTTTTGGCCGCTTCCTGAAAACACCTGTAGAGGACAGGAATCCTACAGGTGTTACCGGATTTTATACCGCAGGGTTAAGCCGCTGTAAAAATTCCGTCCCGGTGCCGGATTGAAAAACCGATTCCCGACAGCATTCAGATCATTGCCCAGGCTGTAACGTTCATCGAAGGCATTGTCAATACCCCCGAAAATGTTGAAGTGAAACCGACGCAAGTCCTTTTTGAAACCCAGGCGGCCGCCCAGTAACTGATAGCCCGAAGCAAACGCCGTATTGGCATCGGTGAGCGGAATGGCATCGGTATAATTAAACGTGGCATTCAGGTAAACGCCGGATTTGCTTTCCAGGTCGAGGCCAGCCACAAAAATATTCGGCGCAATGCCGGTGAGTTGTCTGCCCGAAAGGTCGGTGGTGTTCTGCACATAATCCTTGAACCGGAAGTCGTTGTACGTGTACGATACCCAGAGTTTGGTGTTCCAAGAGCCAAACGGCGTGAATTGCGACGTAAGCCGGCTTTCCACGCCCTTTTGGGAAGTTTTGCCGGAGTTGGTGAAAAAGTCTGCTCCATCGGCGGTGCGTCGGCTTACGATGGTTTCGCGTAGGCCGAATGAAAATGCCGTCACATCAAACGACAGCACACCGTTCCAGAAACTGCCGCGTGTCCCGATTTCGTAGTTTATGCCGCGTTCCGGATTGAGGGCCGTATTGAACGTCGCCGTTGACGGGCGGATCTCGTCGGTGGTAGGGCTAGAGTATCCCGAACTGATGCTACCAAACACCGATACGGATTCGGTCAGCTTTTTCAGTATGGCCACGCGGGGTAATAGTACCGGTTCAAAATTGCGCCGCTGAAAATCACTGTTTTGTGGATAGCTGCGGAGTAAGATGTAATTCTGCTGGTTGAAACTGCCACCAAGCGTCACAAAAAAACGGTGTGGCAGATCCAGTTCTATCTGTGAAAACACCAGGAATTGATTGACCAAAACCTTGTCATCGAACTGTAGCGTGTCCTGTTGCCCGCTACGGTTGCCGTAGGTTTGCAGGTCCGTCAGTCCGCGTTGAAACTCGCCGCCAAAGACAAATTTTCCGCTCCAGGTATTCTTCTCAAATCGGTAGCTGGTGTTGGTGCGGCCGCCAAAGCCCTGTTCGGCACGTTTGTCGTAATTGCGGATGGTCGGGTTTTCAAATTGTGTAACCGTGCCATAAACCGACGTTTTGTTGGTCCAGCGGGCATTGAAATCATACTCATGTGACACGCCCAGCATGAATGTCTGGTTAGACACCGCCGCCTGTTGTTCTTCCGCACTTTTGTTGGGTCCACCTGCCGGACGGGCCTGTCGCGGATCAGCATCGTACTGGGCCTGTGTCAGGGCACCGGGCGTCTCGTAATACAAATCGCTGTAGAATGTGTTTACCGAAATGGTGCGGCTGTTGCTGGTAAAAAAACGGGTGTTCAGGTTAAACATATCCCGCCGCATCTGTGTCTGGCGTCGGTATCCTTCCGATTCCTGATGGGCGTATAAGGCCGTCGCGTTCATCTTCTCAGTACCGGTTTGTACCATCGTGTTCAGCCCGAACAATCCGTAACTGCCGACCAGCGTACCCACCTGCGTCGTTGTGCCTTGCGCCGCTACCGGACTTTGGAGCAATGCAGTGCCACCCGTGCCTGCGCCGTATAGACTTCCACCCGGCCCTTTGATGATTTCCATGCTACCGATGGCGTTGAAATCGAGCAGGTTCAGATATGTATTGCCGCCCGCGTCGGTAAAGGGAATGTCGTTCCAGTAAAACTTCACGTTCCGGATGCCGAATGGTGACCGCACCAGACTGCCCCGCACCGAAAACCGGTAACTTCCCGGCGACCGTTCTTCCATCCGCACCCCTGGAATGGTATTCACTACTGGCACCAGTGAGGTGTTGGCAAAGCGTTGGAGGTCAGTTGGTCTGATGATACCAATGGTAGCAGGCGTTTCAGCTAAAGAACGATTGTTTTGATAGCCCGTAACTGTAACTTCATTAAGTGTTAGATAAATTGGTTCATAATCAACAATAGAGCGAAAAGATTCTTCCTGTATCTGAGGACTTGGAATCTTAGGTAATTCAACTGTATAATAGGAATAAGAATATAGAACAATAGTTTTATCTGTATAGTCATCTAAGATAAACCGGACCTTAAGACTATCGACATTGTCGTTTACAGTAATTAAGAATGAACCGGATTCACTTGTTTGAGCTAATACTAAGTTTCCGTAAGTAATTTTGACCCCCTTGAGAGGCTGCTTGGTTGCAGCATCTATTACTTGTCCTTCAATTTCCTTAGAGAACTGGATTTGCCCCCAGCCAGTGAAACAACTTAAACAAAGAAATATCGTAAGTAGGAGAGGTATTCGGGTTTGTGGAGATACTATTTTTTTCATGGATGCTCAGCTGTTTAGGTAGCAAAAGTAGTCAGTTGCGTGGAGGCGAACGATAAGTTGGCCATATTTTTGGTTTATCGCCCGGAAAAACGGAAATTCGTGCCCAGAATTCCGTAACCGGATCAGGTGTGTTTCAAACCTCAAAGTTAATCCTTTTATGAACAAGAAAATTGTTAAAGTAGCCGATATTGAATGTGGCAGCGACCAGCTGTTTCTGATTTCAGGCCCGTGCGTGATCGAAGAAGAAAGCATCATGATGCGCACTGCCGAAAAACTGAAAGAAGTGACCGAAAAAATGGGCATCCCCCTGATTTTCAAATCTTCGTATCAGAAAGACAACCGTAGCTCATTGGATTATTACACCGGTCCGGGCCTGGAAAAAGGTCTGGAGATTCTGGCCAAGATCAAAGAAGAATTCGGATTCCCGTTGTTGTCTGACGTGCACTATCCTGAACAAGTGCTGAAAGCAGCCGAGGTGCTGGACGTGATTCAGATTCCGGCGTACCTGTGTATGCAAACCGATCTGATGGTGGCCGCTGCCAAAACCGGCAAGGTCATCAACATCAAGCACGGACAGTTTCTGGCGCCTGACAACATGGGCAAACCCGCGCAGAAAGCCGTGGATTCGGGCAACGACCAGATCATCCTGACCGAACGTGGCTACACTTTTGGTTACAACGATATGGTGGTTGATCCACGCGCATTTTATTTCATGCGGCAAACGGGCTTTCCGGTTGTGTTTGACATTACGCACTCGATCCGTAAATATGGCATTCCAAGTGCCGATCCTAAGGGAGGCAACCGTCCGGTAATGCCGACCATCGCCCGTGCGGGTGTAGCGGCGGGTGTAGACGGCGTGTTCATCGAAACGCATCCGGATCCGGCTCATGCTCTTTGCGACGCCGCCAGCCAGTTGAGTGTATACGAGTTAGAAGAATTCTTGAAGCCATTGATCGAACTACACGAAGTGGAAGTAAAATACCGTCAGGCGGTTACGGTCTGAGCCAATGCAACCCAATTGACCAGCGATGAAAACGCAAGCGGAAGAAAATAATATGTCCGAAAATGCAAAAACCCCGGCCAGCGAAAGGCCCCGGTACATCTGGGAACTGACCGAGGTTGAACTGGAGGTGCAGTTGGCTCCGGGCATACATGCTGTCCGTCAGGAGTTGTTTGCCAAAGGCTTGCCTGTGTCTTATATTGACGAATCTTGCTGTGAATCAGAATGTCAATTTGTCAATGAGTATGCCGACGGCCGCAAATACCTGATCGAGTTTCATTTGCTGTCTCGTCGCGAATCGGTGATTCGGGAATTGCATGGATAAACCACAGCTTTTTGTCATTGCCGGTCCGAACGGCGCGGGCAAGAGTGTGCTTTCGCGTTGGCTGCTTAACAATCATCTGGAAGCCTTTGACGGCGACAAACTGCAAAAGGCACTGGCCGAACAATACCCGGCCTTGCCTTGGGAAGAAATCCAGCGGATGGCGGCGCATCAATTTGAGAGTCAGTGGCAAGCGGCTAGAGCGGAACGGGGAGATTTTGCGTACGAAACTAATTTCACCTTTCCGCAGAGCATACAATTGCCCATTACCTTCCGGGAAAGCGGGTACGAAATCAATATGTTTTACATCGGGATGCATACCCTGACCGAAAGCACGCGCCGGGTAGCCTTGCGGGTACAAAACGGCGGTCATGACGTTGACAGCGGGAGCCTGGAATTGAATTTCAACGGTGGGATTGTGCATGTGTTGAAGCACTTTGCTTTTTTTGACCGCTTTCTTTTCATTGATAATCCCATCAGCGGCCCGCCAAAAATTGTTTTGTACGCCGAATTAGGAAAAATCAAATCAAAATCTGCAACTTTGCCCCGATGGGCAACAACGCATTTTGCTGACATCCTGAATACCCGATAAGACCTCTCACTACAAAATAAATCCTACATATACTTAATCATCTCATTTATTGCAATCCTATTAATTATTAGAAGATGGAATTATACTTAGATTCTGCCGATTTAAAAGAAATTGAAACCGGTATGAAATTGGGCTTTCTGGCCGGCTTGACTACTACCCCCACATTCATGCACCGGGAAGGGGTGACCGACCTGGATTCGATGATCGTACAGTTGTCGAAAATTGTTCCTGTACTGCAAATCGAAGCCCTAGGCGCCACTGCCGACGAGATTATCAAAGACGCCGAACGCCAGTTGGCTCTGGGACTGGATCCTTCCAAAACCGTTTTTAAGATTCCCGTTTCGCTGGAAGGTGTGAAAGCCTGCAAGGCCCTGCGCGACCGTGGCATGATGGTCAACGTGCACTTGGTGTACACCATCCAGCAGGCGTACATGGCCATGACTGCCGGAGCCACCTACATTTGTGTATTGGCGGGCCGCATGCAAGACCAGGGCTACGATGCCCTGAAACTGATCCACGAATGTGTGGATATGGTGAATTATTATGGCTCAGACGCCAAGGTGATGTTCTCTTCGGTGCGTAATACCGAACACGTCCGCAATGCCATCGAGCTGGGCTGCCACACCATTACCGTGCCCTGGAAGCTGATGAAGATTCTGACCGACAACAACTTCACTACAGTTGGCACGCAGCAGTTCTTTGAGCATACGCGCCTGGTAACCATGCGTGTGCGTGACATTATCAGTACGCAGAATCCGGTGGTGCGTCCGCATGACGAAGTGCTGGATGCCGTCGTGCAGATGACGCAATCGGGTTTTGGTGCGGTAAGTGTGCTCAAGGACGACGGTCGTCTGCTGGGTATCTTTACCGATGGTGATCTGCGCCGTCAGCTGGCGAGCAACGGCAAAAACCTGATGACGCAGAAAATGTCGGCTTTTGAGTTCAAAACGCCCACCACAATTCCTGCAGACGCACTGCTGAACGAAGCATTGGCTGTTTTCAAAGAAAAGCAAATCGATACCATCATTGTCACGGATAACGAACAGGTCATTGGCATGCTCGACATTCAGGACATGGCCAAGTGGGATCTGATTTAAATTTTGAAGATAGAAAAAAGAGAAAAGAAGAAAGATAGTCTGTGGTGTATACATGCTTTCTTTTTTCTTTCCTCTTTTTTCTTTTATCGTAAATTCTATGCATAGCATTCTTTCATATTTTACTGCCAACGGCGGGCAGGTTTTTGCTTCGCCCGAGATACTATTTCAAAAAGCGGCCGGCATCCGTGCGTATTTATTTGATTGGGACGGCGTTTTTACCGATGGCAGCAAAATGCCGGATGGCAGCAGTCCGTTTTCGGAACTCGATTCGATGGGCGTCAACCTGCTGCGGTTTGGGCATTGGTTGCGCTACAGCCGCGATTATGCCTTTGTGGGCATCATGACCGGCGAAAAAAACCTGTCGAGCATTGCCTTGGCCCAGCGCGAACATTTTGATGCGGTTTATTACCGGATCAAAAACAAAGGGGAAGCGTTTGAACACCTGCTGAAAACCTACAATCTGAAAGCCGAAGAAGTAGCCTTTGTGTTTGACGATGTGCTGGATTTGTCGGTTGCCAAGGTTGCCGGACTCCGCCTGATGGTGCGGCGGCGCACAGCACCCTTGTTTGCCGAATATGTGAGAAATCAGAACATGGCCGATTATGCCAGTACGAACGAAATGCACAGCGTACGTGAAATGAGCGAATTGATGCTGGGGTTGCAGGGTAACTTTGAAGAAACCGTTGAAAAGCGGTGGCAGTTTTCGGACGAATACGCTACGTATTTTGAAGGCCGCAACCGGCGCAGCACGGCACTATATACCAAAGAAAATGACCGGATTCTGGAGATCAACAGTTAGGTCCGCAGTCAAAATAGTATCTGCCATACACACAAAAGCCCGGCTCAGGTAAGCCGGGCTTTTGTGTGTGTTTCGGGCACTGTCAGAGTATCCAACGGAAAAGAAGATAGAGTGATGCCGAAAGAAAAACAGTAACCGGTAGTGTCAGTATCCAGGCCATGGCAATGTTGCGTATGGTTTTGGGTTGCAGGTTCTTGATACCGTTGCTGGCAACCATGCTACCGGCAATCCCCGATGACAGTACATGGGTAGTACTGACCGGCAATCCCAAGCCTGTAGCCAAACCGATGGTGCTGGCGGCCACCAGCTCGGCGGAGGCGCCCTGGGCATAGGTCAGGTGACTCTTGCCGATTTTCTCACCGATGGTTCGTACAATTCGTTTCCAGCCAATCATGGTTCCTAAGCCTAGCGAAATGGAAATCATGATAATTACCCACTGAGGCGAATAATCCGTGAAGGCGGCCAATCCTTGGGACGCTTTGCCAATGGCATCTGCATCTTCCTGGCCTACTTCTTTCTGGATAGTTTTGGTTTGCTTGGTAATCAGCAGGATATCGCGACGGATTTCCAGACGGGATTCAGGTGCAATGTCCTGGTAGCTTTTGCTGGGGATCATTTGTTCCATTTCCCCTAATTCTGTCGAAACTTTGCTGATGGCTTCTTTGGCTTCGGTAGAGAGGCGGGAGGTATCCAAACGCGAAACCAACTGATGCAACGTTGCCACCTGTGTCTGAAGTTCTTGCTTGTCGAGGCGGGTATCAATGGCAAAATGTAGCGGTACAATACTGATCAGGATCAGCATTACCAGGCCGACACCTTTCTGACCATCGTTGGAACCGTGAAAAAAGCTCACCAGTGTGCAGGTAATGATCAGAATCGTACGAATCCAGATGGGAGGCGGTTGTTTTTTAGGTGGCTCTTTGAATATAGCTTTGTTGTCAATCGTTCGTCGCAAAACATACATCAGGACAATGGTGACACTGAAACCAAACAAGGGTGATACCAGCAAGGAAAGGCCAATTTCGCCAGCCTTGCCCCAGTTTACGGAGTTTGCAGAATTATTCATCAGGCCAAAGGCCAGGCCTACACCCAGGATGGAGCCGATCAGCGTGTGCGAGCTGGAAGCGGGCAATCCAAAATACCATGTGCCCAGATTCCAGATGATGGCACTGAATAACAAGGCTAGGATCATCGCCACATTATGCCAGATATTCTGATCAATAAGTAAATTAGTAGGTAACAAATTTACAATACCCATGGCTACAGCAATCCCGCCAGTGAGAACCCCTACAAAATTACAGATTCCCGACCAGGTAACGGCCGTCCAGGGTTGCAACGAATTGGTATAAATAACGGTAGCTACGGCATTGGCAGTGTCGTGGAAGCCATTCACAAATTCAAAGGCGCAGGCACATAAAAGGCAGAAAAAGAGCAGAAGTAATAAACCGATTTCTAATCCAAACATAGTATGATAAACGTATTTTTATGCAAGATAGCGGAACTTTTGCTGGCTAATGTTACCGCAATGTTAAATCGGCGGCGGGTGGTAAGGTCTGTATTTTTTATAGGAATTCCAATGCCTGTTTTGACTTTCTGTCGTGGGCTCAATAGATTTACAAACATACGGTTTTATAAATAAGTTATAGCTTAGGAAAAAAGCAGGCAGGTTTTGATTTGCCAGCAGATACTATTTTAAAACCCGGCCTGCAGTAGTTGCATAGTGCTTGGTAGTTGCTTAGTTATTTATGCATATGAAATACGAGGTTATTATTATTGGTGGCGGACTGGCCGGACTGATCAATGCCATTGTATTGAGCAGGGCAGGTATGGCCGTTGCGCTTGTCGAACGCAAGATGTATCCGTTTCATAGGGTGTGTGGCGAATATATTTCCAACGAAACGCTTCCTTTTCTGCATTCGCTGGGGGTTCGTCCGCACGACTGGGGAGCCGCTTCTGTCAGTCAGTTGCAGGTTACGGCTCCCAACGGAACCATTCTGGAAATGCCGCTCGACCTGGGTGGTTTTGGCTTGAGTCGGTACGTACTGGATGAGAAGCTCTTCCAGCTTGCCTTGCAGGCGGGAGTGGCGAACTTTGTCGGGAAAAGTGCCGAGGAGATTGCATTTGCCGATGAGAGTTTTACCGTGACCTTGAATGATCACACGCAACTGCAAGCTGCGTATGTCATTGGCGCGTATGGCAAGCGTACCAAACTGGACAAGCAGCTCAACCGGGAGTTCATGAACAGCCGGTCGCCATACGTGGGTGTGAAATATCACATTCGTACCAATTTTCCGCAGCACACCATTGCGTTGCACAACTTCAAAGACGGATATTGTGGGCTGAGTGCCATTGAAAACCACACGTATAATTTGTGCTACCTGACTACCCGTGAGAACATTCGGAAGAGCGGATCGATTGAGGCGATGGAAGCCGAAATCCTACAAAAGAATCCTTTTCTGAAGGCAGTCTACCGCAATTCTGATTTCCTGTTTGACAAACCCGAAGTCATCAACGAAATCTCATTCGCGCCAAAAACTGCCGTCGAAAACCACATCCTGATGTCGGGCGACAGCGCCGGTATGATTACGCCACTGTGCGGAAACGGGATGGCCATTGCCATTCACTCGGCCAAAATCTTGTCCCAATACCTGATTCAGGCACGTGACCATCGGTGGTCGCGGGTTCAATTGGAGCAAACGTACAGCCAGCATTGGAAACAGGCATTTGCCCGTCGGCTATGGGTAGGGCGTAATTTGCAAACCCTCTTTGGGGGCGAACGACTCACCGATGCATCGGTGCGGCTGTTGCGTACCATCCGGCCACTGGCTCGCTTTCTTGTCACCCAGACCCACGGGGCCGTTTTCTAAGTCAAACTAATTAGACTTGTCAGAAAAATAGTATCTTCAAAAACATGAAAACCCCACTTACTAGATGGGGTTTTCATGTTTTTGAGCCATTCGAGTAAGCTTCTATCTTTTGCAAATAGCTTGTCCGGAATTATCAGTACAGACGAACGCTTCGCTTATGACTCATCGCAACCAGCAATCCTGGATGTGATTTGGACGATTCATTGTATGGGAATTGGCAAGAAACATAAAAAACAACCCGGCTTACCGTTGCCAACAGGAAAGCCGGGTTTGGAAAATAGTATCGCTGAAAATCCGGAAACCGCTATTTCTTTTTCAGTACAATCATCTCCTGATACTTGCCTATGATCTGGTCATAAAACTGCTGCAAGTGCGAATAATAGTAGGCAGGAATGAAGACGGTCTTGAATTGCACATTTGTAAACAACTGCAACTGCGAATCTTTGACGGTAGTCTGGTAACGGAACGTGCCCATGTTATCCGGCAGCGTAACCAGTGTTGCCTTGGGAAGTTCCTGCACCTGGTATCCTTCAGGTATGCGCAGGTTCAGGATAAACTGGAAGCTGCTGGGATAGTCCAGTTCAATGGGCAGGTTCCGTTTGGTACCTTTGAACGGGTTATCCTGAAAATGATGCCACAAGACCGGTTGGAAATAAATCGTAAGGTTCTGGTTGTCGGAAACCTCTTCCAACTCCAACTGGTATTTGTGCAACAATGCCTCGTCGGGTTTGTCCTGGTTTTCCTTTTCGAATTTTACCAGTTTCTTATCTGTAAAGAAACCTTTCTGCTGGTCAATGAACTTTTGTTCGCCCAGTCGGTGAAACTTTCGACGGTTATCAATTGCACTATACCCTTCGTAGCGTACCGAAAAATTATAAACGGGCTTGGCAGGATTTTCCAAATTGATGTCGGCATAAACCGTTTCTTTGGCTGCCGGTGCCTGCTCTATCTTGATCCAGCGGCTTTGGGGTTTGTCCAGTACTAAGGCATACCAGTTCAAATCTTGTTCGTCAAGCAAGGGATATGGACGCAACGGATCAGTAGCATTTAGTAAAACATCTTTGCTGTCGACTGTAACACAGGCAAGTACTTGGTTAAACTGAGTAATCATTGCTGATGTCTGTTGTACTTTACCATGCTTACGTGTACTGCTTAAGGCAGGAGCTGCTTTCAGATTCGCTTCTTGCAGGAGTAACGTAAGGAATAAATTGATCTCAACATTACTGCCCTGCTTGGTGTCCAAAAACTTGTTGAAAAGCTGTTCAGGAAAGATTCGGTGTTCTCCGTTCCACGCATAATTGGTTTGCACATATTTATAAATCTTCTGCACTTTTGTAATATCAGAATCGGTACTTGTTATGATTTGGTTAAGAATATTTTGAGCTCTACTGCTCCTGTTCAGAAAGTTTACGTAGGAATAACTTTGTAAAAATTCTTCACTGATTTTATCCCAAGTATTCAGAAAATCTGCTATCTGAAATTGTAGCTTCTCTACATAATCCCGATAATTGGCCACATAAGCTTCATCTTCCAAGGCTGGAATGTTATCTAATGACCAACTAGTAGTAGCGAGGCTGCTGTCTGCGCGGTATTTTTTTGTGAGTTGACTGCCTTGGAGTAAGGCACGGTAATTGAGATTTCGCAACAATTTGACGCTGATTTCACTATGTATCGTGGGAATATCAGCTTGAAATGTCCATCCATCTAAAAAGTAAAAATCTTGCGTAATTGTCCGGTATTTATATTCCAGGATCGAACCTACTTCTACCGAAGGAAAACTGAATCTTTTTTCATGCCAGTTTGCGGTTACATCCACATCATAAATCTGATTTTTGGGGATTTCTGTAATAATTGTTTTTCCGTCCTTTCCTATATTAATTGTTTGTGCTTCTATTTTACTAATGGTTTCAGTTTTGCCACTATAAAAATAAGGGATGGTTCTCGTTGCCTGATTAAGACCTTTTTTATCCAAGATTTTGATACGACAATGGTGCTCAACATTAATGTACGGATAATCAACAATTATTTTTCCATAATCGGCCAACACAACTGCGGTGGCGGCGCTGTCAAACGGGCACATGGTAAGTTTGATTTCTTGCTCGGAGAGCTTGCCCCATTTGGGGAAATTTTGAGCATGGGAAAGCAGATGAATGCATGCAAAACAGGCAGTCAACAGTAGTTTTATCTTCATAAATTGTTAATCACAAACAGGCTTTGGGTGTGAAAGAGATGCTGTTTTTGTGGAATAGGCGCATTTTCAGGCGTAGATTCCAAGCATTAATTCACAATCGGCAGAATTAGTAAACAAGAAAGACAGTTTATTTCTATTACCTTAACAGGGACACTGTGCCCTTGTATTGCGTCTTGCGGTAAGTCACCAGGTAGTAATATACACCAGGCGGAAATCCAAAACCTGTCCAGTTGGATTCACGGCTGGTACTTTCGAAGGCCAGTTTGCCCCACCGGTTGTAAATCTCAATTTTTACAAATTGGTCGCGGCAATTATCGGGCGGCAAAAAACGCATGATCTGAAACGTTTCATTGGCTCCGTATCCATCCGGAGTAAATACATTGGGTACCGAATCTGTCGGAATGGTGTATTCGAGGTCTTTGACCTGTAACGTTACACTTACCATATCCCGGTTGTTGGGGGCACACGAATTATCTTCGAGCAGAAAGTTAACGACAAACTTTCCGTCGGGCTTGAGCTCCAGGGTACTGCAGTCGGGTGTCCAGCTGAATGGCTCTTTGATGCGGCCTACGCCGGTTTTGTTGTTTGTAAACTGCATGCCAGCTTCCTCCATTGAAAAATCCTGGCCTATGGCTTTCACAACTATTGTATTCTGGTCGGCGTCAATGCCCAGCACATCAAATCCAATGGGCTGGCCAGGATTGACAGTAATGGTATTGTCGGGTAATGTAGTGGAAATCTCGGGTTGCTGGTTGGGTCGCGCCTGAAACCGAAGTGCCACACTCACTGTATTCTTTTTCGTATTTCCGGGGCATCGCTTGTCGGTCACAATAAAGTCGACAATGTAGGTTTGCCCGGATTTTACTTTGTTGCAAACCGGGTCCCATACAAAGGGTATGGTCAGATTTCCCTGTGCCGTACCATTGGCAAATGACATACCCAACTCTTTTATGTCAAAACCCCGGCCAACGGCTTCCAACGAAATCTGGTCGTTATCCGGATCAAGACCCGTCACGTTAAAGTTCAGCAGATTACCTTCGAGCAGGGTGGCGGCATTGCCTGGCAGATCTGTTCGTACGGTTGGGGTCTGGTTGGGCAGCGGTTCGATGATCAGTCTAACCCGTAAGGTGTCTTTGTTCGGAATCGGGCAGCCATCGTCTTCCACAATTACATCAAACTCATAAGGTTTACCCGGCTCGCTGGCCGCGCATTCGGTCCAGCAAAGCTTGGAACGCAACGTGTCCTGTGCATTTCGTAGAGTCCCGCTTGACGGACTGATGGTGACCACATTAATCGGAAAATTAACGGGATTGATTTTTACCCTGACGTTTTCCTGACCCGTGGCATCGGTAAGCAGCAAATCCATGCAACGGTCAGCCTGTGAAGCTTTCAGCGTAATAATATCTCCTTCGCGATAAAAAACAGACTTGTCTTTCTCTTTGAGCTGCACCACCGGAGCAGCATTGGATGGACAATCGACCACGAGGAGCTGGAAATCGCGTCTCACTTCACCGATCTTTTTACCCGCCCGGTATTCTTCGCACAAAACCGAAAATACAAACAAGCCCGTGTAGCCTGCCGTAAAGCTTAACATACCGGTTTTTTCATTGACACGCAGAGGTTTCGGACCGGGAATTACATTTTCCAGATCCACGCCTGTAATCCAGCGTACGGTAGGGTAGGGAGCTGCCGAAGCCAGTGGCCGCGGATTGGCCCTTGTACTAAAACCCGTATACGGTGTGACCAGCGAATAGCGAAGTTCATCACCGTCGATATCCGTAGCGCCAAATTCAAATGTAAACGGACGGTTGACGCAGGCATAATCACCCTTGGGAATCTGAAAAACAGGAGAGCTGTTGATGAAGGGCTTGTTATTGACCGAAACGGCCGGAAACTCCAGGTAAAAGCTGTTGCCAGCTGCTTCCGGATTGCGGATATTGATAATGGTGTAATTGCGGCAGCAGCGTTCCCATACCGCATAGTAACCCAGGGCGTCACCAAAATACTCAGGCTGAAGAACTACATCCCGCTCGTAGCGAATGAGCCGGGTGCTTAGCCGCTCATTGACGCACGCCGGGTTTGTATAAGGCACAAGCTGGCGCGTGGTTTTGAACAACGTTACCGTTGCCAGCGGCTGATTGGTGCGTTTGCTGTAAATAACGACGTTGGCTACCTCATCTTCGGCACCGGGCTCTCCATTGATGACATCAAAATAGAGATTGAGGGCTAATGTATACGTATAATTGGAGCCGGTTTTGAAAGAAAGCTCCAATTCACCACCGACAATGTGTGTGGCTTGAACTGCCTGGACCGACAAAAACAGACCTACTACTACCAGCAGTATAATTTTCTTCATACAGAAGTGTTGGGTTTTCGGAAATGATTCTTGCGTTGGTACGCTTCAGATGCCTGTTACACTTACCTGAGATGCTTTTGTTTACCCAAACGGTTACAGTTTGGGCAGTTGAAGAGGAGGTTTTAAGTTTTGAGAGATTGCCGTTCCGGTTAGAGAGCTGCGTTACTGACATTGTTTCTTTCAACAAAAATCAGTACCCTAAATGTAAGGAATTTTTTCCGAATCAAACTTTATTTTTCGGTAAGATTGTATCGAAAGAAGATAAAATACGACCCAAGGCAGATAAGTAAGCATTTTACTGCGAGCGGCGATCCTTATGATGGAGAGGGATACATGTAAGGAAAACAAGTGAAAAGGCCTGAATCACTGGGGTCTTACGGCTTTGACAAAAAGGCCGCGGTAATAATCCGAAAGCAGATTGTCTTCGACCACGCCCCGGCTGGTGCTGGAATGAATAAAGGTGATCTGATTCTCTTTGACAGTCGTAATCAGTCCGGCGTGTGTGACTTTGGACCCGCCTTTACGGTCGGAGAAAAAAACCATATCGCCCGGGGCGATTTCACGCAGCGAGATTTCTTTGCCAAATTCGGCTTGTTCGTTGGAGGAGCGAGGTATTTTCAAGCCAACCGATTCGAATGAGTTACAGAGTAGCCCTGAGCAATCGATGCCTGACCGGCTGGTACCGCCATAGCGGTACGGCGTGCCCAGATACGATTGGGCAGTCTGGATAACTTTCGACGTGCTACCTGTGGCCCGCCAGTTGCCGGACGCCGAAGCATCGCGGCGGTTGGAGGCTTTTTTATCCTCAAAGTCGAAATATTCTTCCTTTTTGCGGGTTGGTGTCTTATAGGTGTTGTGCCGGGTGGTTCCGCGTTTTTTTTCGTACGTGACTACGTTGAGTTTTTTACCGCAGGCCGAAAATAGTATCGCCAGCGAAGCAAAAAGGGCGGTAGTGGAAAGGAATCGTCTGTATAGGGTGTAAACCATAGCTGTAGCGGCGTATGTTTTTATAACCCAAGTTTCGTGAAAATATTGTATTAATCCAAGACTTTCCTGTTAAATAAGCAACATGTTGCCGGAAGCAACGGCAGGTTTTGTGTTTTTGGAAGATACTATTTTGTACTGCTGATAGAATCCGGTTTCTGAGATTCGCTTGTTGGATGGAGTTACGTGATCCCACAGTGAAGCGTGAGCCGTATTCAGACAATACGAATTCACAGGTAAAACTTTTTCCGCAGAATAAGTTCTTCGACCCGTTCCGGAACCAGGTATTTGATGGATTTGCCTTCCTGAATGCAGGTCCGTACGAAGGTGGCCGAAATATCCATCAATGGCGCGCTGATTACCTGCACATTGGGATGCTGCGTGAGTTCGTTCAACTCGGCGCCGGGGCGTGGGTACACGTACAAGCCGTAGTATTCCAGGATTTTGTCAAAGTTTTTCCACTTCTTGAACTGTTCCAGGTTATCACCGCCGATGATGAGCCGAAAGGTATGCTGCGGGTATTTGTCCTGAATATGGGTGAGTGTATCGATGGTATAACTGGGCCGTGGGAGCTTGAATTCAATATCCGTAGCACGGAAGCGCGGATTGTCATCAATGGCCATTTGCACCATGTCGTAACGGTCGAATTCATGCAGCAGACTCTTGCTCTTCTTGAAGGGGTTCTGGGGGGAAACAACAAACCAGACTTGCTCCAGATCGGCATGATAAGCCATCACATTGGCAATGATCAGATGCCCTACATGAATGGGGTTAAACGAACCAAAAAAAAGACCGATATTCATGCAAAGTTACGAATGGGGTTTGGGCTTTCGGGAAGATACTATTTGTTTGAACCAGAATAGGTTGGATGAAGAGCTGACCACGATTTTTGGTCTAATAAAGCAAGCTGGGTTTTGGATTTCCTGTCAGGCACGCCACTATTAGCGTGTATTCTTTACCAGGGCAAGCCCTTTGGATTCAGATTCAGACCAGGAAATGTTCCAGTAATGTTTCGGCCTGTGCGAGTGTTTGTTGCAAGTCAGCGTTGAGCAGCGTGACATCAAACTGCGATTCGTAGCTGAGCTCATAGGCTGCCTTCGACAAGCGTTGCTGTATCTTCTCTTCGGTTTCGGTACCACGCTTGCGAAGCCGCTGTTCCAACAGCTCCAACGAAGGAACTTTCACAAAGATAGCCAAGGCTTTGTCGCCAAAGTAACGCTTCAGGTTGATGCCGCCTTTTACATCCACATCAAACAGTACATGTTTGCCACTATTCCATAGCCGCTCGACTTCAGACCGCAAGGTGCCATAATACATGCCCGGGTATACCTGCTCCCATTCGACAAACTCCTGTTCGTCAATTTTTTTTCGGAATTCGTCGGGTGTCAGAAAGTAATAGTCCACGCCGTCCTGCTCATGCCCACGCCGGGCCCGGGTGCAAGCCGAGATGGAAAAACCGAGATTCGGATAGTTCTGGAGCAGATGCTGAACAATGGTAGTCTTGCCCGAACCCGACGGTGCGGAAAAGATGATGGTTTTGCCTTGAAAGATCGGGGTATTGATGGCGGTAATACTTTAGTGTAAGACGCCGCAAAATTAAAACAGTTTACCATTTTTTGTCTATAGTCGCCGATTTTCTTGAACGGTATTTCGTCCCATAGTGTCAGACGCTGTCCAAACCGACGCAAAAACCGGCTTTGGTGACTGGTAATGGTAAACTATACGGTAACGGGATTATTGCACTTCGTCGGCTCCGTTCAGGATTTGTGTGCGAATGTTCTGAATGAGGTCTTCAGGAACGGGTTTCTGCTGGATCTTGTCGCAGAGAAGTTGCCGGATGGTAACTTCAAGGTTGTGGTTTTCAATGCAAGGGAGGCAGTGGTTCATGTTCGCCTTAAAATGGACAATCTGCTCAGTAGTAGCTTCTCCGTCTAAAATCAGCCGTATGGCCTGCATACATTCATGGTGATGTTCACACTTGTTGCGATATTCGACACCTTCCTGCTTCTGAATCAGTGACGGCAACTTCTTAGGCGTAGACATAATAATTAATTGTTAATAACTTTTGAAATAAGACTATGATGCGAATTTTATACTAGTAGCAGATCTGTTTCCAAATCTCACCCGAAATCCAAAATTATGTAATTTAAAATTCGTAGAGTTTTTACAATGTATTGCTATTCAGAAAAATTAACTTTTGATACTACACACAAACAATGCAATTGATTCCCTTAAAACCCGGAAATTTATATTCTTTGTTTGTTTTTTGCAAAACAATACCCTCGTATATCACATACGTAACAGTATCAGTTCCGAAAACATTGGTTTGACTAATTAATGAAAAACGTGTTGCTAAAGTTCCGCGCAGGCCATTTCGACTCAGCACTTACAAACAAAAGAGTTAATCTCCGTAACCCATTGTTTTGGCATATTCCTTAAGCTTGTCTTTGAGCAAATTTCTGGCGCGGTGCAAGCGTGACCGCACAGTTCCGATAGGGATATTCAGAATCTTTGCCATTTCTTCGTAAGTAAAGCCCTCGATGTCAGCAAGGATGATTACTGTTCGGAAGTCAACTGCCAAGGCATTGAGCGCATTGGCCACTTCGTCACCGATCATCTCCTGGAGGGTCTCTACCCGCAAATCGGTTGTAATGTTGTCAGCTTCGGCATCTTCGGAGTTGTAAAACGTTTCAATCTCCTGATAATCCACTTTTGCCGGTTCTTTGCTCTTTTTCCGGTAATCGTTGATGAAGCTGTTCTTCAGAATTCTAAACAGCCACGCTTTGGCGTTAGTTCCTTTTTGAAAAGAATTAATAAAACGGAATGCTTTCAGATAGGTATCCTGTACCAGATCATTGGCATCGTCTTCATCCATGGCCAGCCGGAACGCGAAATTATACATCGAGTGGATATGAGGCATAAACTCCTGATCGAAAATCGCGTATTTTTCCGTCTCGGTGTAGTTTTGTACAGGACTCTCCGCACCCGGCACCACAGCAGATAGGCTGTCGTCATCGGAGTCGGTTGGGTTATGAACAACATCGTCAATCATATACAAAGGGAGATAAGTGACAAAAATATAAGAATATACGGGATAAACGCTTTTTGTGGACTTTAAAATAACAATTTTGCGTTTGTTTTATTTGTAACAATTTGAAAGACAGCGGTTTCAATCAGGAACTAGTATCTGTCGAATGAACGTATAAATCAACAGGATCAGATGCTAATGTAAAAGCAAATCTTTATGAATGGATTCATTCATAAAAAGGGTACGCTACCTAGAGATACTGTTAATACCTGTTTTTTACAAATGATCACTTTGCGTCAAGCTCAACCAGTTGCACAATAGTGTCTTTTCCCAACCAAAAACTGGTTTGTCCTTGCTTGAAAGTCAGTTTTTCTACACAAAATCTGCAAAATAAATTTTGCACAAAAATGATACCCTACCCGTGTAGCCTGACAGATGGACACTGTAAAATGTGCATTTAACCACAAAACGACGCTGACACTGTGGCAGCCCCCGTAGGGCCTGTCCAGGATTTCATCGTATTGTACTCCCTGGGAAGGACAGGAAAAATAGTATCGGAGCCAGATCAAAAAAAAACGACACTTGCCAAATGGCAGACACTCACCCATTGTTACTGCGACTGATACAAGCCGCCGGTCGGAAATAATGCCCTGTATACTTGCCTGTTATCTGACCCCCGGCCAACCCACGTTCCTGTGCAGGAATGTTCTAAAATAAGCATTTTACTTTTGGTGTAAGATATATGACAAATGCCGTATTGATTCTTACTACAGCTTTTGTGTTTTTTGTCAGGCTATGGATTTTTTATCCCCCTTATGTTGTCTGTTATGAAACACCTCTGTTTAGTCCTGTTTTGGGTAGTAACGCTGGCGGCCAGCGGTCAGAATGTCTGGTTTGTTGATGATTTCCGCGATAACCGGAACAATTGGTATATCAACGATGCCCCCGAAGCCAGTTACACACTTGCCAACGATGTGTATGGAATGGAGGTAAAAAACTCAAATGTGTACTGGGTTTGGAAGGGGGTTTACCTGGATCCCAAGAAAGATTTCACCTATGAGGTCATTGCCCGAAAGAAATCAGGCGATGAAACTGCCGATTTCGGCATTGCTATACTAGGCAAAAATGATGCGGTGTACCAGTTGCGGGTCAATCCTGGCAAGCAGCAGACCTGGTTGGGTGTATATAAGAAGGAATGGAAATCGATAGTGGCAAACGAGACGAAGCCGTATGCGGTAGAAGATTACAAATTTTCGGATAAAATTAAGAAAGATACGGCCCTGAACAAACTGACCGTTCAGCGCAGAGGCGACGAAATTATTTGCCTGATCAACGGTGCAGAAGTTTTTCGGACCAGTTATTCCAAAAATTTCGAGGTGTTTACGGGTAACTTCGGATTCGTCGTGTCGGGCAAGATGAAGATGGAAGCTGAACGCATGGTGGTGTTGCAAGACAATGTGACCAACCTGCTTCCCAATATGCCCACCAACCTGGTAAAGGAAAATCTGGGTTCGCTGGTGAACACTACCTATGATGAGGTGATTCCCCGGATTGCTCCCGATGGCAAGACCATTTATTACAGCATCAAGCAACATCCCGACAACACCGGGGGGAAAGCGGACTATGACGATGCCTGGTATTCGGAAGTTGACGAAAAAGGCAATTGGGGAAACCGGAAAAAGCTGCCTGCGCCGCCCAATGCGCCAGGCTCGACATACGTGGTGAGTGCCTTGCCTGATAACAACACCTTGGTGATGAACTGCAAATACAATCCTGACATGACGGTGAAGCCCGAATGGGGGTTGTCGATTGTGCAGCGCACCGAAACCGGCTGGGTTCTCCGCGAAAATATCGACATTCCGGAATTCAACAGCCAGTCCAGCATTCTTGAAATGTGCATGTCCGCTGATCAGAAGGCAATGCTGGTAACACTCAAGAAAAAGGACAGTTACGGCGAACGCGATATTTACGTGAGTGTGAAAGGCGAAGATGGCAAATGGTCTGTTCCTTTCAACATAGGGAACGTGGTCAATTCCATGCAGGACGAATCGTCTCCGTTTATCGCCGCCGATGGGGTAAGCCTTTATTTTGCTTCCAACGGACATCCTGGGTACGGTTCGACGGATATCTTTGTGTCACGCCGCTTGGACGATACGTGGAAAAACTGGTCCACACCTCTGAATCTGGGCTTGGGTATCAATACCGATGGCTGGGAAGGCTATTACAACATTCCTGCTTCCGGTGCCTTCGCCTACCTGACCAGCAACAACAAAAGTCTGGGTGGTTTGGATATTGTAAAAGTGAGCCTGCCCGAAGCGGCACGGCCCAAACCAGTGGTGATTATCTATGGCAAAGTGCTGAACAGCAAGACGAAACAGCCTTTGCAAGCGGACATTACTTACCGTGACCTGGGCAGTAACAAGGAACTGGGCGTGGCTACCTCCAGTGCCGTGGATGGCTCATACAAGATCGTACTTCCGGCGGGTGTAGCCTATAGTTTTCTGGCGCAGAAACAAACGTTTTATGCAGTCAGTGAAAACATTGATCTGAAAAAGCTGAACAAATACCAGGAAATCAAACGCGATCTGTATTTGTCGCCGATTGAAGTGGGCCAAACGGTGCGACTGAACAACTTGTTTTTCGATACCAATAAGTTTGACCTGCGCGACGAATCCAAAGCGGAACTGGACCGGCTGATTACCATCCTGAGCGAAAACCCGGATATGAACATTCAGATTGAAGGGCACACCGACAATGTAGGTCAGGACGCGGCCAATCTCGTCTTGTCAAGCAACCGTGCCAAAGCTGTGGTCAATTACCTGATCGGGAAAGGAATTGCCGCCAACCGGCTGAAATCCAAAGGATTCGGAAAAACCAAACCCATTGCTGCAAATACGACCGACGAAGGCCGGCAGAGAAACCGACGTGTGGAGTTTGCCATTCTGAAAAAATAAATGCACATCCCATTTGAAAAAGGCCGTAAAATCTCACAGATTTTACGGCCTTTTTTGAGCAAGGAGGTTTTGGCTTTTTCAGGGATACTATTTTTACTCCTCTCCCAAAAACGGATAACGGTAATCTACCGGCGACACAAACGTTTCCTTGATCGTGCGTGCCGATACCCAGCGCAACAGGTTGAGCAACGATCCGGCCTTGTCGGTGGTGCCCGAAGCCCGTCCACCACCGAAAGGCTGCTGCCCCACCACCGCTCCGGTAGGTTTGTCATTGATGTAAAAATTGCCAGCTGCATGTTTCAGGCGTTGCGTGGCCAGTTCGATGGCGTAGCGGTCCTGGGCAAATACTGCACCGGTCAATGCGTACGGTGACGTCTGATCCACTAGTTCCAGCGTTTGTTCGAAGTTCTCGGCCTGGTACACATATACCGTCAGCACCGGCCCGAAAATCTCCTCGCACATGGTCTGTGACTGCGGATTTTTGGTCTCGAGCACCGTTGGTTCAATGAAATAGCCCTTCGATTTGTCGTAACCACCGCCGGCGACGACGGTTACATTCGGGTCTTGCTTGGCTTTCTCAATATAGGTAGCAATCTTGTCAAAGGCTCGTTCGTCGATGACGGCATTGACAAAATTGCGAAAATCCTCCACGCCGCCCATCCGGAAGGTTTTTAACTCTGCAATCATACTGTTTTTTACTTCTTCCCACAGGTTGTTCGGAATATACGCCCGCGAAGCCGCCGAGCATTTTTGTCCCTGGTATTCAAAGGCTCCCCGCAGCAGTCCGACTGCCACTGCCTGCGGATTGGCTGACGGATGCGCAATGACAAAGTCTTTGCCACCGGTTTCACCGACAATGCGTGGGTACGATTTATAGAGTTGGATATTCGCGCCGATGGTCTGCCATATTTTCTGGAACACACCTGTGCTGCCGGTAAAGTGGATGCCCGCAAAATCGGGATGTTTAAAGATTACCTCGCCTGCTACCGGGCCGTCAACATAAATCAGATTGATGACACCATCCGGTACACCCGCTTCACGAAACACTTCCATCAATACATGGGCCGAATAAATTTGTGTGTAGGCGGGTTTCCAGATTACTGTATTTCCCATCAGAGCCGCCGAAGTGGGAAGATTGCCGGCAATGGCCGTGAAGTTGAACGGTGTCAGGGCAAAAACAAAGCCTTCCAACGGGCGGTATTCCACGCGGTTCCAGACACCTGCCGATGAAACCGGCTGTTGTTGATAAATTTCCCCCATGTAAGCCACATTGAAACGCAGGAAGTCGATAATCTCACACGCCGAATCGATTTCGGCCTGGAACGCGTTTTTTGACTGCCCCAGCATAGTCGCTGCGTTGAGCTTGGCCCGGTATGGCCCGGCAATGAGGTCGGCAGCTTTCAGAAAAATGCCTGCGCGTTGTTCCCAAGCCATCTGTTCCCATTGCGATCTAGCTGCCAGGGCTGCCCGGATGGCCTGTTCCACATGTCCGGCATCGCCTTCGTGAAAATATCCCAAGACATGCTGGTGGTCATGCGGAGGCGACAAGGGCAGGCGTCGGTCGGTATACACCTTTTCACTGCCAATATACATAGGTATGTCCAACTGCTGGCTGCGAGCTGCTGACAGGGCTTTTTTGAGTGTCGCTTTTTCCGGCGAACCGGGAGCGTAGGAGAGAATGGGTTCGTTCTTAGGGGCAGGAATATGAAAAAAACCGGTCGACATATAAATAATTTTGGTTCGTTGATGAAATAAAAAAGGTAAGATTTTTGTTATTATTAAAGTTTTGTGAAGTTTTGACTTGAAAAAGTGACATTGTTGCTTGGATAATTAACAAACAATTGACGAGATCGGAGTGGTTTCGTTATAATAAATGGTTATTTTTCGAAAGGAGAACTTATACAAAGACTTATTTGAATTTTTGAGAAGATCGTATAAAAATCAGGGCTCAATGCGTAATGCCCACAAACAATAGGATCCGGACTGCCTCAAAAGCGAAGGTAGACAAGGCCGTAAAGTTAGTGAAATGCTTACGTTCCGGCAAAAAAACCTACTAAATAGAGGTTTATCTGTTGATGTACAGATTCTTCTAAAAACGTGCTAGGCTCTGGTACACTTTTAGCGTTAAATTAGATGATTGATTCAACTGGCTTTTTTATGAATGCGTTCCTGCTAAACGATTTACACGAAGAATACACCGAAGCTCGCAAAATCAGGCTCAATTTTGAGCAGTTTCTGGCTTTCGTTACCTATTATCCGGCATTGCTGGTAGCCAAAACTGATGGGGTGGTAGATGAGAAGGAATGGTCATTGTTGCAAGAACTATCTGACCGCATCGTGGCGGATACATTGCCCCAGGATGCAGACAAAGAAGAGATAAAAGACTACAAGCAGTTATTTTTTGATGAGTTTCATTATCTGATTGACAATCTGGATCGGTGGGACCGCAAGTTTATGAAAGCATTGAAACAACTGCTGGAACAACGGCCCGCATTGGTGGAGATGGTTTCGTCGGTATTGTACTTGCTGGCCGACATATCCAAGGGTGTATGCGAAAAAGAAAGTACGATGATAGAATACCTGCGCAATGAGTTGCAAGTCAGTGATTTGGGTAAAAATATAGCGGTGGCCCAAAAATCGGGACTTTCCCAGAATACACGTAATTTTGCGTGGCAGACATTCCTGGCCTCATTCTGGTAAGATGTGACCAAACGCAATCGGGTAATGCAACGCCTGTACTACCCGATTGTAAAATGGTATCTCCTCAGAAATCAAAACCGGCCCTTCGTTCTAGCTCAAGTACACGCCGAGTTGGTCGGTTGTATCCAGTATGACTTCGATATGTTCCTGAATGGTTGTCGAAAGTGCGTAACCTACATAATCGGCAGCAATAGGAAACAGCGTATGGCTGCGGTTCACAATAACGCCAACACGGATTTTCTTGACCGGGATTTGCAAAAACGGCTGCAGGCTATGGGCCAATGTACGGCCTGTGTTAAGCACATCATCCAGTAGAATGATACTTTTGTTTTGCAGGAAATCAGTTTCACAATCCAATTTGATATCGCTTTGGACAGGCGAAAACTTTTCAAGGTCAATCCGTACCAGGTGCACCCGCAAAGGCGAAATGGCGGTTAGCTGCTCCTGTACCAGTTGCGCAAAACGATACCCCTTGTCGTAAATTCCGGCCAGAATCACTTCTTCTTCCGTAGCATTGTTCTCGTAAATTTCGTAAGCGATGCGTTTGATTTTTTGCAACACTTGCTTGCTGTCCAGAATCAGAGTCGAAGTAGCAGTCATGAAATAAATGAATGTTAAGGGTAGAATTAACGCCAAAGTTAGTCAAAACTCAGATAGGGTGTAATTTTTTGCAGGGTTGTTTGGTCGAGTATTTTAATATTGGCCAGGTCAGCGACCGACCGGTAGGCTCCATGTTGCTGCCGGTACGCAACCATGATTTTGGCCAACCGGGGTGTAATGTACGGGTGTGCGTCGAGTTCTTCGGCCGTGGCAGAATTGATCCTTAGTTTTTTGCCTGCGTCCGGTTCAGGCACATAGCCATATTTCAGAAGCTCGTCAACAACACTGGAATCCAGTCCGTACACTTCTCTGACCTGATTGGCATTTACAAATCCGCCCAGGGCATCACGGTATTTCAGGATGCGCCGCGACAACCCTGACCCGATACCCCGGATTGCTTTGAGCTGGTTGCTATCGGCCATGTTCAGGTTGAAACGCGAGGGTTTGTCGAAAGTTCTCTTTTCACTGGCAACGGCTGTAACAGCTACAGGGGTTTTGCCGGTTTGGGAGATGCTGGTTGTGTTGCCTGGTTTTTCGGGCAATTGAATATAGGGATAGAGCTGGTTGTAAAGCGTTTCCGGAAAATCGTATATCTTTTTCAAATCGCTTTTGACACGAAACGAACCGCCTTTGCTACGGTATTTGATGATACGTTCGGCCAAAAACCGGGGCGTGCCCAGTTCCTGCCATTGCTGTGCCGAGATCTTGTTCGGATCAAAGAAGAAGAGACTTTGCTTGACGGCTGAATGGTGTTTTTCAGGTGATCGCGATGAATTGGTAAAAACAGAATCGTACGAAGTGGTGTCCAGCAATGCCATCAGACTGTCCAGTTGCTTTTTATCTGCCGCCGGCACATATGGTGCCGAATTCCACAATGCCGGTACCCAGTACATACCCGCCACAAACAGAAGCATCAAAGCCGAAAGTATCAGAAAACCGTTGGTTTCCCGTTGCGAAAAACCAAAAGCTTGTTGCAGCCGATGGTAAAGTTTTTTCATAAATGCGAATGCATGCCAATGATATAATCACAGAACCCGGCAAAGTGACTTGCCGGGTTCTTAAAATGGTATCTTTTCAAAAGCAAAAAACTGCCGATTGATTGTCAGAACTTCTCATCCGAGTCGTCTTCGCTGGTTTTGTCCTTGGCTATTTTCTCGGTAGATTTTTCTTTTTGATCATTCGTTTTGGGACCATCTTTCTCCATGTCAAAAACAACTTTTCCCTTGTCGTCCCATTCCCGCACTACCATCGGTTCTGTTTTGTCAAAAGGGCGGCGCGGATACTTGGTTTCTTTCTTCTTCATCTGGCTGTATTTGCCAAACTGGTAATATTCAAACCAAGTGCCGATCGGATGATCATGTTCGTACCGGCCCCGGGCCTGCAACTGTCCTCCTTCGTAAAAGGCGTAATACATCCCATTTTTTTCGCCATAGTGGATTGGAATCACCTCTTTGATTTTTTTTCGGTCGGAGTCGTAATAGGTAATCTGCGCCTCTTTTGGCCAGCCGTGGTAATACTTGGTCTTGTCTTTCAAGACATAGTTGTCGTCGTAGCTTTCCCACCGGCCATGTTTGGTACCCATAAAGTAGTATCCTTCGGCTATTACCTTTCCGTTGCGAACTTTTTTGTAAGGGCCGTGCAACAGGCGGAAATCTTCTTTATCGGCATCCAGTGTCTTTTGAAGTGCCCTTTTGTGTGGATTGTACCAGACCACTTCCTGCACATTTTTTAGGTACGGGTTGGGTTCCTGCGGATCCAGCACATAGTAAAAGATCTCGATTTCAGTGCCGTTGGTCGTAAACTGCTTGATAAAGTTCTTCTTGATCTTTGTGCCGTAAAAAACATTCTTGGGTTGTTTGACCGGTGTTTTTTCTGTGGATTTTCTCTTTTTCGCCTGTTCCAGTTCGGCCATGATCAGTGCTTCCGGATCATCTTCACGCATCAGGCTGTCTTCCGAAACCTCCTGCGCCAGTCCGATTGTACTGGCAAACAGGCAGCCCAACACCAGATTGATTCTCCAAAGGGAACGGAAAAACGCAGAAAACCTTACTTGTACAAACATAACACTTTCAGAAAGAGGATAAGTCGTGTTCTGAATCAGAAACGTAAAAGTATTATTTTTATTTTGAACAGGTTACGCCAGAAGTGTGATTTTTGTACGATGTTTGATTTTTCTCTTTTTTCGCTAAACTTTCCTTATTTTGCGTATAAGTAATTGGCTATCAGGGAACAGTCGGTTTTTGTTTTTTCAGGGATACTATTTTTATTCGGTCGTTGTACCAATAATTTTATCAAAAGTTGCCGATTCATGCTTACATCTGGCATATATTTGGTAATTAATGGAATGAAAACGTATGCGTGTAAGTTATACGTAAGAATTTACACCAAACCAGACCTGTCTTTGACAGGAGCCAGGTAAAACGCCCAATTCCTCTCAACCAGAAAAACTTTTACTCTACAAATACATACAAAATTGGAAAAGAACGCTAAAATCTACGTTGCTGGTCACCGCGGAATGGTAGGGTCAGCTATTGTAAGGAAACTGAAAGCCGAAGGATACCAGAATCTGGTCACCCGCACATCTTCCGAATTGGACCTGCGTAGTCAGGCTGCGGTACGTCAGTTTTTTGAAGATGAAAAACCGGATTATGTTTTTCTGGCTGCCGCCAAAGTAGGAGGCATTCACGCCAATAATACGTATCGTGCCGATTTTATCTACGACAACATGATGATTCAGAACAACATCATCCATGAATCGTACCGCAACAACGTAAAGAAACTGCTATTCCTGGGGTCTTCGTGCATTTATCCCAAAATGGCTCCCCAGCCGCTGAAAGAGGAGTATCTGCTCACCGGCGAACTGGAGCCTACCAATGAGCCGTATGCCATTGCTAAGATTGCCGGCATTAAGATGTGTGACGCCTATCGTAGCCAATACGGATGTAATTTTATCTCCGTCATGCCGACCAACCTGTATGGCCCTAACGATAATTATGATTTAAATAATTCACACGTATTGCCTGCATTGATCCGGAAGTTTCATGATGCCAAAGTGAACGGTTCGCCAACGGTAGAAGTGTGGGGAAGCGGTTCGCCGCGCCGTGAATTTTTACATGCCGACGATCTGGCGGCTGCCTGCTTTTATCTGATGCAAACCTACAACGAGCCTGGTCTGGTAAACATTGGCACCGGCGAAGATGTGACCATTAAAGAACTGGCCGAATTGGTCCAGAAAACGGTAGGATACACTGGAGAAATTGTCTGGAATACCTCCAAACCTGACGGTACACCGCGTAAACTAATGGATGTAAGCAAGCTGGCTGGCTTTGGCTGGAAATACAGCATTAGCCTGGAAGAAGGCCTTCGCCGCGTTTACCAGGAATACTCCGAAGCCGTTACGGTATAGGCTTACACTCTTATCACAGTTTGGTGATAATGAGGTGACGCTATCACCAAACTGTGATAGACATCAGGAGACCAACGCAGAACTACATTCTGACCATAAAATCTAATAATGCTTTTGAAATCGATAAAAATCCGCAAGAACTTACACCCTTGCGGATTTTTTTGTTTTGTACCCTATCTTTGTGTAAATCCTTGAACTACAATATGAATCTATTTACCCACCTACGAGTATGGCAGATTTTGACGGGTTGGATAATACTATTTTCTTACGCTGAAGCTGCGTGGGCACAATGTCTACAAGCAAGTTTTACCTTACCCGATACCGTCTGCATCGGCGAACCCGTGAACATTGTCAACACCTCTACCGGCGCCACGCGTTACGAATGGGACTTTTGTAGTGGGGATTTGGATGCCAATCCAAGCATTTCTACACTCGCAAAGTTATCAATAGCTAATACACTTACTGACATTGAGATTGTTACAGATGGAGTAAACTGGTTTGGGTTTGCAAGTAGTAGAGATAATAATAAATTAATCCGGTTGGACTTTGGTGCAAGTTTAGAGAATACTCCTACTGTTGATGACTTGGGAAATCCAAACAATATGCTATTTCGGCCAGAGCAAATAAAGTTTACCAAAGAGGGAGGTAATTGGTATGGTATAGTGACAAATTTAGGAGACTTCACAAAGGACTACAGTGTTGTACGCCTGAATTTTGGAGATAAGTTAACAAATATACCTGCTGGTGAAAAAATAAATTCACTCACCAGCTACTTACAGGGACCTAGAGGAATAGAAATAGTTAGAGATGGTAATGATGTTATAGGTTTGGTAACGAACGAACGAAATAATGCGCTTTTAATTATTCGCTTTGGGAGCTCAATTAGCAATAATCCATCCGCATCAGATATTATTGTCACAAATTCATTTTCTGGTACTTCTTCCGGGCTTTCTGGTATATCGGTTGTAAGATATTGTAATCAATGGATAGGAATGGCGACTTCTTATAATAAAGGTATTTACAGACTTAATTTCGGAAATACTTTATTTACAACGCCTTCTATCAGTAATATAAGCAACTCGTTTACCTTTCCATTAGGACCTACACGGATTAAGTTTCTATATGAGCAAAACTCATTTATAGCTTTCATGATTTTACTTAATGGCGATTTGATTAAGTATGATTTTGGAATTACTATGACTGGTAATCCTAAAGTTACAAAGATTAGTAGCTTCGTAGGTGACGGATTTGGCTTATCTTATGTAAACGATAACTCTATAAGTCACATTTATAGCACAGATTTTTTGTCAAATACAATTTATAGGTACCAGTTTGAAAATAAATGTAATTCGTCAATTGCCATTTCTAATGAATTAAATCCTAGTGGACTTTATTATACAGAAGGTGGCAAAAAGTATGTATTGATAACTGCATATGACGCTAATAATAATAGACTATCTTATAAGGATTCTCTGTTTGTGAATCCAGCCATTGTTCCTACCTTTTTAATCTCGAATAAGTGCGTCAATCAGCCTACAGAATTTAAGAGTTCGACAGTTGCTTCTATTAATAAAATAGTTTCTTATTCTTGGAATTTTGGAGATGGGACAACTGTTACAGGCGCAACAGTGCAGCATACCTTCACTACATCCAAATCGTATGATGTTTCTTTGACCGTGACCGATGTATGTGGTAAAACTACGACTACCACACAGAGCGTTCAAATCTACAATCCTTCCATTGCTAATTTTACATCTCCAGCCTCCATTTGTTCCAACCAGCCGGTTACATTTATAGATGCTTCGGTTGTTGTGAATGACTCTATTGCCAAGTGGGAGTGGGACTTTGGAAATAATACCATCAGCAATGACAAAAACCCTACCTATGTATTCACCCAAGCGGGTACACAGGCCGTTTCCTTAAAAATCACAGGAAAAAGTGGTTGCCAGACCAATATCCTTAAGTCTGTTTCTATCAAAGAAGGTCCTATGGTAGGATTCGCTGTCGAACAAACCTGTTTAGGAGTACAAACCCGCTTTAAAGACGAAACTATACTAGGGAATGGAACCGCATTTGTCTCTCGTAGCTGGGATTTTGGCGATAACGCTACTTCCACAGAGAGTAATCCCATCCATAGTTATGCACAGGCAGGTACCTATTTAGTAAAACTGACAGTTCAAAACAATGTCGGTTGTAGTGTGACGCTGACAAAATCTATTATCATTCGGAGGCTTCCCAAAGCTGCTTTTTCAACGGCTTTGGCTTGTGCAGGTGAGGGTACACCGTTTACCGATGCCAGCACAAGTGCAGATGGCGCCATTACACAATGGGAATGGAATTTTGGTGAACCTACCAGCTCAACCAATGTTTCTACAAGTGCTAATCCTATTCATATTTTTGAGAAGCCTGGAACCTACCAGGTCAAATTAAAGGTGACTACGACTTTTGGTTGTGTGGATTCCGTTACTCAAGCCATAACAGTATTATCTGCACCCAAGGCCGGCTTTACATTTCAATCCAGTTGTACGAATCGCGAGGTGATTTTCACAGATGCCTCCCAAGCTTCCGGAACTTCTATAATCGGCTACTATTGGGACTTTGGCGATAACAGCACACCATCTACCGAAAAAAGTCCGAAACATACGTATACCCGGGAAGGAGCCTATACTGTACAACTAACCGTTACTTCGTCTACGCGATGTACAAACACCATACAAAAGACCATTGCCGCCGGAGGTATTGCTGTCACGTTTAGTCCTGATACATCCATATGTGCTGAGAAAACAGTAACGTTCCGGCCACAGGTGGTAACACCAAATGATCCGGTCAAATCCTGGCAGTGGGATTTTGGTACATTGGGCAATTTTACCACAGAAGCTCCAGCCGTAACTATTCCTGCTTCATTAACTGCTCTCACCGTAAGTTTAACTGTGACCACCAACTCAGGATGTAGCACCACTACTACCAAGACCATTCCGGTACGTCCATCGGCAATTGCTCAATTCAGCTATCAGTCGGCACCATCGCAGCCTTTACAGATTACGTTTGTCAATCAATCAACAGGTGCTAGCCGATATACGTGGGATTTTGGTGATAATACACAAAGTACCTCTGCCAGTCCCGTACATACGTATGCCAAGGGAGGCATTTATACGATAACTCTGACCGCGCTTCATCCCAATGGCTGCGAATCTGTGAAATCAATTCTTATGCCACTTGAGGTGGCGAATATCAATCAGGTTACCATATTTCCGAATCCATTTACCGCAGATCAGACAGTGACACTCGCGTTTATGCTTCCTCGGAAACAGCCTGTTTCTCTCGAAATTATTGATTTAACGGGAAGAACGCTGCAAAAAGCAGTAATTGAAAATACAATCGATGGTTTAAACAATCCAGCGTTATCACAAGTGCTTCCAATCGTTTCTTCTCTTGGAAAAGGTATGTATGTGATTACTTTGCGGTATGGAAATACCTTTCAGCTACAGAAAGTAATTGTGCAGTAGGTGTTCCCGAATGGATTTTGTACTTTTGCAGGCTTAGAAAAAATAGTATCTTTTTTTGAGGTAAAACCTCCGTGTCGTTTCCAATGTCTAAACTTGTTATTGACGCAAACCGCAGTAGTTTTCGGTTAAATCTGAAGGAGTTGTTTGCGTACCGTGATCTTTTTCTGATACTAGCCTACCGGGATTTACGGGTGCGTTATGCCCAAACATTTCTGGGAGTATTGTGGGCTGTGATTCAACCATTGTTTACCCTCATTATCTTTACTGTAGTGTTTGGCAAGGCAGTTGGTGTAGAAAAGGATATTCCCAAAGGAATACCTTACGTATTGTTCGCTGCTTGTGGTATGAGTGCTTGGACCTACTTTGCTTTTGTAATGAACCAGGCGGGTAATTCCATTATCGGCGCACAGGGAATGATTCAAAAAATATACTTTCCGCGCCTAATCATTCCATTGTCCAAGGCAGTCGTTGGGTTTGTTGATTTTGGGGTCAGCCTTGTATTTATAATGGTGTTGATGATCTGGTATGGTTTTGGTCCTTCCAGTTATATTATTTTTCTTCCTTTATATATATTGATGGGAGTTATAGCCGCATTGGCAGTCGGAATCTGGCTGAGTGCCTTGACCATCCGCTATCGCGACTTTCAACACATTGTGCCCTTTATGGTGCAGTTTGGATTGTATGCAACTCCCATCGCCTACCCAACTACATTGATTGATCAAGACTTCCGTTGGCTATTTTATCTGAATCCAATGACAGGTGTAGTCGAAGGATTTCGTTGGAGTTTGCTAGGTACAGAACCACCCCACATGTATGCCTGGTTATCATTCGGATTCACAGGATTGTTATTTCTCTCAGCCTTGTATTATTTTCGGAGGGTTGAGCGGATTATGGCTGATATTGTCTAGTTTTGTGCGCAAAATTGCTGTTTATCAGAAAGGTAGGGTTTGATTAAGTTATGAAATATTATTTTTCAATTAAAAACTGTCTTTTAAAGACACAGATGACGAATGTCTGATATTGCCATAAAAGTTGAAAACCTTTCTAAGTTATACCAAATTGGAACACAAAAAAGCGGCTCGCTTCGGGAAAGTCTGGTAGATAAATGGCGTTGGATGTCAGGGCGCAAAGAAAGCACCACTACCGAAGAGTTCTGGGCGTTGAACAATGTGTCTTTTGAAATCAAGCAAGGAGAGGCGGTTGGCATTATTGGTAAAAACGGGGCTGGAAAAAGTACCTTGCTCAAAGTCTTGTCACGCATTACCGAGCCTACCAAAGGCCGCATCGAAATCAATGGACGTGTCGCTTCCTTACTGGAAGTAGGTACCGGATTCCATCCCGAACTCTCCGGTCGTGAAAACATTTACCTGAACGGGACCATTCTAGGCATGACCCGCCGAGAAATCAAAGCTAAATTCGATGAGATTGTAGCGTTTTCAGGTGTGGAAAAGTTCATAGATACAGCTGTAAAGTATTACAGTAGTGGTATGTATGTACGACTGGCTTTTGCGGTAGCAGCGCATTTGGAACCTGAGATATTGATTATTGATGAAGTATTGGCTGTGGGAGATCTTGAATTTCAAAAGAAGTGTTTGGGAAAGATGGGCGAAGTGGCTAAGGAGGGGCGTACGGTATTGTTTGTGAGTCATGATATGCAAGCTGTATCTACACTAACTTCTCATTCTTTATTTATGAAACAGGGTAAGGTTGGATATCATGGGACAACTTCAGATGTGGTGAACTTTTATATCAATTCTACAAAGACTACCGAAACCGCATATATAGATAACTCTCTGGCCACTGCCCCCAAAGTTAGTAGTGTAAAGTTAATAACTTCTTTACCAAATAATGTTCATGCGAATGGGGCTGAATTAGTCGTTGATATTACTTTAAATACTCCTTATCCAATTAAAGGGGCTTGTCTTTCTTTTCATATCATTGATTCAAAAGAGAGAAATTATGCCCATTTATGGATTTTTGACTCAGATATACCAATGTGTCGAGAGGCTGGTGAGTATAAGGTTCGTTGTACAATACCAAAGTGCCGATTGTATATGGGAAGATATTTTTTGAAGATATACTTTTCAGAACCGCCAGGAGGAAATGTATTTCAAGTATTGGAGAATGTTTGTCCATTTGAAGTAACAATGTTTGGAAACCACCGTGAGTTTCAGTGGCAGCCAGAAGCCTGTGCATACCTAGAAGATGCTAGTTGGAAGGTTTTAATTTGATTGATCTTATGGGATATGATATTGATGAAAAAAGAAATCAAACAATTATTGAAATCCGTCAATCTGGAGTTGCGTAGGGTTACTTCAGAAATGAAACAGGAGGAAAGAGAGTTACAGTTCCATCAAAATCTTTATCAGAAGTATAAAGATTTTACTATGATACCTGAACGTGAGTTCGTTGATAATTTAGAACTTTGTAGAAGGCATACACATATAAAAGGTGTGATAGTTGAATGTGGTGTATGGAGAGGAGGTATGAGTGCAGCTATGTCTGAAGTTTTAGGTAGAGATAGAACTTATTTTCTTTTTGATAGTTTTGAAGGACTACCAGATGCGAAGGAGATAGATGGCAATCAGGCAATTGCTTGGCAAGCTAATAAAACATCTCCCGGGTATTACAATAATTGCAAGGCGGAAGAGGAATATGCTCATAAAGCCATGCAGATGGCAATGGTTAAAAATTATTATACAAAGAGAGGATGGTTTTCTGAAACTCTTCCATTTTTTCCGAAAGAGGAAAAAATAGCTCTCTTACGCCTAGATGGCGACTGGTATGATTCAACTATGGATTGTCTGGTCAATCTGTTTGATAAGGTTGTTCCAGGTGGTATTATAATTATTGATGATTATTATATGTGGGATGGATGCAGTAGGGCTGTACATGATTTTTTGTCAACCAACAAGCGAGTAGAACGTATATCAAGGAGTTTAAACGGCGTTTGTTTTATTTACAAGCATTAATGATTAGTCCAATTACAGGTACACCCAATGTGATACTGGAGCGTACGATACCGACAAAAGATATAGTTGAGGGATATCGGTCAGTTTATAACATTGATGTTTCTTCCAATTTCAAGGATGTTGAATTTATAGAACTCTATAAGTGTCAGGCGTCTGGATTGTTTTTCTACTCTCCTTCATCGATTAGTGGATCAGAAAGCTTTTATGAAGAGTTGCAAAAGATTCCTTGGTATTACCAGCAGTGGAAATGGGAATATCAAATAGTAATGGATAATTTTAAGGGAGCTAATAGCTTATTGGAGATTGGATGTGGCGATGGAGCTTTTTTAGCGGAGATGAGTAAATCTGGAACAGACTGTTTGGGGTTAGAGCTCAATAACCAAGCAGTTTTGGCAGGAAAAAAACGAAATGTCAACATCATAAACTCAACAATTGAAAAGTATGTGAATGAAACTGCAAATACATTTGATGTGGTATGCTCTTTTCAGGTATTAGAACATGTTGCAGATGTCAAATCCTTTCTGGAAAGTTCTTTAAAAGCCCTTAGAAAAGGAGGAAGATTAGTGTTTGCGGTTCCAAATAACGACATACTATTTTTTAAGTACAGGAATTTTAAATTTAAACATGATCATTATTTAAAGACTTTACTGCTCAACCTGCCTCCCCATCATATGGGTTTATGGACCCCTCAGTCGATAGTTAGCTTATCGTCCATATATAATCTTAAGTTTGAGTCCTTATTTAAAGAGCCTTTAAATCATCATCGGAAACAGTTGGTTGAGTCTATATTAATTGAAAAGTTTGTAGTAGGGAAAGTGATAGCTCGGTTTCCAAGGAGGATGCAAGAGTGGTTGTTTCAGCAAATATTTGCTTCTGAATTTGAGTATGCTGATACAATGATTGCTGTATTTGTTAAGGAATAAAGGATTATTTTGAAATCAATGTCTGGAAAGACTATTCTTTTTTTGAGTCATGATGCTTCTCGAACGGGAGCGCCTATGGTCCTGCTTCATCTTCTACGATGGCTGAAACAGAATACAACATTGTCGTTGGTTATTCTATTGAGACGGGACGGTGAACTACTCGCAGATTTCAGGGAATTAGGTACAACCTATGTTTATTCATTTCCATATGCTCCTATACAGGGTCTTATAGGAAAAGTACGCGCTGCCTGGAATACATACATAGGAATCCGTGGTTATTACAAGAAGTTAGCCAGAGATTTGCAAAACCATGCCATTGATTTAATTTATTCTAATTCAATAGGCAATGGGGAGGTTCTGGATTTTCTTGCTTTTTTGAATTGCAAAGTGATTACACATGTCCATGAATTAGAGTATGGTATTTATGCCAATGGGGTATCTAATTTTAAACATATACTCCATTATACTAATCAATATATTGCGGTCTCTCAAGCAGTCAAGGATAATTTGATTGATCGGTATCAAATAAGCGAACATTTGATAGAGGTAATTTATGAGTTTATCCCAACGCAGACCATAAAAAATGCACATACAAGAACAGATATTCGAACATCACTGAATATACCTGATGATGCGTTCGTGATAGGTGCTTCAGGAACGACGGATTTGCGGAAAGGATTTGACCTATTTATTCTTTTAGCAAAGGAGGTATATCAGCAAGAGGGAAAAGATTGTTATTTCGTTTGGGTAGGAGGGGATCTAAATAGTTCTTATCACTATATGGCCTCTCTTGATTCTGAAAAGTTAGGCTTACAGCCTTTTATTCGGTTGATAGGTTCACAGAAATCGCCTTTAGATTACTTCTCCATCTTTGATGTATTTACATTGCTTTCAAGAGAAGATCCTTATCCACTCGTATGTCTGGAAGTAGCTATTTTAGGAAAACCAATTGTCTGTTTCGAAAATGCTGGAGGAATACCTGAGATGGTGCGAAACAATAATGGGTTTGTTGTACCATATTTGGACTTAAAAAAGATGGCAGAAAAGCTTATTCAACTCAAGAATGAACCTCATACAAGAACAAGATTGGGATACAATGCTAAGCAATGGGTTGAAAACAAGCATGATGTTGCAGTTGCTGTTCCGCAGATCCTGAAACTAATAAACACTGTTGACGCAGCAATGGGTTAATTAAGGTTATGCATCCATATCAAGAAACTATACATATAGTAACTACTTTAGATTCAAACTATGTTCAGCATTGTGGTGTAATGCTATGTTCATTATTCAAGAATAATTTAGAATGTAAGTTTAAAATATGGCTAGTTGTTGATTTTGACGAGAATAGGGATTTAAAAAAAATAAGAAAATTCATAACAAAAAATAAGCATATACTAGAAATTATTAAAATAGATGGGAGTGTCGTTAAAGATTTTCGGATAACTCATCATATCACCACCGCAACATATTATCGTATTTTGTTTCCAGCGTTAGTTGATGCTGCTTTAGATCGGATTATTTACTTAGATATTGATATCATTGTGAAAGGGCCAATCCTCCCTCTATGGAAGGTTGCTATTAATAATTCTGTTATTGCCGCTGTTGCAGAATATGGTTTTAGTCGATATTCTGAGTTAGAAATAGATCAGAACAGCAAGTATTTTAATGCAGGGGTAATGCTTGTCAATTTAGAGCAATGGAGAAGACAGAATATCACAACTAGCCTATTAAATTTATTAATTGAGAGACATCAGAATTTGACTATGTTAGAGCAAGATGCTCTTAACTTGGTTTTAAGAAATGAATGGAGAGAGTTAGATCCTAAGTGGAATGTTACTACAGGTATGTATGCTTTCTATAGTAGTACCATGGAGGAAGAAATAAAGATGGGGGTTAATAACCCGTCGATAATCCATTTTACCGGATTCTCAAAACCTTGGCACTATCTCAATAGTCATCCTAAGAAAATGGAATACTATTACTATCTGCAATTTACTCCATGGCAAAGCTTTAAACCAGAAGAAACTACGTATTGGCATAAGTTAAAACAAAAGCTCAAGAACCAGATAAATATCTTGTTTAGAACTAAGATATTCGAAATTTACAATTAATGATGGATTCATTCTCAAAGGTAAACTGGTGATTTTTCATCGAATATATAATAAGTTACACCGGACTCTGCAAGAAATAGTACATTCTGCAGAAATAAGTTTGGGCTATCGTATCGCTCCCAAAGTAGATCCGTTATCTTTTTTAAATGGATTTGAGAACAAGCCACGTATTGCGTTTGTGAAACAAGATATACTTCCGGATTTATATTGCTGTCCAAATCTTTCAAAGCCTAAAGATATAATTTTTTCTACTTTACTGAGAAATGGCCCTTTCACGCTTTTTACAAAGCTTAACGCTGATTTTTGGATGGTAAAGCTGGAGGAAGATTCCGAATGCCAAATATGGAAGGAGCGTTGCTTTACTGCACAGGGCAAACAATTTATGTCTTTTGATCAAATATTACAGACTCGTAGCAAAATACCAGTTGAAAACATTAACAGCCTAATTCTTCCTCCTGAAACATTTAGTATCAATAGTGAAGAAGTAGATTGGAATGCATATGATATTGTAATTACCATTGATATACCTATACCCAAACGTATAACAGAAAAATATCCTAATACCATATGGTGTTACTGCTTATTTGAGCCCTATATGGTTTCACATAAATTGTCATCTAGAAAAATCATTCCCGGCTATGATCTATTTCTAAATCAAAGAAGTCGTATTTTTCGTATAATGCCTTCGACGCGTTTCCACGAAATAGACTTTCCTTATTGCTTACAATACTATGGGTGTTATCATGAACTTTTGAATATGCCATTGGAGGATACTCGCCAAGGTGTATTTATAGAAAAACATACTGCACGAGTCTTAACTGAAAACCAGCTCGAACAATTACATTCCTATGGTCCTGTTCACATTCAGGAGGGGAGTACACATCGAATGCTAGAAAATTTGATTAAAAGCAAATATTTTATAAGAGTAGGGGGTAATGTAGGAATGAGATGGTCAAATTCAATAATAGAATCAGTAGCAGCAGGTTGTTTATTTATAGGTAATCCTAAAGAGTTTGTAAATAAATCCTTCTTTACGCCTCAAACATGTGTAAAGTCTTTTGAAGAGTTAATAAACCGTCTAAACTTTTATGAGACTCATCCAGATAAGTATGAAAAACAGAGAGGTTATCAACAGCAACTGGTAAATTGGCTTTGCTTTTCTCGTCCACTTCAGGAATTAATTCATAAATCACTAATGATACGTTCTTCTAGAAGAACTAAAAGCGTCTTCAAAAACAACTAAGTTAAACTGCACTTTCTAGTTTATGAAAAATCTGTTAAAAAGAATAGAGTACTTTATAATATGGAAAATATTGTGGACAAAAATATTTAAAAATCGTTATATGACTTCACCTGTGAAGGCGGGGCATCAGGAATATAGTATGATTTATTCTTCTGAAGATGACTGTTCACAGCCTTCTGACAGACTGATCAGGCTTTCTATTGAAGTTATTAAGACGGCTCATGAAACATCCCTTAAAAAGCTGGAAGAACGTCTGAATACAGAGGTTTATCATCCACCCATCAATCTGTGGCCCGGAGAACACTATAGGTTGTTAGCTGGTTTTGTCCAAATACTTAAACCTAAAATTGTAATTGAAATTGGTACCAGTACGGGTCTGAGTGCATTGGCATTAAGGACTTATCTGGCGCCAGAGGCTTCTTTGGTTACGTTTGATGTTATTCCTTGGAACCAAGTGCCGGGTACTCTTTTGCGTGAAGGGGATTTTAAAGACGGAGTGCTGAAACAGTATACAGATGACTTAAGTCAATGGAATGAATATGTAAAACATATTTCTCTTATGGAACAGGCAGATATTATCTTTGTTGATGCCAAAAAAGATGGAAAAATGGAAAAGGATTTCATCGATCATTTTAAAGCGACTAATTTCAGAAACAAGCCCTTGATTATTTTTGATGATATTAAAAATTGGATGATGCTTGGGATTTGGAGGTCTATTGAGCAGCCTAAACTAGATATAACTTCATTTGGTCACTTTACCGGAACCGGGATTGTAGATTGGGAATAATAAAGTAGAGTGATCATGTTTACTACACCTATTCTTTTTTTGGTTTTTAACCGGCCAGATACTACTAGTCAAGTTTTTAATATTATCAGAGAGATCCGCCCAATACAGCTATTCATTGCTGCGGATGGGCCACGACCTTGTGTAATGAGTGATACGGAAAGGTGTAAAGAGGTTCGCGAGTTAGTATCCGCCATAGATTGGGATTGCAAGGTGACCACATTATTCAGAGAAAAGAATTTGGGTTGTAAGAATGCTATTAGTTCTGCTATCACCTGGTTTTTCGAGCATGTGGAAGAGGGGATAATTTTGGAAGATGATACACTGCCTGCAAAAAGCTTTTTTTCATATTGTCAGAGCTTGTTAAGTGAGTACAGAGATGTAAGCCAAATAATGCATATTTCAGGAGTGAATTTTCAATTTAATCAAAAGTATGCTAATGAATCATATTACTTTTCAAAATATTTTCACGTATGGGGATGGGCTACTTGGCGTAGAGCTTGGAGTAAATATGTATTAGAACTTGGAGATATAAAGAATTTAGATTTTTTTTCGAAGAGTAGTTATTACACTTTTTCTAAGGTAGAGTATGAATATTGGTTGACTGTCTTTCAGGCAGTAGCAAAAGATGAGATTGATACTTGGGATTATCAGTGGTTGTATGCTATCTGGAAGACTAAAGGCCTATGTATAACCCCTACCAAGAACTTAGTCTCAAATATCGGTTTTGGCAAAAATGCTACCCATACTCAAAACACAGATAGTCTTTTGTCTGCCATACCATTACAAGAATTTGCACAAGTTTCTCATCCCAAACATATTAGGGTTAATCATAAAGCTGATAATTATACTTTCAATAATGCCATTCATCAAACACCAACCTTCTGGCAGTTAATTAAAAAGCCTCTAAGCGTTTTCTTACCCATTGCTTTCAAGAATAGATTAAAGCGTATACTACCATGAATCACAGTGCCTTGATTCCCGATATAGTACGGCATTATTGGAAGTATTTTTCCAATCCTGTATATCGTGAATTTTCTCGACTATCTACTATTCCCGCTTATACTCCTTCAAGTATAAAGTTATTCGATACTACACTGTTATTTGCAGATGCAAGATCATTTGCAGCAGGCTACAAAGAAATATTTATTAATAGACATTATGAGTTTAAATCAACGAATGACCAGCCAGTTATCATCGACTGTGGAGCTAATGTTGGTTTAAGCGTTATTTTTTTTAAGCATCTGTACCCTAAATGTAAGATAACAGCTTTTGAACCAGATCCAGTCTTATTTTCATATCTTGAAAGAAATATTGCCAGCTTAAACTATGAGAATATTAAGCTTTATCAAAAAGCTATTTGGACAGAAAACGGTAATATCGATTTTCTGTCAGAAGGGGGGTTTTCCGGAAAGATTAGCAAAGATAAGCTTAATTCTAAAACTGTGTCTGTTCAGGCGGTTAGATTAAGCGATTTTCTACAAGAAAAAATAGATTTTCTTAAAATAGATGTAGAGGGTGTAGAAACGGAAATCCTTGAGGAGTGTGCTCATTTGTTAAAGAATATTAGTTTCATTTTTATTGAATATCATTCAACTTTTGGCGAAAATCAATCATTGCATGAGATATTGACATTATTAAGTGAGTCGGGCTTTAGATACCATTTAAAAGATGCATATACGGCAGATAAACCTTTTGTAAATCGTCCGCTTCAGGCTGGTATGGATTTCCAGACAGATATTTTCGCCTTTAAAGAGTAAGAACTATGCTATTTGTTCGTAAAGATCGTTGGCTTGTTAGTATAGTCATCCCCATTTACAAAGCAATTCCCAGCATTGCAGAAATAAAGTCTTTTAGACAGTGCTTAACTGTTTTTGTGGATTATCCAATATTTATTGTGGTTCCAAAATCATTAGATGTTAGTTTTTATCTGAATCTTGCTACCAACAAAGTTGCGGTAGAGCGATTTGAAGATACTTATTTTAAGGATATATCAGGATATAACAAATTGGTTTTGTCCAAAGCATTTTATTTGCGATTTCAAAAAGCAACTTATATGCTTTTGTACCAACTAGACGCATTCGTATTTAAAGATTCTTTGAAAGAATGGTGTCTTAAGGAGTATGATTATGTAGCGGCACCCTGGATGGATATGGACTTTGTACGCAGATTTTGGAGCGGCAATTCAAAGATTGGAAAATGGTTGGACCGTATAGGAGTAGTTCCAAATGTTGTTGGAAATGGGGGGTTCTCCCTGAGAAAAATACGAACAGCAATCTTGCTTCTTACTTTATTTAAACATAAATCTGACAATTGGGATAGTAACGAAGATATCTTTTGGAGTTTGTATGTACCCTATTATTATCCTTTGATGAGAGTGCCTTCCAAAAGGGAGGCTTTAAAATTTGCTTTTGAAACACAACCTCGCCAGTGTTACGTAGAAAATGAATATACCTTACCTATGGGTTGTCATGGTTGGGAAAAATATGAACCTCAATTTTGGGCTCAATTTATAACATAAAATATAAACTTTAATAAAGTTAAATATTCGCGTGCTAACAGTTCATCTTAAAGGTCTGACGGGTTTTCGTTCTTTGGCTGCATTAGCCGTAGTATGGTCGCATATAACTTTATCATTACCTGAATTCGGTTTAAATCCACACATATTCGGTACATCAATTGATGGAATGCCAAGGGGGCTTTTGTTGGCCGGATTTGGAGTAAGTATGTTTTTTGCACTAAGCGGTTTTTTAATTACTTACTTATTACTCTTTGAGGAGAGGCTACAGCCTGTCAACATATCATCCTTTTATGTTCGGAGAATACTTCGCATATGGCCATTGTATTATATATACTTAGCTGCTTGTCTTTTGGTATATATGATTTTCAATCTAGAGTTCGCCAAAAGTTCAGTACTATTTTATCTGTTTTTCTCAGCAAACATTGCTCTCATTTCTGACCGATTATTACCTATGCTGGCTCATTTTTGGTCAATCGGAGTAGAAGAACAGTTTTACCTTTTTTACCCATTTCTTTTTAAGTGGCGATCAAAATTGCTATCAATATTGGTGGTATTAGTTGTTTTTCTTATCAGTCTTAAATTAGGTTTTTGGTTTTGGGATAGAAAAATAAACCATAATCTTCCATTATCAATTCTACATGTCAATCGGTTTCATTGTATGATGATTGGAGGAATAGGAGCAATGCTGTATTTTGAGAATAGATCCTGGTTTGTGACATTCTGCACTTATTTGCCTGTTCAACTATTTTGCTGGGGAATTGTCTTCCTTGTAGCGATCAACGTTTTTCATATTGCTTCGATTCTAGATAATGAAATCATCAGTGGAATAACTACCATTATTATCATTGGGCAAATAACGCGGAAGAATTACATTTTGGATCTAGAACACAGACTTTTCGAATTTCTAGGAAAAATATCTTATGGCATTTATGTTATTCACCCTGTAATAATTTTTTTTACCTCTCAGGCATTAAAAGGATATAATTTAAACTCACTGTTAGGTTATATATTCATTTATGCGGTTATCACTTTGATAACAATAATAGTTTCATACTTATCCTATGAATATTTGGAAAAAAGATTTTTGAAATTCAAAGGTAAGTATAGTGTGGTTGCTAGCTCACCAATTCAAAATACTTATAAAGAGGATATTAAGACTTGGTAGATTATAGTATGAAAGATTTTTTGATCCGATTAATTGACATAGTACTTGGCCCTTTTTATGGTAAGTTACAGTTTCAATCCTTCTTTGGGCTTCTTTACAGTATAAGTCTGAAAGGTTTCAATCTTCGGCATCGTTCCATGAAAACGAACGGAGAGCAAGGTGTAATCAAAAAAATACATCACTATTGTCAGATTAGTAATATTGAGCCAATTGTTTTTGATGTTGGTGCCAATGAAGGTCAATATTCACAGGAGCTTATCAGACAATTTGGTATGAGTATGAGTCTTCATTGTTTTGAACCTTCTGTCAAAACGTTTCAGAGGCTTTCTTTTCAATTAGTAGAACATGGAACAATACATCTGCACAAGGTTGGTTTGGGAGAAAGGAACGAAAAATTCAAGTTCTTTGTCAGTTCATATGATAGTACACTCAATTCTATGTATGCTCGGGGAGATGCTGCCGCGGTAAGTTATGATGGCAAAGAAGAAGTTGAAATCCGACGCTTGAGTGATTTCTGTATGCAAGAGTCTATTACTCACATCCACTTTCTTAAAATAGATGTAGAGGGCAATGAACTAAGTGTTTTGAAAGGAGGAGAAGATCTTATTCGGCAACAGAAGGTTGATTTTATTCAATTTGAATTCGGTAGCCGTAATGTGGATGCTCGCACCTATTTGGCAGATTTTTTTAATATGTTTGGAGAGGAATATGAACTTTTTAGAATCATGCGGAATGGCTTGTATTCTATGCCTATCTACAATTACGACTATGAGATTTTTGCAATTGGAAATTATCTTGCCATTTCTAAGAAGGTAGTGAAACAATTCCTCAAAGTTTAGATGTTTATGAAAGATATATAAGCAGGTGACAAGTTTACATTTAAAAGAATATCATCTGCTCCACAGTACGCTTCCTTGCCAACACCATGCGCTTCTATACGAAGGTAATCACTTCCTATCGCACAAGCAAGGTTATAAAATGCATCTTGTGGGTGATCATGATGAATAATGTCTACTAATAAAGACATGTTTTGAGCGAACAGTATATTACTGAAGCCTGCCCCGTGGATGCCAGCTACTTTGGATACTTGAGCAAACAATCGGATCTGATCACATAGGGTCATACCTTCCAGCGAAATTTTTTCATAACCTTGTTCCGCAAAGATCTGATATATTTCCGGTTCGTTGACAGCTCTTCGGTAGCGAGCCTTTTCCCGACTTATAAAGACTTTTTTCAGTGCTAGATTTTTACTCTCAATAGAAACTTGAGCCTGATCTCGCAACCAGGCGCCTAAATCGCGTACAACGGCTTCACGGTGGGCCAATCCACGAGCCAGATGCATAGGTATGTATACCTTTTGGGCATACAAAAGCTCGTCATCTTTGATCCGTATAATATCTTTAAACTTAAAAAAAGCTAAATATTCATCTACAAAACGAGGTGTATTTTCATGAATCACTAAATTAAGTTGAGGCGTCAAATGCCGCACACTAAATAGTCTGGGCAGGGCTTCAAGCGTCCAGTGATAATAGTTATCATAATAGGCATTATGTGCTACCAGACAATCTCCCGAAACTGACCGAACTTTCCCCAGTAATAGCTTTTTGTAAAAAGTTAATGCATTGTTGTTGTGTACAAACATTGAATAAATAGACTCTTTGATCACTCGCCCGTTTTTGAAAACAATTCCATAAGGTGATACCAAAGCTTTGTTTAGTTCACATAGGTAAGTGTCTTCTAAATTCTCCTCAAGTCGAATAAACCTTTCTGAGGTTTGTGAGATTTCTTCGTAATTTAGCGGAGGCTTACGGACAATAGTCTCTGCACCGTATAAAAGTGTTTTTTTCAACTATCTACTTGATTTTGAATCCTGTCTCTTTACCTAGTATTAGTATCATTACCCCATCGTATAATCAGGGGGTGTACCTGGAACAAACTATTCAGTCTGTTTTAGATCAGAAGTATCCGAACCTTGAATATATTGTTATAGATGGAGGAAGCACGGATAACTCAACCAAAATTATTAAAAAATATGAAAAGTACCTTGCATTTTGGGTTAGCGAAAAAGATAAGGGACAAAGTGACGCTATCAATAAGGGGCTAAGGATTGCTACCGGTGAAGTTGTAAATTGGCTAAACTCAGATGATTACTATGAACCAGAGGCTTTGCTGACCGTAGGAAATGCATTTGCCAACCCTGAAGTAAATATAGTGAGTGGAAGAGGACGAGTTTTTGATCAAAACGATCAGACGAGACATTTTTCAAGAGGAGTGGACGTATATCCGGGTAATCTGGCCAAAACCATTGGTTGGGCAAGAGTGGATCAGCCAGAAACGTTTTTACGACATACGGTTATTAAATATATAGGTTTACTCGATTCGCGTTTGCATTATCTGATGGACCGAGATTGGTGGATTAAGTATTTGTTTTGTTGTGGTTTGGAGGGAATCTGTCAAATACCCGATGTTCTGGTAAATTTCCGCCTCCATAGTCAATCCAAGACTGTTTCGCAAAATCTGGCTTTTCAGCTTGAACATGACTCTTTCTTTTTTTCATTAGCAGATCAGATGGGTTTTGCATCTGAAAAAGATACTATTCGTCAGTGCTTTGATCTTAAAGAAGATTTCAAGCTTCACTTGGTTGAAGCTTATCCAGAACAACTGGTTCAGCAAGTGCTTCAGTATTATTTACTCCATCGGGCAGACGAGTGTTATGCTGCCTCCGAATATAAGCAGACCCGGAAGCTTTTGCAAGCGATTCAGACAGAGCTTCTGGAAGAGGAAGACCGAAAACTGTTTCAGAAACTAAGTCTGCGTTCTTCACAAATAATCACTTCAGTAATTTCCCTGATACGCAAACTTCGTTAGTCTTGAAACTTAGCATAATTATACCTACCAAAGATCGTCCACAACTGATTGGGCAGACTTTGTCTGCGATTTATGAAGCAATACAGGGCATAGATAGTGAAATCATTCTGGTAAATGATTCGGTGCATCCGGTACAGTTGCCTCAAATGATGGCCAGTTTTGTGCAGGTGCTTCAGAATCCAAAAACAGGTGTTGCATCTGCTCGTAATTTCGGAGCCCAGCAGGCTAAAGGAGAGCTACTATTGTTCATGGATGATGACATGCTGATTAAGCCGGAAAATGTCCACACTACACTCGCTTTGCATCAACAATACCAGAAATGTTGTATCAATCTGAATTGGATATATCCGCCAGAGCAGATTAAGCGGATTCAGAAATACCCATTTGGCCGATACCTGATTCATTATGGATTTACTTCATTAAAAGGCTGGAATAGAGGAAACTACTGGAATGACGATGAGTTATTTGCTACCAATGGAATTACCAGCCAATATTTATCAATATCCAAAAAAGATTTTTGGGCCTCTGGTGGATACAACGAAATGTTCCCATATGCAGGCTTTGAGGATTATGAATTTGGGAAACGGCTTCAGCAGCAAGGAATAACGTTTTATATCTATCCATTAAGTCGTCTCTTCCATAATGAAGCGGATCGGCTGGACATCCGGGCTTGGCTGGACCGGCGCTGGCGCGGAGGGAGAACGAGAAAAGTGGCAGCTGGTTTGGGTTATTCGGAAGTTGTTTTAGTGTATCCCTTTTGGAAAAAACAAATTTTGTGCCTTCTAAAGCTCTTAAGACCCATTTTTCTTTTTATAATTGCTAAGTTTCCGGAAATGCAATCAATAGATCCTATTCGTTTTCGCCTGATTAATTTGCTTCTGGCTACTGCCATCTTTGAAGGTTATACCTCTCCATCTACCAGTAATGACAACTAAAGTAACATATGTTATTTCCAATATTGATAAAGCACTAGCGTTTGAGTGGGTTATAGAAAGATTATCCACCCAAAAGTTTGAGCTAAGCTTTATTCTACTTAATCCAGGTAAGTCGGTATTAGAGGAGGTTTTGATTCAGAAAAAGATATTATTTACACGCATTACCTATCAGGGTAAAAAAGATTTACTTAAAGCAATTAGTGGCATCAGACATTTTTTGAAGGATAACCGAACGCAAGTAGTTCATTGTCATATGTTTGATGCAAATGTAGCTGGTTTGCTGGCAGCTAAGTCCTTAGGTATACGCAAACGAATCTTTACAAGACATCATGCTACGTTTCATCACGAGTATTTTCCCAGAGCCGTCTGGTATGATCGGTTTATAAATTTTCTGGCAACCGATATTGTCGCTATTAGTGAAAATGTGCGAAGTGTTCTCATTGAAAAAGAAAAGGTAAAGCCACAAAAAATTAAATTGATACACCACGGTTTCGAGCTGTCCGAATTTAAAAACGCATCTGCAGACAAATTAAACCTATTGAGAGGAAGATACTTATCCCGGACATCCTATCCTGTCATTGGAGTAATTTCGAGATACTTTGAATTAAAAGGTATTCAATATATTATTCCAGCCTTTAAAGAGCTACTTAAAGAATATCCGGAAGCTCACTTGCTTTTAGCAAATGCCACTGGAAACTACAAAGCAGAAATTCAAGCTTTGCTTCAATCACTTCCTAAGAAAAGCTATACTGAAATTACCTTCGAACCCGACTTGTTTTCGCTTTACCAGCTTTTCGATATTTTCATTCATGTACCCATCAATCCTCAAATTGAAGCCTTTGGACAAACATATGTGGAAGCTCTTGCCGCTGGGGTTCCGTCCATATTTACACTTTCAGGGGTTGCAACAGAGTTTGTTGAACATGGAAAAAATGCGCTAGTTGTACCATTTGAAGATAGCGATGCTATTTATAATTCATGTATGCAAATTTTAAGTGATAATCATTTAAAAAAAACTTTAGTCAAAGAAGGAGAAAAATGTGTTCAGGAAAGGTTTGGGATTGATATAATGATCGGAAATTTAGAAAATCTATATTTATGCGGTTAAAGTCAATAATTTTCCTGGTTGTATTTTTCTGGACTAGCTTAGGGTTATTATTTTGGGGATCAACACTATTTTTTTGGTGGAATTCACATCATGTTTCCTGTGTCATTTTATGCCAGTATCTGGGAAAAATGCATCGTTTACAGGAGTTTGAAAATCAACTTCTGACCATGACTAGATTTAAAGTGATCCGTTATGGGATCAGTCTCATTACTTTGCTTTATGTGTTTATTTCTTATCGATTTAGTTCGAAAATCGGTTTTTGGGCAAATGGGTTAAATCAGTTTTTATCTCGGGTATCGCAATCTTTAAAGGAAAGATACCAATTGTTTACTGTAACTCAGCAATGGATAGGTTTGATTGTAATTAGTATTTTTTTCGTTATAAAGGCCTACCACATTAGTAAAGTTCCAATTTCTTACGACGAAGCCTGGACATATCTGAACTTTTCTTCTAAATCTCCTTTGGTTACGCTCAGCTATTATCCTGCGCCTAATAACCACATTCTTTTTACACTAGCAACGAACTTCTCATCGCTCCTCCCATTGCCTCACGCCATTGCATTACGGTTGCCTAATTTGTTGCTTCTCCCTATTGCTTTTATGGCCTTTACTTTTATATTGAAGGAGTGGTTTAGTGGTACTATCGCTTTAATTGGTGCTAGTTTACTGATAGCTTCTTATCCTGTGCAGCTTTATAGTCTGCAAGCCAGAGGATATTTATTATACATAGTTTTGGGAGCCGCAGCTTTTTATAATATTTATAAGCTGGTGCATTTGCCCGTTGATAAAATCCGCTATTACCAATATCTCTTCATTTTGATTTGTATATCAGGGTTTTATGTTATGCCTTCATTTTTATATGTACTCTTTTCGTGTGGAGTGTATAGCTTACTCTCTATTATTATTGCTAAAGAATGGGCACGATTGAAAGTAGTGGTAAGAAGCGGATTGTGGATTGTTGTTGGTACCTTGATAGTATACACACCTGTATTGCTGGCAAGTGGCTGGCAAGCAGTGTTTAATAATCCCTATGTACAGCGATACAGTTATTCAGTGATTGTTACCAGTTTGCTACCTCATTTTAGAGATACAGGTAACTGGCTCGTTGGGTTTCTCTTACCTTATAGCGGTATTATTATTCTGTTGATTATTGTGAGTTTGATGATTGATTCCTTTGTCGCGAAAAGGGATCAATCATTGCTCTTACTCTCTCTAACTTTTATGCTATGTCCATTTGCTATTATATTAATACATAAGGCTATTCCTTTTGAACGAACTTGGTCCTATACAATCTTTCCCATAGTAACAGGAATCTGCTACCTGCTGAGCCGGATACTTCTTTCTCGACCGATCAGGTCTGTTATCGTATTAGGAATATGTGTTAGTATTGTAATGAGTGGCACATTCTTGTTTATACGGACATATCGAGAAAGTTATTCCCGAGATTATGACGCGGAAGACATTGCTCAGACTGCTCTGAAGCATGGTGCCCACTCATTTTATATTGAGCAAGACTACTACGAAGTTCTCCTCTATTATTATTATACAATTGCCCAGCAACCCTATCATGTAGATAATAAACAAACTGGGCAGGTATTTGATAATCAAAAGAATTATGATTGTTTGTTAGTAGAGCAGTCTACTGCTGCTTATGGTAATAAATACCAATCTACGGACTACGGGCGGTTAATCAAAGTGCTTGTTAAAAAATAGTATCTTTGTGAAAGTCAAAACCCCAGTTCTATACAATCTAAAGTACAAATACTATTCGGTTGTTTCACCTATCTCAAACATCTTCACATTGGCGGCTAGGGTTGAGAAAATCTGGCGGCTGCGTTCGGGGCGGGCATCGGTGATGAAGATTTGGCCGAAGGTCTGGTTGGTGATCATTGCCATAAGTTTGCTGATGCGCAAGTCGTCGAGCTTGTCGAAAATATCGTCAAGTAGTAGCAGCGGCTTTTCTCCTTTTTCTTGCTGGAGTACTTCAAACTGAGCTAGTTTCAGGGCAATGACAAACGATTTCTGCTGGCCCTGCGAACCGAATTTTTTAAGCGCATACCGGCTGATCTCAAAGATAAAGTCGTCTTTATGGATGCCTTTGGTGGTGCGCTGTAGTTGCAGGTCGCGGCGCATGGCTGCCGAAAAATCATACAAAAAGCTGGTTTCAAAAAGTTCAGACTCGTAAATCAGGTCAATTTCCTCCCGGCTTTCACTGATAAAGGCGTAATACTTTTGGACCAAAGGCACAAAGTCTTTAATGAACCTGCTGCGTTTCTGATGAATGACCTCACCCAAGGGAAGCAGCTGAACGTCAAAGGTTTCCAGCAAGTCTTTGTCAAAATAATTGCGTTCATAGAACTGGCGCAGCAGGCTGTTGCGCTGCTTCATGATCAGGTTGTACTGAATCAGCGTGTTCAGGTACTCGTGATCCAGTTGGGAAAGTATGTTGTCAAAAAACCTGCGTCGTAATTCGCTGGTATCCCGGATCAGGTCGGTATCGTCGGGGGAAATAAGCACTACCGGAAACCGGCCAATGTGCTCGCTGAGACGGTCATAGGCTTTTTTGTCGAGCATCACCACCTTGCGGCCGCCTATTTTCAGGCTACAGGTTACGGTTGCTCCGCCGGTAACGGAAGACGTATCTTTGAACCGGCCTTCAATCATGAAAAAATCAGCACCATGGCGGATGCACTGGGCGTCAGTCTGGCTGAAGGCACTTTTGGTCAGGGCCAGCATATAGATGGCATCTAACAAACTGGTTTTTCCACTGCCATTGATGCCTACAATTCCATTGACGGTCGGGCTAAACGTAAGCGAAAGTTCTTCGTGGTTTTTGAAGTTTAATAAGCTGATTCGTTCCAGGTACATACAGCAGGTTCAGGGTTCGAAGTTCAGAGTCGCTGATTCTGAATGGGGTTCCAAAATACTATGTTTTTTCGGATAAAAACCTTCGTGCCCGGTATTTTGTCTTTATTTTTGGCAAGCTTCGCGTGTAAACATTTTTTGTGTATTTTCGCAGTTCCAATATCTACCCTCATTTATCTGAAATGTGGTCAAACCTTTCCCGGGTACCTTCAGTTACACAGTAACACCCAGGAACATAACACAGTTTTTACATTTATTCATTCCTTATACTATGGCAGTTAAAGAAACGAAGGCCACCAAAGCAAAGGCCAACGGAAATGCAAAAACCGCTGATCCGCTGGCAACTACCAGTGAAGGTGCGTCAAAAGCAAAGAGTAATGGAGTAAAAAAAGCAAAAGCTAAGTTTCCGCGGGAGACGTACATGTATTGGTACGAAAGCATGCAGTTGATGCGCAAGTTTGAGGAGAAAGCCGGGCAATTGTACGGTCAGCAAAAAATCCGCGGATTCTGCCACTTGTATATTGGTCAGGAGGCCTGTGCTGCCGGTGCCGTATCTGCACTGGACAAAGGTGATAAATACATTACGGCTTACCGGGACCACGCGCATCCGCTGGCCCTGGGTACCAGCCCCAATGCCGTAATGGCCGAGCTGTTTGCCAAGGCAACGGGTGTATCCAAAGGAAAAGGCGGGTCGATGCACATTTTTGATAAAAGTGTCAACTTTGTGGGTGGCCATGGGATTGTCGGTGGTCAGATTCCACTCGGTGCCGGCATCGCCTTCGCTGAAAAATACATGGGAACCAAGAATCTGTGTATCTGCTATTTTGGTGACGGCGCCGTGCGCCAGGGAGCTTTGCACGAAGCCTTCAACATGGCCATGCTTTGGAAACTACCCGTGATTTTCTGTATTGAAAACAACGGCTATGCCATGGGAACTTCGGTTTCACGTACTTCCAACGTAACGGATTTGTACACCATCGGAGAAGCGTATGATATGCCATCCGAACCGGTGAACGGAATGGATGTAGAAGCGGTGCACGAAGCCATCGCAAGGGCAGCTGACCGGGCTCGTAGTGGTGAGGGGCCAACCCTGCTGGAACTGCGTACCTATCGTTACAAAGGCCACTCCATGTCTGATCCTCAGAAATACCGGACACGTGAAGAAGTCGAGCAGTGGCGGTTACAGGATCCGATTGAGCTAGTAAAGAAAACCATTCTGGACAACAAACTGGCAACGGAAGACGAACTGAACGCGATTGACGAGAAAATAAAAGGTCAGGTAGAGGAATCGGTGAAGTTTGCGGAAGAGTCTCCGTATCCGGATCCATCCGAAGCCTTCAAAGACGTATACGCTGAGCCTAACTATCCGTTTATTATGGATTAATCGTTAGGCCAGTTAACAAAAAAGCCTCCTTAGCACAAGGAGGCTTTTTTGTTTTTGGAAGATACTATTTTAATTCAGCTTTTTACCCGCCTTGCCTGAGCCACCAGCGGATGATGTGTTTTTGGCAATGGTATTTTTAGATACGGTATTGATACCTTTTTTCGGTATGATGCACAAGGATAGTCGGTTATCAGCATTGGCCAACACCGGCATTTCGGTTTTCTGAGGCATGCCTACTACCGGGTTTTTGGAGAAAAAGCCAAATGGCATCAGCGAGAAGCTCAGGCGGTGCTCGTTCATGATGGGCCATTCTTCCGGGCGAACGATGTGAGTAACGCCTAAGTTGTACCAAAGCACCAGATCCTGATTTTCCAGACTGCGATCTGCTGCTGACCAGGCAGGCAGGCCATCCTTGATGCCCTTGCTGATCGGATAATCGCCGGCCGGGAAGTGCTCGCCTTCCTTGTATTGAGTTACCCAAAACTGATGATCCAGGAAGTCGCCCATGATGTGGGCGGGTGCGGTGGCATCCGACATCATTTTGACGTTATGCCCCGGCATGAGTACATACGCCGATGGATGGCCCAATCCATTGTTGGTCTGTGAGTTGGCAATCATCCAGTGGCGGTTGCTGGTCATGTTTACATCGCGTTTGGCTTCTTTTTCGCTCACAAAACGGGTCATCTGCGTGATGAACGTGTTGCGGTACGGGTTTGTCGGCGATACGGCCACCGGCACCACGTTCATTTCTTCAATGTTATTGTTCGTAGGCCCGTCCACGTCCATATCCAGGCGGAAGCAGAAGAAGTGCTGGTGGTTAACAGCCTCTGCGTGAGGAGTGACTAGTGTACCGTAATAATTGCCGGCGTAGGTTTCGTCTGCACTTCCGGGCAGGTCTACCACGCGGTGCACGCCCCGAATGGCAACCACACCTGTCAGTTCGGTCTCTACTTTGATTTCACCGTCTTCTTTCAGAATCCACTTGAAGGCATAGTCATAATTGCCAATGCGGGTAAAATACTTGGTAACCAGCTCACGGCCGCCGCGTGTAAATTTACCATGACGCACCAGCGTGCCGCCGCTTTGTTCGTAAACCGCCACAGCACTGTCAAGCTTCATGGCTTCACCTTTTTCGTTGTGGTAATAGGCTGGAAACAATACTGAATTTTCCGGAATATCGCCTAGGTGCATTGACTTGAGCTCTTTTTTGTCAGCTTGCTGGCCCATGCGATAAACTCCGCCATCAAAGTAGTTGTTGGTAGCCATGTACGAGTCAGGCGAGCCGTACGGAACATACATTTCGGCCATGGAGCCACGATACATGATAGGGCGCCATTTGCCGTTGTCATTGTAACGCACATCGTACATCACCAGCCCTTCGCGGTTATGAATGCCGATGCGAAACGCCCATTTCTGACCGACTACTTTGTAGCCTTCCGTCTTGAAGCCGACGCCGTCGGGCTGCTGGATTTTCAGTGGTTTTTCGGGCATAAAGTTTACGACTGCAGAGTCGGCATTGAAATAGCCGATGTCCGTAGGCTTGTCGTATTTTCCGGCCTCATCCACAATCTTCAGCACTTTTTTGGTGGTCATGTCTACAAAGGCATACAAGCCGGCAATGGCTAGCGAACCGTATTTCTTGTTCTTGTAACTTGGAATGGCAATCAGTTCGCGGTGGTCTTTGGGGCCAACTCCCAATTCGCCTACAAACTGCCCCCAGCATTTGATTGAGTCGGGGTGGATGTTGCGTTTTTGCAGTGCCGCCACCCAGCCTGAATCCGCCCGGACCACATCCTTGATAATGCTGTCTTTCTCAAACTGGCCGGGTTCCACACCCTTTACTTCGTTGAGAGCCAGTATCTTTTTGTCTTTCAGGTCAACGATGGCTTCCATTACTTTGTTCTGGTCGTACTGGTACAGCGATGCGAAGGCTTCTCTTTTGAATGGTTTGCCAGGTTCGTAGGCCAGTACATCGGCTTTGGCGGGTTCTTTCAGATTGATCAGGAAGAATAGATAGTTGGTGTCAATTTTTCCGGAGGCCAGCAATATTTCTTTTACGGATTTGATTTCAGTGGTATCCAGTGGGTCGAGGGGATGCTTGTAGGCATCGTCAATCACAAAAGAGGTACTGGGCGATGTCTCCGATTTTGAACCGGAACAATTCCAGGTGAGCACCGAAAGGACAAGTGCAACAGCGATTGGGGCAAGTGATTGAAGGAGCGATTTGTTACGTTGTGGTACCATGATTGAATAGTTGAAGGGTTGATTGTAATTGAGATTTTTGGAAAGAGAATGAGTGAGTGAATGAAACTATTTTCGGAGGTGGAAGCGGGCTTTGTAAAATAGTATCCTCGAAAAGCCTGAAAACCCACCGACCTTGAAAGCGTTGTTTGTTGACATTATTCTTTGTCCCACCAGACACGTGTATCCAGCTGGTCGGGGCCTTGCCGGGCCAGTGCTGCTTCGTAGTTGGTTTGGTTGAGGCTTGACTCGGACTGCGGATAACCCCTGCGCCTTGGAATCGGACGTTTCTGGATGGCTTGCGGAGCAGGGATGAGTTCCGGATAGCCCAATCGCCGCCATTCGGACCAGGTTTCGGTGCCCTGCATATACAAAGCCAGCCATTTTTGTTCTCCAATGGACTTTTTGTAATTGGCCGCATCAAAAGATACCGAGGCTATGTAGGTATCTGTTTTGCCCGCTTCCACACCCCAGTATTCCATCGAAGCACGGATGGCCGACTTGTATAGATCTGCCGCATTGCCACTAATCCAGCCACGCGCCACGGCTTCGGCCTGGTTGAAGAGCACTTCGGAGTACGTCAGTAAAATAGCCGGAGAGGTAGGCTTGCGCACCAGGCTGCCCGGTAGGGAGACATTCGATGCACCCACGCTACCTGCGGTTTCGGCGGTGACACCATAGGGCATGCCTACAAATTTTCCGTTGTTTTCTGCCGGATTGGCATAAAACTCCAGCCGGGGGTCTTTGGTCGCTGTTAGCTTATCAATCATTGTGGTGGTTACGGCAAACTCCGGAGCTCCGTAATCGTACTGCTGCTGCCAGGGATTGTTGTTGGGGGCAGCGGTCAGGTATTTGTACAACGCATTGTCGTCATTGGAGGTAAACACACCCTTGGCCAAGGCTGACGTTACAACTGTTTTGGCTTTTTCAGGAGCTACCTTTGACATGCGCATGCCCAGCCGTAATTTCAATGATTGGGCAAACAGTTTCCATTGGCTGATATTCCCTTCATAAATGATGTCGCCACTGATGTCGCCTTCGGTGAGCTGGTCGGTTGCCTCGTCAAGCTCTTTGATCAGGTCAGTGTAAATAAATTCCTGGGTATCGTATTTCGGCGAATAATTGGCATCGCCTTTCAAAGCTTCGCTGTATGGCACATCGCCCCATATATCGGTAATGGTCTGGAACACCCAGGCTTTCAGGATGCGGGCCACCGCAATCTGATTTTCATTCGGCCCTGATTTGGCGGCCTGAAATTTGGTTTTCTCGTCGGTATTCAGACGAATGATTTCCGTCAGGTCTTGCAGGCCACCGCTGTAGAACGTGCTGAAATCTTCACGAATCTCCTGGTAGCGGTCGGTATCGGTATACAACGTGGCCGACCAGTGCTGCATGTACCGGCGCGGGGCAATGTCGATGCCCCATTCGCTATTGCGGCCCATGAGTTCTGTTACCACGCTGCGTTGGGCACTGGTGAGCAGGAAGGCCGTAGGAACGGTAGATGGATTGTTCGGATCGTTGTTCACCGAATCGAAACCGTTTTCACAGGCCGGAAAGATCAACAGCAATCCGACCAGAAAGAATAAATGTTTTTTCATGGGTTATGAATGGTTCAATGTTCTTGGTTGGAAATAGTATGTTTTGAAAAGCCAAAACCTGCCTTTGTCAGAATTTCACATTCAGGTTGAAGCCTACCGAACGCACGCTTGGCAACTGGTTTTCTTCCATGCCCTGGATGTTGCCCGATCCCAGTGCACCTTCCGGATCAATGTGTGGTACGTTTTTGAAAAGAATGGCTACGTTGCGTGCGACTAGAGCAAACGTCATGGCCTGAACCGGGGTTTTACTAAACCAGCGGCTTGGTAAAGTATAGCCGAGTCGCATTTCGCGGAGCTTGACGAAGCTGGCATCGTAGGTATGCGCTTCTTCAATATCCGATACGTATTTGTAATAGTCGGTCGCCCGGAGGTAGATGTTGTTCGGGTCACCGTTTTCAAACACGCCTTCGGCACGCACGCCACCACCCTCATCCACAGGATTGCGCTTGGGAACGCCTTTGTCATTATTCCCAACGGTTTCGATCATCAAACCCGAATACTGACCCAGCGAACTGGTGCGAGAGTAGAGACGGCCTCCTTTTTGGAAGTCGATCAGGGCGCTGAAGCTGATGCCTTTGTAAGAGAAGGTATTGCTGATACCACCCGTAAAATCTGCCAGTACGCTGCCCAACACTTTGTTTTGCTCAAAGATGTAATAGCCGTTTTCATCCACCAGGCGTTGGCCCTGCGCATTGGTCGCGTAACCATCGCCAGTCAGCACACCGTAGGGCTGGCCGACCCGCGCATTGATATTGATGAGTCCGAAACCGGAGTTGAGCAGGTAGTTACTCTGTCCGACGGCCAGTTCGACTACCTTATTCCGGTTGCGCGACCAGTTAAGGGCGACATCCCAGGTAAAGCCGCCGGGGGTTTGGATGGGTGTGCCCGAAAGAGCCACTTCGATGCCATTGTTGCGCACTTCGCCAGCATTGATGATAGTGTAATTGAAACCGCTGGTACCCGACACCGGCAACCGCAGGATCTGGTTGGTAGAGATGTTGTTATAGTAGGTAATGTCTAAGCCGAGGCGGTTGCCGGCAAATTTGCTTTCCAGACCGACTTCGTACGAGGTGCTGATCTCGGGTTTCAGGCGCGAATTGTTCCGGATGTTTGGAACGGAATAAACCGGCTGGCTACCATAGTTATCCGTTGGCGAATACCGGGTTTCGAGGCGGTATGGATCGGTGTCACTTCCTACCTGTGCCCACCCTGCCCGCAGCTTTCCGAAGGACAGCCAGGATACACTTTGCAGCATTTCAGAAAAAACAAAGCTTGTCGAAACAGACGGGTAGAAATACGAACGGTTGCCGGATGGTAGCGTGGATGACCAGTCGTTGCGGCCCGTTACATCCAGAAACAGAATGTCGCGGAATCCGAAACTGGCGCTGGCATACACACTGTTGACCGATCGGGAAGACGAATAATCATCAATCTGAGCCGGGTCGGTGGATGCTTTCAGGTTAAAGAAGTTAGTAGCGCTGAGTCCGCCACGCGTGCGGCCATAGTTGCGTTTCAGGTCCTGGCGCCGGGCATTGGCACCGGCATTCACCGTCAGTGAAATACTCGGGCTGATCGGCTTCTGGTATTGTAGCAAAACCTCGTAGTTGGCTTCATCCACTTTGTTGATTTCCTGCTCGTAGGCGGTCTGGTAGATGTAGCCCTCGGCGAGCCTGTCTTCGCGGAAGTCGTTGTAAAAATCCTTGCGCACAAAGCCGGTTACCGACAGATGGTCGGTTAGCTGATAGGCCAGGGATACATTGCCAAATACCCGCTCACGGGTGTCGCTGCTGTAATTTTCGTATAAGACAAAATACGGGTTGTTCCAATAATAAGGCCGCGGGTTGGTCGGGTCGCTGATGTTCCAGTTGCGGATGGTGCCGTCGGCATAGCGGTAATTTTTCATATCCTCCAGGTCGAGTTGCCGCTCAAACCAGGTATTGAAAGAGATGGGCAAAATCCGGCTGTCGCTCCAGCGGCCTACCGGTGGGCGGCCCTTTCCCTCGTTGTGCACGTAGTTGATTTTGATGCCGGCAGTTAATTTATTGTTCAGCTTGGTGCTGCCACTAAAGCTCAGGTTGTTGCGTTTCAGGCTGCTGTTGGGGTAGGTGCCCGTCTGGTGCATGTTGGTAAACGACAACCGGAAGTCAGACTTCTCGGTAGAGCTGGCCAGCGAAACGCCGTTGGTACGGGTAATGCCGGTCTGGTAAAAGTTTTTGACATTGTCCGGACGGGCTACCCAGGGTGTCATTTGTCCGAAACGGGGATCTTGTGGATACCAGCTGTACCATTGCCGTACCAGTTGCCCATCGAGTTTGGGCCCCCAGCTTTCGTCGGCCGCATTATTCACAAAGGGTTGTCCGTCGAAGGCAGCGTATTCGGCCGGGTCGGTTTGGGGGTTGTAAGTATAGGTATCAAAAAAAGGTTTGTAACCGCCTCCGTACTCATTCTGGTACTTGGGCAATACATACACTTTGTCAAACGTCAGGGCATTGTTAAAGGTGACCCCGATGCCTTTCTGTCCCTTGCCGCTTTTGGTAGTGATCATGATCACCCCGTTGGAGGCACGCGAGCCGTACAATGCCGAAGCACTGGGCCCTTTCAGTACCGAGATCGACTCGATGTCGTCGGGGTTCAGGTCCTGGATGGCATTGCCAAAGTCGCGGCCGCCGCCATCACCCCCTTGCACAGCGTCGGTATTAAAATTGGAGTTGTCTACCGGAGTGCCGTCGACTACAAACAACGGCTGGTTGTTGCCGTCAATGGAACGAATGCCCCGGATAATGATGCGCGACGACCCGCCAATGTTGCCTGAAGCACCTGTAATCTGTACACCGGCAATTTTGCCTGCCAGCGCGTTCACAAAGTTTGTTTCGCGGGCTTGCTCCATGCTTTTCGAATCAATTTTCTGAAGCGAGTAACCCAGTGATTTTTCTTCCCGTTTCACACCCAGGGCGGTAATCACTACTTCCGAAAGGGCTTGGTTGTCAGGCGTAAAGGCTAGGTCAATAATGGATTGATTGCCCACGGCTATTTCTTTGGACTGATAACCAATCGAAGAAAAAATCAGTACACCCGTATTGTCGGGCACCTTGATTTTGTACCTTCCGTCGGCATCGGTAGTGGTGCCGGTGGTAGTACCTTTGAGTACGACATTGACTCCGGGGACCGCCGAGCCATTTTCCTGGTCGGAGACCTTGCCTGTGATGATTCGTTCCTGCGCCTGTGCCGTTTGGTAAAGGCAAAGCAAGCTCAGGAAAAGAAAGAGTAGTTTTCTTTTCATAAAGGTTGGTTAAGTATGGTTAAGACAAAAAGTAAAATGGAATAGTGGGCCTGGCTAACCCACTATACAGGCACATAAGGCCTGTGCTGAATGAGAATCGCGGTACCGTTTAGATTCTCTTCATTATCTTTGTATATAATTACGAATGGTAACAATCGCTGGTGAAGACAAATAAGCGTATTGCTGAGCAGAGCCCTTCCGACTGCGGCTTTCGGATTTGTCTGGCTATGCCTGTTGGAACTTGTACTGAAGTGTCAGGTCAAATCGAAAGTAGTAAAAATAAATTATCTATCAAAATATAATTTGACTTTTTTGATTTAAATCTCATTTAAATTTTAACTTTTGTGTCTATTTCGGAATATAAGTTTGTGTAATAGTAATATAGTAGAATAATTTATATAAAAAGTTAAATTTTCTGTACTGTCAAAATAGCTAATCTTTTAGAAGTGGTCTTTCATAGAAGCAAGTACTGACCAAAATGATTGACAGCGACATTCTGATTGAGCAAAGGGTAAAAGACAGTGGTTAAAAGTCAGACCGACCGAACATTTTAATTTGTACGTAGTTGAAAAAAATACGATTGATTTTTCGCCTGATTCAGCAGATGGGATGGCGGGCCTTTATTTTCCGTGCCAGGTATGAGTTGCGAAAACGTACCGGCCTGTTGCAGAAAGATTTTCCGACTCATGTTGCCTTTGAGGCCTTTACAACCCTGGAATACTGGCAGGTGCAGCCAATCCACTTCTTTTTTGAGTCACGCGAATCGTTCCGCCAGCAAGAAAATAGTATCCTGCCGGATGACAGAACTGCTGAATCGCTGGCGGTTGCCAATGAACTGATTCAAAACGGCCACGTGCCGTTTTTCAATGCTGACTTTAGATTTGTGGGCAAAGACTTTGACTGGCTCACGCATCCCGAAACAGGCTACCGTTATTCCCCAACTCAGCATTGGAGCAAAATCAGGGAGCTCGATCCCAAAATCGGTGATATTAAGTTTGTCTGGGAAAAATCGCGGTTTGCGTATTTGTATCCCGTGATCCGGCACGACTTTCATTCCGGTACGGACCACGCCGCGTTTGTATTCCGGGAAATCGAAGACTGGATTGCTAAAAACCCCCTTAACTGCGGGCCTAACTATGTATGCAGCCAGGAAACTTCACTCCGTATTCTGAACTGGACCTTTGCGTTGCATTACTACAAGCATTCACCTGAGTTAACCGAAGAGCGGTTTCTGACGATCATGCATTCTGTCTATTGGCAAGCCCAACACGTGGCGGCCAATATTGATTTTTCGCGGATTGCTGTGCGCAACAACCACGCCATTACCGAATGTTTGGCGTTGTACCTGATCGGGCTGTTGTATCCGTTTTTTCCGGAAAGTCCGGCGTGGCGTGAAACCGGCAAACGGTGGCTTACCGAAGAGGGCCTGTACCAGATCTACGAAGACGGCTCATACCTGCAATTTTCGATGAACTATCACCGCGTGGTGATTCAGTTGTTCACATGGGCGTTTGTACTGGCCGAACGCAACGGTGACCACTTTGAGGAAAAACTGTACGAACGGTTGCAAACATCGCTGGATTTACTGATCCAGCACCAGGATGTGGTTACAGGGCAGTTGCCCAATTACGGAGCCAATGATGGTGCCCTGTTTTTTCCGCTGAGTTCGTGCGGCTACCGCGATTTTCGCCCGCAACTGAATGCGTTGTATACTTATTTCTATCAGAAACCGTTGTATGAGAATGGTTTATGGAGCGAAGATGCGTTCTGGTATGGCCTGGCTCCCCACGCCCCGAAGGGGAAAGCCGCACCCCCGGCCCCTCTCCCAAGGAGAGGGGAGAAAAAAGCTCCCCCTTTGGGGGTTGGGGAGCCAGGAGGCTTCTACGTCTTGCGCGATACCGCCAAGTTCGCCTTTATCCGTTGTGGCAATCATCCCGACCGGCCGTCGCAAGCCGATAACCTGCACCTGGATTTGTGGGAAAACGGCCTGAATCTGATGCGTGATGCTGGCTCCTATAAATACAATACCGATCCATCCACGCTGAAGTACTTTATGGGAACGGCCTCGCACAATACCGTGCAATTAAGTGACTACGACCAGATGCTGAAAGGCGGGCGGTTTATCTGGTATCATTGGAGCCAGGCGGTGCATGCCCGGCAGGAGGAGTCATCAACTAGTATCTTTTTTGAAGGCAAAACCCATGTGTATCAGCACGTGCACGCACAGATTTATCATACCCGCAGAGTGACTCAGCGCACAGACCAGATGTGTTGGGAAGTGGAAGATCAGTTGGAGCTTCCTAATATTGTAAGGCAGCAGAACCTGCCGGTGTACCAACGCTGGCACCCACACACGGAATTTTCTGAACGGGGCTGGCACATCCGCTGTGTAGATAAGAATGGAACCGAACTGCCGCTGCAAACCCGGCAAGGCTGGTATTCATCTTTTTATGGTACGAAAGAGCCATTAACCGAATGGTTTTTTGAAAACAAGGACGGGTATTTTAAAACAACGATCTGGCGCTAAAAGAATAATTTCAAACTACCACTGCACATTCTATTCAATCATTGAAATGTGCTTACATCTGCGGTCCAGAATAGTATCCCAAAAAAGCAAAAACCTCGGATTTTCAGGCGGCAGCTTTTCATTTTCACTTCAACGGCTTTCCGTTGGCTTCATAAATGTACTTGAAAATGGCCCGGATATCGTCGTCGGTTAAGTCGGGAAAGCTCTGCATTTGAAGTTTATTGTATTGTTTAAACAACTTATTAGCCTGCGGATCTTCGGAAGCAATGAGAGCCGATGAGTTTTTGACAAATTTGCTGAGCCAGGTAAAAGAGTATTTGGAAGTAGCATCAGCCAGGCCCGGACCTACAATTACCGTACGATCAATGGCATGGCAAGTAGAACAATTGTTCTGAAACAACACCATTCCGTTAGGATTGCAACAAGGAAAAGCCACAAAATGCAGGCTTTGCATCAACTCATATTCTTTTTTTAACACTTCCTGTCGTTTTTTCTCGGCATACATTTTCTGCATGTATTTTAAATCTACATCTAACTGATTCGCGCGGCTGTAATTGTCGTAGTCATGCAGCAACTGCTTTAACTCACGGGTTGTTGCAGCTTTCAGATTTAGATTCAGCGTCTTATCCATACCGGTACGAAAGGTGCGACTCGCCAGAAACAGTTGCTCGCCCTTGTAACCAACCGCAATGGCTACGGCAGTTTCGTTGCGGGGCATGAGCATTCCCTGGGTTTCTTCGTTGCCTGCGTAAAAGCTAGCGTTGTCAGTACTGTTGAGTTGGTATAGGCTTTTGATAGACGGATAAATGACATACACATATGCCCGGTCCAGCGTGGTGCCGTTTTCGAGCGTTACTTCCAATGGATAACTGTCGTACGGTTTGGGCAATGTGCCGTTATCGATGTTTATCCAGCCGGTTCGCGTCCAGGTAAAGCCGTAGGTTTCCATGCGGTGCTTTTCGCGCTTCCACAAGACCTTCTCATAACTCTTGACTACTTTTTCAAACTTTCGATTCTGTTTGGCTAACTCTTTGGTAAACTCTTCCTGGTTTTGTTGCAATTCCCTGGTGACTTGTTTGAGTTGGTTATCGTAATAGCCGCGAAGCAACTGTGCGTAACGGTCGCCGTTTTTGATTTTGGTTAAGCGTTGTTGGGCAAATTGATGAAACGCTTTTTTATGGACGCTGTCGCTGGCAAGCCGGGCGGCCAAGCTGTCGAGTTCGTACAGGTTTTTGTCCAGATTTTTGACGTACACTTCCAGAATGTCCGTATTGCAGGTGGTAAAAATGACTCTGAGCCGTGCTTCAAACTCGCGGGTTGCCAGTAACGTATTCTGGTATTTGGGCGATTTGATGACTTTGATACTCGCTGGACTGATGCCACATTTGTTGGGTGATACAGGTTCTCGTCTTATGCTGCTATCCGCCTTTTGCACTATATAGGAATCACGGGTGTATTTTCCATCAACTACTTTGCGCGTAGAGTTGTAATAAGGCTCGTTGTAATCGGTTGCCAAAAAATCTGGTGACGATAATCCTTTCCACTCGGCTAAGCTGTAATACAAACTGTCGGCTAGGGCGGGCGTGGCGGCTGTATAGTTTCGGAAAGGCATGCCTTTCTCCACTTCTTTGGCGAAGCCGGGGGGCAAAAAATCCAGTAACTGAATATCAACCGGAATCAGGTAGTTGTCCAGCGGTTGGGGCTCTATCCAGTTCATATTGCCATTTGCATCGCGAATGCCTTGGTAGGCCATCATGCCGGGTTTGCGCTGGGCGGTGGGAATTTCAATGCGGATCGGAATGCTGGGATTGATTTTCAGTTGTTTGCCGTTGGCAGTGGCATTCAGGTAAATCATACCATCGGTTTCCAGTGGTTTGCCTTCCGAGGTCGTCGTCAGATTTGACAGCAGCATTCGGTCGATAGTTAATGCCTCGGTTAGTTCCACGCTGACCGGTTCTGTTACCACTTCGCCGCTGGCATCCACAAAACAACCTTTGGGCAATACCAGCATTGTTCCCTGCTCCCCTTCAATGACAGTGTCTTGTTTGGCGTTTATCTGAAACGTTTCGCTGGGGGCAAGTGTATTCTGAAATGGGTCACTGGCGAGGAATTTACGGACCTTGTCCGTTCCCGACTGGCATTGGAACAGAAAAATGCTTGTAAAAAGGAATAAGGCAATGAACCGGAGTCGTGTTTTCATAGGATAGACAGATGTGGCAGCGGAGACAGAAAATCACCCAAACCGGGCAGGTTTGGGTGATGGAAAAGATACTATTTTCAGATACCCTCAAAAAGGGTGAAACTTTCAAGGTATTTCGGAATGATCGGATGCCAGTCCATTTTGTCACGCAGGGTATGGGCAAATGCCTGGGCGGCTTCCGGCTCGCCGTGAACAATAAAGGTGCGTTTGGGTTCTTTGGTAAACGACGAAAGCCAGCGCAGCAGTTCCCCACGATCCGCGTGACCCGACAGTCCGTTGATATACTCCACCCGGCAGCGAACGGGCACTTCCTGTCCAAACATCCGGATTTCGGGTTCGCCGTTCAGGATGCGTCGCCCGCGGGTGCCTTCGGCCTGGTAGCCCACCAGCAGCAGCGTGTCTTTTTCGTGCGGTAGCCGGTGAAACAAATGGTGCACAATGCGGCCACCTTCGCACATGCCGCTGGCCGAAATGATGATAACCGGATGCTTGATAGAATTCAGTTGCTTGGACTGCTCCGACTTCTCGATGTAGTGTAAGTCTTTGAGGAAGAATATATCATTATCCGAGTGATCAAGTGGCAACTTGTGACTGTCCAGGTGCTCTGCGTATAAATCAGATACAGTTACAGCCATGGGACTGTCCAGGTAAATGGGCAGTACTGGAATCTTGTGGGCATTTTCCAGCTTTTGCAGGTAATGCAGAATGGCTTGCGAACGGCCCACAGCAAATGCCGGAATCACCACCGAGCCGCCTTTCTCAACGGTTTCATTGATAATGGCGGCCAGCGTATCTTCCGGATGATCAGCCGGGTTTTCTTTGTCACCGTAGGTCGATTCGATCAGCAGCACATCGGCCTCGGTAATGGTTGCCGGGTCGTACAGGATCGGGTTGTTGTAACGGCCCAGATCACCCGAAAACACAATCTTTTTGGTTTGGGTATCGCCTCTGACCAGCATCTCGATACTGGCGGCACCCAGAATGTGCCCGGCATACCGGAATAGTATCTCCATGCCGGGCAAAACCTCGATGTTGGTATTGTACTCATAGCCGCGTACCAGCGGCAACAGGGCGTCCACGTCTTCGGTTTTGTACAGCGGTTCGGGTGGATTGTGTTTGGAATATCCTTTGCGGGCCGCAAATTCCGCTTCTTCTTCCTGTAGCTTGGCCGAATCGAGCAGCATGATCCGCATCAGCGATTTGGTAGCCTGGGTGCAGATGACCTGTCCGCGGAAACCCTCGCGGTGCAACCGGGGCAGATAACCGATGTGGTCGATGTGAGCGTGGGTGATCAGGACTGCGTCTACCTCCGACACATCAATCGGCAGGCTTTGCCAGTTGCGCAACCGCAACTCTTTCAATCCCTGAAACATGCCGCAGTCAACCATGATCTTTTTTGATCCGATGGTAAGTAAATATTTTGAACCGGTGACAGTGCCAACGGCTCCGAGAAACTGGATGGAAATGTTCATGAGCAGAAATTTAGTAAGCAGCTGCAAAATACTATATTTTTATTTCGAAAAATACACATCTCTTTTTGCTTTAATATCCTGATTATCAATTATTTATCAAATGTTGATAAAAATCAATTCACGGGATAGAAATTATCATTCCGGTTATTTGGCAAAATAGCGTATTTCAGGTCCTGATTTAGTAGTGATGATGGGTAGACGCAGGCGGGGCCGAAAAAATAGTATCCTGCCGGCTGCCAAAACCCCTGTTCACAATCCAGCATCTATTTATATCTGCAACTCTTGTTTATATGCATACGATACTTGTTCCTACCGACTTCTCCGAAGAGGCCCTACAGGCGGTCAAGATAGCGACCGTAATAGCTCAAAAAACCAACGCCAGCATCCGTCTGCTCCATGTGATTCAATCGGTATATGCCTACGAATACAATGAAGGATCGACCCTGCTGCCTGACAATGCCCAGGACCGGTTGTCGCGCCAGATCAGCAATGCCGAAGAACAGGCGCTGACGCTGGTCAAGGAAATTGAGAAGCAGAAAGTAAAGGTAGAATATGACGTGCAGGTGGGTAGCACGGCCAAACATATTTCGAATATCATTGCCGATCACGGTGCGGTGGATCTGATTGTGATGGGGACCAAAGGCGATACCGGCCTGCACGAAATGTTTATCGGCTCCCGTACCGAAAAAGTGGTTCGGTTTGCGGCATGTCCGGTATTGTCGGTACGTGGCAATCCGGGTGAGTTCCGGTTACGGAATGTAGTGCTGGCCACTGATTTCAGCGAGGAAATAGCGCCGTTGCTGGGCAAGATCAAAGAACTGCAAGAAGTTTTCAACTTCTACCTGCATATTCTTTACGTAAACACCCCCCTTAACTACGATACCACCTTCCGGATCGAAGAGCGAATGCAGCGGTTCCTGAAGAAATACGAATTGCAGAGCTACCGCACTTCCATTATTGATGAATACACTCATCAGGAAGGCATTCGCCGGTATGCCGAGCGGATACATGCCGACATGATTGCCATGGTGACACATGGCCGCAAAGGCATCTCGTACCTGCTGGACGGCAGTGTGGCCGAAGAGGTGGTTAACCACGCCACTACGCCGGTGCTGACATATAATCTGCAGGAAGGGTAGGTGAGGTTTTGGTGGTTGGATAGATACTATTTTGAAATCAATACCTCTTTACATCTGATGGAAACCGATCCCGTGAGGCCGTCGCAATCCTCACAGGTTTGGTTAAGATAACTCCAACACAAAAGGCGGGTATTACCCGCCTTTTGTGTTTCTGGTGTATACAATTATTTCGGATCCAATGCCCGGTCGATGCGAGCCAGGACGTCCTGCAAGTGGTAACGGGTCATCTTGTCAGTGGTGGCAGGCAAGGCTGCTTTGATTTGTGTACGCAGTTCAGTCAGATTGCCACGTGCGGTTGAGATGATATCCGTTTTGCGGACATCAGGCGTCGGAAACGGAATCGTATTGGAGAAAGGATTTACTTGCCCAGCCGCTTGCACACCTGATAGGCCCGCCGGCGGATTGATGATTGCATTCATCTTTTCGATGTAGACTTTCTGCAGGTTGCGTCGGAACACATCCGCAGATTGCCGGGTTGCCAACTCGGACCAGATTCCCTTGCGGATGTCAGTGAACATTTCATCCAGCGTGTATCCAGCAGGGTTTGCCGCGCTGGTTTCAATCAGGCGCTGCATCCGGTTGTTGTCAAAGAGGTTGTTGATGGTCGCTTCCTGAATCACCCGCAGTGCTTCCACTCCCTGATCGGGGCGAACACGACTGACAATCGTTGGTTCCATGAGCCATGCCGGAGTTTCGAACACTTGTTTGTTCAACCACGCGACGGCTTGTTTCTGGAGTGCTTTGGCTGTAGGTTCGTATACCGCCCCCTGCTGATCGAAGGTTTTGGGCGTTTCATAAATGCCCCCGATATTTTTGGTTACGTGCCCGATGTACCGGCGGTATTGCCCCACCACTTCGGCATACATTTCCCGCAAGTTTTCGTACGGCTCGGCGTCTTCTTTGGTCCATTCGATCAGGTTGGGCACAATCCGTTTCAGGTTTTTGATGCCATAGTCACTGGCTGTCATGGCGTTGTCACTAAGGTCTTCGCTTTGGGCCCGTGGGTCGTAGGCATTCGTTTCGGTCAGAAAACGCAGCCGGGGGTTCTTTTCAGCTTTTTCTTTGTACCAGTTGTTCAATACCAGGCGTTCTTTTTCGAACGTAGGGGCATCGTAAACCGGTTTGTATCCCCACTCGATGGCCCATATATCATAGTCGCCGATGCGCGGAAACAAATCCGTGATGCCGTCTTCGGGTTGCGCCACGTAGTTGAACCGGGCGTAGTCCATGATCGAGGAAGTGTGTCCGTTTTTGGCGATAAACGCCTTGTCGCGCAGTTTCTCAACGGGTGTGGCGTTGCTGGCTCCGAAATTATGGCGTAGTCCCAGCGTGTGTCCTACTTCGTGTGAAGACACAAAGCGGATGAGCTGGCCCATCAGCTCGTCGTCAAACTTAGGTTTGCGAGCCCGGGCATCCACGGCGGCCGTCTGGATCATGTACCATTTGTGCAGCAGGTTCATGACGTTGTGGTACCAGCCGATGTGGCTCTCGATGATTTCCCCGCTACGCGGGTCGTGTACATTAGGGCCGTAGGCATTTTCGATGCCTGACGCAAAATAGCGGATAACCGAATAACGCGCATCTTCCAGGCTGGCTGTGTCGCTGTTTGGAAAGTCACGGGCCAGGATGGCGTTTTTCCAGCCTGCTTTTTCGAAGGCAACCTGCCAGTCCTCCACACCTTGTTTCAGGAAAGAGCGCCAGCGCATCGGAGTGGCCGGGTCTATGTAAAATACGATCGGTTTTTTGGGTTCGATCAACTCGCCGCGTTTTTGCTTTTCGGCATCTGCTGTTGATTTGGGCTCCAGCCGCCAGCGGACGGCAAAGGTTTCGCGGTCGGTGCGTTGCGAAGCGTCGTCGAAAATAGTATAGCCATTGGCAAAAAAACCTACCCTAGGGTCAAATAGGCGTTTTTTCATCGGCACTTTGGGTAATAGTATCATCGACGTGTTCATTTCCAGTGTGACAACTCCCGTAGCTGCGCCACCCGGCAGGGTAACCGACGGAATTGGACTGGGAATGGGCGAAGGCGCGGTGATGGACGGCGGCGTGACACCAAACGTCTTGACCGTGCGAATTTCGGTGTTGATCGGGAATGAACGGATGGACGCAATGTAGGACCGGTCGGTTTGCAGCGCCGTAATTTTATAAAGCTGCTTGGCAATCGGCGTAAGCGAAAATATCTGATTGTCAATCTTGAAAAAATCCGTCACATCGATTACCACCGAAGTGTCTTTGCGGGTGGCCCGGATGTCAAAAGCCGCCGCTATGGGCTCAACGTTTGAATTGCGGACGGCTTGCGAAATGGGCTGCACGCTGTCGGTGGCTACGTTGATGTACAAAGGCACCCGTAGGAAAAGCTTGTTTTCCGGGCCTTTCTCCCAACGCAATACCTGGCGGTTGGCTTGCTCGCCGCCGTAACCAAGGTCAGTGGCTGCCTTGGCCACCCGTGTGATTGCCATAAACTCCCGGCCCATCAGCGAATCGGGAATTTCAAAGTAGTATTTGTCATCTACCTTGTGAACGGTAAACAAACCTTTGGATGTTTGCGCACGGCTGGTAATCAGCTCTTTGTAAGACTTTGGTCCGGTCTTTTTGTCAGTGACGGCCAGCGTTGCCTGGGGTTGTGGAGGTGATTTTTTCTTCTTTTTCTGCGCAATGCACGACTGTAAACAGAAAAGGGTAAGGAATGTAACAACGAAACTGAATCGGATTGTTGATGAGTACATGGGGTTGTGTTAGAAATAAATAAACATGTGTGGTTAGGTGCCAGGCTTCAAATGAAAATCAGTTGAAAAGATAGCGTTCAAACGGTAAGCTAAATGCCTTTTTCGAAAAAGCCAAACGGTTTTTTACAGGTTTGTGAATTTTCATTACCAATGGAAACAGGGAAGAAATACAACTGAAAACAAACATGGAAGGTTTTGCCTGACGAGGAGAGAGTATTTCCAGAAACGCTGATGTATGACGGGCATATCTGGTTTTTGAAAATCGTCATCAGCGAAGAAAAAGCAATTGACTTGAAGGATAGAGGCGCCTGCTTCACCGGTTACAGCCCCTGCAGGAACTCAACAAGCTTGCGAACGGCAATGCCCCGGTGACTGATATGGCCTTTTTCTTCCAGCGTCATTTCGGCAAAGGTTTTACCACAGCCGTCGGGCACAAACAACGGATCGTAACCAAAGCCGCCGGTGCCACGTTTTTCCGGCAGGATGGTGCCTTCGATGTGCCCTTGGAACAAATGTTTTTTTCCATTGATGATCAAGGCAATGCATGTGCGAAAACGAGACTTTCGGTTGGAGACTCCCTGCATTTTGTGCAAAACCAGATCCATATTTTTATTCGCATCCCGTTCGGGCCCGCCATAGTAGGCCGTATGCACGCCGGGTTCGCCGTTCAACGCATCGATTTCCAGACCCGAGTCATCGGCAAAACAATTCACACCGAAGTGATTCCACACGTATTCGGCTTTTTCCATCGCATTCTCTTCAATGGTTTCGTGCGTTTCGGGCAGTTCGTCGAAACAACCGATTTCCTGTAAACTCACAATCTGGAACCGGTTGCCGACGGCATAAGAAATTTCCTCAATTTTGTGGCTATTGTTGGTGGCCGCAGCTAATTTTATCATAGATTCGCACGTGAAGTTGTGCCGCGAATCTACTGTTGTTGGTGAATTTATCACAGCAGCTTTTCGCATTTTTTCGCAATGCCCAATATTTTCAGCGCCTGATCGTCATCTGGTAGAGGTTTTGCGATTTTAAAACATACTATTTTATATCCTTTATTTTAGCTTTGATTCATGATGGAAAAAATTCACGCAACCACCGTGGTGGCGGTTTTGCATAACGGACAAGTGGCTATCGGGGCCGACGGCCAGGCAACCATGGGAAATACGGTTGCCAAAAGCAATGTGCGCAAGATTCGCAAACTGCTGGACGGCAAAGTGCTGGCAGGTTTCGCCGGTTCCACAGCCGATGCCTTTGCGTTGCTCGAACGGTTTGAAGAAAAACTGAATGCCTATGGGGGTAATTTCAAACGGGCCGCCATCGAGCTGGCCAAGGATTGGCGTACCGACCGTTTCCTGCGCCGCCTGGAAGCGATGCTGATTGCGGCTACCAAAGACGAGATTCTGATCATCTCAGGCACGGGCGATGTACTGGAGCCTGACAACGGGATTGCCGCCATTGGCTCGGGAAGTATGTATGCCCAAGCTGCTGCCATTGCCTTGAAAAAACACGCGCCGCAACTTACCGCCGAACAGATGGTAAGCGAAAGCCTGCATATTGCCGCCGATATCTGCATTTACACCAACCATAACCTGGTGATTGAGAAACTGTGAAAATGATAAGTTAATGGGCTGATGTGTTAATGGATAATGGTTAGGACTCTCGCTTTGTTTGGAAAAACGTTATCCCCGACCAAGTTAATTGCAGTTAGTCGTCCATAACTTACGTTAGAAATAGTACCTTCTGAAAACAAAAAACCTCTTCTTTCAAAGAAGAGGTTTTTTGTTGCAATCTTTCGGAGTAATTAGGCTCAGATAGTTCAGGCTATATTCGGTGTGAATACCTGAAGGCTAGCCTGTTATCCTATTGGCAAATCAGCCCGATAACTTATTATACCAGCATCCGCATAGGGTCTTCCAGCAAGCCTTGCAGCGTTTTCAGGAAGGAGGCACCGGTGGCGCCATCCACCACGCGGTGGTCGCAGGAAAGCGTTACTTTCATGATGCCCGATATTTTGATTTCGCCATTGACTACTACCGGTGTCTGCTTGATGCCACCTACGGCCAGAATGCACGAGTTTGGCGGATTGATAATGGCAGTGAACTCATCAATGCCAAACATCCCCAGGTTGGAGATGGAGAAAGTGCTGCCTTCCATTTCCTGCGGTTGCAGTTTCTTGTCTTTCGCTTTACCACCCAGTTCTTTGGCATCGGCTGAGATCTGCGACAGCGACTTGGTGTCGGCGTTGCGAATCACAGGTACCAGCAAGCCATCCGGAACAGCTACGGCCATACCGATATTCACATGGTGATTGTAGCGGATCTTGTCGCCAAGCCATGAGGAATTAATGGGTGGATGCTGACGCAGTGCCATGGCGCAAGCTTTGATTACCAGGTCGTTGAATGATAGTTTTACTGGTGAATATTGATTCATGGCCTCACGCGCCGATGTCGCTTTGTCCATGTTGATTTCAATGGTCAGGTAAAAATGCGGCGCACTGTACATGCTTTCGGCCAGTCGGCGGGCGATTACCTTACGCATCTGACTGACGGCTACTTCTTCAAAGCTGTCGCTGCCGGCAGGAACGGAAGTTTTGGCGGAAGCCGTTTTTTCAGTGGTCGGCTGGGCAGTCGGTGTTGTCGTAATGGCAAGCTGAGCCGATGGTGTGAAGGTTTCGATGTCGCGCTTGACGATACGTCCGTTTTCCCCACTTCCTTTTAGCTGGTGAATGTCCACCCCTTTTTCTTCGGCCATCTTCTTGGCTAATGGAGATATCTTCACACGTTCGTCGGTATCTGCAAACGTAGCAGATGCTTCTTTTGACTGTGTTTCCGGTTCCTGAGCACGGGTGCTGGGCGAGTCGGTTCCCGGAGTCAATACCTGCTTGTCCTGAGGGCTGGTTGTGGAACCGCCTCCCAGCAGAGCCTGGAAGTCGGCACCTTTCTCGCCGATGATGACCAACGGAGCTTTGGCTTGTACGGCATCGCCTTCTTTGGCACCGACATACAGCAGCGTTCCCGTTTCCGGAGCTTCAAAATCCATGGTGGCTTTGTCGGTTTCGATCTCGGCCAACAGATCACCGTTTTTCACGGCCTCGCCTACCTGCTTGTGCCATTTGACAATGGTGCCTTCGGTCATGGTATCGGTCATCTGAGGCATGAGCACCAGCGTCGCCTTCACGTTGGCTGCCGATGCCGCAGGCGTTGGCGTGGCCGTTGGGGTGCTTACAGGCTTGGCTTCTTCTTTCTTGGGTTCGGCGGCCGGAGTTCCTACCGAGCCACCCGATTTTCCGTCCAGCAATGCCTTGAAGTCTTCGCCGGGTTTGCCAACCACCGCAATCACATCGTCAATAGGAACGTTTTTCTGATCAGTAATATATAAAATCGTACCTTCGTTGTACGACTCAAGCTCCATCGTCGCTTTATCCGTTTCTACCTCGGCAAGTACATCGCCGGTCTTGACCGTGTCACCTACTTTTTTCAGCCAACTGGCAATGACACCTTCGGTCATGGTGTCACTCATCTTGGGCATACGTATTACTTCAGCCATTTTTTCGGTACGAAAGAATTAAAAATGAGAAATGATAGACTCTATTGGAGCTTCAAATATACAGGTGTATTTAGAAATTGACAAAAGGGAGCCGGTAAAAGGCTGCTTTTTTCAGAATATGTTTGGTGTCGGGTTTCCGGTTTTTGAAAGATACTTGTTGATTTCAGTGCAGAGGCACTTCTTTTTCGGTTTTGTAAGTCAAGGTCACTTCCTGGTCGCCTTCCGTTTCTGGCAGTTCGCAGCTTCTGACCACCCATTTGCCGTTCTCCTGTATCAGGTAGAAAATATCACCTGAGCCTGCCCACCAGCTTTGGTAGGCTGTCACTGCTGTTTCGGGTACATTATAGTATTGAAACTGGTCTTTGTCAAATTTGTTCCAGTTGCCGATTACCTGTTTTCGCCAGACTTCCTGGTTGTCAACCAATAACCTGACAACGGCATGCGGGGTTTCCAGTGAATCTAACAAGGGTTGTTCGGTAACAAGTTCCACCTTGGCCGCCGCACGTGTGTTTGTCGGAGGCGCAGGTGCTGCATCGGTCCGGGCCGGCAGCGTATCGGTGCTGGTGTGGTCGGTTCCCTTAGGTGGGTTACAGGCAAACGCGACCAGTAAGAGTGCACAGGCAAATAGATAGTTCATGAAACGAATGAAGCAAAACCATCCGCAACGGGTGGCAGGTATGTTTGAATGGGTACGGTTTTTTGACGGATAAAAGATACTGTTTTCTGGTGGGCGTCAGTTTGGTATGTCTACTTCTTTCTCGGTTGTGTAGGCAAATTCACCTTCTTCGCTGCCTTCTTCGATCGGGCTGCTTTTGACTATCCATTTGCCATTCTCCCGAATGAGATAGAAAATATTGCTGGAGTAGTTCCAGGTACTTTGAAAAGCCGAAACGGCATTCGCAGGAACATTGAAAGACTTGCTGTATTGCCGGTCAAAAGGTTTCCAGGTGCCGGGTACTTGTTTCGTCCACACTTCCCTGCCATCAACCGTCAGTCGTATGGTGCCCATCGGATTTTGGGTGGTATCAGCCAGTGCAGCGGCATCAGGGTCTTGGGTTGTCAGTTCGACCTTTGCCGGAACAGTGGCCTCCGGGACGATTGATTGACCAGAAACCGAATCCGTAACGGCAGTATCGGTCGAATGGTTTCCAGTCGGTTTTTCTGCGGAGCTACAGGCGACTGTCAGGGCTAGCATGCAAGCAAGTGTGTTTTTCATAGAAAACAATAGTAGGATGGAAAACCTGTAAACCTTACCCTTCTGCACCGGGCGACTGCCTTACTCTTCTTCATGCTTAAAGCTAAACAAGGTGTTGTCGAGCTGCAACGCGTTGGCGGTAAAGTTTTTGACAAACCGGGTAATCACCTGAGGTGTGATTTCGTCTACATTCAGACAAGCCTCCAATGCAATGCCGTAGTCAAAATCAGGGTCCAGGTTTACGTATTCCTGCACTTTCACTTCTTCGGTTTCTTCGAGTTCGTCCATTATCTCGGCTTTGTAAAGCTCGATTTCCTCCAGTTTTTGTTCCGAAAGATGGTCGTTGATGTCTTCGTCTTCCTCCAGGTTGATGCGGTTGTATTCCGGGTACCGTTCGCAGGCCTTGTCTTCGGCCATTTCATACAGCACACTCATGTGATGCAGCCGCAGCGTATAGAGCACCGAATCAAACACGACTTCTTTACCTTCGTATGTGCCAATGAATATAAAATGGGCGTATTCGTCGCCCTGCGGCTCGTTTTCGTTCAACACGTACGATTGTCCCGATTCGCGACACAGTTTTTTGACGCGGGCTACTTCTTCGGCTTGCAGGCCAATATTGATGGAAGGCATATGGAATTAAAAATTAAGAATGAGCGATGATTTACGATTGTAGAATTACGAGGTACGAATGATTTTTTAAATTGTACCTCGTAATTCTACAATCGCACTTATTTGAATGTGACTTTGGTAGCCCCGTAGCCAAACTTCTCTTTCTGCGCATCCTCATAAAACTTTACGTGGACGTGTTTGCTCAGGCGGCGGTGAAGCTCGGTGCGCAAGGTGCCGTTGCCCACCCCGTGGATAAACGTAATCTGGTGCATGCCGTGGGCAATGGCTCCGTCCAGTGCTTTCTCAAAAGCTTCCAGCTGTATTTTCAGCATTTCGGCATTTCCTAGTCCGATCAGTTGCGTGGTAAGTCTTTCGATGTGCAAGTCCACCTCAGCAGCCGGTTTTGCCACTGCCGGGGTTTTGGCTTTTTCGGAGATACTGTTGTGGCTGTTGGTTTCCCAGCTTTCCAGGATTTTATCCGCTTCTACCACCACCGGTTGGGTGGCCGTTGGCGTGTCGAGCTGAAACAAATGCGCGTCCTTGTTGAGCAGCGGAGCCTTGGTTTTGGTCTTGAAAAACGTATTGGCCCGAAAGCGCATTCGCTGGATTAGCGGCTCGCGCAGAGTGGTCATTCCCTCCCGGAAAAACAACGCCTGCCACACAAAGATGCCCCAGCTTTCAAAGTTCTGGGCACTGTATTCGTCTATTTTGACCGAGTTTTTGCGTGGCAGCACTCCGCCTTTCAGAGCTGTGTACTTGCCGTTCTGCTCCTGACCCAGCGTATACGGCATGTCAAAATCGGTATTGTTGACCAAATACAGCGCCAGTGCCACATCGGTGAGGGGAAGAAACGCCAGGTACACACCTCTCTCGGCCAGCGGCTCGCGGGAGGAGGTTTTGGCAGTTGACGGGATACTATTTTTTCGGAACGCTTCGGCTTCCTGCTGTGACACGAGGACGATCTCTGACCGCATCATGGGTATCCGGAAGCCGTCCTCGATTTCCACCTGAATCAGGTTGTCTTTGGTGAAACCTACAATCACACCTTCTTCGCGGCCATGCACCATCCGCACTTTATCTCCAATATTCATAACGGTTTAACGATTAGTTTTCATTCGGTAATTCTTTTTCTGCTCACTGTCCAGGCCATGGTGGTGGAAAAAAGGACATTTTGAACACATGTCATAATAGGCCTGAACTCGGCATTGCTCCGGTAACTAATTTTCTAGAAGAGAGCAAGTTGGCCCTGTTCCTTTTGGGGCATCGGGTTGCCTCTTCCTTCAAAAACACACAAAAGTAGCAAAACTGTTTGATAGCTCCTGCATAATCTTACATCCGTGCACTGTGGAGCAGCTATCCAGGAGCAATGGGAGCACAAACTTCGTCATAAATTGCAGGAAAAATATTTTCAAAAGAAACATCATAAAATAAGATCGATGAAAAAACTTTTACTGTTTTTGGGGGGATGCATGTGGATAGGTCAATCACAGGCGCAACAGTTGCTGGGATTAACCGGTAGCAACTACAGTGGTACGCACGGAATATTCATGAATCCGTCATCCATTGCCAATTCGCGCATGGGATTTTACCTGGATCTGGTTTCGGTACAGGCCGGGGCAACCAACAATTACCTGAAAGGTCCGCTGGGCTTTGGGGCCTTCAGCGAACTCAGCAAGGAATCGCTGGTCCGGAACAACAGCGGCAGCTCCAAGTTTGTAAATGTGCAAGGACAGGCGCAGGCATTTTCGTTCATGTTCAAAATGAGTCCGGTGCACAGCGTAGCATTGACTAACCGCGTACGCTATGGTATTTCGGGCAATAATATCTCGCCGGAACTGGCCAATGTGCTGTGGGAAGGTGGCGACCTGGAAGATATGACAGACAAAACCTATCAGAACATGCGTTTCAACATAAACGCCGATGCCTACAAAGAAACCGGACTGACGTACGCGCGGGTCATTAAAAATTCGCCAGGTTATATGCTCAAGGGCGGCATTACAATCAATCGTATTCATGGCATTACCAGTGCCCACATTGCTTCCAGAGACCTGAATTTCTCCACATACAAGCAGACAAACGAGGTAGGCGATCCCGAGTTGATACTCGATATCCAGAAACTGAACATGCAGTATGCCTACGTAAAATCAGAAGCGTATGAAGATGCCATTGACAATATCGGTGCCGGAACTGTTTTTGGAAAAGGGTTGCCCGGCAAAGGTTGGGGAGTAAACCTGGGAGCAACCTTCGAAAAGCCGGAAGCCCAACGTCAGGCAAAAGAAGGCAAAAAACTGATCGACTCGTTGCGGGCCGTACACAAAAAAGACGTTGCCAAGGTAAATGCAGGCTCAGGTTCCAAAATGGAAAATACTTACAAGTATCGTCTTGGCGTGTCACTGATGGATATCGGAGGAATACGCTACAAGGGAGATTATGCGCAACGGTATGATGTGAGCCGCACCGACAAACAGATTTCCACAGACAGCCTGGGAGGCTCTACAGACGACATTATTTCGGTAATCAACAACGGATTGGGAGTAACGGAGGCTGAAGCAAAAAACCAGTTCACCACTGGGTTGCCTACCGCACTCCAGGTTAATTTTGATTACCACCTGAAGGGCAAGCTGTATGTCAATGCCGTATGGGTACAAAACCTGCGTGCAAAATACGCTTTTGGCATGCGCCAGGCATCATTGCTTGCGGTGACGCCTCGTTTGGAAATGCGTTGGTTTGAAATTGCACTTCCGGTGGCCCTGATAGGTAATTACCGCAACCTGACAATCGGAACACACGTCAAAGCAGGTATCTTTCATTTCGGATCCGATAACCTGGCGGGCTTGATGGGTATGGGCAAAACCTATGGGTTAGACGTGTACACAGGGGTGCATATTCCGGTATTTGCGAGAAACAAACAGTCGAAAGCTACCAAAGCGACACGTACGGAAGGGATACCTGCTCGTCAATAAAACAAGGTGAGATTTTGTCTTTTGCAGGGATACTATTTTAGTGCTCCTGTTTCTGCAATCTTAACCAGTCTTCTGGAAAAAACGTAACCGAATGACAAACGGGCTCAGGCAGTCCGTCGCGAGAAACCTTGTCCGAATTTCGGACAAGGTTTCTCGCATTTTCAGGGTTACCTGGATGGCTGAGTTTCATTAATGACTGCAATCGTTACGATAGCAAAACTAATTTTTATTATTTTTACCACTTTCCCGCAGTTTAACCATGAGCAATATGATCCAGTTTGTCCGTAACTTCGATGATCTTTCCACAGATAAAGGCTTCCAGTTCAAGTTTCATTGCGACAAATGCGGGAACGGACACATGTCTCGGTTCCAGCCCAATGCACTTGGCATTGCCGGCAGTGTGCTTAATGCCGCCGGTAGCTTGTTTGGCGGAATCTTCGGACAGGTTGGCGATGCCACCTACCAGATGCAGCGTGCTGTAGGCGGCAAGGCGCATGACGAAGCTTTGGAAAAAGCGGTTCAGGAAGGCAAGCAGCATTTCAAACAATGCACCCGCTGCGGCAAGTGGGTGTGTCCGGATGTGTGCTGGAATCATTCGGCCGGTCTTTGTGAAGACTGTGCTCCCGATGAAAAAGAAGAACTGGCGGCTCAGCAGGCAAAGGCGACTTCCGAACAAATCTATCAGAAAACACGCGAACAAGAGTATACCGAACACATCAATTTCAAAGAGAAAACAGCGGTGATGCAATGCACCCAGTGCAATGCCAAACTTACGGCCGCCGATAAATTTTGCCCCAACTGCGGCACTTCCAATTCCCAGGCGGTATCACCCGAAGCTTCCAAATCCAGGTTTTGCTCCGAATGCGGTGCGGCTACCCAACCCGGCCAGAAATTCTGCGGAGGCTGCGGCAACAAATTGGTTTGACCTGTTGGTTTTATAGTTATTCGCAAACCCGGCACCTGCCGGGTTTTTCATTTGGGGAAGGTACTATTTCGGATGACAATGACCGGGCGTGCATGGGTTTGCAATCGCTAGTTTTTGAAAAAAATAACAATGAAATAATTACTCATTCGTTAAAAATATAAAATTCCGTCTTTCTTCGTTTATTTGCGCAATTATTGTATATTTGAAGAAAAGCCCAGTCAAATTGCAGCAAAAAAGTGGTTCTAGTAAAAAATTGGGTTCATTTAATCAGCTTCCGTTACCAATGGTTCCGCAGTCCTTTCGCATAATCGGTTTCGCTTTGAGTCTTTGGTTGGTTTGCCTGCCCGTATCGGCACAGAAAAACCGCCGGCACAAAGATGAAACCCACCGACAAAGCGAGCTTGCCCAGGCCGAATACTACTTCACCGAAGGCATGAAGTATTATTTGCTTGATAATTATACCAAAGCCATCGATTATTTTCAGAAATCACTGGAAATAGAGCCTGACAATGCCGGTTCCAATTACGCCATTGCACAGTCGATGGCCAAAACCCGCAGTTTTCAGCAAGCCATTCCTTACGCAGAAAAAGCAGCCAAGCTAAACACGTCCAACAAATATTATTATACGCTCCTGGCGGATTTGTACACACGTGATAAAAAGTATTCGCAGGCGGTCAAAGTCTACCAGGACCTGATCAAAATTACGCCCAACGACCCCGAAGCGTACATTGAACTGGCAAACCTGCATTTGCAGCAGGGAAAATACGACGATGCCATCAAGGCGTACGAACAGATTGAGAAACGCCTGGGCATCACGGAGGAAATCAGCCGCCAGAAGCAACAGATCTATCTGAAAACCAATCGGCTCAACGATGCGATTGCGGAAGGCAAAAAGCTAGTAGAAAGCTTTCCGGAAGAGCCCCGCTACGCACTGCTGCTGGCCGAAATTTATACAGCCAACAAGCGTACCGAAGACGCCATCCCCTTGCTGGAGCGGGTCGCTGCCGGTAATGAAGCCAGTCCGCAGGCCCATTTGATCTTGTCGGATATCTACCGGCACCAAGGTAAAGTAGCCGAGGCCGATCAGGAAATCGAAAAAGCTTTTGTTGATTCGGATCTGGAGGCTTCGGTCAAGGTACAGATTCTGGTTAACTACCTGCAGTCGCATGCCGACGCCGAATCAAAGAAAAAAGCCTTGAAGTTTGCCGACCTGATCATCAAGACGCATCCCAACGAAGCCAAAGCCTACGCCGTATATGGCGATTTGCTGGCCATGTCGGACCAGAAAGAAAATGCCCGCAACATTTACATCAAAGCGTCGCGCCTGGACAATTCGATTTACGAAGTCTGGAGCAACCTGCTCCGGCTGGACGCCCAGCTCAACCAGGCCGATAGCCTGGTCAAGCATTCTGAACAAGCCCTGGAACTGTTTCCTACTCAGGGGGAGCTCTGGTTTTTCAGCGGTTACGGTTATTTGCTCAAAAAGAATTACCAGAAAGCCGTTGATGCGCTGGAAGAGGGAAAAAAATTGGCGATCAATGACCAAAAGCTGCTGAATGACTACAATTCGATGCTGGGCGATGCCTACAACGGCAATGGGGAATACGCCCGGTCAGATGCCGCTTATGAAGCAGTGCTGAGCAATGACCCGGATAATGCGGCGGTGCTGAACAACTACAGCTACTATCTGTCCATGCGCAAACAAAAATTGGATAGAGCCAAAGAAATGAGCCGGCGTCTGGTGGACAAAAACCCTACCAATGCCAGTTACATAGATACCCACGCATGGGTGTTGTATATGCTCAAAGAATACAAAGAAGCCAAAAAATACCTCGAAATTGCGGTAAAAGACGGCGACAACGGCACCATTCTGGAGCACTACGGTGATGTGCTTTACAAACTGGGAGAGACCGAAAAGGCTGTAGAATTCTGGATGAAAGCAAAAAAAGCCGGAGAAACCACCGAAACCATTGACAAGAAAATAGCTCAGCGCAAATTGATTGATTGATCTGACATGAGGCAGGCATGGCTTTTGCCCTTCGAAACTATACTATTGGTTGAACAAACTACTTATTAAACCTGATACTCTCAGGCATAAGCTGAGCGATCTATTACTCCTTTTCACATGGCAATTGGTATACAGCGGTTTTTCTTGGTTACGGTGCTGGCAGCGTCTTTACTCGCCTGTAGCAAACGCAATGTTCCGGTAAGCAGTACGCCGCCACCCCCGGTTGCAAACAAAGACGAAGATCCGCGCATCAATGTCAACGAAATAGACTTTCAGTTTTTCAAGGCCAAAGCAAAAATTACCTATGTCGATGCGGTTGTCAATCAGACGGCCAATGTGGATTTGCGTATGAAGCGAGACAGCCTGATCTGGATGTCGATCAGCAAGTTAGGCATCGAGGGAGCCCGTGTGCTGATTACCCGCGATTCGGCTTATGTGATTGACAAATTGAACAACACCTTCGAAGCGTATGATTTCAAGGCATTAGGCAAGCGGTTTAACTTCAACCTTAACTTCGATATTCTTCAGGCCGCCATTCTGGGCAACCTGCCCGTTGCCAAGGATCACAAGTCCCGCTTCAAAGTGATGAAGGACAAAGACTACTACTTGCTTCGGCAACGTCAGGACTCGATAGTGGTGGATAACTACGTGAGCATCGACAATTTCAAGCTCAAAAAGGCCTTGTTCATTGAGCCGGCCACCAACAACTCGCTGACGCTGGACTATGAGAATTTCGCTCTCATCAATGACGTTTTGTTTCCATTCAACAGTAACATATCTTTGCAGTATCAGTCAGCCAAGGGGATCTATCAGACCATGGTGACAATCCAATACCTGAAAGCCGACATGACGGATAAGGAACTGAAATTTCCGTTTAATCCACCTGCCCGGAAAAATGACAAAAAATAGTATCGACTCATCAGTCAAACCCCCTTTGTTTTTTCGTCTGCTTGTGGCATTCCGGCTATTCGTCTCCCTACTTTTTACCAAATTCAGAATCCAGAATCCCGAATCCCGGACCCTGAACGTTTATTCTGCAATCATTCTCATTTGCATCCTGACCTGGCCTTCTGCGGTAGTCGCCCAAAAAACAAGGGCTCAACTGGAGCGTGAAAAAAAGCAGAACCTTGCCCGGATTGCTGAAACCAATCGTATCCTTCAGGAAACGGGAGCCGAAAAACAGGCCAGTATCGGGCAGCTCAATGCCCTGAATGAGCAGATCAACAGCCACCAGCGACTGATCAACAAAATGTCGGAGGAGGTGGCGTTGCTGGACAAAGAAATTGCGGGTGTAGGCCAGATGCTGACGGCCATGGAAAGCGATTTTGCCAATCTGCAACGGGAATACGCCGCCATGCTGTATGCGGCTTCCAAAACCACCAATAATTACAACAAAATACTCTTCCTGTTCTCCTCCAATAGTTTTACCGAGATGTTGATGCGTATGAAGTACCTGAAGCAATACTCGGAAAGCCGGAAAGAGCAACTCAAGCAGATCGAAACCATGCGTTCGGCATTATTGCAGCAGCGGGTGGCACTGGATGTCAAGAAAAGCGAAAAACGGTCACTGCTGGCATCGCAACTGAAAGAAAGCAAAAACCTGCTTTCGTTGAAGGACAAACAGAACCAGATGGTGCAAAAGCTGAACGAAAAAGAGCAGGAATTGTCAAACGAACTGGCTGCACACAAGGAGTCCGTCGAAAAGCTGGACCGGTTGATTGCCGCTGTCATTGCGGAAGAAGTACGTCGGACGGCCGAACGGGAACGCATTGCCAGGGAAAGAGCCGCCGCGCGGGATGCGGTGGCCAGTGACAAAAGATCTGTGAAGAAACCGGCTTCGGTGCGTACGACTGCCGCTGGTGCCACTGCCTCGTCTGTAGCAGCCACCTCGTTTGAAGGGGCGAAATCGCAGCTGGCCTGGCCTGTAAATTCGGGGTTTGTGTCCGGGCATTTTGGCCGTCAGCCGCATCCGGTTTGGAAAGACGTGATTCAGGAACGGCACGGGATTGATATTCAGACCAGCAAAGGCGAAGAAGTAAGGGCTGTGTACGATGGCGAAGTGGCCACCATTACCGACATTCCCGGTATGCATAAGCTGGTCATGCTCAAGCATGGCGACGACTATTTTACTGTATATGCCAAACTGTCAAGCGTGAGTGTCGAAAAAGGCCAGAAAGTGAAAGCCAAACAAGTGATCGGTCAGGTGTATACAGACCGCGAAGGTACCTCCGAGCTTCAATTCCAGATCTGGCACAATCAGGAGAAACTCAATCCTGAAGTGTGGCTTCAGGGAAAATAACCCACAAGTACAATTTTCAATCGTACTCCGTGCGTTCAAAATCGTACATTCAACTAGTGTCTTCCGAAAAGTCAAAACCCCTCCACCGCTTTTCCTGTTTTTCGAGTCCAGTAAAAATAAAACGGCAGTCCTGTCAATATCAATGTCAGGCCAATGCCTGCTTCCCGTGGGCGTTCCATCAGTGTATTGATTATCAGAACGATACAGAACCCGATGAAGATGATCGGCACAACCGGATAGCCGATCACTTTGTAAGGACGGGGAACGTCGGGCATGCGATGGCGCAGAATGAATACGCCTATGGTAGTAGCCCCGTAAAAAATGAACGAAGCAAAGATCAGCATATCGGTCAATTGGTCAAAACTGCCCGACATGACCAATGCCGATGCCCACAACGCCTGCATCAGCAGCGCATACGAAGGCGTATTATAGGTGGGGTGAATATAGTCTGCCTTGCGGAAAAACAAACCCTGGTTTGCCATTTTGTAATACAGCCGGGACGCCATCAGGGCCGTGGTGTTGGTGCAGCCAAAGGTTGCCACCAGAATCAGAACAGAGATCAGCAGGGCACCGATACTTCCCCAAAAGTGAGTGACCACCGCCACTGCCGCAATGGTGTTTTGCGATTGGAAGATAGCAATGAAATCAGTAACTGGCAGCACATAGAGATACGTGAAATTGACCGCCAGGTAAATCCCGATAACGGTTAGTACGCCAAAAGCCAGAGCCAATGGCACGTTTCGGTTGGGATTCCGGATTTCGCCACCCAGGTAGCCCACGCTGCTCCAACCCTCATAGCCCCAGAAAGCCGCCAGCATAGCCGTAAACATGGCATTGATCAGTGCCGGATCGTTCCACGAACGGCTCGCATACGTTGGTGCCGGTGTCTGTATGTTTGCCCAGGACCCGCCACCGATGGTCAGGCCCGCCACAACAATCAGCACGATGCAAATCACCACCGTGCCGGTTACAATGTTGCTTAGCCCTTCGCCAAACCGCAAACCGCGGTAATTTACCCACGTCAGCAACCAGATCAGTGTGATGGCCAGCAGCTTGACGCCTATATTATCCAGTGGCTGAAAGATTCCGAACAAGGAAAACTGACTGAGCTCGGGTGGAAGTGTGGGCAATGTCCACAAACTATTGAACGATTGGGAAAATACATACGCAATGGAAGCTATCGATGCTGAACGAATCACCGCAAAGCATGACCAGCCGTACAGAAACGCGAACAGCCTTCCGTAAATGGTGCGGAAATACACGTATTCACCGCCCGCATCGGCCAGCAGACTGGCTACCTCCGCATTGCTTAGCGCCCCAAACAAACTGATAATTCCTGCAATCAGCCAGCAAATCAGCACCAGATCGGGTGATTGCAGCTCCGCCGACATCGGGGCGACCTTCTTGAAAATACCCGAACCGACAATGGAGCTGATGGTAAGAATAATAGCCGAAAACAATCCTAGTGACCGGACGAGCCGGCCTTGCGTTTTGGTAGTGGTTTGCATGTAAGGTCTGGTACAAAAATTTTATGGTGAGCAGGTAGTGACAATTCCGAGTGAACGGATTACAAACGATTGCAACCTTTATCTAAAGTTAAGAGCTATTATGAAAAGACTCATACTTTTACCCGCTTTTTTAGTCGTTGTCCTTGGGTTATCTTCGTGCCAGGACCAGGAAAAAGAACTGCGAACCACACCCGGATGCCGGATAGCCCAATCCAACCAGGTGATTTTCAGTTATTCCTCCAATGGCAACCGCTTGCAGGCTGTGACTTATCCGGAAGGGGGCTATGTGTTTACTTACGCCACCAATGGCACACTGACAGCCATTCAAGATACACGTTCGTCTGAAGTGTTTCCTGTTGAAACGGATGCCAACGGCAATATCGTAGAAGCGTTGGGTTATACCTTCCAATATGACAACCAGAACCGCCTTACCCAGTACGAAAAGACAACCGGTGACATTACGTCCTACCACCGGTTTGAATACAGCGATGGTGATCTGACCAAGGTGTACATCAAGGCGTTGTCAATGATTCCGTACGGGGCTCCGCCAACAGTGAAGGAAGTTTTATCGCAGAGCAATTTTTTGTATGACGCCAACAAAACGCCGTGGCAAGGTGACAAGGTATTGCAATGGCTGGTTGCAACAGCATTGCTTGCACCTTTTGAAATCGCCGATCAGGCCAGTGCGTATAGCCAGCACAATGCGACGGGCTATGCCATCTATTACGCGGAAGATCAGAGCCGTCCGCGTTTTACCAGTAGTGTTGCGTATACATACAGTACCAGCAATGTGCCGGTAACATACGAGGCAACCGGCAGCGCGGGAGCTTACCGGTGTTCGTTTGATTACCTGTGCGGAAACACCAACAGCGGCGATAACTAGGAACGGGGATTGGGGTTTTGCCTTTTGGAAAGATACAATTTTACACCTTGCAGGTTGCCATCTGCAAGGTATTGTCTTTTAGAGGCTGAGGGACTGGCGTAAACCAGATACCTAGCAGATACCGGAAGCATTGGTATAGCATCATTTCCTGCCGACTTCACCCAGTACATGCAGGTACTCCTTTGCGAGATTGGTCCGGTCGAAATGATGGCGGGCATACTGATAGCCGTTCAGCCCATCAGCTGTGAGCCGCTCCTGATCCGAAAGATACATCCGGATTTTGGCCGCGATATCCGCTGCATTTTCGGGCTCGGCATATACGCCGCAACGAGCTTCTTCCACCAATTGACGCGAAACCCCATCAATGACCATCAGAATGGGTTTCCGGCACGACATGTAATCAAACGTCTTGTTGGAATACACCGTTTTGAAAGTGTCGTTTTTTTTCAGGACTGATGAACCCAAATCCGAAGCCAGGATGTATTTGAAGACTTCTTTCTTGGGGACGGAGTCTACAAACTGCACGTTGGTCAGGCCGCGTTTTCGGGTTTCTTCCCGTAACATGGGTTTCTGCATGCCATCGCCAATCAGCACCATATGCACTGGCGTATCTCTCAACAGCTCGGCCACTTCAACCAGCTGAATCAAGTGATTGGCAACACCGTGGGCTCCTACATACGTGACCACGAATTTGCCCTGCCAGTTGAGTTGTGTGCGAAACGCCTGTGTATCAAAGGAGTGCAGCAGTTCCTCGGAAAGCGAAAAGTCGGCCGCATTGGGAATCATCACCGTTTTGGCTGCCGGTACATTCTTTTCTTCAATCAGTTTGGTGCGAAAGGCAGGCGTAAGACAGTTGATCAGTTTCGACTTCCGGTAAATGAACCGCTCAAACCAGTATGCAAACCGGATGATGGTTCGGTTGGTCAGAATGCCCGTATCAATCGCCGATTCGGGCCACAGGTCGCGGATTTCAAACACCAGTGGGATGCGTTTCCAACGTGACAACACATAGCCGGTAATGCCCACAAACAATGGCGGCGAAGTGACCAGAACCACGTTGTATCGTTCAGTAGCCCGGAAAATACCGGCAATAACACTGGAAAAAACAAACGAAAAATAAGCCCATAACCGCCCGATAAAGTTGGCGTTGTAGGCTTCGGAAACGTGGCAGCGGTAAACGGTAATGTTGGTGTCGTACATTTCCCGGACCATGAATTTTCCCTTGTGCTTGTCGCGTTTTTTGCCGCTGGCATAATGCACCATTCCGCTGATGACGGTAACCTGGTGCCCGTTTTCGGCCCAAACGCGTGTCATTTCATTGAATCGGGAACCGCCCGGGTCGTCTTTTTCTAAAAAATACTGGTGAACTAAAAGGATGTGCATGAATATCGTTTAACGTTTACGGTTTGGCGTTCACCATTTTTTATTCTAAGTGCCTGCGTTTGTGCGGAGACCAGGCTTAACGCTGCGAAACTAGCAGGAGTTTTGCGATTTGAAAAGATACTATTTTCAACGCCAAACTGTAAACGCAAAACGCATCCGGTAAACGTAAAACGAAAATAGTATCTTTGCAAATCAAAAAAACGCCTCTGGCCTTCCCATGACTGACGACTTACGACCAAATGCCTTTGAAAGTTTCAAATTGAACAAACAACTGCTTACGGCAGTGGCGGAAGCCGGTTACGAAACTCCCACCGAAATCCAGCAAAAAGCCATCCCGCTGGTGCTGGGCGGGCATGATGTGCTGGGCATTGCCCAGACAGGCACAGGCAAAACAGCCGCTTACCTGCTTCCCATCCTGATGAAAATAAAATACGCGCAGGGGAGTGCTCCGCGCGCGTTGATACTGGCACCTACCCGGGAGCTGGTCATGCAGATCGATAAATCCATTGCCGAACTGGGCAAACATACCGACCTGCGTCACATCGGTTTGTATGGCGGTATTGGACCCAAAACGCAGATTGAAGAACTGCAAAACGGAATGGACATTGTGGTAGCTACCCCGGGCCGGTTTATGGACCTTTACCTGAAAGGCGAACTGGTTACCAAAGACATCCGGGTGCTGGTACTTGACGAAGCCGACCGGATGATGGACATGGGATTCATGCCGCAAATCCGGCGGATACTTGAAATAATCCCAACCAAGCGGCAAAACCTGCTGTTTTCGGCCACGTTTATGCCCAAAGTCGAAAAGCTTTCGGAAGAGTTTCTCGAAGCTCCCATCCGCGTGGAAGTGGCCCCACAGGCCTCGACACCCGAAATCGTAAAACAGTCGCTGTACGAAATCCCTAACGTCAAAACCAAGGCGCATTTTCTCGAACACTTGCTCCAGGATGCAAACTTCAGCCGGGTCATTGTCTTTACCCGTACCAAACAGATTGCCGAGAACATTTACCGGTTCCTGACCCGTAAAATGCAGACGGATGAAATCCGGGTCATTCATGCCAACAAAGGCCAGAATACGCGTATCAATTCCATGGAATCGTTCAAAGAAGGCAATGTACGCGTGCTGGTGGCCACCGACGTAGCGGCCCGGGGTATTGACGTACTCGAAGTAAGCCATGTGATCAATTTTGACGTGCCGACTACGTACGAAGACTACGTGCACCGCATTGGCCGCACCGGCCGGGCTTTTCATATCGGCGAGGCCATCACCTTCATGAACAAGGCCGAACGGTATCACATTGAAAAGATCGAAAGCCTGATTCGGATGAACATTCCGCACCTGGAGCTGCCGACGGAAATTGAGATTTTCAAAACACCGTTTGAGGAAGACCAGGAAATGAACCGCGAAATCGATGCCCAGAAACGACGCGAAAATCCGGATTTTCAGGGCGCCTTTCATGAGAAGAAGCATCCAAGAAAAACCAGTGCTAAAAAGCCCCGAAAAGCAACTTCCACCAAGCGTAAGACCCAGGCTCCAAAGTTCAAACGCAAATAATCTCCGTAAGTTGACGTATCTGCACAAACCAGAAATACGCGTTCTGCCCTTGTGTCACAAACATTTGTAGAAAGAGCTACCTGATGCTGTTTTTCTGGTAATTTATGGTTTCAATCCCGTCATCATTGCCGGGAGTTTGTTTACGTTCGGACTGATTTGCCACCAATGAGTAGGAATTGCCGAACTTGTGGAAAAATACGATTCCTGCCTTTCGGCAGGCAAAACCTCTTTCGTCTTCACACGACTTACAACCACCATGAAACGCCGCTATTTTTTGCGAACTGCCGGAGCCCTCACCACCGGTGCCTTCTTCTCCAAACCATCGGAAACCTACGCCAACGTAGCACCGATGGATAAAAACGGGCATGTGATTATTCTAGGCGCCGGCGTTTCGGGGTTGGCGGCCGCTTATCAGTTGCAGAAAAAAGGCATGGCTTACACATTGCTGGAAGCCCGCCCCCGTACAGGAGGCCGCATCTTTACGCATACCATTGACGAGGCCACCGGTTTGCATGTGGAACTGGGTGCAGAGTGGGTTGGAGCCTCGCACGAACGGCTCATCGCCTTGTGCAAAGAACTGGACCTGAAACTGTTGGACCATACTTTCCAGACGAATGTATTGCTGCGCGAAAAATACTACACTCCTGCCACTTGGCAACCGGATACCGAATGGGAAAAGAAATACCAGACACTGCTAGAAAAGTTTCGCAAGGCCAGCGAAAAGGACCGGGCCGCCATGGATCGCATCGACTGGTGGCGGTATCTGATCAATCAGGGTATTCCGGAACGTGAACTGGAATTGCATGAGCTCAACGACAGCACCGATTTTGGCGAAAGCATCCGCAATGTGTCGGCTTTCTCGGGCATTGCCGAATACGCCGAGTCGAGCCCCAACAACGAAATGGACTTCAAGATTGAAAGCGGCAATTCGCAGATTATCAAAAAACTGATGGAGAAAGTGGGTGCGGATAAAATACTGGTCAACAAAAAAGTAACGTACGTAAACCAAATCGGCAAGCAGCTGGAGGTGCTCTGCGCCGATGGAACAAAATATACCGGAACCAGGATCGTCTGTACGCTGCCAGCCATGGCCGTCCTGGGTATTCGCTGGAATCCTGCTCTGCCTGGGTCGCAGGTGGAAGCATTGCAGCAACTGCAGTATGCTCGCATCATCAAATCGTCGGTGTTGTTTAGAGAACGCATCTGGAAAGACGAATCCACAAGTATCGTGAGTGATACGCTACCGCATTTTTTCTTTCACACGACTAAAAACCAGGCCGGTAGTAAAGGTGTGATGACTTCCTATACCATCGGAGACAAGGCGCATATCTTTGCCAAACTCAGCAACGAACAAAAAATCCGCCGGATATGTGAAGCCTTGAAACCAGCTTATGGAGAAACGGAAGCCATGGCCGAAACATTGGCTTGTTACTATTGGGGTGATGATGCCATCACGCAAGGCGCGTATGCGATTTATGATGTAAACCAGTGGTATGGCATCCGTGAGGCAATAGCCCGGCCATTCAAAAATATTCTCTTCACCGGCGAGCACTTAGCCGATTGGCAAGGGTTTATGGAAGGCGCCATCCAAACCGGCGAAGATGCTGCCAAAGCGTTGATAGGTTGAGATTCGTCAGATGGGTAGGCACCTGCTCCAATAATGGTTACTTGTTTTTGGGTTGAGGCAAGTGCTCCTGCTGCAAATTTCCTTCTTCCTGTTTTTTTTGATTGTTGCGCAGTAAAAGCAGGATCATAAACGAGACAATAGGTAACAGGCAAGAGACTGCAAACCAGCTCCAGAACGAACGTCCGCGGGTATGGGCCACATAGCCTGTCATCAATGCGACAATTGGGAAAAGAAACAATAATTCGGGCATAATTCTTTCGGTTTCAGGTTAAGAAAATATCTGGGATTAGAGAGTCGGATGTGTTTTGGCATGAATTTTTGCTCAAATTCACCGATTTGATACATGCTTTAGCTATGCGTAAGTCACTGCGGACAGACAAAATAGTATGTTATAGTATGTTTCAGAAAGTCAAAACCTGTCCGTAATTATTTGCATACAGCCTCTTAATGGCTCAACTATCAGCGTTCTGTGCGTGGCAGCTTACGGTGGTGAAACTACTGCAACCATCTGAATCAGGTAGCCTCAGTGTATACCTAAGCAAAAGCAATCCAAAAAAGATGTCTTCCATGGTACAGTATTTTTGGTGTAGGCGTTGTACAGATACTTCGGATTTGAGAATGTTTGCGCTGCCGGTAGGAATACTACTCTTGTAAAGACTTTCGTTTCTGCTTAAGTAGAGCCATTCGGCACGTTGTCCAGTATCAGAATCCGAAAGACGTGCCAATCTTCATTTTTTATGGAATGTATGGTACCAATAGCCTTTAGTCAATGTGAATTATGTTAGCAACAACACAAGATTTTCCACAGATATACAGTGTGGTTCCTGCCATTCTGCCGCCTGACCAACTGTTTGGGCCCCTGTTTCATGACGTACAAATGCGGCGCGTATTTCCGGATTCCATTACGTTTGCAGACTGCTATCCCAAACGCGCACCCGAAGAAATTCTGAGTTTGTACGAAATAAATAAGCACGAAGTAAACTTTGACCTACGGGCATTTGTGGATACTTATTTTCATATTCCGGTGCCCATAGAAACCAAGCACAAAAGCGACCAGTCGCTTCCGACACGCGATCATTTGCACCAGCTATGGCCCTGGCTTACGCAAAAATCGGAGCCCAACTGCTCACTGCTGCCCGTTCCGCATCCGTATATTGTTCCGGGTGGGCGTTTTCGTGGGTTGTACTACTGGGACACTTATTTTGCAATGCTGGGTCTGCATGTATCCGGCGAACAGAACCTGATTCAGGACATGATTCAAAACTTCACGCATCTGATCGATGCGTATGGCCACATTCCCAATGCCAACCGAAGTTATTACCTGACGCGTTCTCAACCGCCGTTTTTTGCGCTGATGGTTCAGTTACTCGCCAAAACGGCTGGGAAAGATATCCTAGTTCAATATCTGCCGCATTTGCAGAAAGAATACAATTATTGGATGGATGGTTATTTTAGGCTCAGTGACCATGAGCCAGCTTTCCGTCGTGTGGTGCGAATGCCTGATGGCAGCGTGCTGAATCGTTATTGGGATGATCTGGCGGCGCCCCGTCCCGAGTCTTACAAAGAAGATGTGGAACTGGCCCACCAGGCGGCTCCGTACGGTATTGCTCCCGAATTCCTTTACCGGAATCTCCGGGCGGCGTGCGAGTCGGGTTGGGACTTCACGTGCCGCTGGCTGGGCGACGGACAACACCTAGCTACGATACATACCACCGATATTATCCCGGTTGACTTGAACTGTCTGCTCTATTTTCTGGAAATGACTTTGTCGGAGGCTTACCACCAAAGCTCCTTTCCCGAGCCCAGTCGCTACTTCCAGCAGAAAGCCGAGCAGCGCCGTAAGGCAATAGAACTTTATTGCTGGGACGGCAACCGGAACTTTTTTATGGATTATAACCTGATCCTGCACAAACCTACTCCAGTTTTGTCGTTGGCGGCGTTGTTTCCGCTTTTCTTTGGATTGGCTACGCCGCAGCAGGCATCAGAAGTGCATATCCATATCCAGGAGCGTTTCCTGAAAGAAGGGGGGCTGGTTTCCACCGTTCAGTCGAGTGGACAGCAGTGGGATTCTCCCAATGGCTGGGCACCGCTGCAATTGATTGCGTATGAAGGGCTGCGTCGCTACGGTTTTACGGAGATTGCTGAAGAAATCAAACACCGATGGATTGCTCTGAACGACCGGGTTTTTCGCAATACAGGCAAGATGATGGAAAAATACAATGTGGTGGATACGAATCTACCCGCTGGCGGAGGCGAATACCCTAACCAAGATGGATTTGGCTGGACCAATGGAGTGTATTTATGGTTGCAGTCGGGTGAATCGGCCCTTGCCTTTCATTGAAAGCTTCACACTTGGGCTGGCAAATGAGTAATTGGGTTGCGCTACAAACGAAAACCCCCGATAATGGTAACGATCGGGGGGGGTATTTTTTTGGAGATACTATTTTCTAAGCGTTCAACGCCTGCTCTACATCCGCGATGATATCCGAAACATGCTCCAGGCCTACCGAAATGCGGATCAGGCCGTCTTCGATGCCGACGGCGGCGCGTTCTTCGGGTTTCAGCTTCGAGTGAGTGGTAATGGCCGGGCTGGTGGCAATGCTGCGTGTATCGCCCAGGTTGGAACTGAACGAAATTACTTGCAGGGCATTCAGTACCGACTTGGCTTTTACCAAACCACCTTTGACCACAAAGCTTACCATCGGTCCGCCCAGACGCATCTGCCGTTTGGCCAATTCGTATTGCGGGTGAGAAGGCAGAAACGGGTAAATTACCTTTTCGATCTGCGGATGCTTTTCCATCCATTCGGCCAGCTGATGGGCATTGCGGCAATGCTGCTCCATCCGGACGGCCAGTGTCTCGAGGCTTTTCGACAACATCCACGCATTCATTGGGGAAAGCGAAGGGCCGGTATGGCGTGCAAAAAAGCGGATTTCCTTGATCAGTTCTTTCTTTCCCACAATGGCTCCGGCCAGCACGCGACCCTGGCCTTCCATGAATTTGGTTGCCGAATGGGTTACAATGTGAGCACCATATTTGATCGGATTTTGCAGGTAAGGCGTGGCAAAACAATTGTCCACATTCAAAATAATACCTTTCCGGTTGGCCAAATCCCCCAGCCATTCCAGGTCAATCATGTCAAGTGACGGATTGGAAGGCGTTTCTACAAAAATCATCTTCGTGTTGGGCTGAATCAATGCCTCCCAGGTTTCAGGCTTGTCAATATCCGCATACGTATGGGTAATGCCCCATTTTGGAAAAATCTGTGTCAGAATCTGGTGGGTAGAGCCAAACAGAGACCGCGAAGCCAATATGTGATCGCCGCTGCTGACCAGCGCCGCCATACTCGTAAACATGGCCGCCATACCCGTGGCCGTGGCGATGCCGTCTTCGGCCCCTTCCAACGCGCACAGCTTCTCAATAAACTCGCTGGTGTTGGGATTTGAAAAGCGGGTATAAATGTTACCCGGAACCTCATCGGCAAACAAGGCGCGGGCTTGCTCGGCATCCTCAAAAGTAAAGCTTGAGGTCAGAAACAAAGGCGTGGAATGCTCCCGGAACTGCGTTTGCTCGGCACGGACGCGAACGGCATTGGTCTCAAATTGGCTGCTCTTTTTTTTCATGTCGCTAATAATGCGTTTTGTAGGAACGCAAAGGTAACAGCTACTCAGTTTTGTTGATAGAAAAAGTAGAGATTATTCTGTGGTAATCTCGAAATCGTAGGTGATACGGGCGGTTTTTTCCAGGGTCTTGGCTACCGAGCAATACTTTTCCATGGACAAGTCCACCGCTTTTTTCACCTTGTCGGCATCCAGATCGCCCTTGAGGATAAAATGCACGTGGATGTCCCGAAACAGCGAAGGTTCTACATTGGGCTCCCGTTCGCCATCCACCACCACCCGGATGTCTTCCAGTTCCTGGCGTTGCTTTTTCAGAATACTCACAATGTCGATGGTGCTGCAACCACCCAGGCCGGCCAGCAGCAATTGCATCGGGCGGAACCCTTTGTTTTCGCCACCCACGGCCGGTGAGCCGTCAATCTGGATGGTGGCACCGTCTTCGTTCACGGCTTCCAGATGAACGGCCTTGTTTTTGCGTTGAAGTTCTATTTTCATGAGACGTATAGATAAGTGTCTGAGACAGGATTCGCTTGTACAGGGATTTCTTTGGCAAAGTTTCAAAAAATAATTGAGTCTTGTATTATCAGTCAGCCGACTGAGTTCAAACCGGCTTGTCTTTTGCGTCAGGAAAATCCGGTAATCCTACGAATCCTGGTTCGGACAAAAAAGTTCCGGATGGGCAAACTGCTTTTCGTAAGAAACTTTTTTCCAAAACATTTCCTTTACTACATTTGTACAGATCCTACAGAGATTTTTCCATAAAAAATTGTATTATTTCCTAAAAAGCATCGTTTTATGAAAGAAGTAACCGTAAGTGAATTAAAAGAAATGCAGGACAATGGCGAAGATTTTCAACTGATTGATGTTCGCGAGCCTTACGAATATGATATCGCCAATCTGGATGGCGAATTGATTCCCCAAGGCCAGATTCCGGACAATGTTGATAAAATCAGCCGTGACAAGAAGGTGGTAATCCATTGCCGCAGCGGTGCACGCAGCGGCCGCATTGTGCAGTACCTGGAGCAGCAGCACGGCTTCGACAACCTGTACAATCTGAAGGGTGGCATTCTGGCATGGTCAGCAGAGATTGATCCGGATGTGCCTCAGTATTAATCTGTTCGGAACAGCAGTGCCAGGCCGCGTTTAGAAAAATAGTATGTTTTCCAGTTCAAAAACCTCGGAATGATTCGTATGAAAAGAAGTTTGTTTTTAACTCTGGCTCTGATTTGCAGCAGCGTTTGGTGTTATGCCCAAAGCGGCGCCGATGCGGTGCTGGGCGTATGGCTGACCGGCTCGGGCAAAGGCCATGTACAGATATACAAGCAAGGAAACCAATACTTTGGCAAGATTGTGTGGTTGAAAGAACCCAACGAAGCCGACGGCAAGCCCAAAGTAGACAAAAACAACCCGGACACGAAAAAACGCAGCCAGCCGATTATGGGCCTGGTGAATTTGCGTAACTTCGCTTACGACGGTGACGATGTATGGGAAGATGGGAAAATCTACGATCCGGAAGCGGGCAAAGACTACAGTTGCAAAATGACACTGAAAGACCCTAATACCCTGGACGTCCGCGGCTATATTGGCATTTCGCTGATCGGCCGCACCGATACCTGGAAACGGGTGAAATAAGCGAAGGGCTATCCCTTACAATAGTACCCCTGCCTTTTGGCAGAAAGGTTCCAGAAGTTAAAAACCAGGGTTGATACCATAAGTTTAATCATTGCTAGTCTATGAATGCGATTGAGGAATGGCAGGGTTTTTGAGCTTGAAGAGGTACTATTTTTCTAGTTGAATCCATGTTTGGTTGGCTTACCTTCAGCTTTCTGCTCAATTCACTATGGCTTGGATCATTAGCGTTTTGTTGGGGTTTGGGTTAAGTGCCGCGGTTGGGTTCCGCATTTTTGTTCCGTTCTTTTGTGCCGGACTGGCCGCTTACAATCACTGGCTCACGCTGCCTGACGGCATAGCCTGGATGGGCACCTTGCCCGCGCTTATTGTGTTTGGGGCGGCTACGGTCATCGAAATCGGCGGGTATTACATTCCTTGGATTGACAATCTGCTTGACACCATCTCCACGCCAGCGGCTACTGTTGCCGGCGCGCTGATGATGGGAAGTTTTGTCACTGATATTGACCCATTGTTGAAATGGACGCTGGCCATCATTGCCGGCGGTGGCACGGCCGGACTCATCAGTGCCGGAACGGCTGCTGCACGAGTGGCGTCCACTGCGGTTACAGGTGGTGCAGGCAACCATCTGGTGGCTACCGGCGAAATGGGCGGTGCTACACTGGTTTCTTTTCTGGCCATCTTCATTCCCATTGCCGCGGCCATTCTGGTTATTGTATTGTTGGTGCTGGCGTTGCGATTCATTTATAAGAAACTGGCCAAACGCCGGGTAAAGCCAGGTACTGCATAAAATGAAGTTCCGAAAAAAGACCAATCTGGAAGGTGTTGTCACTGGAGTATTCCGGTCAGAAACCAAAGGTTCGCTTGAAAGTACGGCTTACCCAAGCCTGGAATTCAGTCAGGAAGGCATCGTGGGCGACAAGCATTTTGGCCTGACCATGAAATCAAACGGACGGCAGTTGGGCATGTATCCGCGCGGAACCGTGATCCGGAATAACCGGCAGTGGTCGGCGGTTTCGGAAGAAGAACTGCAACAAACGGCCCAACGCATGGGTATTGAACACTTGCCACCGCAATGGCTTGGTGCCAATCTGATGATTCAAGGCATCCCCGAACTTACGCAATTGCCTCCACTGAGTCTGCTGGTCATCCGTCCTGAATCAAAAGACAAAGTTATCCTGGTTACTTACGAACTGAACCTGCCGTGCATTGGTCCCCATCAACTGATTATCGAAAAACTTGGATTTGAACCGAAACTCGATTTTGTCAACGCCGCCATGGGCAGGAGAGGACTGGTCGGCTGGGTGGAAAAGGCGGGCTGGATCAGCGTTGGCGACCCGGTTCGCGTATTTTTGCCCGCCTGACTTATTTTTGGATCAACCTGCCTGCAACATATGAAGTCGAAATCAATTTTTTGCAATAACATATAAAAACAGGCTTGCTGCAATCCGCCGAGGAGGGGATTGGTTAGAGCCGAAGAATATGTATCTTAGGGCAAACAACCACTCACAGCAAAGAGATATCATCACCTGTGTATATGCAACAAATCTTTCTTTTTCCTATCGTTTTCTATGTAGTGGCTTTTGTCATCATTTTCATTCTGGACAAAGTAAGTCCGGGAGCTCCGGATGGCGGGCCGGGCTTGGGGGCACAAGCCCTGATCGGTGTGATCGGTATCTCGGTTATTTGGATGATTGTAGCTGTGGTACAAGGCTTTGCGACGTCGGGTGACTATTTCTGGGTAGCCTTACTCCACTTTGCGGTGTTAGTGTTGGTAGCCTTCCGTTTTTTCAGATGAGTAACAACCCACTACCGCTGGCTGATGGCTTGTGCGGCCAGCCAGCCGCTGGTCCAGGCATGCTGGAAGTTGAAGCCACCCGTAATGCCATCGACATCCATAGCCTCACCGGCAAAAAAGAGATTGGGCACCAACCGACTTTCCATGGTAGTGGGATCAATGTCCATCAACTTTACACCGCCACAGGTGACAAATTCTTCCTTAAAGGTGGTCTTGCCTTTCACCGGGTACTCATCGTTGGTCAGCAGTTTGATGAGCCGGTTTTGCTCTTTGGCAGGCAGGTCGGCCCAGCGTTGGTTTTCGGTAACGCCCGCTTTTTGCAAGAGAAACTCCCAGAGCCGTTGCGGCAGCCGAAACGGATTAGTGTTGGTTAATTTTTGGGTAGGCGATTGCAAGCGGACATTCTGAAGTGTGTCGCGGACGGTTGTTTCGGTTACATTTCCCGTCCAGTTGACCAGCGCTGTAAACGTGTATTGCTTGTCAGATAGCAGGCGTGCCCCCCAGGCCGACAGCCGTAAGACGGCCGGGCCACTCATGCCCCAATGAGTGACCAGCAGCGGAGCCGTCTCCGTGAGTTTCGTAGCAGCCACCCGGGCCGTAGCCTGGGGCACCGATACGCCCATCAGTTCAGTAATCGGATTTTTGGGTAGGTTGAAGGTAAACAACGAAGGCACCGGCTCTTCAATGGAATGCCCCAGTGTTTCGATCCAACTGAACTGCTCTATTTTTGGATAGCCACCCGTTGCAATGCACACATAATCAGCCGCCAGTTTTTGATTTCCGGAAGATACTATTTCAAAGCTGTTGAAATGTCTGGTTACTTCACGTACGTCCCATGAGGTATAAATCTGTACCCGGTTTTTATTGGCTTCGTCGAGCAGGCAGTCGATGATGGTTTGTGAGGAGTCGGTGACAGGAAACATGCGGCCGTCGGCTTCCGTTTTGAGCGGGACGCGGCGTTCTTCAAACCAGCGAATGGTATCGGGAGTGGCAAAATGAGCAAAGGCTTTCTTCAGGAAATTTTGCCCACGCGGGTAGTGCCTGACCAGCTCACTCACCGAGGCACACTGGTGGGTGACATTGCAGCGCCCACCACCTGATACTTTGACTTTGGAAAGCAGTTTGGTGGTTTTTTCGAGAATTATTACCCGTAGGCTCGGATTCAAACGGGCGGCGTTCACAGCACAAAAAAAGCCCGCTGCCCCGCCACCAATCACAATGAGAGTTTTTGACACATAGGCAGGTTTTGGTTCCTGCAAAGATACGAGTTGGTTTTTGGAAACCGGAATGCGGAATCAGAATTTCTCCACAAAGGGACTATTCCGCGTTCCGGTTTCTCCGGATCTATTCTGTTTCGTCGTGGTCAACCTGGGTATACATCTCTTCGATTTCGCGGGTTTTGCGTTCCATCTCCTCTTGGGTAGCAAGCAATTCCTCAAAATTCTGGCGCATTTCCTCTTCCTGAGCCCTCATGATTTCGGCTTGTTTGCGGGTTTCTTCCAGTAACTGTTGTGTTTTTTGCGTGAGCTTGGCCGCTGCCAATGTAGCTGCGATGGTTTCGGCCAGTTTTTCGATGAATGCAATTTCATGCGGCTCAAATTTGTGGAAGGAAGCCAGCTCTACAATACCCTCGATATCATCATTCACTTTGAGCGGAACGATCAGTACACTGGAGGGAGGGGCGGTCCCCAACCCGGAAGTGATGTTGATATAATCTTTGGGCAGGGCCGTAAGGTAGATGGTTTCACCTTCCAGGTAGCACTGGCCCACCAGCCCTTCGCCAATCATGACTTGTTTGCGCAGGTATTTTTTGCGGTCATACGCATAGCAGGCGGCCAGTTCCAGCATTGGTTCTGCACCGTCTTCATCTTGCCGGATAAACAAACCTCCCTGGTTGGCGCGTACGTATTTGACCAAGTGGGTAATCACCACACTGGCCAGTTCGTTAAAGTTGGTATTGCTCCGCAAAATTTCCGCAAAGCTGGCCAACCCTTCGGTTGTCCAATTTCGTTTTTTGTCTTCTTCGGCCGCGCGTTGCAGTTTGTCACGCATCGAAAGCAGGGCATTGCCCAGGGCATCCTGGGAGCTTACCGGCTGAAACGACGTATCAAACTTGCCTTCGCCGACAGCCAGCGCAAACGTGACGGCATTGCGTAGGTTGTCTTTCAGCTGATTACCCGCCTGCACAATTACGTTCAGGTCGCCTTTGACTTCATCCATGCTTTCGGTGACTTCGCCTTGGGCCAGCCGCTGAATCTGTTGCGTGGTACGGTCAATCACCGAATTTGCTTTGCGGGATGCATAATACCCAATGATAACGGCCAAGACGGTAATGCCCGCACAAAGCATGAGGATGGCCGAATTGGTGGAATCAATACTGGCCAAGATGCCCGACACTTCTGCTTTGAGAATATCCTGTTGCAGATGGCTCAGGGCAGATAGTTCTTGCTCGATGTGAATGTAATAATTGCTGATACGCGGAATGAGGATTGCCAGTGCGTCATTGGTCTCTTGCTGGGCTGCGGCGAACGATGAATCGGCGGTGTTGAGGCTTTGCAGTTGCAGCGTTAGTTCGTTCTCTTCATCCTGGGCCTGACGGTAGTTGCGTATCCATAGTTGCAGGCTGTCGATTTTGGTCTGGTTTTCGGAATTCAGGCTGGACTTCAACTGGACGAGCCTGGCAAACTGCGGCTCGATGCGTTCGCTCCAGATCTGCTTGCGTTGTTCAACATATTTCTTGTCCTTGCTAAGGATGAAGGTAAGCTGGGCCGTGGCCGCTGCCTCGATGTTGCTCAGTACATTGGCGGCACTGAGAGCTATTGGCAGGTGGATTTCAATCGTGCGCTGGCTGACGGCCTGCGTCTGCCGGTTTTGGTAATAAACAAAGTAAGCAAAGACAATAAAAACAGCCAGGAAACTAGCACTCAGGGTTACCACTCGTCCCTGTGTCGTATGGATGCTGTATTTCTCAAGTAATACTTTGATTTTCATAGATTTGTAACCGCGAACTAATGAAGGATAGCGAAAAAATCGGTTACAAACCAATGAAAATCTGTTCAGAAAAGCCCTGCAATTTCATGCAAAAGCAATCGCATGTAGTTTTTGGTGGTTTCTTGTATTATTTCGCGAACAAATAAGATTCTATTTTTGATAAACAAAATGTCTTCCAGTGAAATGCAAGGCATCCGGGTTCCAATCAGTTCGCTATCAGGCTTTTGATCGCATCGGCATATTTTGTTCCGGATTCGATTTTTGAGTGGTTTTTGTCCTCCAGAAACAACACGAACTTGCCGCTGAAGTGCCGCTGTATTTCCTTTACCAGACGGGAATTGATGATAAACGAGCGGCTCACCCGCAAAAATGAGGACGGCAGTTTTTCTTCCAGGCTGGTCAGCGTGTAGTCGGTGAGGTATTTCTTGCCTTCGATCGTTACCAGAAACGTATATTTGTCTTCGGCCTCAAAGTAACTGATCTCCTCCAGTCGCAGCAGCAATATCCGGTCGCCGGTTTTGACCGAAATCGAAACCATCTCTTTCTTGGGGCGCATTTGTTCCAGTAGTCTTAGGAATTGCTGGTTGTCAAACGCAGGGGATGTCTTGCGTAATTTCTGGATAGTAATTTCCAGCCGTTCCTTCTCAATGGGTTTGAGCAAATAGTCAATCGAGTTTTCCTCAAAGGCACGGATGGCGTATTCGTCAAAAGCAGTAGCAAATACCACCATGGGCGTATGACTGACCTTGCTGAGAAGCTCAAAACCATTCATGCCGGGCATTTCAATATCCAGGAAAATCAAATCGGGTTTCTTTTCATTGATCAGTGCCAATCCTTCGAGGCCATTGTTGGCCTCACCCACGATTTCAATCAGATCGGTGTAGTCTGCCAGCAAACGCTTCAATCGGCTGATGGCCAGTTTCTCGTCGTCGATGAGTAAGGTTGTCATAGTTTTGTCAAAATAGTATCGTTTGAAAATAAAAAACCGGCTTTGAATCGGAAGTACTAAAAAAACTCTTCTTCGGTTCACTTGTCATTCCTAAAATCCTCGATTTCTTTTAAAAAGGCCAATGCTTTGGCAGGCGATGTCCATTCGGGACTGTCGAACAGCAAACGAAACCATTTTTTGTCTACATTCCGATAGGAAATGTTCCGGTAAAGCCAGATTGCCAGCCAGGTAAACAGAATGACAAGGGGTACATACACCAGCCAGAATGATAAGTTCGGATGGGTCACCCAATCGGACTGAAGATTCCAGGTCACGTAAAACGGCATTTGCAAAAACATGATTCGCGTTACTTGCAGCGTGGACGTTTGCAGGGAAGCCGTTTTCTGCTGCATGTCTACAATGGTTTCCGAAGCGTTGATCTGTACGATCCAGATGATATGTCTGATATACAAGGCAATCCCGGCCAGGGTAATCAGGATGATCATGCTTATGGAGACCAGAAACGACACGTTGCCTATGGTCAGTGATTGATGGGTAAATGCTTGCAAAGTAACCCGAAGCAAGGAACCCAAAAAACCTACCCATGCCAGTCCGGCCACCACAGCCAGGATCTTTACCCAAAGCAGTCCGGTTACTTTTGACCTTGCCTTCTGTGCCTGAATGGCTTCGAGGCAATGCATGTTTATGGCCAGCGACCGGTCCAGTTTCTGGTCGTAGGTTTGCCAAAGTTGTTTTAGTTCGTTCGGTTCCATATCGGTAGTATGTCAGGAGTGCGTTGTTGCAAATTGTCGTTTGAGTTTTTCTTTGATGCGGCTAATTTTAGTGCCGACATTGGTTTCGGAAATGCCGAGTATTTCGGCGATTTCTTTATGGCTTTTTTCTTCCAGGTAGAGAAGCATCAAGGCCCGGTCCAGTTCCTGAAGCGCTGCAATGAATTGATGCAGGCGGCCCAGGTTTTCGTGTACATCAGGTGGCTCGTCGCGGTCGTCGCCAAACTCAAACAGATGCTCGTCCAGGCCGACGGTAGCGCGGGCAACGGTTTGTTTCCGGTAAAACGAAATGGCGATATTCAGTGCGATGCGATACATCCAGGTAGAATACTTGTAGTCAGGCTTGTAGGCTTCGTACGATTTCCACAACTGGTAAATCATCTCCTGAGCCAGGTCTTCCCGGTCGTCTTTGTTGCGGCAGTACGCATTGCATATCTTGAAAAGAATTCCCTTGTGCTGCTGAATCAGTTTGACAAACGACTGCTTGACGGTGGTATCCATTGCCTTGTATTTTCTCAATTATTCGCACCATCCTCCCAAAAATCACAACAGAGTTCCAATATTTTTATGGTTTTTGTTTAACCGTCTTGTAATGAACGGTTTACTAATGAAGCACCTTCCGCAAAATAGCCTGCCTGCCGGACAGGCAGGTATCCTGAACGATTGAAAAGCCTGCCGTTAAGTTTTTTCACACAGTTCTGGCCATGGAATCCGAATAGCTGGCCAGTTGCTTGGGCAGCGTGATCTGGATGGCCTTGTGGGTTTGGGATGCGTAGTGCTGCCCGTTGGAATAGCTGCCCCGTCCATTGATGATTTCCATGCGGGCTTCGTCACCCATGAGCAGGCGCAGTTTGTCTTGCGTGCTGCGCAGGCCGTAGCCGGTGATGAGTTGCTCCGGAAACGGGGCGCCGTTGTCAAAGATGACAATCATGATTTTTTTGCCCTTGTCCAGCACTTTGATTCCCAGCACACCTTTGTCGACAGATTTGGAAATGCCATGCTTGATGGCATTTTCGACCAGGGGTTGAATCAGGAACTGCGGTATGAGGCAGTCTTTCAACTCTTCGGTTTCGAACCAGACGCTGTAGTCAAGCCGTTCGTCAAACCGGATCTTTTCCACGTTCAGGTACGTTTTTACCATTTCAATCTCGTCGATCAGGCGGGTGAGGTACTGGCTTTTGGCGTTGGTACTGTAACGGAAAAACTTGGCCAGCAGCAGCACCATCTGTTCGGCCTTGTCGGGATCTTCGTGAATCAGGCTGGCAATGGAATTGAGGGAGTTGTACAAAAAATGCGGATTGATCTTGGCCTGCAAGGCTTCCAGTTCGGCTTTGGTCTTGAGTTCTTTCAGTTCCAGCAGCTGGTATTGCTGATCGTGAAGGATACGGCTGCGTTGTTTCTGATAGTTGCTGTAGATGTACGTCAGCAAGCCTGCCAGCATGTTGTTAGTGGAAAATATCACTCCCAGCAGGTTGATGTGGAGGATCGAAGGCCAGAAGCGGGGAGCATAAATAGCTATATCCACTGTGTGTATTACTATGAAAATGCTGATAACCAGCAGTATATAACGTAACCAGATGGAGCGGATTTTTTTATCAAACAGACTCAGGACTTGTAAAATGGTGCATATGGTAAAGGCTTCTATGCTGTTATTTTTCAATAACCAGCTAAAACTGGCTTTCAGGTCAATCTCCATGGATGGATCGTCCATCAAAGGGGTAAACGTCTTGATACTGAAATAGGTAACGGACCCGAAGGCAAGATCCAGGGCCATTACCATCAGAAACTGTACGACGATTTCTTTACTTTTGTTATACCAGTTTACTTTCATACATGTCGGTGCAAAGTGACTCTACTCCTGGTCTGCCTGTTCGATAACCGAACCGCTGTGCAGACTCAGATTGATGATTTGTGGCGTTCCGTTCAATTTCAGGATACTGGCTTTTTTCATGGAAATGGAATGAATGACGCGACTGACCGACAATTCGATGCGTGACCCCCAATCGGCATCGGTAATGGTGGCCTCTTCGCAGAAAAAGCTGCTCAGGTTCAAGTGGCTTCCGCCGCTTGCCTTCCGGATGATCAAGAGTCGGCATTCGCCGTAAATCTCCACACTACTACCGCCCGTGACGGTAAGTTCTACGGTGCTGGTAGGGCATTTGATGATCCCTGAAATACTAACACCTCCACTGACTGACAAAACGCTGGGTTCATCGTTGTCAATCAGGATTTTCTGCGTGTGTGGGTAAGTAACATCCAGTGTGTTCATACACAAAAATAAAAGGTGGAGGTTTGTCGGTTACGAAAGATACTATTTTTCTGGATTAGTTGATGGGATGCGGTTCGTATCTGCACGAACCGCATCCCATCAACACGCAGCATATGCCGGTTTTACTTGCACTGCTTGAGCAGTTCTTCGGTAAGATTTTTTCCCCAACCGGGAGCAATGCTGGATGCCGGCTTGAACGATTCATACTTGGCCTTGGCCTGCTGCGCTATCGGACAGGCGGTTTTGGCTCCGCCGCCAAACGGTTCGGGTGTATAGAACAAGTTGGTGGCTCTCAGATAATAAAGCCGCGGGTTGTCAGCATTGAGTTTTTCGGCTTTTTTCAGGTTTTCCTCAAAAATCGGCCCTTGCGTTTGCCAGCGGCCTTGCCCGTCTATGGCCAGGTTGGCCATGGCTACGTAAGCCTTCATGACAAAAATCTCGTCGTTTTCGGCGCTGATGCTGCTGAGCAGGCTTTCGGCTTTGGTAACGTACTGGTCACGCTTCTGGCTGTCTTTTTCCATAAACGACAGGTTGGCGTAGCACATCGCGGCGTAGTAGTTGGGAAGCCATTCGGTCGCGGCGTTTTTGCCAATCATTTCAAATTTATTGGCGGCTGCCTGGACGTCTTCCAGCGATTTGGCACTGTTCATTTGCGTAATGGTGGCTTCCATGGCCTTGACAAATTTTTCGTCAGCTGCGAATGTGGTTAAAATGCAGGTAAACAGTAGAGCAACAGTTACAATTGTCTTTTTCATAAGTTGTGAAACGATTGAGTTGTAAATTGAGTAAAAAATAAAATAGATAGAATACAATCGAAATCAGTGCTTGGCCAGGTTTTGGGTTTGCCAAGGATACTATTTTGCTTTTTTGAGTTTGTCGAGTTGCACGTTGATACCCAGAAAAACAGAGCGGTACGTGGGCGGACTGGTTGATGTACGTTGCGTCCCATCGGCTGAGTAGCGGTAACCGAACACGTTTTGTGTGCCCAGCAGATTGCTCACTTCGGCATAAATCACCGTAAAGTTGCTGGCAATACTCATCAGGTAATTCAGGCTCAGGCTTACGTTGTGGTAGGCAGGAGTCCGGTCGGTGAGAAACTCGGAACTGTGCGGGTTGTAGTAGGGCCGTCCGCTGCTGTACACATACGAGGCATTGGCTTGCATATTGAGCTTGGTAAAATATTTTTTGTACAACACACTCACGTTATGCGTGGAAGCAAACGTCGGCATCGTTTCGGCTAAATAATTGGCAAACAATCGTTTGGTGTCCAGGTATGAATACGATATCCAATATTCGGCGTTCTTCAGCGTCTTGCGATCCCGGAAAAACACATCCAGGCCCTGGGCGTATCCGCTGCCCGAATTGTTGGTGGCACCGTACGGAAACCGGAACGCGTTGGCATCAAACGGCTCATTGACAAATTCGCGCACCAGTTGGGCGTAGTTCTTATAATACGCTTCTACCCGAAACGTCCGGTCGTTTTTGATGCGCTGGTAATTCAGGATGTAATGCTCGGCTTTTTCAAAATCCAGCTTTTTATTGATGTACAGGTACTTTTCGTTTGGATTCTGATAAAACTGACCGTACGCAAACGAAACCTGGCTATATTCACCCGTTTTGTATGCCAGTGAGGCACGCGGGGCCAGATTCCACTGCTGAATCACCCGCGAATACTCATTGCGTACCCCAAACCGGCCCACCAGCTTGCGGGTGATGTACACGTCGGCTTCCAGGAAGTTGCCCCAGTACACATCCCGAAACGAAGATTTGTACTGGTTAAACTGGTTGCGGTATTCGTAGCTGTGCAGTTCGGTGCCTATGTTCAAGGCGATGTCGTCGGTGATGTCACGGGTAAACACAAAGCGACCTTGCAACCGGTTGTCACCACGCGTGGCATTGGCTGTATCCAGTGTCAGATTGTCGTTGTTGAAGCTTTGTGAAAAGCCCACATAAATCTTGTTCTTGCCAAAGGCTTCGGTATACGTCGCATTGGTGTACAGGTTCTGGTTTTTCATGCCAAACGAATACTTACCCGTTTCGCTGGTGGCATCGGTATAGGCCATCCCGAGCTTGTTGGCCGAGAAACTGGCGTAGATTTTCAACATACCCGTGTTGGATGTCTGCTGGCGGAAATTAGAGGCCAGACTGTAGCCCTGGGGTGCCGTTTGCCAATCGATATTTTGCTGGTTGAGGTTGAACAGAATCGGGCCAACGTTAAAATAGCTGCCGTTGACATCCCACGAAGATTTGTTCCAGCGTTGCGTATAACCACCGTACACACTGGCAAAGTTAATCCCGATGTTGACCTGTGATTTTTCGGGTAAATCGTTGCTGTTCAGCAGCAATACCGACGACAACGCCTGCCCGTACTGAGCCGAATAGCCACCGGTACTGAAAGCCGTGCCTTTGAACTGGAACGGGGAAAACCGCCCGCGTTGGGCCACATTCGGAATGCTGCTGAAAAACGGGTTCTGTACAATCAGTCCGTCAATGACGGCTTTGGTTTCGCTGCCCGAACCGCCCCGGACAAACAGCCCTTCCTGCTCGCCTACCTGCGAAGTGCCGGGCAACGCCTGTAACGCCCGGAACACATCCGCCCCGGCTCCGGCGGTGGTCACAATGTCAAGAGGTTTCAGAATGGTGGTGCGTTTGGTGTCGCTGGCTTCAAATACGCCGGCCGTAATCACCACTTCGTTGAGCGTAGCCGATTTGGATTCATCCAGGGCAAACGTCAGCTGCAGCGGCTTGCCTAGCTGGACTTTCTGCTCCCCGTTTTCGTAGCCAATGTAGCTGACCACCACGGTTGCCGTGTCTTTTTCGTCGGTGGTGAGTTTAAAGGTGCCTTCGGCAGAGGTGGTCGTACCGTCGTAGGTTCCTTTGAGGTAGACACTGGCGCCGGGAAGGGGCTGCTTTTTGTTGTCCGTAACCAGGCCGGTAATGACCGTCTGCGCCTGTGCCGAAAATAGTATACCTAAAAAAGTGAAAAGGGTAGTGAGTGTTTTCATAGTTGCATGAGCTAAAAATGATGCAACAAAGAAAACGGGAAACGACGCTAGAGGCTATTGATTTCCGACAAAGCCGGGTTTTGTGGGAGTGAACGCATGCAAAACGGGCCGTGGATGAATGTGGCCGGATAGGAGGTCTTACTCTTTAAGATGATACTATTTTTGGAAGTCGCTGATTTATGTGGAAAATAATGAAGGTTATCCTGTAACCCACTTGAGGTGTTTTGTTAGTATCGTGTAAATCAGATAGGCAAAGTAGAGTGCAACCAATGTTAAATCAATCCATTTTATAACTATTTGTGTATCACTTATACATGGAGGGCATGGATAACCAGGACGACAAGGTCCACAAAGAGGTTGTGAATAAAGATAAGCTGCTGTTAGAAGCCCTGCCACTACAAAAAACGCTATAGTCCATTTAAGTAATTGTGACATAAAGTTTCTAATTTTATTTAGGTTTTCCTCTTCCACGGATGGTCAGCCTGTTGAGTGGTCTGCGTGCCAGAGACCACAGTTAACTTAGTTTAAACTAGTATTGAGTAAGTACTTAGTGTCCTTTTGCTTGGCTAAAGTAGTTTTCTGTAGTCTAAAGGTGCTTTGCTTTTACTAATACTTCAACAATATCTTTTTTATCAAACTGATATTTAATTTCTTTTGGCTTGCTGTTAAGGGGTTTATTCTGTACATCGTAAAAGTCAACATACATTGTAACCATAAATGAAGTTGGTTTAATACCGTCAATTTTAAAATGCGTAATTCTTATAGTCTGGTTGTTAACTTGGTCTAGTGACTGTAAATATTGTTGGGAGAACCAATTGTTGAAACCGTTGTCTTTTCTTATCTCTAAGAATCTAATGTGCTTATTATCAATTGTTATAATTACTGTATCAATTCTGCGACTTGTAAAGGAACGGTTGTGAAAGTCAAAGTGCACATAATGACCAATCAAAGCTTTATCAACTTGGGAAGTCTTAAAATATCTTATATCTGAGCCATCTTGTCCATTTGCATCAGGCAGGAATGCTAAAAGTAAGATTATAGTTTTTATTATCTTCATTGCTTCATGCTACTCTAACTACACCACTTCTAAATTAAACGAAAGTTTTGTTGAATGTTATGTAGTGTTGTCGAAAGGCAGTTACTATTCAGGCAGGTTTTGCCATTCCAAAACATACTATTCCTTTGAAACAATGAAATACGTCGTAATCCCCAGATTAGAGTGCGGGAAGCGGAACACTTCCACCTTGCCTTGTCCGGCTTTGGCCGTGATGTCTTTCTCGGCTACGTCAATTTTTTTTCCCGTCTGGTCGTAGTTGGTGATGCGGAGCTTGCCCTGGAAGTCTTTCGTGTAATCAATGAAAATCCCCAGTTCGTAGGCTTTGGCGTTATACCTTTCGTCGGCCCGGCCGAGTTCCAATCCTGTATCGGCCAGGGACTGATCCAGGAAGATGCTTTTGTTGCCAACCGTTGAGTCCAGGCCGGAAGCGATGGTTTTCACTGATTTGCCCAGGATGGTAGCCGATTTATGGGCCAGACGGGCAATGGCCTCGTCGTCAAGCGTAATGGCCAAGCCTTCCGAAACTCCCGACGACACCGAGCCGAGTGTCTGTCCGACTAGTGTGGAACCTTTCTTCGCGTCTTCCTGGAAATCGCCGCTTTGTACATAGTCAAATGCTTTCCTGGTGTACATGAAACCCGCAAAGACACAACCCAGCACGCCGGTCGCAAATAAAACAGCGGCCGTTACCAGCACTTTTTTCCGTTTCTTCACCAGTCCGAAAATGGAGGTTCCGATGGAGGCCAGTACCACCAGCCCGAAAAAGGCAATGAGGAGTAGATACAGAAGCATAGAGATAGGATGACAGCTGGATAGAATAAAAGCACTCTTTCAAAAGTAGCGAAACTCCCGGTTTTTTCAAACAGACGTTGCCTGTATTGGCGGCAAAGGTTAGACGTTTGTCTTTTGCCTGGGCAAGGCAGGTTTTGCGTGTTGGAACTATACTATTTTTCTGTAAGAGTCGCCTGTTGTTTACATTCTTGCAAAAGCCTGACTAACAAATAGCTATCTCTGTCAAAAAAGATAGAAAAGGAATTTTTGTTATACATGAGCAGACAAGTTTTCATGGAATCCATTTGTTCAATTTTACCAACTGCCAACTATGAATTCTTTGTTGCTCAAACCAATTGCCAGGCGACTGGGACTGCCTGTATTGCTTTTGCTGATGGTTTCTCTGTTCGAATCGTGCGGGTTTTGCGGGAAAGCCGGAAGCAAGATTTGTGCGTTGATAGGCAGTCATCCACTCAGCAAGCCGATTGCCCCGAATAATAGCCTGATGTACGAACTGCCCAATACGTTTGTCATTTACCACGGCTCTGCCTGCGCCGAGTCCAATGAGTCAGGGACGGAGATTGTGCCTAAAATCGAAGAGAGCCTGGCGTTACCGGCGTACGTCACCCATGCGACTATCTATTTGAACGGCTGGCATTTACGTTACCTCGACGACGACCATCATGTGGCAGGCCTGGGCGTGGCGATTGACAGCATCCGGCTCGAACGCAATGTTCTGAAATGGCAGGCGGCGGGCATCCTGTCCGATAAAAACTTTGACGACGGTTACAATTGGTGCTACGAATACACGGTCATTGCCTGGAATACCGCCACGCTGAACCTGTTTGCCGACCATAAAGACGGCAACTGCTCGGGCAAAGACAATCTCAATGCCAATTTCTACATGGCTGGTAATACCAATACAAATACCGGCGAGAAAACAACAACGGCACTCACCACCTTCGCCAGTTTTCTGCAAAATCCGAATTTTGCCAATGCCAAAACCACTACCGTTCTGCCACGTGGGTTTGCTTTTGACTGGACCGGTTGCGACGAAGACCACCATTTGCTCCAGCTGGCGTATAATCTGGGCCATACGGAAGCTTTTCTGGAAAAAGGCAAAATGTACCAGAAAGGAAACACTTTTGTCTTTTCGCAATTGCCCACCTCCGTCAACCAATCCACGTCAGGTTATGTAAGCTGGGAAACATCCGCTATTTATAAGGACAATGACGGGCGGCGGGATTACGAATTTGGCGAACTGGTTTCCGGCTTGAGTGGCAACGATCTGGGCGTGATTGAACCGCCGTTTTCGATTCTGCCCAAGGAAGACCACGAAGGCACGTTTTCCACCTGTGTCAGCAGTGGACAGGGTCTCCGATCGGATGAGTTTGTTGTCAGTGGCATTCCTTACGAATACGCCATGCCGGTTCTCACGGGCTGGGATCTGGTATACGACTGTGACGATGAGCACATAAAAGAAGTTGGCACGTGGATCAGCGGCTTTTCGTATGAAAAGGCTCCCAACGCCACGACCGGTACATTGCGATACAAGGTGTCATCTGTCTTGAAAGATAAAAACAACGATCCCAATTTTGAAAGCCGACACAAAGTAAACATCCTGGGCTTGAAGTCAACAGCAGTGGAAAAGCCTCCCATCGGCGTTCAACAACAGGACCCAGACCCCAGGCAACAGCAGACAAAATAGTATCTTTGAAAATGCAAAAAGCCCCTCACAACACGAAGGGGCTTTTTTATAGGAAGTAATCCTTGGTTTTTATCGGGTAGCGGCAGACTTGCCAGCCGCCTTCGTTTGAGTTTCGGCACTGATCCGGAAGCTGTTAGTGGAAGAAGCCACCCCATCGTCTTCAACAAACACGCGGGAAACACCTACATCGATCAGTTTTCCAGTAGGATCATCTCCTTTTTCCGTAAGTGTCAGGGAGTCGTACCAGTTCACAATGTGCTTGGTTGAAGGATTGATGACACCCGAAAAAACATAGACATATTTGTATGGGATACCATCCTGTACACCTTGGGTTTGCATGAATACTGTAAAGTTATTGCCTTCACCAATGATAAAAGCACCTTTGCCTGAGGCGTTGTCCACCGTTTCGTCTGGTGTGGTTTTGTAATCCAGCTCAATGGTACGGGTGGCATTGTCCTGGTTTCGGAACCTGAATTTGTAATCGTACCGCCATTTGCCCAGGCGTTGCGGATCGCCGCTGTCACCAATACAGTCGGCATCTTCAGTAATGTAAATACCTTCGATGCTGGGCGGATTGTTGCCGTTATGTACTTCCATGCCTAGCTTGGTAAGGGCATCAATTTGCTTCAATGAGATAATACTCAGAATCTCAGCTGGGTACTGCGGTTTGCTGTCATTGCTTTTGCAACTCAGTAAAACCATCGCCACCATTAGAACCACCACACTTTTAAAAGTAATTTTAGAGATCATCGTATGTTCAGGTTTGAATAGAGGTTTGCTAAAAAGGATTCGTATGCATTTTCAAGGAACAATCACCGGTAATTTACTGGAAATTTCGATTTGCACCAGAAATTAGTCTGGCTTTGCCAGAAAAGGTAAACATTGGCCAGGGCAGGTTTTGGATTTTAAAGACAATACTATTTTTGGGCATTGTTGGCAGATAAAATCATTCTTTCTAGGCCAAATGAATTATTTTGCGTAGCTTTGGGTTGAAATACAAGTAGTACCCCTCTTTTGCCCTTCCGGGAATTCCATTTACTCCCCAAGCAGTCCGAAGATAATGGCGTACTTCGCCTTTTTTTATTTACTCCAAGGTGACTTTGGTCCATGCGTGTGCCCCCTGATTGCCTTACTAAACTCATTTTATGTCATTTGAAAATTTGAATCTGATTGAACCAATCAGAAAAGCTTTGCAGACCGAAGGGTATACAAAGCCAACACCAATTCAGGCCCAGGCCATTCCTATCATTTTGCAAGGAAAAGATTTGTTAGGCTGTGCCCAGACCGGCACCGGAAAAACCGCCGCATTTGCCATTCCTACATTGCAGTTATTGCATAACCGCCAGCTCGCCGAGCAGGAAAGAGGGCAACGCCGGATCAAAGCCCTGGTACTGACCCCAACCCGCGAACTGGCAATCCAGATCGGCGCGAGTTTTGCCGCTTACGGAGCACATACCCAACTGAAACACACAGTGATTTTTGGCGGGGTGTCTCAAAAAGCACAAACCGACGCGCTGCAACGTGGCGTGGATATCCTGGTGGCGACTCCCGGCCGCTTGCTTGACCTGATCAGCCAGCGGCTGATTAACTTGCAACACATCAGTTTGTTTGTGCTCGACGAAGCAGACCGTATGCTCGACATGGGTTTTATCCATGATGTGAAGAAAGTGCTGGCACTTTTGCCGGCCAAAAAGCAATCCCTGTTTTTCTCGGCCACCATGCCTCCGGCCATTGTGAGCCTGGCAGGATCTATTTTGCACAATCCTACCAAAGTAGAAGTGACTCCGGTCTCTTCCACCGCCGATACCATCCGGCAGGCGGTATATATGGTGGATAGGGAAAACAAGAACGATCTGCTCATCCATATACTTGAAAACAAAGAGATTGAAACCGTATTGGTTTTCACCCGCACCAAGCACGGGGCTGACAAAGTAGCCCGCCTGCTTACCAAAAACGGCATCAAGGCTGAAGCCATCCATGGCAACAAGTCACAGAATGCACGCCAGCGGGCCCTGGAAAATTTCAAGAATAAGGAAATCCGGGTGCTAGTGGCAACCGATATTGCTGCTCGTGGCATTGATGTCGACGAACTGGCCTATGTGATCAACTTTGAAATTCCGAACATCCCTGAAACCTACGTGCACCGCATCGGTCGCACGGGACGCGCAGGTGCCAGTGGCGTTGCGTATTCTTTCTGTGATGTGGAAGAAAAAGAATTCCTGCGCGACATTTACCGGCTTATCGGCAAGTCCGTACCGGAAGTGAAAGATCATCCCTATCCGATGACGGGTATAATACCGGTAGCCAAAGAGACTGCCGGCAAGTCGGGACAGCCTTTCCAACGCAAAGAGCATTCCCGGCCTTTTAATTCTGCCAATCGTCAGTCAGGAAATCAGAGGTCTGGCAACCGGTCATTTGCTAAGAAGAGAAGCTATTAAACCTGACTTCCCGAAAAACAGAAAACCCCTGTCTATAAATGACAGGGGTTTTCCGTTTAAGGTTGGCTATCTTGTCAGAAAACAAAACTTTGTGAGGTGAAGAAGCATAATCGTCATTTTCTGAATGGTAGAAAAATGATAACAGCCCATTTTCGGGAAGCACGTTACGGATGCCAGAGCATGGTAATTCTGTCAAATTGATCTGAGCTAAAAAACTTAACAGAGGATTGCTAAAGGTTGCCCGGCTTGGATTTGCCAATAGGAATTTTATCGTTTTTAGAGGGCTGATATTTTATTCTGATGCAAGGCTTAAGTGTGTCACTAAATGCTTTCCAATAGTCGGAGAGTCCATTAGTACTTGGATAGCTCCTCATGTCTTGTCACGTTGATTGCATAAATAATGGTCGTAATTATTGCCGCTAACGGTTTCAGGCTTGGCGAAGGTAGCGAGTATCATCACAAATGTTGATCCGGAAGCCCCAGCTTTGATTAACCACAAATGTGTATGCGGAGCACCGAACCGCCATTTTTGCCCAACCCTATGTTAGCGGTTCGTTGCTTGTATTCTTTGTCCTTCCGATTTGATTTGTGTAAAGTCTTCATAGTTGGTAAAATGCTCTAGTCCTAAAACTAACAGCAGCGAGCATATGATATACACTTTCTGCATTATTACTGCCAGACCCAAGTAGCCGAAGCCAAACAAGGAAAAGAAACAGTAATACGTCAACAAACAAACAATGCAGCAGAATTTAAGTAAATGAAGCTTGGACTTCAGGATAAATACAGTAATAGTAAACAAACCGAACAATGTCAAAACGATTGATAGTGTACCCAGGTCATGCAAGGGTGTTGCGATTAAGAAAATGAATACTATGTTGGCAGCTCCTATGATTTTCAAAATAGTAGCCCATTGTCTTGCAGGGATTTTTTTTGACATGTTGATAAAAAAAATCCCATAGCCAACCGAGTGGAATGCCATTCCAATAAGTGCCCAAATCCAGCCAGGGTTTTGTGAACCATTTACTGCTTTTGTTGCAAACAAATTGCTCAGGAAATTTTTTGACCAGTCAAACCCTATGGAATTTTTGTCGAGCACTGAGCCGCCCGGATAGGTCAACGTGGCTATTGCTATCAGTATCACGGAAACGACCATGCAAATCAAAACCGAATACTTCTTGACCACTTGCTTTGTTGTTAAACTTTCCATTTGTCTACTAGTGATGTGTTGTTAGTCAAAAGTTAGTTTGAAACGACCGCTAACTCTTACACATACGGAAGTTTAGTCGTATTTTATATTTTTATTTGTACTATTCAAATGAGTCAATGTACTTTTTTATGCAGTACTTTTTTGATTTCCATATTTTTCCTGCGGCTTACTCCAATCGCTTCAGTCCTTCCCAGCGAACATGCCAGCCTTTCGGAAAGCCTATGTTCGGCACAGGATCTTGGTCGGAGCCGGTACACATCAATGCTACCGCTGTGAGCAGCGCGCCATTGCCTGGCAGGTAAATACGTAGCCGTTTGTCCTGGTAATTGTGCCCGTTCGAAAGATAGGTATTGGTGGTTACATCCATCAAAAGTGCCTGGATGGCGGTTTCGGACTGATGCAGGCGTGTGGCGGTCATGGCCACCATTGGAAAATCCCATCCCCAGGTGTGGCCCCACGTCCACTTTTGCATAATCGTCTGCAAGGTGTGCTTCATCACAACCGTATCCAGGTCTGGCATTTGCGGGAGCATTCCGTAAGCACCCAGCACCGCCGGATGGTCGATCATTACCTGCGGATTGGTGTAGGAATCGGGTGTGCTTTCTGTGGCCAGGTATACTCCGTTCGTTTGGGGCAGCGGAGCCAGTTTTTGCATCACTTCAGTCCATTGGGGATTGGGTTGCAACCCGAGCCGCTTGCGCCATTGCTGGGCTTTCGAAAGTCCCCAGTGCCAGTACGCCAGCTCGAAGGTCGGGTTGAAGGTTTCGGCAGGATTGAAACATTCCTGGGCCGGAATCAAACCAGGACCCAGATCGTAGCGAGCCTTTTGAACATTGTACCGGGTGTAATCAGCCATGAAATCGGCAGTGGCAAAAACCAGGTCTTTGTATTTTTCAAGGATTGCTTTCTGTGGAAAATTTCGGTGGAGGAGTTCGGTCAGGTAAATCAGGTGCGGCTGCTGCCAGATCAGAAATGCCCCTACCGATGACGGACTGTCGTGCCCCCAGGGATCGGTCATTTTCTGCCAGCGGATGCCAGCATAGCCCTGTCGTTCGGCTATCTGTTTCGCTGCCGGCTCTACGGTCTGATACCAATCGATGCTCCTCTGGAGCAAGTCTGCCCGGCCCCACTGCGCAAAATGAACACCGTGCCACCAGTGCATTTCCAGGTGTGGGCGACCAAACCAGGAGTTGTACGTGAGACCGGTCTCCTGTGGCGGACTGTCATTGACGCATTGGATTCGGGTAAGGTATTGCGACAATACCACACGCCGCTCCAATTCAAGTGCTCTGGGATCTTCGGTACCGGAAAAGTCAACCACTCCGCCACTCATCCAGAAGTTTTTCCAGGCATTTTCGTTTTTTCGGGCCGACTTTAGCCAGTCAAAAGGCGCGCCGGCCGAAGGAGGGTTGGGTGAAAACTCACACGAAAACTCAAATACATCCCCGGAGGCAGTGGGCGTGAGCACAAATACGTGCGTTTCTTTTTCCTTTATCCGGAAGGATGTGCCGCTCTGGAAAGTGATGGCATATCGGGTGGTGTCCAGCTGGTGCGTAATCTGAGCATAGGTGGGTGTGGCCGCAAGCAGAGTCGACGTGTGTCTGTCTGGCGAGCCCGCATGTATGCCTTCATCGACGAATTCGCCTGTCGGGTAGGGCAGCCGCAGCCGTATCCCGATCTGACCCGCTCGGAGCAAGTCGGATTGTATCCGGACAAAAATACGGTCTTGGGTAGGATCGCAAAACGTGCGTACGTCTACGGACTGCCCTTCCAGTTGAAACTGGCTTCGGATTTCGCCTTTCCACACATCAAGCACCTGCTTTTCCGCCTTTACATCGGCCAGTGTTGCCGACGTGCGGTTTTGCCGGATCAATTCGAATCCCAGATTCCCCAGTTGCAGCCGGTGCGGATTGGCCCGGAAATAATCTGTAGCTGCCTTGCGTCGCAGATTACTGGATTGCTGTACACTGTACAATACCTGCCGGCCGTCAAACGGATACGCTTTCAGCGTTTCGGAAAACTGGTAATTTTCAGGGTTGGGGAAGCTGTGCCAGCTCCAATCGGCCTGTGTGCCCAGCGGAACGCCCCTGGCATAATGTTCCGGAAACGTTTGCAGGCCGGTAGCATCAACGGTAAACGCAAAGCCCCCGTTTCCTACCGACAGGGACGCCAGCGTATCAAAACGGTTGATCCGCACCATGTGGCGGGTGACTACCGCTTTTCGATCTATCCTTTGCGCAGGTGCTACCGCCGGCCAGAGTCCTATCAGGAACAGCAAAATGTATTTTGACATGTGAATGGAATGTAACAGTTGGCACAGCAACGGAAATAGTATCTTCCGGCATCGTAAAACCTCCTCTTATGTACAGAGAATAAAAGGCAGGGAATTTACCAACGTACACACAGAAGAAAAAAAACACAGGCGGCAAACGTAGGTTTGGATTAGTGTCGGAATACTAGGTGTGTTTGTATAAAATAAAGAAAAAAGTTGAAAATGCGAGGGGCGTTCTGTTTTACAATTGGCATTTACATGTAAATTTGGCACGTATTCCATCCGCACACCATTTTTTTCACGCCCTTACATTTTCCATTCATGTTGATACGAAGTATTTCGAAACCATTCGGACTAGCCGTTCTGTTGCTGGCGGGTCTGACAGGTACGTTTTATGCCTGCAAGACAGCAGTAGCTGTCAATCTGCCGGAGGCCCCAAAAGTGGAGCCGCCACCGGTTCGCCTCCTGGTTTTTTCAAAGACCAAAGGCTGGTACCACACCTGCATCCCCAGCGGCATTGCGGCCATTCAGAAGCTGGGCAGGGAGAACAACTTTCAGATAGATACGACCAAAAATGCGGATTATTTTGTGGAGGATAGCCTGAAAAACTACAGCGCGGTTATTTTCCTGAACACCACCCAGAATGTGCTCAACCCCGACCAACAGGTAGCGTTTGAACGGTACATTCAGGCAGGCGGCGGTTTTGTGGGCATTCATTCGGCAGCCGATACCGAATACAACTGGCCCTGGTACAACAAACTGGTGGGTGCCTATTTTGCCAGCCATCCGCCCGGACTGCACCAGGCTTCGGTGGATGTGATCGACACCACGCACATCTCGACCAAAGGCCTGCCCGCACGCTGGGGCCGCAAAGACGAATGGTATAACTACAAGAGTATCAACCCAGATATTCATGTGCTGGCGACCCTCGACGAAGACACCTATACCGGTGGCACCAATGGCGCGTATCACCCCATCGCGTGGTACCATGAATTTGACGGCGGACGAGCCTTTTACACCGGCGGCGGCCACACCGACGAAAGCTACAGCGAGCCCATGTTTGTCAAGCACTTGTTAGGCGGAATCCGGTATGCGATTGGCGAAAACAAGCCGCTCGATTATTCCAGATCGTACGCGGTGAAAATGCCGGAAGAAAACCGCTTTGTCAAAACCATCCTGACCAATGACCTGAACGAACCCATGGAGCTGGCCGTGGCACCTGACGGACGGGTGTTTTTTGTGGAGCGGGCCGGAAAGTTTTATGTGTATGACCCCACTACCCGCAAAACTCGCCTGCTGCACGACTTCCCGGTAAAAGCCGTGGATAAGTATCTGAATGGCTTGTTGGGTATGACCATTGATCCCGACTTTGCCCAGAACAAGTTTTTGTACTTCTTCTATACTGCTGAAGAGAAAGGGCAGCTCAAGCAGCGCATATCCCGTTTTGTGGTAGGCGACGACAGCAACCTGGACCTGGCTAGCGAAAAGGTAATCATCAGCTTTCCGATTGATGCCGAAGTAAGTGCACATACAGGCGGTTCATTGGCCTGGGATAAGCAAGGAAACCTCTACATCTCGATCGGCGACAATACCGTTCCGTTTGAATCGGACGGTTTTGCACCGATTGACCAGCGCAAAGGCCGCCCGACGTTTGATGCGCAACGGTCGGCTGGCAACCCGAACGACCTGCGCGGCAAGATTCTGCGCATTCATCCGCAGGCCGATGGCAGCTATACCATTCCCGAAGGCAATCTGTTTGCGCAAGGAACACCCGATACCCGTCCCGAAATTTACATCATGGGCTGCCGCAATCCCTACCGTATTTCGGTCGATCAAGAGACGGGTATTTTGTACTGGGGTGAAATCGGTCCCGACTCAGGCACCGATGGTGCGCAAGGGCCGCGTGGTTACGACGAGTTTAACCAGGCCCGCAAAGCCGGTAATTTCGGCTGGCCGTATTTTGTGGGTGACAACAAACCGTACCACCACTACGATTTTGCCAGCAAAACCGTTGGTGATTTATTTAATCCGGAAGCACCTGTCAATAACTCGCCCAACAACACCGGCGCGAAAAACCTTCCTCCGGCTCAGAAGGCCATGATCTGGTATCCGTACAACAAATCAGACGAGTTTCCGGAATTGGGCCAGAGCGGCCGCTGTGCCATTGGCGGTCCGGTTTATCATTTTGATGCAAAACTGAACCAGTCGGGCAAGATTCCGGCGTATTATGACAAAGCCTTGTTTATTCTGGACTGGATGCGGAACTGGATCTTTGCCGTTCGTCTGGATGAAAACCAGAACTTCAAACGCATGGAACCGTTCATGGGCAGCAACGGCGATTTCCGTAGGCCGGTGGATATGGAAGTGGGACCTGACGGTGCGTTTTACATCCTCGAGTACGGCTCGGTGTACGGCATTGACAACGAAGATGCCCGGCTGGTCAAAGTAGAATTTAACTCAGGCAACCGTGCCCCGGTGGCGAAAGCAATGACTCGCGATACCATCGGCACGGCTCCGATGAAAGTCACGTTTTCAAGCCGTCGCAGTTACGATTACGACGAAGAAGACAAGCTGACCTACGAATGGCGTTTTGAAAATGGTCAGGTAGCCTCTACCGAAGCCAGCCCGACGCATACGTTTGAGAAAAACGGCGCTTATCACGTGACACTCAAAGTAACCGATCCTTCGGGGCAAAGCGATACCGATACGCTGGAAATCAAGGTGGGAAACACCATTCCACAAGTGGCTATTGCTACCACGCAAAACAGTTCGTTCTTCTACGCGAAAAACACAGTGCTGAATTACACGGTAGACGTAAAAGACAACGAAGACAAAGCCATCGACAAAAAGAAGGTGCAGGTAACGCTGAAGTACATTCCGAAAGTAGCCGGCAATGAACCGCTGATGGGTCACCAGCAACTAAGTACCTTTGATCTGGGCAAAACCCTGATGGCCTCCAGCGACTGCAAAGCCTGCCACCAGATTGCCAAAAAATCGGTAGGGCCGGCGTTTCTGGATGTATCCAAAAAATACGCAGGTGACAAAACGGCCGTTGCCCGGCTGGCTAACAAAGTCATTACCGGTGGCGGAGGTGTCTGGGGCGACCACGCCATGAATGCCCATCCGCAGCTTTCGCGCGAAGACGCCACCGAAATTGTGAAATACGTTTTGTCATTGTCCATGCAGCAAACCGATAAAAAACTACCCGCCCAGGGTACCATTACCCTGAATGAACACTCAGGCAAGGAAACGCAGGGACGGTACATACTAACGGCTTCCTATACCGATCAGGGAGGAGCCATTACCCCGCTGACGGGCCGCGATGTGCTGGTGCTGCGCCCCAACAAAGTGGTGTCTGGACAGGTGGATGACGTATCGAACATAGACCGGCAAGGCAGTCGGTTGGGTGCCATTCATCACAAATCGTATTTTGTGCTGAAAAACATTGACCTGAACGGGATCGAACAGCTAACGTATCGCCTTTCTTCTCAAGACCACAGTGCGGCCATTGAAGTGCACATCGATTCGCCTAAGGGTCAGGTCATTTCGACGCTCAACTACACGGCTACTGGTTCGTGGAATACCTTCAAGGAATGGTCGGTGCCGATCCAGAATCCGGGCGGCAAACACAACCTGTATTTTGTGTTTGTGAAAAAAGATCCGCCTAACCAACACATTGGCACGCTGGATTGGATCGAATTTGGCAATGCTGCCAGGTAAATCAGTCAACCCTAAGGGTGGCACGCCACCCTTAGGGTTGATGCATAGGCAGGTTTTCTGCTTTTGAACTATACTATTTTCCGAACCCTTCATTCACTTTATCACTCAACCTAATTTCTATGAGACTGCTTTCAGTTTGTTTATTCGTGCTTGTCGCCTTCTCCAGCCTGACACCACCTCCGGCACCGCCCAAAGGCTGGATTCAGTTGTTTAACGGCAAAGATCTGAAAGACTGGCAGGTAAAAATCTCGGGTTATCCGTTGAATGAAAACTTTGGCAATACGTTCCGTATTGAAAATGGCAAAATGGTGGTGCGGTATGATCAGTACAAGACCTTCAACCGGGAGGGTGGCCATCTGTACGGACACATCTTTTACAAGCAGAAGTTTTCGGCCTACCTGCTGTCGGTCGAATACCGCTTTGTGGATGAGCAGGCTCCCGATGGCGAAGATTGGGCTTGGCGCAACAGCGGCATGATGCTGCATTGCCAGGACCCCAAAACCATGACTGTCAAGCAGGATTTTCCGATCTCGATTGAGTACCAACTGCTGGGTGGCAATGGCAAAGACGAACGTCACACCGCCAACTTATGCACACCCGGCACCAATGTGGTCATGAACGGCAGTTTGTTCCGCACGCACTGCGTTAACTCGACTTCCAAAACCTACCACGGTGACAAATGGGTGCGTGCCGAAGTGCTGGTGCTGGGCGACTCGTTGTTTACCCATATTGTGGAAGGCGACACGGTGCTGTCGTATTCCAAGCCACAGATTGGCGATGGAGTGGTCAGTGACTATGATCCGGCTGTGAAACAGGACGGCAAGCCGCTTACTGAAGGCTACATTTCCCTGCAAAGCGAAAGCCACCCGGTTGAATTTCGCAAGGTGGAATTATTTGATTTGGGTAAGTATTACAAGAATCCGAAGAAGCTGAAGCAGGTACTGGCTCAACTGAAGAGCCGCAAAGTAGCTCCAACGGCGCAGTAGGCCATGCTTTGCATGAATGAACAAAACCCCGATTGATGTCGGGGTTTTGGCGTTTTTAAGGATATTATTTTTCTGACGACTTGTATTTACGAATCTCTCATACAGACACTTAAGAAATCAAATTGACTTATTGAATACCAGTTCATCTGTATGAGGCACACTATTATATTTCAAGTTGCAAGTTATTTAATCTGACATTTACAGGGCAACGTGCGAAGTCCGAGCCAGATTACTGTTACAAAGCCGCTCTTATTCACTTCGATCACGCAAGGCCGTGTGGGTGCGTAAGCCTCTTGCGCCAGCGAGGTTGGCGTGGGCCTGCGGGCGGAAGCATTGGCGCAAGTGCCCTTTTTTGCCTACTTTTTTGGGCATGCAAAAAAGTAGGAGAAGGTAGGAAGAGATACGGTTCGGACAATAACTCAACGGTGATAGCACGCAACTTGAATTATTATAAGCTTTGAGCAGAATTAACTGACATCTTTTCCGAAAAGAAGCATTGGAACTAGTGTTAACTAATAATTCTAGTTCTTCTCTTTGTAGTTCACTTAATTGTGGTGTATTGACGCGTCCCATAAGGACAAAGATACTTTTTTAATATAAACTATTTGTGGCTAAGTACTTAGACCAATTAAAACATTATCTCGCCGTCCTTGCGAACGAAGTGAAGCAATCTTCCAACTAAGATTGCGAGCCTTTGGGAAACGTTTTAAGCCGAGCCTGCTGCTAGGAGATTGCTTCACTTCATTCGCAAGGACGCGATACATTTGGAATGTATTATAGTTGTGTGGCACACAGATCAATGGGAGGTTTTGGTGTTTTTGAAAATACTATTTTTCTTTCGCCGTGAAATAATCCCAGGCGGCTTTGGCGATGTCGGCAATGATTTTTTCGTTCGTGGCCGGGCTTTCGGTTGAGTTGGCGACAAATACGCTGATGTAAAAATGCTTTCCCTGCGGCAGATACACAACGCCAATGTTGTTGGTGGCCGCCGTAACCCCAGCCTTGTTCATGCCCGACCAGCCCGTTTTGTGGGCTACCACCGTTCCTTTCGGCAACTGGCCTTTCAGGCGGTCTTTGCCCGTTTCGGTTTGTTTCATCACCTTCCAGACGAAGTCATAGCTTTGCTTGGACAAAAACTTCTGATCGTGGGCATGAAAAGCAGCCAGTATCCGGTTGGCCTCTTTGGGTGTGGTCCAGTTCTGGAACTGCAAATCCCAGTTGCCCTGCATTACCTCTTCGTTGATCTTGATGGAGATATCCTTGAAGTTGTTTTTGACAAAATAGTCTTCCACCACCTGAGGTCCGCCGATGAGCCGTAACAAAGCGTCGCAGCCCACATTATCACTTTGCGAAACCGTGTATTCCAGGATCTCGGCAAGGGTCAGGGTAGCACCTTCCGGATATTTTTCCCGGATGGGACTGTATAAGCCAGGCAACAGGTCTTTTTTGAGGATTTTGATTTTCTGGTTGAGTGAAAACTTCCCTTTGTCAACCTGAGACAGCACGACCAATGCAATCGGAAACTTGAATACGCTTTGCATCGGGTAGTGTTTGCTGCCTTGAAACGTCAGGGTGTCGCCGCTCTCAGGGCCATCAATGGCAACCCCCACGTCGGCTTGCTTTCCCTTGACGATGGCCTCTATCTGTTTGCGAAGCGGTTCCGTCTGGCAATAGACGGGATGTAGAACGAAAAAGACAAAAATGAGTGCGAAAAAGGAAACGAGCCGCTGGTGATTGGTCATGAGGTGAAGTGGGTTGGTGGTACGGCAATGGATACGAACGTTTGCGCAAGGAAATGTAACTAATTTTAGCCAAAACTGGGTATACAAGACATTGATTTTAGGGCAAAGGTAGTTGACTGGGATCAGGATGTGCCTCTTTCTGCGCGGAATTCTACGCAGAAAGAGGCTTGCCGTGAGTTATGCGCACGATCCAGCTTGCGCGGAATTCACGGCAAGCGTGATGCCTGGCTGCTGATGAAATGAAATCTGTTCGGCAGTGGATTTGCGTTGAATTCACCGCACGATCCGCGTTGCGTGGAATTCAGCGCAGATTGTATTTTGCGCGGAATTCACGGCAGTGCCTAGCTTGCGCATAGTTCACGGCATTCGCTGCGTTGCGCAGGCTTCACGGCAATGTTCGGTGTTGCGGTGAATCCTGCGCAAATACCAGCCTGGAATGCATCCGAACCGATGTAGGGGCGACCCTTGTGGTCGCCCAAGCCGTCGCCATCCGGCAGGTCAGGATGATCCGTACCGTCAGGCGTTTCTTCATCCAAACACAGCCTGCACGAAACAGGGCGAACACATGGGTTCGCCCCTACAGGTACGGGTCTGCCGCCTCGGCTTGCAAGCCCTTTGGCGGGCCTGTAGCAGCATGGACAAAACTACCCTATCCATGCCCATTGTGCGCTGTCAAGCGGCTCTAATCGCCGTTGCAGCTGTGTTGTTCCAATGCCCTTGGAAGCACATGCCTTGCCCTCTTGCTTCGGCCGATGCTAGCTGCGTTGATTTTATGCTTGTTCGGTTCGTGTGCTTAGGTTGGTATTTGCTAATGCATTGATACTGAGCTTTGTTACACCTTGCTACGCTTGTGCTACACTTCTGTTACACTTGTAAGTGGCTGTAAATGAGACTTGTGACACTAGTTACACTTGTTTCTCACGTACGTATATATTTATACTATATAGTATAGATAAAAGGAAAAAGCAGAATATTTCGCAGAATTCCGGGAGAGTTTGACCCAAATGAAAAAAAGTGCAACAGGTGTCACATTTTTGATAATCAGGTAGTTGAAGTGTAACAGAAGTGTAGCAAATGTGTAGCAAGTGTAGCCTATCCGGAAGCTGCCGTGCTATCGGAGGCTATTCCGCTTGTCAGGATCGAACAACGTCCAGCATCCCCAAGGTAGGACCACCAAGCAAAACGGCAATCCGTAACTTGGATTGCCGTTTGGTATAGCTACGGATTACTCTTTTACTTCAGGAATTTCCTGATTGCGCAATTTGACCGGACGGGATTTTTTGCGGATCTGCATGTTGATGATCTCGATCACTACCGCAAAGGCCATCGCAAAGTAAACGTACCCCTTGTCGATGTGGAACCCGAAAGCTTCCATCGCCAGCAGAAAACCGATCATGATCAGAAAAGACAACGCCAGAATCTTGAACGTCGGGTGGCGGTTGATGAAATCATTGACCGACTTGGCAAACACGGCCATGATAATCGACGACAAAATCACGGCGATGATCATAATCGTCACGTCCTTTACCAGGCCAATGGCCGTCAGAATGGAGTCGAACGAGAATATCAGGTTGATTACCGCAATCTGAACAATGACCCAACCCAGGGCATTGGTGGCATTCGCTTCTTTTGTGGTCATTTTCTCTTCAGCGCCTTCCAGCTTGCCATGAATTTCCGATACACTTTTACCGATCAGGAAGAAACCACCAACCAACAGGATCAGGTCTTTGCCGGTAAACGATTTGCCCATGACAGTAATCCACGGAGCTGTCAGGCCAATGATCCACGAAATGCCAAACAGCAGCAGAATACGGATGCCCAGTGCCAGCAGCAAACCTATGTTGCGGGCCTTGGATTGTTTGTGCCGGGGCAGCTTGCTGGAGATGATCGAAACGAAAATAATGTTGTCAATACCCAGTACCACTTCGAGTACGGTAAGGGTAACTAAACTGATGAGTGAGGGTGTGGTAAATAATGATTCCATAAATGGATTTAAGATAGTTCGGGGTTTGATGGATAATCGAATGAAAGGTAACCCACCGGAAAACGGGTTAAACACGCTATATAGGAAAAATAGAACTCTTTTGCCAGAAAGGACAATTTTGTTTGCAAACGATAAAAATAGTTAATAAACTATAAAAATAGTTTGAAAACTAAAAAACTCGTTTTATCTTTGGTTCATGGAAAAGCTAACCGCCAAAGAAGAAGAAGTGATGCATGTATTGTGGCAGGCAGGCAAAGGGTTTGTCAAAGACCTGATGCCGCTCATGCCCGAACCTAAGCCACATTACAACACGCTGTCGACCATTGTTCGCAACCTTGAGGAAAAGGGCTATGTCTCACACAAAGACTACGGGGGCAGTCACGAATATTACCCGATAGTGAGCAAAGAAACCTACCGGCAGACGTTTATGGGCAAGGTCATCGCCAGTTACTTCGATAACTCGTACAAAAACCTGGTGTCGTTTTTTGCCGAGGAAGAAAAGCTGTCGGCCGAAGACCTGGAGGAGATTCTGAAGCTGATTGAAAAGAAGAGAAACAAGTAAGTACCTCAATCGGCTTGGGTTAAGTTTAACCGTGGCCTGTGGCACACAGACCACTCAACAAGCTGATTGTCAATAAACTGTGTGCCACAGACCACGGTAAGAGAAATTCTGAAACTGATTGAAAAGAAGCAAATAGTATCTGTGTAATCACTAAAACCTGCCTGTATGGAATGGTTCGAATACCTGGCAAAAGCCAGTCTGGTGTTGAGTTGCCTGTATCTGGCCTACTGGCTATTGTTTCGCTACGACACCTTTCACCACCTCAAGCGGTGGGTATTGCTGGCCGGCTTGGTACTGAGTGCCTGCCTGCCGCTGCTCAGGATCAACGCGTTTCAAACGCCGGTAGCCGTCGATCCGTCGCAGGCAATAGCCATTCCCGTTGAGTATTGGTTGCTGATGCGGCAGTCGGCAGCCAATGCTTCGCCGGAACAATTCTCATGGCAACAGATCGGCCTGATTGCGTATGGCCTGGTCGCAGGTGTGTTACTGCTTCGGTTGCTTGCCAATTTGATCAGGCTGGCTGTTTTCCTGCGAAGGCTGCATTTTCAACCGCTCAACCAGTGTGCTTTGGCCGAAAGTGAAAAGATAAAAACACCGTTTTCGTTCTTTCATTTTATTCTTCTTCCTCAAATGGCAGATGCCGAACTGAGGCAACAGATCCTTGCCCATGAGCATGCCCATGCCTCTCATTGCCACACAGTCGATGTGTTGCTTTCGGAGCTATATCTGGCATTTTTCTGGTTTAATCCGGTGGCATGGTTGTATCGCCGCCAGCTCCGGCTTAACCTGGAGCATCTGGCTGATGCCGTTGCACTGCAACAGGCTAATGCGTATCGGTATCAGCTTAATTTGTTGAGGATCAGTACTGCCGCTACCCAATTTTCGTTAGTCAATCATTTTCATTTTTCATCACTTAAACAGCGCATCCGTATGATGAATCGTTCGCATTCGCCGGTACATGCCAGCCTGAAGTATATCGTATTGCCCCTGATGGTTACGGGCCTGGTTTCGTTGTTTCACATGACCAAAGCGCACAGCGTTGTCGAAAAAGCGTGGCTGCCCTTATCAGAGATCGTTGCAGAGAATGCAGTAAGTGATGCGGAATCCCCCGCGCCCCTTGCTGTTACACCTGCCAAAAATAGTATCACTGAAAAACAGAAAACCCCAACCATTCGTGGAATCATCAAAGATGTGGATACCGGCGAGCCTATCGGTGGGGTAGCGGTTTATCCCGTTTCGCGAACATATGGGATGCTATCCACAGAAGAGGGAGCATTTGCGTTAAACGTAGGCAAAGAGGAGAAATTAATCTTCGAACACCCGGATTACATCACGCCGCAACTCATGCAAATGGCTCCGGATACACCTGAGAAGCTGACTGTCTGGCTAAAAAAGAGACCTGCACGTATGGCTAATGCAGATGCATCGTTGGAAGGCCCACGGCAGCCCATCGTTTTTCAGGATACCTCCATACTAGGCAAAGTACTATACATTGTCAATGGTAAAAAACTGTCTGCCGATGAAATGAAGAAACTGGATCCAGACCAGATTGAATCCATGACAGTGTCAAAAGGTGAGCAGGCAATGGCTTTGTATGGCGAAGAGGGCAGAAATGGTGTAATACATATTACGATGAGAAATGGATATTCGGGTACCTCAACGCCTTCCGTGGCACCAGTAACTATGCTCAAATATCCCGCTCCCGCTAATTCATCCAATCCGCCGCCGCTTTACCTTGTAAATGGAAAAGAACAAACGCCAGATGATATTAAGAAGCTTGATCCAGAGACAATAGCCTCCGTAAATGTGATCAAAGACGCCGCTGCCCAGAAAAAGTACGGTAAGAAAGGCGAAAACGGCGTAGTTGAGATTACGTTAAAAAGCAAGTAAGCATGCATACCTGCCCTGCAAGATTGAAAACCTTGCAGGGTTTTTCATTACGGGCGTTATCTTTGTGGCATGCTTTACGTTGACCAACTGCCTGGCATTACCGGCGGCAAAATAGTATCCCTGCAAAGTTCAAAACCCCTGCCCATTGAGCACCTGCTCATCGACAGCCGGAAGTTGCTGGTACCGGCTCACTCGCTGTTTTTTGCCATCCGTGGCGAGCGGCACGACGGACATCAGTTCATCGCTGAGTTGTACCAGAAGGGAGTCCGGCAGTTTGTGGTCGAAACCATCCCGGACGGAATCGAGCTTCCCGAAGCAACGCTGCTGGTAGTGCCCAACAGCCTGCGAGCCTTGCAGGCCGTAGCGGCCTGGCACCGGCGGCAATTTCAGATTCCGGTGATCGGCATTACGGGCAGCAACGGCAAAACCATCATCAAAGAATGGCTGGCCACGCTGCTGAGCAAGTCGTACCGGGTGGTGAAAAGTCCGCGGAGTTACAACTCCCAGGTAGGCGTGCCGCTTTCGGTATGGCAAATGAATGCTTCGCATACTATTGGTGTATTCGAAGCCGGTATTTCACAACCTCAGGAAATGGAATATCTCGAAAAGGTAATTCAACCGACCATTGGTATTTTTACCAACATTGGTACCGCCCATGACGAAGGCTTTGAAAGCCGCCAACAGAAAATCGCCGAAAAAGCCAGGCTTTTCGAGCATTGCGAAGCGGTGATCTATTGCGAAGATCACACGGATATACATGAGTATCTGACTCAACACTTGCCACCGGAAGTGCAACGGTGGACGTGGCGGAAACCCAACTCCTCTCCCTTAGAGGGAGACTTTGACAGTCGCGCAACAAACTCCCTTCCCCTAACGGGGGAAGGGCTGGGGATGGGGTTAACTTCCGGGGTTTGGGGGGAGGCCGAAAACCTCCAGCACTGCCTCGCGCTGATGCGCTACCTGGGCATACCGGAAGCCGAAATCCGGGAGCAGGTGCGGCTGTTGCATCCGGTATCGATGCGACTGGAATTGAAACAGGGCATTCGCGGGTGCTATGTCATCGACGATACCTACAACAACGACCTGGCCGGATTACAGATCGCCCTCGATTTTCTGAGCAACCAACAGCAACGGAGCAAAAAGACCGTCATCCTCTCGGATGTGCTTGAATCCGGTGAACCCGAAGCGCAACTCTATGCCAAAATCGCCGAGATGCTGCGTAGCAAGCACATCGACCGGCTCATCGGCATCGGCGAAGTCATCTCCCGCAATGCCGGGGTTTTTGACATTCCGACGATACTATTTTCCAGCACCGAGGAGTTTCTGGGCCTCCCCCAACCCCCTCCGAAGGAGAGGGCTTATGACTCTCCCTCCTTTGGAGGGGGCCGGGGGGAGGCCCTTTTTTCCAACGAACTGATCCTGGTCAAAGGAGCGCGTAAGTTTCGGTTTGAACGCATTGTACAACACTTGCAGCAAAAGACCCACGGCACGGTGCTGGAAATCAACCTGGATGCCATTGCCCATAACCTGAATTATTACCGCAGCCGGATCAAGCCGCAAACCAAACTGATGGCGATGGTCAAAGCGTTTGCCTATGGCAGTGGCAGTGCCGAGATTGCCAGCCTGCTGCAATTCCATCGGGTGGATTACCTGGCCGTTGCCTATGCCGATGAAGGGGTGGTTTTACGGGAAAATGGCATTACGCTGCCCATCATGGTCATGAATCCGTCGGCGGAAACGTTTGCGCAGATGATCGAGTACCAACTGGAGCCGGAAATCTATAGTCCGCGTATCCTGCGCGAGTTTCTCGACTTTCTGGAAGGGAACGACGAGTCGGCGCGCATTCACCTGAAGATCGAAACAGGCATGCACCGTCTCGGCTTTGAACAGGAGCACATTCCGGATCTCCTGCAAACCCTGCAACAAAACCCGCGGGTACAGGTGGCCGCAATTTTCAGTCACCTGGCCAGTTCGGACAATCTCTTGCAGCGCGACTATACCCTTCAGCAAATCGAGACTTTCAAAATAGTATCCTCCCAAATCATAAAAGCGCTGGGCTACGAACCCATCCGGCACATCGTCAATTCGGCAGGCATCAGTCATTTTCCGGAAGCGCAGTTTGACATGGTGCGGCTTGGGATTGGCTTGTATGGCGTGGGTGCCAATGAAGCCGAACAGGAGCACCTGCAAACGGTGGGAACGCTGAAGACGACCATTTCGCAAATCAAACCCGTGAAGGTGGGTGAAACGGTGGGCTACGGTCGGCGCGGCCAATTGCCCAAAGACGGCTTTATTGCTACCATTGCCATCGGGTACGCCGACGGCTTTGACCGCCGGTTTAGCGTTGGCAATGGCAAAGTCTGGATCAACGGCCAGCTGGCTCCGGTGGTGGGCAGCGTATGCATGGACATGACCATGGTAGACGTAACCGACATGGAGGCGCAGGAAGGCGACGAAGTGATCATTTTTGGTGAGCCGCTGCCGATTCAGCAACTGGCCCAATGGGCAGGCACCATTCCATATGAGTTAATGACAGGCATCAGCGAACGGGTGAAGCGGGTGTTTTTTGCGGAGTAAAAGATATTATTTTGGCTTGTCTAGAATTTCTGTTTCAGCCCAATGGTAGGATAAGCCTGTACAACATCATTCTCAGAAAGTAAATGATAGAACAGACTCACTCTGGAACCGATTGAAAGTCCATTTCGTACCCTGATCCATACCTGGGGGTCGCCAAAAAATGCAAACTTTTTACCTTTTAATCTGTGTGTGAATTCTATCCCTTGGTCTCTGTTTTCTGTCCAGGCTACGATACTACCTTCTACAAAGATTTTATAATGAGCAAAGCTCCTGCCCATATATAAAGTTAGCTGAATATCGTGACTAGCTTTTTCAAACGCATTGTAGCGATAATTGCCGGAAACAGACACCCAACTTCCTTTCCATTGAAACGGATAAGCTATGCCTATCCCAAACGAATTGGTTAAGTAATAGCCGTAATTAGGTGGAGCAATGCCAAGTCCGCCAGTGTAACTTAAGTTCATATAAAGCTTAGGTTTCCAGAATCGTAGGGTTTGGGAGAGTTGCAAAAAAGTTTGGCTATTGTTGCCTTTTTTTCCGCTAAGAAATGATTGGAACTTAAATAAGAATGAACCTGTGCCGACTGTATCAATATTTTTAAAATACTGAAAACTAACCATCGGAAAGTTCTTGGAGTTAAGTTTAGGATCTACCCAATGACGAAAATCGTAATGGATTTGTAAATCCTGACTTCTTGTGGGAATAATTGTTGCAAACAAAAGTATTACCAGTAATGTCTTTTTAATTTTCATAACAAATCATTTATTTTTGAATAATTGCTTTCCAAAAATCAGTGATTCATTGCTGATGATGCGGAATCCATGCAGAATTCTGACGTAATTATCATTTCCTGGATATCCAATGGATTCAAAAGAGGCCGAGGTATTTAGAAAATTATTCAGGCAAGCCTATCAGAAATGCTTTTCGCAGCAATTAAGCAATGGCTTGACTGAAGCGGAAAGCAAACATTTTTCCAATGAAATTCTGGAACAAACGGGTCTTGTCATCGGCTGGAAGAGCTTAAAAAATTACAGTCGATACATTACTGATCTGCAGTCCGAAGAGGAGATCAATCCCAGCATAGCCACATTAGACACTCTGGCCCGGTTTGTCGCCGATGCGTCTAAAACATCTGAACATGACCGAAAGAAAGCGAACCTGTTTTCATATTGGTACAAGTATAGGGAAGAAGCACAGGACACTGTTTTGCTGGCCAAAGAGACAATTGCCAAAAAGAGCAGGTTTTTAGCTGCCACCTATTTTCTCCTTTGTTTGCTCCTCATCGGAGGAGTAATTCTGTCTCTCTTTTTAATTACCTCCAAACAACCTGATTACTTGGAAGAATTCAGTAATGTGGATGCAACTTTTTTAGAAAAGCAGGGATGGAAGATAAAAGAAGTGGAACCTGGCTACTGGAATCGCCGAGGAGCTTATCGGGACCAATTGACATTTTTTACGCTGGCTGGAGATAATTATCCTACCAAAACAAACAATCTGGGCATCAAAAACTTGTTGATGCGAAAGATAGATTCGGATTGTTTTTCGATAGAAGTTCAATTTGCTGATTTTATTCCATGCAATAATTGGCAACAGTCCGGCATCTTGCTTATGGAAGATAGCACTTACAATAGCAGAAGTGTCCGTATGTCTATTTCTTATAATGATTTTTTTGGAGGTTTTGAAAAGTCTGGCGAAATCATTATTCAAATCATTGCCGCAACACTGTCTCATCATCGAAAACCGGAAGAAATAGCTCATTATTTGCTCTTTACCAAGGATACGTCTACCCACGATTTAATACAGAGGAATCTGAAAAAGTCAGCTCTGCGCATCGAAAAACAGAATAACTCTTATTACTTTTCTTATGCAATCGGAGATCAATCTATTTTCGCTTTCAAAGAAATTATAAGAAGAGAATTGAATTTCACTCCTAGGTTTGTAGCTATCTTTGCTTCTAGTGGCGAAATTGCTAAGCCCGTGATTATACCGGTTAGAGTAGAGTCTTTTTATCTAAGTTCTAATTGCCGATAATCAGTTTTATGTGCGTATTGACTTGAAGTTAACCTGACTGTTGACTGCTCGACAGTCAACAGTCAGGTTAAACAGATGTATATTTTTTATTATTTCATCAGCTTCCAACGCAACCCTTCATCCGTCTCACCGGCATATTGAAAGCCGTTTTTCTGCAGGACGCGTTGCGAGCCAAAGCCATCCACCAATGTATCGGCCATAATGCTTTTTACATTTGGATGCGAAAATAGCCATTCAATCAAACGCTTTACGGCTTCGGTGGTCAGTCCCTGGCCTTCATAGGATTGGTCAATGAAATAGCCAAACATCACTTCGCCTGATTCATTGGGTAGTCCATACAAACCCAGTCCACCCACGGCTCGCTTGTCTGCCTTGTGAATGACCAACCAATGTGTATACCAGGGATACGACTCTGCAAACCGGGTTACATTGGGAATCACATACGATTCCATGACCGAGTCAAATTCGCGCATAAAGCTGTCATCTGTGTTGGGTTTCAGTATGGGAAGCTGTATCTGCAACTCGTTTTCCAGGGCCACTCGGTTGTTAAGAAAAAGATGCAATTGGGGCAAGGTCAGAGGATGTAGCCTCAGACGTTCGGATTCGAAAGAAAGCATGGGAATGAATTGTTTAAAGTTTGGGAAAGGCAATAAAAAATCCTGTCACTTTTGAGAAAGTGATAAAGGCCTGAAAGCCAGCAACTTTAAACAATGCCAGGCGCGTAGCCCGAATAATGATTTTGTAACAGAGGCGAAACAATTATTTAACACCAAATAATAGCGGATTCTTGTTAGAAATACTAACTTAACAGTGAAATTAGAGCTGTAGAATTGTTTAGATGCTGATAAAAGAACACGAATTACTCTGGGAGAAAATCCGCAATTTTGAACTAGACGACCCCGCTTCCGACTGGACTTTCTCCGACCGACTTGCCTACGAAAACGCCTGGGACTTTGAATACACCCTCCGAGCTGTCCAGGAATACAAGAAGTTTTTGTTTCTGATGTGCATTGCTCCGCACCCGCTCACGCCTTCCGATCAGGTAGACCAGGTGTGGCACCTGCATTTGCTCTATACCCGGTCGTACTGGACGGATCTGTGCGAGAACACGCTGGGTCGGGCTATCCACCACGGACCCACCAGGGGCGGTGCTTCTGAGAAAAACAAATTTGACGATTGGTACAGCCGTACCAAAGAATTGTATCAGCAAACCTTTGCCCAAACCCCTCCCGCCGACATCTGGCCCGACAACGAGGCCCGTTTCTCCGATGTTCACTTTCAGCGAATCAATATTCGCACCCACTGGATTATTCCGAAACCCAATTTTTTACTAAAACAATGAATCTGTTAACCAAGTATTCGCCGGCCGAAACCCTGACTGTGATGCAGGGAAGTAAGGCCACTTTGAAAGATCTGGTAAAAACTACCTTTCTGGATCTGCTGTTAAAAAAAGTAATTCGTACCATTGACGTACCCCGTCAGCCGCACCCCAACGACCCGGAGGTGAGCTACAAATACGTAGTCATCGGGACGAGTTTTTACACGTACCAACCACTGCCACACGAAAAGATTTTTGTGTCACCCTTCTTCGCTGATGGTTCTGTGCAGATTCTGTTTCGCAACTATGTCAAGTTGCTGTATCAGAAAGCGGCTACTGCTTCGTATTTTCAGTACCACATACGCAAAAGCCCCAATCTGATGCCACACTACACCCAGACCTTCTGGCAGAGATTGGTAGGCAATTACAGCCCGACGGCTTACGGCATCGAAGCCAAAGAGAAGCTGGGGCAGGAAATGGCGGCACTGGAAACTACCTTTCCGGCTTTGATTGAATCGGATAAAACACGCGCCGTTGAGGTTTGGAAACAGATCAAAGGCAATGTGTTTTTGCTCAGTACCGTTGATTTTGCCCTGTTGCAGCAGATTGACCAGGAAGTACTGAAAGAACTCAACGCCGAGCAACCCGTGGGGGACGATGGCTGGTCGGCTTCGGTTTCCGGATGCAGTTCGTGGAATTCGTTCGGCGACTGTTCGGACAGTTTTGACAGCAGTTGCGGCGGTGACAGCGGCTGTAGCAGCGACGGTGGTGGAGGCGATTCGGGTTGTTCATCCGGCTGTGGCGGTGGTTGCGGCGGAGGTGGTGACTAGGCGTTTTTTGCTTTTTGGAACAAATTATTTCTTGGACGAATTTTGCGGAGCTAACTCTTGAGGGGTAGCTTTTTTGTTTTTATAGGGGATACAATGTACCTGATATTTTCCAAAACCGGCTCTTGCGATCCCTCTTCCGAGTGCGTTAAGGAGTAGGGATCGGCTTGCGTGCAGTTATGCGCAAGACTATGCGTTGCCGTGAATTCCGCGCATAGGTATTTTTGCAGCTACTCTGTGTAGAATTGGGCTTGCCATCCCGTTTGCCGTGAATTCACTGCAACTTTCAGTTTGCGCAGAATTAACGGCAGTAGCGAGCTTGCGCATAGTTCACGGCACTGTAGGGCTTGCGCATAACTCACGGCATTCGGTGCGGTGCGGTGAATTCACGGCAACATCCGGTGTTGCGGTGAGTTATGCGCAAAGGCCAGCCTGGGATGTATCCGAACCCATGTAGGGGCGACCACGCCGGGTCGTGGCAGGCTGGACGATCGCCCCAGCCGTTGCCATCGGTTCGGCCAAACCATTCGGTCGGAGGGAACCTGGGCGACCAGCCGGTCGCCCCTACAGGGGGTATGGTGCCTTTCATTGCGTATGCTGATGAATGGCCGTGATCAGCTGGCGGAACTGCTTATAACTGCGCACAATGTGGTAGCGGCCGCCCTGGGCTTCCACCCGTGCCTGGAACAGCTTCTGGTCCTCTGACTGGATGCCCTCTTTGGATTTCAACTCAATGAAATGCGTTCTGCCCGCATAAAAGTACTCCAGGTCGCTGACACCCCTCACTACGCCCATGGCGCGGTTTAAGGTGCCTTTAATCGCGTTGTGGGCCGTGTTGTTGTTCATGTGCAGTAAGCCTCTGTCTTGAGGAAACTGGTTCCAGTGCCATTGGAAGCACAGGCCTTGCAATTTTGCTTCGGTTGATGGTATATGCGTTGATTTCATACTTGTTTGGTTTGTGTGATCAGGTTTATCGTAAGTAATGCTTGGATACTGAGGCCGGTTACTCCTGGCTACACTTGGCTACACTTGCGGCTACACTTCAATTGCCTGATCGTGAGGCGAGTTACACTAGCTACACTTAACTCTCACGTACGTATATTTATATATAATATATAGTATAGAAAGAGAAGAAAAGATAAAAGATTTTGCAGAACTCCAGGAAAGTTTGGCCCAAATACAAAAATGTGAAACTTGTGTTACTTTACTCATAATCAAATAGTTATCGTGTAACCAAAGTGTAGCCGAGCCGTAACCGTGTAACCTACCGTAAGCTAACCCATTTGTATGCGAAGAAGCATTTGAAACCGAACGTTAGATGCCCCCGGGATCAGCTAAGGCAGGGAAGTATTAAGTCAGCTAGCTATGCGCAATCAACCTGTTAGCGTACGGGATTCCCTTCTGGGGTATGCAAAAAAGAAGAGGTGCAGGTAGTGGTTTAGGGAAAAACGAATTCCCAGGTCATGTTACATATGTACGAGTAACGTGAATTATGGGGTTCCTAAGTCCAGACCATTTGCGTACCACACGCCTTTGTCACTTTTTGCATGCCCAAAAAGTAACCAAAAAGGGCACTTGTGCCAATGCTTCACCCCGCAAGGCCAACGCCAACCTCGCTGGGCAAAGAGGCCATCGCACCTACACTACCACTCGCGATTGGAGTGGGCTTGGCTCTCTTTGTAACAAACTGGCTCGTGCTTCGCACTTTGCCTTAAATATTGAAAATCAAGATTTTGCATTTGCCACACCCCATAGTTCACGTTACGAGTAGCTATTTAGCCGCGAACCTCTTAACTTCCCGACAGGATATTCACTACCAAACACCTGTCGTATGAAATCACTTCTCTGGTTATTCGTATTCTTTCTGACTACCCGCTGGGTACAGGCGCAAGACAAGCCGCTACGCATCGGCATTGCCGGCATGACCCACGACCACGTCAATTATGTGTTTGACCGCATGAAGCAAACCGATGTGGAGATTGTAGGGTTTGCCGAGCCCAACAAAGAGCTGGCCATGCGCCTGCTCAAACGCCACAATTTGCCTGAATCGCTGTGGTTTGCCACCCTCGAAGAACTCATTGCCAAAACCAAACCCGAGGCCGTATGTGCCTATAATAGTATTTTTGAGCACCTGAAGGTAGTGGAAGTCTGCGCTCCGAAAGGCATCCACGTGATGGTCGAGAAGCCGCTGGCCGTGAATGTGGAACACGCCCGAAAAATGGAAGCATTAGCACAAAAACATAAAATCCAGCTCCTGACCAACTACGAAACCACCTGGTACGCCAGTCATCAGGAAGCCTACAAGATGATTTATGACCAGAAGGCCATCGGTGACATCCGCAAAGTGGTGGTACACGACGGGCACGAAGGGCCGAAAGAAATCGGCTGTTCCAAAGAGTTTCTCAACTGGCTCACCGATCCGGTGATGAACGGCGGCGGGGCCATCATTGATTTTGGCTGCTACGGTGCCAATCTGATGACGTGGCTGCAAAAAGGCGAACGGCCTCTTTCGGTAACGGCGGTAGCCCAGACCATCAAACCGGATAAGTACCCGAAAGTAGACGACGATGCCACGATCATCTTAAAATACCCGCACGCCCAGGCGGTGATTCAGGCTTCCTGGAACTGGCCGTTTGGTCGGAAAGACATCGAAATTTACGGGCAAATGGGGTACATCTTCGGAGACCGCAATCTCGAAATGCGGGTTCGCAAAGGGGGCGAATCGTCCAAAGAAGAGCGGATGCCCATTCTGCCGCTGGCCGCGCCGATCAACGATTCGTTTACCTACCTGAAAGCCGCCGTACGCGGGCAAGTCGATACGTCCAGCGATCTGTCTTCCCTGAAGGTCAACACGATTGTGGTCGAAATTCTGGATGCAGCTGTGCAGTCTTCCAAAACGGGCAAAACGATTGTGCTGAAATAGAAGGCAGGTTTTGTGGGTTGGGGAGAGACTATTTTTATCAATTATCATTGAAGAACTAGCAAATAGTATCTGGCCAAGCCACAAAGCCGGCTTGTTACTTTTTCGGCTTGGCCAGATAGCTTTTCCAGGTCTGGAATGCTTCCCGTTCCTTGCCGTTTTCGTCAATCAGGCCGGTATCCCGCCAGAGAATGGTTATATCGTCCTTTCCGCCAATGCTTTGCCATAGCTCGTCATAATCGCGCAGGACAAAGTTGACGACAAACAACACATTGGCCTGAGCTGACTCTTTGAGCAAACGACTGACGTAGTCGTTTTGCTTGTTTTCGGTGCCTTCAAACGTAACCTCGTTGTTGCGAATGGAGAATTTCTGGGCCGGATAGCCGGTCTCGGTGAAGGCCATGGGTTTACTGGTCAGCGCAAAAAGTTTCCGGAACATATCCTCCGGTAGAGGACCAGTAACATATTTAGTCTGGTATGGATAAAACGAAATACCCAGAAAATCAGTCTGGTTGATCAGTTGTGAAAAACCAGCCATCTGTTGGGCATGATCGGCTTCGGTATAGCCTTCTAGCAAGTCGATGCCTGTCACTGAAATGGCAATGGGTAAGATGGGGTAGGCTTTCTTGAGTTCCTGGTAAATAAAACCGTGTAGTTCCAGGTAGTCGTTCCAGAGCGTAGGGTTTAATTTTAGCAGAAGGTTCACCTCCACACCCATCACAAAATAATCCGGTTCAAAAAAATCAATGCTACGTTTGCAATAGCTGAGATAAGCTTTCTTTACATCCGGATGATTGAATGAATAACTGTTCCAGGGGGCAGGCAACGGCATTTGGGTGGTTTCGGCCCGGTACGAAGCCAGCGTGGTACGCGAGAAACTAAGAGGCGATACTGAGAGAAATACTTTTTGCGAGGGGAGTGTCCGGGCTTTGCGATAGTTCCAGTCATCCTGCATGTTTTTATGAAATGGCCCATTGGTCAATGCTTCCTGCCACGGTACCCCATCATCCAGGTGATGACTCACCAAATCGGCACTTTGTTCCAGTGTCTGGTAGGTGTAATCCACTGCCTGGGAACGGATGGCGTACGGAAAGGGAGTGAAACCCATATAATACGTTCGTGACTGCGGTGGTGTGTCTGATTTCTTGCAACCCAGGAGACTACCCGTCAGGCAGAAGGTGATTAGCAAAAGTTTGTTCATGTAAAAGGGTTTGGCTTGTACGGAAGATAGTAGTTTCTGGCAGTTGGTACAAATCCTGCTAGGCTGAGCGGCGCCCGGAATGGATAGACAGAAGATACATGGCTGGCATTGTCCGGTTGGGCAACCGACAGGATTGCCTGATTTTCCGGTATCCATGATATAAATCACTTCGGGTGAGCAAAATACTTGTTTGAAAAGAAACCGTTTTATTCTAACTTGCGTTGTTTATAATAATTCTAAATACAAATAGCTATTTCTGTGGCTTCACATTCTAAAACCATCGCTGATCTTCGTAAAGGCGAAACAGCCGTAATATCGAAAATAGTTGATAACGATCTGGCCTTGAAGTTACTGGAAATGGGATGTTTGCCCGGTGAACCCGTCATGCTGCAACACATCGCTCCTCTGGGTGATCCGGTATGCATCCGTATTTCGGGTTATAGCTTGTCGTTACGCAAGCGTGAAGCAGCAGCCATACAGTTGCAAACTGCTGACAATGAGGCGACGCCCGCTGTACCCGCGTCTTCTTTTCAGCGTGAATCAGCAACTTCTGACAGCTACTGACACGAGAACAAAGCGCTGACTTGAGATAATCCACCACTCCATCGTATATTACTTCCACCACCCTGTTTGTGAAGTCACTTTGTAAGATAGCATTAGTAGGTAATCCTAATTCCGGTAAATCGTCATTGTTCAACCAACTTACGGGTTTGAGCCAGCGGGTGGGAAATTTTCCTGGTATTACCGTTGATAAGAAAACCGGCATCTGCCATCTGGATGCAAACCTGACGGCCGAAGTGATCGACCTGCCCGGTACTTACAGCCTGTTTCCGAAGTCGCCCGACGAACAAGTCGTCACTGACATACTCCTCAATTCGCGCGACGAATGGTATCCCGACCTGGTGGTGGTGGTGGCAGACGCTTCCAATCTGAAACGGAACCTGTTGCTTTTCAGCGAAGTAAGAGATCTGGGGCTTCCCGTTTTGCTAGTATTGAACATGATGGATGTCGCCGACAAATCGGGTTTGCAGATAGATGTTCCGCTGCTTGAGCAAAAGCTCAACGTCTCTGTCATTGCTACCAATGCCCGGCTGGGCCAGGGTATCAAAGAGCTCAAACAGAAAATAGTATCGTTTGTACACGAAAAGACCTCCTTTGCCGCAAGCAACCTGTTTGTTGACAAACTCGAATTTCCTGCCGAATTAACGCGCGACATTCGTGAGAAGTTTGGTTTGCCCAACGATTACACCGCCGTGCAGTATGCGCATCAGGCTCAGGAGGCGCGTTTTCTGGATGCGGACTCGCAGCGGTTTATCGAAGCGTTGCGGCAAAAACATAACTTCCAGCCACGCAAATGGCAGACGGAAGAAACCCTGGCCCGCTACGAAAAAATTCGCAAAATAGTATCCGAATCTGTGCAAAAACCCCCGGTTGTCCATACCGGACTTACCGCCCGGCTGGACAAGTTCTTTCTCCACCGCATCTGGGGTTTTGTTATTTTCTTTGCCATCCTGTTCCTGATTTTTCAGGCCATTTTTGCCTGGGCCCAGTACCCGATGGATTTTATTGATGCGGGCATTGCACAGCTGACAGGCTGGCTGCATCAGGTGCTGCCCGACGGACTGCTAACCAATCTGCTTACCGATGGCCTGATTGCCGGTATTGGGGGCGTGCTCATATTTATTCCGCAGATTGCCATTCTTTTTGCATTCATCAGCATCCTGGAAGAAACCGGTTACATGGCTCGTGTCGTTTTCATCACCGACCGGGTGATGCGGACATTCGGCCTGAACGGCAAAAGTGTGGTTCCGTTGATTTCGGGAGTGGCCTGTGCGGTACCCGCCATCATGGCTACCCGCAACATCGACAATTGGAAAGACCGGCTCATCACCATCATGGTGACGCCCCTGATGAGTTGTTCGGCGCGTATTCCGATCTATACCATTCTGGTTGCCCTGGTAGTGCCCGACGAGCGGGTGTGGGGTATTTTCAACCTGCAAGGCGTTGCGCTGATGGGATTGTACCTGCTCGGTTTTGTCGCCGCTATCGTGTCGGCATGGATCATGAAGCTGTTCCTGCAGCACAAAGGCCGTAGTTTCCTTATCATGGAACTGCCCGATTACAAAGCACCCCGCTGGGGAAATGTGGGCCTGACGATTATCGAGAAAGTAAAAACGTTTGTCGTGGAGGCCGGAAAGATTATCGTAGCCATTTCCGTTGTGCTTTGGGTTCTGGCTTCGTATGGTCCGGGTAATCAGATACAGGAAGCTGAAACCTTGGTGAGACAGCAGTCTACAGGCATTTCAGACACGCAACTCGAAGACCGCCTGGCTGCGGCCCGTCTGGAAGCTTCTTATGCCGGTCATTTCGGCAAATTTATCGAGCCGGCCATTCGGCCCTTGGGCTATGACTGGAAAATTGGCATTGCCCTGATCAGTTCGTTTGCTGCCCGGGAAGTATTTGTGGGTACCTTATCCACCATCTACAGTGTGGGAAGCAACAGCGAAGACATTACCACCATCCAGCAACGCCTCCGCTCGGAGGTCAATCCACGCACGGGCGGCTCCATGTACACACCGGCGGTAGCCTTTTCGCTGCTGATTTTTTATGCGTTTGCCATGATGTGCATGAGTACCCTGGCAACCGTGTACCGCGAAACCAAAGGCTGGAAATGGCCTATCATTCAACTGGTTTACATGACGGGGCTCGCTTATCTTTCGGCATTGATCGTTTACCAGGCATTGCAATAATCGTTTTCGTAAACTATTCGGATTAAAGTTTGTTTTCTTGGAAGACCAAACCTTAAACCCATCAGTTATGAAAGCCATCTGGAACGGCAAAGTAATTGCCGAAAGCAATCAGACAGTAGTAGTGGAAGGAAATCATTATTTCCCTGCCGATTCGATTTCTTCCGAATATTTCGAACCCAGCGCCACCCATACCGTTTGTTCGTGGAAAGGAACTGCTTCGTATTACACCCTGGCAGTTGACGGCCTGCAAAACAAGGACGCGGCCTGGTATTATCCCCAACCCAAAGAAGCGGCCGCTCAAATCAAAGACTACATCGCTTTCTGGAAAGGGGTCAAAGTGACCGAGTAAGAGCGGATCTCAATCCCTCTCGTAGAGCGGGCTTTTTAGTTGTCTTTAAAAATACTATGTTTCTGAAACATAAAACCTAAGGTCCGAACGCCCACTAAGGGAGGGGGTCGGGGGAGACTTTCTATGATTGAAGTTGAGCAACTAACCAAGCGATTTGGCACTACCATTGCCGTTGATGCTGTTTCCTTTCAGGTGCGGGAAGGTGAAACGCTGGTATTGCTCGGCACCAGCGGCTGTGGCAAAACCACCACCCTACGCATGCTGAACCGGCTCGTTGAACCGGACTCCGGTAGCATTGTTATCAACGGACAGCCGGTTGCGGGAAAATCAGGTATGCCAACGCCTGAAATCCTGCGTCGCAGCATAGGGTATGTGATTCAGCAGACAGGCTTGTTTCCCCATTACTCGGTAGCTGAGAACATTTCTGTCGTACCACGGTTGCTGCATTGGTCTGACGAACGGATTCACCAACGAACCCATGAACTGCTGGCGATGCTACGGTTGCCGGAATCGGTTCTGTCACAGTATCCGTCGCAACTGAGTGGCGGTCAGCAACAACGGGTAGGACTGGCGCGGGCACTGGCCGTTGATCCGCCGATTTTGCTGATGGATGAGCCGTTTGGTGCACTGGACCCGATTACCCGAAATAGTATCCGCCAGGAGTTCAAAACCCTGGAAGCGTTGCGTCGCAAGACGATTGTGCTGGTCACGCACGATGTATCGGAAGCATTTGAACTGGGCAACCGCATCGGTTTGATGCACCAGGGCAAGTTTGAGCAGGTCGGTACTCCTGCGGAACTGCTTTTCCAGCCCGCCAACGAATTTGTGCGCGACTTTTTGTCCGACCAGCGGCTTGTGTTGGAAATGAAAACTTTGAAGATCAAAGATTTGATCTCTGAAATACCGGCCGAAACCGGAATGGAAACGGGCAGGGAAGCCTCGGTGGAGGCATCAATATGGGAAGTGCTGCAAAATAGTGTCTCCCAGACTGCCCAAACCGGCTATCTGAAAATTCGCAGGGGCGACGACTGGCACGTACTTTCGGTTGCAAAGCTCTGGGAAAAATTCCTGCAGAAATAACGCTTTCCTTCTGCACCGCGAACAACCCTGAGGTTTTGGGTTTTGGAAAGATACTATTTTGAATGCTCTGTCTTTACTGATTCAGCTTGTACAGCTTCGACAAGTCGGGGCGGGTTACACTGAAAAGCCGATACTCCGGCAGGTCCATGAATTTCCGGATACCTACCTTCTGCAACATCGCTACTTCGCCATAATACAAGGGATGCACTCCCAGGATGGAAATGGTGTCATCTGCCAACTGAATGCTACGAAACTCATCCCCATTCCCGATGGCTGGATTGAAGACCAGAAAAGCATCCATGGCCGAATCAGGCGAAACAGGCTTTCCGTAATGAAAGAGGCTCCCGGGCAAAAATGCGTGCGTTTCGCGGTTCCATTCCACCAGGTAGGCTAGGGCCTGTGTCCAATCGGTTGAGGAGGATACGGTTGTTATGCTCAGCTCGGGTTTGGCTGCTTTCCATTCGGAATGGTTGCTCTCCGAAAGTCCATACGTAAATCCGGTAGTCAGCTCTTTTTCGGGATAATCAAAATACGTTATTCCATACACCATTCCCATGCCGGCCGTGTCCGATTCGACCGCCACTACCAAGTCGGGTTCGCGGCCCGTAGTTTGTAGCAAATACTCAAGAAACCTTTCTGCTTTGTGTGACATGGTTGCTAAAATAAACGGGTAAAAGAATCAGGTTTACTTGATTGAAATGGGCTTGCCCGAATGAAGATTCCAGTTTTGATACAATGATTGTATTTTGTCAAGGATATATATGATCTTGTTCAGAACAATAAAAATAAAACAATTATCATGAAAAAGTATATTTAAATGGTTTATTTTGCTGACCAGTACTGATTGATCGATAGTGGATTAACAGTGCAAGCCGTTGGCTGTTGTGTGGGTAAAGTACAACATGTAAATACAGGTTTCCTGGATTAAACCAAGATACTTTTTTGATGTCTATAGAAATTATACTATTTAGTTACTTTTTTAAGTATACAGGGATATATAACAACCTGGCTTCAGAAGAAGTTGGTCTGTGTGAAGCTTGATGCGAATAAGCCTGAGCCGCGCGAATCATTGTGGACACACGGAAGGGAGTTTTGCAAAATAATTGTCCTTTTGTTAAAACAAAGGTTGTTAAAATACGTATATAGTAAAGAAACTGCCGTAGCATATCTACATAGAAATTTAAAATAGGATTATTGAAACCTCCTATTCCATTAGTGCGAAACTATTTCCGAATCTTCCCGCCCACTTTTGTAGCAGGCAATCTGTTACAGGAGAATGCATTTTTAAAAGTATCTGATCCGCAACGAAATTGCTGGCCGTCAGTTGCTTAGTGTAAATCATCCTATTTTTTTGAATGAAAAGCAGATTAAAAACACCAGTCATCTTTGTTATATTCAACCGGCCCGAAACCACAGAACGCGTATTTGAAAAAATAAGGGAAGTGCGTCCTCAGAAGCTCCTCGTCATTGCCGATGCACCCAGGCCTGACCGCCCGGATGATGTAGAAAAGTGTGCTGCCACACGAGCCATCATTGACCGTGTTGATTGGGAATGCGAAGTGTTGACCAACTACTCGGAGGTGAATTTGGGAGCCGGCAAACGGCCTGCCACAGGCTTTGACTGGGCGTTTGGTTTGGTGGAGGAAGCCATTATTTTGGAAGACGATTGTTTGCCGGAAATAAGTTTTTTTCAATTTTGTGAGGAATTGCTCGAACGTTACCGGCATGACCAACGTATCATGTGTATTTCAGGCCAGAATGTGCAGTTCGGGAAAAACAAGACGCCTTACAGCTATTATTTCTCACGATATAACCACGGTTGGGGCTGGGCTACCTGGCGCAGGGCGTGGCAGCATTTTGATTTTAATATGAAGCTTTGGCCTGAAGTAAAAGAACAAAACTTGTTGGCAAGCGTATTGGAAACACCCAAAGGATTGAAAAACTGGAATACTATCTTTCAACAGACCTATGAGGGAAAGCTACCGGCCTGGGATTACCAGTTTACGTTTGCCTGCTGGGTACAGAATGGATTGAGCATTCTTTCGGATGTAAACCTGATTTCAAACATTGGATTCGGCGCAGGTGCCAGCAATACCATGGATAGCACCAGTCCCTACAACAACGCAGCCACAGAACCTGTAAAGTTTCCGTTGAAACATCCTCCGTATGTGATCCGGAACAAAGTTGCGGATGCATACACAGAAAACACACTATTTGACTATAACCCTAACCTATTGAAACGTGTAAAGCGCAAAGTGCGTAAAGTGCTTTCGTAAAAATGGCCTCATATGAAAATATTACACTTTAATCAACGGGATGATGGAGGAGCCGGACGGGCCATGTTGCGATTGCATCAGGGCTTGCGCGCCGAGAACATTGAGTCGTTTGCATTTGTCCAAGTCAAGACTTCTGACGATGAGTACATCTCGGTGCCGGAGAGTTTGCTGGGTAAACTTTCGGCTAAGCTCAAGCTGGGAGAACACATTGCGCATATTCCTTTAAAATTTTACAAGAATCGTACGGAAGTTCATTTTTCGCCTTCAATGGCTCCCGACGATCTGATTTCGGTGGTTGAGCGGGTCAACCCGGATATTGTCCACTTGCATTGGATCAACCACGGCTTTTTGCGTATCGAAACGCTGAAAAAGTTCAAACGCCCGATTGTCTGGACTTTGCATGACATGTGGCCGTTTACCGGCGGCTGCCATTATAGCAACGATTGCACCCGCTACACACAGGGTTGCGGCTCGTGTCCGGTATTGGGCAGCACGCAGATGAACGATTTGTCGCAAAAGATATGGAAGCGAAAAAACAGCGCATGGCAGGATGTCGATCTGACCATTGCGGCACCCAGCAACTGGATGGCTGACTGTGCCCGCGAGAGTTCGCTGTTTCGGGATCGCCGTATCGAAGTCATTCCCAATGGCATTAATATATCGGATTTCAAGCCTATCAACCGGCAGACGGCCCGGCAGCTGATGAACCTGCCTGCGGACAAGCATCTGGTATTGTTCGGGGCCGCTAACGTGCAGGACCTGCGCAAAGGCATGCATTTGCTAATGCCCGCCCTGCATCAGTTGCATAGCAACGGCATGCGCGACAAGGTGGAATTGCTGGTGTTTGGCGGGGCCGCACAACTGGAGGATGTCGATTTCAAGGTAAATTACCTGGGGCGCCTGACGGACAATATTTCGCTTTCACTCGCTTACTCGGCGGCCGATGTATTCATTGCGCCTTCCTTGGAAGACAACCTGCCCAATACCCTGGTAGAGTCACTGGCTTGTGGTACACCTGGAGTTGCCTTCAACATCGGCGGGATTCCTGATATCATTGATCACATGCACAACGGCTATCTGGCTAAACCTTTCGAACCGGAGTCGTTGGCCGAGGGCATCAAGTGGGTATTGCAAAGTGGACAAACGCAACCGCTGGCTCTCAACTCCCATCAGAAGGCGGAACGTACCTTTGAACTTGCCACCCAGTCGCGCCATTACATAACGCTTTACAATGAGATCATGAACAGAAAGTAAGATGTTCGGTCCGGGGTCATCAGCTGCGACCCTGTAAACAGTAGCTTTCACAAGAGCAAAACCGGACTTGTTCAGTCAGCGAATGATACCATAGTTTTTCGAACCAACGCAGGCAGAAAGTCATTGACTGGCTTTTTGCCTGCGTTTTTTCCAGCTGGCAAACCGTTCGTTTAACTTCTCTTTCATAAGCATGTAATTCTGCCAGGTATCGGCTACGTGGTACATGGTAGGATACGATGTGCATAGCGTATTGATGTAATCATCCACGTAATCACCCACCAGGTAATAATCTTCACAGAACGCGTTGCCTTCGGCACTGAACATTTCCGGTCCCAAATGGCCATCCCACACCTCGCTGAGTACCGTACAGCTGAGCTGACGTTGCTTGAAGCGAAACATTTGTATCTCAGATTCCTCCAGAAAATAATCACTGTAAAGATTCGACTCGATCATCCAGCCTATGTATATGCCAATGTGCAGATAGGCTTGTTCGATAGGGAGCTCATCCGGAAATTTTCCTAAAAAATGTTCCCGTGCCTGATCGTAAACGGTGGCTGCCTGAACTTTTTCCTGTTTATTCATAGTAGATACATATATAGATATAACCAAAGATTAAAAGTAACTAAAATCATCCGTTTTGTTAACCCGTTTGGTATACTTGCACAAATTGGCGGATGGAGATACAGGTAAGATTCAAAGTGGTTTGTAAAAACATTTACCGCAAAATGTTATTTATGTTATTTCGTTTTTTGTAACTTTAAATTAAAACCTTCTGTTTTTTGCAATTTTTACGATACTACGACGGCTTTTTGCATGAGAGTTTCTACTGTTTGCAAAGTTTTTCGCTGATTAATGGCTGTGTGTGATTTTTCCCTGTTTTTTCTAAAAAAAAACCTCGGATTGAGGGTTACCAGTACAAGTATTGTGCTGTTTATGAACCTATTGGTGCATTTAAGCAGCTTTGGTGCACCCACGCAATCCGTTGATGTGGACACACTTAACCAGCAAGCCGGACGCCTTCTCGAAAACTCTCCCGAACAAGCCCTGCGCCTGAGCCTGCAATCGGTGCAGGTGGCACTGAAAACGAATTACCTGTCGGGCCATACCAAAGCGCTGAACCTGGTGGGCCAGAGCTATTACCGGCTGAACAACTACAAGAAATCGCTTCAGTATTTTTCGCAGGCACTGGATAAAGCCATACAGCGGAGGCAAGACCCCGAAACTGCGGATGCCTATGAGTTTCTAGGGCAGGCCTACTTTGATTTTGGCGACTATGACCAGTCGCTGGATCTGTTCTTTCAGTCGTTGCGCATCCGGGAGAAAATTCGCGACAAAGAAGGGACGGCTCAGTCGCTGATGCAGATCGGTGCCGTTTACGACGCGTGGGGGAAACTGGAAAAAGCAGAAGATTACTACAAGCGGGCCTTGAAGCTGTGGGAAAGCCTGGAACAGGCAACCGGGTTGGCTACGGTCTATACGCATCTGGGACAATTGCACGATAAGCGCCGTGCCTATGGACAGGCGCTGAATTACCTGAACAAGTCGCTTGCCATTCACCAGAAACAAAAGCACACGCGCGGCATGGGGCAGGCCCTGCATTCGATCGGGGAAGTGTATTTTCATCAGCAGAAATACAGCCAGGCATTGAACTATTATTTCCGGGCCTTGAAGCGCGAACAGAAACAACGGGTATTGTTTGCCGTAGCCCGTAGTTACAATAGCATCGCTGCGTGTTATGCCGCCACCAAGCAACACCAACAAGCCATCTTTTATTACGAAAAAGCGATTGCGCAGGGGCGCAATGCTCAGACGCGTGAGCCTTTGATGCATGCCTACCAGGGTATGGCCGAAAGTTACGGCGAACTGAAAAACTATCAGGAAGCCTATACACATCACCGGATGTACAGTTCGATCCGGGACTCGCTGTTCAACAACCAGACGCACGCAGAGATTGCCGAAGTGGAGGCTAAATACCAGTTGGAGAACCAGCAGCAGGAAGTGGAGTTGTTACGCAAGGAACGTCGGATCAATTCCATTACGCTGCGCGAGAACCGCAACCTGACCTATCTGATGGGTGTCTTGCTGGTTGTACTACTGACGTTAGCAATTGTGCTTATCAGCCGGTATCGGATCAAGCAGAAGGCCAGCTTGCAGGTGGAAGCCCGTAACCAGATCATTCGGACACAAAACGCTGAATTGCAGGAGGCCAACCAGAAATTAATGGATTCCGAAGCAAGTTTGCGCAGCCTGATTCTGACAAAAGACAAATTTTTCACCATTGTTTCACACGATCTGCGGGGCCCGTTGAATTCATTGTCGGGCTTGTTTCAGGTGCTTTACAAGCATATTGATCATTTTGACAAAGTGGAGTTGAAAAAATTTGTACAGGACATGAGCAGAACGGTGAAAAACTTGTTGAGCCTGGTGGAAAACCTGCTGCATTGGTCTCGCACCCAACGGGGGGGCATCCGGTATGAGCCGCAAAGGCTTGAATTGCAACATGTTGTGCAGGAGTCTCTGGCGCCGCTGCAAAGCATGGCCGTTGGCAAACGTATTGATCTGCAAGTGTCGGTTCCTCCTGAAGTAGCCATCTATGCGGATAAAAACATGTTTCAGTTCGTGTTGCGCAACCTGGTAGACAATGCCATCAAATTTACACACGAAGGCGGACGGGTACGGTTGCAAGCGGATGCATACGAAGAATACATAGACATTGCCATCATTGACACCGGAACTGGCATTGCTGCCAATGATCTTCCCAAGCTCTTCCGGATAGATGCGTACCACACCACGCAGGGCACCGCAAATGAGAATGGAACCGGATTGGGATTGATTCTGTCTCAGGAATTTGTAGCTAAAAATGGGGGAGAGATTACGGTAAAAAGTGCCCTGGGTGAAGGAACTACGTTTCGTTTTACAGTACCTGTGTATGCGTTAGTATCCGAAGAAGGTTTTTAGTTTTTTGAACATACTATTTTGCTAAACCAGCGGAAAAATAGTACAAATATGCAGACGCCATGACTTCGGTTTGTGTTTTTAATTATCTTAGCTAAGATTTTTACCAAAACACTGGCAATATGTCTGAAGTCATTGCTAACAACATCAAATACCTGCGTCGGATGAATGGGTTGACGCAAGAGCAGTTTGCCCGGAAAATTGGCATAAAGCGTTCATTGTTAGGTGCGTATGAGGAAGGTCGTGCCAATCCGAACCTGGAGAACCTGACAAATATCGCTAAAATTTTTGGGACGACGGTAGACAATCTTATCAAGAACGACATTCGTACGCTTCGCGAAAAGCAAGGCATCCCAATTCCACAACCCGCCACGCAGCTGATGGAGCCCAATGACCCGGCACCGCCCAAGCCCCTGGCGTCACTGATTGACAAATACTACCAGAAACCGACCGAAAACCCGCCTCTTCCACAAACCCCTTTCACATCCGTCACCAAAGCGGAGAGCAGTCTGTTTGCATCTCCAGGCGATCTGTTCCAGAAACCGGCCAGCCAGTCGGCTCTCAACAAGAATGACGATGATAGCATTGCCTGGGTGTCGCAGGCGGCCCTGCCTGAGTATATGACAGGCTATGCCTACAAAGACTACCTGGAAAAATTACCCGAAATCGTATTGCCCACCTTGCGTCCGGGAAAGTACCGTGCATTTGAAACAGGCAATGATTTCCCCTCGCCGGGAGCAACGGTTGTCGGGGAATTTGTGCCCAACTGGTATGATATTCGCGACGGACATCACTACCTGGTGGTATTGCACAAGCAAGGGGCGTTGTACCGGCGGGTATACAATCACGTGAAAATCAAAGGAACAGTGCTTTTGCTTTCCGATTCGCCTACCATTCCTACTGTGGAAGTACCTGTCAAGGATGTGCTGGAGTTCTGGGAGGCCCGGCAATACATCGGTCAGCAGATGCCCGAACCCCAGGCGTCACTGCCGCTGGAAAAGCTAATGGCGTTAGTAATAGAGATGCAAAAGGAGATAGAGAATCTGCGGAAATAACACAACGATAACTCAATGGAATGATGAATAGCGCACGTGAGCCTATTTTTGCGCATTGCATCCTTTCTGCGGGCGTTTTTTATTTGCCAAGCATGATCAACGCAAGTGCAAAATTCAATTCGGTATCGTTGCCTTTGGTAATGTCCTCAATGTTGGGAGTGACAAGGTAATCGGGATAAACGCCTCTACCCTTGATATAATCAACATTGTTTACCTTTTGTGTAAGGGGAATTTCCACCCTGATCTTGGTGTGGGGCAATAGTAGTTGTGCATATGAATCCGACGTGTTGCCTTCCATCGTTCCACCCGATTCCTCGCCAACAAACAGGGCGCGTTTGTGAGCTTTTAAAAAAGTGGCCACAACCGATGCCATAGAGCCCGAAGCACCATTGACCAGAACATACAACTTTCCCTTGTAATGATTTTTATGAGGCTGTTGCACCTTATACATATCATTGTAATACCTGGGTTTTAACCGGTACATTCCACTGGTCGTTCGGTAAACAAGGGAATCGATAAAAAGCAGGTCTTTTCCATTTTCCAGATGATCAACCACCACAGGATAGCCTGTGAACTTTTCTTCCGTGTAAGCGTAGTGTTTGTAGGGTTTAGTCAAAAGATAAGTGATCAACTTTTCACCAGTGCCATCACCTCCCTCATTGTTTCTCAGATCCAAAATCAGATTGCCGATCCTGTTTTGATTCAGCTCCTTGAATATACTGTCATACAGAGCACCAAAATCCTGCTTGAAATCGTTTCTGTGCCACTTCAGGAAAGAGGATATGCGCAAATAAGCTATAGTAGGCCTACTATATTTGAATTCCAACGGTGCCCGGTAACCCAGCCTCTGCCTGTAAAACTCTCTGTAAGTTTTGCCATCAAGAGCCGAAAGGGTAGTGACTCTCTTTTCTGATCTGGCAGAGGGATGTATAAACTCCAGCCTGAATGCAGAGGTATCTTCAAAAAAGATCGGATAGTTCAAGTCAAACAGATTTGCGTTCTGGGTCACGCTGTAATCTTCCAGGTGCCGGAGATTGAATGTCTGTATGTAACCGTCTGAAGGAATGGTGGGTAGGAGTGTATTCAGAATCTCCTCGGCTGAATGTCCGTTGATAGACAGTATTTCTGAACCGACGGGTAAAAGGGAGTCCAATCTGAAGTTTTTCAGTACATACAGTCGCCTGTCAATGATTTTCAAGGAAAAAGGGAAGTAATGGGTCACCTGTTCCAGGTACTGGTAGTACTGGCTGGATGGGGTTGGAATAAGGTGTTCGTCGTTTGACCTGGAGCAGGCTGAAACGATCAGTTTGAAAAACACAGGCTCAGTCATGGGCTCATTCAGACTGTTCTGCTGTGCGATAAGATACCGGGTGATGGTTATACTGTCTGTAAACCGGTAAAGGCTGGGATAAGTGCTTTCCAAGGCTTTTCGAAAAATGGCATAATCTTCCTGGAGCTCTTTGAGCGTAAACGTTTTGGGTGTGTATGTTTTTTTGACCCCGGTTGTGGTTTGTCCAAAGCATGCCATGCTTATACTCAGAAACAAACAAGCCAATGCATATCCTTTGATGGACTGGGAAGTTTTGGTGTACATGTTCATTTTCTTTTTTTGAATAACATACCACACACTTGCAGGAAGCTGATAAATATACAAGAGTTAGGTGGTACTTTTGCGCCTTGGATCTTTATTTCCTGAATCTGCTGTTAATATGATACAACCGATAATGGAAATGCCTGAAAAATGAAAAACCCCTGCATAAGGCAGGGGTTTCTTATGTAAAGGTGTACTTCTGCTCAGAAGGTTTACCCTTATGAAATCTTTCTACGGTATTCTTCCAGTTCTAGTTGCAAAGCTTCCAGTTTTTGCTGCATTTCCTGTTCCTTGGCTTTTTGCTTGTCCATTACTTTCTGCATGATCTTTTTCTGGGATTCAATTTGCGCAACGGCACGAGCTTTCTCATCTTGCTTGGTCTTTTCGATCTCTTCGTTCTTGGCCTGCAATTCGTGTTGTGCCGTCTGGATTTGCGCCAGGGTGTTCCGTAACATTTCTTCCTGGCTGCGCAGTTGCTCTTCGTTCCGCTGTGCTTCGTGAAGCAGCGTTTGTATCTCCTGTTGTTTGGCTTCGGTTTCCTTGCGGGTGTTTTCCAGCATGACCATATTGTTCATCAGCTCCTTTTCCCGCTCCCGCGACTGCGCATACAATTCCTCCATTTCGCGGGTTTTGCGTTCCATTTCCTCCTGGGTGGCGGCCAGTTCTTCCATATTCTGGCGCATTTCCTCTTCCTGGGCACGCAAGGCTTCGGTTTGCCATTGCGAGGCGTCGAGGAGTTCTTTGGTGCGCTGATTGATACGGGTCGTGGCAATGGTTGCGGCAATGCTTTCGCCCAGCTTCTTCAGAAACTCAACCTGATACGGCTCGAATTCGGTAAACGAAGCCAGTTCCAGCACACCTTCCACATGATCGTTTACCTGCAAGGGAATGATGAGCAGACAGGTAGGATTAGCCTTGCCCAGCCCGGATGTAATGTGAATGTAATCAGAAGGAATCTCGGTAAGATACAGCGCATCCACTTCCTGCACCGCCTGCCCAACCATGCCTTCGCCGATTTCAATGCGTTTTTTCTGGTATTTTTTACGTTCGTAGGCATAACAGGCCGCCAGTTCGATGTAAGCTTCCTGCGAACCTTCGTTTTGTACCAGGAAAAGCCCACCCTGGTTGGCGTGCACATAGCGTACGATCTGGGATATCAGTATATCGTACAACTTGGTGGTGTCATGGCTTTCGCGGCGCAGGATTTCGGCAAACGTGGCCAGTCCGTCGGATGTCCACTGGCGCTGCTGATTTACCCGCTGCGCTTCTTCCACTTCAGTGATGTAACTACTTAATTTCGCTTCTTTCTCCAAAAGTACTTGCTGCTGCTGCTGCATTTCTTCAATGAGGTTCTCATTCTTCTGCTTCGCCCGTGAATTGCTTTTTTTCATGGTATAAATACAGAAGCAGACTACTATGCAGCTCAATAGTGCCTGTTGAATCGACTGGCCGTTACTGTAAAGAAACGCCCTGTCGGTAGTAACTTCGATCCAATGGCTGGCAGTACAACATACAATAATTCCCAGTATCTGTATGCTTAAGTTAAAAACGAGCTTTCCCCACTCCTGCAAATCGAACAGCAGCCAGGGTATAACCACCAGTATCACACTTGTATTCATCAGGCTCAGTGCCGGACCATCTGCCGGATGAAGTGTGATGTACACCAGGGTGGAGGAAAGGCTGACAAATAACGAAAAGAATATGCGCGAAGCGTTGTAGAATCGTAAGTAATTCAGACCTAGCGTGAGAATACAAGCCACAAGTATACTGATGTAATTAACAAGCATTACAGAGGCCACCGATGGGGGATACACAAACGCGTTGGAAAACAGAGAGAGCGAGATTACAAAAATGCCAAACAAGCAAATGGCATTGGTTAAGCGGATTTTTTCCTGAATATAATCAGAGTCCCCGGTACGAATACCCAATTGGTTGAGTTGAGTCAATGCATTCATCATTGATTTCTGTTTATGTTGGCGTACAGCACTGATAAAGAATCAACACAAAGCTCAACATTAGACTACAAAAAGAGTAGTGTATTTACAGAGAGATATTACATGTATAGTATTTATAGATATATTACAGAGAAGAGCCATAAGTCAGATCCTATCGGAAAAGCGGCTCTTAGGAATAGAAAGGCAGGTTTTGGGTTGTTAGAAGATATTATTTGGGTTGAAGGTTTTCCACCGAATACCCGTATTCTTCATCCGCTATTTGTTTATTGACATCCACATAGAGAGTAGTCGGATAGCCCAGGTTTTTATCATACAAAACATTCAGCGTAGCCACTTTGGCCGGATCAACCGACCGGATAATGGCAAATAATTCATCCACAGTTTTGTAGGATTTCTGTGAATCAACCGGCAGGCGTTGACCATTCTGATCCCGCACGTCGGTTATCAGATTATTCTGAACAACCACCGTTACTTTTTGTCCACCATTCGGACAAAAACATTTCAGGCTTTGGACCATCGTGTAGTTAGTGAACTGTTTTGACTTCCAGCGGGCCTCGTATTCGGCATAGGATAGCGAGGGACTATCTTTGCTGCAACCAGCCAAAATGACTACTGTGAGAAGGAACACTATCTTTTTCATAGGCTTATCCGTTTCTGACTAGACACAGATATGAGTCAAAGGGTTGCATAGCAAACAAAAAAGCCTCAAAACAGCGTGTTCTGAGGCTTTTTTGTTGACCCACCAGGTCAAGAACTTTTTACCCGTATTTTTATATATTTTCTTTGTAGAAGGATTTTGAGGGACTTTTGGTTTAGCTTTTCACGAGTTTTTAACCATTTTCCTTTACACTTTACTTTACACCTGCTATTTTTGGTGTATGAGCACAGTCAAACTAAAAATCCGGAATGACCTGGTAAAGAAGAATGGTAAGGATGCAGAAACTACCATTTACGCACAGTACTGTTTTGATGGCAAAATCAAGCTATTCAACACCGGCCAAAAAGTACTGCCTGACTTATGGGAGGGTGAACGCGTTTTGAAATCGGATAACTACACAGTCAAGAACTCGATCATCAACAAGGTGAAGGGTATGCTTGAGAAGATTGTGCAACATGCGGAGTTTAACAACATTCTGCCAACGCTGGAGTATGTGGAGGCAAAGTATAACGAGCTGGCCGCTCCGGTTGATACCGGATCCGGAAAGGAGAGCTTTCTGGATGTGTTTGATCTTTTCATTGAGCAGCGCCAGCAGAGCCGGAAGTACTCGGCCGCGACTATCAAGCAATACCGGGTGGCCAGGCTCCACCTGGAGAGCTTTGCCAAGGCTACAAAGTTCAAGCTGTCCTTTGCCAGTATGAACCATGTGTTTATGGAAAAATACGAGGCGTACTTACGTGGCCAGGACAAACGGGCCAACACGATCGGCAACCAGGTGAAATACGTCAAAACGTTTCTGCAGTGGGCTACCGACTACGGATATAATACCAACATGGATTTTCGTCAGTTCAAAAAGCCAAGGGAAGAAACCGAGATTACCGTACTCTCCGAGTCGGATCTGCAAAAGCTCACGGATCTGGATCTGAGCGAAAACGCCAGGCTGGAACGTGTACGGGATTTGTTTTTAGTCGGTTGTTACACCGGGCTCCGTTTCTCGGATCTTTCCAACCTGGAGCCCGAAAGTTTTGAAGGAGATTTTATCCGGGTGCGAACCGTCAAAACAGACGACTTGCTCAGGATCCCGATCCTGCCGGCTATTGTACCAATCCTGGAGAAATATGGGTATCAGCTGCCAAAGATCAGCGGCCAGAAAATGAATGACTACCTGAAGGAGCTCGGCCAACTGGCTCAGCTGGATGGTACCGGCAAAAAGTACGAGATGAGAAACGGCTTGCGTGTGGCCAGGACCGTTAACAAAGCGGAGCTGCTTTCTACCCATTGCGCCAGGCGTACATTCATCACTCTGGCACTCAAGCGAGGCGTGCCGGCTGCAACGCTGATCGAGATTACAGGCCATTCCGATTTGCAGGTAATGCAACGGTATGTTAAGATTACGGAACAGGATACTGCTGCTGCTTTGCGAAAGGCTTTTGGTTCTTGATTTTGTGAAAAAGTAATTTAATTTTGTTTGTTTTTTCGCTGGTTTTCTTAACTTTGTATTGCGCGATTCTCCTGCCGGTAGCGCCCGGAATATGCTCCTACCTTACCCTTTTTCACTATGAAACGTGAAAAGAGAACTTATCTCATTAAGCTTTCTTGAAAGCTTACCTGCCTCTTGTATCATTCAATTGAGCAAGGACGATCTATTGTCTTTATTGAAAGAAATCAAAGGACAAGCCGAGTCAAACGATTCAAAGATAGAATTTGTAGACCCCGAAGCCGCTCGTAAGTTTTTCGGTGGAATAACTGCTCCCACATTGAGAGCCATTGTCCGTCGATACGACTTAAAAAACTACTCTCCGACGCCTGGAAGGACATTGTATAAGCTAGATGAGTTGCGGGCTGCTGCCGAACAAGCAGCGTTAACCCGTTTTACTCATAAGAATAGCCAGTATATCTCAGCTTAACGGCTGACATACTGGCTATTTGCGTTCCTGCCAAATCATTTCGCCATTCCTCAAAAAACAGCGAGAGCTCCCAGCGGCCAAACCAGAAGCTCTCGAATATGACTTGCATTTAAAATTCAGATTAGCGTATGCAATCTAATCAAATTACCGATTTTATACAAGCCACTTTCGATCCTGATCGGCCTTACGCTGATTCTGAGATGCAGTATTATGCTCAGCAGTCAGGGTTAAGCTTTTCTGAAATTATTCCTTTCTTCCGCTATCTGGGAAGAGGTCCGGCCAAAGAAAACGAAAAAACTTACTACTGGTACCAGCTGGCGAAAGGAGGTTTGAATGCTTAACGGTCAGGTACATGAGTTTAAAGTGGATGAGGTTTATACTTCACCAGGCTGGCAGCAGGCTGTTGATCAGGAGCTGAATGGCACAGATAAAGAAGATCCAGGAAAACAATGGCAAGACATTCTTTCGCGTGCTTTTATCGATCAGTCCGAAGAGATTCCAAGTCCTCCCGTAGTGCTTGCCATAAACAATGGCGATACAGAATCTACAATTGCCACTTTGGGCAACTTTTCTGTTTTGACAGGAAAGGCTAAGAGCCGTAAAACTTTCTTCGTCGTTTGCTTGGTGGCTGCTCTCCTTTCGGATAAACCGGTTTTGGATGTTATCGCAGGATCTTTGCCAGCTGATAAGAAAATGGTATTGGTATTTGATACCGAGCAAGCCCGGTTCCATACACAACGGATGCAAAAAAGGATCTTACGCCTGGCCGGTATGGAGCATTGCAAAAACCTTGTTTGCTATTCCCTACGGTCATTTTCTCCCTCCGATCGGCTCCAGACTATTGAATACGCTTTATACCACACGCCAGGCTTAGGCCTGGTTGTCATCGATGGAATTCGGGATTTGGGTGTAGATCCAATCTTAAATCCGGATGAGGCTATTCTGATTGTTGGAAAGCTCATGAAGTGGTCAGAAGATCTGAACATTCACATCATCTGTATTCTGCACCAGAACAAGACCGATGGCAATGTACGCGGCCATTTGGGCACGGAAGCGGTAAACAAAGCAGAAACAACCCTATCGGTTACTCGCGACGGTGAGAACCGGGATATATCCATTGTATCGCCTGAATACTGCCGGGATCGGGAGTTTGAGCAGCTGGCTTTCAGTATCGACGAAGACGGATTGCCTTGCTCTGCTGGAGACTGGGAGCCAACTGCCCGAAAAAGGACAAGCAAAAATTCAATTGACCCGGACCGGCTGCCGGATCCAACACACAAATCAGTACTGGATCTGGTGTTTGATTTTGACGTTAGCAAAAAACTCAAATACAAGGAGCTGCAAAGCGAAATCCAAAAAGCGCTTTTGTCAATTGGAATCAAGATCGGAGAAACAAAAGTGAGAGATTTTATAAAGCTATACTCGGAGCAAAATTGGATCACCACCAATGGAACCCCGGGTACACGTAATTTTTATTATTCCATAGGGAATTTTAAGACAAGAGTTGAACTGGAAACTTTTTATACAAACTGAACTGTGCTAAAGCATTTATATATGCTTTAGCACAGTTAGCACAGTTTTAAACTATGCTAAAAAACTATGCTAACACAGTTTAGCACAGTTTTTAAAGCCAACTCAGAAAACCATGTTACAGGATAATCTACTACTGAGAAAAATTACATGCAAGCCTAATTACTGGTCGAAGCAGTTGTTTATTGCCTCAATCCTGACGGCAGTCAAAGGTGATCAGAGACAGGTTGAGTTGATCCAGGCTAACAGAAAACTAACGGACGAAAAAGAGCAGAAATCGCATAAGATTAAAAACTTTCCTGTCTTCGTAGCCGCGGGAATAATAAAACTGATTCCAAAACCAACAGCTGAAAATCCCGAAGCAACCGAAAAAGAGATGGTAGAATATAGTGGTTTTGCTCAGCTAGACTTCGACGGATTACGAGCCTTGGGATTGGATCCGGAAGTGGTGCGGGATGAGTTTGCAAAGCTTTGGTTTGTCGCCTACTCTGGTCTGTCCGTCAGAGGTGGAGGGGTCTGGTTGTTAGTTTTTCTGGATGCATATGATATGGAAACCTATGCCAAGCGTTGGAAGGCATGCTTTGAGTTTTGCTACAGTTTGTTAGATAAGTTTCTAGGCTACAAAGCAGAACGGGATTCGAAAGGTTGCAACCCGACAGACTACCGGTTTATTGCTCCCGATCCAAACGGCAAATGGAGATACAACCCGCAGCCTTTTACACTGATCCTGCAAGAAAAGCCCAAACCAAAACCCAAAACTTTCACCTATACAAAAAATGCAACCAATCAGGAAGCAATTGCGAACCATATCCAACGGGAAATTGATCAAGCCCCGGACGGCCAAAAACACGAAACGTTGCGCAGGCTTAGCTTTTGGGCTGGAGGATTGGTAGCCGGTGGCCAGATCAGCTTTGACCAGGCGCACGAGATCCTTAAAACAAGTATCCTCTCTCGGAAAATTGACTCTGAACGCAATGCGGAAAAAACGATCGAGTCGGGACTAAGGAAAGGTGCGGAAAAGCCCATTTATCCGAGTTCGCAACCTTCTGTTGCCTATTCCAGATACGACTGGTCCCAAAAGGGAGCCATTGCTGCATTCGAATCAGAAAACGACACGATTCGAAGCTGTACACAACCCTGTGAGCATATCGAAAGCTATATAACAATTGAAGGGGAGCAATACTCCCTTTTAATCAACGCAAACGGTTATCCATCCGACTGGGACAACGTGGAGCCACTGCCTGGCTACCAGCAACGGAAAGAATCGTTTGAAAATCGATTAGTAACAATCTGAATACAACTAACTCAAGTAATTATCAAAAAAAAGATTCTGACTAGTCACAGACCAATCAGAATCTTAATTATCCACTATCGGAATCACCTAAATTCCATGATAGCGCCACAAAAATAAACAAAACAATGAATTGGGTAATAGACAACTTTTTACAAAACCACTACACATAAATGAATAGCCGCCCCAACCGGGGAACATGCCAGTGCCTGAGTTTTTTAAGTATCCCAAAATGTTGCAAACTGTAAATCTTGAATTTAAACATGGAGCTCCTTTGCGTAAGGCTCAGCGAATTCTCCAGGCTCTGGATACCTGTTGGTCAGCCTTGCAGCGCCGGCAGTACTGGAACGAAGCGGAGCAGGTCATTGCCGTCAAGTGCATTCGCTGTTACGATCCGGTAACGTCCCGGTGGCTGTATCGGCTCGACAGGATCCAGGCATTGGCCGATGATCAGCGGCTCACTTTGGCCAGGCGTCAGGCCTTGCAGCATATGCGAAACACGGCCGAGAACAATCCGCAACTCCAGAAGATGATTTTAACCGACCGAATTAACTGACCATGGCCAGCACCAAGCCCAAAGACAAAAAGCTGAACATTGTTTCCAGGCCTTTGCGACTTACAACGGACGCGACCGGCCTGGTGGCACTTGACTCAGCCAACAGACGGTACCGGCGATTTTCGTCTTATGGAATAGAAAACCTTTTTTCCAAAGTTGAGGATATCGAGCTAATGGAGTTCGTCGATCTGCCAGGCGCTGGCCTTTGGCTTCTCGAGGAAGACCATCGATTCCTAAGGCGTCTCCTGGCCAAGCTGAAAACCAAACAATCCCAGCCCGCATAGCGGGAATATGCTTAAAGTGATCTTTTAAATGACTACCAACAATGAGTAACGTTTTATTTGAAAACGCAAGCAAAAAACGCAATCTGGCCACTGTCCCAACGGTTGTGGTCCAAACTTTGAATCAACTCGTGAGTGAGCTGGCCGCAGTAAGCCTACCAGCAGACTTCATCTTTGATTCATTGGCGAGCTTAACAAGTGCTGGCTTCGTACGCGAACGCCTCCAGGAACTGGCACTGGAGAATGCGCCAATGATCAGAGGCCTGGGCCTGAGTAAGGAAAAATCTTTTGCCATGCTTGAGGTTCCTGATGTTGCTTCAGTTGTACGCGCAGCTCAAGCGGCCGAGCGGATCCTTACCACTTTGTATGATACCGAACCGCGGCCGAGCCTGAAGGATGTGGATTTTAATAAAGATACACAGCAATTCTACCGGGGCGAATTATTGGAGGAATGGTATTCAAAACAATACCAAATCCGCGCAACTTCACCCCGCCATATCCAGGCACTGACCGAGCTGGAGGAATTGTTTGCTGCCATGCAGGCATTTTCCAGTAAGTACCCCCGGGTGCCACTGATTAACCAGGATGGATCCAGCCTGTCAGCATTGATCGTTATTGATTCAATGAATAAAATGAGTTTAAACAAAATAAAAATTAAGGACCTATGAACCTAACGCAAGAAAAAGTAGCCGCTCTGGTTGAGCAAGGAGTGATCAGTGGAGAAGAAGGAGAAACCCTGTTGGCGCTCCAAAGGCAGCAACAGCAGCAAATACAGCAACCACCGGCCGGTCAGCAAAATACAGTGCCGGTATCGCTGACGCCTAAATATGGAACGATTAACCCAAATACAGGACGCCTTTGGGATGAACGATCGGTCAGGTACCAGGAGCAAATCGATGCCTTATTAGCCGATGATTCTGGCCCGGAGCAGAAGCCTGAGCAGCAAAAAACGCAACAGCCGGTAGAGAAGACGCTTACGGAGACTGAGCGGGTATTAAAAGCTATCGAGAATACTAAATCGCAAATCAAGGCGCAACTTGCAGCCGGCACGATAAGCCAGTCCGAGGCAGATAGGGAAATTGCGGCTCTGTCAGCCGGCCAGACACAGATACTTTTGGAATCAATCAAGAATCCGCAATCAGAACCGCAATCGAAACCAGTCAGCCAGAAACCGCTCAGCGAGATGACCTATTCTGAGCGGATCCAAGCTCAGATTGATTTGATGGATTGATCAAAACCCGGGGAGCTGAGCAACCGGCTCCCCACAACTTTACTCTCATGAAAAAGCCAACGAAAACCAAAACGACAACTGTGAAGGCAAAGCCGGCCAGCAATACACCTAATCGCCAAACACCCGAACAGGCGTTAGCAGAGGCAATGAAACGATTGAAGATTTAACCATGGCCACCGAAAATACGCTTACTGGCAAACAACTGGCATTTGTGAGTGCCTATTTAACGAACGGCTTCAACGGCAGGCAGGCTGCTATTGCCGCTGGCTACAGCGAGGAAACGGCCACGGAGATGGCCTATGAAAACCTCAGGAAACCTCATATCAAAAAATACATCGAAGAGCACCGCAAAAAGATGGAACAGAAAACCAGCATAACAGTAGAAAAGGTCATTGCAGAACTGGCTAAGGTCGGATTCTCCAATATCCAGGACTTTATCACAGCTGACAATGAGCTCAGGGACGTTTCCAAAATCAAACGGAGCAAAGCCGCGGCCGTGAGCTCGATCAAACGCAAGAAGCGGACCTACTATCCCGAGGAAGGCGACCCGATTACCACCGAGGAAGTGGAAATCAAGCTACACTCCAAGCTTTCCGCTTTAGACATGATCATGCGGCACGTGGGAGGCTATGCCACCGTGCAGGATCTGGTTGATAAGATGGACGATCAACAGAAGGAAGAGCTCTTGCAACAGCTGTTAAACAAGCTCAATCATGAATAAGAGACGCACCTCTTTGCTCGACGATATTGTCCGGGGCAAGATCACCCGGGAGCAGCTTTTACGCAAGGCTAAGCGAGGCTCCTGGAACGGGCCCGTCATGTGTGTGCATCGTGTTGCTGAAGGTACAGTAAGTGTTTCCGAAGGGCGTGGCCAAGGATTGGTAGAGGAAAAACTTTACAGTTATCCCGAATGGCAGCAAAGGGTTAACGAACTTGAAAAGCATTGGGATCCGGAGGAAATTAGCTTGGTTACCATTCGGGTTACGAGAACACCGTTGGATCTGGAAAAACTTCGTGAACTTGACGATTAACACACCATGGCAGACCGTAAAAGAAACATGATATCCAAAGCCCTCAGGCAAATTGCCGGCGGGAATGTCTCCAGGTCCGAAGCGCTGATCCTACTCAAGCAGGCGGATTCAAACGCAACCGTAATTGTATGGCACGATCCGGAAGGCGTGTTTGCAGGTGGCATGCCTAACGTGCTAGTCAATGATCAAACCTTGAGCCTGGCTGAATGGGACCGACTGCAGCATCAGTACAAGAAGATGTGTGATGTTATTGAAATAGTATGGGAAGAGGTAGAAGGACCTGTGAATATGGTAAAAGAACAGGAAGAGAAAAATCCATTTTAAATAAGTTATGCGTAAACCCATCATCCGAAAAGACAAGCACAAGAAGCTGATTGCTATCGTAAGAAAGCAACGCCAAAGGCTCGAATCCAGTCAAAAGCGGATAGAAGGCCTGGAATGCGAACTTGAATTTCTCAGAAAGCTCGCTTTGCAGATGAGAGAGAGGGAAGCCGAACACCAGCAATTTGTGGAAAATCTAAAAGAGCTGATTGCCCTTTCCAAAAAGTCGATTTTCATCGATATGACTAATTTGAACTGATAAACACCTACGCCAGGCTTACACCTGGAACATGAGAATGCCCGAACGCCTTAACCACATCACGCGATGGATTGGCGATTTTACCTTACCTACCAAAATACCCGTACGCAGATCGAAGAGCCACAAGGCTTTGATGCAATTGAGTTCACCTTGCGCCGGTCCACCACCTACTGGGGAATCGAGTTCCTTTTTACTGAAGCATTGACTTTTGTCGGAAAGGGTTATAAAACCATAGTCCAGGCCTATGAGTATGACGGCATCGATGCTGTTGTTGAAATTGAGCTGGCTTACTTTGTCAATCAACAATCCGTCTTTGCCTGGCGTGGCCAGCTCAACTATAGTCAGTACAAACGTGACCGCGGCAACCGAACAGTAGACGTTGCCCTGATGCAGTCTTCTTTCACTGACACATTCAAAAACCGGATCGAGTCAGCCGTAAACCTGGAGTCGCTTGTTTCCATTGATGGCAAGCCGCTGCCGGCAGCACCAGTGCAAAACATTCGTTTGCATGGCAAGGAGCTGCTCTTGCAGGCCGGTTACAGGATCCAGGAATTTCTTTCCACGTTCAACCTGAAGCATTCGAGCAACGGAACGGTCGAGCGGGCCTTTTACTTCACTCCGCCCTGGGAAGCGACGCTGAAAGATCTGGACGGCTACCGGGAGCCTGCCTACTACGAGGCGGCCCGGGACTACCCGATCTTTTATTCGGGCTTTACCTATCCGCAAGGCATTGTCGAGCGGCAGATCAAGGTGGAGTTTCGCTACAAAAAGGTGTTTACCTCAACCTCGAAACGTTTCACCCTGGTGGGCGGCCAGGTCACCTCGAATGAAGGTAACTTACGGTTTTCACTCAAAGTGCTGGACCTGGACAATGTGCTTATCCGGGAATACCTGATTGACACTCGGGCCAACATCAATACAGCCGGTGGGTACAATTACGATTCTGGAGTTCAGACCATACTTGCCGAGATGCCGGCCAATACCAAGCTGGTGTTCGAGTGGTACTGGGAAGCCGAAGGGCTCAAGTCGGGTACCAACGTAAACGGCTACCAGTACATTCTCGAAGGCAGTATCGATACGGCAGATTCGTACTTGCGTCTTTCCGAGACGTCCATCTATCCCGATAGTGATTGCAAGTCTTTCTTGTTGTTTGATGCCCTGGAGCGAAGCATTGCCGTCAGCACCGGCTTTGCTGGTAAGCTACGCTCGGACTACCTCAGCCCGGCCGGTGGATCCATGGGCGACCTGGCGGCCACCAATGGACTGAACATCCGCAAAATGCTGGATAAAGCCGGCAGCCTCTTCCCGATCACGGCAAGCTTCAAAGATCTTTTCGATGGAATGGATGCCATTGCCTCGTTGGGCATGCGCATTGAACGCGACCCGGATGGCAGTGAGTTCGTACGTGTAGAACCTAAGAACTACTTCTTTCAGAAGACACGCAAGCACTCGTATCTGAATGTCAATGACCTGAAGATCACCCCGGCAATGGAGTACATCCATAACGAGCTGGAGATTGGCTACCAGAAATGGGAAACCGAGAAAACCAACGGTATCGATGAGTTTAACTCCCAGCGGACCTTTGCCTTGCCGATCAACAGTCAGAAAAAGAAGCTCAGCTTATTGAGCAAACTCATCACGGCCGGCTACATCATTGAAGACACCCGGCGCCAGCAATACGCAGAAGCGCCTACCAGTGATTACAAGAATGACAATGATCTGTTTGTGATCCATGTACGGCAGGAGCAAGGTAAGTACGTCTCTGTACGTGGTACCGGCTCGGATCAGGATAGCAATGTGTTCTCACCAGGTACGGTATACAACGCCAAACTCTCGCCGGTCCGCAACTTTGGAAGGTGGCGAAACTACCTGGCCGGCACAGTGGCCAAGAAAACGGATCCAAAAGCCGTGTTTACCAGTGGCAAAGGAAACTACCAGGCCGTACTGGCTGGCATATCGGAGAATGCGGATCAGTCGCTATCCGGACCGGCGCTGTTCTTTCCGGAGATACTTGAATTTACCTATCCGATCCGTTTTGCTGAGTTTTTGCAGCTGCAAGCCGATTCCAATTGCCTGATCGAAGTAGGATGCTCGGCCGAGCCTGAGTATGCCGGCTATATTCTGGAGGTGAGCTACCGCCCGAATACGGCTGATGCTGGAATTTGTGAATTTAAGCTGCTGAGGGGGTGAGTTAGGCCCGGGAGCCTTCGGGCTCCTAAACTTACACTTATGAAAATTCAATTATTCAATTTCGAGCATAACGAGATCCGCACCATGCGTGATGAAAACGGCGAATTCTGGTTTGTAGCCAAAGATGTGTGCCGAAGCCTTAGGTATCATTTGGGCTGGTGATAAAACATTGTCCGCTATTTCTGACAAATGGAAGATGAGTGTGGTAATTCCCGACTCATCTGGTACAGGCAGAAAGCAAAAGACAATCTTCATCAATGAGGCTGCTCTTTACAAACTAGCGTTTCGTTCTAACAAGCCCGAAGCCGAAACATTTGGCTTACCAATCAGTTATGTAAAGTATAGTTGTTTAATACGTGATAAGGGCAAAACAGAGTTTTTTGTTACTATATAAAAAAGACCGACAGTTTGTCGGTCTTTTTTTGTGGGGCTGACATCAATAATTTTGATGTCAGGTCAAATGTGTAGAAAGTGCACGTTTACTATTAAAGCATATTTTTAACTAATATTAGTCTTATTATCAACGCTTTAACCAATAAGTAATGTATCGCTACAGCCTAACTCTGTTGTTTTTGATTCCTTTTCTTTCTTTTGGCCAAAATTGCGAACAAAGAGCTGTGATGAAAGTCGATCGAATGACAAAGAAGAAGGAGATAGCTACGCCCACATTACAGATAAATTATGCAGATCCGGAAAACGCCATTACCAGCACATTCATAAAATCTGATAATAGATACATTGGCTGGGCGCTTATTATACCAGGTAAAAAATCGTATTGTATCGAAAAGAATGCCAGGGTAATTTTACTTTTTGAAGATGACCAGTCGTTGGATTTTAATTCCAATACCGATTTTAATTGCAAAAACCGAATACTGGTAGTTCTTGGCCAGGGAGCAAACATCGGTCTGCTGGATCCAATGCTGAATAAGAGGATTGCTGCAATAAGAATTTATACGGAAGACAAAATATTTGAGTGTGACTTGTCATCCAAAGAAGGGTTACAATTAAAAACCGACCTCAATTGCATATTCGAGAAGGATATATAACCGACTGAGAAAACTTGCAAAAGCTGTCAAAAACTGTAAAAAACTGTAACGCCAGGGCAAAAAAATAGCTATTTGCAGAGCTTAGCCCGGTACTTATTAAGGATCTTTTCAATGCCGGCCTCGATAGCTGATACATTGGTTTCTGTCACGTAGTCACCTTTGCCATTCAGCACTCTTGATACGGTAACGTAGCTACGCTCGGCAAATTCCGCTAACCTCCTATGATTTATATCAAACTCCTCAATGGTCTCTTTGGCAGTCTTGATTCGGTTTTCTAATGATTTTTCCATGTTGTCGTTGATTAACAGCACAAAGTTACTAAAAAATAAATTAGTACTAAAAAATATTTACACTAATGTTTGTTAGTGTTAAAATGTGTTAGTATATTTGAGCCGTCCTTTAGCAAAAGGGCTTTTTTAATGCACTTATATACTAACGTTTATTAGTACTAACTATGAAAAGTAACCCGGCTCTCGATCTGATTCCTAACCTGGACGTGTTCCTGGAGCGCCTTGACTACCGCTGCCAGAAAGGAAAGGAGTACAACAGTCACCCCACCATGACACCACTGCAAAAGCTCAAGGCAATACTGAGCATCGAGGACGAATTCGACTGGATCCTGCATTTGCGCCAGGTGGCAGCCCGGGAGCCGGTACAGATGCCACAGTCGGACACTGATCATTCCAACGCAGCTTAATTTTCATTCTCAACACTATAAAGACTATGCAATCACAGACATCACAAAACCGGGGAATCGTTTACCTGCTGCACTTTGCCGCTCCTGTCGGTGGCCGTGCCAGACACTACATTGGCTTTACTGGTAACCTCAAACAACGGCTGAAAAGTCATCGTTCAGGCCATGGCGCCGCTATTACTGCGGCCTGTAACAAAGCAGGCATTTCCTACACGCTGGCAATGGTGTGGCCAGATCAAACCCGTGAGTTTGAACGCAGGCTAAAGGATCGGAAAAAGTCCCGTTTGTTTTGCCCGGTCTGCAAAGCGGAAGTTTCCCTGTTTGACAAGAAGACTCTCCAGGCAATGGAGTTGCCCAGATACCGCATTGTGGTTCGGGGAACCGGTACAGATGATATCATCTACACTGAAATGGGCTACCGTTCGTATGTGGATGCGGTTTGTGTCGGCCGGGAAATTGTACGCAGCGTGTGGAAAGGGCAACGCCTAACCATTGAACGCTACTAGACATTGAACACCACTAACGCAGCTCAATCAATATCTCATTTATAAACCCAAGTTTTCAATCATGCAATCCGCAGAAACACTTTCGCAAAACCCTGTAGCCGTAGCTGCTACCGAATCTGAGGCAAACACTTTTTTCAAACAAATGGCTGCCAACCTGGCTGCCGGCATTGCCCGGTATGGTTCTGATGAAGCCGCGGCCATCTGGCAGTATCACACCGAGCTTGGCCTGATCCATGGCCAGGCTATCAATCACTCGAAAGGTCAGAGCACCGGTCAGCTGCTCAGCTGGCTGTTGAATGAAACCCGGCCGTATGTACTGGCCGACCGGCAGCCAAAGAACCGTTCGTTGGCTGAGTACGCCTACCAGCTGCTGTATGACGTGCTGGATCACATTGGCCTGTGTCTGCCCGGCCACATCACAGCTGAGAAGTATGAGGCTATGTTTGAGCACCTGGACAGCGCCCTGGATGAGTTAGGCGAGATGTTGATTGCTACCAATGAGCTCAGTTATGTGGACCTGTACAAACGGTTGGGAGTGCTGGCCACCATCCGGGAGGCAATTGCTCCGGATGCGGTATTGGGTAAGGTGTTGGATGCTCATTCAAGTCAGGAGGTGTAAGATGAGAAGCAGACTCTATCTGAATTTCTGGCTTCAGCCAATCAAGAGCGATCCGGCAATGAGATATATCTCCTGTCGGATCACTGTGGAAGGCGAAGGATTCTGTGAAATATCCACCGGCTATAAGATCGATCCAAAATATTGGCACAAAGGCCGGATGAAAGAAACGGGCTACAGGGAAGGCTATATGAAAGACAGGGCCACGGTGATCAATCGGGAGCTGGCATTGATGGAGAACCGCCTACGCGATATCCATTACGAACTGGAGAAAAAAGGGGAGGTTTATGCGGCCATTGATATCAAACAAATTTACAAGGGTACTGGTATCTCAAAAAAGCAGCGATACGGTATTCTTGAGGTTGTGGATATGCTAATCCGCGAAAAGTTCGAGAAGATAGACCAAACCCGACAGAATCCGGAAGGGATTTGCCGTGAAACCCATCGGACCTATCTGAACCGGCGAGACAACTTTGAGCTGTTTCTCAAAACAGTCTACAAGCAAAAGGATCTGAATGTGCACCAACTGCCGGAAGACTTGGGTTTTGCCTTCAAAGATTATCTGTTGCACAAGCACTACAACTATCAATCAAAAAAAACGGGTATTGGCGCCGATGCGGCAGCGAAGCACTTATCCGTTTTGTTCCAGGCCTTGCAACTGGCAAAACGCAGAAGGATCATTTCGGAGATCGTAGTTGAAGCCGTTACAGTGTCCAAGAAAAGCTACCAGAACCAGGTAAAGGTATTTTTGGAAGAGAACGAGAGACAGCAGCTGGAGGCTACTGTGTTTTCGGATCCCAGCCTACAGTATGTAGCCGACTGCTTCATCTTTGCCTATTACTCGGGCGGCCTGGCCTATACTGAGCAATTCAACCTTAACCGGGACGAGCACCTGGTAACGGCCGTGGATGGCAAAACATGGATGCGAATCGTTCGCCAAAAAACTGAACGTCACAAGAAGCTTCCCGTATCAGTTCCGTTATTACCCCAGGCATTGGATATCCTTGATAAATATAAGGATCATCCCCGATGCAAAAACGGAAAGGCTCTGCCGGTACCCAGCAACGTCGAGTACAACCGGCAACTAAAGGTAATCGCCCAGATCTGCGGCATCAAAAAGAACCTGACCACTCACGTGGCCCGAAAGACGTTCACCACTATTTGTGCTGAAAACGAGATCCCGATCGAGCAAACGGCTGCCATGCTGGGAGATGACATAAAGGTCGTGCAGAGACATTACCTGTCCATTACCGACCGAATGAAGCTCAAATCGATGGATAAGATTGCTACGCGTCTGGCCGCAGGAAGTTAATGCCAGACGGTTGAAATATACGGTGGAGGTAGAGAAGTTTTAATTCTTTGGCGCGCATTGGAGTGCGGACGGGACTCGAATCCGTCAGGTAGCCGAAACGCCGGCTACTCAATTTCCGGAAGGTCCGGAGAGATGTTCTTTGAAATGGTGAAATGATGCGGCTTGAAAAATGCCAGCTTTACACTTCGCTTTACACCGGGCACAAAAAAGCCTCAAAACGGCGTGTTTTGAGGCTTTTTTGTTGACCCACCAGGATTCGAACCTGGAATGACTGAACCAAAATCAGTAGTGTTACCGTTACACCATGGGTCAATCGTACGTGATGTACTGAAATCGGACTGCAAAAATAATAAAAATATATATTTGTCAATAGGCTGTTTGAAAAAAAATGAGGTTCTGTTGAAAAATATTTTTAGTTGCTTGATTATCAGATGGTAAGAAATCGAGTGAGGGAAGGCATCGGGTAGAAAATAGTAGGATTGTACAACTAAAAAGCCATCCTCTCTAATTTTTGGCAAAAGAACCGGTGCGGTGCCTGGCTCATTTTTCGAGATATGTTACTACTTCGCGCATGGCTTCGGTCAGGTAGGCGCCGTTGTACGGCCCAAACCAGTTCATGTCACGCGTTTCGGATTTAGGCCAGTTGTAATAGGCGTCCGGTGTTACGTAACCTATGTAGCCTCCGTTAAAACTGGTAATAAACAGCGGGTGTTGCGACCATTGGCCGAAGGGTTGTACCAATGGCGTGAGTTCACCCGAAAAGTCGCAGGGAGTTCCCAGCCACAGGATATTGCCAACGCGCAATCCCGTCAGCACCGAGGGATAATCGCCGTATAACGCATAAAATACCCACGGACGAAGGCGTATGTTTTCTGATATCCGGAAATGCGGATCGCGCAGCGGCAGCGGCACCGATACGGTGCGTAATTGATTCTGGTACGCAACCGGAGTGGTAGCCACGCCCGAAGTGATTTTTTGTGCCAGGGCTCCGGCTTCTTTCTGTATGGTTTCCCAATCGTCTTTGCCATGCAGCTCGGGCCGGTGACTGCCAACAGTACCCGCACAAAAAGCTGCAAAGTCAATGGCCGGGTCTTTTTCGAGCATATCGACCAAGGCACCGGGGTAGTCGCGCGACAAAACAATGTCTTTGTCTGAAATTGTGGTGGCATGCGCTGAGAAGGAAGCGATAATGGCCGTTGCACCCGATTGCTGGCGGATTTGCATGACGCGGAGCAGCGAATCGGTGGGGTTACTTGCATTCAGGCGATTTTCTACCAACTCACCCGAAGGATAGGCCACGGCTCCGATGGCGGCCTTTTCCTGTCGGGATTGTGCCTGTTTGATGGCTTCAATAAAACGGTCGGCAAGGAACGCGACAATAGCGGGTTCGTATGTACCGGCCAGCAAGCTGCCCACTGGTTTGTCGGCCCAGCCGCCGATGCTGTTGTGCGAATGGGTGGCGCACAAATAGACCTGGTCGATGGTCAGGCCTATTTCGGGTAGCCGCTGAGCCAATGCTTTGGTCACTTCTGGTGGAATGATCAGCAGGTCGGCGCTGATCAGGGCGGCTTTCCGAATGCCGTTGTCAAATGCAAAGGCCCGTACCCAGATTGAATCATGAATGGATGTATACAGGGCGCCGCGCCGGTTGCCGTAGCCGCCGGTAGGCATCACATGGTCGGGAGTGATGTTTACCCGGGCCCAGCCTGCCAGAAGTGTATCCGAGCCTGCGAGTGGACCGGGGTCAGGCAAAGAAGCGATTTCCTGCCGGAATTGCTGGTAGTACGCTGTCTCCTGGTACGGCGTGTGATCCACCGGGCTCAGGAGTGCAACGGCCGCAACCAGTAGCAAAAGACCAAAAACTAAAAAAAAACGCTTGATGCGTTTTCGGGTGAGAAAAGCCATGACGGAACGGATTGGATGGAACAGACCAACGGTGAGTCAAACGTAACCAAAGAGTGAAAGGGCAGGCTTTGCCGTGTCAAAAACTGCCTTGTCCAACAGGCACAGGTACCACCCGTAACCAACCACTTTTGGCTTGTTTTCAGTTTTCAATGTTTTCGGTCCAACGCACGGCTGATCATCGCTTTGACTTCCCAGATTTCCAGCACTTGGTCGGCGTGCAGGAAGTCGGGTGTAAACTGCGGGTTGTCCGAAATGATGACAATGCCGCCCGATTTGTCGATCAGATTGTGTACCCGCTTGACGATCAGGCCATCTACTGACACAATCACATATACTTTGTCATTTTTCAGATTACGCCAGTTTTCCACAAACTGGGTAACCACCAAATCGCCCGGACGCAACGTTTCCTGCATGCTGTCGCCTTCAACCTCAAAAATGCGGTAGGTTCCTTCCGAAAACCCCGGAATCGAATATGTAGGCAATGTCTGAAGAAACTCCGGATCACCGTAACCGACCAGATAGCCCGCCCGTGCCTTGACGGGTACAAACGCGGCATTTTCCTCTCCCGCCCGGTCGGTGGTTACCACCAGAATCCGCATGTCGCCTCCGGTAACGCGCGGGTTGCCATTGGCTGGTGGCGGGGTTGTCTGCAACGCGGGCTGCACCGTGCCGTACAAAATGTATTCAGCGGAAGTATTGTAAATCTGTGCCAGCTTTTGCAGCACATCGGACGGAATCTGCACTTGGGACTGTGTCTCGTAAATGGCAATCCGTGAGCGGGACTTGCCAATTTTATCGGCAACTTCCTGTTGGTTCAGGTTGGTTTTTTGGCGCAGGTTTTTGAGACGTTCTGCTTGATTAGACATATAATTACCTACAAAAAAGTCTGTGACTGGATGCGTAAAGCTTATCGGTTGGTGTAAGCAGGTTCGGGTTTGCGCAAAGATACTATTTTTTGTTCGGGAAACGAACGTTTGTGCCTTTGCATTTTTTCTTACACGTCTGCTTTCTCTCCACTGATTCTTTTTTTGGATTCTGGTAACGCTGTTAATTTTCCTTTCTGAAAACAGAAGCCTGCAAACGATAAAAAGGGCGAAATTTCAATAAAAACACGCCGCAGTTCGGGATTTGTAATCTCGAACTGCGATGTTCAGGTTTTTTCTTTTTTAACATACTATTTTTTATCCGCGATTTATGTTATCCAAGACATACGGCTGTGCCGTGTACGGAGTCAATGCATTTCTGATTACAATTGAAGTAAGCGTCGGACAGGGGCAGCATTTTTTCATGGTCGGCCTGCCCGACAGTGCTGTGAAGGAAAGCCAGCAACGCGTCGAAACGGCGATCAAGCACATTGGTTGCCGCATGCCGCGCACCAAGATTGTCGTCAACCTGGCCCCTGCCGACATCCGCAAAGAAGGCTCGGCGTATGATTTGCCCATTGCCCTGGGCATCCTGGCGGCTTCCGAACAACTGCATACGCAGACACTGGAGCACTATGTGATCATGGGCGAACTGGCCCTGGACGGCACGCTGCGACCCGTCAAAGGGGTGTTGCCTATTGCCATCGAAGCACGTAAAAACGGATGCAAAGGTTTTATCCTGCCCAAGGCAAACGCAGCCGAAGCCGCCATTGTCAACAACCTGGAGGTGATTGGAGTGGAGAATCTGCGCGAAGCCGTTGATTTCCTGGAAGGTTCGCTTGCCATCGAGCCGCTGGTTTCGGATACCCGCGAGATTTTCTTCAATACACAGAACGAATACGAAGCCGACTTCTCCAATGTGCAGGGACAGGAAAACATCAAACGGGCGTTGGAAATAGCCGCTGCCGGAGGGCACAATGTCATCATGATCGGTCCGCCGGGAGCGGGGAAAACCATGCTGGCCAAGCGGTTGCCGTCTATCTTGCCTCCGCTGACCTTGCTTGAGGCTCTGGAAACGACAAAAATCCATTCGGTGGCCGGCAAGCTGGGAGGAGCGGCTTCCCTGATTTCGCGCCGGCCGTTCCGGAGCCCGCACCATACCATCAGCGATGCGGCCCTGGTAGGAGGCGGAGGCATTCCGCAGCCGGGTGAGATCTCACTGTCGCACAATGGCGTGTTGTTCCTGGACGAACTTCCCGAGTTCAAACGAACCGTGCTGGAAGTAATGCGCCAGCCTCTCGAAGAACGAAAGGTAGTAATTTCGCGCACCCGCCAGACAGTGGAGTTTCCTGCCAACTTTATGCTCATCGCCAGCATGAATCCGTGTCCGTGCGGTTACTACAATCATCCGGAAAAAGATTGTGTTTGCGGGCCGGGGGTGGTGCACCGGTACCTGAGCAAGATCAGCGGTCCTTTGCTGGATCGGATCGATTTGCACGTGGAGGTTACGCCCGTTTCGTTTGATGAAATGACAGCCAACCGCAAATCGGAGAGCAGTGCGCAGATCCGCGAACGGGTCATCGGGGCGCGCAACCTCCAGACCAAGCGGTTTGAGCCGCACAAAGGCATCTATGCCAATGCCATGATGCCGCCCGAGATGGTAAAAGACTTATGTGAGATAGACAACGTAGGCAAAACGCTGCTCAAGCGTGCCATGGAACGGCTCAACCTCTCGGCCCGTGCCTACGACCGGATTCTGAAAGTGGCCCGCACCATCGCCGACCTGGCCGGCAGTGACCACATCCGGACCGAGCACCTGGCCGAAGCCATTCAATACCGTAGCCTGGACCGCGAAAACTGGGCAGGAGACTGAGTGGATTTCGGAATGAGGAATTCGGACTGCGGATTTTAAAATAGTACCTTCTAAGAAGTAAAAACCCACTATGCTAGGCGTAGGCTGCGCCTGCGTCTGTGCGTTGGCCGGACTTAGTCCGGCGAAATCATCTTCTAAAGCTTTAAAACCTCTGATAAGACGTTAGACTGTATTTGCGAACAGAATTTCATTCGAAACTACACACCCATGTATCCGGAAATCAATATCTACGAATGTTTCGCCCATGCGTTTCAAACCTATGGCTATCCTTGCCAAACGGACGGGGAAAGCTTTTGCTTCCTGCCGTTGAACCTGCACCTGACCGCAATCGTCGAAGACATCACGTAGTCAACGGAAACTATTATCTCATCCCGTATTTTCCTGACGGCCACGCACCCGGAGTTCTTTCCGGAGGGTATCCGTGAGTATGGCTACGGCTGGGGAGGGACGGGTGTGGAATCGGTTACGAATGCCATTGAACGCTGGATCGAGTCTGATTTTCCGGCTATTCATGATTATTTATGCACAAGCGAATCCGGCAAGGAAAATAAGATGGAAATGATCAGTCGATCCGGCGAAACGGGCGAATACCTGGCCTGGAATATTTTCATGGGTCCGCTGATTGAGATCAGCAGCAAGGGCATCCGGGTGGATGACGAGAATAAGCTGGAGATTCTGAAATTGCTTCTCAATTCGATGACGGGCGATTTGCTGGGTCGACGAGGACTGTATCCAATCCGTAGTTTTGCTTCCAAGAATGCGGACAATGAAATTGATGTCGATTGCCGGATCAATGCAACCAACTGGGAGCAGGGGCGTTATGATTTGTACAGCCACGCAAACGATTGGGAGGTGAAATCCGGTTTGTTGGCCTGGAAGCAATACATGCTAATCGTTCCGGTTGACATGCGCGATATCGATTCAGAAGGCTTGAAGAATTCAGTGGATGAGGAATGGGAGAAAGCCAATGCCGTTAGTGAGGAACCGGTTGAGAAAAAGAAATGGTGGCAGTTTTGGAATTAGAAAATAGTATCTTTCCAGAGACAAAAACCTCAATTGCAACTCTCATGACAAGTAACAGGTTCATGATCTGGATGCTGTTGATTGTAACGTTTAGTTGTAATCAGCGAAAAGATGTTACACACAATTCGACACATGCAAATGCTGATACCAGCACAGTGCCTATCCAGCCTAGTACGGACACAACTGTATACGGAGTTTCGGAGAGTGAACTCTATGCTTTCATGCAGTTTGTTGTGCAGGAGCAAAAGCTGAACGTTACTTATGGATTGAATCCAATTCTGGATGTGGAAGAAGATACAACCTTTTTTCAGAGTCTATTGGAAACCCAACCGAAAGAAGTTGCAGTTAACAGTGGGTATTCAACGGATTCTGTAAGAGAAGGTAAACTAAGATTAGAAGGTGAATTGAAAATGAACTTCCCTGCCATGAGTCTTTCGTCAAGGGATTTGTTACCCAGACTACAAGCGAAAGACTTACCATTTATCCGGTTACAACAGAAACGTTACTCTTCTTTTCAATGGAATTTGAATCGATTGAAGTTTAATCTCAACAATCGTACGAATTGGTATAGTTTTTCGCTTCCCTGCTTCTCAAAAGACAAAACGAAAGTCATTGTAACGATCCGTGACTACTGCCCTGGTCTATGCGGTGGTGGAAAAACCATTGTCTTTACAAAAACACCCTCAGGCTGGAAATCACATATGGGACCTTTCTGGATACACTAAAATAATACCGGTTGCGTGTGGTAAATTTTATATTTCTATGGTAAAGTCGTAGCACGAGCCTGTTTGTCACAAAGAGAGTCACGCCTACTTGGATCGCGAGTGGTCGTGCAGGTGTGCAGGCCTCTTGCGCCAGCGAGGTTGGCGTGAGCCCTGCGGGCAGAAGCGTTGGCGCAAGTGCCCTTTTTTGGTCACTTTTTTGGGCAAGCAAAAAAGTGACACGGCCAAAAGGAAGAGTGAAGTTCTGGACTAAAAACGTTGATGCGCGCAACTTGAATCAAATAGTATCTCCCCCAGACAAAAAACCTGCCCGACATCCCGGGCAGGCTTTTTTGTGTATAGATAAATCATCAATTCCCTGAATTAGTAACCTCCTGCATTTCCGCCTGATGGCGTCTCTCAATTTCCTGAATGTGTGCCTTGCGCTGGCGTAAAATGTTCAGATACCGAAGGGCTAGCTTGTTGCGATAATCCGAATACGACCGTTCTGCCCATTGCATGGCTTGATCCAGGTTGCCGTTGATTTCGTTGCTGATGGCCATGTTGTAGCAGGCACGACCGGCCACTTTGCGTTTGGGATTGCTCACTTCGCGTTCCCATAGCTCGGCGGCGCCGTCCCAGTTGCGGGTTTGGGCGCGACGCTTGGCCACTTTGAAGGCATCCGTGCCCCGAACGTAATACTCGCGCCACACCCGGATCTGATACGGCAGCAAACTACCCGCATATACCTGTCCGATTTCATAACTGACTTGTTTCACCGCTTCTTTGCGTTCCAGCAACGCTGCTGCGGCGGCTACCGGATTAACACCCCGACCGACGCTGGTCATCTGGCGGGAAAGCGGATGCTGGTCCAGGATGGTTTTGCTTTGAGGGTCGTAAATGCGCCAACCCGTGCGAATGCTGGTGAGCATACGGGCATTGTGCTCCAGTGCGGGTACCTTAACACCCAGCGGGCCGTTAATGGTAATAGGTACTGCGGTATAGTCAATTTTGGTATTGGTATCATAAAGCTCCAGTATGAACAGCGCATCCACCTGATTGTCACGACAAATCTGAGCTACTTGTTCCCAGGGCAGCGGCGCTGGAAACACATCCAGGCCGGGACCGGTCAGTTGGGGCTGGTCCAGCTTGTGGACTTCCGCAAAACGGTTGGTCTTCTGAAGTTCCGCCTGTAAGCCATTCATGCTTTCCTGTGCGCCGTGGATATCCAGTTTGCCGCCTTCAACCGAAAGTACCTGATCGATTTTATCCAGCTTCTTGGTTTGTTCCGACGGACGGGTGCGGTCAATGATCCCGACCGTTTTTACGTGTGGCGGAATCCAGACCGGGGCCGGCTCGCTGACGTTCATGGTCAGGCCGTTGGTCGAACGGCAAGCCATCCACGAGGCGGCTATATACAGGAAGACAAGGCTTCTGAACAGGATTTTCATGGTTTTTTTCACTAGCTGTGGAAAAACAGTTTCAGGACTGTACAAACATAAGCATTCATCCGAGCCATTGCGACACAAGAATGTATTGAAGTTACAGGCGTATGTTTTTGATGGGTAATGCATTATCAGGATTAGCAACGTCACTACTTCTTGTTGGGAAAGAAGATTGTTTTTGCGCAGAATTCACGGCAACGACCATGCTTGCGCGGAGTTCAGCGCAGGTCCGGGTTTGCGGTTGAAAAAAATCCGGATTGCCGGTGTTTTTGCGTGTGATTCGACGCGGCTTTGGTTTTGCGCATCGTTCGACGCATCCTGGGCTTTGCGCTGAATTTGACGCAGGGTCACCGTTGCGCTGAATTATGCGCATGATTCGCGTTGCGTTGAATAAAGCGCAGCCATTCGGATGCGTGGAATTATGCGCAAGGGCGCTGCTGCGTGGTATTTGACGCAAGCGGTCGGATTGCGGTACATCCGGCGCAGGCATCGCCCCTGATCGGTATTCCGGCCGGATCGTCATTCGGTGTAGGGGCGAACCCGTGTGTCTTATCTTGTCCCATAACTTTTTCATTTATAAAGGTTTTAAAGTAACGAAAGTTATAGGGTATAATAGGTATAAATCATTGATTTTCAATACTTAAGAGTTTGTTACAAAGCGAGTCAAGCTCACTTCGATCGTGGCAGGCTGGGAAGGTGCGATGGCCTCTTTGCCCAGCGAGGTTGGCCTGAGCCTTGCGGGGGGAAGCATTAGCTTCGCTGAATCTTCGATTTGGGCAAAGTGCCCTTTTTTGCCTACTTTTTTGGGCATGCAAAAAAGTAGGAGGTCAGTGGAAGAACAAAGATCAGGTACTGCAAGTAAGTAAGGTTGAAAGACCCTTATTTTCAGAAAAGTTATGGGACAAGATAAGACACACGGGTCGCCCCTACAGGTGCTGTGCCCACGTGCCTGTCCGTTGCTGGCGGGTCTGTGTTGAAGGGAAGGCAAACGGCTGGTAGATGTGTTTGGATAGGTTGCATAGGTTAGAATTGGATTATGTATGGGTGAAAATGGTATTATGCCGTGTTTGGGGTAAGCAGGGTAAGGTGGGGTAAGCAGCGGGGTAAGCAGTAATTGGCTGATAATCAGGCGTGGGGTAACGGGGTAAGCAATTCTCTTATTTATTCTACTTAGTATACTATATTAAAATAAATAAGAAAGAGCCTTTCTGGTATGTGTGCTCTATACTGTGATAGCAAAAAATCATTACCCCGTTACCCCACCCTGATTGTCAGTAAGTTATCCCTTACCCCTCCCTATCCCCGACGTATCCCCCGTTACCCCGCTTTCTGGGTAACGATCCGTTCATTGACCCGGTAGCTGATGGGCCATGGCTTCGTTAATCCGTCTTTTTTTCCGTTTATCGGCTTATTCATGCAACTTTCGGGTATCTGTTGGAATCTTATAGCTAAAAATTTAACTTTCGTGCATGGAAACCAAAACCGGTAAGATTTTAGTCGTGGATGATGACACTGATGTACTCAGTGCCGCCCGGCTTTTTTTAAAGCGTCATTTTCTACACGTAGATGTGGAAAGCAATCCTGAAAGCATTCCCTTTCTGATTAATAATACCCGCTACGATGTCATTTTGCTGGACATGAACTTCACCAAAGACATCGGCAGCGGCAACGAAGGTTTCTATTGGCTTGACCGGATACTGGCCATTGACCCGGCGGCGGTAGTAGTACTGATTACCGCGTACGGCGATGTGGAAATGGCCGTACGGGCCATCAAAGACGGAGCCACTGATTTTGTACTCAAGCCCTGGGAAAACGAAAAACTGCTGGCCACTTTGATTTCGGCCATGCGGTTGCGTCAATCCCGCGAAGAAACCGAGAGTCTGAAAGCCAAACAAAAAGGACTCAACCAAGCCCAGACGTCGTACACACCGGACATCATCGGGCAAAGTCCGGCGATGATGCGCGTCTACGAAGCCATTGACCGCGTAGCAGAAACCGACGCCAATGTGTTGATTCTGGGTGAGAATGGAACCGGCAAGGAGCTGATTGCCCGGGCCCTGCACCGGAAATCGAAGCGTGCCGACGAAGCGTTTGTTTCGGTCGATCTGGGGGCTATCAGCGAAACCTTGTTTGAAAGCGAACTGTTCGGCCACGTCAAAGGATCGTTTACCGATGCCAAGGAAGACCGTGCCGGTCGTTTCGAAACGGCGTCGGGGGGGTCCATCTTTCTCGACGAAATCGGCAACCTGTCGCTGCCATTGCAGGCAAAGTTGCTCACCGTATTGCAAAGCCGCACCGTGACACGGGTGGGTTCCAACAAGCCCAAAACCATTGATATACGGCTGATTTCAGCTACCAATATGCCGGTATACGAGATGGTGAAAGGCAAGACCTTCCGGCAGGATTTGCTGTACCGCATCAATACCATTGAAATTCACCTGCCCCCACTGCGCGAACGGCCCGAAGACCTGGTGCCGCTGGCCGACTATTACCTGCAAATGTATCGCAAGAAATACAACCGGTCGGTGAGTTCGCTGAGTCCGGCACTGCTGAAGCGGATGCAGAAGTATCACTGGCCGGGCAATGTGCGTGAGTTGCAGCATGCCATCGAACGGGCCGTGATCATGTCGCAAAGCAATGTGTTGCAGCCCGAAGACTTCTTCTTCAGCAATGGCCAGGATTCGCCAGCCAGTGATGAAACCGCATTGGATGCCATACCACTCGACGAAATGGAGAAGATGCTGATTCGCAAGGCATTGAAGAAACACAACGGCAACATTACCGAAGCCGCGCAGGAACTGGGCCTGACCCGTTCGTCACTGTACCGCCGACTGGAAAAATACGGAATGTAAGCTGGTAGGGGCGAATGAGTATTCGCTCTTGCCAGGCAAGGAGGACGTGCCTTTTTTCAGCCGGGCCTACCAGAAGCTGAGGACGAAAGATCTTTCGTACCTGCGGTTTTTGTCCATTCAAAAGATACTATTTTCATTGCTTCATTTTTAACTGGTAACCGCGTGTTTAGAACGTTTAGTGCAGGGCTTATTGTTCGGGTGTTGGCATTGGTACTTGTCATTTTTGCAAGCTGTTACACGTTTCTTTTCTCGTTCAATTACCTGGTTGCCTTTTCGTTCCTGCTGCTCATCTCGCTGCAGGTTTACAACCTGTATTTTTACGTGGATGGCACCAATCGCAAGCTGATCCGCTTCCTGGAGTCGGTTCGCTGGTCCGATTTTTCGATTGGCTTTGCGGCCGACAACAAGCTGGGCTACAGTTTCCGGGTATTGAACCAACAGTTCAACGAAGTGCTCGATGCGTTCCGGCAGGCCCGTGCCGAGCGGGAGGCCAACCTGCAATACCTCAATGCGGTGGTCCACCATGTGAGTGTAGGATTGATGGCGTTTGACACCGAGGGCAATGTGGAACTGGTGAACAATGCCGCCCTGAAACTGCTGGGAATCTACCGCTTGCGTACACTGACGGAACTACAGAAAGCCCACCCCGAACTGGTGGATCTGATCCAGAAGCTACGGTCGCAGAACAACGGCCTGTACCAAACCCCCAACGAGCAGCAGCTGTCGGTCTACGCTACGGTGATACGGCTGCGCGGCAAGACGGTGAAGCTGGTTTCGCTGCAAAACATTCAGTCGGAGTTGCAGCAGAAAGAGCTGGAAGCATGGCAGAACCTGACGCGTGTGCTGCGGCATGAAATCATGAATTCGATCACGCCGATTACCTCGCTGATTGCCACCATGCAGGATATTGTTACGTACGACCTGGAAGTGAACGCGAGCAACAGTGAGGCTGTCGGCGATATCAAGGAGGCGCTGCACACCATTGAAAACCGCAGCGTAGGGCTGCTCAACTTTGTGAATGCGTACCGCAACTTTACCAACATACCCAAGCCGGACCTGCATGAGATGCCAGTGAAAAAACTGGTCAACGGGGTGTTTCAACTGATGCAGGCCGATGTCAAGAATGCCGGCGTGCAGTTCTCGTTTGAAGTCAAGCCGGAAAACCTGCTGGTGCTGGCCGATAATGACCAGATCGAGATGGTGTTGATTAATTTGGTCAAAAATGCTACCGAAGCGTTAGCCGGACGGGAAAACGCGCGACTGGCAATCAAAGGATACCGCGATGAAAACCAGCAGGTTACCCTTGATGTGACTGACAACGGCCCCGGTATCATTCCCGAAGCCCTGGAAAAGATTTTCATTCCCTTCTATACAACCAAAAAGACCGGTTCAGGCATTGGATTGAGCCTTTCCCGACAGATCATGCAAATGCACGGCGGCCTTCTGAAAGTTGCTTCTGAGGTAGGTGAAGGTACCACATTCACACTGAAATTCCCTCCCCATACTTGATACAACCTCCCTTGGCATGGATCGGGCATTGGCCTTGGGTATCCCGTCAGGGTATTCCGTTTCCGTGGTGGCATAGTTTTTTGATTACAGTAGTGTTGCCGATCGTTTGCCTATCTGTAGGCCGGGTAACCATGATCTTTAATCAACAATCAACTTATAACCTCGGAACACTATGCAAACCAGATTAACTACTGCAAACAAGCATGACATCAAAGAGAAGCTCATACGTGCGGGCTACGCTACCAAAGGCCTGATTTATTGTTTGGCCGGGGTACTGACAACGTTGTCGGTCTTCAACATGGGCGGACAAAAGGCTGATACCAAGGATTCCATCAAGTTTCTGGCTTCACAGCCCTTCGGATCTGTATTGCTGGGGATCATTGCCGTGGGTTTGTTAGGCTACGCATTTTGGCGTTTGTACCAGGCAATCAAAGATCCGGAAAGCAACGATAAGTCTGCCAAGCGGATGGCTGCACGGGTTGGCTATGCCTTCAGTGGGTTGTTTTATGGTTCACTGGCCTATTACGCCATTCGGATCATCACGCAGGGCAGTTCTTCCGGGGGCGGCTCTTCGCGGGAGGGCTTTGTAGCCAAAGCACTGGAGGTACCTGCGGGTAAGTGGCTGGTAATCATTGCGGCCCTTATTTTCTTTGGCAAAGCCATTTACCAGTTTTACAAAGCCTATACCGGCAAATTCGCTAAAAAGGTGATGGATGGCAGCTTGCCCCGCCAAACCAAAGATACCATTCGTACTGCGGGTAAAATTGGCTATGCCGCCCGTGGCGTGGTGATTGCCATCGTCGCGTATTTTCTGTTCAGGGCCGGTATAAATGCCAATCCGAACGAAACTGGCGGATCCAAGGAAGCCTTCAGCTTTATCGAAAGCCAGGCTCCTTTCGGCACTGTCTTGTTGGCAGTGGTCGCGCTGGGATTGGTTGCGTATGGTGTGTACATGTTCGTCAAAGCCCGCTACCGGGATTTGAGTGCGGTGTAAGCTAGGATGAACTTTGCTAATCTGTCAATCTGAAAGTACCTTGTGACAAACAGAGCCATGGTTCCAATCGGAGCGGCCGACCGACTTGTTACAAGGTTCTTTCAGAATGACACAGAAAATGAGATCTCAAAAAGCTATAAATAATTCAAGTTGCGCGTTATCAGCGTTTGTTTATAGTCCAAGCCATATCTCTTCCTCTGTCCGTGTCACTTTTTTGCTTGCCCAAAAAAGTAACCAAAAAGGGCAAAAATCCCATAAGCTTCGCCCCGCATACCCACCGCCAGGCCTGCGGGATTTTTATCCTAACCCGCTTTTTAACAGGCTGGTGCTACGCACTTCGCCTCAGGAACGATCAACGTAGTAGTACGCAACCTGAATTAAATAGTATCTTTGACAAATGGAAACTCTCAGGTAACCAAACTAATCTGAGACCTGAATCAGAAATGCTAGCAGTATATCATGTCAGAGATTGATAAATGGATCGAGAGAATCAAGAACGATAAGAATTGCCTTGTTCGCGAAAGCCTTTCTTTCCCAACACTTCCTCCAAATCTTTGCCTGCCCAAGGACTTGGAGTTTTTTTATACCCACTGTGGCGGAATACTGCTTTTTCCTGCCAGTGAATACCCCATGGAAATAGTAGATCCTGCCGGTTTTGTACGAGCTAATCCTATTATTGCAGGTATAGCAGGAGAGGAGGATAGAAGTCATGATTGGTTTATTCTGGGCAAATGCGGAACACAGTACATTACCATTGATTTAAATTCCCAACGACTGGGCCGATGCTACGATAGTTTTTGGGAGACTCATGGTCTTGTGGGAGAGACACCCGTCATTGCCAGTAATTTTACTTCTTTGTTACAGTCTCTGTATGAAAACAAAGGTGATTACTGGTATTGGTTGCAAGAAGATTTCCAATCACTGGGAGATGCATACGACTAAAAGAAAAAAGGCCCTTGTGTAGGACCTTTTTCAAATGGAGGTTTTGCCTTCAGAAAACATACTATTTCAAGCCAAGCCCTTCGACAATGCTGGCTACTTTGGCTTTGAGCTTTTCGAACACCGCGTCAAAGTCTTCTTTCTTGTCCAGCGGTTCATTGACCGAAACGTAAAACTTGATCTTAGGCTCGGTACCCGATGGTCGCGCCGAAACCTTGGTGCCGTCGGCGGTGATGAATTGCAGCACGTCCGACTTTTCCAGTTCTGTGGGCTGGGTGGTGCCGTTGACCAGATCCCGGTCCTGGCCCAGTTCGTAATCCAACAGGCGTACCAGCGGCGAACCGGCCACCGTTTTCGGCGGATTGTTGCGCATGTCGTTCATCATCTTCTTGATTTCTTCGGCACCTGACTGGCCTTTTTTTGTCAGTGAGATCAGCGTTTCGTAGTAGAATCCGTACTTCTGGTACATCTCCTGCATCATGTCAAACAGGCTGATTCCCTTGTCTTTGGCAAAGGCCACCAGCTCCGCGATGATGGCACACGAGGCAATGGCGTCTTTGTCGCGAACGGCATCGCCCACCAGGTATCCGTAACTTTCTTCGCCACCGGCAATGAATTTCTTCTGGCCTTCGTAGGCGGCAATTTTAGCGGCGATGTATTTAAAGCCCGTCAGCACGTTCGGGCATTCCACTCCATAATCCGCAGCTATCTTGTCGATCAGGTCGGTAGTCACAATCGTCTTGGAGACAAACTCTTTGCCGGTGATCTTGCCCGCCTGCTTCCAGGCCTGCAACAAGTAATAGATGATCAGACTGCCCGTCTGGTTGCCGTTGAGTAGCTGCCATTTGCCATGGTGGTTTTTCACCCCGATGCCCACGCGGTCGGCATCCGGATCGGTTGCCATGACCAGGTCGGCATCCATCTCTGCGGCTTTTTTCAGCGCCAGGCTCATCGCTTCGTGTTCTTCCGGGTTCGGATAAACCACCGTTGGGAACGTACCGTCGGGCTTGGCCTGCTCTTCCACCACGTGCACATTGGTAAAGCCCATGAGTTCAAGCACTTGCGGCACTTGCGTGATGCCCGTTCCGTGAATCGGCGTAAAGACGATTTTCATCCCTTTCTGGCGCTGAATCACATCCGGAAATACCACGTTGCCCAGGATCATCTGGCGGTATTTTACATCCATATCCGGGCCGATAGGCACGATCAGATCCGGATTACCGGTAAACTTCACTTCGTCTACCGACTTTATCTTCTGCACCTCGGCAATGATGTTCTTGTCATGCGGTTTGATCACCTGTCCGCCGTCGTTCCAGTAGGCTTTGTAGCCATTGTACTCTTTCGGATTGTGCGAAGCCGTGATCACCACGCCCGAGTGGCACTTGAGCTGGCGCACTGCAAACGAAAGCTGTGGCGTAGGGCGCAGTTCGGGGAACAGGAATACTTTGATGCCGTTGGCCGAAAACACATCGGCGGTGATCTGGGCAAAGGTATCGCTCTTGATGCGGCTGTCGTGGGCAATGGCTACACGGATTTCTTCGTTCGGGTAGGTTTGTTTCAGGTAGTTTGCCAGTCCCTGGGTTGCCATGCCTACGGTGTATTGGTTCATCCGGTTGGTGCCAATGCCGATGGTACCACGCAAGCCACCCGTCCCAAATTCCAGGTCTTTGTAAAAGGCATCGCTGAGTTCGGCTTCGTTATTGTCGGTCAGGAGTGTATTCAGGTACGCTTTGGTGTCGGCGTCGTAATTACCGCTAAGCCAGGTGTCAATTTTCTGTCGGATCGCTGTTTCCATTAGGCAATGATTGAATGTTGAATAGTAAAATGATTGAATTACCTGTCTGCGAATATGCAAATGATTTTTAAATATCGAAAAAACAGGCAGTTAAGAAAATGTAAAACGCAATTTTAATTCGTCGGGATTGGATTTGGTAAACAGGTGGTGGAAAAATAGTGTCCGGTAATCCCAAACGGATGTGAATTGGAGTGGAAACGATGGTTTCCAGTCTTTTCATGTGCGTGTCTTATAGGGTGCTTCTCTCTTTACAATGTTGGTTTAGAGTCCAAACCATTTTTCTTCCTCACTACTCCTTCTTTTTGCTTGATCAAAAAGAAGCAAAAAATCAAGACCCAAAAATGCTTCCCCGCGCAGGCCAGCCCACTCCCCGCTTTAGGGTCGGGCTCACGCACTTTACGGGCTCGTGCTTCGCACTTTGCCCTGAGGCCTCACCCCCCGGCCCCTCTCCACGGGAGAGGGGCCGGGGGGTGGTTAGCGCGGGCCTTGCGGGCGGAAGCATTGACTTCGTCGATACGTGAGTTCAGCGAAGCTAATCTTCGATTTGGCGCAAGTGCCCTTTTTGGTTACTTTCCTGCCTGCCCTCTAACAGATGGGGCGGCAGACAGGTTGGGCAAGCAAAAAGTGACAAGGGCCAAAAGGAAGAAGATAGGTCTGGACTATAAACGATTCTTGTGACAAATAAGCAAAAAGAAGGAGCAGGATGGAAGAGCAAAGTCCTAGATTATGAATAAACACTGTGAAAAAATACAATACGAGTGAGTACACAAAAGGAATGGACGAGTAACCATCACTGACAGAAGTAAACAAAAAAATAACAAATGGTTTATGAAAACCATAACATACATCGAACTATGCATCCTACACTAAGCTATAGGGAAAGCAATCCATCAGAAAAGGAAAATAATCCATGCTCAAGCCGCCTGCAACCACGTATCTTTGCCCAAACGCAAAGATTGCCCTTATCCATGACACAACCCCTCACACTGGTGAATCCACAAAACGGCGAACTGGCCTTCAGCATCCGGCCGTTTGCCGATGCCAATCCGTTTGATCACCTGCAACGGCTCAATTACTTTTCCTGTGTATGGATCCAGGAAGGAAGCGGCACCTACCGCTCTGATTTTTCGGAGTATGACCTGCGTCCCGGCCAGATGCTCTTCTTTGCACCATACCAGCCTTTCCTCTTGTTTCCAACCGATGCGTTGAAGGGGGTGGCGGTCCATTTCCATCCGGATTTCTTCTGTATTATCAAACACGAAAAGGAAGTGGCTTGCAACGGGATTCTGTTTAACAACATTTACCAGCCACCTTCCATTGCGATTGATGCAACTGCAACGGCTTCCTTTACCGATATTCTCGCCAAAATGCAGCAGGAATTGCAGCAAGGCGGTCTGGCACAGTACGATCTGCTGATTTCGTACCTGAAGATATTTCTGATTACCGCCACCCGTATCAAAATCGACCAGCATCCACAGGCAAAGCTTGATTTTGCCGACGCAAAAGAGCCCGCAGTATTACAGAAGCTCAAAGACCTGATTGAGGAGAACTACCGTACCAAACGCGGAGCCGGCGAATATGCCGACATGCTCAACCTATCGATCAAGGCGTTGGGCAAGATTACCAAACATCATTTCAACAAGACCATCACCGACCTGATTCAGGAGCGAGTCATCATTGAAGCCAAACGCGAATTATACCTGACCAGCAAAGCTGTCAAGGAAATTGCCTACGAACTAGGTTTTGAGGATGAGTATTATTTCAGTCGTTTGTTTAAAAACGTGACCGACATTTCGCCGCAATACTACCGTGAAACGGTTGGCTTTGGGCGCGGGTAACGGGATATAGGCCTTCTCCTGTATTCTATTCCGGATACAAACTACGCCTTTCTCTGAACCCGAAAGTAATGCTCGCAAGAGTCAGTGCTTTCGGGTTCAGGCTTTTTGCGGGCGTTGCCCGACTCCGATTATCAATCGGAGCTACTTGCCCTAGTCATCAATGAGGAATTTCGTCCATCTCATTGCGCCAAACCTCCATGTTGCGCCCCGTGTCTGTGCCCTACCTTTGTAGCATCAAAACAAATAATTCACACCAAAACAATACAAAATCATGGCACGATTAACCGCACTCGATCCCGCAACCGCTACCGGAAAAAACCAAGACTTGTTCAATGCCGTTCAAGGCAAACTGGGCGTTGTTCCAAACCTGATGCGCACCCTGGGCAATTCACCCGCTTTGCTCGAAGGATATCTTAATTTCAGTGGTGCTCTGGGAACCGGCAAACTTGGACTACGTTTGAGCAACCTGATTGCCCTGGCAGTGGCCGAAAGCAATCATTGTGAATATTGTGCGTCAGCACATACCTACCTGGCTACCAATCTGGCTAAGATCAAAGACGATGTAATTCTGGCAGCCCGTAGCGGCAGTGAAATTGATCCGAAGACGGATGCCGCGCTGCAATTTGCCCGTGTCGTAATTGCCAAGAGAGGACGGGTTTCGGACGAAGAGCTGGCACTGGTGAAAAACGCCGGTTACAGTGAGGCAGAAATTGCCGAAATCATCGGGCATGTGGCTCTTAATGTGCTGACCAATTACTTTAACAACGTCGCCCAGACGGAGGTGGATTTCCCGAAAGTTGCCCTTCTGGAAGAGGTAACGGCCTGATCTATAACTTTATCCTGCTAAATCATTCATTGTACGCAACTCATTACTGATCCAATGGTTGGTAATGAGTTGCCTTTGTTCTCACTCATGGAAAAACGATATCCTTTGCCGCCGTTTACCCTGGAAACGGCCCTTCAGAAAGTACAGGCTGCGGAAGATGCCTGGAATACCCGCGATCCGGAAAAGGTAAGTCTGGCCTATACCGTAGACACCGAGTGGCGCAACCGTACTGAATTCATCAACGGACGGGACGAAGTGAAAGCGTTTCTGACCCGCAAGTGGCAGAAAGAACTACAGTATCGGCTCAAGAAAGAATTGTGGGGTTTTCGCGAAAACCGCATGGCCGTCCGGTTCGAGTATGAATGGCACGACCACACCGGCCAGTGGTTCCGGTCATATGGCAACGAACTCTGGGAGTTTGACGAAAACGGTTACATGTCGCACCGCTACGCGAGCATCAATGATCTGCCTATTGCCGAAACAGAGCGTAAATTTAAAGAATCCTGATCGATCAATTACGATAGATAAAGGAAATGAGTTGTCTTATAGGTAACTCATTCCTGATCTGAAGAATGTTAATGTGGAGTACTATCCCAAACAGATTTATTAAAATTCCTGTACTGATTGCCTATTCCTGTTTGCTAGTTGTCTGGCTTTTTCTGGTGTCTTTGCGTTAAAGGCTACAACTATCAGATCTGATGAGTGCAGGTGCAACGACACCAATTTTGTTCCATTACGGAAGAAATGACAAATTTTATTTTGTAAAAAATTGATTCAGAATTTATTACCTGATTTTGGTAGTAAAAAATACGCAGATTCCAGTCTGTAAAATGATTTTATAAAGTGTTGACTATCGTATAATTTTGGACACAAATAAAAGTGTATACTTTACATTTGTAAGATTTATGCCTTTATCTAACCGTCCATTGCATTTATGATAAAAATCTACCTCCCTATTTTTTTTAGCTTCCTTGCGTTAAGTAATTTTTCCAATGCCCAGACCGGCCCCGGCGGAGTCGGTACTACAGGCACATCCGGGAATGTAGGCCTATGGCTGCGAGCCGATGCCATTACAGGTACGGCCAATAATGCAACTCTTCAAACTTGGCCCGATGCCTCTGGCCGGGGAAGCAATGCTGTACAGCTCACTCCTGCCAGCCGACCTACCTACATCCAATCAAGCCCATTTAATAACCGGCCCGCGTTGCGCTTTAATAGTGGCTCAGGCAATACCAATGACTTTATGGAAGTTGCTTCAACGCCTATTCTGGCCGGTAGCAATGGAGGTGCAGCAGATGCCTTTACATTTTTTGCCGTGGTTCGTATGCGGAACTTGACAAATACGGCTAATCGAGGTATTTTGAGTAAACGCACAAGTACAGTCGCTTCCGGAACAGCTTACAACTTCTATTTTGATGGTGGGGGTGATCAGGAATTGAGTTATGATATTGCTAATAACACTACGCTGAACGGAGAAGACAATGGCGAGGATTATGACAATGACGTTAACTACATTGTCGGTTTTCGGTTTGATGGGAACCTGGATAACGATGATCGTGGAGCAATCTATGATGGAACAGACGTGTATGGCTTTTATGAGCATAACTTTTCGACTTTTAATGATAATAATGCTCCCGTAACCATTGGTCGATTGGCAGGCGATGCAAACACGTTCTCCAATATGGATGTTGCTGAAATCATTCATTTTAACCGTAGACTCAATACCGCAGAATTTATTATTCTGCAAAATTACCTGTCGGCCAAGTATGGGATTGCCATTGGTGATAATGAGTATTTTTATGATGCAACTCATGGGAATGATGTCGCAGGTATTGGACGAGAAAACAGCGCTAACCAACAGACGGATGCGCGTGGTACAGGGATTGTCCGGATTAGTAATCCCAGTGATCTGGATAATGGTAATTATCTCTTATGGGGGCACGACAATACTCCATTGTCTCAGGTTAGTTTTGAAATCCCTCCTGCTTTGGTTCTTTCGAATGGACAGCGCCTGGCCAGAGAGTGGAGAGTAAGCGAGGATGGAGAGGTGGGTAATGTAACACTGACCTTTGATTTGACGGATATTCCGTCGATTACTGCTTCCAATTTTACGAACTTACGATTACTGATTGATGGAAATGGTAATTTTGACAATGCTACAATTGTAGGATCGCCTACAGGTAACTTTGCCAACGGCAACCGAACTGTATCGTTCTCTGTTGCGGGTAACCTGCTGGGAGATGGCAATTACTTTACCTTGGCCAGCACCAGTTCGTCAGCTACTCCGCTGCCTGTAAATTTCATCAGCGTTGAGGCGAGCAATCAGGGTGGAAAGGTCGTTCTCCAGTGGGTTACAGCGTCTGAAGAAAACAATGACTTCTTCACTGTGGAGCGATCCAAAGACGGCCAATCCTGGGAGATGGTAACGACTGTCCAAGGGACAGGTAACAGCAGCCAGCCATTAGGCTATCAGGCATACGATCAAACCCCTTACAACGGAACTTCCTATTATCGCATCAAGCAAACCGATCTGGATGGTACCACTGGCTATTCGAAAGCAGTGCCAGTCAAAGTTCTGCCCACAGGTGCAGGCATCATGCTTTTTCCAAATCCGGTTAAAGACGGCAAGTTACACCTGACCTTTGCGGAAGATTTGCCTGTGCGTACGTTAGCGTTAACGAATATGCTGGGCCAGGTGGTGTATGAGCAAACCATTGATCCTGCTGCTCAGGTTACAGTCGATTTATATGCACAATCACCGGGTGTTTATTTTGTTACGCTTACCGGACCAGGCTACCGCTCGGTGCATAAACTGGTTATTGAATAATAGAGTTTTACCAGAAAAAACGCTGTCATATGGATACTTATGACAGCGTTTTTATTTTCTTCCCCACCGTGTTGGAGGCTGGCATTTTTGAATGAAAACCCACCGATGACCAACGCCCGGTAGTTATCACACATTGGTGATAACAGCATACGATTATCACCAATGTGTGATAGCGCATCTATGTTTGGTTTCAGGTGGATGACTGCCTGGTCGGAATAGATAGGTTGGATTGTAACATACCTGCGTTCATGATTTTGGTTAAGATCGCCTCTTTTAGCGTGTTGGCGTGTACTTCCCCCAGGAAAAATCAAATTCTTCACTTTTCTATTCTATATTTGGTAGCTATTCTCACCCATGCACATGTATAGAACAAAAATTACCCTCTTCTTTCTGATTATTTTTCCTTTTGTATCCCTTTTTGCCCAGAAAAAAAACGAAGCCTTTGAATACCACATTCACCGGGCAAGTTCTCCGGTAAAGATTGACGGGCTAGCGGATGAACAGGCCTGGCAGGTTGCCGAAACCGCTACGGATTTTCACATGGTGCTGCCCATGGATACCAGCCGGGCCAAGGTGCGCACCGAAGTAAAGATGCTTTACGATGAGAAAAACCTGTATCTGATTGCCATCAATTACGAAATGCTTCCCGGGCCATACATGGTGGAGTCGCTACGGCGCGATTTCAACTTTGGAAAAAACGATAATTTCCTCTTGTTTCTGGACACCTTTGATGATCAGAACAATGGCTTCACCTTTGGCTCCAATGCCATGGGTGCCCAGTGGGACGGCCTGTTGTTTGAAGGGGGAAAGGCCAACCTGAGCTGGGAAAACAAATGGGTGTCGGCTGTGAAGCACGATGACGACAAGTGGGTGTTTGAAATGGCTGTTCCGTTTAAAACCATCCGGTACAAGCAAGGCATTACGCGCTGGGGCGTGAATTTCAGTCGCTTGGATCTGAAAACTACTGAAAAATCAGCATGGGCTCCGGTGCCGCGCCAGTTCCCGACGGCGTCGCTGGCCTATACAGGTAATCTGATCTGGGACGAGCCGCCTCCGGCTCCAGGCACCAACATTTCCATTATTCCCTATGCATTGGGAGGTGTGAGTAAAAGCTACGAAAAAGGTACCGATGCTGCTTACCGGCGCGATGTCGGCTTTGATGCCAAGGTAGCCGTCACCTCGTCGCTGAACCTGGACCTGACGGTCAATCCCGACTTCTCGCAGGTGGATGTGGACCAGCAACAGACCAATCTCGACCGATTTGAGCTTTTCTTTCCGGAGCGTCGTCAGTTCTTTCTGGAAAACGGCGATCTGTTTGCCAACTTCGGCTATGGCACCATCCGTCCGTTCTTTTCGCGACGCATCGGCCTCAATGCCCCCATCCGGTTCGGGGCCCGACTCAGTGGCAAGCTTGACAAAAACTGGCGCATCGGGGCGATGGATATGCAAACCGGCAAGAATGCCGATGGCGTGCCTGGTCAGAATTTTGGAATACTGGCGTTGCAGCGTCAACTGTTTGCCCGGTCCAACATCTCGGCTATTTTCATCAACAAAGAAACGCTGGAATACGAAACCGTAGCCGACCCAACGAAAATCAGCCGCTACAACCGCAATTTTGGATTTGAGTACAACCTGGCTTCGTCCAATAACGTCTGGACCGGAAAGCTGCTGTACCTGCACGGCATCACACCCGACAAAGCCAATGACAATCAGGTGATTGCGGGTAATCTCTTGCATACCGCCCGCCATTGGGTGTACGGTGTTCAATACGAATACGTGGGCAACAACTACCGAGCCGAGGTGGGTTTTGTGCCACGCCGGGGTTATCAGAGTATTGCGCCACAGGTAGGCTACCTGTTTTTTCCAAAATCCAGATTGATTTTGAGTCATGGCCCGCTGGCTACGTCGGTTTCGTATTTCAATAAAAATATGGATTACACCGAAAACGAATCCATTTTCTCGTACCGAATCAACTTCCGCAGCCGCGCCGACTTAACCATATGGACGGCCTACAACTATGTGAAACTGTTGGTGAAATTTGATCCGACCAATTTCCTGCAGGATTCGCTTGCTGTGGGTACCACGCACCGCTGGCGGTCTTTCGGGGCCGACTTTGTGTCCAAGCCGCAAAGCTTGTTTACGTATGCGTTATCCACGCGGTATGGAGGGTTTTACGCCAATGGCAACCGGTTCCGACTGGCAGGAGAGGCGGGGTATCGGTTTCAGCCGTACGTGGCTGTTGCCATGAGCTTTAACTTTAACCGCTTACGCTTTTATGAAGATGCGGTTTTGCCCGAAGGCCTGAAAAACAAGACTTACGATTTCTGGCTGGTGGGTCCGCGGATTGATGTGACACTGAGCAACAAGCTGTTTTTTACAAACTTCCTTCAATACAACAACCAGCAGAAAAACGTGAACCTGAATGTGCGTTTGCAATGGCGGTACCGCCCGGCATCGGATCTGTTTATTGTGTACACCGACAACTATCTATCTGAAAATCTGGCCATCCGCAACCGCGCCATCGTGCTCAAGCTCAATTACTGGTGGAATGTGTGAACGGATGTATGATTGAAGAAGTACGATAGACGAATATAAATTCTCAAAACCTCCGGCTTTTGCAGAGAGTCCGTTGCTAAACTTTTTTCTATGTTAACGTGAATAACGGGGTTTACTCAAGCAAAGATTTTTCTCTTTGTAGCGCATGTTACTTTTTGCTTGCCCAAAAAGTAACCAAAAAGGGCAAAAAATCCCATAAGCTTCGCCGCTCAAGGCCATCGCTAGGCCCGCGGGATTTTTATCCCCACGCATCTTCCCAGCCACCCACGAATGGAGTGAACAAGAGCGGCTTTGTAGCAATCAGTCTAATCCATTGTATATTACTTATATGCTGATTATGAATTAATTATATGAATTGATAAACCCCATAGTTTACGTTAAAATAGTATCCCCGAAAACAACAAAACCCCCACCATTGAAAAGGCAGAGGTCTTGGCTTTTGTAATGATACTAATCAGATTATTACTTCATCGAAAGGGTTTTTGCCGGTTTTACGTACTTGGCCGTGCGGGCATCTTTGATGACGCCTTTCCAGTTGAGGCCATAGCCAAAATCATACGTACGGCCTTCTGAGTCGGTGTAGCACTTCATGTCGCGGGGCACGTCTTCGGCCTGAGCTTCCACGGTTTGCATATCCGCAGGCATTTGCATGGGTAACAGTGCCGAAGGCTCGCTTGCACCGGTGATGATGTCAAGCAAAGCCTGATCCTGCACACCAAAATGCACCAGAATGGCATGGGCTTGTTTTTCAAACTCGGCCATTATCGCCGGGTTGGACACATTCATGGCTACAATTACCGGTTTGCCTTTCATCCTCGCCGCTGTTTCCGTTACCATCGTTAAGTCGGTCCGGTTAATGGTCTGCGTGCTTTTGCCTGCGTACGAACGATTGGTGAAATTTTCCAGCGGGTCGCCTCCGGCAATGCTTGGATTCCGGGTGTTCTGGGCCGTATAATCACCGTATTGCAGACTGATGGGTACATAGCCGGTTGTACCCGTTTTAGCAACTTCGCTGTTGTAGCCCAGCCCGGAGTTAGGGCTGGCGATGAACACCAGTGCCACATCGGCCTCGTCCGGATTGTCGGTTACGTTGAAGTATTTCTTTACCACGGCCAGATTGACGGGATAATCCAGTTTTTCGGGATACGGAATGCCCAGGAAATTACGACCTGCCGGGGTGAATCGCTTCGGAATGTAGACGGTTCTGTTTTTGGCCATGGGAAGAGCCTGTGCCTTGTTTTTGAGCATCACAATGGACTGTACCTGAGCCTGGTAACCGGCTTTCATGAATTCGGGCTTGCCAACGGTTTGTTTGGATACAGCCGCATCAAGGTAAGGGTTCTCAAACAAGCCTACCCGGAAACTATTGCGCAGCAGCCGGACGGCCGATTGTTCGAAGCGTTTGCGCATGAATGCCTCGCCGTGTTCCTTTACGCCCATCTGGTAGGCCTCCAGTACCGGAGTCACTTCGTTATTGCCACCATACTGATCGACACCTGCCATCAGGGCTTTGTAATGGCGCTGGGCTACCGTCAGTTTCTCCGTTCCCCACGATTTTCCGGTCAGGAATACATCCACGGCTGTTTCGTCGCCCGTTACCAGCCAGTCGGTACACACCACGCCGTCATACTTGTACTTGCCCCGCAGTAGGTCGCCAATGATGTATTTGTTGTAGCTGTTGCCCACGTTTTCGTTATAGGCCTTGTCCTGATTGTAGGAAATGGTATAGTAAGGCATCACCGCCGATGCCATCAATGTTTTCCCTTGCAGTTTGAAAGCTCCTTCGGTAAAAGGCAGAAAGTGTGTCTGAAAGTTGTTGCCCGGATACACCGCGTATTTGCCAAAACCATAGTGGGCATCGCGGCCGCCTTCGCCACTGCCGCCACCCGGCCAGTGCTTGACCATCGCGTTGACACTGGCATAGCCCCAGCCATCTTTGATTTCGCTGGCTCCGGTAGATGTCTGAAACCCATCGATGTACGCCCGGCCAATGTCGGTGGCCAGCAACGGATCTTCGCCAAACGTACCGCTCACCCGGCTCCAGCGGGGGTCGGTAGCCAAGTCTACCTGCGGAGAAAGGGCTGTTGCAATGCCCAAGGCACGGTATTCGGTAGCGGCAATCTGGCCGAAGGTACGCACCAGTTCGGGATTGAACGTGGCTGCCAACCCCAGCGAACCGGGCCACATGGAGATGCTACCGCCAGCACCGGCATTGTATTCGGCATCAGCGCGGGTGCCGTGCCGGGGATCAGAGCTGGTGTTGATCGGTACTCCGGCGCCAAGTTTTTCGGCCAGTGCCTGGGCTTTGTTGTTCCAACGCGCCGCGATTTCCGGACTTTGTACCGAGGTGATCAGTACGTGGCGTACATTGTCGCGCGTCAGAAACTCGATTTGCTGGTCCGAAAGATCATAGGGCTGTGCACCGCTTTCGGCAAAGGCTTTGCCATTATACTTTCCGGCAAACGGTCCGCCGGGAGCCGTGGGAATCGCCTGGTGACGGCTGTAGAGCATCAGTCCGGCAATTTGCTCGACGGTCAGTCTGGAAGCCAGGTCTTTGGCCCGTTCGTCGGTGGATAGACGCCAGTCTTCGTATTTGTCCAGCTTGCCGTTTTTGTTCAGGTCCTTAAATGCCAGTCCGTTGACGGTCAGAATTTTGACACCAGAGGTAATGGAATAGCCCAGCGTGGGTCCTTTTTTATTGGTAACCAGCCGGATGCTGTCGTCCAGTGGAGCTTGGGTCCAGTGCTTCTCGGAAGAATGTCCTGTAAACGCCCCCATTGCCAGCAGCAATCCCGGAAACAGGAGAAATCGTGAATACGTCAGTCTCATAGGAATCAGAGATAAAGGTAGGAAAACACATTGCGTATTAGTGACGCAATGTAAGGTGTTTTCATTGAATAGTAAAAAATATCCCTTGTTTTTTACAAATTTAGGATGGGAGAACGAAAGAGTGTCAGCCCAGTCAGATGAGGTAGAGCCGACCTATGATTGCGTTGAATTCACAACACCTGACACGACTGCTGTGAATTCAGCGCAATTGTATTTTTGAGATGTTGGGTGTGGAAGTGGGTTCGCTATCCGGTTTGCGCTGAATCCACTGCAACTTTTCTTTTGCGCAGAACTCCGCTCAGAATCCGGTTTGCCGTGAACGATGCGCACGATTGGGTTTGCGCATAGTTCACGGCAGCGGTGGTGCTTGCGCGGAATTCACGGCAAGCGTAGATGTTGCGCGGAGTTCACAGCAGGAGGTATAAGTTGCAGTGAATTCCGTATTGGGGTTGCTTTGTCGCAGAAACAAGTCAGGATTGAGGTAAAACATTTTCTTCCAGCCTTGCTGGCTGTCGTCCCACCGCCAGGGGTACGGAATCAGGGTGGAAATGGAATAGTGCAGGTGTGGTGATTTACCGGCTGCATTGCCGGTGGTGCCTACGTAACCAATGGTTTCTCCGCCGTGTACAAAATCCAGAGAGTGTGTTTGAAAACCCTGCAAGTGCGCATAATAATGGCAGCGCCACTTAGGTCCCAGTATGATTACGGCATTGCCACCCCGGCCCATCTCACCCTTCCAGATCACCAGTCCGCCGGTGGCGGCCAGCACTTCCCGGCCTTCCGGCGCAAAGATGTCGATGCCTTTGTGCACACCCGATTTTCCCCACGGGTAATGCCAGAAGGTGGCATGGTTCCAACTTCGAAAAGTGGCATTCCTAACCGGAATGACCGGGTGTTCGGGCAGAAGAAAGCCCACCAAAATAGTACCTGCCAAAAGGACAAAACCCCGGCGTTTGGAAAAGAACAATTTCATTCGCAAAAAAATGTGTAGATTCGACTTCGGCTGAATGGGGTAGTTTTCACTAATGGAAACAGTCTTTTGCAGAAATAGCCTCGTTCAGCTGAATCCGAATCTACCTGTATTTCTTTGGTTTTCAATCATGTCCTTATCCTGTCAGAAACATTTATTTTCTCTTTCCGAAGATATTCATTACCTGAACTGTGCCACCATGGGGCCCAACCTGAAAGTTGTGGAACAAGCCGGCATTCAGGGGATTCTGCGCAAATCACAGCCGCATTTGATTACCCAGGAATCGTTTTTCGAAACCACCGCTGCTGTAAAGCCGCTGTTTGCAAAATTAATTCACTGTCCAGATCCTGAACGGATTGCGCTGATTCCGTCGGTATCGTACGGGATGGCGATTGTGGCCAAGAACCTGGCTCACAAGCATGGTTTGCAAGCCGGACAGGAGATCGTACTCATTCACGAAGAATTTCCAAGCGATGTGTATGCCTGGGAGGAAGTGTGTCAGCAAAAAGGTCTGACAATCAAAACGGTTTTGCCACCTGACGATCTGCAAAACCGCGGAAAGCTGTGGAATGAACGCATTCTGGAAGCCATTACTCCCAATACCTGTCTGGTGATGCTGCCGCATGTGCATTGGACCGACGGCACCAGATACGACCTGGAGGCTGTAGGAAAGCGTGCCCGTGAAGCAGGAGCCTGGTTTGTCATTGATGGGACACAATCGGTAGGTGTCTTGCCTTTTGATGTGCGGGCTATCCAGCCGGATGCGCTGATTTGCGCAGCTTACAAATGGCTGCTGGGGCCTTATTCGTCGGGTGTGGCCTACTTTGGCGAAGCGTTTGACAACGGCCTGCCCCTCGAACAAAACTGGATTAACCGCAAAGGCAGCGAGGAGTTTAGTCGACTTATAGAATACCAGACCGACTACCGACCCAAGGCGGCACGCTACAGCATGGGCGAACAAAGCAATTTTATTCTGATGCCCATGCTAGCCGCTGCCCTGACCCAACTGCTCGAATGGCAACCCGAACGGATTCAGCGGTATTGCAAAGAGTTGACAACTAGTATTTTTCCAAAGCTCAAAAGCGCCGGTTACTGGATTGAAGACGAAGCCTGGCGGAGCTCGCATTTGTTTGGCATCCGCTTACCCGATCACCTGGACATGGCCGCTGTCAAACAAGCCCTGGCCGAGAGAAAAATCCAGGTCTCGTTTCGGGGCAAGGCGATTCGTATCTCTGTCAATGTGTTTAATGAACTTCGCGAGGTAGAGCTATTGGCTGATGCGCTACTTGCATTAACGAAATGATTTTGCTTCAACAAAGATACTGTCGGAACCCACTGACAACTAAACCCACGACATTCCCCGGTTCGTGTCCGCACCAACCGGATGGCGAAGCTTCCCTGGTTATAATTTCTGAGGCACCGGAACCCACTGACAAACAAACTGAATGACCTACACAGAATTTCCACCCGATACTTTACTAAACGACTTCGTCAAGAGTTACTGGTGGTTCGACAATACTACCGGCCAGCCATTGGAGTTTGCCATCTTGCCAGACGGTTGTTTTGATCTGATCGTATTATTTAAAGATTACCAACAGGAGCAGGTCTCATTGACAGGCCTGTGGACCGAAAAGATTGATGTTTCCATTCCGCCCGGCACACAACTTTTTGGCGTCCGCTTTAAATTATTGGCGGCTGATTACATTTTGCAGCAAAGCATTGCATCTTTTTGTAACAGCGAACAACCAAAGCCCAGCGACTTCTGGCAATTAGACAAAGCTTCGTTTACAGATCGGGAAAGTGTCGTGGAAAAGCTGAATAAAATGATGCTTTCAATTATCGGTAGTCAGAAAGATATTGATAGCCGCAAGCAACACCTCTTCCGCTTGCTGTATCAAACCCATGGCGAAGAGACCGTGGAATACTATTCGCAACAGGTTTTTTGGACGAGCCGACAAATCAACCGCTATTTCAAAGGCAGGTTTGGTGTCGCTTTAAAATCGTACTGCAAGATTTTGAAATGTTTCACTTCATTAAAGCACATCAGGAAAGGTCAGCTTTACCCTGAGCAAAAGTATTATGACCAATCTCATTTTATAAAAGATCTGAAGAAACATACAGGCAATAACCCGACTGAGCTTCTTGAGAACAAAAACGCCCGATTTTTACAATTGGCAACGATGACCGGAACGTAGTTTTGCGGTATAAACCAATTTAAAAAAACAGCAAAATGAGATTCAGCAACATCCGACTTCTGGTAAACGACTTTGACACGTGCTTCGCTTTTTACAATGACATTCTCGGGTTAGAATGTACCTGGGGCAAGCCCGGCGATAACTTTGCAAGCTTCAACATCGGAAATCCTTCGGGACTGGCGCTGTTCAAAGCGGAACTGATGAGCCTGGCCATTAACCAGGCAGATGCGAAGAAAAATGAAATTGTACAGGATAAGATTGCCATTGTTGTGCAGGTAGACAACGTAGACGAAACGTATGCTTTGTTAGAAGGCAAGGGTGTGAAATTCTTAACCGCACCAAAAGATATGACTGCCTGGGGCATTCGGGTTAGCCATTTCAGAGATCCCGAAAACAACCTGATTGAATTGTTTTCCGAATTGCCCAAAGAAACATGGGATGATCGGTTGATTGAAGAAGAAAAGACTTTCCAAAAAGCCCAATGACCCAAAAGCAATCCATAAAAGAACTCACCCGCATACCGGGAGTCGGCAAGTCATTGGCTACCGACCTTTGGAACATTGGCATAACATCCATTACCGATTTGAAAGGACAAGATCCTGACACGCTTTATGATCGTTCCAATACGTATGCAGGAACCGTTCAGGACAGATGTGTTCTGTACGTTTTCAGGTGTGCCGTTTACTTTGCCGATACATCCGAAGACCAGCACGAAACAGAAAAGCTCAAGTGGTGGAATTGGAAGGATAAGAAAAATGGTATCTGAACCCATGTGTCAAAGCGCTGGAAAAAAGTGACAAACAAGACACGGGATGTCGGAATAGTTGCCAAATAAAGAAATACGATTCTAAAATGCATACTGTAAAGAACTCCTCTTCTTTTGAGGAAGCAGGGTCTTTTACCTTTCCTCTTTCTTCACACAGACAAGTACCACCTTCCGGTTTTGCCAATCGGTAGTGGCAAACAAATATTTGTCGCCTCCGTCGTGCAGGCCGGTTTTTTTTCGGATATCCGCTACGGTCATCGGGAAGTTGCGGACGGCAATGCTGGCTTTGCCCTCCGGCAAATAACGACTTAGTTCTTTTTTGTCAAGTTTGCACACAGCCAGCAGCTTGAAGTTTCGTCCTGGAAAGTTTTCTACCGGTGTGGCTGATGTATACAAGTGGCTGTTAGGGTGTAACTTAAAAAGACCCAGCCGGGCGGCCACACTACGGAAAGCACCTGCTTTCAAGATGGCCGCGTTGGATTCATACAAATACGCCAGCGGCCCCGAAAAGGTAACGGATGCCGCCGCTTCCTCACTTTTCTGAAAACGAAATTCCTGAGCAGCCAGAGGAGGTTTGGGCAAATTGACCGATACTATTTCCGGTTCGCCGGTCGCGGAAGGGGTTAGGTGAAAGAGCAACTCTTTGACTTCGTTTTCAACTGCCAGTACGTATACGGTTGCTACCTGCTTCAACTCTCTCAGGGCCAGGTCAATATCCAGCATCGGCGAGGCTTTGAGCAAAATGTTGTCAGCTTTCTGAAAAAGTAGGTTTTGCAAAGTCAAAATCTGTGGTTCGCAATCCTGCAGCCGCACTACCTTGCCTCCGGTATCGTTGCGGCGTGCCGGATCAAGGTAAATCCAGTCGGCTTTGCTAGAAAACGAATGAAGCCATTCTTCACTGCGCGCATTGACAAAGCTGACATTGGTAATGCCTAGTTGAGCAAGATTGTACTGCGTAATTTCCTGTAATTCGGTATTTTGTTCTATGTAAACGACTTCCGTGAAACGGTGGCTAAAGGCGGATGTATCCACGCCCATGCCGCCGGTCAGGTCAATGAGTGTGTGACCCTGGGTAAGGCTGGCTTTGAATTGGGCCGTTGTTTCAGACGAGCACTGCTCCATCGAAAGCAACGAAGGATAACATACCATAGTCTGGGCAAACCACGAAGGAAGCTTATGCTGGGCTTTTTGCCGGGCCTGAATCTGCAAGGCAGCTTCCCGGACCGGAATGTTTGGGTATTTGTGCTGATTGAGAAGGAGTTGCTGCACATCAGCATGGGCGTGCTGCTGGACAAACGCGATGATTTGCGGAAAGTGAATCAGCCTTTCGGTCAAATGGGGAATGTTTGGGTTCGGACGAAGGTACTACTTTTAATTCATTACCAGCTTCGGAAAGCGGTACGCATGACTGTCAAACACAAACAACTCATCGATTTCTACTTCCCAAAACCGATGCAAAGGCGACTGGGAAAGCAATTCTTCGATTTCTTCCTTGGAATCTGCATTCATGGTGATCCATCCTTTGCCAGATTCGATGCTTACGGCATACTGGTCAATGACACCGCTGTTGATCAGTTTGTTGATGTAATTCCGATGGGCGGGGACATTGCGCATGAATGCCTCGCTGAGTTCAAAACGAATGGTGGCCTGATACTTACTCATAGTTGTCAAATTTCTTGTATAACTACAAAAAACGCACCAAAGTTCGACGTTTTGTTTCTGACAAGCAAGTTTAGAAAAGTAATGCCTCCAAATAGTAGCTTTTATATAGCCAAAACCGGCACAGAAGCAGACGATTGCCAGTCGCTGTGCCGGTTTTTTGGTGGATATTACCAATCTTTACTTTTCATAAACGCATCGAGTTCTTTACGAGGCATGGGCAGTTTGTCAGCATTCTGATCAAGCCATTTCACAAAATCCGCCTTAATGACAGGCGTCCATTTGGTGTCGATTTCGCCCGGCGTGTATTTTCCTTCACGCAGGCGCTGGTGCCCGAATTTGTCGGTCAGACTAATGAATTCGGCTTGTAGGATTACCTTTTCGGCCAGGTGGGCTGGAATAAAAATCACCCCTTCTTTCTTGGCAAGCACCAGATCTCCCGGCAAGACAGTTGCCCGGCCGATACGAATTGGGGCGTTGATGCTCGACAGCATCATCTGTTGAATGAACGAAGGATCAAAATCACGCACCGCACCATTGAAGCCTTCAATGGCTTCGAGGCCTTCCAGATCACGCACGCCGGCGTCAAACACTACGCCCGTCTTGGACTTGGCGTAAATGGAGTTGCCCAGGTTGTCGCCAATCAGTGTGCCATCAATGATTTTGCCATAGCCATCGGCCACATAGACATCGCCGTTCTGGAGCATGTCGATTGGCCAGGAATTGGGAGCACCCACCCGGCCCTCGGCCTTGCCTTTGGCTTTGATGGGGTTGTCCACATCAGGCCGAAGCGGCATGTATTGGGCGGTTAGGGCACGTCCTACAAACACTTTGTCAGGATGGATCATTTTCCAACCGGCTTCAAACTGGTTATGATAGCCTTCGCCCCGCATCACGCCCCAGGCTTCTTCGATTGAAACGTTTTTGAGCCGTTGCATCAAGGCATCGGGCACTTTGGGGCGGCCATCCGGGAATCGTTCGCCTTTCCAGTCGGCAGTGTAAAACTGGATTTGCTCTTTGGTCATCTGGATTTGTGCCTGGAGCATGCCCGTGGTCAGACACACAAGTAACGCGGTGACAAGTAAGGAGTGTTTCATTTTCAGAATCAGGTTTATGAGAGGAAAGTAAGTGTATATTCAGCGTGCTAATGCCAATCGTGCCCGCACCACCGGCATTGTTGCGCCTTGGGTGTTCTGGCTATTTCGCCACATCGTGGACACAGGTTCAATTGGATGTTGTTTGGATGTTCCTCGTAAATTCATTGGTCAGATTGAGTTTGAATGCCTCGAAGCCATCTTTGAGTAGGTTTGATGTGGCTTTATCTGCGTTTATGGTCATCCAGGCTTTTGTTATGTAATACCTTACTTTTTTGGCGTTCCCGGATTCATTTTTCATTCCGTCCAGCGTGCAAAAATGATCATAGGCAGTGGTTTCTTCTTCGGTCCATAATTGCCTATGGTTACTGAATAAGTAATCTATAAAGGCATTAATCTTTTCGGTGTTTTTATTCATAGAAATACAGTGAGCCAGGCTTTCGCAAAATACTATCTTTTTCTAACGCAAAACCTCCGCTTTTGTCTCTTCCGGTTCGGCTAATGTCTTTGGCGGGCGTGAACGCCACCAGGTGGCCAGTGACGAGCCTGTAATGTTCATCATCGGACCAAATACCGCCGGGGCCAAACCGACCGTAGCTACCTTGTCCATCTGCAATGCCAGCCCGGAAGCCAGCCCACCGTTCTGCATGCCTACTTCAATGGCAACTGTCCGGCACGACTGCTCATCCAATCTGAACAAGCGACCCGTCCAGTAGCCCAGCAGGTATCCGCAACAGTTGTGAATCAGGCAGGAGATGATCAGCAGCAGGCCGATTTGCAGCAGGCTATCTCTTCCCGCGGCTGTGATCAGGGTGATAATCAAAGCTATGCCCGCCATTGACACAACCGACAAGGCACTGTCGAGCCATTCTTTGCGACCTTTGGCGGCTACTTTGAAGATGAAAGCCCCCAGTATGGGCAGCACAAGAAACCAAAAAACGTTGCTGGCTACTCCCATCCAGAAATTACCGGAGGTTTCGGTCTGTACCACGATACTATTTCGCAGGAGTATAATTACCAGAAATACAGCCAGCTGCAATACAATGCGGCGCGTCGAATCTTTTCCGTAGGCAAACGCATTGAACGTAAAGCCGGCAAGGATGGGTAAAATCACAATATTGGAAATTTCAATTACCATTTTCCAGAAGTCGATGGGTACAAACTGTCCGGCCAGTAATTTCAACAACGCGGGTGTAAGCAGCGGGGCCAGCAAGGTGGTAATGGCGGTAATGGTTACCGATAGCGGCACGTTGGCCCGGGCAATGTATGACATGACATTGGACGCCAGGCCGCTGGGTGAGCATCCGATCAGAATGACACCGGTAGCGATTTCAGGTGAAAACGGAAATACATTTGCCAAAATAAAGCCCAGCGAAGGCATAATTACAAACTGACAGGCCACTCCAATCACTACCGCTTTGGGCTGTCTGAGAATGCTTGTGAAATCCTCAACGCTGGTTTGGGAGCCCATGCCAAACATAATGATCTGCAGCAAGGGAATGATGAGCTTTTTTAACTCAAAGGAACCCAGGCGCACAAAGAACTCGGGATAAAACATGGCGATGGTGACCCCGGCAAAAATCCAGACTGTATAGGCAAAACCTTTGAGCGAAGGTATTTGCCGAAAGCCCAGTGCCAATAATGCAAAAAACACAACCAGAAAGGGGCCGGCATAGGCATTCCGAATAGCCAATAAACTGACAAACACTATCAGACTGGCCAGTGCCAGATACAAAAACAAGGAACGGTTTTTCATGGTTGGCGGATGGGAAATAGTATCTCTTGATGGATCAAACACCTTCTATTCTTGTCAGAATTACACTTTTGTAAAAAAGCTAGACCTGAGTTTCCACAAAAAAAGGAATTTTTTGAATGATTTTAATAAAAAATAGTAATTTTAAATGCCTTCACGAATAAAAATTTTTAATCCCTGCATCCATGAAAAACCTTTTCAACCGACTCAAACTACCTTCTCAGTCTCCGGCATCCACTACGCAGGACCGGCGTAGCTTCCTGAAAAACACCGCGTTGGGCGGCTTGTCGTTAGGAATGCTTTTCGACAAAAATCCTGACCAGGAACTTGAATACCTGACCCAAAAGGTAAACCGAGCCTCCAAGCCATCGGAGCTCAAAATCACCGATATGCGGATTGCAACCCTGCGAGGCGTACCGTTTACTTCGCCCATCATTCGCATTGACACCAACCAGGGCATTGTCGGCTGGGGCGAAGTGCGTGACGGGGCTAGTGCCAAATACGCGTTGTTTCTGAAAAGCCGCCTGTTGGGGAAAAATCCATGCAACGTAGAGCAGCTATTTAAAATCATCAAACCTTTTGGTGGTCATGGCCGCGCCGCAGGTGGAGTCTGTGGCGTTGAAATGGCATTGTGGGATCTGGCGGGTAAGGCATACAACGTGCCAGCCTACCAGCTGCTGGGCGGCAAATACCGCGACCACATCCGCATTTACGGCGATACGCCCGAGGTGGAAGACCCGGCGGCATTCGCCAAAAAGATGAAGGAACGACTCGATACCGGATTGACCTTCCTGAAGATGGATTTTGGCATCGAACTGCTTGCCGACACGCCGGGCGCATTGGTAGGTGCGAAAAATTGGGATGTGAAACGGCAGTGGGGCAACAATGAAAGCGGCAAAGGCAACGCCAATAGCTACAGCATGACCAAGCATCCGTTCACGCGGGTGCAGATTACCGACAAAGGCCTGGAAATCATTCAGGAATATGTACGCAAAGTGCGTGAAGCCGTAGGCTACGATGTGCCGCTTTCCGCCGATCACTTCGGGCACTTTGATGTGAATACGGCCATTCGGCTGGGTAAAGCTCTGGAGCCATTCCAACTCGCCTGGCTCGAAGACCTGGTTCCGTGGAACTACACCGACCAATGGAAGCAGATTACCGATGCCATTTCCACACCAACGCTGACAGGCGAGGATATTTACCTGAAAGAAGAATTCATCAAGCTCGTCGACGCACGTGCCGTGGATATGATCCATCCGGACCTGGCCTCGTCGGGCGGATTGCTCGAAACCAAGAAAATCGGCGACTATGCCGAAGAACATGGCGTACCCATGGCCATGCACTTTGCCGGTTCGCCGATCTGCTTCATGGCCAATATCCATTGTGCAGCCGCTACCGAGAACTTTGTGGCACTGGAGCACCACGGCCTTGACATTCCATTCTGGGAAGACCTGGTCACCGGTATTGAAAAACCGATTTTCAACAAAGGTTTCGTAAAGGTACCCGACAAACCGGGCCTTGGTGTCGAACTCAACGAGAAAGTGGCAAAAGAACATCTGCTGCCCAAATCCACCTATTTTGCCCCAACCGACGACTGGAACGAATCACAGTCCTGGGACCGGACCTGGAGCTAGGAGTCGGGCAAGCCTTAACTTGACAAAACGGCATGTGAACACATGCCGTTTTTTTATTGGCAGGTTTTGCATTTCCGGAAGATACTAGTTCGGGCATCAGGAAAATATTTTTTGCCGACAATGCAACCATTGCTGGTGTCTGGTCATCTTATGATTACAGTTTCTTTGCTGCTACAACTACTCAAACAGGACCTTATTTCAACCTCTCACAACTCTACTCATCATGAAAACCAACAGATTTACCACCGGGCTTTTTTTCTCTTTATCCTTCGGTTTAGTTACAGTCTTCTCCGCTTTGGCCCAGGACCGGATCAAAGGCAATGGTAAGGTTGTTGAAAAAGCATTTTCGGTTCAGTCATTCAATGAAATCAAGATTGAAGGCGTTTTTAATGTGCACCTGACCCAAGGCAATACCGAATCGGTAAAGCTTTCGATTGACGACAATCTACTGCAATACATTACCGTAAAAAACGAAGGGAGCCAACTGGTGGTCAAATGGGAGAAAGATAGGCAGACATCCATCAACAATGTGAAGTCGGATTTGTACATCACTTTTAAAAATATCAACGAACTGGCACTGAATACGGTAGGGAAAGTAAGTTCCACTAATACGCTGAAGCTCAACAGCTTTGAGCTGGACGTTAACAGTGTGGGCGAAACCAATCTGGACGTGAACTGCCAGAGCCTGGACATTGATCACAATGGCGTCGGCAGTCTGGTGCTGGAAGGCCGTGCCACACGTGCCACCATTGATTGTTCGGGTGTCGGCGGCCTGAAAGCCTTCGATCTGATTGTTGACATACTCAAACTGCAATGCAGTGGCGTGGGAAGTGCCGAAGTGACTGCCGAAAAAGAAATCTCAGTAAGTGCCAGCGGTGTGGGCGGTGTCCGTTACCGTGGCGATGCCAAAACCGTCCAGCTCAATGCCTCAGGTATTGGCCGGGTCAAGAAGGTATAGGCAGGTTTTGGGTATTCAAACGATACTATTTTTCGTCTGGTCCGAAAGGAGCTCAAACGTGTTTCGAAAAGTTCCGGCGATGTTCGTTGCCGGAATTTTTTGTTTGTGGTTTGTCGCATTTATAAACAAGATATCGTATTTTGAGAGCCTGCTTTATTCAGACCCTTTGTTACGTTGCCAACCTGAAATAGTATTCGTACAAAAGCCAAAACCTCACGTTCTAAATTTTGATCCTGTCATGACTTACGCGCCAATGAGCAAATTTTATACAACCCTGAACGCCGATACGCTCAAAAAAGCCTACGAACTGATGTGCATTGCCCAGGAAATGAGCCGGTTGTATGAAGAAAACGCTGCCAGGATTCCGTATACATTCAGTACCTCGCGCGGGCACGAAGCCATTCAGATTGCCACCGCCATGCACCTGAAGCCGCACGACTACCTCTTTCCCTATTACCGCGACGAGGCTTTACTGCTGGGGTTGGGGATTCGCCCGTACGAACTTATGCTACAGATGCTTGCCAAAAAAGACGATCCGTTTTCGGGAGGCAAGCTTCCGTATAGCCACCCCGTGCTACGGCGTGATGACATGCCCCAGGTGCCATTGCCGGGCTCGCATAACGGCGCACACGTGATTGCCGCCACCGGGCTGGCCCAAGGACTGATGTATCTGCTTTCCCAGAACCTGCGGATGGATTTCGACCGTCCGGTTGTCTTTTGTTCACTGGGCGACGGTGTAACTACCGAAGGCGATGTAACCGAGGCATTTCACGTTGCCACCCTGAAAAAGCTGCCCATCATCTACCTGATACAGGACAACGACTGGACCGCCTCTGTAAAGTCGGAAGAGATTAGGGCCGTGGATGCGTACGAACTGGCTGGCGGCTTCAAAGGGATGAAGCGGGTGCGTATCAATGGCGCAGACTTTGTGGATGCCTACGACAAGGTTCAGATTGCCATCGACTATGCCCGCCTCGAACGCATGCCTGTATTGCTGCACGCCAAGTGCCCGCTGCTGAGCAGCCATAACTCGGTGGTGTCGTGGCCCCAGTACCGCAACGAAGAAAATTACGCATTGCACCAGCGCGATGAACCGCTGGGACGGTTACGCCGGTATTTGCTCATCGAGGGCGAAACGGAAGAAACCATGCAACAACTCGCGCAAGACGCGGCCCAGCAGGTGACCGGTGATTTTCAGCGGGCGTTGCAAAGTGCCGAACCCGATGCCGGGAACATCATGCTGTACCGGTTCGCACCCACAAAAATCACCGAGGAACAAGGCAGCCGCAACCGCGAAAGCGCGGAAACACTGACCTTCCGCGAGGCAGCCATACGGGCCATCCATGAGGTTCTGGAAGAAAATCCGGAAGCACTTTATTACGGGCCTGAAATCGGAAGTGCATTGGGCGGAGTGCATGGTGAAGCCGCTGGACTGGCCAGTCAGCATGGCTCGGAACGTGTGCTGAACATGGCCTCTGTGGAAGCCTACCTGGTGGGGGCTACAGCTGGTTTGTCTGCCGCCGGATGCAAGCCCATTGTCAGTCTGCCGTCGGTCCATAGTGTTTTTCAGGCAATTCACCAGTTGAATCGGTTGTCCGAATGTTTTTACCTGACCCATGGCAAAATATCCGTTTCCACAATCATCCGGGTGCCCGTGGCGGATATCGGCATTGAAACCATTTTGTTGCAGTTCAAAGGAATCAAAGTGGTGTGCCCATCTAACGCTGCGGACATGAAGGGCTTGTGGAAAGCAGCCCTTGCCGATCCGAATCCGGTTGTATTTCTGGAACATACGGCGTTGTATGCGTTGCCCGAGGCTCAATCGCCAGAGCCCGAAGCCGATTATGTCCTGCCTTTCGGAAAAGCTCACATCGCCCAACCTGCCGATGCTGCTTGTGTAGATGAAGGCAATTCGATGGTGGTAATCACCTACGGAATGGGCGTGCATTGGGCTGCGGAGGCCTCCCGGAAATACCAGGGTTCTGTCGAAATCCTGGATTTGCGCACCTTGCATCCGCTTGACTGGGAGTCGGTTACACATGCTGTCAAGCGGCATGGAAAGGCTATGGTGCTTACCACTGAGCCACAGCGGGGATCGTTTGCCGAATCACTGGCAGGCCGTATCATGCAGCAGTGTTTCCGGTTTCTGGATGCGCCGGTCTTTACATGTGGCAGTGCGTCAGTTCCAGCCATTCCTGTCAATCAGCAGCTACGGTCAGCGGTGCTTCCCAGTGTTGAAAAGATTGCGGAAACCCTTGGGCAGGTGCTTGCCTATTGAGCGGATAAAAATAGTATCCTCCAGAAAGCGAAAACCTCCGGCAATTCCATGGGTAAATGTACCGCAACTACTTGTGCAACAGCGGTAACTGAATGAAAAACGATGTGCCTTTCTGATCTTCGGTCTCAAACCATATTTGTCCGCCCGCGTGTTCGATGCCGCGTTTGGCTACAGCCAGTCCGATGCCCGAGCCGGTCGTTTTGGTGCTGAAGTGCGGTAAAAACACTTTGTTACGGATAGCATCCGCAATCCCTGACCCGTTGTCCTGTACCGAGATGATGACATGCCCGTTTTGCCGGTAAAGCGTTACCCGAATGCAGGGCTTCCGACCATCGGGGACGGATTGTATGCCGTTGATGATCAAATTGGTAAATATCCGGCTCATGAGTTGTGTATCCCCTTTGACAGCAAAGATACCGGGTAGGATGTCCGTTTCGAAACGTACGTCCGGGTCGGAAGTGTAAAGATCGGTGATTTTGCGGAGCACGGCAGCCACATCAAACTTCTCTTCTTTGGGAATAGGCATTTTGGCAAAGGCCGAAAACGACGTGGCAATGTCACTCAATGTATCCACCTGGTCGAGCAGCGTTCCGATGGACTTCTCGGCCCGTTCCAGCGTTTCCGGTTCTTTCTTCAGCAGGGTGCGTTGCAGGTGTTGCAACGTCAGTTTCATGGGTGTCAGCGGATTCTTGATTTCGTGGGCCACCTGCTGGGCCATTTCCCGCCAGGCCGATTCTTTTTCGCTGCGTCCCAGGGCTTCTTTGCTTTCCTCCAGGTTCTGCAACATGCGGTTGTATTCGTTCACCAGCAATCCGATTTCGTCGTCCGATTCCCATTCCAACGGCTCGTTCTCAGCTTGCAGCGACGTTTTGCTCAGTTTTTGGGTGATCAGCTGCAAAGGTACCGTCAGAATACGCGACGCGAAATAGGAAAGGATCAGAAAGCCCAGGAAAATAACGGTGAAGATATTGAGTATGGTTGCCAGAACAGCGCCGATTTGCTGGTCAAGCTCGGCTTTGGAGTCGAAGAACGGAATACTCAAAATGCCCAGCAACTGATGTCCCTTGGAATCGCGGATGGCCACGTAAACCGAATTGTATTGCAGTTTTCCCACCGATTCGCTCAGCTGTTGCGTGAGGTAATCTTGCTGGGCAATGGCATTCCAGGCGTTCCGGTTTATGTAAGGTGACAAAAGCTCGTCCTCGTAAATCTGCTGCTGGCTGGTTAGTATGAGTTTCCCTTCACGGTCAAACACATTTACGTCGGAACGCGTATAGCGGGACAATTCGTTGATTTCTTCGGCAAAATAATCCAGGTTTTCGCCCTTTTGCAGAAAATCTCCCATCCGGAACCGCAGCTCCGCGGCAATGTTCTGTGCCGCTTCGGTGTACGACTGGATCAGGTTTTCGCGGTAATTGGCACCCAGCAGACTGACCGTAACCACGCTCACGGCAATAAGCGGCAGGAAAAATGCCAGGTTCAGGTATATCTGTATCCGGGTGGCAAAACCACTGCGGGCAAAGGGGGTCTGGAAAAAAATAGTATAGAAAATGACGTAAAAACCCACCATCAGTACCAACAGCAGGAACAGGAACGAAAAGTTGCTGAATACATTGCTGTACCTGTACTTCGACGACGACACCACTACCATGCGGCTATCGTCATTTTTAATGCCGACGTGCTGATACGTGTCGGTAACCAGGCTGGTTTTCAGCAAAGCCGGATCCGAAAGTTGTCTGGTTCCGAAATCTTTTTCATAGTTGAAAGGACCTTCGTGGTACAGCAGCTTTTTGTCGTCATAAATGGCGTAACTGTACGAGCGGGTCGCCGGTGATACCACAAACCGCTTGTCGAGCAGGAGTCCCGGATATACATTGGTTGGAGCAATTCGTTTTTGTTGCAGGTCCAGCACGACAAAGCCAATGATCGACTGCTGGCGGATGATCGTAACCAGGCTTACGTACTGCTTGATTACCGAGCCTCCTACCGATGGCATGAAGTACAGGTGGTCGTAGTCGGTGCCGTACTCGGGTTTTCGCTGAAAATTTTCGACGTAGTCGGCGTAGCTTTGCGGATAATCGTCACCCTTCAGGTTCAGTCCCGACGGATCAAACACGCTTACTTTCACTTCGTACCGTTCAAAATAACTTCCCAGGTGGCGCTGTACTTTCTTGATGATGTCACTTTTGGAAATGAACGGGCCTACAAACCGCGACTGTACAAACTCGTCTTTCCGGATGGCTTCGGCTGCTTCGTTGAGCAGGTATTCGCCCAGCGGATCCCGTTCGGAAATCAGTTGCCGGGCAAAATCTTTTTTATCCGCTAGTTTCTTGTCCCGCTCCATTTCGTATATGGCCCATGCCCCCAGTGCCGCACACAATGCCGCTGTCAGAAACAGGTACAGCGAGATTTTGTACGTGAGCCGGGCCACCGCATGCGGCAATTGGAAATAGTAGCAAATCAGAAGATAAAACCCGCCACCAATCAGAATTTCCGGATGTAGTTCGTACAGAACATACGCCAGGCCCGCGTACGTCACCACCGCCGCCCCGATCAGCAGGAGCAGGGTGTACCAGGAAAACCGAAACTGAACCAGCAACCGGATAAGCAGGTAATTGCCCAGGAAATAGATCAGCGAATGCAGAACGAAGGCCGTCAGTGAAAGCAGGCGTGGGTCCTGGAAACGAATGCTTTCGGTAATGTCCAGGCTGATCTGGGAATACTGTGAAAGTGTGCGTACAAACAGGAAATGTACTGACAGCAGCCCGAAACCCGTCAGAATCAGTGCGATACTCAGCATGCTTTTCTGGCGGAAGGGCAGCCGTAGCACCCATTGGCAGGTACGCGAACGAAAAAAGTAATTTACCAGATAGAGCGTGAGCAATAGCAAGGCCAGAACATTGAGCAACAAATCACCAAGGGACGGTGTCAGGCGAGAAGAGGCGTAGTATCGGGGATTGAAAAACTCCGCTTCAGCCAGCGAATTGGGGATGGAATAGCGCAGCATCAGCAGCCGGATGAGAAACAGATAAACGGCCAGCAGGGCAAAGCCCCATTCGTAGCGGTAAGGCGACTTGCGAAGCGGAAGCGTACGGATGTAGCGAATCAGCCAGGCACCGGCGGCAATGGCCGCCAGCAATGTGAGGGAAAAAAGAACAAAGAATGTCTTTCGCTGCCCTTCCGGGGTTTGTTCCGGTAACTCCAGCGAAAACAAATAGACCGCATCCGGCGAGTATATGTTTGCGCCGTTACGCGACATTTCGGTACTCAGCTGTACGTTGGGGTAGGGGATGATGCGGTGGTTAAAACCTTCCTGCAAATAGTCGTTTTCCACTTTGAACCGGCGTTGCAGCGGAATCAGTGAAAAAATCTCTATTTCGCTGTTCTGCTGTTTAAAAGCTCGTTTGCAGACCAGGAAACGGCCGGTTTTCAGACTCACCAACCGGACTTCCTGAGTACTGCTGAGCTGATTGTACAACGGTACAAGCCAGTAGTCGGACCAATAGACCAGATTGCCCTGGCGAAAAATACAGAAGGGATAGCGGTGCTCGGCTGTCAGAATAGCGGGGCCGGGAAGTTGGGCCTTGGCAAAGGCCTTCTCGATGCCCTGTTGTTCTTGTTCGGTGTGTGCCAGTTCCTGCCAAACGCGGCTCCGCAGATTGGAAACTTTCTGACGGGCATCTTCCCGATAATACGTCTGGTAAAACCAAAACAGCCCGGCCGCTACTACCAGCAAGACAATGCCCAGACTGTAAGTACGGAGTATTTTCCAGAAACGAGTATGCATTCGTGGCGTTTTTACAAAAATAGAACTTTCGTAAAGAAAACTCAGGGATTATGGAATAGTATCTTCTTGACGCACAAAACCCTTGCCAGATCTGCGGATGCAATCTGACGTGATGGAAAAATGACCAAAAAACAGTAAATTAACGGTAAGCTGATCAGGTAGACCTTGGGACAGGAGGCTTTCGATTTTCGAACGATACTATTTGGTAGTGCCTTGAATTTTATCGGCATACCGCGGGTCATACTTGGCATCTGAAAAGAGATACAGCCACAAAATGCGGGAGTAGCGGAAGAAAACAGGGGCGGCCAATAGTAACGACGGAATGATGACAATGAAGTACCACATCAGGTGCGGATCGTTGCCCAGCACAAACGTGGCAATGAAAAGCGTAATGACCATGGCCACATTGAAGCCATAACTCACATACATGGCCCCATAAAACGTGCCGGGTTCTTTTTCGAAGCGCAACCCGCACACCGGACAATTTTCGTGTGTGGTGGCAAAGCGGGAGACGTTGCTCAACGGATAGACAAATAAATTTCCTTCGCGGCAACGAGGACACTTTTCGTGAAGAATGGCCGAAAATTTGGAACGTGGCATGGGTAAGGATATAAGTTGGTCGGTGAGCTAGAGATCGGTAAAAAGACAGCAATCGATCCCGCAAAGCGGAGATGCCTGTGTTACGATGTCCTTCAAAGGTACGTGTATTGTCCAGAAAACGCATACCTGCGTGGGATTTTTTTAAGCAGTCTCACACGGGCGGCTTCTATTCTGGTAACAGTGCCTTCCGTGCAAATGGTTCGGGCCAAACAAAAAAGGCGGTGCCGGATATTTCCTTGATCAAACCACCAAAGATACGTATCTGCCACGCAAACTGTCAGTGATGAAGGTCATGAAAACGGTTGCATTTTAGCAAAGGCAGTTTCAGAATTCAGGCCTAAAATAGTATCTCCACAAATCACAAAACCGGTAGTAACAAAAAAGCCGCTTCTGATCAGAAGCGGCTTTTTTGTTACTCGGTTCGGGGCTACTTGCGATTGCCTACCGGATCGGTCTTGCCCTTGGTTCTGTTGATCTCAAACTCCACCCGCCGGTTGATGCTTCGGTCAGCTTCGGTTTTTTCTTCGATCAACGGTTGGTTACTGCCATGTCCGATGGCTTCTATCCGTGCAGGGTCCACTTTACCTTTGTCAATGATGTATTTTCTGATGGCGTCGGCGCGGCGTTGCGAAAGCTTGAGGTTGTCTGCAGGCTTGCCCTGTGAGTCGGTGTGTCCGGAGATACGCAGGCTGAACGTCGGATGGTCGGCCATGAACTTGACAAGCTTGTTGAGGTCATTATGCATTTCCGGCAATATCTTGGCACTGCCCTGTTCAAATTCCAGTGAAGCAAATGCCCATTTCTTCAGACTGATTGCCGGGGTTTCGATGTAAATGGCCGTATCACCCACCAGTTTGAATTGCCGCTCCACCCTGAAAAAATCATCGCCTGTTACAATCACCAGGTATTCATGGTCCTGAATCAGGTCAAAATCATAACTGCCATCGGGACGCAGGTATTTGGGGGCAATTTCTACGCTTTTGGTCAGGTCGATAACCGAGACAATGCCTGTAAACGGATTTTTGGAAATGGAGTCGATTACAGCGCCTTCGAGGTGGGCGGTTGCCGTAGGTTGGGCCTCCATCGGTAACGGAAACGAATTCAGTTCCAGGTTCTGGATATCGGTTTCTTCCGAACGTGCATAGTACAGGTTCTTCGATTCCAGGTCAATGGTAAAGTAATTCTCGCTTCCTTTCCCGTTGACCAACGGGCCTACATTGACAGGTTCCTGCCAGCCCATGCGGGAATAGTAGGATTTGTAAATGTCAAAGCTGCCGAAGTTTGGAATGTGCCCTCCGTCTGAGCTGAAATACAAGACGTTATGGTTGGGATGGTAAAACGGACTCACCTCATCTTTGCGGGTGTTGATCACCGGTCCCATGTTGCGGGCTGGCGACCAGCTTCCGTCTTTGAGTTTGGTGGTATAGTACAGGTCGGTCCCTCCAAACCCGCCCAACCGGGCCGAGGCGAAGAATAACGTGTCTTCTGAACGTGACAGTGCAGGATGCGAATCCCATACGTTGCTGTTCACTTTGGGTCCCAGGTTTTTGATTTTTCCCCAGGTGCTATCGGGCTGTAATTCAGCCACATAAATATCGCAGTCGCCCATGCCGCCAGGAGCTTCGCAGCGGCAAAAATAAAGTTTCTTCCCGTTGCGAGTCAGCACTGCCGACCCTTCATTGTAGGAAGTGTTGATATTGGTCAGTGGCTGGGCCGGGTCCCAATAACCATCAACATTACGCGCATAATAAATATCCTCATTTTGTACCGTAATATTGCGCACCCCCATCTTTTTGGTATTCCGTTTGGATGTGAAAAAGATGAATTTATTGTCAGGGCTCAGCGTAGGACCATAGTCGGCCTGGGGCGAGTTGATCTCAATACCCATATCGATCAGTACACCTACTGGTGGTAGCAATGTATCCACCGATTTGCGGAAATCCACCAGTTCGTAGTAATACTCCAGCGGGACATAATAGTCCTTTTCGGTACTGGTAAGCGAATCGTAGTGCTGTTCCAGCTCCTTGACATCGCCCCGGTAATGCTTTAGCACCAGTCGGTACAAAAACTTGGCCTGATCCATTTCTTTGGCCTGTTCGGACATGCGCCCAAGCCGCCAGATCAGGTACATGTCACGCACGAAATTATCTGTGCCAAAATTCTGAACGTAATCTTTCAGGATCGGGTAGGCATTTTCCCATTCTTTGCTGCGTTCGTATTTTTCAATTTCGGCCAACTTTTTAGCATCATAGTAGCGGAAGTTAGGCTTTAAATTTTTAAATTGAAATGCTTCCATAGCAGCCTGCTGCCGCCTGACTTTGTCCGAATGCTGGGATACACCGAACCCTCCCCCGGCTTTTTTATACTGTGCAAAGCCTGAGAGGTATGTATAAAAAGATAGAAAACAGAGCAAACAGAATTTCCAATAATTCTTCCCACGCATAGCTGTTGAAAATTTATAGTAGGGCAGAAAACACGGAAAGATAATTATTTGTTGTATAATACTGATATTCATCGGTAAAGCGTTGACTGGCACGTATGTTTTGCGGATGTAATATTAGATAGAAAAAGTAAGAATTGAGAGAAAAGTGCGTCATTCTGTCAGTAGTTCGCCTTCTCTGCTGCTGTAATAAAAATGGCGAGGTTTTGGATAGACAGATAAGGAGATCATCTTGTAGATGTAAAAACACCGAATACCAGGTTTTTTTATTTGGCGACGATACTAGTTTACTTTGCTGGTGTCATTCTGTTTTACTTGTACAAGCGGATAGACCATTGCAAAAATGCAACCGGGAGCATGAATCAGCAAACGACACTTAGAAGTTCGGTGATTTTTTTGTTTTTTCAACCCGGGTTTTTCACTCAAACAGAAAATTGATTCGATGAGGTACAACAATAATCCATATGAAAATCTGATAGTGGCCGATATTGCTGATGACGATGCTGTGGAGCTGATTCCGCTATTAGCACCTGACGAAGATGAAGACTTTGAAAAGTTTAAAGTACCCGAACAACTCCCCATCCTTCCGGTCAAGAATACGGTATTGTTTCCGGGCGTAGTGATTCCTATTACCGTTGGCCGCCAGAAATCCATCCGGCTGGTCAAGCGTGCGTACAAAGGATCGCGCGTGATCGGTGTGGTGGCTCAAGCCAACTCCAGCAAAGAAGAGCCTACGTACGACGACCTGTATAAGATTGGCACTGTAGCCCATATTATTAAAATGCTGGTGCTGCCCGACGGCAATACGACGATTATTATTCAGGGCAAACGCCGGTTTGAAATGGCCGAACCCCTCCAGCACGATCCGTACCTGACGGCCCGTATCAATCTGCTGCCCGACAATTTTCCGGGCAATGCCAGCAAAGAAGTGAAGGCTATGGTGAAGTCGCTGAAGGAGGCGGCAGCCAAAATACTGAACCTGAGGCCCGAAATCCCGCGTGAAGCTCAGATTGCCATCGAGAATATCGAAAGCCCGAGTTTCCTGACCAACTTTTTGTCTTCGAACCTGGATGCCGATGTGGCCGACAAGCAGAAGATTCTGGAAGTGAGCGAAGGCATGGAGCGGGCCCGCATGCTGTTGCAGTTCATGCAGAAAGACATTCAGCTGCTCGAACTCAAGCATGAAATCCAGAGTAAAGTGCATTCGGACCTGGACCAGCAGCAACGTGATTACTTCCTGAGACAACAAATCAAAGTTCTTCAGGACGAACTCGGCTATGACAGTACCGAAAAAGAAATAGAAGAACTGCGCCTGAAAGGGGCCAAGAAAAAGTGGCCATTGGCAGTTGCCAAGCATTTTGACAAAGAGCTTGACAAGCTTACCCGGATCAATCCGCAGGCAGCCGAATATCCGGTAGCGATGAATTATGTCGAGTTGCTGGTCGATTTGCCCTGGGGCGAATTTACAACTGATAGTTTTGATCTGGCCAAGGCGCGCAAAATCCTGGATGCGGACCATTACGGTCTGGAAAAAATCAAGGACCGGATTATCGAGTACCTGGCTGTTCTGAAACTGACCCAGAGCCTGCGCGGGCCCATTCTGTGTTTGTATGGCCCTCCGGGCGTAGGCAAAACGTCACTGGGTCGATCCATTGCCAAGGCTTTGGGTCGTCACTATGTCAGAATGTCACTGGGAGGCGTGCATGACGAAGCCGAAATCCGTGGACACCGGAAAACATACGTGGGTGCCATGCCCGGCAAAGTGATCCAGAACATACGCAAAGCCAAGTCGGGCAATCCGGTATTCATCCTGGATGAAATCGACAAGGTGGGAGCCGATTTTCGCGGTGATCCCTCGTCGGCGTTGCTCGAAGTACTGGACCCGGAACAGAACTCCACGTTCATGGACAATTACCTGGAAGTGGAATACGATCTGTCCAAAGTTCTGTTCATTGCTACCGCTAACTCACTGGAAACCATTCAGCCTGCCCTGCGCGACCGGATGGAAATCATCGAACTGACAGGTTATACGTTGGAAGAAAAACTCCAGATTGCCAAAAAGCACCTGGTACCCAAGCAACGGAAAGAGCATGGACTGTCGACCAAAGATGTGAGCTTTGATGACAGGGGCTTGACCAAAATCATTGAAGATTACACGCGTGAATCAGGCGTGCGGACCCTGGAACGGCAAATCGGCACGGTAATGCGGAAAGTGGCCAAGTCGGTAGCCATGGGCGAGGATTATAACAAAAAGATCAATGCCGATTTCATTGTGAAAGCCCTGGGAGCTGAGATATTCGACAAGGAAATTTATCAGGACAACAGCGTGGCGGGTGTGGTAACCGGACTGGCGTGGACACAGGTAGGCGGAGAAATCTTGTTTGTTGAATCCAGCCTGAGCCGTGGCCGTGGCCGCCTGACACTCTCGGGCCAGCTAGGCGATGTTATGAAAGAATCCGCTTCTGCGGCACTTTCCTACCTGCGGGCTCATGCCGATATGCTGAACATTGACTACCGTGTGTTTGACCAGTTTGATTTGCACGTGCACATTCCGGCAGGAGCCGTACCAAAAGACGGACCATCGGCGGGTATCACCATGTTTACTTCACTGGCATCGGTATATACCCAGCGCAAGGTGAAAGAAAAGCTAGCCATGACCGGTGAGATAACCTTGCGCGGACGGGTGTTGCCGGTTGGCGGGATCAAGGAAAAGATACTGGCAGCCAAGCGTGCCGGCATTACGGAGATCATCATGAGTGAAAAAAATCGCCGGGATATCGAGGAAATCAATCCGAAGTATATCCAGGGGCTTAAAATCAATTATGTAAATACTGTTGACGAAGTGTTGACCTATGCGTTGCTCCCCGAAAAAGTGGCTCATCCGGTTGACCTGAGCATTCAGAACGAAACGCGTGACAACCGAGAGGTGGCCGAAAATCGAGTGGTTGCCATGTCATAAAAAGTAAGCAAAGGGCCTCACAAAGAGGCCCTTCGTATTTTAAAACAGTTCCTCCGAAGCACAGAAACCCTTACGGCTGATTATTACAGGACACACCAAACAGTGCAAGAATAAACAGCACAAAAGTGGTTTTCATAAATATTTGTGTAGTTTTGGTAGTATTTGTCATCGGATACCCAATAACCACAAGCACAGACATATCTGCACCTGGCAGAGAGATGAACTGTCTGAACCTGTTCTATAATTCTAGTTTTAAAGGTTTTGCATGCAAAGGAAAACCCTGTTGGTTTTGATAATGGGCTGTCTGGTTGGCTTGGATGCCAAGGCTCAGTTTTTGGGTGGTCGCAGCAGCTTTGCCTTCTTGCAACAACCTGCCAACGCGCCACTGGCTGCCCTTAGTGGTACCAATGTAAGCCAAAGTGATTTCGACGCAAACCGCTGGCTGTCCAATCCGGCCTTGCTGAACAAGGACATGGACAAACACCTGTCGCTAAGCTATGTGCCGTTTTATGCGCAGATTCGCAACCTCTCGGCTGTATATGTGGACGAATTCAAGGCCGGTCGGTTTGGCGGTAGCGTGCAATACGTCGATTACGGTACCTTTGAAGAAACCGATGCAGCCGGCAATACGCTGGGTACGTTTCAGGTCAATGAATACGCCGTTTCAGCTGCGCACGCCCGCACCGAAGGGGCGTATACACTGGGCGTGGCCGTAAAACTGGTAGGATCGGCCATTGCCAACTACAGCAGTTATGCGGCTGCAATTGATTTGGGCGGCCTTTGGAAACATCCCGAACACGACTGGACAGTCGGGCTAGTGATTCGCAACGCGGGCATTGTGCTAAAAAAATACTATGCAGACGCAAGCCAAAACCCCCTGCCGCTGGATGTGCAACTGGGTACCACGTTCAAACCCAAATTCATGCCCTTCCGGTTTTCGGTAACTGCCCACCACCTGCACCAGCCTGACATTGCCTACGACGACCCCGCCTGGAACGTAACACTGGATGCCAACGGCAATCCTGTTACGAAGCGAATCGGGTTTGCTGACAAAGTGGCGCGTCACCTTACCATAGGCACAGAATTGGTACTGGCCAAAGCATTTCACATCCGACTGGGTTACAATCATTTGGTGCGTCAGGAAATGCGCCTGCCCGGCAGTGCACTCAACGCGGGTTTCTCATTTGGGTTTTTGCTAAAGCTGAAGCAGTTACAGCTTGGTTACGCGCGGTTTTATCAGCAGGCGGCCGGTGGTGTGAGTTACCTGACGCTGACGGGGAATCTGGGAGGAATGCTTAAAAAGACGGAGGTGAAAAGTCAGAAGTTGGAATGATTTTTAGCTGTTCAGGCAGGTTTCCGCTTGTCGAAGGCTACTATTTTTCATGCCTTCTGATTCATTCGAAGTAAAATAGTATCTTTTCAAAATGAAAAACCTGCTCATTCGTCTCCCAATAGAAAACCTGATCTTTCATTGGCTTCGCCAAAACGTATGGTGAAACCGATCTTTAATTTCTTCATTTTTAATTATTCATTGAATGAACTATCTCACGCCCCGACAAATCGTTGCCGAATTAGATAAATACATTGTTGGCCAGCACGATGCCAAGCGTAATGTGGCCATCGCGCTACGCAACCGCTGGCGTCGCATGAGCACACCCGAATCCATTCAGCAAGACATTATCCCAAACAACATTCTGATGATCGGTGCCACCGGTGTGGGCAAGACCGAAATAGCCCGTCGGCTGGCCAAAGTCGCCGATGCGCCGTTTACCAAAGTCGAAGCTTCCAAGTTTACCGAAGTCGGATACGTCGGCCGCGACGTTGAAAGCATGGTGCGCGACCTGGTAGAGCAGTCGGTGCAGATGGTCAAAGCCCGCAAGAAAGAGGATGTGAAATTACGGGCATCCCAGATTGTGGAAGACATCATACTGGATGCGTTGATTCCACCCATGAAACAACCTTCCTTTGGACTTTCGGGCAGCCACAGCGACGAGCCTAAAACGGATCATGAACTGAACGAACGGACACGCCAGAACTTTCGCGAGAAATTGCAACGTGGCGAACTGGATGACCGCAAAATTGAAATTGACGTGCAACAGGCGGCCGCTCAGGTGGGTATGGTGGGTCCCGGTATGGATGACATGACCATGGCAAACCTCCAGGAAATGCTTTCGGGAATGATGCCCAAGAAAGCCAAAAAACGCAAAGTGACCATTGCCGAAGCCCGCAAGATTCTGTTGGAAGAAGAATCGGCCAAGCTGATCGACATGGACGAAGTGAAGGAAGAGGCCATCCGCAAGGCGGAAAATGTCGGCATTATATTTATTGATGAGATTGATAAGATCGCATCCTCAAACCGCGGCAGCGGCGGTCCGGATGTGAGCCGCGAGGGTGTCCAGCGTGATCTGCTTCCCATTGTGGAAGGTAGCACCGTCAATACCAAGTACGGACTGATTAATACCGACCATATTTTGTTCATTGCGGCCGGGGCTTTTCATGTTTCGAAGCCTTCGGACCTGATTCCTGAATTGCAAGGCCGTTTCCCGATTCGCGTCGAACTGCAAAGCCTGACCAAAGACGATTTCTACCACATTCTGAAAGAGCCTAAAAACGCACTCACCAAGCAGTACCAAGCGATGCTGGCTGCCGAAAGTGTCGAGCTGACATTCCAGGACGAGGCGCTGATGCGCATGGCTGAGATTGCTTTTCAGATCAATTCGGAGGTGGAAAACATCGGGGCTCGACGCCTGCACACGGTCATGAGCCACCTGCTCAACGAGTTCTTGTTCGATATTCCGGATGTGATCGGCCCGAATGCAAAGATTGTAGTCAATGCCCAACTGGTCGATGAGAAATTGCTGTCACTGGTGAAGAACCGCGATCTGAGTCAGTACATCTTGTAGCGATTTATTCAAACAAAACCTCCCGGCTACGGAGGTTTTGTTTTTTTGTCTGTTGGTAAAGTGTTCGCAGTTAGTGTATTACAGTATTTTATTACCTGGAAAATTCACTCGCGATGAAAATAATAGTACTCACAAACAGGTCTTCGCGCAAATGCAAATGTATGTCACTGTATAAAAACCGATGAAATAGTATCTTTTCAAGACTAAAAACCCTTCCTTTGCTATAAATACCTGATAAAATATTACTTTGGGGTTTATTATTCGGAAAAATTTGCGAAACTTTGTATAAAATTATCCAGCGTTACATCAGGAATTTTGCGAAAGCAAGTCAAACCTGAAAAATTTTACATATGACACAAAAGGTTGTTTGGGGACTACTGGTACTGTTTCTTTTGTTGTCTTCTTTTGCCGGAAGTCCATCCCGTCATTCGTCGGCGGCATATATGCCGCTGCGGGCACACGCCGCCAGTGCCTATCCGTTCATTAATCAGGACAAAAATCAGATCGTTGCGTACGACCATTACAGCATGCGGCACTTTTATGCCTCACTCGATTCGCTGAGCCGCAAACAGAAACAGAAAGTAAACATCATTCACATCGGCGACTCGCACATCCAGGCCGATTTCTTTTCGGGCCACCTGCGTGAAATGCTCCAGGCCGACAGTTCATTCGGAAACGGCGGCCGCGGACTGGTGTTTCCCTATAACGCAGTTCGTACCAATCCACCTGATAATTTGAAGATCACTTATACCGGTAGCTGGGAGGGCTGCCGCAATACATCACGGGATAAAAACTGCAATTGGGGACTGACGGGCATCACTGCCACAACGTATAGTCCGGCGGCCACCCTGACGATTGATCCAACTATCAATGCTTTGCTACCTTATTCGTTTACCAAAGCCAAGGTTTTCTGCGACACCCAGGACATTACCAATTTTGAAGTGCAGGTGGCCGGAGAAGAAACTGCGCAGCAGGTAAAAATTGAAAACGGTTACATCCTCTTTGAATTTGTCCGGCCTGTCACCAGCCTGACCATTCGTTTTCAGAAAAGCAGCGACCAGCAAAACCATTTTACCTTGCAGGGCATTATTTTCGAAAACAACCAGCCCGGAATCGAATACCACGCGGCTGGTGTCAATGGTGCCGAAGTGACTTCGGTGCTGCGGATGCCTGCACTGGAAAAAAACATCGCAACGCTGAAGCCCGATCTGGTGATTGTCTCGCTGGGAACCAACGATGCATTTCAGAAACTGGATGTCAAAACGTTTAAGCGCAATTACGGCGAGCTGATTCAGCGCATCCGCCGGGCCAGTCCGGCTACCTCCATTTTACTCACCACGCCAGGCGATAACCTGCGCGGCCGCCGCTATCCCAATCCTGACAACGCCAAAGCCGTCAAAGTCATGACCGACCTGGCCGAAGAAACCGGAACCTCCCTGTGGGATTTTTACGAAGTCATGGGCGGCCTGCAATCGATAACCAAGTGGCATGCCAATCGTCTGGCTACTGCCGATCGGGTACACCTGACGCAATACGGATACATGCTGCAAGCCGAACTTCTCTACGATGCCCTGATGGGGGACTACGACCTGTACAAACGGCGCAAAGGCGGATTGTTTACGGCTGGTGGCGAATAAACCTGCCTTTTAACCAAACTTTGCCCGAAAAAGCATTCTGTTCCAAAATAGTATCGCTGAAAATCGAAAAACCTCCTATTTTTGAAACGTCAATTCCATCCTGTTGAATAGACGCATCAACTGGTTTTCCATTCCTTAACCTTTCTCTTTCCCTTGCTTTCCCTTAAAGATATTTTTGGTTTCGATCCGCGGCATCCGATGATTTTCACCACGCCGTTGTTCTGGATGTTTTTTGCGGCGGTTTTGCTGGTCTACCAGTTTCTTTATCCCAACTACAAGTTACGCAATGGTTTCCTGCTGATTTTTAGCGTTTTCTTCTATTACAAATCGGTTGGTTATTTCTTCGTCCTGTTGATTCTGACAGCCGTTATCGATTATACCATGGGCTGGCAGATTTACAACTCGCAGCAGAAATGGAAAAAGAAGCTATTCATCGTGCTCAGTTTGTGCATGAATCTGGGCTTGCTGTCGTATTTCAAATATGCCTACTTTTTTGCGAGCATTCTCAATGAAACGTTTGGCTGGCACTTGCAACCCATTGATTACCTGGCCGTTTGGTCCAACGCGTGGACAGGCAGCAGTTTTGACATTTTTAAAATCATTGCTCCGGCCGGCATTTCGTTCTACACCTTTCAAAGCATCAGTTATTCGCTTGACATTTACCGCGGGCATCTGAAACCGGTCAACAGTTTTCTGGACTTTGCGTTTTTCGTAAGCTTTTTTCCGCAGCTGGTGGCCGGGCCTATTGTGCGGGCCATCGACTTTGTGCCGCAGATCAATAAGCCGTATCAGGTGAGCGGGCAGGAATTCAATCACGGAATATATCTGATTATCAGCGGACTGATCAAGAAAATTCTGGTTTCCGACTACATAGCGGCCAATTTCGTAGACCGCGTTTTTGACAGTCCGGAAACCTACACAGGCTTTGAGAATCTGATGGCAGTATATGGGTACACCATCCAGATTTATTGCGACTTTTCGGGCTATACCGACATTGCCATCGGCGTTGCCCTGCTGCTCGGCTTCCGCCTGACTATCAACTTTTTGTCCCCATACTCCGCCGTAAACATTACGGATTTCTGGCGTCGCTGGCACATTTCCCTCTCCACATGGCTGCGTGACTATCTGTACATCTCGTTGGGAGGCAACCGGAAAGGCAAGTTTCGTCAGTATCTCAATCTGTTCATTACCATGCTGCTGGGCGGTTTGTGGCACGGCGCCAACCTGAAGTTTCTTATCTGGGGTGGTTTGCACGGCATTGCACTGGCCTTTCACAAGTTCTGGATGGAGATTACCGGTAGCAAAGGACAACCTGGTTCTGGCATTGGCAGGTTTGTTTCACAAGTGGTCACGTTTCATTTTGTGGCGTTCTGCTGGATGTTTTTCCGGGCCCGCGACCCCGACCAGGGCGCATGGGGAGTGGACTGGTCCAAAGATGTGCTGATGGTGTGGCGTATGATCAACCGGATGGTTTACCACTTTGAGCCGCAACTGATTGTACAACAGATCATTGCCTACCGGTTCATCTTCCTGATAATGGTAGTGGCTTATTTGGTTCACTGGATGCAGCGCAATACCAAGCTGACGCTGGAAAACTGGTTTGGCCGCGTACCTGATTTTGCCAAAGCGGCACTGATTGTCATCATCATTCTGGCGTTGTATCAGGTAAAGACCGACACGCAGCCGTTTATTTATTTTCAGTTTTAAATTGCACTTTATATAAAATGAAAAACCCCGGCAGTACGTTGCCGGGGTTTTTGCTTTCGCAGAGATACTATTTGAAATCGGCTTAGTGGCCTCCACTCATCGGCTTGTCAAAATCAATGCCTTGAGCTTTGAGAATCCCTTGTACCCGAATCGCAAACCAAGCCAGGTATACGAAACACACAACTGCCACTATATACGACCAGTGAATTCCGATGGAAGGCAAATCCGCCAGACCACCCTGGAATGGAGGAATCAGCGCACCGCCCAAGATCATCATGATCAGAAATGCAGATCCCTGACTGGTATATTTGCCCAGTCCTACGACTGATAGTGCAAAAATACATGGCCACATAACCGAACAACATAAGCCGCCACTGATGAAGGCGAAAATCGCCAGCTTTCCTGATGTGAACAGTCCAATCAGCATGGCTATTATACCCATGACACTTACGCCCAGCAGGGTTTTGGTTGGTTTTTCCTGCCCCCAGAACATAACCAGGATCAACACCGATATGCAAATAACATAAATGTACAAATCACTTACGTCTGTACCACGTAACATATTGACACCCAAGATAATGGCAAAAGCAATTAATGGGACCAGAATGGTAGCAATGATTTTAGGTGTTTTGGATAAGTTAAATACGGAGATAGATCCAATCCAACGACCGATCATCATGCTTCCCCAGTACAAAGATATGAAGTGCGAAATTTTCGATTCATCCAATCCTCCGAATTCAGGGAGTTTCAACAGGGCACCCATATTACTTTGGATCGTGACTTCAACACCCACATAAATAAAGATGGCAATCATGCCCAGAATCAACTGTGGAAACTTGATTGCTCCCCAGCCTTCGCTATTTTTGGTCGCACTGTTGTATGAAAGAAACAAAATAACCAATACCCCCAGAATAGTTATCGATATCAAGGCCAGTCGGTTTATGTCTGTGAAAAGACCTAATAAAATAACCACTCCCAGCAAAGCCGTCATCATTAACAAGGAATTAGTAGCTTTGGTTGTCTTTTCAAACTTCTCATCCGAGGTAACACGAGGCAGTTTGGATACCATGAAAATCACCGCTACCAATGCGAAAACGCCCGCCAGAATCAGATACAATGAGTTAATGGATTTGATATCGGCACCTGCACTGGCACCTTCAGCCACATTGCCAAAAAGTAGAAAGCTAACGACAAGAGGACCAATGGTAGTTCCGAATGAATTGACGCCACCCGCCATATTGAGTCGGTGCGAACCTGTTTCTGGACTACCCAAGGCAATGGCAAACGGCTGAGCGGCTGTCTGTTGCAGAGAGAAACCTAGCGCTACAATAAAAAATGCACCCAGAATGAAGCCAAACGACCCCACATTAACGGCAGGAATCATACACAAGGCACCCGCAATGGATATTCCGAGTCCAAGAATAATTCCATTTTTGTAACCAATTCTATTCAGAATATCGATGCCACTGGCTACCGAAAACAGATACAGCAACAATGAACCGATGTAATAAGCACCGTAAAAAGCTGTATCAATCAGTTGCGACTGAAATTGATTCAGATTAAAATGGGTCTTACAAAAAGGGATGAAAATACCGTTTGAAGCGGCAACAAATCCCCAGAAGAAAAACACCATGATAAGGATGAAGAACTGAGGTTGTGTACCCGTTTGGGATTTTTGCGTAGTGACAGACATATAAGGAAGCGTTGATTGGTTAGAGGGAAGTAAAAATATTCAAAAAAAATTAAATTAAAACACGAATGATAGAAATGAAAAACTGTCAGAAGAACAATCATTGCTAAAATATTTTTTTAATGCGCTCTCATTCAACAGGAAAAGGTAGGTTTTTTCTTTTCCAAAGATACTATTTTCAGGAACTAAATTTAATTCGCACCTTTGCGCCAAGGCTCACTTGCATTTTTCGGATGCAATCCTTCATCAGATGTCGTTCTTCTTTACCTGAATAAATGATTTCCATTGCCATTTTTGCTTCCGGTTCGGGCACCAATGCCCAGAAGATCATGGAGTACTTCGACAATCACCCAGGCATACAAGTGAAGCTGGTGTTGTCAAACAAACCGGATGCACCCGTGCTGCTGCGGGCTGCCAATTTTATGATACCCACGTATGTATTTGATCGGCATGCCTTTTATGAAACCGATGCGGTGATCAGCGAGCTGGCAGCTCATCAGATTGACTATTTGGTGCTTGCGGGCTTTCTATGGCTGGTACCGGTTTCACTGATTCGGGCCTTTCCTGACCGGATTGTCAATATCCATCCGGCGCTACTACCCAACTATGGCGGCAAGGGAATGTATGGCATGAAAGTGCACCAGGCCATAGTGGATGCCGGAGAAACGGAATCGGGCATTACCATTCACCTCGTAAACGAAGAATACGACAAAGGCCGTCACTTGTTCCAGGCCAAGTGCTCTGTCGATCCACAGGATACGCCAGAGAAGGTTGCTGAAAAAATACACGCGCTGGAGCATGCCCATTTTCCCAGGGTGATTGACGAATGGATTACCACAACCGAAGCCGGGCGGGCATGAGGAAAGCGGCGCTGTAGTTTCAGCTCATCGGTTGCCACCAACTATCTTCAAAAGAGTGTCTCCGTCCTGACGGCAGGTGGCTGTTTGACGCAGGCTTGAGAAAGCCGTGAACCATAACGGTTACCTGGGTTTTCGCGAAAAAAAAGATACTATTTTGGTAGGTCGGTTTTTAATTCCGTTGGCAAAAAACTAACTTTGCGCCTTCATTTTTTCCCCAACCAGTATTTTTACTGATTTCAGTAACGTTTCCAACCCCGACACTCAGTGATTTAATCTTATTTCTGCATTCTTCATCTTTAATCGATACGTATGTCTTCTCGCAAAATACAATCAGCCCTGATCTCGGTTTACTACAAAGATGGTTTGGCTCCTGTTGCTCAACTCCTTCACGAGCAGGGTGTTACACTTTATTCTACCGGTGGCACCCAAACTTTTCTTGAAGGATTGAACATTCCGGTAGTGCCCGTTGAAGAATTGACATCCTATCCGTCCATTCTGGGCGGACGTGTCAAAACGCTGCACCCCAAGGTTTTTGGAGGTATTTTGTACCGTCGTGACGAAGCCGCCGACCAAGAGCAAGTAAAGCAATACGAGATTCCCTCCATTGATCTGGTTATCGTTGACCTGTACCCGTTTGAGGAGACTGTTGCATCCGGAGCTGCTGAAGAAGACATTATCGAGAAGATTGACATCGGCGGAATATCGCTGATTCGGGGAGCCGCCAAAAATTATAATGATGTTTTAATCGTCTCTTCACGAGAACAATACGCAACCTTAGAGCAAATCTTACGTGAAAGGAACGGGGTAACCGAACTGGCAGACCGCCGTCGTTTTGCGGCCCAAGCCTTTGACATGACGTCACACTACGATACTGCAATTTTCAATTATTTTAATCAGGACGAAGCCATTCCTACGCTCAAGATTTCTACCCGGCAGTCGCAAACCCTCCGCTATGGTGAAAATCCACACCAGCGGGGCTGGTTCCATGGCGACTTGGGCGCTATGTTTGACCAACTTCACGGCAAGGAACTTTCGTATAACAACCTGCTTGATATCGATGCAGCGGTGTTATTAATGGAGGAATTCAAAGGAGAACCCGCTTATGCTATCCTGAAACACAACAACGCCTGCGGTGTAGCCATCGATTCGGACCCGACACAGGCTTATCTGAAAGCACTGGCAGGTGATCCGGTATCTGCCTTCGGCGGTGTGATCATTACCAATGCAGAGGTTGACCTGACCGTTGCCGAGGAGTTAAACAAATTGTTTTTTGAGGTGTTGATTGCCCCAGCCTTTAGCGACGCAGCTTTCCAACTGCTCACAACTAAAAAAAATCGCATTTTATTAAAGAAAAAAGAAGTAGCTTTACCTCAGACCCAGGTGCGTACGGTACTGAATGGCATTATGCGGCAGGATCGGGACAGCAAAATGGAAGCAATAACTGATCTGCGGGTTGCTACCGAAAAAGCTCCAACAGATGTGGAAAAGCAGGAATTGATCTTTGCCGCAAAGATTTGCAAACACACCAAGTCGAATACGATTGTATTGTCAAATAATAAACAGTTGATTTCCAGTGGTGTAGGACAAACTTCCCGCGTAGATGCGTTAAAACAAGCCATCGAAAAAGCCCATTCGTTCGGCTTTGACTTGCAGGGGGCAGTAATGGCATCGGATGCATTTTTCCCGTTTGCCGATTGTGTGGAAATCGCACATGCGGCGGGGATCACGGCAGTGATACAGCCGGGCGGCTCGATTCGTGATCAGGATTCGATCGATTATTGTAATCAGAATGGCATGGCCATGGTCATGACAGGCCTCCGTCACTTCAAGCATTAAGTCTTAAAATAGTGCATAATTGTCTAAAACCTTACAAGGCAGTATTCTCTGCCAAAAACCAGTAGTTGACAGGGGTTTGCTTTTGGCAATTTTGTTTGTAATTTTGAAGATTTACGATTTGAAATTGAGCTACTTACGGACAAAAATAGAAAGCAATCAGTTTACATCAGCATTACAAAATTGAACAAAAGAATATGGGATTGTTTAACTTTTTAACAAGTGACATTGCAATTGATTTGGGCACTGCAAACACCTTGATTGCACACAAAGACAAAATTGTAGTTGACGAGCCGTCTATCATTGCCATCGACAAAATGAATAACCGCGTGCTGGCCATTGGCAAAGAGGCCATGCAAATGCACGAGAAAACGCACGAAAACATTAAGACCATTCGTCCGCTGAAAGATGGTGTAATTGCTGATTTTACCGCTGCTGAGCAGATGATCAAAGGAATGATCAAAATGATTGATACGGGTAGCAAGCTGTTTACCCCTTCGCACCGGATGGTAATCTGCATTCCTTCGGGCATTACGGAAGTGGAAAAACGTGCCGTAAAAGACTCGGCTGAGCACGCCGGAGCCAAAGAAGTATACATGATTTATGAACCCATTGCCGCTGCTATCGGTATTGGCATTGACATTGAACAACCGGTGGGATCGATGGTCGTTGATATCGGGGGCGGTACCACTGAAATTGCACTTATCGCCCTGTCCGGTATCGTATGCGACCAATCCATCCGGGTGGCGGGTGATGTGTTTACCAAAGATATTCTGGACTATATGCGCCGCCAGCATAACCTGTTGATCGGCGAACGGTCGGCTGAGCGGGTTAAGATTGAAGTGGGTGCGGCCCTGACCGAGTTAGACAATCCTCCGGCCGACTATGAGATCCGGGGCCGTGACCTGATGACGGGCATTCCGAAAACGGTAAAAGTAACGTTTACGGAGATCGCCTATGCATTGGACAAATCAGTTTCCAAGATTGAAGAAGCGGTTCTGAAAGCGTTGGAGATGGCTCCGCCCGAATTGTCGGCTGACATTTATACCAACGGTATCCACCTGACCGGTGGCGGTGCTCTGCTGCGTGGCCTTGACAAACGGATTGCTGCCAAAACCAAGCTGCCTATTCACGTAGCCGATGATCCACTGAAGGCGGTTGTACGCGGAACAAGCCTGGCCATGAAAAACCTGCGCAGCTTCCGTCCGGTACTCATGACTTAATCTAAAAATGAATACGTGAGCAAATGAGTGAATGAGTAATTGTCAAAACTTCTGTTCTACTCATTTGTTCACTTGCTCATTTACTCATTGAAAAGATATGCAGCGAATCTTCTGGTTTTTCTTTACGTATCGGGCATTTATCCTATTTGTTTTGCTGGAAATTTTCTGCGGGTGGCTCATTGTGAAAAATAACACCTACCAGGGAGCCTATTTTTACAATTCGTCAACCAAATACACCGCTGACGTACTTCGCAAAACCCAGGACGTGAAGGATTATTTCAATCTGAAAACAGTCAATGGCGAACTGGCCAGAGAAAACGCCCGGTTGCATCAGCTTTACCAGCAATCCTTGCTGAGCAAAGCCACTACACAAGGCGATTACAAACCCGATTCGGTGCTGGCCCGGCGGTTTCAGTTTATCGCCGCTAAGGTGATCAAAAACTCTACGGTACTGCCCCGCAACTATCTTACGCTGGACAAGGGCACCCTCGATGGCATCAAACCGGATATGGGTGTCATCTCACCACAAGGTGTGGTTGGTAAAGTCACGGCTTGCTCAGACCATTATTCGGTGGTTACCTCTATCCTGCACCTGGACTACAAATTGTCTTCACAAATCAAACAGAGCGGTAGCATTGGCATGGTAGAATGGGACGGCAAGAACAGTCAGGTTACTCAGATGAAATTTGTACCCAAATATACCGAAGTAAAAACCGGCGACACGGTGGTTACCTCCAGTTACAACTCGGTGTTTCCGCAGGGAATTCTGGTAGGCACCGTCACCGATGTCAAAACGGCTGCTGCCGAAACTACCTATGATCTTCAAGTGCAAACGGCTACCGATTTTAACCGGTTGTCGTATGTGTATATCATTAACAACATTTTTAAGGAAGAACAGGAGTCTCTGGAAAAGAAAACCATTCCTCCGAACGCCGCCATACGGTAAGCAGTGGGTTTTGACTTCTTTAACAATACTATTTTACAGCCCATAGTTCCGCAGGAATTGGCTGCTGACGACTGAACATGAACGGTAGAGATTTTTTCTTACAGGCGATTTATTTTGTCATCTACGTTGGATTGCAACTGGTTTTTATCCGCAATCTGGTCATATTCGACGTGGCTTTCTGTTTTATATACGTAGCTTTCCTGTTGTTGCTTCCGTTGGAGATAGATACCACCCTGCTGTTGCTGATTTCGCTGGGAACGGGTCTGGTGGTAGATTCTTTTTATGATACACTGGGCATTCATGCGGCGGCGTCTGTGTTGCTGGGATATCTGCGTCCCTGGGTGCTTCGTATCATTACGCCCCGCGGAGGTTATGATCAAAACTTGCGGCTTTCGTTGCAGCACATGGGCAACGAGTGGTTTTTTTCGTACACGCTGGTGTTGATCGGATTTCACCATCTGGCTCTTTTTCTGATCGAAGCCAGCCAGTGGAGCCTTGTGCCGGCCGCTTTGTTAAAGGCTGTTTGCAGCACAGCCTTCACCTGGACCATCCTGATCATTATTCAATACCTTTTCTACCGGAGACGGTAACGGCTGGATCAGTCTGAAAAACAGAAGAATAGTATCTTTTGCGAAGCAAGACCCCCGCCATCTATCAAAGCTTGTTGGCTTCGGCACGGGCTCTGCGAATCTCCGCATTGAGAACGTCACTTTCAACCAGACCATCGCGCAGACGGACGATCCGATGTGCATATCGGGCAATGTCCTCTTCGTGCGTCACCATAATGATGGTATTTCCCTTGTTGTGCAGCTCCTCAAACAACTCCATGATTTCATAAGAGGTTTTCGTATCCAGGTTACCGGTAGGTTCATCGGCCAATAAAATGCTGGGTGTGTTGACCAGGGCCCGCGCCACGGCTACCCGCTGGCGTTGCCCGCCCGACAATTCGTTGGGTTTGTGCTTGGAACGTTCGCCCAGCCCTACGCTGCGGAGGGCTTCCATGGCTTTTTCGGTACGGTCGGTTTTGTTGTATCCGGCATAAATCAGCGGCAACGCGACGTTTTCCAGTGAAGAAAGCCGCGGCAGCAGGTTGAACGTCTGGAACACGAATCCGATTTCCTTGTTACGGATTTCTGCCAGTTCGTCTTCGCTCATGTCGCTGACATCCTTGTTGTTCAGAATGTAGGTGCCGTTGGTAGGGGTATCCAGGCAGCCAATAATGTTCATCAGCGTCGACTTTCCCGAACCCGATGGACCCATAAACGCCACATATTCGCCTTTGTTGACCGAAATAGTAACCGATTTCAGGGCTTCGATTACTTCTTCGCCCATGATGTATCGCTTGGAAATATTGCGGGTTTCAATTATTTTTTTCATCCGTTCGGGTTTGTTGTGGGATTATGCAAAGAGGGCAAAATAATATCTTTTCAAAAATGAAGACCTAAAAGCCCGAGAAAATGTCTGCAATCAAACATATCAGTTCCAATAAGCCAGCCGCCTTGTCCAGTCCGTCACCCAGCTTCTGCTTTCCGGATTTCTTCTGGTCCGGTTGTGGGTCGGTTGGGGTTGGTATCTTGCCGGAAGGTTCGGATGAATCCATTAGTTCTCGGTTTTTCTTGCATTTTAAAGTTAGCGAATTATTGCCACTCCGCTAATTTTTTTTCGACCAGTGCACGTTTAGCTTCGTATTGCGGTACAAAAGCCTGATAATCGGTAGGGGACACCATTTCCCGCAGTTGCTCCAGTCCCTGAACGGCATAATCGACCAGGTTCAAGTCCAGCGACTGCAAGATATACGCTTTCTGTACTTCAGAGGCCGCCGGATTGACCTGTAGCGCATTGGTCAGGATTTCGTAAGCCCGGTCGGCATTGTTCTGACGCAGGTAGAACTGCTGCGTTGCCAGTGCCACCCGCTGATCAAAAGGCAGGTTTTTCATTGCCTGAAGATAGTATTTTTCGGCTTCGGCAGGCTTGTTTGTATTGGCTGCGATTTCGGCCTGGTAAAATATCTTCCGGGGCGAACCAGACGATTGCAGGGTACGGGTTAACGCCGCCCAGTCTTTTTTGAGCCACAGGACAGACAACTCCAGTTCCTGGATCGGTTTTTTTGCTTCTTCATTGGTAATGGTCAGCGACTGCAACGCCCGCAAATCACTTTCGGCGGCTGTTGCATTCTGGTTTTGAACATGGTTCTCAGCCAGATACAACAAAGCAGAGGCCCGGTAACTAAGGTCGTTGATGGTTGATACGACAGGGGTAAGGTCTTCGCGGCGACTGAAATACACCAGCGCAACTTTTTCGGCATCCGACAGCGAATCAGCCGGGTTGCCCAGGAGGGTTTGGGTTACTTTGGACATACTATTTGCCATGCCCCGAAACTGCGGCGCCGGACTCACGCGCAGCGACTCCCACAGCGGGGCCGCCTGCGACAACGCACCTTTTTCAGTGAGTGCAAAGGCATAATTTGCAACATTCAACGAGTCGCCGGCCTTGATGGCTTTTTCAAAACGATACGATGCCAGGCCGGGAGCATTTTGTTGCAAGTACCACATGCCCAGTATTCTGTTCAGGTAGGCCGACCGCGCACTTTCTGTTCCTTGTTCGGTATTCTTAAGCAGTTCAATCGCATCGGTCACATTATAGGTATGATACAAATGCACTGCCCGACCAAAATCCAGGTAGCTGGTAAACAAGGCATTGTCGGGTGTTGCGGATGCTTGCTTGCAATCATGATCAACCAACGTGTCGGAATCACGTTTGTGGTTTAGCGAGTAATTGTACAGGTAAGCAAATCTTTCGCGTGTCAACGTACCGCTGCCTACAGGCCGGTATGGTTGCGCATCCACTTTGCGCAGTTTGTTGCTAATCACCAGGCGGTTGTTCTGTAATGCATAGTAATCAGCTGTTAGCGAAGCCGTGAGTACCGAATCCAGTTGCTTGTCTGAAAAATTCTTGGCCCAGAACGCCAGCAGATTGGTTTGCACCACTTCGGGTTTGTTCAGGTGCAGCGAAGCCTGATCGTAGAAGTAATAAGCCGAATCCAGTACCCGCGTCTGGTCATACAGCAATGCCAGGTTGTTGAGCAGTTCGCCGCTTTCGGGAAATTTCCGGGTGCCTTCGCGCAAGGTAAACAGCGCCTCGAAAAACGAATCTTCCTGTTTGTACAGCTGTGCCAACGCCGCGTAGGTGTGCGGAGTAGGCTTGTTGGTAATCGCCTGTTGCAGAAAAGCGGCCATCGCCACCGGGTTGTCGTGCTGTTTGGCAATGGTAGCCAGCGCGTAATTAGACTTGTGATTCCGTTGCTGGAACAGCAGTGCCTTTTTGTAATACGTTTCAGACAAAAGGTAATTTTTCTCCGCGAGATACAAGTCGCCCAAGTAATTCTGATAGCCTGCCAAACCTTGCTGGACCGGCAATGAAGCCACCCGAAACAACAAACCGAGCATGATCAAGCCGGCTAGTGCGAATGACAATCCGAATGGCATCAGGCGGGGCTGGTACACGATCTTGTGTACTGGCAAACCCTGGGCCATTGGTCCGCGGAAATTGATGAATACATACATGTAAAATGCAATTCCCATCGCCAGATGCGAATAAATGATGGCATCTTCAAATGTGTCCATCATCGGGTCGTTGCCGGTCGCAAAAGCGTAGCCGATCGTTCCCAGCGCCAGGATTGCCAGCGCGGCATAAATAAGAGTCCCGTAAGGATCGGATATAACCGAGTCGGTCCTGCGGCGGAACCCCCACACTCCGAGTATAACAGAAATAATCAGCAAATAGAAACCATTGATGTACAGGAAATTCCATTCGATCATTCCCGAACTGTACAAATACGACACTACCAGATTGCCTACGTAGAAAAGCGTAATGATGGTAAAGTGAAGAATGCTGTTGCGGCCCGTGGCTATTCCCGAACTGGTGATAAGAATGAGCAGATGGCTCGGAATTTCGTGCGCAATCAGAATGACAAATAGTATGGTGACAACTACCAAAACCCGGCTTCCGTAAGCCAGGATGCTTAGTACCGGATGCGGCGCTTTGGCGAAATAAAACCAGACAAAAGCCGTGAGTGCCAACAGGATGCTGAAGACAACCAGGCGCACAGGAAGCGAAATGTCCGGGCGGAAGGCGTGGAAATAATAGCTGACCGGCAGAAAAACAGCCAGCGTGGCAATTAGTACAGTAGCATTGGTCAAACCCCACACTTGTAAGATATCGGGCTGAAATGATACCAGCAGGGCAATGAACACCATCATACTGCCCAAATACCACCAGCGGGGCAAGGTTGGCAACACACTCAGCAGCCAAACCAGCGCCACAGCCACCATGCCGGCGTATAGGAACGTTGCCGTGTGGTTGATCTGCATGTCCGAAGCTTCAAACCATTCCATCACCAGAAAGCTCTGCGCATTGGTTGTGAACGTGAAAATTCCCTTGGTAAAGCTGTCAATATCAAACGAAATGTCTTGTACTTCGTTGAAAATCTGCCAGTTGATAACCGCATCACTTCCAATGATCTTTTGGGTAAAGTAAATTACAATGGCAATTCCCAGCAAAGCGAGTAGGCTTACTGTCAGCCGACGATAGGCTGGCAGCCAGCGGTTCCAGAAAAATAAATTCGGATTCATGGGTAGGTTAACAGATAAATAAGGTCGGATATTCGCCAATAATTGCTGTTATGCAGACGGTTGCCAGAGGAAAGGAAATAGTATCTTTTCAAAACCAAAAAAAACTTTGCCCAGTTTCCAGTACCCAGACTCCGGTATCCGGAATTTAGAACAACCAATCAATTGAACGGATAACAATTCACATAACGATGGGACAAATATGATAGATACATTGGGCTTGCCAAAGGTAAATGAGCCCGATTGCGAAACAATGTAAGGTTTTCGCTGAAATAACGAGCCTGTAACCGATTCTTGCCAAAAAATGGACTTTATCGTCCGGCAAAGATTTGTTGCTCAAGACAATCGGTGTTCTGGATTATTCGATCACTTTGGGGACACGGAAATGCGCGTCGTCATGCTGGGGCGCGTTTTGTAGCGCTGTTTCGCGGGACAGCGTTTCCGAAACCTGATCGTTGCGCATCACATTTATGTCCGCATTGATATGCGTGAGTGGTTCCACATTGCTAGTGTCCATTTCGCTAAGTTTTTCGACCCAGGTCAGGATGCGGTTCAAGTCGCTGAGCATGCGTGTTTCGTCGTCTTCTTTCAGCTCCAGACGTGCCAGATGGGCAATTTTACGTAACGTTTCGCGGTCGGCACTCATAGTAAAAAACAGGAGGTTTAGCTTCGTTTGGCGATACTGTTTTTGGTAGTTTATTTCTTTGGCTTGATCGTATAGGTAGCCGCAATCGGAAAATGATCGGAATAGTCTACACTCCTATGAGTCTGGTAATCAACAGCACTGAGTCGGTCATCGGAGTAAAACTGATTGTCAATGCGCAGGAAAAACAGTTTCCGGTCGTTGTACGAAAATCCGAAACCATTGCCGGCGTCTTCAAATGCGTTGCCCAGGTTCCGGCGCATTTTCTGGTAGGTGAAACTGTACGGCACCGAATTGAAATCGCCACAGACAATCACCGGATACGGGCTGTTCCGGATGTATCGGTCAAGAGTGGTGATTTGCCGGCTGTGCGTAACAAACCCACGGCGCAAACGCCTGAACACGTCCATGAAACCAGATTTTACTTCTTTGTATTCCTTGTTGATTTCCAGCTTTTCGGCCCGGATACTCATCGAATACAAATGTACACTAAAAATCCGCAAGGTATCATCACCTACTTTTACATCCACAAAAATTCCTTTGTTCAGTGTGCGTCGGTCAAAGATAATGTCGCCGGTACCTACAATCGGGTATTTGGTGAAAATCGCCACTCCGTCAAATCCCGCCCGGCCGTCTGCCTGACTCAGTGGCGTGATGTAATAGTTGTAATCGCCAGTAGTTGCTATCTTGGTAATGGCATTGAAAATCCGGGAGCCGTCTTCGTCATGAAACTCCTGCAGGCACTTGATGTCCGCGTCATTTTCGCTGATCCATTCGATGATCTTTTTGGGCTTGGTGCGGTCGCCTCCGTAATAGTCATGGGCGTTGAGGCGTTGCGTGTTGTAACTCAGTACCTTGATCTGTTTCTGTGCATCATCAGAACGTTTCCAGTGCAGTACAAATGTCCGTTCAAACAAGGGAAAGGCGATGATGAGAATCAGGATAGAAACCCAAGCCCGCCGCGAATGAACCCACACCCAATAGATAGTGAGGAGAATATGTATGAGTAAAATAACAGGAATGGACAGGGTGAGAAAGCCGGCGGGCCAGAAACGGGCCGGCGGAATATGAATGGCTACAAATGCGGCAATGCTATAGAAATATAATAATACATTGATAATCCATACGATGCGTTGTCGCCGGGGCAAGTCATTAAATCTCTTGCGAGTCTTGGCAAAAAGTTTGTTCAAAAACACAATTTTATAAACGACCGTATGGTTTGAAAAAAATCAGATTTTGAACAAAGGTAGGGCAGGCCGTCTGAAAATTAAACTTTTTTGCGTATAATTCTATTTTGCGATGTAAAACATGGTGGTTTTTTTCATTTTTTGGAGATACTATTTTGAGGTACGAAGTACAATTTACGAAGTGCGATAAAAAAACATTCGTACTTGCCCGTTATTTATGTTATCACCAACGACTCTGACACGATTGGTTGAAGTATAAATGACTTGGAGCCTTTCAATCGTACCTCGTAAATCGTACTTCGTAATTTAACTTTGGCTTACCGCCAAGGCCGCTCCTAACGAAGAACCTAGTGGCGTAGGCGTCGTAACAAACTCGTAGGCAGGCAACCGGCGGCGTAACATTTCCAGAAACAACGAGCTATGAGTAAAGCCGCCATCTATAAAGATTTTTTGAATGTGTGTGTCGCCTATCGCCAACCGAATGGAATGTGCCTGTAAATCAATTAGTTCGATCATCATGCGATGCAGGGATTCCTCGTAGCTTCCGAAGCTACTCACTTGTGTAACCGGTGCAGACACAATGCTTCCATCCGGGAATTGCAGGTTTTTCCAGCAAAAAAGCCGAGGTTCGACGGATCGCCATTTTTGATAAAGCGTTTCGTCGAATTCAACTTGCCGGAAATAATCGGAAGGTTTCTGGAAATGGGCTGCCAACACCTGTGTCTGGTGGTTGTATTCGTTGCCCAGAAAAAGCCGCGAGGCTTTCACCGGCTCTCCGTTGATTTGCAAATACTGCAAACAATCCTGTCCCAGCTCGGCTTGTGTCAACGGATCGGTGCTGAACGGATTGAAGGTGATGTTCCAGGTGCCGGTCGAAAGCAACAGAAAAGGTGTCTGATTCTGGAGAATATACGGGAGCAATGCCGCCGAGCTGTCGTGGATACCCATGCCCACTCGTACGTTTGTACCGCCTACCTCAGTCAGTACAAATTGATTGGCAGGCACCAACGGCGGGAAAATAGTATCTAATTTTTCGGCAAAAACCCAGTCGTGGTAGCGGCGCGTGGCATAATTCCACAGGCCTGTATGGCAACCCACACTGCTATATTCGCTGGCGGCCGTTCCCGCAAACAGATAGCTGCAATACTGTGGAAAGTGCAACGAATACCGGATGCGTGCAAACACATCAGGCCGGGTCTTTTTGAGCCAATATACTTGCAAGCCGGAATTGAGCATTCCCAAGGCTGGCGAAGCTGTCTGCACACAAAAAGTATCTTTGCCTCCGTAGTTTTCGTAAAATTCCGCCAATAACTCAGTCGGATAAGGCTTGGTGTAGTTATAAAGGGGTGTTAGCGGGCTGCCGTTTTCGTCTAGATGCACAAAGCTGGCCCCGTAAGTGGAAAAATTCAGTTGTTTGATTTCAAACTCTTCCGATTGCAGAAACTTTCCCAAGGTTTGCCGCATCCAGGCCACCACAGCTGCCAAATCCTCACAAGGATAGCCGTCTTCGTCCGCAGTTTCAGGGAACGACACATATTCCTGATGCACTTCTCGAAACTGAAAATCAAAGAGAAAAAACTTCTTGTTCGTTTTCCCGATGTCGAAGATAGCGGTGACAGGTTGTTTCATGAATCCTTTGCGGTTTTATCGTTTTGACTCTGCCGTCTACTGTTGTTAGGTTAAAAATAGTATCGCTGAAAAATCAAAAAGCGGCACTGAGTTCCCTATTTGCAATACAGAACTCAGTCAGCGGGCATTTCAAATGCCCATTTAGTAAACGCCGCATTGCAAAGCGGAATAACGAAAAATCAAAGCCCAGTCGCAATTGTCACTGTGCCGCGTTCATTGATCAATTGCTGGCGGACATTCAGTTCGCGATACGCCCGAACCGGTTCCATAGCGGCACCGGAACGCAGGCGGGCTTCGCGCAACAACGGCCGCAGGTCGGTACGGAAGGCATCCTGCACAATTTCCTGCGCCATGGAGACATCATGGTTGAGCTGGGCATCCCAAAGGCCCTGCCGGTCTACAACCAACGCCTGGGCATACGCCAGGCGAATAGCTTCCAGCGACTGTATCAAGTCTTCGAGCGGATCTTTCAAGTTGTGGCTGGCATCAATCATCCAGGCAGGTTCCGGATTACTGGCTGTATTGTTGTCCATGCCGTACACCAATTCGCTGAAAATCAAGTACAACTGATACGGTTTGATGCTACCAACCGTCAGGTCATCGTCGCCGTATTTGGAATCATTGAAGTGGAATCCACCGAGTTTACCCTGGTACATCAGCGTTGACACAATTTGTTCGATGTTGGTATTCGGCAAATGATGTCCCAGATCCACCAATGTAAAGGCTTTCTCTCCCAACTGGTTCGCCAGTAAAAACGACGTCCCCCAATCCTGTATTACGGTTGAATAGAAATACGGCTCATACGGCTTGTATTCGATGAAAATCTTCCAGTCGGCGGGCAAATGTGCGTAGATTTCTTGCAACGATCGAAGCGTATTGTCCAGCGCCGTACGGAAATTGAGCTGTCCGGGAAAGCTGGAACCATCTGCCAACCAGACCGTTGTGGATTTGGAGCCTAGTTCTATGCCATGGCGAATCACCTCGATGTTGTGCGCAACGGCTTGCTTGCGCACATCCGCATTGACATGGCACAACGAGCCGTATTTGTAACTCAGCGACTGCTCTTTCTGGTCCTGAAACGTATTGGAATTCATGGCATCAAAGGCAATGCCGAGTTCGGAAGCCTGTTGTTTGATGGCTTGGGCATCGCGTGGAATATCCCACGGAATGTGCAGCGAAATAGCCCCCGCCGATTGTGTCAACGCATGGATCAGGCCAATGTCTTCCAATTTCTGTTCCAGACTGCCCGGTTCGCCACCCGTCGAAAAACGGCCAAAACGTGTGCCACCGGCCCCCAATGCCCAGCTCGGAATGGCCACCTGAAACTGCCTCAGTCGTTCGATAATCGCTTCGGCATCAATAGATTTGTGGGCCAGTTGGTCACGCAAAAATTGTAGACTGCTTTCGTGTGACTTCAGCGCAGTCGAATTATGCTGATCTATTTGGTACGAATGGATACGCATAGAAGTAAAGGTTTATGTGAGCATCATCCGGAACACGCAACCGGGCTAGTGAAAGCCGGGTTTTTTATGTTTCAAAAGATACTATTTTTAGCTACGATTTTATTTTGCATTCAACAATGACAGCACCTTTGCGGGCAGTTGCAAGCTTCGAAGAACAAAATTTTCCGAAGCTTACCGAGGAAATGCATTCGCCAGGCCGCCATCCACGTTCAGCATGTTACCTGTGGATTTGGACAGCAACCCGCCCACAAAGGCAAAACATGCGTTGGCGATGTCTTCCGGTAAAATAATCTCGTTGAGAAGCGTCCGTTTGGCGTAATATGCAGGCAATTCTTCGATGGCAATGCCATAGGCTTTGGCACGCCCTTCGGCCCAGCCACTTTGCCAGATCTTGCTATCGGCAATCACCGCGTCGGGGTTCACTACGTTGACCCGTACTTTGTCGGAAGCCAGTTCGGCAGCCAGCAAACGGCTCATGTGCAGTTGCGCCGCTTTTGCCGAGCCGTAACCTACGTTGTTTGGCCCCGACATCAGCGCATTTTTACTGACGATGTTCAGAATGTCGCCACCCAGGTTTTGTTTGCGCAAGATCGAAACCCCTTTCTGAGAAACCAGGTATTGTCCTTTCACGAGCACGTCGTATAGCAAATCCCATTCCTTTTCGGTATGATCCTCAATGGCTTTGGAAATAGACAAGCCAGCACAATTGATGAGTATATCCACACCGCCAAAGGACAGTGCTGCATGTGAAAAGACCTTTTCAATGGCGTCTGCCGAGGTAACGTCCAGCACAACCGCTGTGGAAATGTCTTTGCCGAAAAGTTTCCGGAACTCTTCCGTAGCTCCTTCCAGTCGGGTGGCGTCGTTGTCGTTGAGAACAATACACGCACCTTCCTCGGCAAATTTTTTGGCAATGGCTTTGCCAATTCCGCCCGCACTTCCGGTAATTAGGGCAATTTTGCCCGAAAGCGCCTTGGGTTTGGGCATGCGTTGCAGTTTGGCTTCTTCCAACAGCCAATATTCGATATTAAAAGCTTCCTGTGGCGGCAGAGAGGTATATTCCGAAACCGCTTCGGCGCCTTTCATTACATTGATGGCATTGATGTAAAACTCAGCTGCCACCCGCGCCGTTTGCTTGTCTTTGGCAAATGTGAACATGCCCACGCCCGGATACAGAATGACCACCGGATTGGGATCCCGCATGGCTGGGCTGTCCGGATGCTTGCACGTTTGGTAATACGTTGCGTACATTTCGCGGTAAGCATCAAATGCAGGTGCCAGTTTTTCCTTGACTGCTTTGACATCCGACAGATTTTCATCGGGAGCCAGATCCAGTACCATCGGACGGATCTTGGTGCGCAGGAAATGGTCCGGGCAACTGGTTCCCAACGGAGCCAGCCGGGTCAGATCCGTTGAGTTGATAAACTCCAGCACCCGGTCGTCGTCACTGAAATGACCGATCATGCGGGTATGCGACGAACACAAGCCACGCAATACCGGAGCCAGTTGTGCCGCTTGTTGCTGGCGTTGTTCTGTCGGCAAGGATGTCATGCGGAAGCCGCCGAATACCGGGCCTTTTTTGCCGAAATTTTCGTGCAGGTATTTCGAATACCGTTCAATGACATCCAGTGTATTCACGTAGCTTTCGTACGCGGTTGTGCCCCACGTAAACAAGCCGTGCGAACCCAGCATGATTCCCCGCAAGTTGGGATTTTCAGTAATGGCTTGTTCCAGTTTCAGGCCCAGGTCAAAGCCGGGCCGCTGCCAGTCGACCCAACCGATTTCGCCATGAAAAAGCTCGTGATTGATACACATGCCGTCTTTCGCTGCAGCAATCGCAATGGCTGCATCCGGGTGCAGGTGATCCACATGGGTGTATGGCAAAAAGGCGTGCAACGGCGTATCAATGGAGGGAGCCTTGGAATCCAGGTCATAAATGCAATGATTGAACAAACCCACCATTTCATCTTCAAACGCCAGTCCTCGGTATCGTTTTTTCAAGGCATGCAGGCGGTCCATATACAATCCTGCCAGTCCGCTGCGTTTCAAGGTGCCCAAATCACCTCCCGAACCTTTCACCCACATCACACGGGTCGGCTGACCGGTCAGCGGATCGGTTTCTGTGGTTTTGACACTGGTATTGCCGCCGCCGTAATTGGTCAGTCGCAGGTCGGCACCAAGCAGGTTGGAGCGGTACAGTAACAGGGCCACTTCGTCACCAGCCAGTTTGTCAGCCTGGTCCTGGTCCCACAGGTAGCTTACATATGTATAATCAGTTAGGGAAGAAAGGTTCATTGGACAATACGGATAAAAATTTGTGATTTTACAGATTGTAAAAATAGACGTAATTTACCCGACGGCTTTCCTGTACTTACCTGTCTTGCTGCAATCTTGAGTAATTGAATGCCCGAGTGATAGAATACCAGAGGTTTTGCGTTTTTCCAGGATACTATTTGTCTGAACCCTGATTGGCTTGATTAAAAGATTATTAGGATTGTGTAGGGGCGAATAATCATTCGCCCTGTTTTGTGCAGGCTCGCATTATCTTTGACTGAGCCTTTGGGGAACAGGGTAACCGGTCGGTTGCCCGTACCGAATTTTTCTTTTTTGCAGGACACTATTTTTTCATTCAATCATTTACTCATTCTGAATTGAATTTTCCGCATGTATAAGCTCCAGATCAACCACGAAGACAAAATCCCGAAATACAAACAGATTGTCTCATCAGTGATCCACGATATTGAGAAAGGGATTCTGCAACGGGGCGAGCAACTTCCCTCCATCAATTTTGTCAGCGAAGAATATTACCTGGGCCGGGAAACCGTAGAAAAAGCCTACCGCGAGCTTAAAGAACTTGGGTACATCACCTCGGTGGCAGGGAAGGGCTTTTATGTGGAAGGCGGGCGGTCCAACAAGTTACGCATCTTATTGATTATGAACAAAGTAAGTTCATATAAAAAAATCATCTATTATGCGTTTCTCAAGGCCCTGGGCGACAAAGCCACCGTTGACCTGTACATTCATCACTACAATGCTTCGCTTTTCAAGGAAATCATCGGTGAGAACCTGGGCAAGTATCATTATTACGTCATCATGCCTCACTTTTTTGAGAATGTTAATAAGGTGAACGTTCTGCAAATCATTGAACAGATTCCCAAGGACGAACTGGTGCTACTGGACCGGAATCTGCCTGAGATCAAAGGCGACATTATCGCTGTGTATCAGGATTTTGAGAAAGACATTTACCAGGCGCTGGAATCCAGTGGCGACTTGTTGCAGAAATACAACCGGCTGGTGCTGGTTTTTCCAAGTGACGGCCATTATCCCGACGAGATTGTCCGTGGGTTCAAGCTCTATTGCATTCACCAGAAGAAAGATTTTGCCATCATTGAAAACGCATTTGACGAAAAAATCGGCCCGGCCACCGCGTACATTGTCATTGAAGAAACCGACCTGGCCGAGCTGATCAAGAAAGTGAGGCAGACCAGTTACCAGATTGGCAAGGATGTCGGGATTGTTTCGTTTAATGACGCCACCCTGAAAGAGTTGCTTGCCATTACTGTGATCACTACAGATTTTGAAACCATGGGACGGACCGCCGCCGCCCTGTTGCTGGACAAGCAAAAAGTGCGCATCAAGAATCCATTTTCCCTGGTTCGGCGCCAGTCACTGTAGAAAGCACAACACCAAAGTTTAGCCGGACTAAGTGACGAATTGACAAAATAGTATCTTTCAAAAGGACAAAACCCCGACGATTTGTCCTTTTTCCTGGGTAGAAGCCGCGATAAGAGCACGAAAAAATTTGGTAATCGCTATTTTTTGTTTTACATTTGCATCAAATTACAAGTAAGAGGGGGCCTGCGTCCCCTCTTTTGCTTCGTAGATGATTCGGAGAAGCGGGCACCGCAACTCACTGTCTGAACCTATTTTATGAAAGAACAGGAACGCATACAGGAACTGGCCGAAAACCAGCTGGCTGGCTCAGCTTATTTTGTAGTAGACACGCAGGTGAAAGGTGTCAAAGCCGTTCCGAAAGTAACTGTGATCCTGGATGGGGACCAAGGCATCGGCATCGATGCGTGTGCGGAAATCAGCCGGAAGCTCGACAAGAAGATTGAAGAAGAGGATTTGTTTCCCAAAGGATATGTGCTCGAAGTATCGTCGCCGGGGATTGATCAGCCACTCAAGCTGGTGCGGCAATACCCCAAACACGTAGGCCGCCAGATGCGTATACAACTGCGGGATGGCAGCATCAAGACGGGCAAGCTCGATGCCGTCAATGAGCTGCACATTGTGATTCAGGAAGAGATTACCAACAAAGCCAACAAAAAGAAAAAAGAAATAAGCCCGGCTACCATCGCCGTTTCGGATATTGATCAAGCGTTTGTTTTGGTATCGTTCGCATAAGTTATGGCAGGCAGTAACAAATGTCTGCCAACGATTTATGTCAACGGATACTATTCTGCATCCCTGGATTGTTGACCCAAGAAAAAGATTAAAGATTAATGTAAAATGAGCAAAGAAAGTAGAGAACTGATTGAGTCGTTTGCTGAGTTTGCAAGGCTCAAAAATATCGACCGCCCTACCATGATCCGCATTCTGGAAGACGTGTTCCGGACAATGATCCGCAAAAGATACGGGGCCGACGAAAACTTTGATATCATTATCAACGCCGATAATGGTGACCTGGAAATCTGGCGTTTCCGCGGAATTGTAGACGACAACTCGGAAGACATATGGGATCATGACAAAATCTCACTTTCGGATGCCCGAAAAATAGAACCAGATTTTGAAGTGGGCGAGGAAGTAGCCGAAGCCATCAAACTGGAAGACTTCGGCCGCCGAGTCGTACAAACCGCCCGCCAGACGTTGATTCAAAAAGTAAAAGACTTGGAAAAAGATTTACTTTTTCAGAAATATAAGGAACTTGTTGGTGAAATAATTGTTGCAGAAGTATACCAGATATTAGGTAAGGAAATCATCCTGCTGGATGCTGAGGGCCACGAACTAGCCTTGCCTCGTACAGAGCAGATTCCAAAAGACCGTTTTCGGAAAGGCGATTCTGTCAAAGCCATTGTCCACCGCGTTGAAATGGTGAACGGCACACCAAAAATTATCCTGTCACGCACCTCGCCGGTATTTTTAGAAAGACTGTTTGAAAACGAAGTTCCGGAAGTATTTGATGGAGTGATTGCCATCCGCAAGATTGTCCGCGAGCCGGGCGAACGTGCCAAAGTTGCTGTCGAAAGTTTTGACGACCGCATTGATCCGGTAGGAGCCTGCGTCGGAATGAAAGGTTCGCGTATCCATACCATCGTTCGCGAATTGGACAACGAAAATATTGACGTTATCAATTATACCGATAACATCGAACTATACATCGCCCGTGCCTTGAGCCCTGCGAAAATCAGCCGGATTACCATTGATGAAGAAGAAGGCCGCGTAGCCGTGTACATGCGTCCCGATCAGGTGTCGCTGGCAATCGGCAAGAGCGGTCAGAACATCCGTCTGGCAGGTAAGCTGGTAGGTATGGAAATTGACGTGTATCGTGATACGGACGACGAAGGCGACGAAGACATTGATCTGCTCGAATTTGATGACGAAATTGAACGCTGGATCATTGATGAATTCAGACGTGTAGGCCTGGACACTGCCCGCAGTGTGCTGGCATTGAGCAAAGAAGACCTTCTGCGTCGCACTGACCTGGAGGATGAAACCATTGAAGATGTACTTCAGATTCTGAGACAAGAGTTTGAAGAAAGCGAATAAATGATCGGCTGCCAAAGCCGGAGATGCGCAAAATAATATCGTCAGAAGATACAAAACCTGCCACTCCCGCTTTGTCGGTTGTTTGAAACAGCACTCGTTATTCTCCTCTTTGGCAAGGAGGCGTTTGTATAATCAGCGACTGTTTCTGAATTCTTTTCATTAATAACCAGTATCATTGCCCATCGGTTTTCATGCATTCAGGTATAGTATTTTGTTAGGTAAAGCAGCCTTTCTTCTGCTTTGCAGCGATTCGCGGTCATTGTAATCAGTAATTTATCCAAGTAGTACCTTAAACAAGACAAGACATTTATTTATAACTCATGGCAGAAGAAAAAATGATGCGATTAAGCCAGGTGGCACGGCAGCTAAACGTGGGAACGTCCACTATTTTAGATGCGCTGAGTCAGCGTGGTTTTAAAGTAGAAAATTCACCGAATGCAAAAATTACTTCTGAGCAATTTGATATACTGGCTAAAGAATTCAGAGGGTCGGCTTTAGAGAAAAAAGAAGCTTCTGGATTAACGATCGGCAAAAAGCACAACGAAAACCTGGTCATTGATGGTGGCCGCACCGACCGTCGCGACCGCACAGACGAAGAGGATTTCTTCATTCCTTCGCAGTCTGAAAAAGACATGCCTGCAAAAGATGCTCCCAAAGAAGTTCCAAAAACAACAGACCCTGTTTTACCTCCTGATACCGGCCGGATTACCCTGCCCGGTGTAAAAATATTAGGTAAAATAGAACTTGATAAAAAGGGGAATCCTATCCCTCCCAAAACTCAGCCTGTAGCCGAGCCGCTGCCCAAAGTAGAACCTACGCCTGTGGTAGAAGCCAAGGTGGAACTACCTGTGCCAGAGCCGGTAAAGGAAGAGCCTAAAAAAGAAGAACCCGTTGTCGTAGCCAAAACGCCTGTGGTGGAACCGCCACAACCTGTCAAGCGGATCGAACTTCCGCAGCAGCAACAACCCAAGATAGAACCCAAGCCTAACAAGCCATTCGAAAGAAATGACAAACCTCAACAAAAGCCAAAGACAGAGGAAGAACCAGAGCCTGTAGAATTGGTGAAAGCCCGGGGCGAAACATTGCGGGGATTGTCGGTAGTAGGAAAAATCAATTTACCTGTTGACAAAGACAAACGGAAAAAAGGCGTAGCGGACACAACTTCTGAAGAAAATAAGAAGAAGAAAAGAAAGCGGAAACGCCTCAAGTCGGGCCGCCCGGAAGAAGCTGCCGGAACGGTGAAGCCGAAAACACCAGCGACCGACGACAAACCGAAACCTCCTACCACGGCGAATGTTCCGAACAAACGTAATCGCAACAAACGCGAAGAGGTGTCAGATCGGGAGGTACAGGACCAGTTGAAAGCAACACTTGCCAAGATGGGCGGCCGCAATGCCGGCCGTGGCAAGGCAAGATCCAAATCGCGGGATAACCGGGAGGATATGGTGGAGGAAACGGAGGAAACCAATGTTCTGCATGTAACAGAGTTCGTTTCTGTAAACGATCTGTCTTCCCTGATGGACATTCCTGTAAATGATGTGATTTCGGTTTGCTTGAATCTGGGCATGTTTGTGTCTATCAACCAGCGTCTGGATGCCGAGGCCATCACCATCATTGCCGATGAGTTTAATTATGATGTCAAATTTATATCCGCTGACCAGGAAATAGAAGACAAACTGGCCAATGTGGATGATGACGACGAAGGAGACCTGCAGCCGCGTGCACCTATTGTAACCATCATGGGTCATGTTGACCACGGTAAGACCTCATTGCTGGATTACATCCGGAAAGCGAAAGTTGCAGCCGGTGAAGCGGGTGGAATTACCCAGCACATTGGCGCGTATGATGTGACCACCGAATCAGGCAAACGCATTACGTTTCTGGATACACCTGGTCACGAAGCATTCACCGCAATGCGTGCCCGGGGGGCCAAGATTACAGACGTGGCGATCATTGTAGTTGCTGCTGATGACAATGTGATGCCTCAAACAAAAGAGGCCATCAACCATGCCCAGGTAGCGGGGGTTCCCATCGTCATTGCCATTAATAAGGTTGATAAACCCAATGCCAATCCTGACAATATCCGGAAAGAGCTGGCACAGGAAAATGTTTTGGTGGAAGAGTGGGGTGGTAAATACCAAAGCCAGGAAATTTCTGCCAAAACCGGCCAGGGTATAGACGACTTGCTGGAAAAGGTATTGCTGGAAGCCGAATTGCTGGATCTGAAAGCCAATCCTGACAAAAATGCGACTGGTAGTGTGATCGAAGCTGCTTTGGACAAAGGCCGTGGCTATGTCGCAACGGTTATGGTGCAGGCGGGCACACTGCGGGTAGGCGACATTCTGCTGGCTGGCGCTCATTATGGACGTGTCAAAGCCATGCTTAACCACCTGGGAGCCCGGGTGAAGGAAGTCGGGCCTTCAACACCTGTACAGGTATTAGGTTTGGACGGAGCCCCGCAAGCCGGTGAGAAATTCAATGTGATGGAATCCGAACGGGATGCACGTGAGATTGCCAATAAGCGCGAGCAGATTTTGCGCGAACAGAACATCCGCACCCGTCGCCACATTACGATTGAAGAAATTGGCCGACGCATTGCCCTTGGCGACTTCAAGGAGTTGAATATTATTGTGAAAGGTGACGTGGACGGGTCGGTAGAAGCCTTGGCTGACTCATTGCTCCGTCTTTCCACCGAAGAAATCCAGGTGCGTATCATTCACAAAGGTGTCGGACAAATTTCCGAGGCCGATGTAATGCTGGCCTCTGCTTCCGATGCGGTTATTGTAGGCTTCCAGGTTCGTCCCTCGGTTAATGCCCGCAAGGCCGCCGAACAGGAAGAAATCGAAATTCGCTTGTACTCAATTATCTATGACGCTATCAATGAGGTGAAAGATGCCATGGAAGGTATGCTGGCACCAAAAGTAGAGGAGATCATTGTTGGTACCGCTGAAATCCGCGAAGTGTTCAAGATTTCCAAGATTGGTACCGTGGCAGGTACTTACGTACAGGAAGGCTACATCAAACGGGCGAATAAAATCCGAGTTATCCGTGAGGGCATTGTGGTGCATACCGGTGACATTGATGCATTGAAGCGTTTCAAAGACGATGTTTCCGAAGTGAAGTTTGGTTACGAATGTGGTTTGAGCATCAAAAACTTCAATGACCTGCAAGTAGGTGATGTAGTTGAAAGCTTTGAGAACCGGGAAACCAAGCGTACGCTGTCTTAAAATACTATCATTTCAAATGTCAAAAGCCGCTCTTTCAAAAGCGGCTTTTTTTATATGAGAATTTCGATCGGCTTGCCGAACAATATTCTTATTTTCGCGTAATGAAAATCTGAAAAACACCTGATTGTGAGAGGTATCCATAGGTGCGGGTAAGAGATACTAAATATTTTACTAACTTTGATAAGCAATTCGTTTTCTGCATGGTTACCTCTTTTTAGTTAATCGTACTAAACAATAACCAATTGTAATTTAAATACCGGCGATGTTAAAGAACTCTCAATACTCTAAATTTATTGGTGTAATATTATTAATCATTGACTTCTTTTTGCTGGATATTGCCTGTCGGGCGGCTTACCAGTGGAGGCATCATATATCCATTCAATACTTCAGTTATTACGTTGACTTCATGCGTATCTTTCAGCTGGCTTGGATACCTGCCTGGATGGGGGTTATCTTGCTGCGTGATGTCAACGTATACCGTAGCCTGCTTCATACACGCAAGTTCTTTTCCAACCTGGTGTATGCGTTTGCCTTGCATGCCTTGTTGATCTTTGTCTTTATTCTGGGATTTCGCGACAAATATTATGACCTGTCGCGTGCATTTCTGTCGGTTTCGTATATTTTCAGTTTCATCTTTACATTTCTGCTGCGGGTAGTTGCCTCGTTGATATTTCGGTATGGCATCAAGCTGCGTAGCGAAGAAAATCGGGTGGTTATTGTCGGGGCCGGTTATGCCGGAAACGAACTGTATCACTATCTGATTGGTAACAAGGGAAAAGAAACCAAATTCATGGGTTTCTTTGACGATGAGCCGGAACTTCCCAGTCTGGTGTTGAAGGGAAAGTTAGAACATTTGAAAAATTACTGTGTTGAGAATCAGATTACCGAGATTTATTATGCAAAATCATTGAACAACACCGCACTTATCAAAGAACTGGCTGATTTTTCGGATGAAAACTTCATTTACTTCAAAATCGCACCCGATTTTCGTGGTTTGATGCAGCGCAAAGTCAATATTGACTTTTATGATACCGTTCCCATTATGACCTTCCGTCAGGAACCATTGCAGGCTTGGGGAAACCGTGCTCTCAAACGAGGTTTTGACATTGCTTTTTCATTGGCAGTTATCCTGCTGGTATTTCCTTGGTTGTTCTTCATGATTGGTCTTGCCATAAAAATTAATTCGCGGGGCCCGATATTCTTCAAACAACCCCGTTCCGGACGCAAAAATAAGCTTTTCAATTGCTACAAGTTCCGGACAATGTATGTGAACAATGAAGCGAACAGCAAACAGGCAACCCGTGGCGACAAAAGGATTACCAGCGTAGGGGCATTCTTACGGAAAACCAGTCTGGATGAAATGCCGCAGTTTTTCAACGTACTGATGGGCGATATGTCCGTAGTCGGGCCGCGTCCTCACATGCTGAAGCATACCGAAGAATATTCCCAAATGATCGAGAAGTACCTCATTCGCCATTTCGTGACCCCAGGCATCACCGGCCACGCTCAGGTCAACGGGTTTCGCGGCGAAACCGGCTCCGATCCCAAACTGATGCGTAAACGCCTGGAATACGATACGTGGTACATGGAAAATTGGAGCATCTGGCTCGATATAAAAATTATCTACCAGACGGTTGCCAATATTTTCCAGGGCGAAGAAAATGCATTTTAACCTGCAAGCAGCCGCTTGTAAGTCTGGCGCGGCACAATAATATCTTCTGCCAAGTAAAAACAACCTTCAATACAGCTTTGTGTGCTGCCGTTTTTGTTCGGAGTTGGTACAATTCCATAGAAATAAAATTTGCACTTTGCAGAATGAATTACTATATTTGCAGCCCTTTCGTGAAAAGAAACATTTTATTCTAAAAACATATTCTCATAAAAGTATCATGATTATCGTTCAGGTTAAAGAAAATGAATCTATTGACAAGGCCTTGAAAAGATTCAAAAAGAAATTTGAAAAAACAGGCGTATTGAAAGAGTTGCGTGCAAGAACAGCTTTTGAGAAAAAGTCAGTAAGAAGAAGAAATGAAGTGATTCGTGCTTCTTACCGTGAGCACATGCGTGCACAAGAAGAGAACTAAAATCCGGAATCTGACAGAATAGTATCCTTCAAAACACAAAAACCTCACCTGATGATCAGGTGAGGTTTTTGTGTTTGTGTTGAAATAAAAAAATATAAAACAATAGCTTTTTTGGTTTTACTTTTGTATGTTGGTATTGTTAAGGCGTTAAACATTAGTGTAGTGGCATGGTTGAATTGTTCCTGAAATATCTTCAATACGAGAAAAGGTGTAGCCCACATACCCTTGTCGCCTATCAGACAGACCTCGCGCAATTTTCTGCTTTTTTGGAGAATTCGTATGAGTTTCCACAGCCGGAATTGGCTACCTATCCCATCGTTCGTTCCTGGATTGTCAGTCTGGTAGAAGCCCAGATCAATGCAACATCCATCAACCGGAAAATTGCGACACTGCGGACGTTCTACAAATTTCTTTTGCAGCGGGGGACCATCACTCAAAATCCGATGCTGAGAGTGCATTCGCTCAAGGAAAGCAAAAGACTTCCGCACTTTGTCGAAGAACAGCAATTGAATCAATTATTGGATTCCACCGAATTTCCGGAGGGGTTTGAAGGCATTAGGGATCGCCTGGTGCTGGAGTTTTTGTATGGTACAGGCATGCGACTGGCCGAAATGCTAAGCGTTGATGCAACGATGATTTCCAAACTGGACCGGACTGTAAAAATTACCGGCAAACGTAATAAACAGCGCATTATTCCATTACACGCGGGCTTACTTCCACTCATAGAAACGTATCAACAGGAAAAGGAACGCACCTTTAACGGAGCAGCCGATAAAAACCTGATTGTGACCGATGACGGCAAAGCGGCTTATCCCATGTTAATTTACCGTATCGTGCGTAAATATTTGATGTACACCAATGCAGACAAGAAAAGTCCGCATGTGTTACGCCATACATTTGCCACGCATTTGCTTACGAAAGGTGCCGATTTAAACGCTATTAAAGACCTACTGGGCCACAGTAGCCTTGCTGCGACCCAGGTTTACACGCACAACTCGCTTGAGAAACTCAAAAAAGTTTACGAGCAGGCGCATCCCAAGGCGTAAGTAAATGTGCAAATTTGTATCATAGGCAAATTTGCAGTCGAATGGTTTGATAGTTGATTGACTAAAATACAGTTGGTTGCCTATTTGCCTGTTCACACGTTTGCACATCTGTTAATTAATTGTTTCACTTTTAATTTTTATGCGTATGAAACTGCAGATGCAATCCCTTCACTTTGATGCTGACCAGAAGCTGTTGGCATTTATCCAGAAAAAGACTGAGAAGCTGGATACGATCTTTGGCCGGATCATTGACGGTGAGGTGATTTTGAGGTTGGAAAAATGCGAAAACAAAGAGAATAAAATCTTTGAACTACGCTTAAATGTACCTGGTAATCAACTTTTTGTGAAAGAAAAAGCTAGCACATTTGAAGCCGCTACCGACCTGGCTTTGGAAACAATGAAATCGCAACTGAGGAAACATAAAGGCAAATTGAAAAATCATAAAAGCGAAATGAATAATGACGAAGTTGATGCCGTTGAAATAGAGGAAGAATTATAAAAATGTCCTATACAAAAGCGGCGGGCCTGAAAGTTTATTTTCAGGCCCGCCGCTTTTGTATTAAAACCAGGTTTATTTCTACTGGTTTTTCTCATTTTTTCGCATAGGCATGGCATCTATTACATCAAACAGCTTCCTCGTTGGAATTACCTTTGTGCTACGCAACTTTTCACCTCCGTCCTTGCCCAACAAAATGACACAAAACGCGTCTGCGTCTACCTGGAACTCGGTGCGCAACTGCTGAACTACTGCTGAAGACACGCCCGGCTTCTCTTCGCCGATCTCCATAGTAGTGGCATAGATGCGTATAACCACCAGGTCTCGCTCAGAATACCCTGTTTTGTCCTGATTAATCTCATTTAATTGCTGTTGAAGCAGTGGTTGAGTAGCATCTGGTGTAAAAACAAGCAGAACCCGTTGCTTCCATTGGTAATACTTCAACGTAAAAGTTTGACCATATCCCATACATATTCCCACCCAGAAAAGCAGACCAGTTAGTATCTTTTTCATTGTTGTGATAACTGGAATGCCATGGCAAATGTTTCAGCAATACACCACATTGCCGGAAAATATAGTGGCAAATGTGGCAAATCTATTACATGTGTAGTGGTTGGGAAGAGTTGTTACGGATTGCTGATAATCAATGGCATAGCTTTGTGGTTAAAAACTATAGAACACTATATGTACCAAAAAGCAACGTTAAAAGCAGGCGTGTTATCGTTTCTGCTGTTTTCAGGAATAGGGTTTGCACAGGAAACGACCAAAGATAAAGATAATCTATATGAGATGTCGCTGGAGGAACTGATGAACATCCCCATCAAATCGGCATCCAAGAAAGAAGAAACACTGTTCAATGCCCCGTTGTCTAGTTATACCATTACCCGGGCCGATATTGAGAAGGCTGGGTCAACAAGCATCATGGAAGCGTTGCGTCTGGCTCCAGGTGTCATTGTACGCGAGCAATCGAATGGTGTGTACGACATTCACATCCGGGGATTGGACAATTTGCTCCGGTATTCCACTACCTACACCAAGTCAAATCTGACAACACTTGTCATGATTGATAACCGCCCCGTATTCAATCACAATACAGGCGGAACGTTATGGGAAACACTGCCCATAGACCTGAACGATGTCGAACGCATTGAGATTGTACGCGGCCCGTCGGCTCCGATGTTTGGCCCCAATGCCGTGACAGGTGTAATCAATATCATTACCAAACAAGCGGTAGAAAATAAAAATTACGCGGTGGCCAATGTCCAGTACGGGTCGTCCAATACACTGATTGCCAATGGTAGTTATGGTAAAAACCTGGGTAAAAAACTCAGTTTCATTGTATCTGGCAACTACCAGGATCGTGAGCGGTTTGATAACACCTACTATCAGATTCCAACGGGTAAATTTGTGGAAGCCTCACAGTTGTCAGAAACGGCCACACTGCGGTTTCCAAACCCAAGTAGGGCACTTAACAAGTGGGGAGGAAATGCATTCCTGCATTACGCACCTTCTGAGAAGATATCCGTTGATGCCAGTGCCGGTTTCAGCGAGTCGGATGTGCAGAAGATATTTTTGGGAGTTCAGAATACGACCTTCTTCACCACCAACCGTTCGGATACCCGTTATGCGAACCTGGCGGCCGACGTGCACGGTGTACAAATCCGGTCTTCGGTGGTAAACGGGCACGACAATATCAATTACAAGGCAGCTCCCAGTGAATATGACTACACGACATTTGACATCAATGCAGAATATGGCATTAAGCTTGGTTCGAAATATTTGCTGACGCCTGGCATCAGTTACCAGGATGTGGCTTATACCGATGAAAACTACACAACAGATCGGGAGCTGAACAACGGATTCATTAACTCGAAACGATCCATACAGACACTGGCCGGATTTCTGCGGGCCGATCTGAACCTGACCGATCACTGGCGGGTATTGGCAGCACTGCGCATGGATAAGTTTTCGACCCCGGACCAGGTGCGTCTGGCTTATGAGTTTGCCACAACCTACAAGCTGAACGACAAGCATCTGCTACGTGCCGCAGTCACCCGTTCCAACAGTGGTTCTTTTATCGCCAACAATTACCTGGATATTCACCAGAGCCCGAACAGTTTTCTTACCATTACCCAAAAAGGCAATCCTGACCTGAACCTGGTTACTGTACAAATGTTCGAGATCGGATACCGGGCTCAGTTGAGCAAAAGTTTCCAGATTGATCTGGACGTATTTCAGCAGACAGCCAGCAACTTATCGGCTATTCTGCTGACCGGTTTTGCGCCTGCACCACCGTTCCCAGCCTTTACTCCGCAAACGTTTGAGTTCCGGAGTATCCCGACGCAAGCAAGACAAGTGGGCGGTACGTTGTCTTTAAACTTTATTCCGAACGATCGGATACAGATGAAGCCCTTCGTAACGGTGCAGCACACCGAAACCCAGGACCTTCCGGCCGATTTCATCGATCCGTCACTGAACCCGGGCTTGCAGTATACAACGGATACCCACAAAAATACCCCGTCGGTATACGGAGGCTATTTTATAAATGTAAAAGCCCTCAAGCGATTGGATGTGAACCTGAATGGATATTACTTCTCGAAACACAACCAGTACGATGCTATTGATAAAACGGGAGAAGGAGCGTTGGGCAGCATCAAGGGACGCTTTTTGTTCAACACCAAAGTCAATTACGGACTTACCTCTCACCTGAACCTGTTTGTCAGTGGACGCAATGCTCTCAACAGCAGTTCGCGCGAATTTTTCGGGGCAGACCAGATCAGAGGCCTCTACCTGACAGGCATCACGTTCAAGTTATAATCTGTTGATTCGCCCGTTTGATCGGACAAAAAGAAACCCCGGCCATTGGACCGGGGTTTTTGCTTTTGCAACGATACTATTTGGATCAAAGCCCGAAAGCGGCCTTCACTTTATCTACATAGTCCAGTTTCTCCCAAGTGAACAGTTCCACTTCTTTGGTGAAGCTGGTACCATCCGGAGATTTGAATGTCTTGGTTACCGTCTGTGGTTCGCGGCCCATGTGACCATACGCGGCAGTCTCGGAATAGATTGGATTGCGGAGCTTCAGGCGTGTTTCAATGGCATACGGACGCAGGTCGAAGATCTCTTCGATCTTGCGGGCAATTTCGCCGTCGTTCATACTCACTTTGGCTGTTCCATACGTATTGATGTACAAACCGCAAGGCTTGGCAACACCAATTGCGTACGAAACCTGCACCAGCACTTCATCACAAAGACCGGCGGCCACCATATTTTTGGCAATGTGACGGGTTGCATAAGCCGCGCTGCGGTCTACTTTGGAAGGATCTTTGCCTGAGAAAGCACCACCACCGTGCGCCCCTTTGCCACCATAGGTATCCACGATGATTTTACGTCCTGTCAGGCCTGTATCCCCGTGAGGTCCGCCGATAACGAACTTGCCGGTTGGGTTGATGTGATAGGTGATCTGGTCTGTGAATAATTTTTGCAGCTCAGGCTTCAGCTTGGCTTTTACCCGTGGAATCACGATGTTAATCACATCTTCACGGATTTTAGTCAGCATTTTTTCGTCTGCATCAAAATCATCGTGCTGGGTAGAAACTACGATGGTATCGATGCGTTGAGGAGTATTGTCATCTGAATATTCAATGGTTACCTGTGATTTGGCATCAGGACGCAGGTAAGGCATCAGTGAAAGCTCGTTGTTGCGGATGTAGCTCATTTCCTGCAAAATTTTGTGAGCCATATCCAATGCCAGCGGCATGTAGTTTTCGGTTTCTTTGGTAGCGTAACCGAACATCATTCCCTGGTCACCCGCGCCTTGCTCTTCAGGATTTTTACGCTCTACACCTTGGTTAATATCAGCAGATTGCTCGTGAATGGCCGAGAAAATGCCGCAGGAATTGGCCTCGAACATGTATTCGCTTTTGGTGTATCCAATCCGGCGAATCACCTCACGAGCAATGGTTTGTACGTCAAGATAGGTTTTTGATTTTACTTCGCCTGCCAGCACAACCTGACCGGTTGTTACCAACGTTTCACAGGCAACTTTTGAAGTGGGATCAAAAGCTAAGAAATGGTCAATGAGTGCATCAGAGATTTGGTCGGCTACTTTATCCGGGTGACCCTCAGAAACCGACTCGGAAGTGAACAAATACGGCATAGGTTAGATGAAGAATAATGAATAAATTACAAAATCACAGTTTGAATGATGGAGGCAGGTTTTTCAGTTTTGAAAGATACTATTTTTGTAGCTGTTACCAGTAGCCAGTACAAAATAAATAGTTGACCAACCGCTAGCTATCTCTAAATCCTAGCAAATCTAAAAGTATTTTCGGGAAAAATAAAAAGCTTGGTCAGGATATGCGCGATCTATTTCGAAAAATCACATCGGCAGCAGCTTTGGTAAAAGGCCACCAGGGTACTGTCGACATGAGTTTTAGTTCGTCGGGCAGGCGCGTTTTTTCATCCAGAAAATCAAAAATCCGCTCGATGGGATTGTCGCGGTAGAGTTGCGTGAAGAAATCCGAACCCGGATACCGTTTTTTGGTCAGCACATTAAGCATGACGCTATCGTAAAACTGAAAGCGTTTGGAGAACAATGACGGGTCAGACAGAACAGGTGTTTGGGATTCCAGGTTTTTTACTATCTGTTGCAGATAGCGTTGTGTGCGGGCAAATGTATAACCTGTTGACGGACGAACATAGCCACCCGCTGTGCCAATCCGGATGACACGGGAGCTGGCTTGCTGGGAAACTGCAGCGTCACTCATGGGGATGACGCCAAACTCTTCTTCATCAATTGTATAATCGTGCAATTGCAGCTTTTCCCGAATGTAGGCATGCAATTCGGCATTGTATTGCTGCTCATCCAACAAACCGGGCGAAAAAAGTGTGTATTCTATCAGCGCCTGTGTGGGACTAAACGGAAGCAGGTAGAAAAAACGAGCTTCGTCGCCCTGCTGGGCAATGCGGAAATCGTGTAATATGGCGCAAGAAGTGTCAAACTGCGGTTTAGGCACGGTAATGACCCAGCCTTTGAAATGCTGCAACAAAAAGTGACTGCCCGGTTTTTGAAAATCGGGACGGAAGGTGCTGTCAAAGGCATAGCGGGCTGTGAACACGCCGCCAGTGGTTGTTACAACAGCACCCTGGTCTGTGGTTGAAATTTGCTCTACTTCGTGTTGTTTCCGATGAATGTTGGTATGGTCACGAAGATGGGCCAGCACGAATTCGTAGAAATCAATGCCACGAATCATTTTATACAAATAATCCTTCAATACATACCGTTTGGAAAAACCATCTGCGAAAAAGTCCAGTTTTTGCCATTTGCGGTATACTATTTTCTCAAACGGGTTTTGCTCGCCACGTTCCCAAAAACACCACGTCCGGTCGTTTTTGTTCTTCTGCTCTTTTTCCAGAATGAGTATCGTTTTGTCACGCAACACCTCCGACTGGCTCAGGTAGTAGGCCAGACTCAGGCCGGCCATTCCACCGCCGGCAATGATATAGTCATAGTTAGAGTTGATAGCCCTTACAAATTGGTGAATGACACATTGAAAAAGATTAACATAAACAAAGCCTGACAAAACAACTATGGGGCTCTCAATAAAGTTTATAAATGTTTGCCCTTTTTACTTTAATTGATAACTGAGTAACAGATACCAGTTGTGAACCTGACTGGACATGCCTACTAGTGGAGACATTCCGTTTCCGCGTTCATACCTGATTTCACATTGCAATTTGGTGGATCGAAGCCCTATGCCAGCTAACAGGCCTCGTTCGTGTTTACGTGTTTCATATTTGTATCCCGTTCCTGTAGAATATCTGAATATGTTCTGGTCTGAATATAACTCCAAATTATTAGCCCATCCTACATTGATAAATGGCCTGATTTTTTGACTCTTTGTAGGAAGAGTATAACGCAACAATAGGTCAAATTTCAAATAACTTGAACTTAATTTGCTAGGCACTGTATCCGTTAAAGTTGCAACATCTTTAGTAAATCCAAATTGACGCCATAATACATCACCATACAACGACCACGCACCTCGGTTTCGCGGGAAAATAAAATTGAAAGATAAGCCTGCCATCGGATTGATTGAAGTCCCATAATTTCTGGTACCATATGAACTAATTGCTCGCAAGGAAGATGCACTCACACCTGCCATGACACCAATTTCAAATTTTGGACCTTCTTTTCTATGCTCATAAGTTGCCTGTCGATGAGTACACTTATAATAATTATTGAATATTTTTAACAGAGACCGTTCGGTATAACTTGTATTTTTGATTTGCTGATTGACATTGTCACAGTCTGCAAGCATTTCCTGCAACTGCTTACGGTATACTTTGTTTGTACGGATTAATTGAGACCAAGTCATGGATGTATAGTTTTTTGGCTGATCAATCAAATATTCTTGATTAACCAATTCGACTACGGGAAAACCTTCTTTTTCGACAAAGAAGTGAAGCCTTCCTTTCTTATCCGTATGTGTATATAAAGATAACACACCTTTTAACAATGTTCTTATGAAGATGGTATCTTCTTTTGCATAGTCCTTCTGAAAAAACTCGGCATCTGTAGCCACTCCTATTAATTTTCCACTTTCGTCCACAGAATCATCCACTTTACCATGATAACTTTTATAATATTCATGAGCCGGTTTGATATAGAATCCTGCTAGGTCTATTGGGTGGTATTTTATAATTTCTCCTGTTTTTAAACTTTTAAAAGAAATAGTTTTGGGATTTTTCTCCCAGTTTTTATCGTCGATTAATCCTCGAACTGTATCATTTCTTAAATTAACAACATATCCCTCTACATAATTGCTTTGAGCTCGAACAGATGAGAAGGTTAAAACAAATAACAAAAGTAATGTGCCTAAAGCGCAGATTTTATCCATAGGGGAGTGATTAAGTATGTTTGGGCGGTAAATATAGCAAAACCCGTTGATGTCGTGTTGGTGTATTGACACGACATCAACGGGTTTGTAATAAATATCACAATTTTATCAGATGGGTACGTTCACGTGGCGTTCAGCATGGTAGCTTGAGCGTACCAACGGGCCTGACTCTACGTATTTCAGCCCGCGTTTTAGGCCTTCCTCCTTGTAATGTACAAACTGCTCGGGACGGATAAATTCGATCACTTCGTGGTGCATTTTGGTGGGTTGCAGGTACTGGCCCAGCGTCAGGATATCGAGTCCGTTTTCGGCAAGATCGTCCATGGCTTTGTACACTTCGTCGGCAGTTTCGCCAAGGCCCAGCATAATACCCGATTTGGTGCGTTTGCCTTCCGCCTTGGTGCGTTTGATCTGCTCCAGACTGCGGGAATATCTGGCTTGTGGACGCACATTGCGATACAGCCGTTCTACGGTTTCCATATTATGCGAAACCACTTCCTGGCCGCCTTCAATCATGCGTAGCAACGCATCCCAATTGCCTTTTACATCAGGAATCAGTGTTTCAATGGTTGTTTCGGGCGACAATTCCTTAACCAGCCGCACGGTCTGATACCAGATTTCGGCGCCACGGTCTTTGAGTTCGTCGCGGTTAACGGAGGTGATAACGGCATGCTTGACGCCCATTAATTTGATGGCCTCGGCAACCCGACGCGGTTCATCCGTATCGTATTCATTGGGTCGGCCGGTAGCTACAGCGCAGAACGAACAACTGCGGGTACATACATTGCCCAGAATCATGAACGTAGCCGTTCCTGCGCCCCAACATTCACCCATATTGGGACAATTGCCACTTTGGCAAATGGTGTGCAGCTTGTGTTCGTCCACCAGCTGGCGGACTTTGCGATAACTCTCACCTACAGGCAGCTTTACGCGTAGCCACTCCGGTTTGCGGGCTTTCTCGGTAGGAGCGATAACGGGGAGTTCAATCATATGAATTTACAGACAAAATCGTGGGTGGATGTTTCTTGTAAAAGGAAACGCGCCGCAAAATAGTTCATGCCGGGGTTTTGCCTTTGCTGGAGATACTATCGTGGTTTGTGGCAACTTTCCAAAACACAAAGTAAGTGGATTTACCGCTTACTTTTGAAGAAAATATTGAGATAAACGGACGCAAAAGTGCTGCGGTTTTCGGCAAGAGGTATGATGATGATCTTCTTTGTAAAAGCTTCGAACATTCCGCCCACTTCAAAACCAGTGGCACTGGTGCGAAAACCGCCTATCTCAAAACTTAGCCCCGCCTTGACATTGAATCCCACTCCCAGTTGCGTTCCGTCGAAGCGGGTCAATTTGGTAGCACCCAGAATATTCTGCGGATTGGTCTGGTTGGGGCTGTACGGATTGTACTGCTCTATGATCGGGTCTCCGCCTGTAGGCTGAACAAGCACATAATAGGGTTTGATGATGCCCAGCGATGGACCAATAGCGCCGATGGCACTGATGCGTATCCCTTCTTCGGGAGCTCTGCGGAAAATCAACAGCTCCCGGCCATATTGTGGCCGTATTACAAACAGATAATTGCTCTTGCCCAATACAAAGTTACTACCGTTGGCACTGCTTTGTGTACGTATTTCTTTGGGATGTTTTACATTTACAATTTCCAGACCAAAGGTTTGTTTCATTTTATCGTCGATCACCGTGGAATAACGAAACACGAGGCCGCCGAAGAGCCCTCCGTTGGTATTGAAATTCACTCCGTACAAAAAATCAGTCTGGTAGCCTTCATCCTCGTCTTCGCTGTCCTGTGCCCAGGTGATTGCCGGCAATAGACAAATCAGTAAGAAACAGTAGATATTCTTTTTCACCGCCTTGTAAGTTTAAAAATTAAAAGTAGTCATTTTTGAAAGTAACACAAAAGTATGACACACAGTTTTGGCTACATTTGTATAAACGATACTTTGTTGTCAAAAAATATACCTTGGCGTGAGGAAGTTGGATGCTGGCGAAAAAATAGAAATAATCATACCTTTGTGTAGGTTCAATCCATTGCTAAACACAAACCAACTGAACATATGCCAACTGTTTCGACTGAATACCAAGGTAATTTGCGTACGCACGCCACCCACGTTGCCTCCGGCAATACCCTTATAACCGATGCCCCGGTTGACAATCAGGGTAAAGGCGAAGCGTTTTCGCCTACGGATCTCACGTCGGCATCGCTGGGCAGCTGCATGATGACGATCATGGGCATAGTTGCCGAACGCGAAGGCCTTGACTTGTCGGGAACGCATTTTGAGATAACCAAGCATATGGCTGCCAATCCGCGACGCATTGCCAAGATTGAGGTAAACTTTAAGATGAAAAGCAATGTGGTGCTATCTGAAGCCCAGCAGCAGAAATTGAAGAATGCGGCTTACACATGTCCGGTAGCATTAAGTTTACATCCGGATATTGAGCAGGTTGTGACATTTGAATTTTAAAATTCAGCGGGCACGCCATTCAATGAATGGAAACAAAAATAAAAAAGGCACCACACCCAAGCCTTTGCTGGAAGGCTACCGGAACTAAAAAATAGTATCGTTGAAAAACAGAAAACCCCATGAATCCGATCATGGGGTTTTCTGTTCAAAATGCCAGAATTGTCTTTTCGATGATGTCACAGCATTCGTGCAGCTGGTCTTCGGTGATGACCAGTGGTGGTGCAAACCGGATTTTGTCGCCATGAGTGGGTTTGGCAAGCAGGCCATTCTGGCTGAGAGCAACGCACACATCCCAGGCAGTACGACCATCGGCAGTTTCTTGTATGTCGATGGCATTGAGCAAGCCTTTGCCCCGTACGGCTTTCACCCGATCGGTCTTGGTTTGCAGTGTTTGCATGCGCTGGCGGAAGAGTACGCCCATTTTTTCGGCATTTTCAGGCAACTTTTCGTCTTTGACTACTTGCATTGCTGCCATTGCTACTGCGCATGCCAGCGGATTGCCACCAAAGGTACTGCCGTGCTGCCCCGGCCGGATGGTAAGCATGATTTCGTCGTCGGCCAGAACAGCCGATACCGGATAGACACCACCCGACAACGCTTTGCCTAAGATGACCACATCCGGGCGAACTTTTTCATGATCGCAGCAGAGCATTTGTCCGGTTCGGCCGATGCCGGTTTGCACTTCGTCGGCCATGAAAAGCACGTTGTGCTTGCGGCAAAGATCGGCCACGCCTTTCAGATAGCCTTCGTGCGGTACAAATACGCCGGCCTCGCCCTGAATCGGTTCAACCCAGAATCCGCATACGTTCGGGTTCTGCAAAGCAGCCTCTAGGGCAGCCAGGTCGTTATAGGGAATGATTTGATAGCCAGGCAAATACGGTCCAAAATGGGAGGTGGCAGCCGGATCAGTGGAGGCTGAAATAATACCGGTTGTTCGGCCATGGAAATTGTTCTGTACGGCTACGATTACAGCTTGGTCGTCAGGAATGCCTTTTACTTCGTAGCCCCACTTGCGGGCTAGTTTCAACGCCGTTTCATTAGCCTCGGCACCCGAATTCATGAACAGAACCTTATCGTAACCGAAATACTGGGTTATGTACCGGGCACACTCACCCAGTTTGTCACTGTGGAAGGCGCGTGACGTAAGGGTAAGCGTCTGGGCCTGTTCGACCAGCGCACCGATAATTTTGGGGTGGCAATGCCCTTGATTGACAGCGCTGTAGGCAGACAAAAAATCGAAATACCGTTTGTTGTTTACATCCCACACATATACTCCCGATCCTTTGGATAACACTACTGGAAGCGGGTGGTAATTATGAGCGGAATACTGTTGTTCCAGTTCAATGAACGATTGCGATTGATCAAGTGTGGTAAGCATATAGGTAACTAATAAGTATGAATAACGCGAATGAACAAACGGGACTTTGCTCTTGGAAAACCTGTCTGTCAGCAGATAGTGATACAATTGGATGGTTGGTTGCTGCCCATCAACAGAAGTTTCGGGCCGTAGTACCGTTGACTACTGGTAAACATTTTTAGTAACCAAACTGTTGTGCGAGTACACTTGTCAGGCAAAACTCACCGTACATGGCTAAAAAGAAAGAGAATCTTCCTAACAATCGTGGGCTAGTTCCCGAAGATTACTACATCAACGAGCAGGGGCTACTGGTTTTTACCGCAAATTACCATCTCAAACGAGGTTACTGTTGTGGCAATCACTGCAAGCATTGTCCGTATGGGTATAAAAATACAAAATCTTAATGTTATTTTTGGATTTTTATTTAACTATTCGGATATTTGCAGCCCTGTTTTGATTTTGGATTGCATTCATCTCATTTACTATAATTAAAGACTTAAGACAATGGCAAGAGTTTGTCAGATTACTGGAAAAAAGACTCAGGTAGGTAACAACGTTTCGCACGCAAACAATAAAACCAAGCGCAGATTCTATCCGAATCTGCAGGTCAAGCGTTTTTATGTTCCTTCTGAAGACAAGTGGATCACGCTGAAAGTTTCGACCCGCGCGCTGCGTACCATTTCTAAAAACGGAATCGAATCAGTATTGAAAGAGGCGCGCAAGGCTGGCAAAGCGATATAATTGCGTACGCCCTAAAAATATCAAAAGCCCTTTTCGGTTTGTGCCGAGAAGGGCTTTTTGTGTTTCCATTTGACAAGTCTCAAATCATTCGCTTGAGCTTGAATTCGGTGTACACAAGATCGCTGCCCCGCCTGACAAACAACCGGATCCATTTGCCTTCGCCACGTTGGAATATCTTGAGAATATCGCTCAGGCTCAGTTCAGACGCCATGTAGCTGTTGATGGATATGATCTCGTCGTTTTTCTGCAAACCGGCTTTTTGGGCAGGCGAGTCGGGATGAATGTAGTCCACCACAAACCGTTCGTAGTTGTTTCCCTCAGCCCGTATGTCAAGCCCGCTCATGTCACGCTCAAAGGCTTCCTTAAATGATTTGCGGTTTGGCTTGAGAATGACGTAGTTGTTCGGGTAGTTGAATACCACATCAAAGCGTTTGAGTAATTCGCAACCTATGTTGCCTTGCCGGTTGAGATGCCGCGCCACTTCCAGGGCCAGCGAGTTGGTATCCGGGAAGGATGTAATGACTTGCTGCAATTCGTAGTTGCCGATTTTTACCTTTTCAAGCCGCCCCAGACTACCATTTATAATACCGTTGAGGCCCCGTCCCAGCTGGGCACGGATAATTTTGTCAGGCAGTTGAATTTGCTCACTGGTTCCCAGGTCCAGCGAAAGGGCATGTCCGGCACCCGTATCCAATATCACCTTAATGGGTACTTCCCGGTTGTCGGCATAAATCGCACTGGCATACATGTAAGGTTTGGTATCCTCGATCACAATCGGAATTTTTTCGCCCCGTCCCCGGTAGGTATACTTGTCAGGTGCATACAAGCGGATGTTACGGGAACGAAAATCGATCCTGACAACAAAGTGCCGGAACAGCTCAAAACCAAAAATGCCATGGATAGGCATGCCTACATAGCTGGAAAGCTGTAGCAGGTCCTCGGAAAGCACGACTACATTCTGGCCGGTTGCTTTGACACCCGGCAGGTGAAGCAGATTGTTGATGGATACATTGGCCTGCAAGGCGGAGCCTTGCCCCACACCCATGACATTGACCTTTCGTATGTACTTGAGATTGAGTTTTTTGGCTACTTCCGGGTCGGTCAGCAGATTCATGCTGATGCCCGTGTCCAGTATGAAATTGAGTGTGTCAGATGAATTGATGCGTACCGGAAGAATAATGAGATTGCTATGCCATTTGAACGGAATAACAACTGATTTGCGCTTTTCGGTCAGATAAAAGCCTACCTCTTGTGCTCTGGCGCTTTGCCCTTGCGCTGTGGCACTGTGAACAAGGTAACCAAAGAAAATGAACATCCATAAGCGTCTCCACGTAAGAGATGCCATTGAAGCCCTCATAGCGGTTATTTGGTTAAGTAAAAAGCTACATATAAATTGATTTAAAAGGCTTGGTTCCGGAATGCAAGCGGCGTAAGAATGTAATGGTATGCTTTTGTGCGACTTTTAATCTTCAGCCGGTTTCGCTTGGAAGGACTATCCAGGCCTGGGTTAACTGTCTCAAATACTGGTTCTACTGTTAAAACAAGAGACTATTTCAAAAAGTTATGTGTTCGGACAGAAATATTCGGGTTTTTAATGGATAAAAGATACTATTTTCTACAATAGGAAACAACGTATTTTCCACCAAGCACACAAATGCACTGACGAAGGGAATCACTCTTTGCGAATCCGCAAACAGAGCACGGCTGCCAGCAACATGAGTCCTCCGCCAATTTGCACGGCCAGCATGCGGTCATTGTTGAGCACGTGCGACATAACCCAGCCAAAGAACAGCGACGCGATGATCTCGGGCAATACGATAAAGAAGTTGAAAATGCCCATGTAAATCCCGATTTTGTTTTCTGGCAGATTGCCCGCCAGAATCGCGTAGGGCATGGATAAGATACTCGCCCAGGCAATGCCAACGCAGGTCATTGACCCAAACAACAGGTATTGATTATGCACAAAACCCACCGAAATAAGCCCCAAGCCACCAATGATGAGGCAAATCATATGGGTGATGCGTTTGCTGAAACGGGCAGCCAGCAGTGGCAGTACCAAGGCAAACACAAATGTAATCACATTATAAAACGACAAGGTGAGTCCGGCAAACTCAATGCCTTCAGTATAGAGAGGTGATTTTTCGTCAGGAGCTCCAAAAATGGCTCGGGCTACGGCTGGCGAATAATAGAACCACATCAGAAACAGACCGGGCCAGGTGAAAAACTGTACCAATGCGATGCGTTTCATCTGGTCGGGCATGTGTCCGATGGCATAAAATATTTCCTGAACACCCCCTCCAAATCCTTTCTTGCTTTCTTCCTTGCGCGTTTTTAAGTCGACATCCATGGGCGGATATTCCTTGGTGGTGAGCACTGTATACAATACTGCCCCAAAAAACGCCGCTGCACCGATGTAAAACGAATAACGGACCGTCGCCGGAATGGATTCGCCGGCAGCATTGCTTACCTGAAACCAGTTGCTCATCATCCAGGGCAAGGCACTGGCAATCACCGAGCCCAACCCAATGAACAAGCTTTGCATTGCAAACCCAATGGTGTGCTGTTCTTCGGGCAATTTGTCTACCACAAACGCCCGGAACGGCTCCATGCTGATGTTAATGGATGTGTCCATGATCCAGAGCAAGCCAGCTGCCATCCACAAAGCCGAAGAGTTGGGCATCAACAGAAGGGTAATGGTACTCAACACAGCCCCGACAAAGAAGTAAGGCCGGCGGCGTCCAAACGTCCGGTGCCAGGTGCGGTCACTCAGGTAGCCGATGATGGGCTGTACAATTAGGCCTGTTAGCGGGGCAGCCAGAAACAGAATGGGAATTTCGTCGGCCTTGGCACCCAGGTATTCATAAATCGGACTCATGTTGGCCATCTGCAAAGCCCAGCCAAACTGAATGCCGCAAAAGCCAAAAGTCATGTTCCATATCTGCCAGAAAGTGAGTCGGGGTTTGGTAAGCGTTACGTTCATAAAAGGGTTTAGTCGTTGATTCGAAGGCGTTGGGTTGGTGGTTGCAAACTATAGTTGCGAGGTTAAATATAACTCAATTTGTTTATAAAAAAACAATGATTTGTTAAATTTAATCGGCGCCAGGCGAGGAGGTTTTGGCTTGTTGCGGGATACTATTTTATTTTTAGAGTATCACTGAAGAAAGAAGAATACTTTCTATGGAAAGAAATACTCCCGTTCCAACGATTCCGGAGCGGGAGTGAGATTTGTGGGGCGATAAGAAATGAACGCTAAAAAACACCGGTGAACCGGTGTTTTGCTTTTCAAGAGATACTGTTTTCACGGAGTGCCTGCGGACTTTGATTCGTATCCAGCCACCGTTCTACTCTTTTTCAGGAATGACCAGCACCGGTACCGTTGTATACAAGGTCATCAGGCGGGTGAGGCTACGGTGGAAAAGCGAGGCAAAAAAGCCATGTTTGCGTGAAATAACTGCCACCAGCCCTGCCTTTTGCTGATGCGCAAATTCGTCAATGCCTTCCTGAACATCGTCCCGCACCAGTGTATGCACCGAAGAGGGAATATCGCCCAACCACTCTTCCAGACGCAGGGCTTCCACTGCTTTCTCTTCCGACAACTCTTTGTCTTCTGACTCAATGTGCAGAGCCAGCACCTCGGCCTGCGTGAGCTTGGCAATCTCGATGAGTGGCGTAAGCAGTTGTTGCCTGGTTTCTTTGAAATCCGTAGCCAGAACTATCTTCTGGATAGGCTGATACGAAACACCTTCGGGAAGAATGATGACCGGACAAGGCGCCTGCCGGGCCACATCGGCAGCGACACTGCCTACCAGCGCCTCGGGTTTGTTGCCCGCGCCTTTGGTACCAATAATAATCCAGTCGATGTTTTGCTCGTTGGCAAGGGCTACAATCATGTCTAGTGCTGCCCCTGACTGCACGATGTAATCACAGGTGGCCTCTTTGGAAAATTCGTTGCACAGGGCGGCCAGTTCGATACGGGATGCTTCCAGATCCGCGATGACCGGCTCGGCAATGAATGTATCCGGATCCAGATAGGGAATGGGTGCAATGTAAGTCAGCAATAACCGCGCGTTTACAAGCCGGGCAAACTGGGCGGCGTAGTGTAGTTCCGGGCGGGAACTTTTGGAAAAATCAATCGGGCAGAGGATGGTTTTCATAAAAATCGATTGTGAATGAAATGCACAGGCTATGGAATAATCAGACAAACTTGCTTGAGGTTTTTTTGCCTGGCGATAGATACTATTTTTTATTTGATCTGACAAGATAAAAGAGCAACCAAGCATTTGGCACTACCCTGACATTATTATTTTGTTAACTTTTGAAAAAAAACTAAAGGTTTAGTTTGAAAACTAAAGTATTAGTTATATGTTTGTTTACGAAGAAACTTCTGGTTGGTCTAACGATTTCACTTATCTGGACACCCAGTGAACCATTACCTGAACAGAAGCAAGATTTCAATCTAAAAAATACTTCTTATGGGACATAAATACCTGCTGAGCCTATCAGTTCTGTTTGCGTTGTCGATAGAGATTATGCTAGCTCAAAATAATGTATCGGCCAAGTCCGATTCTGTTTACTCAAAAGTTGATGTTATGCCGGAATTTCCCGGTGGAATGAAAGCGCTTGGAAAATACGTAGACGGAAAAAACCACTTTTATCCAAAAGAAGCGCGAGAAAATAAAATAGAAGGGAAAGTTGTAGTCCAATTCATTATCAACGAGGATGGTTCATGTAGTGATTTTGAGGTAGTAAAAGGTATTGGATATGGTTGTGATGAAGCGGCTGTGGAAGCTTTCAAAAAAATGCCGAAATGGAAACCGGCAACTGTCAACAAGCTGCCCGTTAAGTTTCGAACCCAGATGGGATACTTGTACAAATTATAAATCATTGCAAATCGCTACTAAACTCTGAACATAATTTTCACTCTTTATAAAGCATCTGCCTAGCAAAATGAACAATCTGAGAGAACTGACGCGTGCCGAAGAAGAAGTAATGCAAATCCTGTGGAAGCTGAACAAAGGCTTTGTCAAAGACATCATTGAGCAGCTTCCCGAGCCCAAACCGGCTTACAATACCGTTTCGACGATCATTCGTATCCTGGAAACCAAAGGCTTCGTTGGGCACACCGCATACGGCAAGACACACGAGTACTATCCGCTGATCACCAAGCCCGAATACACACGGTTTTACTTCAAAAACTTTCTGAAGGGCTACTTTGGTGGCTCGTTTGCCGGGCTGGTTTCCTTCTTTGCCAAAGAAGAAGACGTGGATCTGAAAGACCTGGAAGAAATGCTGAAAAACGTAAAAAAAGAAGACGAGGATGGAAAAGACGCTTCTTAACTACCTGCTCGAAGCCAGTATGGCTTTGGCGGTGCTGTATGCAGTGTATGAACTGCTGCTCAAACGAAGTCTGCACTTCCGGTTCAACCGCTTCTTTATTTTAGCGGCATTGGTCCTGGCAGCGGTGCTACCCTGGGTAGAGTTACCGGTGCAACAAACAATGATGCCCGCTTTGCCAGGTTTTGCCCTTGCGGAAGCTACTATTTCAACAGGTAGTCAAGCCGATGCTTCAATTTGGAGTCACTTGACTTCGGGGCAGGTGCTTACATGGCTGTATGGAATGGGGGCGGCAGTGATGCTCATCCGACTGCTACTGCAACTACTGAATCTGTGGCGATGGAGACACAAACTGCCCGCGGAGGAAAAGTCTGGTTATCAGCTGATTCTCACCAACGGAGCCTTGCCTACGTTTTCGTTTTTCCGTTGGCTTTTCTGGGATAACAGCCAGCCGCTGACCGAAGCCGAAGAAACGCTGATCCTGGCCCATGAGCAAACCCACATGCGGCAGTGGCATTCGGCCGATGTGCTGGTTTTAGAAGTTGGCAAGATACTATTCTGGTTTCATCCGGCGGTGTATGCGTTCCAGAAGGCGCAGCGGGCCGTTCACGAATACCTTGCCGATGAGGCGGCCATCCGGCACAGCTCTCCCGACATTTACCTGAAACTACTTACCCATTCGTTGTTACAAAAGTTCAACCTCCAGTTGGTTCAATCGTTTTACCAGTCACCTTTAAAAAATCGTATGAAAATGCTCCAGTTATCCCAAACGGCCAAGCCCACTGTCTGGAAGGCGGTGGCTAGTATTACGCTAGTAGCGTTAGTAATAACATTTTATGCATGTCGTAGCCAAGACGGCATCATCCCTTCTAAAACTGCAACAACGGTAGACCAAATGCCTATGTATGAAGGCGGTATAGAAGCATTTAATATGCAAATACAGCAAGAGATTCGTTATCCTGCTTCTGCTCGTAATGATGCAGTTCAAGGTGAAGTCTTGGCTGCTTATACGGTAACTAAGAATGGTACTATTGAAAACATTGAAATTATAAAAGGGATAAGAGAAGATTTAGATGAGGAGGTAAAAAGAGTGATTGCTACACTAAATAAGTCTTGGACTCCCGGAAGGAAAGGCAGCAAAGCTGTAGATGTGCGAATGACGTTTCCTGTCAATTTTATGATTGATGGGATTAAATCTAAAGGTACTGCAAGTAAAGATGCCGTAGTTGTGGTGGGTTATTCTGCTCCACCGCCGCCTCATGCGTTTGTAGGGCAGATGCCTGAATTTCCAGGCGGAACGGAAGGATTGATTAAATATTTAACTGAGAATTTGAAATACCCTAAAGAGGCAAGAGAAAAAGGAATTTATGGTAAAGTGTTCGTATCATTTATCGTCGACCATGATGGAACTCTTAGGGATATAGATATTTCGCAAGGAGTGAGTGCTGATATTGATGCGGAAGCTTTAAGAGTAGTAAAAGCTATGCCTAAATGGATTCCTGCAAAAGATAAAGGACAAGAAGTAGACGTAAGTATGGTACTGCCTATCGCATTTTCATTAGGAAAATAGTATCTTCTGAAGGATTAAAACAGACAATGCCAGAAAAACGAAAAGCCCGTCAAAACTGACAGGCCTTTCGTTACTGACTCGTTCATAAACTTTTCCGTTACTTCAGGCGTCTGGTCAACATCTGCGCTATTCAAAAGAGGCCAGAGAAAAGAATATACAAGGGGATGTGTTGCTGAAAATGATTATCGACGAAGAAGGAAAAGTCAATGACATATCCATCGCCCAAAGCACCTCGCCCGAACTGAATGCCGAGGCCATTCGTCTGGCTATGGCCATGCCACGTTGGAGACCGGCGCGTCAAAACAACAAAAGTGTCGCAGTGTCTTACATACTTCCCATCCGGTTTGATTTAGAATAACAGCCATTTTATGACTACTACTTTCCTTAACTACCTGCTGGAGGCCAGTGTGGCTTTGGTGGTGCTGTATGCGGTGTACGAACTGCTGCTCAAACGGAGTCTGCACTTCCGGTTCAACCGCGCCTTTATTCTGGCGGCGCTGGGACTCTCGGTCGTGTTGCCGTGGGTCGAGCTGCCGGTAGAGCAAACACTGGTGCCTGCCTTGCCGGGTTTTGCCCTTTCCGAAGCTACTATTCCCGTAGCCAGCCCAGGCGAGGTTTCCTTCTGGAGCCGACTGACGGTGAGCCTGGTACTGAAATGGCTTTACGGACTGGGAGCTGCGGTGATGTTCATCCGGCTGCTACTACAACTACTGAATCTATGGCGATGGAAACACAAACTGCCTGCGGAGGAAAAGTCTGGTTATCAGCTGATTCTCACCAACGGGGCGTTGCCTACGTTTTCGTTTTTCCGTTGGCTTTTCTGGGACAACAGCCAGCCGCTGACCGAAGCCGAAGAAACGCTGATCCTGGCCCATGAGCAAACCCACATGCGGCAATGGCATTCGGCTGATGTGCTGGTTTTAGAAGTTGGCAAGATACTATTCTGGTTTCATCCGGCGGTGTACGCGTTCCAGAAAGCCCAGCGGGCCGTCCACGAATACCTGGCCGATCAGGTCGCCATTCAACACAGTTCGCAGGAAATTTATCTGAAACTACTTACCCATTCTTTTTTGAAGAAGCTCAACCTCCAATTGGCTCAGTCGTTTTACCAGTCACCTTTAAAAAATCGTATGAAAATGCTCCAGTTATCCCAAACGGCCAAGCCCACTGTCTGGAAGGCAGTGGCCAGCCTCCTTGTAACGAGTTTAGTGGTACTCGTTTTCGCGTGTAGCGACAAAGTAAATTCGTTGAACGTCATGAAAACCGATGCTTCGGGTCGAGTGGTTGACCTGTCCGGAAAACCTATTGCCGGTGCACTGGTCATTGTAAAAGGAACCAATACAGGCACGACTACTGATTTCGATGGAAGCTACAAGCTCGAAAACATTTCCAGAGGAAGTGTTTTACAGATACAAAGCAGTAGTATAGGCTCTCCCATTCAGGAGGTTGCGGCAACTACCAAAGGTGATATTGTTTATTCTTCGGAGGCATTAACGTCACTTTCCACAGAACCTTTCGTCGCCGTGGAGCAAATGCCTGAATTTCCAGGTGGTATCGAAGGGCTGGGCAAATATCTGTCGGAGAATCTGAAATATCCCAAAGCCTCGCGGGAAAAAGGCATTTATGGAAAAGTCTTCGCTACGTTTGTTGTTCTGGAGGATGGCGCAATTGTAAATGCCGAGATAACCAAGGGCGTGAATGATGAAATTAATGCCGAGGCGTTGCGGGTGGTTCAGGCAATGCCCAAGTGGACGCCAGGCCGGCAAAGTGGAAAAGTGGTTCCCGTTCGGTATACACTCCCGATAGCTTTCAAACTAGACGGTTCCAAAGATGATTCCAACTCATCTACAGCCATCGTATCAGCTACTTCACAGGCAGCTTCCAAGCCATTTGTAGCAGTTGAGCAAATGCCTGAATTTCCGGGAGGAATGGAAGGATTGATCAAACATTTATCTGACAACATCAAATATCCGAAGGACGCACGGGAAAAGGGAATTTCAGGCAAAGTGTTTGTCTCATTTGTTGTGCGTGAGGATGGAACCATTACGGACACCGAAGTTGCCAAAGGAGTCAATCCTGAACTGGATGCCGAAGCAGTGCGAGTTGTAAAACTGATGCCCAAATGGATTCCGGGCAGACAAAGCGGCGAAGATGTGCCGGTTCGCTACAGCTTGCCGATTAACTTTGCATTGTAATCAAAAACCCCCGCTGTTCGCAAAGCGAGGGTTTTTGATTTTTCACACATACTATTTTTCCAGGGAAACCAACCGGCGAAAATTACTTGTCCCCTTTGGTTACCGACTCGTTCATAAACTTCTCCGTTACCTCAGGCGTCTGGTCGGCGTCTTCGTTGTCGCCGAACCGCATCAGGCCGTTGGCCGTGTCCGAGTCGTTGTCGCGTGACTGGGCCGATTTGCCATCCGAGTGTTTGAATGTCTGAACGTCGTTTTTGTTACGGCCGTTTACATTGTGTACCGTCGGGTTTTCACCCGGTTGCGTTACTTGCCGGATTTCATTCACCGAAAGATCGTCGGCCGTCTGTGGCTCATTGGTAATGGCTTTTTCCTGCCGTTGTCTTTCCTTTTGTTCTTCCGTTTTATCTCTTTTGTCAGGTTTCATAACAGTCAATGATTAGTTTACCTAACCGACTGAAAAAAGCATGCCTTGCCGTCCATTTCTTGTCGGCAAGGCAAAATAAATGCGGAAGATCCTGGCAATGACCGGTTGGGAATCTTCCAGCCGGTTTTTCGTCTGCAACCGATACTAGTTGGGTTACCGGAGCGATACATTAACACCTGCCGAAATACCAAAATAATAAGGCCGGATGCGTGTGTAACGGGCCGGGTCGAGGCGATTGTTGAGCGAATACCGGAACGTAGGCTCCAGCCAGCATTCCAGCCGACGGCTGAGCGGCCGAGCCAAACCGTAGCCGATCTGCACATCGGTCCTGAGCTGGGATGAATTTTCGTTGAACCACATCAAAGCCACCTGACCTCCACCGGACACGTATTGCCGGAAGGTGCCCAGCTTGCCCAGCTGATACCGCAAATCCATCCGTAAGCCGGCATTTTGTTGCTGGCTTTCAATGTACTGCGATTCTTTGTGGTACGTATGTTTGACGCGTACTTCATCCGTGCCCACTGGTGTGACTGTGGAAGCGGCCGGATACAACTCCTGCGTCTGGTAGATAACCTGTTGTTTCTGCTGGTAATAAAACACACCCGCCCGCAGATGCAAACGTTCGGTTAGCGGATAAATAACGCCAGCCTGCCCCTGCCAGCCCGACCGTTGGGATGCGAGTGTTTTGCCCAGTTCTACTTGATTGACCAGAACAGAATCGGTGGTAACCGGTGTGACCGCGTAGTAATTCATCCAGTGTGTAAAGCCAGCGTATGCACGCCACAATTTCGGTGCCCGCTGCTTTTGCGGCTCGATGTTCGGCTTCCACACCAATGGATGGAATACCAGGGATTTGACAGGTACGTTGGTTTCATGCACCAGAACCGACCGGCTTTTGAGGTTTTCCAGGATACTATTTTTTCCGGCTTGTCGGGCAAGCGACGTAGAGAGCGTTTGGCGATTCAATGGTTCTGGTTGGGTCAGCCTAACATCTGCCGGCGAATTCTCGGCAAGTACTGCCTTGTCTGATGGGTTGTTTCCAGAAGGGTGGCGTGTCCCAAGATTGGATGAAGCTGGCAATGCGTTGCGGTTCTGCAATGAATTTACCTTGTTTTGTGTTATCAGCCTTGTTCTTGAAGGTTGCGTTTCAGTAAGCTTATCCAACGAATGACGCTTTGGTTTTGACAGGGTTTCCCGAATGGTGTTTCCCGAAAACCCGTCTTTCTCCATGGTCAGGCTGTGCTGGGTTGTCGTATCCGCATGGGTACGGATGCTGTGCTGCCCGGTCGGCTTAGCGGTGGGGTGCGTCGGGGGTGCCTGTGGCTGAGGTGCAGCGGTTTTCCGAGTTTCAGTCGTACCGTCAGGAGCCGAAGCTTGCGAGTGAGTGGCCGGTGTCAGAACAACCGGAACAGAACCGTTGCGTTGCGGATCGGCGGGGTGTGATGCTCCCAGCCACCAGACCAGTCCTGACACGCTAACCACTATCACACCCACGGCCAGCAAAAGGCGTTTCCGGGTAAAAAAGGGACGGGCGGCGGGCGGCGGCAATTCACCGGCTATTTTTTTCCAGACCGCTTCGTCAGGCTCCGATGCGAAATCATCAAAGCGGTCCTGGAAGAATTTCCGTTCGTTATCTTCAGGCTTGTTTTTCATAATTCACAATTCCCAGTTCGTTCAATTTTTTCTTTAAGGCTTCTCTGGCTTTGAACAGTTGCGAACGAGACGTATTCTCCGAGATGCCCAGCATTTGGGCTATTTCCGAATGATCGTAGCCATCAATGATGTACAGGTTGAATACCATCCGGTAACCATCCGGCAAAAGATTGATCAGTTTTACAATTTCCTCATTGGACAGATGTGCCAGCAGTTGCAGGTAATCGTCGTTGGTATGCAAAATGTCTTCGTAATCAATGGTCTGCGGGTAGTGCAACTGCGACCGGTAATAGTTAAGAGCCGTATTGGTAACCACTTTTCTGAGCCACCCGCCCAGCGCTTCCGGGTTGCGCATGTCGGCGATGCTTCTGAAAATCTTGATAAACGATTCCTGCAGGATGTCTTCGGCTTCGGCGGTATTCTTGGCATATCGGCGGCATATTCCCATCAAACGGCTTTTGTACTTTTGGTAAAAAGCCGTTTGTGCCCGGGAATCGTTTCGTTGACAGCCTTGAAGCAGCTCTTTGTCAGACATTTAGGAATGCATTGATTGTAAGTGAAGAATCAGCAAAACCTGACAGCTGCCCAGTGCAGCATGCCAGGTCTAAAAAAAAGTATCGTTGAAAAGCGTGAAACCCCGCTATTTTATGGTAATGCCAACGGTTGCCCGCTCGGTACACGATTGCGAATTGCCGATGATACAAACGCCGTACTCCACAGTATCCGTGCCTTTGAAGCCGGGGTTAGCCAGATACACCAACTGTCCGCCTGCAATTTTTGCTTTTCCGTTCGTAGGTTGTTTGGAGACAGTCAGCTCGTAGATCGTAACAATTGGACAGTCAAGTTTGTCGTTTTGCAAAACATTAAAGTTTGTACCAGTGGTATACACTGAGTCAGTTGCAGACACAGTTTGATACGAAAGTGTATCATTGACTAACCTGTTGCGGCAATTGCTCGAATCTGGTACGATATAAATTTTCACATCCGCTTCACTGCATTTGCCACTGTTACTGCATATCCGGTAACGGAACGTATCTGTGCCGGAGAAACCATACGAATGCCGGTAGGATATGACTGGAGGAATCGATTTTCCGATGGAAACGGTACCGTGTTGCGGCTGGCTGACAATCGTGAAAGAACCATAATTGATAGAATCTCCACAGAAGCTGTCATTGGCAAAAAGATTTAACACATGGCTTGCCGTTGAATCCTGAGCAAAGGTGTACGAATCGGGCATAATTCCGTCACAAATTGTACTTCCAGGCCGGGTTACCAGTAGCTTCACCGGAGCTTCGCCACACTGGCCGTTGCTGTTGCAGACGCGATACACAAAGAAATCGTAACCTTCGTAATTGGCATTGGGTGTGTAGACTACCCGCTTGTTGCGGATTTGCAACGTTCCGTGTTCGGTAGCCTTGACAATTGCCAGCGAAGTGCTGTCCAATGTGCCTTGGCAGAAATAGTCGTTTTCCAGAACACTCATTTGCACGGGCACGTTGGGTTGCGTAATGTATGCATCGGCGATTACCCCCGTGATACACGGAATGGAATCGACGGGAACGAACTTGACAACAATGGTATCCAGCTCGGTTGTATTCTTGACCGAATCCGTTGTGACACTGAGTACAAACGAATCAAATGTGATGTTTTTGGTCGTATCCGGCGTGTACATCAATGTGGCGTCTTTTACAAAGCTCACCGTACCATTCTGGGGTTGGCTGGCAATGCGGAATCCGCTGGCATTTTTGTACTCGTCCATCGTCAGCAGGTTCATCACCACGCCGTTTTTGGGAGTTGTATACAAAACCGTCCCGTTGGGTTCGCCGGGAGTGGGCACTAGCCGGGTATCTTTGTTAATGATGTCGCAGGCATAGGTGAGAAACGCCATGCACCCCACCAGCCACCAATAGCTGAATCTGTTTTTCATATCTGGAATATGGTTTCAAAAGTGAATGAAGAAAACGTTGAGGCGACATGTCTTTCGCTTACCACACTCACATAGACACCGGCCTGGCGGGTTTCGTTGCCTGACAATAAAAAAAAGCAGCGATACCAGCGCTGCTTGAAAGGAACCTGCCTGAAATGGGCAGGTTTTTACGTTTTTCGGAATACCATTTTGGTACCGGGCTCACCTGCTTTTGTCCTCCCATTCGGGGCTGGCAGGCAATACAATCGTGAAGACAGAGCCCTGGTCCGGTTGACTGGTGGCGTAAATGCGTCCCCCGTGGTTTTCGATGACCCGCCGGCAAATGGACAAACCAATACCTGATCCTTCGTATTCACTGCGGCCGTGCAGCCGCTCAAAAATTCCGAAAATGGTTTCGGCGTATGCCGGATCAAAGCCGATGCCGTTGTCAGAAATGCGGATGGTCATGAATTCATGGGTCCGGTACGGGTCCAGCCGTGCCGCAAGGATCTCATCTGTAGTGGCCGCATTGGTTTCGATGCGAATGTGCGGCACTGTGCCCGGCTTTACAAATTTGAGAGCGTTATTCAACAGATTGGCAAAGACCTGCTCCATCTGGGAAGAACTGCCAAAAATGACAGGCAAGGGATTCCGCACTTCCACCTGTGCCTGCGTTTCGGTGATTTTCAACTCCAGGCCCTCGATCACGTTTGCCACAACCTGGTTGAGGTCGGTTGTGGCAAACGGATTGGTCTGGCGGGTTATCCGCGAATAACTCAGCAGGTCATCGATAAGCTGTTGCATCCGGCTCACGGCCTTTTCCATCCGCTCCAGGTACATTACGCCGTTTCCGGCCAGCATGGGCATGTATTCTTTGGTAAGCATGCTGCTGAAGGCTTTCACTTTTCGCAGTGGCTCTTGCAGGTCATGGCTGGCAACGGAAGCAAACCGTTCCAATTCCTGGTTCGACCGATCCAGGTCCTGGTTGGCCCGGCTGAGTTCGTGATTGGTACGGTCCAGTTCAAGATTGGTCTGCGACAATTTTTCGTTGGTGAGGCGCAACTCTTCGATGGCCGTCTGCAATTCTTCGTTTGCGGCCACCAGCTGGTCGTTGCTTTCCTGTAACTGCCGGTTGACCTCAATCCAGGCGTGCGACGAGGGAATGCTCAGGATGTTGGGGACAATTTTGACCAATGCAATGGCGGTAGCAATCGAGGCGCCGGCAGTGATGATGCGCGCCACCGAGTCGGCCTGATACATCGGATTCCAGATCGTAATGACATCGAACACGTGTGTGATGCCGCAACCGAAGATAAATATGGAGAACAGAACCACCAGCCAGACAAAGGTGAAATCTTTGCGCTTCCGGTAAATGTAAATCAGGGAGAATGGAATAATAAAATAAGCCAGGGCTGTAATGCTATCCGAAATGGCATGCGACCACAAAATGTAAGGCTCCCAGTAATAACAATGCCCGTGTGGCATGAAATCGGGGAGAGCGGTATCGGCAAGAAAGAACATACGTGCGTTGTGTTAACATAAAATTGTATTGATTCCTATTAACGGGTGTAAAGCCGGTTTTGTTCGGGTCTGATAACCCCTAAATATTACACATTTTCGCGTAACTTAAAAGCGTTCTCCCAAAGCGACGGATGCTTCGATGGCCGAAAACAGTGGCCGGAGGCTCTGGCAAACTGGTCACCCAATCGGCTTTCTTACTGATCGGCGATTGAAGTTAGTTGCGCATTTTCTTTTCCAGCATTTTGATAAAATAGCCTCCTACCACCGACCGTGCCTGAAAACCCACTTGCTTGCCGTCGGTGGTTTCGTGCCAGTCGCTCATCGGAACCCGCGTCGGTGTTTCGTTGATGTAATTGTAAACGGGTTTGAAGAGAGCCATAAAGTCGCCGGGGTTGTCCGTCAGCGTAGCCGTCCAAAGAATCCAGTCCGACTTGGTATAGGTGCGCCGGCTGTCCAGCGGAAGGCCGTACTTTTCCTGTTTGGTCAGATAGTATTTGATTTCCTTCTGCGTCACTTCTTTCGGGAAAATTTCCAGTTCCAGCAGCTTGTCCCACACCAGATTGTATTTCTGGCTCCAGTTGTTTTTGGTTCCGAATACCAGGCTGTAGTGATCCTTGTCATCAGCCATCTCCATCCATTTTGCTGCAAGGGAACGGGCAAGGGTTTGGTATTCGCCGGCAGTTTTCTGATCGCCTTGCAAGCCAGCCAGGTATCCGTAGGAGGCAATGCCCATAATGGCTTTCACCGACAGATTGGCATTGCGGGCCAGCCGGCCGGCAAAATCATCGGTGCACAGTTGTGTTTCGGGATCAAAGCCTTCTTTTTTGAGGAAATCGACCCAGGTAGTGAGGGTGGCCCAGTGCTTTTGGGCATATGCGGCGTTGCCTTCCACTTTTGCGATAGCAGCAGTCATAATCAGCATGTTGCCACATTCTTCCACGGGCATGTCTTCGGGGTAGGTTTGTCCATTGGCAATTGGATACGTGCCCAGGTCATGTGCGGCAAACGGCTTGGTCCAACGTCCGGATTCGCTGTATTCAAAAATAAATTCCAGCATGCCCTTGAGCAGTTCGGGATTGTAATACAAAAACAAAGGCGCCGAAGGATAAGTCACATCGACCGTGCCGATGGAGCCATTGGAAAAGTTCTCCTTGGAGAAAAAGAGCAGTTCGCCGTTGGGCTTGACCACCAGTTTGTGTGCGGCAATGGCCTGCCGATACGCTAATTCGCAGAATTGCGCATATTCTTCGCCACCCGCCTCTTTGGCTTCCTGGTACAGTTTTTCGTCAAATGCCAGGCACTTTTGCATGAGTTCGGGATAGTATTTTTCGGCATCCAGGAGCATCTGTTCGGCAGTCATTTTCGGATCTTTGCGCCACAAGGCCCGCAGGTTTTGCTCGAAGTACTGCACCGAATAGATGTCGTCGTAGGCCAGGATCAGGTGTCTTTCAGACGTCGGGGTTTTGGGAAACACCAGCGTGGTTTTCAGTCCGGTCTGCAAGCTGGCCACCGAGTTTCCCAGCGTAGGACTGGTCAGGTAAAGATATCCCCAGTCAATGCGCACATTGTCGCCTTTGCGGCCGAGAATTTTCTGCGCTTTGGTGCCCACAGCCAGAGCTTTGGTATCGCCAACAGGTACTATTTTGTAGTCCACTTCCTGGTTGGGCTGGTTCACCGCCAGCTGCCCTGACGCACTGAAGTCTACTTGCACCGCATGCGCCTTTCCGTCATTGGATTTTATTCTGAACGTGATGTAGCTGGCAGGCCGGCTCAATGTTGCCAGATCGTCCATCAGCAACGGTGAGGTAAAAATCACAGACAGATCCACGCCACCGGCAGTGAATTCATAATTGGTTTGCGTGGCCCGTACCCGCACCGATTTTTGAACAGCAGCCGGAACCAGGTTTTTTTCCGGGAGAAAATTGACCAGGCCGACGTCGATAAATCCGCCACCCTGGGGGTTCTTGCAGTGAACAGCCATCAGATTCTTGCCTTTCTTGAGTGCCTTCTGGGCTGCGGGCCGGATGTCGCGCGTAACGTATTCGCCCACATAGCAAGGACCGCAACTGTAAGCCAGCACACCGTTCAGGTACACCTCTACATCGTCATCGTACTGTAAATCCAGTTTTAAATCATTGAAGTTCAAATCGTTAATAGTGAACTCGCGACGGAGCCAGATTTCTTTCGTATCCCATACGGTTCGTTCGGGAGTACCGCTGTCTTTGGTACCAAAGGGGGCCTGTCCGGTTTTCCACTTTCTGGCATCAAATGCGGGATTAAACCAGCTTGCCGCTGGTGTATTGTACGTGTATTGCGCTGTGTACGCTTGCTCAATGCCGGTCGGGGCAATGGTCTGTGGTTTGGCTACGGGCTTTCCTAGAAACCGGTAGGTTTTGTTATCGACACGGATGGTGCCTTCCAGAGGATTGTTGCGGCCCGTCCAGTGCATAGTGGGTGAATCGTAAAGCTTGTCAGTAGCGGACCAGATGCTGAAATACGGATCATGGGTGATGAGCGGGACGGCCGGTGGGCGTAAAGGTTGCTGGGCATTGCAAAATGAAACAATGACGAATAAAAATAGAATGCAAAGCTTTTTCATGGGCCTGTTTGGTGAATGGCTTGGATACAATACTTTCCCGTAAAATTTTACCAAATATGTATAAAAAGAAAACGCTTTTTATATAAAGGGTCAAACAAATAGTACATAAAGCAAAGAAAAAGAAAAAAGCGCAAAAATGCGCTAAAAGGCTCTAAAACAGTCAATTAAAGCGGTTTTTAGAGTTGTAAAAGGGTCAATCAAATAGTACACAAAGCTATTTGTTTGACCCTTTATACATTATTGCGGTGTCTTATTTGAAGAAAACGTTTAAAAACCCCCTAGAAACGTTCAAATAGGCTTTTAGTGGCTTTCTAAGCGTAGAAGTTGCGTAATAGCATCTTGACTTCCCACATCTCTAGTATTGCGTCCTGGTCCGGGTGTATGGGCTTGTATTTCTCGTTATTGCTGTGGAGTATGACGGTGTTGCCTTTTAGTTTCTCCACGCGTTTGCACACGATTCCTTCATCTTTCAGCAAAACCACGCAAATGGTGCCGACTTGCAGGCTTTTTAGCGTGGTTACGTACCTTCCCACTACCCAATCGCCTGATTTTAAGTCACTTTCCATTGAATCACCGCGAATCTGGAATGCTCTGTAGGTGCCGTCACGGAGCCAGGGAACGCTGAAATTAGGCAAATCTTTGATGTATTCGGTGTCCTGGTAGCCTGTCGTGTAGCCTGCTTCTGCATAAAAAGGCACCGCCACGATCAGTTCTGTGTTCGTGGCGTCGGTAACAATGGGCAGTACTTGAATGGATTTTTTAGACGCGCCTAAATTATGCTCTACCTCATACCGGTTTGAAGGCTCTAAAACGGTGTTTTTGTCGTTTTTTGTGTCATTTTCGTCGTTTGGGGCACTGTTGTGCCCCACTTGTGCCCCACTTTGTGCCCCAAAATACTGAAACCTGCCATCTTTGAATTCTCCAATCGAATTGATGCTTTTTGTTACAATATCCGCTACATGAATGTTGTAAAAGGTTACAATAGCAAGTACTGTCTCAATGCTTGGCTCCGATTTGCCACTTTCGTAGGTGGCAACCTGTCCCCTTGTAAGGCCGAACCTTACACCAAACTGCTCTTGTGACAAATTTTCGCTTTCTCGTAAGTACTTGATATTCAGGTTTAAGTACATTTGATTGTAATTTTTTATAACAATTGTGTAACTATTTATTACATACTAGTTGACATTGTAACTTTTTGTATCATATCTTTGTAGTGTCGAAAGCAACACAAAAGAGCTTTACAAATAAATCAAAACAATAAATGTAATCAAATGGAAACTACGGAAACAGTCGAAAAAGTATTTATGGCAGAAAAAGAAATGGTGTCTGCTATCACTGGCTACAGTATCTCTACGATCAATGCCGCACTGCATGGAGATCGTCAGGACTCGCCGGCAGCCAGTGTGATCCGCAAGGTGCTGAATGAAATGAAGACTTATCAGAAGATTACCATGAATTCAATGGTAGAGACTCTGAAGCAGAAGTACTACCAAAAGTCTTAATTCATTCACCCACTCAGTCACCGTCAACGCCTTGGAGCTACTTGAAAATGACATTGCTGTCACGCGTGCAGAGCTGCTAGAAATTCTTACTGAAAAGCAGATTCACCACGCAACCAATCGTCAGAAAATCACCGCAATAGATCGTGGCATTTACTCTTACGAATCCTTTCCGCTCAAGTGGAAACGATTGTTCTCAGTTCATTTTTGCTACGGTCACGAACCTTATGGATTTCTAGGTGCATCCCAAAAAGCGGTTGCTGAAGATAGTTACAAGCAACGTCGTCAACGGATGGCAGCACTGATACAAATTGTACCAGAAGAGCTGCAAGCCTTGCAGGTGCAAACTGGCAAGAAACTGGCTGCCGGATATGCCAGGCTGTGCGGATGGTTGCGGTTCATCTCAGAGACCACACGGCAGGACTGCAAGGATGTGTGGGGACTGGCAACGAAGGAAGAGTTTTACCATGTGTGCCTAGAGGCAATGAATGCCGAATGGAACAGTGGCAAGTTGTCGGGCCAACGGATTACAGAAGTCAGGCCGTTGCAAAATAAAATCGCGGCTTTCATTGCTGAAGGCACGGCAGCAGTGGTGAATAAGAAGTGCGGAAAACGCAATCTGAACGCCAAAAAGCTGTCCAAGAATGTGGAACGTGCCTTGGTGATACTGCTGACACGTACCATGCGTGACAATCGAATTTACCTGTTGGAAGCCTGGAAACAGTACAATGAGTTTATGCGCGGGCTGATTCAACTGGTGGATGTGGAAACCGGTGAAATCATGGCACCGCAAGGCATGCCAACCGTGAGTTTGAGTACGGTAAAACGTGCACTAAAACAGCCTGGAATTGAAGCAGAAATACAGAAGTTGAGCCGTTCGGCACTGGACTACAGCAACACTACCAAAGGTCACGCACTCCGCAAGGCTCCGACGTATTCGCTGTCACTGGCATCCATGGACGATCAGGATGTGCCATACAAGCTGTCAACCGGTGGCAGGGCATTCGCTTACTACATTTTTGATGTGAAATCAGGTGCCATTATCGGTGTGGCAGTTGGTGCGGAAAAGAATGCAGAGCTATTCAAATCTGCCATAGCCAACCTTATGCAAAACCCTGTGCTGAATGGACGGATGCCACTGGAAATAGAAGTGGAACAGCACATCAGTAGTGGCTTTAAAGATACCCTGTTGGCAAAAGGCAATGTGTTCCCGTTGGTGCGTTGGGCACTGGGTGGAAACCCGAAAGAAAAAGCAGCCGAACGCTTCATTAAACGCATGCGCTACGACCATCAGAGACAGCGTGAAGGCTTTCAGTTCCGACCCAAAGCACGGTTGGATGCCAACCGGATGAACACCGATAGAAAGACAGTTAAATACGCTTTTAGTGAGGTTCAAAGCTTCGTGCTGATGGATGTGGAAGACTACAACAACAGCGAACACCCACAGATCAAAGGCAAAACCCGGATGCAGGTACTACTGGAAAACCTGAACCCTAATGCAAGCCTGGTGAAGTGGAGTGAGGACATCCGATACGTAGGAACGAAGGTAGATACCAGCATCCGGCACAATCAGTACTGCATCGTTCGTGGACATCAGTTTGTGTTGCCATCTGCTGACATAATTAAGCGAATGAAACACTACAAAGTTGAGGCATACTACGTGCCTGAACTACTGGAAAAGAAGGTTTGGCTATATCACGAAGGCGAATTCTTGTGTGAAGCAATGGCAGCAGATACGATTGCTTTCAATGTGGCAACTGCCGAATGGACCGACCAGGACAAAGCCAATTACCAGTGGCAAAAGCAATTCCTGGCAGAGCAGAATGAGATGGTGAAGGCCGGTGCTGCTGAAATCAAACGCTTTGATGTGATCCTGAATGAGAACATTACGCAGATGCCAGATCGGAGACAACGGCAGGACATCTACGACGATCCAACCTTATTTGATTGACTATGACAAACGCATTCCGAACATTCAAATATCAGGAGCTTGCTGTAAAATACGTGTATAGCTGCACCCGTTGGACATTCCTTAAAATACTGGTGGTTGAAAGGCACAGTTACACCAGGAACCGCCTGGAACGCTATCACAGCATTCTGTATGTGGAGCACGAAGGACAGATTTACTTCAAACGAATTTACCCATTTGACAGATACTTCGAACACTTTGAATTGCTGCAACGAAAGTGGCTTTACAGGCAAATGGCAAAGCTTGGTACTGTCAAATTAATCCGACCAACCGACCTATTAAAACACTAAAACCCGCCAAAAGCGGGAATCAGTCACCAACTAAATTTATTTTTTATGACATCGCAAATTAAAGAAACTATTGTCAATCTCCTAAAGGAGAAAAAGAGCCGTCTAGGCTTGTCGGATGCTGCATCTGCCCGTCAGATCGGTATCAGTTCCGGAACCATGAGCCAGGTCGTGAACGGCAAATGGGACCTTATCAGTGAAGATATGTGGCGCAAGATTGCCAATTGGGCCGGGTATACACCGGACTGGCAATTGGCAGAAACCGGCAACTTTAACCGGATTGTGTCGGCTGCCAAGCGTGCCAAAAAGCTGTCTGAAACGCTTACCATCAGCTACGAACCCGGCACCGGCAAAAGCTTTGCATTGAAGCATGTTGCCAATAACCTGCCAAACGTGGTGTACCTGGAATGTGAAGAGCACTACAAACGCAAGGACTTTCTTGCCAAGCTGTTGAGTGCAATGGGTGTGCAAGCCTTTGGAACGGTTACCGAAATGCTTGATACCATCATTGAAGAGCTGCTAAGGATGCAGAAACCCCTGGTGATCCTGGACGAATTTGACAAACTGGACGACCCAGTGATGAAGCTATTCAAAAGCATCTGGAATAAGACAGAAGGTAATTGCGGGTTTGTGCTGGCAGGTGCACCGTTCCTACGTAACCGCCTGGAACGTGGAGTGAAAAAGAATAAGCAGAGCTACGTGGAGATGTGGAGCCGGATGGGTCGGGAATATGTAGCGTTGAACCCGACTACTGCCAATGACATTGCAGCCATCTGCCGTGCCAATGGCATCGAAATGCAGGAAGATATTGAGGAGATCATCCGTCGTTCGGATGCACGGGACCTGCGGCAGGTAAAGCGTGAAATTGCTACGTTCAAATTGGAGCAAATTGCTCTGTTGCGGAAAGGAGGGGTGGCAGCATGAGACAAAGAAAAATTTTCGATTATACAACAGTTGGCTATTTCGCTACTGTGGCAATGGTCAAACAACATGAAAAGAAACTTCACTGGCAAAACGCTTTTGTAGGGAATGTGAGGCAGGTTTTGGTAGTGCACTGGAGAATGGGAATAAAAGATTCCTACACCTCAATACTTGATAATGATGACGGTTCAGGATTGGCAAAAATAGAAAGTGGGTGGTGGCCGAATATGCCACACAGAGAGATTGAAATAGTGGAAGAGATCAAGGAACTGTATGAGCTACCAGAAAGAGAGTGGAATCAGTTCAATCCTCTCAGATACCAAGCTATAAACGCGCAAGTTGAAACTTATCAGGAGCAAAGATTTGCAGGTGATCCAGACTATGAGGGATTGAAAAACCTAAAAGCAGTTGTGAAAGGAGGTAAACTATGAGTACGACTAACGGATTTGCCACACTGTTCATGCAGTTTGATTCAGCAGAGTTTGCCAAGATGCACCAGGCCGAACACGAATACCGACGCAACTGGCTTGAGAAGAAGATTGCGGATTGCAAAAAGAAGATTGCTGAAGGCATACTGTCACCCTCCATACGGGTGGCAGTACTTGAGGACATGGTAATGTTTCAGGACATCTTGGATGCCATGTACGTGCAGGAAAAGGAGGTGAAAAATGAAGAGTAAACGGTATGTGAACGGGTTTGAAATTGAACTGGAATGGAGTACCCAAACCACTTTTGAAAGCCATGCACTGATGCAGATTCATGAAGCCTTGCAGTACATAGAGTTTGGTGGTGGAGACAAAGGATACGTGAATAGTCTACAAGCTGTGGCATCTGTTGTGACCATAGCAATGGAAACCCGTAAGGTATTCAATCATCTGGCAAAGGTAAAAGGCACACCAGGCGAACGCGGGAAATTCTGGAAAATTGAAGTGTGGCGAAACCTGCAAACTGTGGGTGAAGCCAGTACAGAAAGAACGGCTTTGTGGCTCACCATTGTCAATGTTAAGGATCGGGAAAAGGCATGGATGGAAGCGTTCAGAGATGCGTTGAGCTGCATCGAATTTGGTCCGGTGAAGGAGGTGAGTAATGACAAAAAATGAAGCATTGAAAGCCATGAAAGAGGGTCACAAAGTAACCCATAGGTTTTTCACCTCCGAAGAATTCGTTCAGCTTGACAAGCAAGGTAGAATCATTGATGAATCAGGATATATCCTTACCTCTTTTTGGAATTACAGACCTGATGAATGTTGGAATACCGATTGGTCCATTTATCAAGAAAGTGAGGTGCAAAATGGGTAGGACAATCTCAGTAAAGGAACTGCTATCCAAAAACTATCCCACCTACGAATTCAATGATCTGTGGACGGATACGATTGGTAAGCCTGAAAAGAACTTCCGGATGCTGATCTGGGGACTACCTAAGAATGGCAAAACCACATTCTGCATTCAGTTTGCCAAGTACCTGACAGCGTTTGGTAAGGTGTATTACAACTCTACCGAACAGGGTGAAGGCAAAAGCCTGCAAGATGTGATGAGGCTGTGCAAAGCGGATGAAGTACCAGGTGGCAAGCTGATGATTGGGGACCGTGACACCTTTGATGAAATGTGCGAAAAGCTACGAAAGCGGAACAGTCCAAAGTTTATATTCATCGACAGCCTTCAGTACATGTATCTGACACAATCGCAGTACAAGCAACTGGTAGATGAATTTCCTAACAAGGCATTCATAATCATCAGTTGGTCGGAGTCAGGTGGCAATCCCAAAGGGGAACACGCCAAAGCTCTACGGTTCATGGTAGACATTACCTGTGAAGTAAAAAAAGGAGTGGCAAATGTGCAAAGTCGTTTTGGCCCAACCATTCCTTATCAAATTTTCGACACACCCAAACCACTGCCCGTAGGCAAAACCATTCCCTTATTCGGCACATGAAAAAAGACATCTTTCAACCCACCTTTGATAAGGTGATTCTACTGGCAGGAATTACGCCGGAAGAGTTTACAGAGTCAATGACTGACATTGCTGTGGAGTTTACGGAAAACTTCCTGGGTAAGTCACCCGAACTGACGGGAGCCCGTCAGGCACTGTACACCACTCCGGAATTCTGGGTATGGTTCAAGCGGTTGTTGGCAAATGCCAGTCTTGCCTGGATTCAGATGGTGGAAGAAAGAACCTTTCAAGAGCCTGAACGTCGGTGGGAATACTGGCAACGGTCCATGCGTACCTATATGCACCTGTACCGACCTACCGAAATAGTGATCAAGTCCTACACCCAAAAGCTCCAATTAGCTGCATGAAATACACTTATAAAAGTGCTGTAGCCATTGCCTGTGCAGTGGCTACGGGAATCTTATTGCTTATTCTTTTTTGTACAACCCTTTAACTAAACAACCCATGACCAAAACCAAAGCAAAAGTAGTACTGCCTACTGAAGCAGAAACCGAAGCCCTGTTGATTACCTACAAACAGCTCTGTGAGGAAGCCGACGAACTGAAAGAGAAAATGGACAAAATCAAGACACAGATTTTTGAACACTGTGACTTGCACCCGGAATGGTTCGAGGAAGGTCACCGCAAGCATTTTGGTAAGCATGGCTACGTAGATCAAAAGCTAATAAGCAAAGTGCTGCTGCCTGAAAACATGCAGAATGCCAATGATCCGGAACTGATTAAGTTTTGCCGGAAGTATCCACGGGCTGTAAAGTTTGAGTTGGTAAAGTCGCAACTCAACACTATTGACCTGGACGCCTGGGGTATTGTGCTGGATCAGAAACGTATGAAAACGATTGATTGGTGATGCAGGACTATGGCAAATTTAACGGTTCAGGTAGCGGTGACTACCTGGCCGTTGAGTATGACAAGCATTATGGTGCCTGGTATGGGATGTACAAGATGAAGAAAGCGGGAGGTAGATACGTGATCATGTTTGCTACCCTGCCTACTCATTCTACCTGGGAACAGGCAGCAGAAGAAATTCAAACCCTTTTTCCTGCCATGCCGAAAGTCCAAAAAGAAACCACGGAAGATAGTTTTACACCTACCAAAAATTACTGATATGCACGCATTTCCGGAAGCTGAAACACCGCCTGATCTGCCTGATCCGAAAGTGATGGCAGGTATTGCACTGGGAATTTTAATCATCTATGTCTTATACCAACTATTCAAATGAATATCAAAACTAAGTTTTCAATGGGCCAAAAAGTTTGGTTCATGAAAGATAACAAAGTCACTGCCGGTATTATCAAACAGGTTGAGGTGAAAATTGATATTAGTGACATAGGTGAATCAGAAAGGCAGACTGTAAGATACGGTATACGTCCTACAGTGGGTGGAACCCTGGAAATATTCAGTGACTATGGTTTGTATGCCAACTCCAAAGAATTGATCAAATCCTTAGTTCCGAAATCAGAATGATACCCAACTACGAGAAACCCAGAACAGCCGAACAAAACCGCAAGCTGTGGCAGGTTGCCAATGAACTGGGTTTGGATCAGGAGCAGATTGGTGATCTGGCTTGGAGCTTCAGTAGTGAACGCACACGGAGCACGAAGGAGCTAACCATTCGTGAATGCAACGAACTGATTGAATACCTGGCAGGCCGGTTGTCGGAAGGCAAAAAGGCAATGCGTGGCAAGATCATTCACCTGCTGTGCACGCTGCCTGAAAGTCCGATGGTGGACAGCAAAGGTGCAGCCGACTTTGAACGAATCAATACATTCATTCAGAATATCGGTTCAAACAATCCGAAAAAGAAGATTCTGAACTACCTGTATTATCAGGAGCTGGTGCCGGTGGTGAGCCAGGTGCAGGCTATGTACGATAAGCAAATGAAAAGTTTAACCAAATAAATCTTAACACTATGTCAGTAAAAATTCAAATCTCAAGTCTTGACGCTCTTGAACGTCTCATTGGTGGTGACACAGAATTAGAAATTGAATTACGCAATTCGGTAGTTCAAAACTTTGCACATAAGCATTTGAAAGCTTTGGTGAATCCCAATTTAATGGCTCCTTATGTAAATGAGGTAGCAGATAATATTAGAAAGGAATTTACTTCTGAAATAAAAGATGGCTGGAATACCAAAAGAGTTCTAAGAAGCGAAATTCTAGAACAGTTAAAAGTAAGCCTTGCAACAGTGGCTCAAATCGAATTAAGAAAAGTAGTTGAGGAGTCCTTGGAATTTGCTAAGGCAAAGAAAAGCATTGATGAAGCAATAGAAAGAACGGTTTATTATATAGATGTTGAGTTAAGAAAGAAAGTATTGCAAGAAAAAGTGGATGCACTTGTGGCTGAAAAACTTAAAGCTGCTTTAAAACTCTAAAAATAGTATCTCTCACAAGTTGTAAACTCCACTAAAATGGCACAATCGCAAACCGAAAAGAAAAAACAAGAGAGTTTGGATGCTCTTAAAGACGCTACGGAGTTCATTGTAATCACCAAGAAAGGTGTCAATGTCCGGTGCATTATTCATGTGTTTGAAGACAATCAACCCATGATGGAAATTGGATACGCAATCAATGAGCTGCTACGCAGTTACTTCACGGAAGAGTCAATTGATGAAACTACAGTAGGTTTAAACAACTCAAACTGATGAAAACTATAGTGTTTGAAGATTGCGGCCAAGACTTCCTGGAATGGGACTTGGACGATGAAGGCACCGTGATTGACTGCCGTCCTTTTCAAAGTTGGTTGTGGAAAGGTTCACGGATTGCCTATCCTGATCCGCTCAAAGTTGGTGACCAACCGGAAGTGGAAACGTCGGAAGGTAGATACCTGACACTCAAATATCAAATCATTGAAATCAAAGAAAATCAAAACTGACAATGGGATACCTAACAAATGGGCTGACTTTCAACGGACTGAGAGAAGCCAACAAAGCCAGATTGCCAGAGTTCAAAAACAGCAAAGGAGAACCGGCACATGAGAAAGCGGATGGTTCGGATTGGACCTTGGGCGAATGGATGAATGCCGTGGCCGGTGAACTGGGTGAGGCTGCCAACATCATCAAAAAGGTGCGTCGGGGTGACATGACAATGGAGGAAGCCAGGCCGCTGCTGGCTAACGAATTTGCGGACATTGTGACTTACCTGGACATTACTGCCATGCAGGCCGGTATTGATCTTGGCAGAGCCACCATACACAAGTTTAACCAGGTTAGTCAACGGGTAGGATCAAAGGTTCGGGTTGACCATACGGGCATGTACTATATAAGAGCATGAAAACCATCACGCTGAAATTTACCAAACAGGAGGCACGGCTAATGGCCGAACTCCTGTCTGATCTGATTCAGAAAGTGCCGGATCGGAAGGATTACGAAGCGGATGGTGATGGTGATTGGTACTATTCGGTGGACCGGTGCATGGCAGGTGTAGTGGCTCTGATCTGGCATAAGTACTACACCAAGTTGCTTGCCTGCGAAACCGGTGGCACCATGAAAATAACACTACTGGAACCGCACGCACTTGCCTTGCTGATTCACATGGCTTACCTGAATGGCAAATTCAGGAGCCAGGACCATGAACTGATGGCACTATCCATTACCAGTCACATCCACAAATCTACCACATGAGAAAGTTTGTAGTTATCAGTCACAAATACGATTGTGAAATCACGTTTACCTACTCTTCAAACGGTATTCTATTGGGCTTTGAAGTCAATAAGGCGTTAGGGCCGGAAGACTTGCAAGGGATTGTAGCCACCGCTTTTTACTATCTCAAAGACCTGGAAAAGGCATACAGCACACCCAAGCTGAAAGGCAAATTGGTGGAGCTGGTGCAACTCCTAAGCTTTGATGACTTTTGGAATAAGTATGATTACATACCGGATAAGAAACGGGCCAAGGACATCTGGGTGAAGCTGCCACCCCACGAACAGCGCAGAGCCTTTGACTATATCGAGAACTATAACAACGAACTCCGAAGGTCAGGCATGGCTAAGATGTACGCCAAAACCTATTTAAAGAATAAAGTTTGGGATGTATAAGGCCTCCCCCTAACCCCCTCCCGTGGAGGGGGAATTCTAACACGAGTAAGTTTTTTGGTAAAAACGAATGTTATTTAAGGTTTACTTTCTCGCAGTTTTGTTATTAATGTCTCACTAATAAACTGTTAAAACATGAAAATATTAAAAATTATTGGACTGTCTATTTTAGGCCTATTTGGTTTAATGTTCATTGTCTCACTTATTGGGCTTGCCATAGGTGGAAAAAGTAAAGCAAAAGAAGAGGTTAAAGCTGTAGCGGCATCAACTGAGGTGTATGATCCGAACGCTGAACATGACAAGTATGTAAAAACTGTTCAGTCGTACATTCCTATGCTCACCAAATATGAGCCAAGCGAACGTGCTACTCCTGATTTGGTAGTGCTTGACGCTGTTATCTTTTACTCTGCTGCAACAGAGGTTATTAAAAACCGGCAAAGTTCAGATACGGCATTGGCCAATGCTGCCAAGCAAATAGAAAAAAGGTTAGTGCCATTGCAGCAAAAGGAATTTCCCAAGCTGCGCAAAGCATACGCTGAAAGCATCTATCAGACTATGTGGAAAAACGATATTTATGTTACATTGTCCGGGTCGCGAAACAGTACCATTCGATTCACAGGAGGTGTATTTGCTAGTAATAAAAATATTGATGAGTTTTTAAGTATGGAAAATGATCGGATGTGGACTAACCTGAAAAGTTTTCGATTTAAAAGGATTGAATTTTGTTGGTACAAAGGTCAGGATGATGATATTGTTTATTATACAACCAAAGTCCCATCGGATGACAAGGTGGCTACATTAGAGAGTTTCTAAGCGAAATAATTACACCCGCTTGACATTGCCAGTTAAAATATAGTATCTTTGCCCCTGTCAAACATTCAATATTTCGTGGGTGCTGCAAGCCCCACTTTTACAGGCAGGGGCTATTTTTGTGCCTTGATACTTCTATTCTATATAGAAATAGCGGTGTCGTAACCCCGTGCTTGCGTTGTAGTGGCGTAAGCAACCCCCACGAAAGTGAGTGTTTGACAACGGGACGTGCGGCACCGCTATTTTGTTGCACAAAACTAAATGTCAAACACTCCAATGCAGTACCTTATCAAAATTGAGCAAAAAGATGGGCGAAATACCGTCTCTGCTCGCGAACTCCACTCTTTTTTACAAATCCAAACTAAATTTACGACTTGGATTCAACGTCGTATAGATGAATATGGATTTGTTGACAATCAGGATTATAGTATTATTTCCCAAATCTGGGAAACCAATAATCCGAAGAATCCCAAAACGGAAGGTGTCGACTACGTTCTAACCCTAGACATGGCAAAGGAATTAGCTATGGTGGAAAAGAACGAAAGAGGCAAACAAGCACGGCGGTATTTTATCGAGTGCGAGAAAACCCTGCGTTTTGCTGTGGAATCTCCACAGGTATTCAATCTGACAAAGATCGTTACACAGGCGGTGCAGGTGTGCGGCAGCCAGGCCAAACTTGCCAAGCGAATCGGTGTGAGTACAGGTACACTTTCGCAAGCTATCAATGGGCAGCTCTCTTTATTTTCCAATGAAATGCTTCGGCAGATTGAAAAAGTGTCGCGGAAGATTGTAGACAAAGGTGCCGGATACGATGCTGAAATCATTGAAGATGTAATGAAAATCGAAGACAAGGCGTTGCGAATGAAACTATTTCGCACCTTGAGAAAGGAGGCTGTGCTATGATACAGTGCACTGATAATTCGATCAAGATCGAAATTGAACACACCTCGCCTTGTGAAGAGCTTGAGCATTACCGCAAAGGGTTGTTCGCTATTCTGAAAGCGGTTTGCGCATTAGACCCTATTGAGTTTTCATCGTTGCGAATTGAGATTCATGATACGATTGTATTACTTGAGCACTTGTCACCCAGTAGTGGACAGGTGAATGACTGAAGTGAAAAGCCTCCGAATTCGGAGGCTTTTTTTATTTGAATGCTGCTGCAATGTCCTTTTCAATCAGTGCCTGAATATCCTTGACTAGCTTCTTATCCGTTCCCATGAACTTGCGTTGTGGCATCACAAAGCCCGAACCCCTTCCGGCCCTTAGCCCAAGATCATGGACCGGTGCATACACCAGGCCGGTACCTACGACAACTTTGGTGGAGCTGGCAGAGATCAGGCGGATGTCACGCCGTAACCTGCCGGTGCCAATCAGGATGCCACGGGTGCGTGCCGCTCCTTTTTGGTAGCGCAAACGGGTGGAACGCCTGCCGGTGCGGCCACCAATGGGTAGCCGTCGTTTCACTTCCTTCCACGGCTTGCCATCAAAACCCTGCCGTTTGAAATTGTCCTGAAAGTGGTTCACTGCCAACACACCCACCTTGCGCGGCAGCTTGCGTAGTGCGTTATCCACTTTCTTTTTCAGTGTCAAAAACGGGTTATTGGTTGCCATTGTCTTTTGCGAATTGTTCGGCTTTCTTGCGTTCTTCCTCTGTGAGCTGCTGGTAATACTCATAATTCTCACCAAACGGTTTGCCGGTTTTGCCTACGTTGTTTTGCCACTGGGGTTCTATGGCTGCCTGCTTCACGGCTGAACGCAATTTGGTGTCTGTCGTTAGTTCGGCATCAGCATCCATCTGTTGCACCGTGCACCTACAACGCCACGCCGAAGGTGGGTATATGACATTCCAGATTGGATCATTTACGGGTCTGACAATGCCTTCCAATTTCTGATGGGCAGGCCGTACATTGTTGTCACCCACGGTGCTGTACTTCAGGTTTGGAAAGTCTTCTGCATCCGCTTCGATCTGCACCCAGAGCCGTGCCGCTTGTGCTGCTGCAATGGCTTGGTTGTATTCCGTTTCCAGGTAGGTGACATTGTAGTTCTGGTGAATCTGCAATGCAGCCTTTCTGAACTCAGTCCATTTCACCAATTCACCATTGGAATCCTTCAGGGCTTCCACCAGCGACTTGATAAAGGCAGCGTTTTTATGTGCCGCGAAAATGGCAGTACTGGCATCCAACTTTTCCAACATGATCGTATCCGGTTGCTCATAGTCGGGCCGGATGTCTCCATATCCTTGATCCATGCCATCAATCAGGGTTTGGTAGGTGTCCACAAACGTTTTTTCGTCCAGGTCACCGGCCTTCAGTTCCTGTTTGAATACCTTGCGGAATAGCTTTTGAATCCCTTCAAACAAACCTAGTTTTTCATAGTCCAGGTGGTATGCCAGTTCGCCACACCCACAGTCAGGGCCGTGGACTAAGGTTTGTTCACTGGGCTTTTTTTTTTGAGCGGCAGCCTGTTTGCCTGACGGTTTGGGAATCTTGTATTTCTCGTAGAAATAATCATCGTCAATCGGAATGCCTGCCGCTTTGATTTGCAAATCCATCGTGAGCTGCACATCAATCGGTGTGTTGTCCGTTTGGTCAAACTGGAACATGCCACCTGATACCGGATAACCCAATGCCTCCAACTTGGGTTTGAAAAAGAAGTTGAGCTGATCCAGGACAAACTGCATGTCATCCTGGGTGATCTTATCCTGCTCCTGCTGGTGTACCTGTGCCTGGCTACGGCTGCTGCCGTCCTGGGTAGTCATCGTTTGGCCCAAGATCAGGATAGAAAGCTCTTCCTTGAGTGCTTGCAGGAACGGAGCATGCACACTGGCACCGGCACTGTTGTTGATCTGGTGAAGCGTCAGGGTAGTCCAGTCCTTTGGCGTAACGATGGCTGCCGAATTGCCGGATTCATCCGCTACCTTTTTGGTTTCTTCGCGTGCGCCTGGTACGCTTGGGTCGTATTCGTACTGCCGGATGGGCTGCCCGAACATCTCAATGAAGTTGGCATAGTCAATGGTGCCACCGCGTTTGAGAATCACGTTGCAGGCCGCAATGTTCAGCAGTCCCAGTTCATCATCAATGTACACTTCAAAGGTATACCGGTCATACGGAGGCAGACGGTATTCAAACCCGGCATTTTCGGAGGCGTTTGCCCGAACGACAATACCCAGTTCAGGCCGCACATGTTCGCGCGGGATCAGGATCGTCCGGACTATTTCCCCTTTCTCCACCACGAATTCCATCAGGGAATAACCCCAGAAGATTGACTGCATGGTGTGTTTGACAACCTTGCCAAACCACGGAGATTCAAAAAGTTTGTTCAGCTCCGTGGTATTCTTGCCTTCCTCTGTGTAGCGGATGCGCTGCCGGGTGACGGCTTTGATGCGTTTGTCAATGATGGCATACACGTGGGCATCCAACAGGATTTCCTTGTATATCTCCAACAGTTGACGACGCAACGGGTTGCGCACGTTCTCTGCCGACTGCAAGGCTTTGCGCCACTTGTCAATGGCAATCTTTTGCCGTTGGAGCTGAATAAGCTGAATCTGATTGATGATCAGACTGGTATCTTTGGTCTGCTTTGCCATTGGTTAAAAACGGTTGTTTCGTTTGACATCTCCACTGTAAATGATATTGCCGGCAGCAGTGGTGGTTTCCGGTTCGGGCCGGGTGGGCAGGTCGGTGAAAAGCGTGCCCGATCCGGTATCCTTGCACCATTTGACAGCGGCATCGTACCGGTCCATGCGCAGTTGCGGAATCTGGTTAGGATTCAACCGCGAATGGACGTGATACAACAGGATGTCCACGCAGAACATGACAATGAGCGGGTGCCGCTCCGATCCACTGCGATTGAATATATTGGCAACATCCAAGCGTACACCCAGATAGCTCTGCATTTCCTTGATAGCCTGCATTTCGGCCTGGTGCAGAATAGATGCGTCATCCTGAATGATACGCGTCAATACATCCGCCTTGATTTGGGCTTTGAAATCTTCCTGTGTCAGAAATACCATACGATTACGGGTTTGCAGGTTCGATGGTGATGGTGGCCGTGGTAGTGCCGTTGGCATTGTCGGTGCTTTCCAATACCATTTGATAGTCCGGGTCGGATGCTTTTTCAATGAATTGCTTGAATACCAGTTCCGCCAGTTCGGTGGATGCTGTGTTGAAATCCATCACCAGGGCGGGCTTGTCATTTTTGAAGGTTACTGCAAACTTTACCATGAGTTCTTTCGGGTTTTGGGTATGAACAGATTGGGAAATAAACCAACTTTGGATTGGGTATTGAGCTTTTCAAACAAGCCTTCGCAGGCATCCGGGCCGTCGTCATTCGCACTGCTGCCTTTTTCGAATAGCAGGAACTGATCCACCAGTTTTTCCATATCCTTGGAGCCTTTGCGCAGTTCGTTGAAGAATACCTTCAGGCGTTGGAATGTGGGTGTCATGGCTTCGATCCGGATGAACTTGTCGGGTTTGGCTCGTTTGTCGGGCCGGATGTTGAGCTGCTTGCCACGCTTTTCGGCTTCGGCATAGAAGTCATCCAAAAACATATCCTGAATGAAGTTGGCTTCAAACCAGTATTCCACCATGATGTTTTCCGGTATCCAACTCCGGAAGTCGTAACACCAGTCAATGACATTTGCCAGTGTGGTTTTGCGTACAAAGCAGTCGTAGATATAGTAGGTGTCGCCGTGCTTGAACCCGGCCACCAGTGCTTTGTAATCACCGTTGGCTTTGTAGGAAAGGTCGCCATATACCACTATCTTCTGCACCGGTGGTGTGAACAGTGACAGCGGTTTGTACTGCATCCATTCGGCTTTGAATAGCAAGCCTTCTTCCACTGGGTTGTTCATCCATTCGCGTTCCCATTGGGCAGACGGTGTGTTGGCTTTCTTCTTTTCCCAGTATTCACGGGTAAAGCGTTCCGGCCACGTCGGGTTGCCTTGCGCATCAATGGCATTGCGTAATAGAATCCGGGTAGTTTCCTTGGTGCCAAGCTTTTCCAGGAGTCCGGCAATGATGCCGGATTTGTGAATCAGGTTGTTGTTTATCAGCATGCGCTGACGATCCTTGTCAAACGCACCCATGATGTCACCGGTGATCTTATCCACCCGTTCGGCTACTATCTCTGCGTTCTTGGCTTTCTTGCGATCTTCCACATCATCCACGGATACGTAATCAGGCCGGTGCTGCATGTTGCGCAAGCCACGGGCACTTTGATTGATACCCAGTGATTTGAACAGGGTGCCTTTCTGAATCTTGAATTCCCCTTCACTCCAATCACCATGCTGCATCTGTATACCGTAGTCTGCAATCAGACGTTGGTTGTATTGCAGCTCTATCTGAATGTCACGAAGCAGCAAACCGGCCTTGGTTTCGTTTTCACCGATCAGCAGCATGAAGCTGATCTGGTCAAACACAAAGATGAGCCACATGGGTATACCCAAGTTGCCATGCACCGACTTGGCACCACCACGGTAAACCGTATTGAACTGGTTAATGATGGGATTGTCACGCAGGTTTTCAGCTACCTCAATGTGATACTCTGCGCAGTCGCATTCGGCATAGTGCGGAAAATAGTATCTGAAAAATGCGTTGTAGTCCGTCTTGAACCGTTCCAGGCGTGCAGCCTTTTCGTCTGTCGTTTCGACAAACGTTTCCGTGGCTCCAATTACCTGATTCTTAAATATCTCCCAATCAGCTTTCTGCTGCCTGGTAAGCTTGTTTGGATTGAATGCCATCAGTAGTAATGGGTTTTGATGAAGTCATCCATGTGACCAATCAGAGCCTTGCCTAGCTCGACGTCCTTTTCCAGTAAGTAGCGTGTAAGGTCCTTGACGATTTTAACGGCCTGCTGGGGTGGCACACTGGTGGCAGGCATCTTTTCAATTTCCATGCTGATGGCTTGCAGCACGTCCAACGGTTCGTTGTCGTCCAATGCCTGCTGGTAGCGAGCCAGGAGCTTGACACGGATGGTATCCTTATAGGAGAACTCAGAAACTTTCAGCTTGTGCCAGTTGTAGGCTTTGATCCACCGGCCCAATACGTGTTCGTTGCAACCGGTGCGGGCTGCAATCTCCTTTTGGGTAAGGTCGGTTTGGATGAACAGGAGTTTGGCGACTTCCCGTAACTCATCGTTGGATAGACTCCGCTTTCTCCGCTTTTTCGGAGTTTCTTCATTAGCTTCCATTAGACGCATTTTTTGGTTGATCCGACCAAAGACACGCGCAGTTGGCTAATCGTTAAACCTGAAAGAGTTTAAACGGCATTTGAACGGTGCTAGAGAACTGTTAAAGCGTAGCTATGCAGCAACAGTGGAAGGAGTGCATGGGGCAGCCTGTGACAGGGCGGTTTGGGCAGCATATATGATATTGTATATGGTGCCACTTGCCAGGTAATACTTTTCACTCAGCTTCTCACAACAGACCTCAAGACGGTAGCCCTGTTTGTACAGTGCACGGTAGTCTTTTACTATAGCGGCATTGCGACGCGTAATCAGTTCTGGTTTTCTGATCGGCATGGTAAAAGTAGTGGGATTGCGTGAAATGGAAGGTAGTTGCGATTTCCTATGTAAACATAGCATTATCGTATATAATATACAAATTACATAGGAAACACCCGATTTGGCAGACGCAAGAAACCCCTCCAATTTTGTGTCCACAACACGCAACAATTATTCTTTTCTGCATGCCAACCTATCCACGTTTTGTTGTATTGGACAGTTCGATCAACCGGTACGGGTATCGGGTAAAGGCTGAAAACATGACGGTTGAAAACTTTCTGAAAAACCCTGTGATGTTCTACCGGCATGATCGGTGGAGTGGTGTGATCGGAAAGTGGACCGACCTGAAATATGCAGACGGACGTTGGACCGCACTACCCGAATTCGACGAGAAAGACGAAATGGGTGCCAAGATTGCGCGGCAGGTGGCTGAAGGTTTCCTGAATGCAGTATCTGTAGGTATTGACGTGGATTACGATTCGTTGGAATACGAACAGAATCCATTGATACCCAGTCAGCAGATTCCGGTAGTAACCAAGTTTGACCTGTTGGAAATCTCCATTGCGGACATTCCTGCCCTGGCAAACGCCACACGCCTGGCTTGCATGAAAAAGAATGTGACGCTTTCACAGTCCGACCAGGGTATGACAGCCGAAGTGCTGCAATCCATTTTAAACCCGACACATAATCCTACCCAAATACCGATGAAAACAGTATTGAAACAATTGGGCCTGGCTGACAACGCAACCGAAGCGGAAGCCCTGCAAAAAGTATCCGAACTGACTGCCAACGTCAATGAGCTGAATGGCAAGCTGACAGCAAATCAGACGACCATCAAAACCCTTGAGGAAAAAGTAACGGAGCTTTCGCAGAGCGCCGTGAAGCAGAATGCAAAGGTGCTGGTGGATGCCGCGTTGACTGCCAACAAAATCACCAAGGCTGAAGAAGCGCATTACCTGTCACTGGCAGAATTGAACTACGATGCCGTGAAAGCTTTGTTGGATGCCAAGCCTGCGTATCAGACCATTACCAGTCAGTTGAGCCAGGGCAGTACTGTGACTACCATTGCGGATGATCGGAAAACCTGGACGTTGACCGACTGGCAGAAAAAAGATCCTGCGGGATTGGGTAACCTGCGTGCCAACAATGCCGAAGCCTATAACGCTCTTATCAAAGGGGTGAAGGTAAAGTAATTCACCGGCTTGTAAAGCCAACCTGAACCGGGGTGCCGCTGGGAATGCAGGCACCCCACTACTTCGCTACTATTTTTAATCACAATACTAATTCTTTACGAGAATGGGAATTCAGAAAGAACTTTGGGTGAATTACATCATGGGCAACCTTTTCCGGGAAAACCCGCACCTGAACCCCGTAGCCTGTACGCGGGTAGATCAAAACGTACTGGAAGGTAAGATTGTGCACATTCAACAGGCAGGCTCAAAACCTACCGTGGTTCGCAACCGCAACACGTTTCCGTCAACCGCTGTGCGCCGGACCGATCTGGACATCGTGTATCCGATTGATGAGTACACAACCGATCCAACCGTGATTCCGAACGCGGATACCATTGAATTGTCCTACGACAAAATGGATTCGGTATTGTCGGAACACCTGGCTGTGATTGCCGAATTGATCGGTGATGACATCATTTACAACTGGCTGTCTGCCTTTGCTGCCGGTGCCGGTTCACAGGCTGTCAGTGCTGCCACTGTGCTACGCATTGCCAATGCTGCCACCACGGCTGCCACCGCTCCAGGAGCCACCGGCAACCGTCAGAAATTCAGCTACCAGGATTTGCGCCGGGCACAGGTTGCCATGAACAAACAGAACATTCCCAAGTCGGACCGGTTTGCCCTGCTGCCTTCCGAACTGCTGGGACAATTGCAGGACGATGCCGACCTGATCAAGCGTGACTTTGGCAAGGAACTGGACATTGAAAACGGTATCATCACCAAGCTGTTCGGCTTCAATATTATGGAACGCAGTTCGACTGCCACCTATGACAACGCCGGTACGCCGGTGGTAAAAGCCGTGGGTGCAGCCACTGCCATCACCGACAATGAAGCGGCTGTCTGCTGGCAAAAAGCGGCAGTGGAAGCTGCCTTGGGTACGGTGGATATGTTTGAGGACCTGAACAGCCCGTACCAGTACGGTGACGTGTATGCAGCCCTGGTACGCATGGGTGGCCGCAAGCGTCGTGGTTCGGCTCAAGGCATCATTGCTTTGGTTCAACAGCCATAAGCTGCTATTACTCCGCACTACTAACTTTTATTGATACAACTGTTTAATGCCTGGCACTGTGCTTTCCTGACCGATTGCCTTTCGCCAGGCTAAACAAACCTTCTTTATGAAAGCAAAATTTTTATGCGTTTCTGTTCTGCTGCACATGGCAGGACAGGACAAAGGCGAGACCGTTGAGTTGATACCTGTATACGGAGATTCTGAGGAAAATAAATCGTTTTCTAAATACACTCCTTCAGGTAAACTGACACTTACCATTACCAATGAAAACCTGTTTGGTTTTTATCAGCCTGGTAAGCAGTACTACCTGGACGTTCAGCCTGCCTAACCTTTATAGATATATGGGAAAGACACAAAAGACGGCAGCCACTACACCTGTAGAACCTGCCACACCGATCATAACCCAACCGACCGAGAAGCCTGCTGTTTCCGGGGACGGTGTAACGCCGTCCCCTGCTGCCACGGGTGAAACCGTGGTGGAGCAGCCTGCCGTTCAAACATCGGTTGAGACGCCTTTGAATGACACGGCTGATATTGCTGATCTGAATCCTGATTTGCATCAGCAAGTTCATTTGAAGCCGTCAGAGCTTGCACAGTTACTGGCTGATGACGCTGAAGCTGCCAAACAATCCTTAGTGGATGAACTGGATGAGCAGGAAGAGCCAGTGGACTGGAAAGAGAAGATTCAAGGCTATTTCGAAACGTATCCCAACCAAAAGGAATTCTGGGTGGGCACAGTGAACGAAATGGTTTTCCTAAATGAGTCGGATGCTCAACACTATGTGCGCGGTGCCGGTGGTGAGGTAATCCATGTAGAACGTTAAAAATCCAAAGCCCTGCCACCGGGTAGGGCTTTGGGTTCCCTTTACAACCATGCACAAAGATTCAATTCTATCTTATATCACAGGATTGGCAGGTGGCATTTACGGTGCCATTGTCACTGCTGAATGGTTCCGTACATGTATGTTCGCAATGCTTGGTGCAGTGGTTGGATTCGCAACAACCGAATTACTTCATTACCTGAAAAAAGGCTACTTAGAGTGGCGAAAAACCAAAAAGGCAAATGGCAAATCTAAAAGATAAAATATTCGAATGGCTCTACCTGGTGGCACTGGCTGCCCTGGTGGTAGTCTTGCTGGGGCAAACCCTTCCGCCTTCCGTACTTGAAAAAATGGGCTTTGATGCCTCCGATACCATTCCGGAATTGTCCGGCCTGTCTGCTTTCCTGTTGTATGCACTGACGGGTATTCTGTTGCTACGCTTTTCAATCAAATGGGTGTTTCCTGATCTGAAGCTTTCGGAGTTTTTCAAGTCGGGTGACCTGTCGGTGAAAGCAAAGGTGGCATTTGCCCTGATCCTGGCACTGGCACTGGTACTGCATGCCTCCATATCCAAAGCCGAAACGCCACCGCACCTGATACTGGCTAAGAAGTATGTAGGTGTTACCGAATCTCCACGCAATTCGAACCGGGGCAAAGAGGTAGAAATGTTTCTGCGATACACGGGCCTTGGTGGTGGACATAGTTACTGTGCAGCCTTCGTTTCCTTTTGCATCGGTCGTTCCAATGTGCACGAACCGATGATCAACAGTGCGGCAGCCCGTGCCTTTGTGACGGCCAAAAGCATCAGAGCCAGTTACGTCCTTAGTGGTGTGTACCGGGTGCCGGAAGGTAGCATTGTGGTATGGCAGCGGGGAACGGGGTGGCAAGGCCACGTGGGCTTTGTTGTCAGGCAGACCGGACCTAACCAGTTCATCACCATCGAAGCCAATACCAGTTCCGGCAAAAAGGGTTCGCAGTTTGACGGTGGCGGGGTGTACCAACGTACACGGTCCATCTGTCCTACGGATCATTTCAGAATCATTGCATTCACCCCTGTTACCTACATCTGACCATGCTCAAGATTATTGCATTTATCATTTCCTTGTTTCGCAAGGCCGGGAAAGCCCTTGCCTACGTTGACGAAGCCATCACGGTTGTCAATGACATCAAACAGGCGTTGAGTTCGGATTTTGCCGTGAAAGTTACCGACCTGATACCCGGCAACTGGGATAATGTGGCACGGGTAAAGGTGGTGTATGCCCTGAACAAAGCATCCGTTTTGCTGTGGAAGATTGACGAATGCCAGGATGCCACCACGGCTGAACAGAAAGTGGCGTGCTACCTGAAGTGGCTCAAGCTTCAGAACGATGAAGTGAAAGCACTCAATTACGCCAAAATCGCATTGCTGATTGCACAGCAACTGGGTGATTCGCTGAAGATTTCGGAAGCCGAACTGAATGCCATCATTCAGACACGCTACGTGCAACGCAAACAGCAAAGTATATAACCGCAAGTTAGAGCAGTGGGTAGCTCGTTTGGCTCATAACCAAAAGGTCGCCGGTTCGAGTCCGGCACTTGCCACACCGACACAGATGTATGAAAGAACTGTTCATTGCCCTGGGTGCCGCTTTGATGAATGCAGGTTTGCAGATCAAATACATTGACCTGTACAAGCGGCAGTTTGAGAACCTGGAGCAGGATAAGGAAATCGTACACAACAGCTTTGATTTTCCGGCAGTACTGATTGAACTGAAAGTGAATTGGACATCCACAGCGCAAGGCGTTCAGTCAGGTAATTGTACAGTGACGCTGCACATTGGGCAGGAGTTATACGAGAACACCGATTACAATTCACCGGAAAGCCTGAACGCCTTGGCTAACATCTTTGACCTGCCACAGGCTATTTACCTGACGTTGCAGGGGTTGACAGGTTTAAAGTTTACCGGCCTGGTCCGCACCGATGACGAACCGGATGTGGATTACGGCAATCTGAATGTGCATAAGCTCACATTCACCACTACCATCACCGATGCAGTCAAGTTCAATACCTCCAGGTTTATCAAGGTGGGTGCTGATCTGAAGCTAGGCAAAAACATTACGCCGGACACGGTTTATCCGCAACCGGCAGTCATACCAGGTACTTAACAATTCTACAATATGGCAAGGCCAAACGTAACCATTCAAAAATTAAACGGTGGCATAGGTGGCACCGTCCTGTCGAAAGACGGGGTTTCGCTGCTGGTAATCTCCCTGGATTCCACTGCCTATGCGCTGGTGGGTACTTCGTTTGTCGGCATTCAACTGTCCGATTTCGAAGCCCTGGGATTCACCCAGGCCAAGGACCTAACCAATAATGTGTTGGCATGGGAACACATCAAAGACTTTTACGTGAAGGCACCTGCCGGAACGGAATTGCACGTGCTGGTGGTGCCTGCCACTACCACACTGACGCAACTGTTCACGGTTGCCAATGCCAATTACGTGGCGTTGCAGACGTACCTGACCAGCAAGAAAAGCCTGATCAAGCTGCTGGGTGTGGCTCTGAATCCGTCGGCTGCCGAAACGGCACCTACGGCAGGGATCAGTGCGGATGCCATTGCTGCCATTCCCCTGGCACAAGCCTTTGCGGATAACGAGTTTTCAAAATTCCGTCCGATTGACATCATCATCGAAGGCCGCAAGTTTACGGCTGCCAGCATGGCTGCTGCCGAAAACCTGCGTACCAAAACAGCAACGAATGTGAGTGTGATGATCAGCAGGGATGGTGTGCGGCAGGCTGCCCTGGTGGCTGCCGGACATACCGGAAGTGCCAACTATGCAGCGGTGGGTTTTGCCCTGGGTCGCCTGGCTGGTATCGGGGTGCAGGTGAACATTGGCCGTCGCAAGGATGGTCCGACCGGTTGGGGAAATGCCGTGCTTTCCGGAGCACAGCAGGTAGTGTTGCTGACAGATGCCGACCTGGACACACTCAGTGACAAAGGGTATTTGTTCGTCACGCAGGATACCGGACAGGAAGGGTTTTATTTCAATGACGATCCGACCTGTGCGCCGCTCGACAATGACTATTGCTACATCACGCGCAACCGTGTGATTAACAAAGCGGCACGCATTGCGCGGCAGGTGTATGTGAATGAGTTGTTGGATGAAATCAGCGTGGACCCTTCCAATGGGCAGCTTTCTCCGTTGACCATCAAAACCTTTGAGGATGCCATTAAAACGCAGATTGAAGATTTGATGATACCTGTGGAAGCGGATGCCGTGACTGTGTTCATTGATCCGGTGCAGAATGTGTTGGCCACCAGTTCGATTACGATCCTGGTGCAGGTGCAGCCGAAAGGTTACGCACGCTTTATCAACGTGAAACTCAAATTAGTAAACCCTGCAAACAACTAAGATCATGGCAGTAAACGGCACTAACTATAGTTACGAAAACATTCAGGTAGTATTGGCTAACAAGGTCACGGCTGCTGAAAGCATCGAATACGACGAAACAGAAGAGACTTCCGAACTGCATGTGCTTGGGCAAAAGTCTCCGTATGCCGTCATATCCGGCAAGTCTACCTTCACGGGTAAGATTGCGCTGGTGATGGATGAATACGATGCGTTGCAGGATTCGATTCCGCAAGGGCAGAGCATCCTGCGCATTGGGCCGTTCAACATCCTGGTGGCTCGCCTGACACCTTCCGGCGTGCTCCGCACGGACCGGCTGGTTAAAGTGAAGTTCAAGAAAGTAGGCAAGACTTTCAAGGCCGGTGAAAACCATGCCATGATTGAACTGGAACTGTCCATTGGTGGCATTGAGTACAATGTTTAAATAAATTCTTTTAACGGTTTAATCGAAAATTAACCATGTCGCAAACATCGAAAGTCACTCCTGAACAAATTGAGGAGTGGAAGAAAAAGCACGGAGCTGTGTACGAGTTTTCATCTGAAGGCAAAGTATGCTACCTGCGTAAACCCAGTCGGGACATTCTCAGAGCTGCCAACGTAGGTTCAGGTGAGGATACGATCAAGTGGAATGAGATCATTGTTAAGAACTGTTTTTTGGGTGGTGATGAAATGTTTCTGACCGATGATGATTATTTCTTTGGTTTGTCCAAGATGCTGACTGAACTGGTAGAGACCAAGAAAGTAGAGCTAAAAAAAATTTCCTAGCATCACAGGGTGAGTCTACCCGTGGTGAAATCGAACCTCTGTCAGATACCCTGTTGCGCATGATCCATGCGCAACTTCGGTATTACTACAAACAAACGGATGAGTACCTGGATTTGCTTTCCGATGCTGCCTTTTTCAACTGGTATGCTGACCTGATTGTGATCCGTCAATCCGAAATTCAAGCTTCTACCTGATGGCAAATTCACTGGAATGGTTGTTTAATCTGAAAGGCAATATTCAGGCACAGCTCAACGCTGGTGCGGCTGCCTTTCTGAAAGCTGATGGTGCTGCCAGGCAGTTTCAGCGTACAACCAATGCCCTGCCTAGCAGCATTGAAGGCATCCGGAAAAAGATTGACGACCTGAAGGTGATCCGCGAACTGACAACGGATGTGAAGGAGCTTGCCAAAGCCAACCGCGAGATTGCGGCATCCGAAAAGCAACTCAGCAAGCTGTCCGGGTTAGGCACCCAAAACAAAGTCCAGAGCTTTCTTACCAGCGGACCGCTGTCGGGTATTCCCGGTGTGGCCGGACTGGCTGGTGTGGCTACACCGATGGGACTGGTGGCGGCAGGTGCTGCCATCGCAGGTACTGCCCTGGTGGATGCCGGTCGCAAAGCCATAACATTCAATGCAGGTATGGCAAAGGCGAACGTAACGATGGGCTTGAGCAAATCGGAGCTGAACGCCTTGAGCCAGGAAGTAAAGACACTGGCAGGGGAATCCGGTATTGAAAATGCCATTGGACAGGTGCCGGACGCGTTCAATCAGATTGTTTCAGGTGTGGGTGATGCCAAATTGTCGATGGACATCCTGCGTAGTTCGCTCAAAGGAGCCGAAGCGGCACAGACGGATTTAAAGGTGGTGAGTGATGCCGTGGTGAATACCATGAACTCTGTAGGCTCTGCCAATACCAATGCCAAAGAGGTGTTGGATACCTTGTTTGGAGCGGTGAAGGTAGGCAAGGGTGAGTTTGCCGACTTTGCCAACTACCTGCCCAAGATCATACCGCTGTCCAATAACCTGGGATTGTCATTCAAGGAAACGGCAGGGGCCTTTGCCTTTTACACCTCACAAGGTCTAAAGGCCGAACAGGCAAGCACTACCCTGGAAAACGTGTTCAAAGCCCTGTCGGATAGCAAGCGGCAGAAAGAGTTCAAGAAACTGGGAATTGAATTGTTTGACCAGCAGGGTAAGCTGCGGAGTCTGGTGGATATTTCCAGTCAGCTCAAAACCCGTTTCGACGGGCTGACCGCCAAACAGCGGATTCGTTTGCTGGATAGCCTGGGACTGGATCAGGAAGCCACGCTGGGTTTATCATCCTTCGTGCAGGATGTGGACAAACTACGTGACAGTATTGAGCAAACCAAGAACGCCGCTTCGTTGGGCATTGGCTTGGATGGATCATTGGCAAAGGGTGCCAACGAACAGGCCGAATACAACCGGATGATGAACCAGTTCAATGATCTGATGATGGAACTGGGGTTGGCCGTGATGCCACTGGTAAACGATGCGTTGAAAAACATCAATGCCATCCTTGGTTTGATCCGGGGTGCAGCCGACTGGGTGGGCAACAAATTCAGTAACAGCCCGATTCTGAAAATGGCTGCCAAGGATGCGTTTGGCATCGTGACCAATCCGATAGGCACCATTCGTGAAAAGTGGAATCAGTTGCAAAGTGGCAAGGTTCCGGATGAACTGAAAACCAAGGCCGGAACCGAAAACCGACCGACCAGGGCAGCCAACCGGGTGGCAAATCCCACGGGGCCGACCAAGCCGAAAAAAGATCCGTTCACGCAAAAGCGGTTGGATGAACTGGATAAGAAAGACAAAGAGACAACAGAAAAAGTGACCGGTGGCGGCAGCCGTCCGGTAAATATATACATCAGCTTTGAGGCATTGAACAAAGGTGGCATCACCATTCAGACAACCAACCTGACCGAAGGAGCCAACCAGGTGGAAGCCATGCTGATGGAAATGATGTTACGGGTAACCAATTCAGCCAACCAAATCGCAACCGGATAATGCCGCAATTCAACGTCATACTGGAACGGGCCTTGGGGCCTGGTGCAGGCATAGCAGCCCAACAGACAGGAGCCAAGGACTTTGCCACCAACTTTGACAAGTCGGCATTTCCGGGTTTGCCGTTCGGCCTGGCTAACCTGCCCAATCCGTTCATTCGGTTGGATAAGACAATCGCAGACGGCGTGGCCGTGCAAGGCAGACCCGTGGTGGATCGTCCGGTGGCTATTTCCAGGCTACGGCTTGACGGCCTGGAGCTGCCAAACCTGATTGTGGAAGTGAGTGGCCGTAAGAATGTGATCAGTACCAAGATTGCAGGCAAAGACGACGTGGTAAACGAGATTGTCAGTTTTGAAATGTGGGCCGTGAAACTGCGCGGGTATGTGATCGGACCGACTACCGGCACGCCGGATTCGGAGTTCGGATACTTCCCCTATACAGAACTGAAAAAGCAGGTGAAGCTATTCCGCAAAAACCAGGCATTGCAGGTGGAGTGTGAATACTTCCGATTGCTTGACATTCACTACCTGATCCTGACGGATGTGAATTTTCCGGACATGGCAGGGTATGACAATGTGTTTGCCTATGAATTCAATGCCATCAGTGATAAACCGGTAGAGCTGGTAATTAAACGATAAACAACCATGAGAAAATTTAGCTCCATTTGTCTGATGCTCACAGCCGTCATTTTAAGTAGCTGCCTGTCCGTGCGCCGTGCACTGGTGGATGAACCCTTGCAGGTGGAAGCTGCACAGGTGGTGAATGATCCGAAGTATGGCAAATACCTGTACGTGCTCACAGACGGGCAGCGTGGGTATTACTACTATTCGGATAAGCTTTTTTCTTTAGGAGATACAGTAACGGTAAAATAATGGCTTTCACTCTTTCCTGCCGGATTACGATTGACAACCTGGTGCTGAATTCGGTGCACAGTGTGGATGTTGTTTCGACCTGGAAAGAGCTGTCGGACAAATGCATGATCAAGATACCCAGTCGTGGCGTGATCAATGTGGACAGCAAGCTGAAGGAAGTCAGCTTTGAACAGCGTGTCCAGGTGGGAATGGCTGTAAAAGTGGAGCTTGGGTATGATGAACAGTATGTGACCGAATTTGAAGGCTATGTGGCAGAGATCAAGCCGGGCTACCCGTTTGAATTGCGCTGTGAAGACCGGATGTGGCTGCTCAAGCGTGACGGGAACATCAACAAAAGTTACAAGTCGGTCAAAGTCTCCAAGCTGCTCAAAGACCTGGTGCCGAATGTGAAGATTGATCCGGAAGCGCCGGATGTGACCATTGATAATTTTCTGATCGAACGGGCCACCAAAGCCAAGGTGTTACAGGAGCTGAAGGAAAAATACGGCATGGCAATCTACTTCAGAGGCGAACAGCTCTATGCCGGACTTCCGTACTGGGACCGGATCAACGAAATTGCCATACTGGATTTGCAGGCAAACGTGGTGAGTGATTCGCTACAGTACAAACGAAAGGATGATGTGCGGCTGAAGGCCAAAGCCATCAGTCTACTGAAGGATAACAAGAAAGTGCAGGTGCAGGTAGGTGATGACGATGGTGAGGAACGAACCCTGCACTACAGAGGGATTTCGGATAAGGAGCTATTGCGCAAACGGGCACAGTCGGAACTGGACCGGTACAAGTACGAGGGCTACCGGGGTTCGGTGACTTCGTTCGGGCTGCCGGTGGTAAAGCATACGCAGGTAATCGAACTGAGTGACAAACGCTATGCCGAACGAAACGGCAGGTACCTGGTGGATTCGGTGCGTACCAGTTTCAGTGCAGCCAATGGCTACCGTCGTGAAATCGAAGTGGCAATCAAAGTAAGCGTAGGCACGGCAGCAGATTCCGTGGCTCCGATCAATCCAATTGACATCAGTGTATAATGGATATACCACAGCTCATTCGTGAAGGGTTTCAGCGCATGGCACAGGATTCGGCTACGCAGATCAGAGTAGCCAGGGTGACAAGCCTGGACAAAGACAAGGTGGTTTGCGATGCCGCGTTTGTGGATACGGAGGTGGACGTTTTTAACATCCGCCTTCGTGCCACGGACGATTCCACGGACGACGGCCTGGTGGTGTATCCCAAAGTAGGCAGCTTCATTCTGGTGGCACAGATAGCCAACAATGGTGACTGGATCATGCTGATGGGTAGCGAGTACGATAGCGTGACCATCAAACGCAATGGCAAGGACCTGGGTGAAGTGCTGGTGGATTTGCTGGGTGCCATCAAACTGATGACGGTCACCACACCGGCAGGGGAAAGCAAGCCACCAACCAACCTACAAACCTTTCTACAGGTTGAACAGGATTTGAAAACCATTTTCGGGCTGTAAAAAGATACGATTTATGCCGTTAAACAAGCCTTTGTTGCAGGCCGCAATTCTGCAAATATTGGAAGATTTCAAGAACACCGAAGAGATAAGCGGGGAAGCGGCAGCCCAACAGTTTGCCGAAAAATTAACCGATGCCATTGATGCGTTTGTGCGCACGGGCACGGTAGTAACTACAGGAAGTGCCACAACCCAAACCGGTACCATCACATGACAAAGGATATTTTATTGGATGACAACCTGGATTTATTATTCGTCAATGGTGATTTGGTGATAGGCCAATCCGACCTGCAACACATTGAACTGATTGCTTTGAGCAATACCGGTGACTGGAAAGAAAACCCTCAGTTCGGGGTGAACATCCGCAAGGCGTTGCTGGCAGATGATGGCAATACGGCAGTGAAGCATGCCATGCAGATACAGTTGGAAGCGGATGGTGCGGATGTGCAACGGGTGTCTATTGATAATACAGGTACTTTAACAGTGGAAGCAAGTTATGGCACGGACAATTAACCAGATCAGGGATTCGATACTTACCAGCATTGCGGCAGATGCCACGTTGGCTGAAGCCACCAGTACTTCCATTACTGCCATCTACCGGTTGGTTGCCTATGTGGCTGCCGTGGCAATCTGGGTGCACGAAAACTTCTTTGACGCGCACAAGGCAGAGATAGAACTACTGATCAATCAGGCGCCGGTAGGTACGCCGAACTGGTATGTGCTGAAGGCCAAATTATTCCAGTCGGGTGACGTGCTCTACGAAGTGGGTGGCATTCTTACCTATCCGATCATTGATGAAACCAAACGGATCGTCACGCAGGCGGCCTACAAGGTGGCCGGTTCCAAGTTATTCCTGAAGGTAGCCAAGGCCGGTGCGTTGCCGGATACCCTTGATCCGCTTTCCCCTACGGAGCTGACACAGTTTGGTGGGTACATTGACCGGTTGCGGTTTGCCGGAACGGACATTGAAATCGTCTCACTCAATGCCGACCGGTTGCGGGTGTATGCCAAGATTTATTACGATGGCATCTACGAGCAAAACGATTTCAAGACACGCCTGGTGGCCGGGATCAAAGCCTATCTGAAGAACCTGCCGTTTGATGGCACCGTGCAGGTGATCCGGTTGATTGATGCCATGCAGGCCGTGGAAGGCTTCAAAGACATTGAAGTGATACAGCTTCAGGGGTGGAGCGGTCTGGTGAGTGAAGGCTTTACCCGTATCTACGAAACCAAGGCCGGATACATCGAAGCCGAAACAGCGGCAGGCTTCACATTGGAAGAGACGTTACAATTCGTGTCTGCATGAAAATAGTACAGATAGATATTGACAAACTGATTCTTAGGCTGTTGCCGGTTGACCTGCAAAAGCCTAAGATGATTGCGTTTTTGCGGGCTTTGCTGGTGCCGTTCATGGCTATCCATGCCGACTTTCTGGCATTCCGAACCGATTCCAACAGCCGGGCCAAGCTCAACGGACAAACGCAGATTCTGGAAAACCTGCTGAACCGTCGCATTGCATCCGCTGCCAACCTGATCCGGATACTGAACAATAGCCTGCGCCTGGACGCAGTGTATGTGTTCAACGAACCCGAACTGCAAACCGAACTATTCATCAACAATGTGTTGGAAGGGGACGGCTTGTTTTTGTCCAACAGCAGTGAGGGTGAAAGTTTGTACGACTTCATTGTGCAGGTACCGGCAGCGGTCTCAGCCCTGGAACGGCAGCAGATCAGAGCCATCGTAAACCAGTATAAGATAGCCACCAAGAACTACGAAATTCAGATCATATGAGAGAGATATTTGCAGACGACGGCGGCAGGCCGTTTTTTAACGAAGACTTGCTGTTGCTTCAGTCGGAGTTGACAGAAAGCATAGCGGCACAGGTGCGTGCCTTTGGCAATGCAATGGTGGTGATTGGCTGTGAGCTGTCACCGGCAGTTACGCCGGGCAACTTCAACATTGCGGCGGGGCTGGTGTACCTGGACGGCAGGTTTCAGCGTGTGGAGCCAGTCGCGGACGTGACCTTGCCGGTGTATGTGATTTCGTCAGGTGTCGTGGATGTCAGCCGAACCTATAAAACCGGCGCGGTGAAGGTGGCGGTGAAAGAATACAAAGCAGAGATCGTTACGGATGAACCCGGGGCGGGTGAGTATGTCACCATCAATGCCGTGCAGGATCAGTATTACAAATCCATCCTGCGTAATTCGATCATGCCGGTCGGCTCCATTCTGATGACAGATTCGGTGGTGAGCTTTGATACGGCTACCGGCCTGGGATCAGGTGCGTGGCTGGGTTGGGCCTTGTGCGACGGGCAAAACGCAACACCCAACATGAAAGGCCGCTTTGTGGTGGGCTTTGATAAAGACTCTGCCAATTTGCCTACAAACATGGCTGGTTTGGTGCGCAACTATGGTGCCGTAGGCAATACCGGTGGTGGTGATACGGTGACGCTTACACAGGCGCAGTTGCCGAATGTGCAAATCAATTCGGGTATTTTCAACAACGGTGGCGGCTATGATGATGGTTCGACACAGGATAACATTGGTACCAATCCTACGTCTTCACCCGTGAAAACGGCAGCCCTGGGTAGTGGGCAGGCGCACGAAAACCGGCCTCCTTACATTGTTCTGGCTTACGTTAAAAAAATAGCCTGATGACTTACCAGGTATCCGATCCACGGCAGAGCATCTTTGATGTGACGGTGCAGAATTGCGGCACCGTGGAACAGCTCTTTGCCTTCCTGGACCTGAACGGACTGGATATAAACAGCGATCTGTTTCCAGGCAAAGTAGTGCAGGTGGTGACTGATCTGCCCGACCGGGCACGTGAAGTGGTGGATTACTTTGCCGAACGGAAACTAAAGATTGTCAACAGCCTTCAGGCTGCTTCACCCAACCTGCCACCCGAAGACTTTGATGCACGCGATTTTGACAACAATGATTTTTACGCCGGATAGATTATGACAGCCCAACAGTTAGTAGATGCGTTTACCGAATTGCTGCAACCGAATCAACGGCTTCGGTCGTTGCCGTTATTGGCAAAGATCATTGACCTGATCAACTTTGCGGCAGCACAAACTGGCAATGATTTGTCGCAGTATGTGAACAAAACCACAGACAAGGCATCTGCCAGTGATTTGACGGCTGGTACTGTAGGCAAGTTTCCCGATGCTAAGGAGGTCAAGGATTATGTATTGGCTCGTATTTCGGCACTGATAGACAACAGCCCTGCCCTTCTGGATACCTTGGATGAGTTGGCTGCTGCTTTGGGTGACGATCCGAATTTTTCCACTACTATCCTGACGTTACTTGGACTAAAAGCCAATGATGCAGATGTAGTGAAACTGACAGGTAATCAAAGTATTGCCGGAGCCAAAACTTTTGCTAGTCGGATTCAATTCAATTCGTCAATCATTTCACGTAACAACAACCTGGATACGGGTAAGTATGTCAATTTCAACATGCGAAACGATGACGAAGTAAACAATTATACCGTTTCGTTTTCAATTGATGAAGAAGGCAATTTTCTGCTCATACTTACCAACGTCACAACCTTCATTGACTACCAGTATACCTTTCCGCTGCAAAGTTTGCTGATTGGCGGTGCTCAAATTGATACTACAGAGACAGCGTTGGTTTCTTCCACGGCAATCGCTTTGGATATGGCTGACTACATGGAAAAGTCGGCCACGTTGGCACTGGCGCATAATGCCGCTTTTTCCGTTGTTAATCCGGGACAAAACAAGGTATATCTGATTTCCTTAACAACCGATGCCAGTACACGAACGATAACATTACCAGCAAATTCAATTTGGTGTGGCAATGTGGCAACGTTGAGCCTGGCAGCCAGCAGTAAGTTCAATATTGCTGTTCGTGCAAGGAATGTATCCGGCACCTGGAATTACGAATGGGTAATCATTAAATTCAATTAGGCTATGGGATGGTTTGAAATGATTCTGGCGGCGGCTTCTTCGGGTGGTGTCAGCCTTCCGGGAACCACTACCATCCGGGCAAAGATGAACGGTTCGGGCACGTTCGGTGGGCAAAGCTGGGTTGCGGATACGACCTACCGGACCGGTACGGTTTCCAACACATTCAATACCTCCTTTCCTGTTGTTCTGGACACCAACGTTCCTACATTTTACAATACGGGTGTGTTTGTGACCAGTTGTAGTTGGACCTTTCCCGTGGCGGCTGGTCTGTATGATGTATACCTGTACCTGATTGATAGCAATTCGACGGTGGGGCCCGCTACCACGACAGCTTACAATATTTCGCTAAACGGTACCAGCGTGGATTCTAATTTGGTACTGAAACAGTTCTTGTTTGAGCCTGTCACGCTAAGAAAGAAATATACTGTTGATGTGACTGGCTCTTCCATTGTTCTGAACCTAAGCCGTGCATTGACTTTTGACCTGGGAATAAGTGGTGTTGAAATCGTACCTGCTGGTACTGCACCTACCATTGGCGTAACGGATACAACGCCATTTGCTGCACCTGCCATCAATGGCACAAATACGAAAGACAAGGTTTTCGACGGTAACAACAGTACCGAATACATCAGTGCCGGACAGCCCAACATTGGTGCGGCGTTGGGTTACGACCTGGGTAGCAGCCGAACGGTGGCAACGATCAATTTTACGCCTTCGCCATCGTCACCTGCCAGAAGTAACGGTGCCAAATTCTACGGTTCCAATACCAAGTACACAGGCTATACGCTGTTGTATACCATACCGGCAGGGCAGGCAACGGTAGGTGCCAAAACGGCTGCCATACCATCAGACAAGCAAGGTCCTTGGCGGTACATCGTTTTTGAGGCACCGGCGAACACTTATTGCAATTTTGCAGAATTATCAGTCCCTTAAAATTCCAAATAAAATGAGACAGCCAATCAACTGGGAACTACCCATGCCTGAAATTGTCATTGTTGACAATGAACAGGTGAAAGTATATGTGAAATTGCAGGACATGAAAGCAGACTTTTACACCCGTGAATTATTGTTTTCCTGTGAGGTTTACACGCATTTAAAAGGGCCGGATAGTACCGAGATTGCCAGGCGCACCTTCCGGGTGAGCAACCAAACCTACCGGGTGCCGGTGGTGAATCAGCAAGGTGATCCGGTAATGCTTGATTTTCCTGCCAATGAAGACTTTGGCTTGCCTGCCGAATCGGAGCAAAAGACAATCGGGAATTTCGATTTGTTGTATGCCGCTTACTTCATGCAGTTCCAGTTAAAACAGCAGATTGAAGCAGCTATGGTTTCAGAGTTTACCAAAACACCCAATCCGCTACCTCCATTCGTGCAGCCATGAAAGTAATAGCCATCATCTTTGTGCACAATCCAGTGCAGTGGAAGTTTCCACTTTCGAGTGTGTTTGTGTGGCCGTTGATACGCCTGGTAACAGGCTCCAAATGGAATCACTGTGCCATGCTTTGCGTGAAAGATGGTGGCGAGATGATGATTATTGAGGCACTGGGTAAAGGCGTGGTAAAAACGTCTACACTGGATTGGCTCAAGCGTGCCACACGTGATACAGAGCAGGTGCAGGTTAATATTGCTTGTGATTGGTTGGAAGATACAATCGGGCTGCCATATGACTATGCAAGCTTGCTTTGGTGGAAGGTTATCAAGATGGCAACAGGCCGGTGGTTTGGTCCGCAATGGGATAAGGCTAAGAAAGCGGTATTTTGCAGTGAGTTGTGTGCTATGGTGGTGGAGCATCCGGAGCCGTGGGGTGTGTCTCCACAGGATTTGTATAAGTACCTGAATGCAAAAGATAGGGTTGTACTTTCCTGATACTTAAACGGTACTTAAACGGTTTTCATTGTACTTTAAAGGGTTTACACATAAAAGGCAAGTCTATTCGATAGGCTTGCCTTGTTTATTTTATATAAATAGCTATATTTCGAGTCTGATTATAAAAAAAGTACAATTATTTTAAAAGTTTAGACGTGTCTAAATTAAAAATCTTATGTACTATTAGTTTGAATCTTTGTGTACTTTTTGTTTGACCGATTATATTTACCACAGTCTTTCTTTTTCTCTGGTTTTCCGGACAAACAACGCTTGTGTATATTTTTTAGTGACTGCTAATCAGGGACCACTGAAGACGACTACTTGCTCGTTCTTATATTTTCTGTGATACGATTCTGGCAACCAGACCAATCTGCCCCAGGTGATAAATATCGTGCTGGATAATGCCTTCAAGCAGAAACTGGAAAGTATATGATTTTGGTTTGGCTGTCTGCGTTAACAGGTCATCTGTTTTGTTTTGCAGCAATTCGATCAACCGCCGCTGAGTCTCGGCAAGCTGCGCTTTTATTTCCTCCCAGCCCGTTGACTGCAAGGCATCGAATGAGGGCCAATCGGTAGCGCTGTTGAGTTCAATCTCGTATTCGGTATTGCCGAGTAGCCACTCAAGGGCTGCCTGTCGCCAGGCAATCATATGACCTACCAACTCGGCAATGGAGTGCAGGCCAGCCGGCCGGGTAAAAGCTGCTTCCGGGGAGAGCAGATTGAGTTTGTCAAGAATCGGGTCGCCGTACCAGGGCTGTCCGTGATAAATTTCTTCCAGTTGTTGCGTAATGTGTAAAAGGTGCATGGAGTTTTTGTTTTTCCAATGATACTATTTTTAATTCAAGTTGCGTATCAGCAGCGTTTGTTCTTTCAATCCTGACATTACTTTTCCTGTGGCGTCCGTTCCTTTTGGGTTAAGCAAAACAGGCACTTTGTCCCGATTGAAGATTTGACTTCCATTCACCGTGGTCTGTGTGCCACAGGCCACGGTGGAGCAACGTAGACCACGGTAAAAAAGAACAGAAACGAAACAGGAGGGAGTACTTACCAAACAAAAATAGGGATCAACCCTATCCACTTTTACTCATCAAATCCCTGCTAAGAAAGACGCCCGGAAACCCCGGCTACATTGCAACAAAAGTAGCCGGGAAGAAGACCCGAATATAGTTTTGGGGTAGCCCTGGATTTTTTGGTTCATTGGTTCACCCCTATATATAGGGGTGAACCAATGAACCAAAAAAGTCAACCCGGGGTCTGAGCCAAAAATGAACCAATAGTGAACCAAAAATGAGCCAAAAACCAGCCGTTTTTTTTGGTTCATTTTTTGGTTCACGGGGTAGGGCTGTGAACCAAAAAATGAACCAAAAAATCAGGGCTTTTTACCCTGTATTCTACCCTGTCAACAAGAGCAAAACAGCGGCTGACTGACCTGTCATCCGGTTCGTGCAGACACGAACCGGGGAAGTTCCGTGGTTCGTGTCTGCACGAACCACTTGTCTCAAAACCGGCAAATGATGCTTTCGCAACTACTAGTCACTTGGAAGTGACCAGCATTCAGTTCATCCGAATTGCAGATCTAAACAATGGTCAAGCGCCAAACTGAACTGCATGCAGGTCATGCAATAGTTTGACCAGTATACTGGTCAACGAAAAAAGTGAACAGTATAATGGTCAACGCTCAACCTGACCAGAACTCTTGTCAAACGTGAAACCGAACAGAGTTCTGGTCAAACGCAAAAGCAAACTAAACTCTGGTCAGTTGTGCGTGAAAACTTTTTTCGGGGTCGTGTGTCCTTCACACCTGGATCTGAACAGAACTCTGGTCAGGAGCCCGTTTGGAAATACTGTTCTCGGTTCATTCTATTGGCGTATCATATGTCCTGGTTCCTTGTCACGGCCTGCTAACCGATACCCCTGTCTGTGTCTTCATAAACGAGGGTTTTTGGAGTAACCGCCCCTCGCTAAACAAAGAGGCTCGCCCACTTTCAGACAAACTGGTGCTGCGTACATTTTCATGAAAGTGGTTGCTATTTATAGGTATAACCTGAATTGTTTTAAAAATGATGGGTGGTATAATTTTTTTCTAACCGTTTGGAAACTTGTAAGCTATGAAAAAAGGAAGCCAAGTCGAATGGAAATGGGGCAACGGTACGGCCCACGGCAAAGTAGTGGAAGTGCACGACCAGCCTGTTGAAAAAACGATCAAAGGAGAAAAGATCAAACGGAACGGGTCGGCTGATAATCCTGCACTACTGATTGAGCAGGAAGACGGCGACCGGGTATTGAAACTGAAAAGTGAATTGTTGTAACTTTTAAACTTGTAGCAAGCTATGCCAACTACGAAACAAAAAACAACCGCGGCGGCTCGTTCGTCGCAAACCGGGGCCGATGATCCGCAGCAACACGAGATTTACAAAGATTTCAAAAAGCTCGTCAATATGAGCAGCAGCGAAATTGACAAGTGGCTCAAAACCGACGAATCCAGATCGGTAGGCCAGGATAGCGGCGACGGCAAGTCGATCGGTGCCAAATCGGGAGCCCGGATTGTGAAAATTCTCGGCAAAGAGGAGTCGAAACTGACAAAGACGGATTACGACCATATGAAACGGGTCATCAGCTACATCAGCCGCCACTCGGCCCAAGGGCCGACCAAGTCGGACAAGGAAGACAGCAACTGGCGCTATTCGCTGATGAACTGGGGCCACGACCCGTTGAAAAAATAGTCTGCCTGGTGGTAGACAGGGAGCACCGAAACAGGTAAAAGCCCGGTTGAAAGCCGGGCTTTTATGGAATATATGTAAGACGTGTCAGCGTAAATTTGCCATAAACAAAGTCGCCATCGGGATACGTGTAAACGGCTTCTCCGTATGTCGGGATACGGATACCATTGAGAGTCTGGTAATTTTTCACGGGTGTCGAAAAACGCCGCCGCACGGCTGATCCGCCAGAAATATCGTAGCGGTCATCGGATATAAAATTAACCAACTGGCCTTCTTCGTTGAAAACAAGTACGGCTGAAATCCGGAGGTTGTTGGTCGTAAAAACAGCTTTGACCGAATGCGCGTCCAGCGTTTCCCACTGGATGCGTTTATCCACCAACCAGGCGGGTACAAACAAGCATACATCGTTAAACAACGTAACCGTTTCGGTTTGGTCTAACTCGCTTCCTTGCTGATCAACCACCGGAGTGATTGACAATAGCTTTACCTGCATGGTGGCATCGCCATTTTTGTACACATGGTATCCCCACGCCGGTATTTGTTTGACAGCCCCTTTCATAAAGAACAAGCGGACAGGGATATGAAACGTATTGTATTGTTCGGAGGCAAATGAAAACCAATCGTTGCCTTTGCTGCGCATGGCACCCGTAAATTCGATACAAATGGCAGACGGTTTGCGTGTGTTGACAACGCCTGTGTAGTGCAAATATTTCTGCACAAGTGGGGGCAACCCGGCCAGGTCGGCTGTAGTGATGGTTTGATGTGGTGCGGATTGCGCTGTTGTGAGGGTATGCTTCACATCTTTCTGGTAACCGGAAAAATAATGCCATTGCGCAAACGCGAATCCAACCGCCAATAGTATGAGCACATTGGCAAGAGTGCCGAATTTTGCGTCCTGCCAGGTGGAAACAATTAGGTATTGCGAAAGGAGCAGTGCAGGCAATGCTATCATCCACCAGTTTTCTTTTTTGAGTAAAAGAAAGATAATACTAAGGCCAAAGGCAACTCCGGCCGCCAACCACAGCAAGCCTGCGGGTTTTGTGATGGGCTGCTTCAACGGACTGATTTCTGCCAGATGATAGGCTTTGACAAACCCAAGAAGATGGATCATGCCGTGCAAGAAGACGAGAATTGCCAGAAACGTTTTCATCTGCATCAATACGCAAGTGTTCTTTGCAAAGATGACTCCGTAGTTTTTGGGCGGAAAAGACATTAATCAGTGTGGAACGTGATTTTTGTGTGCTTTGCCCGCTGACTTTTATAACAGTTGCAGTTCAATGGCTGTTTTAATCAGTGAAGCGGTGTTTTTCACATCAAACTTTTGCATCAGGTTGCGGCGGTGCGTTTCCACGGTAAAAAGGCTGATCAGCAATTCGTCCGCTATTTCGGCGCTGGTTTTTCCATCGGCAATCAGGCGCAGAATCTGCTTTTCGCGTTTGGTAAGTGGCGGAATGCTCTTCAACTGACTGGCCGACGGCCTGGCAATGATTTTTTTTACTTCGTCACTAAAGGCAATCTGGCCATCCAATGCAGCGCGGATGCAGCCAACCAGTTCGGTTGCGGAGGCATTTTTCAGCAAATACCCGCTGGCGCCATTGGCCAGCAGTTGCATGATCAGGCTTCGTTCGTTGTGATTGCTGAAACCCAACACACACATGTCGGGAGTCAGGCTTTTTATTTCCCGGCAAATCTCAATGCCGTTCCTGTCAGGCAGCGAGATGTCCAGCAAGACAATGTCTATCCGCTGGTTCTGGGTTTTCAGGTAAGCAATAAAATCGTTCCCCCGGTTGTATTCCTGAATTTCCTTCACGGCAAGGTCGCGGAGCAGTATTTTCTGCAATCCTTCGATCACTACCGGGTGGTCGTCGATGATTGCGATGGTAAGCGGCTGGTCAGGTATTGACATGTAGTTCAATGTTTATGGTAGTTCCCTCATCCGGCAACGACGATACGTCCACCTTTCCTTTCAGGTAGTCAACCCGGCTTTTTACGTTTGTCAGGCCTATTCCGTTCTTGGCAGGTAGCACCGACGTATCAAAACCCCGCCCGTTGTCTTCCAGCGTAATGAAAAACATGTTTTCGTTCTGGCTGCATTGTACCAGTATCTCCGAAGCGTGGGCGTGGCGGATGGCATTGGTGAGCAGTTCCTGAACGATCCGGTAGATTGTGAGCTGCGTTTCTGCAGTCAGATTTTCGCCGATGCAGATCGCCTGAAAACGGATGTGCGTAGTGTCAGTAGTCAGCGATTCGCACATGTCTTTCAACGCCGTCTCCAAGCCCAACTGCAGCAGCGACTCGGGTAGCAGGTTGCGGGCGATACGTCGCAGTTCCGTAGCCGATACATCCAACTGGTCGATTATCTTATGCAGTTCTGCGGGATTGGTATTGGCTGAGGTATCCGTAGCCAGTCGGGACAAGTGGATCTTTATGCCCGCCAGCATTCCGCCCAGTCCATCGTGCAAGTCACCGGCCAGGCGTTTGCGTTCCTGTTCTTCGCCTTGCCTCAGAGCTTTGGCTAGTTGTATCTGCTGTTTTTGTTCGGTTTCTTTGAGTTGCTGTTGGTAATTCAGTTCTTTTTGCTGGGCAAGCTTCCGGCTGTTCCGGTACAAAACTGTGGCAAACACAGCGGTGATGAGCAAAAACAGACTGACTGTTCCCAAGAGCCAGTTGAGCAGGCGATTGTTTCTGACTTGCAGCAATGAACGTTCTTTCTCGGCCTCAAGTGCGTTTATTTTCTTCTGGTTTTCTGCATTCTTGTACTTGGTTTCCAGCTCCACAATATCATTCTGGTATTTGTTTTCATACAAACTGTCGCTTAGTGAGATGTACCGCTTTGCCCAGCGAAGGGCTTCCGGTGTGTTGCCCAAGGTAGCGTATGTCAGGTATAGCTCTTTGTAATATATTTTTTTATCGGTTATGAATACCAGCGGACTTTGCGCCAGATCTTTCAGGGCAAGCAATGCGTTCGCATAGTCTTTTTGGTGCGATAGGGTTTTGTATTTGGCGTATTTCAGCCGGTTGAGCGAATGCACCGAGTTGAATCGTGTCGATACTTCTATGCCTTTTTCCAGGCTTTGAAGAGCCTGTGCGTACTGCTGACGTTTGTCAAAATATAACCCTTCGGCAAAATAATAGATCAGGAACAGATTGGAAGCAGGATAGGGTGCCAAAAACAGCTTCGCTTTGTCCAGCAGTTGCTTTGCCGGCTCATACTGGTCCTGGTGTACGTAATTTTCGCCGGCAATAATGTATGTTTCGACAAGCTCCACGGTGCGGAGCGGATTGTCGGCAGGTGCTTTTTCGATAGACTGAATGGCTTGTTCCAGATACGAGGCTGCTTTGGCACGCTGGTTGGCATTCATGAACACAATGGCTATTCCTTTGTAGGCTTTCCCCAGCACCAGCCCGTCACCTGACCGCTGGGCATAAGGCGCCGCCTTGTTTGTAAAGGCTTCCATCGCGCCTTTTTCGTCACCTTTAACTTGCTGCACAATGCCGTAATTATGCCAGATGATTCCCCGTAGCTTGTCTGCCTCTGCAAAACCGAAAGGCTTCAGTAGCGAATCGGCTCTGAGAAGTTGTCTTTCCAGGGTGGTCAGGTCTGTTTTGCCAAATTGCATCAGCGCTACGTAATACGTGGTTGAGGCTTTCACAAAGGGATAACGTGCACCCAGGCGAATACCTCGTTGCAAGTAGTCTTGCGCTTTTGACGTATCGTTGATACGCTTGCACAGCAAAGACAGTTTCAAGTAATGGTAAGCCCGTATGCTATCGGTAGCAGCCTGACGGGCTTCGTTCTCCAGGCGGGCAATGTAGGTAGCGTCGTTACCCAACGAGTAACTGATCTGGGCGGAAGCGTGCAGGCAGGTTGACAGAAACAAAAGGATACAGAATACTTTTCGTAGCATAAGCGCAAGCCGGTGGGTCAGACAGATTCAGCTTTTGTATTGGAAGAGGAATTACGGATAAAAGTAACTTTTCTTTTCAGGAAAGGGAATTTCAGGCTTGAAATATACCAGGAAATCAGTAGAAAAAAAACGCAGTTTCGGAGTATTGACTTACAACCGGATGAGCCATAGCTTTGCAGCGAAGCTGGCAAAAAACAGAAATGACTGTGCGATATGCCTATAATTGAGAACTGTTCCTATGAAAACTACACAAACAAACAGCTGTTATCCAATCGGTTCCATAACCATAGCGGCTGCTGTCACTCCGCCCGACAGCACTGAAATAGTATCTTCTGTCCAGGCAAAACCTACCTTCGGCCAAGTCACGGAACTTGTGGCTTTTTCTTCAAAGAGATCAACAATCACTACATGCGTATCATTTTGACTAGATACTGCTTGCCACATGTAGACTTTCTCTTGACATTCGATTTCTTGACCTGGCATGCAAACTCCTCCGGACATGTGTGGATACCCCACACATGTCCCATACATTTTAAATACTTTCAATCATTTTAGAGCAACGTAATTTTTTATGAAAACAAATGCTTTCAAATTCTTCCTGGTTGTTGTACTGATGTCATTTTTTGCCTGCAAAAACGGGGGAGACGATCCCAAACCGGGCGGTACAACAGATGTAGGAACCTACGCGGGTAATATTCAGGTTTCGGATGATCCAACGACCAAAGTAGGATACGTCTATAATGCCAAAGTAAAGGTAACTACCAGCGGCTCCAATGCTACTGTTAAGATTACAGGAGATAACGGATTTGACCGGGAGTATACTGGCACCTATACGTCGCAGCTAGCAGGCTATTACGATATTACTCTAAACAAACAGACAAAGCCATCCGAAAAAATAGCAGATGCTCGGACTATTATTATCAACAACAAACTTACAGTGACGGTAGATATAGCCAACGAAAGTGTAACGGCCAGGGCCAACCCGACTACCACAGAGACTATTCAGGTAAGCGGTAAGATAAAGATGATTGGTACCGACATGCTGAAAGAGTGATTTGTTTTCCAGGCCCCTGAGGTTTTCGCTTCAGGGGCTTTTTAATGTCATATTGATGCATAGTAAGGCCAAGCCTTGCAAAATAGTAGGTTTGAAAAGGCAACAACCTCCCGTATCACCACTTTACAACTCATGAAAAACTTTCCTTTTGCATCGTTGCCGCAGTTGCTGGTGGTGCTACGTGTGGGTATTGCTCTTGTCTTTCTGGCTCATGCCATCGTTCGTATTGCCAACGGTAGCATCGATCAGTTCGGCGGCTTCCTGAATGCCAAAGGTCTGTTCTTGGGTAAACCGCTGGTCATACTCATTACTGTTTACGAAATCGCAGGCGGCATTTTACTGGCTTTGGGGTATATGATCCGGTGGCTGTCGGCTGGTTTTATTTTTATTCTCGTGATGGGTATTGTGTTGATTCATGTTTCGTTCGGATGGTTTGTGGGCGAACACGGCACCGGCGGTATGGAATACAGCTTTGTGCTGATCATGGCGCTGCTGGTCATTGCTGCCGGCTCGGAAAAATAGTATTGTTGTAAACGCAAAAACCCTCGGTTTCCTGTTGGAACGAGGGTTTTTGCGTTGGTAATTCACCTCCACTGCTCAGCGTTGCCATTTGCTGCGCAACAGATTTTGGATGCCCGGATGAGCCGGTTTAACTTCCTGCAAACGGTGTTCCGAAAAGGCCAACGGCCAGTTCTACCCAAACCAGTAATAAGGTTGCTAGCAATCCGGCACAAATCGCAATCCGATACCGGGTCGTTTTTACTTTCCGGAGCACAAGTTCGCAGAGAAGGCCAGTGCCGAGCAATAGCACACCGGCTACAACAAAATCAAACGTACTCCACTGTACTTCATCCGTAAATTGCATCGCCAGAAGTGGCACCAGCAACAGCAGTGCAACGGCAAGCACAATGCCGATCAGTCTTTTGTTTTCAGTCATCATAATTGTTGTGTTTTCGTAGTGATTGCAAATTTATCAAAGAACTTTGAGTTTCAAAGTAAAAAATAGTTTTTCTCTTGATTTTTTAATTGCTTACCCTAGTGAAAGCTATCAGACCAAAATAGTATACTGCCAAAAGTCAAAACCCTCCTTCTCAGAATAAGAGAAGGAGGGTTTGGGGAAAGTTTTTACAATTACTTTTTTAGCGGGTATTCAAACGTATACGTACCCGAACCCACTTCGATTACGGTTGCATCTTTGTCGGTTTTGACCGACTGGAATGCGGATGCAGCGGCTTGTCCGTTTTCTTTTACCGTAGCGGCGTCACTTTTCGGCAGGCGGATGGTGGCCGTGGTATTGGGCGGAATGGTTACGTTTAGTTTCACCTGACCGGCTTTTTGCTCCCAGCCCGATACTATTGTTCCGTACGGACTGTCAAGACTGGCTTTGGCGTACGTAAGCTTCTGGGCAGCAGGTAATTGCGGTTGAATGCGAATGTGTTTGTAACCCGGCTTGCCCAGTTCGATGCCGGCCACCACGCGGTACATCCAGTCGCCGATGGCACCGTAGGCGTAGTGGTTAAACGAATTCATGCCTACATCCTGAAACGTACTGTCGGGCTTGATACCGTCCCAGCGTTCCCAGATGGTGGTGGCTCCCATTTTTACCGGATACAACCACGACGGATACTTTTCCTGCAACAGCAGGTCATAGGCCACATCCGTGTAGCCGTTGTCCGAAAGAATATGGCACAGGTAAGGCGTACCCAGAAATCCAGTCGAAAGATGATTCTGACGGCTTTTGATGTCATTGGCCAGATGCGCCGCCGCTTTCGGTTTCAATTCATTCGGAAGCAGGTCAAACATCAACGCCAGTACATACGAAGTCTGTGAGTCTGATGAAATCCGTCCCGACGGAGTGACGTATTCACGGATAAAGGTTTCCTTGATGGAATTAAACAACCGGTTATAGCTGGCGGCCTCGTCTTTCTTGCCCAGCACACTGGCCGCTTCTGCCAGCAAATGCGTGGAATACGCATAGAAGGCCGTGGCAATCAAGTCGTTATTGGTGTAACCGTCAGGTTCAGGGTGACTATACATGGCCGGTTTGTAAAACAGCCAGTCGCCAAACACGCTGCCGCCTCGCCATATATTCGATTCGCCAGCTTTGCCGCGAATATATTCCACATACGCCTTCATACTTGGATATTGGGTTTCCAGCATGCGTTGATCGTTATAAATGAGATACATTGTCCAGGGTGTAATCACGGCAACATCGCCCCAGCCAGCCGATACATTCCGGTTGGTAACCAGATTATCGCTGTAGCCACTCAGCACATCTGGAATTACAAACGGAACAGCCCCGTCTTTTCCCTGATCAGCGGCAACGTCACGCATCCATTTGGTAAAGAACGCGGCAACGTTCATATTATAGCCGGCTGTGCGGCAGAATACCTGCGCGTCACCGGTCCAGCCGAGTCGTTCGTCTCGTTGCGGGCAGTCGGTGGGGACATCCACAAAATTGCCTTTTTGCCCCCATTGAATGTTGTGTTGCAGCTGATTGACCAGCGGATTGGAGCACTCAAAACTGCCAATGGGTGTCATATCCGAATGCACGACTACACCGGTCAGGTTTTCAGGCCTCAGCTCACCCGGAAATCCTTCAACGGCCACGTAGCGGAAGCCCATAAAGGTAAAGTGCGGTTCGTAAGTTTCCTCGCCCCCACCTTTCAACGTGTATTCAATGCGCTGCTGAGCATTGCGCAGGTGTGCGGTGTAAAAATTACCTGCTTTGTCGAGCACTTCGGTATGGCGAATGGTCACTTTTGTCCCGGCTGGGCCGCTCAATTTCAGACGAAGCCAACCCACCATGTTTTGCCCCATATCGGCTACCAGGGTTCCTTCAGGTGTGCGGAAGATCCTGATGGGCTTGAGTTCCTGAATCTTGCGCACCGGAACGCCCGCCGACGCCACCAGATTGGTAAATGGATGGTTGGCAACCCCCACTTTGGTCCAGGATTTGTCGTTGTAGCCGGGTTGATTCCAGCCAGCCAGTTCCATACGGGCATCGTATACTTCGCCGTGGTAGATTTCCGAACTGCGAAGCGGCCCGTTTTGGGTGGTTTTCCAGGATTCGTCGGTTTTGATGATTTCCTGCGAACCATCCTGGTAGCGGACCTGCACTTGGCAAAGCAATCCCAGTTTCTTGCCGTAAAAGTTGCGCCGCCCCGACCATGCCAGTTCACCGCGGTACCAGCCATCACCAAGCATGGCTCCAATCGCATTCGGACCGTTTTTCAAAAGGTCAGTGACGTCGTATACCTGGTATTGCAACCGGCGGTTGTAGCTGGTCCAACCGGGCGTGAGCTGGTCCTGACTGACGCGTTGACCGTTGAGGAATAGTTCGTACAAGCCATGTGCCGTCACATACACACGCGCTGAAGCCACTTGCTTTTTCAGCGAAAATTCTTTGCGAACCACCGATACCGGATTGGCCTTGGCGGTATCCACTGTTTTTTCCGGTTCAATCCAACGGGCTTTCCAGTCGGTGGATGAAAGCAAACCCATTTCCCAAAAGGCCGCCTCACTCCACGGCGATTCTTTGCCGTTGCCGTCCCAGATGCGTACCTGCCAGTAATACCGTTTGCCTGATTCAGGCGATTTTCCTTTGTACGTCTGCAAAACCGATTCGTCGGAAGTCACTTTGCCCGAGTTCCAGACCATGGTTTTCTCGGCAAAGCCCGGTGTGGTTGCCACACGGATTTCGTAGGCCGATTGTCTGGTGTTGCGTTCGGTACCGGCTAGTTTCCAGCTCAGGCGAGGTTGCCGCACGTCAATGCCGATGGGGTTGGTGAGATGCTCACACGTAAGATTGGTCTGGGCACATGTCGCCAGTGATAAACTTAGTATAGTGAAGAATAGCAGTAAGTGTTTCATAATATATGACAAGAGGTTTTGGGTTTGTGGAGGATACTATTTTCCGTCAGCTAAAGCAGACGGCAAAATGTGGAAAGTCGGTTAAAACCGACTGACAAAACAGTCCCTTTCAAGGGACTTTCAATTTCTTGCCGTCTGCTTTAGCTGACGGAAATGGTCATAAACTGCTGCCCAGTCCGATCAGTACGGTTGAAAACAGAATCAGGAAGAGCCCAAGCCAGACCACGGCAAACGTACGGCGACTGGCTCCCGCCCATTCGCGAAGCAGCAGCCCCCAGAGCGTACTGAATGTGATGATAAAGGCCATATGTAGTGTCCAGGAAGCGAAATCCAGGGTTTTGTCCAGTTTGGAGTGACCCATTCCGTAGAAAAAGAATTGAAAATACCATGTCGTGCCAGCCAGCATGGCCCAGAAGTAATTGCCGAGCAAAGGCGTTTGGGAATTGGTGTAGTCTCCAAACGACCGGTTGCGGCGATTGAGCAGTATGCACCAGATAAAGTTGGTGGTGAAGCCACCCAACAACAAGACCGGATAGATGGCATTGTTTTGCCACAATGGGTCAGTGCCGTTTGCCACTGCATTGTCGGCAATGGATTTGCCCGCCGTAAGACCGAAGGAAAAACAGGCACTCAGGACACCCGAAACCGTTGCCACCAAAATGCCTTTTTTCAGGTCGAATTCGGCCACGGTTGCTTTTTGTTGTTCGGCATTCAGTTCCTTCTCCTTTAACATGCCGGCCCGTCCGCAAACCGCAATCCCGAGCAAACAGACTGCCACACCTGCCAGCGTGTACACACCTGTATGGGTAGAAACCAATTCGTGAAAACGCCCTTCCCAGATGGGCGGAATCAGTGTTCCAAATGCCGAGCAATAGCCCAGGGCAATGGCCATTCCCAGTGAAATGCCCAGGTAACGCATGGCTAATCCAAAGGTAAGCCCGCCAATACCCCACAGCACTCCGAAGAAATATGTCCACCAGAGCGTGCTGCCGTCAGCTGATGCTATTGCCGAAGACATGTCCTTGACCGTCAGGCTGCCCATTAACCAAGGCACGATAATCCACGAAGCCACCCCGCCTACAATCCAGGCACTTTCCCACGACCACTGTTTGACTTTGCGAAAAGGTAAATAAAAGCTGCCGGAGGCAAATCCGCCTACGGCATGAAATAAAACGCCCAGAAATGAATTCATGAAATGGAAAGATTGGAAGTGATGATACGCAACACGGATCTGGTATAATAATAAGAAAAATTTTGACTTTATGGCTAAAAAAAGCCGGTTGTATCAACAGATTCATCCTGTGCTGTCCTGCTTGGGAATAGCCATGGCATTCCAGCAAAGGGGACGGATAGCCGGAATTACCAGGGGAAGGGGTTTGTTGGGATGTTAACCGGAATGCTTGTTGCTTGTACAAGCCGGTCAAATGCGAGGCGGATGATTGGTAAAAACAGTATCTTCAAAAAGACCAAAACCGGACACTACGCTAGCCGGGAGACAAAATCCAGGGTGCGCTGCTCGGACCAGGTGGCTTCGTCATTGAACCGGCCAAAACCGACGTGACCACCCAAAGCGGGTGTTTCGAGAAACAAATAGTCTGATTTTTCAGCAATGGCATAGGGTGAGCAACTGGTTGACAAAACCGGATCGTTCAAGGCATTGAGCAGCAAACTGGGCACTCGGACCTGTGCTAAATACGGCAGCGCGCTGCATTGCACACAATAGTCTTCTGAATTGCGAAAACCGTGTAAGGGCGCCACGTAATGGTCGGTCATTTCGAGCAATGTCTGGTAGTTCAGGACTTTCAGCAGCGTTGCGGGGTCTACCATCCGGGCTTTGCTGAGTAGAAATTTTTTCAGTTTGTCACGAAACATTCGGGCATACAGGCTATTGTTGCCCATCGCCTCCACACTGCCCAGCACATCTACCGGAGCCGAAATGGCCACCACACTTTTGATTTCGCCGGGAATACCGTTTGACTGCTCTCCGGCGTATTTCAACGCAATGTTTCCGCCTTTGCTGAATCCTACCAGGCTGATTTCGGAATAGCGTTTTAGGTGTAGTATGTGCTTGACAACCGCTTCCAGGTCGTCGCTGCTGCCGTGAGTGGTCATGCGTTCGAGGTGGTTGGGCTCGCCGCTCAGGCCACGCATGTTCCAGCTGAGCACATCCCAGCCGTTTCGGTTAAATACCCGGGCCATACCCAGCATGTAAGGGCGCTGCGAGTTGCCGAGCAATCCATGGGTGAGAACGGCCAGTCGCTTTGTTTTCAGGTGTGCGTAACTCCAGTCCAAATCCAGGAAATCGCCGTCGGGCATGGAGATCCTTTCGCGGTTGTACTGAACGCCTTCCACCCGCCGGAATACATTGGGGAGGATCGTTTGCAGATGCCGGTTCCATTGGTGAGCGGGCGGACGATAGGAGGGGGCTGGCAGTACAGGCATACAAAACAGGAGTGTTTTTCGTTTTTTATGCAAGCATAACCGAAAAGAAGCGGTTTTGGTGCTGCGCCGGATACTATTTTTCGCTACCTTCGAATGCCGGTAATCCGAATCCGGCGCTGGCAGGTTTTGCAGTTTCAAGACCTACTATTTTTTAGCTCTTTACTTTTTTGAACCATGAACGAAGTATTTACGGCCAGTCGCTTCACCGATTTGCTTACACCCGATCAGGTTGTGTTTAACGAGAAAGGCGTTTCGTTGCGCACCAAAGGGATCCTGACCGGATCTGACAGTTTTGTTTTTTACACCGATATTTCCGGAGTGGAAATTGACAACCGGATTTTCTTTTCCACCATCCGTATCATTCCAAGGGCACGCCCCGAAATCATCATCAAAGGCTTTACCCGTGCTAATGCCCGCCGCATCAAGGACTTGATTCTGGAACGCGTGTGAAAGCCATGTTTTTGCCTTCTGTAAAATAGTATGCTTCGAAAAGGCAAAACCTCTTGGTCCGGATAGTTAAATGGTCGGTAAGGTGCGTCAGTCGCAGGCAGGCTTGAAATTGGCTACCTTGTATTTTTTCCGGTTGTACGAATAGTGCCACCACTCCGACGTAATCGGGTTGAAGCCTGCTTCCATCAGGGTTTGTTTGAGCAGGCGCCTCCGGCTCAGAACCGCTGCCGGAAGATTGGTGTACGCATGATACGATTCGCGACCAAAGAAGTCGAACGGGGTACCCATATCCAGTTCCTTGCCCGTGCTGTCGGTCAGGGTCAGGTCGGTGGCAACTCCCAGGTTGTGCTTGGAGCCGTTTCCGTACGGATTACCCACAAACCGGTCGTCAGGCATGATCTTCCACATTTTTTTCTGTACATCCAACGGGCGGTAGCAGTCAAAAAGCTTGATCCGGTAGCCCTTCTTTTTGAGTGCCTGATGCGCATTTATCAACGCCAGTGCGGCTTCTTTGCGAAGCAGGCATTTGGCGCAATCGTATACTTTTTCCTTCAGAAAATTATCGGTAGTGGCATACCGCAAATCCAGCACGAAAGTCGAGTCCAGTTTGATCAACTCCACAAATCCGCTGTCGGCTGGCTGGACCAGGGGTTTTGCATAATCCGGGGATGCTATTTTCACAGAATCTTTTGGGCGAGCTGTATCCGGTGTGGGTGCAGCCTGGCCTGTATCCGGAAGGGTTGGGATAGCCTCCGTCGTAACTATGCTGTCGTAACTTGTCACACGGCTCTCATCTTTTTGCTGAGATGGCTGGCAGGACAGCAACAGTACAAAACAAGCTGCGAAACTATATCCGGAAAAACTATTCATACGGGAAGTTGGATGATAACGGAAAGCGAAATTTACCAGGGCAATGCGTTTTTCTTATTGACCAATGTACGGGTAGGCAAAGATACGCAACCGGCCATTCTGACAAACAGCTTTGGCCGGGAATCATTTTTAAAAGGCAAATCGGATAAAAACGAAACAGATTGAAGAAAATACCTTTGAAAAGCAACCGAATGCGCTAAAAATGCGACAATTATATGGAAAAGCTGATCTGACTTTGACGATTAAAACACCGGATTCGCCGAATTTTTTTAAAAAATAAGACCAGTGTTTGGCGAACTTCAAAATCTTTTGACATATTTAGTCCCTCTTTGGGAAGTGTGCTCTGTAAAGATTGATGCTTTTGACAGGCAATGTATGAAACTCTGGTGCCATAGCATTTGCGGCAATCGACAAATAGGATCCATCCGAACAGCAAAACCTCTCAGCGAACGTATTCAGTAAAACTTTAAAAACGAAGTCATACATTCATCACAAACCCTAACCTTTCTCTATGAGTACAAGTATCTGGCGAAAAAAGCCACTGGAAGCTTATGAAGCGGACATCAAGAAAAGCGAATTAAAAAGAGTATTAGGCAAGTGGAGCCTGACGGCCATTGGCATTGGAGCGATCATTGGTGGCGGTATTTTTGTACTGACAGGCACCGCAGCGCATTACCATGCAGGTCCGGCATTGGCATTATCATTTGTTGTGGCAGGTATCGGGTGTATTTTTGCCGCCCTGTGCTATGCGGAATTTGCTTCGATGCTTCCGGTGGAAGGTTCGGCTTATGCGTATGCCTATGGTACCGTGGGAGAAATTTTTGCCTGGCTTATCGGTTGGGGGCTCATTCTGGAATATGCCATGGGAGCCATGACGGTAGCGGTAAGCTGGTCGGGTTATTTTGCCAAGCTGCTTCATCTTTTTCATGTCGATATTCCGTTCTGGCTTCGCAACGACCCTGTTTCGGCTGCCACATATGCCTCTGCTAATGGAATTGCTGCGCCGGGATTCTCGATGAATCTTCCGGCGTTTTTAATTGTATGGGTTGTCACCTACATTCTGATCAAGGGTATCAAAGAAGCTGCCGGAGCTAACAATGTGATCGTAATTCTGAAAGTGGCAGCGGTATTGTTTGTCATCATTGTAGGGGCGTTTTATGTAATGCCCGAAAACTGGGAACCCTTCATTCCGGAAGAACGAACCATCACCGGTAACGATGGCCAGCCGATACAAGCCTATGGCTGGCAGGGGATTGTCAGTGGCGCGTCTGCCATTTTCTTCGCATACATTGGTTTCGATGCGGTATCCACACAGGCTGGCGAAGCCATCAATCCCAAAAAAGACATTCCTTTTGCCATTATAGTTTCGCTACTTGTTTGTACGACACTGTACATCCTGGTATCGCTGGTACTGACCGGTATGATCAGCTACAACGATATTGTTGGTGATGCGCTGAAAGCTCCCGTAGCCTTTGCTTTCGATTCAGTCGGGCAAACCTGGGCCGTATTCATCATTACCGCAGCCGCCACTGCCGGTCTGGTTTCAGTAATGCTGGTTATGATGCTGGGCCAAACACGGATTTTCCTGGGCATGGCCAAAGACGGATTGATACCAAGCTTTTTCAGCCAGATTCACCCTACCTTCCGGACTCCCTGGAAAAGCACGATTCTGGTGGGATTTGTCGTGTCGTTGGTTGCCGCGTTTACACCCATCGACCTGCTCAGTGACATGACCAGTTTCGGAACATTGTTTGCCTTTGCCATGGTTTGCGGAGCGGTCTGGCTGCTGCGTGTCCGGGAGCCGAATGCCGAACGCAGTTTCAAAGTTCCCGTACTGCCGGTAATTGCCGTTCTGGGAATCGTAACCAACCTGTACCTGATCGTCAACCTTAGCAAGAATGCTCAGGTATATGCCCTTATCTGGCTAGCTATCGGCATATTGGTTTATTTTATTTATGGCAAACGCAACAGCAATCTGGAAAAACAGTAAAAGCCGAATAGCCTCTATTTTTCAATACAATACAAAAAAATATCAAAAAAAGTCAACGAAACCGCTTACCTTTCGCTCTTGTGTAATATATAAGAATAAAGTTAGAAGCCTTTTTGGATGCGAATTATTTTTTTGTTAAAATTGATTATGAAGAGTAGGAATCTTAAACGAAATTTCGATAAATTTGGCGTTCTCTACTTACAAAATATATGTTGAGGTCTAAATGCCATTCTTTATTTTGTCAAACCAGCATGTAATAATTTTAATTTATTTTAATATACTTGCATAGTTTAAAACAAAACCTTTTTAATTAATCACTTATTAAACGTTTAAATTGGATGAAAAATCAAGCTACAAAACCCGCTGCTCAACCAAAAAAAGGTGAAAAATCTTCAGGTGGTAACTGGTTCGCCGTTTTGACCATTGTAATCATTTTCATTATTGCTGTTTTAATTTATAAGTTTATCCTGGGCGATGGTAGCCATTTTGAAGGCGGTAACAACGAAAACGATCCACTACCAGGTGATTACCTGGGCACTGTTTACAAAGGTGGATTCATTGTACCTGTATTGATGACAATGTTGTTGTCTGTGATTGTATTCTCCATTGAACGTTTCTTTACGATTGGCAAAGCCACCGGAACGGGTTCGATTGACGCCTTTATCAGAAAAGTAAAAGGTTCGTTAGCAACCGATAACATTAACGAGGCATTGGCTGAATGTGATAAACAAAAAGGGTCTGTTGGTAATGTGATCAACTCTGTATTGCACAAATACAAAGAGATGGCCGTTGATACCCAAATGTCCAAAGATCAGAAGGTCCTGGCTATTCAGAAAGAATTGGAAGATGCCACTGCCCTTGAGTTGCCTATGCTGGAGAAAAATCTGACTATCATCGCAACGCTGGCTTCGGTAGCTACCTTGACCGGTCTTTTGGGAACGGTAATGGGTATGATCCGCGCCTTTGCGGGTATGGCCCAGGCAGGTGCTCCTGATTCTTCTGCACTTTCGACTGGTATCTCTGAGGCCTTGATCAATACGGCTTTGGGTATTGGTACATCGGCTCTGGCGATCATTGCCTATAACTTCTTCACTAGCAAAATTGATACACTGACGTATAGCATTGACGAGGCCGGTTTCAGTATCATGCAAAACTTTGCTTCAAAACATAATTAATCTGTTACAGATTCAGACGGCTAGTAGATACTTGTAGACGTGTTTGTCAGTTGTCTGTCAGGAGAAAAAAAATAGTTTGATTTTTTTTCTCCTGATTTTATGGAATTCGCAAAGACTTTGCATCTATATAAAGAATCCGGATTCATCAACATAAGTCTTGTAAAATAGAAAGACCATTATGGCAAAAGTAAAAGTTCCCCGTAAATCAATATCGCTGGATATGACGGCAATGTGTGACGTAGCCTTTCTGCTACTCACCTTCTTCATCTTAACAGCGACTGCCAGGGAGGAAGAACCGATGATGGTTGACACTCCTGGCTCTGTATCCGAGACAGTATTGCCAGATCGTAACATCTTGGTGATTAGTCTGGATGCTGCCGGAAACGTATTCATGAAGGTAGACAGCGATAAGACACGTCAGTCCATGCTGGATAAGATGTCCGGCAAATACCAGGTTGCTTTCAGCGAAAACGAGAAAAATCAGTTTCGTCTGACCGAGACCTTTGGCGCGCCTATTGCTGATTTAAGAAAAGTATTGAATGCCAAAGGTGCACAAAGAAAAGAATTGCAAAAAGGCATCCCTGCTGATTCTTTGAACAATCAGTTGAAGGATTGGATAACCTATGCACGTTTGGCACAGGTAGAAACGTTTGGTTCACAAGATCAGCTGCGTATTGTAATCAAGGCTGATAAAAATACCAAGTACGAAGTTGTGAAAAAGGTTATTGATACTTTGATGGAGCAAAACCTGAACAAGTTCAACCTTATTACAAACCTGGAGTCAATGCCTGAAGGATTTGGTTCACAACAGGGTGAAGGACGCAGAGAAGGTGAATAACAACGTCCTGTTTCTCTTTTATTAACATTTTAACCTATTTATACCAATGGCAGATGTAGATACCGGTGGTAAAGACAGTGGTAAAAAGAAAGGCCCCAAAAAAGCCTCGACCAAAGTCGATATGACACCCATGGTGGACTTGGCATTCTTGCTGGTTACATTCTTCATGCTGACAACTACTCTTAGCAAGCCTAAGACCATGTTGTTGAGCATGCCTGAAAAACCCAAGCCGAATGATCCCGAGCCACCCAAAGTTGATGAACGCGTAACTACGACAGTTGTTCTGGATAAAAAAGATCGGATATTTTATTACCGCGGTGTAGAAAATCCGGAAATATTTACCACCGATTATTCTCCGGAAGGCTTTCGTAAAATGGCTGTAGAAATGGTTGCCAAAGGCAAAAGCCTGCAAAAAGATGCGGTATTCATTATCAAACCAACGGAAGAATCTTCTTACAAAAATGTAGTGGATATTCTGGATGAAATGAAAATTACCAATGCCAAAGTCTATGCCATCCAGCAGCTTTATCCCCAGGATAAGGAGATTTTACAGAGATACAAACAAGAACATAATATTACCGACTAAATTATGCTCGATTATAAATCATCCAGTGTCACATTAGACGATATCGTCTTTGAGGGCAGAAACCATTCTTACGGAGCCTACATGCTACGTAAGGTGTATCAAAGCATTGTATGGCGGTCGTTGCTGATTGGAGGCGCTATCTTCGTTTTGGCTTTTATCTTTATGCAGATCATTACCACATCAACTGACAAAGAAGAAGCTGTTGACGTGGTAGCCGATCTTGCCAACCTGCCACCGCCACCACCGGTAGATCCCAATGAACCGCCGCCACCGCCACCACCGCCTGCACCCCCACCCCCCAAAGTAGCTACGATCCGCTTTGTGGAAATGGAAGTTGTTAAAGCGGAAGAAGCTGTAGAGCCGGTTACCCGAGTGGAAGAAACGGAAAACAAGCAGATTGCGATGGAAACCCAGGAAGGGGTAGAGTCAGAAGTCGACTTGGGAATAGATGATTCCGGCCCAAGCGTGTTGGATGAAGGTCCCAAAGAAGAACAGCCTTTCGTTGCGGTAGAACAGATGCCGGAATTTCCGGGTGGCATTAGCGAATTGGGTAAGTACTTGCAAAAGAATCTACGTTACCCGGCTCAGGCTCGTAACCAAAATGTTCAGGGTAAAGTGTTTGTGGCTTTTGTGGTTGGTCCTGATGGAACTATCAAAGATGTAACCATCGCCAAAGGTATCGGATACGGCTGTGATGAGGAAGCCAAGCGTGTGGTATCAACTATGCCTAAGTGGAAGCCAGGTCGTCAAAGTGGACGGAATGTACCCGTACGATACAGCTTGCCAATTTCCTTTACGTTGCAACAACAATAAGAGTATTGAATGAGACCACGTAAACCTCTGCATGAAACTGTCATATTCACATTCAGTATAGTGATGGCAGTGGTTTACGTGGTTCTTGGTATAGTAATTTTATTTTCACCTTTGGGGGATGTGGTTCTTTCCAAAGAAATAAAACTGGTTTTTGGAAGTGCAATTATCATTTATGGATTGTTCAGGTTATATAGATCGATACGGCAGTCACGTGATTAGTGTATGGAAAAAAATGTACAAGAGAAGAATCCTGGCGTTGGTGCAGGGGTTCTTCTTTGTTCTTCTAGCCACTTCGTGTGAAACCAAGGTTAAGGATACGGCTACCAGTGGAAAGATATCCATAGGCGTAGATGAATCCTTTCAGCCTTTGATTGAAGCTGAGATCAATGCCTTTCAGGCAACGTACAAATATGCCACCGTTAAGCCAGTATATACAACAGAAGCCCAGGCCATCCGATTATTGCTGGCAGATAGTATCCGCTCGGTAATCATGACTCGTACGCTTAATGAACAAGAGAGGGCTTTCTTTGAACAGAAGAAAATAAAACCGGATACGTTGCGCGTTGCAAGGGAGGCTGTTGCCTTGATTGTGAACAAGAAGAATCCGGATTCGTTGTTGACGATGAATCGGTTGAGGGGCCTCATGACAGGAACGATCAAAACCTGGAAAGAGATCAGTGGAAAAGGTGCCAGCAAGCCGATTGTAATTGTGTTTGATAATGGGAACTCCAGCAATGTATCCTACATAAAAAACAAGTTTGAGTTGGGTGCTGATTGGGATAAACAAATATATGCTGCTCAATCCAATAAGAAAGTGATTGAATATGTGCAGCAAAACGAAAATGCTATCGGTGTCATTGGAGTAAGCTGGATCAGTGATTCGGATGACCCGAAACAGCAATTTTTAAAAAGCAATATAACAGTTGCTGCCATTGCAGATAAGGATGATGCCACAATAGATGATTACTACCAACCTTATGCTGCATATTTGTATACGAAACAATATCCGCTTTACCGCGATTTATATATAGTAAGTAGAGAGGCAAGGGTTGGACTTGGCACAGGCTTTGCTGCATACGTAGCTAGCGACAAGGGACAACTAATCATTTCAAAAGCAGGGTTGCTTCCCGCAACACAGCCAGTTCGCTTGCTGCAAATCAAAAAATAAAACTATACAAGGCATTATTTATTCTTATCTTAACCAAAAACCCTTTTATGTCAATGCGTAAATTTATTTTTGTTTTTGTGGGAATGCTTACCCTGATATTGGTGGGTCAAAAAGCAACTGCACAGACAATCAACGAAGGATTAAACTATCTGGAATTGGAGAAGTTTGCCAGTGCAGGTAAAGCATTTAAATCTCTGGTTGCCAGTAAGCCAACGGGCGAAAACTACTTCTATTTAGGGTATTACTACATGAAAGTGGGCGAGTTGGATTCAGCTAAGATGCAGTTTGAAAAAGGAGTTGCGGCTGATCCCAAAAATGGACTTAGCCATGTGGGTTTGGGTTCTTTGTTGTTGAAGCAAGGAAAGAAAGCGGAAGCAAAGACGCACTTTGACCAGGCTAAAACAATTACCAAATCCAAAAATGCAGATGTGTTTTATCGCATTGGTGAAGCATATGTGTCTCATGAAGGCAATATTGATCCGGTAGAAGCTGTTACCAATGCTGACCAGGCATTGAAATTAAATAAAAACCTGGCCGACGCCTATGTGGTAATCGGTGATGCGGCCCTGCAAAAACTGGACGGGACAACGGCTGCCAACAATTATGACAAAGCTTTGGGCCTGAATCCGAAACTGCTTAAAACACACGTTCGTTTGGGCAACCTGTTTATCCGAAGCAAAAACCTAAATGCCGCCCGTGACAAGTATAACGAAGCAGTTGCTGCTGACGCCAACTATGCACCTGCTTACCGGGAACTGGCCGACTTGTATTACCTGGCCAATCAATATCCGAAAGCCCTGGAAAACATGGAAAAGTACATGTCACTGGCTGATAAAAGTCCTGCCAACCAGTTCCGTTATGCCGGCTTCCTGATTCTGGTAAAGAAATACCAGGATGCTCTGAATATTTTGGGAACTTTGCAGGCGCAATACAACAATAGCGCAGTGTATAACCGACTGATGGGATATGCCTATTACGAAACCAACCAGTGCCCGCAGGGATTGGAATTTATTAACAAATACTTTACCCTGGCTAAACCTGAATCTATTTTAGCAAGTGATTACGAATACTTGGGCAAACTACAGATTTGTACCGGTGCGGATACCGCAAAGGCGATAGAAAGCATTGTTAAAGCGGGTGAGATAGACACCAACCGCGTTGAAGGACTGAGAGATGTTGCCCAGAAGTTCTTTGATGGAAAAGCATATGGCAAAGCTGCTGAGGTAATGGAAAAATATGTGACTAAGATGGGTTCAAAAGCATTGGCAAATGATTTCTATCTGTTAGGACTATCCAATTACTACGCCAACTCCTTCATCAAAGCTGATTCTGCATTTTCAAAGATGATTGGAAAGCTGGAGCCTGCCAAGCAGGTGATTGGCTACCAATGGAGAGCTAAGACCAGAGCCAAGCAGGATGCCGATGGGACCCAAGGTATCGCTGAATCAGATTATGTTAAATTCTTCGAGTTAGTCGATGCGGATGCTGACAAAGCCAAGTATAAGAGAGAGCAGGCCAATGGTTATTTTTATATGGCTATCTTGAACCTGAAAAAATACAAGGATCTGGCTAAGGCACATGAGTTTGCCAATAAGATGATAGCGATAGATGCCAACGATAAAAGAGCAAAGCAAGTGCTTGGTTTTACTCAAAAAGATTTGGAGCCAGGAAAAGCTGCTCCAGCACAACAGGGACAAGGAGCTCCTAAAACTCCAGCGCCCAAAACTGCTGCAACCCAGACGAAGACCAAGTAACAAAATAGCATAGTCATAGTTCAAAAACATAAAAACCCTGCCTTTTGAAGGCAGGGTTTTTATGTTTTTGAAGAACGTGGGCCAGTGACTTTCATGTTGTGGATAGAAATTGTATGTCTACACATCCGCTATAATCCTTGAATGAAGTAGTCTTATGTAAGTGAAGGTCTTATATGCGTTTGGATAGCATATGTTTGGATGCGGTTTATATATGATCCTGCACAATTGCAGTTTTCCTGACGAGGAAATATAACACCATTGCTCACAAACGTATATTCGTTGGAAAAAGCAAGTTTCCAGTTGGTGAATGGTGTTCCGGAACAAGAATCATTTGTGTAGAAAATGGCTATATATGTCAAAATAAAACCCCGACTGCAAAGCCGGGGTTTTTGATAACTGGAATATACTATTTCAAAATAAGTTAGTAATTACATCAGGTACCAAGCCCAGGAAGATAGTAAGGATTGCCGCTAATACCAGAATGGTTTTGTAAATACCGGGAATCTCAACGGTATCTGTAACATCTGTATCCGTTGCCGGACGCATATACATGGCAATGATGACCCGAAAGTAGTAATAAAAGCCTACCGCAGACATCAAAATAGCTATGACCAGCATCCAGGTCAAGCCGCGTTCAACAGCACTGACGAAGATGAAAAATTTACCAACAAAGCCCGCCGTGAGAGGCATACCTGCCAATGAACACATTGCTACTGTATTGACAAACGCCAGCATTGGTCTGCGCTTTCCCAATCCATTGAAGGCTTCGTATTTGTCACTTGCATTTTGTTCGACGACGATCAATACGCCGAAGGCTGTGATGGTGGCCAATGCGTAGGCCAAAGAATAGAACAATATGGCTTTCTGCGACTGATCGTTAAAGGCAGTGACAGCCAGCAGCAGATAACCGGCATGCGAAATACTAGAATAGGCCAGCATGCGCTTGAAGCTGGTTTGGTAAACCGCTGTGATATTCCCCAAAATCAGGGTTAACACAGAAGCGATGGCTAGACTAGACCACCAGAAAGTGTAAAGCTCAGTAAAAGACGCAGAAAGAATCTTGTACAAGGCAGCAAAGCCAGCTGTCTTTACAATAGTCGACATGAAAGCCGTAAATACACTCGGCGCCCCATCATACACGTCGGGAGTCCAGAAGTGAAAAGGGGCGATGGAAAGCTTGAACAATATGCCTATAAGAAGCATGGTGAGGCCGACGTAAAGCATTGGAGACGCCTCCGGAGTAGCTTTGACGTAGTTGGCGATTTCGGTAAGTCCAAAGCCGCCTGTGGCGCCATATAGCATTGCCACTCCGAATAGCAGTATACCCGTTGCAAAGGCGCCCATCAAAAAGTATTTCAATGCTGCTTCACCGGACCGGAGATTGTCCTTGTCGCTACCGGTAAGGACATACATGGAAATCGAAAGAATTTCAATGCCTACAAACAACATAATCAGGTTTTCGTAGGAAACCATCATTAAGGCACCTACCAACGAGAAAAGCAGAATGGCATAATATTCAGCAGGTTGCGCATTTTCCTGATTCGCATAATAACGCGACAGCGGAATGATAAACAAAGCAGAAACAAGAATGATAGCTGAAAATGCAAACGAAACATTGTCAGCTACGAGCATGGTTGCAAATGAGCCTTGGTAAGGGCCGATTCCGTTCCAGTCCAGTACGACAGATAAAAGAGCCGCCAGCAAAAACAGAAGTGTAATGGGAAGCAGCAGCCAGCGAGATTTTAAGAATCCCAGGAAGAGTTCCGCAATGCCGGATATAGATAGAACAATGATTGGAAACATTAGTTATGGTGCTATCGTAATGAAAAATAGTATCTTTTAAAAATCAAAAACCTACTGTTTGCTCAATGTCAATTCAAGGACTTGCTTTACTGCCGGTTCTGTTAATTTCAGGAAGCTTCCGGGAGCTATTCCCATCCAAAGTACCAGGATCACCAGAGGGATCAATACCATGGCTTCGGTCAGCGTAATATCCGTTACTTTCTCAGTCCAGTGGTTTTGTTCGCCAAACATGACACCCTGGAACATCTTAAGCATGTACACCGCACCAAGAATAATGGTTAGCCCGGCAACAGCTCCGTACCAGTGATTGAATTCGTAGACACCAGACAACAAAAGAAACTCACCCACAAAACCGTTGGTCAGGGGAAGAGCCACACTGCCTAACATCAGAATCATGAACAGGACGGTTAGTACAGGACTGGTTTGCGTTATTCCACCCATCCGGTCAATGTCACGGGTGCGGAGACGGCGTTGAATGATTTCCGCTACAAAGAAAAGTCCGACTACGTTAATACCATGCGCCAACATCTGAATGACAGCTCCTTGCATACCTTTCAATGTCAGTGAGAAAACCCCCGCAGACATAAGCCCCACGTGTGCAAAGGAAGAATAGGCAAGCAGTTTCTTCAGGTCTTTCTGTTGAATGGCAATAATAGAACCATACACAATGCCAATCACTGAAAGCAGGATTACCGTCGTGCTCCACTGTGTTACACCCGCCGGTACGATGGGTAACAGCCATCGAATAACGCCATAAATACCCATTTTCAGCATGATGCCTGATAATAACATCGTTGCCGGAGCAGGAGACTCTGTATAGGTATCGGGCTGCCAGGTATGGAATGGGAAAATTGGCATTTTAATGGCAAACGCAATGAATAGTGCCCAGAACACCCAGCTTTGGGTGGAAGGATCTAACGCTACTTTGTAGATATCGTTGATGTCGGAAGAATGGGTGCCCGGGGTTTGAAAGTACAGGTATACCAATGCCAACAACATGAACAGACTACCAAAAATAGTATAGATGAAAAACTTAAAAGTGACAGCAATACGCTTTTCACCGCCCCAGATGGCAGCCAGGAAATAAACCGGAATCAACGCTGCTTCCCAAAACAGATAAAAGACAAATGCATCGGTTGCAGTGAATACACCTACCAAAGCCGATTCCATCAGTAGAATCAGAGCATAAAAAGCCGATGAATGACTGTATGACTGACCAAAAGTAGAGAGAACGATCAGTGGCGTTAGAATTGCTGTCAGCAATACCAGCAGCATGCTGATGCCATCCATGCCTCCGCTGAAATAAACTCCTAACGAAGCCATCCAGGGATACTTATAGGCAAATTGGGTACCTGCCTCGGGTGCAAACTGTGAAACTGCGTAAAGGGTAACGGCCAACTCGGCCAGGGCCAATATAAACGCAAGTGTTTTCGTGAGTTCACCTTTGGTCAGCGGCAAAATCAAAGCGGCAGCCGCTGGAATTAAAATGAGTATAAGAGTAAGCATCAAAGAAGATTTTACGTTTACCGTCTACAGACTACTGTTTTTTGAGTCGGTTTATTTTTAATCAAATACACGCACATAGGTTTGTGTAATTGAAAACATACTATTTCATTGCCTCAGAAAAGCAAATTTCTGAAGTTAACCAGCAGGATGATTACAATGCCGATCACCATGGCAAACATGTAAAAGCCGGTTGTGCCGGTTTGCAGGCGACGAGTCAAATTGCTCAGTTGTTTCACCAGTTTACCTATTCCATTAACAAGAAGATCAATCACAAAAAACTCAAACACCTGATAAAAGAAATAAGACAGAATGGAAACCGGCTTTACGAACAACAGGTCATAAATTTCATCCACGTAGTATTTGTTATAAACCAGTTTCTGGATAAACGAAACCGGAGCCCCTTCTTCCGCGGGTACGGCTTTGCGTGATACATAAACCACATAAGCCGCAATGAGCGAAACAAGAGCTGCACCAACCGAAACGCCCATCAACATATATTCTTGCAAATGAGACAAATGGGCATGTTCAAACGCCGTAGGATTAGCCTGGCGGGCATTTTCAAACAGCGGGGCCATGAAGGTTGCCAGCTTGGCTTCGCCACCAAAAATTTCAGGAAAGTTAATCAGACCTCCGATGGCAGACAAAAGGGCCAGAATCATCAATGGCAATGTCATGCTTATCGGTGATTCGTGCAGGTGTTCACGCTGGTAATCCGTTCCTCGGAATTCACCATGGAAGGTCAGAAACAACAGACGGAACATGTAAAACGATGTCATCATTGAACCGATGACGGCCAAGCCCCACATCAGCGGACTGTGTTGATACACATTCATCAGAATTTCGTCTTTCGAGAAAAATCCGGAAAGAGGAGGAATACCCGAAATGGCAATGGTGGCAACCAGAAATGTAAAATATGTGATTTTCAGCTCCTTACGCAGGCCTCCCATATGGCGGATATCCTGCTCATCACTCATGGCATGAATCACACTACCGGCACCGAGGAATAACAATGCCTTGAAGAATGCATGCGTGATGACGTGAAACATGGAGGCGCTATAGGCCATTACACCCAGGCCCATGAACATGTAACCCAGCTGACTGACCGTTGAATATGCCAGCACTTTTTTGATGTCATTTTGAAAAATACCAATGGACGCTGCAAGTAACGCTGTTGCCAGACCAATAATGCCTACCCATTCCAATGTTTCCGGAGCCAGGCTGTATAATGCATTGGAGCGGATAATCATGTAAATACCAGCCGTTACCATGGTGGCAGCGTGAATCAGCGCTGAAACCGGCGTTGGGCCTGCCATCGCATCGGGCAGCCATGTATACAACGGTATCTGAGCCGACTTTCCCATAGCCCCAACAAACAGAAGGGCTGTAATCCAGGTGATTACCGTAGCGTCGGTGGCTGCTACTGACGCGGTTTTGCCAAATATTTCATTGTATTCGACACTGCCAAAATGAGTGATAATCAGAAAAATACCCAGCAAAAAGCCCAAATCACCAATACGGTTCATGATGAAAGCTTTGCGAGCCGCATTTCCGTAATTTTTGTTCTTATTCCAGAAACCAATGAGTAGATACGAACACAAACCGACACCTTCCCAACCAAAGAACATGATCACATAGTTGGAACCCATCACCAGCAACAGCATCGAAAAAACGAACAGGTTCAAAAATGCAAAAAACTTCCCGAAACCTTCGTCGTGATGCATGTATCCCATGGAATACAGATGGATCAGTGTGCCGACGCCGGTGACAACCATGAGCATGAGCAACGAAAGCTGGTCAATCAGGAAGGAGAATGCAATACTGAAATCGCCTACACTCAGCCACTGAAAAGCAGTCACTGTAAAAGTCTGACTGTTAGCCGACAAGAAATAGCTAAATGTGTAAAGTGACAGCAGGAAAGATCCTAATACGGCAGCGGTTCCAATGATGCCTGCCAAGCTTTTACTGATTCTTCGAAAACCTATTCCATTGATAATGAAACCAATTAATGGCAGTAATGGAATCAGTGTAACGACTAAATGAATATCCATACAAGTGAAATTCGTTTACGGTTTTACGTTTACCGTTTGGAAAAATAATATCTTCAGGAAGGGCAAAACCCCATTACCATTTTAATTTGTTCAGAATGCCGATGTCGACACTCTTCAGGTTGCGGTAAATCATCACGATAATGGCCAGTCCGACAGAAACTTCTGCCGCCGCCACAACCATAATGAAGAACACGAACACCTGACCGGAGGCATCGGAACGATAGGCCGAGAATGAAGTAAACAGCAGGTTAACGGCGTTCAACATCAATTCAACACACATCAGAACAATCAGGGCGTTGCGGCGAATCAAAACACCCACCACACCGATACAAAACAAAAGTGTGGCAAGCAGAACATAATAATTAAGCGGAACAGATTTGATAATTTCGGGTATTTCCATTTGAATTGAGCTAATAAGAATAACAGCCTGAAATAGTATCTTTTGTAAAGTCAAAACCCGGATCAGATGGTAGGTTCGCCGGGATCACGCTTACCCAGCATGATAGCGCCCACCATTGCCACCAGAAAAAGCACCGAAGCCAACTCGAATGGCAGCAGGAAATCACGAAACAACACCTGTCCCAGGTTTTCAACCAACCCAATCTGAGAATCAATTGTGGCCGCAGGTTGGGCATCAACTTTCAGCAAGACCGCCAGGAGCACCGCTAGCAGGATCAATCCGGAAATAACCGCGGCGAATCTGACTGCAATGCTTTTTCGAACTTCCGTATTGTCTCGTAAATTCAGGAACATGATTACAAACAGAAAAAGCACCATAATGGCGCCTGCATAGACAATGATATTGACTACTGCCAGAAACTGCGCATTCAATAACAAATAGTGCCCGGAAAGAGAGAAAAACGTAATGATCAAATAGAGAACGCTGTGGATCGGGTTGCGGGAAAATACAACCATACAGGCACTAATGATGGCAAGAAAAGTTAAAAACCAGAATACGTTTTGTACCATAGAATAAGAAGTCAGAAGTCGAAAAATTAGCTTCGCTGAACTTACGTTTCGACGAAGTCAACTATCGGTTGGGTATTTCCCCTCCAATAGGAGATAGTCAGGAGCTGGTTTTGGTATCAGCAATGGTTTGCAATCAGGTTTTCCCGATTATTGTGTTAAAACTACCCATTGCCTGTTGACCGCGCAAAAATAATAGGTTTTTTCAAATAAAAACCGCACTGTTGAGAAAACCAGTGCGGTATGAAAAAGTTTTACGTAAGTTTTCAACTTTTTACGCCAGTATACTTCTCTATTCCGGTACTTGCGCGGTCATCCATCTTTTCAACCAGCCGGTCTTTGCCAAAAATCACCTGCTCGCGTTCATAAAACGCCGGGGCAATTTTGTCAGGTTGCAGGAAAATTGCCGCTTTCGGGCACGCTTCTTCACACAATCCGCAGAAGATGCAACGCAACATATTGATCTCATACACAGCCGCATATTTTTCTTCACGATACAGTTTCTCCTCACCCGGCTTGCGTTCGGCGGCTGTCATCGAAATGGCTTCTGCCGGACAGGCCACTGCGCACAGCCCGCAAGCAGTGCAACGCTCACGCCCTTGTTCGTCACGCTTGAGCACGTGCAACCCACGGAAAATCGAACTAAACGGACGTTGTTGTTCCGGGTAATGAATGGTTGCTTTCTTTTTGAAAAAGTGCTTCAGCGTAATCCCCAGACCACCCGCAATAGCAGGTACATATAGCCGTTCGGCTACTGTCATGGGGCTATTGTCTATTTTTTTTGCTCTATTGGTCAGTTTCATAATTATCTGAATAATTAACCTGATCACCAGGTTTTTACTTATAAGATAGATGCTATTTATAGTCTGTCGCGGATAGGCTTAAGCTCGCTGGGCCCGTAGTTCTTTCTTCTGGGCTGTCGAGGCCTGAACAATAGCTACAATCACAATAACAGCGATTGCCAACCAAGGCAACCATCTCATTTCCAGCAATACACCTGCACCAGTCAATACGACATTCAGGATTGCCAGTGGAATCAGACCTTTCCAGCCTAAGTTCATCAGCTGGTCATAGCGGAAACGAGGCAACGTCCACCGAACCCACATGAAGAAGAAGATTCCAAACAGGATTTTGGCAAAGAATACGGCGATGCCCACAGCTGTCGCCAGGTTATGCCCCGTTACATCACCCAAAGAACCAATCAAAGATTCACGTACGGCATCCATTCCCGGGTAATTAAACCCACCAAAGAATAAACATGCGGTTACGGCTGATGAAGCAAACATGTTAATGTACTCGGCAAACAGATAGAAACCCAGTTTCATACTGCTGTATTCGGTATGATAGCCACCAATCAATTCGGTTTCGCATTCAGGCAAGTCAAACGGTGTACGGTTGCACTCGGCAAAGGCGCAAGTCAGGAAGATGATAAAGCCCAATGGCTGATACAGAATGTTCCAGTTGCCACCATGCTGACCTTCCACAATGGTACGCAGCGACAATGAACCACTCATCAGCAGAATAGCAATGATCGAAAGACCCATTGCCAGTTCGTAGCTGATGTTTTGCGAAGCAGCCCGAACCGCACCCAACAATGAAAATTTATTGTTTGACGCCCATCCACCGATCATCAATCCGTATACACCCAATGAGACAACACCAAAGATGTACAGAATGCCGATGTTTACTTCAATTCCTTGAACCGGTATAACATTTTCGCCCACGATGAAGCTGTCGCCAAATGGAATGACGGCACTAGCCATACAAGCCGTAAGCATTGCCAGCGACGGACCGAAAATGAACAACCATTTGTTGGCGTTGGCCGGGATGAAATCTTCTTTGAAAAACATTTTGCCAGCATCGGCAATGGGCTGCAACAAGCCTCCCCAACCGGCGCGGTTCGGACCCACCCGGTCCTGCACGTAAGCGGCTACTTTGCGTTCGGCCCATGTCGAATACGTTGCAATCAGCAGTGTAATTGCAAAAATTGACAAGATAATCAGACCATTTACTATGATAGGTTCCATATGAAGTCTCGTAAAATACTATCTTTTAATAATTCAAAACCTGGCTATTTGCTGTTAGGCCTTACCACGATTCCCACGGGTTTTTTCTCACCTTCCGGCAGCTGAACCGGAAGATCATCAATTTGTTTGTATTGCTGGGCTGCTTGCTTGTAGCCAAAATCAGGAAGGATTTTCTTCTCGTAATGATTGGCCGAAATCACCGACTGGTGGCTCACCTTGGCCGGGCCTTCGATCACCCAATCGCTGGTTTGCTTTTTCTCGAAACGGCAGGTGTTGCAAATGAACTCAGTCACTTCTCCCCACTCGTTTTTGCGGCCCGTTACCCGCAGCACATCGTCGCCTTTGTACCACAGGGTTACTTTGCCACCGCATTTGTCGCAATCCCGGTGAGCAGCCACAGGTTTGGTAAACCAAACACGTTGTTTGAACCGGAACGTTTTGTCAGTCAAGGCACCTACCGGACACACATCAATCATATTTCCAGAGAAATCGTTGTCAATGGCTTTGCTGATATACGTGCTGATTTCGGCATGGTCACCACGATTCATTACGCCGTGTACCCGTTGGTTGGTCAGTTGATCAGCCGTAAATACGCAACGGTAGCACAGAATGCAACGATTCATGTGCAATTGAATGTACGGACCAATGTCTTCGCGTTCAAACGTACGGCGTTCCTCCTCGAAGCGTTGGCTTACGCGGCCGTGTTCAAAAGCAAAATCCTGCAGGTGGCATTCACCAGCCTGGTCGCAAATGGGGCAATCCAGTGGGTGATTGATCAACAAGAATTCTACTACACCACGCCTTGCTTCCAGCACTTGCTCGTTTACTGTGTTTTCGACTACCATCCCGTCTTGTACGGTTGTGATGCACGAAGGCACCAACTTAGGCATTGGACGTGGGTCTTTCGCTGAACCAGCTGTGACCTTTACCAGACAAGCCCGGCATTTGCCACCCGTTCCTTTCAGTGAGGTGTAGTAACACATTGCCGGAGGAGCCACGTGATGCCCGATCTGGCGGGCTGCCTGTAAAATCGTGGTTCCGGGTGCTACTTCGATCTCTGTATTGTCAATGGTAACTTTAAATAGCTGAGGGGCTGTATTTTCCATGATTAGTTCCTCTTCAAAATAATATCTTTTATAACTGTAAAACCTGCTTAGGCCAATACCGCTTCTTTCCGGTAAACGGCGCCTTTTTTGGTTGCCTCTGCTGCATGCTTCACGTGCCATTCAAACTCGTCACGGAAGTGGCGAATGGCTGAGCCTACTGGCCAGGCTGCTGCGTCACCCAGCGGACAAATGGTGTTTCCTTCGATCTTTTTGGCTACATCCACCAGCAGATCAATGTCATGCATGTGGCCATGGCCATGTTCGATGCGATGCAATACTTTTTCCATCCAGCCGGTCCCTTCACGGCAAGGACTGCATTGGCCGCAAGATTCGTGGTGGTAGAAACGGGCAAAGTTCCAGGTATTGCGCACAATGCACTGGTCTTCGTCAAATACAATGAAACCTCCCGAACCCAACATGGTACCTGTGGCAAATCCACCGTCTGACAGTGATTCGTAACTCATCAGTCGAGCTTCACCGTTGGCAGTTTTGGTAATCAGATTTACGGGCAGAATCGGAACAGACGAGCCACCTGCTACCAGCGCTTTCAGTTTCTTGCCATTGGCAATGCCGCCGCAATATTCATCCGAATATAAGAACTCTTCAACCGGTACACCCAACTCGATTTCGTAAACGCCTGGTTTATTGATGTTTCCGCAAGCCGAAATTAGTTTGGTGCCTGTACTTTTGCCAATGCCAATCTTGGCGTATTCTTCGCCGCCATTGTTTACGATCCAGCTGGTCGCGGCAATGGATTCAACATTGTTTACTACCGTTGGGCATGCATACAAACCTGACACGGCAGGAAAAGGCGGTTTGTTGCGTGGGTTACCCCGCTTGCCTTCCAGACTTTCGAGCAAAGCCGTTTCCTCTCCACAGATATACGCTCCTCCACCCGGATGCACATACAAATCCAGGTTATAACCCGAACCCAGAATATTTTTTCCCAGCAACCCCTTGGCATACGCTTCAGCAATGGCCTTTTCCAGGATCCGGATGACAAACATCATCTCGCCACGCACATATATATAAGAGGTATTGGCACCCAATGCGAAACTAGATACAATCATCCCTTCGATCAGTGTATGCGGGCTGTGCATCATCAGATACCGGTCTTTGAATGTACCGGGCTCTGACTCGTCGGCGTTGCACACCAGATACCGTGGTTTGCCTTCGGGCTTGGCCAGAAACGACCACTTCATTCCGGTTGGGAAACCGGCACCACCCCGGCCACGCAAGCCGGATTTTTTTACTTCTTCAACCACTTCTTCAGGAGTCATACCCGTCAGTGCTTTTTTCACTGCCCGGTAGCCCCCGTATTTCATGTATGTATCAATTGGCTTTAGGTCTTCTTTGCCAATGTGTTCGGTTAATATCTTGATGCCCATGATTGTATAATTGATTTTCGATAGGAAAATAGATTGGAAATAGTATCTTTTCCATTGGCAAAACCTGCCTCACTGGAAAATCAGGCGTTTAGGTCCACTCGTTTGCAATCAGATCTTCAATCTTTTCAGGTGTCAGGTTTTCGTAATAAATGTAGTTGCCATCTTCTTTCTTCAACCGAACCTGCAATACCGGAGCATAACCGCAAGCGGCCAGACATTCCACTGTCTTCAAGGTAAACATACCGTCAGGAGTTGTACCGCCTACTTTTACACCCAGGCGGTTTTCCAGGTATTCAATCGTGTTGTCTGAACCACGCAACATGCACGGACCAGTGCGGCAAACTTCCAGTACGTATTTACCAACCGGCTCAATCTGGAACATGGTGTAGAAGGTGGCTACCTCGTATACCTCCACCGAGGTGATGTTCAGCAGGCTTGCCACATAATCCATCACCGGAACGCTAAGCCAGTTCCATTCGTTTTGTGCCAGGTGCAAAATAGGCAGAAGGGCCGATTTATGCCGTCCTTCGGGATATCGTTTGATGATTTCCTGGGCTTTCTTCAGTGTTTCCGGTGAAAATTCGACTTTTTCCGGTGTATTTACCTCACTCATGGGGTTTTTGTCTGATTTTTTATACTATTTTCTGAAGTGTGAAGAATCACTCTGTTCATTGAGTTCTTCTCTGGGTAAGAGATCCTGTTTTACGCGTCCAGCTCACCGGCAATTACGTTCAGGCTACTCATGATTACAATCGCATCGGAAAGCGTGGTTCCTATACACATTTCCGGATAGGCCTGGTAATAGATGAAGCATGGCCGACGGAAATGCAAGCGATAGGGCGTACGGCCGCCATCACTGACCAAGTAAAAGCCCAGCTCTCCGTTGCCACCTTCGACTGCATGGTATACTTCGCCTACCGGAGCGTCAATCTCGCCCATGATAATTTTGAAGTGATAAATCAGGGCTTCCATGCTGCGGTATACCTCTTTCTTGGGAGGCAGGTAATATTCTGGTGTGTCGGCAAAGTAACGGCCTTCCGGCAATTTGTCAATGGCTTGCTGAATAATGCGCAGGCTTTGCCAGATTTCTTCGTTACGTACCATAAACCGGTCATAGGTGTCACCTGTGGTGCCTACCGGGATATCAAACTCAAAATCTTCGTAGGATGAATACGGATTCATGACCCGCACATCGTAGTCGACGCCGGCAGCCCTGAGGTTTGGTCCCGTAAAACCGTAATTCAGGGCGCGTTCGGGTGTTAATGGGCCCGTACCAACGGTACGGTCCATGAATATGCGATTCCGGTTAAACATTTTTTCAAATTCCTTCATCACCGGAGGGAATTCCGCCACCCATTTCTTCAGTTTTGCCAGGGCTACTTCGCTCAAATCGCGTTCCATGCCACCGATCCGACCCATATTGGTAGTCAGGCGGGCTCCGCAGATTTCTTCATAGATTTCGTAAATCTTTTCCCGTTCCTGGAAGAAGTAGAGGAATCCCGTAAACGCTCCCGTATCCACACCCAAGATCGAATTACAGATCAGGTGATCGGAAATACGAGCCAGCTCCATCGCAATGACACGAATGTACTGAGCCCGTTTGGGAACCGTAATTCCCAGCAGTTTCTCGACCGTCATGTGCCAACCCATATTGTTGATAGGGGAGGAGCAGTAGTTCATCCGGTCCGTAAGGGTAGTGAGCTGATAAAATGGACGGTGCTCGGCAATTTTTTCAAAAGCGCGATGAATGTAGCCGATGGTAGGTACACCAGATACAATCTTTTCACCATCCATTGTCAGCACGTTCTGAAAGATACCGTGTGTAGCCGGGTGTGTAGGGCCCAGGTTCAGGGTAGTCAGATCGTTTACATATTTTGGGGTTTCCGGCTTTTGTTGCAACAAGGGCTGGGTTTCGCTAGCCTGAAGTTTATTTCCGGTAACTTCTAATTGAGACATTGTTTTAATAGCTAAATGGTTGATGGCTGTTTGTCGATTGTCAATTATTAATTGAGAAATGGTATCTTTTCAAAGTTCTAAACCCTCAATTAACAATCGGCAATGAACAATTAACCATTGAGTTTATCTTCCAAAATGGAAATCCTGTTTGTCACGGCGCGTCTGGTCTTCCAACGGATACTCCTTGCGCATGGGGAAGTAATCCATTTCATCGACATTCAGGATCCGCCGCAAGTTAGGATGCCCTTTGAACAGGATACCAAAGAAATCGTACGTTTCGCGTTCCATCCAGTTTGCCGTTGCATACAAACCTGTGGCAGTAGGAATTTCCGGCTCGGCAATCGGCAGGAATACTTTTATCCGTATCCGTACATTGTGAACCAGGCTGTGCACATGATAAATCACACCAAGCTCATTGCCTGCATTTTCGGGATAATGAATGCCACACAGATCAGTCAGGAACTGAAACTGAAATTGCTTGTGATTATACAAGTACTGAAGCAAATCGATGATGCGTTCGCGCCGGATAGTAAGTGTGAGCAAACCATAGGGCTCGTGCACATCAAAGATGTCGGCACCATACCGGCCGGTCAGATCGTCTACAATTTCTTGGTGAGTCATTTAAATTTCGGATTTCGGATTTCGGATTCAAAAGCGTCTCAATCCGAAATCTGTCTGAAAATAGTATAGTTTAAAACAGCAAAACCCCACGAAGGGGCTATGTTTATTGAATGTTGTAAGAAGACAGCAACAACTGGTATTCTTCCGAGTTGCGTCGGCGCAACGATTCGTTGCGGGCCAGCTCCTGGATTTGCATCAGCCCTTCCAGTATCTGTTCCGGACGAGGCGGGCAACCCGGTACATACACATCTACCGGCACTATCCGGTCTATACCCTGTAATACGCTATATGTATCAAAAATCCCGCCGCTGGAGGCGCAGGCACCCACGGCAATGACCCACCGCGGTTCGGCCATCTGTTCGTATACCTGTCTGACAATAGGACCCATCTTCTTGGCAATCGTTCCCATTACCATCAGCAAGTCGGCCTGGCGAGGCGAAAAGCTGGGGCGTTCCGAGCCGAAACGGGAAATGTCATAGTGCGATCCCATGGTAGCCATAAATTCAATGCCGCAACAAGAAGTTGCAAAAGGCAATGGCCACAACGAATTGGCACGTGCCATGCCAATTACTTTGTCAAACGATGTTGCGAAAAATCCAGCCCCACTGTGTCCTTCCGGAGCTTCAACCATTTTTATATCACTCATGTTTGTTTGCGTTACAATGAAAACGAAAAACTAAGATTATCTTCCTGATTCACAACACTTTTAAAAACAAAAATGTTTCTTTGGCGAACAGATGCCTTGCAGGTTTTTACTTGAAAAAAGATACTATTTCTGGAGAGGCTCCACTATTGCTCCCACTTCAACACGCCTTTTTTGATAACGTAGTAGAAACCGATCAGCAGCAGCCCCATGAAAAGCAACATTTCCCAATAACCCAACCAGCCAAGTTTGGTAAAATTGACCGCCCATGGATACATAAAAATAATTTCTACGTCGAAAAGTACAAATAGAATGGCTGTCAGGAAATACTTGACCGAGATGGGTGCACGGGCGTCTCCCTGGGCTTCAATGCCGCATTCCCACGAAGCGTCTTTTATCTTGCTGCGACGGCGTGGGCCTAACAAGTGGGTAGCAATCATAGTCACTACCACAAAACCAATGGCTGCCCCCAACTGAATCAGAATGGGCAGGTAATCAGATGGCAAATATTGACGATTCATATGCGATAACTCTCCTGAGTTGCGGATAAAATTTGTAGTTACTGGAGGGATTGCATTGAAGCGATCCCAGTTTTGGTCGTAGACTTTACCTGGAAACGACCAAATCGTGTGCAAATATAACAGTAAAAGTAAATTTATATGGTTATTGTTTCTTTAAAAATGCAACAAAATCTTACGCGGTTACGGAGTAAGTTCTGGAAAAAGTGCAAAAGTATATGTGTCTAAATACAAAATCACCACTTATCATCCATATAGGTGTTGTCAATTCCCGAAATAATACTTATTTTTGCATCCCTTTCCATAAAAAATACCCGTTGCTTTCCAGAATATAAGAAAGTTAAAGCGTTAGTGAAAAGGCTGACAATCACTCTGAATGCATGAAGTCGTCGCTTAAAATAGGCCATACCGTCAGTATACTGATCCTTTTGCTGCTGTTTGTGGCATCGGGTACGGTATCGTTGCGTTCGCATCGGGAGGTGGCCAAAAAAACGGAGACCACTCATAAAAAAGCAGACAATCACTCGCAGACAATTAGCAAGCAGGCAGACGAGGCGGTTGTGCCTGTATTCTCTGTCAAGCTTTGCCAACAGGTTTTTGTTACATTCGAACGGCATTTTTACGTTCTCTCCAACGAAAAACCGCGCCATCCGAACACGTATCCTATCTTTCGGTCGGCTTTTTTTGCCAACATCTTCTCCAAAGCAATAGCCATCAATGCACCCTGATTGGCGGGGCGGTTTTTGCTTTTCCTGATAAAAAGCACATACGCCCCATCTGATTTCCGAAACTTAGTCTCGGAAATAGTATCGTTTCCAAGGCAAAAACCCGCCTTGTCCATAATTATCTATACCTATCATATATCTAATTAACTCAACTTTATGCGTAGTAGAGGTCTTATTATTTTCTTGTCAGTTGTGTTTGCAGTGATGAGCTTGTATTACCTTTCGTTTACATTCTTGTCACGTAACATCGAAAGCAAAGCGAATGCGTACGCTACTCAGAACGGTACGCTGAACACATCCCGCAAGCAGGCATATCTGGATTCTATCTGGAATGAAAAAGTGTTTGGTCCGTTTACCTACAAGCAGATCAAAGAACAGGAAGTGAAACTTGGTCTTGATTTGAAAGGTGGCATGCACGTGACCATGGAAGTGTCCGCTGCCGATGTGCTGCGTATCCTGGCAGGCAACAATCCCGATCCGGCGTTTCAGCAGGCACTGGCCGATGCCCAAAAGGCCCAGATGACCCAACAGGGGAATTTTGTGGATTTGTTTTATTCAGCTTTCCAGAAGCGTGCTCCAGGTGTGAAACTGGCAACCCTTTTTGCCAATAGCAGCAACCAAAGCATCATCACCTTCAATTCTTCGGATCAGGATGTGATCAGCTATACCAAGGGTGAGTTGGAAAAAACGATTGATTTGTCCTTTGAAGTGTTGCGTCGCCGGATTGACGCGTTTGGTGTCGTACAGCCCAACATCCAGCGTTTGCAAGGCACCAACCAGATTCAAATCGAGCTGCCCGGTGTAGACGACCCGAAACGGGTGCGTAAACTGTTGCAGGGTGTGGCCAAGCTGGAATTTCATCAGGTATGGGAAATGCAGGAGTTTTATCCGTACTTCCTGCAACTGAACGACTATCTGGTTAAACAGGAGAACGCAAAAAAAGATTTGCAGAAAGCCGATAGCGTATTAGCCAAACTGGGGGCAGCTACTGACAATGGAAAAAAAGAGCCTCTAATGGATACCACCGGCAATTCACTTGCCAACCAGTTGGCCAAAGGCAAAGATAATCCCAAAACAGGAGATTCAACCCAAGCAGCCAAATCCAATGAAAGTAGCACACTTTCAAAGCTCTTCACACTCACACAGAGTGGCCTGTTGGTAAATGTAAAAGATACGGTAAAAGTAAATGAATTGCTGAAACGCCAGGATATTCGTACCATATTCCCTTCCAACCTGGCATTTATGTATGATAGCAAACCTGCCGAAGCCGATGCGACGGGCAAGCAGATGATTATGCTGAATGCCATTAAAAAAGGCCGTAGCCAGGCTGCTTTGTTGAGTGGAGAGGTGATCTCTTCGGCTCGTAGCGATCTGGACCCGATTACGGGTAAACCCGAAGTAAGCATGAAAATGAATGCTGAAGGCACGCGGGCATGGGCACGTATTACCAATCAAAATGTAGGCAAACGCATTGCCATTGCACTGGATAATGTGGTATACTCTGCACCAGTGGTAAACGGACCAATCCCCAACGGTAATTCACAGATTTCCGGCAGCTTCACTGTAGAAGAGGCGAAAGACTTGGCCAACGTACTGGTTGCCGGTAAAATGCCGGTTCCTACACGCATTGTTGAGGAAGCGGTTGTGGGACCTACACTAGGTCAGGAAGCCATCAACAAGGGGTTGCTCTCAATTTTTGCCGGCTTTGTCCTCATCATTGTATTCATGATCGGATATTACAACAACTCGGGTTGGGTTGCCAACATCGCTGTACTGCTTAACATCCTGATTATCATCGGTGTCTTGGTGCCTTTCGGTACTGTATTGACCCTACCGGGTATTGCGGGTATCGTACTGACCATCGGTATGGCGGTGGATGCCAACGTACTGATCAACGAACGGGTAAAAGACGAGTTGCGTGCAGGAAAACCGCTCCTGGCAGCGACAGCTGAAGGGTATCGGGCGGCCTCGGTTTCCATTCTGGATGCGAACATTACTACAGCGCTGGCTGGTGTTGTTCTGATCTTCTTCGGTGTGGGGCCTGTCAAAGGGTTTGCGGTTACGTTGGTTATTGGTATTGCCACTTCGCTTTTTACCTCGGTTTTGGTTACCCGTCTGATCATTGACAATCGCTTGCGCAAGGGCAAGTCATTCAGTTTCTTTACTAACTTTTCCAAGAATCTGTTCCAGAATGTCAACTACGATTTTGTATCAAAACGCAAGATTGCTTATGTCATTTCTTCGGTCTTCATTGGGGCAGGTATCATTTCGATGTTTTTGCGTGGGTTTGACTATGGTGTTGATTTCAAAGGTGGCTGGACATACATTGTGCAGTTTGACAAGTCATTGAATAGTGCCGAAGTACAAAATGCCTTGACCGGTCCATTGCAGAATACACCGGAAGTAAAGGCATACGGCGGAGCAAACAAGGTACAGATAACGACTACTTACCTGATCGATGACCCCAGTGACAACACAGCGGATCGGGTAGAGCAGGCGCTGCAAACCGGATTGGCTAAACTGAACACCAAATACCAGATTGAAAGCAGCTCGAAAGTAGGACCTACCATTGCCAGTGATATCAAGACCTCGGCCATTTATGCCGTGATTATTGCCATGGCTGCCATCTTCGTGTATATATGGGCTCGGTTCCGGAAGCCGCAATATGCAATGGGCGCCACCATCGCCGTAGTACACGATACGTTGGTGATTCTGGCCGTGTACAGCTTGTTCAAAGACTTCATGCCATTCTCGCTGGACATCGATCAGAATTTTATCGCAGCAGTGTTAACCATCATCGGTTTCTCGGTGAACGATACTGTCGTGGTATTTGACCGGGTGCGGGAAGCTTTCACGCACAATCCGAATGAGGCACCTTCTAGCGTGGTTAACAGAGCACTGAATGAGACATTCTCTCGCACTGTGATCACTTCAACCACTGTATTCCTGGTGGTATTGATCCTGTTGCTGTTCGGTGGTGATACCATTCGCGGTCTGTCGTTTGCCTTGCTCATCGGGGTGATTTCGGGTACGTACTCAACTATCTACATTGCATTGCCATTCGTAGTGGACGCTTACCGTAACAACAAAGAAAAGGAATTGGTAAATAAATAATAAGTTTAAATAGGATACAAACAGCAAAACCTGTCATAATAGGCAGGTTTTGCTGTTTCTAACAATACTTGTATTTGGTTGTAAAAACATCTCCACGCCAGCATAAGGTCAGATGGACAGATTTGGATAAGATACAGGTAAGATATAACTCATTGATAATCAGATCAGGTAACATGGGTGTGATTTTTCGAGGCAAAAACTTTGTCACAGAAAAAGCCATATGAGGTAAGTAGTGCCTATTTTTTCTTTATTTATATAGTATAGAAACTAATATAAATAAAGAAAAACTTACCCATCCTACCTAACCCTGATATTCAGTCACTTGCATCTTACCCGCGATCTTACCCGATCCTGCCCAAGCTTACCCAAACCACACAAAGTACAACTACAAACATCCAAAATACCATTCTAATCAAACATCCACTATGCAACCCACTGCCAGAAACTTTTGCAGGCACGGGTCATAGAGCGGCTGTTACCACATTGTGCGTAGTTTTAACGATGCATTCCGCCAACTGATCACAGCCAGTTATTCATCAGCATACGCAATGAAATGCACAATGATCTGTAGGGGCAGACCCACGTGTTTGCCCTGTTTCGTGCAAACCCGGAATAGTTGAAGCCGAGCTTATGGGAATCCGGGCGAACCCGCTGATGGCGGACAGGCACATGGGTTCGCCCCTACACGGTTCGGATGCATCCCGGGCAGGCACTTGCGCCGAATTCACCGCACCACCAACCGTTGCCATGAATCCCGCGCAACGCCGGTGGCTGCATGAAATTCTGCGCACTACACACGCCTGCCGTGAATTCCGCGCAGTGGGTGCGTTGCCGTGAGTTATGCGCAAGCCCTGGCGTGCCGTGAACTATGCGCAAGCTCACCGCTGCCGTGAATAATGCGCAAGGCTTCGCTTGCCGTGAGTTCCGCGCAAACGCCAGCCTGCGGTGAATTCACGGCAAACCGGCGCGTGAACCGAATTCCAGGCAGGGCTTGTTCAAAATCAAATCTGCGCATAACTCACCGCAACCCAACCGGATGCCGTGAATTCCGCGCAAGCGATCAGTGCCCGACAGGTGGTGTGTAGTGTGTCTTGCCCTTAGTAATCCGATGGCTGATACATACTATGACCGATAGGAGTTTTCAGCCCGGTTCATTTGCCTGGCCTATACCCTTATTCCTTTTTGCTTACCAAAAAACAGCTGCCTTGATGTACTTATACATCAAGGTGTGCCTTTACGCCACGGCGGGCGGAGTAAGGGCTGGACAGGTGGGGATTTAGGCTGAGTTTGCCCGCTGGGATAAGAGGCCAGCCTGCTTTGTAACTAGATTTGTGTTTCGTGCCTTAAGTGCTGAAAAGCAAGGTTACAGAACGATTACATCCCATCGTTCAGGTTAAAACCAGGATCGTTTATCTGTGAGTAATTACTCAAAGTTTTATGGTGCTTTCATCTATGACAAACAAAAACCGATGCAGTTGTGCATCGGTTTTTCGTTTCTGGGAGATACTATTTTCAAGATTGAATCAAACCTACCAGTAATAACACCAGACCTACAATGAATAACAACAGGCCAAGAATGCTTATGCTTGGTACAAAGAGCAATACCAGGCCTAACAAAAGCAATACAAGACCAATCAAAACCATGTTGTTCATTGCTTTCGCAGCCGAGGCGTCTTTTAGCTCCTTGATCTCTTTGGTTTCCTGCACACCCATCTTGTCCAGCTTCTTGGTCAACTTTTTCAAAGCCATTTGTGCCGCAGCTTTTTGCACTTTGTTTAGTTCTTTTACTTCACCAGATGCTTGCTGTTCGGTTGCTTTTTCCAGCATTTCGTTTGCTTTGGCAATCTTCTTTGCCTCTTTTGCTGTAGCATTAGCCGGAACAACAATCTGAGGGACTTTTTTAGTTTCCTTTTGTCTTGTCACCGGAGCTGTAGTAACAGTTGCCGGATTTGACTGAGGTAGTGTTTCGGTTTCTCCAATTTGAGCTGCCTGAGCCGGTTGCTGTACTCCTTCCTGAGCAAATGCAGTATTAGTAGTGAAAACGGCAAACAAAGCAGTAGTAAAAACGGCACTTGCAAGTAGTCGTTGTAGCTTTTTCATAGATTGAACTTTAGGTAAATGGATAAATTGTGTTATGATAAAAAAATAGAAATGACCATGTAGTCAATTCTAGCGACAATGTAAATAAATTCTCTTTAATGTGTAACTAACTTTTTTTAAATAAATTGATAGTATGAAAAAAAGGAGCGAAAAGGCAGCGCAATTGTCAATCTGCGAATAGCATCGCGGTGATTTCATCGGCTAGCAATCGGCCGGTTTTGGTTAGCGTCAGGATATTATTTTCAACTTTCAGGAAACCTTTCTGCTGGTATTCCAGAATCAGCTTTTGATTGGCACCAAACAAATCATATTTCCATTGATCCTTTACCAAACGTAAATCAGTCCCCCATTTGGTGCGAAGCGAGGTAAGCAAATAGTCATTGATCTGTTCGCTGGAGGTGAGGGTTTCGATGGTGCAGGGGATCGTATTTTCTGCGATGGCTTGAAGATAACGGGTGTTATTGGCCACATTGTACTGGCGCGTAACACCATTATATGAATGCGCCGACGGCCCTACTCCAAGGTAAGGCTTCTGCAGCCAGTAGCCACTGTTATGCCGCGCATACTTGCCTTGTTTCGCAAAATTGGAAATTTCGTACTGTTCAAAATTCGCTGCTTCGAGTCGGTTGAGCATCAACTCAAACTGGGCGGCACTATGATCTTCGTCTATCAGCGCGATTTTTTTTTGCTTCACCCATTTGCCAAATACGGTCTGTGGCTCAATGGTAAGGCAATACGCCGACAAATGGCTGACGTCCAGTTCCGTGGCTTTCTGCAAGTCGGCTTCCCAAACCGAATGATCGGGGTGCGGTATTCCATAGATCAGATCTATGGTCAGATTGTCAAAGCCTGCATCCTGGGCTTGTTTTACGCAGGTCGCGGCTTCTGTTGCTGTATGTGCCCGGTGCATGTACTGCAAGTGCGGCTCGTAAAACGACTGGATTCCAATGCTTAACCGATTGACAGGCGACTGACGCAACTGGATTACTTTCTCTTTCGACAAATCATCCGGATTGGCCTCCAGCGTAATTTCGGCATTTGTATCAATGGTAAAGTACTGAGAAACTGTCTCCAGAAGCTTTTGTATTTCTGTGGTTATCAGTAATGAAGGTGTACCTCCTCCAAAGTAGATTGTCTCAAGATGTTTGCTGTCCAGATAATCCTTTTGGAGCCTGATTTCCTGACCGATAGCCTCTAGCATGGCTACCTTCGTACGTTGATTGGTACTGAAATGGAAATCACAGTAATGACAAGCCTGTTTGCAAAAAGGAATATGAATGTATAAACCTGCCAAAATAATTAGATTAAAAGTAGAAGAATGCCGGGTTTTGGCTTTTGAAACGATACAATTTTTTGCTGCCTGGTGCCATTTTTATAATGAATACACGCCCAAAAAAATTCCCAAATAGCACAAAACCCCGCCATTGTGGTGGGGTTTTGTGTGTCTGGCAGATATTATTTCTCTTAGTTCCAGCGTTCCGGGCTTTGCCAGATTACCTTTCCGTCCTTATTAATATAGGTTTGCTTTCCGTCCAGAATTATGCACGCATTGCCGTTGCGGAAGCTGCTGTTTTCAAAAATTTCATCTTTCGGGATATCAAACTTTATGTTGAACCTGTCTTTGCCCGATTTGTCAATATAAGAATAGGTAGGTTCGGGAGTCTGGTCATAAAAATAGACCCGTTTCACAGGCTGCGTTTTCTGAACCACCGCCACATCTTCCCGGAACGGATAGACTTTGAACAGCGCAAGATTGGCAATGGTTTGGCCTTGCGAATCAATCAGATAAAACTTCTTATCATAGATTGAGTAAGTCCAGGCTACATTATTGCTAAATGGAAGTGCGGTGAATCCTACAGGAATGGTAATAGCTTTTTTTGCACGGGTATCAAGATAATAGGTATTATTCGCTTCTTCCAGCAGGCAAAGGCCATCGGAAAACGAACGGTGGTAGAACGGCGGTGTGGTTAACGAATCAACCAGCGATTGATTATATTGCCCTTTTACAAGAAAAACTCCTTTGCTATCGATCAAGCCGGTTCCTTCGTCACTTTTTACCCAGGCATAGCCTTGATTGAAAGAGGAGAATGGATAAATTCCCGGTGTGCCGCGCCGATAGGTACTGAACAACGGGGCGATGAGAAAATTTCCTTTTTTGTCAATAAAGCCTACTTTCTTACTTTCGGGGTCTTCTACAGCCGCCAAACCCTCTTTGAACGGATGGATAGGCCAGTAAGAACCGTCGGTAGGATATGTTTTGTTAAAAAGAACTTTGCCGGTGCTATCAATATAAAAGGCTTCGATGCCTTTGCGTTTGCGTTGCATAACCGCCGTGATTCCCTCACTGAAATCACGAACAGTTTCGTATACAGGCTGAATGACTTCTTTGCCTTTGGAATTGATAAATCCCCACCTGCCGTTTTTTCGGAACTTGGCCAGACCTTCTGAAAAATTTCCCACTCTTTCGAACGTGGGTGGGATAACAACCTGCCCACTGCCGTTGATAAATCCCCAGGCTTCATCAATACGGATCGGCAATAATGATGTCAGGCTTTGCAACTGCTCCCTCGCTTTAATTGTATACGGACTGCCCGGATTATCTTTAATGTATTTTTCCAGGGTATTACCGGAAGAAGATGTCATTATTTTTTGCTCGTAGTAAAGCCTGTCGTAATTCTCTCTTGCTTTAGCGCGATAGGGGCTGTTGGGATAATTTTTGTAAAAATTGTCATACACCTGCCATGTTCCGTCTGCTGTAAGGTGCTCATATAACAATTTTTCATAGTGTCCTTTAGCCTCCGATACTTGCTTGGCATCCGGATACCTGACATAAAAACTTTGGTAAGCTTGGTATGTATTGATGCGCTGCGCATCGGCATAAGCCACTTCGTGTTTATAGTCTGTTGCCCGGGCAACGACATCGGGCAAGCTGGCAAACTTGGTGATGATCTTCTCAATTGCGGTCAGGTTTTCTGCCGCTATGGCTTCCTGCACGGCTCGCTGACCTACATTCTGCTTAAGTTTTTGCATTTCACCTAGCGTAATGCCTAGTTTGTGCAGGTTGGTCAGCTCTTTTGTGGTGAGAGTAGAGTAATACTTCTCCGCCAGCATCAGGTAATCAATGGATTTGAAATAATCGTAGGGTTTATTATCTGTATCCGCATAATAAACAGCCAGAGCATAATACCCACCCGCATGAAAGGAGTTTTTGGCAATAATCTGCTCAATCAAAACCTTTGCCGAGTTGAAGTCTTTTTCTTTTAAGGCTTTTAACGCTTTCTCCAGATCATCTGTCTGGGTAAAACCAAAGGATAACAAGCCAAAAAATAAAAATGTAAGAGTGTGGATAAACAAAACTTTCATATGTGTATGTATACCAAAATTTTGTCGTAAATAATAAGTTTACTTAGTTGGTATATTTTGCAAGCGAAAGATAAACATTCCTGAAGGAACAAAAAAATAACCAAGTCGGATGAGCTTTTGTTAAAATGCTGCACCTGACTTGGCTATGCAGAAAAATTTTCTGACTTATTGATTGGTATCTTGGAAGTACACCATTTTACTTACGTTTTTTTCGTCAGTACCCTCTCCAAATGGTTTGGTAGCAATTGGGGTAGATGAATACCAGACAATTTTCATGTTCTTGTCGAAAATCACTTTTACCCGGGATGTAATGATCTGACCTTGGTTGGCTGATTTTCGGAAGCACCGGATTTCTTCTTTAAAGTCAGCTTGGTACATGCCATTTTTTTTGATCTGGGAAATTTCCAGTGAGTTAGGCGTTATTTTGCTCACTGCATTTTGAAAATCGGTGTAGTAATTGTTACGGATCTCCTGCGTAATGGTTTGTGGCGTAATGTCTTCCATATTGAAGAACTTGCTTACTTTCCGCGCATAATATTTGTCAGCATCAAATCTTTGCCCACTCAGATCACGGTAATACAAATCCAGTATTTTCCGTACGGACGAGATTTTGGTATCTTCGTTTTCGGCCATTACAATAGGCGTCTCTTCTTTGGTAGGCTTGCTGCTCTCTTGTATCTCTTTTGTAACAGCAACAGAAGGTTCCTGCGGTTGAGAATCCTGCTTGATGTCAAAGTTATCAGTTACCTGGGCAGTATCCAGTGACGTTATATTCATCTCAGTAGTATCTTCCGGAGAGGTATATGGAATATTAGTAGGATCTTCCGTTATATTTCCTAAATCCACAATTTCTGGATTGTCAGAGTTAAAAAGAGTTTTCTCTAAACCAATGAACACATTTACCAACGCAACATTCAGTACACTACCTATAACAATCACCGTCATGGCCGATATCAGATAGCGCATGCCGCGGTTACTTACTTTGCCAATGAGCACGCTGCTGGCCAGACGGGGTAACAGCAGTCCGGCAAGTACAGGAAACACACACAGCAGAATTAAATTGACATCTTTGCTGAGAGTCAGAACCGCAGAAAGAATACAGGCTACGATCACGCCAATGGCACCGCCTATCAAATAGTCACGGCGGATATAGGTCTTTATTTCCTGTAAAAAACGGTTTGCTTCCCGGTGTTCAGGTCGTAACGAAAGGATTTTCTGAACAAATGGATATGCTTTGTCAAACTGCTTGTACAAAAGCAGATTTTTGGTTTCGTTGGAATAATAACGTATTACTTCGTCGGGATTTTCATACACATCTCCGGTAATCGTTTTTTCTGTAGGCAATCCTGTTTCTACCGATTCGCCTGAAGCTTTCGTTCCATCAATCAGTATTTGTTTCAAATGGTCAAACTCACCCTGTGTAATCGCACCTGCCTGCAACAGATCCTTCAAGGTTTTGAGTTCTTCCAGTATAAATTGATTGTACATAGCTTCACTATTTATTGTAGTTGATGTAACAAAGTTAATAGCAAAATAAAACAAAGGTAAACACTTACTCTAGACACGAATACAACTGAAAACGTTGCTCTCTCACCTATGTTTTTTCGAAAGTTTTACGCCTGAGCGTAAGTAAAAAATGAAATTTGCTTAATGGATGATTTAGTCTGAAAAATTACATATATTTTTTTAGACTATCAAAAATAAAATTTAGGTATTATTAGCAACTTGACAAAGATACAAGAGATTAGTAAAAATACATATATCTTTCACTTTTTTGCTTTATAATCTTGGCAAAGTTCAATTCTTTGTGTGATTAGTAACAGGGGCTTCTTAAAAGAGTCGCTTCTAAAACAACAGGAGGGTCGTTCATTATGTCCCTTTTTCTTACATATATAACTTAACCACTTGTAAAGTAAACACCTGCATACGTTAGCTTTGTGGTAAGCATAGTTCTTACGGTTGCAAAAAAGTAATGCCAATCGCCGAAAATGCCATGACCATTGAACTAATAAAAAGCTAAAAATATGTATAAACAATTGATAATCAAAAATTTCGCATAAGTGACAGAGAAATTTTGTTCAAAGGTTGAAACTCATTCCAATTGTGGATCTGTGTGCAAGAAAAACCTCAGGATGAGAGCTTTTTTTGCACTTAAGAAACTTTTATGCGTGAAAAAAGGAGCTTTTATTGGATATTTATAAGATTGGTTTGTCTTTTGTTTGTCTTGGTTTTTTTTCATCAAGGAAGCTGGGGACAGAAAAAATGGGCCATCCGTTATCAGGTATCACCAGAAGACAGCACTTACCGGAAAGACATGAAGTTGCCGGCTGTTCTTGCTGATTCTGCAACCAGTTTTTTGTTTTTCAAAGATATTATTTCGAGAATTCATTCCCGAGGCCATTTGACCGCCTCGGTAGACAGTGTAGTTTGGAAAAAAGATACCCTCCTTGTTTGGCTACACATTGGCAAGCTTTTCAAATGGCTGCAATTGCAACCGGGCAATATGGAAGAGTCTGTATTGCGTGAAATAGGATTCAGGGAGAAGTTTTATCGGAGTCGCCGTTTTCGGTATTCGGAAGTAGCTGCACTGGAGGAACGTATCTTGAAATATGCAGAGGAACGAGGATATCCGTTTGCTACGGTCAGACTGGATTCAGTGGATCTGTCACAACAGACGGTGAGGGCCGCCTTGGACTACCAACCGGGTATTCGGATTGTCTTTGATACGCTTCGGATACTAGGTTCGGCCCGTTTGAAACGCAAATTCCTGGAAAACTGGTTGCGATTGGTACCCGGACAGCCCTATAGCCAGAGTAGGATGGACCAAGCCGACGCATTGCTGAGACAACAGGCGTATCTGGTTGTTAACCAGCCTTATGAGGTGCTTTTTAAAAATGACCGCGCCTACCTCACTTTTTATGCCGATGCCGGAAAAGCCAGTGAAGCGGATGGTGTGATAGGTTTTCAACCCAATGAACAAGAAAAAGGCCGATTGTTACTTACCGGCGAGCTCAATCTGAAGTTACGTAATCTGTTCAATGCCGGCGGGAATTTTTCGTTTAGCTGGCAACAAATCAAACGAGCCTCTCCGCGTCTCAACATCAGTTATGCCCAGCCTGCATTTTTAGGAACGCCTCTGGAAGTCAATGCGTTGTTCCAGCTCTTGCGGGAAGACTCTGCCACCAGTGTACGGAATGGCTTTCTCACCTTGAGCCAGCAGGCAAACGTATTTTATAATCTGAGTAGTTTCAGCAAAGTCGGCGTAGGGGTTGAGCGTCGTACTTCACGCCTGGCAGACAGTACATTACGGGTAAGTGGCGAAGGTTTGCCCTTGCAGACAAATACGAACTGGCTGGCTTATCGTGCGTATTACAGCTACAACCAATTGGATGACTTTTTTTATCCCAGACGAGGCTGGTCTTTTAATGCCAGTATTGCCATTGGTAACAAGCAAGTGCCTGATAATGAGCAATTGAAATTGCTCTACAGCTCCATTCAGGCCTCCAGTCCGCAGTTGGCATATCAGTTCATGCTCCGGAGATATATTCCTACAGGTCAAAAATCCACACTGCTTTTGCAACTAGCCGGAGCTCAGATCTTGAACAATAATCTGTTTCAAAATGATTTGTTTCGATTGGGTGGGTTGACCACGCTCCGCGGATTCAACGAGAATTTCTTCTTTGCCTCCGCTTACGGGAGTTCTACGCTGGAATATCGGTTTTTCTGGGAAGCCACTTCGTATTTGTTCGCCTTTTACGACCAGGCATGGATACAAACACGTATCCTGAAAAATGTTTCATACGATGTCCCTTCCGGATTGGGAGCAGGACTGAGTTTCAGTACCAAAGCCGGTATATTCACCGTAGTTTATGCCTTGGGAAATTCGCGTGACCGTACCTTGGGCCTAGGTTTCTCAAAAATACATTTCGGATTGGTTTCACGGTTCTGAACAGTGCGTAGGTTTTTGTCGGTTTCGGGATATTATTTTCCAACACTGGATGCACACAAAGCACCGCAGAAAACTATTTTCAACTCATTTTCCCCAAAACGAATTATTCATATGAGGAAATACACTTGCGTTTGAGGAAGCAAATACAGTTTTTCTGATGAAGGTAAGGTATATTTTACTGGCATTTTTTCCTTAAAATAGTAATATCAAACCATTACCCTGTATATTTGCAGTCAAGTTCGAAAGGGTATTCAAAAAAAGCAGACTGGCATTTTCAGCCATTTACGTTTTTGCCTTTTCAGCCATACTATTTTGGGCAACATTATAAAACATTTCTACTTTGTACCTGCCAACGAATTTGCTATTAGCCTTTTTGTGGGCTTTTGTCGTATCCGTCTTTGCTATTCCGTCCATTGTGCAGGTGGCTCATGCCAAAAAATTGTTGAATGAACCCAATGGACGGAGTGTACACGCTTTACTGACGCCGCGGCTGGGCGGTATGGCTATCTTTGCTGGCTTTATTTCGGCACTGGCCATATTTAGCCGCTTGGAACAAGGGGTGCAATATGTGTTGGCTGGCGCTATTTTGCTGTTTTTCATCGGGTTGAAAGATGATATTGTCCCGGTATCGGCATTTAAAAAGTTTTTTGTGCAGCTGTTGGCTACCGGCATTGTCATTTTCATGGGCGATGTGCGGATTACCAGCTTTCAGGGGCTTTTTGGAATCTATGAGCTGGAAAACGGCGTCAGCTATGCCTTTACGCTTATGGTTGTGATCGGTATTACCAATGCCATTAATCTGATTGACGGGCTTGATGGCCTTGCCGGAACGACATTGATTATCATATCAGCGGCCTTCGGTGTCTATTTCTTTTACGAAGGAGAAATCCTTTATAGTTACGTGGCCGCCAGTTTGATAGGAGGAACATTGGGTTTTTTACGCTATAATTTTCACAAAGCCATTATTTTTATGGGCGATGCCGGCTCACTAACCTGCGGATTTATCATTGCCATCATGGCTGTTCACTTTGTGGAAATGCGTTCGGTAGAAAATACACCTGTATTGGCAATTGGCATCTTATATTTACCTATTTTGGATACGTTACGAGTTTCCATCATTCGGATTCTGAATGGCCAGTCGCCGTTTGCGGCAGACAAAAACCATGTACACCATTGCCTTATGCATGCCGGGTTCACGCAGTTGCAGGCCGTAATTTCGCTGGCCTTGCTGCATTGCTCAGTCATTGTGTTTGTAAGCTCTACTACCCACTGGGGCATCCATACCCAACTAGGCCTCTTGGCTGTCGGCTCTATCCTGGTTAGTCTGGGATTTAATTTTCTGGGAAAAAAGAATGAACAAACACCACCCAAAGTACAGACTTCGTCTGAAGAAATAGCGGCCGAATAGTTGCAGGGATGATTAACAATACAACGGTTTGAAAGAGGTTACGAAAATAGTATCTTTTTTAAGGAGAAAAGCACCTGTATGTTGGCTGGTGTGCTTGTTGGGCCTGTGTATGCTACCTGTGCATGCTGTGGTTCCCCAGCAGAAAGCAACGTATAAGATGACTCAGAATCTGGAAGACCAGTGGCTGGTGTATGACGCTTCATACAAAGGATATGTCCCTTATTTCCAGAAAGAATATGGCGTACAACCAACCCTGAGCCTGTACCTGAATCTGAAGAAATACAGCCATTACAGCCTGTCCATACAGGTGCCGCAACCCACTCATTTGTTTGTCCAATCGCAGTTATGCCGCACGTTGCAGCCCGATCGACAGCTGATTCTCAATATCGATAGCTTGCAAAAACGCTACAAACTGAACTCTCTGCTGGTTACACTTTATGCACCCGAAGGCTATGCCCAGCTGCCCACAGCCACCATAGTGTACAAGAACCAGGAAACTCCAACAACGCAGAAAAGCACCACTCCTCAATCCGTTTTCGCACAATCCAGACAACCCCAATTGCGCGAACTTTCTCGCTTTCAGGACTTTGTGACGGTTGCCATCGTTTTTTTGCTGGCGTTCTATACATTTTTGCTTAATTATCATCCCAAAGCATTCCAGCGTAACTTTAGTTTCCAGGCTATTCTGACCGTCGATACCCGCGAAGACGCTACTGTTATCGCCAAGCCCCTGAGTCAGATTAATCTGTTGTTCGTGTTGGCCCACAGCATGTCTTTAGGGTTGTTTTATATGATTGCCCAGTGGTATTCCGAATCGTTTTTTGTGAATGTCCTACCGATCAACCTGTCGGGTTCGTTTGGGGAGCTTGTGCAATATTTTTTAAGCTGTACAGGTATGATATTCCTATTGTTGATCATCAAGTACTTTTTTGTGTATGCAATTGGAGTTGTCTTTGGAATCAACAATGCTGCATCAGTTCATTACTACGAGTATCTCTTGTTTTCAAGGATCTTCTTCCTGGTTGTCATTCCCTTGCAGTTCATTTTCATGCTGTCCTTTCCCCAATTATTGGTGTGGTTTATCCAAACCATATTTGTTGCGGTAATCATTTTAAATATAGCCCGGATGTTTGTCATAAGTTCGGTGTTAAACAAAATAACATCGTTTCGAAATCTCTATTTATTTTCCTATCTTTGTGCCACTGAATTAATTCCCTTATTGATAGGAATTAAATTCCTGGCCAAATAGTTTTTATAAACCGTTTCTCTAACAAAGAATGAACGCCGTAGAAACCCAACAAGCAGAGGATAGATTTTACAAAGTTTCGAGTATACTAATTTCACAACCGAAGCCTGCTGATTACGAGAAATCCCCATACTTTGAGTTAGCTAAGAAATACAAACTTAAAGTGGATTTTCGTCCGTTCATTCAGGTTGAGCCGGTTCCATTAAAAGAATTCCGGAAACAAAAGATTGATATACTTGCGCATACTGCGGTGATTTTTACGAGTAGGAACGCAGTGGACAACTTTTTCCGTATTGCGAAGGAAGGGAAGACGGAGCTTCCTCCGGATATGAAGTATTTCTGCATCTCCGAGCAAACGGCAAATTACCTTCACAAATACATTACCGTGCGCAAACGCAAAGTTTTTGTTGGGCAAAAAACCGCCGCCGAAATGCTGGACCTGCTGCGTAAACACAAAAACGAGAAGTTTTTATTTCCTTGCTCCGATATTCGCAAGAATGACATACCGGAATTCATGGACACCAATGGGCTACAACTAACCGAAGCCGTGCTGTATCAGACCGTTGCTTCTGACCTTTCTGACTTAACCGACGTTTACTACGATATCATTGCCTTTTTCAGCCCCTCCGGAATCAACTCTCTGTTCGTCAATTTCCCAGACTTCAAGCAAAACAAAACGCGTATTGCGGCTTTTGGCCCAACCACGGCAAAAGCTGTTCGTGACGCTAACCTGATTCTGGATATTGAAGCTCCTCAACCCAATGCCCCGTCTATGGCGGGTGCCTTGGAAATGTACATCAAAAAAGCCAATAAAATTTCCTGATAAGAATAAGCAAACAAAAGAAAATCTGTCGTTTGTTTAAACACTTGTGAATCAAAGTTTTACTTTGGTTAGCACTGTTACATTATTAGGAAGAAAGGTGCATAAATGAAGTAAGTTTCACATCCAATATTTGTACAAAGTATTCGTTTTAGAGGTATAAACTGCAAATTTTTGGTTGGAGGCATTAAAATGCTAGGTTACCATTGTAACAGATGTGCAAATCTAATTGCTATATTTAAGCCATAAAACCCGAACAGCTTCTGCCAGTGGTTCACCTTCGCTTAAAAGTGATACTTTGGCGTCAGTTTTTATGCAAGTGACTGGTACAAAAGTTGTTCATTGTTGTCTTGGGTTTACATCATTTAGCACTTCACGTACGATATGAACAAACGAATACTTTTTTCTTTATTTCTGGTGTGCTTTGGGTATGCTATTGCCGTTGCTCAGCAGGACCCGCAGTTTACCCAATACATGTATAATAACCTGTTTCTCAACCCCGCTTATGCAGGTGTAGAAAACAGGACCAAATTCCAGGCATTGTATCGTTCGCAGTGGACAGGCTATCAAGGAACCTTTGACCCCAGTGGTGCTCCCAATACCGCCATGATTAGTTTGAATACCCCGATTTTGCGTTTGCGTAGCGGCTTTGGATTTTATGTGGTCAACGATCGGCTGGGACCACAAACCAACACACAAGCACAAGTAGCATATTCGTATCAGTTTCCGGTTGCCAAAGGTAAGCTTTCTTTGGGTTTGCGAGCCGGTATGTATGTGCAATCACTTGATTTTGACAAATACCGCGCGATTGATCCGGATGATGCCGTTCTGGCAAATCGTACCGGAAAAGAAGCACAGATTCGACCGGATATGGCGCTGGGCGTGTTTTATACTTCCGAAAAGTTTTATGGCGGTTTGAGCGTCAATCACCTGACGGAAGCTGAATTTAATTTTGGTACGGACAAGCTGAAGAACCCTTTGAATCGTCATATATACATTACAGCTGGCTATTACTACGATCTTACCTATCAGATCGTTCTTTCACCGTCTGTTTTGTTTAAATCTGATTTTAATACTACTTCCGTAGAAGTCAGTACCGTAGCTACATACAACCAGAAATTTTCGGCAGGTTTGTCGTTCCGGCAAGGGGATGCAGTGGGGTTTTTAGCGGGTGTTAGTCTTTTAAAGGACAATTCCTTACGTATCGGATATTCGTTTGATTATATTATTAAAGCTCAGGCGGTTAAGCAGCCAACTTCCAACGAATTCATGCTGACCTATACATTGCCGACAAAACCGCCTGTAGTGAAGACAATTAAGCGTACACCCAGATTCAGAAATGATTAAAAACAAAATAGTAGGGCAAACAATAATGAAACCTGAACAGGCGTTTAAAGTATCACTAGACAACAATACTGTCATTTTCTCGTAAATATTACAACGTTTGGATTACTCAGATCTTTGACAAACAAAATTAATTTTACCTCCTAAATTTGTAACTGTCTTTTTGACTCAAACTCGTTAAACAGGAATTAAATCAGAATTTATAATTAAACAGGTGTTATGAATCAAATGAATCGAATGAGACTTTACTGCTTACTGCTTGCCATTGCTACTGTGTCTTTGCAGGGTTGCGGCTTGTTAGGTAAGCGTAACAAAAATGACGACCGAGGAGAACTCGTCGGTGTACCTGGTCGGGAAGGCTGGCGTCAGGAAATCCCGTTCGGAATGGTACCTATTCCTGCTGGTACGTTTCATATGGGGCAGGCTGATGAGGATGTTCCTCACTCTCTGATTAATATGAACAAGCAAATCACCATTGGTGGATTCTACATGGATGATACTGAAATTACAAACAACGAATATCGTCAGTTTGTAAACGGTATGCTGAAAGACTCCGCTTCGGTGCTTGGCGAAGATTATATTATGAAGGAGTTATATCCTGATACGACAGTTTGGGTAAAAGACTTTGCTCACCACTATGGTGATCCTATGATGGAGTATTATTACATGCACCCTGCCTTTGATGATTATCCGGTGGTTGGTATCGATTGGTTTGCGGCCCGCTATTTCTGCGAGTGGCGTACCAAGTATCTGAACGCTTACCGTGCCAAAGAAGGCAAGTTCCCAATGCCTAATTTCCGTTTGCCTTCAGAGGCTGAGTGGGAATATGCCGCTCGTGGCGGCAGGGATATGGCTAAGTATCCTTGGGGTAACCCATACATTTCCAATGCGTATGGCTGTCTGTTGGCGAACTTCAAGCCTGGCCGCGGAAATTATTACAACGACAGTTTCATGTATACAGCACCTGTAGCTTCATTCTTCTCTAATGACTATGGCTTGTATGACATGGCGGGTAATGTCGCCGAATGGTGTGAAGATGCCTATCATCCTGCTGCCATGACAATTACCTGGGACTTGAACCCTAAATATACGGATGATGCCGAGCCTCGTAAAATTGTACGTGGTGGCTCTTGGAAAGACGTAGCGTATTATCTGGAAACAGGTACACGTACGTATGAATACCAGGATACTTCCAAGGCTTACGTAGGTTTCCGCTGTGCGATGACCTATCTGGGCCGTTCTTCTGGAGCAGAATTCTAATCCAAAAATCTTGATGGTTTACACTGTGTTCTGGTGTGGGAAATACTGATATGATACCTTATCAAATTAGTATCTTTCAAACATCAAAAACCCCGCTGTACCCATTTGTGTTTACATAAAGTGGTTTAATCCATTAATAATCAATCCAATCAAAAAAATAATCAATTAATTATTAACTTAAACTATCAAAACAAAATGAGTGCTAAAAAAGGTGGATTTTCAGATTTCTTCTTTGCTAAAGTAATGCCATTTGTATACGGTATTGGCGCTGCGGTAGTAATTGTGGGTGCATTGTTTAAAATCATGCACTGGCCTGGTGCTGCTCCTATGCTGATTATCGGTCTGGGTACAGAGGCTGCTATCTTCTTCCTGAGTGCATTTGCACCTGTGCATGCTGATCCGGATTGGAGCCGCGTTTATCCTGAGTTGGCAGAAGATTACAAAGGAGAGCTTCCTCAGCGGAAACCTGAGCAAAAAGGCAATGGATTGACTGCGAAATTGGACGACATGCTGGCTAATGCAAAAGTTGGTCCGGAATTGATCAACAGCTTGGGTTCTGGATTGAAAAGTTTGGCTGAAACAACTGGCAAACTGAATAACTTGACAGATGCTTCTGTTGCTACCAACGAATATGCTCAGAACGTGAAAAAAGCTTCTACTGCATTGGTTGACATGAACAAGTCTTATGCTACTACTGTAACTGCTATGACTGAAATGTCAGGTGCTGCTCAAGATGCCAAAGCGTACCACGCTCAGGTTCAGACTGTGACTAAAAACTTAGGCGCATTGAATGCAGTATACGAAATGGAACTGCAGGATACAAACAAACACCTGAAAGCTATGCAAGCTTTCTATGGTAGCCTGTCTAGCGCCATGGAAAATATGGCTCAAGCCAGCAAAGATACAGAACAGTTCAAAGGTGAATTGACCAAGTTGACTACTAACCTGACTACTTTGAATAAAGTATATGGTAGCATGTTGACAGCCATGAAAGGTTAATATCCAGTATGTGTTAAACAGTGTACAACTAAAAAAATCTAAAAAACATGGCTGGAGGTAAAGAAACCGTAAGGCAGAAGATGATCGGGATGATGTACCTGGTCCTTACTGCTCTGCTTGCACTGCAAGTCAGTTCTGAAATCACGAAAAAGTTTGAATTAATTAACCAATCTCTGGAAAAATCAACTGCACAAGCTCAGGTAAATAACTCTGGCCAGCTGAAGGCAATTGAAAAAGAGATTGAGGGCGATACAAAGAAAGCTGGTATTCTAAAAGCTGCTCAGGAAGTAAAAGATAAAACTACCAAAACACTGGCGGCTCTGGAAGAAGTGAAAAAAGGCCTAATTGCTGCTTCGGGAGGTATTAACCCTGAAACAGGTCAGTTCCAGAATCCAAACGGAGAGACAGAAGTTGAATCTTTCATGTTGGGTGCTGAAGGCTCTAAAAACGGAAAAGGATATGATCTGAAAAAGATCATTGAAGAACACGTAAACTCTATTAATTCTGTTGCTAAAACTAACTTTCCTTCCCTGACTTTGGATGCCAAAGATATGGATGGTTTGAAAAATGACGAAGCACAGAAAAACAAGGATTTTGCAGAAGTGAATTTTCAGGCTACTCCAATGGTCGCTGCGCTGGCAGTAATCAGTCAGAAACAAAGTGATATTGCCCGTTATGAGGCAGAAGCTTTGAAAAAACTGGCTGGTGACATCAACAATGCGGTTGTATTGAAAGTTGACGTTATCAAAGCGATGGTTCGTCCTGAGGCACGCGTAGTGGCAGCTGGTACGTCTTACAAAGCTGAAATGTTTTTGGCTGCAACGGCTTCAGGTATCACACCATCCATGACTTTCAATGGAAGAGGTGTGCCAGTAAGTGGTGGTATGGGAAAAATCGAATTTAAAGCTTCTGGTAGTAATTACGACAAAGAAGGAAAATCGAAGCAAACCTGGAAAGGTGGTATTACTTTCAAAACTGCTAGTGGCAGAGATACTACAGTAGTAGTTACGGAAGAATATGTTGTTGTAAAGCCGGTTATTCAGGTTCAGTCACAAGCGGTAAATGCCCTGTATGCTAATTGCGGTAATGAACTGAAATTCACTGTACCTGCGTTGGGTGCCGATTATCGTCCTGCATTCTCTGTATCAGGTGGTAGCCACTTTACTGGTGCTAACCTTGGTGATATCACTATCGTTCCTACAGGTACAGAAGTTGCCGTAACAGTTAGCAGCGGTGGCGCTACCATTGGAACTGAGAAATTCAAAGTTCGTCCAGTGCCAAAACCTGCTATGAAAGTATTCAGCAACGGTCGCGAACTGGATACCAAAAAAGGTTTGTCTGCTCCTTATCCAACATCACTGGACATCCGTCTGGTACCTGACGAAGGTTTTGCCAACTTGCTTCCAAAAGATGCTCGTTTCAAAGCAACATCGACTGTTGTATACCTGGTTCGTGGTTCTCGTCCGGTAGGAGACGCAAAAGGTGACGACCGTGTTAGCTTAGCAGGTCTGGTTGGACAGGCTCGTCCGGGTGATCGTCTGGTTATCGAAGTGAAAGACATCAAACGTATGAACTTCAAAGGCCAACTGATCGAAAGTGCGGTTGCAGGTAGCCCGATCCAAAGTGCTTCATTGAACTAATCGTAAACATGGGACAATGGTCTGATATAAAACAGATCATTGTCTCACTATAAAGTAAGCTGCAAGAATTTTGTACTAATACCCTGCCGTTTACGTTAACAAGTAAGAAAATGTAAGTGTCTGATTTTTATTGGTTTATTCGTAAAGTCAGACAGTGCAAAAATTATTCACAAATAAAGTAATTAGAGATGAAAAACGTAATGAAAGGGATTTTTGCGGGTACCATCGCGTTGGGCTTATCAACCTTCTGCTTTGCCCAAGAAGCGGATACCCGAGGTTATAATCCCAATTCTGTGCGCCCTATTCATGAGTCTGACATTATGTTCAAAAAAACAGTTTGGACTAACGTTGACCTGAATGAAAAGCAAAATCGTCCTTTCATGGCAGTTAATAACGAGATTACCCGCTTCGTTATCAATGCTGTTAAAGCCGGTTTGTTGACGCCATATTCGAGTGATTCGCTGACAACAAAACTGTCGGTAGAAGAATTTGTAAAAAATATCAGTGCAGTAGGCACGCAACTGACACCAGAAGATAAAAAATTCGAAATTCAGCGTGTCAAAGAAGACGATTTCTTGACTCCAGAGGAGAAAAAGCAGCGCATTGCCGAAATCGAACGCGGTGGTGGTGGCAGTGAATATCCTCCGTCCTACTTTACACAAATGGAATTGAAAGAAGATTTTATCTTCGACAAACAGCGTTCTCGTGCATACTGGGATATTCAGGCGATTACTTTCTGGCTTCCTGCTGAGAAAAACGGAGACCTGGGCATCCAAAAGAAAATGGCTTCTTTTAAGTTCAAAGACTTACATAAGTTATTCAAAAGCAGCCCAAATGCTGTGTATTTCAACTCGCAAAACAATCAGGAGCATAAAAACCTTTCTGATGCGTTTGAAATGCGCTTATTTGCCGGCCGCATCATCAAAGTTTCGAATCCGGATGACCGTGACCTTACCGAAATCTATGATGGTGGTAAGAAAGGTTTGTTGGCATCTGAGTGGATGAAGCAGCAATTGATGGAATTTGAACACAACTTGTGGGAATTCTAATCGAAAAGGAAAAAACAAAAACCCTGCTCATCCGATGAGCGGGGTTTTTGTTTTTTAAGGATACTATCTATCCCGGCACGAACAACTGGAAAAATTAGATGGTCTCTCCTTCGAAAAAGGCTCTCACTTTTGCCGCCTTCGACTTACCTATAGCTTCTACCAGTTCATCCATACTGGCATCGCGCAGTTTCTTGACCGATTTGAAGGTGGTCAATAATTTGTTGGCGGTTTCCGGACCAATGCCTGGTATATCGAAGAGTTGTGTCGTCATCGTGTTTTTGCTGCGCAAGTCGCGGTGGAAGGTGATGCCAAAGCGGTGGGCTTCGTCACGCATGCGTTGGATGAGCATCAAAGATTCAGACTTTTTATCAATGTAGAGCGGAATCTGGTCGCCAGGAAAGTAAATTTCCTCCAAGCGTTTGGCAATTCCGATGATCGGAATCTGGCCATAAATGCCCAGTTCTTTTAGTGCATCACAGGCTGCTCCTAGCTGTCCTTTGCCGCCATCAACGATGATCAGATTGGGTAGCGGCGCATTTTCATTCAAAAGGCGCCGGTAACGGCGTGTAACCACTTCATGCATCGTGGCAAAGTCGTCCGGACCTTCGACAGTTTTTACCTTATAGTGGCGGTAGTCTTTTTTTGAGGCAAAGCCATTCTTAAAACAGACCATTGCTGACACTGGATTGGTGCCCTGAAAGTTAGAGTTATCGAAGCACTCGATGTGCGTAGGCAATGTCTTGAGCTGCAAGTCCTGTTGAAGCTTTACCAAGATGCGTTTGCCTTTTTCAGCCAGCGCATCACCTTTCTTTTCTTTCTTCTCTGTCAGGTCCCGTTTGAAATAAAGAGCATTTTTGAGGGAAAGGTCCACCAGTTTTTTCTTGTCACCAATCTGGGGTACGGTCAGTGCAATGCCTTGCATGGTAACGTCCAGCGGGATATTTGTGAGTATTTCCTTCGATTCACTCTGGCGTTCTTCCCGTAGGTCCAGGATAATATGCGCCAAGATGTCAGCTTCTGATTCGTCCAGTTTTTTCTGAACGGAAGCATTTTTGGTATGTACAACTGCTCCGTCTATAATTTGGAGATAGTTGATGTACGCGCATTTTTCGTCTGAAATAATGGCAAATACATCAATGTCCGACAAATTGGGATTCACAATCAAGGACTTGCTTTGGAAACCTTCCAGCAATGCAAGCTTTTCCTTGTATTCCTGCGCTTTTTCAAATGCCAGCGAAACTGCGGCTTCCTGCATTTGTTCTTTGAAATAATTCGCCGCCGGTGTCAAACGTCCTTTCAAAATGTTGCGAACCTGCTCCATATTTTTATCATACTCTGCGTTGCTAACCAACCCTTCGCAGGGGCCTTTGCAATTGCCAATCTGATATTCCAGACATACTTTGAACTTCTTGGCTTCAATGTTTTTCTGGGTGAGGTTAAGGTTGCAGGTCCGGATAGTATACAGCTTCCGCAAAAACTCGAGCAATGTATGCATAGTTCTGACACTGGCATACGGACCGAAATACGTGCCCTGTGAGCGGTCCAGGTGCCGGGTCGGAATGAGCTTGGGAAAAGGCTCGTTGGTAAGGCAGAGGTAAGGATAGGTTTTGTCATCGCGCAGCAAAATGTTGTATTTTGGCTGGTATTGTTTGATCAGACTGTTTTCCAGTAACAGTGCATCAAATTCCGAATTGACCACCGTGAATTCCAGCCGGACAATCTGCGACACCATCCGACGGGTTTTCTGGTCATGATTTGCCGATTTGTTGAAATAGCTGGAAACGCGATTTTTGAGGTTTTTAGCTTTGCCTACATAAATCAATTCATTTTCCGAATTGAAGTACCGGTACACACCAGGCGTGGTAGGAAGATTGCTGATTTGTTCTTTCAAAGTAGCCAATGTCAGAAGGAGCGTAAGTGATGAATGATCAAATGAATGCTATTACAATAATGCCTGTGAAGAAAACAAGCCCCATACTGACTTGGTTCGGTTGGCAAAATAGTATGATTTCAAATATAAAAAGGTAGACCCTGGAAATGGAATCTTTGGTTTAAATTCAATGGAAGAAATTTGAAGCTAGAACGAAAGCCTATCGGGTAAGACGAAAAATCAAATCACGGTGCTGGGGAAATTGCAAACTGAGTGATTCCCGCTCTGCCAGTTCGAAATCGGCAAAGTCGAAGCCGGGCGCTACCGTGCAACCCACCAGCGCGAATCCGGTATCCGATTCTACGGACGAGCCGAACCAGTAACCCGCGGGAACTACTGCCTGGAACACCTCGCCATTCGGTGCATCTGAGCCTAGGCGAATGGTATGGAGTTGTCCTTGAGGATCAATGGCGTAAACAGTGAGACTGTTACCCGTATAAAAGTGCCACATTTCATCAGACTGAATGCGGTGCAGCGAGGAAAATTCACCGCCTTTCACCAAAAAGTAAATACCGGTTGCAAACGCGCGATCTCCCGTATAGCGGGAGGGCAAACAGGGTTGTGTAATGAATTCAGTACTGCGGTACGTTTCTGAAAAGTAGCCTCCTTCGGGATGAGGCTGAAGCTGGAATTTCTCAATCCAATAGTCCGCAGTGGTTGTCAAATGCAAAAGAATGTAAGTGAAATGTATTCGTGTATCATCGGCACTTATTCATGATTGGCAAAGAATTTTTCCCGGATCTGCTGCAAATGAGCTGCTGTCAATGGCTTGGTGATGTAGTCAGCCACAGAACTGTACATCTTCGCCCGATTTATATCATCAACATACATAGATGACGACAGCATAATCAGTACAGTGTCACGGTCTTTCAATGCGTCAATTTTCTCATACTGATTCAAAAAATCCCAACCGTTCATCGCGGGCATGTTGATGTCCAAAAAAATCAAATCCGGTAACACTTTGTCACTCTCATCCAGTAATGCTTCCTGAAGATAGTTCAGGGCTTGCTTTGCGCCTAAACAAGTCACAATATTCTCAGCAAAGTCATTCTTCTTAATGATCTTGGTACAAATAAGATTGTTAATTTCATCATCATCGATTAACAATACTGTATGAATTCTGCTCATGTTGCTGAGATTTAAAATGGACGTGTGGGCAATCGCTGGGAACCACGCACAATACGAATGATAAATGAGAAGTTTACTGTTACGAAAATAGGATAAACGATCTGGCAAATCAATAAATGAGGATAATTTTTTTTTGAATTTCCACATTCGGCTATGTTTTATCCGAAAATAAACGGCCAAACTGTAACGATTCTATAGCTACTTACGTACTTGTGCTGATTACCAGTTACTTACTACATTCAAAATTTTTGCTAATGATCTATTTTGTGCTTCCAATCCAACAGTTTTTGTATCTTTTTGCGCGCAAAATATGTCATTTGTGAGCAGAATGGTACATGAGATTTTCTTAAGGGAATGGGCCTTAGTTAGTTACCGTAGTAGCCGAGCTTCCGCAAGCAATTTCCAGGAAACGCTTAATTACTTTGCAGATTCTGTAAAATTACATCGAGTTTAGGCTCAGATAAGATCTCAATAAGACGGTTTTCGGGGTTTTCATTAACTTTTTTGGCTGAAGTAGCCGCTTTCGCCTCGTACCGGGGAGTTACAGTTATTTTGCTGAAGGTAACGCTCTCTTTTGAGAAAAATTTATAAATTTCGTACATGTCGGGAAAAGTGCCCGCTTCTGAAGGAGTCAATTGTGTGGAAACGGGAGATAAAACAGTGGAAAGAGTATATACAAAACCAGACTGAGCTTTATAAACGAAAGCTATTTTTCGTAAGATAGCTGCCCCTTGGGGGGAAATTGTTTCTGAGCTTCCGGAAAACAGCAGGGACCGGGGAATACATACGGCTACACGGCCCGCCTCTCGTTGCTCTACTTTGAGAGTGGTGTCTTTGGAGATTGCCAGTGCTTTCTCCAAACGGGCTTTGACATCAGAGGCGCTTTTGTTCATCCTGCGGATACTATTTTCAAACGCAATCATTCGCACTTCCCGTTCCTGAAGTTCGACGCTCAGCTTGTCGTTTTTCGATTGCTGGGCCAATAGCTTTTGTTCCAGGATCAACAGGTCTTTCTCTTTTTGGGAAACGTTCTGAGTCTGGGTAACAGCATCCGATGAAAGGCTGCTGCTCAACTGTTTGTAGGATTTATCCAACTGATCGTATTTTTCAAACAAATCATCAAGCAGGGCCTTGTTGCGGCGATAGTTCTGTGACAACGTGATGCTGTCGTTTTTTAATTGCAGATAGGTGTTTTCCAGTTTGGTGTATTTTGCAAACACACTGTCGCGCAGGCTTGTGAGTTCGCTGTTTTTTTGCGCATAACGAATAGTATCGGCCACGAACCGTTGCGAAAGATTCTCGTACCGATTGCTCAATGCCTGGTATTTCTTGGAACTGACACAAGCCGATAACAAAACAAGTACCCCACATACGGCTGCATATCGGTTTTTCATGACTTTTGCGAATGAAAAGTTGGATGCGAAAAGCGTAAAATTTTAAAACTGCATTTCCAGCAGGTATTGAAGAGGTACTCGTTGCAAAATAGTACCTCTTCAAATGCAGAAATCGTCGGATGCTGCTAGTCTGTTAGACAAAGGCCTTGGTTGGACGCGGCAGTTGGGCATGGCGAAACCTAAGCCGGCTCCTGCTGGCTCAGGCAGTGAAAGCTACCCAGTCCCCAGATAATGTCCGTTGAGTCAAGACCAATGACTGTGCGATCTGGAAAACATTGCTGCAGTATCTGTAATGCTTTTTCATCGTTAGGATCACGATAGGTGGGCACCACTACCGCCGCATTACCAATATAAAAATTGGCATACGAGGCAGGCAACCGCTGATCTTCATACAAAACCGCCGCCGGCATCGGTAACTCAATGACATTAAGCTGCTTTCCGTTTTCCAGTCGCATCTGGTGCAGTAGTTTCAGATTCTCCTGCAAAGGCTCGTAATTCTCGTCATTACGGTTTTCTTCGACTACCGTAACCACCGTGTCTTCATTGACAAAACGCGTGATATCGTCTACATGGCCATCGGTATCATCACCCACAATTCCATCGCCGAGCCAGAGTACATTCGTAACGCCGTAATAATCACATAGATACTTTTCGATCTGGGCTTGTGTCAGGTGAGGATTGCGGTTGGGATTCAGCAGACAGGCCGTAGTGGTAAGCACCGTTCCCTTGCCATTGAATTCCACAGAGCCGCCTTCCATGACGATTCCTGGTTGGAATACCGGTAATTTCCGGGTTTCCGCTATCCGGAATGGAATCAGATTGTCCAGGTCGTGTGGCGGATATTTCTCGCCCCATGCATTGTATTTCCACTTGACCACCACTTTTTTCCACGCTGCTTCCGGACTGAGCAGAAAGGCCGGTCCGTGGTCACGGCACCAGGCATCGTTGGTCGGATGCTGGTAGAACGATACTTTTGATAAGTCTGTACCTGCCTGCAGCAGCCACTGTTCGGCCTCTTCCTGCATCAACTCATGGGTGACATTGATACACACCTGTTCGCCTTCGGTAAGAGCTTTGACGAACTGGGCATAAATCGGGTAAATGCTTTGGATCTTGCCCGGCCAGGAAGCCTCTTTGTGCGGCCAGCTGAGCCAGGTAGCTACGTGGGGAGCCCACTCGGCCGGAAAATAATATCCTAATTGTGCAGGAGTCATGGAATATAAGAATAAACTAATGAAGGAATAGGTTCGTTTGCAACGACTTAACCCAGCGAATGCAAAGTCCTAGATGTTTGCTATAAACTTGAAAACACTGGGTTTCCTAATCTCGTGCAAAGATATTTTCTATTTCGGACGAAAAAAGTAAAATGCTTAAATTCCAGTACGTCGGTTTTGGGATTTGCAGAGATACTATTTTTGTCAGTGTGGAAAACACCTGTCACCAATCATTCGTTCGCATTGCCTTGCACACGCAAAAGTAAATATAGCTATCTTGCCCTGGACTTTCACTTATAGCTATGACCGAAGTAATCGAATTGCTGATGCGTATTTTTTCGGACACGCCTCCGCCCCAAACTGCCGATTTTACTTTTTTGTTCGGACAAACCTCAGATAACCAAGAATCTGTGTTAAGACAGGCCGAGCAGGCGTTGGACAGAAAATTAACTTCAAAAGTAGGATTCTTACACACAGAAGCCTTAAGTGGCTATCCTGGATTTGACGTATGGCAACAACTACTATCGGAGCGGAACGTGAAACCTGAGCAAATCGAAGGCGTACCGTTTGGCAATACCAACCTGATTCACACGCGCATCGAAGCGGAGGCGATGATCTTACATGCCAGAAAGCATGGATATGAATCTATTTATATCCTGGCGGCGCCGTTTCACCAGCTTCGGGCATTTATGACTGCTATAACCGTTGCGTTGGAACACTATCCGTCTGCCAGGCTTTACAGCTTGCCTGGCATGCCGCTGCCGTGGCAACAAACCGTGGCGCATTCACAAGGGAAGGTGCTGGGAACACGCAGCGAACTGGTTGCCGGCGAATGGGAACGCATTGAAACATACACACAGAAAGGCGACCTGGCTACTGTATCACAGGTGATTCACTACCTGAACCAACGGGATTCAGCAAGCTCCATCGGCTAAAGCCGACGGCAAAAAGCAAAAGTCGGTTTAAACCGACTGGTGCACGGTCTTTTCAAGGGGCTTGCCCTGTTTTTCCATCGGCTGAAGCCAATAGACAGCATAAGTCTCGAATCCCAGGGTTTCTTTTTCCAACAAATATTTGGACAAGTTGGCAAGCCGCGCAATCTTTGTATTCACTCAGACAGGTATCACAAAATAATATGATTGAAACCGCCCAAACCACTCCGTCATCCCGTTCGGTTAATGCTGTCGTGCTCGTTGCCGCGTTAGGATACTTTGTTGACATTTATGATCTATTGTTGTTTGGCATCGTACGCGTGCCCAGCCTGATCAGCCTCGGATATGAAAAAGGATCTCCGTTGCTGACGCAACAAGGCGAATTTCTAATCACGATGCAGATGCTGGGAATGCTGATTGGAGGCATTTTGTGGGGAGTGATCGGTGACAAGCGGGGGCGGCTTTCGGTATTGTTCGGTTCAATCTTTTTGTATTCCATTGCCAACATTGCCAATGGTATGGTCGATACCGTGACCGCTTATGCCGCGTGGCGTTTCATTGCCGGAATTGGGCTGGCCGGTGAACTGGGAGCCGGTATTACGCTGGTAGCTGAGGTAATGCCCAAAGAAAAACGCGGCATCGGAACCATGATTGTGGCATCGGTGGGATTGACAGGAGCTGTGGTTGCCAATCTCGTGTACCGGTTTTCCAACGACTGGCGGCTTTGTTATTACATCGGTGGTGGACTGGGACTGGCGCTGCTTTTGCTCCGCATTGGCGTAAGTGAGTCCGGAATGTTCAAAACGGCACAGAGTGAAAAAGTATCCCGTGGCAATTTTGTGGCGTTGTTTACCAACGGCAAGCGACTGGGCAAATACCTGCGTTGCATTCTGATCGGAATGCCTACGTGGTTTGTGATTGGAGTGCTGGTCACGTTTTCACCAGAGTTTGCCAAGGCGCTAGGCATCGAAGGTGAGGTAAAAGGCGGTGATGCCATCATGTATGCCTACACGGGCATTGTTTTGGGTGACCTGGCAACAGGAGCCTTGAGTCAGGTATTGAAAAGTCGGCTGCGGGTAATGTATATCTTCCTGTCTATGAGTGCCATTACCATTATCGTGTATTTGAATGCGTACGAGGTTTCGGTTGGTACCTTGTATTTTTTGTGCGGAATGCTAGGCTTTGTAACCGGCTTCTGGGTAATTTTTGTAACCATTTCGGCCGAGCAATTCGGTACCAATTTGCGCGCCACGGTAACCACTACCACTCCCAACTTTGTCCGCGGGGCTTTGCCACTGATCTTGCTGCTGTTTACATTCTTCCAGAACCAACTGGCGTATCTGGGCAGTGGGCCGGCTCGTATCAATGCCGGTCTGATTGTAGGCGGAATCATCATCCTGATATCCGGACTGGCTTTGCGCGGTTTGCGGGAAACTTTCCACGAGGATCTGAACTACGTTGAGCAGCTATAAAAATAGTATCTTCAGTAGTAGCAAAACCTGGCTTTACAAACTCTCAAATTCTTTTCTGAATTGATTCATCCGGCGGCGGTTTACGCCCAGGTCGCCACGGCCTACGCGTGAGGCTGACCGAAAGTGCAACTGATGCGTTTGCTCGTCGGCATAAAATTCGACATCGTCAACAAAGCCGAAAAATGCGATGGCAAACTCGGCATGCAGATAAGTGTCAGTTTGGGCGACAAGTTGTGTACGCTTTTTCTGTCCGATGATCTTGGCTACCTTCTGAATCGCCTCGCGTGCACTGCCCGTAAACAAGATTGGTTCGATAAAATGCTGCCTGTCGGATGGATTGGCTTGCGTTGAAACGCAATTCGGTGTGTTGGGACACGGTTTGAACTGCCCATTTTTTACGCCCAAGTCGTCTGGACGCTGATTGCTGTATCGATTTTCCATGCCGGTTGTTTGTTTGAAAAGATACTATTTTGTACAGATCAAGTAGGTAGTAATCAGTCGCTAGTGCTTAGTCGCTAGTGCTTAGTCGCTAGTGCTTAGTCGCTAGTGCTTAGTCGCTAGTGCTTAGTCGCTAGTGCTTAGTCGCTAGTGCTTAGTCGCTAGTGCTTAGTCGCTAGTGCTTAGTCTGCTTACCCAGCTAGTTTCGTTGTTTGCAGGAATAATTCTCATACAGTGCTGCTGGTGATTGTACAAACGATTTGCCACTATCAACCTACATGGCCAGCACTTTGTTCCACATCTCTTCATTTACCAGCACGCCTTCGTTTTCACTTCTGAGCCGTGTTTTCAACGTGTTTTCACCGGGATAGCTGACCGGTTTGCCTTCCTCCACCGGCGTGCTGTCTTTGACCGATTGCAGAATCTCTTCTACCAGTGATCCGTGCATATCCGGCTGGTGTAATGCAATGAAGCACTGCGAAACGCCAAACTCCTTGCCGTCGGCGGTGATTTTCACCGTTGACCGTCCTCCGGCCAGTGACATCAGCAAAACATCCATCAGCAATGCCAGGCCGCTGCCTTTCCAAAAACCGATCGGCAGTGCCCGTTTGTTGTTGCGGATTACAGCCGGGTCGTTGGTAAGGTTGCCCTGTTCGTCGTAACCGCCCGGGAAAGGTAATTTTTTGTTTTCCAGTTGATATTCCTGCATTTTGCCGTACGAAAACTGCGACATTGCCATGTCCAGTACCACATGGCCCTGGGCACGCGGCACAGCGATTACCAATGGATTGTTTCCCAACACCGGATTGGTGCCGCCCCAGGCAGGCATACTTGCCAGGGCATTGGTAAAACAAATGCCGATGCATCCGGCATCGGCGGCTTGCCAGCCATACGTGCCGCCACGCATCCAGTGGCTTGTGTTCTGAAGGGCCACACAACCAATTCCGTGGGCTTTTGCCAGCTCGACGGCGCGTTTCATGGCCAGCGTGGCATTGTAAATGCCTGGCGCACGGTGTCCGTTCCAGGTTTCGGTGGCTCCGTTGCGGGCGATTACTTCCGGTTCGGCTTTCGGGTCAACCAAGCCCTCCTTGACAAAATCGATGAAAACCGGGAACCGGTTCAAGCCGTGCGAATACACTCCGTCGCGGTTGTTGGCGGCAAACGTGTAGGCACATAGAGCTGCCTTGTCTTCCGGAAAATCCAGTTTGAGCAGTACTCGTTTAAATTCCTGTTCCAACTGGGCAAAGGGAATGCGCATACGTAGTCAGGTTATCAAATAGTATGTTTGAAAAACAAAAAAGCACCGGCGTAAACCAGTGCGTAAGTTCTGAAAATATCTTTGGATAGAAAATTTATTCGTGCGAAAGTGAGGCTTGGCGACGCGTATATTGTAGCAACAATAAGCCGAAACCGACCATGATGGAAACATCGGCCATATTGAAAATGCCGGTTTGGGCCCATCCGACATCAATGTGTAGAAAATCAGTGACCGAACCGTACCGGATGCGGTCAAAGACGTTGCCAAGGCCGCCACCAATAACGAAACAAAGTCCAACGAGGGTCCACCGGGGCAGGTTGCGGTTAAAGAGAGCCATACCCAGCGCCGCAAGCAGCACTACCATGGGAATGAGCGAAAACAGGACCCGTCGCACGGGCACGGGCAGTTTGCCGCCAATACTCAAAAAAGCGCCGGTATTTTCCACTTTGGTCAGAATCAGGTTATTGCCAATGAGAGGGATTTGCTCGGCAAATTCAATGTTTTTTCGGACAATGGATTTGGAAACCTGGTCACAGCCGACGTTGGCAATGACAATCAGGGCAATGATCCCTGTACGGATGATTCTGCGGATAGCCATTTTGCGGTAAGGTAAAGTTGATCCGAGGGGTTAACCTGTTGAGTGAATGAAAAATAGTATCTGCCGATAAGGGCAAAACCGGTTTGCCCGATGCAAAATTCCTGCTGACAAACATCTTTGTGGTAAAGATAACGATTGTTTGGCGGGTTTATGATAGCCAGGTGTCTGTCTATCGATAATAACAGGAATACGCGGACAAATTTTTGTGTACTTTTATATTTGAACAGAAAAAAATACGTTTTAGTACAAATTGTTAGAATCGCTTATCTTTACTTCTCACTTAAACTAACAGAAGTTATGGCAAAGGACAAACCTGCTAAAGAAAAAAAGAAAGAACCGGCCAAATCTTTGAAAGAAAAACGCGCCGCCAAACAGGAAAAGAAAAGCAGCAAACGGGATTAATCCGGTTGACCTATGAATTAACGGAATGCAATAGTCCCAGCGGTGGGACTATTTTTTTTGAGGAGAGTTTTCGATTTTTGAAAGATACTATTTTACCTCAATCACACCCGAATTCGTGTTCATATCTTCGGTGTGATTGAGGTAACTAGTGGCAAATCAGGATTTGCAAGCAGGGTTTTCCACTAGCTGTGAGACAATTCCATCACTTTTTCTTCAAGCTCGCGAATGCGTTCCTGGTATTGGCGTTCCTTGCGAGCCAGTTCCTCCTGCGTGGCCGAAAGCTCTTCCAGGTTCTGGCGCATTTCTTCTTCTTGGGCCCGCAGTTCTTCGGCTTTTTGTTGCGAATCCTGCAGCAACCGCGCCGTATTGCCACTGATTTGGGCCGCAGCAATCACAGATGCCAGTTGTTCGCATATTTTCGTGAGAAACTCCAGCTGGTAAGTTTCAAAGACCGTGAAGGATGCAAGCTCAAGTACGCCATACACTTCGTCTTTCAGCGTGAGGGGAATCACCAGAATGCAGCGCGGAGGAGCATCGCCGAGGCCTGAGGTGAGGCGCAGGTAATCTTCCGGGACTTTGGTAAGCAGGATAGGCTCTTTTTCCAGATACGCCTGTCCTACCAGTCCTTCGCCGGGCTGAATAGTTTTGTGTATGTACTTTTTACGGTTAAAGGCATAACAACCCATTAGCTCCAGAACCGAGTTGTTGGTAACAAACAATCCGCCCTGGTTGGCATGCACATACTTGACAAGATACGAAAGTATCTCGTGGTAGAAATTGGTCGACGAATGATCGGTCTTGCGTAAGATTTCTCCCAACTCGGCTAATCCCTGCGTTATCCAATTTCGTTTCTGGTCTTCCTCTGCTACCTGCAACAATTTGTCACGCATTTGTACCAGCGAATTTCCCAAGACATCCTGTTGGCCCAGTGCTTTGTAAGTATGGTCAAATTTGCCTTCACCGATTTCCCGGGCAAACGAACTGGCATTACGCAGGTTCTCAATTACTTTATTGCCGGCTACGATCACCGTATTCAGTTCGTCTTTTGATTCGGGTACTGCATCCGACAATTCGCCGGCCTGCAATTTCTGGAGCATGTCCACCGGTTTTTGAATCGACTTTCGAAGTGACTTGTCAATAAAGTAACCCAATACAAACCAGATCAGGGATGCAATGATCAGGGTACCAACGGCAAAGCTGTTGGTGTACATTATCTCATAGTTGATATCGGCAGTATCAGCGTGCAGGGCATCTTCCTGAGAATCTTTGATGCTTTGCAGCAACACCTGAAACTCCTGACGCAAGGCCCTCGACTTACTGGAAATTAATTCGTGGATCTCCTTGTCCAGTTTTTCTTTCGTCACCAAATCCTCAAGGGGGAGTTTGGACATGCTGTCCGACGCCATGGCCTCCTGAATGCGCATGTGCAATGGCAGGATGTTCTCGTCGTAATATGTTTCCAGTTCATCCTGAATATGTTTGTAATCATTCAGTTTTTTTACAATCTGATCGATACGCGACTGATCCTCGGCTGAGATGTCTTTCCGAAAGGTATCCAGGCTTTGGAGTGGTTTTTCGATTGTGTTTTGCCAGATCTCCAGTCGTTCTTTTTTATATTTGGCATCGCCCGACATAAAATAACCGCGCTGCGCTGTTGCCAGCCGGTTGGTGCCGATCAGCATTTCGTTCACTGCCGCACGTACCGGAATACGTACCTGCTCAACTCGGTGGAATACTTGCTGTGACTTCCTGTTCTGCAAATAAACACCCAGTGTGTAGATTGCCAGCGTGGCTATGAAAAAGCCAATCATCAGGATGATTTTGGGAATGATCTTATGAAAATCCAGATAAGATAAGAGCCGTTGTTTGATACCTGTGTTCATGGATAGCTAAGTAATGGAAGATATACTTTTGTTAATAGAACTTATTGTCCCAAGCGATGGTAAAGCGTAAGTCGACCGATATGACGCATGACAAATGCATCGGCATCGCGTTGCTGGTAAAGATATATATAGCCTAGTTCGACACCCAGTTTTTTTGCCCAACTGTACTCGATGCCAGTATAGACCCGGTTCTGCTCAAACCATTGCTTCTGCACATATACAAAAAGCTCATCGTTGGCTTTGAGCGTAATCTTTTCAGTTACCTGGTAATTGAGCTGAATCCGGTAGCGTGGCCGAAATGAGAAAGTGTATCCGGCGGTTATTTCGCCTGACTGTGTGTTGTGTACAAACCGTTCGTCGAGCCGAAGCCGTTGTTGCAGCGATACTTTTTCAGATAGGTTTACCTTATAGCTTATTTCCTGAAACGGCCTGACTTCGGGGACTGTAAGTGTATGTGCAGAATCAGGATTATAGGCATGCTGCCACGAAAACGTCATTCCGATGGCTGGTTCCCAGGCACCTGCCTTGTAATGCAGATGCGAGTGGGCAATGACCTGGTTCTGGATGGAATTGTTGAAAAGACGACGATTGTCCACTTCATTGTGCCATGCCCACTTTTGGTTAATAGTCCATTGGTTATAATACCGCAACCAATACATGGACTCCTTCGTCGTCTGTGCATAACCCAAATCCATTAAACTCCAGAAAAGTCCCGTCAATAACACATACGACAAGTGTCCGCGCGTTAGTAACCGTAAGCATTTGTATGACTTCATGTTACCCATCCTAAATAATTACAAATCTCTGGTTATCTGCTTTATGTACAAAAAATATAACCACAGTTAGCCTACCTGTGTCATGTTTGAGAGGTAATTTGTATAATTCTGAAAGTACTGACCGGGATTTTCCTTTCTCAACAGCGATAAAAACCAATCCGGTGCTGCCCGAAAATCGTAATTTCTTGAGGAAATGTATTTTCGCTGGTGAAAATAGAATTATGCCTATGCCTATGCAAACTTCGGGTGCAAATACGTAAACGGATGGGGGATGTAATTTTTGGAAGTAATAGCAGGAGAAGCAGAGTCAAAACCGGGTCGCATCAATGGTGATACGCACTACTGCCATTGATTCTTACGTCAAAGGTGCGGTTGTCTGGCAAAAAACGTGAATTACCCAATGTGAAAATGCCTTTTTTCATTGAAAAGTTCACTGTCCGAATGCCTGCTGGCTGGCATATGCCAAACCCAGGCCTACACTGGATAGCTTGTTTTCATCGGCTATCATTGCCAGAGGAAAAAGTTGCCGGAAAGCCTGCTGCACCAAAGGTACTTCCGTAGAGCCACCCGTAAGGATCACTAGATCAATGGATTCGGACCGAACTTGGGCTGCATGCAGGCACTGGGTAGCCGCCTGCACGATCTTGTCAACTTCCTGCCGAATGGCTTCTTCAAACAACTGGCGTTGGATAGCTATCGAAAATTCGTCTTCAATGAAGGAAAAGGCTGTTTTGTGTTCTGAAGAAGAGGTTAGGGCAATCTTGGCGTCTTCAACAGCCGCCAGCACCGAATGCCCGGTTTCTTGTTCCAATACTCGCAGCAGCCGACCAAACCGGGGTTTATCGTGCGATTGGTGCAGCATTTGTCGTGTTTGCACAATCAATTTGGTTGTATACAAAAAATTGACTTTGCTCCATTCCGAAAGATCATAGTAAGGTTTCAGGGGCACTTCCAGCCGCTTGTCGCCATACACACTTTTGTAGCCCAGCTCGGGCATGATGGCCGCTAGGCTGAGATCTTTGTCAAAATCGTTGCCACCGATGCGCACGCCTGTATTGGCCAGAATGTCCGACGTGCGGTCAGCCTTGCGGACAAATTTGTTGGACAACCGGATAATGGTAAAATCAGACGTACCGCCGCCGAGATCAGCCACAATGGCCAGTTTTTCTCCCGATACCTTTGTTTCGTGGGCAAATGCCGCCGCAATGGGTTCAAACTGAAACGCAATGTGCCTGAAGCCTACCTGTTCGGCAATGGTGCGCAGTTCCGCTTCGGCCCGGCTGTCGGCTGCGGGGTCGTTGTCCACAAAATGTACCGGACGGCCCATTACCACGTGTTCAATCGTTTGGCTGGTATGGGTTTCGGCTTTTTCCTTCAAATTCTTCAGAAACGAGCCAATGATTTTTTCGAACCGGATGGGGCGGCCGTTAATCATCGTTCCCTGTTTCATCAGCGAAGTACCCAGCACACGCTTCAGGCTTCGCAACAGGCGTCCTTCTTTGCGTTCAAAGAACGATTGCATGGCCGCCCGGCCGTACAGGGGAATATAGTTATTGGCTGAATAAAAGATCGCACTCGGAATGGTTACCGAATCGCCTTCGACGGCTATTAGCTCAACAGTGTTATCGTGGGCAACGGCAATGCTGGAATTGGAAGTTCCGAAGTCGATTCCGCAGGAAATGGGCTGCATGTATGGCAAGGTTTGGTTGATGCAAAAGGCACAGACAACAAAGCCACGCAGCATACCGATGGGTACACGACGTGGTCAAATAACTACAGAAAGCGTTTTTATTGAATCGTTGTCAGGATATGTTTAAAAAACGGGGGGCAAATGTAAGCAATAAATCATAAGATAGTTGATATCTATGAAAAAAGATGAAATCAGGTAGAGAAAATAGTATCCCCGAAAAAACACAAAACCCCTGACTTTCCATGCCAGGGATTTTGTGTTTTTCAGAGATATTATTTTTTTAGTTTAGTTTCCGGTACTTTCCGAGTTATTCACGCGGCTTGCGACTTTGATTTGCCCGGCCCCATTTATCGAATGATACTCTCCATTGTACATGGCATCGGCTTGGACTGGACCCATGCGGAAGGTACCTGTCGAAACTGCCCGAACCACGTAGTAGTAATTGCGCACATAGCCGGTTGCGGTAGCAAACAAATTGATCCGGTCGTCGCGAATGTCGAAGTAGTCCGGTGTGGTCACATCACGTGCCCAAGTCATTTCGGGCACTTCCGAGATGCGCGGATTTTCAATTTCAAATCCGGCAGGAAGCATATCAGTAATCACGACGTTTGGTACAGAACTGCCATCGGTAGTCGAAAGCGAAATTTTGATCACCACCATGTCGTTTTGCTTGAAGGCATTGCCCGAAACCGGATTGCCGAAACGGTCATAAAACGCTTTGCGCACCTTCAGAAAACTGTCTTCTTCTTTGACATCGCTGCTGCGGGTAAGTCCTTCCGCCTGCCAGAAGTAATACAAACTGCCCGAACCACTAGGCGTAATGCTGATGTTCTGGTTGATGATTCCGGTGCTGGCAATCAGATCATTGGCACCGACTTCGCCCAGGGTTTTGCTTCCGGCTTTGACCGTTCCGGTCACGTTGGCCGCATTGGCCTGTTTGGCCAGTTTGCCCAGCGCCAGCAACCCAAACGCTTGTTCCTGCGTGTTCAGGTAACGCTGCTGCTTCATCTGCTCCGACAAATGCTTGGCCATGATCGGGATTTGCAGGTTTTTCGGGTCGGTATCAATCAACGCATTCAGCGAAATGGCTTCGTCACGGATGTAGGAGTAGAAGCTGCCACCCAATGCCTGCTCCGAACGTTCACCTGCAAACGAACCTGGAATAACCGCTTTGGCCGAGGCTCCGTCGCCCAGCATCTGGTACGCGGCGGCCAGCAAATACCGTGAGTCCAGTGCCAGCAGTCCTTTGCTGGCTTTGTAGTAGTTCATAGTTGGCACGTCCTGTCGGCGCGCCAGAGCGAGCACGTACAGTGTATACGCAATTTCTTTCGGCGCAATCTGCTTTTTCTGACGCACATTAGAAACAGTATAGTAGAAGTACTCTTCCATTTCTTTCTGCTTCACTTTTTGCTGCAAGAATGATAGTATTTTGTCAAGGAATGTGTCACTTACCTGGAAGCCAGCCCGTTGCGCTTCGATCAGGAAGTGTGCCGCGTAGGTAGTTCCCCACCAGTTGACCGAGCCGCCTTCTGGCCAATAACTCAATCCCCCGTTGTACATCTGGAACCCTTGCAAGCGGTTTATAGCCTCCTGCACGTTATAATTGGCTACCGAAACCTGGGTGGCATTGGCTTTGCCTTTGGAAAGCGTCTTGCTCAGGTCGGCAAAATACAGTTGCGGGAAGGCCGTAGAGGTCGTTTGTTCCACACATCCATACGGATACCACAATAGATTGTCCAGGTTTTCGGCAAATTGCACCAGTGGCGAGCGGCTCACCACCAGCTTGCCCGAAGTCGTACTCGGGATGAAGTCAGTGGTCAGGTTGAACGTTTTGGCCCCGCCTGCAACTACGCCCGAACCATTTCGTTTCAGCAACGATTGGATCGGACGAATGGTAATGTCGTTTTTCTCGGTGTAGCTGCCGCCCAAGCCGTTGACTTCCACAATCACTTGTCCGGCACCGACGGCATCTTTTGCATTGATGGTAAAGTTGACACGGCCTTCGCTGTTGGCCGGAACGTTGATGGTTTGTGAGGCATCGCCTTCCACCGCCAGGTTGCCGGTGACTTTCACCCGAGCCGTCAGGCTACCGGCTTGTTTGGTGGTATTGCTTAGCGTGACCGGCATTTCAAGCTGGTCACCCGGACTGAAGAATCGCGGCAACGAACTGCTGATTACCACTGGGTCAGCGACTTTCATATTGGTATTGGCCGAGCCGAAGGCGTCGTCTTTGTAAGCGACGGCCATGATGCGCAAATCACCTGAGAACTGTGGCACATTAATGGTATATTTCGCTTCACCGCTGCCATCGGTGGTGAGTTTTCCACTCCAGAACGATACTAATTTCACTCGTTTGTTTGTCAGCGGATTGACGCGTTTTTCCAAACCTGCACCATCACCGCCCACACTGCTTTTGCTTACCCGCAGGTCAGGGAAAAGTTTGGGGTATAAGTCGTAGGCATTCACTTCCAACGCACGTTTCTGAAAGAAATATCCATGCGGATCGGGTGTTTTATAGCCAGTCAGCTGCAAAATTCCTTCATCCACCACGGCCAGCGTTACTTCGGTATTGGGACGCGTTTTGATGGTAATGGTCTGCTGCGTTTGTGACCGTGACTGAGCGGCAGCGGCAATTTCAACCGGCAGTTTCCGTTCCGGATCTTCGACCGTTACGGCGGCATATCCATGAGCAACGGTGAGCGGCATTGCCCCGTCATCCAGCGGCTTGATCAGCGTAGCCGAGATGTACATATTCGGCAAATGCTCAGCTTTGACAGGAATGCTGATCTTTGCCGAACGTTTGTCGGTCGTTACATAATAGTATTCAAAGATGCGGTTGCGTTCTACACTTACCAGCACTTTGCCCGCAAACGGCGTTTTCATCAGCACGTCGACCGTTTCGCCTACCTGATAGGTTTTCTTGTTTGTCTCAATAGTAATTTGCCCTTCTTTGTTTACTTCAAACGAGGTGTTGGCCGTCATGCCCCAACCGTAGGCGTACAAATTGGCTGCTACATAATTTTCAGATCCGGGGCGCATGATACGTACTTCGTATTCGCCGGAAACGTTGGGAACAAAACTGAAATTGGTACTGGTGCCGTTGATGGTAATCGTCCGGTCAGTGAGTACCTGTTCTTTCTTTTGCGATACGTAACTCAACTGGCCGTAGTCATTCTTCTGCAAAACGGTTTGCCAGTTGAGTTTGATTACCTGCAAGTGGGCTTTTACATTTTGCAACGCTTTGCCATCCTTATCCACGGCAATCAGCGGAATCTGCACCGGTTCGCGGGTATTGACATACGAATCCGATACCTTCAACCCGTAAAATACACTCTGAGTAAAGGCATCAAAGCGGTTCACACGGTTGACCGGGCGGCCCGTTTCGTCAAACACCGTGGTGAAAATGCTGCCTTCCAGTACGCCAATGTCTTTAAAATCAGACGGTACCGTGAAGGCTTCCTCGGCGATGCCTTCGGCATTGGTGGTTCCTTGCCGCACATCCTGCTCAAATCGGAAAGTCTTCTCGTTGGCCGGGTAAAATGAATAATCCGGATACTTTTCTGCTGAGAAGTACTTACGCGCGAGATTGAACGTGATTTCGTAGTTGCGGTTAGCCGCCGGCGGACCAAACAAGTTGACAGCCGTAGCTGTGGTGGTCAGTTCTTCACCCGATTTCAGGAAAGGCTTGCTGGTTTTTACCGTTACCTTGATGCGGTCGGGAATGAACTCTTCAATGCTCATCGAGCGGCTGGTAAGCAACACATCATTGGCGGTGTACACTTCGGCATTGTACGTTCCGGTGATGGCACTGGCCGGCAATTTAACGGAGGTACTGAAAGCTCCCTGGTCGCTCAGGGTGCCTTTCTGCGTGGAAAATTCCTTGCCGTTTGGTAATAAGATTTTGATTTTTACCGGAATAGTCCCTGCACTTTTCCATTGTCCATCGCGAATAATTGTGTTCAGATTAATAGTTTCGCCCGGACGGTAAATGTTGCGGTCTCCATAAATAAAGGCTTGGTAACCAGACGGATTTTCACGTATGCCACCCACTTCATACCGCGACGTTTCTACCGTGTTCTGACTCAGTAACAAATAGTTGAAATCTTTGTCTGCGGTACCGGTAATCATGCCAACGCTAAATTTTGGATACTTTTTCCGGATATCGGTAAACTTGGCTACGCCTTCGCCGTCCGTTTCGCTGGTTGCCAGAACCTGGTTGTTGGTACTTACTACATTCACCTTTACGCCAGCCATGGGTTGGGCGGTGAGAATAGAGTTGGCAAATACATACACTTCATCCGGTGTTTCCTTGACCATAAAGCCAATGTCCGAGATGGAAACCAACTGCGTCGCTTGCAGATAATTCTCGTCGCCTGACTGTACCTTGACAATGTAAATGCCTTTGAAATCGTCAAACTGGGCAAAATCCAGATTCAGCAGATGAACCCCGTTACCTTTGGGTAAGGTATTGGTCAGGATTTCCTTTTCGTAAACTACATCACCAAATGGACTGCTGTACTCGTCAAAATAATACGATGGACCAGAATCGTATTCGTCGTAATAGCCATAATCGTAGCTATAGTTATTGAAAAACGCATTGATGTTGTTTTCGTATACTTTAAAAATCTTCACTGAGATCTTGGGTACATTAATGATGCGAACACCCACGTTTTTGCTGCCTTTGCTGGAGAGGTAAATCGACTTTTTGTGGGTAAACGCAATGGTTGGTTTCATCTCACCAAACACCACTACCTGCGTAAATTCTTCCTTCAGGGCGCCGCCGAAGATTCCACGCAGTTGCTTGGAGATCACCAGGTCATAATTGCCTTCTTTGAAATTTCCTTTGATGTCAAAGCCGTAATCCTGCCGCTCGATGGTAAAGTTGGCAGACGGCGTAAACGAAATATGCCGCTCCAGGTTGCCTTCTTCCACCGACTGGTTGGTGTACACATGAATCACACCTTTTTCGTATTCGTATTCGTTGAGCACCTGCACGATCTGGAAATCGCTTTTGTCGGGAGCTTCTGTTTTGAATTCCAGTGCTTTTGGCGTGGTATAGGAGCTTTCGGCGCATTTCAATCCTTCGCGGACAGTGATTTGTACCGGCTTTTTATCAAAGTTGGTATTTCCCTGCGAAACAGCCACAGGCACAACTGACGCAATCTCAGTACTCAATACTTTGGCAGTCACATTCTTACCATCAATATTCATTGCCAGCAAATTACCCAACTGGGTAGGATTGACGCGGTAGTTGAAGTTGACATTGAACCGCAGTTCGGTGCCTCCTTCGCTGTTTTTGACCCAGTACAAATCGGTTCCTTCCAGATTCAGGTACGGTGTGTGAAATTTGATGGGTTCGATGCTACTGACTGAGACTTTCTCCTGTTTTTCCTTGGCAAGTGTCTTAGCGTGTTTGGTCAGTTCATCAGTAGCAGTAGCTACATAGTCGGTGCTGGGAGCGAAGCCCGCATCGGGGGAAAACGAAAGTTCGTTGGGGGCGTTCCATTTGAATTTGCCACGTATGTGGGGTTCAAATTCGATGTAATGCGTGCTGTCCCACTTGTCAATCAGGGTGTCGCCGACGAGGTCATGGGAGAAGGTAAACGTGAGGTTTTGTTGTTGGGCAATCTCGTCCTGAAAGTTGCGGCCGCTGATTTCGACTTTGTTACCTTTGCAGGAAAATAGTAGGATAAAAATGCCGAAAAGCCAGGCACTGGCAAAAAGTTTTTTCATGAGTGGGTGATGGTTGAATTCGGGGAAAGATAAAGAAAAAATAGTATCTTTTCAAAAGGCAAAACCCAAGGTGGATTTACGATTGTCGAGGTACGATTTACGAATGATTTTTACATCGTACTTCGTCAATCGTACTTCAAAATAGTATCTTCCGAAAAAGAAAAACCCCCGTTAGAAACAGAGGTTTTTTTGGAGTAATACACAGAAAATATCGAAAAAATAAATGAGTGAATGCGATTGTCGAAAATTGCCCGTCGGTTCAATCGGCCGGTAGCAAAGCCAGCTCCTGCGGAATCTCGCGCAACACCTGGTCAAAGGAAGCTTTGATTGCCACCCAGTACGTATCCAGCTGGCTGTTCCAGTCGGTGTAGGTCTTTGCGTAGCGTTCCATCCATACCAACTGCTCATACGTTTCGTTCATCCCGAACAGATACAGGTTGCCCTTCAGGCTATGAGCCAGCCGGGCCACGGCAGTCAGGTTCTGGCTGTGTATGGCTTCTTCCAGGCGGAACAATTCAACAGGCTTGTGTTGGATAAACAGCAAAAGGATTTCCCGCAGGCTTGCGGTGTTGTTGGCAATCGACTTCTTCAGCAAGTCAATGTTATACGGTTTGTTCAGGGACTCAGACACCGTCTGCTCCGCTGAATCGGAAAAAAGTTGCTTGATTTTCGAGAACATCTGCTCAGAACGAAAAATGAATTTCCTGATCAAAAATACACTATAGCAGACAACAAACTTCTGTGTTCACAATTCAGTAACCTTCATACATAGTAGCATCTTCTGGCAAATGGACAGATTTGGCCTGATTTGCTGCTTTCGCTGTTTGAAACTTACATATTGATACCCAGGCGTATTAATAGTTAATCAGCGGAAAGGTGAATAATCGGAAGGAAAAATTACCTAATCATTTGCAAAACATACATGTGTATTTTTATCAAAACAAATGGTGGAAACAATCGAAATGAAAGGATGCTGCCTTCTGTCAAAGTAAATACGCAATCAACTTGTACGTGCAAAAAAACACGATTTTAACCCTTGTGTATTACTAATCTTTGTACCTTCGTATTACCTTGCAGTTGGTGAATCGATTGATTACTAGCAGAAATTCTATCTCATCTTATTTTCAGGAAGCATGAAATCAGTTAAACTTATTCTCGCCTTACTGGTATGTTTGTCCTCGCTTGAGACTTGGGCTCAAAAACGCGGGACCGCCGCACCGAAGGTTTCTGAGATTGAAAATCTGGGAGACTCGGTGAACAGTACTTATGATGAGTTGGGGCCGGTGATGACACCGGATGGTCAGACACTGTATTTTGCGATAGATGGACGCCCGGACAACCTTTTCGGGGCGGATGAGTCGCAGGAAATCTGGTATAGCAACCGGCGCAAGGATGGCAAATGGAGCAAAGCCCGGCGGATGCCATTGCCGTTCAACCTGGAGCAATTCAATTCAGTGGAAAGCGTTACCACCGACGGCAGCACCCTGATCATTCGGGGGGCTTTCAAAAACGGTCGTTACAAAGGGCCGGGCTTTTCGTCCTCCAGCCGCACCGCCAATGGTTGGTCAGTGCCGCAGCAGTTGGAAATCGAGGCCTTTCAAGACATGAACAAAGGGGTTTATACCAACGCCATTTTGTCCATTGATGGAAAAACACTGATACTGGCATTCAGCGAGGTCAAGAAAAGCGAAAACAACGATTTGTATTTTAGCCGATTGCAGGAAAACGGAAGGTGGTCCCGTCCGCAGCCACTGGGCATGGACATCAACACGCCCGTAAGTGAAGATACGCCTTTCCTGGCAGCCGATGGCAAAACCCTGTATTTCAGCAGTGACCGTCAGGGTGGCCTGGGCGGCCATGACATTTACATAACTCGCCGCATGGATGATACCTGGCAGAAATGGTCGGCGCCGGTCAATCTGGGAGCTCCGGTAAACACCGAGGAATCGGACACCTATTACACAATGGATGCCACCGGCGAATTTGCCTACCTGGTTTCGGATAAAAACAGCAAGGGCTCTGGCGACATTGTCCGGGTAAAGCTGAAAGAAGAGTTTCGTCCTGACCCGGTTGTGCTGGTGGCAGGCAAAGTATTCAATTCCAAAACCAAGCAGCCGCTGGATGCGATGATCAGCTACGAAGTACTTCCCGGTGGCGGTGAGTTGGGCGTTGCTCGCAGCAATCCGGCAACAGGAGATTACAAAATTGTGTTGCCTTATGGCAAACGATATGGCTTCCGTGCCAAAGCACCTGGATTTGTCTCTGTATCGGACAACATTGACTTGTCGGGGCTGAAAGCTGACAAGAACAGCGATATGCTCATGGATACTACCCTGCGGAATGTGAGTGTACTAGAAAACAAAGAACAGTTTGTCGTAGCTGCGACCGGCAATACCAATGATGCCATATTGACAGCCGATGATACCCCCTTGCTACCAGCCACTACCAAAGACACAACTGTGAGCATCGGCAAGATCATCAGTCGTGACCTGTATCTGGTACCTATCGAAGTAGGCCAGGTGGTGCGCCTGAACAACGTGTTCTTCGATTTCGACAAAGTGCAGTTAAAAGAAGAATCGTTTCCGGAACTGGACCACATAGCGGAATTCATGGTGGAAAATCCGAAAGTGACCATCGAGATTGCCGGACATACCGATGCCAAAGGTACCGAGGAATACAACCTGAACCTGTCGGGAGGCCGGGTTTCGAGTGTGCGCGATTACCTGGTGAGCCGGAAAAGTATTGACACGGCACGTATTGTCATCAAAAGTTATGGGGAATCTGTACCCATTGCTGACAACGAAACGGAAGAAGGACGTGCCCAGAATCGCCGGGTCGAATTCAAGATCCTGAAAAACTGACCGGCACTTCACCCCGCAAATTCTACCATTGAAGTGTTATTTTTGCCACAACCCCTGGTTTTATGTGTAATCACAGAACCAGGGGTTTTATATTTACGTTACATAGTGTTTTGCTGCCGGATGAAAATAATGCCAAAACTTACGTTTCGGAGAAAGTTAGCACGGATTTTGTAATTTTGTTAAGCAAGTAAACGTTTACGTAAAAAATGAAATAGCCTTGCGATGAAAAAAACAGTTCTTTTTCTTTCGCTTCTTGCAGTGACAAGCCTGTGTGGTTTCCACCTTGCGGATTCATACCGTCAGGTGGAAAACGAAAGCTTTGGCCCTGGCGAAGTGCTGGAGTACAGGGTACATTATGGCTTTATCAATGCGGGCGAAGGGGTAGTGAAAGTGAGCAATCAAATCCATAAGATAAACAACCGGCCTTGCTATGAGGTAACCGCCTATGGCAAGTCCGTCGGGGCTTTTGACTGGGTGATCAAGATCCGGGATACGTGGCGTTCATATATTGATACATCGGCACTGGTGCCGCACCGGTTTCAGACCGACATCCAGGAAGGCAAGTACCGCAAGAACGAAACCGTTCACTTCAATCACCCCTCCCGGACCATCCGCTCCGAAGAAAAAAACCAGGAAACGAAAGAGTTCCAGATGCCACCCAATGTGCAAGATATCATCAGCGGCTATTGCTACATGCGGGTCATCGACTTTAATACGTTGCGGATAGGCGACATTGTACCGATACCGGCTTTCTTTGACGATAAGTTTTATGATTTCAAAGTAAAATACCGCGGCAAAGAAGAGATTTCCACCAAATATGGCAAGACGCGCTGCATCAAAATCACACCGGTGATGCCTAAAAATGAAATGTTTGATGGGGAATCTTCAATCCGGGTGTGGATTACCGACGACAAGAACCGCATTCCGGTCAAAGTCGAAGCGGATATGTTTGTAGGCGCAATAGAAATGGAACTAAAAAACTTCAAAGGATTGAAGCACAAAACAGTTTTCCAGTAATCTGAGTTTTAGTTACATTCGTATATAATTGCGAAGATATCGGTTGGAAACCCGTATCTTCGAAAACGTAAAAACCTGTCCCAGAAACTTTCTCTTTAGGTCCTGTAGTTACTCGTTAACTACAATCAAACAAATCAAATCCATGAACTCCATCATAAAAATAGGCCTGGTTGCAGCGATTTCATTTGCTGCCACATCGTTCACAAATCCGGCTGGCACGCCCGAGGTAGGTCAGAAAGCACCGGAAATAGCATTGCCATCGCCGGATGGAAAAGTCATCAAGCTGTCTTCCCTGAAAGGAAAAGTCGTGCTGCTCGATTTCTGGGCTTCCTGGTGCGGGCCATGCCGCAAAGCAAATCCGGATGTGGTCAAGCTTTACCAGAAATACAAAGACCAGGGCTTTACCGTCTACAGTGTTTCGCTGGATCAGAGCAAGCAGAAATGGGAACAGGCCATTGCCAAGGACGGCTTGCTGTGGGAGAACCACGTTTCCGATCTGAAATTCTGGTATAGCAAAGCTGCCGAGGACTATGGGATCGAAGCCATCCCTGCCACATTCCTGATCGACAAAGACGGTGTGATCATCGATACCGACCTGCATGGCAACAGCCTGGAAAACGCTGTGAAAAAAGCATTGAAGAAATAGTATATTTTCAAGAACAAAATGCCTCTCAAACCGGGACGCTGTGAACCAGCTTCCCGGTTTGTCTTTTGATACCTTTCCGCAGGTACACAAACCTATGCAATCAGACGCTTCTTTGTCCGGACATTGGTTTTTTATCCGAAATACAAAAACCTATTATATTCAGCGTTTTGGCCTAATTCAGGCCCGGCGTACCCAACAGTGTATCCATGTACACCCGCTGAGTCATTAGATACGCCTTAAGCTTTCCCACTAAAGCTTTCCCAGATAAAATATGAATAGTCTCACGTAGATTCTCTATCACTTTTTGATAATATTCTATATTCTCATTCTGTTGATCTTCGGTTTTCAAAACGGATACTTTTTTCCCCGTTATTAATTCATCAATAGAACATTGAAACATTTCTGCCATAACTACTAAATCCTTCATTGAAGGCTCTACTCTACTCGCTTCGTATGCTGCCACGGCAGATTTTGTTTTTCCTATCCTTTCTGCTACGTCTGTTTGGGTTAGCTTTTGCGCCTTTCTAAAGCTAACAAGTCGCTCTGCAAATGTTTCCATAATAAGTACTTGTTAAATTATTGTTTACAAAATTTTCACTTATGATTTTTATTGTATTATATTTGAGCATTAAAGGTAAGAAAAAGATACAAAATTGCAAACATATGAGCATTGTAAAACAACTTGCCGCCCTAGATAGGAAATCTAAAGGAGTGGTAATTGAAGCCTATCGACAACAATTTGGAGTGTCTATTCAGACCTATCAACGCAGAAAATTACGTGATAACTTCTCAGAGGTTGAAGAAGCTTTTCTCGTAAAGTTTATTGAGGGGCTAAAAAACAAAGCCGCTGAATCTGCTAAAGAGATAGCAGGGGCTTAAAACTATGGATTATCGTTTCGAATACCTGAATTACCACAATCAGTTTGTGGAGATGCTTTATACGGCGGCCAATCCAGAGTGGACTGCTAAGCAGAAGCTACAGGAAATTGTCACGCGGCTAGTCGTGGCCCGTTGGCAGATGATAGAAAAGACAGAGCTAACCGCTCGGCCAACGGTGGCCGAGCTATGTAGTATGATTGAACAACTGAACTGGATGGTATTTCCGCCTTATATACCCGAGCAGTTAAAAGAGATTTTAACTACCAAATCGGATGAGCTTTAAATACATAGATGTAGCGGCTTTTTTCAGTGGCGTTGCCTGCCTGAATAGCATTGGCAGTGCCCCGCTCAGATATAAATTTTTCGATAGCAATAGCGATGCGTTTACTATACGCATAATATGCCTGAAAAAACTTCAGGTTAGCAAAATTTCGCTGATGTTGGCTTTGTCTTTTTTCGGGCGTAGCTGTAACGCCACAGTACCACCGGCTTGCGTCGGGACTAATGAATGAATGCTGATTGATGTGAGCTTCAATGGCGGCAATAATCTTTTTGGCTGTTGCGGTTTTGAGTGGATCAGCCAATACGGGTTTAATAGATTTTTCAACAAGTCTCTTTTTAGAACGTGAAGATTTTGGCATAGGTCTTATGAAGTTGTGGGTAAACGATGGAACATAAGTACTCCCCCCAACGGCTAATTGAGGGGGAGCTATGCCAAAAGTAAGAAAAATATGACGGATTCGTCAGGCCGAAGATCTGGCGAGTTTGAGCTGGAAGTAAGCCAGGGCCGAACGCAGCACCACATCACCATCGACATTGCCCAGGTGATGTATGAAATTGGTATCCGGGGCGTACTTTGCCAGCAGCTGAGCTACCTGGAGATCAAGTGCCTCGGTTTCCAGAAAGGGGGTACGGGCATACTCGGTCAGGATTCCTTCGGCTACGGTCCGGAATTGATCGAACTGTTTGTGGTTCATAAAGATACTGTTAGACGTGTATGCCAGATATGTATATCACATATGTATGTCAGATATGTAAGCGGATTCAAATAAACAGCCCGCCAGCAATGCCAGCGGGATGTTCTCAGCGTAAATGGTTCGATCAAACCGAACCCATTCGTATTGCTACCTTACAACTCATTTTCATTAACGCTTGAACGACTCAGCCAGGATTATGAGGCCTGGTTTGAAAAAGCGAGAGTACGGAACTAACCGGTTTTGTCTGTTCCGGTTCCGCTTTGGGATTCGAATAACTTATGGTAAAACTTCATGGCCGATAGCAAAACCACATGGCCAGGTTGCATATCCAGGAGTTTTTCAAACAGGCTGTCCGGATCGTATTCGGCAAAAAGGTGCCGGGTCTGCGAGTCGACCAGATTCTTCAGTTCCTGGCTAAATATACTGAGCCGGTATTTGGCAATGAGATTTTCGGCCTTGGGCCTGAACTCAAGAAACTGCTCCCTGGTCATAAGATATATGTGTTAATCGGTAACGGCCAGATACAGATAATGGCACTGGTGGTACGTTGCCGCAACCAAGGCCGGATTGTCAGGCAGGACAACCAGTCGGTCGGGAAACACTCGGGACAGGTACTGGTTCAGGCAATGGTGAAAATAGACCAGGTTGTTCTCGCTGCTGCTCCTGTAGATCAGGTACAGGGTTGAGAAGGCAGGGTTTTCGATAGCCGTGTGCTGACCGGATGTATGCACATAGGGCATATACCCGTACGAATTATGCCCGGCCATCAGTGACGGTTCTACCGATCTTCCCAGACTGACCCGACCATGGATTTGGCAGATAGCAGTGCAGATTTTGTGCAGGCGTACCCGGACATTGTTACGGGCATATCCGATGGTCAGGTGGTCCAGGTTTATCTGTCGGGCATTGTGCTGGCTGTGGGACAACAACCAGGCGGAAAGTTTTGCGAAAGTACTTTGCTGCATAGGCTTGGAAAGTTCAAAACGAGCTTTATATAAAATAGCCCGCCTGCAATGCCGACGGGCTGTTTCAACTTATTAAACAATTTTCTCTAGCATTCTTACTCTTAACCAGTTGATAAAGGCAAGCAGGCAAAAACGAATTTCTGAGCTGCTTGCCAGGGTTAAATCAGGTTTCGCTCGCGAGTATGAAAACTCACTGGCAAAGATAAGCAAATACCGAAAGCATACATGAACAATACAAGTGATTTTACTACACGGATTCAAAAACTGATGGATTCGCTGACCATCAAGGGCCGCAGGACGGCACTTGTCCAGGCTTACTGTGAGCACTTTGGATTTAAACGGGATAGTTTTTACCGGCGATTGCGAGGGAAGATGATGAGCTGTGAGGAAATGGACTTTCTTGAGAAATACTTCCGGGAAAAAGTACCGGGTGGTGAAAAGATACTAGAGCGATTAGGCTGACTATCAGAAGAATTTGCTTATCGGAATTTGAAATCATACAAAAAACATACATCACCGGATTATTTATGGTAGTGGATATAGACGTCAGGGAATTGCAGCAAATGCCTTTGCATCATTCGCGACTAATCACAACAGAGTATGCTTTGCCGCTTAACGGGACCGGTTCTGTGATGATTGTAATTACCCGCGTTCCGGGTGGTTGGACATATTTCTACTGCCTGAATAGCACCGCCGTTTTTATTCCTGAGCCAAAAGCGGCACCAAAAGGAGCTTACCCACTTTAGCACTAAATCAACCTTATGATCACTGAATTTTTCGGTCACTATTTGGACTTGTCCCGACTGAGCTATGTAAGCCCAATGTGGGTCGATAACAAATTCCAGCCCGGTACCAGTATGGTTATTGGCAGGTCGCTGAACATAGACATCTGTTTTGGCGGCAATCCGGTAAATGTGGAGCTGTTTCACCAGTCGCTGGTATTCAACGAAGTTGCCCCCGAACAGGCTATCGAATGGGCGGCAAAATGCAATCAGATTCGCGTGGCTGTAATGAATCTGGTTACCGACTGGTTAAGCGTGAACAATCAGACAAATGTCAGCAAAGACTTTCTGAACAAACTGGCATTGAATTACCCAGTGTTCCCTACACCCAATTTCAGCCAGTCTGCCCCTACTGATTCTGCAACCCTATCAAATCAGCCATGAAAAAATTTCTGTATAGAATCGGCTATCTGAGAACGCCCATCTACACAAATGAGCACGATGCTGTTTTTCGCAGGACTTCCAAAAGTCTAACGCAGTTAGGTTTAGCCAGAAGTATTTTCGATGATAGGGACCTGATAGAAGACTACAATGAAAGCCGTATGCGTGATCTGAAGGTGCTGTTCGCAGCGGCTCTGGTGCTGGCGCTATTGGCGATGGCCTTGTATCTTGAATGGGGAAAAAACACTGATGCCGTCACGAGCGGTTCAGCCAAGACGTTTACAAATGAATATAGGCAATGAAGCTCTATACGGTATTAGCTACCTACTGTATAGAGCTTCTTTTAGTATAATACCAGTACATGTAAAAAGCCTGGATAGGGTTGCAATGTATAGGTAATCAAAAAATTGAGCCTGAAGCCAAAGGCCGCAGGCTCATATAAACAAATGTTTCATTAAAACTACGGGATAACGAGCGATTTAAAGACACAACGGGTCCAAACCTACGATATACCGCCCAACCGATGAGTGCGCATTCAATCGGTGAGCTTGAAGTTTTTAGCCTTCTAATTTGCGAAAAAAACCGCAAAAAACCGAAAAAAGAAGCTAAAATTTTAAGGGGTGGATAGGTACGCCCTTTTTTTGTGTCTTGCCCAAAGCTCCGGTTATTCCGTTAGGCTATAACTGTGTCCTTATGGACACGGTTATTCAAAGTAGGTTGTACGGGTACTATAGGTTTACAACTAGGTTAACCTATAGGTTGTGCCCGCGAAAAAAAAATCGAAAAAAATCAATCTGTTTCGCTTAACACCCTTAGCTGCATGAACAAGAACATGAGTTTCCACGGAGACCCTTTTGGCTCCACTTTCGCCCACAAGATCAATCTGGATTTAACACATTCAGCCAACACCCGATCCCACTTTGTTGGCTACTCCAAAGCCAAAGACGGTGAAGAGTCCCCAGACAAGGATTTTGTCCTACTTCAACAAATACGACGGGTTTATGTGCCTTACCTCTTTGATGGTCGTGCGTTGATGATTGAAGTATTTAAGCGACCAGATAAAACCTACAGCTGGGAGCATGCCCACTTGATTCTGACGCTGTACCGGGACGAATACCATCTAAATTCCATGTTGGATGTTTCCAATGTGGTGATTGAAGGTTTAAACAAAGAGTATGAAGGCATGATGAATGGGGAGTTGTTTAGTGAGCGCAACCGGAGCCGCTTTACCGGGACTAATTACGAAAATATTTTACGTGGTTATCTAAAGAACCGCTCGTTCAAAACTCCGGATGAACTGCTTAAATTCTGCACCGCGCGCAAAGCAGAAGGAAAGCCCAGAGACTTATTAGCTAAGTTCTGGCAGGACTATACCCAGAAACATTTTGCAGAGACACCAGAAGATGCAACTGATGAAATTGGTAAGGTTGAACGAATTACCAATGGTTTAGTAACTCAATTTTCTATACGCAAAAGTTCATAACCCCACAGTCATGGAACTAACACTACAAAATTGCTGGATTCAATCCTTTGAATTCCACGACATTACTCGTTTGAAAGAGTCTTTCTATTTGGGTGATATTATGATTGGCAATGATCTTCAAACAGACGATGACGCAATGATACTTACCAATGAATTGGATATAGATGCAGAAATGACGATTGCTACACAAGCAGGCTTTTTTGGTAGCATTCGGCACACAATCATGCACATTGTTGGAGCAAAATACTGTACCTGGGAGTACCTGATGATTGGACGTGATTTTGTCATGCTTGACTTTTGGATTGAACGATCTGTTTATGATGACCGAATGGAGAAACTAATAGCTCATTTCAATGCTATCGGCTTACTCGAATTTGCTACGGTTGAAGTACTTACTGAATCGCAAAAGAAAAAACAAAACCTGCTGGCTTTTCCTGAAGAGCTTTCAGGGCTTAACCAACTTGACAACCAAAACTGAAGCAACCCTATCCACCAATGAGCAACCGGCAAAAGCATGTACAGGCAGATGCCTTCAGACACGGGGAGTTGCTACCGCTGGACCTTTCCGACTATCTTCTGCAACTTAGTCTGGAAAGGCTGCTGTCATTTGAGCAAGACTTTCTGCTACGGATTGCTACGGGCCGGTTTACAAGCCGTGAAGACTGCCTAAAATGGGAAGTGGTAGGACTCGTAAAAAAAGAGGTAATCAAAGCAGGCAACCGGGCAATGAAAGCCCGGCGAAAGCAGTCAAGGCTAAAGCTGACCATCACGCAATGGAAGCTGCTTCGGTACCTGCCCCACAAACCTGATACAGGTGTACTAGGACAAGACGAATGGAAAAATTTTGCCGAAACCGGACTTGATTACATGATTGACCAAATCCTGCAAAAGAGTGTAAACCAGTGTCAATACTATGCCCTTGAAACACAATGAGCCGCAGGCCCGAAAGAAAAGTCAGGAACTGCTTGGCAAGTACCGTTACTGCTGGCGGTGTGGCTCACCTGAAGGTTTGTCGGTCCACCATGACGACAAAAACCGTCTGAATAATAGCAGTAAAAATGTATTTGTCCTGTGTTTCAAATGCCATGGGGCCATCCATGGACGGGACAAGAAACTAGGACGTGACCGGCACCTGGTCAACCTGACACTTTTTACCCCTGAAGTAGTGGAAGCATTGACTATTAAACCCACCACTGAAGGCGGCAAAATTTACGAAAATTCGCCAGGAGCACGCCCGGCCAGGCCAAGGAAAGGCGGCAAAAGGAAAAAATCCGGAGATCCAAACGGGCTTTTTGCCGCCGATTTATTTTCCGGGTCAACCAGAGCCGGTAGTGATCCGGGCCAAGACTGAAAACAATTGCCGCCAAACTTCATACTAAACCCAATCCGACCATGAAAGATCAATTAGAATTGAAAGGCTCAGAAGACCAAGGAAACAAAACTACGTTGCGTCTCGATGCCCAAACAGAAGCAATGTTACTGGCAGTAATGAAAGCCGAACAAATACCCACCAAGGTAAAAGCCGTCACTCACTTCATTCACCGGTACAAGTCAATGAAAGATGAAATCGCCAACCTTATCAAAGAACTGAATCAGCTCAAGGAAGAGCACCGCGAAATGTACGAGACTATTGCAGGGTTTACAGAGCTGGAAGAGAAGCGAACCGGCAAGCTCATAAGTATGGACCAAATTAAAGACAAGCATAAGGAGCAATACAAACGCAGAAGCTACCCTTACCCAAATTATTAAAAATAGTATCTCTAATCCGATGAACCTGCAAGAATTAAACTTTCCCACCGTAAACCGTTTTTCGGTCAGCAAACCAGCCAATGTGCAGTTTTTTAACAAGCTACTGGAAGAAGCAGAAGAAAGGGGGTTTGCCAATAGTGAAACCTACTATAGAAAGCTGTTCAAGCACATCTTCTTTGCCGGTGGCACGCTGTACTTCAAAGAAGGGATTCCAGAACATTTCAAGCAAACAGCCTATTCGTACATGATTGAACTCATGCACAGCCCCTTTCCAAAGTATTCGGAGAAAGAAGCGGTTTGTGCACTGATTCTGTCTGAGTTGGCACAGCCTGACAAAGTAAATTTCCAAGTCTGAAAAAGATACTATTCCGATGCTCAAGCTACTGCTATTCAAAAGTAAGGAAAAGCCCGACGTGGTTCTTTCATTCGCCTTGTGGCTCATACTGATTGTTTCAGTCATGGCCCTGCTGCAAATACTCGTCCTGGTGACTGTATACATTCGATTAACCAACTCTTTCTAAACTATGTACGATCAACCCCAGCAACAAACCGATACGACCGGGCTGCAAGAAGCCTGGAAGGAAGACAAGCTTCAGCTGATGCCTGATGAATTTTACAAGCAGTTTACATGGCAGCAACTGGCCGCCTTTGGCGCGGAAAAAGGTGTTTACATCTTTCCTACACCCGGTCTGATTCAGTTTTTGGGCAACTTCATTACTCGCAAACACAGCCTTTCGGAAACACTGGAAATTTGTGCCGGTAACGGGCAGTTGGGCCGGTCCCTTGGTATAAAAATGACGGATTCACACCTGCACACAGACCGGGAATGGATAGAGAAAAATTCCAATGACCAAACCGTAATACACTACCCTGACGATGTTTACCCAATGGAGGCACTGGATTCAGTAATGACCTATTTGCCCAATGTGATCATTGGCGGTTACGTGCCCCATCTTTGGAAAAAAGGGATGAAAGTAGGCAGTCTGAAAGGTGTAAACGAAACCCATTTATTTGACTACGGAGCACGGCTATATATTCATATTGGCAACCACAATGTACATGCGTACAAGCCGCTACTGAAGCAGTGGAAAAACTACCGGGTGCTCACCTCACAGAGCCTGTTTACAGTCTCCCCCAGTCAGGAAAAAAACTGTATTTACATCTTTGAACGCTAGCCCATGGAAACGATTAATCCTAAAGAGCTTTCACAAGCTGTAAACATGGCAACAATGCTGGTTTGGTGGGCCTTGAACTGGGAAACAGAAGACTTCTATGCACCTTTCAAAGAGTCGGGCCATTCGCAGGATTACCACTGGAAAACCTTTCGGGAATTGAAAAACGACCCCTTGGAATTCTTTTGTAAACTGGATGTATACAACCGCCGTCTGCTTGTAAACTACCTGTATACGGTTCGTTTCAAAGATTCGCTGACGGTTCTAAATGCTCAAAACAGCTATTTTGAAAGTATCCCCTGATGAAAAACTATACTACCACTATTGAGCCAGCAAAAACGCTTCAGGAAATTATCACCCTGATTGGCAAACGTGGCAAAGCCGAACAAATAATCGTCGATTACGATAATTCGGGCAATCCTGAAGCAATCATGTTTACATACAAGCTGGTGCAATCCAAAGCCCTGTTTACACATGAAAACATGGTTTTCCGTTTCCGATTGCCTTGCCGGTGGCAAGGTGTGCTAGCCGTTCTCAAACGCAAATGTCCGCCCCGTTATCAGTCCGAAGTTCAGGCAAAACGGGTGGCGTGGCGACTGCTGAAGGACTGGCTAGATGCGCAGCTGTGCCTGATCGAAGCCGGGGCCGCAACGATTCCGGAAATATTTCTGCCCTACTGCATTGAATCTGGCGGTAAACAAACCCTTTACGAAGCCTATCTTTCATCCCGTCAACAACTAAAACCCTAGTATACATATATGAGAATTTTGTTTACAACCGTTTTGGCCGTCGCCCTGGCGTGTATACTGGTAAACCAGATCAATAACCTAGCCTATGTACTGGCAGTGGGTAGTCCTGATTATTCGTCTGTATACGGTGTAGACTGGCGTGTACTGGCGGCTGTCAGTTGGTCGGTTGGGATTGAATTAGGTGTTTTGGTTTCGGTTCTTTCCGGTAAACACCGGCAGGCCGCAGTTTTGGCCGTAATGAGTTGCGCAGTCAACCTTTCGGCCAATCAGGTGTGGACTCATCCGGTGCATATCTTCGTGGCAAAAACGACTGTATACGCGATTTCTGCCTATTTGCTCTGGTTTTTCTCCGAACTGGTGGGCACCATCTATGCAAACAGTTTTTTGAACTGGCTCAAGAGCCGCAAAAAGCGAGACCTGTCACATGAGCCGCAAACGCAGGACTTGCCTGTAAACAGCGAGTTTACAGGCAAGTCGGAACATTCACTAGGCTTGTATACTGCTAGTGAGTCCGACAAAGGAGTTGTATACAACGAATTTGCCGAGAAAAACGGTAAACAGCCCATATCCGTACCTGTAAACATCGCAGAGCCAGTGCGTAAACAGCCCCCCTTGCCTAAGTTCAACGGAACAGTGAAAGTGCCTGTAAACACGCAACCGGACGTGTATACATGCCCTTACTGCGACTGGAAAGGAAACAGCCGTCAAGCCCGGCACAATCATATCAACCGGGCGCATTCACAATTTAACCAGTAAGCCACATTCTAAACCTGTATACAATGAATTATTTCGGAACAAACCTAACCAGTGCCGGGCACTACTTTTGGACCTTGGAGGACGATAAGTTGCATACACCAAGACTGAGTTTTGTAGACTATCCTTTTGATCCCTATACCATCCTGGATAAAAAAAGGCCACGGTATGTAAAAGGCGAAACCGGTTTTTTACAAATAGATGGCTACTCTGTTTTAGCCATTGAAGGAAGCCCGACAGATGACCGGTGGGGGACTGTCAGCGTTTTTTTCGTGCGCGAGCTGATTGACCGCGAGCTGCTTTGCGAAAGGATACTTGCACACCCGTTTGCAAAGCAGATCATTGCATGCATGCCTTTTGATGTACTGTGGTAAATGGGTACACCTGCAAGAGTATTGTTTTGCCTGCAAACACGTTGTTTACAGGCATTTTTTATATAAAAGCACTGGTTTATTACGCTGGGTGCTTTTTCGGAAAAGTTACCGTTCTGTAGCTGGTTTATAGATAGTTACTGAAAGAAAGTGTTTACAGGAACACGTTTAATTCGCTAAGACGCAATTTTTCTTGCTATGTGTTGTTTTTAACGTTTTTTAAGCATTTCTTTTTCCAAAATAAGCCCGGTACTTTGCAACACTAGACGACCAGCGAAACAGTAAAGACACCGATGGAGAAACAAGAAATCCCCGCCGCTGAAGACCCCACACCAGCGCAACCGGCCCCAAGTCCGGTCATCCCAGACCAATCCCAGAAGAATGTACCCGTGAGTTTCAGACCTGAAAACTCAGACATCAGGCGGCTGGTTGAACAGACCGCCGCCGAATGTCCGGGACCAGACGGCAAACCAAACAATAGCAAGGCTGTAAACGCCCTTCTGGCTGAACTGTTGGAAGCCCGTAACAAACTGGCAAGCCTGGACGAACTGAGCGCGGAAAACAAGCATCTGAAGGTGCTTGTGCAAAGCCACGAAACCAAAAAGCCGGTCATACCACCTGCACCCCTGCCGCAGGTTGCTACCCATATTGAGCCTACACCCGGCGTTTTGAAGTTTCTGATGAACAAGCTTCAGAACTATGGTTATTTCGGTACCCGTTCGTACCTGGAAAAAACAATCCGCGAAATTCCCGCGTAACCCTGATTTCCTTCTACAGCTATGTTAAACTATTTCAGGGGGCGTAAATTCGCCGCCCCCGATGTGTCTACACAAGAGCGGCTGGAACGGCTGGAAGCCTATGCCGCCGCCAATCTGCTTGAATCCCGAAAAGCCAATGCAAACGGTTTTCTACATGCGGCCCTTTTACTGGCCCTGATTGCAGTGCTCTTATACTTTGTTCTCAAAAGGCGACCAGCTTGCCCGCTTGACTACTAAAAATGGCGGCAAAATTTCGCCTTCAGCTGCGGCCGGCGGTTTAAGATGCCGCCGTTTTTCTCCCAATTATCGCCCGATCACGTCCGGACCAGTCCAGGCCTGCCAATGGACCCAGCCAAGACGCTTGCCGCCAAAATACTACTTCTATACTACTACTTCTATACTACTACTTCTATGCACATCAATGATGACGGTTCGGTAACCGTATCCAAGGACGAATTACAAAAGTGGGTAGACGAAAAGAAAGCCCTTTCCGAGAAAGCACACGAATTTGAGGCAGACATGACCAAACTAATGGTTTCGCTGCGCCCGGTGCTGGAAATGCTAGGCCTCAATGACCCAGGCGGCAAGCCACCCAGTAGTATCAAGCTTATGCAGATGATTCCAAAGCTGATGAACAATCCGGGGGGAATGTTTAACGGCATGGGTGAAGTGCTGGAAAAATACGCTCATTTGCTTGTAAAACCCTGAAAATTATGTCTACAACCGCTACTGTAATGAGCACAGAAGAGCTGCTTGAACAGCTTTCTACGCCTACTGAGTTTAAGATACCACCGGCACAGGAAATGGCTGATAAGTTCAGCCAGTCCGAGCCGGAATACGAAACAATTGAAAACGGGGCCGAATCGAGCGGTCAACCCCCATACGATGACTATACCGTTACGGAGGACGCCCCGGCTTTCAATGAAGCCGACTTTGCCAGTATCCCGCCGCCACCGGAGGGGGCAAAAGACAAAGGTTTCTGGAAAAAGCAGGCTGCTTTCTGGATTGGAGCGGTAAACATGCTGCAAAAGAAGTTTTTGCCCGTTGTTTACAAAAAAACCATTCTGGAAGAAAAAGACACGGTTCTGCTGAAAGACTGGCGCGAAAAGAAAAAGCGCAACCCGTCTTACAGCATTGAGGATGCGATTACGGAGGATGACGAGCTTTTTCACGCACTCGACCGGTACGAACGACTTTCAGAAGCCTGCGACTCGATTGCCTTCACACAGGAAGAAATAGACTCGATTACCGAGCCGTTGGCCGCAGTACTGGAAAAACACCAGACCGGCACCACTACACCCGAGGCGCAACTTGCCATTGCCGTTGCCCTGGTTATGTTACCGCGTCTGATTCCGTTCTTCCCTGGCCTGTCAAACTTTACCATCCCTACCAAGTAGACAAGCCCTTAAAAAACCATGAGACCTAATGCAGTCATTGTATCGGTAGGAAGGCCCCGCACTGGCAAAACCACGTTTAACCTGCAACTGATTCAGGCCATTGCCGAGCAAAAAGGCGTTCTTATCTTCGATCTGAACGGAGAAGCGGCTTTCAAGGATTTTCCGGTGATGCCTTTTGACAAGCTGCCCGGCTGGAAATCAAAGGGTATTTACCGAATCTTTCACGATGATCCTGAAGAATTCATTTCCGCCGTTCGCCGCTATGTTTACAATGCGGCCGTAGTGTTTGAAGATACCACTGCTTACATAGATTCTTCCATATCCGACAATTTGAAACGGCTGCTGGTTGACAGAAGACACCGCAATGTAGACATGATCTTTTCTTTTCACTCGCTGCGGGTAATTCCGCCCAAGCTGCTTGATTTTACCAATTACATGATTGTTGGTAAAACGGGCGACAGTGAAAAGTATCTTAAAAACCTTGAGAAGCTACCCAACCCGGAGCACTTTATTTCCGTCTGGCAACGCGTGATGCAAAACCCTTCCAACTTCTACCGCGAAATCATTGAGGCGAATGCTTAAACCGGCTACCCATGAGGGAAAGAATACCTGTCAGAACGTATGCAAAATCACAGCTGGCTGATTTATACAATGTGCACCGGCGCACCTTCAGCCGGTGGCTGATGCCTTTTATTGGCGAGCTGGAAAAAATAGGCTACCGCAAGACGATGCAAACCCTGCCCCCGGTGATTGTTGCCTTCATTTTTACCCACCTGGGCGAGCCTGAAACAATGGACCCAGCCAGGACGCTTGGCGGCAAAAGCGACAAAAAGTGACAATACGTGCCAATACGTGACTATTCCGGCCAAAAGGCGACTTGCTATATAAGGCTTACAATAGATTTGACTTCGTTTAAATGCAAAAAACTTTTAACTACAAACTCTTTCCCCAACTATGAAAGGCTATCTGATTCACGGCTTGATTACGGCTGTTTGCCTGGCTGCGGTTATGTTCTCGTTCCGGGCGTATGATGCACACAAAGCAAAAAAAGCTGCATCAACTGAAGCTTAATTGAGCAAGGGCTCTTTTATTCTACGCAAAATTTTACCCTTATGTTTTCCAATCCTGTTTCGCCGGACCAACTCAAACGACTGGCAGACGACGAACTAACTTATTTTACAGGTACAACTATGAACACTCAAAATCAAGTACGGCCCTACCTGGGCGATGGCGACGATCTTTTGCACTTCGGTGGCAATATGGTTGACTCCACAAAATCTTTCGCAACGGCCTATCCTAACGGTGAAGGCTTGCGCCAATTTGGTATCCGTTTGACAAATGCGAGCACAACCAATGCCCGCACCTGTCTTTTGGTAGCCGGTTATTTTTCAGACATCGCCGCGTTAAATGACGGTCTGATTGCTTCTGGTGCTTTCAACGACAAAACTGGTGGCGCTGGTCTGTCTGGTTCTGCACAGACACCGGGTAAAACCATTGAGGAATTTTTGGAATGGCTCAAATATGTTCCGGCTCAGCTGGTAATGATGAAAATCCGTTCCAACAACATCGACCAGATCTCCAACCCGATCACGGTTAAAACCTTGTCGCCGTTCCAGGACCTGCCTACTGAGTATATCCAGCCTGAAAACGCGCAGGATCAGTACTCAAACAACGAGAAAGTGGTTACTTTCTTTGTTGAAAAGCAGTTGGATTTCAGCCGCGTACTTGAGTACACCGTAGAGCCTTCTACGACAGTTACCATTGTTTTCTTCATTGGGGCTACCCTTGACACTGCCGTTGCGCTGGAGCGCAAACGTGCCAAAGCCAAAGTGACCATGTCATTTATCGGTGAAGAAAACATTCAGGAGCTTGGCAAGCTTCAATCCGCACGTGCCTTGGGCATGTAACCGGCAAACTATATTTCAGACACTTGGCTGAATCTACGAATCAAAAAACGGGCGTTTCAGCCCGTTTTTTGTATCAGGCCATTTTTCTACTGCAAATTCTACTGCAACTATGGAAAACCAACTGAGTGCCCCGGCATTTGAGCAGTTTTTAGCCGAACTGATTGAATCTAACCCGGACGGTGTACAAGCTGTCTTGAAGCGTTTCAGGATTGCCAATCAGCCCACCCCGAAAGTACTGGTGCTGGCAAGCGTCAAACATGGGGATGCCTTTGTTTCAGCCCTGGCCCAAACCGCACAGGTGGTAGAAAATCTGTCGTACACCGGCGTAGACACATCTGTACTGCAAAAGTACGGCAATGTGGCTGTGATGGACCAAGCCATTAGTCAGGCCACGGCAAACGCCCAGGCGCAAACGGCACAGTCTGAAGCCGAGCGGCAAGCCGCCGACCAATACGCCCGTCAGGAAAAAATCAAGTCCCTGATCTGGGGTGGTGTCAAAGCGGTGCAAACCGGAGCAGAATACCTGAAAAACAAAAAGAACAATAGCTTTCAGACTCCACAGGAAGAAACCTATGACTATCAGGTAAAAAAGCCCACCGGTGACAATACCCGAAAATACTACTTTATCGCCGGTGGCGTGCTGCTGGCATTAATCGTGGTTTTTGGCGTGGTAGTCGCAGTTAAAAAGCGTAAATCCTAATCCCTTCCTGCCGCTATGTTTACGATCAACCTGCCCAATCCTTTCGGCTCAAAAGATTCCAAGCCGGTCGGTAAAACGGATTATACACCGCTTGCCGTGGGGCTGTTAATCATTATTCTGGTAGTAGGTGGTTTTGTTGTTTTTTCCAATCCTAAAGCGCATGGCAAGGCCTAAGAAAATAGTACGCACCGAGTACGTAAGCAACCTGCCGGGCAATTCCCCGGCGGCGGTTAATCCCAAAACGGGAGTACTGTACATCAATGAGCCGGTTTTTTCCCGATTGCCCAAGGCAACACAAGATTTTATCATCGAGCACGAAACAGCGCATCTGACCGCTGATACGCGTTCGGAGATCAAAGCTGACGAAGTTGCCTTTGCCAGTTATGTAAAAAAGGGAAAGTCGCTCAAAGGGGCTGTAAACGCGTTATACGGGCAACTCAATCCGCATACCAACCCGGAGCATTACCAGCGGCTCTACCGGCAAACGGTCCGGGCCTTTGCCGCTGACAGGAAACTGACCTATGCTGAAGCGGAAGCCTACCTGCGCAAAAAAGCCGGGGCATCATCCCCGGCATGGGCATCATCGGGAAAATGGGCATCATCCAATCACAATTTCACTGCTACTATGAAAACCTTTTATACACCGGCAACCCGTGCCAAAAGTCCTGTGCCTTACAGTCCGGGAAGCTCATTTGCTTATGCAGACAGTGATCTGTTTTTAGGCAAGCTGATCAATAAGGTAAAGGATACCAAGGTAGGCCGCTTTACTCAGACGGCAGGTAAATCCTATCTGGGGTTTGCAACACTTGGACTTACCAATAATCTGGTAAAAACAACGGATGAAAAGGAGCGGGCCGCGCAAGCAGCCCAGGCCGCAGCTGAAGCGGAAAAAGCCGCCAAAGCCCAGCAGGAAGCGCAGGCGTACGAGCAACAGCAAGCCGCCTTGCTTGCCGCCAAAGCCGAAGCCGACAAAAAGGCCAAAGAAGAAAAAGAGAAGAAAAAAATGTACTGGCTCATTGGCGGTAGTGCAGCCGGTGTACTGGTCATTGTACTGGCTGTCGTGCTTATCAGCCGTTCATAGTCAAACTCAAAAATACTACAACTATGTTTTCACCAAGTCCTACTATATCCGCCTCCAGTGGCTTTGCCGGGGGTTCCAACTTTATGCAAGCCGGGGGTTTGGGCCTGATTAGTTCGGGCCTTGGCAGCATTTCGGGTATTGTGCAAGGTGGCCAGCAAAACAAGCTGGCTCAAACCAACCTGAAAGCTACCCAGGAGCAAACCAAGGCTTTACAGGCTCAGAATGAGCTTGAGAAAACCCGGCTTGCCCAGCTTCAGGCCGCCGCCAGTTTGCCCAAAACCGAAGAGAAAAAGCCCAATCAGCTACTCTGGTGGGGACTCGGAATTGTCGGCACTATTGTCAGCGGTCTGATGATCTATTTTCTCACCCGAAAATCTCGGTAATCATGGTAGATCAAATAGCACAGGGGGTAATCTACATGACCAGTGCCATTGCAGGCAATGCCCAACAGAACAAGGCATCCAAGCTGCAACTGGCTACGTCCAAAGAGCAAGCGGCTTATTACCAGCAACTAGCCGACATTCAGAAAACCCGGCTGAGTCAGCTTCAGGCCGATCTTGCCAAGCCCCCACAGGAAAAGAAAACGCCCGCCTGGGTATGGTACGCCATCGGTGGCGGCGCCGCTCTGGTAATCGGCGTGTTAATTTATTTCATCACCCGAAAAAAATAAGCTTATGTATCCGATGCTTTCCACTGGTTCGCCCAGTGTTCAAAAAATGATTCTAACTGATAACGGCGTGCTCCAATACAACGAAACAGACGCACCCGATATTGAAATAGAAATCAATTTCGGCCACGTGCACGAATTTAAAAGAGCCGTGCACGAGAAAATGTGCGCCCTGCGCGAGCAAGTTACTCAGGAGCAAGGCGGCGACTCTGCCATTAAAAACATTCAGCCGGTATTGACCCTGGAAGGGGTGCCGCTGGACAAGGCCTTTCAACCAGCCATTGATGCGCAAACGCAGTTATCCGAAAAGCAAAAGCGGTACCAGCAGCAGGTACGGGAGGGCTTTGCCCAAAAGCTGACCGATACTAAGGCAGAAGTAGGTCAGAGCCTGCGGGCCACTGCCGGGCAGATACTTGGCGGCGTACCAAAAGCCGAAAAACTTTCTGCAAATGCAAAGCCTGCCGAAGAATCAATTCAGGAAAAGCTGAAAAAGCAGCTGAAAAAACCATGGGTTATCCTTGCCGGTATTGCCTTGGGCTTTTTTGTGCTTGGCTATCTGATCTGGCTGTTTAATCCGAAAGCGCCTTTTGCTGAATCGTAATTAAAACGGCGGCAAAATAGCCGCCGGGCCTGGATCTGCACCGGTCAAACTGGCGGCATTTTACCAAGCTCCAGCGGATCGAGCGGCGATATCTGGTTTCAGTTTGCCGCCAAATGGACCCAGCCAAGACGACGGACCCAGCCAAGATGCTTAACCGTGTAATACTAATCCTTTGCTTTTACTACGACTATGAAAAAATTGACAAAAAATCAGAAAACGCTAATCCTTGGAGTGCTGGCCATTGGCCTGGCTCTGTATTTCTTTGTGCTTGCCCCCATGCTCAAACGGCGCAAGCAAGCCGCCCAACAACCCCAGACCAGCGCGGCAAACCTGACAAATGCTGGTTCTGCCACAACCACGGCCAAGGCCCGAAACAATACCCCACGGTTCCCGATTCTCTGGCTTGACTTCAACCCCAACGCCGCTACACTGCAAAAGCAGCTAAACGCCTATGCAAGCCGTTTTGCGGTGAAAGGTGCCAAAATAGCCCCTACCAAGGAAGACGGGTTTTTAGGGCCAGATACGCTGCGGATGATACGTGCATGGTTCCCTACCATTGCCCTGGACGTGGAACGCACCAGTCAGCTGAGTGACAAGCAGTACGGCATTATCATGTCCGGCCCGGCAGTGCAGCCAATTACGGCTAAAACGCTTTGATGGCAACAGTCTGACGTTTCTTTCATTCTAAAACTGAAAAACTATGTTTTGGTCATTTCTGGCCGGTGCTGCGGCCAAGAAAGCGGGCGGCAGTGTGCTTTCCAGCCGCCCCTTTCAAATCTTTGTTATTGTCATCGTCATTGTAATTGTGATCTGGTATGTAGGCCGTAAAATGGGCCAACAGGAAGCAGCTGACAAGCCTTTGCCAAACTCAGGTTCTGGCATTCCCCAGGTGAAAAACTCCGATGGTTCGGTAAGCAGCTGGTCGCCCAAATCGCTTGCGGATGAGATTTATTCCAAGCTGAAAGGCGTATGGACTACCGGCATTTCCAAGATGAACACGCTCAACAAAATCATGGTGCTGACCGATGATCAGTGCGTGGCTCTGTACAACTACTTCAATAAGCAATACGGCAAGGGCGACACCCTTACCCAGTGGATTGAAGACGAGTATTTTATGAGTTCCAAAGAACCAATTGTAAACCGCCTGAAATCCTTGGGCCTGGACTAATAAACAACTATGGGAGATTTTTTTCAATCAAAGTTTGTCCGCGATCTGGTGGACAAAAACCAACTTCCTACCGTGGGTGTGGAAGTGGAAGTAAAAACCAAAACCATCTTGGAGCTGGCAGGAGCCGCTTTTGCGGTCGCCCTGTCGATCATGCTCATTGGTAAAGTGATCAATGCCCTTTCCAAGTAAATAAGCCATGAAAGCCCGGTTAGTTTTGATACGCGACGAATTTACCACCAGTTACACTACCGGTAAGCTGTATCTGAATAACCGCTTTGTAGGCTATACGGTGGAAGATATGGTCAGGACCGGCGATGTTGGCCTTGTCAAGATTGCCGGTCTTACCGCTATTCCTGCGGGCACCTACCCGGTGCAGGTGACTTACAGCCCCAAATTTAACCGGCTCTTACCGCTGGTGATCGGGGTAAGAAACTTTTCGGGCATTCGCATTCACAATGGCGTGTCAGCGCAAAGTTCGGAAGGGTGCATAATCGTTTCGCGCAAAAAGCCCCAGGACGGCAGGCTGCAAAAGGATAATCTGTATCTGGAGCTTACCCAAAAGCTCAGGGCCTATGATTCGATTGAGCTAACAATTCGGGAAGGGGCTTTTATCCGGCTTACCGCATTGGGGCTGGCACTGATTCTGGCCGGTGGCTACTACCTGTACAAAAAAGGCTATCTGCAAAAAGTATTTAACGCTGTATTCTGATGAAAATAGGTGTTATGAAAATAAATACATGGTTTATCCTGACAGTTGCTCTGATGCTGGCTTACTTGTTTCGCAGGCAACTGTTTGCCAAGTATAAATCCTATCTGGGGCGTACCGATCTCGTACGGGGCCTGAGAAACAATAACCCCGGCAATCTGAAGTATGTAGCCTCAAACGACTGGACCGGAAAACTGCCCCTTGCCAAAAATACCGATAAGACCTTTGAACAGTTTCGGGAATTTCGGTATGGAGTGGCCGCCATGATGAAGCTGATACGAAAGTACATACAGTCAGGCCGGGCTACGACCATTCGCGGCATTATTGGCATCTATGCCCCGCCAAGCGAAAACAATACAGCCCGCTACATTCAGACCGTTTCCGCACGTCTGGGTGTTGGTCCCGATCAGCCGCTAGCCGTCAATGAACAAACCCTGAAGCAACTAGCCAAAACAATTGCCCTAGTCGAAGTTGGCCGCGAGCTGACCGCATCTGAACTCAAGCATGGGTATAATCTAATCTAATACCGCTACTTAATACCGCTATGAGCATCATAATCAATACCAATAAATTCGATGACAATGCCGAAAATCTGGCCTATCAGATACTAACCGCGTATGATCCGGTCAATTACCCGGCTTTGCCTGAAGTGGAAAGAGCACGTCCGCCTTTTAACGACGTGCTTGAAGATTTGCTTTACTTGATTCTGGGTAAAATAGGGGAAGGCTCACCGGGCGGGGGCAACAGCACGCCCCCGGTAAACATTGATGCCTACAACATGGCCAACAATCCACAATGGAGTGTTGACCTGATAGGTACCGTTAATGTGCATCCCAATGAATCTATCTGGGTGTTGGTTCCTGACAGTTTCAATACCGGAGATTTACCCGTAACGCCCAATAGTAATGGAGTAACCAAGTGGGTTCAGATCAGTGTCGAAATTGAGGACCGGCTTAATTCACCGGAGGCTAAGAAAGCATTGTCGGCGTTGAAAGGCCGCGAGCTTTACCAGAACAAGCTTGAATACGACCGAATTATTCGTGTCACTGATGCGGATTTGGTGTTTAATGCCGGTCTGAACCGGTATGAGTATAACATCGTTTTTGAACCGGAAAACATTGAGCTTGCCGACACAACCAAGAACTCTTTTCAGTTTTTGATACTGGGGGCGACACTTACCAATCCGGAGTTTTATGCAACGGTAGTTTCCACAACTGCCGCCATTCAGAATGCCGAATCGTTGCAGGGTACATTCTTTCGGATGAACTCGGATAATCTACAATTTGTGCGGATTACATTTGTTCGGGTGCCCAGTAGCAGCACAGTGTTTGATGCGTTTTTGGAGCATCTAAACGGCTGGTATCCCGATGGTGAGAATATTCTGTACCGGGGACAGGCTCAGGCTAATTACCTGCGAGCGGTGGCCAGAATGTATCATAACGCATTGCCACTGCTTACTGACACACTTGATCCGCGTTATCCGACGGCGGCGATGCGGCCAGTCGGATGGAACTTTGCAACCAAAGAGTTTTTAGACCTTCAAACCGGCTTTTCGGCTAATTACACGTATTATATTGATCCGGATGCGGGCAGTGATGCCTTAGCTGTTCCGGGTGACCGAAACCGGCCTTACAAAACCGTGGGTGGTGTCCGGGCCGTAATTAACACCAATGTCAATGTCAACAACCTGTTAATTACCAACCTGAACAACCCGGCTTCTAAACGCCGGCTGGTAGTCTTTTGCGCAGGAACGCACACGATAGATTCGGCTACTTCCGGTCCGGGGGATGGTTCAGCCTGGGAAATCCCTTACGGAAAGATACTGTTTTTTTGCGAGCCGGGTGCGATTCTGAATATTTTCGTCCCGTTCTTTTGCCCGACCAGGGGCCGCAGAATCAATACAGCTACTGCAAACCCGTCCATTTACGAAGTGCAATCCGATACGTCAATACCTGCAATCGAGCGGTATTACGGAATTTTCGGCTATGGTATCATTAACAGCTATACCGGAACTAATTTGTTTCCGGTGCACACCGGTTCGGTTAAGACAACAACCGGCGCCATATCCGGAACGGCTACGACCAATACCAACTACCCAATTCTGTTGCAATGCAAGGAGTTGAATATTCTTTGCATTAACACCCTTCAGGATTCGGCACTGGCCCGGATTAGTACGGCGGCTGGCCTTGGCAGTATTGGCACCGGGGCCAAAAACATTACCCAGTGTATTGCTGAGAAGGTAACCACGTTTGTGACCGATCAGGCCAACCAAACGCTGATTATCAATAGCTGTGATATTCAGGATGTTTCTATTACCGCATCCTACACAGACGGCATTGTACCCACCATTACCGAAAATACGGCTAACTGGTTTCTCTCGCTGTTTGGTGGCCGGGTAAATGCAATCACTATTGCCAATTCGACCTTTGACACCAACGTTCCGGCTGTTTACCTGTCAAACATCGAAGTGGGCCGAATTTTCGGCACACACACCGGTTCGTATGTCAACTCGCTGTTTATTCAGGCGCGTAATACTGTTCGCATCCGGGAGGTGACCGGCGCGAGAACGGCCCCGACAACCAAGCTGGTAATGATTGGCTTTATTGCCAATGTCTCGATTGAAACCAGTTACGAGAACCTGGAATACCGGCTGATCAATGCGGTTTCATCAACGGCCAACAGTCGGCACTATGGCATCCGGGCTGACCTTTTGGGTGCGTTGAGCATACGGGCGCAACAAGGCCAGACAGCGGCCCAGATCAATGCCATTCCGCTGTTTGTAGATGTAAAATACATCAAGCAGATAACCATTTCCACCATGCGGTTTTATCAGCTGCATTTCCTGTCTGCGTTGCGTACGATCAATACTATTTCGATCAATCCCGATACGCACACGCCACCCACTGCCGCAGATATTACTTTCTGGCAAAACGTGGAGATTCTTCTTTCGGCCACGACGGGCATTCCGGCCATTAACATTGCCCTGACGGGCGGGTATGCGGATAACATTTCCGATGGAACGTATGCCCGTAAAAAGCTGCAAATCCGCAACTATGCCAACATCATTACCAATGCCAATTTTACGGCGGTTTTTGGTGGCGCGGTGGGAAACATCATCAATACCGACTACCATCAGGAAACGCGGGGATTTTTCATAGACGACACCAATACACCAACACTGGAAAACAATTCCGATTTGCCCAGTTATGCGCTTGCCTTGCCTAGCCGGGGCATGTATCGCAACCAACGTCTGTCAGCATTCTTTGTCATCTAAACCCGTTAAACTATGCCACAAATCAAGATACCTGGGGGTGTGGAAACCCCTGTAACTCCGGTAAACGCCACAGACGACAAGAAAGGCAATCTTGTCTTTATGAATACTAACAAAGAAATGGCTGTGTCTGATGTGCCGCTTTCGCAGCTGTCGCAATCATCCATTGATGCCATTCTTTATGCTTTAATTTTCTAAACAACTATGAAAAATATATACGAAAGTGTGACCGCGTTCACACCTGCCACCAGACAGATAGATTTTTCTAACATTGCCGGTTTTACCGTCAAGCGGCTACTGAGTGTAATTAACATTACGCGCAATACGCCTATTTACATCGTTGGTAGAGCAGGCTATGGTTTTGCCTCCATTGCAGGCAATGTGCTCACATTGCAATACGACACGACAACCCATCAGGCCGGGGATATTCTTACGGTTTTTTATGATGACACTGACCTGTCGGCAAAAGACTCAACGCTGCAAAGCATTCTGAACGAATTGCGCGACGACCGGCAAATTTCAGAAACCATTTGGATTGACAGCACTAACAGTACATACTTCATTCGTCGGGTTACTGTCAATCAGGATACGGGATTGCCTACAGTTTCGTTTACCGATCTGGCAGGTAACCCGGCTTCGCCTACGGTTGCGAATTTGGTGCAGGTTGGTAGCCAGACCGATTCTGAATTAGTATTTACCGGCTACCGGGCGATTGCCAATGGTACAGGTTTTAGTACAGGTGACCGCATTGTCGAGATTAATGTGGTTGACACCAAAAACTACACCATTGCTGCAACCATCTGGAAGAATACCACTACCGGTTTGCTTTTAGCCGCGGCCCCCGCAGCAGCCAGCTTGTTAGGTGACAACGAAAAAGTGTTTGCCGATCAGCTCACCCAATTGCAGGCTATTAATGCCAAAGTGCCTAACCTGCTTAATGGTCGTACCCCGGTTGATATTGTCAATAATGAGCAAATGGTGCAGCTGGCTAACGTACCTGTCACTACAGTTAACACCAACTTTGCGTCTATTGATGTTCGTGCTTACAAGGAAGTGGTTATGGTTGTGACCGGCACAGTGGCCTCTCCAATTCAGGCCTACCCCTCTTTAGATGGGACGGCATTAATTGGCGGTCAGCTTGCCTTAGGCCGACTGGATGCGACCACTTCGGCTTCAACTCTTGCCGCAGCACAGCCGGGCGCGTACAAGGTCCCTGTCAAGTCACCCTTCCTGATTTTCCGTTCCGGTGGTACGGCTAGCAGCTACAATGTGACCATTTTTGGTATCAAGGAAATAACCTCAGATGCCATTATTCATGCAATTCTGGCTAATGCGCTGCCAGCCGGAGCAAATACCATTGGAGGTGTCAACCAAGCAGGAACGTGGACGGTGCAAATCGGCAACACGCCCAATACTACCCCTATCCTTGCCTCACCCCGTCCGGGAACGACTGGTGGCGCAACACCATCCCGTATCAAATCCGCAGCCAGTGTGAATAATACTTTGGTGAAAGCTTCGGCAGGTAATGTGTTTTCGCTGTATGTGTTCAATACGTCGGCTGCACTCAGGTATATTAAGCTCTACAACAAGAACACTGCGCCGGTTGCGGGAACAGATATTCCGGTGGTAACTATTCCTATTCGTGCCGGTGCCGAAAGAGATATTTTGCTGAACGACTTCGGGGGACTGTTTAGCTCTGGCATCGGTTACGCGATCACCGGCGGTCTGGCGGATACCGATACAACTGCGGTCGCGGTGGATGATGTGACCGGAGTGCTGTATTTCGCCTAATCTTTCTTTTAATCCAACTATTCACTTTTAAACTCTTTTTTATGCCAGTTGTAAATATTATCGGTTCCATGCCAATGCAAAGGCTTGCATTGGAAATCCTATTCAGTGGCCGAATTCGGTTTGAATATCCCATTTACTGCTTTGCGCCACAGGTGGAAGGTCAGCCACGTGTGCCGCTAACCGGGCAGGACCTGACCGACTTTATACAGGCTTATGCAGACAATGAGGAGAATCAGTACCGTTTGCTCAATCCTCAGATTATCAATTCTCGCACCGAAGGGCCAACCAGTGTAGTTGTTATTGGCTCTGATGTTGAACAAAGTCTGTATACGGTTCGCATTGAGTTCGACGTGGAATACCGGTTTGCAACATCTCATCAAACCGAGAAGACAGGCGAAGAACTGGATGCCGAACTGCAAGCTTTTGCAGAGCAATACGAAGCTCAATACCGGCAAAATACTCCCGCTCTTTTACCGGTTGAATAAACCGCATCGGGCGGCAGTAAATTCCTGCCGCCCTACCAATAAAACAAACCGGCAAAAATGGAAAGTGCTATCTGCGAAAAAACCCTGTTTTGGATTAACCACCGCTTACGACAGCCGGTGTGCACGGCTACCGGTTTAGCCTTACTCATCAGTGAGGATGAACACCTGCCCGAACACCTGAAGCAGTTAATGCGCGAGCTTGTCAGTCAATGCGAAAAAATCGACTTGCTCACCCAAACCGCTGTTACCGATGCACTCAAGCGGATTAGTCTGGAAAAGTTGCCCCCGTATTCGCATTGACCGATAACATACTTGGACCCAGCCAAGACGCTTGGCGGCAAAATTTTACGTGTACCTGGTGGCTCCGGCACTGATCCGATTCCTGAAGCAAAAATTTTGGCGGCAAAAACTCGCCTTCAGCTGAGCCTGGCGCTTGAAAATGCCGCCAATAAACGCACGACTATGAAAACATTGGCATTCCTACTGTTGGCAACACTGCTGGATGCAGATGCCATACTCACGCCACCGCCCGGTTTCCGGTGGTGGGAATCAATTATATACGGGGCTATCATGCTACTGCTAAAGTCGCTGGTAGATCACATCATCGACAAACGTAAAAAAACACCTGTCGAAAAGATTGCGGAAGCAAAAGAGCTGCTAAAAGAAATTAAGGAATTTAAAGAACTGTTAGGCGATGAAAACTAATAAGATACGGCTAATCACCTTTGCCCTGGCCGCATTGGTGTTTCTGATGCTTGGCGTAACCAAGTGTGAGAATTTTCAGCGTTTCGACACCATCGAAAACAAGCAGGATTTAGCGGCCAAAGTGGATACGGCCCAATACGAAATCATGGCTAGCAAGCTGGATTCAGCGACCCGGGCGGCAGTATCCGGGGCCGAATACGCCCGTAAAACCGATTCATTGCTGCGCGATACGGTAAGCTTTTACAAGGAACTTCTCTTGCAATCCGATCTGGAAAGGGAACTGATGGCCGAACGGGAAATTTTGCAGGCAAGGCACTTAAAGCAACTCGCCCAGGCCATGCAGGAAGGGCAACGGGATTTTTACGGAGTCATTGCCGCCCTTTCGGATACACTCGGGGCGGTCCGCTCGGAGGTAAGGCATTTGCGGGACGAAAACCAGCTACGGCAACAATTGCTGGTAGATTCCTTACGGTTTACGGCCCGTATTGTCCGCAGCATGGAAGACAGCCTTAACAGTCGCTACAAACGGCAAAGTGCCACCACAGTAGCCGCCAGTTCCAAGAAAAAGAATCATTTGCGCAGTGTTCGCCGCAAACGGCAAGGTGTGCGTAAATCGGTTCCTACCAATGGGCTTTTTGATCTATTCCGCAAACGAAAATAGTATTTGAAAATAGTATTTTATGAAAATCAATCTTTGGTATCTGGTTTCCTTCTTGTGCCTTGTGGCCTTGCTGTTGGGTATGTTTCTGGTGCGCGGCTGTGATTCGCGTCGGATGCGACGTACCGGCAACCATTCGCGCAAAGCCGCGGCAGTGCAGCATCTCCGCGAAGTCGTGCCGGTGCTCGATACGGTAAAAGTGCCGGTTATTTTGCCGATCAAACCAAAGGCGCCGGTCGTGGTCCCGGTGCTTACCAAGCTTCAGGTCCGTAAAGACTTGCCCCGCCGTCAGGTACTCGAAAAGCAAACCCTGATTCTGGGAATGCGCAAAACCAAGGATTCAATCTTTGTTCAAACCATCAACCCGAAAGGAATCATCCTTGAGAACTCGTACCCGGAGGTGTACGCGATGGGAAAGTTCGAGATAGATTCCACGGGCAACCTGCATATAAACCCGGCAGAGTTTCTGACCGACCAGCGCAGAGCCAGACGCAAAGCCAATTGGCAGAAGATCTGGAGAACAACCAAAACTGTCGTCATTAGTACACTCGCCGCCTACGGTGGCTACCGGCTAGGCACCAGCAATGTAAAATAACCCAACTTTCAATAATACAGCTTCACTTAATACAGCTATGACAAAGCCGATCAAAATTTCCCTGTTTGTATTAATCGCCCTGGCCGTTGGTGGGGGCGGATTCTGGCTATTTAGAAAAGTCAGCTACGTAGATTTTAAAGTGCTGGAAGTGGACAAGGTACGCACTACAGTAAAAATCTCGTTTCGCGGCCAAGAGTACACCTTTTCCTATCTGGAAGAAAATGCAGCCGTTGTAAAGCCATGGGGCAAGGTGCTGACCTGGACGCTGAATGTGTCCAAAAACAAGTCATACCCCGGTTTGATGTTTTCCATTCTGCGAAACGGCAAGCTGGTCAGAACCGAACAAGTATCTTTTATCTAATCAACCTATGAAACCGATCAGCAAGCAGTACTTTGTCCGCATCATGGACCAAAACCGGCAATACGTCTTTGCGCCGGTCGAAGGCAAGGCAGTTGTTATGCCTATTGCCGGTGACTTTTTTGTTCACAAACCCGCTATTGGTACAGGCTGGACCGTTTCTGAAGGTCAAACCGGTGCTGTGATAGCTACGGGGAAAACTCGTAAAGATGCGATTTTAGTCGCTTCAAACAGGCTTGAACGCGAAGGAAAAGAAAAATATGAGCGCGCAGTTCGTGCAACCCTGCTACAATACGGATACTCACCCCGTTACAAAACCCCCAAGACTAATGCCGTTAGCAATAGTAAATCTGTTCAATTAACTCAATCTACAATTATGAAAAAGAAAAAGACCAAGGCGAAAGCCAAAAAATCAGTAAAGAAGTCGGTAAAAAAATCAGCGGCTGTCGTTGACAAGGCTCGTGGTGTAGTATACCGGGTGAAAGCCAAAAAGACTACCAAGTCAGCCAAACGCGGCTCGACCAAAACCAAAGCCGAGATCGAAAAAGAACTCCGCGCGCAGGGATTCCGCAAAGAGCGAAAAATCAAGTCGCCTAAACTGAAAAAGGCACAAAACGCATTTGCCAAAGTAAATGAGGAAGCATCACGCATCATTTACAGTGCAGGTGTGGAAGGCTCTACGCGGCCCCCAATGAAAGTAGCTCTCAAAGAGGCTTCACGCAAAATTTACCGTTCACGCGGTTAAGCGTCTTGGCTGGGTCCATTTGCGCGGTTAATCTGATTCGTTCACTCTTTACAATCACAACTATGGCTAAGCAAACAGCAAAACAAAAGGCATCTGTCGCCAAATTCAAAAAGATGATATCGGAAGCAAAAGCTATCCGGAAATCAAAAAAGGTGGCTTGGAAAACAGCCGTCAAGCAGGCGGCTAAAAAGGTATATTAACAAACGGCGGCATTATCTATCCGGGCGCCGGCGACAGTGCCGCTGTATGCCGCCAAAATTTGCGCGGCCGCTCGTGCCGGCAGCGAGATCCGCGAAAAAAACGGCGGCAAAAACAAGCCCGGACCTGGAATCCGGAGTTGGTTTTGCCGCCTTCAAAAATTGTCAACTATGAAAGAAAAAGCACAAAAACTGTTTCGGCTCCTACTCGAAACCTTTCACGAAGTACCGGGCCTTTCGTTGGCCTTTCTAGCGTTTGCAGCCTTTTCGCTGCAAATGGGCTTTGATGTATCGGTAATCCAAGTACTGCCTTACGCGGCATTGAATGTGATCTTTGCCGAATTTCTGGCCTACTGGGGTGTTCGCCTGGGCTTTCCGTATTTATACGAAGCGCACAGGTATTTGTTAAGTAAATCCATTCAGGAACTAACCGGTCTTTCGGAGGCCGAGTATAAACACGTACTATTATGCGTCAGGTATTACTATACAGTCTTATTTACATTATTTGTTGCTGCGGTGGTGTTTTTGCTAAACCTACGCTACTAAGCAAGCAGTCACCAAGCCCGCAATCACTAAGCCCGGCTTCAGTGACCGGGCCAACTAAAGCCCTTTCCAAACGGGAATTGTTGCGCATGGAATACCGCTCACACATGGGCGTAACAGAAGCCACCGGTAACAATGACGGCTACTGGGTTGAAAAGTTCCTGGCCGCTGTCGGTTTGGGCAAAGGCAACCCCTGGTGCGCCGCGTTTGTCAAATACTGCTTTGATCGGATAGGCATTAAAACGACCATTACCGCATGGTCGCCCACATCTACCCCACCGGCCCGGCGAATCTGGCAAGAAGGCAAAATACTCAAACGTCTACCTACTTTCGGGGATGTGTTCAGTATTTACTACCCGAAAATGGGTAGAATCGGTCACACCGGCTTTGTTGATGAGTGGAAGCCGGATAGCCCCTATGTGCTTACCTGTGAAGGCAACACCAATGCGCAAAACAGCCGGGAAGGGAACGGGGCATTTTCTCGCAAACGATTGAAGCGGCAACTGTACGCTGTCGCTAACTGGATAGATTGATCAGGATAGATAATTGATCAGGATAGATTGATACTGTAGTACAGCTCGTATGTAGACTAGTAATAAAAAAGCCCGGCTTATTGAGCCGGGTTTTTTTGTTTTTGAATCTAGTAAAAGTGCAAAGCTCGCCACTAAAAAAAAGTGAATGTAAAATTGAACTCCTCCGGGGTTGTTCAATAATCAGTCTTATGTTAAGAAATTTTTCCAAGAAAAAGAGCCTGCTACAAAAGCAGTCTGCAAAGCGATCAGCAAAGCTAAATCCAATTTTGACAAGATAAAAAATGCTACTTTTTCATCTTCAGTGCCTGCGGTAAAAGCAGCAAGAAATCCAAGGCTTTGCTGTAATCTAACTCTATATACTCAAGCCCGAGTGCGCGAATGGTTTTGTAATAAGTCGCGTTTTTCTGGTAGTAAAATTTTTCGGATTGGATATACCAAGCCTTTTCACCCAGTCGCTGTGCCACAAACCATTTCTCCAACAGCCTGGCTGTTCGTCCGTTGCCATCGGCAAGCGGATGAATTTTTAAAAATAGCAGGTGTAGCAGTGAGGCGTAAAAGAAGGTTTCCTGAAAGGTTAAATCCGAGTTTATGAGCAAATTCAAGTCATTGAAAAACTTTTTCATAAGTGCGTTAACCTGTTCGGGTGGAGCGGCTACATATTCAATCTTGCCCTCTGGTGTTTGTACGTACATCGGGGTTTTGCGGTATACGCCCTGGGAGCTGGCGGGTAACAGGTTTTTGCTTAGTCGCTTGTGAGCCAGTAAAAGGTTCTTTTCTGTAAGCCGGTGCTTTTGTGCAAACTGATAGGTAGCATACAGATCATCAATCTTTTTGGTGTAATCAGCCCGGTACTTTACCTGCCCCCTTTTGTGCTTGAAATACGAATCCAAATCAATGTTTTCGCCCTCAATCTTAGAAGAAAAAACCGCTGAAACCGATACGTAAAAATCAAAGGTTTGGGCTGTCAGTGGATTGTCTTTTAGGCCCCTGAATAAATTGTAAATGGATAGCCCTTTCAGTTTGCCCGTCTCTGAAAGTGCTTTTTTGTACTCACTCAGCAGAGCCGTTGCCGGTGGGGGTAGTATCTGTAGTTTGCTGCTCATGGCTTAGTTGGTCTATTTCTTCCTTGGTTAGTTTCTGGCATAGTTGAAAACGCAATTGTGAGCCATCTTCCCTATGTGCTACATAGTGACCCCTATCTAGTTTGCGGTTGAATGTTTTGTAAGAGATCAAATACTCACTATCTGGTTTGCCCTCATAAAATTTCTCCAAGTACCGGTAAGCAATAGTCACATTGGAAAAGCAAAAGGCTGGTGCTATGGCTGGTTGCCTGCTATCAAAAACCACTATCTCGTAAGACAGATTGTTTAAAGTTATCATTTGTCAAATTTTTGATTTATAGGACAAAATAACAAATAATAAAAATATTTTGCAAATGAATAGTTACCTTTTGTCTAATGGTTGGTATATATCCCAAAATAACAAATAATTCTATTATCTGACATTTAAACAAAACAATACCTATGAAAAGCAAATCAATCCTTGACTATGTGCTTAAACAGGAAAGCAAAGAACTGTTTGAAAAATGCGATTACCTGATTCAGTATCAGCAAGCGATGCAGGAAGCTCACGCAGAACTGATAGTAAAAGCTGAAGCAAACAGCAAAAATGTAAAACAGTTCCTTGACCAACTCAAAAAGAAATAAGCCTCCCATTTAATCATTCATTCACTTGTAAATATTCTAATCAAAATGATACGCATTGTCAGAAATTCCGATTCCGCCCCAGTTCTGCAAGTTGGTCAGATTATTTTCCTCAATGGCTACGGTCAATCTCCAAGCCATCATCAACGCAAAGCCATTTATAAAATTGAAGATAGCAATTGGGGCAAAATGTATCACTGGGTAAATCTTGACAAGCCAGTCAGGGGCCAAACTGAGGCTTTCACTGTCAGGCACGTAAGCCAGATTTTCGGGATTGGCACCTATTACAAAGACAATGATTTTGCCACTGACGAAGAAATTACCGAAGCCTTGCAGCTTGCCATGCAGGAAGAAATGTATGAGCAAGCCAGAAAAGACTATGCAAGGGTAATGAAAGCCGTTGCTATTGCCTTGGGCAAAGCATACTATCAGAAGTACCTGCCCAAAGATACACTAGCGTTGATCGTGGCAACCTTTGAGAGAAACACCTCAGATTCACAGTCGGATTACTTCGGCAGTACTACTGAAAAGATTGTCATTCTTGCCCCTTCAGCTCACCGGCGCGACCTGTTTGCCGAAATGCGCAAAGCGGCCCTGAATACCGATATAGCAGAACTGAAAGCCTTGCACGATGCTCCGGAGGATTACGAAAACCGGGAAAAATACACCGGGGGCAATGGCTACTATTTAAGTGCTCACCGCTACAGTGGCTGGCAGATATTTAAAAATGCCATAGGCGAAACTTTGCCTGACTCCTATTACGAAGCGGCGGCGGCGGGGCTTGCTTACCTGCACGTTAAGCAGGCAACAAAAGAACAACCCGCCCAGGCTGCACCGGCCAAAACTGCACCGGCTACAGTGGCACCGGCCGCCCCTTCAGCAAAGCTGCAACTGATTGAAAATTACTCTGAAAAGTCTTTTGCAATCACTGGCGAAACCAAGCCGGTAAAAGACAAGCTCAAAGAGCTAGGCGGCAAATTTAATCCTTTCCTGACCTGCGGTGCAGGCTGGATATTTTCAAAATCAAAGCTAGAAACCATCAAGCAAACTTTTAATCTGTAGACCCATATCTGTAAGCCCATATCTGTAAGCCCATGCAACAAGACACACTGACCCCTGAAACCATGCCAGTACTTACCAATTGGCAACTGATAAGAGAAGCAATAGAAAGATTGTTTCCCAGTACAAAAACAGCGGTAAAAAAACTAAAAAATAGTATCTCACCAGCCGGGGCAAGTGGCCCGGCTTAACCAAAAATTAATATGAGCAATTTTGTAGGAGTTCAGGAAGTGACAGTATTAAATGAGGCAGGCGACCATAGAGCCTATTTTTTAAAGCCCATGATCAAGCAGGAAGTACAACTACAGTCACACCAACATTGACAAAAACATTACTGTCTATGATACCGACGAAAAAGAAAGTAAATACCATCATTTTGAGGTTATTTCTTTCTCGCATTTTGCCGGGGGTATCACTGCGTGGAATGTGTATTGGGATAACCAAAAAGAATTTTTCAAGCTATATATCAGGCACTGATGCAGCTGACCAAGGCCCAATTAAAAAAGCTGAACCGGCTGGCAAAGGAACATGCCAGACAAGAGCAAAAAAGCTATTTGGAGGTACTGGAAAGAATAGTACAGACTTATGAGAATGTGCATGTGTCAGACACCGGTGAAATACTAATCAGGTGGAAAAACGGAAACCATGTAGCCTTGCCCAATGCACTGAAATGATAAAAGCCCGGAAAACCGGGCTTTTATTTTGGCGGCAAAATTCAATCCGGATGCCAGGCTTCCGCTGCTTTTTGCCGCCATTTTTCGTACCACCGGCGGCGTATCAGTGCCGGAAACGGCTATAAGGATCAAAATCTTGGCGGCTGGACATCTTAGGCATTGATGATTCGGTAAACGTCGCGCGTGTGAAAGCCTTGTGTTTCCAATTGATTAAGCTGGGAGGTATTCAATTGTTTCACTTGATAGGCTGAAACACATTCTGCCCTCAAGTACCCTTGCGTGCGGATGACGGGCGAAGCATTATAGTTTTCCTTTATCTGATATATTTCATCTCCGTAAGTAATATCGACAATCAGGGCAGGTCCATAGAGTTCATAGGATTCGGAAGTCGGAAAGAAAAACACCTGAGTTGGTACATAAAACAAGTGGGTAAAGGGATAAAAGTCTTCCCGGCATACAATGTTGGCAGTGGCTATAAACTCAGCAAATTTCAGTGCCAGCTCCTCTCTTTTGGCAGGGCTTGTTCTGGGATGATTCCATTCATTGACCAGTGAATTGACGACCAGGTCTCCGACTGTCAGTTTGTTCTTTTCGAACAAATCTCTTTGGAAATGCGGGTTAGGTTCCATTTTTTTCTTTTGTCGTGGGGTTTATTTGTAAGTACAGACTGGCTACAAAATAAATAGATTTGGCCGGAAAACGGATATATCAAATGCTTGATATTTTACCGCTTGCCACCAATGCCAGAAGCTCAGTTCTGCTAACCGAGCTTCTGGCATTTGATCAGGATCCGGCTTTTTGGTTTGTCAGGCAAATGTCAGGTTACTAGCCCTTATTCCGGTTCCCATGCCTGGATCACCATGCGTTCGGAAATTTTGGCGTAAGTGGACTCGGTAACCCGGCTGGAGGCATGACCGGCCATTTTTGCCGGTATCTCAAAGCGGCCCATTTTCTCAAGCCAGGAATGAATGGCGGATTTGCGGCCCACGTGGGAAGTGACTTTCTTTTCGATGCCTACAATCTGGATAATTTCTTTCAGTACCCGGTTGTAGGTAGTCATGGTATAGACCGGAAATTTGCCCGAATATTTTTGATATAGCTTTTGGGCTTTCTCAAAGTAGGGCAGAACGGCTGTCTGTTTGTGCTTGCGTTCGGGCCGGGCCTTCTGGCGGGGCTTGCGAATGTAGACTTTGCCCAGATGCTCAAAGGTGTGATCATGTTCGGAAAACTCATACATGTCACCAAAGGCAAAACCGGTGTGAAGCTGAAACAGGAACATATCCCGCACGTGGACATAGGTTTTGGATTGGAATGTGAAGTTTTCCAGTAGCTCTATTTCTGTAGCCGTCAGCGTTGATTTTTCCTGTACTGATGAAATGGCAAACGATTTTTCATACAGCGGATTGGATAGAATGTAGCCCTGGTCACGGGCAAAATCCAATAGCCTACTCAGTTTCTGCAAGGCAATCATGGCACTGTTATGCGCCAGGGGCAGGAGCTTGCCCACCTTTGGCCGTGTCTTCAGGTGCATCTCATACCGAGCGGCAAAAGTGGCATCCACCCGGTTGATCAGGTAACTTTCATCCTTGGGGACAAAGCTTTTCAGGTTTGAAAGCAGAGTCATATCCCCTTTGTAAGTAGATACGCCAATATGCCCCGACTTTAGAAGCGACTTACGGTAAGCCAGATATTCTGCCAGTACTTGGAACAAAGGAACACCAGCCGGAGGCGGAGTCAGGTAGTAGGTCTTTATGTCTTCAGCCGTAAGGTACGGCTTTTCGGTCCGAAGTTTCTCATAGACGTGCCTGAGATCGGCCTTGATTTGCTCCAGCTGGGATGTTTTGTAAGCGGAGTTACTAATTAACTGATTTTTTGTATCCCAAAATTTTTTCTCCGTATGAACACCCGTGGAGAAGGGATTTTTGATTGTTGTACCATTCAGGGTAATTGTACAGTAGAGAACACCGGTCTTGTTGGCCGCATTTTTTGACTTGCGAAACTTGAACCGGACAAGCATACTAACTCTTTTTTAATCATTTTGATTGATTGAATTTGGTTACACAAAAAACAAGTGTAACTAAGGATGTACTTTTTGGTTCGGCTTAGTACTCTGATTGTTATAAGAAAAACAAGGAAGTGTAACCATCGAAAATGCAGTTACACCGGTGAAAAAAACGCCGTCCCGGTTCTGCAAAGGCCAAGTTTCTGAATACACTAGGTTTTTTATCCGAAAAAGATACTATTTTTGAGAAACCGAATGATACGCGGCTAACTTCATCAAATACGAAGCGGAATCCTCTTACTATAAACCTAACTTTTATGAGTGCCAATCAAACGTACAAAGTACTGATTGTAGATGACGAGGCCGATATTGCAGAGCTGCTCCAATACAACCTAACAAAAGAAGGCTACGAAGTAAAAGTGGCTTCGGATGGTAAAAAAGCCATTGAAACAGCCAAAACATTTTTGCCGCACCTGATCCTGATGGATATCATGATGCCTAACATGGATGGTGTGGAAGCCGGTCGCCGACTGCGGGAATTACCCGAACTCAGCCACACGTTCATCATCTACCTGACGGCCCGTGCCGAGGAATACTCAGAAGTGGCCGCCTTTGATGTCGGTGCCGACGATTACATTACCAAGCCTATCAAACCGCGTGCTCTGATGAGCCGTATCAATGCGTTGTTTCGCCGTGAATCCAAAAAAGGGAAACAGGAGGATAAAGTGTCGGTTGGCGAGCTGACCATTGACCGCAAAAGCTACACGGTCACCAACCGTGGCAACCAGATCACCTTGCCTAAGAAAGAGTTTGAATTGCTATATTTCCTGGCCCAGAATCCCAACAAGGTTTTCAGCCGGGATGATTTGTTACAAAACATCTGGGGTACAGACGTATACGTTCTGGCTCGCACGGTAGATGTCCATATTCGAAAAGTACGGGAGAAAATCGGAGAAGATCACATTAAAACTGTCAAAGGCGTGGGTTATAAATTTGATTTGACAGAGTAAGACTTGTTCAGCTTTAATGGTTTGCGTTCGACGTGGCTACCGTTCTTGTTCCGGCAGTAGCAAATCGTATCCCTGTTTCCAAAACTTCGGTTATTGCTTTAATTAATTTATAATCAAAGAGTTCTCAACAGGCTGCCTGTAGGCGGTGGAGGTTTTGTCGTTACAAAAGATACTATTTGAAGCGGTCAGACAAGAAGCAGCAACCGGGAAACGCAGCCCGCACGTATTTATGCTTTTTGGTTCCAAAGGCGTTGCTTTTCTTTCGGCATTGCTCATTGCCGGTATTACCACCATTTTCCTTTCATTTGTTGAGAATGTTTCCGCGCGGGCATTGGTTGTCGCTTTCAGCCTGTCTTTTTCGGTTTCGTTCCTGCTCATCTACGTCGCACTGGAGTTTCTGGTTTTTCGCGAGTTGCACAACATTTACGTCATGCTCGACCAGATCAAGCAAAAAGATTTCAAAGTTCCCAAAAAACGGATCTTTCGCGATGCGAATCCCATCAAGCGGCTCAACGAAGAAATCTACACATACACCACCCGCAAGCAACAGGAAATCGACGAACTGAGGCGCATGGAAGAATACCGGCGCGAATTTGTGGCAAATATTTCACATGAGCTCAAAACGCCCATTTTTGCCGCGCAGGGATTTATCCACACGCTGCTGGATGGTGCCATGGAGGACGAAAAAGTACGCGACAAGTTTCTGGAGAAGGCGGCTCGCAGCCTGGACAACCTCAATGTGCTCGTGCAGGATCTGCTTACGCTTTCACGGATGGAAAGCGGTGACATCAAGATGCAGTTTGCCAATTTTGACCTGTACCAGCTGACCGGCGAGATATTTGAGCAGCTGGAGGAAAAAGCACAGACCAAAACCATCCGGCTCAAGTTTGATAAATACCAGGTTCCGAAAGCTGTTGTCTACGCCGACCGCAACCGGATCAGCCAGGTGATGACCAATCTGATTGACAATGCCATCAAATACGGAAACGACGGTGGCAAAGTGGTGGTTGAACTGGAAAGCGAAAAAGACCAGCTGGTGGTTTCGGTAAAAGATGATGGCCCCGGTATTGAGCCTGAGCATCTCAAACGCATTTTTGAGCGATTTTACCGCATCGAAAAAAGCCGGTCCAAAGACAGCGGCGGTACAGGCCTCGGCCTGGCCATTACCAAACACATTGTGGAGGCGCACGGCTCTAAAATCAGCGTAACCAGCAAGCCTGGCAAAGGGACGCAGTTCCGGTTTAAGCTACCCAAAGGGAAAGGAGAATAGTGCTTGCTGCAATCCAAAATAGTAGGTTTCTGCAATGCAAAACCCGGTTGGCACAGCAAATGCAGCTAAAGGTATTTCAGCCAGCCGTAACCATGCGAGGCTTTGAACTGGCCATAAACCTTGCATAGGGGATACAGGATGCCCAAAACACAAAAACAGATCAGGTAGACGTGCGGCCACTGGTAGCCGAATGCAGCGGGAAGTCCCCGGAAACCGGCGGAAAAATCAATATCGTTCCAGCGAAAGCCAGCCGAAAAAGCGGTGAGCCAGGCCAGCAGTTGTGTAAAAAAGAGCATGGCGCCAAAGAAAAAAAGCGGAGATTGGCCAAACACCAGCATTACCTTCCGGAAATCATGCTTCCGGGTCATGTACGTGGCATAAGCATCGGCATCGAGCAGGAGGCGGTTCTGGAGCAAAGTGCCCAGTATCCAGCCCATGCCAAACAAGGTCACAAAAGAAAGGCTCCAGAAAACAAATGAAAAACTTGCGGAAATGACTTCGGAAAAATGGGAAAAGAACACCCGGTAGACTGCCAGAATAACCAGCGTAGCTACGAAAACACCGTACTTTTCGCCCGAGAAATGGTATTTCCGGAAAAAGAAGAGGCTCATCCCCATCACCACCACCAGGCCAAAGGCACCAAGATCGGCCAGGTAATGCGTCAGGGTTACCATCATGGGCGGCGATTCCAACCGCAGGCGAACCATCTGGTGAAATCCTGCCAGCACACATCCCAGTGTCAGCAATATCAGCATGATTCCGCGCAACATATCCACTACCGCAATGCGCCGGGCAATTACTTCCGGATCCGAATCTTTCGTAACAATGGTGTAACTGTTCATGGCAATGGTGTAGATCTGTTGAGGTACTGTTTACCGGCCCCGTTTGCCCAACTCGATTACCTCCAAGTTACTGATTTTCTTTTGATTTATTTCAAATCGCAACAGGGTTCGCATGGAATGAAAGCCTTCCTGTCCGGCGGCACCGGGATTCATGTACAACAGGCCTCGAAAATTTTTGTCGGGCATCACCCGCAGAATATGCGAATGGCCACAGATAAACAGGGCCGGGGTTTCCTCTTTCAGCAACCTGAGCACTTTGGGATTATAGCGTGGCGGATAGCCACCGATGTGCGTAATCCATACCGAAACCTGTTCACAAGTAAACCGTTGATCTTCAGGATATTTTTCCCTAATTTCGGGACCATCGATGTTTCCGTATACGGCACGTACGGGCTTGAAGTTTTCCAATGCCGCAATTACTTCCAGTGAACCAATGTCACCCGCATGCCACAGTTCGTCGCAATCCTGGAAGTAATCGAATATCCGCGCATCCAGGTAACTGTGCGTATCGGAAAGCAATCCTATTTTCATGAAATAATCGTATGTATGGCGGACTTCCCGCAGGCATGTGGACGGTTCGGACAAACAGTATCGTTTGAAACGCCAAAACCCTGCGGTAATTGTTAGTGGTATAAAAACAATTTACAGAAAAAGAGAGTATAGTAATGAAACGAAATTTACAAAAGTACGGAGGTTTTTACCTATGAAAAGATACTATTTTATTTGCCTGCTCCTGAGCAGCTTTTCGTACAGTGCCTGGGCACAGGCAGGTTTGCAACTGGTCGATGCCTTTCCCAAACTTACGGTGTCGTTTGCCAATCCGATTGAAGTGACCCACGCCGGCGACAACAGCAAACGTATTTTTGTGGCCCGCCAGTCGGGTGTCATCCATGTTTTTCCCAATGATACCAATGTGACCAACGCGCAGGTGCTTACGTTTCTGGACCTGAGCAGTAAGCTTACGTTCAGCGGCGAGGCCGGGCTGTTGGGGCTCGCATTTGATCCGGATTATCTGGAAAACGGTTATTTCTACCTCAACTATACCCGTACTTTACAAGGCCAGCTTGAGTCAGTGATTTCCCGGTTCAGCGTCAGTCGGGAGGACGCCAACAAAGCCGACCCCACCAGTGAGCTTATTCTGCTGACGTTCAATCAGCCGTTCAGCAATCACAACGGCGGTAAAATCACATTCGGGCCCGACGGCTATCTGTACATCGCTACCGGTGACGGTGGCAGCGGGGGTGACCCGCAAAACAATAGTCAGAACCTGGGCAACCTGCTGGGCAAAATCCTGCGCATCAATGTGCATGCCCTTGGCAAACCGTATGCGTTGCCAGCCGACAATCCGTTTGTCAATACCGCCGGGGCCCGGCCCGAAATCTTTGCCTACGGATTACGCAACCCATGGCGCATGAGCATTGACCGACGTACCGGACAGATATGGGCCGGCGACGTAGGGCAGAACGCCCGCGAAGAAGTTGACCTTATCGTAAAAGGTGGCAATTACGGCTGGCGGTTGCGGGAAGGAAAAGGATGCTACAATCCGTCCGTAAACTGCCCGACCGAAAACCTGATTGATCCTGTGTGGGAATATACCCATGCCTCGGGAGACGGGCGTTCCATTACCGGCGGTTTGGTTTACCGGGGCGAAAAGCTGCCGGATCTGAAAGGAAAGTATGTATACGGCGATTTTGTGACGGGCAACATCTGGGCACTGACGTACGATGCCAACAGCCGCGTGGCTACCAATGAGTTTGTGCTGAAGCTTCCCGGAACACTTTCGGCTTTTGGAGAGGACGAAAACAGCGACTTGTTCATCTGCAACTATTCCACGGGCCGCATTCACAAACTGAAAGACCCGTTGGTGTTGGCCAGCGAACGTCCAGTTGCCAACTCGCAGTGGGTTTCCGTTTTTCCGAACCCGGCGGATGAGCAGTTGAGAATCCGGCTGAAACTATCGAAACCCGAACCAACCACGGTGCGGCTCTATTCGATCCAGGGAAAGTTGGTCTATACAGCCCTGGAAAATAAAGCCATGGCTTCTTCAGAACGTACGTTTCTGATTGATACCAAAGCATTGCCTGCCGGAATGTACGTTTACCGGCTGGATACCGGAACAACCAGCCACACCGGGAAGGTGCAGATTACCCGCTAACCAGGAGGTTTTTGTGTTGGGGAGGATACTATTTATCTGGACCAGGAGTGACGAAGGGGATTGTGCGATTAGTTGCAAAGAAACACATGCAGGTCAGAAACTATGTGTCTGGCCTGCATGTGTTTCTTCCATCTGAAAATCTTTTCATTCCGCACATCCCGGTTCGGGCAGTCATTGTTTGGGCAGGCTCCGGATCAGCAGTACAATGGAACTGACAATGCCAACCAGCGGCAGCACGACCGTAAATACCGGAAATTTCCAGCCCGTCCATTTGTCCAGTTTCATGCCGCCCCACACGCCGAGGGCTATGGCCGCCAGCATCTGGAATGCCAGTCCCGAATACTTGGCATAGTCACTTAAGGGGCTCTTTCTGTTCGTTGAGTTTTTCATTCACCATTTCTCCGATACGGTTTGTGTTGGTTGTGCCTGTGGCTGCTCCCATTTTGATAGTTCCGTTCCAGACGGCTCCCGCTTCCACAATCAGCTTGCCAGTGATGATGTCACCCGCAATGTTGGCGGTTGCCTTCAGGGAAAGAATATCCGAGACTTCGACAGTTCCTTTTACTTCCCCGGCAATCTCGGCATTTTGTGCCACAATATTGCCTTCAATATAGGAAGATTCACCCAGCGCGACTTTAGTTTTTGACCGAATGTTGCCTACCACCTTGCCTTCAATGCGTAGGTTGCCATAGGTTTCTATGTTGCCTTCGATGGTTGTTCCTTTCATGATCTGGGTGCTGGCGTTGGTAAGTTCCATCGTTTCTTGAGCTTCGCGGTTCCTGTTAAACATAATCTTGTCAGTAGTTAGAGGTGATTAAAATGTTCGGATATTGATGTTGGTCAGCTGGAAGCAACGGGAGGTTTTACGCATGGGAGAGATACTATTTTTCAACATGTTCATGATCCGTTTATTACCAGTATCCTAAAATGCAATGAAATCTTCCGGGTTCACGGGATTTCCTTTGTTCCATAGCTCGAAATGCAAGTGCGGACCGGTGGTGAGTTCGCCACTGTTGCCGATAATGGCAATGGTTTCGCCGGCTTTCACAAAGTCGCCGGCTTTCTTGAGCAACGACGAGTTGTGTTTGTAGACCGAAACAAGCTGGTTGGGATGCTGCACGGCAATCACATTGCCACTGTCTTGCGTCCAGGACGCCAAAATAACCGTCCCGTTGGTAACCGCATGGATCGGTTCGCCTTTTTTGGCAACCAGATCCACACCCCAGTGACTGGTTTTCGGATTGAATTTATCAGAAATGATTGCGCCGCGCAAAGGCGCAAACAAAAAGGCCGTCGAGGATACGGTACCGGTTTCGGCGGCGGCCTGTGCCTGGTTCTGCGTTTCGAATTCGCTTCGGAACTCCGCATCCACCGGATTGACCGCCTTCAAATCAGATGGTTTTGTCAACGGTTTGTCATTCCGACCTTTCGCATTGCCATTGGTGGTATCCTGACTGCCCGCTTTCAAAAACTCATTGTCGCCCTGGATGGTCTTCTGAATGCGCAACAGGTATTCGTCACGGGCGGCAATGGCATCCTGCAGCGAATCTACCGTAGTGGTCAGGTCGATCAGCTTGCGGGTCAGCTGGGCTTCCTTGGTGGCGGGGTTCAGCCATTTGGCCAGAAGAAAATTGGAGACAAACAGACTGAACAAAAATAAAATTACCAGAACAGCCGTTGTTATGACAAGGAGCTTGGCGTAGGTAAACGAGAAGGAGGTTTTTTCGGCAAAGTTATCCTCATTGCGGATTACCAGAAGGTATCGTTCGGTCAGGCGCGTCCATAAAGTGCTTTCGGTTTTCATGAAACAGACGGGGTCTTTTTTACATACGTATGTATTGGATTTCAAAAAGCAACAGACTGCTTCTGTCTGCTAAATGTAAAAAAAGACGCTTGGTTTTTGATGTAAGTTTTTAATTTATAAACCTTTGCAGTAAATACGTACAAGTTTGTACTTTCCGTTTCAATAAAATCAGCCATTCGCACAAACCATTTGGCCTGCCAGCCGTAAAATCATTCAGTGTTCAAATGCGGCGCCGGATTGCCAGCGACGCCTGAGTTTAGTAACAGCCTTAATGGATGTATATCTAATCAAATTTAAAGGTATTCGTCTATTTGCCAATGAATTCTGAATTCTTTTTGTAAACGAAAAACCGGGCATTGGGTTGCATAAAAAACCTGCCTTGTCAGTAATTAGTCGATAATCCATTATTTGCTTATAAAATTGTCAGTTTCATTTTTACAAAATAGTATACTTGCAAATCGAAAAAACCGCCTGCATGCCACCCGGATAGCAGGTATGGGATTTCGGGCGGCTGGCTATTGTGCAGAAAAGTTGCGTTTTACGGTCGGGTTGCTTTTCCTGGCAAACCTGGTTTTGTTGTCGGCGTGTTCGCAGTACAACAAAGGGCCCGTCAGTACGGCGTACCACGACTTGAATGCACATTACAACGCGCACTTTCTGGCCAATCAGCGATTGGGCGAAGCCGAAAAAGTGCTGTTTGCAAGCCGTAAAGATGATTACAATGAAATGCTGGACGTGTTGATCCCGCACGACACAACCCGGGCTTCGGCAGTAAAAACGCAAACGGAATATGCCATCCAGAAAGCTTCCCTGCCGATTCAGAACCACAAAAACAGCCATTGGCTCGACGACTGTTACCTGGCTCTGGCACGGGCCCGTTTCCTGCAAGCCGATTTTGAAAATGCCATCGAAACCTACAAGTATGTAAACAGCGAAAGCAAAGACGACGCCCTGCGGCAGCAGGCCATGATCGGACTGTTACGCTCTTTTACGGAATTGAAAAACTACGATTACGCCAACGCTGTAATCAACCGGTTGCGCAAAGAAAAACTTTCCAAGCATGACCTGGTCGATTTTTACGAAGCGCGGGCCCGCTTTCATCAGTCACGTCAGGAGTATGACCAGACACAGGCCATCCTGAAACAGACCGTCAAACGCATGCCGGCCGGTGAACGGCGAGCCCGGCTGTATTACATCATCGGACAGTTAAACCAGCGCAATAACCGGGCAAAAGATGCCTATGCCAGTTACGAACGCGTGACCAAAAGCAATGCTTCGTACGAACTGGCCCTGCAAGCCAGACTGCAAATGATCCAACTCTACGCCGGAACGGACGAAAAGAAGCTGATGAAGCAATTCCGGAAGATGCTTCAGGACGAAAAAAACAAGGAATACCAGGATCGCATTTTATACGCCATGGGCATGTATGAATACCGCCACGACCGGTATGACAACGCCACAGATTATTTCACAAAAGCGGCACAAGCCAAAGGCAACGACAGCCGGCAAAAGGCACTGGCATTTTTGCGGATTGCCGAAATCTATTATGACAAGAAACAGAATTACCAGGCGGCAAAGAATTATTACGACAGCACAATGGCTGCCGGGTTGCCACAAACCACGCCCAATTATGCAGTGATTGCCAAGCGGCAGAAGGTACTCGATTCGTTTGTGCATCACTACACGGTGTTGCAGACCGAAGATAGCCTGCAACGGCTGGCCCGCATGGATGAAGCTTCGCGCAACAAGCTTTTTGACGAAGTGCTGGATAAAAAAGAAAAAGAAGAACGCGAGGCCGAACGCAAAAAGAATGATGAAATTGCCCAGGAAGTCGGGGCGATTTTTAATAACCTCGATCTGGAAAAAGAAAAACCCAACAGCCGGGGCAATGATGCCAGCTGGTATTTTAGCAACACCACCGCTGTGGCACAGGGCAAAACAGCCTTTGCACGCAAATGGGGCAACCGGCCCTTGGAGGACAACTGGCGCCGTTCGCAGAAAGAAACGGTCATTGCCGACAACTTGCAAAATACTATCCCCGAAGAAGGCAAAACCCCGGTTGTCGAGAAGCCCAAAAAGCCGACCCGTGATGAGTTGAAACAGAACATGCTGGCCACACTGCCCATGTCCGATGCCGCCATTGAAAGTTCGAACCAGAAAATAGAAACGTCGTATTATGAACTGGGTAAAATTCTGGACAAAGAGCTGTTGGAAAAGCCCAAGGCCATTACCGATTATGAGACGCTGCTGGAACGTTTTCCGAAAACCGAGCATGCCGCCGAGGTATTGTATGCCATGTTTCTGATTTACCAGGAAATGGGCGATGAAAAACAGGAGGCTGTGAAAAACCGCCTGATCAGCGAATATCCGTCCACTACCTATGCCCAGCTGGCCGCCAATCCGAATTATACCCGTGACGGCAATCTGGCCGACCTGCAGGCCGACCGGGTGTTTCAGGAAGCCTACCAGCTTTACGAAGCGCAGAATTTTGTGGAGGCTGACCAGCAGATTCAGAGCGGCTTGCAACAATACGCCGGCACGGTAACCGAACAACGACTGAAAGTGCTGCAAATCAAACTGATCGGCAAGACCCAGGGCCTGGACCCTTACCGCAAAGCCTTGCAGGATTTTGTTACGGCCTATCCGCAAAGCTCATTCATTCCGTACGTACAAAATCTACTCCGCAGAACCGACGGACTCAGCAAAAACGATGGTAACAAACAATAAACGATAGATACCTCGTTGCCAATGGACGGAGCAACTCCGGTTTTCGCTTCGCACAATCTTTGTTTTCATACCAGGTGATTGGAAAAATAGTATCTTTTCCAAACGCAAAACCCCGCTATTGTTTGCCTGCCAGCTATAGATAATGCAAGTATTGCATACTTAACTAGTCGCAAATAAAACCATCCATTAAAATTTGCGTACTTTTACAGTGAAAAAACTAACGATAAATCAAGCATGATCGTTTTTGAACGCGGCTCATACCGCCGCATCATTCGTATTGTCTGGGTGGCATTTCTGGCATTCTGGATCGTACTCCTTTTTTACGTGTTTGCCGTATCGGTTGACTTGTTCGGACTTTTCGGTCCCATGCCCGATCTGAAATCACTGGAAAACCCCAAAAACGAGCTGGCTTCCGAAGTATACTCGGCCGATGGTGCCCTGCTTGGAAAGTATTTCATTTCCAATCGGTCACCGATCGAATACGAAGACATTTCGCCCAACCTGATCAATGCGTTGGTCGCCACCGAAGATGTCCGGTTTGAACGCCACTCGGGCATCGATTTCAAGGGGACATTTGCCATTCTAGGCTCCATTCTTACCATGGACCCGCGCGGTTCGAGTACCATTTCGCAGCAGCTGGCCAAAAACCTTTACAAAACCCGCAGTACCGACAGCGAAGGTACGCTGTATTCAGTCCCATATCTGAAGATGTTCATTATCAAGACGAAAGAATGGATAACGGCCATCAAAATCGAACGCAGCTATACCAAACGCGAGATTATCACCATGTATTTGAACACGGTGGATTTCGGTAGCAATGCCTACGGGATCAAGACGGCCGCCAGTACTTTCTTTCGCAAGAAACCGGCCGAACTGACAGTGCCGGAATCGGCGGTGTTGGTCGGTCTGCTCAAATCCACGACTGCCTACAATCCCAAACGCAATCCGGAACGGGCCAAAATCCGACGCAATACGGTGATGTCGCAAATGGTAAAATACGGTTATCTGGCCGAAAACGAATACGACAAGCTGAAGGCGCAGCCCATCGAGAAAATGATCGAAAATTATACCGTTGAAAACCATAGCAAAGGATTGGCAACGTATTTCCGGTCGGTGGTGCAGCGCGAATTGCAACGGTGGTGTCGGGAAAATGGTTATGATATTTACCGGGATGGCTTGCGGATTTACACAACCATTGATTCGCGTATGCAGGCCCACGCCGAAGAAGCCATGGCAGCGTGGATGACGCAACTGCAAACCAAGTTTAATGCGCACTGGAAAGGCCGCAATCCGTGGATTGACGAGAACTATAAGGAGATTCCGAATTTCGTAGAACGGGCCGCACGCCGCACGCCGCATTTCCGTGAGTTGCAGGAAGCAGGTATTTCGGAGGCTGATATCTGGGCCGAAATGAACAAGAAAGTGCCCATGCGTATTTTCAGCTGGAAAGGAGAAATCGATACAACCCTGAGTCCGATGGATTCGATCCGATACTACAAACGATTTTTGCATGCCGGATTGCTTTCCCTGGAACCCGCTACCGGCGAAATCAAAGCCTGGGTGGGCGGACTGGATTTCAAGTATTTTCAGTACGATCACGTCAAGGACGGGCATCGCCAGCCAGGCTCTTCGTTCAAACCCATCGTTTATGCCACCGCTATTGACAACGGCTATACCCCCTGTTACAGCGTGGTGGATGCGCCGATCACCTTCTCTCAGGATGTTGGCGGCAAACCCTGGACACCCAACAATGCCGACGGCCCGCCAACCGGACGGCAGTTTACCTTGCGCCAGGCCATGGGCCGGTCCATCAACACGGTTTCGGCCTATCTGGTCAAAAACCTGGGGCCGCAAAAGGTAGTCGATTATGCCCAAAGGCTTGGCATTACCAGTCCGTTGGAGCCAGTGCCGTCTATCGCCCTGGGCACGCAGGATGTATCCATTTACGAACTGCTAGGCGTGTACGCTACGTTTGCCAACAGCGGTGTGTGGAACGAACCCAAGTACATCACCCGCATCGAAGACAAAAACGGAAATGTGATTTGGGAGCCGGCTCCGCGCAGCGTGGAGGTTCTCAGCGAAGAAACTTCGTACCTGATGACATACATGCTCAAAGGGGCCTTGCAGGAAAGAGGCGGAACGGCTATGGGCTTGCACCGCTACAAAATCTGGAAAGGCAATCCGGAAGTGGGTGCCAAAACGGGTACCACTCAAAACCACTCCGATGGCTGGTTTATGGGCATGATGCCCAACCTGGCTACCGGCGTGTGGATTGGCGGCGATGACCGCAGCATTCACTTCCGCGACCGAAGCGGCGAAGGCGGCAAAATGGCCTTGCCGCTATGGGGCATGTACATGGAAAAAGTAGTGAACGATCCATCCATTGATTTCAAGCCGGGGCAGTTCAAGAAGCCCGCAACCTTATCTGTTTCACTGGACTGTGAAGCGTATCAACTTACAACTACTGCTGATTCCGCTGCAAAAGAAGTCTATAAAGCTCCTTCCGCCAAAGACCTGGAAAATGAAGGCTTTCGGTAAGTCGGGTTTTTGTCCGAAAATCTACACTATTTTCGTTTGGCTGGGTTTAGTCATTTACGACTATAGTATTTTGCCTGCCAGTGCGTCAACTGGGCAGGTTGACCAGAGCATTGACTCTGCTAATTTTCGGTCTGTACAAACTCAGGATACGATAAGAGACGAAGTCTTTATCGCAGTGGAAAAGATGCCTGAATTTCCGGGTGGTATCAATGGATTGGTTAAGTATTTACAAAAGAATATTCGCTATCCGAAAGAGTGTAAGCAAGTAATAGGAAAGATAACTTTATCGTTTGTTATTACAAAAACTGGAAAAGTTCAGGATGTAAATGCAACGGCAGGAAGTTGCGATGCTCCTAAATGGCGTCAACACACTATTGCCGCAATCAAGGCAATGCCAACCTGGAAGCCGGGAATGCAGAAAGGAAAAGCTGCAAATGTCCGGTATAGTCTTCCCGTGTATATTCATCCTATGACAGAATAAGCCCTCATCTTGCGCCAGATTCCGCAATTTCGTTGTATCTTTGTTGCCTACTTCAACAACAACGTAAAAAGCAGCTGGCTGCATAAGTTATCCATGATTGACTCGAAACCGGTGACAGGTTCTCCGCAAAGCATTTCGTTCAACGACACGGCGATTGCCTTCTCTTCCAAATCCGACGCCGAACTCCGCAAAATGTACGGACTTTTTGCGGCGATGAATAGCAACTTCTTGGTGAAATTCGGTACCGGAGTTCTCAAAGCCGCCTTTGCCATCCGCTTTCCGTTTATCAAGTCATTGGTCAAGAGTACCATATTCGAGCATTTCTGCGGTGGTGAAACCATTGATGAATGCGCCACGACCACGCAAAACCTGTGGAAATTTCGCATCGGCACCATTCTGGATTACTCCGTGGAAGGTGCCAAAACCGACGAAGGATTTGAGGCAACCACGCAGGAAATCATCCGGACAATCCAGAAGGCAGCGGGTAATCCGGCCATTCCGTTTTCGGTATTCAAGGTAACCGGTCTGGCAGCCACCGAATTGTTACAGAAGGTACAAAACGGGGAATCGCTGAGTGACATTGAACAGGACGATTACGAGCATGTGAAAGACCGGGTGGAACGCATCTGTTGCCATGCCTACGAACACAATGTGCGTATTTTCATTGATGCCGAAGAAACCTGGATACAGGATGCCATTGACGCATTGGCGTACGAAATGATGGAAAAGTTCAACCGCCAGCAGCCGATTGTGTACAATACCTATCAGATGTATCGCTGGGATATGCTCAGCAATCTGAAAAGAGCGTATGAGGCAGCGAACGAGAAAGGCTATTTTTTAGGGGCCAAGCTGGTTCGGGGAGCCTACATGGAGAAAGAAGCCAAAATGGCGGTGGCCGAAGACCGTCCCAATCCGATACAACCCAACAAGCCGTCCACCGACCGTGACTTTGACGATGCATTGAAATTTTGCGTGGAGCAATACCCGAAAATTGCCATTTGCGCCGGTACCCATAACGAAGCAAGCACTCATTTTCTGATTGAACTGATGAAAGAACGCGGGATCCGGCCCGACGATCCGCACGTCTTTTTTGCACAATTGTACGGCATGAGCGACAACTTGTCCTACAACCTGGCTCATGCGGGCTATAACGTGGCCAAATATGTTCCCTACGGACCGGTAGCCGCCGTGATGCCATATCTGTTCCGCCGGGCCAGCGAGAATACTGCCATTGCCGGCCAGAGCAGCCGCGAATTCCGTCTCATCAAAAAAGAAATGCGCCGTCGCAAAAGAGCAAAATAGCGGAGTTCGGTCTAAAGATAAGCCGGTAAAGGTACGGGGGTTTTTGCTTTTTTCGGGATACTATTTTTCAATTCCGCATTCTTTAAAATTTGGATATCTGTTGGGCGATGGTTTCAATGTCTTCAGGAGTGTGTAGCGCATTGATGATGACGCGTGTGATGGGTGAATCGTGCGAAGAAGGGTAGGGGAAGCTGGAAATCAGAATACGGCGATTGTACAAATGCCCATACAGCTCGTTGTGGGGCGTATGGAAGACCGGATACATGTCAAAAAAACGAAAGTGATCGGAGGCGGCAGTCTTTTGTTGAAAAAGGACCGTGTTTTCGGACAACTTCCGGCGAAGCGATGCATACAGCGACTGGGATTGCAGAAACGCGTACAGATAGGCCGGTGGCATCGGTGAGCCGGCCGTAAAGAAAGGAGATTTTTGTAACTGGGCTATTCGCCGGGTATTTCCCAGAACCACACCGCCAGGCAAGCCCAACGCCTTTCCCAACGAACCTACCACGATTACTTCCACGTGTGGCGGCGGCTGCATCTGTCCGGAAATGCCGCTTCCGTTGACCCCGGTAATGCCCATCCCGTGCGAATCGTCAATGACAAGCGTGATCTGCCGGTCGACAGGCAGATCGGCCACCCAACTGAAATCGTATTTTTCCGCGTAGAGCGGATCCAAAGAGTTAACCAGCAGAATAATACGCGAACCGGGAATGTGCGACAAACGCGCAGGTAGGTTTTGCACCCATTCGGTATAGTATTTTTCAAGTGATGGCAATGGATTTTCAAGCGCCAGCGCCGGATGTGTACCGGGTGCGTACAGGCAGTGCCCTTCGTGCTGCAACAAACGCACCAGGGCCTGTCCCGCCAGGAAACCGGACGAAAAAGTCAGGGCGGCTTCGGCTCCGGTATCGGCAGCCAATTGCTGTTCCGCTTCTTCCAAAACGGCCAGCCGGATATTGGAAATACGCGAACTGGAATAATTGGTGCCATAACGGGCAAACCCTTCCTGCAAATGGTGCTGAAATTCGGCATTGCGCGAAATACCCAGATACGACGTACCGCTGAAATACAGATACTCGTTGCCGTCCAGAGACAACGTGCGGCCAGGAAGGGTATCGACAAGGTAAGTCATGAAAAAATAGTATCATTCAACAAAGGAAAACCTGTTGTTCGTCAACGCATCAGTCTGGCTCCCGTGCCATTTTCAGCGGCCAGCGTAACTTTTCCGTACTCAATGGTTACACCCGTGGCAATGTCTTCGCGCAGCAGCAACGCGCCATCCATGTCTACATAATCCAGCATCGGCAGCAGTTGCGCAATGGCCGAAATGCCGACGGTTGATTCGGTCATGCAGCCGACCATCACTTTCATGCCAAGCTGCCGGGCTTCGGCAATCATCCGACGGGCCGGAGTGAGGCCACCGCATTTGACCAGCTTGATGTTAATCCCATGGAAATAGCCCTGGCAACGGGCTACATCACTTTCGGTGATGCAACTTTCGTCGGCCACCAGTGGCAACGCCGAATGGTTATATACCTCTTTCATTCCTTGCCAGTCATCGGCTTTGAGCGGCTGTTCGATAAATTCAACACCGAGTTTTTTCAATTCCAGTGAATTACGAATCGCTTCGTCGGAAGTCCATGCGCAGTTGGCATCCACCCGAAAGACGGCATCGGTGTGTTTGCGCAATTCTCGCACAATGGCCACATCGTCAGGCGTGCCCAGCTTGATCTTGTAAATCGGCCAGGGCATCTCCTTGAGTTTCAATACCATTTTTTCCACAGAGTCGATCCCGATCGTGTAATTGGTCAAGGGCATGTTCTCCGCAGCCAGCCCCCACACGTTGTAGAGCGGCTTGCCCAGGTGCTTGCCATACCAGTCGTGTGCCGCCATATCCAGGGCGCATTGTGCAAACGGATTGTCTTTCAGGAAGGGCTGCATCTCGGTCCAGAAAGTTTCGGGGGGTGAAAACGCCTGTCCCGCTTTGGCTGAGATACTGTGCTGAATCCGTTCACGCAGGCTTTCCAGCAGTTGTGTCATTCCGTCAATGGTAATGCCATAGTACGGATTGGACGTTGCCTCGCCGTAGCCGCTGTGCCTGCCATCGGTGAGTTCGACGATCAGCGTCGGCTGGGTATCACGGGAGTCGTACGCAATAGTAAATGTATGTTTTAGAGGCAGTTGAAACGAATACAGGCGAAGGTTCATAGGGGCGACAGGTAAAGGCAACGATGTATCTATGCATGCAAATTAACGTTTTCTGCCAGGTTTCCCCAAATCTGTCATTTATAGATAGTTACCTTTTGCGCAAAACCAACAGAGGTAAACCAAAACAATGGACGGTATCCAGATGAAAAACAATTGTCTGTTTTCTGAATGAATTATTTGAGATGTATATCCGTGTCGAATATTTTCTTATAAAATAAGAGATTTAGAAGGTATAAGCAATTCATGGTCAATAGATTGTAAGAGAAACTACAATTTGTGTTTTTTTACTGAAAAGTGTATCTCTATTTTTGGCATAGGTTTTGCCCTCCAAGAGGGTACTATTTTTCTGGTTAAATATGAGCATCCTAAAAAAAATTACATTTGGCACTGCATTGCTTTTGCTGGCCGGTTTGTCCGCCTGTAATCCTGATGAAGTCGAAAACCCCCAGCCGGACCTGCTGGCAGGGGGTTCTGCCAAAACCTGGCAGATGACCGACGCCACCCAAAACGGCCTTTCTTCGCCCAACAAGGCGTGCCTGGTTGGAGATTTGTACAAGTTTAACGCAGACAAAACGTTTGTTTTCGATGAAGGGACTGATAAGTGCAGTGAGTCGGCTCCGCAAACCGTGAGTGGGCAATGGGAGTTGTACAACTCGACCATTACCATGAAAGAAACCGGCAACCAGACTTTTGTTGTGTTAAAGCTGAAAAGCCTGACATCCGGCAAAATGGTAACGGTGCTGGACAATAATGGCGGGCCTGTAATCGAGTATACCTTCACGGCAAAATAAATATACCGGCGTTCTGTGGAAGTGACTTCTGCCTTTGCTTTGCGGCAAAGGCTTTTTGTTTTGGAAAAGGTTTGGTTTACTTGTCACCGCGACATATTTTGGAGACAACAATTGTTTGGCACAGCTTTTATCACGTACTTTGGGGCGTTGTTTCGTACCTGCAAGAAGCGTTTTTACACCTCAATTCAGTATCACCCATGAAAAAACTTGCCCTGCTCGGATTCTTATTTTTTGCGTTTTCGTTTACTTTTGCTCAAAACAAATCATCTAAAAACAACATGAGCCATATCAAAAAAGGATTTGTACACACGGTATATTTTTATCTGAAAGAGCCGAACAGCCAGACGGCCAAAGACTCCCTGTACCAAGGATTGCAGTTGCTGGCTTCCATCAAAGAGATTCAGGAAGGATACATTGGGGTGCCTGCCTCTACCCGCCGCCCGGTGATCGACCACACATATGCGTACTCAATCACGTTTGTGTTCAAAAGCAAGGAAGATCAGGATATCTATCAGGAGCATCCGACACACAAAAAATTCATTGAGTTGTACGGCCATTTGTGGGAAACGGTGAAAGTGTACGACGCCACCAGCCTGTAAGCAAAACAGTATGATTTTAAATGCAAAAACCCTGCCTCAACAGCAGGGTTTTTGCGTTTGTAGGGTAATACCAAAATTTACGACCACAGTTTCTCAGGATATTTGCCCTCGGTTACCAGCTTTTTGATGGCATTGACTACCATTTCGCGGTCTTCGCGGTAGGTTACGCCAAACCATTTGGCTGGTGTGGAAATTACCTTGGTATGTGCTTTCCCTGCTTTGGCCATGTCACCCATGAAGTTCGGAATGTAGCATTCGGATTTCAGTTCGGTGCCTTTATCCTTCAGGAAATCCAGGAAATACTGGCGCATCAGCGGGAATGCAGATGGTGGGAAGCCCATGAAATTCATTGAAACCGGCTCACTGCCGGTAAGTTCTACCCACGAACCGTCCTCTTTCTGATAACGGGCTCCGGTTGGTGTTTTTTCAACCGTGGTGCGTTCCACCAGTTGCGTCAGGTTGCCTTGCGCGTCTGATTCCAGGATGCCCCGGGCCACCGAGCCGTGCTCCGACAGTGTGTTTTTGATCTGGTAACCAATGTTGATGTATTCGCTGCCATTGGGGTCCATTTTCTGCAATTCCTTGGAAATGATGTCAAACGACTCAAATCCGTAGAAGTCGTCAGCATTGATCATGCAGAAAGGCTCTTTTACGGCTTCTTCACCCATCAGCACCGCATGAACCGTTCCCCAGGGCTTGGTGCGTCCTTCGGGTGGCGTAAATCCTTCGGGAAGCTTGGTCAGTTCCTGAAAAACGTATTCGACCGGGAAGCGGCTGCTGAAACGTTCGTGGAAGATCGCTTTAAAATCGGCCTCAATATCTTTACGGATGACGAACACCACTTTGCCGAATCCGGCGCGTATGGCATCATACACTGAATAGTCCAGAAGAGTCTCGCCGGACGGACCCATGCCGTCCATTTGTTTCAGACCACCGTATCGGCTTCCGACACCGGCGGCTAAAATGAGTAATGTTGGTTTCAAAGTCGAAGAATTGTTTTATTGGTAAATTGAGTTAGTATAAAAAAATAGTACCTCGCGGTTGGCAAGGACCTTCGTTTGGTTACAGTGCGTTACTATCGGAAATCAGAAAACAGTATCTTTGATTTTGGTAAGCATGACTTTCAAAATACCAGAACTTTCCCATTCTTCTTTCCGAGGCTAGAATTTCTTATTTGGCCTTGTCTACAATGGAAGTGACGGGAAGGCGAGCCCGATTGCATACATCGATTACCTTGATTACTTCTCCATACATGATCGACTGGTCGGCGCGCAGGGCTACGGATGGGTTTTCCAACTTGCTGGCCTCGGCCATCAGTTCGGTTTGCAACTGTTCATACATCACCTGGCGTTTTTCGATGTAGTATTCCAGCATACCATTCACTTCCCGTACATACAGATTCAGTTTTTGTTTGGGTATGGTTTGTCCCGTTGCCGCCCTTGGCAACGTCAGTTTGATGGCGTTAGCACTGGCAAGTGTACTGATAATGAGGAAGAACAACAAAAGAAAAAATAAAATATCCGAAAGGGCGGAGGCTTCGACTGCCGATTCGCGTCTGCGGTTTCTGCGAAGATTCATCTGAATAATGGCTTAATGGTGGGATAGCCCAACGGCTGGAGGGTTGCCTGACTGCGCATTCAACCGTCCGGCCATTCGGCCATTTATCGTTTTACCGTTTCTTTTACCTGAACAGGCTTGTACAGGATATCCATGAAGTCGATGGCGGTTACCTCCATTTTGTTCACGTTGCGGTCAATCATGTTGTTCAGGTACGTATGCAGCATGTGCGCCAATACACCCACGATCAGACCCGACGCCGAGGTAACCATTTTGGTATAGATACCGCTGGAAATAACACCGATACTGATGTTATCCGAAATGGAAATATCGAAAAAGGCTTTGATCATCCCAACCACCGTTCCCAGGAAACCAAACATAGGGGCAATGGCGGCAATGGCAGCAAGCAGGCCCAGGTTTTTCTCCATCTGGTAAATTTCGACGCGGGCGGTGTTTTCAATGGCCGATTCCACATCACGGATGGGCGAACCGATGCGGGAGAGGCCTTTGCCGATCATTCGTGCAATGGGTGACTTGGAATACTGACACACCTCCAGCGCACCACGAATGTCTTCGTCACGCAGCCGGTCCCGGATTTTGCTCAGAAAGTCAGGATCCATACGGCTGGCCGATTTAATGTACAGATATCTTTCAAAGAACAGATACAAGGCCGCAAACAGCAGCAAACCGATCGGAACCATAATCCAGCCGCCTTTCATGAGCAGGTCAAACAACGAAAGTTCCTGGGTGGTGGTGGTTACCGCATCGGTGGCAGCGGCGGTTGTATCGCCGGTAACTACTTGCAAAAGAATGGTTAAAAGCATTGTTGGGAGTTATGTTTTAAAAGTTTCAGTTTTTAAGCAGGAATTCAGGCCTGGTGGTTTCGGGTTGGCCGCCAGACGGGTACCGCCTGTTGCCAAATACGGGGTTCGTTTGCGTATTCAACGAATTGTTGCCTTCAAAATTATCACAAACCGGATAATTTCCGCAAGTTTCCAACCTTTTCTTTTTAAATCCTGTTGCATAGAAGAGATTTCGGATCAAAGATGAGCCGACGAAGGTACGGGGTTTTGCTTCTGTTGAAGATACTATTTTTCAGCTGGAAAAATACCTGCCGGCAGGCAGGCCATTTGTAAATCCGAAACATACGTTCGGCGAAGTCACATTCGCCTTCCAAAATCCGAAATACTTTTTCCTATCTTTGCACGAAATTTTTGAGTGAAATGACCGACGAAAAACTAGTGGTTCCCTACAAAGATCAGCAAGCCGGCAAAAAAGAGCAGGTAGCTACCATGTTTAACAATATTTCGCCAAAGTATGACCTGCTGAACCGCATGCTCAGCTTTGGCATTGATATTTACTGGCGCAAGCGTGCCATCCGGCTGCTGAAGCCCTCAATGCCCAAATACATACTTGACATCGCCACCGGTACGGCCGATTTTGCCATTGAGGCCCTGACGCTGAACCCGGATAAGATTGTGGGAGTGGATATTTCGGAAGGCATGCTGGCCTTTGGCCGGGAGAAACTGAAAGAGAAAAAACTGGATCACAAGATCGAGCTGCGGCTGGGCGATTCGGAAAAATTACCCTTTTCGGACAATTCTTTTGATGCCGTCATCGTTTCCTTTGGCGTAAGGAACTTTGAAAACCTGGAACGTGGGCTTGCCGATATGTTTCGGGTGACCCGGCCTGGCGGTACGTGTGTGATTCTGGAGTTTTCCAAGCCGCGCCGGTTTCCGTTCAAGCAGTTTTATGATTTTTATTCATACCGGATCATGCCGATGATCGGCAGAATGGTTTCGAAAGACGACAGTGCCTACCGTTATCTACCCGAGTCGGTACGGGCCTTTCCGGATGGCAAAGACTTCACCGACATTCTGGCAAAGGTCGGGTTTGCAAAAACACAGAGTATTCCGCTGACAATGGGTATTTGCTCCATTTATGTTGGAAAAAAATGACTGTAATAGATTTTCATAATAGTGTTTTCCGGTTGGGCAGGTTTTGCCTTAATGAGAGATACTATTTTACTGTTCCAGTGACAGCATACAAAATGTCGAAAATCAGTTCAAACGGACTTGTATTGTCAGGCAAATTATTCAAACAGACAACGGTAATTAAAGCGATACACCGTATGTACATAGATTAATGTGCGGTGCGGCACATTTCATTTACGAGCATGAAGAAAAAACATTGGAAAAAAAGTTTAGTTATTATTGTTCTATTAAGTTGCTGTTTTTCTGCACTTTGCGTGCGTGCACAAAGTACCAAACGCCCCAGTCTCTATAGTCTTCATTTGCCCGATTACGACGAAAAACAGGTTCACTACGGCTTTTTTATTGCCGGGCATGTCTCTACGCTGAACCGACGGTATTCCGAAGGTTTTGTCAGCGGCTCGGATACCATTGCAGCCATCAATCCGAATTGGTCGCCGAGCTACGGACTGGGTTTTATTGTCGCGTATGGGCTTGATCCTCAATTTGATTTGTGTCTGGTGCCCGCCTTTGCATATTACGAACGTAGGGTTGATTACATTTCTACGGCGGGTAACTCCAAAAGCCAGACCGTCGAATCCGGTTTTATCGAGCTTTCGATGCTGGCCCGTTACAAATCCATCCGCCGGGGTAACATTCGCATGTATATGCTCGGTGGTATTAAGCCGGGCATCGAAGTTGGGTCGAATATCAAAAGCCGTGGCCTGAATGCCTTGCGTACCAAAAACTGGGACGTGAGTGTGGAATACGGCTTTGGCTTCGATTTGTTTTACGAATATTTCAAGTTTTCGCCCGAACTCCGCTTTTCGCACGGTCTTACCAACCTGCTGGTAAAAGATAACAATGTATACAGCCGCGGCCTGAACCGACTGGGTGCCCACACGGTGTCGTTGTACCTGTATTTTTAAAGGTTGGAAAATAGTATCTCCGCAAATCGCAAAACCCTGCCTTTATTTTATTGGAATTCTGCTTTGTGATTTCTACCTTGGTTTGCTAAACCTGAGTTTAACCATTTTAAGCTCAGGTTTATTGTTTGTATACGGCTTGGCATTCAGGATAAATACAGTCACACATTGGATCCGTGAATGACAACAAAAACACCACAGAACAATCGTAAAAGCTCCCACTGGAATTTATGGAAATAACACTGGTACTCACACTATTGCTGGTAGCCATCGTCTTGTTTGCTACCGAAAAGCTTTCGGTTGATGTGGTTACCATTCTGTTACTCATTGTTCTCATTCTTTCGGGTATTTTGACGCCGGCTGAAGCTTTCGCAGGATTCAGCAGTGATTTTATTATCATTCTGGCCTCGATTTTTATAGTAAGCGGAGCATTGCAGCAGACCGGTGTGCTGGACCGTATCGGAACATCGCTGGTACGGGTTTCTACGAAAGCCTCGGCAGGGCTGGTGGCCACGCTGGTGATGGTGATTGCCGGGTCGGTCTCGGCTTTCATGAACAACACAACCGTCACCGCCATTTTTGTCGGACCCGTTATCGGTATTGCCAAAAAGTTGAAAATCAGTCCCTCCAAACTACTGATGCCCTTGTCATTTGCCTCAATCCTAGGAGGTACCTGTACACTGATCGGGACATCAACCAATGTGGCGGTGAGTGGATACTTGGAAAAAAGCAAGTTCCCCTCCATCGGTATGTTCGAAATTGCACCGGTCGGGTTGGTGATTTTTGGTGTCGGGATCGCATTTATGTATGTGATTGGAAACCGGATGCTGCCTGATCACAAGGATACCAGCTACATGGATGAATACTCCATTCGTGAATACTTGAGCGAGGTGATTGTCACACCCGGTTCACCGCTGGTCGGGCAACGGATTTTTAGCACCGAACTCAGCAAGATGGACATCCGGATTCTGAAGGTGTTGCGGGGTAGCCAAGTGTATTTTCCACATCCGGATCTGGTGATTCAGGAAAACGATCTGATGCTGGTCGAAGCCCGGATCGATGACCTTATTAAAATCAAAGAAACCAATGGCATTGAAATCCGGGCCGATATGCTCAGTGACACGGCCTTGCAGTCGCCGGAGATCCAGTTGGCGGAAGTATTGATGACACGTACCGAATCCGATCTGGTCGGCAGCACCATCAAACGGGCTAATTTTCGCCAACGGTTTGGCCTGGTTGTAATTGCCATTCACCGGTACGGCGAAACACTCAAAGAAAAAATCCACGACATAGAACTCAGACTGGGAGATCTGCTGCTGGTACAAGGCACCCCCGAACGGCTCAATTACCTGCGCGAAAGCCATGATCTGGCGGTGATGGGTGAGTTTACGCCGTTGCTTTTCCGTCACAAACGAGGCGCACTGGTTGTTACGATGTTCATTGCGGCTGTACTGGTCGGGTCACTTACCAGCATCCCTCTTTCGGTATGTTTCCTGACTGCTGCCGTCGGATCAGTGCTGACACGTTCCATAAGTACCCAGAAAGCGTATGAAATCATCGACTGGCGGCTGCTGATCCTGATTGGCGGCATGAGTGCCTTTGGCACCGCCATGCAGAAAACAGGGGCTTCGGAGTGGCTTGCCAACATCATTGTGGATTGGTTCAAGCCGTTTGGGAACGTGGCTATTCTGGCCGGTTTTGTCATTCTGACTGTCTTCCTGACGCAGCCAATGTCCAATGCGGCGGCGGCGCTGGTAGTTTTGCCCATCGCATTGGAAACCGCTGCCTCGCTGGGAGTAAATCCGCGGACTTTTGCCATTGGCGTCATGCTGGCGGCCTCTGTGTCTCTGGTAACACCTTTTGAGCCTTCGTGTATATTGGTTTACGCCCCTGGAAAGTATAAGTTCGCTGACTTCTTCAAGATCGGTTCGCTTCTGACCCTTGTCCTCGTTGTCATCATTGTGCTTATGGTTCCGTATTTCTGGCCTTTCTAGGCATGCAATTTTAGCTATGGCAAATGGAGATAACCGATTGCCTGTGAGGCAGGTTTTGGCTTTGGAACGGATACTATTCTTTACCTGGAATGCCAAAACCCAATGGTGCAGAAACGCTGTGCCCTGTTAGTTGCCTGTTCATTTCATTCGCTTAATATTATGCACATTGCCATTTCAGGAAACATAGGTGCGGGAAAAACCACACTGGCAGGTTTGCTGGCTGCACATTACGGGTGGGAAGTGTTACATGAATTGCCTGAAGAGAATCCGTACCTGGCCGATTTTTATGAAGACATGCCCCGGTGGGCGTTTCAGGTACAGGTACATTTTCTGACCAGCCGGTTTGACCAGGTAATGAAAATCAGCCAGTCAAAAGGTACCGTCATTCAGGACCGGACAATTTATGAAGATGCATTTGTATTTGCCAGAAACCTGTACGAGTCTGGATTGATGAGCATGCAGGATTACGAAACGTATCTGCGTCTGTTTCAGATTATTATGCAACTGGTAAAACCACCGGATCTGCTTGTTTTTCTGGACGCCGGATTACCCAAGCTCACACTCCAGGTAAAAAAACGCGGTAAGGTATACGAAAAGAATGTAGACGCAACCTATCTGGCGGCCTTGCAGGTGCATTACTGTGCATGGATTGAAACCTATCGCGAAAGCCCTGTCGTGCGGATCGATGTCAATCAACTGGACTTCCTGCGTAACCCCGAAGACCTGCGTCTGATTACCACTGCAATTGATGAGAAATTGGCTGTACTGGCAAAATAACGACTGTAGCGTTTGACCTTCGCTACAGTCGTATTTTGTCATACCTCGCTTGTTATCCGGATTCTCTGCTACACCGGACTTACTTCATCACCTGTACCCACCCTTTGATGACTATTCGCTCATCGCGGCGGCGCAAACGCATGGTTTTCAGTTCGGCAGCGTAATAGTAAACCCCCGGAGACACGGTTTCGGCTACTTCGGCATTGGAGTTCAGTCCACCCGCCCATTTAATCTGAAGATCATTGGTTTCAAACACTCTCCTACCCCAACGGTTGACAATGGTGATTTTACCCGATTCAATGAATCTGGGACAAGGATAAGGTTCAAACACCTGATTCAGCGTATCGCCGTTATCCGGTGTGATGACATTGGGCAACTTGTAGTAGGGACAATTGTCTTTGGCAACAATGTTGCTGGGTGCGCTCTCATTGCCGCTCCGGTCTACGGCTGTCACATAATACATACCCGCATAGGAGGTGAGGTTGCGATGGAAATATTCCCGGTTTGGCGGTGTCGGCGGGGCAACCACACTATCAATCAGGACAAAGTTTTCATCTTCCTCGTAACGTTTGTAGTAAATCCGGTACTTGAATACTTCTTGCTCACGGCAAACTTTGTTGCCTTCCTGAGTCGGATAGACCCACGTCAGGTGATTGGTAAAGCTGGTGATCTGACAAAACGCCGGTCTGCCGCCACTCTGCTCGCTCTGTTGTTCCTGATCGGCCCACAAGGCACATTCGGTGTCGTCAATGCTAAGTGTGACCGCACATGGACGTATGGTATCCAAAGGAGTGGAGCATGCAATCTGCGACATGTTCAGCAGCGGGCTTCGGATGGCTCCTTCGTTGTAGGTACCCGAAGTTTCCACCTTGTAACAATAAACCGAATCGGTAATGAGAGGCGTTCCATTGCCGGTATCTGTAAATGTGAAAGAACCCGGAGTGGTCACGTTCACTACCGCAATTTGCTCGAATTGTTTGGTCGTCAGGTTTTGACGGAATATTTTATGGGGTTGGTTGCTGTTGTCCCAAGGTACTTCGGCCCGCCAGGTAAGACGGATCTGGTTAGGCAACGGCTGTGCGGACAACCGTACGCTGGATGCTGTGCGTGACGAATCAACCAACCGACCATTGGAATACAAAAAGACCACATACGTATACGGATTGTCTTCGGTATTCAAGCCACGGTCGGTAAAGCGCAAATAGAACGAAGGATCGGTTGAAGCAGGAATGTTGCTTACCGTCTGGCTGTTGACCGGTGCGGACGAAAATGCGTTGGAAAATCCAGTGGCCCGGTACACATCATAGCGGTACGGACCTGGAAATGCGGTTTTGTCTAATTCCAGGGGTTGAGCCCATTCTACATCGATCTCGCCCGTAGTACGTTCTGTGGTTCTGACCGACACCTTTGTGATCAACGGTACAGTGAGCTTGAGGCGGGCACAGACCGGCTGGGAAGCCAGGCTCAGCCCGCCCGTCGGCGGGGCGAAACCGGCCGTCAGCCGGTAGGAGTACTGCACGCCCGCCTGCACGGTCTTGTCGGTGAACGTGGTCACACCCGCCCGCACCCGCCCGACCAGCGTGTAGCCGGCCGGACCACCGTCCGGGCACGGGTCCGGCGCGTCGGGCGAGCAGCCCACCCGCCGCCAGACGGCGATCTCGGAGGCGTTGGCGCAGCGGTAGGCCGTCCAGTCGAGCCGGATCCCGTCGCTTTGCACCGTGGCCGTCAGGCCCGTCGGCGCCGGGCCCACCACCCGGATACGCCAGGTCTTCGTGTCGGTCAGCTGGTTGGGCGAGGTAGCGTTGTCTTCTGCCTTGAAGACCACATCGTAGGGCTGTGCCCGCACATGCTGGCAGTCGGTACTCCAGCTAAACTGGCTCTGGGCCGGGTTGCCCTGGTAGACGTACTGATCGCGCACCTTGGGCGGGTGGTTGTCGGGCGAGAGCGTGGCCGGCGGCTGGGCGGGGAACAAAGCGGGCAGGGTCGAGAAGATGGCCGATTCGCTCGAGATGCGGATCTGCTGGTTACGGTCCGGGTCGGTGGCGCGGATGGTGGCCCGCAGGGTGGTGCCGGCCACGACGCACGTGTCGCGGGGGATAACCAGCTCGGGCCGCTTGTTGGGTTGCTCGCGCACGGTGATCTGCATGTCGCGCACCACCTCGCCGATTTTGATGTAGCCGGCCGAGGTCTTGCGGTACTCCTCGACGACGAAGGCGATGTTGTACTCGGCGAATCCCTTGGAGCCCACCCCGAACGGGCCGGGCGAGTCCCAGCAGATCTCGCCTGTCAAGGGGTTGAGCGTGAAGGTGGGCGCACCCGAGCCCGCTTCGGGCGTTCCGGGGGGCGGGCCGACCGTTTCGGGGGATCGGTAGCCGTTGACCTCCAGGTTGACGTTCTGGCGGGGGATGACCATGCGGTAGGCCAGCGAGTCGCCGTCGGGATCGAAGGCGGCCGGGTTGTGGCAGAACTTCTGACCCACTTCGGCCCCGTCGATCGGCGGGTTCAAAAGTAACGGGGTGTTGTTAATACCCAGACTCTGGTTGATAAGTAGAGTAGTTTCAATGTAGAAAGGGGTGTTGACTGAGTTGTTCATATTGACAATCTCAGCGTTACGATTTTCTTCCTGAAAGTAGATCACATACTGACCGGCTCCAGGAAAAGTGTAGCGGAATGTGTAGGTAATCTCCTCAATGTCTGGCCCTACAATGCGCCGGGGTGAGTTGGCGGGAGCCGTCAACCGGGCGATTTCGGGCCGACGTTGTCCGTTGATGAGTGGAACAAATACCAGCTCAGCATCCGGCTGATCTACTCCTTTAATATCCCGATACAGTGTCAGGGTAAAAATGTAGGTTAAGGTGTTTGGGCTTGACGCATCGCGCACAGCGGTAACCTGGCCGGCGCGCAGGTGGGTAGCCTGAACTGACTGAATCACACATACCATTAAAAATAGTATGATTAAATAACGAAAAAGTGGCATGTTGTAAACGTTTGTATGTATAACGATTGTCGCGTTTGTATTGTTATGAATAAACTTTATTCTATTTACACAAAAAAAGTGAATATTTTCTGAATATTCCCTGGGGATTTATGGTTTTTGTACAAACCTGAATTCCAATGGATTTCTTTTTCCGGGCAGGCAATGGCCCGTTCGTTGCTTTATTTAAACGTCAAATTTATTCGTGCTATTTTATTAATGGCTATCTTGCCAGCAAAAAAATAATACCTGCTGAATATGGAAAACCTCGATTTTCTCTCACGTTATTTAAACACACCTTCGCCTACCGGTTTTGAATGGACTGGACAAAAGGTTTGGCTTGATTACATCAAGCCTTATGTGGATACCCATATGGTTGATACGTATGGTTCTGTTGTAGGGGTTATCAATCCGGATGCGCCGTACAAGGTAGTAATTGAAGCCCATGCCGACGAAATTTCCTGGTTTGTAAATTACATTACCGACGACGGCTACATCTATGTACGCCGCAACGGAGGTTCGGATGTGATGATTGCGCCTTCGATGCGTGTGAACATCCACACCGACAAGGGACTCGTCAAAGGTATTTTCGGGTATCCGGCCATTCACGTGCGTGATACGGCCAAAGACGAGGCTCCGAACCTGAAAACGATATTTATTGATTGTGGTGCAAAAAACAAGGATGAATTGGCCGAAATGGGTGTGCACGTGGGGTGCGTCGTGACGTTTGTGGATGAATTCATGGTCCTGAACGACCGTTTTTACGTAGGGCGTGCACTGGATAACCGCATTGGTGGATACATGATAGCACAAGTGGCACGGATGATTCGGGAAAACAATGTGCAGCTGGATTTTGGCTTGTACGTGGTAAATGCGGTACAGGAAGAAATCGGACTGCGTGGTGCGGAAATGATTTCGCGCCGGATCAAGCCGGATGTCGCCATCATTACCGATGTTACGCATGATACGCAGTCGCCCGCGTACAAAAAGCTCGAACAAGGCGATGTGTCGTGTGGCAAAGGGCCCGTGCTTACCTTTGGCCCCGCAGTGCAGAACAACCTGCTCCGGATGATCCGGGATGTGGCCAAACTCAAAGAAGTTCCGGTTCAACTGGCAGCGGTTTCCCGCTCGACGGGTACCGATACCGACTCGTTTGCGTACTCGGCCGAAGGGGTGGCTTCCGCATTGATCTCACTGCCATTGAAATACATGCATACCACCGTCGAGACGGTTCACCGTGACGATGTGGAAAATGTAATCCGGCTGATGTATGAGGTACTCGTGCAATTGAAAGCCGGCCACGATTTTCGCTATTTTTCATAAGCGGTTGCTGTTTGAAAAATAGTATCCTTGAAACAAGAAAAACCTCTATAAGGGCGAACCCGTGTGTTCGCCCTTTGCGTTGGAGTCTGCCACAAATAGGCCTAAGATGCACATACCGTCTCGTTCCTGCGCTAACGCCAAATGCACTTTTTGCTTTTCTGGCAATACTCTTTTCATGGCAAGCTTGGCAGGCGTACCAGAATTTTTTCGGCTTTCCGGCGAAAGTCTTTTTCCTTTCCGGCGTAATCGTTTGCTACCAGGGCAAAAGCCATCAGCTCACCGGATTGTGTTTTGAAGTAACCCGAATAGCTACTCATCCGGTCGAGGGTACCGGTTTTGGCGCGCAGGTTTCCGGTGGCGGCCGTACCTTCGCCAATGCTTTTCATGGTTCCGGAAACACCCGCGACGGGCAGGGATTTGTAAAACTGATTGAAATACGGCTGCTTGGTTGCAAATACCAGCAGGTTGGATAGAAAATCGGGTGGCAAGGCATTGGAACGCGACAAACCGCTGCCATCACGCATAAAAAAGCCTGTCATGTCCATGCCTTTTTGCTGCCAGAAATCCTTGACAGCATCGGTGCTTTCCCAGGTAGTGCTTTTGTTTAACTGCTTGACTCCCATCATTTTTAGCATCGCTTCGGCGTACAGGTTCATGCTCCGCAAATTGGTTTGTTCCACAATGGCCGCCAATGCCGGGGAGAAATGCGTATAGACTACCTTTCGGGTCGGAGTAACCGCGTTGTTGCGTTTTTGTTGTTTCAACAGTCGTGTGGAAGTGGCCGATTCGCTTACGGTGATTCCTTTGCGTTGCAGCGTGTTGCGCAACTGCTGGGCTGCAAACAAAGGAGGGTCGGGCAGCGAACCTCTGACGACAAACACCGACCGGCCCATGGGGACGGTGCCCTGCATGACCCGGTGATAGGTGTACGGCGCGCCGTAAATATATGACTGGTCGCCGGAGCCTGCCGGACCGGTAGTGACCTCATTGACGAAAATAATGTCCTGCATGGCTGGTTCGGTACGCACCAGCCGGGTGGGGTCGCCTGTTTTCTTGCCGGTTTCGAGATAAACCTTGTACAAATTATCGTTGATACTCAGCCCGAAAGCAGCCGCACCGTAGTAATTGCCAATGTCACCCCAGGTCCAGCCGTTAGGCAAAACGTTTTCATTAAAAATCTCATCATCGGCCACCACATTGCCTTTGATGCGCCGGATGCCAGCCGCCTGAATCTTCTGAGCCCACAGAGCCATCAGGGCATCCAGTTCCAGCGAGCCCGTGACGCGGTCACTCCCCAGCGTGGGATCACCGCCGCCGCGGATGTACAGGTTTCCGTTCAGCGTGCCGTCTTCCTGCAACGTTCCGTCATATTCCAGTGTGGTCTGAAACCGAAAATCATCACCGAGCATTTCCAGGGCCGTCAGGGTGGTCACTAATTTCAGGTTCGACGCAATGACCATGGCCTTCCGGGCGTTTTGTTCCAAAAGGATTTCGCCGGTGCGTACTGACCGGATCGAAATGCCCAGGTGCCCGTAACGCATCGCCGAATCCGCGTCCAGTTCCATGATAGCGGTTTTCAGTTCTTCCAGCGGTGTTTGTTTTAGGACCGCTACCGACGCCTCCGGGTTTTCGGAAGTCTGTGCACAGGAGATAACCGCCAACAAGAGTCCGAAATACGTTTTTTTGAAAAGTGAAAGCATTATCGAAAGGTGAAAATAGGATAAAGAAATTACGACTAACCCAGTTTGGTTTTGAATGATTTTAAGATATTATTTTCGTTAGACGAAACGAAGTTTTTATCTTTGAACGATAATTATAAGCTTTTTCGCTTATGAGTATATTCTAAAATATGCATTTCTATTATTAATTCTACCTTTTTAACCAATTAAGCCATGCGTTTTACTGCACAGATTGATGTAATGCCCCAAAAAGAAATTCTTGACCCCCAGGGAAAGGCCGTATTGCTGGGCCTGAAAAACCTCGGTGTCAATGGCGTAGGTGACGTTCGGATTGGCCGGCACATCTCCCTTGAGTTTGAAGCCAGCGACGAAGCCGCTGCCGAACAGATTGTTGAAAATGCATGCAAAAAACTCCTCGCCAACCTGATCATGGAAGATTACACGTATACGATTCACACAATGGCATGATAGTGATTTCGAATTTCGGGTTTCGGATTCGGGACTGGAAAGGGGTCTTGTCGTTTTCGGAGATGCTAATTGAAAATTCGCCTTTCGCCCTTCGAAATCCGAAATTAATAATTCTTTGGCTTTTCTTCTCTTCGTTGGTTTCTGCTGCCCAACCTTCCGTTCTGGCAACGGGAAGCTGGTACAAAATCGGTATTGTCCAGTCGGGCGTGTACAAACTGACTGCCGATGACCTGCGTAAAATGGGGATCGATGTTACCGCCATTGATCCGCGTAACATCCGCTTGTACGGCAACGGTGGGGGCATGTTACCCCAGCCGAATGCGGCGGCTCGTCCCGCCGACCTGTCCGAAAATAGTATCTTTGTCGAAGGCGAGACCGACGGACGGCTGGATGCGGCCGATTACGTGCTGTTTTATGGCCAAGGGCCACATGTGATTCGCTACGATTCGGCAACCCGCCAGTTTGCGCACCAAATGCACACCTATTCAGATACTGCCTATTACTTTTTGACGGTAGGCACTGTGTCTGGCAAACGCATCGGAAATCAGCCGCTTGTTTCGGGAGCCGTCCAGGAAATCCGCACCTTCGATGATTACATCTTCCACGAAAAAGAACAGTTTAATGTCTTGCAGTCGGGGCGTGAATGGTGGGGTGAGAAATTTGATGCCGCCACTGAACAAACCATCTCACTGGACGTACCGGGGCTCATTGCCACACAACCTGCCCGCCTGACTGTTTCTGTGATGGCGCAATCAACCGGCACGAGCCAGTTTGCCGTCAAAGCTGCCGGACAAAACCTGGGCTCACTGTCCATGACGCCTATTTCCACCGGCACGTATGACCTGAAGGGAACCGTGCAAACGAAAAGTTTTACATTTACGCCAACTGCGGCCGCCTCCCTGCCGGTAACGCTGACATTCGAGCGAAGCAATGGGGTGGGCTATCTCAATTGGCTGGGCTTGCAGGTGCAACGGGAACTGAAACTGTACGGCGACCAGACTACCTTTCGCACCCTGTCAAGCATGACCAGCGGTCCGCTGCGGTATGTGATCGGCAATGCTACAGAAAACGCCAGGGTTTGGGACATTTCGGAGATACTGTTTCCCCTCAACTATCAATTCAGAATCTGGAATTCTGAATTGATAGTTGAGTCGGCTGGACAGAAATGGCAAGAATTTGTCGTTTTCAACCCGAAGGCTGCGTTGCTCAAGCCAGCTTCGGTACGTGCCATTGCCAACCAGGATATTCACAGCCTTCGCCCACCTGATTTGCTGATGGTGGCACCTTCCGTTTTTGCGTCCGAAGCACAACGGCTGGCCCAGTTCCGGCAAACGCACGACCAGTTGCAGGTCGCCATTGTGACCCCTGAACAGATTTATAACGAATTTGCATCAGGCAAGCAGGACATTACCGCTATCCGGGATTTTGTCCGGCACCTGTACCGGAAAGGTCCGGATTTGCGGTATGTGTTGCTGTTTGGGGATGCTTCGTACGACTTCAAAAACCGCCTTCCTGGTAACACGAATTTTATTCCTGTTTACGAGTCACGCCAGTCGCTGCATCCGATTTTCAGTTATTCGTCAGATGACTATTTTGGCTTCATGGATGATGCCGAAGGCGAGTGGACTGAAACCAATGCCGGTGACCACACGCAGGAAATATCCATCGGACGACTTCCGGTCAAGAGCGTAACCGAAGCCAAAGCCGTGGTAGACAAGCTGATCCGCTATGCGCAAAGCCCCGAAACCTTTGGAGACTGGCGGCAAGCGGTAACGTTTGTAGCCGATGATGGCGATGGCAACACCCATCAACTGGATGCCGACAGGCTGGCCAGTAACCTAGAGTCCGGCAACAAGGCGTATACTTCCCGCAAAATCTTCCTGGACGCCTATCCGCAGGTTTCGTATGCCAACGGACAGCAATCACCCGCAACTATTTCCAGCATCGACCAAGCCATTGACCGGGGAAGCCTGATTGTGAACTATACCGGGCACGGCAGCGAAATTGGCTGGGCCCAGGAGCAGATCCTGACCATCGGGCAGATCAACCAATGGCAGAATGCCAACCGGATGCCGTTGTTTGTCACGGCTACCTGCGAGTTTGGTCGCTACGACGATCCTGAACGCGTTTCGGGGGCCGAGCTGGCCTTTCTGAAAGCCAATGGCGGGGCCATCGGATTGCTGACCACCACCCGGCCTGTGTTTTCGAGTTCCAACTATGTTGTCAACACAGCATTTTACAACAGTGTCTTTCAGCCGGTGAACGGACAGATGCCCCGGCTGGGCGATGTGATGAAATACACCAAAAACAACAGCCTGAGCGGTAGTATCAACCGCAACTTTGCACTGCTTGGTGATCCGTCGATGCAACTGGCCTATCCGGCACAGCAGGCGGTGCTGACCCGGCTGAATTCCAAACCGTATGCAACCGGACAGGACACGCTGAAAGCCATGAGCGAGGTAACGCTGGAGGGTGAAATCCGTACCAGAACCGGGACGTTGCTGAGCAGTTTTAACGGAACGTTGCAAACAACCGTATTCGACAAGCCCAACCGGACAAGTACGTTGGGCACCGAAAGTTTCCGCATGAGTTTCAACCAGCAGAATAGTATCCTTTTCAAAGGCAAAACCTCCGTACGCAACGGGCGGTTTCAGGTGCGCCTGGTGTTGCCCAAAGATATAAATTACCAGATCGGCGAAGGCAAGATCAGCTTTTATGCACAGGCACAGGATCGGACGACTGATGCCGCCGGAGCGGCCAGTGTCCTGATTGGGGGAAGCATTAGTGCTCCCGTTGTTGACAATAAGCCGCCTGTGATTCAGTTGTTTATGAATGATACAACCTTTGTGTCCGGTGGACAGACCGGTCCGGATCCGCTGTTTATTGGCCGGCTGGCCGATGAAAACGGCATCAATATCAGCAGTGCAGGCATTGGACACGAGCTGTTGGTTACATTGGATGATTCGGTATCGGTGGTGCTCAACGAGCTTTTCGTGGCTTCGACCGACACGTATCAGCAGGGAGAGGTGCGTTATTCCTTCCAAAATCTTACACCGGGTAAGCATCGGTTGACACTGCAAGCCTGGGACACGCGCAACCAAGCTGCCGAAGCTACGTTAGAATTCACTGTGACAGAGGCCCCTTTCCGAATCTGGCGGCTCTACAATTATCCCAATCCAGTAACCAAAAACACGCATTTCACGTTTGAACACAACCGTCCGGGCGAAAACCTGGAAGTGGAGATTCAGATCTATAATGCTAATGGACAGATGATCAGTACTTTGCAAAAGACAATACTTTTCGCTCCCGCAATAATCGACAATATTGACTGGGAACTTACATCGCCTGGTCTGAACAAATTAGCCGCCGGAATATACTTTTACCGCGTACAGGTGCGTTCTATAGCAGATTCAACCACTTTGGCGCAAAAGATGATTATCGTGCGATAATCTCCGGTTTGCGACTCCGGACAAGCGGGTATTTCTTCTGAAATAGTGTCCATCAGCAACCCAAAAACTTCGGAATTTTCTTCGGAAGTTCATGCATAACCGTTCAAATCAAACGTGAGGTATGTTTTCCGAAAAATCTTTTAGTTGAACCATAGCTTTTCTACTTATATTTACGCACTTTCGTATGAATCAATTGTTTATGATGCAGAATTCCTTTAAAAAAGTTTTAATGGCGGCCGTAACGGTAGGTCTGGCAAGCATGGGCGAAGTGAAAAGTCAGAATGTTTCCAATCCGGTTACTTCAGCCGTCCCGTTTCTATTGATTACACCTGACGCACGCGCCGCCGGCATGGGTGATGTAGGCGTAGCCACTCGGCCCGACGTCAATGCGACGTATTGGAATCCTGCCAAATTGGTTTTTGCAGAGAAAAAAATAGGCGCTTCGCTTAGCTATACTCCGTGGTTCAAGGCACTGGGCCTGAACGATATGTTCCTCAGCTACCTGAGCGGTTACTACCAGATCAACAAGACACAGGCATTTGGGTTGGGCATGCAATATTCGAATATGGGTGACATCAGTTTCACTGACGAAAGTGGCGGTACATTCTTCAATTTTACGCCGCGCGAATTTACGTTGGCACCGTCGTTTGCCCAGAAATTTTCGGACAACTTCAGCGGTAGCGTTACCTTGCGGCTCATTTATTCGAACCTGATAGGTAACATTCAAGCCGGTAGTGTGCAAGGCAAACCGGGCGTAACCGTAGCCGGTGACATTGCGCTGTATTATAACAAAGACATGAACCTGGGTGGAAGGGATTTCAACTGGGCGTGGGGTGTGAACCTGTCCAACCTGGGGCCAAAAATTTCGTATTCCACCAGGGATTCGCGTGAATTTATCTCAACCAACCTTAAGTTTGGTACTGCACTGACATATAATGTAGATCCATACAACAAAGTGACCTTGGCCGCTGATGTGAACAAGCTTCTGGTTCCTACAGCTACTTCTCTCACCAGTCGTCCTACTGATCCTCTGATTCAGGGTGTTTTCAAATCTTTTGGTGATGCACCGGGTGGATTTAAAGAAGAACTCAAAGAATATATCTGGTCGGCAGGGCTTGAATACTGGTACAGCGATCTGTTTGCTGCCCGCGCCGGTTATTTTCACGAAAGCCAGGAAAAAGGTTATCGCCAATACCTTACGTTTGGCGTAGGTATACGGTATACGTCTGTAGGGCTTGATTTTGCCTACCTGGCTTCTACCCGGGGCCGCCAAAGTCCGCTGGCAGAAACGTTGCGCTTTACCTTGCACTTTAATGTGGGAGAAACCGATAAAGACGATACTGAAAGAAAATAATTCCCTCAACAGAAGTCTGTTTGATCTTGGGCTATAATTGCCAATGACGCTGATAGAAAGATTTCGCAGTTTTTCATTGCTGTGCTATCTTTACATCGGCGTCATTGCCATTTTACAGGCACAGGTTTTTGGTTTGTAGAAGATACTATTTTTTATGTTCCTGGAAGGTAAGTACACTTTGCCAGATTTTAACCCGGTTTTACAATGCTCAATAGAACGCAAGCTCCTGACTTTCAATCGATACAAAACGTTTTTGTTACAAAAGCCCAAAGCAAGAAACTCACCAATGGCATTGACCTGCATTGGCTTAACGCAGGTGAACAGCCTGTTATCCGGTTGGAGTATCTGTTTCGGGCAGGAACCTGGTATGAGCCGCAACGGGGAATTTCGTATTTCACGGCCAAGATGCTTACCGAAGGCACGCAGCGCCGTTCGGCAGCCGAAATCTATGAATACATTGACCAGTTCGGGTCGTTCATCGAAGTGAACCAGAATGCCGAACGCATCAACCTGACCGTTTATACGCTGGACAAGCACCTGCCCCGGTTGCTGCCTTTGCTGCACGAGATCTTGCTCGAACCGGTTTTTCCGGAAAAGGAGCTGGAGAATCTGAAGACCATCACCCGTCAGAATTTACAGGTAAACATGCAAAAAACCTCGTTTCTGGCGCAGCACCGTTTTCGGGAAATCATCTTCGGCGAGCAGCATCCCTATGGCAAGTACATCAAGGACGATGACATTCCATCCATTACGCACGAGCAATTGGTTGCGTATCACCAGCATTGCATTGTCGGACGGCCGTTTGATGTGGTGCTGTCCGGTCAGGTAACCGACCAGACACTGCAACTGGTGGACACGCACCTGGCCGGTTTTGCCATTACAAAAGATACTATTTCCAAACCGGTTATTCCGATAGCTGCCCAAACCCAAAGGGCTGAACTGGTTGAAAAGCCCGACAGTGTGCAATCTTCGTTACGCGTGGGCAAGCGACTGCTCGACGGGCAAGGCAAACCGTTTACACGCCAGAGTGCCGAGTATTTTCAGCTGTCGGTATTGAATGAAGTGCTGGGAGGTTATTTTGGCTCACGCCTGATGAAAAACATCCGCGAGGACAAAGGCTTTACGTACGGCATTCATTCGTCGCTGGGTACATTCCGGCACGAAGGCTTTCTGGTCATTGGCACCGATGTAAAGAAAGAGTTTACCAGCCAGACGCTGGACGAAATACGGAAAGAAATGCAAAAGCTACAAACCGAACCGGTACCCGAAGAGGAATTGGAAACAGTGAAAAATTACCTCCTGGGTTCGTTTGCCGGCTCGGTGAATACGCCTTTTTCTCTGGCCGACCATTTCAAAACTATCTACTTCGAAGGGCTGGACTATAGCTTCTTTGACGCGTATGTCAATGCAATCACACAAACGACAGCAGAGTCGCTGAGAGCACTGGCGCAAACCTACCTGGATGTTGATTCGTTTACCGAAGTGGTGGTGGGAGGGAAGTAGGTGTTTAACTACTGAAAAAATGTATCAAGGGTCGGATTGTCTCTGATCCGCATCTACTGAGCGGAATTAGAGATGGGGTATTTACGTATTTACTCGCTTTTGAGACGTGAAAAGCTGGTCTAATAACCAAAGACGGGTGTCGCAGTTGTATAACAGGAATTACCTAAATCTTCATGGTAAATATCTACCTAAGCCGAGATGCCGCTCAATCAATCAGCCAATCATCGATTGGAAGGAAGTATAATGTCGCCAAGAAAAAATCAGACCTGGACTATACCTGCCAACGGCATATACTCACCTACCGGACGTGCAGAAAGGTGGGAAGACAAAGATTTTGTTCTCAGATCAGCTTTTTGATGGTCGCAAGTTCAGAGCCCTGACAGTGAACCTGCTACGACAACGCGGCTCTGCTGCCGGCATCGGCTTGACAATTTATTGGTATTCTGGTGGGGTGGGCCAGTCGATCAAAGGTGAGCAAGTGGTTGATTTTATGAGTAAAATTCATTTGATGGAAGGTGTAATTCCGGCAAGAATTCAGGTGGATAATGGCAGTGAGTTTATTTCCAAAGCCATGGACAAATGGGCGTATGACAATGGGGTAAAACTCGATTTTTCTCGTCCGGGCACGCCAACCGACAACGCCTTTATTGAGTCGTTTAATGGAAGTTTTCGAGATGAATGTTTAAATACAAACTGGTTCTTATCTTTGTCCGACGCAGCCGAGAAAATCGAGGCCTGGCGGCTGGAATACAACCAGTTCCGTCCTCACAGTTCGCTGAAAGGACTTACACCCTGCCAGATGGAAGAGCAATCTCAAGTGTTCAATACCGCCGGTTTTTCCACTTCTGCCTGGTCTTAAATTTAGGTGGACGTCAAAATCACCGATTTTTTCTACTTCCCTACGGTCCATTTTTATGGGGAGGTCAATCCAACGAAGGGAAAACCTTTTGTGTATACACGATGTCGTACAGAATAAATTTTAACTTTATTCGCTCTGATAGGCGACTTAGGTATGAAAGCTTTTTGTCAGTCCAGCCTGCTTTAACACAAATTTATTAAAACCTGAGCTCATCAGATGTTGTGCAAATTGTAGGGCAAGCAAAAAGGGTTACAACTATAGAAAGCTGTAACCCTTTGATACTGAGTGGACTCGTAGGGAGTCGAACCCCAAACCTTCTGATCCGTAGTCAGATGCTCTATCCAATTGAGCTACGAGTCCGCAGACGCAGATTGTGCGTTTATGGGCTGCAAAAGTACGTATAAATTTTTCAACTCCAAAAAAAATCCTTCAAAGTTTTATTTACTCGGGAAATAGTATCTTCTTTGATGCCAAAACCTCCTGCCTCATGGATGCCGACAAGCGACTCACTGACGATGAACGGTACATGCAACGTGCCCTCGAACTGGCCCTGCGGGCCTTTGACGAGGGCGAAATACCCGTTGGTGCGGTTGTGGTGGGCGGAGGGAAAATCCTTGGCAAAGGGTATAACCAAACCGAGAAGCTGCACGACGTAACGGCTCATGCGGAAATGCTTGCCATCACTGCCGCCGCCGAGTGCCTTGGTGCCAAATACCTGAACCACTGTACATTGTATGTTACCCTGGAGCCCTGTGTGATGTGTGCCGGTGCCTTGTTCTGGTCACAGATCGGGCGGGTGGTGTATGGGGCTTCTGATGAGAAGCGGGGGTATACTAGTAAACAGGTGCCGTTGCTGCATCCCCGAACCAAGGTTACTTCGGGTGTATTGGCTGCCGACTGTGAGTCGTTGCTTAAGGCATTTTTTCAGAGATTACGGTAGTGAGGGGGTGTTTTGGCTTGCTTTGCTCTACCAGGGTTGACTCTCCTGACACTTTTCACAACGTTGGTTTCTAGTTCAGACCTTCTTTCATCCGCCTTGTCACTTCTTCATCATGATGATTCATAGTCCGGAACGTATTCTCTCTGTTCTGCTTCTTTTTCTCCTGTCTCAACCCATGAAGGTTTTTAGTCCAAAGCATTACTCTACTTACCTGCTCTTACTTTTTGCTTGATCAAAAAGTAACAAAAAATCAAGACCCAAAAATGCTTCCCCGCGCAGTCCATCCCGCCCCCCGCTTTTGGGTCGGGCCAACGCACTTGACAGGCTCGTGCTGCGCACATTGCCATAACTCGGATTACCAATCGGAGCTACAAAGAGAGCGCAATTCACTTCAATCGCGAGCGGCAGTGCAGGTGCGCGGGCCTCTTGCGCTAGCGAGGTTGGCGTGGGCCCTGCGGGCAGAAGCATTGGCGCAAGTGCCCTTTTTGGTTACTTTTTGGGCATGCAAAAAGTGACAAGGCGATAAGGCAAAGAGACGGTTCGGACAGAAAACCAATACTGGCAGAGTGACAAGTGACACACGCGTGGATACGCGAAAGGTTCAGACTAAAAACCTTCATGGGTAGAGATGGGTGAAAAAGGAACAAGGCAAAAAGAGGACTAGAAACCCTTAGTGCAAAAAGGAACAGAGGCGAAAGGAACAGACATGTTCCCGACTGTAAAACAACATTGGTTTACTTTTTCAATAATCCTCCACCCAATTCGATTCCCCAGGAATCTGCTCCGAATCCGAAGCGGGTTTCTTTTTAACCGGTACTTCCTCTTTCTTCTGTGGAAACAACAGCGAAGCCCCGATGCTGATCCCCAGAATACCCACAATGATGTACAGGGAATATTCCGTTTTGAAGCCAATAGCCGTCAGGTAGTGGTGCGCCAGCATTTTGACCCCGATGTAACAAAGCAAAGCCGACAAGCCCACCTTCAGGTAATGGAACAGGTGCATGATGTTGGTCAGGAAGAAGAACATCGACCGCAGGCCCATGATGGCAAAGATGTTGGAAAAATATACCACGTAGGGGTCTTTGGTGATGGAGAACACCGCCGGAACCGAGTCCACCGCAAAAATAAGGTCGGTAAACTCGATGATGAGCACGACCAGAAACAGCGGTGTAACCATGCGTTTGCCCGCCTTTTTGACAAAAAAGTGATTGCCTACAAACCGTGGCGTCACAGCCAGGTACTTGGAGGCAAATTTGACGACCGGATGGTTTCTGGGCTCGATCTGTTCGTCCTCGTTGCGGTTTACAAACATCCGGACCCCTGTGAAAACCAGGAACGCCCCGAAGACATACAACACCCAGTCGGCCTTCTGGATAAGGGTGCTGCCCAGGAAGATAAACGCAAACCGCATGAGAATGGCACCGAGGATACCCCAGAAGAGCACTTTCTTGTAATAGATTTCACGCACGCTAAACGAGCTGAAAATCACCAGGATCACAAAGATATTGTCCACCGACAGCGCATATTCCATCAGATAGCCCGTGATAAACTCCAGCGACATGTTGTCGAGGTACACCCGTTTGTTTTCTTCGAAACTGGCATGGGTCAGCTTGATGTGTTCGGCATACTTGTCCCTGACTTTCAACAGTTCGGCGTTGTTGTCAATGCCATGGATCAGGTGACCGTAATTGTTCACAAATACATAAAAAGCCAGGGCAAACATCACCCACACGGCACTCCAGGCAGCAGCCTCCTTGAAACTCACCACATGGCTATGCCTGCTGAAAACACCCAGATCCAGCAAAAGCATTCCGATGATGAACGCGTTGAAAATCAAAAAAAAGATAGTCTCGTTGGCAAGCATTCCTGAATAAGGGTTGTATGGAATGGGTAAAAGTACGAAAAATTATGTCAAGTCAGGGCCCGTTACAGGCCTGGCTGCGCATTTGTGAACTCCGGAAGGCCGGAAAATAGTATCTTTTCGACGATGAAAACCGCCCTGCGCACTGACGCGGTCCGGAAATCGGACGGTACAAGATACGGATTCGGATGCAATAAAAAACACCACGATTGATTTTACCTGTTGGCAGACAACCCGTCATTTCCTACTTTTGCGGTCATGTATAACCAGAAAAAAGTAGTGGTTGTTTTGCCGGCTTACAATGCGGCACTTACCCTTGAGCAAACCTATCGCGAGATTCCGTTTGACATTGTCGACGAAGTGGTGCTGGTCGATGACGCCAGCCGCGATGCCACCTCGGCAGTAGGCAAACAACTCGGTATCCGGCACATTGTCCGGCACGAACAGAACAAAGGGTACGGCGGCAACCAGAAGACCTGTTACAAAACAGCCCTTGACCTGCAGGCCGACATCGTGGTCATGCTGCATCCGGATTACCAATATACCCCCAAGCTGATCACTGCGATGGTTTCCATCATCGGCAACGGGTTGTATCCCGTTGTATTCGGCTCGCGCATCCTGGGCAAAGGGGCCCTGAAAGGCGGCATGCCCTTGTACAAATACATCGCCAACCGCTTCCTGACGTTCTCCCAGAACGTGCTCATGAACCAGAAGCTCTCCGAATACCACACCGGTTACCGGGCGTTTTCGGGTGAGGTGCTGCACAGCCTGAACCTGGGCCGCAACTCGGACGATTTTATCTTCGACAACGAAATGGTAGCCCAGATCTTTTACAAAGGGTACGAGATTGCCGAAGTGACGTGCCCGACCAAGTATTTTGAGGAAGCCTCCTCAATCAATTTTTCCCGGAGTGTCACCTATGGCCTGGGCGTATTGAAAGTATCGTTCCTGTATTGCCTGACCAAGCTCGGGATCTTCAAATGGAAACTATTGAATGATTGATTGCTGATTGTTCATGGGTAAATGGTTGATCGTTGAAGGCAGAACTTTTGTTGTGCAATTTTTCCTTTACTGGTGGTAACTATCAGCAATCAATCATTTAACCATTCATCAACTCCCGGTGGGTGATGTACCAGTTGCAAATGCTGGGAAGCGGACACTGGCTGCATTTGGGCTCACCCCATTTGCATACTTTCTGCCCATGCCAGTAAAAATGCTTGTGAAAGTTAAACAGCACCGTCGGGTCTTTGGGAAGCATGGCCAGCAGCAGCTCGTGCGCCTTGTCCGGCGATACCTTGGCACCAATCACGCCCACCCGCTGGGTGACGCGATGCACGTGCGTATCCACAGGTAACACGGGCTTTTTGAAATTGAACAGAAGCAGCAGCGAAGCCGTTTTCAAGCCCACGCCTGGCAGCGAATACAGCCACTCCAGGGCCGCATCCAGCGGCATTTCCTTCAGGAAATCAATGTTGGCCTGGCCGCGTTCCTGAAAGATCTGTTTCAGGATCTTCTGGATGTAGACCGCTTTCACTTCCGGAAAACGCGACGAGCCAATGGCTTCGACCAGTTCGGTGTACGGCGCATCCCGGATGCCTTCCCATGTGCCAAACTTCTCAAACATCCGCCAGTATGCCTTTTCCTCGTCGGCATGGGTGGTGCGGTGCGACAACACCGTGGAAATGAGTTCACGCATCGGGTCGCGCCGGCTGATCAGCTCCTGCTCGCCGTACAGTTCCTGTAGCCGCAGGTGGGCTTCCCATAGTTTTTCTTCGGCTGTCAACGGCTTTTCCGTTACCTGGGTCTTGGTATCCATCACACAAACATTTTGGTGCGGGTGTAACGGATAAAAAAGTGTTCCTTCCAAAAAACAGTATCTCCGGAAAAGCGAAAAACCAGGTAAGAGGCAAATCCATGCGCCTGTCCACTATCAGCGGATTTGCCTCTTACCGCACCATGCTACCAGGAATAACCCTACTTTTTCTCCCGCTTGTAAAACAGAAAACCATTGGCTTCCCCGACTTTCTTCAGCGTAGGGATCGTGTCCATTTCGCCTTCGGAAGTGATCTTGGCTACCACATACACATCCTTGTCGATGTCACCGTAGTAGAGCCAGTTCAGGTCGTGGCGCTTGGGATTGGCATGGTTGGGTTCGCGGCTATAGAAATACCGGCCGTAACTCCGGAACTTATGCGTCACCACGTAGGCGTCCTTGCCCTGCTGCTGTTCGTAAAACTCCATGGCCGCCGCCTGCGAAATGCCTTCGATGCGGCCGATGAAGAAAACCAGCGTCAGGAAGACAAACACCGCCGTGCCACCGAAAAAGGTGATAGCCCCCCGCATGGTATCTTCGGGCTGGCGGCGGTTGAAGAAGCGAATGCCGAACAGTATCACGAAAAAGAGCAAAACCCCCGGTATGATCTCCCAGCGGGTCCAGTTGATCTGGGCATCCAGGTTGGCCAGGGCAAACGGGTCTTTTTCCACAAACGGCCGCACCAGGTCAATCCGGCGGCCCAGAAAGGGCACCGCAATAGTGGCGATGCAGAAGATCAGGCCGATCACGACCAGTCCGGTGCGCAACCATCCGTTGAACCGGATTTTGCCTTCCCACATCTGGTAGATGGTCAGCGCCGCCAGATAAGTGATCGGGAAGTAGCACATCGAGGAATAATGGACTATCTTGGATTTGACGATGGTAAACAGGATCAGCACCACCCAGAAGAGAATAAGCATCCAGCGTTTGAAATCGCGCTGGTAGTTGAATGCCTGCGGGGTGGTGCCCATGCCGCGCAACGCGAAAATGGAAGCCGGAAAGCAGCCCACCAGCAGCACCGCAAAATGATACCCCGGAAATCCGCCGTGCCCGGCATCGGGTGTGCTGAACAGCCGGTAGTTGTACTTGATGAATTCGGTGATGAACCACGAGCCATGCTGCAAGGTTTCGATGCCGTACCACAGGAGCGTCATCACACTGGCCAGCAGCGTGAACAACAGAAAATGCCACGCGTTGATGAAAAACTGGAACCGGTTGAGCACCCAGTATACAAACAGGACCATCCCCACAATCAGGTAGGCCACCGGTCCTTTGGTAAGAATGCCCACGCCCAGCAGCAATCCTGCGCCGATCAGGTAAAGATACTGGTTTTTGAAGAGGGTGATACCGCTGAAATTGTCCTTCTTCCAATAAAACAGAATGATGCCCAGCAACCCCAGAAAAATGAACAGGTTGAACCACGGGTCGATGATGCCCGACTTGAAGTACAGGTGTGGCAGCACCGAACCCAGATAGGCTCCCGCCCACAGCAACCCGAAGCGCGCATCGTAAAGCTTGTAGCCCACCCGGTACAAAAGGACCAGGGTAAGCATACCGCAGATGGCATTCGGAAAGCGGGCCGCGTATTCGTTGACCCCCCACAGGTGCATGGAAGCGGCTTGCATCCAGAAGAAAAACGGCGGTTTTTCCCAGAAAGGCAAAAAATCAATGTGCACACGCAGGTAGTCTTTGAGGACGATCATCTCGCGGGCAATCTCCGCGAAATTGATCTCGTCCCAGTCAAACAGCCGGACGCCGCCCAGAAAGGGCAGAAAAAAGAAACCGGCTACGGCGGCGATCAGAAGCGAATAAATTAATTTTTTATCCAAAGCGATAGGAAGCCCCCCAACCCCCGAAGGGGGAGTAAAATTGAAAATTTCCCCTCTGGGGGTTAGGGGCTTTTTTATTTTTTCTTGCCACTGAAGAAGTTCAGCACTTTGCTGACAAAGGCGTCGTCGATACCCAGCGTACGCTTGACAGTCGTGTAGGTCGCCACCAGCTTTTTGTCCAGCCAGATCAGAATGGACTTGGCCCCGTCCTGCGGACGAGCCTGGTAGTTGGTGGAACGGAGCCTGGGCGTGACGGCTTCTTCGGTAAAGTAATACAAGGCAATCGACTTGCGTGTCATGTCCTCTGGACAAAGGATCGGATCGGGCAGGCCGTGGTACGAATCCTCGTCTGTGTTAAACACGACGCAACGGTTGAAGATCGGGGCAATTTTCTGTACGACCCCTTTCATCTGGCGGTCCCAGAGTTCCAGATCTCCCCGGTATTCGGGTTTCCAGTCCTTGTTCAGGTATACGAGCACATTGACCCGGCGGCGCCAGTTGCGCTTGTGCGGATGCACCGTAAAATCGGCGTGTACGTTCAGAAAGCCGTTCCGTCCCGACTGGTGCAAGCCTCCGCCTTCGAGCATGTCATCGGGCAGCAGGTTAGGGATGCCCGTCAGCTGACTCAGGTAGCTCACAAACTGCGGTGAGTTCAGTTCCTTGATCACCGAACGGACAAACGGCGGCAGCATATCCATCTTGTTCAGGCCATGCTTCTTTTCGTTCACGTGCACGTAATGAATCCAGCCGGCATCTTTGACGGCCGGAAATTCGGCCAGTGCTTCCTCGGCGGCCCATTCCTCCAGGAAATTGTCCAAAAAAATATGCGGATAGGGCTCGGCTTGCTGGTAGCGGTGTTTGTCGTCTGAAAGCGACTGTTGCCAACGGTCATAGTCAACTATGGACCTTTGGGTTGTGGTTACGGTGTTCACAGCTCAGAATGGTTTGTTTGATGAAACAAAAGTAAGCGATTTCGCGAAAAAAGCGACACAAAACCGTGATTCCACCGCAAGAAATGAAACGAGACATTGGGTGTCGCCGCAATCCCGGCCTGTTTTCCGCGGCTCTCCGGTACCCCGCTGCTACTCAGGACCTTCGCCTGCCCTGTACGGCACCCGGCCATGTTTCGCCGGAAGCCATGGCTAGGGGCGCAACAGACTTCGCTGGTACCAGTTTCTGGGATTTTTCTCCAGCAGATGATCGACCAGCAGGTACACAGATACGGTACTGCCCACGCCTAACACGGAGCCTGCGTAAATGTCGGCAAAGAAATGCTGCCCCAGGTATACCCGCGAATAGGCCGCCAGAAAAGCCAGCGTAAAATACAACACCCCCCAGCCTTTGTTGCGCAATACCAGGCTCAGCAACGCGAAGACGGCAAACGCCGTGGTGGCATGCCCGGACGGAAAACTGTGGTTGGAGTGAATCTCCAGTCCTTGCACCCAATGCAACGGATACGAAGAACCTTCGAATACCGCCCGGGGACGCATCACCTCCGGAAAAACAAACCGCTTGAGTCCCTGGGCCAGCAATCCGCTCAGGGCGAAGCTTGCGATGCCGATCAAGGCATACCGGTATTTGATGAACAGGCACAGGATGATCACCGCCGCAAAGAATGCCCCGTCGCCTACGTTGGTGAAATACAGGAAGAAGGCGTCAAAAAAAGCGTTGTTGTGACTGTTGATCAGCAAAAACAAATCGGTTGGCGACCAGAGTGCCTGGCATATGCCGCCAATGATGAGAAACAGCAGGTATAGTAAAAAGAAGGGTTTGTTCGCTTTCAGAATTTCGGTCATAAACGGACAGTTAGCGTATGGATGCTCAAAAATAACGGTCTTTGGGAGAAATTGGTGTTTGGGAAGGGTAATTTTGTTAGGCTTACAAACCTCATAATTCACGTTATCTTAGTTCTGATTTCCGAAAAGAATGCTGAGGCCTACGATCAGGCCAACGACAATGATAAATACAAGCAGTGGCAGTAAACATCCTTGTTTCACGTCAAAACGCTTGGGCAGATCCGAATTGAATTTTCCGGTCTTTCTGTATCGGTAGTCGGTAGGTATGGGGTCAGGTTTTGGTTTGCAGAAGGGGCCTTCACTTGCACTGCTGTCAGGAAAGCCTGTGTGTTGTTGTCTTGCCAAGCCAGTGCTTGGGGCTCCGGGCGTCACTTAAGCGCATGGATCCATTCTTTTATGATTTCTGCCAACTCCGTTTTTCCGGTTTCAATGTCTTGCAAACTTTTAAACGTGACAATGGCTCTGTCATTTTCTTTCCAGACCAACCATTGACTTGTATTCGCGATCAGTTTGTCTTTGGGTTGCTCCCGCTTCTTTGCCCCTCTGTGAAAAATAAGCTGGACCTGCCTGGCCGTAGGCTGAATCCGCATGGTAATCCTGTCTTCGTTGGCATAGCAATAGTTGGGCCCGTTCCATTTTATGTTTTCAGTCAGCTTTTCATCTGCTGACAAGATACAGATTCGCAATTGTTCAATCTCTTTTCTGAACGGGTGCGTTTGCCCATCTAAAAATTCAGTCACACTGCTGTTTAGGTTGCCTGGTTGGTTTGCCATTGCTGGGATTTGTTATAACTGATTGTTTGCCACATGGGTAAACTTGTTCTGGCCGAATGTCTGGTATGGTTGCCTGAACAGGTTTGAGCGGTCATTCTGAATGAGTGATCTCTCTTACAAGGTACGAACTGTCGGGCGTAATGCAAAAACCAGAAGGTAGAGACAATGGGCCAATCGCCCCTACAGGCGTATATTGCGTTGCGGTGAATGGTCGGAATCGGGGAAACTAAACTGCCAGTCCAACGCTTGTCCATGCCTGGTAGCGGCTGTCTGGCAGGGTTGGAACTCAATTGTCAATGAAAGCTGCTCGAAGTCCTGCGTTTGTCCTTGTCTGCCGCTGTCAAAAACAAGGGTTAGCCAGTTTCGTGCAGACTCCATCAATCGAATCGTAACCTCTCCCATTCCTTTCGGAAAATAGTCGGGTTGGTAGCGGAATGTCTTTTCGAAAAGCGTATCGGTATCGTCAGCGTTGACCAGACACAAGCCAAAGGGTGAAAAACGATTGGTTTTGAAGCTGGCCCTTTGCCAAGGCCCGCTTGGCCGGGTCTGTTCACTGTTAACTTCCGTCTCGCTGAGAAGACTGTTTAGGATTATTCACTTGTGAGGTTTTGCCTGTCGAGACGATACTAGTTGCCAGTCCTCCCGCAGGGATCTTCGCATACACGCCCGGCTTTTCCAACTGGGATAGATCGCTGTACTTGCGCGAAGTTCCCTGCGGGAGGATAATGAGTGAATAGCATAAACAGACTCGTTGTGAACCCACAGGATTTCCAGAAAGAAGTTGTCAAAATAAAACTTACGGTTGGTTGTCCCGAGCCCACGGTGAACCCGGTTGCTTCCGTCAGGCCGAAGGCCACCAAGTCGTCTGCCACCTTCCCGTTGTCGTGCGTGTTCCTTTGGTTGGAATGGCATATAATGGTTTATGTATGGGTCATGGGCAGTTGAACAGTATCTGCTTCACATCCGTACACGAGCGAACCGGTGATTGCCTGTGCAATTCCCGCTACTGCGATACCTGTTAGTAGTAGTTTGTCTTTAGGGCGACAGTTCTTACAAACAAACCTGGGTAATCCACCACGAACCCTGATTCGTCCGCCAGAATGGTCGCTTCAAAATCATTGGGGACATTCTCGTAACGGTATTCCGTATCCGAAAGGCGGGTATATTTCTGACGCACCGCCTGTAGCTGATGCTCCAGAAGGTTGCAGTAAACCACCCGAATTTCCTGAGTCTGGCCTTGTCTTAAACGAAGCCTGTTGATGGGCAACGTGTTGGTGAAGGGTGTCAATGATATATCAACGTCAATACACCCGGCAAACAGGTCGGCCCTTTTCCCGTTACTCAGCCAATTCCCTTTTCCATCCGCTTCCAACCGTATGGATTGCGTCTGATTGCTATGCCGACTCTCGATTTCCACCCCAACGGTTTCCCAGTTCCGGTTCGTTCGGATGAGGTAGTCGACTTTATACATTTTCTTTTCATAATACCCGATAACCGTTGACCTTGTTTCTGAACCTGTGGTTGTGACTTCAACCAAACAATTCTCCAACGAATGATATTCTTTTCCTGTCCAAAGTAGATTCGTCTGCATAGCTCTGTTTACATTACTGCCCACCGTTCGGGTACTGCCGAAGGTGGCTTTTTTACACCTTCGGTCAATGGGAGCCGTTCCGCTCCGCCACTGTCCGTGCCGGGTTGTAAGTTCGTTATTTTTTCGTTTCCAGTGCCTGAAGTTCGGCCACAATCCTGCTGTCTTGCGAGGTTAACGCCGGGCTGTTGTAATATTTCCAGAAATCCTCGTTGTAGGGTTTGGCTTGCTGTTCCACACTTTTGTTGATGTTCATGGTCTGGCTGGCTTTGGGCATTTCACCGGGCCGGGTGATGATGTTGTTCACAAACAACTCTTTCATGAACGACTGGCGTATGAGAATTTCGTTGGTGGTTTTGTTGAACAGGTTGTACGTATCCTCTTCCCGCTGGTAGCTCAAATACAGTTTCCCTTCAAACTCCCGGTACTCAAACACCATCTTGTATGAAGTTTCCTGCATGCCGTAGGGGTCCGGCAAATTGAGGTACCTGCGGTAATATTCCCCGTCGACCATTTTTCGGGTCAGTTCCATTTTTACAATGGCAAAGCTTTGCTTGTCGATATACAGGATGGCCTGTTCGAAAACACTTTCCCGGCCCGTTATTTTGTACACCGGCTTGTTGTTGTAGATCAGGGTGGTGTCGATGGCAAAGGTCCATCCTTTCATGCCGACCGGACCAAACCTTTCTTTGATGAAGTTATCCTCCATCAGGTCAAAAATGGAATTCTGCCGGTCGTAGGTGCCATTGATGGGATGCCGTTTGTTCAGGCTTCTTCGTACTTCGATGATTTCCACCTGCTCCTGACCGGGATTGTAGTCTTTGTAGAAAAACCGGGTGGAGGCTTCGAGCAGCTCCACCGGTTTTCCGTTTTCGATCTGGAGGTCTTTGAAAAAAGCTTCCAGTACAAACGGTTGGGTGGGGTAATTGGCAGGTATGCTGGCTACGGCTTTCCTGACGATTTCTTTGGCCGACAGTTTTTTCCGGGTTGCCGTGACTACTATTTCCTGCAATACCTGGGTACTGGGCTGCAACGGAATGGCATTCTCTTTTTCCACCAGCTTGCCGATGGCTTGTGTGAAGTTCTGATACCCGATGACCGAAATGACGAGTGTGTCCGCCGCATACTGGCTGGGAATGTGAAAAACAAACCTGCCTTCCGGATTGGTAGTGGTGCCGATGGACTTTCCCTTGATGTAAACGGAGGCATACGGCAGGGCGTCGGATGTCTCGGCATCGTATACGTTGCCCTGGATGGACAGAAAGGAGGTTTGCGCATAGGCCTGGCTGCTGAGAACGCATGCAGCCACTAAGGTGAGTGCACTGAATAGTTTCATAGTCTGTGATTCGTTTTGAAGGTTGAGGCCTTTCTAAATTACCCCTGATACCCAACTACACAACCTTTTTGGGTTGAGTGGACCCAACGCAGGAAGGCCGGATGGAAACATTTTTCGCTGTTGGCAGGCGCAGGTGCGGATGGGGAAATGACCAAGGCGATCTGCCCGCCCCTACGGGTGTATAGTGCCATCGCGGTGAATGTCGGTACTGGGAGCACCCCGGCTGCCAGCCGACTGCGTGTCCATGCGCTGGTAGTCGCTGTTGTGTTCAGGATCTACCGTTGAAGCATCTCTTCATAACCCGTTGTCTCACAACCCTCCAGATTTCTGATGAAAAACACACCATCAAACGCTTTGTTCCAGGGATAGACAAAGTTCCGATGCTGTGTCGCTTCCAGTGATCCTTTCATTGAAAAGGCTGGAGAGGCCGCCCGGGTCTGGTTCCATTTCTGCCAATCCAGGAAAGCGAAATCCCACGCTTTGTTTATCCAGGTTTCAAAACTGTTTCTTGCCGGTTTGTCCGCGTCAAATGCCTGGCCTGGCCTTGTGGTCCAAACGGAAGTGGCGTGATAGGAAGTGAACCCAAGCGAATAATACCCATACGGATTACGGGTTTTGTCGCCCAAATACTCACCCATCATCAGGGGGGCATGGGCATTGTCCCTGAAATCGTGGATCGATCTGGCAATATGGGCATTGTGTGCCCAGACAATCATCTTTTCATTGGGGTACTTATGGTTGATGAGCCACATCAGGTTGGCAAACATTTGCCGGTCCCGGTACAGGTGCTTGGTTGGGCTTGGAACGTTGCCTTGCAAAAAGGGAAGGATGTTTTGAAACGCAGCTTTCAGGTTTTCCATAATGTTTCGTTCTTCCGTATTCCATTGTGCCAGGGATTTGCCTTTCCACAAGTCGTTCAGTGCGTTCAGGCCCTTTTCACAACCGGAGGGATCCGCTTTCTGTCCTTTGAAAAAGATGGCAGGCAGGTGAGTGGTAACCGTTTGTGCCCACACCGAATCCTGCCTGGTTTCAACGATCTTTGCTAAAATCGCGCTTGCTTTCTTTTCGATGTTTTCGAAAGCATAGGGTGTTTGCAATTGGCAATCCATGCCCGCCAGTATCAGGGGCGATGGGGTGGATTGCGTTTGAAGGATATAGTTGTAAAAAAAGGCCCCGGCACTTTTGCATTGCGACCATAACCCAATCACATGGTGGAAAATAAACGGATTGAGTGAATCTTTGGTTTTGGGCACCTTTTCAAAGCCATAGGTCAAGCCAAAAAAATCGTTTTCAAAAACGAGGACGGTAAAGCCTTTCTTTTCGTGCAGGTATCGGATCAGCCTGCCCTTTGCCTCAAAGGTAGTACCGTCTCCGTGCATCTGCTCACCCAAGGCAACGATCCTGGCATCTCCAATAGCTTTTCCCAGGGGTTCAAGGTCGGTAAAGTCATCGGTGTTCAGGTCTATATGCCTGACTTGAACCGATTGGGATTGCACATATTGCTTTACTTCGGTTTGACCCAAGGCAGCCAGAGAAAAGTGCAGAAAAAGAACGAGCAATCGTTTGCGTTCTGATGGCATAGGGGGGAATGAATAATCTTCTACAATGGTCTGTCACCCGAAAAGATACGAATTTTTGGGTTGGTTAGAACCATACCCATAAGGGCGAATGATCTTTGCCCCTATGGGTATGTATTGCTACCGGCGCGCTAAGCTTTGGCAGAGGCAGATACCCGAAACCCTACACGGTCTGCTCCCCTACGGCCGCACCAGGGTTGGCAGTGTGGTTTCTTTGTCGCAGCAGGTAGGTTTTAAAAACAAAGTACAATGCACTTCCCACCAGGTAAAGCCTGACGGCATTGCCGATCAGCCAGATTACTGACAATGTGTGAATCTGGTCTTTGTATCTGTCAAGGTCACCAAAGAACAGTTTCAGATTGAGTTGCGTGACAATGACCACTGTTAGCGCGATGGAAAATAGTCCGTAGAGGCCTGCTTTTTTCAGCAGCTTTTTTTCTGCCCTGTCAGTGGACTTCACATACAAGTAACCGACGACAAGTACGGCAATCTGCGTAAACGGAACATAGTAGTGAATCTGATTGGTAATCCGGAAGTAATTCTGCCAGCTCTTTAATGCTTCGTAGGAATGGGTCAATTGGTTGGGGGCCAACACAATTTCTTCGTAAAGGTTTCCGAAAAACCAATGGGCCAGGAAGAACAGCGAAAACGCCAATAATCGGTTGAAGGTTGTGACTTGCATTGTGTGTCGGGTTATGTTCGTTGCAAAGGTCACCACAAAACATATTGTCAGAATTGCCAAATGGCAAGTAAGGAATCATTTGACTTTCTTTCGGAGCCGGCTCAGGGAGGTTTGTGTAATGCCCAGATACGAGGCAAGCTGCTTCAAAGGTACGCGCTGCAAAATGTCCGATTGCCGCATCAGCGACAGGTAACGTTCTTCCGCGGTCATGGTCTGGTAACCCAGTATTCCGTTGACAACTTTCAGGAAGGCATTTTCCCAAATTTGCCTGCCAAACTGCTGCCACTCGGGAATCTGCCTGTAAAGCAGGTCCATTTGGGTTTTGTCAATCATGAAAAGGGTGGTGTCTTCGATGGCTTGAATGTTGAACACGGTGGGTTGTCCCGATTTGAGACTGGTTAATTCGGTGAAGAATTCGTTTTCGAAGGCTAGCCAACCGGTGATCTGCCTGTCGCCTTTGTCCATGTAGATACGCAGCCCGCCTGCCTTGATGAAATAATAGGACGTGACCAACTGTCCTTTTCTGACCAGGTGTTTCTCTTTGCCAACGGTCAGCTCAGAAAATTTTGACAGAACAATGTGCAAGTCATGTTCCGCAAGGGTTATCTGAGATTGTATGAAGTCGCTTAGTTCGGTCATAGGCCAGGTTGGTATGCTTATGGACACCTTCCAAAGAAACGAACTTTCGGGGTCATTGGAAACAAAACCGGGTCGGAATATGTTCGACCCTGCGGTTAACTTACCGGTAGTTTTTCTTTCATTCTTTTCTCCTCATATCCGACCTGTATCCCCCGCCGGGATACGTCCATTCACCGGTTGCCTGGTTTTTTCCGAATCAAAAACACCTCTGCAGAACGCTGGCGAACCCTTTTGACCACCCCGGATGGTCCGTGTGTCGCCTTCCGTTTCATAAACGTAAGCAAAGGTATTTCCGTCGGCATCGTAGGCCCGGGAATGAATGCCGGCACTGGGTTCTTCTCCGAATGGCTGGCCATGACCGAACGTTTCGGCACGATCGGATTGGAAGAATATGTAGTCATGCCCAATCATTTTACTGCCATTGTCGAAATCACGGAACCTGTAGGGGCGACCCTTGTGGTCGCCCGGGACGTTGCACACACGAACGTACCGGTTTCATACGCACCGCAGGAAACAACGGTCCACGCATCGAAACCGGGGCGACCCTTGTGTCTTATCTTGTCCCATAACTTTTCTGAAAATAAGGGTCTTTCAACCTTACTTACTTGCAGTACCTGATCTTTGTTCTTCCACTGACCTCCTACTTTTTTGCATGCCCAAAAAAGTAGGCAAAAAAGGGCACTTTGCCCAATGCTGCCCCCCCGCAAGGCTCAGGCCAACCTCGCTGGGCAAAGAGGCCAACGCACCTTCCCAGCCTGCCACGATCGAAGTGAGCTTGACTCGCTTTGTAACAAACTCTTAAGTATTGAAAATCAATGATTTATACCTATTACACCCCATAGCTTTCGTTACTTTAAAACCTTTATAAATGAAAAAGTTATGGGACAAGATAAGACACAAGGGATTGCCCCTACGCTGGGGTCGATCATCGGTGCCTTCAGATCGGTCACCACCCACGCCTGCATTCGCGGGGTGAAAACCCGGGACTGGCCGCCGTTTGACGGCAGATTATGGCAACGCAACCACTACGAGCACATCATCCGCCATACCCGTTCGCACCGGCAGATTGCCGAATACATTGCCACTCATCCCTTGCGGTGGGAACAGGATGCGTTACGTGTCTGATCGGATCAGTAACCTGATGAAAGAAAGTAGTGAAGTCCATCCGGCAAAGTGCATATTTTTAACTTTGCTTTCTTTATTTTATGCATTTAACCTGATTGTTAATGGCCAACCATGAGTTTTCTGGTTAAGACAGTTTCTGCAGATTTTAACGTTACCAAATACAGGCCGTTCTTTAGTCGGGAAGTATTGATTTCGTAATTGTTTTTATCTTCTACCACTTCTTCACTCATACATTTGCCTTGTGAGTTAGTCAGTGTTATCGTTACTGCTCCGCCAAATAAGCCATTCCATTCTACGTTTACAACCTTATCCGCAGGGTTAGGATACATGTTCAGGGACTGGCCAAGTTCTTCAAGTGCAAAAGTTTCGTTAGAGATTCTACTATTGGAAGCCGATAGTAACTGTAAATGCCATTGCTGGTTAGTGCCACCTGAATAGTCTCTCTGAACGACACTGCCTCCTTCACTTGTAGAAGCTTGATTAACTTCCAGGGCTTTTCCGGTTCTTATGTTTAGTATTTTGTAGTAGCCGTTTCCCAAGTCAACAATGTTCCACTGCTGATTGGTTGTGTTACCCCATCTCCACTGTTGTACAATACCTCCGTTTTCAGTAGAAGTACTTGTTGCTGCATCCAGCGCATTTCCTGAGTGGATAGCGGTAAGTTTGTAGCTGCCATCGTTTTGCAATTCTACTTGCCATTTCTGATTATCCTGGTTGTTATAGGACGTCTGATTGGCAAGGGCACCATTATTGATTGATTGACCGGCGATACTTAAGGCTTTGCCGCTATGTCTGGCCACAATTTTATATACACCTGCGTCCATGATACCCACGACTGCTGCGTTTGCACAGTCAGCGTTACTGCCTGCATGAAGGGCAATGAAATTATGTCCCAGCACTTGATCATTCTTCAATTCTTTTACAATGCCCTTTCGTTTTTCTCTGATAAGGATTGGGAAAGAATGGTTGGCTTTGTAAGCTGTAGCTCTGAAGATGAGTGATTGCTGTGCATCTTCACACGTAAAAGCGGGAGGATCCGCAGAGGTGAATAGCTCAATGGGATAAATAAAACCGCCCAATACTTCGGTCCTGCCACAATCTGTCGTATTCACTACATACCCTTTTCTCTCCGTTTTAATGCCGAATATCCACAGGTCAGCCCCTTTGTTCCAAATCTGACCCGGTCGGGTTTCACTATTGAATTGCCGTGCCCATACCTTTTGCTGAGGTGCTAACGTGATCAGGTATCTGGATTCAACGTCTTCCAAATACAGTTTTCCCGCGTTGGCGGAGCCATTATAAGTTATCTTACAGTGCTTAACTACAACAGGGCGTTTGCATTGGTGATCAATGGTGATACCATGACCGAAATGTTCAATGAAGAGGGGCGGGCTATTCTCGTCGCCGTCTTTGACGACAAGCTTCATTGCAAATTCGCTGCCTTCGTTGATGACAGCTCCGAATCCTATAAACTTGCGTACGTTCAGAGGCACCTGGTATGTTCTGTTGGAAGCCATGTAGGTGCCAGCCTGCATATAAATTACAGGTTTGCCTGAATTGATTGTGGATTCCCATGCTGAATTATCACCATACCAGCGTGGTGAAGAAATCATGGCCCATTTGGTAGTATCATTTTCATGATATTCGGGAGTTTCTTCGATGGGCAGGTTCAGAGAAGCCTGCGTACCAGGGAATAGGCTGCTGGCACCGGCACTTATGTATTCTTGCACAGAAGCCCCATTGACAACGACTCCGTTGTGTAAAATAGCGGATTTGTATCCGGATGTTTTGACACTACGTGCGAACAGGTAACCTGTGTTGTCAATGGCACTAGTTGAAGGAGCACCTCCTTTTAAATCACTATTCAAAATTGTGATCATGCCATACTTATTCAAGTTTTGGATAGCAGGGACTGTATTCGTACTGGTCAGCTTACGAATAAGTAAGATATTGCCATTGTTCTCAAAGCCAGCTACTTTTTGATTGCTGATTACGATATTCTCGAAAACGACGCTATACTCTGTCTTTCCGGTTCTGATGGCGTAATCGAATCCGCTAATACTGACATGCTTGAGCATACAAGGGCCGGCATAACTACGAAGCATGCTCACTCCGCTGCTTCCTTTTCCGTCTTCTGATTTGATTTCTACATTTACAATTCCACCGCTGTTATTGGCGATAAAGTCTATACCCACAGCTCCCGCATTACCCGACCCAACATTGATCGTCATATCCCGCACATAATTGCGAAACTCGTGTATCCCTTCAGGGGTTTTAATCAGTGCTTTGGGACTAGTGACACTAGTAAAGCCCGAAGCGTTATTTTTTAATTTTAGGATTGTTTCTCCTTTTCCCTGACCAATCAGCATCATTGCCTGACCGATCCATTCGAAACTCCCTGAAACCAGATACGTACCCTTGGGAAAATAAACGGTTTTAGGTCTTGGGTAAAAGTAATCGGCTTTTCCATGAGTATCTACCCCCCTGCGGCTGGCATCCAAAGCGGCTTGGATTGCTCTGGTATCATCTGTAACACCATCGCCTTTGGCTCCATAGTCTTTGACATTATGCGCGCCGCCAAACCCTGGAATGTTGTAGTCTTTGTAGTTCTGAGCCGTGTAGGAACCAATATTGCTGGGATAGTTTTTAAACTGGGCGGATAACTGTAGAAACAGAGCAGGCAGTACAAGCAAAAAGAGAGCCGATAGAATTTTTTTCTGTTTTTTCATGATAGCTGGTTGGATGATTCTTCAAGACTGGAAAGCCTTAAAGAAAATTGTCTGAAATCTTACATACCGAATTAAGGATTGCCAGGTTGAGGCGCGTGGCTTTTGACAAGTTCTCTGGCGTGAGTTAAGGCCAACAGGGGAGTCTCTTTTAGGTGATAACTACAGGCAAAGGATAGTTACCTAATCACTCTGGAGTAAAATTCTGTCAATTTTTGTGTTCGAATGGATTGCTTTGGTCTCCTATTTATCCATGATTGTTGCATGTTTGAGGTTGGACGTAATTGCATTTTCATTCTACGTACAAAGACAAAAGGAACGTATAGTTTACTTGATTCGTAGTGTCTGACACTCAATGAATTGTCTCCTGTCTTATATCTCATGTCTCTTGTCTGACTACTCATTCTCAAATAAAGAGACAAACGGTTCAATACGCAATCCAATTACTACTGTTTTCGTACATGCGGGACAATCTGAAATCACCCCGGTGAATAGGCTGACCAGTAAAGATTACGTAGAAGGCAAAGCATCCATGCAACCTGCGACGAAGCTTGCATTGGGTTCTCAGACCGGGATGGATATCCAATAGTGTACAGAAGTTACGCATCTGAGGAACGGTAGGATGGGCAATTGTCAGTTAGGTAATTCAAGTTGTGTGCTATCACCGTTGATTTATAGTCCGAGGCTTTGATCTGCTTACCTGCTCCTACTTTTTTGGGCAAGCAAAAAAGTGACAGGGCGAGAGGGAAGAGAGAGGGTCTGGACTAAAAACAAATGCTGCTAGCACGCAACTTGAGTTAGGTAACCAAAACTACCAACGGTTATGGAACCGGAAGCCAATAGGAGTTACTTGTTGTCAAGTCCGAGTAATAGCCATTGTGTCCAGGCAAGCCAAATCCTGTGAGTGAGTCATGATCACCTGTCTGGGTGAAATAACACGGTTTTTTTGATGCCAAACATAAACCTTAATTTCTGGTTTGTCAGAAATATAAAGTAGGCAGTTGAGGCCTGCCAACTATCATCGGCAATCAGTCGGGGTTTGCTCTTCCATTGAAGTACTTCTTTGACCGCTTGTTGAAAACAATCGTTTTTAGTCAGCACTCTTGCTTTTTAATACCAATTGTCTTTTGATAAATACGAAAATCAACTGGCAGACTCACGTCTTTGGCACTGGTATGAATCAAGGCAATCAACCCCATTCCTTTCACAACCAGACGATCCCGACAAGGAGCTGACCCCAGTTGCGATTGGATCGGCTGCTTGTCGGATGGAGGAAGATCACTGGAAATCTTATCCGGTTTCACGCTCGAGCGTGATGTGCCGGTACATCTGGCAGGCCGACTTTGTCGTTTGCGTGATTTTGGGGTCCTGGGTGATGACCGTTTCCAGGAAGTTGCGGTTGGCATTGCCCCACTGGTCCATCACGTCAATAACGGACATCAGCGACCGGCCGACTTCCGTCAGGGAATACTCCACCCTGGGCGGCAGTTGAGGATATATCTTTTTTTCCACCATACCGTGCTGCTCCAGTTCCTTCAGCTGCACGTTCAGCACCCGGCGGGTCGCATCGGGAAACAGGCGCAGCATCTCACTCGGACGCTTGACATCCCACGAAATAGCCTTCAGCAGGAGGGGCTTCCATTTGCCGTTCAGCACCTCCCGGGTCAGGTGCAGGCCGCAATCGATCATCAGAGGAATCTTTCTTTCGTACATGTGCGGTTATCTTTTTTTCAAAAATAGGCATTATCTTCCAATTCGGCATAGGGGATAAATTAATCCCTACAGCATAAGTTTGTCCCGTATTGTGCTCCACCGCTGCATGTCCGAAGTTTGCTGAAAAAAAGCAATGAAACCTACAGAACAACTTTTGTCAACCACCCAACCTCTGCTGGAAGAATACCGGCTGGGCGACCTGAAATTGAAGAACCGGGTGGTTATGGCTTCGCTCACCCGTGGACGTGCCACCAATCCGGGCCTGGTTCCGACGCCTCTGATGGCCGAGTATTATGCCCAGCGTGCCTCCGCAGGATTGATTCTCAGCGAAGGAACCTGGGTGAACGACCGGTCTATCGGGTTTGTCAACGTACCCGGTATCTATACCCCGCAGCAAGTCGAAGGCTGGAAACAGGTTACCCGGGCCGTACACGCCAACGGTGGTTTGATCTTCTCCCAGCTCGGACACATCGGCTCGGCGTCCCACCCGGATTTCTTCGGAGGCGAGTTGCCCGCCGGGCCTTCGGCCATTAACCCGCAAACCCATTCGTTTACGCCGGAGGGCTTCAAAGACACACTCACGCCCCGCGAGCTGACCCTTGCCGAAATCAAGCAGACGGTAAAGGATTACAGGCAAGCCGCTGAAAATGCCCGGACAGCCGGGTTTGACGGGGTGGAGATTCACGCACTGGCAGGCATGCTGATTCCGCAGTTTTTGAGTCGGGCCACCAATCACCGTAGGGATGCGTACGGCGGCAGCATTGAAAACCGTGCCCGTATCGTTTTTGAGATTCTGGATGCCATCCTGGACGTTTGGGACAGCACACGCGTAGCCATCAAGTTTGCGCCTGTCGCACTCAGCCATGTGGGCATCCTGACGCCCGATGAAGAAACGATACCTACCTTTCAGTACATCCTCCAAAAGCTGGGTGTGTACAACCTGGCTTACCTGCACATCGTGGGGCCGGCAGAAGATTTAACGGGCACACCGGTAGCGGCCTTGCAGGATAATTATTTCCGTCATTTCCGTACGCACTACAGCGGCAGGCTTATGGCTAACCTGGGTTTTACGCAGGAAAGCGCCAATGCGATTCTCAGGGACGGAACCGCCGACCTGGTATCGTTTGGCTCCCCCTTTATCGCCAACCCTGACCTGGTGGAACGCTTTGCCAATAGCCGGCCCTTGTCGGAAAGTAACCGGGATACGTATTATGCCGGCGGCGAAAGCGGCTATGCCGATTACCCGAGATCCGTGTAGGATGTGTTGTAGGTTGATGATGTCAATGATTGAATGAAAGAATGAATAAATGAATGAATGATACGGATTGCGTGGAATTCACGGCACGCGGTTGGTTTGCCGTGAGTTATGCGCAGATTTTATTTTGCAACAGTGGTGCTCAGAGTTCCGTTCACGCCATGGTTTGCCGTGAATTCACCGCAGATGCACGTTTGCGCATTATTCACGGCAAGCGGAGCCTTGCGCATTATTCACGGCAGTCATC